>Ga0209922_100022_pt1 | contig 806088 bp, 719 predicted proteins | sample ThiBiot_500_biof_FD_183946 | JGI IMG/M metagenome (GOLD analysis project Ga0209922, IMG submission 183946) | Wastewater bioreactor microbial communities from Cape Town, South Africa - Thiocy_expt_500_biof (SPAdes) | ecosystem: Engineered > Bioreactor > Thiocyanate-remediating >...
GATTCAAAGATTTCACAGATTTAGAATCCTTATAATCCATCAATCTGTGGCAAAAAAAACAAACAAATTACAAGCCTTTAATTAAAAACAAACAGCCACGATTCAAAGATTTCACAGATTTAGAATCTTATAATCCATCAATCTGTGGCAAAAAAATAAACAAATTACAAGCCTTTAATTAACACTCAAAGTCACAGATTTGGAGATTTATCGGATTCAAAATCCTTAAACTTTCTAATCTAAAGCAAAAATAAACGCCAAAAAGAATAAAGTATGAGCTATTACAAAGAAGAAGAGACGTATAGAATAATTGGAATTTGCATGGAAGTTCATAGAAATCTAGGCCCGGGGTTATTAGAAATAATTTACAAAGATGCCTTAGAAATAGAACTTACAGACAAGAATATTCCTTTTGAAAGAGAAAAAGAATTCCTGATAGAGTACAAAGGAAAAATCTTGCCTCATAAATTTTATGCAGATTTCATCATAAATGAAGATATAATTTTGGAAGTAAAAGCAATAAAGGAATTTTCAAAAGAACACATTGCGTAAATACTAAATTATATGAAGCTATCTAATTCAGAAATAGGCTTGCTAGTTAATTTTCAGGCTAAATCATTACAATATAAAAGATATATTTAATTATCTTACGCTAGTAACATAATCAAAACCATCATTTAAAATAATTTAAATGGAATCAGTTCAAGCCATAAAACAGCGATTTGAGATTATCGGGAATGACCCGAAACTGAATCGTGCAATAGAAAAAGCAATTCAGGTTGCACCAACAGACATTTCCGTCTTAGTGGCAGGAGAAAGTGGTGTCGGAAAAGAAAGCATTCCTAAAATCATCCACTCGCTTTCACACAGAAAGCATGGAAAATATATAGCCGTAAACTGCGGTGCGATTCCGGAAGGAACTATTGACAGTGAATTATTTGGCCACGAAAAAGGTGCTTTTACCGGAGCAACTTCAACCCGCGAAGGCTATTTTGAAGTCGCTGACGGAGGTACTATTTTCTTAGATGAAGTTGGTGAACTTCCTTTAACCACACAGGTACGTCTGTTACGTGTTTTGGAAAACGGAGAATTTATAAAAGTAGGTTCCTCTCAAGTCCAAAAAACAGATGTAAGGATTGTGGCGGCTACCAATGTCAATATGTTTGATGCCATCGAAAAAGGAAAATTCAGGGAAGACCTTTATTACAGATTAAGTACTGTCGATATTACGCTTCCGCCTTTAAGAGAAAGAAAAGATGATATCCATCTGCTGTTCCGGAAATTTGCAGCCGATTTTGCACACAAATATAAAATGCCTCCAATCAAGCTTGATGACAATGCAGTCCATTTCTTGTTGCAGTTCCGTTGGAGCGGTAACATCCGTCAGCTTCGAAACGTGGCAGAGCAGATTTCTGTTTTGGAAACCAACAGGGATATTTCGGCGGCAACATTACAATCTTACCTTCCATCAGAAGGCAGTCAGTTACCGTCTGTAATCAAGGACAAAAAAAGCGAAAGTGATTTCAGTAACGAAAGGGAGATTTTATACAAAGTGCTTTTTGATATGAAAAGCGACCTGAATGACCTGAAAAAACTGACATTGGAATTGATGCAGAATGGAAATACAAAAGTTCAGGAAAACAACAAAAACCTGATTCAGAAAATTTACGGAAGCAACCCTTCAGACAGCGAAATTGCTTTTGAAGAACAGCCAAGTGTGGCCCTAATCACAAAGCCAAAAGCGGAAGAACATTTTGAAGAAAACGATGACAATTTCACATTTGCTGAAACCGTTGAAGAAGAAGAAATCCTGAAACTGGAAGAAAAGGAAATCGAACTTATCAAAAAATCATTGGAAAAAAACAAAGGAAAAAGAAAGGCAGCAGCAGATGAGCTTGGAATTTCCGAAAGGACACTATACCGAAAAATAAAGCAATTTGATTTGTAAAAACTGTCTATATTTGACAAACTAAAGCATGAAATACATTAAATACATCATCCTTCCGGTCTTATTCCTTGCCTTCAATGGCTGTTCTGTATATAATTTTACAGGAGCGAAACCCATTAACGCCAAGACCTTCCAGGTTAATTATTTTCAGAATAATGCCGACCTTATCGAACCCGGAATTGAACGTAAATTTACTCAGGATTTGCAAAACCTGATTCAAAACCAAACGAACCTCAGCCTGACAAATTCAGGAGGCGAATTGGTTTATGAAGGCGAAATTGTAGATTACAGGGTTTCTCCAATGACTGCCACGGCCGACCAAAGAGCTGCCCAAAACCGTTTGACAATCTCTGTAAACGTGCGTTTTACAAATAAGAACAAAGAAGAAGATGATTTCGAAAAAAGATTTTCTTTCTTCTATGATTTCCCCGGAACAAGCCAGCTTGTAGGGTCACAACTGACCACTGCACTGGATGTAATTTTTGAAAGGATTACACAAGACATCTTTAACGAATCATTAGCCAAGTGGTAACAAAATAAACTATTTGAATTTGAACCTTACTGAATTTACAACCTTACTAAGCCACCCAAATGCCGTCAGTGAAAGACAGGTATCTGCTTTGGAAAAAATAGTCGAAGAATTTCCCTATTTCCAAAGCGCAAGAGCTTTACGCCTAAAAGGATTGTACAATCAGGACAGTTTTAAATACAATGGCGAATTAAAAGTCACTGCGGCACATACAACAGACAGGAGCGTATTGTTTGAATACATCACCTCGGAAAATTTTATGGCCATCAACAAAGCTTTTTTTGCAGAAAAAGAAGCCCGAATCAATGCCATTAAAGTTAATGAGATTGAGATTCTGAATCCGGAGAAAAAAGAGGAGCCTGTAAAAATCGACCCTCTTGAACAATCTATTCTGACTTCAATACGCGAAGCTTCTGCCTCAAAACCGCAACAGGTTGAAGAAGAAAAAGCTATAGAAATTCCGCAGCAAGAAACAAAGCCGGAAATCTCTGAAGAAAGCATAGAAGAAAAACTGGAAATTGGGAAACCACTGGAATTTTCCCGTGGTGAGAAACATTCTTTTCAGGAATGGCTTCAATTATCGACTTTTAAGCCAATCCAGAGAGAAGAAACTCCAATTGAATCTGAAAAAACAGCTAATACGGAAGAAATTTCAGAAATAGATTCAGAAAAAAAGAAAAAATTAGAAATAATTGACCGGTTTATCGAAGCCAATCCAAAAATTTCTCCTGTAAAAAACACTACTCCTATTTCATTGATTTCTGAGCGGAACTCCCAAGATAATTCATATCTGATGACAGAAACCCTGGCAAAAGTTTATCTCGAACAAAAGAAATATCAAAAAGCAATTCAAGCTTATGAAATATTAATTTTGAAATATCCAGAAAAAAGTCATTTCTTTGCAGACCGAATTTTGGATATTAAGACATTACAACAAAATAACAATAATTAAAACAATGAGCACATTTACAATTTTTTTGGTTTTAATCACAATCGTTTGTTTTCTACTAGTCGTAGTTATTATGGTACAAAACCCTAAAGGTGGCGGTTTGTCATCTACACTAGGCGGTGGCGGACAAATGGGTGGAGTTCAGAAAACTACTGATTTCTTAGACAAAAGTACCTGGACACTAGCCGGATTGTTAATTGTTTTGATTTTATTGTCTAGTTTGAGCTTCACAGGAACTTTTGGTGGCAATACATTAAAAACAATCGACCCAAAAGCGGCTCCGGCTCCAAAAACGGCTGCGGCTCCGGCAAAAACCAATGCAGCAGAAACTCCGGCTACAGCGCAACCAGCAGCTACAGCACAGGACACAGCAAAATAATTTTTTTGAAAAAATACATTCAAAATGCCAACACGTCAGATGTTGGCATTTTTTTTTGACCAAAATGTCATAAATAGCGATTGGCACAATTTCTGTCTAGTAGAAGAAAACTTCAAAAACACATATAAATATAAAATTTTATAATTATGGCTTTAAACATTAAACCTCTTGCAGACCGTGTATTGGTTGAACCGGCAGCAGCAGAAACAAAAACTGCTTCTGGAATTTTTATCCCTGACACAGCAAAAGAAAAACCTCAAAAAGGAACCGTTGTAGCTGTAGGAAACGGAACAAAAGACCACAATATGACCGTGAAAGTCGGTGATTCTGTACTTTACGGAAAATATGCCGGAACAGAATTAAAATTAGAAGGTAAAGACTACCTGATTATGAGAGAAGATGATATTCTTGCAATAATTTAAAGGCTAAACGCTATAAGCTATAGGCTAAAGGCTGTAAGCCTTAAAAACATATTCAATATAAGCCAAAAAAACATGAGAGATTTTAAAAAGTATGACATCTGGCAATCAAGTCATTCTTTCACCTTAGAAGTTTATAAAATGACTTCCAATTTCCGAAAGAAGAAACTTATAATTTGATAAGCCAAATCCGAAGGGCTTCCTCTTCTATTCCAACTAATATCAGTGAAGGTTGTGGAAGAAACAGTGATAAAGAATTCAATCAATTTCTCAACATCGCATTGGGATCAGCTAATGAAACAGAATATCTTTTGATCTTGTCCAGAGATTTGCATTATATCAATACTGAAATTGCATTAGACTTTCTTGATAAAATCAATTCTATAAAAAGTAAAATATACAATTTAAAACAAAAATTAATTTCACCAACGGCCTAAAGCGTAAAGCTTAAAGCCTAAAAAACAAATACAAAAATGGCAAAAGAAATAAAATTTGATATCGAAGCACGCGACGGTTTAAGACGTGGTGTTGACGCTTTAGCAAATGCAGTAAAAGTAACCCTGGGACCTAAAGGACGTAATGTAATTATAGGAAAATCATTTGGCGGACCTACTGTCACTAAAGATGGTGTTTCTGTGGCCAAAGAAATAGAACTACAGGATACGCTTGAAAATATGGGAGCTCAAATGGTTAAAGAAGTAGCTTCTAAAACCAATGACCTTGCCGGTGACGGTACTACAACTGCGACGGTTTTGGCACAGGCTATCGTAAAAGAAGGATTGAAAAACGTTGCTGCGGGTGCAAACCCGATGGACTTGAAAAGAGGTATCGATAAGGCTGTAGAAGCTATCGTAGCCGATTTGGCAAAACAAGCTACAGAAGTAGGTACAAATACAGACAAAATCAAACAGGTTGCCTCTATTTCTGCCAACAATGACGATGTAATCGGAGAATTGATTGCTACAGCATTCGGTAAAGTTGGCAAAGAAGGTGTAATTACCGTTGAAGAAGCTAAAGGAACAGACACTTATGTTGATGTAGTTGAAGGTATGCAATTTGACAGAGGTTATCTTTCTCCATATTTCGTAACGAACTCTGAAAAGATGGAAGCGGAATTGGAAAACCCTTACATCCTGCTTTACGATAAAAAAGTTTCTTCATTAAAAGAATTACTTCCAATCCTGGAGCCAGTGGCACAATCCGGAAAACCATTGTTGATTATTGCAGAAGATGTTGACGGTGAAGCATTATCTACTTTGGTTGTAAACAAACTAAGAGGTGCCCTGAGAATTGCTGCTGTAAAAGCACCTGGTTTTGGAGACAGAAGAAAAGCAATGTTAGAAGACATCGCAATCCTAACCGGAGGTACAGTCATTGCTGAAGAACAAGGCTATACTTTAGAAAATGCAACGCTTGAAATGCTTGGAACAGCAAAACGTGCCACTATCAATAAAGACAATACTACATTGGTTAGCGGAGCCGGTGACATCGAAATGATTAAAAACCGTGTCAACCAAATCAAGAGCCAGATGGAAACTACTACTTCTGACTACGACAGAGAAAAACTTCAGGAACGTTTGGCTAAATTAGCCGGTGGTGTTGCTGTACTTTATGTTGGAGCTGCTTCAGAAGTAGAAATGAAAGAGAAAAAAGACAGAGTTGACGATGCTTTACACGCTACCCGTGCAGCAGTTGAAGAAGGAATCGTTGCTGGTGGAGGTGTTGCCCTTTTAAGAGCTAAAAGCGTTTTGAAAGACATCAAAGCTGACAATGCTGATGAAGCTACCGGAATCCAGATTGTTTCCCGCGCAATTGAATCTCCTTTGAGAACAATTGTTGAAAACGCCGGACTTGAAGGCTCTGTAGTTGTTGCTAAAGTAGCTGAAGGTTCAGGAGATTTTGGTTACAACGCTAAAACTGATGAATATGTAGACATGCTAAAAGCAGGAATCATCGACCCTAAAAAAGTAACCCGTGTTGCTTTGGAAAATGCAGCTTCAGTTTCAGGAATGATTCTGACTACAGAATGCGCTTTGGTTGAAATCAAAGAAGAAAATGCCGGAGCAAGCCCAATGGGTGGCGGCATGCCGGGAATGATGTAAAAATCAATTTATATTTTTAAAAAAGGACGCTAAATAGCGTCCTTTTTTATTTCTGATAAACAAAATCATTAATTTAATACATATATTGCATCTGTTAACCATTATACAACATTATTATGCAATCCATCTTTCGCCTCCATGTAGTTTTTATTTTTTTCGCTGCCACATTTTCCTGCTACTCCCAGGAAACAGATTCCCAAAAAAACTTTATTTCAAAAACCATTGAAGATTATTTCTTTTTGGAAAGAGAAAATATCCATCTTCAGCTTGACAAATCAGTATTTATTTCAGACGAAGATGTATGGTTTAAAGGCTATGTATATCATCGCAAAGAAGAAGTTCCTTTTTTCACCACTACCAATGTCTATGCTTCCCTCTATGACGAAAACGGAAACAGAATAAAAGACAAATTATTATTTAGTAGCATGGGTAGTTTCTCCGGGAAATTTGAATTGGGAGATGCCTTCAAAAGCGGCAACTACTATATTCAGGTTTTCACCAACTGGATGAACAACTTCAAAGAAGACGAATCTTCTGTTTTTAAATTCAGTGTCATAAATAAAAATGACAGGACCGCCTCAATCAAGAGCTCACCCGATTATTCCAAAATAAACATTGAGTTTTTCCCCGAAGGTGGCTCTATCATTCAAGGCACTCAAAATACAGTAGGCATAAAAGTAAGCGATTGTCACGGTAATCCTTTGCCATCAATTGAAGGTGAGATTATCGGTCCGGAAGGCAAAAGCCTTCAGAAAGTCAGCCTGAATAGATTCGGATTGGGGAAATTCCAGATTTTTGGTGACAGCAAAACCTCAAAAGCCTCTTTTCTGGTCAATGGGAAAAAAGTAGAAGAAAATCTGCCATTTGCATCCCCAAATGGTCTGGCACTTGAAATCAACAACTTTGCATTAAAAGACAAAACGATTGTCAAAATCAGAACCAACGAAAAAAACATTGCTTCTTTTAAATCAAAAAAACATTATCTGGTAGTACATCAGGACAACAAATCCACCATCTTTGACATAGATTTCAAAAATACTTTAGAACAAAACATCACTTTCACCAAAGACAATCTCTCCGAAGGTGTCAATACCGTCAGAATAATCGATTCTGATATGAAGCAACTTGCTGAAAGGTTTATTTTCAAATACCCCGAAGAATCCTTAAAGCTTGATATAAAGCTTTTGAAAAAAGGAAAAGATTCCATCCATTTTTCCGGGAACCTGAACTCCGTTAACAGCAGCATTAGTATTTCAGCCGTTCCGGAACAATCAATCGCAATAAACCAGGATTATTCAATCCGCGCTTCCTTTCTGCTAAATCCGTATTTATCTAAAAACCAATCCAACACCAACTATTATTTTGAAGAAGTATCAAAAGCAAAAGAGTTTGAGCTTGACCTTCTCCTTTTAACCCAAAGTACCGGAAAATACAAATGGGAAAACATTGTGACTACACCTCCAAAAGACAACAACACCTTTGATTTTGGACTTACGATCAAAGGAACGATAAATCAGACCCTGGCTGACCGTAAAAAATTCAAGGTAAAGTTATTTTCATTACAATCCAGCATTAGCGAATCCACAGGAATCAATGATAAGAATGAATTTTATTTCAACAACATGGTTCTGGCCGATTCAACCTGGGTAAACTTCACACTAACCGACGACAAGAACAAGCCAATTGTTTTAAAATTATATCCGCAGATTTTAAACGGACGAAGAACATTCAACAAGCCCTTCAAAATAGAAAAAAAGGAATGTGCCTCCATTGAAGAAAAGGTAGAATATGAAACCCCAAGTTTTGTAAACGGAACAATTATGCTTGAAGACGTTGAAATTGCCGTAGAAAAGAAAAAGAAACTTAAATATTCGAATAGTTTAGGAAACGGAAATCTTAGAGGTTACAAAGTGGCAGAAAATGACCAGACAGACGTATTGAACTTTATTAGAAACAATGGCTTTGAAGTTCCTACGATTAACGGTTTTTCCAATACGGTAGAAATCTACAGCCGTTCCGTAACAACCATAAACGGGGCAAGAAGTACTCCGATACTTTTTATTGACGGACTTCAGCAAATGAGCTTTGATTTGCTTCTGAATATGAGAATGAACGAAGTAGATGAAATTTACATCAATGCACACGCTATTGTTCCATCTGTAAATAACAACATCGGAATTATAAAAATTTATATGAAAAAAGGCGGTAGCGGTTTGCCACAAAAAAATAACGCTATTCCTTTTGAAATAAAAAATGCTTTTTCAAAGATTGAACCTTTTAAGAATAAGCTGTATACTTCAACTGAAAACAGAGGCTTTCAAAATTTTGGATTAATTCATTGGATTCCTGCCATATATACCCATGACAGCAAGGAATTTAAATTTCAGATTCCAAATATGGGACAAAAAAACGTAAAACTACTTATTGAAGGTTTTTCTGCCGAGGGGCAATTAATCTCTGAAACCAGAACAATCTCTTTGGAATAAAAAAATCCGAAGCCTAAACTTCGGATTTACCAACTAAAAAAACCAACCAACTATTAAATAGAAACTTGATACTGTGCGATAAAAGCTCCTTTATGGTCTGTCAGATTGCCCGATGTATTATATATCGGGCGATTCTGATAGGATACCGTAAACTTTGAAGTCTGTCCGTTTAACAGCCAGTTTACGCCTATATCATAAAAACTCATATCCTTATTCAATCTTTCATAATGGGCATGTTGGATTGCAACATACGGCATCAGAGTTGTCATTCCAATCAGGTTATCTTTAAGTTTGTAGCCTAACTGTGCATACAAAACATTTCCGGTTCCATAGGCCGGGAAACCATTTCCGCTACCATTCAAAACAGTTGAATCACTACTTCCATTGGCAGGATTCATTGGCGCAGCATTACGGATGTAATTGGTTCCGAAATCATAATGCGTAAAATTTCCGTAAAAACTTATCGCCTCACCTCTTGAACCTATTGGCGCATCATAAAAAACATCTGCTGCCAAATGAAGCATATCTGTATAAATAGTATCATTGACCGCATTTCTATGCCACATGGCATCTTGCTGGTATACAATCCCGGCTCCTATATTGAAGACTTTCTTTTTCCCTAAATAACTTCCGGTAGCGTAAGGAGTCAGATTGGATTCCTGTTCCTTAAACTGGTACTGGAAATAACCATTGAATTGCATCTGTGGCGGCTTCGGAGAAAAATTAGACCTTTCACTTATTGCCGCAACATAGCCGGAACTTTTCTGTATGGCCAGTGGCTGTGCAAAAGCCATCCTATAGTCTAACTTACCCAGCTTGCCTTTTGCATAAAACGAAAGCTTTCTGACGAACTGGTCTGTTACATCGTTTGTTGATTCAAGAAATAACGGTATATCAATACCCATAATAGAACCTACGGAAGAAGCAGAAAATCTTGACAATCCTGTCCATGAAGACAAGCCCGCCCCTAAAGACAGCTTTTCTTTATCAATGGCATATTCACCCAATGCATCATGAATAAAAAAACCCTGTTTCCTGTCGGAAACATTATTGAAGTTATTCTGGCCAATTTGCCCATAAATAAAAACACGGTCTGCAACCTGTCCGTACATCTGAATCCTGAATCTTCGGATACCGATATCTGTTCCGGCCGTTTTAGGGGAATCAAAAATTGTAGTCCCCGGATTATACTCCTGATTTCTAATCCAAACCTGGGAAAGCATTGCAAACTTCAGATAGTTGGAACCGTCTTCATTCAGGTATAATTTCTTATCGTGCCAAAATTCATGTTTCGGTTTTTCCGGTGCAGGCTGTTGTTCCTGTGCAATCGTTTTTTGCGACAGGAAAAGGACTGATAGTCCGCAAAAAGCCAGTGAATACTTCAATGATTTCATTCTATGTAATTATTTATTTCCAATCCTCAATATCTCAATCCCGACAGCATCTTTCCAATCCGTCAGGCATCTGTTAATCCCAAGTTATTTTGTCAGACCATTGATGTAAAAATACCTTGAAAAAATTCAAGGTATTTTTTTACTGTTTTTAGTTTCTTTCGTAAGCACAACAAGTATGAAGCTTTGCATAGTCTTCATCTGTCGCCTTTACTTTTTCAGTATCGTGCCCCACTTTGGCAATGGCTTTCTGCACTTCCTCTTGCGAAGTTTTTTCTTCATTCAGAATAAGGTGTAGTTGCTTATCTCCAATATCCCAGCTGGCCGATTTTACACCTGCAACTGAAAAAGCTGCTTTTTCGATTCGTTTTTTACACATTTCGCAGTTGCCTTTAACTTCAACGGTATGTTTTGCATTTTTATTCTTTTTCTCTTGTGCCTGTACTGCAAATCCTATTAGGGAAACAAAAAGCACTATCATTAATTTTTTCATATTTTCTGTTTTTAATTATTTATCCTTAGTTTATTTTATCTTAAATCGCAATCCTGCATAATACATCTGTCCAAAAATTGGCGCATAGATTATGGAACTATCAAAATTTGGTCCAAACGGATTATCACTTCCTAAAATGGCCTTATCCTGTTTATAATTCCCTATGTTTTCACCACCAACATACACTTCAAAGGTAGAAGAAAAAGTTCTTGTGATTTGGGCATTCATCAGAGAAAAAGATGGCGAATAGTCCGGAAGCCTGTCAGATACAGGATTTGATGCCGTATTTGGCAACTGTTGTTTCCCAAGCCAATTGTATGTAAAATCGAATTTCCATTGCTGCCCTTTATCCGTGATATGTGTCTCATACTCTAAGTTACCAAAGAAACGATGTTTCGCCTGTAACGGTCTTTGTGCGCTTCCGCTTAGGTAATCGGTTTCAATTTCATAAAACTTATAAGCCGTTCTTAAATTAAAATGTGTTGCCAGTTCATAATTAAAATCAAGCTGTAAACTGTTAGCAAATGATTTTCCGTCCAGGTTATAAAACAAAGCCTGCTGTGGACTGGCATACAAATCTACAACAGCCTGATTTTGGAAATCGGTTCTGTAAAAATCAAAAGTAACTTCTGCCGGCCTGTTGAAAAGCGTAAAACCCTGCATAAAGCTGACTCCGTAATTCCATGCAATTTCCGCATCCAATCCGTAGATTTTGCCTCCCGTATTCAGAATATCAAAAACCCTTGAACTGGCAAAAAGCTGTTGGTTCTCTGCAAAAATATTCGCAGAACGTTTTCCTCTTCCTGCAGAAGCCCTTACTACTGCCCTATCCCACGGATTGTATCTTGCATGGATTCTTGGCGTAATAAAAGTTCCTAATCGGTTGTGATTATCAACTCTGGCACCGGCAACCAAACTGAAGTTTGTGGTATTATCATAAGTATATTCAAAAAATGCACCAACAGAATTATCAATTCGGTTGAAGTCTCTTGCAATATTTGGTACGCCCACAAACTCATCGTATTTGTCATAGGTAAAATTCAACCCGGTTGCAAACTTATTCAGCGTATTGCTGATAATGGAATTAAAAATCAGATTGGAATAAAAACTTTTCTGATTAATATCATACCTGTTCAGACCAAAATACGATTCCTGGTCATGACCATTGAAAGAAGTCTGGAACCCGATACTTTGGTAAGGCATATCAGGAAAAACATAACCCAATTTTGCCGAAACATCATAACGCTGTGTTTTGATTTCAGAACCCCAGTAATTTGTTGTGAATTTATCGCGGTCTTTATCAAAATCAATTTCTCCGGTCTGCTTTGCATCATTCATGTACCTGAAATTCAAAAAGCTTACCCATCCTTTTTCCATGTCGGTATACTGCCATCTGTTCAATACGTTAATTTGTTTTGAAAGCGGATTATCCAAAAATCCGTCATCATTCATGTCGTTCTTACCCAATCTGGCATTACCATGAAGAAATAAACTTGTACTCCATTTATCAGATACCTTTTTGTTGAAGTGGGTATTTAGTTCAAAACGGCTGTCTGTAGAACCATAGGCATTCAGGAAAAAAGGAATATCGTTTACAGGTTTGATAAGTTCTGTATTGATCTGTCCTGAGATACTTTCAAAACCATTAACAACAGACCCCGCACCTTTTGTAATCTGTATGCTTTCCACCCAGGTTCCGGGCGTAAAAGAAAGGCCATAAGCCTGTGAAGCTCCTCTTACCGAAGGAAGATTTTCTTCCGTAATCATCAAATAAGGGCTTGTTAACCCTAACATCTTAATCTGCTTTGTTCCTGTCAAAGCATCAGAAAAGTTGACATCGATTGACGGATTCGTCTCAAAGCTTTCTGCCAGATTACAGCAAGCCGCTTTCAGCAATTCTTTGCTGGACATTGTAGTAACGTTGGCCGTTTTCATATACGATTTCTGAAGGCTTTTTCGCTCTTTGTTAATCGTAACTTCTTCCAGCTCGTTATTCTGAACAAGGGAATGGTGAATAAAATTTGGAGAATTTACAGTAATCGTGTCTGTTGAGAATCCCACATAACTAATCACCAATTTTGTAAATTCCGGCTTATAAGAAATTGAAAAGTCTCCATTTACATCAGTAGTTGTACCTATCTGGGTGTTGAGCCATTGTATACTGGCCCCAATGATTGGCTGTCCTGTAGCAGTTCCTTCTGTTATTTTCCCTTTCAACTCTTGCGAAAAAGAAGCGGCAGAAACGATAAGACATAACAGCAGTATGAATTGTTTTTGCATAAAAAAAGATTTAATAGTATAATTATAGTTAAGCCATCGAAGGCTTTACGGAATTATCTATCAAATCACGCGTAGAAAATATACTGGGAATATAGCTTGAATAAGGGCGGCGCATTGGCATCGCAATAGTATTCAATATTTTCCTGCTTTGGAGCCTGAAGTGGCTTTCCAAAAACTTCCGGTTTCCAATCCTGGAATATAACAGCAGGTCCTGAATGAAATGAAAAGGTTTTTACAACTACCTGTTCTGATTTTTTCTTAAGTTCAACTTTCTTATCAGAGCAGCATTTTTTTCCTTCTTCTGCTTTTTTGGCACAACACTTCTTTTCAGTAGTTTCCTTTTTAGGCAGGGCACATACTTCAGAAGTTTTATAAGCCGCTGAAATGGAAGAAACTTTTCCGCCACAGAAATGCACATTGAAAGCAAATCCCATATTGGAAACCAACAGGAAAAGTGCTAAAATCAAACTTGTGCTTTTTCTTAAATTCATTAACTTATAAATTGTCTGGTGCAAAACTATTAAAATTGCCAACACAAAACTATTTAAGAATTGTTATTTTTTTTCGAAATCTTATTCTGGTAAAAAAAGGCCGGAACAAATAACAACAAAAACAGCGGTTGGATTAAAAACCTTCGGACATAAAAAAGCAAAAGGTTGTTTTCCTGGTCGGAAAAATTGAGAATGGAAAAAAAGACCGCTATCAGCAGGATGAAAAAAACCAGATATAGCATACCTGCAAATTTTGACAACCCTAAATCTTTAAACAAAACCTGTATGATAGCAATTGAAATCAGACTATTTAATGCATATCTTAAAAAAAGGCTGAAAAACAACTTAAAGGAATCATACTGCGGAAAAGGCTTTTCCATATAATCACTTCTGAAATAAGCCAGAAACGGATCGTAAAAATATTCTTCAAACAGCCTGATTAAGGCCAGAAGAAAAACCAGTATTAGCGATAAAGCGATTTCTTTTTTATAATTAAGAAGCTTTTGCATGCAATGAAAATTTTTGAACCCACAATACCCAAAGACCAAATACTACTCCATAAATAAAGAGTGGAAAAACAACACCGTGCAAAATATGCTCATATTCCGGATAATGATACAACGCAATGGCAAGCAATGCAATTCTAAGAATATTTAATATGTGGATAACCAGAATACTTATCAGGACAAACACTATTGTTTGCTTCATTTTCCCTTTAAAAGCAACAACAAATGCCACGAAAAGAATCATAACACTCATGGCATTGCAGCCTTCCACTACTCTTGCTATAAATTTGCCGTTAAGAAAAAGTTTTACAGAGGGCTGGGAGTCATGTGGAGCAATTGAAGTATCCTGCCCGAAAAGATGGAGTACATCATTAGTCTGTGAAGCTACAAGTTCTGTAAAACTGTCCGTTTCAAATTTTTCAGCATCAAAACTATTGAGATACAACTGATATGCAAACATCAGCACTCCATAAGTCAGAAAAAACTTTAGGAGAAATATAAAAAACGGCCGGTATTGGACGAAGTAACTTTTCAAAAAAATATTTTTAACAAAACTATACAATTTTAGCTTTCCGTAATTAAATACTTTTGTATAGTAAAAACCATCATTATGACTTTTGAAGAATTAAAACCTAAGGTTGAGGACATCCTCCACCACAAAGACATTTTAAGAGAAGACAAATTAATGCAGATTTGCCATCTCTTAAGAGACAACATTGACTATTATGACTGGGTTGGATTCTATTTCAGGAATGGTGATAAAGAAGAATTGATTTTGGGCCCTTATGCCGGCGAACCAACAGACCACACGGTTATTCCTTTCGGAAAAGGAATTTGCGGACAGGTGGCTGTTTCCAACCAAAACTTTGTAGTGCCTGATGTAAAAGCACAGGACAATTACATTGCCTGCAGCTTTACGGTAAAATCTGAAATCGTAATTCCGCTTTTTGTTGAAGGAAAAAACATAGGCCAGATTGATATCGATTCCAACGTATTGGATCCTTTTACTGAAATGGACGAACGCTTCCTTGAATTTGTAAATGCTGAAGTAGCCAAATTATTTTAGGAACTCCAATCCCTAAGCAGATTCAAAAACAAGCTAACTGTCAGCCGTTTAAACAAAACAAACTCTACAAACCGTATTTTTTAAAATCTTTTTTCTGAAAATTATTTTTTCTGAAAATAAATATTACCTTTGCACTCGAATAAGAAAAACTTATTCATTACATAATAATCATTTAAACAAATATTGGCATGTACTTAACTAAAGAAGTTAAAGAGCAAATCTTCGCTAAACACGGAGGATCAGCTAAAAACACAGGTTCAGCTGAAGGACAAATCGCGTTATTCACGCACAGAATTGGTCACTTGACTGAACACTTGAAGAAAAATCGTCACGATTACAACACGGAGCGTTCGCTTGTCCTACTAGTAGGTAAAAGAAGAAGCTTGCTTGATTATCTTAAGAAAAAAGATATCAACAGATATCGTGAGATTATCAAAGAATTGAATATTAGAAAATAATTCAATAGAAAAGAGGTGCTCACGCGCCTCTTTTTGTTTTTACATATTGCCGAAAAAAAGTTTGGTTTTTCATTGGGTTTTAGATAACTACACACAACAACAACTACAACACAACTAAAACCCATTGTTTAATCAAAAGAGGAAAAATTTTATGATTCCAAAAGTTTCAAAAGAAATTATCGATTTAGGAGATGGAAGAAGCATCTCGATCGAAACAGGAAAACTGGCAAAGCAAGCCGACGGATCTGTAGTAGTAAGAATGGGAGATTCAATGTTGCTTGCTACCGTAGTATCTGCAAAAAAAGCAACTCCCGGAGTTGACTTTTTGCCTTTAACAGTTGACTATCGCGAAAAGTTTGCAGCTGCAGGTCGTTTCCCTGGCGGGTTTTTCAAACGTGAGGCACGTCCAAGCGACAGCGAAATCCTTACCATGAGATTAGTTGACCGCGTTTTGCGTCCGCTTTTCCCGGATGATTACCATGCAGAAACACAGGTAATGATCCAGTTGATGTCTCATGACGAAACCGTAATGCCTGATGCTTTGGCAGGTTTGGCTGCATCTGCAGCACTAGCAGTTTCAGACGTACCTTTCTCAACCCTGATTTCAGAAGTACGCGTGGCCCGAATCGACGGTAAACTCGTAATCAACCCAAGCCGTGCTCAATTGGAATTATCTGACATCGACATGATGATTGGAGCTTCAAAAGATTCTATCGCAATGGTAGAAGGTGAAATGAAGGAGATTTCAGAAAAAGAAATGGTTGAGGCTATCAAATTTGCACACGAAGCTATCAAAATCCAGATTGAAGCGCAGGAAAGACTGCAAAATCTTGTTGGCAAAAAAGAGGTCCGTACTTATGAAGAAGAGCGCAATGATGAAGCTATCTACGAAAAAGTAAGAGAATTGGCTTACGACAGATGTTTTGCTATTGCTCAGGAAGGAACAGCCAAGCACGAGCGTTCTGAAAAATTTGCCGAAGTAAAAGAAGATGTAAAAGCTGCTTTTACTGAAGAAGAATTATTAGAAAATGGAGACCTGATCTCTAAATACTATTCAAAAGTTAATAAAGAAGCCGTTAGAGAAGTTATTCTTCAATTAGGATTGCGTCTTGACGGAAGAAAAACCACCGAAATCAGACCAATCTGGTGTGAAATCGACTATCTTCCATCTGTTCACGGATCTTCTTTGTTTACAAGAGGAGAAACTCAGGCGTTGGCCACTGTAACTTTGGGAACTTCAAGAGAATCCAACCAAATTGACACTCCATCAGAACAAGGTGAAGAGAAATTCTACCTGCACTATAACTTCCCTCCTTTCTCAACAGGTGAAGCAAAACCGCTAAGAGGAACTTCAAGAAGAGAGGTTGGACACGGAAACCTGGCGCAACGTGCCTTGAAAAATATGATTCCTGCAGACTGCCCATACACTGTAAGAGTAGTTTCAGAAGTTTTGGAATCTAACGGTTCTTCATCTATGGCTACCGTATGTGCCGGAACTCTGGCTTTAATGGATGCCGGTATCCAAATGACAAAACCTGTTTCAGGTATTGCAATGGGATTGATTTCTGATGATAAAACCGGAAGATGGGCTGTATTGTCTGACATCTTAGGTGATGAAGACCACCTTGGTGATATGGACTTTAAAGTTACCGGAACTGCTGATGGAATCACGGCTTGCCAAATGGACATCAAAATTGAAGGTCTTGCCTATGACATCATGGAAAAAGCCCTTGAACAGGCTCGTGACGGACGTTTGCATATTCTGGGAAAACTGACTGAAGTTATCGCTACCCCAAAAGCAGAAGTGAAGAAACATGCACCAAAAATCGTTACCAGAATCATTCCTGGTAACTTCATTGGAGCTTTGATCGGACCTGGTGGAAAAGTAATTCAGGAACTACAAAAAGCTACCGGCACAACTATCGTTATCAACGAGGTTGACGAGCAAGGCGTTGTAGAAATTCTTGGTACTGATCCGGACGGAATGGCAGCAGTATTGGCAAAAATCGATTCTATCGTTTTCAAACCTGAAGTAGGCGAAACATACGAAGTGAAAGTAATCAAGATGCTTGATTTTGGTGCGGTAGTAGAATATACTGCAGCTCCGGGTAATGAGGTATTGCTTCACGTATCCGAACTGGCATGGGAAAGAACTGAAAATGTTGCTGATGTGGTAAAAATGGGTGATGTATTCCAGGTAAAATACCTTGGGGTTGATCCTAAAACCAGAAAAGAAAAAGTTTCGAAAAAAGCTTTACTGCCAAGACCTCCTAGAGACGAAACAAAAAGACCTCCAAGAGAAGAGGATAAAAAATAATTAATTCTTATATAAGGTTAATTCAACTGAAGCCCCGTTTCATTTATTTGAAATGGGGCTTTTAAATTGTATACATTTCATTTTAAAAACGATTTCCTTATTCACGGTTTATCCCTGCGTAGTTTTATTTCTTCTTCTGCACATTTTTTTTCTTAAGAAAAGGCATTAAGAAATTCATTTTATTAAATGACAATCAATAAGTTACACCTATAAACATAACATTCAAAATAAAATAAAAATATTTTGTTTACCTTTTTGTAACTTTTTTGCAACTCGTTACGTATAACAACCTGAATACATAAATTAAGGAAAAACCAGAATGAGACAGCTCAAAATTACCAAGCAGGTAACTAACCGTGAAACTGCTTCCTTAGACAAATACCTACAAGAAATTGGAAAAGTTGACCTTATTACCGCTGATGAAGAGGTAGAATTGGCTCAGAAAATAAAAGCCGGAGACCAGAGAGCATTAGAAAAATTGACAAAAGCCAATTTGCGTTTCGTGGTTTCTGTAGCAAAACAATATCAAAACCAAGGACTTACACTTCCTGACTTAATTAACGAAGGAAATCTGGGTCTTATTAAAGCAGCACAACGTTTCGATGAAACACGTGGTTTTAAATTTATCTCTTATGCAGTTTGGTGGATTCGCCAATCTATCTTGCAGGCTTTGGCAGAACAGTCACGTATTGTTCGTCTGCCATTAAACAAAATCGGTTCTATCAATAAAATCAATAAGATGTATGCGTTATTGGAGCAATCTAATGAGCGCCCGCCATCTGCTGAAGAAATTGCAAAAGAACTTGACATGACAGTAAACGACGTAAAGGAATCTATGAAAAATTCCGGACGTCACCTTTCAATGGATGCTCCTCTTGTTGAAGGAGAAGATTCTAACCTTTATGACGTTTTGCGTTCTGGTGAATCTCCAAATCCGGACAGAGAGCTAATCCACGAATCTTTGCGTACGGAAATCGAACGTTCATTAGAAACATTGACTCCAAGAGAAGCAGATGTGGTCCGTTTGTACTTCGGTCTGGGCGACCAGCATCCTATGACTTTGGAAGAAATAGGCGAAACTTTTGACCTGACACGTGAGCGTGTTCGTCAAATTAAGGAAAAAGCAATCCGCAGGTTGAAACACACTTCGAGAAGCAAAATCCTGAAAACCTATTTAGGATAACAAATTGCAAAGTTTTCTAAAATCATTTTGATTCTTAGATTTTATTTGTATCTTGTTTTCCCAAAAAATTGACACCCTTATATTATAATATTTAACGTAACAACAGTTCAAAACTGTTCGTTTTTTGATTGATGATTGAAACTCCGGCTGATTACCGGAGTTTTGTTTTTTTATCAAACAAAACTGCCGGTCTGTTCGCTCCGCTCGGGTTTCCGGGGTTTTGTTTTTATCTAAAGAAAGAACACAAAAAAACTATTTTTAATAGCTCTTTCACACAAAGCGCGCAACCTTAACTACTCAGAACCTTAGAACCTTTTACACAGCCTTTGTTATGATTCTCATTTTAGCCACAGATTGGAATGATTACACAGATTTAAAAAATCAATACTAACCCAACAACATTCTCCCTTTTACAAAGAACACAACCTTAGCCACTCAGAACCTTAATTCCTTAGCACCTTTAAAAAAATCTTGTATGCTTAGCTGTTTAACTGTACTTTTGCACAAAACAACACAACAACATGAAAAATACCCTCATTGCACCTTCTGTGCTGGCTGCCGACTTTGGAAACCTGCAGCGTGACCTTGAAATGATTAACAACAGTGATGCCGATTGGTTCCATGTAGATATTATGGACGGTGTTTTTGTACCTAATATTTCTTTTGGGATGCCAGTATTGGAAACCATCCAGAAACACGCCAAGAAAACAATTGATGTGCATTTGATGATAGCTGACCCTGACCGCTATATCAAGACTTTTGCTTCACTTGGCGCTAACGTATTGAGCGTTCATTATGAAGCCTGCACGCACCTTCACAGAACATTACAGGCTATCAAAGCTGAAGGAATGAAAACCGGAGTTGCTTTGAATCCCCATACCAGTGTTACCGTATTGGAAGATATTATTAATGATATTGATGTGGTTTGCATCATGAGCGTGAATCCAGGTTTTGGAGGACAGTCATTTATTGAATCGACCTATAAAAAAGTAAGACAATTGAAAGAAATTATTTCCCGCAATAAAGCAGAAACCCTGATTGAGGTAGACGGCGGTGTAACAGACAAGAATGCCAAACAACTGGCTGAAGCCGGTGCTGATGTTTTAGTAGCCGGAAACTATGTTTTCAAGTCCGCCAATCCAACCGAAACCATTTCCCATTTAAAGAAGACTGCCTCACTTTAAAAGCATTTCTATAAAATAAAAAACCTGTTCTACGAACAGGTTTTTTTTATGCAATTAATTCAGATATTCCTCTTTAAAATTAATCATCTTTTTTACCCTTTCATATAATTCAGGGTGTTCTTTCCTGAAAACCTGTGGAGACTCAAAAAAGTGTTCCAGCAATACGGCCAGGAACTCAAATTTATTTTCATACGCATATTCGCGAAAATAGCCTCTCTGAACCAATTCTAACGATAATGCTGCATCATCATAGTATTTTACGATTTCGTTGAACTCATCGTAAAATATGGACGCATTTGGGTCACCATTTGTCTTTTTAGAATGAAAATGGAGTACATGTGCAAATTCGTGCAATCCTAAATTTACATTATCGTTTGTTGTATTGTGTCCTGAAAGAAAATCTTCCCAAGAAAAAACTACTGCTTTCAGCCGCAGGTTAAATTCTCCTTTATGATTTTGCTGTGTTATGACGGACGTATATTGGCCTGGATAAATAATGATTTTTCTAAACAGCGGTGTAAGATAAAACCGCATTCCGAACGTCAGCATAACATAGGTTCCGGCAATCATAACTTTCATTTCTTCTGTAACGGAAATGTCTTTGCCATGAAATTGGTAATTCATCAGGAATGACTTGACACGGTGCTCAAAATAGACTTTTCTCTTATCGGAAAGCTTTCTGTAAAAAGAAAATTCTCTTTCCAGAATCTGTCTTTGAAATGGTATTATTTTTTTAGGAACGGGATACCAATGAATATATAAAGGCTTATTAAAAATCAACACGTAAGCCGGCTCAACAAATAGCCTTATAAAGCCTGCAACTACTAAAAGGACTACGATTGCCGCAAGCAAAAAAGTTAAAACAGTAAAAATGGCTTCACTCATGTCCTGAATTTATTTTTTGGAAATAAAAAAGGGACTAAATCAGTCCCTTTAAAAAATCTGTGACCCTGGAGGGGTTCGAACCCCCAACCCTCAGAGCCGAAATCTGATATTCTATCCAGTTGAACTACAGGGTCAGTTTAGATTTTAAGTTTTATGACAATAATTTCTTTACGATAGTTGAGATGGTCTTTCCGTCAGCCTTTCCTGCCAATTCAGCAGAAGCCTGCCCCATAACCTTACCCATTGAAGCCATTCCTGAAGCACCTGTTTCAGCAATAATTTTAGCTACAACAGCCTCTACTTCTTCTTCGCTTAATTGGGCCGGAAGAAATTTTTCAATTACAGCAGCCTGCTGCAATTCCGGTTCTGCCAAATCAGGTCTGCCTTGCTCAGTAAAGATATTGGCACTGTCTTTTCTCTGTTTTACCAAACGTTGCAAAAGCTTGATTTCATCGTCCTGAGTAATTTCTTTTGCCCCCGAGTCTGTTTGCAGAAGCAACAATGCAGACTTTACAGCTCTTAACGATTCAAGGCTTACTGTATCTTTGGCTCTCATCGCCGTTTTGATTTCTTCGTTGATTTTATCTTGTAAGCTCATTAGTATGATTCTTTTCTATTTACAAATTATCTAAAAATCAGGCAGATAAACTTTTCAGATTACAAAACATTATTATTTCACGCTCTAAATGCCTAAATGCTTCTTTTAAACTTGTTGCGAAGATAAAAAAAATAACCCGAAAATCAATTGAATTTTCGGGTTATCGGGTTTTGGTTTGAGTTAGTTAATCTACGTTGTCGTGAAGAAAGGAGTTATTTGAACGCAATTGTAAATCGTCGTTACTGTCCGTTCCTAGTGACATCCTAGATTTGCTATTATCAGCCTGGGTATGATTCAAATCAATTCCCATTCTTTTGTAAGCTGGTTCTTTTTCGAACTCATCAACTCTTGATGGATTGTTATGGAATTTATAGTTAAATTCTTTCATCTTCAATCTTCTTTCATCAGCTCTCTTTTTCAAAGTCTGCTCGATAGTCATTTCAAGAGGCGATATTTCTTCAAAGGCAGTATTGTTGAATTTAGGTTCTTCTACCTTCATTTTCAAATCCAATTCTTTATCTACCGGCTCTTCAACTTTAGCTACCGGTTTTGACTGGATCAGTTCGTTTTCAACTTCCATATATTCTTCCAAAGAATATTTCACAATACCTTTTTCGTTCAATTCTGTTACAGGAACCACCTGAACCGGCTGGTTTACCTTAATATCCTTAGTCTCGTTTGACAATTCGAAAAGAATTCTGTCTTCTTTTGGCTCTTCTGCTTTTTTAATTGGCAGGTCAAAAGAGAAAGTAATCTGCTCTTCTTCTTTGTAGGCCACAAATTCCGGCTCACGAACTTCCATTTCTCTCACTTCCGGAGTCGTAATATAAAATTCATGCTCGCTGATAGGTGATACTATTTGAAATTCAACATCGATATTTTTGATGAATTCGGTCGTTTTTATCAAATCAGAAACGATTTCCGGCTCTTCAACTTTCGCATCTGCTACTTCAAAATCTTCCAATGCAAAAACAATCTTTTCTTCAGTCTCTTTTTTTTCTTCTACTGGAGCCGGCGAAAAATTGAATGATGGCACTACTTGTTTTTGTGACAGGTCTCGCCCCATTTTTTGCTCATCCTCTAAAGCGTGGATAATTTTTTTTGGTTCCGTATTAACGATTTCGTTTTGCTGCTCTACATTAAATCCCGTAGCGATAATCGTTACAGCAATAGAATCTCCAAGCGCTTCATCTTCACCAACCCCCATAATGATGTTAGCATTAAAGCCTGCTTCCGTCTGGATATGGTCGTTGATTTCTCCGATTTCGTCAATAGTAATTTCATTGGTTCCAGAAACGATAAGCAACAATACGTTTTTGGCTCCGGTGATTTTATTATCATTCAACAATGGAGAATCTAAAGCCGCAATAATCGCTTCTTTGGCACGATTTTCACCAATTGCTGTAGCAGACCCCATAATTGCAGTACCGCTATTTGACAATACTGTTTTGGCGTCTTTTAAGTCAATGTTTTGAGTATAGTGGTGCGTAATTACTTCGGCAATACCTCTTGAGGCTGTTGCCAAAACTTCATCCGCTTTAGAGAAACCCGCTTTAAAGCCCAGGTTTCCGTATACTTCTCTTAATTTATTATTGTTGATTACGATAAGCGAATCTACCTGTTTTCTCAATCGTTCAACACCAACCAAAGCTTGTTCAGAACGGACTTTTCCTTCAAACTGGAACGGAATGGTAACGATTCCAACTGTAAGAATGTCTCTCTCTTTAGCCAACTGAGCAATTACCGGTGCGGCTCCTGTTCCGGTTCCGCCTCCCATACCAGCCGTGATGAAAACCATCTTGGTATTGCTGTCCAACATTTTTTCAATATCGGCAATACTTTCTATAGCTGACTGCTGCCCAACTTCAGGATTTGCCCCTGCTCCAAGACCTTCTGTAAGGTTCACACCTAACTGAATCTTGTTTGGAACGGCGCTATTTTGCAATGCTTGAGAATCTGTATTGCAAACGATAAAATCCACTCCTTTAATCCCTTGCTGAAACATGTGGTTGATCGCGTTGCTTCCGCCTCCTCCAACACCAATTACCTTAATTACATTTGATTGATTTTTAGGTAAATCAAATGAAATGCTTCCAAAATCTGAGTTGCTCATCATAATATTTGGTTTTAATTTCTTTTCCTTTTCTTTTTAATTTCTGTCTGGCAATTATGCCCTATTCTGCATTGTCTAAAAACTCTTTTATCTTGTCGATGTATTTGTCAAAGAATGACTTTTTCATCCTGCCTTCTGTAGAAACAGATTTGGCCTGTTCTACTTTTTTAGGCTGCTCTTCGATTACTTCTTCTTCATAATGGTTAGAAGTTTCTACAACCACTTCTTTATGAACCTGAACCGGAGGCGCTTTTTCAACTTCTACCTGATTCAACGGAACCGCGCTTCTGGTATTGTTTCTGATACTGTTCATCACCAATCCAACAGCAGTAGCATACAACGGACTTGAAATTTCCTCATCTGAATTTCCTGCCAGATGTTCATTTGGATAACCGATTCTTGTATCCATTCCGGTAATATATTCTACCAATTGCTTGATATGCTTTAATTGGGCTCCTCCACCTGTCAGAACGATTCCTGCTATTAGTTTCTTACGAGGGTCTTCGTGTCCGTAGGATTTGATTTCTGTAAAAACCTGGTCAATAATCTCAACTACACGGGCATGGATAATCTTTGATAAATTCTTCAAAGAGATTTCTTTCGGTTCTCTTCCTCTCAAGCCCGGAATCGAGACAATTTCATTGTCTTTATTTTCGCCCGGCCATGCTGAACCAAACTTCACTTTTAAAAGCTCTGCCTGTTTTTCTATAATGGAACATCCTTCTTTGATATCATCGGTAATTACATTTCCGCCAAAAGGAATTACTGCCGTGTGGCGAATAATTCCGTCTTTGAAAATAGCAAGGTCTGTAGTTCCACCTCCAATATCAATCAGGGCAACGCCCGCTTCTTTTTCTTCCTGGCTCAATACCGCATCTGCAGAAGCCAATGGTTCTAATGTCAAACCTGACAAATCAAGACCTGAACTCTTAATGCAGCGCCCAACGTTTCTGATAGAAGAAGCCTGTCCAACCACAACATGGAAGCTCGATTCAAGTCTTCCTCCATACATTCCGATTGGTTCTTTGATTTCCGCCTGTCCGTCAATTTTAAATTCCTGCGGCAGGACATGGATGATTTCTTCACCCGGAAGCATAGCCAGCTTGTGAACCTGATTGATTAACAAATCAATATCATTTTCACTGATTACTTCTTCAGGATTGCTTCTGCTGATGTAGTCACTGTGCTGAATACTTCTGATGTGCTGGCCGGCTATACCCACCACCACATCTTTTATTTTATAACCCGAATCCACTTCAGCTTCATGCACAGCCTGTTGGATGGATTGAATTGTCTGTGTAATATTGTTAACAACACCTCTTGCAACACCCAGGCTCTTGGATTTTCCAACACCCAAAATTTCAAGTTTTCCGTATTCATTTTTCTTGCCAATCATAGCGACAATCTTGGTTGTCCCAATGTCTAAACCTACTGCAATGCTCTCTTTTTCCATATCCTAATTTTTGGTGCACACTACCTGTTGCGTAAACTTCAGATTTACTGTCTTGTATTTATTTATCAAACTGTCCTGAATTGCCTTTTGAAAAAAGGCTTTATAATTCTTGAACTTCCTGTCTACATTGATGGTTCTTCCGAAATCGATAACATAATCAAAATTTCTGTTCATCATTTTCAGGCTTCCATTCGGCAAAACCTGTATGGCAATGATATTTTTATGCAAAAACTCATCGTCATAGATGTAACGAAAAACTTTGTTCAGTTCTTCTTTATTTTTACTGCTAATCCCCCCCGTAACCATTGGAACTCTGGCAGTGAAATTATCAGATAACGGCATCTCATGTCCTTCATAATCAATATAAAAAGAACCGTTATCATCAAACACCCGGGCTACCGGCGTCTTTTGTTTCACCACTGCTTTTAGGACACCATCAACACTCACAAATACGTCACACTTTTCGATCATATTGTGATTATTGAGGTTTTTCTCCAACTTATTCAAATCTAACTCATCTTTTTGAATGCTCGTAGGGGCTGCATTATTTTCTATTAACAATTTATTAACCGCTTCTTGTGTAATAAATGGGCTGTTTTCATTGACAAATTCCACTACAGATTTTTTCAATTTTCGCTGTTCATTTCTCTTCGAAGTAAATGAATACAGAAAAATTACCAATGCGAACATCAGCACCAATTTAATGTTTGTCCAGTTAAACTTTTTCATGCAAAGCCTGCTTAATTGGTTTCACTAATTCTCCTATATCACCTGCTCCTATTGTAACAACAACACGGGCATCACTTTTCAAAATTTCCGAAATCAGGCTGTCTTTTGACACCAGTTTTTTATTCGGATTATCAATCTTCCCCAGCAACCATGCTGAATTTACTCCTTCTACCGGAAGTTCTCTTGCAGGATAAATATCCAACAGGATTACTTCGTCAAAAGCCGAAAGGCTTGAGGCAAAACCATCGATAAAATCCTTGGTTCTGCTAAACAGATGCGGCTGAAAAACAGCCAGAACCTTGTCTTGCGGATAGAGTTCAGAAACCGCCTGATGTACTGCGTTTATTTCCGTCGGATGATGGGCATAATCATCAATATAAACCCTGTTTTTTTCTTTAATCTGATAGGAAAACCTACGTTTTACACCCTGAAATGAAAATAATGCTTTGGCAATGGCTTCGGTCGGGGTGCCGAAAGTATATGCCATTGCCAAAGCGATAAGGGCGTTCGTTAAATTGTGTTTTCCCGGCAAATTAAACCGTATGTCTTTTATAACTTCTGACGGCGTCTGTACGTCAAAAACATAAGTGCTGTTTTCAATTCGTATATTGAAAGCTTTATAGTCTGCTTCATCATTAACTGCAACGGTGATTCCTTCAAGCGGAAGTCCTTTTGCGACAAATAGTTTTTTCTTGTCTTTTACCTTATCGGCAAATTCTACAAACGATGCTTCAATAGAAGCAGTATCGCCATAAATATCCAAATGGTCCGCATCCATAGATGTCACGCAGGCGATGTCCGGATATAGGTGCAGGAAGGAACGGTCGAATTCATCTGCTTCAACAACCGTTACGGTTTTTCCGCTGCCAATCAGGTTGGAATTATAGTTTTCTACGATTCCTCCCAAAAATGCCGTTACATCTGCTCCACTTTCATATAGGATGTGCCCTAAAATACTTGATGTAGTGGTTTTCCCATGTGTTCCCGCAACTGCAAAACAAAAGGTGTCTTTTGTAATTATTCCCAGTACTTCAGCTCTTTTTTTGACCTGATATTCTCTTTCCAGAAAATAGTTCCATTCTGAATGCGTTTTTGGAACTGCCGGGGTTATTATAACCAGCGTGTTTTCTGCATAATAGTCTTTGGGAATCAAAGAAATGCTGTCTTCAAAATGAATTTCGATTCCAAGAGCTTCCAATTCTTTTGTCAGCTCAGTTTCCGTCTTGTCATATCCAGATACGCTTTTACCGATAGCCTTGAAATAGCGCGCCAAAGCGCTCATTCCGATGCCTCCGATTCCGATAAAATAAACGTTATGTATCTGATTCAAATTCATTTTTTTTTATTTTTTAGCCTAATGTTACAAAGTCTTAAAGTTTTAAAGTCTAAAGATTTTTGCCTTTATGACTTTTGTCTTAACAACTTTTGACTTTATTACTTTTGACTTTATTACTTTTGACTTTCAATTAATTTTATTATTTCATCAACAATGTCTTTTGTTGCATTTGGCATTGCCATTTTTTTTATGTTCTCCCCCAGGCTTTCCTGTAAGGCTTTGTCTTCCAAAAGCTTGTTAAAAGTTGAAGTGAATTGGGTATCCAATTCGTTTTCCTTCATCATCAGCGCTCCTTTTTTATCAACAATAGCTTTTGCATTTTTTGTCTGATGGTCTTCAGCCACATTAGGCGATGGAATAAAAATTACCGGCTTCCCTACCAAACACAACTCGGAAACAGACGATGCTCCTGCTCTGGATAGTATCACATCGGCGGCTGCATATGCCAAATCCATCCTGTCAATAAATGCCTTTACCTGTACGTTTTCTTTTTCATCGAAGTGTTTGTATTCTTCAATATAGAATTTTCCGCATTGCCAGATTACCTGTACATCCTGTGATATAAAATTCACCAATTCTTTTGCAATTAGCTGGTTGATTCTTCTGGAGCCTAAACTGCCACCCAAAACCAGCAACACTTTTTTATCCGGGTCCAGTTTAAAATAGTCCCTGCTTTCTTTTTTCTTTCCTTTTATGTCTATCAAATCCTGACGGACCGGATTTCCTGTGAAAACTATTTTGTCTTTTGGAAAAAACCGTTCCAGATTTTCATAAGCCACGCATATTTTGCTGGCGTTGCCGCTCAGCCACTTGTTTGTAATTCCCGGATAGGAATTCTGTTCCTGTATTACAGTCGGGATTCCTGCCGATCCTGCTGCCTTTAACAATGGCCCGCTGGCAAATCCTCCTGTTCCGATGGCTACATTTGGCTTAAATTGCTTTATAATTTTTCTTGATTTAAGCAAGCTATCCATAAGCTTAAAAGGGAACATCATGTTGTCAAGCGTCAGCCTTCTTTGTATTCCTGCAATCCACAATCCTTTGATAGGATAACCGGCCTTCGGAACTTTTTGCATTTCCATTTTGTCTTTTGCTCCTACGAATAGGATTTCACAATCCGGAAAACGGCTTTTTAATTCATTAGCAATGGCAATTGCCGGATAAATATGCCCGCCAGTTCCGCCTCCGCTTAATATGAATTTTAATTTCTGCATTTTTTATTTTCTTTTGTACAGATTACTCTGCCCTCTTAAATCTTTTTTTTTGCCACTGATTACTCAGATTACACAGATTCTCTTCAAACTGCTATCATAAATCTTAAATCAACAATCTCAAATCCCAATTTCTTTTTTTGCCACTGATTACTCAGATTACACTGATTCACTTTTCAAACTGCATCTTAAATCTAAAATCTGCAACCTTAAATCTCGAATCACTTCCCCATCACCGCTTTCATCGGGTTGTCGCTTACATCTTCAATTGCATATTGTGGCTCTTTATTTTCAACAGCCGTATCTTCATCCGGATTGTTTTCACCATTCATTTCCCTTTCAATCAATCTTTGAAGCGCTTCTTCTCTTTGCGCCCTTTCAAGATTTTCCTGAGCAATTTCCTCATCTTTCTTGGTTACGCTTAATATAATTCCTAATGAAACACAGGTCATCCAGATTGAACTTCCTCCGCTACTTATGAGCGGCAAAGTTTGTCCTGTTACCGGTAATAATTCAACAGCAACTGCCATGTTTATGAGTGCCTGGAATACAATCGGGAAACCTAATCCTACAACCAGCAATTTTCCAAACAGCGTATTAGCTTTATGCGAAGCTATCAGGAACCGGATAAACAGCATAATGTATAAGAACATTACGGTGAGTGCACCAAGCAATCCGTTTTCTTCCACAATAATCGCATAGATAAAATCTGAAGATGATTGTGGAAGAAAATTTTTCTGTATGCTTTTTCCCGGACCTACGCCATAAATCCCACCTGTGGCTATTGCAATTTTTGCTTTTTCAATCTGGTAGTTATCTTCATCCGGCTTGTCGCTTGTAAAATTTTCAATACGGCTAACCCAGGTATCTACACGGTTTGGAAAGGCATCCGGAAATGCTTTTGCCATGAGGATAAAAAAGGTAAGACCAACAATACCGGCTCCAATAACAAGCCCCAGATATTTCAAAGGATATTTACCTACGAAAACCAGCATAACCACCATCGAAAATATCAATGCGGCTGTAGAAAAGTTAGCAGGTAAAATCAGCATAATGATTGCAAAAACAGGAAGCCATAACTCGATTACGGATTTTTTAAACGTATCTTCTACTTCACGTTTTTTAGCCAGGTATCTTGCCACATAAATCATCAGCACCATAGAGGCCAATGTTGATGTCTGGAAGCTGATACCCACAAACGGAATCTGAATCCAGCGGCTTGCGTTTGCGCCGCCTATCGTTTTCCCTTGCAAGAGTGTATACAGCAACAGCAATCCTACGATTGGCAAAGCAATCATAGAGATAGCTTTGAAATAATGGTACGGAATTTTGTGTACCATATAGACTATCAGAAATCCGATTCCAACGTGTGCAAAATGCTTTATCAAAAAACTCATAGTGTTTCCTGACCCGTTTGCACTGTATGCCAAATTACTACTCGCGCTGTAAACAGGCATAAACGAAATCAAAGCCAACAGGGCGATGAATGCCCAAATGACCTTGTCTCCTTTAAGATTGTTTATAAACTCTTTCATAATTCCCTTTCTTTATTTTCTTTTATCTAAAAACAGTTAATCGTTACAGATTTTGGACTGCCTGCTTGAACTGCCTTCCTCTGTCTTCATAATTTTCAAACAGGTCAAAGCTGGCACAAGCCGGAGACAGCAATACCGTATCCCCTTTTTCTGCCATTCTTTGTGCATATTTTACAGCATCTTTCATGTTTTGGGCTTCAATCAACTCATCAACAACATCACCAAAAGCATCAATAATTTTTTTGTTGTCAATACCCAGACAAATAATTGCCTTTACTTTTTCACGCACCAAAGGCATCAATTCCGAATAGTCATTGCCTTTGTCAACACCACCTACAATCCATACTGTTGGGGTGTTCATACTATCCAAAGCATAAAATGCAGCATTTACATTCGTCGCTTTTGAATCGTTCACATATTGCACGTTTTGAATTTTAAGCACTTTTTCCAAACGATGCTCTACACCCTGAAAATCAGAAAGGCTTTCACGGATTGTGGATTTTCTGATTCGCAATAATTGCGCAACCGTAGCGGCTGCCATTGCATTTTTCACATTGTGTTTTCCTTCTAAGGCTAGTTTGTCTTGTGGCATAACAAATTCTTCGTTATTGATGTTTATATTGATTGTATCTTCTTTTGCAAAGGCTCCGTTTTCTATTGTTTTTGTCATTGAAAAAGGCAGCAGTTGCGCTTTTGTTTTATTCATTTTAAGCCAATTATGGATGGCTTCGTCATCAGCATCATAAATCAGGTAATCTTCTTCTGTCTGGTTTTCCGTTATCCTGAATTTTGCGGCGATGTATTTTCCGTAATCGTAATCGTACCGGTCTAAATGGTCAGGGCTGATATTGGTGATTATGGCAATATGTGGCTTATAATCTATAATTCCGTCGAGCTGAAAGCTGCTTAATTCAAGAACGTATATGTCATGTTTTCCTTCTGCTACCTGCCAGGCGAAACTTTTGCCTACATTTCCTGCCAATCCTACATTGAGTCCTCCCTGTTTCAGCAAATGATAGGTCAGCATGGTGGTAGTAGTCTTTCCGTTGCTTCCCGTAATGCCAACCGTTATCGCTTTTGTGTACTGGGCTGCAAATTCAATTTCAGAAATGACCGGTATGCCTCTCTCCACAAGTTTTCTCACTATTGGAGACTTTTCAGGAATTCCGGGGCTTTTCATCACCACATCTGCATTCAGAATCAAATCTTCCGTATGCTTTTCTTCTTCCCATTTTATGCCATGAAGACCAAGAACTTCTTTGTAATTGTTTTTTATTTTCCCAAAATCCGACACAAAAACGTCGTATTCTTTTTTCTTACCGAGAATTGCCGTGCCGACACCGCTTTCTCCACCTCCTAAAATGACCAGTCGTTTTTCCATTTACCTTAATTTTAGGGTTACGATTGACAGAATTGCCAATAAGATTCCCACGATCCAGAAGCGGGTTACAATCTTACTTTCGTGGTAACCCTTCTTCTGGTAATGGTGATGCAATGGCGACATCAAAAATATTCTCCGGCCTTCGCCGAAACGTTTCTTTGTATATTTAAAATAAGACACCTGTAATACGACGGAGAGATTTTCTGCGAGGAAAATACCACACAATACCGGAATCATTAATTCTTTTCTGACTGCAATAGCTAAAACAGCGATAATTCCACCTATGGTTAAACTTCCTGTATCACCCATAAATACGGTTGCCGGATAGGTATTGTACCAGAGAAATCCGACGAGTGCTCCGACAAAGGAGGCGATATAGACCGTCATTTCGCCCGAATTCGGGATATACATTATGTTCAGGTAATTCGAGAAAATAATGTTACCGGATACAAAAGTGAAAATTCCGAGTGCAATGACCGAAATGGCCGATGTTCCTGCAGCGAGACCGTCAATCCCGTCTGTAAGGTTGGCTCCGTTTGATACGGCAGTGATGATAAAAATCACAACCGGAATAAAAATCAGCCAGGCATAATCTTTATAATTATCTCCTGCCCATGAAAGCAGTTCTGCATAATCAAATTCGTTGTCCTTGAAAAACGGAATTGTTGTAGCGGTAGATTTTTCTTCCAACGGAACAGCCGAAACGGTTGTCTGATTTGTAGCAAAAATATTAGTGTTGCCTGTATCCGTTCTTACCGTAACACTTGGATGGAAATACAAAACTGTTCCTACAATCAATCCCAAACCAACTTGTCCGATAACTTTAAATCTTCCTTTAAGCCCCTCTTTATCTTTCTTGAAAATTTTAATATAATCATCTATAAATCCGATGGTTCCCATCCAAAGCGTAGTGACAATCAGCAGCAGGATATAGATATTATTCAATTTGGCCAATAACACGACCGGTACTAACGTAGCGACGATGATAATGAGTCCTCCCATGGTAGGTGTTCCTGCTTTTTCATTTTGTCCTGCAAGACCCAACTCTCTAACCGTTTCACCAACCTGCTGTCTTCTCAGAAAGTTGATAATCTTTTTACCAAAGACTGTCGAAATCAATAGCGAAAGTATGATTGCCAGTCCGGAACGAAACGTTATGTATTGGAAAACTCCTGTTCCCGGAATGTCCATCTGGTCTAAATAGTCAAATAGATAGTATAGCATAGATTCTCTATTTATTCAATTGTTCTAAAAGTTCTGTTACAATTTTCATATCGTCAAAGTCATAGCGCACACCATTAATTTCCTGGTAGGTCTCATGTCCTTTTCCTGCAATCAGTATAATATCGTTTGGCTGTGCCAACTGGCAAGCTGTTTTTATAGCCTGCTTTCTATCTACTATAGCCAGTGTTTTTTTATAGTTTTGGGGCTCTACGCCTTTTTCCATTTCTAAAATAATTGCTTCAGGGTCTTCTGTTCTCGGATTATCTGAAGTCAGTATTGCTTTGTCGCTCAATGTCGATGCAATATTGGCCATTATTGGGCGCTTGGTCTTATCTCTGTCGCCACCACAACCTACAATTGTTATAAGCTGCTCATTTTTAGTCCGGATATCGTCGATTGTCTTTAATACATTTTCCAAAGCATCCGGTGTATGTGCATAATCAACAACAGCGGTAATATTTCCTTTAGAAACTATATATTGGAATCTCCCCGACACACTTTCCAGTTCTGACAACAACCTCAAAACTTCCATAGTATCCAGTCCTAATTCGACAGCCGTTCCATAAATAGCCAGCAGATTATAGGCATTAAAATTCCCTATCAACCGAACCCAAACTTCCTGTTCATTAATTTTCAGCAAAAGTCCGGAAAGCTGGTTTTCTAAAATCTGCGTTCTGTAATCGGCATATGATTTTAGGGCGTAGGTCAGCTTTTTTGCATTGGTATTCTGCAGCATGACCGGTCCGTTTTTGTCATCGATATTTACCAGGGCGAAGGCACCTTTTGGCAATTGGTCGAAAAATGTTTTTTTGACATCGCGGTATTCTGCAAATGTTTTATGATAATCTAAATGGTCATGCGAAAGATTTGTAAAAACTCCTCCGGCAAACTGTAATCCTTCAGTTCTTTTCTGTGCGATTCCGTGCGAGCTTACCTCCATAAAGCAATATTCTACTCCCACATCGTTCATTTCTTTCAAGAACTTATTAATTGTAATGGAATCTGAAGTAGTAAGCATCGACTTGTATTCCACATCGTCCACGACATTTTTTACCGTAGAAAGCAATCCTACCTTATAACCGGCTTTTTTGAACAATTGATAGAGCAGGGATGCAATGGTTGTTTTTCCGTTTGTTCCTGTAATACCTACCAATTTCAAATTAGCCGATGGATTTCCATAATAGTTCGAAGCAATAAAAGCCAAAGCTCTGTTCGTGTCTTTTACCTGCACATAAGTGACCCCTGAAACTATATTCTCCGGAAAAGTATCACAGATAATTGCGATTGCTCCTTTGCTTAAAGCTGTTTCTATATATTCATGTCCGTCTGCAACAGTACCACGAATAGCTATAAATACATCATTATTTTCAATTTTTCTTGAATCAAAATTGATGGCATTGATAGCAATTTCCGTCGAACCTTTTACAGCTTCAATTGCAACTTTGTATAATATATCTTTTAGAATAATCACGATAATTCTAATATTATGGTTCTGTTTTTTACTATGGCTTCACCCGGCGGGATGGATTGTTTTTTCACTTTTCCGATTCCGATAACCTTAACTTTCATTTTCATGTTCTCAAAAAGCGCTACGGCATCCATTCCTGCCATTCCCTGCACATTCGGGATTGTTTCTTTCGAAACCAAATCGGAATATTTTGCATAATTCTTTTCCTGATTGATGCTTTTTCTATTCAGGTTTTTAATTTCATTGGTTGACGGTACATCGGTAAAAATCTTCTGAGCGATTCTTTTGAAAACCGGTCCGGACACATCACCTCCATAAAAACCTTTGCTTTTGCTTGGTTTGTGGATGATGACAATACAGGAATATTTTGGATTGTCTGCCGGAAAATATCCTGCAAATGACGAAGCATAATACATTGCATCTGTGTGTTTTCCTTTGGCATAATCCACCTGCGCCGTTCCTGTTTTTCCTGCCATTGAAAAGTCTTTGGAATACAATTTGGAACCCGTTCCTTTTTTTACCGTATTTTCAAGAACTTTTCTGACTTTTTTCAAGGTTTCATCAGAACATATTTTTGGGTTGATGACTTCCTTGTCAAATTTTTTGATGGTTTTGTTCCATTCTTTGATTTCTTTTACAAAGATTGGCTTCACCATTTCACCATTATTTGCAACGGCATTGTAAACCGTAAGCGACTGCAATGGCGTCATTGAAACCCCATAACCAAAAGCCATCCATGGAAGTGACGTACCATTCCATCGTTTTGTTTTTGGCTGTGGAATAAACGGAACCCCTTCGCCTTTGAAAGGCAACCCTAACGGCTTGTTAAGTCCCATTTTATTAATTCTTCCGACAAACTCCATCGGATTGTCCTTATAATTTTCATAGACCGCCTGCACCATCACTGTATTGGAAGAAAGTTCAAAACCTCTTGCCAATGAAACTTTTCCATAGCCGCCTTTTTTCGAATCTCTTACGTGTCTGTTATGGTAGGTAATGTCACCACCACGACTGTCATATATCTGGCTTGTATCTACTTTTTTATCATCCAAAAGGGCAATCAGGTCTATCAGTTTGAAAGTAGAACCCGGTTCATGAGATTCTGCCACTGCATAATTCAGCGTTTCGGAATAGCTGCCGTCTTCTGTCCTTCCAAGATTTGAAATCGCCTTTACTTCGCCTGTTTTAGTTTCCATCACAACCACACATCCGTGTTCTGCTTCATAATACTCCAACTGCTTTAGCAAAGCATGATGGGCAATATCCTGTATGTAAACATCAATTGTAGAAATAATGTCATATCCGTCCTGAGGCTCTACCTGATTGTTATCGCTGATTGGTTTCCATTGTCCTTTGGCGATTTTCTGCTTCAGTACTTTTCCGTCCTTACCGTTGATATAATCTTTAAAAGCCCATTCGATTCCTTTTCCATCAACTCCGCCGTCTACATATTCTCTTTCATAACCAATGGTTCTTTGGGCAATCATGCCAATTGGATGTTCTCTTACCGTTTTCTGCTCTGCTATCAGGCCGCCTTTATTAGCTCCCAAGTTAAACAGCGGGAAAGTTTTCACTCTCATATATTCTGTGTAACTCAATCCTCTTGCCAACAGCATATATCTGTTTTTGTTGGCTTTTGCCTTACGGAATTCATTGAGATAATGAGAACTTGGCTTACCTAACAACACCGAAAGTGAATCGGAAAGCGCTTCAATATTTTTATTAAAATCTTCCTTTTTAGGTGCTACGGCATCAAACCGGATAGTGTAATTTGGAATGGAAGTAGCCAAAAGACTTCCGTCTGCAGAATACACATTTCCTTTGTTGGCAGGAATCACAAAATTTTTCACAGTGCGGTCTTTCGCCAGCTTCCTGTAATAATCACCCTCAACCCACTGAATATTGGTCAGCTTTACGATTATTCCAGTAGCCATCACCACGATTGCAAATGCAACGAGGTAAATCCTGTAAGAAATATTTTTTTCTTCTACTGCCATAACTTTTCAAAAAAGCCTTTTTCTTTTTCTTTTAATACCTTAATTTTTTTTGGGGGAACAGATGATGGAAAAATTCCTTTGACTTCCATTTTCTGGGAAATTGTCGATTCCATTTTCAGCTTCATCAACTCAGAGCGCCTGTCTACAAATTCCGAACGCAGTTCTTTTACTTCTTTATCTAACTCGGTAATCCTGTATGTTTTCTGCTCGTAATTGTGGGAATTTGCAATCATTATCAAAGCCAGTACAATTAAAAAGATGATGAACTGCCAATTTTTAGCCGCATCATCATTAATGAGAAATTTTGCTTTTAATATGCTGTAGATTCCACCTTTCATTTCCTGATTTATGATTTTGGATTTTTTGATTTATGATTTTGGATTTATGATTTTGGCTAGTTTGACCCATTACCTAAAATCTTAAATCATAAATCTTACATCTAAATACTATATCTTTTCTGCTATCCTCAATTTTGCACTTCTCGCCCTATTGTTTACCCTGATTTCTTCTTCATCAGGAACAATCAATTTCCCTATTGTTTTGAATGGAACCGAAAAATTCCCGAAGAAATCACGTTCCGGCTCACCTTCAAACATTCCGTTTTTGATGTATCTTTTCACCAAACGGTCTTCAAGAGAGTGATAGGAAATCACGCTCAGGCGTCCGCCCGGTTTTAATATTTCCAGAGATTGCTCTAAAAACTCTTTTAAGACATCCATTTCCTGGTTTACTTCAATACGGATAGCCTGATACATCTGCGCCAAAATCTTATTGCTTTTGTGCGCCGGTAAAAAACGGCCCAAGACTATCTTTAATTGCTCTGTATTTCTTATGTCACCATGCTCCCTAGCTTCTAAAATCACCCTTGCAATGGCAGGAGCATTTTTCAGCTCACCATAGTCATAAAATACACGACGCAGGTTTGCCTCGTCATAACCATTAACTACAGTATAAGCACTCAAATCATTTTTTTGGCTCATTCTCATATCCAGCTCCGCATCAAAACGCGTTGAAAAACCTCTTTCAGCTACGTCAAACTGATGAGAAGACACCCCTAAATCAGCCAAAATTCCATCAACGCTTTTCACATTGTGGAATCTTAAAAACCTTTTGATAAACCTGAAATTCTCATTAATCAGCGTAAATCTGTCGTCATCAAGAGCATTCGCCAACGCATCTTCATCCTGGTCAAAAGCAAACAGCTTTCCTTCAGGCCCTAAACGCCTCAGGATTTCTTTTGAATGACCGCCGCCTCCGAAAGTCACATCCACATACACCCCATCCGGCTTGATATCCAAACCGTCTACAGTTTCTTTCAGCAAAACCGGATTATGATATTCCATTGTCGTCATCATTTATATTTCCCATTACATCTTCAGCCAAATCTGCAAAATCTACATCATCGCCTGAAATTGATTTTTCATACAAGTCCTTATCCCAGATTTCAACAATATTTACCGCCGAAGACAATACCAAATCTTTTGAGATATTTCCAAAAGCCGTCAGGTCTTTCGGAATCAGAAGCCTTCCCAGATTATCAATCTCCACCACTTTCACTCCGGCAGTAAAGCGTCTGATGAAATCATTGTTCTTCTTCACGAAGCGATTCAGCTTATTGATTTTCTGCATCATCAAATTCCACTCTGCCATTGGATAAAGTTCCAAACAAGGCTGAAACACGGAACGTTTCAACACGAAACCATCATTCAATGAATCCGTCAGCTGCTTTTTCAAAGGAGCAGGCAGAAGCACACGCCCTTTGGCATCTATCTTACATTCATATGTTCCGATAATGGTATTCAATGAGTTACGTTTTTCATTGTTTCATAGCAAATGTAGAAAAATAATTACCACAATTTACCACAATCTACCACTTTGTTGATAAGTTTTACCACATTACACTCGAATTCGACACAAATCAGCCACTCAAAATATCAGGTTTTATTGCTAATACTTTAGCTAAATTTAATTTTGCCGATAAATTCAATAAGAGATTTGTGATTTACATTAAAAATTTTACGCATTTTTTAAAACGAAACCACAAGAATAAAAAACCGAAATAATTGACTGATACCACTTTAGGTTCCGAAGGCCCAGAAAAAACGTTTTCGTTAGAAATTACTTACAGCATTAAAAAATAAGCTGAAATTTTAAAAGTAAATTATCAATACAAAAATTCGTTTTTATCTATAAAATCATATATTTGTGTGAATTTGAAATGCCTAAAACAATCAATGGAAGAACACTTAATAAAAGAAGGTAAATACAAATATTTTGAAACCGGTGAAGGAACACCCATCGTTATCCTTCATGGACTTATGGGAGGATTAAGCAATTTTGACGGCGTTGCAGAATATTTCCCAAAACAAGGATATAAAGTTGTCATCCCCGAATTGCCCATCTACACGCAAAGCATCCTAAAAACCAATGTAAAAGCCTTTGCCAAATATGTTAAAGATTTTATTACCTACAAAGGTTTTGAGCGTGTGATACTTTTAGGAAATTCATTGGGCGGCCATATTGCCCTGTACCACACCAAAATGTATCCTGAAAAAATGCTTGGACTGGTAATAACAGGAAGCTCAGGTCTTTATGAAAGCGCCATGGGTGACAGTTATCCGCGCCGGGGCGATTATGAATACATCCAGAAAAAAGCCGGCGATGTTTTTTATGACCCAAAAATAGCCACCAAAGAAATTGTTGATGAAGTCTATGCCATGGCCAATGACAGAATCAAATTAATCAAAACCTTAACGATAGCCAAAAGCGCCATTCGCCATAACATGGCAAAGGATTTGCCAAAAATGCACGTTCCTACCTGCATCATTTGGGGGAAAAATGACAAAGTAACACCTCCGGAGGTTGCTGAAGAATTCCACCAGTTATTGCCAAACTCAAGTCTTTACTGGATTGACAAATGCGGACATGCCCCAATGATGGAACATCCGGATGAATTCAACAGATTGATGCACGATTGGCTGCAAAAGACACATCTATAATTTTTTAGCCTATATAAATAACCGCGGTTTTACGGATTCCTTTCCAGAAAACCGCGGTTATTTTTTTTGACTACCTTTGCAGAAATCGAATAACTGTTATGAAAATCAATTCCGCCGAATTTATTATAAGCAATTCCGAAGTCAGCAAATGCCCTCAGGAACGCCTTCCTGAGTATGCGTTTATTGGAAGGTCGAATGTAGGGAAGTCTTCCCTAATCAATATGCTGACCAATCATAAAAATCTGGCAAAAACTTCAGGAAGACCCGGAAAAACACAGCTTATCAATCATTTTAAAATCAACAGCAACTGGTTTTTGGTGGATTTACCGGGTTATGGTTATGCCCGGGTTTCAAAAAAGACCAAGGAAGTATTCCAGAAATTCATTACCGATTATTTTGAAAAGAGAGAGCAGCTGGTCTGCGCTTTCGTATTAATTGACATCCGTCTGGAAGCACAGGCTATTGATTTGGAATTCATAACTTATTTGGGAGAAATTGAAGTTCCTTTCTGTATCATTTTTACCAAAGCCGACAAAATCAGCAAGACTAAAATCGATTCACATGTAGCGGCCTATCGCAAAAAACTTCTGGCGAGCAATTGGGAAGAAATGCCTCCCTATTTTATCACCTCCTCTGCCGATGGAACCGGAAAGGAAAAGCTGTTAACTTATATTGAAGAAATCAATACGGAAGTATTCAAAGACCTGAATAATTTTTAAAAAAATACGGACTCAAATTGAGTCCGTATTTTTTTTTATTTGGGCAATATTTATTTTGCCTTCAAATCCATTTTTTCTGCGAAATAATCGCAAAAATCTCTCATGGTATCTGACATTTTCTCATCGTCTGTAGCTCTTTGGAAAGTGTCTGCCATAGCAACAAGGCTTTGGTGAAAGAATTTCTTCATTTCATCAACCGGCATGTCTTTTGTCCAAAGGTCGATTCTCATCGTTTCCTGCACGTTGCTATCCCAGAATGAAAGCATCATGGCTTTGGATTCTTCCTGAACTACACCGCCATCCTGAGCTGCCCAGAAAAGTTTTTCCGGCACTCTGTTTTCATCCAGTTCAACTGTTATTTTTATTTCAGAGGTTATTTTTTTAGACATTACTTTTTAGGTTTGTATTTGGATTTATCAAAAATTTCTTTTGCATCGGTCTGCAATAATTGCTGCAAAGATACGTCATTGTTTTTCATATAAGAACGAACTATCTGCCATCCAATCCATCTTCCTATCTGTCCCGGAGATTCGTTATCTATTTCCAGATAAAATTTGGAGAATGGTGCCGGATTGATAAATCTTCCCGGTAATTTCGGGTCAGAATCGTATAATAGTTTCTCATCAACAAAATAACGCCAGATGTATCCTTCATTTTCCTGGCTCCATGCAATCTGTTCCGGCGTATAGCCAATTTTATCTGCATCTGAAATCTGCGGAATCAACAGGTCTTTCATGTACAATTCTTTACCAAAATAAATCATCTGCGAAAGCAATGTTCTGTCTGTTGGCGGTACAATTTTTCGTATTGCAAAACTCGAAACCACATCTGAAAGCAGTTGTGATTTTTCAAAAGTCTTTCTTTGGTATTCCGGGAAACCAGTATAAAACTCATGGTCTTTGCCAAGATACACATCTAATGATACAAGCAGCAGGCTATCCGCATAGATAACTTTATTATCCGTATCTACTTCCGAAATCAGCGTTACGACCTTTGGCAGTCGCGTTTCCGGAAAATAGTATTTTATATGACGGAAAAGCTCTTCCAAATCGCCTCTTTCTTTCTGAAAATTGCCAAATTTTTTCTGAACCTCATCATGCACCTGCTTTAGCAGTGGGTTTTTCATTTTATTGATCCAAACCGTATCTTCATTTCCCTCAGGAAAAAAATACGGGAATTGCTGTTTTATTTTTGACAGCTCATTCGGGTCCGATTCATAAAAAACTTTATCAAAACGTTCTACAGTAAGTTCCACAGGAACTTCTTCTATTGCTTTTTCTACTTTATCTTTTTTATCACAGGAGATGAAAAAGAGAGTAAACATCAATAAAAAGGCAAGTTTTCTCATTTATATTTTTGTTAGTATTTTTGTATTAAATCTTAACCTTAAATTATGAATTGTTTTGTTTAACTTTAATAGATAAAATTTAAAGTGCAAATATACACTTCAACAATCTAATTAATAAAATTGTAATGCAAAAAAACAATACGCTTCAGGCCGATAAGGTTACATCCCACATTGTAAATTGGCTAAAGGACTATGCTACAAACGCAAAAGTAAACGGTTTTGTTGTTGGAATTTCCGGCGGTGTTGATTCTGCCGTTACTTCTACATTGTGTGCCGCTACCGGCATGCCAACCCTTTGCGTCGAAATGCCTATCCACCAGGCACCAAGCCAGGTTTCCAGAGGAAGGGAGCATATTGAGCAATTAAAAAAGAAATACTTAAACGTAGAAAGTGTTGAAACCAACCTGACGACTGTTTTTGAGATTTTTAAAAGTGTAGTTCCCGCCAGCGATGATGAAAAAAAATTACATCTCTCTCTCGCCAATACCAGAGCACGTCTGCGCATGACTACTTTATATTATCACGCCGGAATTCACGGAAGGCTGGTTGCCGGAACCGGAAACAAAGTTGAAGATTTCGGGGTAGGTTTTTACACAAAATATGGCGATGGCGGTGTAGACGTAAGTCCTATTGCTGATTTGATGAAATCTGAAGTGTATCAGCTTGCGGAATACATGGGGGTTCCTGAATCCATTCTGATTGCTGCTCCAACCGACGGGCTTTTTGGAGACGACAGAAGTGACGAAGACCAGCTTGGCGCAAGTTATGATGAATTGGAATGGGCCATGAAGGCCGTTGAACAAGGAAAAGAGGCAACCGATTTTACCGGAAGAAAAGCAGAAGTTTTTTCAATCTATAAAAGACTTAATTACGTAAATCAACATAAAATGATTCCGATTCCTGTTTGCGAAATTCCGAAACATTTGAAATGATTTTCATACAACCTTTATTTAATTTGAAAAAATTTAACTAAATTTACTATAGATTTATCAGTTTAAATTTAAAAAAAATGAATTATGATTAAAATATGTTTAGCCGATAATCATCCCATCGTCCACTACGGGATTAAATCCTACTTTAAAGACAATTCAGAAATCAGCATTGTTGGCCATGCTGAAGACTTTACTACTTTAGAAGATATCCTCAATAAAAAGTCTGTTGATATTGTTATTTTGGATTTGGATTTGGAAGGTCTGTCCAGCATCAACCTTATAAAAGGAATGGTTAAAGATTATCCTTCAACAAAGATTGTGATTTTCACAAATCTTTCCGAGCAAATGTATGCCCCGAATGCTCTGAAAGCAGGTGTTTCTGCCTACATCCACAAAACTTCCAAATTAGAGAATCTTGCATCCGCATTGATAAAAGTTTACGGAGGCGCTGTTGTTTTTAGCGAAACCGTAAAGAAAAATCTTGCCCTGATTGGAAAAAGAAACAAATCAGAGCGTTTGTACAGAAAACTTTCTACACGTGAAATTGAGGTATTACGCTATTTGAGCGATGGAAAAAAGAATAAGGAAATTGCCAAAATTCTTGACTTAAACGAAAAAACAGTGAGTACCTACAAATTAAGGCTTCTTACGAAATTAAATGTAACTAACCTGGTTGACTTGGTTAATAAGGCAAAAACGCTTGAAATAGTCTGATTTTAGCTATAACGCGACATTACCCTGCCTAGTTTGGATGAAAAAGAATTGATTAGTTTATAATAATCCATAGCCATAGACAAGGTTTCCGTATTATCTGAATCCGGACCCGATGTTATGCTTCCTTTCAACTCCTCTATAATCCTGTCAACAAGATACCACCTCAACGTCAGGATTGTTTCGGAAACATATTGTTCAATGGTTTGGTCTTTCTGCTTTACTATAATGTTTTGACCTTCCCAATTGTGAAGAACTTCCCTTTCTTCATGCATCAATATGTCTGTCACTTCTTGCGCTAATTCCGGCGCAAGATGCATGAGATAGTGTTCTGTATTAAACGATTCATTCTGGTGGAAATAATTCACCATATCGTTATATATTTCCCGGAATAACGGATTTGCCAATTCAACTTCATCTTCCTGAAGGCTCAGATAAATTCTTTGGTAGACCTTATATTCTTTTTTTTCCGTAACTTCTTCTATCTCACCTTCCTCATTTGCACGGAGTATCACATCTTCAAATTCTTCGGTCTTATTTCCATAAAGCAAAAGAATTTCTATTATTTTTCTTTCCAGTTCATAGAGTACATCTATTCTTTGTGACTGTTCCGGATTCTCATTTTTGACAACTTCAAAAGCCTTCTGCTCCTGTTTCTGCTTCTTACCTGTCTCAACTACGTCTTTCTGAATGAGCTGCGCCAGTGTATTGACCAAAACCTGTTCAGAAATATCCATGATTCTTGCCGTCTCCTGAAGGTAGATTTCACGTTGGATTCTGTCCGGTATTTTTGAAATACTCGTAACCATATCGCGAATGAGCCCCGCTTTTTTTACAGGGTCATTTTGAGATTCATCCATCAGGAGCGATGCCTTAAACTGAATAAAATCTTTTGCATTGGTATCCAGATAGCGGACAAGTTCCTCATAGGAATTTTTACGCGCAAAGCTATCCGGGTCTTCTCCCTGAGGAAACGTACAGACCTTTACATTCATTCCTTCTTCCAGAATAAGGTCAATTCCACGGATGGAAGCTCTCAATCCGGCTGCATCACCATCAAAAAGTACCGTAATATTTTTTGTCAATCGGTTAATCAGACGGATTTGATCTGATGTCAGGGCTGTTCCTGACGATGCCACGACATTTTCTATGCCTGCCTGGTGAAATTGTATTACATCGGTATAGCCTTCAACCAAATAACAATTATCCAGTTTGGCAATGGATTGTTTGGCATAAAAGATTCCGTAAAGCACTTTACTTTTGTGGTAAATGTCGCTTTCCGGCGAGTTCATGTATTTGGCCGCTTTTTTATCGTTGCCGAGAATTCGGCCACCAAAGCCCAACGTTCTTCCCGACATGCTCTGTATAGGAAACATCACACGCCCTTTAAAACGGTCAAACTGCTTGTCTTCCTTAACAATAGTCAATCCCGTTTTTTCGAGATATTCCAGCTTATAGCCTTTCCCTAATGCTTCTTTAGTCAAGGCATCCCAGGTGTCAGGCGAATAGCCCAATTCAAATTTTCTTATTGTTTCGTTGGTAAAACCTCTTTCCTTAAAGTAAGAATAGCCAATTGCCTGTCCTTCTTCATTATTGAGAAGTATGTCGTGGAAATAGCGTTTTGCAAATTCAGAAACCAGATACATGCTTTCCTTTTCATTAGCTTCTGCTTTTTCTTCCTGCGACTGCTCTGTTTCTTCAATTTCTATGTTGTATTTCTTGGCAAGGTACCTGATGGCTTCCGGATAGGTAAAATGCTCATGTTCCATTAAAAAAGCAACAACGTTACCTCCTTTTCCGGAACTAAAATCCTTCCATATCTGTTTTACAGGAGAAACCATAAATGAAGGCGAGCGTTCATCCGAAAACGGGCTCAGTCCTTTAAAATTACTTCCCGCTCTTTTCAATTGCACAAAATCACCAATGACCTCCTCAACACGGGCGGTTTCAAAAACGGTATCTATGGTTGTCTTGGCAATCAATGGCTAAAAAAATCAGGATTTAAGAGCCCAAAGATACGAAGATTTTGTCTTGCAGAATTCGGCAGACTATAAGAAAAGTGCTCATTTCCCAAAACAGGGAATGAGCACTTCTCAACGTATTCACTAACTTCAACTTTTCTAATTAAAATCAAATCTGATTCCTAAGGAGACATTATTCTGGTCAATTTCATTGTCGCGGAAAATCGTATTCAGGTCATATTTAACATACAAGCTCGTCTGTCCATAACCAACATAAGCGCTGAGTCCGTATATAAAATCATTAACATTAAAATCGCCTTTGGTTCTTTCTTTTACATTATGGTCGTCTATTTCATATCGCAAAATCTGTTTTGATTTCACATTTACTCCCGCATAACCACCAACACCCAATCGGAAACTTTCGTGTGAGCGGAAATATGTCCTCTTTTCTGTAACACGTTTTTTTGTAAAATCCAATTCCAGATGCAACGGAACTACCAGATAAACGTTTCTGAAACGGGAGTCTTTCAGATGAATCGGATTTCTTTCAAGGTTGGTCTGGTCGCCATTAACAACAAAGCTCCGATTGTCTGTAGGCCTAAGATTGTTGTACATCAAAGACAGTCCGTATTTTGCATGCAGGAGGTTATGGTTTTTAGCCAATCTCGTATTGAACGCAATTCCCCATTCATAAAAATGCGACCCCCACATTCTGTAATCTGAACCTTCTAATGAACCCAGGTCGCCTTTTGTGAGTGCATTGTTAAGTCCTATTGCAAAAACAAATTGTGAAGTTGTTCTTAACTCGCCTCTGTTGTTTCTTATAGAATCTCTTTTTGGCGAATCTTTTTCCCAATAAATGCTGAACGCTGTTCTTCTTCCTTCAGACGGCAATTTTCCGTCAACCTTTTCCCTAACCAGGTCAGTAAGTTTTGCTTCTTCGGCACCAACCCTGGTTTCTATATTTTTAGCCCTTACATCCGCTAATTCCATTTTACGTTTGTCTGCTTCTTCAAGGTCAATTTCTCCTTTTTCGAGTAATTTATTTACAGCTTCTACTTCCTCTTTGAGCGCGTCTTTTTCTTCTTTGGTAATGGTTTCGATACGCAAGGCTATCGCTTTAGCTCTTTGCTCAAAAGTTTCCTGTGCTATTGCTTTAGATACTAAAAAACATAGCATTATCATTGCATAAAAAATAATTTTTTGCATGTCATTGGGTTTTAAAAAATTAAATCTGGTTTATTCGTTGTTTCTGTTTGCAAGGGATGTTTTGACAGATTCATAATTTCTGCCAATTGATTTGATTACTCTGTTTCTAAAACTTTCGTTCAATTCTCCTTCAACATCAGAAAGAAGACCCTTAGAGTCTACTTTCACACTCGATTTTGCAACATATTTCTTCACTGATTGTGATTGGATTTTGTTTTCGGCTTCGGCCAAAAGTTTCTCTGATTCGATATACTTGTTTGCCTTAACCGTTTCTTTTTGCTCAACAGTAGCTATCGCTTCAGTTTTTTCAGGCATAACCTGCGAAGTTTTATCTTCCTGCGAAACAGCAGAAGATTTTATTTTTTGAACCTTCTTTTGTTCCGGCAATCTTGAAGCGATGGCTCCTGCAGCTGCTGTTGTGATTTGATTTGATGATTTTGTATTGTATTCGTCTACAGTTATTGTCTCTCCCTGTTTTTCTGTTGTTTTTTCCTGAACAACAACTCCTTTTTCTTTAGCGGTCTGGATTTCTACTTCTGGCTGTTTGAAGAAGATTGTCCCGACCAGCAAAAACCCTAAAAAACTGGCTGCAATATAGAGCCATGTGCGTTTTTTCGGCTTACTTTTCTTTTCTGCTACCGACAGCATGGCGTCCAGCCTGTCCCAAGACATTTCAGAAGGCTGAATAGTTCTTTCATTAAGCTTCTTCTTGAAATCCTGTTCTAATTTATTCAGTTCCATTTTGAAAATTCTTTAGTTTGTTAATTTGTTCCTGCAGCATTTTTCTTGCATGCGACAATTGCGATTTAGATGTTCCTTCATTAATTCCAAGCATTTTCGCAATTTCCTGATGCTTGAATCCTTCAATAGCATAAAGGTTAAAAACCATTCTGTAACCATCCGGAAGACTGTCTATCAAAAACTGAATATCTTCCACGTTAAACTGACTGTCTGTATTGTTATAGGTTTCCTCGAAATAGGTTTCGTCTTCAATATACTTTACTTTTTTCTGAACTCTTATAAAGGAAATACATTCGTTAATCATTATCCTTCTAATCCAGCCTTCAAAACTTCCTTTGTGTTCAAAATTTTTCAGATTGGCAAAAACTTTCATAAAAGCCGTAATCATTACATCTTCTGCCTGATGCAGGTCTTTTATGTATTGCCTGCATACGCTTAACATTTTGGGAGCATGTCCGGCATATATCTTCTGCTGAGCATGCCTGTTGTTCGCTACAGCCTGGGCGATTATGTCTTTTTCTTCTTGATGTAAAGCGATAACTTTCATTTATATTTTTCGGGTCTTTTTGATAATCGAACCTTCCAATTAGTGTTCTATTGGTATAGACGAGTCTTGTTTGAAAATGGTTGCATGGATAGCAAAAAAAATTAAAAATCAGATATAATAAGCTGTAATTACTTATAATAGAAGAGCTAAATTAAAATATTTTTTGCTTCTCAAGTCTTATCTGTTGTGTTTTGCCATCCTTATTTAGGCTTATGACAATTTCATTTTTTCCTTCCAAAAGAATATTGTAAGTTTTTTTACACATACAAAAATCCTGACAATCTATTTTTTTACCATTTATTCCTTCAACTACATCATCTATCCGTAAGCCTGCTTTCTCAGCCGTGGAGCCTTTTAGTAAGGTTGCTATTTTTGTTTTTCCATTATCGTATTTGAGCGTAAACCCATAAGTTATCCATCCTTCATCTGCTGTTTCAACAGGAAGAAAATACATTTCACCATCTTTAAAATTTAGGGTGACGATATAGTCTTTTATAATTGGGTTGCCAATCAGGGATTCATTATTTGATGAAGTATAAAGAATGGGCTTGTTGGAATAATAAAGATTTTTAATTTCAAGCTTGCCTGAATTCATTACATAAATTGATTCTTTGATAATGCCATTCCCACCTTCTGTTCCACCTCCTATAATCTCACAGACATTTTCTTTATCATGCTTTTTTGCTGCTTTTTCTGTCATGCTAAACAAAGTAGAACTTCCCAGGTCAAACATCATTTTTTCTTTCTTGCCGTTTATCCGTACCTCTATATAAGGCATGAGTCTGCTATTAAAAGTAACCGGAACTTTTATCGCTTTTTGCAGATTTACTATTTTGCCAATCTGGTCAGTAACAATTATTTTTTTTCTCGGATAGTCAATCTGCCAGATATAATTTTTGATAATACTCGCCCCAATCAATCCGCCATCAATCGTGCATTTAATTGTGGGTGATTCATCAAAATTCATCTGCAAAGCGGCAAGGTCATGAAAAGTGAGGGGACCAATATGCAGGCTGTCCAGTTTTACAATATTGATTTCTTTTTTAATTTTATTGCTGCTTCCTACTGTCTGCCTGGTCAGTATCGGGAAATTGTTTTTTTCCTGTATGGCATCTGTAATATTGTTATAGCCTCCGGTGTCAAAAATATAATCGTAGGTATGATTTCCTATCCGAACCTGGATGACAATTTCATCATTGCGGTAGCTAAAAGGAATTTCAAAATAAAAGTTTTTGTTCTCTGAGGGAGCAGTATTAATCCAATTCAGTACTTCTTTAGGCTTTTGGGCACAAACCTGTAGTGTGATAAGAAAGAAAGAGAAGTAGAGGAAACGCATGACTGACAGATTTTAGGTTCTACTGTCAAAGACGATATTACGGCTAAAAAGGTTGCATAGCAATAAAAACAATCAGCAGCAACAGATTATTTTTTTCTTTCTATCACATAATTTACCATCAGGGTAAGCGCATCCTTGTAGGGAGAGTTGGGAAAATCCTGAATTAGTTGCAACGCTTCTTTCTGGAATTCGGTCATTTTTTGTTCTGCATAGGCCAGACCGTTATTTTCTTTTACAAAAGAGATGACTTCTTTTACCCGTTTTTTGTCCTTATTGTGATTTTTAATGGAGTTGATAATCCAGCTTTTTTCTTTTGGTGTACAATGATTCAGCACATAAATCAATGGCAGCGTCATCTTTTGTTCTTTAATATCGATTCCGGTTGGTTTTCCAATAGCATCATCGGTATAGTCAAACAAATCGTCTTTAATCTGGAATGCCATTCCAATGAGTTCACCAAATTTGCGCATTCTTTCAATAACCTCATCATTTTCCGGAGCTACAGAACAAGCTCCGAGTGAACAGCAGGCTGAAATTAAGGTTGCTGTTTTCTGGCGTATGATTTCGTAATAGATGTCTTCTGTAATGTCCAGCCTTCTGGCTTTTTCGATTTGAAGCAATTCTCCTTCGCTCATTTCTCTTACGGCTACAGAAATTATTTTCAGCAAATCAAAATCACCATTGTCAATAGAAAGCAACAGTCCTTTTGAAAGCAGGTAATCGCCAACCAAAACGGCAATTTTGTTTTTCCACAAAGCATTGATTGAGAAAAACCCGCGACGCCTGTTACTGTCATCAACAACATCATCATGCACTAAAGTTGCAGTGTGGATTAATTCGATTACCGAAGCCCCCCGATAGGTTCTTTCGTTGACTGTACCACCTGAAACCATTTTGGCTGTCAGGAAAACAAACATCGGTCGCATTTGTTTTCCCTTGCGGTTTACAATATAGTAGGTAATTCTGTTGAGCAAGGCAACTTTTGACGACATCGCTTCATGAAACTTTTTCTCAAAAAGTTCCATTTCGGCAAGAATCGGCTGTTTTATTTGCTCCGTGATTTTCATTGAGGACAAATATACTATTTAAGTGGTAAAGTACAAGAGGTGTTGTGAGGTTATAGAAGATGCAGTTACATTAAATACGCTATCAAAGTTTGAAACTTCGAAAACATAATGCGTTATAATTATTCTTGTTTTGTTATAAATTTGATTTTTTAAAGAAAAAAGATTATGTTTACAACTTAACAGCCATATAAATTTATTCAAGCATGAAAAAAACTGTATTTATTTTATTCGCCATGTCTTTCCTACTTTTAAGCTGCGACAAAGAAAACCTAGAAACACAAAATACAAATAGTGTTTTAAAAGATGACAAAAGAATCAATAGCCAAAAACGTATTATTGATAACAAGCTAAGTGATTTTATCACTGAATGCATCGCATTAAACAATCAAATCCTAACAATTTTAGAAGAAAGCAATAGTGACATAAAAAGCACCAGCCAAAATCTTGATGATATAAAAGACGAGGCAGAACTATTACGCTATTTTGAAAAACTAAAAATCTCTAAACCTGACAAACTAGTTAGACTTACAAAAGAACTTTCGATTCAAACTGAGATATTTTATCGAGACAACAAAGAGTTTTATGAAATACCAGAAGCAGACAGGTTTGAAATCATAATGCAAGAAATAGATTCTCAACTCAATTATGAAGCACATACTTCTTCTAAAAGAACATGTAAAGAGCAGTGGGCAATAGACGATGCCAGATGTGAACGTACCTTTTGGATTGGCGTATCTTTTGCCGCAGCTTCAGGGTTTGTTTCCTTTGGCTGGAGCACGGTAATCGGATATGCTGCCGTGCAGGCCAATATGATTGTTTGTAAAGCTGATGCTAACGCAGATTATGAAGCATGTATAAGAAAATAAAAAATATTAGTAAAAAAGATATTAGCGCAATAATATCGTACAGCTTTCTTTATATGGTGTTGATTATTCAAATTTTTGACACTGATGACTCGTTATTATACCTACAGTATATCATTTTGGGCGTATCAATAGTGTTTACCATTGTTACAGTATCACTCCGGAAATCCCCGAATAAGTAAAGAAACAAACCCTGACAGAGTTTGGAACTCTGTCAGGGTTTGTTTCTATTGTTTTTGTTTGAAAAATAGTTACGTTTAAAAAATTAAGCAAACTATTTACCAATTTTTAATTAATCTATACGCCATGTTTAAGATAAAAATCGATAAAAAGGTTATTAGCCAAATTATATCAGTTGGTTTGCTTTATACAGGTTTACTTATTCCATTTTTTGACACTGATGACTCATTATTATATCTCCAATATAGCATTCTAGGTGTATCGATAGCACTTACTATTGTCACGGTACCACTCCGGAAATCTCCTAAGAAGTAAAAAACAAACCCTGCCAGAGTTTGGAACTCTGGCAGGGTTGAAGTATTCTTCGATTTTTAATTAAGCTTCTTTATTTGCCAACTGTCCGCAGGCGGCATCAATATCTTTTCCTCTGCTTCGGCGTACTTTCACAACAATATCGTTTCTTTCCAAAGCTTTTATGTATTCGTTTATCGATTCTTCCGAAGCTTGCTGAAATTCACCATCATCGATCGGGTTGTATTCGATAAGATTGACTTTGCACGGAACATATTTACAGAATTTCACCAAAGCATCAACGGAAGCTTTATTGTCATTAATTCCTTTCCAAACGACATATTCATAGGTAACCCGGCTTTTGGTATGGCTGTACCAATATTCTAAGGCTTCACGCAAATCAGCCAACGGAAAGCTTTTGCTAAAAGGCATGATTTGCGAACGGATTTCATCAATTGCAGAATGCAGGGAAACTGCCAGTTTGAATTTCACTTCGTCGTCAGCCAGTTTTTTAATCATTTTAGGAACTCCTGAGGTTGAGACCGTAATTCTTTTTGGCGACATTCCAAGTCCTTCCGGCGAAACAATCTTGTCTATTGCTTTCATGACATTGTTATAGTTCATCAACGGTTCTCCCATTCCCATAAAAACGATATTCGATAAGGGACGATTGTGATACAGTCGGCTTTCATTATCGATGGCCACTACCTGGTCATAAATTTCATCAGGATTCAGATTTCGCATTCTTTTCAGCCTTGCAGTAGCACAAAAATTACAATCAAGGCTGCAGCCCACCTGAGAAGAAACGCAAGCCGTTGTTCTGGTTTCCGTAGGAATCAATACTGATTCTACCACCAATCCGTCATGGAGACGGACAGCATTTTTTACAGTTCCATCTTCACTTTTTTGCATTTGGTCGACCCTGATATGGTTGATGACAAAATTTTCTTCCAGCATCTGACGCGTTGCTTTGGCAACATTGGTCATGTCATCAAAATTATGCGCTCCTTTGTTCCAAAGCCATTCATAGACCTGATTTCCGCGAAAAGCTTTGTCTCCGTTTGAAACAAAAAATTCCCTCAATTGGTCTTTTGATAATGCTCTGATGTCTTTCTTCTCAATTTGCATGGCGCAAAGTTATATATTCAAAGTGAGATGTACCTAATGAGTGTTAATATTTTATAATTTTGTAAAAACTTTTTACCATGCATTTTATTTCTCCCGAGCTAGAACTTTATGTCGAAAAACATTCTGAAAACGAACCTGCACTCTTAGCAGCCCTTCACAGGGAAACTTTCCAAAAAATTATGCAGCCGAGAATGCTTAGCGGCCATTTTCAGGGTAGAGTCCTAAGTATGATTTCCAAATTGGTCAATCCGGAAAATATTCTTGAAATAGGAACCTATACAGGTTACGCCACTTTATGCCTTGCAGAAGGAATGAAGGAAAACGGTTCCATCGACACTATTGATATTAATGAAGAATTACTTAGCATTCAAAAAAAATATTTCGACCTGTCGCCATGGAAAAACCAAATAACACAGCATTTGGGAAATGCATTGGAAATTATACCTACACTCGGAAAGAAATTTGACCTGGTTTTTATTGATGCCGACAAGGATAATTATCTGAACTATTTTGACATGATAGTACCTATAATGAATAAGGGAGGTATTATTCTTTCTGATAATGTGTTATGGAGTGGCAAGGTATTGGAAACACCAAATCCGAAAGACATAAGTACCAACGTACTTTTAGAATATAATAAAAAACTGAAAGACGACCCGAGAATTGAAACCGTATTGCTTCCTATCCGCGACGGATTAACCGTAAGCAGGGTTTTATAACCTAATTTCGTATAGGTTCATCATTAGTCGGATTGTCGACGTATTCTTTTTGTGGAAAGTATTTATCCCTTAAGTAAGCATATAATCGCAGCATGATCATTGCCATTAAAATTCCCCATACATATCCGCAAAGAATATCTCCCGGATAATGCAGTCCGAGATAAATCCTGCTGTAGGCAAAAATCAGCGGCCACAAGAAGATAAAGCCCATATATTTAAGGTAAGGCTTCAATACTTTATAAAGAAAAAAGGCAGCAGCCATTGAGTTGGATGCATGGCCGGAAATAAAGCTAAAGGATTTTCTTGTCTGTACGGCACGAATCAGGCCTGCAAGGTCAGGGTCGCTTCCCGGCCGTAATCTTTGGAAGCCGTTTTTGAAAAGATTTGTTGTTTGGTCTGTCAATGTAATCAGTAAAGCCATAACTACAATTATCATCAGGGCGTGCCTCCAGCCCAGATTTTTGAAAACCAAATAGAGTATGATAGCAAAAATTGGAATCCAGTTGATCTGTTTTGTAATAAATAACCAGAAACCGTCGAACGTTTCAGAGCCGAGACTATTGAGATAAATAAACAGGTTTCTATCAAGTTCTAACAATGTCTCCATTATCTATCCTGTCTTTTTATAGGTCCTTCCATCGTTTCGATATCTTCTTTTACTTTCGTAATTTCTGAATTGATATCTTGTGTTATTTTGTCCAAACCAAAACTGTTATCGTTGGAGTTTTCAATAATTTTATTGAAATTTTCTTTTACCTTACTGATTTCTTCAGAAAAACCGCCTGTTAATGATTGGGTATCCAAACCATTTTCTGAAGCTGTCTTGTGAATTTCAGTTTTAATATCGTCTGTTGCATTTTTAAGCTGCTGCATTCCTTTTCCCAAAGTTCTTGCTACTTCCGGAATTTTATCTGCCCCAAAAAGCATTATGGCTATAAATATGATGAATACTAATTCCGATCCTCCGATACCAAACATAATCTTGTATTTTATTCTCGCAAAGATACAGCAAAAAAACAACCGCGGTCTTAGCTTTATTGCTTTACTGTTCTTTTTTAATATGATTTTAACTTAATCCTCCAGTTCGTCAAATTTAGATTTAGCCTTCTCTCTTGGCCATGAATTGTTCTCTAAATCAATATCTGCGGTCTGTAATTTTGGGTCCAGCTTAATCTTAGCTACTTTTTTATCTGTTGCAAAAACACGGGACACTACCTGATTGCCTTTCCTCCATATTTGTACCGGAAAATTAAAATCTTCCGTGGTACCGTCTTCATAAACCAGCTGTACCAAAATTGGCATTAGCATACCTCCTGGCTTTTCAAAAGCAACTTCGTAAAAATATTTTGGGGATTTGAGTTTGCTTCTTTCTTCCTGTGTATATTTTTCCTGAATAAAGTCAGACAACACTTTTATATCATTAACATCCAAAGGTTTTATATTCTTTTTATTAAAACCTTCAGAATCTGACGAAACCATATAAACGAACGGCCCTTCCTCTTTATTAAAACGTCCCTTTCTTATATTGACATCTTTAGTTTCTTTTGGTGCTTCTGCCGTAACATAATATTCTTTCACATTTTGGATTCCTATATCAACATAATCTGTAGAATAAAACCACCCTCTCCAGAACCAGTCCAAATCAACCGCCGAAGCATCTTCCATGGTTCTGAAAAAGTCTTCCGGCGTAGGGTGTTTAAATTTCCAACGGTTGGCATAGGTCTTGAATGCATAGTCAAACAATTCTTTCCCCATAATGGTTTCACGCAATATGTTCAATCCTGTGGCAGGCTTGGCATAGGCATTGGCCCCAAATTGGTGTATTGTTTCCGAATTTGACATAATTGGCTCTAAAAAATTCTGCGGTCCGCTCATATACGGAACAATCTTAGCCGCGGGTCCTCTTTGTGAAGGATAACTCGGGCTTAATTCCTGTTCTGCCAAATACTGCAGGAAAGTATTCAATCCTTCGTCCATCCAGGTCCATTGGCGTTCATCAGAATTGACAATCATCGGGAAAAAGTTATGCCCTACTTCATGAATAATCACGCTTTGCATGCCGTATTTTATTCTTTCGCTTACGAATCCGTTTTCATCAGGACGTCCGTAATTCCAGCAAATCATAGGATATTCCATTCCCTGGTCTTCGGCAGAAATCGAAATTGCTTTTGGATAAGGATAGTCAAACGTGTGTGAGGAATAACTTTTTAAGGTATGGGCAACCGTTTTTGTTGAATATTCGCCCCAAAGCGGGTTGGCTTCCGGCGGATATAATGATATGGCCATTACTGACTTTTCCGAAAGCTTTACAGCCATGGCGTCATAGATAAATTTTCTTGAAGTTGAAATTCCAAAATCACGCACGTATTTTGCACTGAATTTCCATGTTTTTTTCTTGTCTGAGAAACCTTTTGAAGCTGCTTCTGCCTCTTCCTGAGTAACTACCACAACCGGCTTGTCATAGGTTTTTTCTGCCAACTGATATCGCTTAAACTGTTCTGCAGTGAAAACTTCTTTCCTGTTCAGCAAGTCACCCGTCGCTTCCAGAATATGGTCTGCAGGAACGGTGATATTTACTTCAAAATTCCCAAACGGAAGGGCAAATTCTCCCGAACCCCAAAACTGCATGTTCTGCCAACCTTCTACATCATTATAGACGGCCATTCTTGGATAGAATTGGGCAAGTACATACAGGTTATTACCATCTTTATCAAAATGCTCATAACCGGAACGTCCTCCCTCTACCCTATAATTATTGATATTGAACCACCATTTTATAGAAAATGAGATTTTTTCTTTTGATTTCAAAGGTTTCGGCAAATCAATACGCATCATGGTATGGTTGATGGTATATTTCATCGGATTGCCCTTCGCATCTTTTACATATTCAATCACAAAACCTCTTTCCGGTTTTTCTTCCAGAAATTTTTTCGAAAACCCGGCCGGAGTCATTGCCTTATCCATTTTTTGATTATCTACCAAAGGTGATTCCGAGTCTTTCGCTTTTTGATTTTGGTCGAGCTGCACCCATAAATATTCCAGATTATCCGGCGAGTTGTTATGATAGGTAATGGTTTCCGTTCCATAAAGCCTTGCATTACGGTCATCCAATTCGATGTTCATCTTATAATCTGCCTGTTGCTGATAATAGGCCGGACCTGGCGCTCCCGATGCTGTTCGAAACATATTAGGCGTGGCCATCAAATCATACATCTGGCTGAATTTGTTGGTATCGTATTTCCCAGGCTCGCGCTTCTTTTCCGTATTTTTTGTTTCTTGCGCAAAGAACACCGCAGGAAGCATCGCGAATAGAAAAATTATTTTTTTCATGGAGGAGTTGGGTTATTTTAAGATTGAAATTTAATCAATTTGATGTAATACCGGAAAAAAAATGCTAATAATTTAACTGACCCCGTATTTTGTCTGAGGTAAGAAGCAGGCTTTGCTTTTTCCCTAAAACGTGCGTATGGAAAATATGCTGCTGGTCATAAAGCTCCATTAAAATAGTGTCTTTTATTTCGATAGAACTGATTTTCTCGACATTCTTGATTGTGAAATAGCAAATCAGGACATTATCTTCTACTTCTTTGCCTAAAAAACGGATTTCTTTTTCCTGTTCGTTTACTTTAACGGCAAATTTTTCCTGAAAATATTTCTGAAGCAGTTCTTTGCTTTCTTTTATTTCCTTACTTGTTCCCAGATATATTTTTTTGCCAAACCTTTTCTCCAAGGCCAAATCCATATCATCAATAAAAAGTCGGGATGTTATTTCTATGGCTTTCTTTTCCGGCACATAATCCAATTGGTTTACGGAAACATAAAATTTGTGAAGCGAAGCCGAAGTCAGCCCAGTAAACAACAGTAAAAGAAAAACTATTTTGATTGCCTTTTTCATTTTACAAAAGTACTATTCTTTTACAATTTCTTCATTTTGAAGTTCATTGTATTTTCTGGCCAGTTCGATTATTGCCAATTTGATTTTATCTTTCACCCTCGAATTGACAATTTTCATAAAATCCGGCTGTTCGGAGCAATAATACTTGAACGCCATGACATAATCAGGGTCAATCTTTAGTACTCTAATGAAATATTCATCACTATACAGGATTCCAATTCTTTCAATCAGCATTAGTTTTTTCTCACCTTCGACCCTTGCTTCTCTTTCTGCCCTACTTCCTACTCTGGCTATCATCCTTCGTTCTGCAACCGTATAAACTTTTGGCTTGAATTTTATGATTCCTAAATTATAGGCCGTTATGTTGACATATTTTGTAATTTCGACTTCATCGAGCTGATTTATTTTAGGCTCCATTTCTATAATAATGATATCTTTTTGAAAATCATCCGCTTCAATGATTTTTCTTTTATAATGCATATTGACAGCTGAAAAAACGAGCAGGTCGTCAACCTTTGCCAGAATCGAAAAATCTCCATTGGAATCTGTGACGGCTGATTTTTCATTTACCAAATTCACCAGATTTATGCCTTCAACGTTATTGCCGTTTGCAACAACTCTTCCCTTTATCATTTTTTCTTGCGAAAGGGCGACATAAGAAACCAAAAAAGTAAGGAGTAAGATTTTATTGCTTTTCATCAGACTGCAACTTATTGTATTCTACTGCAAGTTCATTGATCCAAAAAGTTGCCAGTGTTTTGTTTTTTCCCCTAACGGCACTTGCGAATTTAAAATCTTCGATACAGAAGTATTTGAATGCCATGATGTAATCAGGATTGATTTTAAGGGTTTGCGTATAAAATTCATCATCGAAAAGATCATTTACTTTTTCCAGAAGTATTTGTTTTTTCTCTACCGAAATATTCTGCTTAAGTCTTTTGGTCCTGCCCGACATTAAATTAATTAGCGGGTCGAGCAGTCCCGTGGTGGCCGTCCTCAATTTTCTTTCTGCCGGGGTGTAAACTTTTGCAGGCTTTGATAAAATGCCTAAAGAAACAGCATTAATGTTGTTGTATTTTGTAATTTCTACTTCATCCAGCTGATTGGCTTTGGGTATCATCTCAATGATAACTACTTCCGATTTCAGGTCGTCAGCATCAATAATTTTTCGCTTGTATTCGAAATTCAAAGCAGACAGAACCAGCAAATCGTCTTCTTTTGCCAGAATGCGAAATTCTCCTGCTGCGTTTGTAACGGCTGATTTTTCATTAACCAGATTGACTACATTAATTCCTTCAACATTGTTGCCACTGCCTGTAACTTTTCCGCGGATTATTTTTTCCTGTGAAAAAGTAAAGTGCACTACAAATAAAAAGGCAAAAAGAAAGCTAGTTTTCATCTGAAATCAATTTAAGATATTCCTTTGAAAGCCTGGCCAGTTCAAACTCTGACTTTATCTTATTTTTATCTTCTAATAACCTTACAAAATTCTCATCACCTATACTGTATAATTTAAAACCTTGTATGTAGTTTTCAGGTATTTTAAGATGTCCTAAAAAATAGTCATCCTGAAACATATCTTCTACCTTTTTCAACAAAAATTCCTGCTGTTCGATTTGCACTTCTTTCTTAAGACGTTTTGTTTTTCCGTTTATTGCATTTAGTACCGGATCCAAAGGAAATTGTCCAAACAGAAGGCCAACCAAATGGACCGGCTTAAAATCACCAGCCGTCCTGAGTCTGCGTTCTGCAGGAGTATATCTTTTTGCAGGAGTTTCCAAAATTCCCAATTCAAAAGCATCAAGATCCTTATACTTTGTAATCTCTACTTCGTCAAGGCTTGTTGTTTTTGGAATCACATTAACAGTAATCGCACCAGCAAGGATGTCTTCTTTGCTAATGATTTTTCTTTTGTACTCGAAATTTATAGCTGAAAACACCAGTAAATCGTCTTCTTTTGCCGAAATAAAAAACTCACCCTTTTCATCTGTAACTGCTGATTTTTCATTAACCAGATTAACCACATTAATACCGCCTACATAGTTTCCATCTGCCATTACCTTTATTAGCAGAAGTTTCTCCTGTGATTGTGAAAACAACATTCCTGCCGATAGCAGAAAAAGCAAAAGCGTGTAATTATTTCTTTTCATCGGCAAGCAATCCCCTATATTTTTCTGCCAGTTTTATGATTGATACTTCAAGAGCGGTTTTATTGTTTTGGTCTAATGCCTTGCTAAACTCTTCATCGCCTACAATGTAGTATTTAAAGCCATTGACATAGTCTTTCGGAATATCGAGGCTTTCTGTATAATAAGCCTCGTCAAAAAAATTATCCAGCTTTTCAAGCCTGGCTATTTCTCTCTCTACCTGAACTCCTTTTTTAAGCGTTTTTGTTCTACCTGATAAGAAATTAAGAATGGCATCGTTACTGATACCCAAACCTTGTATTAGTTCCACAGGCTTTGACGCCGTCCTCAACTTTCTTTCTGCCGGTGTATATTTTTTCACTCCCTGCACTACCGAAAATTCATCACTTTTTTCAACCACAACTTCCTGAAGCTCTGTCACCTCAGGCTTCATCACAATTTCAACATTTCCTGAATTGAATTCGTCTTTTGTAATCGTTTTTCTTTTGTGTTCAAGATTGGCTCCCGACAAAATCAGCACGTCACCTGTTCTGGCATAAATGTAGAATTCTCCTTTTGCATTCGTTCTGGTCTGGGTGGCATTCGAAAAATTAACTACTTCAATATCATCAACCGGAACTTGTCCTGCTGTTATTTTTCCATATATTTTTTTATTCTCCTTACTCTGCGAAAACGCAATTTGAGAAAGCAGTATGAGTAGTATTAAAAAGTAATTATTTTTCATTGGTTATGGTTTGAATATATGTTTTGGCAATCTCTCCTAATAAAAATGTCGCCATTGCTTTATTTTTACTGTTCAGATTTTTTACTAATCGTTCGTTTTCAACCGCATAATACAAAAATCCTTTGACATTTTCGGCAGGGATTTTAAGTTTTTTCGTATAGTATTCTTCTTCAAACAAATCCTCCAGCTGGCTTATCCATTTCTCTCTTTTTTCTACTTCCAGTTCTTTCTTGAGCATCGAAGTCCTTCCGGACATCAGGTTTAAAAGCGGGTCGAGAGTAAATGAATTATTTAGTCCTACTTTAGGATCTACACCTGTCGCTGTTCTTAATTTTCTTTCGGCCGGTGTATAGACCTTGGCGGGCTTGGGTATAATTCCTAAATCGTAAGCATTGATATTTTTATATTGCACGACTGTTACTTCATCCAATTGATTTACCATAGTTTCCAGCTTCACAAAGAACAATTCTTTCTCAAAATCAGCCTGGCTGACTTCCACAATTTTACCTTTGAACTGGATAGACGAAAACATTAATGAATCTCCTTCTTTGGCCTGAATCGAAAAATAACCGCCTTCTTTGGTTACTGTTTCTTTTTCTGAAGACAGGTTCAGGACATAAATCCCATCAAGATTGGAAGCAGATGCCATAACTTTCCCTTTCAGGTTTTTTCGCTCGGAAACCTGTGAAAGCACCGAAGGAGAAACAGCTATAAAAAAAGAACATAAAAATATTTTTTTCAGCATAATGAATTGAGGGATAAGTTTGTCAGGTAAAAATATCTTATCACCTCCCAAATTATTGCCAACGACCTAATAAATTTGTGTTAATAATAAAGTTAGCATTCTACTGCTTTATAATTTCCAACCTTGCTAACTTTACGTCATAAAATCATATTAAAATGAAAAATCTGATTATAGCGAGTACCTCAACATTACACAACGGAGGTTATCTCGAATATCTTTTGCCGGAACTTTCTGTTCACTTCAAAAATGTGTCGGAACTTGTCTTTATACCTTATGCCAGACCAAGTGGTATATCACATGACGAATATACTGAAAAAGTACGTCAGGCTTTTTCTAAAATCAACATTAAAGTAAAAGGCCTGCATGAATTTGAAGACCTGAAAGAAGCCCTAAAACAAGCGGAAGGAATTTTCACAGGTGGCGGAAACACTTTTTTATTAGTAACACAGCTTTATCGTCATGACCTGATGACTTTGCTGTCTGAAACATTAAAAAAAGGTACTCCTTATTTAGGAACCAGTGCCGGAAGCAATATAACCGGACTGACAATGCAGACTACTAATGATATGCCTATTATTTATCCGCCAAGTTTCCAGACTTTGGGCATGATTCCATTTAACCTCAATCCGCACTATCTCGACCCGGACAGCAACTCAACACATATGGGCGAAACACGGGAAACAAGAATAAAAGAATTTCATCAATTCAACACTTTACCCGTTTTAGGGCTTAGGGAAGGAAGTTGGCTGGAAGTAAGAAACGAAACCATAACCTTAAAAGGAAATCTGAAAGCACGCCTTTTCAGACAAAACCAGCAACCTGAAGAATTAGAAAGCGGAAGTGATTTGAGTTTTCTGAACTAGCAACATTTAATGCCCCCTGAAGTTCATAGAACTTTGCGCCTCTGCGAGTAATTATTTCACGCAAAGGCGCAGAGGCGCAAAATACAAACCCCTAAATTTATTGGAAATCTATTTCTGATAAAATTTTGGAAATAAAAAAACCTCAAGCTTTCACTTGAGGTTTTATTTTTAGAGCGGAAGACGAGGCTCGAACTCGCGACAACCAGCTTGGAAGGCTGGAGCTCTACCAACTGAGCTACTTCCGCATTTCTACGGTGCAAATATAAGCAATAAGTTTTTTCAGTTGCAAGTTTTTTTTCAAAAAAAATACAATCTTTTTTTCGCAATCTTTGCACAAATAAGCTTTTCGACCGCTAAGAGTTTTATTATTAAATTGTTATATTTTACAATACCGCCCAAAAAATTTTAAAAGAAAAATGGAAACTATAAAAGAAATACCCGCATTAGATACATTTTCTGTCCGACATCCCGTTTTACGACCCGGAAAACCGATAGAAACCTGCCATTTTGAAGGCGATAATTCAGAATCTACAAAACATTTTGGCTTATTCAGCAATGAAAAACTTGCAGGCATTGCTTCCCTGTTCATACATCCCACTCCTTTCTTAGAAGAAAAATTACAATTTCAACTAAGAGGCATGGCCATATTGCCGGAATTTCAGAAAAAAGGATTTGGCGAAGCTTTAGTAAAGCATGCAGAAAATGATGCCCGGGCACGTGGCGGAAAAATTATCTGGTTTAATGCACGGGAAATTGCGGTTGGATTCTATAAAAAACTCGGATATGAAATTATTGGAGAGCCTTTTGACATAGCCGTTATTGGTAAACATTATGTAATGTACAAAAAGTTAGATACCGTATAAAAATTTACCGGGTACTTCGCAACTTGAAACTTTTTGAGTAACTTCACACAAGTCCTTGTACAATTCTTTGGTTATGTATCGATTTTTTCTCATAACGGCATTATTGCTTCTTCTGGTTTCCTGCAAGGAAAAAGAAATCGCTTATACCCCACCTTTAAATAAGGATACAGGAGATGTGACCAAACACGAACCCAGAAGTTATGATATTGATTCCGCTTATGTAGCAAGCTTTGAGAATGATTCGCTTACTTCATTTTACAGGATGAATGGTTTCAAAACTGTATGGAATACGTCAAAAAACAGACAGCTCATCATTGAAGAACTTTTAAGAGTTGACAAGGAAGGTTTAGAACCTAAAGATTACAATTCCTACGAGTTGGAGCGTCAGGAAAAAAGCCTGTCTTCATTAACCGAAAAAGAAATCGTAAGCTATGACGTGCAGATGACACTTGCCATTCAAAAATATCTTCTGCACCAGACCCGCGGCAAACTAAATCCAAAAGAACTTTATGCGGATTGGGATTTGATTCCTAACCAGGCAAAAATCAATCAGCTATTAACAGATGCCAGCAATGGTGATTCACTACAGACTATTATTGAAAAAGCAAAACCAAACCATATTGTCTATAAAAAACTAAAAGAAGCGTTGGTGCTCATCGATAAATTCCCAACCGATACGCTTAAAAAAATAGAAGTTGCCGGAAAATTAAAAGTAAATGATACCAGCCAATCAATCATAAATATCAAAAAAAGACTGATGTACTGGAGAGACATGACACCACAAGATTCTCTTACCAATCTTTACGACCCCGAAACTGAGAAAGGAATCAAGAGATTCCAGTCCAGACATGGGCTTGTAGCAGATGGAGTCATTGGCCCGAGTACGGTCATGGCACTAAATATTCCTAAAAATGTGCGGAAAGAACAAATCATTGCCAATCTGGAACGCTGGCGATGGTTCCCTAAGAATATGGGAGAGCACTATATTATTATCAATATCCCTGATTACAGGCTCTATACGGTTTTTAAAAATGATACGACCAGAACACATAATGTGATTGTTGGCACTTCTAAAAGGAAAACACCCATATTGAGTTCTAAATTGAGTTATGCCGTATTCAATCCTACATGGACTGTCCCTCCTACAATTTTAAAGGAGGATATAATACCTGCCACAACAAAAAACCGAAACTATCTCACGAAAAAAAACATTACTGTTTATGACAAAAACGGAAAAGAGGTAAGCTTAACGAGCTGGGATCCTGAAAAAGCACTGAACTATCGCTACGTGCAAAGTCCCGGCACTTATAATTCATTAGGAATGGTAAAAATAATGTTTCCGAATAATTTTACGGTTTACCTGCATGACACGAATCACAGGGAATATTTTGACAAAACTAACCGTTCACTTAGCTCCGGTTGCGTCCGGGTTCAAAATCCGTTGGAGCTGACAGAGTACCTGTTAGACGATAAGAAAAACTGGAGTCTTGAAAAGATTACCGAAACCCTGAAAAGAGAAAAAACTCAAAATGCGAAAATTAAAAAAGAAATTGCCATTCACCAGCTATATTGGACAGCATGGAGTAATGGCAATAGTTTACAATTCAGGCCTGATATCTACACCTTAGACAGCAGTCTGTATCTTAAATTACGAGATTAATTTAGTTGCTGCTTTATAATTAGCAGAAGGATGGTAGATAAAAAGGCACGATTTATCTTTAATCACATTGATAACTTCTTTTGTAATTCCAACCGGTAATGCAGGGCATCCCTGGCTTCTTCCAAGTCTTCCGTGAGTTTTTATAAAAGATTCTGCCACATAGTCGGCACCATGAACGACAACCGCTCTGCTTCTGGCGTTATCATTTATACCTTTCTCTAATCCATCAAGGCGTAACGAAAGACCGTGTTTTCCCTGATAAACTTCTCCGGTGGCATAAAATCCAAGACTGCTTTTGTTAGAAGAAGATGCATTTGAAAACTCTTTTGCATATTCTTCGCCTGTATTTCTGCCATGGGCAACAAGTGAATTATAAAGTACCGTATTGGTTGACATGTCAATAATCCACAATCTCTTGGAATTGGAAGACAGACTAAAATCGATAATTGTTAATATGTTTTTTGAAACCAGACCTTTCTCTTTCAGTTGGTAAAAACCCTGAAGCGCTTTTGAAAAACTCTCCAATTTTGGTAAAGAAAGATTATTTGAATGCAGTGTGTGGTATAGCTTTTCAGCTTTCATCGAAAAACTTGCTTCGGCTGTGGCTGCAATTAATTTTTCTGGCTCTGTAGGTTTGCTCACATTTGTTGTAAATGAAGCAAAAAAGTACATGAAGACGGGTAAAAACTTGTAAATCATTGAAATTCTAATGGGTTAAAATTGACTTGGGGAGCGCCAAAAGTATTAAAAAAAATTTATTCTCAAAATTTATTACTCTTAAAATGAGGTATTTAACAAAATTAACCTTTTTTTAATTTTAGTGTAACAGAGATTATAACGCACAAAATTCAAAAATATTGCAAAGTAATTGTGTATGTATATTTTATGGCTATTTTTGCTATATAAACACGCACAAATGGGCAAACCGTTTTCACTGATTTTACTTTTTTTCGCAATCATTTCTACTTTCGACTCCTATGGTCAGAGAAAAAACCTGCAAGCAAAATCAATTTCCGAAAACATTTCCATTGACGGTAAACTTAATGAGGCCATTTGGAATACTGCTCCGGTCGCTACCGATTTTTTAATGCTCGAACCCGATAACGGAAGGCCAATAAGTCCAAACAAAAAAACGGATGTTCGCATATTATATAACAATGACGCCATTTATGTAGCCGCCACACTCTATGACGATGAACCCAAAAAAATACTAAAAGAGCTAACCCAAAGAGACAATTTTGGAACAGCAGACCATTTTGGAATTTTCATCAACGGATTTAATGACGGCCAACAGGATTTCCGCTTTTTTGTAAGTTCATCGGGCGTGCAGATGGACTGTCTTGCGACTGAAGGCGGTGAAGATTATAGCTGGGATGCCATTTGGGACAGCGAAGTTTCCATTACAGAATATGGCTGGGTCGTTGAGATGAAAATTCCATATGCGGCACTGCGTTTTTCTAATGATGAAAAACAGACATGGGGTCTTAACTTCTACAGGGAAATAAAAAGAGACCGCCAGAAATATACTTGGAATCTGATTGATATGAAAATTGGAGCCGCGCTTCCTCAAACCGGCCAACTGGAAGGTATTGAAAATATAAAACCGCCCACGAGACTCTTTTTTATACCCTATTCTTCTTTCTATGTAGAAAACAATAAGGAAGGAACAGATAATAAATTTAAGGCCGGAATGGACATCAAATATGGCATCAACGATTCTTTCACATTAGACGCGATTCTGGTTCCTGATTTTGGACAGACAAAATATGATAATGTCGTATTGAATTTAGGACCTTTTGAACAGCAGTTCAATGAAAACCGCCCTTTTTTTACGGAAGGAACTGACCTCTTTAACAAAGGAAACTTATTATATTCCCGCAGAATTGGAGGTAGCCCCTCCACGTACCTGTATTCTTCAGATGAAAATGTTATTGCCAGTAATCCATCTACTGTCAACCTCATTAATGCCATAAAAATTTCAGGAAGAACCTCTTCAGGACTCGGAATTGGCGTACTGAATGCTGTTACTGAAAAAACATACGGAACTTTAAGAAACACACAAACCAATGAAACCAACAGAGTGGTCGTAGAACCACTTACCAACTATAATATTTTGGTTTTAGACCAGAGATTTAACCAGAATTCATCTGTAGCACTCGTAAACACTAACGTAACCCGCAATGGTGAATTTCGTGATGCAAATGTTTCTGCTTTGGTTTATGACCTGAACACTAAAAACAACAAATTCAATCTCACGGGAGATTTTAAATACAGCTATATCAACGAATATGGCGATAATGACAATCTGAATGGCATCAATACCGCCATACAAATTGGAAAAAAAGGAGGAAAATGGAGATATAATACCGGAGCTACATATGTTTCCAAAGAGTATGACGCCAACGACCTCGGCATCACTTTTATTAATAATTTCCATTCGGGTTATGTCAACCTGGGCTATAGAATTTTGAATCCAAATTCCGTTTTCAATACTTTTAAGATTAACACAAATTATTACGCCGAATTCCAAAATACTACGGGCCGCCTGCAAAAAGGTGAAATAAATATTGACTTTACTTCAACAAGCATAAAAAATGATTATTATGCCATTTCTGTCTATATCAGCCCACTGGAAACGTATGATTTTTATGAGGCACGTGTTAACGAACGCTTTGTGAATCTTCCTAAAAATGTTTATTCTTCATTTTATTTCTCCTCCAATTACAACAGGAAATTTGCCCTTGATTTCAACCCTTACTTTACCGTAACAAGTGAAAAAAACCGTGTTTCCTATGGTTTAAAAATAGCACCCAGATATCGATTTAGCGACAAACTGCTTATGAATTATATGATTGAGGCTTACAACCAGAATAGTGACAGAGGATGGGTGGCTTTTGATGGTGATGCTATTATTTTTGCCGAACGCGACCGCAGGACATTGACTAACGAATTGGGTTTAAAATATTCAATGAATCCAAAAATGACTTTAAATCTGGCGGCCCGCCATTATTGGTCATATGCAGAAAATAACCAATATTTAACACTTCAAAACGACGGTAGCTTAACATCAAATAGTACTTTTACAGTAAATAAAAATTCGAATTTCAGCACCTGGAATTTTGACCTTTCCTATTCATGGTGGTTTGCTCCAGGAAGCCAGATTTCGGTACTTTACAGAAACAATGCTACTGATAGCAGAACAGAGATTGACAGGAGACTCGGAAACAATTTTAAAAACCTTTTCAACAACAACCTGAACAACATCCTTTCAATCAGCGTCAGATATTTTATTGACTACAATTCGATTAAAAACAAGTTTTAGATGAACAAAAAAGTAATCCTAATGATATTGGATGGATGGGGCAAATCTCCTGATCCAAAAGTTTCTGCAATAGACAATGCAAATACACCTTTCATTGACAGCCTGTATACAAAATATGCCAACGCTCAACTAAGAACAGACGGCCTTAATGTTGGCCTTCCGGAAGGTCAGATGGGTAATTCTGAAGTAGGACACATGAATTTAGGTGCCGGCAGGATTATCTACCAGGATTTGGCCAAAATTAATCTGGCCGTCCAACATAAAACCCTGCAACAGGAAAAAGCATTGATTGATGCTTTTCATTATGCCAAACAGAACAATAAAAAAGTTCACCTTTTGGGATTAGTATCAGACGGAGGAGTGCATTCCCATATTGACCATGTAAAAGGCCTGATTGACGCAACCCAGGACTTCGGACTTGAAAATGTATATGTCCACGCTTTTACTGATGGTAGAGATGTTGACCCGAAATCAGGAATATTTTTTATTTCGGCACTGGAGAAGCATATGGAAAACACTTCCGCAAAACTGGCCTCTATCGTTGGGCGCTATTATGCAATGGACCGCGACAAACGTTGGGAAAGAGTAAAAAAAGCCTATGATTTGCTGGTAAACGGAGTAGGAATTCATTCTCAAAACGCGGTTAGCAGTCTGCATGACAGCTATGAAAAAAACATAACCGATGAATTTATCGAGCCTATTGTTATGGTTGATGAGAATAACAATCCTATCGCAACCCTACAAAATGATGATGTGGTCATTTTCTTTAATTTCAGAACCGACCGAGGCAGGCAACTAACAGAAGTGCTCACACAGTTTGATTGCCATGAACAGAACATGCACAAACTCAATCTGTACTATGTGACAATGACAAATTATGACGATAGTTTTGTTGGGATACATGTAATTTATGATAAAGAAAACATCACCGAAACGCTGGGTGAAATTTTAGAAAAAAACCATAAAAAACAAATCCGTATAGCCGAAACTGAAAAATACCCACACGTGACCTTTTTCTTCTCCGGCGGCAGGGAGTTACCTTTTGTAGGCGAAACCCGAATTTTGAAAAATTCTCCAAAAGTGGCCACCTATGACCTGAAACCTGAGATGAGCGCTTATGAATTGGCAGACGCGCTAGTTCCTGAACTCGAAAAAGAAGAAGTTGATTTTGTGTGCCTTAATTTCGCGAACGGCGACATGGTTGGCCATACCGGCGTTATGGAAGCCGCTATCAAAGCATGTGAAGCGGTAGACAAATGCGCTGAAAAGGTCATCACAACTGCTTTAGCACACAATTATACAACAATTGTCATTGCAGACCACGGAAATTGCGAGACGATGATTAACCCGGATGGTTCACCTAATACTGCTCATACTACAAATCCCGTTCCGATTATCCTGGTTGACAAAGATTTAAAACACATAAACAATGGTATTCTGGGCGACATTGCTCCTACCATTCTGGACTTGATGGGCATTCAAAAACCTGAGGTCATGACCCAGCATTCACTGCTATAAAACAAGCTTTTTATAAAATAAAAGGGAATTCTATTTTTTAAGTGGAATTCCCTGTTTTTATTACAATCTATTTGTTAATTAACAGATAGACAGAAGAATATTGTTATGATTTATAAAAAAATAAAAATAAACTGATTATTTTCGCGTTGAAAACAATTAAATTTCACACGTTGTTTCTTTCCAAAGCATGAAATCATTGAACAGACTTTTACTTATTATTCTTTTTCTAACAGCAGAAATGGCCTACTCCCAGGGCGGTGCTCCATCATGTGCCGAATTACAGGCTAATTTTGAGCGTTATCAATCCTGTGCAACCAGTATTCCTTTTACTAATTCAACCAACAATACCAGTGGCGAAACTTTTACCACAACTTGTATACGACAGAATTTTAGAGGACCTACGTGGTTTTTCATGAAAATAAAGACGAGCGGAGATATCTTTTTGCAAATTTCACAAGTTAATAATGCAGGTGCTTCCACTGATGTTGATTTTGTATTATGGGGTCCCTTTTCAGAGATGAGAGATATTTGCAGTCAATTAAACATTTCTAAAGAAGTAGATTGCAGTTGGTTACCAGATGGCATAGAAAATGTGGCAATACCTAACGCTAATGCCGGAGAAATATACATTCTCTTAGTCGACAATTATTCCAATTCTCGAGGTCAAATTACAATTACACAGACCGGAGGCGCTGGAAGTTCCGATTGCAGCTTTCTTTCCTCAGTCAAAATAAAAGACAATACCGGAAACGATATTACACAATTAAATTACTGCAAACCTGACACGAAAGACCTTGTTGCTACAATTGATGTTACCGATTTTCCAGGAAACACAAGCGATTTAAGATTTAACTATAAATGGTATAAAGACGGAATATTGCTTACAACAATTGCAAATTCACTTTCCAACACCAATACACTCACCGTTTCTGATAGCGGACTTTATAAGGTCGAAACCACAGCATATGACAGTACGGATCCGACGGTCAATCAGAACGACCTTCAGGTAAGCGATGCTGAAATTGACCTGAAATTCTTTACAGCCCCAAACATGACGTTGCAAAATACAAATACGCAATGTTTGGCCAGTAATCCGGTTCTACAAACCATTGACAACAACACAATAGTACAGACATATACTTACGAATGGTTTCGGGGTGGGATTTCGATACCGGGAGCAACCGGTTCTACTTTCACGCCAACCCTGCCTGGAAATTATTTTGTAAGGATTTCAAATCCGGGTTGTGCCCCATTTGACTCAAATATTATTGCTATATATGAATCTCCTCAGGTTACTATAACAGACAATCAGACAATTTGTGAGAATGACACCTATCAAATAACTTCTACCATCGCTAATGCTGCCAATCTTACCAATGTAACTTATCAATGGTATAAGGATGGGAATTTAATTCCGGGAGCGACATCAAGTTCTTATATTGTTTCTCTAGCAGGTCAAAATGCGGGTACAACGTCATCTTATGTTGTGGAAGCAACAGAACAGGGACTATGCACCACAACATCAAACCCGGTAGCTATTACACTTAACGCAAAGCCTCTTTTGAGCACGCCTGTAGCCTTGCAACAGTGTGATTATATTTCACCAAACAATGACGGGTTTGCCACTATAAATCTTACGCAGGCCTATAACGCCCTGACAAATGGTGATTCGGCACTTGTCTTAAGCTATTTTTTAGATGCAGGATTAACCCAGCAGATAACCACACCTAATTCCTTTACCAATACAGTTGCTTTCTCACAGAACATTTATGTTACTGCCATAAATCCGTCACATATTCCAATTTGTACTTCAAATGTGGCAATAATCAATCTTTCTGTTAATCCAACCAGTGTTGCGACTTATACAGACATGGCACCTGTTTGCCCGGAATTGAATGCTAATTACGGATTCGTTGATTTCAACTCAAAAAGGGCTGCCATAAAAGCATCCTCTTTCCCTACAACTACTGTAGACATTGCTTTTTACATTAATGAAACGGACGCATCAGTAGAAGAAAACGCATTAACCAATACCTCTCAGATACCTGTCGGGATTTCAACAATTTATACACGAATAGAAACCAATAATAATTGTGCCGGAATAGGAACTTTTAAAGTTCAGGTATATGCCGGCCCGGCACAGAATGCAATTACTCCAATCAATGCCTGTCAAACTGAAACCATTATTCTGGCGAATAAAGACAGCGAAATATTGGCCAGCCAAACTCCAACCGTGAGCGTTAGTTATTTTAATACGTTTGATAATGCACGTACCAATACGGCTGCCATAAACAAAAATACCGCCCTGCCTCTCACTGTAGGAACTAAAGCAATTTTTGTACGACAGTTCGATATGGCCACACAATGTGTTTCGGTAGTGAGTTTCGATATCAATGTGTTTGCAAATCCGACCATCACTACTCCTGACCCGATTACGATTTGCGGCAGCAATACCGCTGATTTTAATCTTGACAGCAGAATTCCTCAAATTACTTCCGGAAACACAAATTACAGGGTTTTCTTTTACGAAACTCCTGCCGATTTAGCTGCCGACACGCCTATTACTGCTACGAATCCTTACAATTCGGTTTCAAAAACAATCTCAGTTAAAGTTGTCGACCCAACCGGAAATAACTGTTTCTCAACAACAACTCTTCGATTAAACGTTGTAGGAAGTCCGGGCAGCACAACCAATCCGGATATTATCCAGGCTTGTGATGACAGCGGATTCTATCCGTTTAATCTTACCCAAAGGCAGTCCCAGATGGCTGGAACAACTCCTTTGAATACGATTCAGTTCAGATATTACATTCGTGAACAGGATGCATTAAGCAATTCCAACAATGCGATTCCTGCTCCTGAGAATTTCACCAATACTGTTGCCGACTATCAAAAAATATATGTACGTCTGAACAGCACCGTAAATATTGGAAGCGAAAACGGGGAAGCTTGTTTCAGAATACTCGAATTGGAATTGTTTGTAAGGCCATTCCCGGCCAATAATATACAAGAGTATCCTTATAGAATATGCAAGGACATCTACAATAATGTAGTTACTCCGGCATTTATAGATACGCAATTATCTGAAACCGATTACGATTTTGAATGGTATACCGGTCATGATGCGGTTGCTTCCAACCGAATCTCTTCTGAAACAGGAAGTACCTTCACTACCTCAGTACAGGGAGATTATTCCGTTAAGATAATAAACACAACGAATACGGCTCTTTGCGCCCAAATTATCAATTTTACGGCCAAAAACTCGCTGATTCCTTTTTCAATAACAGGTGACCCTTCAGAACAAATTACCTTTGAGTCTGACAGCAAAGTTACCGCAATTGTTACACCACAATCACCCGATTTCCAATACATGATTGATGATAACGGGTGGCAGGACAGTAATGTATTCCATAATATTAAAGAAGGAATTCATCTCTTAAAAGTGAGAAACAGATACGGCTGCGGCGAAATCAGCACCCGCATTGTAATAGTCGATTATCCAAGATATTTTACTCCAAACGGTGACGGATTTAACGACACGTGGAATATTGGCGGAAGAACGTCATTAGACATTTCAAACGTCTACATTTTTGACCGCTACGGAAAAATCCTGACCGACCTACGTCAAAACGGCTTTGGATGGGATGGTACTTTTAATGGTCGCCCAATGCCTTCAGACGATTACTGGTTCAAAATCATTTATCAAAAAGACGGGGTAAAAAAGGAATTCAAAAGCCACTTCACTTTAAAACGATAAAATACACAAACTGCCTCAAGGGCAGTTTTTTATTTGCTCCGGTTTCTAATCAAATAAAAATAGTATTTTTGCAAACTGATAAAATTCCAATTTATGATTATCCAAAAAACCAGAGAAGAAATTGAGTTGATGCGCGAAAGTGCTCTTTTGGTTTCAAAGACACTAGGCATGATTGCAAAAGAAATCAAGCCAGGAGTCACAACCTTGCACCTTGATAAACTAGCGGAAGAATTTATTCGTGACCATGATGCTGTTCCTGGCTTTTTAGGATTGTATGGCTGTCCTTCTTCAATTTTAACCAGCGTTAATGACCAGGTTGTTCATGGCTTGCCTACTAACCGCCCGATAGAAGAAGGTGATGTTGTTTCTGTAGATTGCGGTGTTTTAAAAAATGAATTTTATGGTGACCATGCCTATACTTTTGAAATTGGAGAAGTAGCTCCGGAAACCAAAAAACTGTTACAAGTGACCAAAGAATCGCTGTATGTTGGAATACGCGAATTTAAAATTGGAAACCGTGTAGAAGACGTAGGAAATGCCATTCAGAAATATACAGAAGCACATGGTTATGGCGTAGTTCGCGAATTGGTTGGACACGGTCTGGGCAGAAAGATGCATGAAGACCCGGAAATGCCTAACTACGGGAAACGCGGTCGCGGAAAGCTGTTTGTTGAAGGAATGGTAGTCGCTATCGAACCGATGATTAATCTGGGAACTAAAAATATCAAGCAATTGAAAGACGGCTGGACAATTGTTACTGCCGACAGAAAACCAAGCGCCCATTTTGAGCATGATGTAGCATTAATTGACGGAAAGCCTGAACTGCTTTCTACATTTGCCTATATATATGATGCTTTGGGAATAAAAAGCGACGAAGAAAACGAATTCAGAAGACAGCCTTTGGTGATTTCCTAATGAAAAAAATTTTCAGATTCGTCTTAAATACTATCCCGAGGCCGGTATTAATCCGCCTGAGTTATGTCATTCGCCCAGTTCTTGCTTTTACCTTAAAAGGAAAAAAATATACGGACCCGATTGATGGAAAAAGCTTCAGGAAATTCCTGCCTTATGGTTATGGTACGCAACGCAACAATGTGCTTTCTCCAAGTACTTTATCATTGGAAAGACACAGGCTCCTTTGGCTCTATCTGAAAAACGAAACCGATTTTTTCACCGCACCTAAGAAAGTATTGCATTTTGCTCCGGAACAGGCATTTTACAAAATCTTCAGAAACCAAAAGAATCTGGACTATACAACAACCGATTTACTGTCGCCTTTGGCCGATGTAAAAGCGGACATCTGCAATTTGCCTTTTGAAGACAATTCATATGATGTAATTCTTTGCAATCACGTTTTGGAACACATTCCTGACGACACCAAAGCAATGCAGGAATTATTCAGGGTGCTGAAGCCCGGAGGAATGGGGATTTTCCAGATTCCGCAGGATTTGAAAAGGGCAACTACATTTGAAGACGATTCCATCACCGATCAAAAAGAACGTGCGAGAATTTTTGGCCAGTATGACCACGTACGTGTTTATGGAAGAGACTATTTTGACAAATTAAGAAGTATCGGATTTACTGTAAACGAAGAAGATTATACCAAAAAGATAGGTCCGGAACTGGTAGAAAAATACTGTCTGGCTCCCGGAGAAATAATTCCCGTGTGTTACAAATAACAATAACCGAATACCATAAAAAAGCCTGATGGAAATCCATCAGGCTTTTGCTTAATCCAATCAAGATTTAGCTTTTTTCAGGCATTAATATACCCACAACCTTATCTTTTGTAAGATACTTTTTCGCTACATCCTGAATGTCTTTTGCAGTGATTGCATTCACCTTCTCTTCTACTTTCAAGATGTCTTCCGGATTGGTTCCGTTAACATAAGAGCGGTTAAAATTAGACAGCCAATACCTGTTTTCCTTAATATCCTTTTTATAATCCAACAGTTCAGCCTCCTTGAATTTCGTTACATCGGCAGGCAGTGGCCCGTTATCAATTATTTTCTGTAATTCTCTTAACGCAGAAGCCGTAAGTTTTTCAGCATTATCAGGTCCGCATGGGAAGTTAATTGAGAAATTATAAGAACCATTCGGAACTTTACTCATGCTTCCTCTGGCACTGATTCCATATACGCCACTTTCATTCTCTCTCAATTCTTCAACCAATTTAATAGAAAGCACTTCACCCAGCGCCTGCATTGCCAAAGCTTCTTTTGGGCTGTATTCAGCGTCTCCATAATACATTATTGTAACTGTACTCTTTGGATCTGTACCTTTATTTACAATTTTCTTATGCTCGCCTTTAAGCATTCTGTAACCAACATCAACGGCCTTTTCTTTCTTGTCATTTGATGGCAAAGCAGCCAGATATTTTGCAGAATACTCCTCAATCTTTTTATCATCTATATTACCCACAAAGAAAAACTCGAAATCTGCAGCATTTGCAAAACGCTCTTTGTATTTGTTATAAGCCAATTGGTAATCTGTAGTTTCCCATGCTTTTTCGTCCGGTATCATACCAAAGAATCTTGGGTTGTCTTTAAGCAGGTATCCGTATAATTCCTGTTGGAAATAGAAACCTGGCTGTGATGCCATGTTTTTGAAAAATGCAGATTGCTTTTGCTTATAACCTTCAAAGGCATCTTTGTCATAATTCAAATCTGTAATATAAGCCACAGTCATCTGGAACAGATATTCCAAATCTTTTGGCGTAGCACTTCCTCTAAGTCCTTCGGTTGTATTTCCAATATATGGATTTACGTTTGCTACTTTTCCAGACATAAATTTATTGATGTCATTCTCTTTCAATCCGGAAAAACCTGCCTGAGTCAATCCACCATTTGCAAATTGTGTTTTCTTCAACTCGTCAACCGAATACAGGTTTGTTCCTCCAAAGCTAACAGCATCCATCAAAACCTCATCATTTTTGAAATCGGTTTTCTTGTAGGTTACTTTTGCACCATTGGAAAGGAATAGTGTCGTTGTTCCGATTTTGTCGTTTTTCTCTTTTTTGACAATGGTTCCCGGCTTCAGCTCTTTTCTCAAAAGGCTCGATGCCACTTCAGAATCTGCATATGGAGTAATCTCGGCTGTATTCACTTTTAATGCTCCCAATACTTCCTGTTCTGTCGGTTTTTTCAACCCGTCTTTTTCCGGACCTGTCAAAATCACAACCCTGTTATCTTCTTTAACATAGTCTTTAATCAAACTGTTTACATCCTTCAATTCGATAGCAGGCAATAGTTTTTTAGTCGCATTGTAAGTCCATTCAATACCCGGAACCGGCTCTTTTTGCAAGAAATGTGATTGATATTCTCCCACAAATCTTCGGGATTCTGTTTTGTCCCTGTCGTTATAATCAGATTCGATATTCGCCAGGATTTCTGATTTGGCACGTTCCAATTCACCTTGTGTGAAACCAAACTTTTTAACTCTCTCGTTTTCTGTAACTAAAACTTTTAAGGCATCTACCTGTTTGTCTTCCTGCGACATTGCGAAAGACTGGTAAGCCTCTTTGGTTCTTGCCCATGTTCCGCCATGATAGGAATATCCATAAGTAAATGGAGGTGTAGGTGAATTGGTTAGTTCGTTTAACCTGTTGTTAATCATAGTAGAATACAAACCTTCTACAAGCGATTTTCTAAAGTCATTAACAGTTACGACCTGCTTTGCATTTTCATAATCTTTATAAATCAACTGTACCTGAGCAGCAGAAGCTTCTTTGTCGCTTTCAACCGCTACAAAAGTTTCTTTGTGATTTGGCACATCAAAAATCTTTCTTGGTTTTTCGTTTTTAGGATTCTTGTAGGCCGCAAAATGATCTTTGATTTTCTTTTCCATTGCAGCCACATCAATATCTCCCACCACAATAACGCTCATCAAATTAGGACGGTACCAATCTTTGTAGAAATTGATTAGTTTGTCATATTTGAAGTTCTCAAGGATTTCTTTTTTACCAATTGGAAGACGTTCTGCATAATGCGATTTGTACATCATTTTTGGCATATAGCGCCCCATCATTCTTTTACCGGCTCCAAGTCCAATACGGTACTCTTCCAAAACCACTCCTCTTTCCTTGTCAATCTCTTCCGGTGTCAGAACAGCATTGAAAGCCCAGTCTTCCAGAATCTGGAAACCTTTCTCCAGTTTTTCCGGGTCATCAGAAGGAATTGGAAGGAAATAAACAGTCTCATCAAAACTGGTGTAAGCATTCAAGTGCTGACCAAACTTAACACCTATGCTTTGCAAATAATCTACCAGTTTGTTTTTCGGGAAACGTTTGGTTCCGTTAAAACACATATGTTCCATAAAATGCGCAAGACCTTGCTGGTCGTCGTTTTCAAGAATAGAACCTGCATTGATGACAAGTCTTAAATCTACCTTGTTTTCCGGTTTTGCATTTCTCTTAATGTAATAGGTCAATCCGTTTTCTAATTTTCCTGTCTTCACAGAGGGGTCAAACGGAATTGGACCATCGCCTTTAAGTTCCTGTGCAAAAATTGACACTGGAAAGGCCAACAGAAGCACGAATAGTTTGCTGTAATGTTTCATTAGGTTTGTTATTTATTTGAGTTATAAAACTAAAATTATAACTAGAAACCCACCTATTTATTGTAAAATATTTAACACATTTTATACAATATCTGTTATTTTAGGGTTATTTTTATTTGTTTTTCTACTTCTCAGAAATTTGGCATAATTCTCGCACAATTTTATTTGTCTTATATTTGTTATTATATAAATCCGAAAATCTTTCCGACAGATGAAGAAGAATTATTTTATTATTTTGCTGGCCTGCCTGTTCTCCGGTCTGGTCAAAGCACAAGTTCAAAATGAAATCGACCCGCCATTCAACATAAAAACTGTTTCCTTTGTCCAAAACGGGCAAAATGTAATTCCAATATTCAATCTTCAGGAAGGATTCCAACTGCAATTTGACGACCTTTATGGTAATGAAGCCAATTATTATTATGAAATTGTACACTGCAATTATGATTGGACACCGTCACAACTGGTCAAAAGCGAATACATTCAGGGATTTGACAACCAGCGAATACAGGATTACGAAAATTCCTTTAACACGTTACAGCTTTACTCCCATTACCGACTCCCATTTCCAAATAAATTTACACAGTTTAGGGTGAGCGGTAATTATATCATCAAAATATTGAATGAAGACAGGGATGTTGTTTTTTCAAGAAAATTCATCCTGTATGAAGACCAGGTGTCGGTTCCTTTACAGATAAAAAGAGCCCGCGATGTACGCGACATCAATTACATGCACAATCTTGACTTTGCTATTAAGTCGGCCTCCATTACGTTTATCAATCCGCTGCAAAGTGTGAAGATCATGCTATTGCAAAACGGGCAGTTTAAGGAAGCCATCTACAATATCAAGCCGCAATATACCATCGGAAATGACTTGATTTACAAATACGATAAAGAAACACAATTTTGGGCCGGCAATGAATTCTTATATTTCGACAATAAGGAAATCAGGGCTGTTGTCAACAACATCAATTATGTGAGGGCAAAAGACCTTTATGAGCCGCATCTCTACATTAACAGAGCAAGAGCCAATCAGGTATATACTTATTATCCGGATGTCAACGGAAATTTCGTAGTGCGTAATTTCAACACCCAAAATAATGAAATAGAAGCCGACTATGCCTGGGTGTATTTCACATTAGATGCTCCAAACTACTTTGGAAAAAGCGACATCTATATTAATGGAATGTTTAACAATTATGCGATGAATGATGAAAACCGAATGGATTTCAATCAGAAAACCGGCATGTATGAAAAAGCAATCGTAATCAAACAAGGGTTTACCAATTACCAATATGTCATTGCAGATAAAAAAGGCAAAATAGACCATGCTAATGCCGTTGACGGTAATTTTTACCAAACCGAAAATAATTATCAGGTAATTGTTTATTATCGTGGTATTAATGAAAGATATGACAAAGTGATTGGAAGAGGAACTGCCAATTCCGAAAATATTGTAAATTAAAAAAGCTAAAAAACTGTTTTTAAAACCATTAAGCAAAATTTAGCAACAAAAACACCAATCCAATAGTATAAATTTGTACTTTTGAAACATTATTAGCATTCTATGGTTACGCAAATAACTCGAGGTATTAAAATTTCTGTTTTGACTAGTTTTGAAGGAACTTACTTCAAAAACTATAAGATTCATTTTGCCTTTAGTTATGAAATCACCATTGAAAACCATAGTAAGGATTCCGTACAGCTAATGTCCCGCCATTGGGAAATCTTTGATTCCTTAAACAACAAAGACTTTGTTGATGGTGAAGGCGTCATTGGAAAAAAACCGGTTCTTAAACCTGGCGAATCACACACCTACAGCTCAGGCTGCCTTCTCTCCTCTCCTTTTGGCGCTATGAAGGGCTATTTCAACATGATTAATTTCACCTCAACAAAAAGTTTCAGGGTTATTGTTCCTACTTTCAGGCTGAGCGCACCTTTCGCTTTGAATTAGCCCAAGTCTGTAAAAATTATAAATTCCATAAATCCGGAAGCAGTACCCATATGATTGTTATCAAAATGGTAATTCTTTCAAAGTTCCCTATTGATTTTGTATCTTTGCCGTGCAAAAATTTGATATTATTAAATATAAAAACAAATCAGTATGCCAAAAGGAATTTACAATGTCCCTAAAGCGGTTAACGAAGTAGTTAAGTCTTACGCTCCGGGAAGTCCAGAAAGAGAACAAATCTTAAAAACGTATAAAGAATTATATAATTCAACTGTAGATGTCCCTTTGTTTATTGGCGAAGAGGAAATCAAAACCGGAGACACCAAAAGACTGTTCCCACCATTTGACCACCAACATACTTTGGGTCAATACCACCAGGCTGACAAAGCTCTTGTAGAAAAAGCTATAGCATCAGCTTTAGAAGCGCGTAAAAAATGGGCTACCATGCCATGGGAACACAGAGCTGCTATCTTCTTAAAAGCTGCTGAATTATTGGCTGGTCCATACCGCGCTAAAATCAATGCGGCAACTATGATAGCCCAAGGAAAAACCGTTCACCAGGCAGAAATTGACTCGGCTTGTGAATTCATTGATTTCTTGCGTTTCAACGTGCAGTATATGACTGAAATTTATGCTCAGCAGCCTGTTTCTTCAGAAGGAATCTGGAACCGTTTGGAGCACCGTCCGCTAGAAGGTTTTGTTTATGCTATTACACCTTTTAACTTTACAGCCATTTCAGGAAACCTTCCTTCATGTGTTGCCTTGATGGGTAACGTGGTAGTATGGAAACCTTCTGCAACTCAAATCTATTCAGCAAACGTGATTATGGAAGTTTTCCAAAAAGCAGGATTGCCAAAAGGCGTCATCAACATGATTACCGGAGATTCAGGAATGATTACGGATACCATTTTAGACAGTCCTGATTTTGCCGGAATCCACTTTACGGGTTCAACGGGTGTATTCAACAGCATGTGGGCAAAAATTGGACAAAATATCAGCAAATACAAAACCTATCCTAGAATTGTGGGTGAAACCGGAGGAAAAGATTTCGTATGGGCACACCCTTCATCAAATCCGATTGAAGTAGCAACAGCATTAACACGCGGTGCTTTTGAGTATCAGGGACAAAAATGTTCGGCTGCTTCAAGAGCTTACATTCCTGTTTCCATCTGGAATGCTGTAAAAGACCGTTTTGTTGCTGATGTAAAATCATTCAAAATGGGCTCACCGGAAGACACTTCAAACTTTGTTTCTGCTGTAATTTCAGAATCATCATTCGATAAATTAGCTAAAGCTATTGATGAAGCCAAAGCATCGTCCGAAGCTGAAGTAATTGTTGGTGGTGGTTATGACAAATCTAAAGGATGGTTTATTGAACCAACAGTAATCGTTACTACCAATCCAAAATATGACACTATGGAGACAGAGTTGTTCGGACCTGTATTGACAGTATACGTTTATGAAGACGCTAAATGGGAAGAGTCACTTAAACTGGTTGACGAAACTTCAATTTATGCCTTAACCGGAGCTATCTTCTCTCAAGACCGTTATGCGATTGATGTTGCTACAAAAGCCCTGGTAAACGCTGCCGGAAACTTCTACATCAATGACAAGCCAACCGGAGCGGTTGTTGGACAACAACCTTTTGGTGGCGCGAGAGCTTCCGGAACAAACGACAAAGCCGGTTCTATTTTGAACCTACTTCGTTGGGTTTCTCCAAGAACAATCAAAGAAACATTTATTCCTGCAACTGACTACAGATATCCATTTCTTGGGTAGTGGATAGTTGTCAATCGATAGTCGAAAGTTGTAAAGTCGAAAGATTTAAAGATTTTTGACCACACATAAAAAAAGCCGAATCTGAATTCAGATTCGGCTTTTTACTTTATGCCTTTTTACCTTAATGACTTAGCACTTCAGGACCTTAACACTCACAAACTATCCACTATCCATTATCAACTATAAACTACCCACTACAAACTATCCCTTATATTTAAGCGGTAAATGAACCACTTTTTTAGTCTCAAAAAATTCATTATCAAAAAAAGCGGAAATATTATATTCCGTAGCTTTTGGAAAATCTTTTAATTCTTCTGTCAGGTCGCCGCCTTTCAGATATAAAATTCCGTTTTTGAGTTCGTGTTTCTGCTGTTTTTTGATTTTCAGCCTTACCCAGCTCACAAAATCGGGCATATTGGTAACGGCACGACTAACGATAAAATCAAAATCTCCCTTGACATTTTCCGCACGAATCTGTTCGGCTTTTACATTTTCGAGTTTTAAAGCTTCAGCAACTGCCTGCACCACTTTTATCTTTTTCCCAATAACATCAATCAGGTAAAATTGGGTTTCCGGAAAAAGGATAGCTAACGGAATTCCCGGAAAACCACCGCCTGTTCCCACATCCAGAATAGAAGTCCCCGGCTCAAACTCCTGAATTTTTGCAATTGCCAAAGAATGCAGTATGTGTTTTGTATACAATTCGTCAATATCCTTACGTGAAATAACGTTTATTTTTGCATTCCAATCGTGATAAAGTTCCTCTAATTTTTCAAACTGCTGCTTCTGAATATCAGACAGATTAGGGAAATATTTTAGAATTTCTTCCATTTTTAAAATTTTCACAAAAGTAAACATTTTCAGATTGAAATTTTTTAGGTTTTTATCCGTTTACATAAGCAAGAATCTTTACCTTTGAAGACTTTATTTTGATTAATTATAAATTACCATATGAATACCACAATTCCAACGTTTTCCAAAAATGACAGCTTGAAATTTTTTAGGACCCTAAACACTCGCGTCAACAATTATTTCAAGGAAAATAACATCAAAAAAACCGGAAACTGGAAATTGCATCTCAAGGCGATTATCATGTTCAGCCTTTTTCTAACTCCATATTTCCTGATATTGGCTCTGGACATGCCTTTTTGGCTTATGCTTTTGCTGTCCATCGTAATGGGAATCGGAATGGCCGGAGTAGGTATGAATGTGATGCATGATGGAAATCACGGCTCTTATTCCAATAAATCATGGCTTAATAAAATTATGGGAGGCAGTATATACATTCTGGCAGGAAACGTATACAACTGGCAAGTACAGCACAATGTCCTTCACCATACCTATACCAATATTCACGGACATGATGAAGATTTGGATGCCGGAAAAATCATCCGTTTCACACAAGATGCAAAATGGCACAGATTCCACAAATTCCAACACTACTATTCTGTTTTCTTATACGGTTTGCTGACATTCAACTGGGCAATCACAACCGATTTCAGACAGATGAAAAACTACCTCAGAAGAAAACTTTCCTATGGTGAGCCTCAAAGCCCTGTCAAATTATGGACCGTTTTGGTTATCACAAAAATCATCTACATTTCCATATGGCTGGCACTTCCAATGATATTAGGAATTTCCTGGTGGAAAGTTCTTTTAGGATTTCTGGTGATGCATTATACAGCCGGATTGATTTTAAGCATTATTTTCCAGTTGGCACACGTAGTAGAAGAAACGGCTAATCCTGTTCCAAATGATGAAGGGGAAATTGAAAACACCTGGGCTATCCACCAACTGTATACTACAGCCAATTTCGCTCCAAAAAACAAAATCGTTAATTGGTTTACCGGCGGATTAAACCACCAGATAGAACATCATATTTTTCCACATATCAGCCATGTTCATTACGGAAAAATTGCTGAAATCGTAAAACAGACAGCAAAAGAATGCAATCTGCCTTATCATGAATTCAAGACCATGCGAGGTGCAGTAGCAGCTCACTTCAGACACTTGAAAGAATTAGGACAGAATCCAGCAATGGCATAATTGACTAAAATATAAACAATACGTTTTTCATGAATCATTTATCGGATAGAATCAACAGATTATCAACTTCGCAAACCTTGGCAATGGCAGCATTGGCAAGAGAATTAAAAGCCCAGGGAAAAGACATCATCAGCCTGAGCTTAGGTGAGCCTGATTTTAATACGCCTGACTTCATCAAAGAAGCCGCAAAAAAAGCAATTGACGAAAACTACAGCACCTACACGCCTGTAGACGGTTATGCTGAACTGAAAGAAGCGATATGCAGAAAATTTAAAAGAGATAACAATCTTAATTATACACCTGCCAACATTGTCGTGTCAACAGGTGCCAAACAATCTTTATACAACGTTGCACAAGTAATGCTAAACGACGGTGACGAAGTAATTTTACCTGCTCCTTACTGGGTAAGCTATTACGAAATCATCAAAATGTCGGGTGGTATTCCGGTAGAAGTTCCTACTACCGTAGAAAGTGATTTCAAAATTACGCCGGAACAACTTGAAAAAGCGATTACACCAAAAACAAAAATGATTTGGTACAGCTCGCCATGCAATCCGAGCGGTTCTGTATACAGCCGCGAAGAACTGACTACATTGGCAAAAGTATTGGAAAAACATCCTGATATTTTTGTAGTAGCCGACGAAATCTACGAACATATTAACTTTTCGGGCACATTTTGTAGCATTGCCTCTATTCCGGGAATGTTTGACAGAACCGTAACTGTGAATGGTGTGGCTAAAGCTTTTGCCATGACCGGATGGAGAATCGGATATATTGGTGCTCCGGAATTTATTGCAAAAGCCTGTACTAAAATGCAGGGACAGGTAACAAGCGGTGCTAATTCAATAGCGCAAAGAGCAACAATCACAGCGGTTGATGCAGATCCTAGCGTATTAAATGACATGGTGGCCGCTTTTAAAAACCGCAGAAATTTAGTAGTAGGACTCATTAAGGAAATTCCGGGCCTAAAGCTAAATGTTCCTGAAGGTGCCTTTTATGTTTTCCCGGACGTTTCTTCCTTTTTTGGAAAAACACTGCGTGGCACTGAAATCAAAAATGCTGACGACTTTTCTATGTATCTTTTAGCAGAAGCCAACGTAGCCACTGTAACCGGTGATGCGTTTGGAAACCCAAACTGCATCCGCTTGTCTTACGCAACCAGCGAAGAACTGCTCACAGAAGCCTTGCGAAGAATCAAAGAAGTTTTAGCTTAAACAAATACGCCCTGAGGAAACTTGGGGCTTTTTATTTTATATTTATCCACAACCCTTTCAGGGTTTTGAACCCTGAAAGGGTTTTCAAAAACGATACTAAATGTCAAAAATACTACTACTCGGTTCCGGAGAATTAGGAAAAGAATTTACAATCGCAGCACAACGCATCGGACAAACGGTAATTGCTGTTGACAGCTATGAAAATGCCCCTGCCATGCAGGTAGCCCACGGATTTGAAGTTATCAATATGCTTGACGGAGAAGCATTAGACCGGATTGTAGCCAAACACCAGCCAGATTTTATAGTGCCTGAAATAGAAGCCATCCGCACAGAACGCTTTTATGATTATGAAAAGCAAGGATATACCGTAGTTCCTTCTGCAAAGGCAGCCAACTTCACAATGAACCGAAAAGCCATACGCGATTTGGCAGCCAAGGAACTGGGCCTAAAGACTGCAAATTACCGATATGCCACTTCTTCCGAACAACTGCACAAAGCCGTTGAAGAAATTGGAATTCCTTGCGTAGTAAAACCTTTGATGTCATCTTCAGGAAAAGGCCAATCCACCATCAAATCTCCTGAAGACATTGAAAAGGCATGGAACTATGCAGTGGAGGGCTCCAGAGGTGATGTTGTAGAAGTTATAGTGGAGGCTTTTGTAAAATTCAATTCCGAAATCACACTACTCACCATTACTCAAAATAACAATCCAACGCTTTTCTGCGCTCCGATTGGACATAGACAGGAACGTGGCGACTATCAGGAAAGCTGGCAGCCCGCCCGTATTTCAGACAAAGACCTGTTTGAAGCGCAGGACATGGCCGAAAAAGTAACCGAAGCTTTAGGAGGAGCCGGTCTTTTTGGGGTAGAATTTTTCCTGGCAGACGATGGCGTATATTTCTCCGAATTATCTCCAAGACCGCACGACACAGGAATGGTAACGTTGGCGAGAACACAAAATTTCAACGAATTTGAGTTGCATCTGAGAGCTATATTAAGCCTGCCTATTTTCGAAATAAAATTGGAAAAAGCAGGTGCAAGTGCCGTAATTCTCGCTTCCGAAAATTCTTCGAACCCAACTTATGAAGGTATCGAAAAAATTGCCGGACTTGCCAAAACCGACTTTAGGATTTTTGGCAAACCAACCACAAGACCCTATCGTAGAATGGCGGTAGCCCTGACTAATGATTCTCTTGACACTCCAATAGAAGAAGTAATCGAAAGAGCTAAAAATGCTGCCCAATTAGTAACTGTAAAATAATACACTCATGAAAAACATCATCGCTATCGCTTTCCTGTTCTTATCTTTTACTGTAAGCGCGCAAAACTCCGGCGCTAAACAAGCCAATCCAAAAAAGACAGCTCCAAAATCCCAAATAGTGGAAGCGTCCTGCGGACAATGCCAGTTTGGAATGAAGGGACACGGCTGTGACCTGGCCGTCCGTATAGACGGAAAACCTTATTTTGTAGACGGCAGCGGAATCGATGACCATGGAGATGCACATGCAAGTGACGGTTTTTGCTCTAAAATCAGAAAAGCAGAAGTTACCGGAGAAGTCAAAAACAATCGTTTTGTAGCAACTTCATTCAAGTTGCTTCCTGAGAAAAAATAATTTATAAACTTCATATATACTACTTAGCGGCTCTGTGTCTTTGCGTGAAATAATCTACGCAAAGACGCAGAGCCGCTAATGATATGAAGAAGAAATATAGAAAGTAAAATTGTTGTGATTTCTTTATTCAGCACAAACTTCCCCGGTATTAGAATCTGGGAAATCATTTAATCTGTAGCTGAAAAAATTATTTCTTTTTTTACCTAACACGCCCACTAGTTGTTTAATCACTGCATTAAAAAAGCGCCAAAATCAGGCGCTTTTCTTTTTATTTTTTCTTTCCGATGTTCTTGTTTTCAAAACTCGAAACATCAATCACTTCTTCTAAATCAACATCAAAAGAAATTGTGATGGAATCGCCTACAACCGTTACGGGCAGTTCATTTGACAATTGAGATGACCCAACAAAAATATTAGGATAATCTTTCACCGTAAAATAATAAAAACTGTTTCCGTTCTTGACATCGCTGCTGATTCTTGTCACTACCGACTTTATACTTTTCTTACTGGTTATGCTTTCCGGATTTATACCATTGTCTGCCATGTTATAAACGTTTTTGTAGGACATTAAGGTTTCACGCATTGTATTTCCTACGCCTACAATAGTATAATCACTTATGGAAACCATCGCAAACATTTTTACCAGACCTCCATCATCTTTAAGTGTCATGACATAGGTCGGGATATTATTGATTACATACGGAATGGGCAATGAAGCATGATATCCCTTTTCCTGTACCTTCCCTTCGGCCGAACTCTGTGCCGCATATTCTGTTGCACCGCTTTGCTTATAATAGGTTGTTTCTTTGGTTCGTGTATCTACCAATACAAATCCTACGGTTGATTCTTCTTTACCAACAGACGACAAGCCGGTATACCAATACGATTTATGGTTCTCTCCATAAACCAAAGTCAGTCCTTCTGTAGTCTGCAACTTATTTTCATTCGAAAAGTTCCAATAGCCATGAACATATTCGCCCCAATCATTAAGCTGTTCTTCAACAAAACTTATCGGCTGGATTCGGTCAACCCATAAAGGCGTATTGTCAATATTATATTCCTTTATTTCTCCGGTCTGCGCATCAACCGTTAAAACACCGGTAGCATCGTTTCCGGCAAAACCTATCGTTTTTTTGTATTTGGTAACAATCCAATACGGATTTCCGGCATCATCAATTTCAAAATTAAAATCTTCTAATCCGGTTGTTGCATATCCGTTGAAATAAACATGCCTGTCAATTCTTGAACCAAAATAAGCCGATGGCTGGAATTTAATTTTAAGCGGTTTTCCGTTAATATTCTGAATCAGCTTCACATCTCTTTCATTGGTAGCAGAAACCATTACATAACCCGGCGTACCTTCTGAATTGTTATACCATTTGAAAAATCCGGTGTGCAGCAAAGGTGCCACCCAATATAATTCGTCATTTACCTTTTGTATGGTAAACTCCCCTATTTCTGCCTGAGAACCTAATGATGGCTGAGAACCGATAATCTTTTCACCCAAAAGCATGGCAAGCTCTTCATCAACAACCCTAATCTTGTCCAAAGAAATAGGTGCTATATGATTTTTAAGGTCGTCTCCGTTTTCAACCTTACCTATTAATTTTTGATAAGCACTGCTTCTAAACATCGGGAGTGAAGTTAACAGAGGCACAACCAACAAATACAACATAAGTCCAAAAGACAGGAAAAACAGTATTTTGTTCGTTCGTGAAAAAACATTCAGTTTCCTTGCTTTAGCTGTTACTTCGACTTTTGAAAAAATTATAATCGCCAGAAATATCAGAAATAACAATAGCAGTGGCAAACCCACAAAGCCATAATTAATTACGGGCAATATGTTGTAAAATAAAAAGAATCCGATTAAAAGCAGGATAAAAATCAGAATAGTTTTTTTCATGGTAGTGTTTTATTTGGTTTGCTTAATAAGTCGGTGAACATTAAAAATGTTACATCACTTATGAAGCAGATTTATAAAGATTTTTTACCTTTATAATACGCTGAATGCAAACACTAAAAAAAGAACGTCATGGAAGACAAGAAAGAATATTCAAATGGAGAGGTAACTGTGGTTTGGCAAGCTGAAAAATGCATCCATTCAGCCAATTGCGTTAAAAACAATCCACAGGTATTTCAGCCTAAAATGAGACCCTGGATTAATATTGAAGGCTCATCAAGTGATAAAATTATCGAAACAGTAAAAAAATGCCCTTCAGGAGCTTTAAGTTTTTATCAAAATAATCAGTCATAATTCGACATACTTGATTATATAACTCCGTTTTCTTATAATTTTCGCAAAAACAACGATTGAATTTTACGTTTTACAAAATTTTAACATTTCAATCTCTACTTTTGTTTTTGAGCACCAAACCCCTATTCTATGAAGCTACTCATTGTTGAAGACGAGCCTAATCTTTTGTCGATTATCCGAAAAGGACTTTCCGAAAAAAACAATGAAGTCAGTGTTGCTCTTGACGGCACTACTGCTCTGGAAATGATACAGAATCATAATTTTGATGTGATTGTCATGGATATTATGTTGCCGGATATTAACGGAATAGAGATTTGCAGACGGCTTAGGGCTTCTAAAAATTTTGTACCAATTCTCTTATTAACCGCGTTGGGAACCACAGAAAACATTGTTACCGGATTGAACGCCGGCGCTGATGATTACCTGGCCAAACCTTTCAAATTTTCAGAACTGGAAGCCCGCATAGGTGCTTTGGCAAGAAGGTCAAACCAGGACCATAAGCCTAATGATAAAATTCAGATAGATGATTTGGAAATCGATTCACGTTCAAAAACCGTCAAACGCAATGGTGAAATAATACAACTCACAGCCAAAGAATTCAAATTATTATATTATCTGGCAAAAAATACGGAAATCATCCTTTCCCGCGAAAAGATTCTGGATAATGTATGGGACATTAATTTTGACATGAATACGAATGTCGTTGATGTTTACATCAATTATCTGAGAAACAAAATAGACAAACCTTACCAAAATAAATTAATCCACACCATCAAGGGTCTTGGATATGTTATAAAATCACAATCCTGATGCAGATACGAAAAAAAATTACCGCCACTTATATTGCACTCTCCTGCTTTAGCACCTTGCTTTTGAGCGTTTTGGTTTTTTTTCTGTTCAAGCAGAATAATGAATATTATTTTTTAAAAAGACTTCAGGACAGGGCAAAAATTGCTTCTTCAATCTATTATCAAAACGACCTCCGCAAGACGCGCTATTTTCAGGAATTCAAAAAAGAAGGACTTGAAGAGCTGGTAGAAGAAAAAGACTTCGTACTAAAAGTAAACGGAGAAAATACTTTTGAATATAATACAGACCTGCACCTTCCTCCGGAATTTTATGCCAATGTAATGAAAACCGGCTCCAGCTGGATTGAAGAAAATTACAGCTATTATTACGGTCAGATTTTTAAGGAATCCGGACAAAAATATATGGTAATCGTTACGGCTAAAGACCGAAGAGGATATACCAGCGCTATCTATATGATACAGATTTTAGTGTTGGGAGGAGCCGGATTTCTGGTTTTGGCTTTCTTTTTCGGAAGACTTCTGGCACGACGGGTTATTGACCCAATGGCTAGAATTACCAAAGAAGTTAAAAGAATCAGCGCTTCCAATCTTCATAACAGATTAGCAGACGCAGAAGGAAATGACGAGATTTCCGATCTTGCAAAAACCTTTAATGATATGTTGGACCGTCTGGAAACTTCTTTCGAAATACAGGCCAACTTTATCAACAATGCATCACACGAATTAAAAACACCAATCACCACAATTATAGCAGAAACCGAAATCATGCTCTTAAAAGAAAGAGAAGTTGAAGAATATGTAGGTTCATTAGAAAATATAAATCGCCAGGCTACAAAACTGGGGAACTTAACCGAAAGTCTGCTGAAATTGACCCAAACCGGATATGACGGAACCAAGCAGGTTTTGGATATTGCCAGAATCGATGAGCTCCTTTTGGAAGCAAAAGCTTCAATCGACACTTTATTTCCGGACAACCGTGTCAACATCAAGCTAAACGCCATTCCGGAAGACGAATCCTTGCTGACTATTCCCTGCAACAGACCATTGCTGGAACTGGCACTAAATAATATTATTTCAAACGGCGTAAAATATTCAGACAATGACGAGGTTTTTGTAACGCTTTCTGCCGACAAGTCCAAAATTAAAATTGCGATTACCGATATAGGAATTGGTATTCCGCCTGAAGATATTCCTTATCTGTATGAGCCTTTCTTTCGCGGAAAAATTGCATCCAAATATAACGGTTATGGTTTAGGACTGCCTTTGGCAATGAAAATCATCCGGATGCACAACGGAGAGCTGCATATTCAATCTGAAACCGGAAAAGGTACCGTTGTAAACATTACCTTCCACAAAACCAACATTAGAAATTCTAATCTGAAATCTTAGGAAATTCTAATTTTAATCTAAGTCCGTTCTAATTTCGTCCCACTTATTTTGTATGTATAATCAAAACCGATATACATATGAAAAATCTATTAATACCATCAACATTAGAAAAGGACACTATTAATGCCATAAAAGTTGCCATCCAACAGTCAAAAGGAAAAAGCTGTACCATATACTTAGCTTTGGTTAGTGAGATTCCGGACACTTACTCCTCTGCCGCATTTTTAAGAAACATTAAAAGCGACATGAGTGTTTCGCAAAAAAGCATTTTGCATAGTTGCCGCGAACTGGTTGCCGCTTCACAAAACTGCTCTCTAAAAATCCACAATCAATACGGAATTTCTGCTCCGGTAATGAAAAACCTGATGGAGCATCTTAACATTGAATTGACAATACTGACTCCTTCTTATAAAAACACCGAAAGAAGAATTCACAATCAATTCCTGCAGATTCTTGCCAATTGCAAATGCCCGATACTCCACCTGAGTCCAAACTTCGAGGAACAGGATTTGAGCAAAGCCCTGTATTTGGAACAGACAAAATCAAAACTGCATGTAGAAGACCTGCAGGAACTTGTTCAAAATCATTTTGATTTCAGAATTGTAAGCCAGGCCACCATTTTTAATGACCAAAAGCCCGAAGAGATTCAACCTTTACTCACAGAGACCATTACAAAAAACAACATCAATGTTTTAATAGAAACAAGAAAACCTAAAAAAATCAAGCTGAAAAATAAAAATTTCAGCATCAATGAAAGCTTCGGATTGCCTGTATTGTCCTTATATGAGGAAATTGTCTAAATCCGGAAGCCATGGAAAAATTATTAAAAAACAAAACATATTTATATGCTACTAAAAAAGAAAATACCAATGAAATATGTACTGGGAAAAATCAAAATCGAGCTTTTCTTAGTCATCCTATACGTTATCTCCTTTGAAATTTTCCTTTATTATTACGGGACAAACGCTATAAACATTCCAATTGCAATCCCAACAATTATCGGAACCATCATATCACTTCTGTTGGCATTTAAATCCAACCAGGCCTATGACCGCTGGTGGGAAGCACGAATCATTTGGGGTGCTATCGTAAACGACTCCAGAACATTAATCAGACAGGTTATTGCTTTCTATAAGGACCCGGATTTTTCTGTGGAAGCTAATGATTTCAAAGAAAATTTTGCAAAAAGACAGGCTGCCTGGTGTTACAGCCTTAGCCAGTCATTGCGAGGAAAAGACCCTTTAAAAGCAGTAAAGCAAATTTTAAGTGACGAAGATTTCAAATATATTAAAAAGCACAAGCACGTTCCTAATGCAATATTGCTGTTGCATTCCAAAGACCTGAAAAAAGCTAACGAACAAGGAAAAATAAACACTTACCAGCAAGTAGAGATTGACAATACGCTGACAAGATTATGTGATTCTATGGGAAAGTGTGAAAGAATCAAAAATACAATTTTCCCGACAACCTATAGCATGTACATCCGTTTCACGTTGTGCCTTTTTATCATCCTTTTGCCTTTTGGGCTTACGGATTTATTAGGCTGGCTACAGATTCCGCTGGTAACAACCATTGGTGCGGCATTTTTCCTGATTGAAAAGATGGCTATCCACCTGCAGGATCCGTTTGAGAACCGACCAACAGATACGCCAATGACTGCTATTTCAAGTACAATCGAAAAGAACCTGGTTCAGATGGTAAATGAATTCCGTGACGAATTTGAAACTCCGGCCAAAAAACCTGAAGTTGAACTCCATCATATACAACCTGTTAAAAATTCGTATTTTGTACTGTAGTTTAATCCCTTTTTCTAAACCGGCCTTCCATTAAGGCCGGTTTTTAGTTTATACAGAAACATTTTATACTCTCTTTATTTGTTATATCTGAAAAAATTTTACTTTTACATAAATCTAACAAAACAATTTATGAAGACAAACACTTTCAGAAGCATTGCTGGCAAAGCATTCTTAATCTTAGGATTTTTATCCTTCACTTTTTTTGTTTCATGTTCTAACGACAGCAATCCTGAGGCGGTAGCAGAGAAATTCTTAAACCACATCAACAAAGGAGAATTTAAGGAAGCAAAAGAATATTGTGATGAGCAAACTGCTTCATTAATCGGAATGATGGAATCTATGGCTGGCGCTAAAAAAGACGAGCTAAAAAAGAACGACGCAAAAGTTGAAATTATTTCTTCTGAAGTTAAAGACGATAAGGCTACAGTAAAATACAAAACTGTTGGAGGAAAAGCAGAAGCTGCTGCTGAGCAAACTCTTAACCTTGTGAAAGTTGACGGAAAATGGAAAGTAACTATCGACAAAGAAAACGCTAACAAAGAAGGAGCTAAAGCTCCAGGTGCTGATATGGAAGCTACTGATTCTTTGGCAGCCCCTGCTGATGAACCAGTTGTTCCTGCTGATTCAACAGAAACAGCAGAATAATCTAACAAACCCTAACATTTAAAAAAGCATTGCCTAATGAAGAAATTTATCTTTTATACGGCAATGCTTTTTGTTTTAGGAATTATTGCCTACAAACTTTTCTTTTATTTTGATAAAAAATCAGAACAGAAGGCCATCCTAAAAAATGAAGCCATAACCCGACTTTCGGAAGATGAACTTTCAAAAATCGAGGAAGGCGATTTTATACTCCGCAGAGGCTTTGGCTTTTTTAGCGATTATATTTCCAAAGAGCTCAATTCAGGACCTATTGACGTAACACATGCGGGCATTATCATAAAGAAAAATGACTCACTCTATGTCGTACATTCTTTATCCTCAGATGTGACAGACGTTGACGGATTACAGCTACAACCGCTTAAAGAGTTCCTTAAATATTCTTTCCCCAACAAAATCATCGTAACACGTGCCAAAAATTGCGACAAAAAAATGGGAGCGCAAATTTCACAACTGGCTCAAAAATATCTGGCCATGCATATTCCGTTTGACCACAAAGGAGATTTTGACGATGATACAAAATTTTTCTGTACCGAAATGATTTGGAAAATTTTGGAAAAAGACCTGCATAGTGTCACCCTGCCTACCGAAGCTGCGGCGCGAAAAAAATTCTTTTTTTCTATGACTCCGATGTATGATACCCAATATTTCGACATTAAGATAAATCAATACGATATTAAGAATAAATAGTATTTTTGCGACAATAAACAAAACCGAGAACAAATGAAGGCATACGTATTTCCAGGTCAGGGAGCCCAATTCACAGGAATGGGAAAAGACCTATACGAACAATCAGAACTAGCAAAAGAATTATTCGAAAGAGCCAATGCTATTTTAGGCTTTCGAATCACAGATATTATGTTTGAAGGAACAGCTGAACAGCTGAAAGAAACCAAAGTAACGCAACCTGCCGTTTTCCTCCACTCTGTTATCCTTGCCAAAACATTGGGCAATGATTTCAAACCGGAAATGGTAGCCGGTCACTCTTTAGGCGAATTTTCTGCCCTGGTTGCCAATGGCACCCTATCATTCGAAGACGGACTAAAATTGGTTTCACAAAGAGCCATGGCCATGCAAAAAGCCTGCGAAATTACTCCTTCTACCATGGCAGCAGTTTTAGGTTTAGAAGACCATATTGTTGAGGAAGTTTGTGCTTCTATTGACGGCATTGTAGTGGCTGCTAACTATAACTGTCCGGGACAGCTTGTAATTTCAGGTGAGACGACAGCAGTTGAAAAAGCCTGTGAAGCCATGAAAGCTGCCGGAGCAAAACGCGCCCTGATTCTTCCTGTTGGAGGTGCTTTCCACTCTCCAATGATGGAACCTGCCAGAGAAGAATTGGCTGCTGCTATCGAAAATACGGTTTTTTCCCAACCTATATGTCCGGTATACCAAAATGTGCCTGCAAGCGCAGTTTCTGACCCAATTGAGATTAAGAAGAATCTTATCACACAATTGACAGCTCCTGTAAAGTGGACACAGTCTGTACAGCAAATGATTAAAGATGGTGCCACTTCTTTTACAGAAGTAGGACCTGGAAAAGTACTGATTGGATTGGTCAATAAAATTGACAAAGAAGCGGCTACTTTCTCTGCCTAATCTATTATACAGCATAAAAAAATCCCGCATTTAATAAATGCGGGATTTTTTATTATTTAGCTTCTGATTTTCTTTTCCCATTTCCAGGCACTTTCGATAGCTTCATCCAGAGTCGATTGTGCTTTCCAACCCAACACAGAATTTGCCTTTTGGGTATCTGCATAAGCTTCTATTACATCACCATCACGTCTTTCAACCAATTTATAAGGTAATTTTTGTCCGCTGACTTTTTCAAAAGAACGAATAACCTCTAAAACGCTGCTACCTTTACCTGTTCCCACATTAAAAACTTCAACAGCAGTCTCATTTTTTTTGTCAATCAATCGTTTCAGGGCAACAACATGGGCTTTAGCCAAATCTACAACATGAATATAGTCACGGATGCATGTACCGTCAGGCGTAGGATAATCTGAACCAAAAACCGAAAGTTCCTTCCTCATTCCTATACCTGTCTGAGTAATAAAAGGCACCAGATTTTGCGGCACTCCGATAGGAAGTTCTCCAATTTCTGCCGAAGGATGCGCTCCAATCGGGTTGAAATAACGCAAAAGAATCGCATTAATATTAGACACTTTTGCTACATCCCGGATTATTTCCTCACCTATCTGTTTTGTATTTCCATATGGAGAAGCCGCCAGTTGAATAGAAGCATCTTCTGTTATTGGCATTTTTTCTGCCTGACCATATACCGTACAGGAAGAACTAAAAATAAAATCGGCTCCTGGCTTTGACTGCAATTCCTGCAATATATAAACCAAAGCGTTAATATTATTTTCATAATATAATAGTGGATTTTCCACGCTCTCACCTACTGCTTTTGAGGCCGCAAAATGAATAACCCCCGCAATATCGTTGTATTTTTTAAAAAAGGCCCTTACAGCTTCTTTTTCTCTCAAATCAAGATTTTCAAAAATCGGTTTTTGGCCGGTAATCGCCTCAATTCCATGCAGAACCTTTTCTTCAGCATTTGAAAGATTATCAATAATTACGACTTCAAAACCTTCGTTCTGCAATTCGACAACTGTATGTGAGCCAATGAAACCTAAGCCTCCTGTTACTAATATTTTTTTCAATTTACTTACTCTTTTGATAGACGATGGAAAAATTAAAAAGGTGTTTGCTGTTTTTGTAAAATTCTTGTACTATGCCAGGAATTCCAAAATAGAATCTGTGATAAACTTAATCTGCTCGTCGTCCAGTTCTGTATGCATTGGCAATGAAATTACTTCCTGCACCAATTGGTTTGTAATCGGGAAATCTTCTTCCTTATAACGTGGGTCAAGATAGGCTTTCTGGCTGTGCAACGGAATTGGGTAGTAAATGGCACATGGAATGCCCTTATCCAATAAATGCTGCATTAAAGCATTTCGGTCTGCATCCAATATTCTTAAAGTATATTGGTGGAAAACATGCGAATCTCTTTCACCTGCAATATAAGGTGTAACTATTTTGTCATGATTTGCCAAAGCCTGGCTGTATTTTTGAGCCGCAAGCTGTCTTGCCGCATTATATTCATCCAAAAGCGGAAGTTTTGCATTTAAAACCGCTGCCTGTATGCTATCCAAACGGGAATTTACCCCAACAACATCGTGGTGGTAGCGCACATACATACCGTGGTTTACTATGCCTCGCAGCTTGTGAGCCAAATCGTCATCATTGGTAAAAATAGCTCCACCGTCACCATAACATCCTAAATTTTTGGAAGGGAAAAAGGAAGTTGAAGCCACATGACCTATCACACCTACTTTTTCTTTTTTGCCATCAAAATATTTGTAGTTTGCTCCAATTGCCTGAGCATTATCTTCAATCACATACAAATTATGTTCTTTTGCCAACTGCATGATGACCTCCATATTGGCTGCCTGTCCAAAAAGGTGAACCGGAACAATAGCTTTGGTTTTTGGCGTAATTGCTTTTTTTATCGCCTCGACAGAAATATTAAAAGTATCTATTTCAACATCTACCAAAACCGGAGTCAGCTGCAAAAGGGCAATTACTTCTACTGTTGCCGCAAAAGTAAAATCTGCCGTGATAACCTCATCCCCTGGTTTTAAATCCAGCGCCATCATGGCAATCTGCAAAGCATCAGTTCCATTAGCACATGGAATCACGTGTTTTGCTCCCAGGTATTCTTCAAGATTTTTTTGAAATTTGTGAACTTCAGGTCCGTTAATATAGGTATTAGTATCGAGAACTTCCTGAATAGAATTGTTTACTGTTTCCTTTATATTTTCGTATTGACCTTTAAGGTCAACCATTTGGATTTTTTTCATCTAAATTAAATTTAAAACAAGCAAAACTACTAATAAAATGACGGACGACCAATGAAATTTCTCGAAACTAGCGTATTTTAGCAATTCAAAATCAGGCGTATGTTTTTTCTTTATAATCTGTTGGTAATCATTGCGGGATATGCCCTAAAGGCAATCGCATTTTTCAATCCGAAAATGAAGCTTTTTGTAAACGGCAGAAAAAATGTTTTCAGAACTTTAGGCAACAAAATCCAGCCAACAGACAAAACCATCTGGTTTCATTCGGCTTCGCTTGGTGAATTTGAGCAGGGACTTCCTGTTATGGAAAAAATCCGCGGCCTGTATCCGGAACATAAAATCGTACTGACCTTTTTTTCGCCTTCGGGATATGAAGTCAGGAAAAACTCAACTGCAGCAGATGTAATCGTATACCTTCCGTTGGACACGAAAAAAAATACTGCTGAATTTCTAAGGCTGGTACATCCTGAAATGGCATTTTTTATCAAATATGAATACTGGCCGAATTATTTAAAGGAATTAAAGGAACAGAACATCCCAACCTATCTTTTCTCCGGTATTTTCAGAAAAGACCAGATTTTCTTTAAATGGTATGGCGGTTTTTACAGAAAAGCCCTGACCGCTTTCAAGATGTTTTTTGTACAGAATGAAAGTTCCAAATTATTATTACAACAAATTGGTTTTCAAAATGTAAAAATAAGCGGCGACACTCGTTTTGACCGGGTATTAAAAATCCTGAACAGAGACAACTCTTTAGATTTTGTAGAAAAATTCAAAGACGGCAAACTGACTGTCGTTTGTGGAAGTACCTGGCCAAAAGACGAAACCCAATTGGTTAATTTCATAAACACCAATCCTTTTGGCGTCAAATTTATCATCGCTCCTCATAATGTAAAACCCGAACAGATTAGCGAACTGAAAAACAGCATTTCAAAAAAGACTATACTGTTTTCTGAACTAAAGAATAAAACCCTGGCAGATTATGATGTTTTTATCATTGACACAATTGGCATCCTGACAAAAATCTACAGTTATGCGGACATTGCTTATGTAGGAGGCGGTTTTGGAACCTCCGGTTTGCATAATATTTTAGAGCCCGCCACTTTTGGCATACCCATCATTATCGGACCAAATTACATTAAATTTTCAGAAGCTGTTGCCTTAGTAGGAATGGGCGGCTGCATTCCGGTAAAAAACAAAAAAGAATTAGAAGAAACCCTTTCTTTCTTAATCCAAAACGAAGACGAACGTTCTGAAAAAGGGCATATTGCCAGCACTTTTGTCCAGATGAATAAAAACGCCACAGAAATAATCCTGAAGAATTTATAAAACTATAATCCAAAAAAAACATGACAACTTTCAGACCTATACAAACTTCAGACATTGATACCATCGTACCCATGATGCAGGAATTTTACAGCATCGATAATTACCCCATTGATATTGCTATTTCCAAAGCCTTATTTTTGGAATTCATAGAAAATCCGCACCTGGGAAAAGCCTGGCTGATTTATTCCGATGAAGAAATAGTAGGCTATATAATACTGACATTTGTTTTTAGCTTTGAATACAAAGGAACTATCGCTTTTTTGGATGAATTATACATTTCGGATAAAGCACGTGGCAAAGGGATAGGCAAAAAGGCATTGGACTTCATCCATCAGGAAGCCCTTTCACTGTCACTTAAAATCATCTACCTCGAAATAGAGAATCACAACGAGATTGCCCAGAAATTATACCTCTCTAAAGATTTTGTGGTTCACAACCGAAGCCTCATGAAACTGACGCTAAAATAACTTCCTAAGAACACTTAAAAATTTCAGAAACCGTTAAATAGTTCGGTTTTGGAGCAAAAAATTGTAAATTGCGACCTCTAAACTTCAATTTTTACCTATGAAATTTTTAAGACTTATTGTCCTTTTACTGGTTCTTCCTGCCTATTCGCAGCAAGGCGGAATGTGGATTCCATCACTTTTAAAAGGGATGAATGAAACAGAAATGAAAAATCTGGGAATGAAAATGTCGGCTTCAGACATTTATGACGTAAACAAATCGAGCCTTAAAGATGCAGTACCTCAATTTAACGGTGGCTGTACTTCCGAAGTTATCTCTCCAAAAGGATTACTTCTTACCAACCATCACTGTGGTTTTGGAGAAATCCAATCCCACTCCACTATAGACCATGATTATTTGACAGATGGTTTCTGGGCCATGAGTCTGGAAGAAGAACTTCCAAATCCGGACCTTGAGGTAACCTTTATCGTAAAAATTGAGGACGTAACTGCCAAAATTTTAGATGGAGTTGCAGCTATTTCTTCAGAAGCTGATAAACAGAAAAAAATTCAGGAAAACATCGCTTCCCTGACAAAGTCTTCTCCAAAGGAAGCCTGGCAGGAAAACCGTATCCGTACTTTTTATGAAGGAAACCAATACATCCTTTTTGTAGTTGAAAGCTATAAAGACGTGCGTTTGGTTGGTGCTCCGCCATCATCTATCGGAAAATTCGGTTCCGATACAGACAACTGGGTATGGCCAAGACACACAGGAGATTTCTCTTTGTTCAGAATTTATGCAGACAAAAACAATCGTCCGGCGGCCTATTCAAAAGACAACGTGCCTTATACCCCAAAACACTATCTTCCGGTTTCTATAAAAGGGGTAGAAGAAAATGATTTCACGCTTGTTTTCGGATATCCTGGCAGAACCACGGAATATCTTCCTTCTGTTGCCGTAGAACAGATTATAAACGAATTAAATCCTGCTAAAATTGAAATCAGAGACAAAGCCTTAAAAGTGGCCGACGGCTTTATGAGAAAAGATAAGGCAATCAAAATCCAATATGCTTCCAAATATGCCAGCATTGCCAACTATTGGAAAAAATGGATTGGCGAAACCCAGGGCTTGAAAAAATCAAATGCCATTGAAGCAAAAAAGAAATTTGAAAAAGACTTTCTTGAAAAAGTAAACAAAGCCGGAAAACAGGCTGAATATGGAAATCTGTTTACAGACTTTGAAAAAAATTATAAAGAAATTGCTCCGTATGCTTTAAGCAGAGACTATTTTACTGAGGTCGTTTTAAGAAATACGGAAATGTTAACTATAGGCTACCGTCTTTACCAATTGGAACAGGTATATAATGCCCGAGGAGAACAATCTTTTAAAGACAGAAAAGAAGCAACCATCAAAGCTTTGGAAGAAACTTATAAAGATTTCAACGCTACTGTAGACGAAAAAGTTTTTGAACAGTTAATCGAATTATATGCTACCAAAGTACCAAAGCAGTTTTTGCCGGCCAGCATGAAAAATTCAGATTATAAAAAACTGACCGACAAAATTTACGACCAGTCAAAACTGACAACATACAAAGGCCTGAAAGAATTATTGATCGGCGATACAAAAAGTGTCCTGGCTAAGATTAATGCAGACAAAGGTTATCAGTTTGTAAAATCGATGGCAGATGTTTACCTAAAAGAGGTGGCTCCAAAATATGACGAAATCAATCTTAGGATTGCGGCATTACAAAGAACCTACATGAAAGGCATTTTAGAGTTAAGCCCTAAAGAAGCAAGAATTTTTCCGGATGCCAACAGCACCTTAAGAGTAACCTATGGAAAAGTAAAAGGCTATTCTCCAAGCGATGCCGTTACCTATAACCACACTACCTATCTGGATGGTGTAATGGAAAAATACATTCCCGGCGATTATGAATTTGACGTACCTGCTAAACTGATTGACCTTTATAATAAAAAAGATTACGGACAGTATGGCAAAAACGGTAAGATGCCGGTTTGTTTTATTGGAACTAACCACACTACTGGAGGAAATTCAGGAAGCCCGGCTATAGATGCCAAAGGAAATCTTATCGGATTAAACTTTGACCGTGTATGGGAAGGAACAATGAGTGATATTTACTATGACCCTGCTATTTGTAGAAATATTATGGTCGATATGAGATATGTGCTTTTTATCATTGACAAATTTGCCGGCGCAAAACACCTAATCAATGAAATGAAGGTCGTTGGAGGAAAGAAATAATTGATAATTTACGCCCTGTTTTTTTAAAGATTGACGAAAAATAGGGCGGCAAATTTGAAAATTTGACGAATCGGAACTTCAATCAGGGTTTTTAACAAGCATTGAATGACAAAGACCTCATTTAAAGCCTTGTAATTCAAGGAATTTATTTTAAAAAAAAATCTTTAAAAAAAAGTTCAATAAATATTTTAAGATATTAAAAAATTTATATCTTTGCTCCGAATTAATAATTAACCTTTATAATTTAGTAAGATGAAAAAAGTTGTATTAAGCTTAGCATTAGTTGCTACTATGGCATTTGTTTCTTGCAAAGAAACTGAAAAACCAGCTGAAGAGGCTGCTGTTGAAGCTACAGAAGTTGAGGCTACTCAAGCTGTTGAAAATGCTGAAGTAAACGCTGAAGCTACTGTTGATAGCACTAAAGTTGCTGAAGAAGCTAAAGTTGAAGAAGCTAAAGCTGAAGCTGCTGCTCCTGCTAAACAATAATTAGCACACAGTAAAAAAAATAACCCTGCCAAAAGCAGGGTTTTTTTATGCCTTATAGTTAAAATAGCCATAAGGAAGTTTATAACAGACAGGCATTATTCTACATCTATATTATCCAGAAACTTTGCGGCTCTGCACCTTTGCGAGCAATTATTTCACGCAAAGGCGCAGAGCCGCAAACAAGAAAAACACAAACTTATTATTGTTTAAGATTTAATCTTTGTTAATCAATTAAATTTAAGGCAAATCTGCAAAAATATCGGCTCCGGTAAAATCCAACACCTCGGCTTTGGGCACATACAAAGCCACTTCGGCTATTCCTTTTGCCAAACGTAATTCCGTATTGAATTTCCGGCTAACCGCATAAATCTTACTGTCTATAATCAGTTTATAGAAATACTTGCCACTGGAGGCCTTAAATTTCAAACAGAGTGCTGTTTCTGCCTTTGCCTTGATAATTTCAATATCGCTCTCGCAATCCATTTTCAATTCATACGTCATACTGGTAAAGACAATCTTACCTTTTCGCGAAGTATAAACAAACTTGTAGTGATCTTCATCTTTTTTACTGATAACGAATGCGCCCATATAAAATCCAAAATAGTTAAAGACAAAAAAGCCTCTCAATAGAGAGGCTTTTTCATTAATTGATTACTCTTTTTAATGATAGTAGTCCAAATATAAGAATAAATTTGAGTCTTCACAAGAAGACATTAATAATTGAAAGGCTAAAATTACAAACATATTGAATGCCAACACTAAAGAACATCGCGTATTTTAAAACAATTCTTCACATTAACCTTCAAAGACTCCTTGCCAGGCTTTTCATAAGAATTACCATATTTTTATCTTATACAACCTAAAACGGTTTTTGGAAACAGGGTGTCGGAATTCAGCCATACAAACAGGAATTAGACTGGGGAAATACACAGCAGTTCCTTGTAGAAAAATCAGGCAATGAAGATTTGCTAACAAAGATAAAGCCCGGAACCAGATTGAAATTAAACAATAGCAAAATCCTGACTGTTAAATATATTACAGATATGAAAATAGACTAGTGGATAAGGATCGGATTAACCGAAGTCTTTCAGGTCTTGCAGACGTGGCAGGTTTCCAAACTATATTACAATCCTATAAAATAAAAAAAGCACCCAAAAGGTGCTTTTTTATTTTCACGTGAAAATTTTTATTCCTGCAAAAAAGGGGGATTACTGTTTTACAATTTTCAGTGTCTGTGTATTATCGGCAGAGGCTACCTTTACCAAATAGGTTCCTGGCGACAAAACAGATAAATTGAGTGCTGCTTCATTGGCCTGAATGGACTTGCTGAATATTTCCTGGCCCAGCAGATTGTATATGGAAACGGCTGTAATTTCCTGCCCATAAGAAAGATTCAGCAGGTCACGAACCGGATTAGGATAGGCTTTGACTTGCGATGCTCCAAATTCATTTACGCCCAGGGAAGTACAAACTACAGGTGTCAGCGTATTTTTGTTGGTGTTGGTCCCATCTCCCAATTCTCCATTTGCGTTGAAACCGGTTGCATACAGAAAACCATCAGTATTCATTATCAGTGAGAACTCTTTCCCTGATGAAATCAAGGTCTTATCTGCATTGGTATTTACCTGGGTAGGAACCTTTATGTCAGTCGTGCTGCTTGTTCCGAGACCCAGTTCACCGCTTTCATTTTTGCCCCAGCTCCAAAGGGTGCCATTGGTTTTCAGGGCAAGCGAATGATCTTCCCCTGCCACGGCCTTTGCCCAATCATTATCTGATCCTACCTGAGTAGGACCATTGACATATAGTGCATCTCCCAAGCCCAATTGTCCTTCACTTCCAAACCCCCATACCCAGAGCGTCCCGTCTGTTTTGATACCCAGGGTATGGCCTGCAGTCGTGTCTATGCTTAACCAGTTGGTGGCCGTGCCAATCTGTGTAGGTACTAATCTGTTAACGGTGGTTCCGTCACCTAATTGGAGTGAACCATTATTCCCCCATGCCCAAAGCGTTCCGGTATCCTTAATAGCTATAGAGTAGCTGCCTCCGGCGCAGATAGCCTTCCAATTGGTATCGGTACCTACCTGGACAGGTAGGTTTCTGTACTCAGTCGAGCCATTGCCCAGCTGTCCGGATGAGTTGGAGCCCCATGCCCATAGTGTGCCGTTGGTTTTCAGTGCCAGGACGTGCCCCCCTGTTAGTCCTGCTGAGGCACTGATACTTTTCCAGTCGGTTGCGGTTCCTATTCGAATTGGGTAATATCTGCGAGTATTGGTACCATCTCCCAACTGGCCTAAGACGTTGTTTCCCCAGCCCCAGAGTGTCCCATCGGTCTTTATGGCCATGGAAAATCTTGTACCCGCACTGATTTCTTTCCAGTTGTTTGCTGTGCCGATCTGCACGGGCACGTTCTTGTCGATATTTGAACCATCTCCCAGTTCGCCGACTCCACATTCACCCCAGGCCCAAAGCGTTCCGTCTGGTTTTATGGCAAGGGTATGATTCACGCCTGAACTTATGGATTGCCAGCATTGTGCGTAATTATGTAATGATAAAAAAAATAAAAATAGGGTAATTGTTTTCTTCATGTCTACTGTTTTTCTCTAGGAATTGTTTGCTTGAAAATTTATTCATATTCGATATAAAAATAAAATGCAAAAACATAAGATTTTCAGCAAATGAAGAAGCGTTGCTTTTTCAGATATATACGATGGATTTAAACTTACATCCGTTAATTTAAAATAGACCAATATTACATAATACTCATGAAAGATGTAATTCAGAAGAGGAGACTGAAACGGTTTTGCAAACCTTATAACTATATTTTGAGAAAAAAGCACCTTAAAAGGTGCTTTTTTATTTTTAGCGGGAAAATTTATTCTTCCGGAAGCGGATCCGAAAACTGCAACGCTACTTCAGAATGCCGTTGTGCATACCTCTGATTATGATCTTTACGGGCTTCCCTGCGGCTTCCCAATGATGGTTTCTAGGCTTTTCAGGGCGTTATTAGAAACGGCCTGAAATAGAAAAAGCCCCGTGTTTAGGGGCTTTTGAGTACTCAGAGCGGGACTTGAACCCGCACGAACATTGCTGTTCACTGGATTTTAAGTCCAGCGTGTCTACCAATTTCACCATCCGAGCATGGACTTTAATTTGAGCGAAAAACGGGGCTCGAACCCGCGACCTCGACCTTGGCAAGGTCGCGCTCTACCAACTGAGCTATTTTCGCATTGTGTATTTGATAAGAACTGCAACACTTGAACCGTATTGCGGATGCAAATTTAATACATTAATTCAATTATACAAGAACTTTTTTCAAAAAAACATCAAGAAAAACATAACTTTCTGATAACGTAATCTTTAAAATCCCGTTACTTCTTTCCTAACATTCGTTTGATTTCATTGAGCTTCATCAGGGCTTCAACCGGAGTCAGCGTATTGATATCCAAATTGAGTATTTCGTCTTTTATTTCTTCCAGAAGCGGATCATCCAGGTTAAAAATGCTCAGCTGCATTTCATCATTTGAAGATTTAGTACCGTTCAATGCTTCGCCCGAATGGTCTTTCTCCAGTTTTTTAAGCAGCTTTTGTGCTTTCTGGATTACTGTTTGCGGCATTCCTGCCATCTTAGCCACATGAATTCCAAAACTGTGGGCACTTCCGCCTTTGATTAACTTACGGATAAAAAGCACCGTGTCTTTGAGCTCTTTTACAGACACATTATAATTCTGGATACGTTCCAGGATTTCTGTCATCTCATTAAGCTCATGATAGTGCGTCGCAAACAACGTTTTTGGCCTGCCCGGATGCTCATGCAGGTATTCTGCAATTGCCCAGGCTATTGAGATTCCGTCATACGTACTCGTTCCCCTGCCTATTTCATCCAAAAGCACCAGGCTTCTGTCTGAAAGGTTGTTAAGAATGGAAGCTGTCTCATTCATTTCGACCATAAAAGTAGATTCGCCCATAGAAATATTATCTGATGCTCCTACTCTTGTAAAAATCTTGTCAATAATACCCATCCTAACGCTTTCTGCCGGAACAAAGCTTCCCATCTGGGCCAACAGCACAATCAGTGCCGTTTGGCGCAAAATAGCCGACTTACCGGACATGTTAGGCCCGGTTATCATAATAATCTGTTGGGTTTCCCTGTCCAGATAAACATCATTGGCAATATAAGGAACACCAACCGGAAGCTGTTTTTCAATTACCGGATGGCGACCGTTCTTTATTTCCAATTCAAATGTATCATCCAGTACCGGACATACGTAATTGTTCTCGATTGCCAACTGCGTAAATGAAGACAGGCAATCCAATTGCGCAATTAAATTCGCATTGAGTTGTACCGGTTTTATATAAGTCGAAATCCAAACCACCAGTTGCTCAAAAAGCTGACTTTCCAATTGGTGGATTTTCTCTTCGGCACCCAGAATCTTGGTTTCATATTCTTTTAATTCTTCCGTAATGTAACGCTCCGCATTGACCAAAGTCTGCTTGCGAATCCATTCAGCCGGCACCTTATCTTTATGCGTATTTCTTACTTCTATATAATAACCAAAAACATTATTAAAAGATATTTTTAAAGAAGAAATTCCTGTTCTCTCCGATTCTCGGGTTTCAATTCCCTCAAGATATTCTTTGCCGGAATTAGATATACTTCTTAACTCGTCCAATTCTGCATGCACTCCTTTGGCAATCGCATTTCCCTTGTTGATCGAAACAGGAGCATCCGGATTTAAGGTCTCTTTAATTTTTTCTCTTAGGAGGTCACAACTATGAAGGCTGTCTCCTATCGTTTTGACAGCCGTATTCTTACTGTCAAGTGCCAATGTTTTTATTGGAATAATGGCATCCAACGATTCCTTCAGGTTTACAACTTCCCTTGGCGACACTTTTCCGGTAGCGATTTTTGAAATCAACCGTTCCAAATCCGAAATCTGCTTGATTTGGTATTGGATGCTTTTCAGCACCTCATTGTTTTCCTTCAGATAAGACACCACTTCATGACGTCCTTTAACCTTATCTGCATCTTTTAACGGCAAGGCCAGCCAACGCTTTAAGAGACGACCACCCATTGGAGAAAGTGTTCTGTCTATAACATCCAACAGTGTTACCGCATTCGGGTTATAGCTATGGTATAATTCTAAATTTCGAATGGTAAACCGGTCCATCCAAACATACGCATCTTCCGCAATTCGCTGTATTGAAGTAATGTGCTGTACTTTGTTATGCTGTGTTTCGGACAGATAATACAATATCGCTCCTGACGCAATAATTCCCTCCGGCAATTCTTCAATTCCAAATCCTTTTAAGGAATTGGTTTGGAAATGTCCCGTTAGCGTTTCAAAAGCATAATCTTCTTTATACACCCAGTCTTCAAGATAAAAGTTATGGTAGTCTTCACCAAAAACCTCTTTAAAGTTGGCCTTGTTCTGTTTTGGAACCAGCACTTCACTTGGGCTAAAGTTTTGGAGCAGCTTGTCAATATATTCTTCATTACCCTGTGCTGCTAAAAACTCTCCGGTAGAAACATCGAGAAACGAAATACCGATAATCCTTTTCCCAAAATAAATCGAAGCCAGGAAGTTATTCGATTTAGACTGCAATACCTCATCATTCATAGAAACGCCGGGAGTCACCAATTCAGTAACACCACGCTTCACGATAGTTTTTGTCATTTTCGGGTCTTCAAGCTGGTCGCAAATCGCTACGCGAAGTCCGGCTTTAACCAGTTTAGGCAAATAAGTATTCAGGGAATGGTGTGGGAATCCGGCCAAAGCTGTTTCCGTATCGGAACCTGCGCCTCTTTTTGTCAGGACGATTCCCAGTATTTTTGAAGCGCGTATTGCATCTTCTCCAAAAGTTTCATAAAAATCTCCTACTCTGAACAACAAACAGGCATCTGGATATTTCGCCTTAATCTCATTGTATTGCTTCATTAACGGAGTTTCTTTCGGAGTTTTATCTTTCGTGGCCAAGAGTATTCAGATTTTTAAATTATTTTTGCTAAAATAGAAAAACTAACAATATTGCATCCGCATTTATGAGAAAACTTGCCAACAGCGAATTAGAAAGAAAAAGCATTGAAGATTTTAAACAGGCAGAAAAAACACCAATTACAATCATCCTGGACGACATCCGAAGCCTGCACAATATCGGTTCTGTTTTCAGAACAGCCGATGCTTTTCTGATTGAAAAAATCTATCTCTGCGGTATCACGGCAACTCCACCCAATAAAGAAATCCATAAAACAGCTTTAGGCGCTACCGAAACCGTTGCCTGGGAATATGCAAAAGACGTTTTGGAAGTTATTGATACGTTACAAAAAGAAAACGTTTCGGTCATGGCAATAGAACAAGTAGAAAACTCTATTTCACTTCAGGAATTCGAACCAAAAAGCGGACAGAAATATGCTCTGGTTTTTGGAAACGAAGTAAAAGGTGTTTCGCAGGAAGCCATCAAAAAGTGTGAGGGAACAATAGAAATTCCACAATTGGGAACCAAACATTCGCTAAACATTTCTGTAAGTGCCGGTATTGTAGTATGGGATTTGTTCCAGAAACTGAATTACTAGCTTATACAGCCAAAGCCTTGCTTTCGATTTCGTTTAAAATCTGAAGATAATCGCTTTGATTTTTGACAAAATCTTTATCCGAAACATCAATGATCAGGACATTCAAATCTTTTTGAGATTTTATATAGTCCAGGTATCCCCTGCTGATTTTATCCAGATATTCTGCCGGGATTTCCTGCTCATAGGAACGTCCTCTTTTTTTGATGTTCTCCAATAGCCGCTCCGTATTCTGATAAAGATACACATACAAATCGGGCTTTTTCATTTCCTTGTAGATGATATCAAAAAGCGTTTTATACAAACGGTATTCGTCTTCTCCTAAAGTAACTTTGGCAAAAATCAGGGATTTAAAAATATGGTAGTCTGCAACAATAAAATCCTTAAACAGGTCAAATTGTGCCAAATCTTGCGATAGTTGCTGGTATCTATCGGCCAAAAATGACATTTCTAATGGAAAAGCATACCTTGCCTGGTCTTTATAGAATTTTGGCAAAAAAGGATTGTCTGCAAAACCTTCCAAAACCGTCTTGGCATTAAAATCTTCGGCAATTTTGTGAGCCAATGTTGTTTTTCCGGCGCCAATATTTCCTTCAATGGCTATATAATTGAATCGGTCAAAATGATAGTCTGTTACCGGAGATTTCAAATTGGAAACCACTTTACAATCTGAATCGTCGTGGCACTCTCTCAACAATTCGGTTACATTCTTCTGCAATACAGGATGTATAAAATCCGATTTCAGGTCATCCATTGGCAACAACACAAATTTCCTGTCGGCCATGCGTGGATGTGGTACTTTCAGGTTTTCGGTATCGATTATTTCTTCATCAAAACTGATGACATCAATATCAATAGTCCGGGACTGATAACCCATTGCCTTGTTTCTGATTCTTCCTAAACGAAGTTCGGCATTTAAGATTTCATCCAAAAGCACCGCAGACTCTTTGCAGGTATGAACCAATAGGGCACAATTATAAAATGCATCGCCTTCAAAACCCCAGGCCGGCGTTTCATACAGCCTGGAAACTTTCACAACAGTCGCAACCTCGCTGTGAATCAAATCAATAGCTTCCTGAATATTGCGAAGCCTGTCGCCTTGATTGCTTCCGATAGATAATATGGCCTGGTGCTGCATTTTCATAGACTGCAAATTAAGGAAAAGTATTTCACACAAAAGCACATTTTTAAGTTGCAACCTGAAATTATTCCACCGAAATTTGTAACTTTTCTATTATGTATGTGACCTATAAAGAAATAACAATACTATGAATTTTTTAAAGAATGTATTTTCAACCGTACTCGGCTTATTTGTTTTCCTGTTTATCCTTTTCTTCGGATTTATAATTATTGCCGCTTTGTTTGGCAATAATGAAAAAACCGTCACTGTAAAAGACAATTCCGTGATTGAACTCAATCTCGAAGAAGTAACGAACGACTATGCCGGAAAATTTTTATACGAGGATTTCGAGTTCCTGAATGAAGAAAAAACAAACGGGCTTTCTGACGTTATCAATGCTATTGATGCGGCAAAAACAGACAGCAAAATCAAAGGAATTTCAATCCTGAATAACATTTCATTATTAGGAATGGCACAAAGCAAGGCACTTCGTGACAAACTGGAAGACTTTAAGAAGTCCGGAAAATTTGTCGTAGCCTATGCGAATTCTTACAGCCAGAAAGAATATTACTTAAATTCTGTTGCCGACACCATTTATCTTAACCCGGTTGGAGAAATGGATTTCAAGGGACTTTCTTCCGAAGTTATGTTCTACAAAGACTTCCAGGAAAAAACCGGCATTAAAATGGAAGTTATCCGTCATGGAAAATACAAAAGCGCCGTGGAACCTTATTTGGCTAACGAAATGAGTGAGGCCAACCGTGAGCAGATTTCTGTTTTATTAAATTCTGTGTGGAATTCTGTAGTTGCCGACATTTCAAAAAGCCGAAACATTTCTGTTGACCGACTGAATGAAATCGCAAATGGCCTGTTGGCAAGGACTCCTGAAATGGCAAAAACAGAGAAGCTTATTGATAAGATTGCTTATGAAGACGAATATCATGACGGTATCCGTAAAGCTCTAAAAGTTAAAAAAGACGAAGAATACAATACGGTAAGCATTATTGACTATGCCCATAAAAACTCCACAACAGGAAAAAAACCTGCCACTGATAACACTATTGCTATAATCTACGCACAAGGAACCATACTTAGCGGAGAAGGTGATGTAAATATTATAGGCGAAGGCTCAATGAGACGTTCTTTGCAAAAAGCCAGAAAGGACAAAAATGTAAAAGCCATTGTCTTGAGAATTGACAGTCCGGGTGGTAGCGCCTTGACTTCCGACCTGATATGGAGAGAAATTGAACTGACCAAAAAAGTAAAACCGGTAGTTGTTTCTATGGGTAATGTTGCCGCTTCCGGAGGTTATTATATAGCTTGCAATGCCAGCAAAATTTTTGCTGAAGAAACAACAATCACAGGCTCTATTGGAGTTTTTGGAACATTGCCAAACATTACAAAACTGACCAACAATATCGGTATTCATACCGAACAGGTAAAAACACATCAGAACGCAGCCGGATACAGCATCTTCCTGCCATTGGATGAAGGAACAAAAGGCACCCTTCAGGAAAGTGTAGAAAATATCTACAAAGTTTTTGTAGGCCGCGTTGCCCAGGGGAGAAATATGAAATTTGAAGCTGTTGATTCTATCGCACAAGGAAGAGTCTGGACCGGTACCGATGCCCTGAAAATTGGATTGGTAGACAAAATTGGCGGCATGGACGATGCTTTGAAGGAAGCTGCAAAACTCGCAAATATTAAGGAATATAAAACGGCTGATTTCCCTGCCTATGAGAAAAAATTTGGAGACTTATTTGGAGGAATGCCTTTCATGAAATCCAAAGAAAGCTTTATCAAAGAAGAAGTTGGCGAGGAAAACTACCAGATGATTGAGCAAATCAGAAGAATGAGCGCTCAAAAAGGAATGCAGGCGTTGCTCCCTTATGAAATCAATATAAAATAGCGACCAAATATAAATTACAATTAAATCAGGGCATAGTCCCTGATTTTTTTTATTCAGACATTTCCTAATTGTTTTTTATTTAAAAAATTCATTTTTTATACTTTTATTAAGCTATTTGGTTTAATTTTTGTTATAATTTCGCTAAACAAATGATTTTATTATGTTAAAAAAGATTTTAAAAGCTATTGGTATATTCCTTCTGGTAGTGATAATTGCATTAGCTGCGGCTCCATTCTTGTTTAAAGATAAAATTCAGCAGTTGGTGCTGAAATCAATTAATGAGGAGGTAGACGCGAAAGTAGCGTTTGATGATGTGCATTTGAGCCTGTTCAAAAGCTTCCCGCGTGCTAATGTCACTATTGACAAGCTGGCTATTATCAACAAAGCTCCTTTTGAAGGCGACACCCTGCTTTATGCCGGAGAAGTAAACCTGAAAATGTCTGTCAGGGAACTTTTCAAAGGCGATGGTGAACCAATGAATATCGAATCATTTTCTTCTACCAATGGTGTGGTCAATATTCTTTTTGACAAGAATGGTGTTGGCAATTTCGATATTGCCATAAAAGACGATAAAGAAAAAAAGGACGATTCTGAAAGTAAGCCCTTTGCCATGAACATCCAGAACTATGAAATAGAAAATCTGCGTTTTACTTACTTTGACGAACGTTCAAAGGTGAAAATGGTGATTGACAGCCTGAACCATACCGGAAAAGGAAATTTTGCAGCTTCAAAATTAGACCTGACTACAAAAACTACAGCTAAGGTTTCATTGGACATGGACAAAACCAATTACATGAAAAACGTCAAATTGGATTTGGATGCCATATTGGGTATTGACCTCGAAAACAGCAAATATACTTTCAAAGACAACAAGGCACTAATTAACCAATTGCCACTGGAATTTGATGGTTTTATCCAGATTGTGGATGCCGGACAGGAATACGACCTGACTTTTAAAACACCAACTTCTTCATTCAAGAATTTCCTGGGTGTCATTCCTGAGGCTTATGCCGGAAATCTGAATACCGTAAAAACAACAGGTGACTTTAAAGTTTCCGGTTTTGCAAAAGGACTATACAGCGACAAAACCATTCCTAAATTCAATCTGGCCATTGCGTCAAATAATGCTTCATTCAAATATCCTGACTTGCCAAAATCTGTAGAGAACATTGTAATTGATACCAAAATCATCAACGAAACCGGAAATCTGAATGATACTTATGTCAATTTGGACAAGCTTTCTTTCAGAATCGACCAGGACGTTTTCAATGTTCAGGCCAATGTAAAAAACATCGTTGAGAATCCTTTGGTTGATGCAAAACTAAAAGGAACAATCAATCTGGGGAATGTTTCTAAAGCTTATCCGGTAAAGCTGGATACGCCACTTTCCGGAATATTAAAAGCCGATGTTGAAACGAAGTTTGACATGAAATCTGTGGAAGCCAATCAATACCAGAACATACAGGCTATGGGTAATGCGAGCATTACCGGATTTAAATATGTTGATGCCGATAAGAAAACCTATACAATCAATACGGCCGCTGCCCAATTCTCAAACCAAAAAATCAACCTGCAGCAGCTAGACATGACTACCGGAAAAACAGATTTGAAAGTAAACGGAACTCTGGAAAACTTCCTGGGTTATGCTTTCAAAAACCAGGAATTAAGAGGAAATTTCACTATGAAATCTAACCAGTTTTTAGTTTCTGACTTTATGTCGAAAACGGAAACCACGGTTAACAACAAAACAGTTACTACGGAGGCTGTCAAGATTCCTAAACTTTTAAACGTTACGCTGAATGCTTCTGCAAATACTGTAGTTTATGACAACCTGAATCTTAAAGACGTATCCGGAAAAATTGTTGTAAAAGACGAAGCCGTTTCATTGCAAAACCTGAAAACTTCAATTTTTAACGGATTGATAACCGCTACAGGAGATGTTTCTACCAAAGGCAAAGTACCTACATTTGACATGAATCTTGGATTAACGACAGTTGATATCAACCAGACATTTACACAATTGGACATGATGAAAAAGATTGCCCCGATTGCCGAAGCGATTAACGGAAAATTAAATTCGACCATCAAATTGTCCGGTAATCTGGATGCCAAAACCATGTCACCGGATTTGAACACACTATCAGGTGACCTTTTTGGGCAGCTGTTATCGACTACTGTAAATGCTAAGAATTCTGCCGTATTGAACAAGCTTGATGAAAAGGTAAAGTTTATCGATTTGCAAAAATTAAACCTGAATGATTTGAAAGCCAATCTTACCTTTAAAGATGGAAAAGTCAACGTAAAACCTTTTGATATCAAATATCAGGATATTAAGGTTAATATTGGTGGACAGCATGGTTTTGACCAATCGATGAATTACAACCTGAAATTTGATGTTCCTGCAAAATACTTAGGAAACGATGCCAATAAGCTAATTGCAAAACTGACTCCTGCCGAAGCCAACAAATTGGAGAATATTCCGGTTACTGCAATACTTACCGGTAATTTCAAAAATCCTAAAGTTTCTACCGATATTGAACAGGCCGTTACTAAACTAGCAAACCAGCTGATTAAAACCGAAAAAGACAAATTGGTTACCAAAGGAACCAACGCTTTGGAAAATCTTTTGGGAGGCAACAAAAAAGACACTACAAAAACACAGACACCTAATACTAAGGAAGACGTAAAAACGAAAGTCTCTGAAGGAATTAAAGGGCTTTTTAATAAGAAGAAAAAAGAATAGGTTTAACCTTTAAAATAAAAAGAAGCACCCTGGCAGGGTTTTGAACCCTGGCAGGGTGTTTCTTTTAAGAAATATTCATTCCAATAACATAACCTTCATAGCTGCGGACATTTAAAACGGTTCCGTCTTCAAAAATCAGGTATTGTCCTTTTACGCCTATTAATCGGCCTTCATAGTTTGGGGTTTTCTCCAGATTTAATCCGGCAACTTTCTTTGGAAATCTTAAAACCGGATATTTGAGTATGAAATGTTCATTCAAATCGGTATTGAAATAAGGCCGGACTTCCTCCGGAAGCCTTTCAAAAATACGCATTCTTTCGGCCATCAAATCCAACGACACCACTTCATTCTGCAACATTTTTCGCCAATTGGTTTTATCTACAAAATGATTTTTAAGAGCTACTTCTGTAATTCCTGCCAAATAACGATTGGGAACCTCAACAATTGAAATGGCTTCGTCAGCACCCTGGTCAATCCAACGCGTAGGCACTTGCGTTTTTCGCGTCACTCCTACTTTTATCTCACTTGACAAAGCCAGATATACAATATGCGGTTGCAGCTGAACCCTGGTTTCATAGTCCAGGTCCCTGTCTGCAATACCCAGATGCGCCGTACTGAGTTCGGGTCTCATAATCCAGTCTCCCACAGCCGGACTGCTATAAAAACAGTCATAGCAGAAACCCTGACGAAATATTTTTTTCTTTTTTGAACAGTTCAGGCATTGGTAGCCCAAAAAACTTATTTCTATATTCTTATCAAGAGCCTGATTTACGTTCAGGAAGCTGTTTTCAAAAGTCATATAATATTGAATCGGACTTGCAAATTCCGTTTCCATCTTAGTAAGAACACCTTCGTATTGCATTATAATTTCGGATTTAAATTGAGGCGATTGCTTTATAGTCAGAAATACTTGACTTTCGACTATTTTTTTTATTTTTGGTAAAGTTAGAATTCATAACTCATAAATCATAACTCAAACCTAAAAAATGGCGTTACCCATAATCAATTCAGTAGCAACATGGATTTTAAAAAAAAGAATCCATCAAATTGAATTATTCCTGAAATACCCTAATGAAGTCCAGGAAGAATTGCTTCTGAACCTGATACGGACTGCCGAACAAACCGTCATTGGCAAACAATATGATTTTTCTTCTGTAAAATCTTATCAGGAATTTACTGAAAGGGTTCCGGTTTCCACTTATGAAGATCTGGAGCCTTTGATTGAAAGAACACGAAAAGGGGAACAAAACGTTTTCTGGAGCACACCTATAAAATGGTTTGCCAAATCAAGTGGAACAACCAATGCCAAAAGCAAATTCATTCCGGTAAGTACCGAAGCTTTAGAAAATTGCCATTATAAGGCCGGAAAAGATTTATTGAGTTTGTACCTCAACAACAATGAAGAATCACAATTGTTTACCGGCAAAAGCCTGCGTTTGGGCGGCAGCAAGCAATTGTATGAAGACAACAATACTTTTTTTGGAGACCTGTCAGCCATCCTGATTGACAATATGCCAATTTGGGCCGAGTTTAGCAGTACGCCAAGTAATAAAGTTTCCTTAATGAGCGAATGGGAAACCAAAATTCCGGCAATTATCAATGAAACCATCCATGAAAATGTGACCAGTTTTGCCGGGGTTCCTTCCTGGATGCTGGTACTAATGAACAAAACCCTGGAAGCTACCGGAAAATCAAATCTGCTCGAAATCTGGCCTAATCTGGAAGTTTATTTTCATGGCGGTGTGAGTTTTGAACCTTACCGTGAGCAATACAAAAAAATACTTCCCAGTTCAGAATTCCAATATTACGAAATCTACAATGCGTCTGAAGGTTTTTTTGCCATTCAGGACCTCAACAATTCAAGCGACCTTTTGTTAATGTTGGATTACGGAATATTCTATGAATTTATTCCTATAGATACTTTCGGAACACCGGAACAAAAAACTATCAGGCTATCTGAAGTAGAATTAGGCAAAAATTATGCTATTGTAATCACTACCAATGCCGGACTATGGCGCTATATGGTAGGCGACACCGTGCGATTTACTTCTTTAAATCCCTACAGAATCCGCGTGAGCGGCAGAACCAAACACCATATCAATGTTTTTGGGGAAGAACTTATCGTCGAAAATACAGACAAGGCAATTGCCAAAGCCTGTAAACTAACCAATACCGAAGTTATTGACTATACTGTAGCGCCGGTTTTTATGGAAGGAAAGGAAAAAGGCGCACACGAATGGATGATTGAATTTAAAAATGCTCCTGAAAACATATCTGATTTCAGACAGATTTTAGACGATACGTTACAATCTTTAAATTCAGACTATGAGGCAAAGCGCCACAACAACATGACTTTAAATCCTCTAATCATCAACATAGCCAGAACAAACCTGTTTTATGATTGGTTAAAGGAACAGGATAAGCTGGGCGGACAACATAAAATTCCAAGACTTTCCAACCAAAGGAACTATCTGGAAGAATTGAAATCCATGCAGCACCCTGTCAACACCTAACTGAAATTGCACTACTATTTATTAGGTTAGGAAAACCAACGAATCAGAATCAGACATAAAAAATCCCGATGAATGGCTCATCGGGATTTTTATTTTTATAATTATTTTTTTTAAGATGCAGCTTTCAATCGCTGCAAAAGGTTTTTGTCCAAGGCATTTTCAGCATATGATTTATCAATCACCAAAGTCTTATCATCTGAACTTGGCAGATCATACATCGCATCGGTTAAGATAGCCTCGCATAAAGAACGCAGACCGCGAGCACCAAGCTTGTATTCAAGAGCCTTATCAACTACATAATCCAATGCTTCGCCAGAAACCGAAAGTTCTACATCGTCCATAGCAAAAAGCTTTTGGTATTGCTTGATTAATGCATTTTTTGGCTCTGTAAGAATGGCTCTTAAAGTTTCTCTGTCAAGAGGATCCATATGTGTCAAAACCGGAAGACGTCCAATGATTTCAGGAATCAATCCGAAATCTTTTATGTCTTTTGGAATAACATACTGCAACAGATTATCCTTGTCGATATTGTCTGTATTTTTTGAAGAACTGTATCCAACAGCCTGACGGTTCAAACGTTTAGAAATAATTCTTTCTATTCCGTCAAAAGCACCTCCGGCAATAAACAGGATGTTTTGCGTATTTACTTCGACAAATTTTTGGTCCGGGTGTTTTCTTCCTCCTTTTGGCGGCACATTGACTACAGTTCCTTCCAAAAGTTTCAATAACGCCTGTTGAACACCTTCTCCGGAAACATCTCTTGTGATGGATGGGTTATCGCTTTTTCTGGCAATTTTATCAATCTCATCAATAAAAACGATTCCACGTTCCGCTTTTGCCACATCATAGTCAGCAGCCTGAAGCAACCTCGTAAGAATGCTTTCAACATCCTCACCCACATAACCCGCTTCGGTCAATACGGTCGCATCTACTATTGCCAAAGGCACATCCAACATTTTGGCTATGGTTTTTGCCACCAATGTTTTTCCTGTACCCGTTTGTCCAACCATAATGATGTTGCTCTTTTCAATTTCAACCTCATCGTCGGATTGCTGTTGCATCAGACGCTTGTAGTGGTTGTAAACAGCAACAGACATAACTTTTTTCGTCTGGTCCTGTCCAATAACATATTTATCCAAAAAAGCTCTAATCTCTTTTGGTTTTTGCAAAATTAGATCCGAAGCCATTGCTCCGTTTCTTTTGTTCTGCTTTAGTTCTTCGATGACGATTCCGTGTGCCTGTTCGATACACCTGTCGCAAATATGCGCGTCAATTCCTGCAATCAGCAGATTTGTTTCTGGCTTTTTCCTTCCACAAAAAGAACACTCTAATACTTCTTTAGCCATATTTATTAATTGATAGTGGATAGTGTATAGTTGATAGTTGCTTTGTATAAACTATCAACTATACACTAAAAACTAATTTTATTAACTTCTTCTCAAAACCTCATCAATCATTCCGTATTCTTTTGCCTCGTCAGCTTTCATCCAGTAATCTCTTTCGCTGTCTTTATGAACTCTGTCAAAAGGTTGTCCTGAATGCTTAGAGATGATTTCATACAATTCATCTTTCAGCTTCAACATTTCACGAAGATTGATTTCCATATCGGTAGCGACACCTTGTGCTCCTCCTGATGGTTGGTGAATCATAACCCTTGAATGTGGCAAAGCCGAACGTTTTCCTGCTGCTCCGGCACAAAGTAAAACTGCTCCCATAGAAGCGGCCATTCCCGTACAGATAGTAGCCACATCCGGTTTGATGTACTGCATCGTATCATAAATTCCCAATCCGGCATATACACTTCCGCCAGGAGAATTGATATAGATTTGAACGTCTTTTGATGAATCAACACTTTCCAAAAACAGCAATTGTGCCTGAATAATGTTGGCTACATGATCATCAACTCCTGTTCCAAGGAAAATGATTCTGTCCATCATCAAACGCGAAAACACATCCAATTGCGATACGTTTAATTGTCTTTCTTCAATAATATATGGCGTCATGCTATTAACGATTTTATCGTAATACATGCTGTTAACGCCCTGGTGCTTTATAGCAAATTTTTTAAATTCTTTACCGTAATCCATTTTTTTAAATTAAGTTAAAAGTTACGAGTTATAAAAACAGTTCTTGTCATATTCTTTGACTATGCAAAGTTCGTGCTAAGGGCAAATCTCACCTGATTGGCATGAAAAGCATTTACACAATCGGACAATCCGTCAGTATCTGAGTATAAAATCCGAGGAAGCATAAAACAAAGAGCGCCAAAAAATACTTTGGCGCCTTAAAGATAACGATTTTTTCAAGAATTTATTCTCCGTACATTTCTTTGATGAACTGCTCGTAAGAAACCTCTTTTGTCTTTGCTTTTACTTTTTCTTTGAACAGGTTTAGCATTTTTTCATTCATTACCTGTTCCGAAAGTCTTTTTACTTCTTCCTGGTTCGAAAGTACTCTAGCCACAATTCCATCTACATCTTCATCGGTTGGATTCATTTGTCCGAATTGTGCCATTTGCTTTTTGATAACATCAGCAGTATACGCTTTCAAATCATCAAAAGTAATCTGAAGATTATTTTGCGCCATCACTTTACCTTCAATCAATTGGTAGCGAAGTCCGTTTTCAGATCTTGCATATTCTTCTTCTGCCTGCTCTGCTGTCAAAGGTGTTTCACCAACAGTCTGAATCCATTTTTTAAGGAAAGCAGCCGGCAAATCGAATTTAGTATTTTCCAATAACGAAGTTGTTACATCGTTTATGAATTTCTGATCAGCCTGAGAAGCGAATTGCTTTTCAGCATCTTCTTTGATTTTTTCTTTTACCTGCTCAACAGAAGTTACATTTCCTTCTCCAAATAATTTATCGAAAAGCTCCTGATTTAATTCAGCCAATTCTGTAGCGTTGATTTCTTCAATTTTGAAATCTACATCAATATCAAGACCATGAACATTATCGTGGCTTACTTTAAGGTAATCCATTAATTTATGATCGTCATCAAAAAGACCTTTTGTTTTTAGAGTAACAACATCGCCTACTTTCTTTCCGATGAATTTTTTAGCTGTCTTTTTATCTTTAAAAATATCAAGAGAAATTGTAACTGTATTGTTGATTCCGTTTTCTTCGTTAGTAAAAGTACCGGTCACGTCAAAACCTTCTTCTACCGTATCTTTAGAAATCAATTTACCATATTGCTTCTGAATGCGTTTTACCTGATCATCAAGCATTTTGTCATCGGCAGTAATCTTATAGTAAGTGATTTTATTTTTAGCCTCTAAATCTACCGTAAACTCAGGTGCAAGACCCAATTCGAATTCAAAAGAATAATCATCGGCATCCCAATTGAAGTCTTCGTTGATTTTTGGAAGCGGGTTCCCAAGTATATCCAATTTTTCAGAAGCCAGGTAGTTGTTAAGGTTTTCCTGTAACACCTTGTTTACTTCTTCCAGTAAAACTGCCTTTCCGTATTGTTTCTGGATCAGGCTCATTGGAACTGCACCTTTTCTAAAACCAGGAACACTAGCATTTTTTGAGTAGTTTTTTAAAACTTTGTCAACTTGAGGAGCATAATCTGCCTTTGATACTTCAACTGTTACAACCGCATTTAATGCGTCAACATTATTTCTTGTAATATTCATTTTTTTACATACTAAAATTGGGTTGCAAAATTATAACATTTTTACAACCCAACCAAGTTTTACATTCATGTATTAATATAGGATTAACAAATAGTATAACTATCTGCTATCAAATAGACTATATTAGTTATCTCCTCCTGTGAGCGAGAACACCACAGACTGCAAAATAGACAGGATTAAACTAAACAAAAGTGCCGTCCAAAAGCTCGAAACCGCGAAGCCGTCAACCAGATTGGCACAAAGCATAATTATCAGCGCATTAATTACAAGAAGGAATAATCCGAAAGTGATGACGGTTACCGGAAGCGTAAGCAAAACCAAAAGAGGCTTTACAAATAAATTAAGGAGCCCTAAAACCACCGCAACAATTATTGCAGTCACAAAATTTTCTGATGAGATTCCATGAGTTCCTTTCAGGGCAACTCCGGGCATAAAATGTGCTATTATCATTACTAAAACAGCCGTGATAAGAATTCTGATAATTAAATTCATAATATATCGATTTATGTTTAATCAAATATAATGATTTTTTACAATATGTTAATTTTATCACCCATCGAATTGAATTCCTATTCCGTTATACTCAAAAAAGCAAGAAGAATTTTTTATACTAACAAGTACTGAATAGACTCGCTATAAAAATCTTTTGGATTTTCTGCATGCAGCCAATGTCCGGCATTAGGTATGGTCTTGATTTCAGAATTTGGAAAATGGCGCCTTATCATTTCAAAATCCTCATCTTTAATGTAATTGGAATTTCCTCCCCTTACAAACAATGTTGGTTTTTCAAATAGGGCATTCTCCGGAAGTGCTTCACCTATATTATCAATGTACTCATTGAAAACAGGCAGATTAAAACGGAAAGCAAGTTGCCCCGGCTCAATCCAATAAAGACTTTTCATTAAAAACTGGCGTGTACCAAAATCCGAAACATATTCTTTCAGGATTTCCTCGACCTGTGCGCGATCCGGCTTTTGTGATAAATCTACCGCATTTAATCCCGCCAATATATCCTGGTGATGTGGCCTGTAATATTTTGGACCAATATCAGCCACAATTAATTTTTCCACTTTTTCCGGATAGGTAGTTGCAAAAAACATTGCCACCTTGCCACCCATTGAATGTCCTAAAATTGAAATCTTATCCAAACCGTGTCCCTCACAATATTCAAACACATCCTGAACCATTGCTTCATAAGTAAAAACGTCCGAATGGAAACTCCTTCCATGATTGCGGAGGTCTAAAATATGCAATTGAAATCCTTCGGTAGCTATCTGCCCTGCAAAGGTCTTCCAATTGTCTGACATCCCTAAAAAACCGTGAAGAATAAGCAATGGTTTTCCTTCACCTTCTATTCTTGAATATAACATAATTCTGTTTTTATTTAGGGTTATTTCAATTTTTGAAGATACATATTCACAACATTCTCAAGCCCTAAGTAAATAGATTCTGAAATCAGAGCATGCCCTATAGAAACTTCGAGGAGATTAGGGATATTTCGCTTAAAAAACTGTATGTTATCCAAACTAAGGTCATGACCTGCATTGATTCCCAAATCCAATTCGCTTGCCAATTTTGCAGCCTCAACATAAGGCAATATACCTTCTTTATTTCCCAGACCATATTGATGGGCAAAAGCTTCCGTATACAATTCAATTCTTTCAGTTCCGGTTTTTTTGGCACCTTCAATCATTTCAAGCACCGGATCTACAAAAATAGAAGTCCTGATACCATTACGTTGAAATTCCTGTATAATCTCTTTCAGATAATCCTGATGTTTAACCGTATCCCAACCTGCATTAGAAGTTATGGCATCAACAGCATCCGGCACCAGAGTTACCTGTGTAGGCTTCACTTCAAGCACCAGGTCAATGAATTTCTGCTCCGGGTTCCCTTCAATATTGTATTCCGTATAAACTATCGGTTTCAGGTCGCGTGCATCCTGATAACGGATATGGCGCTCATCAGGTCTTGGATGAATCGTGATTCCTTGACCACCAAAACGCTGTATGTCTTTAGCAACCTGCAATAAATCAGGAACATTGCCTCCCCGGGCGTTTCTTAAAGTAGCTATTTTATTTATGTTTACGCTTAATTTTGTCATTGGAATGCTTTTTGTGAAAAATTATTAAATACAAAAATACAAAGTTAAACACGGTGTTTTGTGCTATTTTTTGATTATTTTGCAACGATTATTGACTTTGGGCTATGACTGAAATTACAGACTACATTAATAATGATATTAAAGCGATAACAGTAGACGATACCATTGAGTCCGTTCAGGATTTTTTTGCAGACCTGTCTTTTTCCCATTTTCCGGTTTTGGAAAATGGCATATACATTGGCAGTATTTCAGGAGATGATGTAGAAACTTTCGACACTGAAAAAAAGATACTGGACTACCGCTATACACTGGAAGGTTTTTATGCCAGAAAAAATATGATCTGGCTGGATTTGTTAGAAATTTTTGCCCGAAACCATACAAGTATAGTCCCGGTTTTGGATGAGAAAAACAACTATATTGGCTACTACGACATTACAGATATTATCAAATTTTTCCACGAAACTCCTTTCCTTAAAGAAATGGGAGGAATTATTATAGTTGAAAAAAACATCAACGATTATTCCATGAGCCAGATTTCGCAGATTGTAGAAAGTAATAACGGAAAATTACTCGGCATGTTTGTTTCGAGTGCGGAAGCCGACAAAATACAGATTACCGTAAAAATCGCTCTAGGCTCCCTGAATGACATTATCCAGACCTTCAGACGCTACAATTATGAAATTATCTCCGAGCACCAGGAAGACAATTACCTGAATGCCTTAAAGGAACGCTCAGATTACCTGGACAAATATTTGAACATATAAACCAAATTCAGATTTATCAGAAATGAAAGTAGCCATTTACGGTCAATATTACCAAAATAGCACGGAACCAATCATACGGGATATCTTTGTTTTCTTCAACAAGAACAATGTAGATCTGGTCATCCAGGACGATTTTCTGGCAATCTTACACCAAAAAGAAATTATCAAGAAGGAATACAATACTTTTCATGACTACAACGACCTCGACAGAAATATCGACATTCTGGTAAGTATTGGTGGAGACGGAACGATTTTGCGCGCGGCCACACTAGTAAGAGATTCCGGAATTCCGATTTTAGGAATTAATGCCGGAAGGCTTGGTTTCTTAGCGACAGTGCAAAAAGAAAATATTGATGAACTGATGCAGTATATCATTGATAAAAACTATTCCCTTTCGCCAAGAACCCTACTCAGCCTTGAAAGCACAGAGAGTATCCCGGAAATTGAGAGGCTGAACTTTGCCATGAATGAGATTTCCATCAACAGAAAAGACACCACTTCGATGATTACTGTCGAAACCTACCTGAATGGAGAATACCTGAATGCCTATTGGGCCGACGGTTTAATTATTTCAACACCAACAGGATCAACCGGATATTCCTTAAGCTGCGGCGGACCAATACTGATGCCTGCGGTTGAAAGCTTTGTAATTACCCCTATTGCTCCCCATAATTTGAATGCAAGACCTTTTGTGATTCCTGACAATGTTGAAATCAAGCTAAAAGTTTCAGGCAGGGAAGAACATTATCTGGTTTCACTGGATTCCAGAGTTGCCTCTATGAGTAATAACGCCATCCTGACCATCAAAAAAACACCTTTCCAAATCAATATGGTCGAACTTCCCGAAAAAAGTTTCTTAAAAACATTGCGTACAAAATTGCTTTGGGGTGAGGACAAGAGAAACTAAAATTCCCTTTCTTCTTATACTATCGGCACATAAGTTTCGTTTACTTTAAATCGAAAAGCCTGTCATTTGTCTAAAATTAAGGATATTTAATTATTAGACAGTTGATAAGTGCTCATAATTATTATATTTGCACCCTTATTTTTTACTAAATGAATCGGATAATAATCACTTTGTTCTGCATTTTTAGTTATGCTGTCTCCAATGCCCAAATCCATGAAATTGGAATTTTTGCCGGCGGAAATAACTACATAGGAGATGTGGGTCCGACAAACTATGTCAAACCCAATGAATTCGCCTTCGGACTACTTTATAAATGGAATAAAAGCCCGAGACATTCATGGAGAATTTCCTATATGCAGGGAAAAGTTACTTCCAACGATCACGATTCCGACATGCCTGCCAGAAAACAAAGAGGATTAAACTTTGAAAATAGCGTAAAAGAATTATCTTTAGGGCTTGAATTCAATTTTTTTGATTTTAATTTGCATGAATCAGGCTTTTTGCTGACACCATACGTATATTCCGGTATCAGTTATTTCAGATATACAGAACTATATCACGTAAATAACCAATATGAGGAAGATGAGGATAAAAATACCTTTGCCATCCCTATGACAGTCGGCATAAAAACCAGGATTGCAGAAAAACTGATTTTAGGATTTGAAGTCGGAGCCAGATATACCTTTACGGATAATCTGGACGGCAGCAATCCCAAAAATGACAGTTTTAAAACATTGCGATTTGGAAATTTAAACAGCAACGACTGGTATGTTTTCACAGGCTTTACACTAACATATACCTTTGGAAACAAACCTTGCTACTGTGCAGAATAACGAATGGACTTACTTAACACTATAAACAAAGACAACCTCCCAAAGCATCTGGCCATCATTATGGATGGCAATGGTCGTTGGGCTAAACAAAAAGGTATGCTCAGAGCCTTTGGCCATGAAAACGGAACCAAGGCTGTAAGGACTACAGTAGAGACCTGCGCTAAGTTAGGCATTGAAAACCTGACGCTCTATGCTTTTTCTACCGAAAACTGGAACCGTCCAAAACTGGAAGTTGACACTTTAATGAAACTTCTTATAAACTCATTAAAAAATGAGCTTAAAACGCTTACCGAAAACAATATAAAACTCAACACTATAGGTAATTTTGAAAAATTGCCGGCTTCTGCTCAAAAAGAATTATCACAGGTCATTTCCAAAACAAAAGACAACACCAGAATGACGCTGACTCTTGCGCTAAGCTACGGTTCCCGTGAGGAAATCGTCTCAGCGGTAAAGAGCATAAGCAGTATAGTTAAAAATAATATAATTTCAATAGACGCTATTGACGAATCAATTATTAATCAGCATCTTTACACGCAAAATTTACCAGACGTTGATTTATTAATAAGAACCAGTGGCGAACATAGAATCAGCAATTTCTTACTTTGGCAGATAGCTTATGCAGAATTGTACTTTACAGACGTATTGTGGCCTGACTTTAGGGAAAAAGATTTGTATGAAGCTATAATTAGCTATCAAAAAAGAGAACGTAGATTTGGAAAAACAAGTGAACAAATTAAATAAATTTTTAATGTTAAATAAAAGCATTAAACTATTCTTAACCGTATTAGTTTTAGGAAATATTTTCCAAGCAAAAGCCCAAGAGAGAGTCCCATTTGATCAAGGAAGAGAATATATTCTAGCCGGTGTAAGCGTCATCGGAAAAATCAGCTATAACGAACAAACAGTTGTTACATTTGCCGGTCTTGAAAAAGGCCAAAGAATCACAGTTCCCGGAGAAGAAATCAGTAGTGCCATTAAAAAATTATGGAAACTTGGATTATTCAACGAAATAGACACCTATATCAATAGAATTGACGGCGACAGTATCTTTATTGACATGCACATCAGCGAGTTACCAAAACTTAGCGAAGTAAAAATCAATGGTGTCAAAAAATCCAAGGTAGACGGACTTATCAAAGACAATTCACTCACAAAAGGTAAAATTGTCAACGAAAACCTTATCACTACTACCAAAAACTACATCGAAAACAAATACAAAAAAGACGGTTTCTATAACACCAAAGTTGTCATCAATACCTATCCGGACACTACATCCGGCAATGAGGTTAAAATGCTAATAAACATTGACAAAGGCAAAAAAGTAAAAGTAAGCTCCATAGTTGTTGACGGTAATGACAAACTTTCTGACGGAAGAATCAGAAAGGCGATGAAAAACACCAAAACAAGATTTCCATTGCGTTTTTGGAAAGGATCTAAATATATTAAGGAAAAATACAATGAGGATTTAGAGAACATCGTATCCGTTTATAAAGAAAAAGGATACCGCGATGCCCGTGTCGTATCTGATTCCATATCTTATAACAAAGATAAAAATACGGTTGACATAAAATTAAAAGTTGAAGAAGGTAACAAATACTATTTCGGAAACATCAAATTCTTAGGAAACTCTGTATACTCTGATCAAGGTTTGACAAAAATGCTGGGGATCAAAAAAGGAGATGTTTACAATGGTGTATTGCTTCAAAAAAGAATTGAAGACAAGACAAAACCTGACGCTAACGACATCAAAAACCTGTACCAAAACAGTGGTTATTTATTTTCAACCGTAAATGCGGTAGAAGTAAAAACAGCCAATGACACCATTGATTTCGAAATCCGAATCATGGAAGGACCGATGGCGTATTTCAATAAAATTACTGTAGTTGGAAACGACAAAACCAACGACAAAGTAATCTATCGTGAATTAAGAACACTTCCGGGACAAAAATACAGCAAGGAGCTTTTGATGAGAACGCTTCGTGAACTTGGGCAGTTAGGGTTTTTCGATCCTCAGGCATTGGAGCCAAAATTCAAAAACGTTGACCCGGCTGCAGGTACAGTTGATATTGAATATAATGTTGTTGAAAAAGGTTCCAGCCAAATCGAACTTCAGGGAGGTTATGGCGGCGGTGGCTTCATCGGAACCCTGGGTCTTTCTTTCAATAACTTCTCCATACGAAATATTTTCAAAAAAGACGCCTATACTCCACTTCCAATGGGTGACGGACAGAAATTGGCATTAAGGCTTCAGGGAAGTTCCTACTTCCAAACCTACAGCCTTTCCTTTACTGAACCATGGCTTGGAGGGAAAAAACCGGTACAGTTCTCCGGATCTATTTCGCACAGTAAGCAGTTCTTATACACAGGAAGAACAAGTGACGTTGACAGAGACAAGAGTTTTAACATCACATCGATATCGTTGGGTATTGCCAAGAAGCTTAATGTCCCTGATGATTACTTCATCCTTTCGCAAGGAATCAGTTTCCAGTATTATGACCTGAACAATTATAACACCGGATTATTTACATTCGGAAATGGTAACTCACGAAACCTGGCTTACACTATAGGATTAAGAAGAGACAGCCGAGGTATAGACCCAATCTTCCCTACTTTTGGATCGGAGTTTAGCATTAGTGCAAAATTCACTTTGCCATATTCACTTTTCAATGGAATTGATTATGCAAACTTAAAAAATGATCCGGATTACCAAACCACAAACGCTGCGGGAGATGTTGTTCCAGACAAATCAAAAATCGACCAAAAGAGATTTAATTGGCTGGAATATTATAAAATTAAATTCAAAGCAGATTGGTATACAAAAATTTATGGTAAATTCGTACTTCGTTCATTGGGTGAATTTGGTTTCTTAGGCGCTTATAATAATGACAGAGGTTTGGTTCCATTTGAAAGATTCTTCCTTGGCGGAGACGGTTTGGCAAACTATTCGTTAGACGGACGAGAGGTAATACAGTTGAGAGGTTATCCAAACCAATCCCTGACACCACTAGATGTTAATGGAAACCAAAACGGAGCAACAATTTATAACAAGTTCTCGTTAGAATTAAGATATCCGATTACATTGAAAGGAGCAGCATCAATTTATGCCTTAACTTTCCTTGAAGCCGGAGCAGCTTATGACAATTTTAGAGATTATAATCCGTTTGTATTACAACGTTCAGCAGGATTTGGTTTAAGAGTATTCATGCCGGCATTCGGATTATTGGGTATTGACTTTGGTCACGGATTCGATCCGGTTCCTGGCAGTACGCAGAAAAATGGATGGGAAACCCATTTCATTATTGGACAACAGTTTTAAAAACTTAAATTTGGCACGATATTTTCTAATATAACATTAAGAATATGAGAAAACATTTTTTTATACTATTGCTAGCAGCTACATTTTCAACTGCCATCAATGCGCAGACAAGAGGTATTCGTATTGGATACATCGACATGGAATATATTCTGGAAAAAGTTCCTGACTATGCCGAGGCAAAAAACCAACTCGAACTAAAAGCCCAGAAATGGAAGCAGGAAGCAGAAGTAAAAAGAAATGAAATCAACAAGCTTAAAGAAAATCTAAAAACGGAAAGAGTTTTATTGACCAAAGAGCTTATTGAGGAAAGAGAAGAAGAAATCTCATTTCTTGAAAATGAATTATTAGAATTTCAGCAAAAAAGATTCGGTTCAACCGGTGATTTGATTACACAGAAAGCTGTTTTGGTAAAACCAATCCAGGATCAGGTTTTTACAATTGTACAGGATATTGCTGAAGCAAAAAAATATGACTTTATTTTTGACAAGTCCTCTGATTTGACCATGTTGTTTGGTGCCCAAAGACACAATATCAGCGACCAGGTTGTACGTCAACTTACAAGAGCAGAAAAAAGAGAACAGTTGAGCAAAAAACAACTGAAAGATGAAGCTGAAAAAGAGCGCAAGCAAGATATGATTGATGCTAATCCTGAATTGGCTGAAAGACAGAAAGTACTGGAAGACAAAAAAGCTGCCAGAGAAAAAATGATTGAAGACAGAAAACTTGCTGCCGAAGAAAAAAGAAAGGCTTTTGAAGAAAAAAGAGCGCAACTGTTAGCGGAAAGAGAAGAAAAAAGAAATGCTGCTAAAACAAAAACAGAAGACACTAAAAAAGAAGAAAAGCCAGCTGCAGAGAAAAAGACCACTTCTACTGAAAATGTAACTGAAGAAGGCAAAGGCAAAACAGAAGAAAAAGCCGGACAAACTGCTGAAGAAAGGAAAGCAGCAATGGAACAGGCTAAAAAAGAAGCTGCCGAAGAAAGACAAAGAAAATTAGACGAACGTAAAAAAGCACTCGAAGAAAAAAGAAAGAAATTAATAGAAGAAAGAGAAGCTGCTAAAAAAGAAAAAGAAGAAAAGAAAAATTCTGAAGAAAAACAATAAAGGGAACTAAAACTAAATTAATATTTAATACTTGAAAATGATGAAACAACTGAAAACTTTACTAATCGCCGCAGCGCTTTTCATTGGTGCAAGCCAGACTATGAATGCTCAAGCAAAGACAGCACATGTTGACGTTAGTGAAATTATGGCTAAGATGCCTGCAATGATAGAAGGGCAAAAGCAACTTGAAAAATTGAACCAGACTTATAACGCTGATTACAAAACGATGGTTGACGAGTATCAGGCCAAACTAAAAAAATATGATGCGGAATCAAGTACAGTTGCTGAAAAAGTAAATCAGGACAGAGCTGTTGAAATTCAGGACATGCAAAAAAGAATCAGAGATTACGGCGAAAATGCTCAAAAAGAATTACAACAAAAAGAGCAGGATTTATTTAAGCCTATCCAGGAAAAAATCAAAGCTGCTATCCAAAAAGTAGGAAAAGCTAAAGGATATCAGTATGTTTTGGATTCAGCTATGGTTTTACTTGCTGACGGACCAAACATTACAGCTGATGTAAAAAAAGAACTTGGGTTCTAATCCAAAACCCGAATATTTTAGAAACTGCTCAAATTTATTGAGCAGTTTTTTTTTTACTTTTGTTTTTATGATAAACTCAAACCCAATAGGACTTTTTGACTCCGGAATAGGCGGAACATCCATCTGGAAGGAAATTCACCAATTAATGCCCAACGAAAACACTATCTATCTTGCCGATAGTAAAAATGCGCCTTATGGCCAAAAAACAAAAGATGAGATTATTGCTTTGAGCATTAAAAATACCGAATACCTTTTAAATCAGAATGCCAAGATTATTGTAGTAGCATGCAATACGGCCACTACAAATGCAATTAAGGAATTAAGGGCCAAATACGACGTTCCATTTATTGGAATAGAACCGGCCATAAAACCGGCTGCCAATAATTCCCGAACACAAACCATAGGAATTCTAGCCACCAAAGGAACGCTTAACAGCGAGCTTTTCAATAAAACCGCCGAACAGTTCCAGGACACCAATATCATCGAACAGGTGGGCTATAATTTAGTCAAGCTGATTGAAGATGGTGAAATGCATTCTGACGAAATGACTTCGCTATTAAAAACCTATCTAACGCCAATGATTGAAGCCAATATTGATTATCTGGTTTTAGGCTGCAGCCACTATCCTTACCTTATTCCTCAAATCAAAGAAATCCTGCCACACCATATCAAAATTATCGATTCCGGTGAAGCGGTAGCCCGCCAAACCTATAAAGTGCTTGAGGAAAAAATTGGGCTTAATACGGTTGCCGGAGAACACAGCACATTGTTTTACACCAACTCCGATCCAAAAGTTTTGAAAAGTATTTTGGAAAACAAATATCCTGTTATTCAAAAAGACTTTTAAACCTGAAAAGACTACTCGTCCTTCAGCCATCCGGAATACATCACGTAATTATTGGAAATACGCTCAATTTCACCAGCGAAGTCAGACTTATTAATGTCTTTTACTTTCTTTGCAGGCACTCCGGCATAGATGGTTCCGGATTCAACTACTGTATTTTGTGTTACTACTGCTCCGGCTGCAATAATAGAATTGCTTTCAATAATGCAATTATCCATTACAATAGCGCCCATTCCTATTAATACGTTATCATGCACTTTACAGCCATGCACGATGGCGTTATGTCCAATTGACACATTATTTCCTATTTCCGTTGGATGCTTTTGATAGGTACAGTGTATGACTGCCCCGTCCTGGATATTTACTTTATTTCCAATTTTAATATAATGCACATCACCTCTCACCACAGCATTAAACCAAACACTGCAGGAAGCTCCAAAAGTCACGTCTCCAATAATTGTTGCATTTTCAGCCACATAACAGTCCTCAGGAATGGAAGGGCTTTTACCATTTACAGTTTTTATCAGCATAGCATATAAAAAAGAGTCCCGATAAAGCATCGCAATTATCGGGACAGAATTAATATCAACTTTAAAATAATTAATTAACAGCAGGACAGTTACAATCCCATTTCTCTCTCTTACAGAATAAATTCAGACCTAAAGTGATTTGGTGAAAACCTCCGTTATCAAACTTCACATCTCCTGTCAAATGAGAATAGGTATAAGCAACCATAAAGTTTTTATAATTTAAGCCCACGATTGGGGTAATGTATTGTAGTTTTTGATCTGAAACACTGTTACCATCAAGATATTGTGCTCCGTCAAAGCTTCTTCTATAGGATAAACCTCCCCAAAGCTTTCCAAAATCTAAATCTTTGTATACTTTTAAGTTTACGTCGATTGATTTCTCTTTCGTTTCATCAACATATTGGAACAGGAAAGATGGTTCCCATTGAAGTCTGTCCGGATCTCCAAAAACATATCCGGCACTGAATAAATATTTTCTTAAGTTATCCGATTCGTAATCTGTATAGATTTCTCTTCTGATATTTGCAACCGCATTTTTAACGGTGAAGTGCGCATAAAAATCCAAATAGTTATAGGAAGCTCCGAAATCAACATTGAAATAAGAATCTTTTTGGTAAACCCCTCCTACAACAATAGGATCGAATCCTTCAAATTCTGATTCATCCAATTTACTCTGCACCAATCCGGCACTCATACCAAAAGACAACTGGTTCAAATCATAATCACCTCTTGAAAACATGATATGGTGTGCGTAAGTAATCTTTCCTCCTACCTGTGAGTGGTAACCGTTTTTATCATTAAAAAGTATGATTCCCACACCCGATTGTTCTCCTAGCCTTCCGTTAAAACTCAAAGTCTGCAAAGCCGGAGCATCATCCTGGCCAAACCATTGCTGACGAGCTGTTAAACGTAATTTAGCACAATTTGCAGCACCCGCCATAGAAGGGTGAATCAAGTAATAGTTATCGGATAAATAATCTGAATAAACGGCAATTCCTTCTTGTGAAAACGATATTTGTGACAATAACAATAATAATGCTAAATACCTCTTTTTAAAATTCATGGGGTCTATCTTTATTAATGAAAAACGCTCTTAATTATTATTCAAAAAAAACTGCTAATCCTAGATTACCTTATTAAACAGGCGTGCTGATTTGATTGAGTAATTTTTCGTAGCGGTCAAATATATAAATTTTTGTGTTAGGTTCGTATACTAATTCGTTAATATTATAATCACTTTTTATAAAAACTTTAAGAAAAAAACCAAGAAGCTCTTAAAAAAACTATTGGCCTCAATAATGTCTGGGTGTTAAACAAAAACGAAAGAACTGTTAATTTATTCTATAAAAAATCAAATATAACATTTCGCCGAAAATTTCTTTGTTAAATTTGCTCAAAATAAGATTCCAATGATAAATGTTACTATAAAAGAGACCCAAAATCCGACAATTCTAAAGTTTGAATTGCCTGATTTTATTACACAAAATGAAAATTTTGAATTCAAAAATATAGATGAGGCAAAAGACTCTCCCCTTGCCCAGCAATTATTTTACCTTCCTTTTGTAAAGGCTGTATATATTTCCGGAAATTTCATCGCCATTCAACGCTATAATATAGTAGAATGGGATGACGTAAAAGAAGCCGTAGCAGAGCAAATCGAAAATTTTGTCAACAAAGGCGGACAAATCTTAAACGTTACTGAGAAAAAAGTAACCAAACAACCCCTGACCGTTTATGCGGAAAGCACACCAAACCCCTCTGTACAAAAATTTGTTGGCAGCCGAATGATGACCAAAACCGCAATGGAATTCAAAAACATTGACGAGGCGGCTGCTTCTCCTTTAGCGTTAGAACTGTTCAAGTTTCCTTATGTTAAGGAAATTTTCATTGATGAAAATTATATTTCGGTAACTAAATATGCCGTAAAAGAATGGCAGGATATTACTTATGAATTAAGAAGCTTCATCAAGGAATTTATTGAAAACGGAGGTATTGTCATTGATGAAAGCATTGCCGCTCTAAATCCAAAAGTTGAAAAACAGAAGATTGAAAATTTTGATAATCTGGATACTACTTCACAGCAAATCATAAATATTCTTGAAGAATATGTAAAACCGGCTGTAGCTGCTGATGGAGGTAATATTCTTTTCGATTCTTACGATGAAAATGACAAACGTGTAAAAGTGGTATTGCAAGGTGCCTGCAGCGGATGTCCGTCCTCAACCTTCACGCTTAAAAGTGGCATTGAAAATATGCTGAAGGACATGTTAAACGATCAGGATATAAAAGTAGAGGCATTAAACGGCTAGAAAACGACAATTTTTTGCTATCTTTATTGGATAAACAACTTAAAACTAGCAAATTATGTCTGTATTAAAAGTAATCGAGATTCTTTCAAGCTCAGATACGAGCTGGGAAGACGCCACCAGGAAGGCCGTTTCAAAAGCATCAAAAACTTTAAAAAACATAAAATCGGTTTATGTCCAGGACCAAAGTGCTACCGTGGAAAACGGATCGGTTAAAGAATTTAGGGTAACTTTAAAACTTACCTTCGAGTTAGAATAAACACTCAAATCATTGTACATTTAAGCGTTTCGAAATCGGAACGCTTTTTTTATAATATTAGAATCTTACCATGAATGAACTGCAATTTGAAACCAGCCCTTACCTGCTGCAACATGCCAACAATCCCGTACATTGGAAAGCCTGGAACCCAAAATCTTTAGAACTAGCTAAAGAAACCAACAAACTGATAATTGTTAGCGTGGGCTATTCCGCCTGCCACTGGTGCCATGTCATGGAACACGAAACTTTTGAAGATACGGCGGCGGCGGCGGTAATGAACAGAAGTTTCATCAATATCAAAGTCGACAGAGAAGAAAGACCGGATATTGATGCTGTTTATATGAAAGCCGTCCAGATTATGACCGGTCGCGGAGGCTGGCCTATGAACGTAGTGTGTCTGCCTGATGGCAGACCTGTATGGGGAGGAACCTATTTCAGAAAAGAAGAATGGATAGACACACTCGAACAACTGCAGCAGCTTTATTTGTCTGCCCCTGAAAAAATGCTGGACTATGCAGAAAAATTGCATCAGGGAATCAATGCCATCAGCCTGGTGCAGCAACCCGACAATAATGCCAACTTTGACGCTGATAATCTTAAAGCACTTGTTGAAAAATGGAAAAAAAGTTTTGATTGGGAATTTGGCGGCTACAGCAGAGCGCCAAAATTCATGATGCCCAGCAACTATTCTTTCCTGTTGCGTTATGCCTATCAAAATAAGGACTCCGAATTATCTGAATTTGTGAACCTGACACTTACAAGAATGGCTTACGGAGGATTATTCGACACAGTGGGCGGTGGTTTTTCACGCTATTCTGTCGATATGAAATGGCATGTACCGCACTTTGAAAAAATGCTTTATGATAACGGACAGCTGGTTTCTTTATATTCAGAAGCTTACAGACTTACCCATAATCCTTTATATAAGAAAACCATCGAAAAAACATTATCCTTTATTTCAAAAGAGCTTACTGCTCCAAACGGAGGCTTTTATTCGGCATTGGATGCAGATAGTCTTACCGCACAAGGACACTTGGAAGAAGGTGCTTACTATGTCTGGAATAAAGAAGAACTGAGAACTATAGTAGGAGAAGATTTTGAACTGTTTGCTATTGTTTTCAATATAAATGATTTTGGCTATTGGGAAAACGGCAACTATGTTTTGATTCAATCCGAGTCATTGGAAACAATCGCTCAACGCTTCAACTTAGAGGTTATTGAATTACAAAACAAAAAAGAAAACTGGGAAAAATTGCTCTACGCTTCAAGGGAAAAAAGGAAAAAACCCCGATTGGACGACAAATGCCTTACTTCATGGAACGCATTAATGCTAAAAGGATTCGTTGATGCCTATAAAGCGATAGGAACGGAAGAGTATTTAAACATTGCCCTGAAAAATGCTGATTTTATAATCGGGAATCTTTGGACACCTGAAGGAAATCTGCTCCACAACCATAAAAATGGCAAAAACACCATTAATGGCTATCTTGAAGATTATTGCTTCGTAATTGAAGCCTTTATCAGCCTGTACGAAACTACCCTTGATGAAAAATGGCTTCAAAATTCAAAGCAGTTGACAGATTATTGCTTTGACCATTTTTATGAACCGGCCAGTGGCTTTTTCACCTTTACTTCTGACATAGATACTGCGCTGATTACAAAACATTACGAACTGGAAGACAATGTAATTGTGGCCTCGAATTCTGCCATGGCCAATAATCTTTATAAACTGGGCATTTACTTTGAAAATTCATACTATGAAGCCGTAGCACAAAAAATGCTGAACCATATTCTCCCAAACATAGACTATCCATCTGCATTTTCAAACTGGCTGCATGCCTTCTTAAACTTTTCAGACAGCAATAAGGAACTGGCTGTCTGCGGAGAAAACGCCTTGGAAAATATTCATTTACTACAAAAAGAATACTTACCGGATGTTGTTTTGGCAGGAACTTACAAACCATCCGAACTTCCTTTCTTGAAAGCTCGACTTGAAAAAGGAAAAGATTTATTCTACTTATGTCAAAATAAAACCTGCGAACAGCCGTTAGAAGACATTATTTCCATACTAAATGCCATAAAAAGTTAATACGTTTCATAAAATTGCATAACAAAAAGTATTAATTGTTTATAATTTAACAAAAATTTATTTTTTAAATTATTAGATTTGGCTTTTAAAAAAATTGTGTCTGAGGATGTTGATTGACGCCCAAAAAATAGAAACTTTTACAGATCGCATTATTACAATTTTGGTGGATTATTCCCCTAAACTGGTATCAGCTTTCTTACTACTTTTTGCAGGTTTGTGGGGAATACGGCTTTTAAACCGTCTAGCCACAAAAATAATGATCAGTCGAAATCTTGAACCGACACTGACTACGTTCTTAGCAAATATCTTGATTTGGGTATTGAGAGTATTGCTATTTGTGGCATTTATCTCACAGCTTGGAGTCGAAACATCGTCATTTGTTGCTATTTTGGGAGCCGCCGGTCTTGCCATTGGATTATCCCTGCAAGGTTCACTTTCTAATTTCGCTGGGGGCGTGCTTATCATTTTATTCAAGCCTTTTAGAGTTGGCGATACGATAGAAGCACAAGGGGAAACAGCGAAAGTTTTGGAAATTCAGATTTTTACGACCAAGCTGTTGACAGCGTCCAATCAGATTGTTTATATACCAAACGGGATACTTTCAAATAATAAAATCAAGAATTTTTCCCAAAACAATAACAGGAGGGCCGATTTAGTTGTTAAAATAAACTATGAAGCCGATATAAAACAGGTAAAAGACACGATAATGGATATTATGAAAAAGCATCCACAAGTGTTAAAGAATCCGGCTCCTGCTATAATTGTTAGCGATTTAACAGACAATGGCATAAATTTAGTAGCAAGACCATGGGCTAAGAATGAAAATTTCGGAAATATGAGTTCTGATGTATTGGAGCAAATATTGACCGAATTAGAAAAGACAGAAAAAAATCCGTTTATTAAAGCAACTACATAATAAAAACTAAAAACTAGAATTAATAATTTAAAAACATGAAAAAAATACTTTTTTTAAGCATTTCTCTCACAGCATTATTTTCAAATTTTGCTGAAGCGCAAATTAATGCACAACAAACAGTTAATGACATTGTTACTAACGAAAGAAGATTCGCAGATAAAAATGCAGTTGATAAAACAGCCGGTTCAAAGTACTTTAACGAAACTTTCCTACCTGCCAAAATTGTAGGTTCTAATGAAATCATCCTGGTAAGACACAATGCTTACACAGATGATATGGAAGTGAGCGTTAACGATGATATTAAAATCGTACCTGCTGAAACAAACATGGTGATTAATATGGTAAATGGCAGTATTTCTTATGAGTATGTGCCTTACACCAATGAAAAAGGAGTAAAGAAGGAAGGTTATTTAAAATTAGTGAGCAACAATCCGAAAGTAAAGATTTACAAATCTGAAGTGGTGTACCTTAAGCCTGAAGTACATCCTGCTTCCGGATACGACACATATCAGCCGGCTTCTTACAAAAAAGCAAAAGATGAATATTTTATCAAAATAGGTGATTCAGAAATAAAAACTTTACCTTTAAAGAAGAAAGCAATCGTTTCAATAGTACCGGAAAAAGAAAAAGAAATTGCTTCTTTCATCAAGGAAAATAAAATTTCATTTTCTGAAGATGCTGACCTTAATCAGTTAGGAAAATTCATTAACTCACTTATGTAATATAAAATCTTTCAAATAGAAAGGTTCAAAGTAAGCGACATCTACGATGTCGCTTTTTTTATGCTTATCAAAAGAAAGGCTGCTCATTTCTTTGGCAGAAGGATAGATAATCTCCGGATGATACAAAAATCTGCTGTCGTTTAATATTTCTGCACACTTCATTGCACCATCACCCAAAAGATGAATGGTTCCTTCAAAATCTGCAAAAACATCTTCAGTAATAATTTCTGCTTTGGTTTCGCGTATTTTAGTATGTTGGCTGTCAAAAACAGCATCATAAACTTCCATTCTTCTGGCATCAATCATAGGGATAATCAATCCCTCAGAAACCGTAAGCTGTCTGGCTACTATTTCTAAAGTATCAATTGCTATTAGTGGAATATTCAGGGCGTAACACAGCCCTTTTGCCGCAGAAACACCTATTCTTAGCCCTGTATAGGAACCCGGTCCCTGACTTACAGCTATGGCAGCCAAATCTGAAAAATCAATCATTAATGCCTCAAGAGATTCCGCAATAAAAACATGAAGTTTCTCTGCATGTGAAAAACCCTGTTCTGACATTTCTTTGCAAAAAAGCGTTTTCCCTTCTTTGGCAATACTTACCGAACAGTTTTTTGTAGCTGTTTCAATATTGAGTATATAGGACATTATTTTTTAGGCTTATCTTTTTTAGCTTTATCATCTTTCTTCACATATACCAAATCTCCGGAATTCAAATCTTTGGTTACTGTAGCATAAGGACCTACAATAACAATATCTCCTTTTTTCAAACCTGATGAAACCTCAATATTAGTATCATCCTGAATTCCCGTTTTTATAACCCTAAGCTTGGCCTTATCGCCTTCTTTTACAAAAACGCATTCAAACTTCTTGTCTGATTTTGGAGCCTTTTGGTTATTGTTCTGGTCATCTTTTGATTTTACGACTACCGGCTTTGCAGTAGCGGAAGTATCTGATTTTACTACGACAGAACTAATAGGAACGGATAAGACATTCTCTTTTCTTTTTGTGATAATATCTACCGTTGCTGTCATTCCTGGTCTGAAAGGAGAAAAATTAGCCGGTTTGCCTTCCAGCAAATCTGCATATGATTCTTTCAAGATTCTTACTTTTACTTTGAAATTGGTTACCTGATCAGCAGTCAGAGCCGTACTGGCAGAATTTGAAATACTGGTCACAATTCCCCTGAATTCTTTTTTAAGATAGGCATCAACTTCTACTTTTGCAGAATCACCAACATTAATCTTAACAATATCATTTTCGTTTACATCTACTTCCACTTCCATATTGTTAAGGTTTGCCACCCTTAAAAGTTCTGTACCGGTCATTTGTTGTGTTCCCAATACTCTTTCTCCCAATTCTACACCTAATGAAGAAATTGTACCGTCGGCTGGCGAATAAATTGTTGTTCTTCCTAAATTATCTCTGGCTTCATTTACCGTTGCCGAAGCACTCTGAACATTGTAATAGGCCGATTGTTTTGTAGCCTGGGCCACTTCATAAGAAGAAACGGCCTTGTCCCAATCCGATTTTGAGATTATTCCTTTTTCAAAAAGCGTCTTATTTCTTTCGTAATTTGCCTTTGCTTCTTTGAACTGCGCATCGGCCTGGCTTAATCCGGCTTTAGTTCCGGAAAGGCTCGCTACAGAACGGTTAAGTCCCGAAGTGTACAAATCCGGATTGATTCGAACCAAGAGGTCACCTTTTTTTACCACCTGACCTTCTTTTACAGGCAGGTCAATAATTTCTCCTGATACTTCAGAAGATATCTTTACTTCAATTTCGGGCTGGATTTTTCCTGTTGCAGAAACTGTTTCAATAATCGTCATGGCATCTACCTGAGCAACCTCTATCTCTTTCCCTTTTTCTTTATTTCCCAGAATGCCTGCTTTTGAAAGCACTAACAAAACAATTATCAGAAGAATAGCTCCTCCTAACATATAATAAACAGTCTTCTTTTTCATAATAACTTATTGTTTTTGGATAGGTATGCCGAAATAAAATTCTAAAACTTTCACTCTGAAGATATAATCGAATTTTGTCCTCAGGACTTCCGATTGCGCATTCACATACAGTGTCTGGGCCTGGTTCAGCTCAAAAGCATTCATTAATCCGACTTCAAACTTTTCTTTTGCGTAATTAAACGCTTCTGTTCTTGCTTCTAATGCCACCAATGCCGATTCATATGATTTCAAGGCACCTTTGGCATCTGTAAAAGCCGTATAAACATTTCGTTCCAAATCCAGTTCCTGCTGGCTGTATAATGTTCTTGAGCGTTCCAAAGCCACCTTTGAACGTTCTACATTGTTTCTTGCAGATAATCCGTTTAATATTGGAATATTCAATTGGAAACCGAAAGAATGTCCTTTATTATCGCTAAACTGGTCAAAAATAGGCGCCGGTTTTCCTAAAATGGGAGAAAGATTTTGTGTAACCACATTCTGGTTCGTACCTTCAACAACTCCTATCACCCTTGTAGGGTTTTGTGCATTAAGATTATAATCAACAATTCTGTCTGAATAGGAAGCCCTGGTACTAAAGCTATAAAAACCTTGCAGACTTGGCTGGTAGGCACCTCTTGCAATTTGTACGTCTTTTTCTGCTATATCCAGATTTGCTTTGGCGATTTTAAGTTCGGCTCTTTCTTCCTTTGCCTTTTCAAAGATGGCAGAAGGCGATTGCAGCATTACTTCACTTTCTCTTACTTCATAGTCGTTGTCCTGAATATCAAAATTCTGGAAATCTTCAATCTGCAGCAACTGCGCCAGACTCAATTTAGAGATAAGCAGTGTATTTTCTGCCACGATTACCGCCTGCTGACTGCTGGCTACTGTAGCATCTATATCCAACAAATCACCTCTCGGAACAGAACCTGCATCAACCAATGCTTTGGTTCTTTCCTTTTGCTTTTCGTTGTTTTGCAGTTGTTCTTTCTGAACTTTCAGGTTTTCCTTATTGAAAAGAATCTGTAAAAAGGCATTGGCTACATTCAGGGAAACATCGTCTTTCATCTTAGACAGCTTGTATTGCGCTGCAATGATAGAAAGCCTGGCTTTCTTCATCCTGTTTATGTTTTGAAGGCCTCTGTATATATCAATGTTGGCATTTAGTCCGGCAGAAGTAAACTGCACCGTCTGGTTTTCAAGCAAACCGGTTGTAATGTTCTGGTTCAGACCAATGTTCCAGGAATGGACAGCACTACCGTTAATGCTTGGCAAAAAATTCCCAAAGGCATCTTTTTTGTCAATTTCAGCAACCTGGCTGTCTAAATCGGCTTGTTTAATAGAAATATTGTTATCTAATGCATATTGCACGCACTCCTGCAAAGTCCATTTTTTTGCCTGAGCATTTGATGCGAGCCCTGAGAACAAGGCAAAAATCAAAATAATTTTACTGACGAATGTTTTTTTCATAAATAATTACGTACAATATGGGCAAGTTATTGCAATACAAATTTAGCCTTTTTACTCACTTAATAAAATTATTAGACTTTTAAATGGGGAAACTGTTACAGATTTTTTTAGAAAAGATATTAAAAAATAAATTTACATTTACTTCGAAATTAAATCGTTAAAGACATGGGTAAATATTTTAGCCTATCAATCTCATTACTAACCTTACTACTGGTGAGCAGCTGTGCCACCACAAAGAAAATAGAGGCTTTAAAACCGGAACCTGACGATGCTTCGCCTCTGGTTTATGAAAACTCGACATCATTTATCAACCTTCCGGTAAAAATAAAGCTGAAGGACATCGAAAGTCAGACGAATAAGTTGCTGAATGATGTTATCTATGAAGATAAAAACATTGAAGATGACGACATACAGATGAAAGTCTGGAAACTGAGCGACATAAAAATTTCCGAAGAGAAAGGAAAAATCAAGACCGTACTTCCTTTAAAAATCAACATCCATTACCGATACGGTATTGACAGGTTAGGAATAAAACTATACGATACGCGCGAAATCAACATGAATGGTGTTATTACACTGATAAGCGACGTTGGGCTTACCAACTGGAAGATGAACACCGATACTTCTATAAAGTCATTGGAATGGAACGAAAGCCCGACTATTGTAATTGCAGGTAAAAACGTAGCCATTACCTACCTGATAAATCCTGCCATTCGCCTTTTCAAATCCAAAATAGAGAATAATCTGGATGAAGCGATTAAAAAGTCAATGGATTTTAAGCCTAACGTGTTAGACGCTTTGGAAAAAATATGTACGCCATTTCAAATGAGCGAAACCTATGATTCCTGGCTGCGCATTGTGCCGATAGAACTATATGCGACCAATTCCAAGCTCCAGAAAGACATGGTTTCTTTTGAAATGGGATTGAAGTGCAACATGGAAACCATCGTAGGACAACAACCAAAAAACAAACTCGACAGGGATAAAATCGTATTAAAACCGGTAACCAAAATGCCGGATTATATTTCCGCTAATATTGCTGCTATCTCAACCTATCAGGATGCTTCAAAATTGATGACAAAAAATTTCCAGGGACAGGAGTTTGGTTCCGGAAAAAGAAAAGTGACCGTAAAAAAGGTAGACATCTGGCAAAAAAACAACAAAATGATTATTGCCCTGGATTTATTAGGTTCGGTTACGGGAACCATTTATCTTTCCGGCTATCCGCAATATAATGATGCGACCAAAGAAATCTATTTTGACCAGCTGGATTATGTACTGGACACTAAAGACAAGCTTATCAGAACGGCAAACTGGCTGGCTTCCGGAATGGTGTTGAGAAAGATGCAGGAAAGCTGCCGCTACTCTATCAAGCCTAATCTTGAGGAAGGCAAAAAGAATATGATGAATTATCTGAAGAATTATTCTCCTATGCCGGGTGTTTTTGTGAACGGCAATATTGAAGGAATCGAATTCAAAAAGATTCAGCTCACTAACAAGGCCATCATTGCATTTATTACCGTGAATGGAAAAGTGGACGTCAGTATAGACGGATTGAAATAAAAAAAGCCTGATTATTCAGGCTTTTTTTTTGTTTTCATTCTATAAATGGCAAATCCCAAAATACCAACCAGGATATAAGGAATCACCATCAAATATACTATTCCGTCATTGACCGCTTCGGCCTTGATTCCTCCTTCTTCCGTTTCCAAAACGGCACGACACATGGCACATTGCGCATTAGCATCTAAAGAAAGCAGAAACAGTGCTAAAAACGGAAACATCCATTTCAGCGAAAGATTTTTATTCAGGCGGTTTTTAATGCGCATAATAAGGAGAAATCATTAGATAGACTATAACCCCGGTGACAGCCACATAGAGCCACATAGGATAGGTTATTCTTGCCAGTTTTCTGTGTTTATCGAATCGTTCTGCCAAAGCTCTTACATAGGTTATAAGAACAAAAGGAATAATGATTATCGACAAAAGAATATGCGTGAGCAATATAAAAAAGTAAATGTATCTGGATATTCCTTCGCCGCCGTAAGGAGTACTTTCCGCAGTCATATGGTAGGCTACATACATCCCTAAAAACGCTACCGAGCACGCGATAGCCGTTTTCATTAAATTTTCATGCAATTTTCTTTTTCCGTTCTTAACTGCCATAACAGCCGAAACCAAAAGGACTGCGGTAATTCCGTTGATAGCAGCATAAATTGGCGGCAGGAATGATAACGGTTTGACGTCATATCCAAAATCCTTTAGTTTTACGCCAAAAAGGATAGCTACAACAAGAGGGACGGCTATTGACAAAACAATAATCCACTTTCTATATTTCAGTTCAACAGCATTCAGATTGTTATCCATAATTATTCTTCTAATAAAATTGCAATATCTTCTTTGATGGCATGAATGCCCGGTTTGTATTTCCCTTGCAGGTCATCCTGAAAACCTTCCTTGTCTTTATAGTTGAGTCCCGTATAGAATATGATAGGATTTCCTGATTTATCTTTTCTGCTTCGGATGTTTCCTTTTTTATCAACCAAGGCAAAGTAACCCGAATGTTCAAATCCGGCATCGCCCTCTTTTTTACTTTCGCCGGCATAAATATTGAATCCTTTATTGGCAATTTTATAAATATACTCCTGGTCGCCGGTCAGGAAATGCCAGTTAGGAGAAGTTACTCCCAATTGTTTCGCATGCTCCTTTAAAACTTCCGGCGTATCGTTTACAGGGTTTATAGTAAAGGAAGCAATTCCGAAATTTTCATTCTTTCCAAACTCATCTTCAATCATGCGCATGTTTTGGTTCATCACAGGACAGATAGTCGGACAGGTAGAGAAGAAAAATTCTACTACATAAACTTTTCCTTCATAATCTTTGTTGGATATGGTTTTCCCGTTTTGGTCTGTGAGGCTAAATTGCGGAGCGTTTCCAATCTTAACCAGATTTTTAGCTTCTTCCGATTTTCTTTCCTTTGCCGGAACGTTTAATCTGTCCTGTACAGAAACATCATTATTTTTTACCCTGTCAATGATTTTTGGAATGGCATAGATTCCAAAAACCAAAATAATAAACGAAATTCCGATGTATGATTTATTTTTCATCGTATTAAATTTTTCTTTTCATTTCCGTTTTAGGGTTGTTCTTTTTCAAGGCAGCCCTGTATTCGTACAGGATGATTTTCACATCATCACTCATTTCGTTATGTAAATCGGCCGCAGAAATAGTATTGTACCCTTCTTTATATTCTTCTTTACCTTCCAGGTTCTTTCCTTTTCTGCCTCTCAGGTTCCTTGCCTTATCAACGATATAGACATTCGCTGTTCCGGCATTTTCATCAAGCTGTCCTACCAGATTCAATTTCGAATAATATTCCCTGATTTCCTCCGGAGCAGCAAATACAAAAATCCATTTTGAAATATCTTTATCTTCAGCAATCGGCTTGAGTTTCTCCATCAGTTCCTTCACTTCGCCTTCGCTCCCTTTTGGTGCGATCATGACAAACTGAAAATCCTTGAAGTTTTTATTCTTATTGTAAATTTTTTGGTTCAGGTTAAAAAAATTCCCTTCGTTGTAAAGCACCTTACTTCCTGTAAAACCTAAAATGGTAATTTTATTATCAAGAGTGATGCTTTGACCATCGGCAGTTTTCCATTTCAGGTCGGGAATTTTTTCAGTTATAGTCGGAAGTTTTGCGAAACTGTTAATACCGGAAGCAAAGAAAAGATAAGCTACGATTGGAAGTATAAACAGCACGAAAAGGACTATATTTTTTTTCATTGTAATGTAGAAGTTATTGCAGTGCAAAAATAAAAAAAGACGGTGTAATACCGTCTTTTTTTGTGATTTAATATGCTGTTAAAAATTCCATTTTATCTGAGAACTCTTGAACACATCAAAAACATAATTACCTTCAACTAGTAAGATGAACACTAAATAGATAATTAAGAATACTAAAGGTGCCACAATACTCCACCTAAGATTACTTTTCTCGCCTTCAAGGTGCATGAATGCCCAAACGATATAATATGCCTTATATATTGTCAATCCAATGAACAACCAGTTAAGCAGATTCATCTGAAGAAACAAAGTATCGTGCAAAATAGCCGGTTTGTATATACCAAATGCAACTTCTATAATAGTTACAACAGATAGTATTCCAAAAACCATCCAAATTCTTTTCGTATTAGAAACGTGCTCGTGTGCGTGTGCCATAATAATAATCTCTAAAAAATTAAACTAAGTAGAAGAATGTAAATACAAATACCCAAACTAAATCGACAAAGTGCCAGTAAAGTCCAACTTTCTCAACCATTTCGTAGCTTCTTCTTTTTTCATAAGTTCCCAAAACCACATTAAGGAAAATCAACACGTTGATTAAAACCCCTGTAAATACGTGGAAACCGTGAAAACCAGTGATAAAGAAAAAGAAGTTAGCAAATAATTTTTGACCGTATTCGTTTCTAATCAGGTTAGCTCCTTCAACAACATAGTGAACATCAGCTAATCTTTTCAGAGACTCTTCTCTTGTTAAGATTGTTTTGTGTTTGTGAGTTGATTTGTTCAATTCAGGGTGAACTCCAACATTTTTCGCCATAGACGGGTGGTAAATCGCCTCAGTTCTAACCAATATATTAGGGTTAGCCTTGAATCCTTCTACTACTTCGTTTACAGAATAAGTTGGCAATGTGCTTTCTTTTGAAAACCAGAATCCTTTATTTCTTGTCAACTGCTCTCTTTCTTCATGAAGCGGAATTGCCACATCAGAAAGCTTTACTCTTTTTCCGGTAGTTGCATCTACAAACTGCAGAATGCTTCCTCCTTTAGTTTCAACAGCTCCATATTCTCCTTTGATGAAGTTTTTCCATTCCCAAGCCTGAGAACCCAAGAAGATTCCACCGCCAATAATGGTAAGGAACATATAGATTGCAACTTTTTGTTTTTTCATCTGGTGGCCGGCATCAACTGCCAATACCATCGTTACAGATGAGAAAATAAGAATAAAGGTCATTAATGCCACATAGTACATCGGAGCATCCACACCGTGCATAAATGGAAAGTGATTGAAAACTTCATCCGCCAAAGGCCAAGTTTCAATGAATTTATATCTTGAAAAACCGTATGCAGCAAGAAATCCAGAGAATGTTAAGGCATCAGACACGATGAAAAACCACATCATCATTTTGCCATAATTAATTCCCATAGGCTCGTTGCCGCCTCCCCAAATTTTACCTTCACTATTTGCAGTAGTAACAGTAGATCCCATAAAGTTATTTAGTTAAAAAGTTCCCAAATTTACGTTTTTTTCTTATTTAAAGAAATATAAAAATAAAAACAAATACAACCACAGAAAGTCCAGAAAGTGCCAAAACATCGCACCTAGCTCTATTCCAAGGGTTTGACCTGAATTGTATTTTTGTTTAAAATGATTATAAATTATGATTAAAAGCGATATCAGACCCCCAAAAAGGTGGGCAAAGTGAACCAATACGACTACATAGATAAAAGAAGTAGTTACTGTACTTGTTGGTCCTGTAGGATTAAGCCCCATAGCAATCATTTGGTTAAAACCTTCAAACTGCAGAAAAACGAAAAGCAATCCCAGCGCCAAAGTCACCAGCAAAAGCGAAGTCGTCAGGCTTCTGTTATCTTTTTGAATTGCTTTTTTTGCAAAATGAAATGTCAGACTGCTGATTACAATTACAACCGTACTGGCATAAAATGCACTTGGCAGGTCAAAATCTTTTAACCAGTCCGGTCTTGAAGCACTCACAACATAAGCACTGGTTAATCCGGCAAACATCATTGTCATGCTAATCATTGCAAACCACAAAATCAGTTTGTATGATCTTGCTTTTCTTTCCTTATGCTCGTTAGCTGTCATTCCTTTTATCGTCATTTCCATTATCGTAAAAATTTATCTGCTATATATACAATCTGCAGCAGGGTAATGTAAGACACGCTCACCAACATTAGTGTTCGTGCCGCTTTTGCTTCACGGGACTTATACAATTTCACTGCATAAACCAACATCCAAAGCCCTAACAGCAATACAACAACCGCTGCAATTGGACTTAGTTGTAATTTACTTCCAACAAGCCCTATCACCGGGAAGAATGCCGGAAGCAATGAGGCCACAATCACCCAGACTGTATACAATATAATTTGGGTTGCTGTGGTTTTATCTTTTTTTCCTGTTGGGAGCATAAAGAATCCTGCTTTTTTGTAGTCATCAAACAAAAACCATCCAATAGCCCAAAAATGAGGGAATTGCCAGAAAAACTGAATCAGGAAAAGTGTTCCTGCTTCGATTCCGAAATCATCTGTAGCCGCAACCCATCCTAACATAAAAGGGATGGCTCCGGGAAAAGCTCCCACAAAAACAGATAATGGGGTTTTGGTTTTTAACGGCGTGTAGACGCTCGTATAAAGAAAAATAGAAATTGCGCCAAACATGGCGGTTTTAGGATTGATATTGTAAAGGATTACCAAACCGATTATTGTCAGAACACAAGCAATAATAAAGGCCGTGTTTACTGACATTCTTCCGGACGGCACAGGACGATTTTTGGTCCTATCCATCAAAACATCCAGATCTTTTTCTATAATTTGATTGAAAGCATTTGACGCCCCCACCATGCAGTAGCCTCCAACGGCAAGCATAAACAAAGTGAGCCATTTGAATGGATGCGCATCATCAAAGCCCAGCAGGTAGCCGGCTATAGAAGAAAAAACTACGCTAACCGCCAATCTTGCCTTGGTGATTTCTCTGAAATCAATATACAGGGATTTTAAAGAGAAGTTATTTGCTGTAGTGCTCAATGCTGCTTTCATTTGGATTTTGAAATCTTGCGCAAAGATACTGGTTCGGAAAGAAAATCACAAAAAACAAATCACAAAAAACGCAGGTTTAGCGAAAACCGAATTAATAATCAAAATACCAGTTAAAAAGATCGGCTCTTAAACCTATTGAAAACCATGTCGTATCTTCTTTAAAAGCTGTTGGGGTATCTACATTCGGATTAAAGTTTCTGTAAATCAGTCCCGCAAAAAATTTCAGGTTTGTGGCCGGATTAACCAGGTAGCCTGCCTGTAAATCGGCAATAAGAATTGTGGTTTCATTTCCCTGACCTGTTTTAACACCGGTATCAAAAGGTCTTCCTTCTCCATAATTTTTATAGATATTGCCTCCGTAATTAAAGCTATTTTCTTCCGTATCGAAATCAAGCCCTCTTTTTCCGTAGGTAAGTTTCGCATCGGCAAACCATCTTCCTTTAAAATATCTGGCTACGGCTATAAATTCTTTAAAGTTACCTCCCCATTGGTGACCCATACTCTGGTTGCTATGCGCATAATTGGTTAAAGGATTGCTATGAGCATAAACGTATGGACGCACATGATTGTACTCCAATTGCAACAACAGGTTATCAATATTAAAAGCATCAAAATATTTTGCCCCAAGCTGGTATCCGAATTTATTTTTCCAGCTTTGATCCCCGGCTTTCATATCGGCAATGGAAAATTCATCCAATAAGAATTGCCCATACAACTGGATCTGGTTGCTGAATTTATACTTTGTGGTAAGACCCAAAAGAGCATTACCACTTTTTGAAGATGATGAAAATTCTACAGCTCTGTAAAATATAATCGGATTAATGAAACTGGCATCAAAACCGCGATTGTTCTGGTTAGCCCATACTACAGATTCGAAAAAACCGAGATTCCATCTTTTTGTGACATTCCAGCTCAGGTAGTGGTTTGCCATGAATTTTGTAGCGTAGGTATTGTCTTCTGTAACTTCCGGCCTTACGTCTTTCAGCCACATATAAGTATTTGTGTATTTAATTTTCCAGAAATTGGTATTGATTTTAAAGAAGGGATACGGACTTGTTCCATCGCCTTGCAATAAAGAGCGGTATCCATCACCTAAAAAATTCCTTCCATAGCCCAATTGCAGGTTAATGAATTGACTCGGAGTATAGGATATATTAGCCTCTGCCATTGGAAAATCATAGGCATCTTCCTTAAATCGCTTCGCAATTCCTATCCCGGGAATAACTGCCGGATTACCGCCTGACGGCTTGATGGATTCGGCATATCTGTTGTAGTAATCTGCGAAACGCCCCTGACTTTCATATATGGATGCAGTAAAGCTTAGCTCTTTACCAATTTCTCCCTGAACCTGAACACCCCGGGTATTCTGATATGTATAATCTGCTTTGCCCGGATCACTTTTCCCCATTCGCAAATCCAAAATCGGGTTCATCGTGAACCAATAGCTATCTCCCTGAATCGCCACAAGATTTTCGTTCCAGAGTTTTCGTCCCCACCAACCCTGTTTGTTTTTCTGAATCATTTTGTTAGCTTGTTCCAAATCATAATATCTGGACACTTCCGCATAAGTATAAGGTTTGGAAGCTGTATGATTATTGCTTCCCACCTGATTCAAAGCTCTGTCAAACTGAGCATAAAGGCTGTGTGAAAATGGAATATTCAGATGGCTTTTAAGCTGGGGATTATCAAACTTTTTGTAAACAATGCTATCAAATTCCGTCAGTTCCCTGCTTCTGTCTTTTATAACAGCATTTATTTTTTCCTTTTTAGCTTCTGCCACAACAGCCGCCTGTTTTTCCAAAGGAATGTTAATGCTGATTGTGTATTTCGCATAGGTTGGATTACCATTATAAGTGGCTGGTTTTATCTTTGGCAAGAGACCAAAAACCCTTTTACTTTCTTCAGCCAGTGAAGCATCAACAGCATCCACATACTGTACTTTAAAAACTCCGGCCGTATCGACTTCAAAAAGTACGATTACCCTGCCTTTGTAATTTTTATCTGTTGTTTCCTGCGGCACTTTGAAATTGGCAAACACGAAATCCTGAAGCTCGTTATAAAAACAGGCTTCCAGATTTTCAGACTGTTGTCCTTCGCATTTAGGAAAAACAGGAAATTGCTCTCTTTCCCGGTTACTCTGCGCCCATGAATGTACAGACAAAAGCAAGATGGCAATTTTTAGGAGTTTTTTCATGTATTGACCTGCTGATTTTAGTAATCGTTATTTGCCGCTTCTCCGTTTGCAATTGCTTTAGCGGAAGAAGTTCCGATTCTTCTGACTCCTAAGCGAATCATTTCCTTTGCTTCCTCAAAAGTCCTGACACCGCCTGCCGCCTTAACCGGAAGTGGTGATGCATTTTCCAACATCATGATTATTGATGGAACTGTAGCGCCGTTTGGAAGCCCATCCTCCGTTTTATAAAATCCGGTAGACGATTTAACAAAAACCGACGCGTAATTGTCTTCAGCAAAATTAGAGATGACCACATTTTTCACAAGACAGGACAGGTGCATGATCTGCTGGCTATTCAGGGCCGCAACCTCTATGATCCATTTTACCACTTTATGATTGGACAATCCCAATTGGGTTCCTTTCAGGATTTCTTTTTTTACCAAATCCAGATCGCCTCTTTTAAACGCTTCATAATCGCAAACAAAATCCAGTTCATCAGCACCGTCTTTGATTGCTTTCTCGGCTTCTTCTAATTTATGCTCCAAAGAATAATTCCCTTCCGGAAATCCGATAACGGTTCCTACCAAAACTTTTGAGCCTGCTTTCAGAATCATTTGTTTTGCCATATGCACCATATCCGGACGGATCATAATCAGTTTAAAACCTTCGTCAATGGCTTCCTGAACAAAGCTTCTGACAATTTTTTCGTTTTCTGCCTCACTGATTCCTGCCTGTTGCGGCGTCTTTAAATAGGTCGAATCTAAATATTGCTTGATATCCATATGATAAAAATAAAAAAATCCCACCGAAGCGGGATATTTTCAGATTAATTTTTAAATCTTTTATTGTAAACTGCCATTAGTGCCAATCCCAGGAGTGCGCCAATCGTATTAGCAATAACATCTTTCAAGTCTGCCTGCCGGCTTACCGTAAAAAGCGACTGGCATATTTCAATCAGGATTCCAAACAGAACCGAAAGAAAAAACACAAACAGAAAGAGTTTTTTTGTATTTCTGATTTTTGTCCTTAGGTACAAAAACCAAAGAATTGAAAAAACAGCATAAAAACACAAATGCACAATCTTATCGGCCTGGTCTACATTAACGACAGGAACTTCTGACATGCTTACCAAACAGGCAATTGTAATGGAAATCGTCCAAAAAACCGCCAGGGCAAGAAACAGTATTCTTTTTTTGTTAGGCTCCAATTAGGTTTTTATAAGCTTCGCTATCCAATAATCCTTCTACTTCAGAAGCATCAGCTATTTTTACTTTCACCATCCATCCTTCACCATACGGATCTGTATTTACTTTTTCCGGAGATGATTCGAGAGTATCATTGAATTCAATAATTTCACCTGAAAGCGGCAAGAATAAATCTGATACTGTTTTTACGGCTTCTACTGTACCAAACACTTCATCTTTATCAAGAGTCTGGTCTAAAGTTTCAACTTCTACATAAACGATATCTCCTAATTCTTTTTGTGCAAAATCTGTAATTCCTACAGTTGCAACATCGCCATCTATGCTAACCCATTCGTGGTCTTTCGTATACTTTAAATTTGCTGGTATATTCATTGTTTGTTGTTTTGGGCAAATGTATTATTAACTTATATATTTTTAAAATGTTTTCCGAATTAATTTCCAAAGTTATAGCGCAGCGTGAAACCGGTACGGATATTCGTCAATGGGAATGATGTGGAGATCACTGCTTTAGAGAAAGAATGATCGTAATAGAATATTGCTGTCAGGTTTTTGCTGAATGCATAATCTGCCGTCAACTTTACAGACCAGATGTTCTGACCACCTGCCAACTGATTGTTATCATAATCCAGATATCTCACAATTGTGTTTGCCTTTCTCAAAGAAAAATCTGCTTTAAGGTTTATATCGCTTCGGATAGTGTTTGTTGGGTTGTCTGCCAATCTGGATGTGATTACCACATCTTTGAAACGGTAGCCCAAACCTACGATATACTCCATTCCTCTTACTTCTGTAAGAAGGTTGTTGTCAAAACTCATCGATAGCGTTCTGTCTTTCTTAACCTCAGCCAATACCTTGAATGAATTTTTCATCTCAAAGTCTACTCTAACCAAAGGATTGAATTGCTCTACAAGGTTAACGTTTGAGATAATTGTCTTACTTAACAGGTTACCGCTTGCATCAACCGCATCACGGTTTTGGTCGTATTCAAAATTAGAACGGAATGAGTTGATCGTATAGGACGCTCTATATCCGTGCTGTAATGAGAAACGTTTGAATCGGTCTTTAAAGAACTTATAGCGCATCAAACCGTTATATTTTACATTCCAGTTTGGAATTGGCACATCTCTAAAAGGCCCTAATTTAACTCCTCCTGCATCTGCTCCCGTATAGGCTGCAAGGAACGATGGCAATAATACTGACTGGCTGTTTTTTCCGAATCCAACAGGGAAACCGTCAGAAGTTCTAGGGAATTCTGTAGTTCCATAATAGCTGGTCGCCAAACGATCTGCTACGGTCAATCTGTTACTTCTGAAATCATCAAAAGCTGCCGATGAGTTTTCATCACTTTTGCCAAATGCCGTTTTAATCATTACCGTCGAAATCGAGAAGTTTCCATAGTTGTATGGCGAACGCGAATGGTAAATTCCATCAGCCGCATCAAATTGTTCTGAGAAGTTTTCGGTATAAGAACGGTCTGCCGTCAAATCAATCTTAAAGTCAGGAAACAAATCCACATTAGCAGTCATGTTCAATACTTTAGAAGAAGTCTGTGTAAAGTTCTGGTTGAAATCCTCATAGTTTGTCAACCAACCTCTTTTTGCCGCTTCATAACGTATGTCTGCCTGGCTTCCCAAAACGAATCCTAAAGACGGTTTTGTAGTTCCAAAGAAACCTACACCCGGTATGAATCCCGGCAAGACCGTACCTTCATTTTGGGTATAATTAATCTGAACGTTTTTAACGCTGGTAAGAACTCCTACCAATCCATCCAGGAATACATTACTTCCTGAAGTTTGCGGTTTGTTGGCATTCGTAATTTTTTCTCCTGGCTTTGGTGGTGCCTGAGTTGTTGGTCTTGTCGCTACTTTTGGTTTTTTGCCCAATCCTATATACTTATAAAGAACATCCATGTTCAATGAAGTATTTAATCGGTGCGAACCATTGTTTTGAATTGTATTTCCAAGACTGAATGTACCATCTTCTGTAGTTACAGATGCCAATGCATCTGTTGCACGTTGCCAGCTGTAGTCTCCCGTATAGGAATAGGTTGACTTAATAAATCCTAATGCCGGAATCTTGTTCAATGGCAGGTCATAGTTAACCACAAGCTGCTGCATGTGCTGGTTTGCTTCTCCAATGTTCCAGAAATCATCCCAAATCGTAAAGTCTTCCATTGGAACACCAAATTCATCCAGATAGTTTCTTACAATGTTATTGGTAGATGCCGTATAATTTATTTTTAATGCTCTTGTCAGATTATAGTTGAAACCGTATTGGTAGTTGAACATATAATTTCTTCTGTATAATGGTGACAATCCAATTCCCTGAATATCCACGTCACGATATTCCTGTCTGTTATATTGCCTCATAATATTGGAACTGAAAGAAATCGAAGATGGCAGGTAGTTGAAGTTGAAATCACTCAACAGTTTCCAATACTGGCTTTTCTTCATAAACTTCGTGTTTTTGAATGGTTCTACCGCTTTAGGCTGGAACGCAAAAGTATAATCCACAGAAGCTTTTACCTGCTGGTCAAGCAAGCTTTCAATTTCATAATTATGGTGTTCTGTTTCATTAAACGAATACGACAAAGTAAGGTTTTCCGGGTCATAGAAATGCGGTTTCTGTTCTGCACCTCTTTCTTTTTTGACTCCTATAAAGTTGATACTTTTTCTCTTCGTATAGTCTACTGCCCTGCTTTCAATATTATTTCTTGCAGCAGCATCGGCCGTATTGTCTAACAATTGGTCCAAACGGATATCCTGGTTGAACGGATCGTATTCTGGAGTAATTTTTTCTTCGCCAATAGCATAATTGAACGGAAGGTTAACTCCCCATTTTTTAGGCAATAATTTTCCTAAGTTGACATTGGTTACGATGTCATATTGCTTGATATCTTCGCGGCTTCTTTCATTAGGTCCCTGCTCTAAAGAACCAAAGCCCTGCGTACTCATTCTTCCGGTTGCGGAAACCGTTGCAAAATCAGCCAGGTTACTATCCAAGCTGGCAATGGCTGCCATTCCGCCTTTATTATCCATATCGGCAAGACGAAGTTCGTTGAACCAAACTTCTCCACGGATGTCATCTGTATGGCGGTTTTTCAAACCTACCATCAGTGTTCTTACCAAACCAAAGTTCGGATTACCTTTGATACCTAATCGTAATGGATTGATTCTTCCTGCCAGTGACGGATCTAAAACGAAATCATCTACATATTTTACACCCAAAGCATCTTCCACCAGCAATGCATTGTTCGGATCCATAGCCAAAATCTTCAGCTTGGTCAGCAATGACAATGCCAGATCTATCTGGTTTGCTTCCGGCCACACCTGCTCTGCTGTCACAGCTGCGCTTTGTTGTGTTACCTTTAACGGAATCTCTACCTGATAGAAATTTTGCGTAAAGTCATTACCAAATCGGATGAATGCAACCATCTGGTCGTCTGCCAAAGGCTGTATGTCTGTAGGTACCGGCAATGCTTCTGCGTGCAGGAACATTTTCAGCTTCTTGAACTGACGCATATCCACACTTACATTTTTAAATACCGCTCTTGAATCACCAGGCTCCAGACCTCCAAGTCCCGGAAGTGACGGATTCGCTTTTGTAACTCTCAAAGAAAGTGACTGCTCGTTTTGGTTTATAATCGTATTACTGTTATACAATTGCTCTCTAACAACTCCCGGAGGTGTTACGTACTTAATTGGTGAACGGTCACCGTTTTCCTGAACGTTAACTGCCAATACATCCAAAGCCGTATCATCTGCATTGTTAATATCGTCATCCTGTTCGTTCGGATCAAGACTTTTCACATATCTTCTCCATTCGCCACGCACTAATTCCAATGCTCCGAAACGAAGTGTAATCTGATCGTTGAAACCAGTTACGAACATTCTCATAAAACGAATCGATCTGAAATCGGAAATACTTCCAACTGTATTCTGCGGTTGTGAAACCGGAATCTTGAATTGAATCCAACGAGCTCCGGTAGTCTCCTGTCCGGGGATGCTTGCTATTGTTTCTCTGATATCCGTAATATACGGGTTTGACCCAACTACCATGTTTGGTCTTATGTCAATGCCATATTCATAATAAGCATTGATTTCGTTCATTGTATTATCTCTGTTGATATCTTCTGTATCCGGCAAAGTTGTTGCTCCTCTGTTAGTATCACCTACATCAACAGGAGAGTTTCCTTGCAAACCGTTATAATTTTTATAACGTTGAATAACATCTCCGGATGCGCTAAGGAAATACTGGTAGTTATCTGCAGCAGGGTCAGGTTGTGAAGCAAAGCCAGGGAACTGTGCGGCTTCTTCTGCATCATTCAGACCGTCAAGACCCACATCCTGAAACTGCCTGTTACCTCCATTGGTATCAAATGCATAAATCAAAGATTGCGAGATTGGAATTTTACCCCAGATAGTTGTAAATGTAGGCTGTGTTGAACCTGCGCCCGGAAGTCCGTTTTCGTATTGTTTTCTTCCATCTTTCAGGACATCTTCTGAAATTTCCCCAAGGTTAAAATATAGTTTTCCTGTATTTGCTGTATTGGCAGAACCTCTTTGGTCATTGTAATACGGGTCCAACATCCAGAACTGAATGTATTCTACGTTTGACTGTTCGAAGTTGGTGGAGTTGATAGCTCTCATGATACCACCAAAGTTGTCAACCGCCTGTTCCGGCGTAAAGCTGTTTGTAGCCTGTGCCAACGGGTTAAAGTTATACGGACCTCTTTCACGAGGGAAATAGGTCAAATCTAAAGTATTGATAACTGTTTGCTGACCTACAGCAATATCTGTGACAGGGAATAATTCTCTGCTATAGATTCTTCTTGTACTGTAAAGCTTCAGGTCGTCTTCAGAAACACCGCCCGGCCTTTGCACATAGAAAGTAGGATCAATAGAATACCAGGCTAGTTTTGCTCGCTTGTAACCATAATTCAATGTAGTCAAAGAACCTCCAAAGTCATTATAATCACTTACCGTTGGTTTTTCCGGTACGCTGGAAAGACTCCAGGCAAACGGAGAACGCATATCGATAGTGGTCTGTGAACCTTCAAAGTCGTCTACATAAACCGTAGATTCACCCTGAAATCTATCCGCTTTTGGAGTATCCGGTTTTAAGTAAGCCACCTCTCCCCTGAAAGAGATATTAGAAGGAACGTCAGTATCAATATTAGGAAGTTTGTTTACTAACCTTGTTAAGAAAGGAACTTCTGTTGAGAAGTTGGTATTCAAACCTATGATGGTATTATTTACCGATTCCTGTCCGTAATTTGATTTTTGGGTAAACGGCCTTTCGCTCATTTTTAACAATGTAGCCCCAACGATAAACTTATCATTAAATTTATGTTCAACGTTAACCCCGAAAAATCTTCGCGTTTGTTGTCCGAAAACCGAGTTGTTTTCCAACGAGATTTCGATTGGTGTTCCGGAAGCCTGTAAGGAAGCATCCATAATATTAACTCTTCCTAACTGGTAATTGACGGTATAATCAACACCTTCTACCAAAACTCGTCCGCCGGCAGTTACCGTAACCGAACCTTGAGGAACGTTAAATGCACCAATTGCAATTCCGTCTCCGCTTGTTGACTTGAATTTTCCTTTTAACTGGAACTTGTTTTTATCACTGTCCTGAAGTGCCGCCGCTTGTGTGCTGCGATACATCGTTCTGTAAACGTATTTATTCTGGTTTCCGTTATAGTTACCTGCAGCCGGGGCATCATAGTCCTGAGTCGGGCTTGTTCTTAATTTGTTGAAAAGGTGTTCCCCGAAAGGTTCTACGGTTGTAAAGATGATTCTTCCGTTTTGTTTATCAACCGTTAATCCCGGTATAAAATCGAAGAAACCGTCACCGTTAGGCTGCGGGTCATTGGTATAATTCAGCCTGTCCATATTGAAAACACGCAATAAAGGTGTTTGTTCCACATCAGGCGGTAATGGGTTGGCAGCCGAAGGCGCAGCCGGTGTGATATAGTTTAATGGCGACGGATCCGTGTACATGATGTTCAGCTTGAAATCTTCCTGCTCCAATTGATAGGCTCCAGGCAGAGCATAAACGTTTTTCATCATCAGGTTCCAAACCGGCTTATTGACGTTGGTCAGGTTACTTTTCAGCATTTTCAGGATTAAGCTTTGGGTAGTTGGAATACCGTTGCTTACTTGTGTTGCATCGACTCCATCAGTACCAAATTCCCCAACCTGATACACCTGGTCACCTATGGTATATTGGTAGGCAACTGCCAATACCTCATCATTGGTAAGACGCTGTGTCAGGGAAATATATCCCAACTGCGGATGGTAGGAATAGTCGCTTGGCCATGATAATTTTCTGGCATTTTCCAATTTAGAATAGTCCGTTCCTTCACTTACCGTAATACCTGTAAACCCGGAGCTTGCCGTTGCAATTTCACGAATTGACGGATTCAGCACACCGGTTGTTCCTATTTTGGCAGGATCATATCGGTTGTTTGAGTTTTTTGAAGGCGTATTGGCCGGAGCTGTAAAGAAGCCTCCCGGAATTGGGTTCGCCGATACTACTTCATTATCATCCTGACCCGTGAGTTGTGCTTCTCCCAAATCCTGAATTGCGATAATATTTCTTAGGTTATTGTCTGTTGTGCTGACCCTGTTCTGGCGATTGGTTACCCAAACCTCTATTCTGGTAATCTGAACACGGCTATCAATCAACGGATAGTTTCGGAGCGATCTGTCGTATTGGTTTCTGAAGTATTGTGAAAGGAAGAAATGCCTGTCTGCATCATAATCCAATGCAAACAATTCGAATTCCTGCACTGTTCCTCCGCCCTGGGCCGTAACTGTTTTGGTTTGGGATTTCTGCTCTGAGAAGATTCCCGTAATGGTTGTTTTTCCAAACTGGAATTGCGCCTTAACCCCAAAAAGGCTTTGCGCACCACGAATCAGCGTACTGTTTAACGGCAAGCTTACGTTTCCGACTTCAATCTTTTGAATGATATCATCTTCCGTAGGCGTATATTCCAACTTTATCAGGTTTTGGAAAGCAAAGGTAGACTCGGTGTCATAGTTAGCATTGACATTCAGCCTCGTTCCAACTTTCCCCATAAGGCTCATACTGATTCTCTGGTCAAAATCAAAAGTGGTTGTACTTCTGTTTCTTGGCGATAACGCAGGGTTGTCTTGTTTTGTATGTCGGATTCCCAAATCCATTTCGACAGAACCTGTTGGTTTGATGTCGATGGTATTACTACCAAAAATGGTTTCAAAGAAACTGGAATTGACATAATATCGCGGCAAAAGGTCTTTTTTCTTGGCATCACTACCATCTTTTTTACCTTCTATCGCATCTGATTTTTCCTTAAAATACTTTCGCATTGATTCCCTAAGCACCAATTCCTCATATTCCTGCGGTGTAAGAACTACAGGATAATTTATATTAAAACCATTTACGGTATTCGTATAAATATAACGGTCTGTTATGGGGTCATAGGTATATGCCTCTATAATACTAGGGGGATTTTTCAATTCTACTCTTCCAACGGAATACCCTGTTTTGGTAGTATCCTGAACTTCCTCGTCTTCTTGTGCTTGTATCGTTACACTAAAAAAAATCGAAATCAGCCAAAAGCTAATTTTCAAGTTACAGGCAATGCCTTTAGTATAGTTAGTTTTCAAGTATTATAAGGTTTTTAAGGCTAGTTTAATAATGTTTTCAATGCTTGCATTTGGATTTTCCTTAACAATTTTTTCTACAGTTTTTTCCGCCAATTTTCTGTTAAATCCAAGAACTTCCAAAGCAGATAACGCTTCGTCTTTGTTTGTATTGTCTTGTGAAATAGAAACTTCGTCTAAATCATACACTTTTAACACTTTATCTTTCAAATCCAATATAGCCCTTTGTGCTGTTTTACTGCCAATTCCTTTAATGGATTGGATGGTTGCCACATCGCCCGAAGCTATAGACTGGATGATTTGCTTTGGTTCCAGCGAAGACAGCATAGTCCGCGCAATACCTGCTCCGATACCGGAAACAGACAAAAGCAATTTAAAGATTTCTCTTTCAGATTTTTCGGCAAATCCAAACAGTACATGTGCATCTTCCTTAATCTGGAGATAAGTAAAAAGTTTAATGTTTTCCGAGTCAGGAATCAAAGAATAAGTATGAAGTGAAATATTAATATGATACCCTACTCCGTTGCAGTCAATCACAACTTCTGTAGGGTTTTTTTCCACTAATTTTCCTTGTAAATGCGCTATCATGAATTGTTAAATAAATCCCAAATGTAACGAAAAACTTTTATTGAGCCTCATCTAATTGTTCATCAACAAAAAAATACGTTAAAAATTGACTTTTATGGATTTTTGCTTTTTTTCTTTTTCTTGTGCATCAACAACTGCAACAGCGGCCATATTTACCATTTCTTCTACACTTGCGCCCAATTGGAAGATGTGAACAGGCTTGTCCATTCCCATCATGATTGGTCCGATTGAAACCGACTTATCCAATTCTTTCAGCATCTTATAATTGATGTTAGCCGATTCCAGATTAGGGAATATAAGCGTATTTACTTTTTTGCCTGCCAGTTTAGAGAATGGGAATTTTTGCTGCAACATTTCAGAATTCAAAGCAAAATCGGCCTGGATTTCTCCATCAACAACCAAATCCGGATAGTATTTGTGAAGATAGGCAACGGCTTCGGCAACTTTTCTTGCTCCTTCATCATTAGAGGAACCAAAGTTTGAGAAAGATACCATGGCAATGACCGGTTCCATTCCAAACATACGTACAGTTTTGGCTGTCATCAATGCGATTTTTGCCAGCTCATCAGCAGTCGGATTTGGATTTATAGCGGTATCCGACAGAAAAATCGGGCCTCTCTTTGTCATCATCATATTGGTTGTCGCAATCTTAGAAACACCCGGTGCTTTGTCAATAAGTTGCATCATTGGTTTTACGACAGACGGATAACTTCTGGAATAGCCCGAAACCAAAGCATCAGCTTCACCTTCATTGACCATCATGGCTGCGAAATAATTTCTTTCGCGCATCCATTTCTGAGCATCCAGCAAACTGGTTCCTTTTCTTCTTCTGGCTTCCCAGAATGAATTGGCATAACGCAATCTTCTTTCATCTTCTTCAGGCGTTTTCGGGTCGATGATAAGAACATCGGCATCAAAGCCTAATTCTTCTTTCAGTTCCTGGATGATTTCGCGATTTCCAAGAAGAATCGGGGTTCCGATTTTTTCTTCCAGAACAATCTGCGCTGCTTTTAATACGTCTAAGTGGTCTGCTTCAGCAAAAACCACACGTTTCGGGTCAGTTTTGGCGCGATTGGCCAACAAACGAACCATTTTATTATCGGAACCAAGACGTTCCATTAATTCTTCTCTGTATTTATCCCAATCCTGAATTGGATTTGCTGCCACTCCGGAATCCATCGCTGCCTTGGCAACTGCAGGAGCCACTACGGAAATCAATCTCGGGTCAAATGGTTTCGGGATGATATAATCTCTTCCGAATACCAGTTTGGTTTCTCCATACGCAATATTTACCTGCTCCGGAACGGTTTCTTTTGCCAATAAAGCCAATGCTTTTACGGCAGCCATCTTCATTTCTTCATTGATTTTTGACGCACGTACATCGATAGCTCCTCTAAAAATATACGGGAAGCCCAATACGTTGTTTACCTGGTTAGGAAAATCCGAACGGCCGGTAGCCATAATAATGTCCTTACGGGTTGCAACGGCAAGGTGATAGTCAATTTCCGGGATTGGATTCGCCATCGCAAAAACTATCGGGTTTTCTGCCATTTGCATCAGCATTTCTGCCGACATTACATTTCCGGAAGAAAGCCCAAGGAAAATATCGGCACCAACCAATGCTTCTTCCAGCGTTATGCTTTTTTCTCCATTGGCATATTTCCTTTGCATGTCAGATATATCTGTTCTGTTTTTAGAAAGAGAACCTTTTCTATCAAACATGATAACATTTTCAGGATTAATTCCAAGCAATACGTATAGATTAGCGCAAGCCAAAGCCGCAGAACCGGCACCGGAAACCACCACTTTTACGTCTTCAATTTTCTTTCCGGCCAATTCCAAAGCATTAAGTAAGGCGGCTGATGAAATAATTGCAGTCCCGTGCTGGTCATCATGCATTACAGGAATATTCAACTCTTCAACCAACCTTCTTTCTATCTCGAATGATTCCGGAGCTTTAATATCCTCCAGGTTGATTCCTCCAAAAGTTGGAGCTATATTTTTTACCGTCTCAATAAACTTTTCGACGTCTTTAGTATCTACTTCAATATCAAAAACATCAATATCGGCAAAGATTTTAAACAATAAAGCTTTCCCTTCCATTACCGGTTTTGATGCTTCCGGACCAATATCTCCCAATCCTAAAACGGCAGTCCCGTTTGAAATTACCGCTACCAGGTTTCCTTTTGCTGTATATTTATAAACATTATTTACATCCTTCGCAATTTCAAGACAAGGCTCGGCTACACCCGGCGAATAGGCTAACGACAGATCTCTCTGTGTTGCATATGCTTTGGTTGGAACGACTTCGATTTTCCCAGGCGATGGTTTCGCATGATATAACAGCGCTTCTCTTCTTTTACTGTACTTGTTCATTTTTGTATATTTTATTCGGACTTACAAAGGTAAAAGTCTGAATGAAACTGAGAAACTTTTAATGCTATTCTTTTCTTTATATTATGTTTAAGAGTATTTTGCCAAATAAACAATCATTTTAACGAATGTATTTTATGTTCTATTATTTTTTGTACATTTCGTTATCATCAACAATGCTTCATAAATTTTACAAATTCATTGCAACTATGAAAAAACTGCTTTTAATGCTATGCATTATTACCGCCAGCCTTCAATCTTGCCAAAAAGAAAAGGGAGAGACTTCTAAAAAAGAGGATGAAAAACTGAAAACAATATTAGAAAACTACTATCAGGAAAGGCTGAAACTTTTCCCTCTGGAAGCGACCAGTGCAGGCGACAATCGCTATAACAACCTGCTTCCGAATGACCTTAGTGATGACTATATCGCTAAAATAAAAGCGTTTTTTACAAAATACAAAGAGGAACTCGCAAAATTTGACGATTCTACTTTGTCTGAAAATGACAAGCTAAGTAAAGCAATACTGGCTTGGGAATGTGATGCAAATCTGGAAGCTCTCACATTCAGAAAAGACCTGATGCCTATCAACCAGTTTGAAGGAATGCCTTTGATGATAGGCCAATATGCCAGCGGTTCAAGCGCACAGCCATTCAAAACTGTAGAAGACTATAACAACTGGCTGGAAAGACTAAATGGTTTTAACGATTGGGTTATTACTGCTGAAGCCAAGATGAAAGAAGGCGTTTCAAAAGGATATGTGCTGCCAAAAGCACTGACCTTAAAAGTAATTCCTCAATTAAAAGATTTGGCCAAAGAAGACAAGACCCATATATTTTATGCTCCGCTAAATGCTTTTCCAAAAACATTTACAGAGGATGAAAAGAAAACGATTACAGACAACTACACAAAACTGATTACTGAAAAATTAGTACCGTCTCTTAAAAACTTATACAATTATGTGAGCACAGACTATCTGGCAAAAAGCAGGACTACAAGTGGCATTAATGCTATTCCGCAAGGTGACGCTTATTACAAGCATCTTATTAAACGTTATACGACTACCGACCTTACGGCTGATGAAATCCATAAGTTAGGTCTGAATGAAGTAGCGCGTATTTCTGCCGAAATGGAAAAAGTCAAAAACCAGGTTGGATTCAAGGGAAGCCTGAAGGATTTCTTTAATTATGTTCGTGACAAAAAAGAGCTGATGCCATTTACTGAACCACAACAGGTCATCGACAACTTCAATGCGATTCATGAAAAGATGAAGCCAAATCTGGATAAGCTTTTTGATTTAAAACCTAAAACGCCTTTTGTTGTGAAAAGAACCGAAGCTTTTAGGGAAAAATCAGCCAGTGCGGAATACAATCCGGGTTCGGTTGACGGAACGAGACCGGGTATTTTCTACGTTCCAATTCCAGACGTTAAGAAATACAACTTCTATGCTGATGAAGATTTGTTCCTACATGAAGCAATACCGGGACATCATTATCAAATTTCATTGCAGCAGGAAAACACCAGCCTTCCGGAATTTAGAAAAACGATATGGTTTAATGCTTATGGTGAAGGCTGGGCACTGTATACCGAATCCTTAGGAAAAGAATTAGGACTTTATCAGGACCCGTATCAATATTTTGGAATGTTGAGTGCTGAAATGCACCGCGCCATTCGTCTTGTAGTAGATACAGGATTGCATACCAAAGGCTGGACCCGCGAACAGGCTATTCAATATTCTATGGAAAATGAAGCAGAACCGGCTGAAAGTATTGTTGCTGAAATCGAACGTTATATGGCGATTCCGGGACAGGCTTTGTCTTATAAAATAGGGCAATTGAAAATACGCGAGCTTCGTACTAAAGCTGAAAAGGAATTGGGAGCCAAATTCTCAATAAAGGAATTCCACAATCAGGTTCTGGAATCAGGTTGTTTGCCTTTAAAAATACTGGAAGACAAGATTAATAATTGGATTCAAAGCAAGAAATAATACTAAAAGCCTCATTAGTGAGGCTTTTTTATTTAAAGTTTTGTCTATTGGAAAGTTTAGACCATATAAAGGAATCTGTTTTGAAAGGCTTGTTTTTTTTTATTTTTAGACGCGGATTATCACGGATTAATTACGCGGATTTGGGAACTCTATACCACATAATGAATGCAACTCTAATAAATTTCCTTCATAAACTTTGCGGCTCAGCGTCTTTGCGAGCAGCTTTTTTCAACCTAGAGTCGCAAATAAAAAATCTGATTTTAAAAGGTTTCCATTCAATTCTTTTTTTATTTTAAGCGCGGATTATCACGGATTAATTACGCGGATTTGGGAAGTCTATACCACATAATGAATGTGACTCTAATGATTTCCTTCATAAACTTTGCGGCTCAGCGTCTTTGCGAGCAGCTTTTTTCAATCTGGAGTCGCAAAATAAAAATATAAACCCGAAATACTTTTTCTAATTTTTCATCTATTTTAAAAAATCAATATTCCGTTTCAAGCCATCATATTTGGCACGCTTAACAGCGGAGTTTTTAAAAACGGCCCGAAATGTTTCTTCTGTGATTTCTTCCCAGTCTTTTTTGGTCATGGAAAGCAATTCCGGATTCGGGTTGAATAATGGTTCGTTATGAGGTTTGGAGAACCGGTTCCACGGACAGACATCCTGACAAACGTCGCAACCAAAAGCCCAATCATCAAATTTGCCTTTCATTTCCTGAGGAATGTTGTCTTTTAATTCTATAGTGAAATAGGATATGCATTTGCTTCCGTCAACTACATAGGGAGCAATAATCGCACCTGTAGGACAGGCATCGATGCATTTTGTACAGGAGCCACAATGGTCTGTTACAGCGGTATCATATTCCAGTTCCAAATCGACAATCAGTTCCGCAATAAAGAAAAAAGAGCCTACCTGTTTGCTCAAAAGGTTACTGTTTTTGCCAATCCAGCCTAACCCGCTTTTGGCCGCCCAGGCTTTATCCAAAACCGGAGCCGAGTCTACAAACGCCCGTCCCGAAACTTCACCGATATTTTCCTGAATCGAAAAAAGGAATTCCTTTAGTTTTTCCTTTATGACAAAATGATAGTCCTGTCCGTAGGCATATTTTGAAATCTTATAGCTGTCTGCTATCTGGGTTTGTTCCGGATAATAATTCAACAATAACGAAATGACGCTTTTTGAATCGTCAACCAAAAGCGTGGGGTTTAATCTTTTGTCAAAATGATTTTCCATATAACCCATCTGTCCGTGGGCATTATTCTTTAGCCATGCTTCCAATCTTGGAGCTTCTTCTTCCAAAAATCCTGCTTTAGATATGCCACAAGAAATAAATCCGAGGCGCTGGGCTTCGGATTTTATAAATTGCGTGTATTTGGATTTTTGATTTATGATTTTTGATTTATGACTTTAGACTTGTGACTTTAGACTTGTGACTTTACACTTTTAGACTTAAGATTTGTTTATGCGGGATTTTATTGATTTGACTGTGCTGACAAAGATTGCTGTTAGTTCGTTTCCTTCTTTCCAGATTTGGTTTAGTTGTGTGTAATCAATCCATTTTTTCTCTTGAAGAATTTCTATCCAAAATAAGGTTTCATCAGCTTCTTCGATGACAATTGACATTTTGGAAATAAATCCCCTATCACTTCTTGCCCTACAAACAGCCCTGTAATTTGCTCCTACCGAAGTACCATTTCTAACTATCTGATTGGCAATTGCCCTTCCTGAAATTGTATTTGGCAGTTTTTCTACCACATCAATTACCATTAACGAGAACTTTTTGTTCTTGCTTTTAATTCTTCCGAGGTCGTGCATAATTATTTTAAATGGCTTATATCTTATTCTCTTCAACCCCACAACACAAATCAAAAATCTTAAATCCTAAATTTCAGAAGTCAGAAATCTTAAATCTTAAATTTAAAAAAGTCCTCCCTGGATATTTGCCCTGATTTTCCCTAAATGTTTATAGGCTTTTTCAGTAACTTCTCTTCCTCTAGGGGTTCTTATAATAAAACCTTCTTGAATCAAAAACGGTTCGTAGACTTCTTCAATCGTTTCTCCGCTTTCTGAAACTGCTGTTGCCAAGGTCGATAATCCTACCGGCCCTCCTTTAAACTTATCAATAATTGTTGTCAGGATTTTGTTGTCCATTTCGTCCAATCCATGGGCATCGACATGCAGGGCTTTCAATGAAAACTTTGCAATTTCTATGTCAATCTTCCCATTTCCTTTAATTTGGGCAAAATCACGTACTCTTCGTAATAATGCGTTGGCAATTCTGGGAGTTCCACGGCTTCTTCCGGCAATTTCGATCGCTGCTTCCATTGTAATTGGCATTTTTAAGATTGCCGAGCTGCGTTCAACTATTGAAGTCAGAAGTTCTGTCGTGTAATATTGCAAGCGACTCTGGATTCCGAAACGGGCACGCATAGGTGCTGTCAGTAATCCGGATCGCGTGGTAGCCCCAACAAGTGTAAACGGATTCAGATTTAATTGTACAGTTCTGGCGTTTGGACCTGATTCTATCATGATGTCAATTTTGAAATCTTCCATTGCAGAATATAAATATTCTTCCACAATAGGGCTCAAACGGTGGATTTCATCAATAAAAAGCACATCGCGTTCTTCAAGATTGGTGAGCAGTCCTGCCAAATCTCCGGGTTTATCCAAAACAGGACCAGACGTAATCTTGATACCGGCACCCAATTCGTTTGCCAAAATATTGGCAAGCGTCGTCTTTCCCAGACCCGGAGGTCCGTGAAACAACGTATGGTCTAATGCTTCCTTCCTAAGATTAGCTGCCTGGACAAATACTTTCAGATTCTCCAATACCTGATCTTGCCCTGTGAAATCATCAAAGGACAAAGGCCTTAATCTTTTTTCAAAATCAAGTTCTTCTGAATTGTAATTGTTGCTTGTTGGATCTAGATTTGCATTCATCTGGCAAAGATAGAGAAAATGTTGATTTCCTGTCCGGGCTAATTACCCTACATTATAGCCTTTGGCCAAAATAGATTGCCATTCCGGATGCCTTTTCAGATAGGCCGCAACAAACGGGCAAAGTGGCGCTAAAGTATATCCGTTATCCTTAACGAAATTCAGGGCTTTCTCAACCATGCTTCCTCCTACGCCTTTACCTTCCAAAGCTTTTGGCACTTCGGTATGTGTAAGATACATGATGTTGTCTTTGTTGATGATGTATTCAATAAAGGCTATATGATTTTCAACTTCCATTTCGAATCTTCTCTTGTCCTGATTTTGAACCAATGGAATGTCAGCATATTTATCACTCATAGCAAAAAAAATTTAAAGTTAGGGAATGAGGAAAGGTACAGAAAAAATCGACACCAGTCAAAATAAGGTTTTTTTAATATCTTTAACACAAATTAACAAACAACCTTAAAAAATTATATGAAAGACCAACAAGAAGACAATCATTTAAAGCGGGAATTAGGATTATTGGATGGAACGATGCTCGTTGTGGGTTCCATGATTGGTTCCGGAATTTTTATTGTGAGTGCCGATATTGCCAGACAGGTCGGTTCTGCCGGATGGCTGACGCTAATCTGGGTCATTTCCGGATTGATAACCGTTATTGCCGCAGTGAGTTATGGAGAGTTGAGCTCCATGTTCCCAAAAGCGGGCGGACAATATGTTTATCTTAAAGAAGCTTACAACAAACTGATTGCTTTTTTATATGGTTGGAGCTTTTTTGCCGTTATACAAACCGGCACGATTGCAGCGGTTGGTGTTGCCTTTTCAAAATTCGCGGCTTATTTGTATGAGCCTTTGAGCGATGAAAATATTTTATTTACGATTGGCTCTTTTAAATTAAATGCGGCACAGATTGTTTCTATCATTACGATTATACTGCTGACCTATATCAACAGCCGCGGTGTTAAAAACAGCAAAACGCTTCAGACTGTTTTGACTATTATTAAAATTCTTTCGCTTCTTGGCCTTGTTGTTTTTGGATTGTTTATGGCTGCAAAAGCAGATATCTGGAATGCCAATTGGGCAGATGCCTGGAATACAAAATCCTATAATGCCGATACCAAATCATGGTTGCCTATTAGCGGTACGGCATTGATAACCGGAATTTCAGCCGCTATGGTGGGTTCGTTATTTTCCAGTGATGCCTGGAATGGCGTGACTTTTATTGCCGGAGAAATGAAGAATCCAAAACGTAATGTGGGATTGAGTTTATTTTTGGGAACTTTTATTGTGACTGTTCTTTATATCCTTGCCAACCTGATGTATCTGGCTGTTGTGCCATTTGAAGAAATTGCTCTTGCCAAATCAGACCGGGTGGCTGTAGTGGCATCCAACTATATTTTCGGTAATATTGGTACTTTGATTATTGCCATTATGATTATGATTTCCACTTTTGCCTGCAACAATGGGCTGATTATGGCCGGAGCAAGAGTGTATTACACAATGGCAAAAGACGGATTGTTTTTCAAAAAAGCTGCCGCACTCAATACCGCCAGTGTTCCTGCCTGGGCTTTATGGGCGCAATGCATCTGGACTTCGGTTTTATGCCTTACCGGAAAATATGGCGCCCTGCTGGATTATGTGATGATTATTGTTATTATCTTTTACATTTTGACCATTTACGGCATATTTATACTTCGAAAAAAAATGCCTGATGCTGAACGCCCTTATAAAGCTTTTGGCTATCCTGTACTACCAATACTTTATATCATTACTGCTTCTGCCTTGTGTATTTCGCTTTTGATTACAAGGCTTGAAACGTGTGGCTGGGGTGTTGCCATTATGTTGGCGGGAATTCCTGTTTATTATATTACAAAGCCCAAATCTGAGGAGAGTCAATCCTAATAAACAAGTTTCTTAATATTTTCTGTAATGGTTTTTCTGTCTGTTTCCAATTTTGCCAATTTGAAAGCAGTATTAAAATGTGCCAACGCTGTTTGGTTGTCAAAATCAGTATACAGATGTCCTAACAGTGAAAAGTAAAAATGGTTATCTTTTAAATTTAGCTTTTCTGCTTCCTGAATTGCCTTTTCTTTACCATGAACTTTGGCTAATGCAAAAGTACGGTTGAGTGCTGCAATTGGTGAATATTCTAATATGAGCAGACTGTTGTAAAGTTGGAGAATATTGTCCCACTTTTCATCGGTGTCTTCTTTCTGCGTATGCCAATAGGCAATTCCGGCTTCAAGATGGTACCTCGTTATTCTGTCTCCGGTTGACGCCTGGTTTAAGAAATAGGTTCCCTGGATAATTAATTCCTGGTTCCATTTTGTTTCGTCCTGGTCGTCATATAAGACGATTTCGCCCTTTTCATTGGTTCTGGCATCAAATCGTGACGAATGGAAGCTCATTAGGGAAAATAGCGCATTTACGGATGGCTTATTGGTCGCTTTGTTCTCCATTAGCAGATGCACAAGCCGCATGGCTTCGGCACAAAGATCTTTTCGCAAGATGGTATTTTGTGAAGAAGAATAATATCCTTCCGAAAACAACAGGTATAAGGTTGTGAGAACCGGTTCCAGCCTGTCATTGATCTCCAGTATAGTAGGCTGTTGTATTTTTATGTTTTCTGCTTTCAGCTTTTCCTTGGCTCGGTTGATTCTTTTGTAAATGACTTCTTTGTTCGTCAAAAAAGCATCAGCAATTTCCCGAATTCCGAAACCACAAAGCAGATTCAAAGCCAAAGCCACCTGCGATTCTGTCGAAATACACGGGTCACAGACCGTGAAAATCATGGCTAACTGGCTATCTGCAATATTTCTGGCAGATAAGTCTATTACTATTTCTTCCGATTTCTGGGCAGCATATTTAAACTCGGGGGATAATTTCTGCTCAAAGAAGACATTGCGTTTAAGATGGTTTTTGGTTTTATTTTTGGCGACGGTATACAACCATGCCGTTGGATTATCCGGTATGCCTTTTAAACTCCATGTTTCTGTAGCAGCAAGAAATGTATCGCTAACAATATCTTCTGCAATTTCTATGTGTTTGATACCAAAGAGGTAACAGAGTACCGAAACCAGTTTCCGATACTCTGTCCTGAATAAATTGTGCAACAGTTGGCTGTCTTTCATCTTTTAAACTACTCTGTTGGAACAGCCATTCTCACTTCAACACTGGCACCCCATTTTAAAATAGGACATCCTTTGGCAATTTCAACGGCTTCCTCATAATTCTCTGCCCTGATTAAGAACAAACCTCCTACCGATTCTTTTATCTCGGCATAAGGTCCGTTTGTCACGACATTATCCTCTTTTACAACCCTACCGTCTGAATCCCATCTTTTGGGTGGCGCAACTAATTTGTTTTGGGCCGCTATACCGCCAATCCAATCCTGGAATGGTTTGATTGCTGCCTGCATTTGTTCCGGTGATGGTGTTGCATCCTTACTGATCATATCTCTACGGATTATTAATACGAACTCGTTCATGTTATACTGTTTTTGAAATTATTAAATGTAGTGAAAGTTTCCAATTTAAAAATCAGCCAAACTGGCCAACTTTGTAGGTTCCGATTGCATGAGGAAAAGCAATGTTGATTCGGTTCCAAGTATTGATGGTCGTAATTGCCAAAGTCAGATCAATTAATTCCTGTTCCGAAAATTGCGATGCTGTTTCTGCATAGACCGCATCTGTCACTTCACATTTAGTCAGTGCTTCTGCCCAGGCAAATGCAGCTCTTTCTCTTTCGGTGTAGTAAGGCGCTTCTCTCCAGGCACTCAAACCATATAAACGCTGTTCTGTTTCGCCTTTTGCACGGGCATCTTTTGAATGCATATCCAAACAATAGGCACAACCGTTAATTTGAGATACTCGAAAATAAACCAATTCTAAAAGTGCCAATTCTACTGGTGATTTTTTCAGGTAGGCACCAATCCCGAAAAGTGTTTTCATGGCTTCCTGTCCTTTTACATGAATGTTGATTCTTTGTTCCATTTTATTTGAAGTTTTAATTGTTATATACTGTAATGACAATCGGGATTTTGAAATTGGACAAAAAACCTAATTTTTTTTCAAAAAAAAATCCGTTTCAATTTCTTGAAACGGATTTTTTTATTCTTTTTATAATTTATGAATGGTGAAGTTCTTCTTCGCCTTCTTTCATTGGCACTGTTTGCGGAACGAAATCATCATCAAAGCCAGGCTTGCTGTAATCGTATGGCCATCTGTGAACTTCAGGAAGTTCTCCAGGCCAGTTTCCGTGAATGTGTTCTACCGGAGCTGTCCATTCCAAAGTATTAGATCTCCATGGGTTTTGAACTGCTTTCTTTCCGTAGAAAATACTTACGAAGAAGTTCCAAAGGAATACCAACTGGAAAGCTCCTCCAACTAAAGCAAATACAGTAATCAATACGTTTACGTTTTGCAAGTCATCAAATAACGGGAAAGCTGTGTTTGTATAGTAACGTCTTGGAAGACCTGCCATACCAATAAAGTGCATTGGGAAGAATACTCCGTAAGCACAGATAGCAGTTACCCAGAAGTGAATATAACCTAAGTTTTTGTTTAGCATTCTACCGAACATTCTTGGGAACCAGTGGTAGATTCCGGCAAACATTCCGTAAAGTGCAGAGATACCCATTACCAAGTGGAAGTGCGCTACCACGAAATACGTATCGTGAACGTTGATATCCAAAGTACTATCTCCAAGGATGATACCTGTCAAACCACCAGTAATGAACGTAGAAACCAATCCGATTGAGAAAAGCATCGCAGGGTTCATCTGCAGATTCCCTTTCCACAAGGTCGTGATGTAGTTAAATGCTTTTACAGCAGAAGGAATTGCAATCAACAATGTTGTGAAGGTAAACACCGATCCAAGGAACGGGTTCATACCCGAGATGAACATGTGGTGACCCCAAACGATAGTTGAAAGGAATGCAATCGCTAATATAGAAGCAATCATCGCTCTGTAACCAAAGATTGGCTTACGAGAGTTTGTTGCAATAATTTCAGATGTAATACCAAGAGCCGGTAATAATACGATATATACTTCAGGGTGTCCTAAGAACCAGAATAAGTGCTCGAACAATACCGGAGAACCTCCCTGGTAGTGTAATACTTCTCCAGCGATATAGATATCAGAAAGGAAGAATGAAGTACCAAAGCTTCTATCGAAAATCAATAATAATGCAGCTGATAAAAGAACCGGGAAAGATACGATACCAATGATAGCAGTAATAAAGAAAGCCCAGATTGTAAGTGGCAATCTTGTCATTGACATCCCTTTAGTTCTTAAGTTGATAACAGTTACTACGTAGTTCAACGACCCCATCAAAGAAGAAGCGATGAAAATAGCCATAGATACTAACCATAATGTCATACCTGTACCTGAACCTGGAATTGCCTGAGGCAAAGCCGAAAGAGGAGGATAAATTGTCCAACCTGCAGATGCTGGTCCCGACTCTACGAAAAGAGAAATCACCATAATCAAACTTGAAAGGAAGAACAACCAGTATGAAATCATGTTCATAAATCCGGAAGCCATATCACGCGCACCAATCTGCAATGGAATCAAGAGGTTACTAAACGTACCGCTCAATCCGGCAGTCAAAACGAAGAATACCATGATTGTTCCGTGAATTGTAACCAAAGCAAGGTAAGCATCGTTTCGCATTACTCCTCCCGGAGCGAATTTCTCTCCAAGGAAAAATTTGAACACGCCAAAAGATTCTTCTGGCCAGGCCAATTGCATTCTGAAAAGCATTGACATTCCCACACCAATAATACCCATGATGATACCAGTAATCAAATACTGCTTGGCAATCATCTTGTGATCGATACTAAAGATATACTTCGTGATGAAGGTATCTTTATGGTGGTGTTCGTGTTCGTGATCGTGTCCGTGATCGATATCGTGACCTACTGCTGACATATATTATAATTTAAATTTTATTTAAAAGATATACTAATTATTAATTGGCTGCTACAACTTTAGTTGTATCTGCTACTGGAGCTTTTGTCGTATCTGCCGGTGCTGCTGCACCTTCTTCTGCTTTAGGCTCTTTTTCAGCTTTAACTGCAGAAACCAATGTTGGCTTGTCGCTTAACCATTTTTTGAAATCAGCTTCACTTTCTACAACAATCTTCATTTGCATGTTGTAGTGAGAAGGTCCGCAAATTTTGTTACATAGCAATAGGAAATCAAAATTGTAAGGATCTAATCCCTGCTCCCCTTTTTTCACTAATTCAACACTTTTCTTAGCTCTTAGCTCGTTGATGTGTGCTACTTTTTCAACAATATCCGGATGCTGACGCATTTCAGCCGTAGTCTTAGTAGGAACAAATGCAAACTGAGTAACCATACCAGGAACACAGTTCATCTGAGCTCTAAAGTGTGGCATGTAAGCAGAGTGCAATACGTCCTGAGAACGCATCTTGAACAATACTTTTTTACCTTTTGGCAAGTGTAACTCTGTTACTACTTTGTCATCCTGAGCATTAGGGTCAGACACATCAACACCTAGAGTGTTAACTCCTTCAATATATCTTACGTTTGCTTTTCCAAGCACGTTATCTTCACCTGCATATCTGGCTTCCCATGAGAATTGTTTTGCATATAGTTCAACTACGATAACATCTTCATCTTCGTCAACAAACATAATGTTTGTCCATGCATACAATCCGTATAAGATTAAACCAGCCAATACGATTACCGGAATAATAGTCCAGATGAACTCTAATTTATCATTATCTGCAAAGTATAATGCTTTCTTTCCCTGCTTACCTCTGTATTTGAATGCGAAGTAGTGCAAAAGAGCCTGAGTAATGAATTGAACAGTGAAGATCAAAATCATCGAAATCCACATCAGGTTATCTACATCCTGCCCGTGTTCAGAAGCAGAGTTGCTCATTAATGGGAAGTGACCAAATTTAATTATGCAATAAATTGTCGTAACATATATGAAACCCAGAAAGGCAAACATCATATATCCATTAATATTATTGTCTCTGTCATTGGCAACTTGTGAGTTATCACTTAGACCGCCAATTTGAGTCAAATCGAAAATTTTAGTTAATTGCCAAATCGCAACAGCTAATAAAACTAAAACTATAATTACCAACAAACTTGTCATCTGTTTTTTTCTTTAAATATTAATAATGAAAATGTTTACTTTCCTCAATAAATGGATTTCTCTTAGCCAATAGAGGAGATTTAGATAGCGCTGTAAAGACTACGAAGATAAATAACCCAAGGAAGAAGAATATCGCTCCAATTTCACCTGCACCAATGAACCAACGGTCACCTACAGTAGCCGGCATAATCATATTATAAAAATCAATGTAGTGACCTGCCAGGATAACAACACCAGCCATAACAACAATCCAGGTCAAACGTTTGAAGTCTGTATTAATCAAAATCAATACCGGGAAAAGGAAGTTCATGGCAACCATTCCAAAGAAAGGCAGGTTGTATTGCTCGATTCTTGTAATGAAGTAAGTTACTTCTTCAGGAATATTCGCATACCAGATCAACATGAATTGTGAGAACCATAAGTAAGTCCAGAATACACTGATACCAAACATGAATTTAGCTAAATCGTGGATATGGCTTGTGTTTACATATTCCAAGTATCCTCTTGATTTCAGGTACAATGTAACCATAGCGATTACTGTAATACCGCTTACGAAGAAACTTGCGAAAACGTACCATCCAAACAATGTACTGAACCAGTGAGGGTCAACAGACATAATCCAGTCCCAGGACATGATAGATTCTGTTACGATAAAGAATACGAGGAATCCTGCTGATATTTTGAAGTTCTTTTTGTAGAAAGCGTTGTCGCTTGCCTGATCCTGAGCCAAACAGTTCTTTCTTGAGAAATATCTGTAAAGGTTCCATCCGATGATGAAAACTGCCGCTCTGATTAACCAGAAATATTCGTTCAGGTAGCCTGATTTGTTTGCAATCAGTTTGTCATATTTAGGATTTGCAGGGTCTAATAAATCTGCGTCCATCCATACAAACAAATGGTGTACGTGGAAAGCTCCAAGTGCCAAAAGAACAAATACAATAATAGAACCCCAAGGCAAATAAGCCGTGATTCCCTGCATTACTCTAAATAAAACCGGAGACCATCCTGCCTGAGCAACCTGTTGGATTGCGTAGAATGCTAATGCACCTAATGAAATCAACATGAAAAACAATGCTGCTACATAAACGGCTGCCCAAGGCTTGTTTTTTAATTGGTGGAAAACGTGCTCTACGTGTTTTGCGTGTTCTGCTGCATGAGCATCATCATGACCGCCTTCTGCTTTGTCATGACCGTGAGCCACAACAGCAGCATGATCATCATGGTGTTCTTCTGTTGCTGCAACTGCGTGAGCTGTATCTTTAGTAACTGAAATTGTATCTACATGAACTGAATCTGCCATTGAAGCTTCAGGTTTAGCTTCTGCGGCTGCTACTGTCTCATGAGCTTCTGTAGCAGTTCCATGAGCTTCATGCTTGTCATGGCCAGCCACTGCTTCATGATGTCCGCCATGTCCGCCGTGCTCTTCTGCTTCTTTCTTAAGGATTTCCTCTACTTCAGCTGTATTTTTTGGTGCAGTTAAAAAACTATATCCTACCCCAAGGATACCTACAACCATAAGGATAATAGAAAAGGTTTTTAATTTGCTTGAAAATGTGTACATATCTATTAAGATCAGTTTGTTCTACAATTATAATTCACTTTTTAGTTTCATCACATAAGCTGCAACCATCCAACGCTCTTCAACAGATAATTGATTCGCATGAGAACCCATTGCATTCAATCCGTAAGTCTCTACGTGAAAAACACTTCCTTCAGTGATAACTCTATCAGCATAGCTAGGAACACCTAAGAATTTCTCTCTTTTAACCAGGTTACCTTTTCCGTCTCCTTTTTCTCCGTGGCAGATTGCACAATAGATACCGAATAGCTTCGCTCCCTTGTCAGAATTTCTTGCAATTGAATCTAATGGAGATTTCAAATTAGCTTTTGCCAATTCATAACCGGCTGTTGAATTTTCATATTCATAAGGCTGGAAACCTCTTGGAATTGAACCTTTTGCAGGCAATTGCCCTTCTTTTCCATCTTTAAAAGCACCAGACTCAGAATAGGTTTCATAACCTACTGATTCATACATATTAGGAAAGTATTGATAATTTGGCTTTCTCTTGTTGTGACAAGAAACTGCTGTTATCGCGATTCCTACTAAAAGTGTTATTTTATATAAACTTTTCATATCTACTCTTAATGCTTTTCTATTACTTTAACTTCTACTGCTCCAGTATTTTGAAAGAATGCAACTAATTCATTCTCGTCTCCATGAACTGCAACTTCCATCAAAAAGTGATCGTCTGTAGTTCTTACATCCGGGTTTTCTGCTTTTTTGAATGGCCACAATCTACTTCTCATGTAGAATGTGATTACCATTAAGTGGGCAGCAAAGAAAACAGTCATCTCGAACATAACCGGAACGAAAGCCGGCATGTTTTCGATATAGCTGAAACTTGGCTTTCCACCGATATCCTGAGGCCAGTCAGAAATCATGATGTAGTTCATCATTGTTGTTGCCACAGAAAGACCTACTAATCCGTATAAGAAAGCACAGATTGCTAATCGGGTTGGAGATATTCCCATTGCTTTGTCCAATCCGTGAACTGGAAAAGGCGTGAAAACTTCTTCAATATGGTGATGAGCTGCACGTGTTTTCTTAACGGCATCCATAAGCACGTCATCATCATTATAAATAGCGTATATAACTTTATTACTCATGGTGTGAATGTTTATTTTCTTCTCTTTGTTTTTTATAGTTTTCTCCAGAAGATTTCAAGATTGTCTTAACCTCTGCTTGAGCAATCACAGGGAAAGATCTAGCATATAACAAGAATAATACAAAGAAGAAACCGATTGTTCCGACAAATATTCCAATATCAACGAATGTTGGTGAGAACATTGTCCAGGAAGATGGAAGGTAATCTCTGTGCAATGAAGTTACGATAATTACGAAACGCTCAAACCACATACCGATGTTTACCACAATCGAGATAACGAAAGAGAACATGATACTTGTTCTTAATTTTTTGAACCACATGAACTGAGGAGAGAATACGTTACATGTCATCATCGCCCAGTAAGCCCAAGCGTAAGGACCTGTAGCTCTGTTCAGGAATGCATATTGTTCGTATTCAACACCTGAATACCATGCAACGAACAACTCAGTGATATAAGCCACACCTACGATAGAACCTGTAATCATGATTACAATGTTCATCAATTCGATATGTTGTAGTGTGATATAAGCTTCAAGGTTAGAAACTTTTCTCATGATGATAAGCAGGGTGTTTACCATTGCGAATCCTGAGAATACCGCTCCCGCAACGAAGTACGGAGGGAAGATTGTAGTATGCCATCCTGGAATTACGGATGTTGCGAAGTCAAAAGATACGATTGTGTGTACAGAAAGTACAAGTGGCGTTGCCAAACCTGCAAGAACCAAAGAAACTTCTTCGAAACGTTGCCAGTCTTTTGCTCTACCGCTCCAACCGAAGCTTAAGATTGAATAAATTCTTTTTGTGAAAGGAGTGATTGCTCTGTCTCTAAGCATTGCGAAATCCGGAAGTAAACCTGTCCACCAGAAAACCAATGATACAGAAAGATACGTAGAAATCGCGAATACGTCCCAAAGCAACGGTGAGTTAAAGTTAACCCAAAGTGACCCGAACTGGTTTGGAATTGGCAATACCCAGTATCCTAACCATGGACGACCCATGTGAATGATTGGGAAAAGACCCGCCTGAACAACCGAGAAGATGGTCATTGCTTCTGCAGAACGGTTAATCGCCATTCTCCATTTTTGACGGAATAATAAAAGTACTGCGGAAATCAGCGTTCCAGCGTGACCGATACCAACCCACCAAACGAAGTTAGTGATATCCCAAGCCCATCCAATTGTTTTATTTAATCCCCATGAACCGATACCAGTAGAGATAGTATATATGATACAGCCTAATCCCCAAAGGAATGCGACTAGGGAGATTGAAAATACAATCCACCATTGTTTGTTGGCTTTCCCTTCAACAGGTGCAGCTACATCTACTGTTACATCGTGATAAGATTTATCACCTATAACTAAAGGTTTTCTAATGGGTGCTTCGTAATGAGACGACATAATCCTTTATCTTGTTTCTTAATTAATTATTTATGACTAGGTATTTCTAACTTTTACGTGATAGAATACATTAGGTTTTGTTCCAACATGTTCTAGCAAATGATACATTCTTGGGTCTTGCTCTAATTTAGCTACAGGACTTTCTTTCTCATTTACATCTCCAAACACCATCGAACCTGAAGTACATGCTGCAGAACAAGCACAAGCATCATTGAATTCACCTTCTTTAACCGGTCTTCCTTCTCTCTTCGCTTTCAAGATGACAGCTTGAGTTGACTGGATACAGAATGAACATTTTTCCATAACCCCTCTTGAACGAACAACTACATCCGGGTTCAACACCATACGACCTAAATCATCATTCATGTGGAAATCGAATTCAGAGTTTTTGTTGTACAGGAACCAGTTGAAACGACGTACTTTGTACGGACAGTTGTTAGCACAGTAACGGGTTCCAACACATCTGTTGTAAGCCATGTGGTTTTGTCCCTGACGACCGTGTGATGTTGCAGCAACCGGACAAACAGTCTCACAAGGAGCGTGGTTACAGTGCTGACACATTACCGGCTGGAATGCTACCTGAGGGTTATCTGAAGGGTGTTCCATTTCTCCAAATCCTCCAAGAGAACCTTTATCTCCGAATAATCCTTCGAATCCTTCTTTTTTCTCGTTGTCTTTTGCGAAAGTCTCTTCAGAAGAATAGTATCTGTCAATACGCAACCAGTGCATATCACGGCTTCTTCTAACTTCTGCTTTTCCTACAACAGGAACGTTATTTTCAGCATGACAAGCAATGACGCAAGCACCACAACCTGTACATGAATTTAAGTCAATAGACAATTTAAAGTGGTGTCCGATTGTTCTGTCAAACGAATCCCATAAGTCAACTGTATTTGCCTTAACAGGATTGTGGTCTAACGAAACCATTGGAGCCGGGTTCCATACGCTGGCATCCACTTTAGGGTCATTGAATACGCTAAGAGTCGTTTCCTTAAGAATATCTCCTCTTCCCATCAATGTTCTTTGCAACTGAACGCAGGCAAATTCGTGATCACCGCTAACTTTAGCAACTTTCGCGCCTTGATTTGCATTTGAACCTGCATATAATGCGTAGGCATTAACACCTACCTGCATTTCTTCTTTTAATGATTCTTTACGGCCATAACCTAAAGCAACACCAATTGTTCCTACTGCCTGACCTGGCTGGATGATAACAGGAACTTTTTCCAGTTTCGCTCCACCAACTTCGATAGAAACATAACTTCCGTTCAAACCTCCGTTTGCCACGTTGTAGTTTTCTACTCCTAATTTTTCAGCATCAGCTCTTGAAACTGTTACATAGTTATCCCATGAAACACGCGTAATCGGATCCGGGAATTCCTGCAACCATGGGTTGTTAGCCTGCTGGCCGTCTCCCATTCCTGTTTTAGTATAAAGAACCAATTCAAATTCACCTAATTTTTTAGCCTGAGCCAAATCAGAAGCTGCTTTAGCATAATCTGCATTACCACCAGAAACGGCAGTTACAGGCGTAGCATAAACACCATCGTGAACCAATTTGTTCCAGGTTGTTCCTGAAGCAATTGAAGAACCGACAGCTTTTAGGTAATCGTAATAAGAAGTTGAATTATCAGACCAAAGCAAAATAGCTTCCTGGAATTGTCTTGAATCGAATAATGGACGAATCGTTGGCTGCATGATGCTGTAATTTCCTTTAGAAATTGTAACATCTCCCCAAGATTCCAGGTAGTGAGGAGCCGGAGCGGCAATTGTAGAAAGAACAGCAGTTTCGTCTTCTTTCAAAGAGAAGGCTACTGATAATTTTACTTTCTTCAAGCCTTCAGCAAAATCTTTTGAAGCTGCAAGTGTGTAAACCGGGTTTACACCATTCATAATCAATGTATGAACGTTACCTGCTTTCATATCAGCTACTAATTGAGCAACTGCTTTAGCATCACCTTTTCTGGTCAATCTTGCACCGGAAGGATTGAATGCCTCGGATTTTAATGCATTGTTGATAGCAAACACAAGCAATTGTGCATTTAAATCATCCAAACCAGAAACCAAAACCCCTTTTGATCCTGCCGATTTAAGCTGCTGCGCCGCTTTTACCACTTCCTCTTCTCTTGCAATTTTTTGAGTTCCAACAGAAGCACCTGTGATGATATTATAAATTTTAACCAAAGCATGTTTTTGGTCCGTAATTGTCAATGGTATACGCTTATCAGCATTTGCTCCTGATAAAGACATATTTGACTCCAACTGGATGTGCTTAGACATTTTTCCGTTTTTCGGAACACGTCCTTTTGCATATCCTGAGTCAAATCCTCCACCTTGCCAGTCTCCTAAGAAATCAGCACCAACAGAAACGATTACTTCTGATTTAGAGAAATCGTAATCTGCCAAAGCTCTTTCTCCATATGCCATTTGGAAAGCATCCAAAGCATTGGATTCAGAAACCGCATCATAAACTACATGTTTTGCAGAAGGATTCTTTGCAATGAATTCAGCAATCAGCTTATCAGTAGATGGACTCGCCATTGTTCCTGTAAGTAATACTACCTGACCTCCATTTGCTTTTGCATCGTTTAAGCTAGCTTTAACTTTTGCATCAACATCAGACCATGAAGCGGCCTTTTTTGCAATTTTAGGCTGTTTTAGACGAGTACTGTCGTATAAAGAAAGAACGGAAGCATGAACTCTTGCATTAGCACTAAGTTTTACTCCGTCAACAATATTGTTTTCAACTTTAATTGGACGACCTTCACGGGTTTTGATCAAGATGTTAGCAAAATCAAATCCGTCAGCCATCGTTGTTGCATAATAATCTGCAACACCAGGAATAATTTCTTCCGGCTGTACTACGTAAGGAATCGACTTAATTACCGGACCTTCACAAGCCGCCAAAGATGCTGCTGCTGTACTAAATCCTACATATTTTAAGAAATCACGACGTGATGTTGATGTTGCTGATAATGATTCTTTGTCTCCTAAAAACTCTTCCACAGGAATTGGTTCTGCGAATTCGTTATTTCTGAGCGTCTCAACAATAGAACTATTATCGTTTAGTTCTTCAACACTTTTCCAGTATTTTTTGTTTGATGACATCGTATATATATATTAGCTTCTTAATAATTGATTAATAGTGACACTTACCGCATTCCAATCCGCCCATTTCAGCGGCAGTAAGTTTGTCTTTACCATACTTCTTAGCAAGTTCAGCATGGATTTTTTCGTAGTATGCATTACCTTCCATCTTAACATCTGTCTTGCGGTGGCAATCTACACACCATCCCATTGTAAGTGGTGAGTGTTGTTCCATAAGCTCAAATGTTTCAACCGGACCGTGGCAAGTCTGACATTCAACACCAGCAACAGAAACGTGCTGAGAGTGGTTGAAGTAAACAAAGTCAGGAAGATTATGAATTCTAACCCATTTTACAGGCTGTGTTTTTCCGGTATATTTTTGAGCTGCCTTATCCCAACCCACTGCATCGTATAGCTTTTGGATTTCTCCATCATAGAAAGCTTTACTGTGCTCCGGAGTTGCAGTAGTTTCGGCAACTTCAGAGATATTCTTGTGACAGTTCATACAAACATTCAAAGAAGGAATACCTGCCGTTTTACTAACTCTTGCAGAAGAGTGGCAATATTTACAGTCGATACCGTTATCACCAGCGTGGATTTTGTGAGAATAGTGGATTGGCTGGATTGGCTGATAACCCTGATCAACACCAACCTGCATCAAATAACCATATACGAAGTATCCGCTGGCTAGCATCAGGAAGATTACAGTAACCAAAACCAGGAATTGGTTTCTGGCAAAAGCAATCCAGATTGGAATAGTAGGCTCTTTCTTAATTGGCTCAACACCGTTTGCTTTAGCAATCTTGCCAAGAACATTGTTCACTAAGAACAACATCACAACCAACATTGCCATAACAAGAGCTAACGCACCAAGGATTACATTGTTGGAAACACCAACACCGCCTTGCTCCATTCCACCATCAGTAGAAAGACCACCAGCAGCAGCTTTAGGCTCAGCTTTTGGCTCAGATGTATACGCCAGGATATTATCAATATCAGCATCAGACAACTGAGGGAATGCAGTCATTACCGACTTGTTGTTTTCGTTAAAAACTTTTACCGCAGCAGCATCACCAGCCTTAATCATCGCCTGGCTATCTTTAATCCAGGCATGAAGCCATTTTTTATCATGTCTTTCAGTCACGCCTCTCAAAGCCGGACCTGTCATCTTCGCGTCTAATTTGTGACACGCAGCACAGTTGGCATTAAAAAGCGCTTTACCGGCAGCAACATCGCCAGCACCTGCAGCAGGAGCCGCGGCTTCGGCAGCTGGAGCAGCTGGATCTTGAGCAAAAGATGAAACGGAAAATGTTAGCATTAGCGCTAAACTGAACAGTAATATTCTTGAAATCGAATTATGGTTACCCACCTTTTTCATATTTAAAAATGATTATCGACTAATTTTGGTATGATTTTTTCTCATAAGAAAATAACGAGAAAATTCAATACGTTCTTTAAAACTTGCACAAAAATACGACTTATGAACTATTCTCAAAACCTTAAATAAGTCTTAAATACCAATTTATATTAATTCTAAATAATTTTTTTAGATTTGGTTAAAAACAGAAATATTACATTTGTACAAAATTAACTTCATTATGAGAATTTTAAGTCCGAAATCCCTATTCTTAAACGCTTCTTTCATAGCATTTTTAACAGTTTCAGCCCATTCACAAGAAAAAAACATTAAGGTCACACAAGACCCAAAATTTGAACAATTGCTAAACGAAAAACGTAAAATCAACTCTTCTTTAACCGTAAATGAAAGGTATAAAATTCAGATTTTTAATGGCGATAGTGAGAACGCCAAGAAAATGCTGCAGGATTTCAAGAAAGAGTTCAAAACCCTGGATGGCACCATTGTTTTCAATACGCCAACCTACAAGGTATGGATTGGAAATTTTAAGACTAAAATTGAAGCTGAACGCAATCTGGCCGATTTAAAGAAAAAGTATCCGAACGCACTGCTTATAAAGCCCGGCAAATAGATTAAACGATAAAAACAAAAAACCCGATGCTTTCGCATCGGGGTTTTTTATCTAATTATTTCAGTTTCTTCTTAACTGCAACTTCCTGGAAGGCTTCGATAATATCCATCTGTTCGATGTCATTATAACCTTTAATCTGGATACCGCAATCATAACCTTTCGACACTTCTTTAACATCGTCTTTGAAGCGTTTCAAGGTTGCCAGTTCGCCGGTGTAAATAACTACTCCGTCACGGATTAAGCGGATTTTAGAACTCCTGAAGATTTTACCGTCTGTAACCATACATCCGGCAATTGTACCCACTTTAGAAATCTTGAACGTTTCACGAATTTCTGCAGTCCCGGTAATTTCTTCCTTCATTTCAGGAGAAAGCATTCCTTCCATCGCATCTTTCAGGTCATCAATTGCATCATAGATAATAGAGTAGTTACGGATATCGATTTCTTCTTTCTCTGCCAATTGTTTTGCATTTCCGGAAGGTCTGACGTTAAATCCGATAATAATCGCATCAGACGCAGAAGCCAGGTTGACATCGGTCTCAGTAATCGCACCAACACCTTTATGAATGATCTTGATTTCGATTTCTTCTGTAGACAGTTTAGAGAACGAATCTGCCAATGCTTCAACAGAACCGTCAACGTCTCCTTTAATAATAATATTCAATTCTTTAAACTGACCTAAAGCAATTCTTCTTCCAAGTTCTGCCAGGGTAGTATGTTTCTTGGTTCTTGCAGACTGCTCACGGATTAACTGTGTTCTCTTAGCCGCGATTTGCTTCGCTTCTCTTTCGTCTTCAAAAACATTGAACTTGTCACCCGCTGTTGGCGCTCCGTCCAAACCAAGAATAGAGATTGGTGTTGAAGGTCCTGCTTCTTTAACGGCATTTCCTCTTTCATCATACATAGCCTTAACCTTACCGTGGTTTTTACCGGCCAATACATAATCACCTACTCTTAATGTTCCGGCCTGAACCAGAATTGTAGTCACATAACCTCTACCTTTATCCAACTGTGCTTCAACAACAGTTCCGACTGCGGCTTTAGAAGGATTGGCTTTCAAGTCAAGAATTTCTGCTTCAAGCAATACTTTTTCCAAAAGCTCCTTAACTCCGGTACCTATTTTAGCAGAAATATCATGAGATTGGTATTTTCCACCCCAATCTTCCACCAATAAGTTCATTCCTGCCAATTGTTCCTTAATTTTTTCAGGGTTAGCGGCCGGCTTATCAATCTTGTTAATCGCAAAAATCATTGGAACACCAGCTGCCTGAGCATGGCTGATTGCTTCTTTGGTTTGCGGCATAATATCGTCATCGGCAGCAGCCACAATAATGGCGATATCGGTTACCTGAGCTCCTCTGGCACGCATCGCCGTAAACGCCTCGTGACCCGGAGTATCAAGGAATGTAATTTTTTGTCCGTTATCCAGAGTTACCGCATAGGCTCCAATGTGCTGTGTAATTCCACCCGATTCACCCGCAATTACGTTTTCTTTACGGATATAATCCAAAAGGGAAGTTTTACCGTGGTCAACGTGACCCATCACCGTTACTATCGGAGCTCTTGTTACCAAGTCCTCTTCTTTATCTTCGATAATTTCCTGAGCTTCTTCGATGTCAGTTGTAATAAATTCAACATCATAGCCAAATTCATCAGCCACGATTGACAATGTTTCTGCATCCAGACGCTGGTTCATGGTCACCATGATACCCAAAGCCATACAAGTACCGATAACTTTAGTAATTGGCACATCCATCATGGTAGCAACTTCACCAACAGTAACGAATTCTGTCACCTTGATTGTTTTACTTCCTTCTTCTAATGCTCTTTGCTCATCATCAGATTTCTGACGGTGCGTATCTCTTTTATCTCTTCTGTATTTGGCAGCCTTAGATTTATTTCCTTTACCCTGAAGTTTTTCCAGGGTTTCTCTGATTTGGTTTTTAACCTCTTCTTCTGTAGGCTCAACTTTTGCCACAACTGCAGGTCTGTTACCTTTATTGAAACCAGGTCTGGCATTTCTATTGGCGTTGTTACCGCCTGCATTATTGCCCCCCGGACGCGGACCATTTCCGGGCTGCTGACCTTGTTGGCCACCTCCTTGCGGAGTTCCAGGCTTACCAGGGATTCTCTTCCTTTTATTCTTGTTATTGTTGTTGGCATTAGCACCCGCAGCACCAGGAGTACCCGGCTTATTTGGAGCCGCCTTCGGATCTTCCTTCTTCTTTTTAGGCTTGTTAAATTGAGACAAGTCAATTGTCTGGCCCGTGAAAGTAGTTCCTGATAATTTTTGATATTGTGTTGCTATCGCTTCTTCAGCAACAGGCTGGTCATTTTCAGCCTTTGGCGCAACTGTTTCTTTTTTAACTTCCTTCACAACCTCAGGCTTCACCTTTTCTTTTGAAACTTCAACAGGCTTTGGCGTTTCAACCGGAGCCGCTTGTTTTTCAACAACTTCCTGTACAGGCTCAGCAGGTTTTTCTGGAGCAAGAGTTGGCTCAGTGGCTTTTGGAGCTGGTTCTGTCGCCGGAGCTTTTTGCTCCAAATCGATTTTCCCCACTTGCTTAGGACCGCTCAATACAGCCTTAGCTTTGATGACTTCCTGACGTTGGCGTTCTTCTTCCTGTTTGCGTTTTTCCTCTATCTCACGCTCTCTTTCAATACGCAATGCCTCTTTCTCTTTTCTTTTTTCTTCCCCAACTTCTTTAGAAGCCTCTTTTCTCCCCTTATCGCCAGCAAATTGACTTTGCAGAATGTCATACTCCTTATCAGATATTTTTGCGTTTGGGTTAGCATCAATAGCAATACCCCTATCCTTAAGATAGTCAACGGCTCTATCTAACGAAATATTCAATTCCCTTAAAACCTTGTTTATTCTTATTACTCTTTCTTCAGACATAAAATCTTTTTATTATTACCTTTTTTGTTGTGTTGTTGCTGAGTTTAGTCTTCGAACTCTTCTTTTAGAATCCTTATTACATCAAGAATTGTTTCTTCTTCCAAATCTGTTCTTCTAACTAAATCATTAACATCTTGTTTCAAGATACTTCTTGCAGTATCAAGGCCAATTTTTGCAAATTCCTCGATTACCCAAGCATCGATTTCATCAGAGAATTCTGTTAATTCAACATCATCTTCTTCTTCTGCGATATTACCCTCACGGATAACATCCAATTCATATCCGGTCAAAAGACCAGCCAGCTTGATATTGTGTCCGCCTCTACCAATTGCTTTTGATACTTCTTCCAATTTCAGGAACACATCAGCTCTTTTAGTTTCTTCGTTTATTTTAATTGAAGAAACTTTTGCCGGGCTTAATGCTCTTGTAATAAACAATTGCGTATTGGTCGTATAATTAATAACATCAATATTCTCATTTCCTAATTCACGAACAATACCGTGAATTCTTGAACCTTTCATACCAACGCAAGCTCCAACAGGGTCAATTCTATCATCATAAGAATCTACAGCTACTTTTGCTTTTTCGCCCGGAATCCTAACCACTCCTTTAATAGTAATTAGTCCGTCAAATACTTCCGGGATTTCCTGCTCAAACAATTTTTCCAGGAACTTTTCAGATGTTCTGGACATAACAATCTGCGGCTTATTTCCTTTTAGCTCCACATTCTCGATTATACCTCGAACGTTATCTCCTTTTCTGAAAAAGTCTGACGGAATCTGTTTTTCTTTAGGAAGCACAATTTCATTTCCTTCATCATCCACCAAAATTACGGCTCTTGGACGAACATGGTGCACTTCTGCAGTATAAATATCGCCAATTAAATCTTTAAATTGCTTATACAGGTTCGTATTATCGTGTTCGTGTATTTTTGAAATCAGATTTTGGCGCAAAGCAAGAATAGCTCTTCTTCCCAGGTCAATTAACTTTACTTCTTCAGAAACTTCTTCGCCAATTTCGAAATCCGGCTCGATCTTTCTTGCTTCCGTCAATGTAATTTCTTCATTTTCAAAATCCAGATCTTCATCGGCAACAATAACTCTTCTTCTCCAAATTTCCATATCGCCTTTATCAGGATTGATAATGATATCGAAATTATCGTCAGAACCATACTTCTTCTTCAATGCATTTCTAAACACATCTTCCAAAATCGCCATAAGCGTTACACGATCAATCAGCTTGTCGTCTTTAAACTCTGAAAATGACTCGATTAATGCAATATTCTCCATGCCTATTCTTTAAATTAAAATGTTATTGTAACAATTGCTTCTTTTATGTCAGTATACGGAATCTCCTGTCTTTTCTCAACAGTTTCTTTTCCTTTACCTATTTTTTTAGGTTCTCTTGCAGTCCATACCAATGTGATGAATTCCTCATTTGCATCAGCAAGTTCTGCAGTTATAATATCGGTCGCAGTCTTTACCTGTAGTGTCCTACCTATGTTTTTCTTATACTGCCTTACCAGTTTCAGCGGAGCCGAAACACCTCCCGATGCCACTTCCAAAGAAAAATCCTGTTCTTCGCGGTCGAGATTATGCTCTATAGCACGACTGATGTCGATACAGTCCTGCAAAGTTACACCATTATCACCATCTAAAGTAACAATAATTTTGAAAGCATCGGTTATCGTAAGATCGATAAGAAAAATGGATGGTTTTTCTTCCAGGCCCGCTTTTAATAACTCACTAACTTTTTCCTTAAATGTCATATTTTTATAAAAAGAGGGGACTATTTGTCCCCTCATTATTTAAGTTTTAATAAATAACGCTGCAAATATAGTGTTTTTTTTCTATATTGAAAATCATTGTAGTATATTGTGCCATATTAAATTAAATTCTTACCTTTATGTAAGAAAAAACAAACTGTATAATCACATACTTATACTTAAAATTATGAAAAAAATTTTAGTTCCAACCGATTTTTCTGACCACGCAGAATATGCCCTGAAAGTTGCCGCCCAGATTGCTAAAAAAAATAACGGAGAAATCGTGCTTCTCCATATGCTGGAACTTCCGGGACAAGGAAGCGATGCGATAGGCTCCGGAAGCGACATTCCTGAAATCATGTTTTTCAAAAACAAGGCCATCGAAAAACTGGAAAGCCTGATGGACATCAGCTATCTTGAAGGAATTCCGGTATCAGAAATTATACAGTTCGAAAAAACATTCGAAGGAATCATCAACATCAGCAAAAAAAACAATGTAGACCTTATTGTTATGGGTTCTCATGGAGCCAGCGGTTTCCAGGAAATGTTTATCGGGTCTAACACAGAAAAAGTGGTTCGCTCTTCAGACATTCCCGTATTGGTCATCAAAAAAGAAGAAGGAGAATTTAGCGTAGAAAAATTTGTTTTTGCCTCTGATTTTACAGACGAAATAAAAGGTTCTTTTGCCAAAGTCGTAGAATTTGCAAAAAAATTCAACGCACATCTCAACCTGGTAATGATAAACACTCCGAACAGCTTCAAGTCTACTGAAGTTTCCAATAAAATCATGCAGGATTTCGTTTCCAATTTTGACATTAGCGACTATACTTTTCACATCTACAACGATACGAATGTGGAAAAAGGCGTTCTGAACTTTGCAAAAAGCATTAATGCCGATTTAATTGGAATGAGCACTCACGGAAGAAAAGGACTTTCCCACTTCTTCAACGGAAGCATCAGCGAAGACTTAGTCAACCATGCACAAAGACCGGTCGTTACTTTCAAAATTTAATAAAAACCGATTATAAACAAAAAAACCTCTCAAAATTTGAGAGGTTTTTTGTTGGCCTACTAGGACTCGAACCTAGAACGACTGAACCAAAATCAGCTGTGTTACCATTACACCATAGGCCAGCAGTGCTTGATTGCGGGTGCAAATTTAGCACAAAAAACATATTGCGCAAATTTTTATTCAATTTTTATTGAATATTTTTTTTTTAGCTTTTCGTTACATAAAAAAGCATTTTCTTTGCAAGTATAAATTTTATTAGTTCTGTATGGTATCTTTCAACTTTAAAAAATGGAATACAATTTTGGGATGGACAGCCTTTGCTATTGCATTGGTGACTTACTCCCTGACTGTTGAACCCACATTAAGTTTCTGGGATTGCGGCGAATACATCTCTACTGCCGCCAAGCTCGAAGTAGGCCACCCACCGGGAGCCCCTCTTTATCAGATGATGGGCGCATTCTTCGCCATGTTTGCGACAGATGCCTCAAAAGTGGCTTTAATGGTTAACATGATGTCTGTTTTTTCAAGTGCATTTACCATTCTTTTTATGTTTTGGTCGCTGACCTTATTATTAAAAAAGCTGGTTTCAAGATTCTCCGAAATTGACAAAAATACCTCAATCGCAATTTTAGGCAGTGCATTTGTAGGTTCACTGGCTTATACTTTCTCAGACAGTTTCTGGTTTAATGCTGTAGAAGCAGAAGTTTACGCCATGGCCAGTTTGCTTATAGCCGTATTGTTCTGGTTGGGATTACGATGGGAACAGGATATGGACACGCCTCGCGGAAACAGATGGCTGCTGCTTATTTCATTGATTGTGGGACTTTCTTTCGGGGTTCACTTCATGGCATTGCTTACTATTCCTTCTATCGGATTCTTATACTATTTCAAGCATTACAAGACCGTTACCATCAAGAATTTCATTATTGCCAACATAGTAGTCGTTTCAATATTACTTTTCATCTTCAAACTGCTTTTGCCTTTAACAATGGGATTCTTTGGAAAAACCGAAGTTTTTATGGTCAACAGCTTAGGAATGCCTTTTGATTCAGGAACTATTTTTGTTGCGTTGCTGTTTGTAGTCTTATTCTACTTCGGATTAAAATACACCAAACAAAAAGGCTTTATACAGTACAACACTATGATTTTGTGCGTCCTTTTCATCCTGATTGGATTCTCTACCTGGATGATGCTTCCAATACGCGCCAATGCCAATACGGTTATCAACGAAAACAAGCCATCAGATGCGAGAGAAGTTCTTGCTTACTACAACAGGGAGCAGTATGGTGTAAACCCATTATTCTACGGTCCGCAATTTTCGGATACTTATGCCGGACTGGACAAGGACAACCCTTATCTTGACAAGGCTCCAAACTACGAAAGAGACTATAAAACCGGAAAATATGTAATCGTAAACAATTACAAAAACGCCGAACAAAATACAGACGACAATCACAAGGCTTTCCTGCCAAGAATGTGGAGCCCTGAACATGCTGAAAACTACATGACATTTACCCATGTATTGAATTTCAGAATGAATCCTAATTACGAATACGAAGAAGAACTTCCAAGATACGGCATTAATCCAAACGATTTGTCTGAAGAGGAATTGGCACACTACACCTCACAATTGCGTGCCGAAATGGAGAAAAATGTGGATGAGTTCCGCAAAGCCTATGCTTCGGGACAGATTGACACTGAAGGATACCATAAATTCCTTAAATCCTATGGTGATTACCTAATCATTGACAAACCTACAACAGCAGACAACTTTAAGTTCATGTTCGAATACCAGTTCGGATATATGTACTGGAGATATCTGATGTGGAATTTCACAGGAAGACAGAACGATAACCAGGGAAAATATGACAACCTGGACGGAAACTGGATGAGCGGAATCAATTTTATTGATGAAGCGCGTCTGGGCTCTCAGCAAAACCTTCCATCGGACGTTTTGAACAACAAAGGACGCAATCTGTATTATTTCCTTCCTTTCATTCTGGGAATCATAGGATTAATCTATCATGCAAATAAAGACCTGAAAAGTTTTTACGTATTGCTTGCCTTATTCTTATTTACCGGGCTGGCATTAAAAATCTACCTGAATGAAAGGCCGTTTGAGCCGCGCGAAAGAGATTATGCTTTGGTAGGTTCTTTCTATGTGTTTGCCATCTGGATTGGATTTGGTGTCTATGCGATATTTGATTTTATCAAAAAATGGCTCAACCCTAAAATTGCAGGGCCGGTTGTTATTGCAACTACCTTATTGGCTGCTCCGGTTTTAATGGCTTCTCAAAACTGGGACGACCATGACCGTTCCGGCAAATATACTGCAATTGCAATGGCAAAAGCGTATCTGAATTCCTGCGAACCAAACGCCATTCTGTTTACTATTGGAGACAATGACACCTTCCCGCTTTGGTATGCTCAGGAAATCGAAAACATCAGAACCGATGTTCGTATTGTAAACACCAGCTTATTTATGACGGATTGGTACATCGACCAGATGAAGGCAAAAGCCTACAGCTCTGAGCCATTACCAATAACCTTTAAGCACGAGCAATATGTGGGAGATAAACTGGATTACTCAATACACAGGCCACAAACAGACAAGAGATGGAATATTAACGATTTTATGAATTTCCTTTCTCTGAATGACCCAAGAGCGCTGTATGAGCTTCCAAACGGACAAAAAATCCACTATTTCCCGACTAACAAAATCAGGATTCCTATCAATAAGGAGGAAATTATTGCCAACAAGGTAGTTTCTCCTAAATATTATGACTCGATTGTTCCTTATATTGATATTGACATCAAGGACAGGGCTCTTTACAAAAACCGTTTGATGATGTTAAATGTCGTAGCCAACAATAACTGGAAACGTCCTATTTATTTCACCGGAGGAAGCTTTGGAGATGATGACTACTTATGGATGAAAGATTATTTACAGCTGGATGGAATGGTTTACAAACTGGTTCCTGTAAAAACAGCGCTTTCAAAAGCTCCTAGCCCAATGGATATGGGGCAGATTGATTCTGATAAGATGTATGATATTGTCATGAAATGGGATTGGGGTAATGGTGGAAGTACCAAGATTTACCATGACCCTGAAACGCGCAAAAACAGCATCAGCTACAGAACAAATCTTGCCCGACTGATGGAACAGCTAATCAATGAAGGCAAACCTAAAAAGGCAAAAGACATTATTGATTTGGCGATGAAGCAAATGCCAATAGACCAATACGGATACTATGCTTTCGTTGAGCCATTTGCCGGAGGTTATTATGAAGTGGGCGAAAAAGAAAAAGCAAGGGAAATTCTGAAGAAACTAATGAAAAAGTATCAGGAAAGCCTGACTTACTTCAAAACATTCTCCGCTACAGAACAGAACGATTATTATGTTGACATTGTTACCGACATTGAGCGTTACAGAGGACTACTTGAAGTCATGAAAGACCGCGGCGATAAGGAATTCTATGAAGCAAACAAAAAAGACTTCAATTCTTACAACGCAATGTTTAAACGTTTTGAACGAGATAACGAATAAATAAAATTCCCTGCATGGGATTCCCGATGTGCCAATTTGAAATTCAAATTGGCACATCTACTTTAAAAAGACTTGAGATGGGTTTATGGGTAAAAACAAATCGGTTAATTAAATGGGCTCTTCCAAAATACACCTGGGATATTCCTAATAATGCCAATACAATTTACCTTACGTTTGATGACGGCCCTATTCCCGAAATTACAGAATGGGTACTTGATGTATTAAAAGAACACGGCATAAAAGCCACTTTCTTTTGCATTGGCGACAATATTGAAAAGCATCCTGACATCTTCCATAGAGTAATCCGGGAAGACCATGCGATTGGCAACCATACCTTCAACCATCTGAAAGGCTGGGATACTCCTAAAAAAGACTACATTGAAAACAGCATGTCATGCGAAAAAGCCATCCAACAACACGTTAAAGGCGACGGACAGGGAACAAAACTTTTTCGTCCTCCATACGGAAAAATAAGCCCGTCCCAATCCAGATTATTGAGAAGGCTCGGCTATAAAATTATTATGTGGGATGTTATAAGTATGGATTTTGATAAAAACACCACGCCGGAAAAATGCCTTGAGAATGTAATAAAGAATACGGCAAGCGGAAGCGTAATTGTTTTCCATGACAGCATAAAGGCTTTCAGAAACCTTCAATTTGTATTGCCTGAAGCGATACGCCGTCTAAAAGAGAAAGGATTTGTTTTTGACAAGATTAGCTAAAGCTGCTCCTGCACCAAACCAATTATAGTATTAGCGTCCAGCTCTCCAGATTGTCTCCAAACCATCTGACCTTCCTTATATATCATAAGCGTCGGGAGCCCTTTAATACGCAAAGCATCAGCCAATTCCTGGTTTTTGTCTACATCAATCTTAATCACTTTTGCCTTGTCTCCCAAAGCTGCGGCCACATCTCTAATCACGGGATGCATTGATACAGACTGTTCATTCCAATCTGTATAAAAATCAATTAAGACTGGTACAGAGGCGTTGATAAGTTCTCCAAATTTTGACATAATTGAAAATTTACTTTGACTTTATTTCTAAATTACAACAATTTTTTATACAAATGTAGCATATTTGCTGAATTATGCTACATTTTCACCTTTTTTTAGTGTAATGACTGTAATTTCCGGCCAAATACCCACCCTGCCCGGATAGGCATGGAATCCAAAGCCCCTGTTTACGTAAATATAACGCCCCACATTTTCATATAATCCGGCCCATTGTTTGTAAATATATTGGACCGGGCTCCACTTGAAAAAACCGGGAATTTCAATTCCAAACTGCAAACCGTGCGTATGCCCGCTTAATGTAAGGTGGTATTTTGTCTGGTGATTTTTTATCTCATATTCCCAATGCGAAGGGTCATGGCTCATCAATATCTTAAAATCGGAATCTGTCAAACCTTCCGACGCTTTTGTTAAGTCGCCTGCTTTTTTAAAATTATGCCCCCAGTTTTCAACTCCAATCAAAGCAATTTCATCGGTCCCGTTACTGATTTTTACATTCTGGTTGAGCAATAACTTAAAATCAATCTGCCTGTGCAAATCTTTAATAGCTTCGAAATTTTCTGATTTCGCCTTGTCGGATGGCCATTCCACATACTCGCCATAATCATGGTTTCCTAAAACAGAATATTTTCCAAGTTTCGGGTTGTGTATTTTTTTAAATGTATCAATCCAGGGATGCATTTCTGTAGCATGTGTATTCACTATATCGCCCGTAAACAGAACCAGATCCGACTGCTGTTCATTAATCAAATCAACTGCATATTGGATTTTCTCGGGGTTATCAAAACTGCCACTATGTACATCAGATATCTGGGTGATTGTCGTTCCGTCAAAACTATCTGGCAGGTCCGGAAAAAACAAAGTCTGCCTTATAACCTTAAAATTGTACTTCCCTACCGTCATACCATACAAAAGAGAAACAAAAGGAACCGCGGCAATTCCAAGTGCCACCTGGCTTATAAACTTTCTTCTGTCCGGAAGAAAATGTCCCCTGTCATTATTACCCAAAAAATGAGTAATGATTCCCGAAAAAACACGATAAATATCTTCTCCAAACAAAATAAAAGTCAGAACCAATTTTGGCAAAAAGGTCAACAAAACAAGTCCGATAGTTATTAATGATTGCCGGTTCTGCCCCACAGTCCTGTCAAACTGGGTAAACGAATAAATGACAAAAATAATGATGGCAAGTGAAATAAGTTGGTACGGAATCAGAATCCATTTCGCTCTTGTAATTGTCTTGAATGCCTGAAATGCATATAGTTCTACCAAAACAACAAAAGCAATAAAAAATATCCAGCGAAGCATTAGTTTGATTTAGAATTTAAGCAAAGTAAATAAATAATGCTACTGCTCTGGATTTAATTGGATAAATTTTAACTATAACAGGATTTAACTGCCCGAATTGGCTTCCTATTTTATAACCGAATTATCACATAATAAAATTTGTATGTTAAAATATTTAGAAATCGTAAATACGGAAAGCCGTAAAAAGAATATTTGACAAAACTAAATTTCATCTTATTTTTATTTAATCTAAATAAATAACTTTGTGGTGTTTAGAAATCCACAAATTATGAAAAAAATATACTTAGTAGTAACAACAATCTTTACCTGCAGTCTTTTACAGGGTCAAATATTTCAGGAAGTCACCAACCAGACGTTTCAAGGCGTGTTTTATGGCGATGCTGCTATAGGCGATTTTGACAGCAACGGAAGAACCGATTTTATCATTTCGGGTGCCAGGCCGGGCTATACAGGATATTCCGGACTCTATAAAAACAATAATGGTGCTTTTACTGAAAACCTAAATGCTGGCATTAGCCAGATAATGTATTCCTCAATAGCTGTTGGTGACCTCAACGGCGATAACAAACCGGATTTCATCATTACGGGAACCAAAACAGGAGAAAATGCTTCTGTCGTTTTCGAAATTTATTATAACAATGGCGACGGTACATTTACTAAAAACACAACTTCCGGAATTCCGGGTGTAAACTTTGGTTCGGTAGCAATTGCAGACCTGACAAATGATGGTGTGGCAGACATTGTTGTGAACGGAAACTTAGGCACCGAATACATCACAAAAGTTTTCCAACAAAATTCTGACGGTACTTTTTCTGACCTGAATGCCGGACTGATGGGCACTTACTTTAGTGCTATAAAAGTTTTTGATGCCAATGCAGACGGATATCCGGATATTCTGGTAACCGGATTCAGCACCAATTATATCCCTGAAACCAAATTATATACCAATTCAGGAAGCGGTTCTTTTACAGAAAAGCCGATAACCATACCAGGCATTTATTTTTCCTCTATTGATGCTTTAGACATCAACAATGATGGACATTTGGATTTGTTGATTTCCGGAACCGACTATACGCCAACTCCAAGCCTTACTATATACACGAATGACGGTTTCGGAAATTTCATTCTCCAGGAAAACAACTTTACAGGAACCTATAACGGGAACTCAAAATTTGTAGACTATAACAATGATGGACTAATTGATATTTTTTCAATTGGGAGTAATGCAGCCGGTACAAACACAGTAGTATTATACAAGCAGAACCTTGACGGCAGTTATACGTTAGACACAGAAAACAGCGCTCCCATTGTTGGTGTGAATATGTCAAAAGGCCTATGGCTGGATTTTGACAACGATGGCGATTTGGATTTGCTTACCATTGGTTTTGAAGGTGGCAATGTGGCGCAAACAAGGTTATACAAAAACAAAACAATCAATCAGGAAACTTGCGGTGAGCCGGGTAACAATACCGGAGATTTAGGTTGCGTGACTTTCACCTATGAAGGAACAAGCGTAACTTATACTACCGTTCGTGGTAGCGACGGTAATATCTGGCTGCAACAAAATCTTGGAAGTGTCAGCGTTGCCACTGCTCAAAACGATGAAGCTTCTTACGGCGATTTGTTCCAATGGGGAAGATGGGACGACGGACACCAAAAAAGAAATTCAGTTACAGGAACAGTTCCAACACCAAACAATCCGTTGGGGCTAGCTGTAGGAAGCGAAACCCATTATACAGGTTGGTGGACACCAAACGCTTTAAGCGACAAATGGGAAGCTGCCACTCCTTCAGCTGCAACAGAAGTAAACGGTTGCGACCCATGTAAGGCATTAGGAAACGGATGGAAACTTCCAACAGAAGCAGAATGGACCGCAATCAAGGAATCGCAAAACATACAAAACCCTGCGACAGCTTTCCAAAGCGTTTTAAAACTTCCTGCATCAGGATACAGGGCTGCATCGGGGTCATTTAGTTTCGTTGGAACAAGAGGTTATTTCTGGAGTTCTACAACGAGTTCATCAGGAGCTAAATATATGTATGTAGGCAGTACAATAGCCAACCCATCTGCAGGTGGCCCGAGAGCTCAGGCAGCAGCCATCAGATGTATGAAATATCCGCAAACCACATCAACCTATTGCACTGTTTCGGTAGATTATGATGTAGAACCCATCACAATGGTTAATTTCTCTGACATCAATAACCTGACTTCAGAAGCTGTAAATACGACTCCAGCTTATGAAGATTTCACTTCAATTGTAGGAAACGTAGTCAGAGGCAATACCTATCAATTAACTGTAAAAGGAAACACAGTTGGCCAATTCGAACATGATATAAGAGCATTCTTTGACTGGAACAAAGACGGGGTTTTCGATATGCAGACAGAATACTATCATGCCGTACTGATGCCTTCAACCGGAGTTGATGCCATAGAAGCAACCGTAAGCATTACTATTCCGGCTACAGCAGTTATAGGTGATACAAGAATGAGAATCATCAAAGACCAATGGAATATTTATGAAGAGGGAGAATTTGATGCCTGTCTGAATGCCTATTACGGTCAGGTAGAAGATTACACCATAAACATTCAGGAAAGCCTGGGTACAATTGATTTCAGTAAAAATGATTTCATAGTATATCCAAACCCAACCAATGGCATAGTGAATATCCAGACAAAAGAAGCTATTAAGAATATTAGCCTATACAATCATTTGGGGCAGCTTATTGTTAAACAAAAACAGGAACAGCTAAACCTGACAAATCTTGCCAGCGGCATCTATATGGTTCGCGTCGATTTTGAAAACGGACAAACCGCCAACAAAAAGATTATCAAAAAATAATACCAATAGCGCTGGTCCCATTTTTTGAGGCTGGCGCTATAATTACAATACGGAAAGCAGTAAGGAATAATATCTGCAAAACTAAACTTCCGGTTATTATATTATTGAGAAATTATAAACCATATACAAATACTATACACCATGAAAAAAACATTCTTTCTATTCATCACAATTTTAAATGGCGGTTTTATGTACAGCCAAATTTTTCAAGCAGTTACTAACCAGACATTCCAGGGCGTATTTTACGGTGATAGCGCCGTGGCAGATTTTGACAACGACGGAAAAACTGATTTTATCATTTCGGGAGCCAAGCCGGGATATACGGGATATTCAGGACTTTATAAAAACAACAACGGAATATTTGCAGAAAATACCAATACTGCCCTCAGCCCGATAATGTATTCTGCCATTGCTGTGGGTGACCTTAATGGTGATAACAACCAGGATTTCATTGTAACAGGAACAAAAACCGGGGAAAATTCACCGATAGTTTTTGAAATCTATTACAATAACGGCGACGGTAGTTTTACCAAAAACACAACATCAGGCATTCCGGGTGTAAAATACGGTTCGGTTGCTATTGCCGATTTGACAAATGATGGTTTACCAGACATTGTTGTCAACGGAAATCTGGGTTCACAATACATCACAAAAGTCTTCAGGCAAAACCAGGACGGTACTTTTTCAGACCTGAATGCAGGACTGCTGGGAACCTATTTTAGTGCTATAAAGGTTTTTGATGCCAATGCAGACGGAAATCCCGACATTCTGATAACGGGATTAAGCACAAACTATAGGCCTGAAACCAAACTTTACATAAACTCAGGAAGCGGAACATTTACAGAAAAAACTACAACCCTACCGGGTATCTATATTTCTTCAATTGACGCTATGGACATCAATGATGACGGTTATCCTGACCTATTGATTTCAGGAACCAACTACTCTCGCATTCCAACATTGACGATATACACAAATGATGGTTCGGGAAACTTTACGATTCAGGAAAATGGCTTTACAGGTATCTACAATGGAAATTCAAAATTTATAGATTACAACAACGATGGTCTCATTGATATTTTCTCAATTGGACGCAATGCTAACAATGAAAATACAGTACTGTTATATAAGAAAAACAGTAATGGAACCTATACTTTAGACACTGAAAACAGTGCTCCCATTATAGCCGTATACATGTCTAAAGGTCAATGGCTTGATTATGATAATGATGGAGATATGGATTTACTAACCATTGGCTTTGAAGATGATAACGTAGCACAAACAAGGCTTTACGAAAACAAGACAATCAATGACGGAAATTTAAACACCGTTATTTTTAACAAAAACGATTTCAAATTATACCCAAACCCAACAGAAGGCTTAATCAATATCAAGACCAGAGAAGCCATCAGAAACATTAGTATTTACAACCATTTAGGACAGCTTATCACCACACAAAAACAGACGCAGTTCAATTTGGAAAATCTTGCCAACGGTATCTATATGGTTTGTGTCGATTTCGAAAACGGACAAACAGCCAACAAAAAAATTATTAAAAAATAGTACAATAACCTGGTTCTGATTTAGGACTAGCGCAACAATTAATCATTTATACTTTTACATGCAAACAAATTACACAAAAACATTTACCCTACTGCTTCTGATGCTTATTTATGGAACAGCATCAGCACAGATTGTCAATTATGGATTCTCACAAAGTGTCGGAACCTTTACAGATTTGACCAACCCAACCTTAATTGCGGAGCCTACCTCATTAACAGGAACAGGTGCAATTGACGACAATAAATACAATGCCGTTGCAATTCCGTTCAGTTTTCCATTTAACGGAACCACTTTTACAGCATTAAACATCCATGCTGATGGTTTTGTAAGTTTTGGAGCAACATCCCCAAGCGGCAATACTCCTATTTCGAATAGTGCAACTACATTTGACGGCGCGATTGCAGCCGTTGCCACAGATATGCACGCCTTATACAATATTGACGGAAGAACGGGAAGCATCAGTACTCAGGAAGTAGGAACGGCACCTAACAGGGAATTTGTAATTCAATGGATGCATTTCAGGCCCTATTTAAGTTCTACCTCAATCACCAGTTATTTTGACTGGAGTTTTCAAATTCGCCTGAAAGAAAACGGAGAAATCAATATTGTTTATGACCTGAAAGTAACAGGAACACCAACTTCGGCAACGGCGCAGGTTGGACTTCGCGGAGCTATAAATTCCGATTTCAACAACAGATATTCCAGCGGAGTTGCCACAAGCAACTGGATACTTTCCGCTGCCGGTTCGTCAAACACTTCATCGATGACCTGTAATTCCACTTCCTTGCCAGGTTCAGGTTACACCTTCACATGGGTACCGCCTTCACCATGCGTGGTTCCGGCATCGCAACCTACTGCTCTGACATTTGACATACAGGGTATTATCATAAACGGAAGCTTTACGGCAGCAAGTCCGAGAGCAGACAAATATCTGGTATTGAGAACTCCGCAAGGAACTGTTCCAAACCCTCCGCAAAACGGAACAAATTATGCCACAGGCAACAATACCGCACTTAACGCTTACGTAAGCTATAGTGGTAGCAATACAAACTTCACAGACAATAGCTCTAGCGGCATTCAGGGAAATACTGCCTACACCTATACGGTTTATGCAATAAATACTGCCTGCACAGGAGGACCTGTTTATAACACAACAGCTCCATTGACTTCAGATGCGGTAAACTGTCCGGCTCCTGTTAATCAGATAACTTCAGCGAACGCTACAATGAACAGCTTTGTCCTTAATTGGGCTGCTCCGGCAAGCGGAAATGCAGCTACTTTCAATTATGTTATTGAAGTGGCTACCAATAGTGACTTTTCAAGCCCTGTTGCCGGCTCTCCATTTACACAAACTTCTTCACAGACAACATTCCTGGTAACCGGATTATCAAGCAACACCAAATATTTTTATAAGATAAAAGCGGTAAGCAATTGCAGTGGCGTTTACTCTTCAACTGGAAATATTTCTACTTTATGCGAATCTGTTACGGCTCTTCCTTATACAGAAAGCTTTAATGCGACCGACCTTTCCTGCTGGGCAACAACTATGATTACCGGAACTGCGAATTGGGCTGTATCAACAGGGACTTCCGAAGTTCCGACAAGAATAAGCGGTGAAAGACAAATGATTAAAGCTTACAACAATTCAAGTGCCTTGCTTATCAGCCCTCTATTCGACTTCTCTGCACAAACACATGAGTTGATTCGCATGAAAGTCTGGATTTACAGAAACACAAACGGACATGCTACAGATGTTGTAAAATTCCATGTGAACACAACAAATTCATTAAGCGGTGCTACAGAACTACTTTCTGTATCGCTTAAAACAACTCTTGAACCTACAGTTACAGCAGCCGGTTGGTACAATTATACTGTTGCCATTCCACAATCGTATTATGCAGCACCTTTCTTTGTAATTGCACAAGGAATAACCAATGGTGGTACCTCATCTTATGGATTAGGAATCGATGAATTTTCTTTAGAAGCCATTGCCAACGCAACTCCGCCAACTTCTATTACAGTTACGACACAAAACAGTACTCCGGCAGAAATCACAACTTCAGGAGGAACATTGCAATTAGCCGCAAACATACTGCCTTTAGAAGCAAACCAAAATGTAACCTGGTCAATCGCAGAAGGCAATACCCTGGCAACAATCAGCTCAACCGGATTACTGACAGCAATTATGAATGGTCAGGTAAAAGTGCGCGCTACTTCAATTATAGACAATACTATTTTTGGAGAAATCCAGATACAGCTTAGCAATCAGCCTCTGGTCTATTGTACGCCAAATTTCTCACAAGGAACAGAACCTATCACACTGGTTGAATTTGCCGGTATCAGCAATACTTCGCCAGCTTCAACATCAAGTCCGGCTTATGAAAATTTCACTTCAATAGTTGGAAGTGTTAGAGTTGGAAACACCTATCCAATCCGATTAAAAGGAAATACAAACGGTTCCTATTCCGGTTATTTCAAAGTCTATATCGACTGGAACAACAACGGAACTTTTGAAGATAGCGAAGGCCAATCGTTAGGCTACCTTTCCAATTCATCTGGCGAAGATGCTGTAGAATTAAATGCCGAAATTACAGTTCCAGCAACAGCAACTATCGGAAGTGTTCGAATGAGAGTATTGAAAAAATACCAATCATCAACTATTCCTGCGTGCAATACGGACAGTTACGGACAGGCAGAAGATTACACCCTGAATATTGAAGAAAACCTTAGCGTTGGCGGTTTTGACAAAACCAATTTCAAACTATATCCAAACCCAACAAACGGTATTGTCAACTTATTAACCGATTTAGAAATCAAGGAGGTAAAAATCTACAATCAGCTTGGTCAGTTAGTTTCCATCCAAAAAACATCACAGATAAGCCTGTCTGATGTGGCCAACGGAATTTATATTTTCCATATTGATTTTATAAACGGACAGACAGCCAAACAGAAAGTCATTAAAAAATAAATTACATGTTAGTTCCATATCCTTTTAGTTAGTTTTTTGTTTTTTTATGAAGAACCGATGCTGATTATTTAGCATCGGTTTTTCTATTTTTACACCTTAAGTTTTGTATTTTTGAAAGCTATAGAAACCATTTTTTATGTCACAGCAAAAACGCCTATTTCTTCTTGATGCCTACGCTTTAATCTTCCGAGGCTATTACGCATTTATTAAAAACCCAAGAATCAACTCTAAAGGAATGGATACCTCAGCCATTATGGGGTTTATGAATTCCCTTTTAGATTTGATTAAAAGGGAAAAGCCAGACCATCTGGCAGTAGCATTCGATAAGGAAGGGAGCCATGTAAGAAGTGAAATGTTTGCCGATTATAAAGCCAATCGTGATGCTACACCTGAAGCCATCCAGATTGCGATTCCTTATATTCATGAATTGCTAAAAGCAATGCATATTCCTATTATTGAATATGCCGGATGCGAAGCCGACGACTTAATAGGAACTATTGCAAAACAGGCCGAAAAACAAAACTACAAAGTGTTTATGGTTACGCCTGATAAGGATTTTGCACAATTGGTTTCTGAAAACATCTTTATGTACCGTCCGGCCCGAATGGGGAACGGTATTGAAATTTGGGGTGTTCCGGAAGTCTTGGCAAAATTTGAAATCGAAAGACCGGAGCAGGTAATTGATTTTCTGGGAATGATGGGTGATGCCGTTGATAATATTCCCGGACTTCCCGGCGTAGGAGAAGTAACCGCCAAAAAACTGTTGAAGGAATTTGGCACAATGGAAAACCTTCTCGAAAATACGCATTTGCTGAAAGGCAAAATGAAAGAAAATATAGAAGCCAATAAGGAAAAGGGAATCCTGTCCAAAAAACTGGCAACTATTATTACAGATTGTGATGTGACATTTAATGAAACGGATTACGAGCTTACACGCCCGGACATTGAAAAAACCGAAGCGATTTTCCAGGAACTTGAATTCAGGAGAATGGCAGAGCAATTTGATGCGATTTTCAGACCCGGTAGCTCTTTACCGGCGGCAAACAATCAGCCGGATGCCAAGCTATATAAAAAACCGCAGGCAAAAAATGAAGAGCAGTTTGACCTTTTTGCTACCACAACAGACGAAACAACGGGAGAAGTTAAAACCAGTTTTTATAAGACACTAAAAGACACCGAGCACTTCTATCAATTGGTTGAAGGCGACATGGCGGTAAAATTCCTCATGCAAAACCTGCTCAAGCAAACAAGCGTTTGTTTCGACACAGAAACAACCGGAATCGACCCGTTGACTGCTGAATTGGTCGGAATGTCATTTTCATGGGAAAAAGGCAAGGGTTTCTATGTTCCTTTCCCTGAAAACCAAACCGAGGCTCAAACTCTTGTCAACAAATTTATCCCGTTTTTTGAAGCAGAAGGAATCGAAAAAATAGGCCAAAACCTAAAGTATGACCTGAAAGTCCTGGCCAACTATAATATTGAAGTCAAAGGAAAAATATTTGACACCATGATTGCCCATTATCTGATTAACCCGGATATGCGCCACAATATGGATATTTTATCCGAGACCTATCTTCAATATTCTCCGCAGTCTATCGAAGAACTGATTGGAAAAAAAGGGAAAAACCAAAAAAACATGCGGGAAGTGCCTGTTGAAGATGTCAAGGAATATGCGGTAGAAGATGCAGACGTGACCCTCCAGCTAAAAGACATTTTCAGCAAAGAGCTGGACAGCACCAACACTAAAAAATTATTTGAGGAAATAGAAGTACCTCTGGTTCCTGTTCTTGCAGATATGGAAAGAGAAGGTGTCAATCTGGATGTCGAATTCCTGCACAACCTGTCTAAAGAACTAAAGGACGATATACAAAAACTGGAAAACCAGATTTATGAAAATGCCGGAGAAAAGTTCAATCTGGCCTCTCCAAAACAATTGGGAGAGATTTTATTTGACAAGTTAAAGATTGGCGGAACCAAACAAAAAAAGACCAAAACCGGACAATATGCTACCGGTGAGGAAGTTCTTTCTTATTTAGCATTATCAAGTCCGTTTGTTCAGGACATTCTGGATTGGCGACAATTGGTAAAACTGCTTAACACATATGTGGATGCTTTGCCTTTACAGGTATGCCAAAAAACCGGAAGAGTTCACACGGATTATATGCAGACTGTAGCCGCAACAGGGCGTCTTAGCTCCAACAATCCGAACCTGCAGAATATCCCAATCCGTACGGAAAGAGGCCGTCTAATCCGAAAAGCATTTATTGCAAGAGACGAAAACTACACTTTGGTTTCTGCCGATTATTCTCAAATTGAATTGCGAATTATTGCAGCACTGAGTGGCGATCCGGAAATGGTAAAATCTTTCCAAAACGGTGAAGACATTCACGCTTCTACCGCTGCGAAAGTTTTTAATGTTTCTCTGGAAGAAGTCACCCGTGAGCAACGAAGCCACGCCAAAACCGTAAACTTCGGGATTGTCTACGGAGTCTCTGCTTTTGGATTAAGCAACCAGACATCGCTTTCGCGTTCCGAATCTAAAGACCTGATTGATGCCTATTACCTGACCTATCCAAGATTGAAAGCCTACATTCAGGAACAGATTGAATATGCCAGACAGCACGGTTATGTTCAGACCATTCTGGGAAGAAGGCGCTATTTAAAAGATATTAATTCACAAAACGCTGTTGTTCGCGGCGCGGCAGAACGAAACGCTGTCAATGCCCCAATACAGGGAAGCGCGGCAGACATTATCAAAATAGCCATGATTAATATCCACAAACGCTTAAATGAAGAAAACTGGAAGAGTAAAATGTTACTCCAGGTACACGATGAACTTGTTTTTGACGTTCATAATAGTGAACTTGAAAAAATACAACCAATGATTAAGCAGGAAATGGAAAATGCATTTAAACTGGATGTACCCTTAATTGTAGATTTGGGCAAAGGACATAATTGGCTGGAAGCACATTAAAATAGCAAGGTGTAACAGAAACAGACAAATTGCGTCATATAAATAACCACTCAAAACCCTACAATGAAAAAAACTGCTTTATTTCTATGCCTGCTTTTATGCCTGAATTCTTTTGGACAGGAACAAATCAATAAAACAATCTCCATTCCCTTTACGCTGCTTGGAAGTGGTCATATTTTAGTAAAAGCAAAAATAAATAATGTAGAAGGAAATTTTATTTTTGACACCGGTGCCGGACTTAATTTATTGACAAAGAAATTTGCGGACAACGTGAAAGACCTGAAAAAAACGGATGGATTTTATACCGGCCACAGGGCTACAGGCGAAGAGATTGTAGCGGATCTTTGGGATACGAAAAGTTTAGAAATTGGCAACCAAAAGTTAAACGCTGAAAAATTTACTGTTATTGATTTGGATTTCCCTGTTGATGGCCTGATATCGTTATTACCTTTCAGAAACATTCCCATCACCATCGATTACAAGGATAAAGTATTGGTTTTAGAAACAGAAAAATCAGTCAAAGAACTCGCAAAAAAAGGTATTTCTATCCCTATCCAGATTTCAGATGATTTAGAAAAAACCTTAGGGATAGCCACCTATGTTCAACTCAACGACAAACTTGTTGTACAAATGAATTTAGACAGTGGCGCCGGCTTCAACGTATTCAGATTCAATTCGAGATACATGCAATCGTTAGGAATCGACCCTTCAAAAACAGAAATGAAACATCAGAAAAGCGATTTCAAGCCAACTGAAGGAAACAATTATTATTACACCAACCTTTCCAAAATAAATACTGAATCGAGCAACAAAATTTCAGCCACTAATTTTAAGGCTACTTTTATTGACGGGTTGATTTATGAAGCGATTGGAAGTATAAACTGGCTTGGCGATAAGATTACAATTGATATCCGAAATAAAAATATGATTATTAATAATTAGGACACTGTTTTTATCATGAAAAAAATATTCTTATTCCTATCCATCTCCTTATCCTTAAACGCATTTGGACAAAGTGAGACACGATTTGACAAAATCGACAGCCTATTGAATTATCTTAGTTCGAATAATAAATTCATGGGAAGCGTTGCCATTCGAAATAACGACGAGATTATTTTTGAAAACACCTATGGTTATGCCGATGTGAAAAACAAAATCAAGGCAGATAACCAAACCCGATATAAAATTGGTTCTATTACAAAAACATTCACGTCGGTTGTCATTTTACAGCTTATCGAAGAAAAAAAACTGACACTCGACACCAAACTGTCCAGATTCTTCCCGACAATACAAAATTCAGAACACATCACTATCGACAATCTTCTCAGCCATTCCAGCGGTATTTACAGCTTTACAAATGATTTGGATTATCCAACCTATGCAAAACTGCCAAAAACACGTAGCGAACTGATGAAGAAAATCAAAGCAGGCAAGCCTGTTTTTGAACCGGGAGAAAAGGCAGAATACAGTAATTCCAACTACGTCATCCTGGGCTGGATTATTGAAGACCTGACGAAAAAGAGCTATGCGGACAATATTAACTCCCGAATCATCCAAAAATTAGGGCTAAAAAACACAGGGTTTTCCACCGGAGCAAAAAATGAAGCCCTTTCTTATGAATGGGATGGAAAAAACTGGAAAGACGCTTCAAAAGAAGATATGTCTATTCCGGGTGGTGCCGGTGCTATCTTATCATCTGCTTCCGACCTGACTGCCTTTATCAACGCATTATTTTCCGGAAAATTATTAAAGCAGCCTTCCCTGGACACTATGATTACTATCGAAAAAGGATATGGAAAAGGAATATTCGCCATGCCATTTGCAGAAAGGAGATTTTATGGACATTCAGGCGGAATCGAAAGTTTTACGTCTTCTTTGATTCATTATCCAAAAGAAAAACTCAGCATTGCATTGCTTGACAACGGGCAAGGTTATGACACAGACGGAATAATGATTGGAATTTTGAGTATTTATTATAAAATGCCTTACCGATTCCCTAATCTGAAAACGGCTACCGTTGATGTTGCCATTCTTAAAAAATATGTGGGCATCTACTCCGACCCTAATTTTCCTTTAAAAATTTCAATCAAGGAAGAAAACGGCGTGTTAATTTGCCAGGCAACCGGTCAGGAATCTTTTCCGCTTAATCCTTTAAGCGACACCAAATTCAATTTTGACCCTGCCGGTTTAGAATTGGTCTTTTCGCCAAATGCAATGACGATACTGCAAGGCGGTCATGAATTCAAGCTCACTAAAGAAAAATAAACCTATAAAAAAACAAAACCCGCGATTAGCGGGTTTTGTTTTATGGTAACTTTCGGGTAGAATCTCTTTGGCGCAGTTCGGTTTTGATAACCGTTGTACGGTAAGCATATTCTTCCTCCTTACTTTCCAGTTTTTCAATAAGCATCTTGGCCGCTTCTTCTCCTATTTCAATTCCGTGCTGGCTGATAGTAGAAAGACTTGGTGTTAATCTTCGGGACCAAACACCGTCTGCAAAACCAATTACACAGAGTTCATCAGGGATTTTAATTCCTTTTTTGATAGCCATTTTCATTGCCATAGTCGAAGCATGCTCGTCTAACGCAAAAATACCGTCAATTTTTTGAGTATTGATAAGCTCATTCAATCGGAAATCAAACTCATCCGGATTATCAGTACGGATAATCAAATTTTTATTGATTGCAATATCATTATCAGTTAAAGCCTTTGCATAGCCTTGCGCCCTTAACTTCGCTACGCTCAGGTTGTCAATCGCTGTTAGCAGCGCTATATCTTTACAACCCAGTTGTATCATATGATTCACAGCATTTACCGAAGAATCGAAATCATCAACAATTACCTTATCGCAATTTACTTCATCAGAAATCCTATCAAACATAACAATAGGAATACCATCTGAAATCGCATCCTTGAAATGCTTAAATTCCTGCTGTTTCTGCGTCTCTTCCGCAATTGACAAGATAAACCCATCAATTGTTCCGTTGCTAAGCATATCCATCGTATGGATTTCTTTTTTTAGAGATTCATTAGTAATACAGGTAATCACATTATAGCCTTTTTCATTTGCCTTCTTTTCAATTCCGCTAAACACTTTGGCAAAAAACGGATTCAGGATATTCGGAATAATAACCCCGATGGTCTTTGTGCTTCGGTTTTTCAGGTTGATGGCAATATTATTCGGCTTGTAATTTTTAAGCTTAGCAAATTCCTGAATTTTAATTTTTGTAGGCTCGCTGATTTCCGGGCTGTTGCTCAATGCTTTAGAAACAGTAGAGACAGACACATTCAATTCTTTGGCTATTTGCTTTAAGGTTGCTTTTGGTTTCATCGCTGTTCATATAATTAAGGAAATGTAAAGTAAGTGAAAAAATAGAAATTACACTTAAAATTCGTATTAAACCTTACAATAAGTAAACCAGCAACTATCTCCTATTCTTTCGGTTTTTTAAAAAAGTAATATGCTTCCTGATGAATAGCACACTTTTGACGCAGGTTAAATCAAAAACAAACATTCACACTCCTGATAAATAAAAACACAAAATAATACCGGTATAAATGGTAATTATATAACATTTTATGAAAACCACCAACACAATTACTACGTAAATGACTCAATCAGGCTCTTGCTAAAGTCTGAAATCAACCAATGAATTATTAACCTTTAAATGTCTAACTTTATGAAAAACGTAGTAACTGTAAAAGAACAGCTAACTTCGGGAACCAATCGAAGAAGTTTCTTAAAGATTAGCGGACTCACTATGGCAGCCACAGGATTGCTCTTAACCGGCTGTAATAATGACGATGATTCCATGAACAATGGCCCTTATGCTCCCGGAGTACGAAACGGCAAATTTGATCTTGGAAGCGGCGACCTGGGTGTTTTGACTTATGCCTATGCACTAGAACAGCTTGAAGCCGATTTTTATACACGTGTTGTCAACCTGAATAATTTCGGGGCACTTTTTAACAGCGAAGAACAACAGATACTCTCTGATTTATACGCCCACGAAGTAATCCACAGAGAATTCTTCAAGGTCGCTTTAACCGGAGCCCTGCCTAATCCTTCTACTCAACTGCTTCCTGCATTGCAATTTGATTTCAGCACTGTAAACTTTAGCAGCAGGAGTTCTATTCTGGGGACAGCAAAAGCATTAGAAGATACAGGTGTTGCAGCTTATAACGGAGCAGGAAAATTAATTACAAGTACTGATTATTTATTGCTGGCAGGTAAAATTGTTTCTGTTGAAGCAAGGCACGCCTCCGCTATAAGGAGTTTGATCAATCCTAATTCGAATGATTTTGCAGGCGATGATGTTGTCAACGCCTCAAATGGTCTGGATGCCGCCAAAAATCCATCGCAGATACTTCCCATAGCCGGCAGTTTTATCACAACGGAGTTCACGGCTACCTATTTACCTTAAACACTAACCAAAAAAATTAGAAATTATGAATCTATTAAAATTTATAGAGTCCTTTACTGATGACCATTTAATGAACAGTAAAGGTTCCCGAAGAGATAGTTTCGGGCAATTTGGACAACTAGGTAAAAATTTAGCACTGGCCTCAATTCCGTTAGGACTGGCGGCATTTACCAACAAAGCCTTTGCTTCAGATATAGGGCCTACGCCAAGCACACCTATTGGAGCCTTACAGCTTGCCTTAACATTAGAATATCTTGAAGACGAATTCTATCGATTAGGATTGGAATCCGGAGTTATTCCAACCGGCGGAAGAGACGAAAAAGTATTCATGCAGATTGCAAAGCACGAAGCCAGCCATGTGGAGTTCCTGATTGCAGGGCTCGGAGCCAGTGCGGTTGCAAAACCAACGTTTGACTTTACAGTCGGAGGCGCTTTTGATCCTTTCAATACTACAGGAATAGGCGCCACCGCCGCATACCAGCAATTTTTAGTATTGGCACAGGCTTTTGAAGATACGGGAGTAAGAGCCTATAAAGGACAAGCCGGCAATTTGATATCGACACCCGATTTACTGACAGCCGCCTTGCAGATTCATTCTGTAGAAGCCCGCCATGCCTCGGAAGTGCGAAGATTGCGAGGACTTAAAGGATGGATTACGGGAAACCAAAGAGGCGCCGGAATGCCATCTGCAACACAAGCAGTCTATGACGGAGAAGAAAATGTAACCCAGGCAGGATTTAATACCAGCACCGTAAACAACGGATCGTTAGGACCTGCAATTCCCGGATTGGCCGGATCAGAATCCTATGACGAACCGCTAACCACACAACAATCTGTGAACATAGCCAATTTGTTTATTGTATAAAATCACCTATTCATACTTCCAGCAAACCATCTAAAGCCTTTTAGATGGTTTTTTATTTTTAAAAATCAACCACCGTCCTTATTGAATCAGTAAATTAAAAATAATGCTTACATTTGCCCTTCTTCATTTACAGATTTTCAATCTGATAATCAGCCTCTAAAATAATCTTTTATAGGTATTTGCATTTAAAAATAATTATTGTACTTTTGCAACCCCTTTATTGGGGATGGAATGTTTAATTAAAATAAATTATTGTGAACACATTAAGCTACAAGACAATTTCAGCAAACAAAGCCACTGTAAAGAAAGAGTGGATTGTTGTTGATGCTGAAGGTCATAACTTGGGCCGTCTTGCTTCAAAGGTCGCTATGATCCTTAGAGGTAAATACAAGCCGAGTTATACACCGCACGTGGACTGTGGAGATAACGTAATTGTTATCAACGCGGAAAAAATCAACCTTACAGGTAACAAATTGGATGACAAAATCTATATGCGTCATACAGGTTACCCAGGAGGACAAAGAACTTTGACTGCTAAAGTATTACAGACAAAAAACCCTGCATCTTTAGTGGAAAAAGCAATAAAAGGAATGCTACCTAAAAACAAATTAGGCGCACAACTTTTCAGAAATTTAAATGTTGTTGTAGGTTCTGAGCACTCTCACGAAGCTCAAAAACCTAAAACTGTTAACCTTAACGATCTTAAGTAATGGCTACAATTCACAAAATCGGTAGAAGAAAAACCGCTGTTGCCCGTGTTTATGTTACAGAAGGAACTGGAAACATCACGGTAAACAAAAAAGAATTTACAACTTACTTCCCGACTGCAACTTTACAGTACAAAGTTTTGCAACCTCTTTCAATGACTGAGAATGCTTCAAGCTTTGACGTAAAAGTAAACGTTTATGGTGGTGGTTCAACTGGTCAGGCAGAAGCTGTAAGAATGGCAATCGCTCGCGCAATGTGCGAAGTAAATGCTGAAAACAGAGCTATCCTGAAACCAGAAGGTTTATTAACAAGAGACCCTAGAATGGTTGAACGTAAGAAATTCGGTCAGAAGAAAGCTCGTAAGAGATTCCAGTTCTCTAAACGTTAATATTACCGTCTTTTCGGTAACAGAAAAGACACCGTTCATTTATTATTCAAAACAATGTTGTTATTCCCTGTCGAGGCAGGAAATTAGTTTAGCATCTAAATGTATTCAGCCGGTAATCCGCCATTTATACATTGCTAATCAACAGAACGTAAACTATTTATTAAAATGGCAAACAAAGTAGAAGTTAAAGAATTACTAGAAGCAGGTGTTCACTTCGGACACATGACTAGAAAGTGGGATCCAAACATGGCTCCTTACATCTATATGGAGCGTAATGGAATCCACATTATCAATCTATATAAAACTGCAGCTAAAATCGAAGAAGCTAATGAAGCTTTGAAAAAAATCGCTGCATCAGGTAGAAAAATATTATTCGTTGCTACCAAAAAACAAGCAAAAGATATCGTAGCTGAAAAAGCAGCTGCAGCAAACATGCCTTACATCACTGAAAGATGGCCAGGTGGTATGTTGACTAACTTCGTAACTATCAGAAAAGCGGTTAAGAAAATGGCTTCTATTGATAGAATGAAGAAAGACGGTACTTTCATGACATTATCTAAAAAAGAACGTTTACAGGTTGATCGTCTTCGTGCAAAATTAGAGAAGAACTTAGGTTCTATCGCTGATATGTCAAGACTTCCTGCTGCATTGTTCGTTGTAGACATTAAAGCTGAACACATCGCGATTAAAGAAGCTCAAAAATTAAACATTCCAGTTTTCGCAATGGTAGATACAAACTCTGACCCAAGAGAGGTAGATTATGTAATACCTGCAAATGACGATGCTTCTAAATCAATTGAGAAAATTTTATCTTTAGTAACTGCTGCTGTTATCGAAGGTCTTTCTGACAGAAACACTACTTCTGACAAAGAAGTTGAACAGCCAGTTGACGAAGCTACTGACGCTCCAAACGAGACTGTAGAAGCTTCTACTGAAGAATAAATTAAATTAGATTCCAAATATTTAAATTCCAATTTCCAGATAAATTACAATACGTTGATAATTTAATAAACTTGGGATTTGGAATTTAGACTTTGGAATTTTTTATTTTTAACCCTTAAAAAAACACACTAAAATGGCAACTATAACTGCTGCAGATGTAAATAAATTAAGAACCCTGACTGGTGCCGGGATGATGGACTGCAAAAAAGCGCTTGTTGAGGCTGACGGAAATTTCGAACTAGCTATCGAAAACCTACGTAAAAAAGGCCAAAAAGTAGCTGCTAACAGATCTGATAGAGAATCTACTGAAGGTGCTGCTATCGCTGTTGTAAATGCAGATAAAACTTCTGGTGTTGTAATCTCATTGAACTGTGAGACTGACTTCGTTGGAAAAAATGAAGGTTTCGTAAAGTTGGCTACAGATTTGGCTAACCTTGCTTTAAACTTCCAGACTAAAGAAGAATTTTTAGCAGCTGATTTCAACGGAATCACTGTTGCTGACAAATTAATCGAGCAAACCGGAGTTATCGGAGAGAAAATCGAAATCGGTTCTTTCGAAAGATTAGAAGGTGCTTTCGTTGGATCTTACATCCACGCAGGTAACAAAATCGCTACTCTAGTTTCTCTTTCTGCTAATGTTCCTGGTGCTGAAGAAGCTGCCAGAAACGTTGCTATGCAGGCTGCTGCTATGAACCCAATCGCGTTAGACGAGGCTGGTGTTGATGCATCTATCATTGAAAAAGAAGTAGAAATCGCTAAAGATCAATTGCGTCAGGAAGGAAAACCAGAAGCTATGCTAGATAACATCGCTAAAGGTAAAATCCAACGTTTCTACAAAGACAATACATTGGTAAACCAGGATTACATTAAAGACGGTGCTGTTAGCGTTTCCGGATATGTAAAATCTGTTGACCCAAGCTTGACTGTTACTGGCTTCAAAAGAGCTGCTTTAGGATAATCTCCTGAACACTATCTTATATACTGATCCCGCTTCTTCCGAAGCGGGATTTTTATTTATATTTGGAGTAAAATCGAAGCAATGGAAAAAATCAGATGCAGATGGTGTGTTGGCGACAGCCTATATGAAAAATACCATGACGAAGAATGGGGCGTTCCTGTTTATGACGACCAAAAACTCTTCGAATTCCTTACCTTAGAAACTTTTCAGGCCGGCTTGAGCTGGATTACCATACTTCGCAAGAGAGAAAACTTCAAAAAAGCTTTCGATAATTTTGATTATAAAAAGGTGGCTCAATATACCGAAGAAAAAATACAGGAACTTTTACAGGACACAGGAATTATAAGGAATCAGTTAAAAATACGTGCTACCGTGACCAATGCCCGGGCTTTTATGGAAACACAAAAAGAATTCGGAAGTTTTTCAGATTATATCTGGAAATTTACCGGAGGCAAGCCCATTATAAACAATCCAAAAACATTGGCTGATGTTCCCGCTACAACTCCACTTTCTGACGAAATCAGTAAAGATTTGAAAAAAAGAGGATTTAAATTCGTTGGCTCTACCGTTATTTATGCACATATGCAGGCTACCGGAATGGTAAACGACCATGTTGGTGAATGCTGGACCAAAAAGTAAGGCCACAGCATTCTCAACATCATTTTTTTACGACATTTCCGGGTTTTAAACTTCCACTTTTGTAATTCTCTGCAAAGTCAATTTCTATAGGTTCAGATTTCCAATCTGTATTTCTGAAATAGGCAACAAAATGCAAATGAGGAGTTGTAGTCCAACCTATCATTCCGCATAAGGCAATAGGCTGCCCTGCTTTCACAAAATCCCCTACTGCTACCTTTGCACCATTCTCTTTTAAATGCACATATTCTGTAAACAGACCCGTTTCCGGATGGTAAAGCGTGATAAAATTGGCATAATCTTTCCATGAGCTGTTTTTGCCATAGTATTTATACTTATCGACAAGACCCACAACATAACCGTTGGCAGCCGCACATACAGTATCACCCACTTTTAAATCAAAATCCAGGGCTAGTTTTGACAATCCTTCATTATGGGAAAAGTTCCCGTTATGTCCCTGTACTATCTTATATTGTTTACCATTCTGAAATGGTAAGGACAGCTTATTATCTTTTGGATAGCTGATGGCGTTACCCAGCATATAATTTGCCCCGGCAGTATATTCTTTACGCCCTAAAAAAACACCAGTCCTTCTCTTTTCTTTGGGTTCCAGCACTACAATTCCTTTGTTTTCAAAACGCTTATTTAAAGAAGAATCATTTAAGACTATCCGCACCGGACATTCCAACCTGTTGTCTAGCGTAATAATCAGGCTGTCTCCTTCTATTTTCTGAGAATAGCCTAATGGATATGCATTAACCTTTACATCTGGCAGTTTAACCGAATTACAAGCGTATAAAACAGATAGCAGCAACCCAATAATTATAGTGTTTTTTCTCATCAATATTCTTTTTTAAGAATCGCCATAAAATCTTCTCTCGAAATTTCCCTGGCTCCCAAACTTTCCAAATGGCTATTATGAACCTGGCAATCCAAAAGTTTATAATTTTCCTCCTTTAATTTCCTGACCAACGAAACAAAAGCTACTTTAGAGGCATTGGAAACCTTGGAAAACATACTTTCACCACAGAAAACATGTCCCAAATCAATACCGTAAAGCCCTCCAACCAGTACTTCATCCTGCCAGACTTCTACAGACTTTGCAATTCCCATTTCATGGAGTTTCACATAGGCTTCAATCATCTGTTCAGAAATCCACGTTCCCTGCTGACCGTCTCTGCTGATTGTGCTGCAGTTGGAAATAACATCCCTGAAATTTTGGTTGAATGTTACTCTGAAAATACCACGGTTCAATATATTCCTCATGCTTTTAGAAACTTTAAACTCATCAGGAAACAAAACCATTCTTTCCGGCGGCGACCACCAAAGAATAGGCTCATCATCATCAAACCATGGAAAAATCCCGCTCCTGTAAGCCAATACAAGCCTTTCTGGCAACAAATCACCGCCAATGGCCAATGTACCATCCGGATTAGCTTCTTCCACAGGAGGAAAAAACAATTCTTTGCTAAGGAAATACAATCTCATTTTTTCTTAAAGTCACAAAAAAACCGCAATAGTTGCGGTTTTTACAATTTTCTATTTTTTGATTAGAAAGGCAGGTCGTCGTGCTCTTCTTCTTTATAGTCATTTGCCGGCTCAAAAGCCTCTCTGGCTGGCATTGGCGGTGCTTGTTGAGCAGAAGGTGCTTCAGGCTGCAATTTTTCAATTCTCCAGCCCTGGATGCTGTTAAAATATTTGGTTTCACCTTGTGGATTTACCCACTCTCTTCCTCTTAGGTTGATTGAAACCTTTACAGGCTCACCTGGCGTATAATTATTCAACAAATCGCATTTATCCTGCGTAAACTCAATCATGATATGTTGCGGATACTGTTCGTCTGTTGTAACGACCAATTCTCTCTTTTTAAATGACGCACTAATTTGCTGTTCGGCATTTATTACCTTAACTCTTCCTGTAACTTCCATAATCTTCTATTGTTTTTGTTATTTATATGGCTTGTAAATTCAGCCGTCTCATTATATTTTTTCAGACAACAGCACTTTCCATGCCGCCATCACTTCATTATTGTCAAGATATTCTTTTGCCTTTAAATGCACTTTCTCCTGATCATCAGAACTTAACACACCTTTTACGGCAAAATTCTGGTCTACAAATATAGCAACTTCTTCGCTTGTAGGCAATGCTTCAACATTCCCCAGTTTGCCTAGATCATTACCATCAAAAACCGGGCTTTCTTTTATAAAATCCGGAATCTGGTCTACTCCAATACCTAAGGTTGTCAATGGTTTTTCAACTTCAAACAATCCCATATTCGAACGCGAATACCAATTCCCCCCCAAACGCGAAACCAAATCAATTTTATGCTGGTCCACACTTCCGTTTTCATCTAAAATCTTCTCATCAATATGCATCTTAACGATTTCACAGATAATCAGATTTCCGGCTCCGCCTTCTGTTCCAAGGCTGATAATTTCCTGTATCTTGCATTCAAACTGTACGGGAGATTCCTTTACGCGATAAGGCTTTACCAAATCCGAAGGAATAGCCGTAAATCCGGCTTTTAAGAACTCATTTACTCCATCTCCATATTCTGTACTTGCCAAAGATGCTTGTTGTACCATATCATAAGTAACAACATTGATGACTACTTCACGGGTAGCTTCGGCATTAATCAGCGTATGTTTTATAGTATTGTCCCGGACTCTTCTTGAGGGCGAAAAAATCAAAATTGGCGGATTCGCACTGAAAAGATTAAAAAAACTAAACGGTGACAAATTCGGTTTTCCGTTATGGTCCATCGTGCTGGCAAAGGCTATTGGCCTTGGTCCTACTGACCCCTGAAGATACCCCTGCAATTTTGCTGTCGGGATTTCCTTCGGTATTATACTAATCATAAAATTCTGCGTTTAAACAAAAGTAATAAATTGCATCAAGAAGAATAAGCGAAGTGTTTATGATTTATAAACAGTTTCAAAATTTGACTTTATATCTTTTGCTTATATTTATACCTCAAAATAAAATTTATGCAGTTTTCTGAAAAACGAAATGTCACTCGCTGGATTATTATCATAATCTCTTTTATTATCATTTCCCTGATTCTTTGGAACACTTACACTTTCTTCCAGATTTTTAAAAACGAGGAACATGTCAAAATGCAAATTTGGGCTACTTCCTTAAAAACCATCAATAACGCTGATTTGGAAAATGATGATATTGAACTTCCAAGACAGATTGTTGATAAAAACACAACTATCCCGATTGTATGGACAGACCAAAATGGAAATATCAGGGGAATGAGAAATATTGATGACGAAATTGCCAACGATTCTATTAAGGCCAAGGCTTTCTTTGAAAATTTCAAAAATGAAAACGAGCCAATAGCTCTTGAATTACCCGGAGAAACCCAATATGTCTATTATGGAAATTCATCACTTTTAAACAACCTGAAATATTATCCTATAGCCCTATTTCTGATTCTGGTTTTATTTGGGCTTTTAATTTTTAATTTCTATCGCGCCAGCAGAATGGCTACCCAAAACAAGCTGTGGGCTGGTATGGCAAAAGAAACGGCCCATCAAATTGGAACGCCACTTTCCTCATTGCTTGGCTGGATCGAAATCATGAAGGCTGATGATGTTGATGAAACTACAGTCACGGAAGTGGAAAAAGACATCATAAGATTGCAGACCATAGCTGATCGTTTTTCAAAAATCGGGTCAGAGCCTGTTTTAGAAGAAAAAGATATTATTGCCGAAACGGAACAATCGTATGACTATCTGAAATCAAGATTTTCAAACCAGATTAATTTTTCGTTTAAGGCGCCAAACCATCCTATCATGACTTCAATCAATCCGATATTGCATAGCTGGACGATTGAAAATCTGGTCAAGAATGCCATTGATGCCATGAAAGGTCGCGGCGATTTATCGATTGTTATTGAAGAAGACAGCCGTTTTGTAAAGATAAAAGTGAGTGATTCCGGAAAAGGAATTCCTAAAAAAGAATTCAAACAAATTTTCGAACCCGGATTTACGACCAAAAAACGCGGTTGGGGACTAGGACTTTCCTTGACAAAGAGAATTGTTGAAGAATACCACGATGGAAGAATCAAAGTGTTTTCATCAGAATTAGGAAAGGGAACCTGTATGCTGGTTAGCTTAAGAAAGCTATAAAAAAAGCCGCAAATTCAAATTGAATTTGCGGCTTTTATACTTTTTAAAAAGAATTTACAAATTGGCCTGGATTTCCTTAGCCAATGCTTCAAATTCTTCTTTAGTCAGTTTTACTTTGTTTTGGAAACGCATTTCATCCATTTCGTTAAGCGGAATCAAATGCACGTGTGTATGAGGCACTTCAAGTCCTATTACGGCCATACCTATTCTTTTGCATACCACAGTTTTTTCCAATGCTTTTGCCACTTTTCTGGAAAATTTCATCAATCCCAAATAATGGTCTTCATCCATATCAAAGATTTTGTCGATTTCCTTTTTTGGAATGCACAAAGTATGACCTTTGGCATTTGGATTCACATCCAAAAACGCAAGATAGTCTGCATCTTCGGTAATTTTATAGGCAGGAATTTCTCCGTTGACTATTTTAGTGAAAATCGAGCTCATTCTTTTTAGATTTAGGATTAAACTTTAAATGATTAGTCTCTGGTGATTTCTAAAATCTCAAATTTCAGGATACCGTTTGGTACCGTAATTTCTGCAATTTCGCCTACCGATTTACCAAGCAGTCCTTTTCCGATTGGTGATGTCACGGAAATTTTTCCCGATTTCAGGTCGGCTTCGCTTTCTGCAACAAGCGTATATTTCATTTCCATACCATTGGACTGGTTCTTGATTTTCACATTTGACAATACCAAAACTTTAGACACGTCAAGCTGCGACTCGTCAATCAAACGGGCGTTAGCATAGACTTCTTCCAGTTTTGAAATTCTCATTTCGAGCAAACCCTGAGCTTCTTTAGCCGCATCATATTCTGCATTTTCAGACAAGTCTCCCTTATCTCTAGCTTCAGCAATAGCCTGTGACGCTTTTGGGCGTTCAATACTTTTTAGCTGTTCTAGTTCCTCTTTCAATTTTTTTAAGCCTTCCGCTGTATAATAAGATACGTTACTCATAATTTCGTCGTTTATATAAAATAGAAAAAATCCCATCACGACGGGATTTCTTTTCACAAAGATAGTATTTTTAATTCAATTTAATATTTAATACTGCTAGTATATAAAACCAAAGTTAATTAAATTAAATTTGTTTCAACAAATTTATAGAACAGAAATTTTTGCTATGAAAAAGATTATTGTCCTTTTGCTTATCGGCATTGCGATTTCAGCATGCTCCGACAGCAAAATCAACAACCGGAATCCTTATATCCCCAACTATTCTTTTAGTGTCGATATCAATTTAAATCTTCCGCTTTACAGCGACCTGCAATATACAGGAAACGGCAAGCTGATTACGCTTAATGGCGCCGGTGCCAACGGTATTATTGTTTTTAATGCCGGAGCCGGAAATTTCAAAGCTTATGATGCCAGCTGCCCCAATCAATACGCCAGTAGCTGTTCGAGACTTGTAGTTGAAGGAATCAATGCTGTTTGCCCATGTGATGATGTGATGTACAGTCTGTTCACCGGACTTCCGAATGCCGATGTTGAATATCCGCTAAAGCCTTACCGAATCCAGGTTACCGGAAACGTTATCCGGGTGTATAATTAAAATGCCCCGAATCTGTTTAAAAACTGCAATTACAGCTCCGCTGGATGTCGTTTTTGACCTATCCAGGAGTATAGACCTGCATACCATTTCGACAGAACAAACTCAGGAGAAAGCCGTGTCTGGCAAAACTTCAGGGTTAATTGGATTAAACGATACTGTGACATGGCGTGCAAAACATTTAGGATTCACAAAATATCTGACTTCCAAAATAACCGACTATAATCGCCCTTCTTTTTTTGCCGATGAAATGATTAAAGGTGCTTTCAAAAAATTCCGGCACGAACATCATTTTGAAGTTGTTGGCAACCAAACCCTGATGACCGATATTTTTGAATATGAATCGCCTTTGGGTATTTTGGGAAAATTAGCCGATTTTATTTTTTTGGAAAACTATTTGCGCTCCTTTTTAGCTCAAAGAAATAAGGTTATAAAAGAATTTGCCGAATCGGGCGAATGGAAAAATATCCTGAAATAAAAAAACCTGACAGGTCATATATCCTGCCAGGCTTCGGGAAATAATTAAAAAACTAATTTTTAAAACTTCAATGTCATTCCTGCCAGGAAATTAATCCCTGCCTGTGGAAAATATCCGGCTCCTTCGATTGTTTTTATAGTACCCGGATTGGAATAATCGTCATCATAAGTATAGAAATAACCATTTGATTCATATTCATAATCAAAAATATTATTCACCAGCCCTGAAAAGATAATCGATTTAAAAACCGTATTGGTTTTAATTTCATAAGAAATATTCAAATCATTCACAGCATAGCTTTTCAATTTTGAGGCTTTTGAATCAATATTACCCATATATTGGTCTCCTACAAATTTTGTCAGAAGTGAAACCTGCATGTTTTTTACAGGCAAAAACGTAATGGCATTACCAAAGATCACATTTGGTGAAAAGGCGATATCTGTATTCCCCAATTTTTCCAGGACCCCATCACGCTGAAAAACAAAATCTTCATTTTTGTTAGTACTTATGGTAAGATTTGGACGGAAAATCCATTTCTCTGCTACAAAAAGAGTAGCATCGATTTCCAATCCAAGCCTGTAACTTTCTCCGCTATTTTGGCGTATTGGCGCTCCAACATCGTTTAAAGCACCTGTCAGGACAAGCTGGTCCTTATATCTCATGTAATATCCGTTGACATTGATTTTTGTCTTAGGCGAGCTGTATCTCCAGCCCAATTCAAAATCATTCAGCTTTTCAGGTTTTGGATTTCCGGATTCGTAGTCGCTTCGGTTTGGTTCGCGGTTCGCACGGGCATAGGAGAAATAAATATTGTTTTCGTCATTGACAAGATAAGTAATACCTGCTTTAGGGTTAAAGAAATTAAAGTTGTCATCCACAAGACCGGTGTCTGCCCCATTGGCTTTATATCCTACATTTCTGTATTGCAGGTCTCCAAAAAGACTCCAGTTTTCATTCAGCCTGTAATTGATTTTTGCAAAAACATTAAAATCGGTCTTGGTCGAAAAATCGTCATAGTATTTAAAATCATATTCCGGAAGGATAACACTTCGCGTCCACAAAACATTCCCAAAATGGCTTCCTTCATACTTATTCCAGCCACCACCTAAGATAAAATCTATTTTTTCCTTTTTATAGTTTGCAGAAAATGTAGTTCCGTAAAAATCATTATCCAGCCATTTTCTTCGAATCAGGTCGCTTTTCTTTATTTCTACACCATCAATTATCTGTGGTTCAATCCCATATTCTGATAAATCCTGCTTCTTTTTGTAGTTTTCATAATACCCTTTTCCTTTTGTATAGTGAAAGGCAAGGTTTGTGCTCCAATTGTCTGAAAAACGCTCGTTCCAGTGCAACTGATAATGGTCCTGGTCGTAGTTATCCGTCTCATTATCGTAGAAACGCGTTACACCGTTATCATCAACATATTCTCCTGCCGTATTGTAAGTCCTGTCATTTTTAAGCTTTTCCGGGTCTTCGAGTCCGTTCCAGGCCTGATATGTTTTTTCTTTTCCTCCAAACACCAACGCTTTTATTAATGTCGAGTTGCCTACATATGTTCCCTGAAAGAAATAGGATTTCAAATCTGACGATGCCCTGTCAATATAGCCATCAGATTTAATATTAGAAACGCGTCCGGCCAGCTCAAAATGGTCTTTAATCAATCCACTGCTGAATTTCAGTGTATGCTTTCTGGAATTAAAACTTCCGAAAGAGTTGGAAATTTCGCCATTGGCTTCGGTTGCATACGAATCTGTAAGCAGGTTCAAACTGGCACCAAAAGCTCCGGCTCCATTGGTAGAAGTTCCTACCCCACGCTGCAATTGTATGTTCTGAACGGATGATGTGAAATCGGGCATATTGACCCAAAAAGTGCCTTGCGATTCAGAATCATTGTAAGGAATTCCGTTGAGTGTTACGTTAACTCTTCTGGAATCAGAACCTCTGACACTGATTGCTGAATATCCAATTCCGTTACCGGCATCGGAAGTCACTACCACCGATGGCAGATAATTCAACAAGGCCGGAATATCCTGCCCTAAATTTCTGGATTCCAATTCTTTTTTGCTAATGTTACTGAAAGTAACGGGAGTCTGCGCCGTAACACGTACGGCAGAAACCAGAACCTCATCCAGATTCCTGGTTTTTGTAGTGTCGGAAACCGTTTTTTCCTGTGCAAAAAGAGAGGCTGAAACAAAAATTGCAATTCCGGCCATTGTTTTGGCATCAAGAAATGATTCCGGCAAGCTTAGGCTCTTTTTCTTTTTTGGCCCAAGCTCATTTTTTTTGAATAAAGTTTTCATTCGTAAATTTTCTTACGAATAAAAGGGGTAATTATTCTTTGTTTAAATTAATTGATTGTACTTAACGACAAGTTTTAAGCGTGCACTCTAAAAAGTTGTCATTCTCCCTTGGCAGCATTACCCGCCCAGGTTCGTTGGGTATAATCTCAGCTCGTTATTTAGAGCACCCCTTTGAGACAGGGCAAAGATAGAAAAGTATTAAGATAAAGCAGGCTTGAATCGGGATTTTTTAATCAAAAGTCAGGTTTTCTTCTGGACTCCTTTTTTTCAGACAGTTTTCTTTTGTTCTGGATTCGTTTTTTAATAACAGCTTTGGGCACTTTTGTGGCCTTTCTTTCCTTTGGGACAATAAGATTCTGCTGTAGTAAATGGAGCAGTCTTTTTATAGCAATCTCCTTATTTTTTAACTGGCTTCTGTCTTCGTCGCTATTCAGGATAAGTATTTTATCATTGGTTAGGCGTGGTGCCAGTTTTTCTTCAAGAATCGCAATTTCCTCTACCGAAAGTGCTTTTGAGTTTCCCAAATCAAAAGACAGGACAATTTTGGAGGAAACCTTATTGACATTCTGTCCTCCTGCCCCGCTGCTCCTGACAGCCTTAAACTTTAGCTCTGATATTATTTTTTCCGTATCCAAAATTATTGCGGCTGATGTGCCGGTTTTAGTAAATCGTTTACTGTTTTTACCGGATTAAAAGTAATGAGGGGCACTTCTACAAAAATGGTAATCCATTTTGCCATAGCTCCGTTCCAAAGCCCCGGCAATTCATAGGCTTTGATTGGTTTTCCATTTTTATTTTTTTCTACAATAAAACCGCTTTCATTATCAATAAACTCTTTCAAATCAAATTTTTCACCTCTGTAATCCTTTGTACCACAAATGAGGTCGACAGGATTAAAATGTGTTGCGCTTGACAATATTTTAGCCTGCGCAGGATTTTGCATATCGACTTGTGAGGATTCTACTATCTGCAAGGAAACATTTCCTTTTGCATCTCTCACCCAAAACGGACCACCACCGGGCTCTCCTTCATTTTTGACCATTCCGCAAACACGAATTGGCCTGTTCAGGATTTCCTGAAGATGACTCACTTTATTTTCACGTGTATATTTCTGGAAATCGGCATTGATAACAATCTGAAGTTTTGACTTTACAAATTCTACGATTTCGTCAATTGTTTCTTTTTGGATATTTTCCGTTGACAGCACTTTAAGAAAAGTAAAAATCCTGTCCTGAAATTCCAACAGGATACCCGCCAATGCTTTTTTATACAAACTGATAATGTGGATGTGGTTCTGGATTACATTGTCAATATTTTTTATAAAAATAACATCCGCAAACAATTGATTAAGATTTTCTATCAGGGCACCATGTCCACCCGGCCTAAAAAACAAACTGCCATCATCCAGACGGAACGGATTGTTTTGAAGGTCGACTGCAAGCGTATCTGTTGTTTTATGCTGATAAGAATAATCCACATGAATCTGCACATTTGTATTGGCTTCTACCTTTGGCTTGACGTCATTTATAATTTTATCAAAGGAGTCCTGATGTTCTTCAGAAATTGTAAAATGCAAACCGGAAATACCTGACGAAAACGCATACGAACCGCTTTCATTCAAATGTTCTTCTATTGGCGTGGCAATATAATCGCCATATTGATGAAAAGGCAATACTGCTTTAGGTTTGGAGGCAAAATCAAAATGATTGGATGAGAGCAATGATTTTACAAAATAGAAAAAACGCGTGTCTTTGTCCCATTGTTTATACTCGGGATATTTCACCTGCGTATATTCCAAAACCGTTTTATGGAACGGAAATTTTTCTATACCAATCAGGAAAACCGGCATAGCCCCACAACGTTTTCTGTTAATATAGGCATTTATGGTTTCATTGCCTAATTTGTATTCGTTGACAAATTCATTCAGGAATTTAAACATTCTGCTGGCCGCCCCTGAGGCAGGTACAAACTTCTGAATTTTCAGCCTGTCTTTTTTAGATTCAAATAGATTGGCATAATAAACCGCTTCTTCTTCAGAAAGTGGCATAATTCCATCTGTTAATGAAGCCGGCCTTTCTAAAACTGCTTTTGGAATGCCCGTATTAAATACTCTAAGATAATTCGCTACGGTATCAATTTTTATTCCCTGATTGTATATCTGCACAAAATCGTAAGAATCAAATCCCAATGCTTTTGATTTTTCCAAATCTTCCAGAATGGCAATTGCCTTTTGCAATCTTTCTTCTTTATTCCCGGAAAGCAGTATATAAGGTTTTTTATTTTCAATCAGGGCTTCTTCAAATTTCCGGATAAGCATTTCTCTTTCATCAGGCTTATCCCGCAAATCGTCCTTTTCAAAAGGAACGTCAATGTCTGTTAAGAAAAAAAGGTCGTATTTGTGCTTTCGGGCAGCCTTATCCAAAGTAGAATCACAGAAACTGTAATAGATTTCCGAAAAGACTTTGGTACACATTAGATTCGTATCGGCAAAAAGATATTTACCGGATTCAGACAGGGCTTTATTTTCGAGTTGCATTTGCCCGATTGCAATGGGAAGCAAATCTTCCGGTTGGCAAATTTCTTTGGAACGATTCCATTTTTCCTGTAAATAGTCACGGGCAAATTCGGGAATCCATACCGACTGAAAATGTTCTGCCAATTGTTTTGCTAATGTAGTTTTTCCGGTAGATTCCGGTCCATACAATGCTATTCTGATTTTATCTGTGGGCTGCTGTTTAAGATTTTCCTCCATTCTATGTAAGCTAAAATAGCCAAAATTGTAAAAATTACATATTGCAATGACAACATCCCCAATCCTCTATAGGCATACAACGGAACAGCTATGATATCTGCAATAATCCATAGTGTCCAATTTTCAATCTTTTTCATTGCCATATACCACATTCCCGTAAAAAACAATCCTGACGTAAATATGTCGATATAATTCTCAGGTTTGATTTCCTTACCGAACAGGTGATATACGAAATATGTTACAACAATAGTAAGAAAAAATAACAATACCCCAATAATTTTCTGCTTTGTATTTGTCCTTGAAATCTTGACAACATAGTCATCTTCTTTCTTCCTTGACCAGTTAATCCAACCATATATACTCATAACGGAGAAATAAATATTAAGCGTCATATCGGCAAAATAGCCTGCTTTATAAAGCAGATATACCGTGATTACTGTCGCAATAATACCCGTTGGATAGACCCATATATTTTCTTTTTTGGCAAAATAAACACTCAGGATTCCGGTAATAAAAACTATAGCTTCCAGGATAATATCAATAACCGGTGTATTTTTATAGGCATTGAGGAAAAAATCAATCATGAAGCATCAGGTTAGAATTTATAAAAAAATTGGAGTCATTTTCAAAAGCAGTCCCTATCACTACCAAATCTGCTCCGGCGGCATAGGCATCTTCAATTCCCTGGATGTCTTTTATGCCTCCGCCTACAATTAATGGAATTTCTATGTTTTTTGAAACCAGAGAAATCGTTTCTAAAGGAACTGAAAGTTTTGCACCGCTTCCTGCTTCCAGATAAACCAACTTGTTTCCTAAAAATTCACCCGCTAACGCTGTTGCCACTGCAATATCTGAATTGTGCCTAGGCAATGGTATTGTCTTACTCACTGAAGCTACGGCAGTCTGGTTGCCGCCATCAATCAATATATAACCTGTAGAAATAATTTCCAGATTGGTTTTTTTTAAAATTGGTGCTGCCTTGACCTGATGTTCAATTAAAAAATCCGGATTTCTGCCCGACAGCAAAGTAAGGAATAAAATGCCATGGGCTTCAATGGAGATTTGCGACGGGTTGCCCGGAAAAAGCAAAACAGGAAGTGCCGTTTTCTGTTTTAATTCCCGGATGATTCCATCAATAGTATTGGTAAGCACCAGGCTTCCACCAATAAAAATATGCGTAGCCGGAGACTGATTTATCTTAGGAATAATACTTTGTAATGAATCCTTAGAAATCTTATCGGGATCGAGAAGAATGGCCAGAAGCTTTTTTTTCTCTTTTTTGGACTGTAGTATTTCGTTATAGATGTTTTGCATTGGGCTTACTGATTTCCTTTTTGAAAGGCATATACAAGCGTATAATTTTCGATTTCTTCAAAACAGATATCAAATTCTATATTTAGGTTTCCAAAAGTCAGAAGTGCTTTTGCTTTTTTTTCTGTCATTTCAAAAGGTGCTACAAAAATATGGTCTTTGAAGCTGATTCCTTTTTCATTACGGATTTTAAAAATAGCTTCCTTTATGCCCCAGATTACGGTTAATCTGGAAACATAATCGTCTTTTTTTTCTTTATCCAGAAATCTGAATTCGCTTTCGTCAACAAATTTTTCTGCGATAAGCATTACTTTTTCACGGCGAAGCTCAATATCTATCCCCACATTTTCATCACTTAAGATAATTGCAGAAAAATCAAACGAATGGGTAATGGAAATATGGGTTTCATTTTCGAGATGTGGCTTGCCAAATTCATCATAATGAAGCTGCAAATCATTATGTCCTGCCTCCTGGAGCAGTTTCCTGACGCTCAGGAAAGCCCTTTGATGCACTTCTGATTTCATGGATTGCAATCTGCCAAGCGTTTTTTCTTTCAATAGGACTTGAGAAAAAAGCTCGTCAAAAGGTTCCGTGATTTTCCAAATCAGGACTTTTATGGACGGACTAAAATGTATGACTTTATATAAGGGCATTTCTAATTAATAAATAAATCAACCTTGCGGTTTTATACGAGAACCTCAGAAGTAAAATTCGTGGCAGGCTTTAATAATCAAACAATTACCTCTTATTAAACAAACCTTAAATAATTTTTTCCGATTATTTTAATAAAAAGTAATTCCGTAAATTTGCAAAAAATTTGATAATACAAATATATACAAATAGATGAGTACAACGACATTACCTTTTGTGGCTTACAAAGTGAAAGATATTTCTCTTGCAGCTTGGGGAAGAAAAGAAATTGAATTAGCAGAAGCTGAAATGCCAGGTTTAATGGCGCTTCGCAGAGAATACAAAGACGAACAGCCTTTGAAAGGTGCTCGAATTGCAGGTTGTCTTCACATGACAATCCAGACTGCGGTGTTGATTGAAACATTGGTTGCTCTTGGAGCTGAAGTAACCTGGTCATCATGTAACATCTTCTCTACGCAAGACCAGGCCGCTGCTGCAATTGCTGCTGCAGGAATTCAGGTTTATGCCTGGAAAGGACTAAACGAAGAAGAGTTTGACTGGTGTATTGAGCAAACTTTATTCTTTGGTGAAGACAGAAAGCCATTGAACATGATTTTGGATGATGGTGGTGACCTGACTAATATGGTTATTGACCGTTATCCTGAATTGGTTGCCGGAATCAAAGGTCTTTCTGAAGAAACTACAACAGGAGTTCACAGACTTTACGAAAGAATGAAAAACGGCACATTGCCAATGCCTGCAATTAACGTAAACGATTCTGTTACTAAATCTAAATTTGATAACAAATACGGTTGTAAAGAATCTGCTGTTGACGCAATTCGTCGTGCAACTGATTTGATGTTGGCCGGAAAAAGAGTTGTGGTTTGTGGTTATGGTGACGTTGGTAAAGGAACTGCTGCTTCTTTCAGAGGTGCAGGTTCTATTGTAACTGTTACTGAAATCGATCCAATCTGTGCATTGCAAGCAGCTATGGACGGATATGAAGTTAAAAAACTGGATACTGTTATTGCTAATGCTGATATTATCATCACTACAACAGGAAACAAAGATATCGTGGTAGGTAAGCATTTCGAAAAAATGAAAGACAAGACTGTTGTTTGTAACATTGGTCACTTTGATAACGAAATCGATATGGCCTGGTTGAACAAAAACCACGGTGCTTCAAAAATCGAAATCAAGCCTCAGGTAGATAAATACACTATCAACGGAAAAGATATTATCATCCTGGCTGAAGGACGTCTTGTAAACTTAGGATGTGCTACAGGTCACCCAAGTTTTGTAATGAGTAACTCTTTCACAAACCAGACTTTGGCTCAAATTGAATTATGGAAAAACAGTGCTGCCTATAAAAATGAAGTATACATGCTTCCTAAGCACCTGGATGAAAAAGTAGCTGCCCTTCACCTTGCAAAACTAGGTGTTGAGTTGGAAACTTTAAACGAAGAACAAGCTACTTACATTGGAGTAGAAGTTCAAGGTCCGTTTAAGCCTGAATATTACAGATATTAATCTATTTTAGATTTCTGATTTGAGATTTAAGATTTTGGAATAACGAAATCATCTTTTATCTATCGTCTATTATCTTTTATCTTACTTAATATTCTGAATTTAGATTTAAGATAAAAAAACCTCGCTTTAGGCGGGGTTTTTTAGTTATTATAGTTTGGCAAATTTGCCGTCAGGCGTGATTTTATATTTGAGATATTGGGCAAAAGTAACACCTTCTTCATCCGACTTAAAATCTTTGAGATGGATTATCCTGTCAGAATCAATATAAAAATATCTTGCTGACTGCCCTAAATCGCTTCCGTTAAGGTAGGACACAGGTAATTTATCAATCACTTTTCCGTCTTTAATGCTCAATAATACATTCTGGGTTTGACTTTCGGGATATTCGCAGGTCTTACAGTCTATTTTACCTTCATAGAGTACGGAAATTATTTTGAAGTTCTTGCCATCAAAAACCTGAGCGCTTTTGATTTCTATTTTTGACTTCCCGTTTTTTATTTCATTTGAGGGAATGAAGTCTTTAGCTATAAAAGTTTTTGCTTTAGGATAATTTATTGCAATTGTGCTTCTGGCGGGATTGTCCTTATCCTGAAATAAAAAAAAGCTCATCTTATTATATAAAGAATCCTGTAAGGCATCACCTCTTGACCAATCGGCAGGAAATTCATGAAGTACATTTTTGTCTCCATAAGGCAGATTTACTTTAGCAGATTCGCTTATTTTTTTGATAGTACTGACCTGACTGATACTTTTACTACAGGAAAGAGTGGCTATAAAAACGAGTATGGAAACTATTTTTCTCATTGGTAGATGTTATGAATCGAATTACTGTCAAAATCTCCGGAATGCAAATGGTCGTTGTGGTCTCCCGCATATCTGTGCGCATTTCGTAGCCAGGCCTGCTGTGTTGTTCCGGCAATTACCTGGGCAAAATTCCAGTCTACGAAAGCATTTAATAAATCCTGTTCGTTTTGTCGGTTGGCCAGATAGCTAGTGTCTACGCTATCTCCATTGGGGTGTGCCAAACTAGGATAGCTGGTTGCATCGCCAAAACACATTCCTGTTGAATTTACACCTGCTAATCCGTATTGCGATAACACACCCACAAAAGCTGCGAAACAATCCGGATTACAGAATCGTCTTTGCGTATTGGAGAATCCATAGGCAATAACCCTACCGTTTACAGTAACATTAAGCGTATCCGGCATTCTGACCAAAGGTACATTGGTTCCGGAAGCCGTATAGCGGACAATCCTGAGTGCACCCGGAAAAGCTCTGGCATTTCTGTCATTTCTGTGCGTTCCGGTTGTGACAATAGCATTTGCAAAAATATGATTGGTTTGGGCCGCGCCTCCGGCAGGAGCATTTTCTGTACGAAGCGCACCTGGCGGCACTGCTCCAAGTTGCTGTCCGTTATTCCTGCCCATAACCGATGTTTTATCACAGGTAGCAATAAATACTTCATTGCCATAAATATCGTAATGGTAATAGGTAACCTGTGTCGAACTTGGATTTTCAAGCTTGCTGATTTTCCTCCTGACTGTACCGTTCATAGGAAGGAAATTATAGGTGCCATCTGTGTAGGTATTTCTGTTGTTGGTTCTTCCTGATAAAACTCTGGCGTAGATTTCATAAAAATTCCTGTTGCCAACCCGAAATCTTCCCTGAGCATCACTATTCAGGAAAATACCCGCTTCTTTAACTTCTTCTGTACTGTCAGGACCGTAAGCGCAAGGCTCATTATCTGTTCTTTCCACAACTACTTCCAGATTGGCCGTGTGTGTAGCCGCCGCCGCTATATTGGCTGCCCAGGTATTGAAATCGGTTCGTAAGGATGGCCTTAGCTGTAATTTTATAATAGCTTTGTTTTCATGGTCTGCCAGATTAGTATAATGCTCATGTGAACCGGATGGATTTTCGGTTGTTCCCTTATTGTTCAGGGCATCAAAATTGCCGACAACAGCAGTCATTTTTCTCCTGACTTCGAAATTCTGGGTTGACGGATTGAACCACATCAGGTTTAGGGTTTCTGTATTTCCTGTCAATGTATTGTCGGCCGGACGAATCACAACATCTATAGACAAGGTTGCCATATTTTCGGTTTCGATAACCAGATAAACAGTCTTACCCAAAACAGAATCATATGGCAGGTTTTGTCCGCCTTCCTGCTGTGCATGGAGTGAATCTATTCGCGTAAATGCCACATTTGCTCCTTCATTCGTAACAGTCTTTTTTGCAAAATAAACACGGGTTATCTTTTGCAGGCTATCGTCTGGCGTAACTGGCGAATACGGCGGATTCAGCGTTACTGTTTGTCCTGTATCATCAATTGTTATCGGCATCGTTTAATTCATTTAATTGATAGCTTATTGTTTTTCTATAATTGTTACCGAGTGAAAACTCAATCTCGATACTCGCTTTTTTAACCGTTCCGGTATTCATATTAAAAATAAAACTGCCTTCATATTTGTCAAGGCTGGGTTTGTCTTTTTCAGAATCAAATGAAACTTCTTTCTTTTTTATTGACTTAAAAATCATGTCGTTGTAGAATGGCGCAATCATTTTTCCCTTTACTCCAACTTCGAGTTCCCGTTCTTTTAATTTTATTTTTTTTACGCGGGCTTCTTCCCCAATATTAACGACCGCATTTTCCACAAAATTCAAATATCTTACACTTCTTTTTTTCACCGATAAAGGCGTATATCTGTCATAAAACGGATTCAGAAGCAGACCATGCTGTCTATAGTTTTTTATATCTAAAAGAATCCTCCTATCGTTGCTGTAAAACTCCCTGAGATATTGAAACATTTCTTCTACTTTAGGCCCAACATTACTTTTGGCTAATCTTTCTATTTTTTCTTCCAGCCTTTTTTGAATCTGATGCTGGTTTACCAGTTTATTGATATTTAAATGCTCGTCTGTTTCTAGAATTATATCATCATTTACCTCAGCAATACGTCCTAAAAAATCTTTCTCAGTCAGTGAAACGGTTCTGTTTTTATACTCGATATCAAAGACTTCCAACTGGATCAGATAGGTTTCAAAATCTTTTTTTAATATTGTTGAGTGTATTGTTTTATTAACTTCACTTTTTAAAACATTGCCGTTTTCTGTGGTTATTTCCATCATTGAAAATTTATAAAACTGCAAATGCTCTTCAAGATACAAGCTGATATCTAATTCTTTTATGCCTTCAACTGTATCGGTAATATTTCGCATAGTAAGACTTTTGCTTTTGAATTATGAAATTTAAAAACGATTACTCCCAATTCATTTTAACACCTTTTTTTCTGTTGGCTATGCAATCTTCAATCGTATATTTTACCGGACAATCAAAACAATCTTTAGTTGCAAAAACATAGCCGTCATTTAGTGTAATTGTATCTTTAATTTTAATCTTCTTTTCGTTTTGGCATATTGAGTTGGCCTGAAATGATGCATAGTCATTTTCTCCAATTTTTATATCCTTTGACCCATAACTGTAAGTCAGCATTCTAACAATATAATCTTTGTTCACCTCTAGTTCATAAGCTTTGGAAGAGGATGTACTTGAATATTTAATGACCGTATTATTACCATTTTTGATGACTTTGTCAATGGCAAAATCCTGTTCTAACACGGATTGATTATTGATCACCTTATTTGAAACCGGAACTTTAATTTTTATGTTTCCTATTTTACTATTGCTTACGGTATAGCATGCTTTACAATTGTAGATTGTTGGCTGGGAAATTTTACCAATGACCTTGTTGTTTTCATATACCAAAGTTGAATCTGCAACAAGAGTGTTTTTCTCTGCTGCATTATGATTTTGGGCCTTGCATGAAAGCAAAATCATACAAGTAATCAATAAACTGGTTGTTATCTTCTTACGCATTCGGTATCGTATTTAAAAAATTCTCTAGTCCATTTCGTATAATTCTTTCTTTCAGCCAAATTATTTTCACCACCATTTATAGCCACGGTAACTAACCTTATATTTTCATCTTCTAGTCCTTTATCCATTTCGGTGAGGGTAGTTGGCTTATAAACTGTAGAAAACCATCCCGCTGAATTAAATGCATGGAATAATTCCTGAGATATTTTTTTTGCAAACGTTTTTAAACCATCATAAAAGGCGGTGTCTAATCCGGCAGTAGTGGCGGCCGGCCTCTTTGCAACACAATCGCCAACACTTTCATAACCGCTCCTTGTGGCTATATAGGTATCATAAAAGGTGGTTGTATTGATATAATCATAGTAAGCCAGGTAATTGTAATCATGCGTTATTTGCTTCATACCTCTACCCTGGAAATCCACTCCTCCTTTATAATTGTCCGGCACAGAAGTTCTGCTTTCATAAGTGTATGTAAAACTTATCGTTTCTAAATACATCTGCCCTATAAAATGAATCTTTCTTTTGCATGTATTAATGTTGAATTTTTTAAACATAGCATTCATTTCATTGACGAATAATTGAATTTTATCTCTATTGTCTGAAATTTTACCGGTAGAAATAGAAATCTCGGTTATTTTTTCACTTCCGTTGTTAAAGAAATGGTCTCGTTTGCTTACATAATTTTGTTTGTCTCTGAGATGATAAATCAGATTTATCATTTCATCCACGGTAATATCCCTATTACAATAACATGGCGTTCCTAAAACTTCAAATCGTTCCTGTTCTTTATTTAAGAACTCATGTGTTTCATCAGGAAACTTTATTTCGTCTGAGGTTTCTGTCACTTCCCCTTTTAAATATACAAAAGCATTTTTACCGGTTCTCTTATCAAATTTTTCTACCAGCTTTTTTAAATCGGCATCTGTTTTGGGCCGTAACGTAATTTCCTGCTCGTATTCACTTTTATCTTTTGTAATTGAAAATTCAACCTTGTCTTTTTCCTGATCTCCAATCAAAAATTTAACCGGGGCATCATAAACAGCTTCCGTATTGGCTAATTTGTTTTCATTGATTTGAACCGTCAGTTTTGCCTTATCACCATGACAATTTGCTACGATGTAAACCTTTTTCCCAATCGTTGCTTTTGGAATTTTTACCATTTCAAATCCATCTTCCTCTTGTTCTTCCCAGGTTACTTTTATCTGATCATTTGGTTTTAAAGCCGCTGTATGATCAGGATCTGTCGCCAGATTCCGAATGGTCTTTTTTTCGGCTTTAAAGGTATCTGTATATTTTTTTTTGACATCGGCAATTTTTCCACCTTTATTTACCGTATAGGTTTCTTCTTTGGGTGTCCATTTAAATTTCTTCTTTTTTTCGGCAAAATAAATGGCAATAACATCCACTAAATGATCAACAACATGTGGCGTATCATATACTTTTTGATTCGGATTTGCTGAATACGATTCGTTATTTTGTTCTTCACTTTGTGCCATTGCAATTTGGTTTTTTAGTTGAAGTCACTTCCTTTTTTATAGTGGGATTTAATTTTCTTTATGAGTTCCGTCCTTATTTTAGGATTCAAATCACTCATGGATTTATTTAAATCTGCATTCAGAACACAATCGTCTTCTTCTGTGCATTTAAAAGGAATGTGATACAAATATTTTTTGTCGTTATATAAAATAATATAAGAGAGCTTTTTCTCTGAATCAGAATTACTGCAATAGGAGAACGGAATAAAAATTACCCTGGCTTTTTTTAAGTTATAAAACCAAATGTTTTTCTCACTAAAAGCAATCATTTCCATTTGATAATCCGGATCATCGAATTGCACATTTAAGGAATGTTTTTTGTTTTTGAGGCTTACATCAATCATTGTTTTATGACCATCAAAAGGAGGCTCATCAGGATTACATAAAGCATTTACGTTTACTGTCAACTTGTTCATTCCGTTGCAATCTTTCCATTCTTTAGAAATTGAGATCGAATCAACTTTTACGACTTGTGATACAACTTCATTTGGAAGAAAAGCAACCAGTAATAAAAGCCTAAGTAACACTTTCACCTTTAAGTTCTCTATAATAGATTGGTAATTCATAATCTTCTTCGTTAATTGTATACTCTATTGGATAAACACTTGAATTTCTTACACTGTAAGCACTAACTTTAACGGCATCTCCCTGATTTCCTCCTAATCCGAACAGATGGGTTCCTTCTTTATTTTTAGCTACGGCAAAAGTGACGTGCTTTTTATTGTTTACGACACATATCGAGCCTAAAGCTAATTTGCCGCCATTAGTGGTTTTAGCCCAAACCGGATCATCAAAATGGTCTGGCAATATGACCGTTTTTCCGTCTTTTACCACTTTCTTATTTCGATATCTTGTATTGGTATGTCCGTAACTGTAAGCTCCGGGATCACATTGGGCAGAAAAACTGTTTTGGGTCAAGCACCAGCCCACAAATGAAGCGCACCACGCATTGGTAATCGTTGCACAGCCGGAAGGTTTGTGTTCCCTGTTTACCTGATGGTAATCATTAATGATAGTATTGCAATGAGTGGCTTCGGTTACTCCTTTTTCCATTTCTTTTCTGGCTGTTGTAAGCCAGGCCTGTTCTTTGTTTTTTATTTTGAAATACTTACCCTCTTCTTTTAAGAAGGCATTTTTGGTGCCTGAACCACTGTCAACTCCCATGTATTCCACATTAGGTTCTGAGCAATTTATTTCTACATAAACCAACGCTTCTTTACTGGCATCGGCTGCAATGAGTTTTGCCAAATCAAATGACAAATCATCCGGTTTTTGGTTGAGCATTAATTTTAAAATGCCTTTATCTTTAAAAGTATCTTTATTTGATAATGTAGCATCAGACGCTAATTTTCCTATTTCCACTTCAAATTCGTCTTTTGCTTTTACATTTTTATAATTCTCCGGTTTTGTAATGGCATCAATATCTTTTAAATCAATAAAACTTATTGCCGTATCCACATCTGAAAGTACTTTTCTGACACCGCTTTTTATTTTTACTTTCAATTTTTTTCCAGCTAACCCAACGGTTTCTATAACTAAGGCAACACCATAACTTAATCCGCGTTCATCTACTTTTGTTAAATTGAAAGTGGTGACATTCTTTTCCGTTTTTAGCTCAAATTTTGCGAAATGGGCATTTATGATTAGTGGAGATGGCTTAATCGCAATACTTTCGACATTGGGTATTGGGCTTGCTACTGCCGTATTAAATTCAGGATTGCAGGTTATCGTTGATTCTTTGACCAGCACTTTCTGGTTCTGTACCTCAGTAGTTCCAAGATTTTCCCATGGACTTAATTTTATCACGCTCATACAGGGTGGCGGCTGCATGTTTCTTGCAGGCCATTTGGGATGTCCACAGGTTCCTTTAAATTGAAGGTTAATCATATTGTTGCCATCGCCTTGTGTAGCCCATAATTGATCCTGAAGCCTCAATTCGTTCGAAGTTACTTTTAATTCACCCAACTGTTGTGCATATTCACATTTTAGCTTGGCGCCATGCATGACTACTTCTCGCTTTTCTGAAGGAGAATCTCCGGAATCCTTTTCTTTTCGTTCCGCTCTTTTCTTTTCGAGTTGAGCCTTGTGCTGTTCTGTAGCCATAACTTATACTATAAATAAGATTATCCTTTACTAACTTTCACATCTTTACCGCCCTGGATTACCGTTAGCGTAGTTCCTCTCAATTTTAAATCACCTTTAGAAGTCTGGATATCCGAATTTCCTGTAATCTGCCTGTAACTTTCTCCAACATTGTCGGTTTTATTATTCTTAACCGTAACATTTTTATTTTCAGAAGATTGAATGTAGTTTTTCCCAATAGTTTCTGTTTTATTGCTACCAACTGAGATATTTTCGTTGGCACCTATTGTAGTGGCCATGTTTTCTCCAACATTGATATCCAGATTTTTGCCCACCGTTATTTTCATGTTATTGGGCGCATTGACATCAATATTGCCTTGCCCGTCCATAAGCCAGGTATTTCCGCTCGGGTCTTCAATAAATACACTTCCGGCCGCATCGTCCATGATAATTTTTGTTCCTGAACGGGTCTGGATTACTTTTTTGTCGTTTCCTGACGTGCTATATCCGCTGGAAGCGCTTCCGTTATACATTGCTCCCAATACAAAAGGTTTTTCTGCATTGCCGCCTTCAAAAGCCACCAATACTTCTTCGCCAACTTCAGGCACAAAATAAAATCCTTTGCCACCACCGGAATGTGAGTTTACCATTCGTATCCAAGGCGTACTTTTACCAGCATCTTTCTGCCAGGCAAAGGCTACTTTAACGCGTCCGAGTCCGGCAGGATCAGCATTAGAAATCACGGTTGCCGGTTGTGATTCAGCTGTTGGAAAACTATGTACATTTCCATAAGGCGGAGCAACAACACTTTCCGGAACAGCATCAAAAGTATTATGATAGGTGCCCGACTCATCACAAACATGCATGATATCGGTAATGATATAATTTCCAAAATTCTGCTCCTGCAGACCATCCAGAATATTTCCAGTCAGGGAAAAAGCAGGTTCCTTAATCGATACTACATCACCAATACGCAAACCGGTCTCATCGGATTCACCTTTGGCCGTAACCATATCTGCGGTTCGCGATTGCAACTGCGTGGTAACACGGTCGATCAGGTGCGTTCTGGAATTCCCTTCTTCTAAAGAATGGGAATACAGCATGGTAGAAGTGTTTGTAAAAAGTTTTTTGGAGGACTCAAAAATCGCTTTTGAATAGCCGTCCTGAGGTTGGTAATCTACTTCGGCCGAGCTGGCTTTCTGAGTATCTCCATTGGATGGGTCATAACCAAGGTATTCAAATCCGAGTGATTTTGCCCTCATCTCAATATTGAAAGAATGCAGACTTCTTCCGTAGTCCAATGTGAAGTTTTTAGATTTCGGTTTGCCAAACTGTAGCTCTTCACCATTAAAAAAGAACCATTGTCCTTTTTTTTGCGCTATCCTGCAAAGGAATGAGAAATCACTTTCCGCATATTGAACGGTATAAGGCAGTGCTGTGTCTTTTGAAATTTCTACAGTCGGTTTCAGACTGTCGCCTGAATAATCTTTCAATATTTCCTTAACTATTCCTGATAAGGTTTCGTCATTGAAGGAACGGGTGTTTGGCGGACCTTCCAGTAAAATTGTAGGGCTATAACCATTGATAATGATACCGCCTGAAGCTCCGGACGTTCTGATCATTTGGGCTTCTGTGATGATTCCGTTAAAAATCAACGGAGAATTTGTCATCATGTTAGAGGGCTTGATATTGATAGTGACTGACTGCCCTACATATTTTTGAGCCTTGTCTATAGCCTGACTTACAAATTCTTTTGGAAGTGGCTGTAAAATAGAAAAATGATGGTGCGAATGCACCTTCTGGTTGATGACAAGTTTAGAAAAGCGGGTCAGGTTTTCTCCCCCAATCTGAATCTGAATCTGAGTGCTGATCGACATAGCATTAGATTTTAATGGTTAATAGATTTCGAGGGGGGAAGTTTGTCGAATTATGTGTAGTGAATTTACTGTTTTTATGGCTTAAAATTGATTTCTTTAACTTTTTATTAAGAAAAAATACTATCGTAACATTCTGGATATAAAACCTTAACGCTATTTAAAACAAAAAAAACTTTTTTTAAAAAAACTTCGTAAAATCGCTATCTGGTTTTGGCTTTTGGCTTATTATTTTTTTCTGCAATTTGGATTGGTATTTTATAAAACTGTATTCTTTTGCCGTTGAAAATTGTTCCCATCTGACAGACACAGAATCTGAAAGCGTCTTTTTATTCTGGTACAATTCAATCTCAGAAGACGATCTTTCATTGGTTTCTGAAATGTCATATTTAAGATATTTCTGATTGGCTTTAGCCTTTGTCTTCTTATAATTTTCCCCTTCTGCTTTTAAGAAATCACCTTGCTTGCTATAAGAAAAAGTGACTTTTTGCTGAAAAAACTGAGAATCGGTCTGGTTGTTTTTGTTTTTGGTGGCAATTTCCAAAAGTTTAAATCCTTTTTCTGATTTAGTTTGTCCCCAGTTTTTACTTAACGGCTCAAATAGTGGCTGATAATCGCCTAGACCATCTTTTGTCAAGGCTGCTAATTCAAGAACCGAATTTTCCTGTAATACTTTTTGCATCAGGAATTTATAGTAGGATTCATTTACGGTATAGCTATCATCATTAACAAACACCTTATTTTTTTCAAACCGAACCCTTATGGTTTCTTCAGGCTGCGTATCTTCTTTGTAATAAAAATCAATTGCGTTTGTATTTTTTGGTGTTTTTTTAAAAGTATACCGGTATTGCTTTTCGATTCGCTTTGGGTCATCTTCAGCAGCTTTGTAAATAAAGATTGTGTCATTATTTTTAGGGAAAATACCATAAAAATTATCGGTTGTTTTCTCTCCATTTTCAACCGTAATCTGCTGTACCCATGCTATAGTGTAGTTTTCTGAGGTCATTTTTGAGACACAAAAAGACAATAGCAGTGTACTGAAAGAAAGGATTACCGTTGTAATAATTTTATTTTTTAACTTCAGTTGCATTGGTTAATCTTGTTGGGGTTAGTTTCCAAAAAACACTTTTTCCGGCAGCAATAGTTCCGGATATTCCATTTGTGGTTTTGACACCTGTATCATAATAAAAATTACCACTTGTCCAATTGTTCGTATCTGTAAAGTCAGAAGCAGGGATGGCGTATTTTATTCTATCGGCAACTTCTACTTCCTGAAATAGTGGTTTGCCGTCTTTTCCTTTTTCCTGTTTGCCATCTTTTCCTATAACAGGTTTTTTGACTTTCTTTTTAGTGTGTTCGTGGGTTCCTTTATCTGTTTTGGCATCGTGATTTTCTTTATCCTTGTATCGGGCAGAAGTTCCGTTAGCTTTCAAAAACTCATCGTAAACATCTTTTGGAATCTCAACAAACTTATATTCATCGAATTTATTCTGTCCTAATTTGTTATAGGGATTGGTTTCAGAATTTCCCCAGGCTAAAAAGTCGGTTCCATCCCAAAACTCAGCTCCTTTTGTCAGGTCATCTTTATCTTGTAAAACATAAAAAAGTGCCTGTCTGGTTAATTTTGATTTGTTGTCTTTTTTGGTCTGTGACAATTCTGTTTTATTTGGAACAGATGAATATCCTGTGGAAAGCAATTTTTTCCATGTTGTTTTTGTATTTTTTGCCCGATTAAAGCTGGCATAAGCAATACATTTCAATTCTTTCAGATCTTCTTCACCTGCCTCATGGCTGACAATGTATGCTACATAACAAAAATCAGAATGTGTAATATTTGTCCCGTTTTCTTTCAGAAGCTCAGCATTTTTGAATACCTCAACCGGTTTTCCCTTGGAATCATTTTTAGTTTCTTTTCCGGAGCATACATATACGTCGTTTACACTTCCTTTATATTCTTTCTTATCGGCCTTTCCTTCAAAAGTGCCATCTGTATTGTAGAAATGTCCGTTTACTAAAACTTCTTCCTCCTGAGGTACCGGTGCTGCGACAGCGGCAACTTCAGCCGGGGCACTCCTTTGCCCGCTATCAGTAATTTCTATGGTGCTTCCACCATAATTGCACGGAATCGTACTTTTTTTCAACAGCGGAAATTGATCCTGAACTTTAAGTGTTCCCACATCTTTCCAGTCTCCGAGTTGCATTACTGAGGCACATGGAGCGGCACTATTGGGGCTTTTGATACAGGTTCCCATAAAAATAAGGCTTCGCATGTCTTTTTCAACAACCGTAGCAGTCAATTTATCCTGGGTTGTAGGCGTGTCAAAATTGACCTTCAGGATTCCCTGCGGATTTGTACAAAGCGTACATTGTATTTTTGCCATATCAATGACAAGCTTGAGATCTTCAGAGACTTTATCCTCTTTTTCGCGCTCTTCCCGCTTTTCGGCTATTTCTTTTTTATTATTTTCTTTGACATCTTCCATGGCAACATATTTTGTGCTTTTTCTAACCTAAAAAAAGCGTGGCATATTTTACAGATTGCGTATCATCTTCAATTTCAATCAAAGCTTCCTGCAATTGATAATCTTTGTATAGCAGTTCTCCTTCGTATTTATTTATGTTTTCCGACCTGCCTTCTATTTGATATCTGACCCATTCTTTCTTTTCCGGATGAATCTTTTCTTCCGCTTCACAATTTTTAAAATCATCGACTATTTTTTTTCTGACTATCGGCATTTCCCATAAAAGATAATTGCCAAACAAACCATGAAAATAAAGTCCGAACATTTTATAGGTCGACAAAAATTCGATTAGTCTGGTTTCATCATTCAGAATTTTGGAAATCTGACTAAAATAGTTTTGTATAAATTTCCCTTCATATTCAACTTCAAGCCTTTCCCTTGTTTTATCCCATCTGGAACTCAATTCTTCCTTATTAAAGATACGTACAATTTTTCCTGTATAATCTACTCCGGCTTCTATTTCGTCAAAGGCATAACCAATTTGTTTTATCAGATATTCATCAGCTACTGCTACATTACTTTTGATAGAAATTCTGGCCGTAAAAATCTGATAAACGTCCAAATACCCTTCTTTACCAATTGGCATAATCTGTACTTCCCTAATATACGATTTGTGAACCGGACTTCTCTTATTCGAAAAATCGTCAACTATTGTTTCAAACCGATAGCTATATCGTGCTCCAACCTTAGGCTCGAGATGGTATTCTCTTAATCCGTGAACTATTGAAATCATTCTTTATAATCTTAATATTCACCTCTAATTCTATTCTTTGCAGGTTCCATACCAAACCAGTCTCTTGATGCCGACCAATGGAAATATTGGTTACGCAATTTTCTCAGGAGCGTCTGCGGATGATAGGCTGTCACCACAACTTCTTCTATGTTTATAACATTTGGATCGGGATCCGGTTCCGGTTCCTGCCCCAATCCAGGAGGCATGGTTGGCCAGTATTGCTTTTGCCCGTCAAATCCCGTTGCATTTTGTTCTTCGTAAACTTTGCTTTTTTCCAGTTCTTCCAACAGTTTTTCCAGATTTTCTCTGTTGATTCTTTCCTGTTTCCTTCTTGCCAATTCTTCGTCACTGACAAAATCCCATTCCGGAATTTCATCTTTCATATAGCCTTCCAGATATGTTTTTGCCTGTTTTAATATCTGATTACCTTCAACGCTGTATTGGATTGTAAGGTCATCAATCAGTGCATTACTTTTTGCCTGGGTTTTCATCATGTCCTTGCCAAATTCTTCCATGAAATGTAATGGCAAATAGCTGTATTCTTTTCTGACATATCGTGTTCCGCTCAGCTTTCTGTATACAATTCCACTCGTTAAAAAATTCCAGAACTTGTTGTTTATTTCTATCTGGTCATCATGATACCAACCTCCGGCTATTAATTCCTGCCTGTATTTTTCCAGCTGCCACAATGGTTTGTGGTTTGATGTTTCTATTTCGTCTTTATACTCCGTTTCATTTTCATAGGCGCCGCCAATGTCACAATGCACACCCGGGAGGTTTTTTTCAATCGCCCTGTCCTTGATTTGTCGGATTCGGGTCAGCGAGAAATTTTTCCGGTGTTCGTCTTTTGCTGTGAAATGCACCATCTTTTGGAAATAGCCCAAATTATTCAGTTGCAATTCTTCCACGTCATTATCAAAATGAGTGGAGAATACTTCTTTTGCCGCTTTCTTAAAAAAGCTGTCATCTTTCAATTCACCATTAACATCATATTCTCCCAATCTTCCTCCTCCTTCACCATAGGAAGAAACCGTATCATAAATCCCGATGAATCGTACTACAAGTGTGATATCTTCCAGTTCTTCAGCGGTTATATCTGTATTTTTCAGGATGCTATACCCCAAATGTCCCATTCTTGGCAGTTTTCCTTCCACCAAAACTTCAGAATTTACTTCCAATCCATCTGCATCGCCAATGGTTCTCCTGTATTTTCTAACCGGCATTCCTTCAGAATACGGGTCTATAGGATAATAACCGTCCGGCATATTGAATGGCTTGGGTTCATATGCTTTTTTGACATTTACTTCATGTACAAAATTTCGTGCTGAAGCAGCACCACGGCTAAAACCAAAAGCATCGACCGTTATTTTGGTCAGTACCTTGTTTCTGTTATTACCTTTTCTTTTTTCTTCATTAATCTTATTGGCCATGATTTCGCAAGCCTTTCTTACTTTGGCCCTGACTCCGGTTAATCCTGCTCCAAAAGCAAAACCATCCTGGCTGTCTTTTTGCTTGTCATCTGTTCCCATACCTTCAACATAGATACGGTATTCCTTGTCACAATACTTCCACATCCGGGCTACATTTGTGTAGTCGTTACTGTAGCTGTTGTCGGTTCCCATTTTGTCCATATAGGTTCTGTGGGAACCGATTAAGTATTGTTCATATTCTGTAGGATTTGCAGGAACGCCTTTTTTCATCAGCCTTTTATAAGCTGCTTCATCTCTTTTTACCGATTCCGCTATCTGCTCATCGGTCAAATTTTCGACACCGCCGTTCCTGTATTTCCTTCTAAGTTCCGTGTTTGTTTTATTGTTTAAAGTTCCATCAATAAAGACGCCAAAAGTCATTTCCAGCTCTTCTTCAGGACCTTTTGATTCACCGGTGTTATATACAAAACTCTTACCCATGGCTATTCTATTAATCTGTCAAAAATTTCAAATCTATTTCTTACGCGATTTGAAAATATTGATATTGTTTTCTTTTAATGCTATTGTTTTATCATCTGTTTTCAGCGTAACCGTCAGATATGTGTTTGTTTTATTTACCGTAAGTACCAGCGTTGCTTTGGCATTCGGGTCTTTTTCATAGATAGCAGCAAATGCATTAAAGATTTCTTTTTCATTAAAATCGAGAGAACCTCCATAAAGCTGTCCTTGCTGGTCGTGCCATCCCAAACTCAACTGCTTTGGTATAGCTCTTTTGGCATATGTTTTTTCCGGAAGATTTTCAGGAAAGATTTCATCTCGTTCTCCATTAAATAAAGTATAGCTGAAATCGGCTACTTTTCCGCCGTTATCTACAACAAAGTCAATTTTCCAATCGTACTGTTTTCTATAAGTGTCCCATAATCCGAAGGGAATCGGTTTGTTTTGATTTGCTTTCTGAACTTCCAGCGGCACAAAACTTTCTTTAGACATGATTCTCTTGACATTAGCTTCATCAAAAAGAAGTTTGTCATGGCTATCCAGTTTGTCAATTTCTTCCTGCGGAATCGTAATTTTCTCTGCCTGATATCTGCCTATTTCTACTTGCTTCCCCGCTCCGGCCAACCAGATTACGGCTACTCCACCCGGCGCAAAACCTACAATTATGGTTCTATAATTTTCTTTTCTTCGGCCCCATTTCTTATTATTTTCTTCGTAGCCTTCCTTAAAAAGCTTTACCATTTTATCATGGTCAATTTCGGTATCGATGTCGTAGAAAATATTTTCTGCATATGAAATCCAGGTTACATTAAGCCGGTTTGGAACAGGTTTCTCGCCTGAGCTCATTCCGCTTCCTAATTCTCCCCAGTTGCCTGCATCAGGACCAAGACTCAAACTCACATAGCTCCCGTCTTTGGCTTCGAGTCCACCTCTGTAGACCTCAACAGGATACCCTAACGGGCTATTGATGTTTTCTTCCCAGTAAAATTTTTCTACATTCATTGTTTTTGTACTATTGTCTTTAAGTGCTTTGTCTTTATCGTTTTTACTTGTGTTGTTTTCTTTGCAGGAACTACTGAAGGCCAGCAAGAGCAACAAGAAGAAAAAATAAGATTTCGCGATTTTCATTTGTATGATTTTGGCCTCAATGTTTATCCTTTATTCACTTTAGCATCTATAGCTCCCAACACTTTGGCAACACCGGCACTTTGGAAGAATATATCTCCCTGTTCTGCCTTGTGTGTCGTCGTTCCGGTACTTTCTTTCAGGTCACCGCTTACTTTGACTGTTTTATTCTGGTCAATCGTTTCAAATGCTTCCTGAGCCTGCAGCTTATCTTTTAATGTGACATTGGTAGTCCTGTTTTCGCCAATGTTTGTAATCATGTCCTTACCTACAGAAATATTAAAGTTTTCGCCAATGGTAAACGTCATGTTTTTTGGAGCATTTACATTGATATTTCCTTTTCCATCCATAAGCCATGTATTGCCACTCGGGTCTTCAATAAAGATACTTCCTTCGGCATCATTCATGATTACTTTCGTACCAGAACGGGTTTGGATTACTTTTTTATCATTCCCAGAAGTGTGATATTCGCTCAAGGCAGAACCATTATACATAGCGCCCAATACAAAAGGTTTTTCAGCATTTCCTCCTTCAAAACCAACAAGGACTTCCTCACCTACTTCCGGAATAAAATAAAATCCTTTTCCTCCTCCGGAATGCGGATTGGTCATACGAATCCATGGTGTATTGGCACCTGAATCTTTTTGCCAGGCAAAAGCAACCTGAATTCTTCCCAGTCCGGCCGGATCATCATTTGAAATTACAGTAGCCGGCTGTGATTCTGCAACCGGAAAACTGTGTACGTTGCCATAGGGTGGTGAAACGACCGTATCAGGCACAGCATCAAAAGTGTTGTGATAATTTCCTGACTCATCGCAGATATGCATAATATCAGTAATGATATAACTGCCAAAATTTTGTTCCTGTAATCCGTCCAAAAGATTTCCTGTCAGCGAAAAAGCCGGCTCCTTGATGTTTATTACGTCGCCTATTCTTAATCCTGTTTCATCAGAATCGCCTTTTGCAGTTACGAGATCCGCAGCACGAGACTGCAATTGGGTCGTTACACGGTCTGTCAAATGGGTTTTTGAATTTCCTTCTTCCAAAGAATGGAAATACAGCATTGTTGACGAATTTGGAAATAGTTTTTTTGACGATTCGAATACGGATTTTGAGTAACCTTCGGGCTGATAATTCGCTTCTGAAGAGCTTGCTCTTTGGGTTTCACCATTGGATGGATCGTAACCCACATATTCAAATCCAAGAGATTTGGCCCTCATTTCAATATTAAAGGAATGAAGTGACCTGCCATATTCTAAAGTAAAGTTTTTAGATTTCGGTTTACCAAATACCAGTTCTTCTCCATTGAAATAAAACCACTGTCCTTTTTTCTGTGCAATCCTGCATAAAAAAGAAAAATCACTTTCCGAATATTGTACCGTATAGGGTAAAGAGGCATCTTTTTGTACGGAAACGGCCGGTTTAAGACTATCAGCGGAATAATTACCTGTCACTTCCTGAACGATATCCGCAAGCGACTTATCAGTATATGATTTCGTATTAGGTGTACCTTCCAATAAAATAGTCGGACTAAAACCATTAATAATTATACCTCCGGAAGCTCCAGCTGTACGAACCATCTGAGCTTCGGTAATAATACCATTGAAAGTTAATGGAGAGGCCGTCATCATATTGGACGGATTGATTGTTATTTTTATGGCTTGCCCAATATAACCTTGAGCCTTATCAATGGCCTGGCTTACAAATTCTTTAGGTAAAGGCTGCAGTAGTGAAAATCTATGGTGCGTATGCACTTTTTGATCGATCACTAATTTTGAAAAACGGGTAAGTGTTTCTCCTGCTATTTCTATTTTTATCTGAGTACTGATTGGCATGACTCTACTTTTTTTAATAAACTGTTTTTATTTCTTATCGGAAACCGTCTTTGGAATTGATTTTAGTTTTTCCTTCGCTCTAGCATAATCCGGCTGTATTTCCAATGCTTTTTTATAATCTGCAATTGCCTGTTCTTCTCTGCTTAATTCCAAGTAAAAGTCCCCCCTGTTTGTCAGTATCTGAGCGCTTGGAGGTGCTGCATTTAAAGCCTGTTCATAAGCTTTCAGGGCTTCATTCTGCTGATTCAGTTCTCTGAATAAGGACGCTTTAAAATTATAGCCGATACTCCAATTTGGATAGGCCGAATTGAGCTTTTCTATTGTTTTTAGCGCTTCCTCAATTTTGTTATTTTCCGCCAAAGCTGTTGCTTTGTTTATGTAAAACCATTTGTTACCCGGATTGATAGCCAAAGCTTCATCAAAAAGCAGTACGGCTTCATCATATTTTGCTTCTTTGGTTTTCAGCTTCCCGATAAAATTCTTGATGTCGGCGTTTTTCGGATATTTTTTATCCATTTCAACAGCCAGTTCCAATGCTTTTGAAGCATTATTTTCACGAATAGCCTGACTGACTTTCTTGTTGATGTCTTGTATTTCCTGAGGAAAGGTTTTAATCCTTGCAGAAAGTTCCGCATTTTCAGCTTTCATTTCCTGAAGATAGGCATTATCAAGATCAGAAACGGCATATTTTTTTTCTTGACCATGTAACTGTATAGCCAAGAAAAAAAACAGGAGTATGTATTTTTTCCCAATCTTCATCTTTTTCTGATTACCATCCGGGCTTCAAATTACTGAGCCCTGATTTTTCCAAAGGCACAAAAACATAGGTTGCCTTATAATTATCTGTGAAATGCTTGTCGCTAAACTTTCCTTTTCCGTCAATAGTTTCTGTAACAATTACCAGCTTTCCGTTCTCTACATATCCATAGCTGTAAACTGCCACATCACGGGGTATGGTAATACGTTCTATCACTATTTTATTGCCCTGAAGACGATAATATCCTTCCAAATGGGTTTTAAATCCAGCTTTATTGGTTGAAGCAATATGTTCTTTAATGCTTTCGAGATAGTCCTCTTCCCTTTTTATTTTGCTATCCAAATCAACAGTAAGATTTGCTTGCCCGGTATTGTAAAATTTATAGAAAATATGCTCATCAGCCTTACGTTCTCCCGTATCCTTATTCCAGATAGATTCTAAAACATAAACTCCGTCTGTTCTCAAAAGCGCATCCGGAGCAAGGGTGAAATTTTCCTCAAACAAATGATAGTCATTCCTGACGTATACCTTTTTGGAACAGGAAAAAAAAAGAGCCGCCAGGAGCATCATAATCCATAAATTATTTTTCATTAAAATCCTGTATTAATATTAGGTCCTATCTGTACTTCCCAATAGTTTGGTCTTTCAGACGGGATCAGGTGAAAATTTATAAATCGGTGTATCATATCCTGCGAATACATATGGCCTTGGCCAATTCCATTGATTCCTATACTACCTTGTGGCGTTCTTGCATGAAAAGAAGTTCTTCCCTGGTTTAGGTCAAATGAATGTGCATTAGGATTCCACGCAACTCCATCTCTTTTAAAATTTAAAAAATCCTGACCAACTTCAGTAGCTGTAGTAGGCGTATAGTTGAATGCCTTATCCTTGAATTTTTCAAATCCGCTGCTTCCAATATGTCGCTGTTCAAAATCAGCAAGACTTCGTTTAGCAGCTTCAGAATCAGTAACACTTTCAGAATCAGTGTCAGCTGTAAAAACATCACTGGCAATAATCATCTGATAGTTGCTTCTGTTATTTCCCAGGATCACCTTTCCACCTCCGGTCCACCAACGATCGTGTCCATCGGCAATACCAATTTTCTTAAAACCGCCAAAGTCATTGTAGAACTGGAAACCGAAATTACCGGCTCTTAGCTGTACAAAACCTACCTGCTGATTCCTGTCGTTATTGTTCAGGACCATGCTGGTTCCGAGTGTTCCTGAATATTTATAGGTGTCTTCCATTCCTGTTCCGCTATCCATATGTAAAGGATAGACAGACATTGGATTGGTACGACCCCCACCAACTGTCAGTTTCCCGGTCATGACAACATCAAAATTCATGGCATTACTGCCTGAAAGCGCTCCCATACCTCCATTATAGGCATTGATGGCGATGTTAACACCCGGATCAACCGGACCAAATCTTCTGCTGACACCCACGCCGGCTGTACCGCTAAAATATGATTTTGGACCTCCGCCGAAATGCCAACTCAACCCTATAAAAAATTTAGTATTAAGTTCGTCCATAAAATTTATTTTAGAATTTCAACGGCCAGTTTCTTACAAATTGAGAACCGTTCATATTAATTTCTTTTGCTGAAATCACGATTTCAATTCTCATGGACATAGTATTATAGGCAACAAAAGCCTCATCATATCGAATGCAATAGGCTTCTTTAAATTGAAGCTCCCTCATTTTCGATATGGCGTCACGCCTGTAAAAAGTCAGTTTACCGTTTTTAGTCTGGGAATTGCTTACCATCCAATCAAACAGCATGGTACTTTTTGTAGATTCTACAACGATTCGGATTTTTCCGCCAGCCGGATCAGCAGACGGCTTTCCGCTTTTATCTGTATCTTGACCAAGAGTGCATTGAAATTCCAAAACATTCAATACCTCTCCATCAATTTCAAGCTTTGCTAAAAATGACATAAGTAGATAGATTTAAATAATTAAAAAAACTGCAAATAGTACGATATAATGATAAAGGGAATGTAACAGCACAAACCCTTTATCATTAAAAACTTGAAAGTAATTCTAATTGAATTAAACCCATTCGTTAATGTGCTCACCGCCACCCATAGAAATTTCTTTTGCAGAAATTGTGAAGGTTTCAGTTAAAGGATTTCCATCCTGAGCATCGAAAGACTCTCTGTATTTTACAAGATATCCTTCCTTGAAGTTCATTTCTTTAAGTTTAGCGTCGGTATCGCGCTTAACATACTGGATTGATCCGTCTTTTCTCTCGAAGTTGTTAGTCATCCATTCAAAAAAGAATGAATCTCCGGTTGATTCGACAGTTAAATTGATTGTTCCTCCGCGTGTAACAGAAGATGGGCGACCACTAGCATCTACTTCTTGATGCAAATCATACGAAGCGTTCAAAATGTTTAATTCCTTTCCGCCAACTTTTAGTTTTGATTTGAATGACATAATAAAAAAATTTAAAGATTAAAATTTATTAATTGTGATAGAAGTTGGGGGGATTTTCTATTCTACTATTCTGATTTTCAGTTACTCTAAGATATTAATTTTTTAAATTCCCTGCAATTAATTTGAGGTTAAATTATCAAGAAATTAATGCTAATACATTGTTTTTTAACATTATAAGGATGTTTCAGCCCAATCTTATTTTGATTCAGCATATTCAGTATCCCAATCATTACCGTCATCACCTTTTTGGCCATCCATTTTGATAAGGAAATTCTTAGCCGGGAAATACGGTTTCAATCGGATATCCAAAAATATTCTGTCTTTCTGATTCGGATCCTGTTCAAATCTCTTGATTTCAAAATCTTCAATAAGCTTGTCTGGTCCGGCAACATTGTCTAAGAATTTGACAATCTGGTTCAGGATTTCCTTTCTTGTTTTGGCATTGAAGTTTTCAAAAGCTCTTCTGTTTAGGAAATCCATCAGCACTTTGGTCACATAGTCAAAAACCCTTACAACAGAATATGTCTGAAGTCCAAGGTTGTCACCGTTGAAAAGCGTTTTGCCCGAAAAAGCCATAACTTTTCCATACTCGTTTACCATCGGGATCAATCCTAAATTTTCAAGGTTGGCAATTTCGCTCTTCTTTAAGTCGAATTTTACTCCGTCAACCTCGTTGATTCCTCCGTATTTCTTACCAGCAGTTACCTGAGACATCAAAGTGTTGTATACTTTTCCTGCCAATGCAGTCGATGGCGGAATAAATAAATGATCGTCTTCTTCGATTTCATCATGTTTTCCACGACCTACCAGCCAGTTACATGCCATCATTACATTAGAACGATAGGTGTCACCACCTGTCAGGTTAGCTGATTCAAACATTTCCATAACATCATCCGGTTCATCCAAATGCTGGAAATCTGTAATCAGCATTACTTTATTATCATAAGCAATCTTTGCCCATTTTTCAATAACCTTGTTCGAGCCCAAATAGCCGGGGATTACTAAAAGCGAGTAATTTTGGCGTAAATCCAAACGGTCAAATCCGTTTACTAATTCTTCCTGAATGTTATCGATAAAACGAGAATTGTCAAGATCTTTCAACTGGTCCAATTCTGCATTCATGATGGACACATTCTTAACTTTACTTTCTTCAGTATTTTTATAGAAAAGCGAAAGTGTTCTGTAGTTTTCTTCCAGTTCTTTTGACTCTGCAACAGCAATAGCAAGGTTTTTCTTTAGCGTCTGTTCAGCTATATCTGATTTTTTAGCACTTTCAGAAACCAAATCCAACAGATTGTCTGTGGTCTTTAATGATTCTGCCCAAAGCTTAAGCACTGTTTTTAATGCCTGGCGCTCTGCTTTTTTGCTGCTTTCGCTTAAGAAAATATTTTTACGTGCTTTACGCTCAGGGTTTAGGTTCTGGACACCTTCAATAGCGCCTTCCAATAAATCGAAGCCTCCGTACTGTATAAAAGATTCAACATTTTGTTCCAGTGTTCTGGTTGAACGTTCCTGATTCGCCAATGTTGTATTTGTTGCTTTAGTGTTTTCTTGATTTGCCATGGCTTAATTATTTATCAGATTGTTCAATTTCTTTTATTAATGCTTCAATAGTATCAATGATCGACTGTCTTGCATCAGGATCCTGAAGCGCCAATTTTAAAACCTTATTGGTTTTTAATTGTTTGATCATTTTTTGATATTGTTCGTTTTTAGTTTTTAAATCTGTCAGAAACGGACTTTGGGCTATAAGACCATTAATAGAAAAGTCTCCAATATTTTTAAATCCTAATTCTTCACGCGTAACTTTACCGTCTTCATCTTCGAAAGCCACATTGATTTTTGGATCAAAATGTTCAAAAACCTCATCCATATTTTTTAAACCTGTAACGATTTCCGGACGCACAGGCGTATTAGGCGTTAATTTTTGGGCGATTAAAGTTTTATTTTGTGGGATTTCGAGAATGCTTTCCTGACCTTCCTGTCTGACTTCGTTACCCCCGATTCCATAACTGTTTGAAAATGAATTTGCCATGCTGTCTAGTATTAAATATTAATTTTATAGTATAGAGAAAGAGCTTTAAAAAATTGTTTTGTATCTGTAGTTCAGATTGATAACTGTTACGCATCCGTCCTGGTCTCTTTGCAATTCGATCTTTTTGATGTTGATATTTCTGTCACGAATTGCATCATCAAGCTCTTTCAGTGAAATTGTTTTCCCATTGCGAAGCTTAACCAGTGGCAGATCGTCCTCGCAGAAATAACGTTTTACATTATCAAAAGAAAGTTTGTCTTCACAAATGCCCATCAATATGGCTTTGAATTTCTCCTCATTAATTCCGGCAATTTCGGCACTTCGTTTTGGCGCTTCCGGTAATTGCTTGAAATATTCATCAACGATATCGGCTCTGGAACTGCTTCTTCTTGCCAATCTTTCAGAAACAACATCTTTAGTTTCTTTTTTGGCAGGTAGTACTGTTATTTTTTTCTGCTTTACATATTTAATATCGCCATTTACAACCAGCGACACTATTTTTTCTCCCGGAATCCTGTATACATAGGTAGGATTCTGATCAATCGCATCAATTTTGATTCCGTCTCCAAATCTCCACTCCCATGATTTGGCATGTGCTGTTGAGTCTCTGAAACGTACCTGTTCGCCTTCATATACTACTGTAGGAGCAAAAAATTTAGGCAATAGACTTTCATCAATCACATCATTCTTTGGAAGAATGGTAATCGTTTTTTCAATTGTACAGCTGTTGTTAACCAAAAGCTTTACGGTGTATTTTCCTGGCTTAGAAAATGAGTGTGCTACTTTTGAACGGTAAGAAATTTTACTCCCGTCCCCAAAATACCATCTCCACTCATAGGAATTAGGGGTAATATCTGAAAAAGTGATTAACTCACCTGCTTTAAATGTAGGAGCATCGATTTTGAACTCCTTTACGGTGCAAATCGCTTTATTGTTTATCTTAAAGGCCAGCAGCCCACATGACATGACAAAAATTATAAAGAAGAACAATATAATTTTTCCATCAAAATGGGTTTTTATTTGATTACTCTTATTCATTTTATAATTATTAATTATAAATTGCTGGGGGCGATAAATAAGCGAAATTTGTCTTATTCCAAATTTATAAAAATTTCCTTTGGTTTTTCAAGTTAAAATAGTTTATGAAAAAAATTATTGTTAAAGTCACAAGGATTTAACATATGCTTAAAGCGCGAACACTTGATTTTCCTGCCTTCCTAATTAATGATAATATTTTGTTAAATTCACTTTGTCTAAGTGTTAATTGTGAATTTAATGGGTAAAAAGTATTAATTTAACATCATGGAAATGGATATTAAATCCTAAATGTATAAATTAGTTCCCAAAATTTTTATATTTAGATAATCAGCTTCCCCCTTCAAAAGCTCAACGAATATTTATCTATCTAGTTAAGAGTTGCAGAACTAAAACGCCATTTAATATGTTTAAAAAGTTTATTTTTTTAAGCCTTATGAGTGTATGTTTTGTCTCTTGCCTGCCTAAAAAAGACTTTGTCATTACCGATGATTTCGTTAAATCGCAAGCTGGAAACAATAAGAAAAACTCAAATGCAAAATATTCCTACAGTACTACTTTGAGCGACGATGACCGAAAGTATTTTGCAAAAAAATTGGAAGTAAGTGAAACAGAAATAATAAACGAAAAACTGTACATTTTTATAAAAAGCTGGGAAGGCACGAAATATATTTACGGGGGAGAAACACGAGCTGGTATTGATTGCTCTGCTTTGATGCAGGAGCTTTATTCACATGTATATAAAAAAGAACTCCCGAGGACTGCTTCAGAAATGAGCATGGACAACAGGATTGAATTGTTTAAGTCAGACGAAAAATTACGGGAGGGAGATTTGGTTTTCTTCAGGATTACCGATGAAAAAATTATCTCTCATGTTGGAATTTATCTCAAGAACAATAAGTTTTTTTCAGCAAACCTGGTCGGAGGTGTCGAAATCTCAAGCTTAAAAAAAGCATATTGGAAAAAAAATTTCGTAGCCGCTGGCAGATTTAAGCAATAATTAGCTATGACAAAAAATCGATTTTTTATAGAAAATCATAGAAACCTGACACCTTTCGACCTGAAGGCCGAACTGTTATTTGATGCGCTTCTGAAAAACAAAACAGACGACCTGGATATTGTCCTGAAGGCAAATGGCGTTTTTTACAGAAAATTCAGCAAGGATACGATGAGCATCACAACAGATGTGAACGATTCGGACATCCTGCACATCAATACCAGCCGTGACGGTTTTTATGATATATTGCCGGAAAGCATCACGCATAATTACAGAAACCGTGACCAAAGGCACGACCCTTCGCAGGAATTCAAAATTCGCAAAAAAGAAGAAAAAGAAGCCCGTCATTTCTATAATCCTTTAGAAAACGAGCTTTTCCGGTTCCGCCATCAGATAGAAAGGCATGAATCTGATTTTTTCTCCAAATTAAGCACTAACGGAATTGCCGACATCATCCGAATGATTTTAGGCATCGAAAAGAACATTCCGGATGTATTGACCGTAAAAATGTTTTATGCGCTGATGAAACTCAAAGGAAATTCAGGTCAAAACATTTCCGATATCAGCAAAATGCTGGAAAAAATATTGGGAGAAGAAGTGAGTTACACGTCTAAAAACATCCAATTGGAAAACGGCCATGATATTGAGGAAAATTCAGGCGAAATGATTATGGGCATCACCACTACATTGCAAAGCAACCAGGAAATATTTTTGAAAAAATATAATTTCATCGTTGGACCGTTAAAAAATCCTGACAATCTTCCCGATTATTTTGACGACCACGTATTAGAGAATTTTTTGACTACGTTCTTCAACCTTTTTCTGCCTTTCCAAATGCAATACTCATTTGAAATCCAATTGAATTCAGAAGACGAACTTTTTGCAATGGACGATACGATTTATAAATCAAGACTCGGAATATCAACAGTAATATGAGAAAATATCTAAACCACATCGGAGGAACCGAAACCTTAGTCTATATCTTTTTAGCCATTGCAGTAGCGATGATTATCAGCATGTTTATTGGGATGAAAACGCCCAAATTCAGGCAAGAGAAAAAAAGCTATTTTATCTATATACTCTGTCAAGGACTCATGCTCCTTGTTTTTGGGGCCATATTATTTAATTTAAAAGACACAACGGTAAACATCCGTTTTATTTCGTTTCAGGTCTATTTACTAATTGCCGGTGCCATTCACCTGACATTTTTCCATCTCTATTTCAAGCAGTTTGATGCAAAGGAAATCTACAAGGAAATTTTTATTGCTATTGTGTCCGGAATTTTCATGGAAGCCTTTGTAATTATGCTGGTAGGACATTTCCAGGAACTGCCGTATATGTATTATTATCTGGGAGCCATGCTCTTTTTCCTGATTCCGACACTTTGTTTTTGTCTTTTCAGAACTGCCATTTCGATTCCGGCCAAACTTCATAAAAGATGGTTCTATCCGGTAAATTCAAAATATCCGGCACCCCATATTTCTGAAATGAGAAATATAATTATCGTAAATTTAGTATTTACGAAAAAAGCGAACGATTCAACAATTATCAATTTCAAAGTAAAAGCACCGCGTGCCTTTGACTTTGGCAAACTGTTTTATTATTTCATAAACGATTACAACGAGAAGAACCCTAACAGCCAGGTCCGCTATCTGGACGATAAAAACCAGCCTTACGGATGGTATTTTTACACGAAGCCGAAATGGTTCAGCTCATCCGATTACATAGACCCCGAACTAGCAATAGACACTAACAACATTAAAGACGGAGCAACGATAATTTGTCAACGAATATAATTTCATTTAGTTATGGCTGAAAATATAAAACACTTTCCGGTAAACTGGATCGATGGAATGAAGATCAACAAAAACCATTTCATCACTTTACAGGACAATATTGAAGATTTGGTTCGGGATGCGCGCAATCTTGGCGTAAATGAACTGAATTACGGCTTATTGTCGACTCATTTGTCAAGACCATTCCAGTATTCAATTTCTATCGATGCTCACAACGAATTAAGCGTTAGCATTAAACTTCTCAAGGCGGTAACTCCGGGTGGAGGAAGAATTGAGATTACCGACTATACCGGAGAATTTAACGAGAAAATTGAGTTGAAGGATTTCGACCTTAAAGAAAACAATTACTTTCTTTTACTGAATGTCGATCCTTTCCAAAGAATACCAACGGGCGAGCAAAACATGGAGGAAGTGCCGCCACGTTTTCCAAATGCCATGTCTCGTTATTTCCTGACCAGCGTTATTGAAAGCGAAGTCAACCAAAATAATATTGGCGCTTTACAATTTCCTTTGGCTAAATTCAAGACTTCGGCTAACAACTATGAAATCCTGACCGATTTTATTCCGCCAAGTCTTACAATCAACAGCCATCCTACCCTGATTACCTTATTTGAAAACTACGAATCTTTCTTCAAGCAGTTGGAGTTCAATTCGGTTCAGATTTCCCAAAAAATCAGGTTCAGGAACAGTACAGAAGATGAAAACCTGATTGCCAATATGGTTTTTGAAGCCTGCGAAAAGATTTTGAGTTATGTGGCCCAAAACATCACAAGAAGCAAATGGGTGAATTTCTCCATGAAACCGATGGAAGTATTGGAAAACACGGTCAGTTTGGCGCGAATCATCAAAAACAGCTTTGATTCTTTTTCGGGAGACGGAAAAGAAATGCTTTTCAACTATTTTTCGGAATGGACAGAAATCTCCAGTGGCGACTATGAAAGGCTGTTTTCTGAAACTATAAACACCAAATACAAAGCTTATGATATTGAGCCAACCGTAAACCAGGTCAATACTTTTATTTCAAAAATTGACTATCTGTTTACTATTTTAAACCAGCTCGACTATATCGGCAAAAAACGCGACACGGGAATCTTTGTCAACGAAAATATTGTCAGAAACGAAAAGCCAAGCTTCTTTGGCAATAGTGACAAAGACAATAATTCTCCTAATTCATCGCCAACCTTTTTAGCAGAATAAACCAACCCAAAATCGACACCAAACATGGATATTTTAAATAGAAAAGAACGAACTTCCGCTTTCCTCTTGTTCCTATTGATGTTTATCATCACAACCGGAGTATTGTTTTTTGCAATATTTTTCAATTACAAGCTGCCTTTGAAAGAAAATGAAGTTCTCAAAAGCGAAAATGACAAAATCATGACCGAGTTTAACTTTCAGAAACAATTCTCTGACAGGTTGGAGCACATTGGCGTTTTGATTGACTCATTAGACAAGGCTCCTGAAAGCTTCCAGTTCATTGAACAGAACATCAGCTTTGAATTGGTAGACCTGAAAGAAAAAATCCCTGCCGATTCTGACCAGGGACTAAAACTATATGACAATGTCATTCTGACGATTAACGATTTGGTTAAAACAAAGAAACTGTTGTTGCAAGTCAATGATTCTAAAAAGGAAATTGACCTGCTCAACAAGCAATTAAAAGAATACGAAGAAGAGAATAAGGAATTGCTCCGCGACCTGAGATTAACGCAGCAATTGAACAGAAGGACGAACTAAATCAGAAAATCATGGTCACAGAAGATATTTTGCAGGCAATTCATATTGCAAAACAATATGCGAAGGATAATTTCAACCAAAAGTATGCTCCTGCTCATTTGCTAAAGGCGCTTTTGAATCCGCAATTCAATTTCATGCGTGAGTTGGATGCCAAAGGAATAGACGTGTTTTATTTGGATGAATGGGCCGATATCCGAATCAGCGAGTATCCAAAATCTTCTAAACCAAGCGATGACCCGGCTCCGGACAGCGGTATGAATGCCGTGCTGACAGAAGCCGAAGATATTGCAAAGAAGACGGGTGACGAAACCAGCTTTGTTCCCATCCTAAAAGCACTGGTAACTCCCGGCGTGGGATTTTCACACGACCAGCTAAAGTCATTGCCTTTGACGCCTGCTGATTTATCATCAATGTTTGATTCAGGAACTGCAAAACCGCAAAACAATTCTGAAAAAACAAAAATCACCCCAACAGGAAGCTCTACCTTAGACAAATACTGTACGGACAAAATAAAACATCTGAAGTCAAAGCAATCTATCCCGATGATTGGACGTGATGAAGAACTAAAGACCATTACAGAAATATTAAACCGAAAACTGAAACCACACGTTATCGTTATCGGAGAATCCGGTGTCGGGAAATCGACACTAATTGAAGGCTTTTGCCATAAAATTGGAGACAAGTCTATTTTGGCAGCCTTTAATAATGCTTCGGTTTTTGAAATCAATATCGGGCCTTTATTCGCCGGTGCTTCCTACAAAGGCGAAGTAGAAGACCGTTTACAGAAAATCTTCAATGAAGTAAAGGGCTATGAAAAGCCGATACTTTTTATAGACGATATCCACGAACTGTTTGATTCCAATCAGGGCAATGGTATTGGCAGCATTATAAAATCTGAACTTTCTAAGGGCGACATTACTTTTATTGGAGCCACAACTACAGAAAAATTCAGAAAATCGCTTGGTAAGGATGATGCCCTTTCCAGACGTTTTGAAACTTTGGAAATCCACGAGCCTAATCAGGAATTGGCTTTACGAATGATTAAAAATGTGATTTCGCATTACCAGACACATCATGATTTTAGCATTGATGAAGAAGGACTTAAAGAATCTATCCGACTTTCAAAACGCTATCTGAAGGAAAAATCGCTTCCGGATTCTGCCCTGGATTTGATTGACAGAACCATGTCATCTTTAAAAGTGGCCAAAGAAACTATCAAAAAAGAACTGCCGGAATTAAAAAAACAGCTTTCGGCCATCAATGATAGTATTGAGGAAATTGAAAAAGAAGAAAAGATGCTTTGGCTTCATTCTGATATCCAAAATAAAACCGGTAAGCTTTTCAGCGAAGACGAGGACAATTTCTCTTCTGTTGCCAGCGATAAGAAAATAGCGCATCTGGAAAGTCTTTTAGAAAGCCTGGAACGCTTGAATGAAGAAGAAAACATTGTTTCCCCATCACACCTGTCGCACGTGGTTTCGGGTATTACCGGAATCCCGGCAGGAAAAGTAAAATCTGATGAACGCGAACGATTACTCGATATAGAAAATACCCTAAAAAAGAGAGTTATTGGTCAGGACCATGCCGTGAAAGTAGTTTCTGATGCCATACTGGAATCCCGTTCCGGACTCACAAAACCAGGACAGCCAATAGGTTCCTTTTTCTTTTTGGGACCAACAGGAACCGGAAAAACAGAATTGGCAAAATCATTGGCTGACTTCCTTTTTGGTGACGAGAATGCCATTATCCGGTTGGACATGTCAGAGTTTAAAGAAGAACATTCTGCAGCACTTTTATACGGGGCACCTCCAGGATATGTAGGCTATGAAGAAGGCGGACTTCTTGTTAACAAAATCAGACAAAAACCGTATTCCATCGTTTTGTTTGACGAAATTGAAAAGGCCCATAAATCAGTTTTTGACGTATTCCTACAAATACTGGACGAAGGAAAACTCCACGACCGTTTAGGCAAGGAAGGTGATTTTTCAAACTCGGTAATTCTTTTTACCTCAAATATTGGTTCTGATTTTATTGTAAAATCATTTGAAAAAGACATCATCCCAAAATCAAACGACCTTATTCAATTGATGACCGGCTATTTCAGACCCGAGTTTTTAGGACGTCTTACGGAAATCATCCCATTTGCACCAATCAGCAGAAAAAGCGTTTCGAGAATTTTCGATATCCATTTAAAGAAAGAACTTTTGCAGCTTCTGGAAAAATTGGACATCACGCTGCATATAGACGAAAAAGACAAAGAACAGATTGCCCTGATGGGTTTCACGCCGGAATATGGGGCGCGACCAATCAAAGGAACTATCCGCAATCAGTTAAAAAGGCCATTGTCACGCATGATTATTTCCAACGAAATCAAAAAAGGCGATTCGTTGAAAGTCACATTAAATGAAGAAGGAGCCATTAAATTTACGATAGAACATGAAAGACCTATACTACAAGATTCCAATTGATTTTAAGCGGCTGTCAAGCGGTGAAGATATAAGGAAAGTCACTATCGAAGAATCTTTGGCACAGTATATTTCCCTGATAATCACTACGATTTTCGGAGAATATAAATATGATGACGATTTTGGCACCATTATCTGGGAAACCGATTTTAACCTGTTGTCTAATGCCAACCAGCTAAAAGACATGATTAAGGAATCTGTACATGAAAAGGTAAAAAAATATGAAAAGCGACTGACCGTTACCGATGTAACGCTTGGCGTAAGTGAAGATACGGTAAGCTACGAAACCAATATTCGCGTCAAAAAACGTCTTGACATTGTGGTTTACGGAGTAATCAAAAAAACAAACCAGCCTTATTATTACAAGAGTTCTTATTTTCTAGCGCCATTTTCATTTAAATAAAAGCATCATCAATGAATTCATTATCAAAAGATCAGATTAAAGACCGACTACTCAAACGTGCCGCCAAACAATGGGGCTATTCTGACGTGGAACTGGAAAATGTCTTTGACCCTATTGTCAATTTGCTTTTTGATGTATGCGCCAAAGAATTGGAAAAAATTTCCAACGAAATCTATTCCAGCCGAAGAAGGATTACAGAACGGCTGGTCGATATCCTTACACCAACAGCATCGGCTAAAGCAACACCGGCAAGAGCCATTGTGAGGGCTTATCCTGTAGAAAATGAAGTGATACTAAATGACCACCATCAGTTTTACTTCCAGAAAAAAGAGGCAAATCCGTACAATCCAACAGAAAACATAATCAAAAACTATTTTTTCGGGCCAACAAAGCCTGTAAAATTGAACCGCAATAAACTCAACTATGTAATCCTTCCAAGCGGAGTACAGCAGATTGTGAAAGAACAGTTCCGGGAAACGGTCAGCAGTAATAATTACATTAAGCCGGCACCTCACGGAACCATCTGGCTTGGACTAAAACACCAGGGCGACGGAATCATCAAAGACCTGATGTTTTATTTTTATCTGAAAAATATCCACAACAGGAATACCTTTTTCCACTTTCTGCCACGTGCCAAATGGTATTTAAACGACCATCTGTTGCAGACTGTGCAAGGATACAACAACGATGAAAATTATTCCAACAATTACGGTGAACTCATTCAGGAAGAATTCTATCATATTGAACGGACACAGGAACACGCAAACGACTATTTCCGCAAGAATTTTATCACTATAAAAGACATTATCAATATTGATAATAACTATTCCTTGCCTTCAGAATTGAGTAGTTTTATTCCTGCTGAAGAATTAAAAGTTCTGGCCGACGAAAAACTGATTTGGATTCGCATTGAGTTTCCTAATGTTATCGGGAAAGATATTCTTTCTGAAATCTTCTGCGCCAACAATTGTTTTCCTGTCATCAACAAAAAACTGAATGAGGTACAGGGAAATATCAAAAACCTCCTGAATATTTATCCGCTGAACCTGAACAACGAGTTTTTTCTTGAGCTTTTCTCGGTTACTGATGACAAGAACAACGAGTTTGACGTTATCAAAAACGATGATGAAAAGGGCGACAACGACTATGCCTACCTACGTTTTGGAGGCATCGCCCGTTTTGACGAAAGAAATGCGACGGAAGAAATAAACTATCTCATTGACCTGATTCGGGATGAAGCCGCGGCATTTTCCAGACTCGGACATGATTTTACAGACAATAACCTGAAAGAAATCAACCAGATTATTTCACGTTTCAGAAATAAGATGTCACAGGTAGGTATGCAAAATATCAATAACCCGTATTTAATACTCAATACTACCAGCAATTCCAACAAAGGAACCTTATTCGCCAAATATTGGACAACCAATGGCGAAAGCGCCAACAAGATTAATACCTTTTCAAGATTGGTCGCCCATAAAGGTTCTGATTTTGAAAGAGACAACATTATGTTTCTGTCTACAACCCAGGGCGGAAAAGACGAACTTTCCAATTCGGAGAAAATCTATGCATATCGTGAAAACCTGGTTTCTAACCAGAGAGTGGTAACGCGTCAGGACATTATCATTCTCTGCAAAAATCATTTTGGTGATGCTATTACAAGAGTGGAAGTAAAAAATGGCATACAGACGAGCCTGGACAGCAATGTGGGCTATACTCCCACTATTGACATCTATCTCGAAAGAAAGGACAAAGACTATTATAATGAGGAAGAATGGTATTTCCTGAGTGAAGATTTAAAATTGATGATTGAAAACCGGGCCATCAACATTGTTCCTTTCCGAATTATCTACTCTTAAATTCCAATCCGGAAGTTTATATCAAAATGAAAGAAGACGCAAAACAGGAGTTCTCTCCCTTTACAAACTCTGCGACTCTGTGCCTTTGCGTGAAAATAGTTGCTCGCAAAGGCGCAGAGTCGTAAAGTATTAAGTGCCTATCGGAATATATTTTAATATAGATTTTCGATAATCAACCCTACTTAATGTTGTATATTCTTCTTTTTTGTTATTTTTATAAGAACTAAATAACAACCTAATGAAAAAAGTAATGTTTATGGTAGCGATAGGCGGTATGTTTCTCGCTACATCCTGCAAGAAAGAAGAAACAGTTACAACAACAACTGAAGACGGAAAAACGACCGTGACCACCACGACAACGAAAAACGGCCTGAACCTAGAATTAAGTGAAAAGGCGAAAGCCAATCTGGACGAGGCTGAAAAGAAATTAGCAGAAGCTAAGGCAAAAGGCGACAAGGAAGCCGAAAGATTAGCACAGATTGCGGTTGACAAGGCAAAAAGTGCCTGGGAAGCAACCAAAGATGGCATAAAAGAAACTTCTGAAGATATCAAAGAAGGAGCACAAAAAGCCAAAGAAGACATGAAGGAAGGTTATAATGAAACCTTAGAAAAAGCAAAAATCAAATAAAACAAAAAAGCCCATTCTTTCGAATGGGCTTTTTGTATCTAAAAATCTTGGTTTTCTTATGCTTCAAACGGAACAACAGAAACGAAAGATTTGTTATCAGATTTTTTCTGGAACTTAACAACTCCGTCAACTTTTGCATGTAAAGTATGATCTTTACCCATGTAAACGTTTTCTCCCGGGTTGTGCTTAGAACCTCTTTGTCTAACGATGATGTTTCCAGCAATAGCAGCTTGACCACCATAAATCTTAACACCTAAACGTTTCGATTCTGATTCTCTACCATTCTTGGAACTACCGACACCTTTCTTATGAGCCATGACGTACTGGTTTTAAATGTTAATTATTCTTGAGTATCTTCTTTTTTAGCCTTAGCTACTTTTTTCTTTGGAGCTTCTACCGCTTCTTCAGTTGCAGGAGCAGCTTCTTTCTTAGCAGCAGCTTTTTTAGCACCTGAAACAGTAATTCCGGAAATTTGGATTTGAGTCAAATATTGACGGTGTCCGTTTTTCTTTTTGTAACCTTTTCTTCTTTTCTTTTTGAAAACGATTACTTTGTCTCCTTTTAAGTGTTGTAACACTTTGGCTTCTACTGAAGCACCTTCTACAGCCGGGGCGCCTAAAGTGATTGTTCCGTTATCATCCAACAAAAGAACTTTTGCAAAAGAAACTGCATCTCCTTCTTTGTTAGCTAAACGGTGAACATAAACCTTTAAGTCTTTGCTTACTTTGAATTGTTGCCCTGCTATCTCTACGATTGCGTACATAACAATAATGTTTAGTTAAATTTTAAGGTTGCAAATATACGATTAAATATTAATCCTGCAATTGTTCTTATAAAAAAATTCAACCTTCAAAGAGACAGCATTTTAACCCCGGGAAAGAACATTCCGAAAAGTAAAAACATTCAGCCGTTAAAAAGTTATATTTACATGAATAAATCTTAAAAAAAAACTACATTTGGCGTAACAAAACACATATTTGGCATACTAATGTCAAAATCAATAACAAATTTATTAATCGTTATGAAAAAATCATTAATGGCTTTGGGTTCAGTTCTCATGCTCGGGAGTGTTGCTTCAGCTCAAAAAGTAGCTTTTGAAGAATATACACTAGAAAATGGTCTTCATGTGATCTTGCATCAAGACAAATCAGCTCCAGTTGTAATTACTTCGGTAATGTATCACGTTGGAGCCAAAGACGAAAATCCGGAAAGAACTGGTTTTGCTCACTTTTTTGAACACCTTTTATTTGAAGGAACAAAAAATATAGGTCGTGGAGAATGGTTCAAAATTGTTTCCGGAAACGGAGGAACCAATAACGCAAATACTTCAGACGACAGGACTTACTACTATGAAATCTTCCCTTCTAACAGCCTTGAGTTAGGTTTATGGATGGAATCTGAAAGATTAATGCACCCTGTAATCAACCAAATTGGAGTTGATACGCAAAACGAAGTTGTTAAGGAAGAAAAAAGATTACGTGTAGACAACCAGCCTTACGGAAATCTTATTACTGCCGTAAAACAAAACATGTTCAAAAAACACCCTTACCGTTGGGCTCCTATTGGTTCTATGGAACATTTAGATGCTGCAACTCTGGAAGAATTCCAGGCATTCAACAAAAAGTTCTACGTTCCTAACAACGCAGTTCTTGTTGTGGCAGGTGATATTGAGTACGACAAAACCATCAAATGGGTAAAACAATATTTCGGGTCAATTCCAAAAGGAAAAACAGACCTTACAAAACAGACTTTTACTGAAGACCCAATCACTCAAACTATTAAGGCTACTTATGAAGACCCAAACATCCAGATTCCGATGTTGGTAACGGCATACAGAACGCCTTCAATGAAAACCCGTGATGCAAAAGTTTTGGATATGATTTCTTCTATCCTTAGCGATGGAAAGAGTTCAAGACTTTACAAAAAAATCGTTGACCAGAAGAAAATGGCTTTAGAAATTGGCGCTTTCAACTACAGCCAGGAAGACTACGGCGTTTACTTCATCTATGGTTTGCCAATGGGAGATACTTCTCTTGATGCACTTACAAAAGAAATCGATGAAGAAGTTACTAAACTTCAAACAGAATTAATTTCTGAGAAAGATTTCCAGAAATTACAGAATAAATTTGAGAACCAATATGTAAACAGCAATGCTTCAGTAGAAGGAATTGCAGAAAACCTGGCTACATATTACATGCTGTACGGCGATATCAACCTTATCAACACCGAGATTGAAATCTATCGCTCTATCACTCGTGAGGAAATCAGAGATATTGCAAAAAAATACCTGAACCCGAACCAAAGATTGATTTTGGATTACGTACCAGCAAAAGACAAAGCTCAAAACTAAGATATACATCATGAAAAAGACAATATTCATTTTATCAAGCTTGTTCTTAACAGTAATTATGCAAGCACAAGACAGACCACAGCCAAAACCAGGTCCTGCTCCGGTTATCAATATCGGGAAGCCTGAAACCTTTGAATTAAAAAACGGATTGAAAGTAATGGTTGTTGAAAACCATAAACTTCCAAGAGTTTCCTACAACCTGACATTAGACAATGCTCCTTACGCAGAAGGCGATAAAAAAGGTGTTGCTGAAATTACCAGCGCATTAATTGGAAGCGGTACTAAAAAGATGTCAAAAGATGCTTTCAACGAAGAAATTGATTTTCTTGGGGCTAACATCGGATTTAGCGCTAACGGAGCTTATGCTTCAGGTCTTTCAAAATATTCTGACAGAATTCTTGAATTGATGGCTGACGGAGCTTTAAACTCTGTTTTCACTCAGGAAGAACTTGACAAAGAAAAAACAAAACTGATTGAAGGCTTAAAAACTCAGGAGAAAAGCGTTCAGGCTGTAGCTTCACGTGTTGAAGATGTATTGGTTTTCGGAAAAAATCATCCAAACGGAGAATATCTTACTGAAGAAAGCATCAACAAAGTTACTTTGAATGATGCCATCATGAACTATACTACTTACTTTGTTCCTGCTAACGCTTACCTTGTTATTACAGGTGATGTAAAATTCAAAGACGTTAAAAAGGCTGTTGAGAAATATTTTGGTTCATGGAAAAAAGCTACCGCTCCGGTAATCACTTATGCTGACCCAAAAGATGTTCAATACACACAGATTAACTTTGTGGACATGCCAAACGCTGTTCAGTCTGAAATTTCTTTGGTTAACGTTTCTAACCTAAAGATGACTGATAAAGATTATTTCGCTGTTCTTTTGGCTAATCAAATTATTGGTGGTGACTTCAACAGCTACCTAAACATGAACCTGAGAGAAGCTCACGGATGGACATATGGCGCCCGTTCAAACATTAGAGGTGACAAATATGTTGGAAAATTCAAGTCTAACACTCAGGTTAGAAATGCCGTAACTGATAGCGCTGTAGTTGAATTCTTCAAAGAATTGAAAAGAATCAGAACTGAAAAAGTAGCTCCGGACATGTTGAAAAACGTAAAGGCTGGATACATTGGAAACTTCGTAATGCAAATCCAAAAACCGGGAACTGTTGCCCGTTATGCTTTATTGACCAAAACACAGAACCTTCCTGGTGATTTCTACGAAAACTACATCAAGAACATCAACGCAGTAACTGCTGATGATATCATGAGAGTAGCAAACAAGTATTTCCTTGCTGACAATACAAGAGTTATCATTACAGGTAAAGGAAGTGACGTATTGCCAGGTCTTGAAAAACTTGGAATCCCGATGTTCTATTTCGACAAATTCGGAAACCAGGTGGATAAGCCTGTTGCTAAAAAAGCGGTTCCTGCCGGTGTAACAGCAAAAACTGTATTTGACAACTACATCAAAGCAATTGGTGGAGACAAAAATGCGAAGTCAGTAAAAACTGTATTCTCTACATTAAACGGAAAAGTTCAGGGAATTGATGTTACCATGACAAGAAAATCTTCTGCAGCCGGTAAAAAAGTTGACGAAGTTAAAGGTATGGGCCAAACATTAAGCAAAGAAGTTTTTGACGGAACTAAAGGATATGAGTCGGCTCAAGGTCAAAAAGAAGACTACAGCGCAGATAAAATTGCTAACGCAAAATTCTATTCTCTTCCTTTCCCGGAATTGACTTTGGCTACAAAACCTGGAATCACTTTATCCGGAATCGAGTCTATTGACGGAAAAGAGGCATATGCTATCAAAGACGGTAAAAAGACGCTTTACTATGATGTAACAACTGGATTGAAACTGGCAGAAGCAAACACTGAGGAAATGCAGGGACAGCAAATGACTCAGGTAGTTTCTTTCTCTGACTACAAAGATGTAAAAGGCGTAAAAGTTCCTTTTAAAACTACATTAAATGTGGGTATCGAAATCGAATTAACAGCTTCTGATGTAAAAATCAACGAAGGTGTTTCTGATGCAGATTTCAAATAATCCGAATCAAACATAAAATTAAAAAGACTGTCAGCAATGGCAGTCTTTTTTTATGCGGTAAATTTCACCCAAAGGAGAAACACGAAATATTTTCATGCAGAAGTATTATAAACTTTGCGTCTTTGCGAGCAACTGTTTCATGCAAAGACGCAATGACGCAAAGCTTAAAATTAAATAGAATTGCGAGTTTATTTTTTAGCAGACAAATAAATCCCGATCAATACGATAAAAGCGCCTAGAGCCTGAACCAGAGTAAGGCTTTCGCCATCCAGAATACCCCAAAAGCAAGCCACAATTGGCAACATATAGGTTACGGATGAAGCAAAAATCGGGGAAGAAATCTGTATCAGCTTAAAATACAACACATTCGCCACACAGGTTCCAAATACGGCCAGGACACTTATAAAAAGCATCGACGTTTTTACATTTGGCAGATGTACCACTTCATGAAAATTTGTAGTAAACAGAATAATAAGAGCCGGAACCAATAAAACGGCGAAATTGCCTACCGTTATACTCAAAGGATTTACATCCGAAAGATATTTTTTAATCAGGTTGACATTCACAGCATAACAAATAGCACCACAGACAGCCAGGGTCGCAAACCAGTAATTCTGTCCGGGATGGTTTACAGCTCCGCTCAAAATCAACAAAACACTCCCAAACAAGCCAATCGTCACACCAAAAATCTGCCTTCTTTGAAAATTCAGCCCAAAAACCAATGCCCCTAAAACCAATGCTGCCAAAGGCGTGAGTGAATTTAAAACAGCACTGATAGAACTGTCAATTTGTGTTTGGGCAATCGAAAAAAGAAATGCCGGAAAAAAAGTCCCCATCATTGCCGTCAGTGCAATATATTTCCATTGGTGCTGCTTGATATTTTTAAGGCTTTTAAAGCCTATTGCCAAAAGAAAAACAGCCGCAAAAATCATCCGCAACGAGCCCAGCTGAAATGGCGTAAGGCCCACCAAACCTTTTTTTATCAGAATAAAGGAACTCCCCCAAATCAAGGAAAGGAAGAATAAGAAAATCCATTTGGACTGCACTGCTTTCATAACTCATTTTTTACAGCCCAAAATTCTGTCATTTTAACGAATTTCCCGTTTCTTTTTTTATTAATTTTGTAAACCTTTAAAATTCAAAGGGATTGTTAATTCAAATTTAAATACAACATTATGAATTTTTCAAAATCATTACTTATCCTTGCGCTTTCAGGAATGTTATTCGTAAGCTGCAAAAACGAGCCAAAAGCAACAGAAACCGGAGAACCGACAGAAACTGCTACAGACACGACTGCAACGAAACCAACTGCTGAAAACTTACAAACCGCAAGTTTCCAAATCGACGGAATGTCATGTGCTGTTGGATGCGCAAAAACCATTGAGAAAAAATTAGCCAGCCTGGACGGCGTACAGGAAGCCAAAGTTGATTTCGAAAAGAAAACAGCTACCGTAGCTTATGATGCTGCAAAACAAACTCCTGAAACATTAGTTGAAACAGTAGAAGCTGTTGCAGGCGGAACCACTTACAAAGTTTCTAATGTAAAATCATCTGCTGACAAAGCAATGCTTTACAAAGAGAAAGAAAAGGAAAAAGAGAAAAAGAAAAAAGACGACAAGAAAGCTTCTTGCCACGATGATAAAGCTAAAGATGCAAAAGCAGGCGGATGCTGTTCAGGTAAGAAATCTTGTGGTACAGATGAGAAAAAAGCAAAAAGCGCTTAATGCTTCTCAAAACAAGATAAAACAAAAAAGAGAACCAAATTGGTTCTCTTTTTTTATTTCCATTTTAATGTTTCCATCAATACCTGCATATCATTTTTGACATAGCTTGAGGCCGGCATAATTGAGTCAAAATTAGGCTTTGCATAAAAATATACAGAACCGGTGACAAAATGCTTTAGACTGTCTGTAGCATAAAACTGGGCATTAGTTGCCGCATTGCCGCCAACCCGGTAGAACATACCATAAACCTTGCTTTTTTCATTCACGAAAGGCTGCTCCACAATATCATCAGCCTTAATAGTGTGTTTGTAAGTCAGATTTTGGGCATCTCTTAAATGTGCCTCAATATCATTCTTAACAGGTTTGTAAGTCAGATAAATTGTGGCCTTCATTTTTGGATAGCTGATTGTAAAATCACAATCTCCTTTTTGCGAAATAATTGCGTCTTCGTTTATATCAAACGTATAAGGGCAATTATTTTCAAAGTGTACATATTGGGCTTTTGGATATTCCAGTCTTAATTGTCCTGCCGGTTTTGGAACTGTGTCGTTCTGGCAACCCCATACAGAAGCAAGAATACATCCGGAAATAAAAAGGCCTATACTTTTTCTAAACATTATTAGTACAAATCTTCTTCAGGTGAGTTAGAATCAAAATTGGCAGATTTTACATCAACTGATGACCCTTGCTTACCAGCTTCAATATCTTTTTTCGTTGTCAGGAAAGTAAATTCTGTCACCTGGATTTCGGTAGTATATTTTGTAACACCTTCTTCTGTTTGCCATTGACGGGATTTTATCCTTCCTTCAACATATATCTTGTCGCCTTTTGACAGATATTTTTCACAGATTTCGGCTGCTTTATTCCGGACAACAAGATTGTGCCATTCCGTAGAAGCAATCTTTTCGTTTGTCTGCTTGTTAATATAAATTTCATTCGTAGCCAGTGGAAATCTGCCAATGCAGTTACCACCTTCAAAATAGTGCATCTTGACATCATCGCCTAGGTGCCCAATTAAAATCACTTTATTTAGCGTACCATTCATTTTTCGTGGGGAGTTAGTAAACCTTCAAATATAATAATTTCTGATAAACCTTATAAATTATGGCAAATCTTTTTCTATAAAATTATAAATTACAATTGGAAATGGCAATGAAATCATTGATTCATAAGACATTGCATTTTCCATCTCGCCTTGAACAGACACCCGAAAAAAGCGAATATGCAAATGCTGATGTGATAATTTATGCAAAATAACGTCATTTTTTAACGGCTTTATTGAAAAAATTTCAAACTTTGAACCATATTCTTCAAAAATTAATTTTGAAATCGTATCAAAATCGACTTCAGCTGCCGTCTCGATTAATGGAAATTCATAGAGGTTATGCCAGATTCCTTTTTCGGTTCGTTTTCTTACAATATGATTCTGGTTGTCATCTGAAAAAACAAGATAGTTAAAATAGCGATTGCGCACTTTTGTCTTCTTCAACTTGACGGGAAGTTCGTTTACTTTATTCTTTTGCAGTGCCAGACAGCCCGAATTCAGCACACATGTTCCACAATCCGGATTTTTAGGCACGCATTGCAGCGCCCCAAACTCCATAATGGCCTGATTGAACAAAGCAGGATTGTCGTGTGGAATGAGTTCGCTTGCCAACTCTGTAAATTCCTTTTTGGCTCCAATGGAAGCAATATCCGTTTCAATGTCAAAATATCGCGACAGTACGCGAAAAACATTTCCATCAACCACCGGAACCACTTCATTATACGAAAAAGAAGCGATGGCCGCAGCAGTATATTCACCTACTCCTTTTAGCTGTAACAGTTCTTTATAATTATCCGGAAAAACACCACCCCTTTCAAATGCCACCAATTTTGCCGTATTGTGAAGGTTTCTTGCCCTTGAATAATAACCCAAACCCTGCCAAAGCTTCAATACCTGCTCCTCGTCAGCATTTGCCAAATCTAAAACGGTTGGAAATGAACTGGTAAATGACAAAAAATAAGGCAAACCCTGCGCCACACGCGTCTGCTGGAGCATAATTTCTGACAGCCAAATATGGTACGGATTGACCGTATTTCGCCAGGGTAAATCGCGTTTATTTTGTAAATACCATTGGATTAATAAGTTAGAAAATTCCATCAGATAAAATTGGTTAGCAAAAGTAAAAGTTTATGTTATTAAATTTTAATCGTTTATGGTTGAAATATTGTTTTTTTAATTCATATATTTGCAACCTCAAAATTTTACACAATAAATTTAAAATAGAAAGAAAATGACGAAAGCAGATATCGTTGCGAAAATTTCAGAAAAATTAGGTCTTGAAAAAGGAGATGTTCAAGCAACAGTTGAATCTTTTATGGACGAAGTAAAAAACTCTTTGGAAACGGGTGATAATGTTTACTTAAGAGGTTTTGGTAGTTTCATCATCAAAACAAGAGCTGAAAAAACAGGTAGAAATATCTCTAAAAACACTACAATTAAAATTCCTGCACACAATATTCCTGCATTCAAACCGGCAAAAGTTTTTGTTGAAGGAGTTAAAACGAATACCGAAGCTAAAGTAAACTAATTTATTAATCACTAAATTTTCAAAATATGCCAAGTGGTAAAAAAAGAAAAAGACATAAGGTAGCGACTCACAAACGTAAAAAGAGAGCGAGAGCTAACCGTCATAAGAAGAAAAAGTAGTCTGACTACTTTTTTCTTTTTTAAGAATATTTATAGTTCATTGAAATTTGAAAATAGAATTATTGAAGAAAGAATAAAAAATGAGGCGCTGTTATGCCTTTGATTTTTTCTTTTGTGACTCTATTTTCTCCGGGTACAATACCTGTTAAATTATTGTTTAATCCATCTGTAGATAAGATTTTAGGCTTTAGACTTTAGATTTTAGATTTTAAATCTACACTCTTTTCTCTATCTTCTATTTTCTGAAAAAACAGATAAAAATTTACAGTGTGAATAAAGAACTGATCATCAGATCTGGTTCGGATGCCGTAGATTTTGCCTTATTAAAAGATGGAAAACTAATTGAATTACACAAAGAAGAAGAAAAAAGCAACTTTCAGGTGGGCGATATTTTTATTGCCAAAATCAGAAAACCCGTTGCGGGACTAAATGCTGCTTTTGTAAACGTAGGCTTTGAAAAAGATGCCTTTTTACATTATCACGATTTGGGTCCTAATCTGACTTCTCAGTTGAAATTCATAAAACTTGTAAGCGCAGGTAAATTAAAAGATTTCTCCCTAAAAAGCTTTCCTTTTGAAAAAGAGATTGATAAGGATGGAGTTATTACTGATGTAATCAGTGCCAACCAGTCCATTTTAGTACAAGTTGTCAAAGAACCTATATCGACCAAAGGTCCGAGAATTAGCTCAGAGCTTTCTCTTGCCGGCCGATTTATTGTTCTCGTTCCTTTTTCTGACAGAGTTTCTATATCGCAAAAAATAGAATCCAAAGAAGAAAAAGATCGTCTTAAACGACTCGTACAGTCAATCCGTCCAAAAGGATTTGGTGTTATTGTGAGAACAGTAGCAGAAGGCAAAAAAGTAGCCGAACTAGACAAAGATTTGCAGAATCTGCTCAGCAGATGGACTGCAATGTGCAAAAAATTACCAACTGCTCATCATCCGTCAAAAGTATTAGGAGAGCTCAACAGAGCTTCCTCCATCTTACGGGACGTATTCAATGATACCTTCACGGGAATTCATATAGATGACGAAGAGTTGTACAATGAAACGAAGGATTATCTGCAAGAAATTGCCCCTTCAAAACAATCAATAGTAAAGTTTTATCAATCCAAAGACACGCCTATCTTCGAAAAATATAACATAGAGAGACAAATCAAAACTTCCTTCGGAAAAACAGTATCCATGAGCAAAGGAGCTTATCTGATTATTGAACACACTGAAGCTTTGCACGTTATAGACGTCAACAGCGGAAACCGTTCAAACAAAGCTTCCAATCAAGAAGATACAGCCTTAGAAGTAAACCTCATCGCCGCTGCTGAAGTGGCACGACAGCTCCGCCTGCGAGATATGGGCGGCATCATTGTTGTCGATTTTATTGATATGTCTAATCCGGAAAATCGTAAAGTCCTTTTCGATTTCCTGAGAGAAGAAATGAGCGATGATAAAGCCAAACACAAAATCTTGCCGCCTAGTAAATTTGGTTTGATCCAGATTACACGGCAAAGAGTACGACCTGAAGTGAATATTAAGACCAGAGAAGAAGACCCTAACAATGAACATGGGGAAATTGATGCTCCGATCTCGATTGTAGATAAAATTACTTCAGATGTCGAACGACTATTGAAAGCCCACAAAAAAATCGTGCTGAATGCACACCCTTTTGTGGCAGCATACCTTACTAAAGGTTTTCCATCATTACGTTCAAAATGGTTTTTTGAACATAAAAAATGGGTGAAAATAATACCTCGTGACGCTTACACGTTTTTAGAATATCATTTCTATGATAAAAATGGAAATGAAATTAAAGATTAGATAAAAGAACCGCCTCTCGCAAGATTGGCGGTTTTTTTGTTCTATACAAACTGCTATTCTTTTACAATTTCAATCCTCCTGCTGATTTCATTTCCGGCTTCATCTGTTACCGTAATGTAATATTTTCCGGTTTTTGCTTCTACAGACATCTCATGAAAAGTTTGTGTTGTACCTAAAAACTTATCGTTAAGATACCAGAATAGTTTCGCCTTTTGGTCGGAATGGGCCACTTTTATGATAAAGGGCTGGATTTCTCCGTTAAAATTTTTGGTAAGATAGACTTTGCCATTCTCTTTTGGGTAAATAAAATCCATTGAATAAGAAGAAGATCCGAGACAATCTGCCCGAAAAGGCGGCAATGGAACATAATTGATGTGCTTGGTCTTATAATACAATTCCATAACCGGAGGCAATACAAACCAGGGTTTTGCTACCATCCGGTCTACATCTTCACAATTGCTGTTTACCTGATATTCTCCCGAAGCATCAAGATGTATCAATTTATGATAAGGACAAACCGTAGTCTGTTTGCTTTTTAGCGGAATCCACTGTTTGATTTTGGGGCAATATTCGCCTGCAATATGTCCGCTCAACTGGCAAACTTCGGCTTCTTCCAAATCATCATACGGAGTCGTAAACCATTTTTTTCTGGGCAAAAGATTGAACACATCAAACAAAACAGGTGCCGCACTTCCTACTCCTGTCAAAGAAGGACGTCCTTCACCGGAAGCATTTCCAACCCACACTCCTACTACATATCTTGAATTTGTCCCGATGGCCCATCCGTCGCGGTTGCCAAAACTGGTTCCTGTTTTCCAGGCCACTTCCAGTGATGAGTCATAGAATTTCCAGGCTTCGTCACCTTCCGGACGGTTGACTTCTTTCATGGCGTTATAGGTTAGCCAGATAGACGCCGCGCCTAAGTTTTTCTTATCATAAGATTCCTTTCCGAAATCCAATTTTGCTCCGTGCAACCAGTTCAGTTCCTTGAATTCATCCGTACGGTATTTTGCCGAATGCGTCGTAAAGTAATTTAAAGTAGAAGTTAGTCCGGCATAGGTTTTCGTCAAATCCCAAAGATTGCTTTCTGCTCCACCAAGAATGAGTGAGAGTCCGTAATGGTTTGGATGCTTGTTGATATCCCGCAACTTAAACTGCTGTAATTGGTCGTAAAAACGATAAACGCCATGGTCTTTAAGCATCAGTACTGAAGGAATATTCAACGAACGCGACAGGGCTCGATGTGCCGGAACAGCTCCGTCATAAGTCAAATCGAAGTTTTTAGGGCTATAACCCGCAATTTGTGTTGGAATATCCGGAACCAGAGTATTAGGAAGTATTTCTCCTGCATCAAGCATCGAAGCATAGAGCAAGGGTTTTAATATACTACCTGTACTTCTTGGAGCCGTAATAATGTCAACATCTTTTTGATGGTCTTTGTCTGTTGGAGAATTACCTACATAACTCAGGATATTTCTTGTTTCGACATCTACAACAATTATGGCCAGGTTATAAATTTCCGACTGTCTGTATTGATTATAATATTGCGTGGCGATTTGGTTCACGCGATTTTGAAGTGCAAATTTGACCGTTGTCTTTACTCTTGTGCCTTCTTGTCTTCTGGCAACATTTTGAAGCAAATGCGGCGCTATTTGGGGCAAGTCATAAGGCTTTTGAGGCAACTCTTCCAATACGGAAAGCTCATAGGTAGTTTTATCGATTATTTTTTCCTGATATAATTTTTTTAGCAAGCCATTCCGCTTATTCAGAAGTTTTTGTTGGTTTTTACCCGGATAAATCAGACTGGGCGCATTGGGAAGTACCGCCAATGTTGCCGTTTCGGCCCAGGATAATTGATGCGGCTGTACTCCAAAATAACGCCAGGAAGCCATTTCCAGACCTACAACATTTCCCCCATAGGGAGCTTGGGCGGCATACAATTCTAATATTTTTTCTTTGGAATAGCGAAATTCCAAACGGGTTGCCAATACCAACTCGACCAGCTTTTCGAAATAGTTTCTTTTCTTTTCACCTCTTGAAAGTCGGATAACCTGCTGTGTCAACGTACTTCCGCCACGAACTACCCTACCCGCATCGTGATTTTGTTTTGCGGCTTTGACCATCGCAATCGGGTTGAATCCTGGATGTTGGTAAAAATGTTCATCTTCAAAATAGACGATACATTTTTTGAATTTTTCAGGTATGGAATCCTGTGCCGGAAACCGCCATTGTCCGTCACGGGCAATTTTAGCTCCCAAAAGCTCACCTTCTTCGCTTTCAATTACGGTAGAATAAGGCTGCTCAAAAAGTGTTCTTGGCAGGCAAAAATAGTAGGCAATAAAAAGCAACCCGAAGAAAACAGATTTCTTCGGATTGCGTTTTATCCTATCCAATATGCGTTTAAAAAACGCCTTTATCTTACTTTTCAATTCCTACTCCAATTAGGCTTCTTCACAAAAGGCTTTACCTTCAAGGTGTTATTTCACGACATTAACCCACTGTCCCTGCGTTCTGGCATAATAGGAATTGTCATACATTGCTTCACATTGTACTCCCGGCAAATAATATTTCCCGAGGTAGGATGCATTCAGCAGAATCCTGAAGGTTTTGGTTTCATTTGACTTGAGCGTAAAATAAAAATTCGTACGGTCGTCACGAATATCCGTATAATCTACCTTGTTGTCCGCAAAACTTCCATAATCCGTGAAACGCGTATTGACAATTTCCCAGCCCGATGGAATAATCTGCGTCAGGGCAACATTTTCAACCGTTTCGCCTTTGGTATTGGAAACCGTAACTTCTGCTACAAATTCCGTTCCTTGTGCCAGTGAAGCAACATTGATGGCATTTCCTTTTCGGTCACGGAAAGTAATATCTGTAGACAAGCCTCTCTGTTCTGTCTGTTCCTGTCCGATAGGCAGGATGCCGCTCGTAATCACTTTTATGTAAAGTGTCGTATTTTTATTATTTTTAACCGTAACCGAATTGCCACTTCCGGTTACCTGCAGGCTTCTGTCAGCAAATGCTTTTGCCGTTTTAATCGTTTCCGATTTACCTCTGCTGGTAAAGCTTACATCAATTCCCTTCGTTCCGTTCTGCTGTGCGAATTTCGACATCGCATACAAACAATAAGCAGTAGTTTGTGTTGACATCCATCGGTTGGAAGACATTTCTTTTGCCAATTTCGTTGCCATAGTAAAGGCTTCTGTTTTTCTACCTAACAACAGTAAAGTCTCCAAAGCCATGGCTCGGTTTCTTTCGCTGGAACCATAATAATAGTAGTAACCATACATTGAATCTTCGTCTATTTTGCTCTGTCCAAGCAATGTCATTCCTACATTTTTCTGCCCGGCCAATGCATACGTAGCCGCAAGCCTTAGTTTGGTATCGTTCGTAATTCCTGAAGTTTCTCTAAGCCTGTTCATCGACGACAAATCCAGATTACCCGCCAAAGCCAATACATACAATCTATAGGATTGTGCAAAATCATTACGGTAGCCTTCGTTGTAGCGCCATTGTTTTGCCGTTTTTGACTGATAGGCAAGCCATTGCTTTTTCAGGTTGGCAGGAAGCGCATAGCCTTTTCTCTCTGCTTCAATCAGGAAATGCCCAACATAGGTCGTACTCCAATCGTCCGGAGTCTGATTCCCTTGCCAATAAGCAAATCCTCCATTCGCTAACTGGAATTGCGCCAGTTTTTGGATTCCGGCCGTAATATTCTTTTGGATTTTGGATTTTCTGGCCGTATCCAAATCAGCAATATCGCCCAAATACAATTGTGGGAATACGCTTGATGTGGTCTGCTCCAGACATCCGTGCGGATATTGGATTAAGTAATCCAATCGCTTGTTAAAATCCATTGAAGGGAATGCCGACACTTCCAGTTTAGCCGTATTGGTTCCGGCTACTCCAAAGGCATCCCAGTTGATGGTTCCGGAACTGTTTGGTTCCAATATCAGTTCTTTATAATCCTGCGTTACCGGATTCGGATTCAGGATATCCAGTTCTACATCAAAGCTGGCTTTTTCTTTTCCGGAAGTCGCTACTACCGTAACTTTTCCGATTCCTGTCAAATCGCCAACATTTAAATCAAAATAGGCTATTTTTTCGTCTGGCTGTGCAAACGACAAGGTCTGTTTTGAGTTTCCAATGACACGGAAGCCATTATTGGTTTTCAATTGTAGGGTAACATTTTTAACATGCTTTTCCATTGCAAAAACCGTAACCGGCAAGGTTACCTTCTCTCCCGGAGAAACTTTTCTTGGCAATGATGCCAATATCATCAGCGGATTTCTGACCGGAGTTGTTTTCTCCACACTTCCATAAGCACTGGTTTGGGCATCACCTGCCACCACCATTGTCCGTACGGAACCTACATATTTTGGAAGTGTAATTTCATGAGATTTTGTTTGCCCTTTTGACAACGAATAAGGCCCGAGATAGATTACAACCGGTTTAAATCGGTTGGCTTTTTTAGCCTGTCCACCACCTAAATCTTCATCACCTCCAATACTGAAAATCTGATTTACCTTACCGCCATACGCTCCTATAACTTCATCATAAATATCCCACGTTTTCACACCAAGGGCTTCTCTTGAATAGAAACTGTTCCATGCATTTGGAGTCTTGAATCGGGTAAGGTCCAGCAATCCTTCATCAACAATGGCTATGGTGTAGGTCATTGCCTTTCCATTCTTCTCACTTACTTTTATTGTCGTTTTCTGCTCCGGTTTTAAAACTTCCGGCATGGCTATCTGCGGTTCTAAAACCGTATTTTTATCGACCACTTCAATCGGGATAATTCCGTACAGACGAATTGGCGAGTCATTTTTTGTAGAAGCATGGGGTTGCAGTAATGTGATATGGATATACACATTAGGCGCCATCTTCGAGGTAATCGGTATTTCAACCTGTGTTTCCCCTTTTTTGCTTTCTGCCCATAATGTCTGGACTACCTGCGCACCACTTTCAAGTGAAATCAGGGCACGTCCACCTTCACTTGACGGGAAAGAAACGATAGCTTTTTCTCCAACATTGTATTTTTCCTTGTTTGCCGAGAATACCAGCATTTTTGCTTCTGCACCGTTTGTATTTCTTGTTTTTCCGGACCAGATTGGCCAGTCAATCATTACAGTTTCACCAGAAGAATGTCCTCCGTTAGGGTCTGTTACCCGCACAAGATAGCGCCCCCATTCATCGTCGGTTGTCTTAAACTGGAATCGGGCCTTACCGGAACCGTCCGTATTCAATACCTGAGAATAGAACGGAGTATTTGTAGTGGAACTGCTGTAATTTGACAAATCATCTGAAGCGTCCCACCACCAGCGCCAATCTACTTTGTAGACTCTTACTTCCAGATTTCTAACCGCTTTTGGTCTTCCGTTTTCATCAACCGTTACTACATCAAATGCATTGCTTTTTCCGGTTTCAAGCATTCCGTATTTGTTTGGTTCCGGAGTTTTTACACCCACATAAGTTTGGAAAGGCGAATAAGTTGCCGAGATAACATCTGTACTAAAGTCACCTCCGTTTTCATACACTTTAGTAATAAACGATGCTTTTAGCATTCCCGGTGCCTGCGACTGTAATCTTGGCTGGATGCTGACATTGGCTTTTCCGGTTTCGTCAATTTTTCCTGAATAAATGTTTACTTCTTCCGTAGAAAATTTACGTGCCGGGTCGTCAAAAACATATTTACTATAATTCTTGAATGTAGTTTTTTGCTGCGTAAATTTCGCCTGCATTTCGAGTTTCAAATCTTTTGCAACGGCTCCATGCAACCAGGCTACATCAACCCTGGCATCGTTTTTATGGAAGGCCGACAGCATTTTTCCATCAAACCCATTTTTGATTTTCAATCGGTTTGGCTTAATGGTTTCAATTTTTACGGCTTTATAGAAACGGGCTCCACCCACAGAAACAACCGCTTCGTAGTTTCCTGTGGGCGCATTTGGCTGTGTTTTGAAAGCGAATTTGTAATGATTCTTATCTGTATATTTCTGAACTTTCTGATAAACTACCTTTCCATTCGGGTCAGATAGTTTTAATTTAATTGGATGTGTATTAGGCAATCTGCTTGATTTATCATTGAGAATGAACGACAAATAGATTGTATCGCCAGGACGCCACACGCCCCGCTCTCCATAAATAAATCCTTTTAGTCCTTTTTGGAGTGCTTCTCCGTCTACATTAAAATTACTCACTGATTGTGAGTTTCCATCATCCAGTTTGACGTAGGTAGTGTTTTTGTCTTTTTTTATTATGGCAAAAAATGCTTTTTTATCGGTACTAAAATTCACTATACCATCACCATCAGTAGTTTCTGATACCAGTTTTTGTTTTTGGTAATTATACAATTCTACTGTTGCACCTGAAACCGGTTCAGTAGTTACGATATTATTGACAGCGAAGAAATAAGAACCATTTTCGCCTCGTTTTGCAATAACACCCAAATCTGTAGCCAATATATTTGTAGCTACCTTATTGTTGGAATAATATGATTTATGGCATGGATTATCCCTTTCATTCCAATTATAGTCATAATCGTAGTAATCGTAATCAAAGGAATCGTAGCTGGAAAAATCTTCCGGTTCCTCGTCATCTTCAGCAACCGGCTCTTCTTCCGCAGGAGTATCGCAGGTATACAGAGAATAAGACCTTTTGATGGTAAATTCTACACGGTAAATAGCTCCTTGCTCCGGTTTGATTAAGGTCGACAAATCCAGAGAATAGCTGTTCCACTTTTTATAATTGGCAAGCTTGTTTGTGGTTAGTTCTAAAGTTTTTTTGGCAATTGGAAGTGCTACTTTTCTCAAATCATAGTTGCCATTCAGTTCATTATCCTGTAAAAACTGGAGTACGTTGTTTTCAAAGATACGGTATACTTTTACATCCACTTTTTTCAGATTGGCAGCTTCGAAATTTACTTTCAGGTTGTGAGAACTTGGCAAAATTGTACCACTTTTCACAAATCTTACTTCCGGTTTGATTTGTTCGAAAGTAATTTTTGCGGCATAGCCTTTTTTCATTTTGTAGCCGTCTGTATTTTCAATTCCCTGAAAAACCTCCAGCAGCAATTTACCATCAAGAGCCACATCTGAAAAGGCTTTCAATACGTTTCCATCTACCGCATAACGAAGATTACCTACTGTTTCAAGAGCTACCAAACCACTAAAATTCTGGTCTTTTTTTAGCGGGTCTGAAAAATTGATTCGGACAGACTGGTTGTTTTCATCTCCAATTCTTACATCTACAATGGTAAAATTATTTTTGCCTGGAATTGTAAATTCCTTTTCTCCCTTTTGGTTGATATCCGCCGGGTCGCCATCCCATTTGATTAGGACTTTACTATCATCGTCACCTCTTTGTATCTGGTCAATAACAAAAGAAAACTCCGTTGGAGAACTGCCTTTTTCATTAAATTTTATTGGCAATTCTTTACCGTTCTGCGTAGCAGACACCAGTTTTTTTGCTGTTGCCAAATCCATATTATCCGCAGATTTCAGTATCATGTTCAGGAATTGGGTGTCTTTTGTATACGACTGTAAATCCTGGACTTCAACTTTGAAATCCTGTTCGATTGTTTTAACCGTAAAATTAAAATCGGACAATTCTTTCGGAACTTCAATCAACTTATCCAAATGGAGCGTAACCTGATATTGTTCACCCTGCTTTAGTTTTTTCTTTGGTTGGAATGCCAGGATGTTGTTTGGCAATACGACCACTTTACCGTCAACACTTGGAGAAATATCAAAAATATCTTCATCCAATTCCTGGTTGGGTTTCCATTCTGCCTTTGAAAAGGCCAGACCCACCTGAATATCAGAATTGGCGGAAATCATTCCCGACGAGAAGCTGGTAACATAATCGCGAAAAAGCGAAAAATCCGAATCAAAATCTTCAGGCGAAGATTTTCTACATGCATTTAATAAAAAAAACACCGAAACCAATAGTATTAGTTTTCCAGTTCTCATAGAATGATTGATTTGAAGTTGAACGTAGGTTTTGTCCTTTGTGACATTTTCAGCATAACTGAATAAGCCATGTCTTTATTGTAATAAATATAGGATTAATTTTTAAATTTTTAACAAGAAAAAATCATGCCTTACTTTTTCTTTGGGGGAAAGAAATTTTAATTGATTATTTAAAACTTTATATCAAACCAATTTCAATAAGTTTATATTTTTCCTTGTTTTGCGACTTAGCGCCTTTGCGAGCTACTATTTCACGCAAAGCCGCAGAGCCGCAAAGTTCATGTTGAGCATTATCTGTTGTAAACTTCCCGATAGCCATTACATTTTATTTGCGCTTTTCCAGAAAAAAACGCTTCATCAAACTGGAAGCTTCTGCTTCTAAAACACCGTATTCTACAACAGTTTTTGGATGCAGCTTTGTTCCTAAAGCCATATATCCTCTCTGTTCATCTCTCGCTCCAAAAACAATTCTGGAAATCTGGCTCCAATACAAAGCTCCGGCACACATCTGGCAAGGTTCTAAGGTAACATATAATGTGCAGTTTTTAAGATATTTCCCTCCCAAGAAATTGGCTGCCGCCGTAATCGACTGCATTTCGGCATGTGCCGTTACATCGTTCAGCATTTCCGTAAGGTTATGGCTTCTGGCGATGATGCGATTTTCAACAACAATAACAGCCCCAACAGGGATTTCTCCTTTTTCAAAAGCGGCTTCTGCTTCCTGCAGTGCCTTTTTCATGAAATATTCGTCGGTGTTGCTGTTTTCCATAACCCAAAAATAGAAAACAATATCGTAAATTTGATTTTTAATCCGGAAATGAGCTATACTATCCTTCAAAATATAAATTCTCCTGAAGACCTGAGGAAACTAACTGAAGCTGAATTGCCAGTTTTGGCGGGCGAACTTCGCGATTTCATTATTGATATTGTTTCTGTCAAAGAAGGTCATTTGGGTGCCAGTTTGGGCGTAATTGAATTGACAATTGCCCTTCATTATGTTTTCAACACGCCCGATGATTTATTGGTATGGGATGTGGGTCATCAGGCATACGGACATAAAATCCTTACCGGCAGAAAAGATAATTTTGACACTAACAGACAATGGGGCGGTATTTCCGGATTTCCAAAAAGGAGCGAAAGTCCGTATGATACTTTTGGCACAGGACATTCTTCTACCGCAATTTCTGCTGCATTGGGAATGGCAATTGCCTCGAATCTTAACGGTGACTTTGAAAAACACCATATTGCCGTTGTAGGAGACGCTTCTATTGCTTCAGGAATGGCTTTTGAGGGATTAAATCATGCCGGTATGACAGATGCCAACCTATTGGTCATACTCAATGACAATGCTATAGGAATTGACCCTAGCGTAGGTGCTTTAAAAAACTATCTAACCGCTGTAAAAGACGGAAAAAACCCGAGACAGAATAACATGATAAAATCACTGAATTTTGATTATTCGGGTCCGATTGACGGTCATGATATTGCTGCTGTTATCAAAGAATTAAAACGGCTAAAAAGTATAAAAGGCCCAAAATTTCTCCATATCATCACCACAAAAGGAAAAGGACTGGAACAGGCCGAAAAAGACCAGGTAAAATATCATGCACCCGGTAAATTTGACAAGCTCACCGGAGAAATTATCTCAAAATCAGAAGAAAATCTGCCTCCAAAATTTCAGGATGTTTTTGGACTGACGCTATTGGAACTGGCCGAAAAAAATGAAAAGATTGTAGGAATTACACCTGCAATGCCAACAGGAAGCTCCTTAAAATTTATGATGGATGCCTTTCCAAAACGTGCCTTTGACGTAGGAATTGCAGAACAGCATGCTGTGACTCTGGCAGCCGGAATGGCAACACAGGGCATGATTGTATATTGCACTATTTATTCTACATTTTTGCAACGGGCCTATGACCAGGTAATTCATGATGTAGCCTTACAGAATCTTCCGGTGATTTTTTGCCTTGACCGCGCAGGATTGGTTGGTGAAGACGGTGCTACCCATCATGGCGTTTTTGACTTAGCCTATTTGAGATGTATTCCAAATATGATTATTTATGCGCCTATGAATGAAACCGCTTTTCGGAACATGTTATATACTGCACAACTTGGACTGGAACATCCTATTGCTATCCGGTATCCAAGAGGCCGAGGAGTGATTGTCGACTGGAAAAAACCTTTCGAAAAGATTGAGATAGGGAAAGCCCGGCTTTTAAAAGAAGGCAATAGAATTGCTATTCTTTCTACCGGATTCATTGGCAACAACGTTATTCCCGCTTTAGCCAATATTGACAGCCCAAAAGACTTTTCGCATTATGATTTTCCGTTTGTAAAACCGTTAGATGAAATCGTGCTTCATACAATTTTTAAGAAATATGACGTTATTATTACTTTAGAGGACGGAGCAGCAAAAGGAGGTTTCGGTAGCGCTATAACAGAATTTGCAGCTCAAAACAATTATACCAAAAGGATAAAGACTTTAGGAATTCCGGATGAATTCATCGAGCACGGAAGTATTGGCGAACTACAACGTTATAGCAAAATAGATGCAAAAAACTTGCAAATAATTTTTGAAACCTGTCGAAATTATTGACTTTTGCACTGTCCTAAAATTTAATATGCCTGTTATGAGATTATCTCCTTTAGCCTTAGGGTTATTCTTATTTTTTTCTGTATCGTCTTTTGCCCAATCTGTAGATACTATTCAATCCAAAAAACTAGATTCGGCTATTGTTAAAAAAGTTGTTACCCATTGGGAAAAGAAAAATGTGGTTGGATTTGACTTAAACGAAATTGCATTTGTCAATTGGAGTGCCGGGGGAAACAGTGCTATTTCCGGACTATTAAAAGGTACATTTACACGAAAATACGAGAATGGTAACCTAAAATGGCTTAACGAATTAATCGTACGTTATGGGGTAAGCAAGCAGGATGGTGTGGAATTGAGAAAAACAGACGATGCTTTCCAGTTCAACTCTACTTTTGGTTATAGAAAAGATACTACTTCCAACTGGTTTCATAGTGCGAAGTTTAATTTTAACACGCAGTTTACCAGCGGTTATGCCTATCCGAATACTGAGAAGGCAATTTCCAAGCCATTTGCACCAGCCTACACCTTTTTAGGGGTCGGAGCCGAATATAACAATAAGAAATATAACCTGCAGCTTTATATCTCGCCTCTTACTTTAAAGAACACTTTGGTTTTAGACCAACGACTGGCAGACCAGGGAGCCTTTGGGGTTCAGAAGGCGGTTTATGATGCCGTTACCGGAGAAAAGATTGAAGATGGTAAGAATTCTCGAACGGAACTTGGTTTCCTTTTTACCAGCGGCTATAAGAAGGAACTGTTCAAAAACATCAACTTAGAAAACAAGCTGAATCTCTACACGGATTATATCAACAATTTTGGGAACATAGACGTTGACTGGCAGGTCCAACTGGATTTTATTGTCAACAAATATGTGCGTGCCAATATCAACACCCACCTGATTTACGACCACGACATCAAGGCTAAAGAAGAAATCAATGGCCAGCAGGTTACCGTAGGACCAAAAGTACAGTTCAAGCAGATGCTTGGTGTGGGCTTGATTTACAGCTTCTAGGCTTATTACAGTTTCTTACGTCCGTTTATCGTATTAAATAATTCCAATGCATTTCCATCAGTCAGTAGTGACACGTAATGGCAAATGTGCAATAACCTTTTGTAAAGGTCATTTTTCTCATCATGGAATTTTTCCGGAAGCATTTTCAGCAATAGTCGGTCATAATTCGATGCTTCTCCGTGAAACTGGTTGTTAAATGCCGTAATAAATTTGTCCAGTAAAGTCTGGATAATCTGATAGCCTACCAATTCCTTTTCGATGACTTCGCGGCTTTGGTAGATGTTTTTTATGCTCAATTTGATGATGTCATTCATCTGGGCTACATATTTGCTCTTTTCCGTCAAGGCATGATGAAATTTCCCCTGAAGTATCAATTCTTCATTTTCAACGAATACTTTTACGACATCACTAATCAAACTGCCAATGGCCAATGCTCTCAGGTAGCTTATCCTGTCTTCTTTAGTAATTAAGGAATTGAATTTTTTGGTATCGATGCTGTCTTTTACCAGATTGATAAGGTATTCCAGTGCAAAATCTTCCGAAACCAGACCCAAATTGATTCCGTCTTCGAAGTCGATAATCGTATAGCAGATATCGTCAGCCGCTTCGACTAAAAAGGCTAACGGATGTCTTTCATAACCAATATCATTTCCTGATTTGTTAGGTATCATGCCCAGCTCTTCCGCAACCTCCTTGAAAAACTCCTTATCGGTTTGGAAAAAGCCGTATTTCTTATCCGAAATATGGCTTGTCGGTTTCTTAGGAAGTGATTCTTTTGGGTATTTCATGAACGCTCCGAGAGTAGCATATGAAATCCTGAGACCGCCGTCAATACCCGGTCGCGAAGCCGTCAATAACGAAAAACCGTTGGCATTACCTTCAAAATCGATTAAATCCTGCCATTCTTTTTCAGAAAGCTGTTCTTGGAACTGTTTTCCGTTTCCCGTTTTAAAATACTCGCCTATGGCTTTTTCTCCCGAATGCCCAAACGGCGGGTTTCCTATATCATGAGCCAGAGAAGCTGCCGCAACAATTGCCCCGAAATCGTTGGGCTGATAGCCATGAACTTCACTCAAATGCGGATATTTTTCAATAATCTGTTTCCCTACCAGTCTTCCGATGGAACGGCCAACGACAGAAACTTCAAGACTATGTGTGAGTCTTGTGTGAACAAAATCTGTTTTGGAAAGCGGGATTACCTGCGTTTTGTCCTGCAGGCTTCTGAAAGCGGAAGAAAATATAATCCTGTCATAATCGACTTCAAAGCCAAGACGTGTATCGTCCTGTTCTTTTCGTAATCTTTTTCCTTTGTCGCCTTGTTTTTTTAAAGACAAAAGCTGTTCCCAGTTCATCATAATTCGTTGGTATTATTTCCTATTTCATCAACAGAATAAAACAGTTCTTTTTTCTTTTCTAATAGTTCTTTATTAACAACATAGGTTTTGGAAATACTGTCATGCCAGCCTTTGTTTGGCGCACCCAAAAAAGAAAAAGTTTCAAAAGGGATAAGCCTGCAAAGTGAGCGCACTAATATTTCCTGAGTATCGGGTTTTTCACCATTTATATTGACAACTACTGTTTTAGTAATAAATTTCCCGATGGTTCTTGAAAAAAAGATTTCGAATATATTGTAATAAAGCAGTATGGACACAATTGCCACACCATATTCTTCTATCTTATTCATATTCCCGATACGGTCAAGAAGTTCCTGACTTCCAATAATAGCCGCAAATATCATCAACCCTATCAGGATAGCAAACATGAGCACTATTACACACACATAGTCTATCAAATAATTTGCAAGTCGGGTACCCAGACTTACGTTCAAATCTTTATCCAGCTTAAACTGTCTCGAAGTTCTGTTATCCATTTGTTTTTGAAAATTATTCTTTCAGGTTTGCCAAAAAGAAATTCTTGGATTTCTTTGGGTATTGGTTATGGGTCTTATCGCTCGGATTTTCAATTACCGACTTGATATTTACTTCATCCCCAATCTTAAAATTGGCTTCAGTATATTGGTAATCCAGAAGGTAAGGACCGCAGAAATAATTTCCGTTTTCATCTTTTTCTATGATTCCGGTATAAACTCCTTTTTTTTGTTTTGACATTGGTTTATGGTTAAAGTAAATAATTAGTTTGTTTTATGACAGTTTTGCCATTTCGTCAAGGATAATATTGTTTTTCACCTGCCTGAAAACAAAATCTTTTGCTTCAGAAAAAGAGATACCGTATTTCCTTTCCACATTTTGATATTTCACAGGATAGCGCGCCAGCAATTTATCATAATAGCCATCCAAAACCTGTTCTGATGGTGATATAAATTCCAGTTTAAGTTCAAAACGTCGCAACAACGCCTCATCAATCATTTGAATCTGATTGGTTGCGGCAATCAATATCGCGTTTCTTGGAAAATTATCTATCAGTTGCAACAGGGCATTTACAACGCGTTTCATTTCGCTGCTGTCTTTATTATCATAGTCCCTGACTTGTCCCAAAGAATCAAACTCATCAAAAAACAATACGGAATTCTCGTAATTGGCTTCCTTAAAAATGTTATTGATGTTCTTTGCCGTTTCTCCTAATTTGGAAGACACTATTGTTGACAGGTTTACGATAAAAATCTTTTTGTCCAGTTCTTTTGCAATCGCTTTGGCTGTCATGGTCTTGCCACAACCGGTCTTGCCATAAAGAAAAATTTTATTGGCGACAGGAAGTTCATACTGATGAAGGATTTCTGAAAAACGGTGTTCTTTCAAAAACTGCTCCACCTGTCCGGCAACAGAAGTTTCAAAGACAACATCTTCTAAATTTACATTTTCCCTATCTCTGAAATATAGTGTGCTCAAGCTATTCTGATTTTGTAAGCAAATATACTAAGACTAAAACTATTGGTATAAAAAAACAGCCATCATTTGACGGCTGTTTTTTATAGATATTACGTTTATTATTAAGAACCGCACATTTCGCAATCGTCTGGTTCTGCATTTTTGGAACGCTCCAGCATAGCACGGAATTCGTCAACAGCAATTGCCGGTTCTGCCACAGTTTCTACCGCTACAGGTTCTGCTTTTTTATCGTTGTTAAGTGTAAACTTAATTGCATCAACTGCCGACTTGGTTCTCAGATAGTACATTCCTGTTTTTAATCCGGACTGCCATGCATAGAAGTGCATTGAAGTCAGTTTGGCAAAATTCGCATCCTGCATGAACAGGTTTAACGACTGTGACTGGTCAATAAAATAACCTCTTTGGCGTGACATATCAATAATATCTTTCATTGACATTTCCCAAACGGTTTTATATAGTTCTTTCAAATCCTGCGGAATGATATCAATGTTTTGGATTGACCCGTTATGACGCATGATTTCCTGTTTCAGGTCTTCATTCCAAAGACCCAATTCTACTAAATCTTCTAACAGGTGCTTGTTTACCACGATAAATTCACCTGAAAGCACTCGTCTTGTATAGATATTTGAAGTATAAGGCTCAAAAGCTTCGTTGTTTCCAAGAATCTGAGATGTAGAAGCTGTTGGCATAGGAGCTACAAGCAATGAGTTTCTCACCCCATTTTCCATTACTTCTTTTCTCAAAGATGCCCAATCCCAACGACCGGACAAGTCTTCGTCTTTTAATCCCCAAAGATTGTATTGGAATTCTCCCTGTGAAATAGGCGAACCTTCAAAAGTAGAATAAGCTCCTTCTTCTTTTGCCATTTCCATCGAAGCCGTAACGGCAGCAAAGTATAGCGTTTCGAAGATTTCCTGGTTTAATTTTTTAGCTTCATCCGAAGTAAAAGGCATTCTCAAAAGAATGAAGGCATCTGCCAGACCTTGAACCCCTAATCCAACCGGACGGTGACGCATATTTGAATTTTCTGCTTCCGGAACCGGATAATAGTTTCTGTCAATTACCTTGTTCAGGTTTCTTGTCACACGTTTTGTTACGTTGAAAAGTAATTCATGGTTGAACTGTCCGTTTTCCACAAACATTGGCAATGAGATAGAAGCCAGGTTACATACCGCAATTTCATCTTTAGAAGTGTACTCCATGATTTCTGTACACAGGTTAGAAGAGCGGATTGTTCCCAGGTTTTTCTGGTTTGATTTGCGGTTTGCCGCATCTTTATACAGCATGTATGGCGTTCCGGTTTCGATTTGAGATTCCAGAATTTTTTCCCATAGTTCTCTTGCCTTAATGGTTTTTCTTCCTCTGCCCTGTTCTTCGTAAGAAGTATACAGCGCTTCAAATTCTTCACCATATACGTCGTAAAGTCCCGGACATTCGTTTGGACACATCAAAGTCCATGTAGAATCTTCCTGAACACGTTTCATGAACAAGTCCGAAGTCCACATGGCAAAGAATAAATCACGCGCACGCATTTCTTCTTTTCCATGGTTTTTCTTCAGGTCAAGGAAATCAAAAATATCAGCGTGCCATGTTTCGATATAGATAGCAAAACTTCCTTTGCGTTTTCCTCCTCCCTGGTCTACATAACGAGCGGTATCATTGAAAACACGCAACATCGGAACAATTCCGTTTGACGTTCCGTTTGTTCCGCGGATATAGGAACCCGTGGCACGAACGTTATGGATTGAAAGCCCGATTCCTCCAGCCGATTGTGAAATTTTGGCTGTTTGCTTTAGCGTATCGTAAATTCCGTCGATACTATCGTCCTGCATTGCCAAAAGGAAGCAGGAAGACATTTGCGGTTTTGGAGTTCCGGCATTGAATAACGTTGGCGTTGCATGCGTAAAGAACTTCTTAGACATCAGGTCATAAGTTTCCAATACTGCATCCAGGTCATTCAAATGGATTCCAACGGCAACACGCATCAACATGTGTTGTGGTCTTTCTACAATTTTTCCGTTTATTTTTAGCAGATACGAACGCTCCAACGTCTTAAATCCGAAATAATCGTAGTTGAAATCTCTATTATAAATTACATGGGAATCCAAAAAAGCCGCATTTTCCTGAATCACATTGTATACTTCTTCTGAAAGAAGCGGAGATTCCTGATTGGTTCTTGGATTCACATAGAAATACATTTCTTTCATCGTTTCTGAGAACGATTTTTTGGTATTCTTGTGAAGGTTTGAAATTGCTATCCTTGCTGCCAACTGGGCATAATCCGGATGGGCAATTGTCATTGCTGCTGCGGTTTCTGCTGCAAGATTGTCCAACTCTGAAGTTGTAACACCATCATACAACCCCTCAATAACGCGCATTGCTACTTTTACCGGATCTACAAGATCGTTCAAGCCGTAGCATAATTTTTTAATTCTATCCGTAATCTTATCAAACATTACCGGCTCTCTGTGACCGTCTCTTTTAACTACATACATAAGTTTACAAATTTGGTTAGGGAATGGAAGACCATTCGGGATTATTAAAAAGATTAAAACAATCCGCAAAAGCGGGAATAGTACTGATAACAAAGAAATTCTTTTCTTTCCGTCTATAGAAAGAAAAACAATTCTGTATTATCAGGAAATGGTTTAAAAGACAAAAGGGGTGTCTGGCTTCTAAAAAAATCTAGAAATCGGCGTCGAAACTAATTTTTTGCGATTCGCTGTCGTTTCCTGTTCCGCTGTTTAAAACTCCAGCTTTCTGATATTCTGAAACTCTTTTTTCGAAGAAATTTGTTTTACCCTGTAAAGAGATCATATCCATAAAATCAAACGGATTCGCAGAGTTATACACTCTTGCACATCCTAATTCTACTAATAATCTGTCGGTTACAAATTCTAAGTATTGTGTCATTAAGTTTGCGTTCATTCCAATTAAGCTCACCGGAAGAGATTCTGTTATAAATTCTCTTTCAATATCAAGAGCCTGTACCAGGATTTCTGTAATTCTGGCTTTTGAAACTTTGTTAACGAGGTGGTGGTTGTGCAAATGCACTGCAAAATCACAATGTACGCCTTCATCACGTGAAATCAATTCATTTGAAAAAGTAAGACCCGGCATCAATCCACGTTTTTTCAACCAATAGATAGAACAAAATGCTCCTGAGAAAAAGATTCCTTCTACGGCTGCAAAAGCAATCAGTCTTTCAGCAAATGAATCTGATTCAATCCATTTTAAAGCCCAGTCTGCTTTTTTCTTAATTGCCGGAAATACTTCCAAAGCGTGGAAAAGCTGGTCTTTTTCTGCTTCATCTTTTACATACGTATCAATCAGAAGAGAATAGGTTTCGCTGTGGATATTCTCCATCATGATTTGGAATCCGTAGAAAAATTTAGCTTCCGGATACTGAACTTCGTTTACAAAATTCTCTGCCAGGTTTTCATTCACAATACCGTCTGATGCAGCAAAAAAAGCTAAAATATGTTTGATAAAATATTTCTCATCATTATTCAGCTTATTGTTCCAGTCTGATAAATCCTGGTGCAAATCAATTTCTTCGGCAGTCCAAAAACTTGCTTCCATTTTCTTATACCACTCCCAAATATCATGGTGTTTTATAGGGAAAATCACGAAACGGTCTTTGTTCTCTTGTAAAATTGGTTCTATCGCTGCCATACTATCTTGACTTTTATTGTGTTATCGGAATTTATTCTTTGATTTCTTGACACTACAAAGATTGTCATTTGTATTCGTAAATGAAAGCCAAACTTATCCACAATTGGACATAGTTTTTAACAAGAGGTAAATTAATTCTTACTTTTTTAGATTTATTTAAAAAACTGAAAATCAGTTATTTACAAATTAAAAAACAACGCTAACTCCCATAAAACAAAGGAATTTAGAGTCGAAGAAAATTAAAATTTTGAAATAAAAAGTTTATTGATTTTTAAGTTCCTGAGCCACCTTTTCAAGTTCGGCATACCAGTCTTCTCCAAAACGACGAATGAGCGCTTCTTTTACAAATTTATACACCGGCACTTCAAGTTCTTTACCTAAGGAACAGGCGTCGTCACAAATCTCCCATCTGTCATAGTTTACTGCTGCAAATTCCGTAAAATCTTTAATACGTATTGGATACAAATGACAAGACACCGGTTTTTTCCAATCTACAATACCTTGATTATAGGCTTGTTCGATACCGCAAAGTGCAGTTTTACCGTCAAAAATTACATAAGCGCAATCCTTATTGTCAATCAGTGGCGTTTCCAAATCGCCATCTGTTCCTTTTATCCAGGTGCCCTGCGCTTCAATAGCATCAATTCCTTCTTTACGAAGAAACGGCTTTACTTTTGGGTAAATTGCTTCCAGGATTTTTGTCTCTTCTTCATTTAAAGGAGCACCCGCATCACCATCTACACAACAAGCCCCTTTACAAGCTGAAAGGTTGCAAACAAATTCTTTTTCTAAAATGTCTTCTGAGACAATTGTTTTTCCTAGTTGAAACATGCTGCAAAGATAGTTTTCAAATGTGAAATAGCGTGTTAATTTTTGAATTTCCGGCTTTACAGAAACAATTAGCTTATTTTCAATAACTTAATTTGAAAAAAATCATTAAAAAATTAACGAATCATTAATGATTTTTCATTTTTAATGAAATAATTTTGCAGCTTCAAAAAAGCATCGTTATGGGATTCGATTGGAGAGAAATTTTTACGGCCAGTATGGTTTTGTTTGCCGTTATCGACATCGTTGGTAGTATACCTATTATTGTCGATTTACGCTCAAAGGTAGGACACATCCAGTCTGAAAAAGCTTCTATTGTTGCCTGTGTCATTATGATTGCTTTTCTTTTTGTGGGCGAAGAAATCCTAAAGTTAATCGGCATCAACGCCAGTTCGTTTGCTGTTGCCGGTTCTTTTGTCTTGTTTTTCCTTGCTTTGGAAATGATTTTAGGAATCCGTCTTTATAAAGAAGACAACCCAAGTACAGCTTCTATTGTTCCAATTGCTTTTCCATTGATTGCAGGTGCCGGAACCATGACCACGATTCTGTCTTTGAGAGCAGAGTACGAAAAAATCAACATCATATTCGCCATAATCATCAATATCATTGTAGTTTTTGCCGTCCTGAAGTCGTCATCCAAGATAGAAAAGCTGCTTGGAGAGAACGGACTAAGTGTCATCCGAAAGATATTTGGCGTTATTCTGCTGGCCATTGCTGTTAAATTATTTGGCGCCAATGTTAAAGGGCTTTTTATCTAACATAGATTTTATTAATTTCACCATTCATAATCAGAGAACCCCTTCTTATAATGAAAATTTTTACTTACATATTAATCTTCCTTGCGTTAGCATTAATCATTTTCAACATTACTATTTTAGACTTCGACCACTTATTCGAAGGAGACAGTGTTGTTGGATTGATAGGAATTGCCGCTTCATTCTGCGCCATTTTCATTCTTCTGATTTTCAGAATGTCAAAAATGATCGAAGAAAAAACAAAAGACAAATAAGACCATGTTTGACGTTTTAATTATTGGCGGAGGCGTTTCAGGAATGTCCTGTGCCCTTGTTTTAGGGTCTGCTCAAAACAAAGCTTTTGCTGCCGACAAGAAAATTGGAATTTTTACACACCAGAAAGCTTCAAATCTTCAGGATGCCGTTTTTAATAATGCCTATGGAATTCCTGCGGGAAAATTAGGCTCGGAACTGTTGGAGGAAAGCAAAGAACAGCTTGCTTCTCTTTACCCACATGTTCAGCAAATTGAAAACGAAAAGGTCATGAAAATTGAAGGAGCCTACCCTAACTTTACGGTTGTAACCAATAAAGGTTCTTATCAAACCAAAATCATTGTAGTGGCGATCAACGCTACGAACACTTTCGCCATCGAAGGATTGATGGAATATGTAATTCCTCACAAAAAAGCGATTGCAGAAAAAAACAGAATCCAGTTAAAAAACGAAGACCATTTCGTTGCCGACGGAATTTACGTGGCCGGAACATTGGCAGGCTTGAGAAGCCAATTGTCAATCGCAGCCGGAAGCGGCGCTTCTGTGGCTACGGACATTTTGACTTTATGGAATAATGGTACGCATTCTCAAGTACACGATAGTATTAGAAAATAATTCTTGAAGTAGTCGCTAAGTTACCGAGGTGCTGAGGCGCTAAGGTTTTGTCTTTTTGTACGAAAAGAAGTTTTACATAAAATAAAAAAAGCATCCCGAAAAGGATGCTTTTTTTATTTTATTTCTTGTTTGTTTTCCAGAACGGCCTTAATCATGGCATCTTCTTTTAATACAATTTCATAGTATTTGTCGTCTCCGTATAATTGTCTGGCAAATTCAGCAGCCAAATAGCGCTTAACCAGATTTTTGGTATGCTTCAGGTCGAGAAGCACTCCGTTTTTGATTAAATATTTTTGGAAAGTATTGAAATAGCTATCTGTCTGTTGCATTTTTGTCAAAAACTGCTGGAAGGTCAGGTTTTTAAAATCATTACGGTTTTTATCCAACTCTTCAAAAGCAAAATAGCCTACGAGTCCGGATTGCATCATGTAGGCAATGCTTTCTTCGCCGTGTTCTACTTCCAGAGGCACAAAAATATCCGGAACGATTCCTCCGCCACCATATACAATGCGTCCTTTTGGCGTCCTGAATTTTAGCGTATCGGCTACTTTTATACTGTCCGACTTGTATAATTCGCCAGACTCAAAACGTTTTTCAAATTCCTTAAAGTATTCTTCACTCCCTTTTTCATAAGATTTCTGGATGGAACGTCCTGTTGGCGTATAATAACGCGCTACGGTTAATCTTACAGCCGATCCATCACCCAAAGGCATTTCACGTTGTACCAGTCCTTTTCCGAAAGAGCGCCTTCCTACTATGAGTCCGCGGTCATTATCCTGAATAGCTCCAGCTAAAATTTCACTGGCCGAAGCACTGTTTTCGTTAATCAGTATATATACTTTGCCGGTTTCAAAACTCCCATCATTGGTAGCATAGGTTTTGTCTACTCTGCCTTTTTTGTTTTTGGTAAAGACAATAAGTACGTTATCTTTGAGAAAATCGTCAGCTATTTCAATTGCCTTGTCCAGATAACCTCCGCCATTGTCACGCACATCAATTATAAGCGTTTTTGCTCCTTGTTTTTTAAGACTAAGAAGTCCTGTTTCAAATTCGTCATAGGTAGTTTCTGCGAAACGGTTTATTTTTATATAGCCAACGCCTGGATTGACCATCACGGCAATGTCTACACTTTTGATAGGAATCACATCACGTCTTACCTTGACTTTTAGCTTTTTATTTTCATTTTTTCTGTAGATGGTAAGCTCCACATCAGAACCTACACTTCCTTTTAGTTTGGAAAAAAGGGTGTCATTGGTAATCTTACGACCAAAAAGCTTGTAATTGTCTGCGAAAAGAATTCGGTCACCTGATTTGATACCTGCTTTTTCTGAAGGTCCGCCTTCAACCGGTTTTATGACCGCTACCGTATCATTATACATGTAAAAATTAACACCAATACCTACAAAATCACCTTTCATGCTTTGTGAAACCTGCTCAAATTCATTCTTGGCAATATAGACGGAGTGTGGATCCAATTTATCCAATATTCCGGTAACAGTCAGATCGACAATAGAGTCTGTATTGACATTGTCTACATATTCCCTGTCAATAAAATCGAGAAGTTTGTTGAGCTTGTTTTTGGGGCTGGTTTTGGAGAAAGCAACACCCTGGGTTGGAAAATTAAGCATTCCTCCCAAGACTACTCCTATTGCCAGGGCAGCAAAAATAACAAGTGGTAGATATATTTTATTGTTTTTCATTCATTTCGGTTTCAGAAATATGAACTACCTCAACGCCGGCATCTTTTAAAAATTGTATACCGGAATCATCCTTATAGCCTTCCTGATATACAACCCGTTTTATTCCCGACTGATGAATCAGCTTGCTGCATTCTTTACAGGGCGACAATGTAATATACAAAGTGGCTCCTTCACAAGATTGCGTTGAACCGGCTACTTTCAATATGGCGTTGGCCTCTGCATGAAGCACATACCACAACGTTAACCCATCAGCTCCTTCGCAGGAATTTTCAAATCCGGATGGCGTTCCGTTATAACCGTCAGAGATAATCATCCTGTCTTTCACAATAATTGCGCCAACCTGTTTTCTTTTGCAATACGACAACCGGCTCCATTCTTTTGCTATGCGAAGGTAGGCCTTATCATATTTGTTTAGTTTATTCAAATTCATACGTTTACGAAGAAATTTTTACGGCGATTGTCCCAAAGCCTAGTTGTCGCTTTGAAACCATTCTGCATAGGATGTTTCTGTTTCCTGTAGTCTCAAAGAATGTAGGGCTATGTTCTCCGGCAGTCTGCTTTTGATTTTTTCAGCGAAATCAATCACCATGTTTTCGCTTGTTGGCTGATAACCGACTAAAATCACATGATGCCCCCTGTTCTTTAGTTCCTCTGCCAATTCAACATGGGGCGTATTTTTATTAAAAACGGTTGCATGGTCAAAAACATCTACAACTTCTTCGCGGACTATTTTTTTCAGATCCGAAAAATCAATCACCATTCCAAATTTCACGTTGCTAGTATCTGAAATCGGCGTTCCTATTACAGTTACCGACAATTTATAGCTATGCCCGTGTACATTTTTACATTTTCCGTCATAGCCATACAATGCATGTCCTGTTTCGAAACTAAATTGCTTGGTAATTCTGATTTTGCTCATTCTTTTTTATTTCTGCAAATTTAGTTACTTTTTGAATTGGTTCAGGGCATTTCTGCTAAAATCTGACAAAACCAACTTCCCTGAAATTGAAGCTCTTTCATACAAAAGCGTATCCCAATTTTCGGTTCCTTCCCACAGTACTTTTTTCATTTCAGACAAGGCTTCCGGATTATAGGATGCTAGTTTTGAAGTAAAAATTTCCAACTCTTTATCCAAATCTTCTTTTGTTTCAAAAACTTTGGCGTACAGCCCTTTTTCCTGAGCCCAATAGGCATTTTTCCATTCGTGTGCTGCCAAAGTCATTTCGCCTAAAGCGCCCTTACCTATTTTTCTTGAAACGGCCGGTTCAATCACAAAAGGCCCGATTCCGATAGCCAGTTCTGATAGTTTAATAGCGCTGTCTACTGTTGCAAAAGCATAATCGCATGCCGCAGCCAGTCCTACACCACCCCCAACGGCTTTGCCATGAATGCGTCCAACAATCAGTTTGGAGCATTTACGCATAGCATTGATTACGTTTGCAAAACCCGAAAAGAAGCTGGTTCCTTCCATAAGGTTCGATACAGCCAAAAGCTCATCAAAAGAAGCTCCGGCACAAAACGCCCCATCGCCTTCGCTTTTTAGAATAATCAGATTTACGTCCGGATTGCTGCTCAAATTGTTTAATTCGTCCGTCAGTCTTTGTAATAATTCACTTGGGAAGGAATTACTTGCGGGATGTCCGAATTCAACGGTTGCTATTTTATTTTCGATAACGGTATATAGTGACCCGTTTAATCTTTGTGTGGTCATAAAAAAATATTTGCAGGTAAAGTTACGCTTTTGCAAAATAAATTCATCGGAAGGTATTTGCTTTTTGAAAATTAATTCCCTTAATTTGCCACATGCTTTGGGGATGTAGCTCACTTGGCTAGAGCGCTTGGCTGGCAGCCAAGAGGTAGTGGGTTCGAATCCCATCTTCTCCACCTGATAGGACAAATCGATATTTTTATTGGTTTGTCCTTTTTTATTTTCATAAAAATTAATCTTCAACAATAAAATGATAATTAAAAAACACGAATTAATCAGGATTATTGAAAGACTTTCGAAAGAGATAGAATTAAATTGTAATGATGATATGTTAATTGACAGTGAAGATTATTACTGGGATATTCAGTCCAAACAACTATACAATCCTAAAGAGAAACCTGAGTTAATGCTCGGACAATTGTCAGACGATTGGAATGACCTTAGAAGATTATTGGATAAAGAAAATGTCTCTCTTTCTTATGATTTGAAAAGACTATCATCAATTTTACATTTACTCGAATTTAAATTGGGCAGTGATTGGATTTTACAAGATAATGACAAAATATAATGGATAAGGACACCCAAAACTTAGTACCAAACAACAAAGAAGACTTAAATTTCATCAATAATTTAAAGCTGAAATCTATTTCTGAAATAAGAGATATAATTCCACAATTATTAGAGTGGATGCAGGATATGAATTGGCCTCAAGCTCCGTTAATAGCCGATTATTTCTCTCCTTATATTAATGAAATTCAAGAGGAATTGATATCGATTTTGAAAAGTAATGATGAAATATGGAAATATTGGATTCTTCATGGCCTCATATTACATTCTGAGATTACTCCTAGCCAAAAAATTTTACTCGAAGTAAAAAGGGTTTACTTAAATGCATCAAAACAAGAAAAAGAAGAAGAGGTTGATGTAATTGCAAAAGAAATATTAGAAAAATACCATATCCCTTTTTAATCTACAACAACTTATTCATAATAACTCACTGTTTAATAAATCACTATATAATGTTTCTTTTCAATCTTTAAACTCAGCATACAAATTGAAAAAGATTTCTTCAGATTTATTTTTGGAGTAGGCTTATTAAGTAATATTCCAATTCCAACATTGTGAGACTGATTACCATGATTGAGAACAAAATGCTCTTTATTTGAGTCCTCAAGGAAAAAATCACTGTAATTATAATTTAATTGCAATTCTTCTTGATTAACAAGTTTCAAGTATCAAAGTTTTTATTTCAATTGGTGTTTCGATTTCGATTTGAAATTCAAATTTTTCTAAAAATTCTTTGACAGTATTCCATTTGGAAAAATTAAATTCGATTTTGGAATTGCAATATATGTCAATATAAAAATTTGCGCTTAAACTCCTTTCAGTCCATCCGTCGGAATATAAATAAGACAGGATATAATATTTATCCAGTTTAAAATTCCCTGTCGAATCTATTCTTTGTATTTCAATCGGATTGAATTTCATGAGTTAAAAGATTTCATTTCTAAATTTTAATAATTTTAGACTTTAATTTTTCTCGAAATAGAAAACTAAAAACAAATATCATGAAATATAAATACAGCATCCCAATTATTATTATTTTATTGATAGTAAATTCAATTATTCAGCACAAAAATCGGGAAAAAGAAAAAAAGATTTATAATTTAATATTCAATGAAATTAAATTTTCAGGCACCATTACTGGCTTACAGGTTTCAAAAAACCATGATTTCGGGATTATCACAATTAAAATCAAGGAAACAAATTGCAAGGAATTTAATCCGATCATTAACACCAAACATATATTACCATATACTATTAAAGATTCGGCAGCAGAAATTTACATTACTGTTTCAAGTAATCTAAAAAAGGGCGATTTTGTAAAAGTTGATTCTAACAATGGAAAGGCTATTTTTAGCAATACAAGCGGCATTCTTTATCAGGGTCAAATTCATATAATCTCTGTAGAAACCGATATTGATTTTGTTAAGAAAAATTCTACTCTCAACAAAAAACACCTAATTTCTATCCTCGATAGCCCATAAATCAACAAGGTAAATCTTCGATAAGTCTTAAAACATTTTTAACTGTAACTGACCCACTTTTTACATTACTTCTTTATAATACAGCTTATTTCGTAGCTTTGTATAATCCACTCCAAAAAGACAAAAATGGCAATTTTAGTAATAGAAGACGACCAAAGGGTAGCCGAACTCATACAGAGAGGACTTGAAGAACAGGGTTTTACTGTTACTTTAGCCTATGACGGCCTTTCCGGAAAGAAGTTAGCGTTACAAAACAACTACAAGCTGATTATTACAGATATTATTTTGCCAAAAATGGATGGAATTGATGTATGCAGGCAAATACGGGAAACCAAACCCGACATTCCCATCATCATGTTGACGGCACTTGGCACGACAGACGACAAGGTAGAAGGATTTGATGCCGGAGCAGACGATTATCTGGTCAAACCTTTTGAAATGCGCGAACTGTTGGTACGTGTCCGGGCTTTGCTAAAACGCAATACCAAAACCGCAAACAGTGTCGGTTTTATTATACGTTTTGCTGACCTTGAAATGAACCTACACACCAAAATCGTGAAACGGGACGGACAGGAAATTAGCCTTACACCAAAAGAATTTAAACTTTTAGAATATCTGATGCACAATCCGGAACGGGTATTATCTCGTATTGAAATTGCCGAAAAAGTATGGGATACCCATTTTGATACCGGCACCAATTTTATTGATGTCTACATCAATTATCTGAGAAAAAAAATCGACCGGGATTTTGAAAAGAAACTCATACACACCAAATCAGGAATGGGATTTATTTTGAAGGCAGAATAATGAAAATCAGGACACGGCTCACTTTACTATTCACCCTAATTACTGCGACAATTTTACTGGTCTTCGCTGCGGTTATCTATTTTACCGCCAAAGAAAACAGGGAAAAGGAGTTTTATTCCTTATTAAAAAAAGAAGCCATTACCAAAGCCAATCTTTTTTTAAATGCCCGAGTTGACAAACAAACCTTGCAGGAAATCTACCATAGCAACCGAAAGATATTAAATGAAGTAGAAGTTGCTATTTATGACCCATCCTTTGATTTGCTTTATCATGATGCTGTTGATATCGATTATGTAAAGGAAACCAAACAGATGATAAACGAGATTAACCAAAAAGGAGAAATCAGCTTTTATCAGCAGGATTGGCAGGTTATCGGGCTTCGGTATGAATTTCAGAATAGCTATTATATAGTTACCGCCACAGCTTATGACCAAAATGGTTATGTCAAACTTAATAATCTGTTTAAGACTATCGTTATTGTTTTTATCATTTCTGTCCTGTTTATCTACATTGCCGGGCGTTTCTTTTCAAAAAAAGCATTTGGTCCTGTAAAGGAAATGACCGAAAAGGCAGCAAACATTTCTGCCACCAATCTTGACTTGCGCCTAGTGAGCAACGGAAGCAAAGACGAACTTTCAGAACTGGCCAACACATTCAACGAAATGCTCGACCGCCTGGAAAATTCTTTCGAGGCACAAAAACATTTTGTTTCCAATATTTCCCATGAATTAAGAACGCCTCTTGCGGCCATTATTGCCGAATTGGAATTATCTACCCATAAAGACCGTACTATCAATGAATACAAAGATGCCATAACCAATGCGCTGTCTGACGCCCAAAAACTGGTACGCCTTTCCAACAGCCTGTTGGATTTGGCAAAAGCGAGCTACGACCCATCCGAAATTGCTTTTAAGCCTGTCCGTATAGACGAAATATTATTGGATGCCCGATTACAGGTACAACAGGCAAATCCTGATTACAGAATTGACATCCACTTTGAAAGTGATTTTGAGAATGACGACCAGATATCTGTTAACGGCAATGAATATCTTCTAAAAGTAGCTTTTGCCAACCTGTTTGAAAACGGCTGCAAATTTTCAAATGACAAACAGAGTACCGTTTCTTTTTCATATGGTGATGGAAAAATCCTGTTACGATTCGCAGACAAAGGCATTGGTATTTCGAAAAAAGACATTGAGAATATCTTTACTCCTTTTTATAGAGGCGAAAATAAAAAATATGCCGACGGAAACGGCATTGGCCTTTCGCTTACACAAAAAATCATAACACTTCATAAAGGCACTATCAGCGTAAAATCTGAAAATCCCGGAACTGTCTTTACGATTGTACTGGCCCACATTTAGCCTTTCTAATAAAATTCTAATTTTTTTCTATTGATTCTCTAACGGCTCTTTCCATTGAGAATGAAGATTTTTGTGTCAGCAAAAAACACAATGATTTTCATCTTAAACCGGAATAGCCGTGGCACTTCTTTTTGTACCCGACTTCGTTTGAGGAATTGATTTTTTGCTTGCAGATAAGTAAATATACGCCAATGACCCTTTTAAGTTTTTCTATACGCCTGTTATTTGCGCTTGTATTTGGCGCCTCCATCGGCATTGAACGACAGTGGCGTCAAAAAAGCGCAGGACTTCGCACCAATACTTTGGTGTCATTAGGTTCTGCTGCCTTTATCCTGCTTTCGGTTTCGCTGACAGATGTGGCGGGTGACCCAAGCCGTATTGCGGCGCAAATTGTAACCGGTATTGGTTTTCTGGGCGCAGGTGTAATCATGAAAGACGGTCTGAGCGTACAAGGTTTAAACACTGCCGCCACTATTTGGTGTTCTGCAGCTGTAGGTTCGCTTTGTGGTTTGGGATTATTTGCACAGGCAGGGATTGTTACGGCTGCGATTATGCTTACGCACATGCTTCTCCGCCCGCTTGGACAAAAGTTGAGCTTGCTCACATTCATAAAATCAAACAATATACAAACGGACTATCTGTTCACTATTAAATGCAAAACCGAAGTAGAAAATCAGATTCGCGTATTGCTGATGCAGATGCTCGGAAACGAGGACAAACTATTATTAAAATCATTAACCAGTAATGACACAGAGGATATAAACCAGGTAACAATAACCGCAGAGATTAAATCTGCTACACCCCAGGACAACCTGATAGAAAAAACGGCAAGCCGTCTCACTATCGAGGAAAAAGTAATTAAAGTAAGTTGGGAGATTACGGGAACTGAATCAGACCTATAGCAATAGTTTCAGCCATGCAGAGATATCCTTCTCCCAACTTTTTTACTTTAATATTTAGCAATACCACAATACTTATTCATCAAACAAATAAAAAGCCCAATGATGACAAGTTTAAAAAAGAAGATAAAAAACCCGCTTCATTCCGTAATCAATTCAAACGGAATGAATATGGGAACCGTCACTAAACTGCAAAATGCATCCAGCCAGGACGACAAGTTTGTTTATGCCATGCTGGAAACCAGTGAAAAAGGAATAACAGATACTACTGCAGAGGAACGCAGACTGAAATTCGGAATCAATGAATTACAGCACCAGAAAGCACCAAAGCGGCTTATGCAGCTATTGAAAGCATTTGCCAATCCTTTTATTTACATACTACTGGTCATTGCTGTTGTTTCCTTTGTTATTGATGTTTGGTTGCCGTCTGTAGAAGACCGCGATTTCAAAACCGTCATCGTAGTTTCCGTTATGATTCTGGTAAGTGCTCTTTTACGTTTCGTACAGGAATACCGAAGCAATTCAGCAGCCGAAAAACTAAAGAGTATGGTAAAGACCACTGCTACCGTATTCAGAAAGTTTAGAGGTAAAAAAGAAATCCCTATCAGTGAATTGGTTCCCGGTGATATTGTATACCTGTCTGCCGGTGATATGATTCCTGCCGACTGCCGCATCATACAGAGCAAAGACCTTTTTGTAAGCGAAAGTATGCTTACAGGCGAGGCACTGCCTGTTGAAAAAAGTCATTTCCCTATACGGAATGCAGAAAAAAAGCAGCCTACAGATCTCAATAATGTCTGTTTTATGGGTACAAATGTAGTAAGCGGTTCTGCTACAGCAATTGTTGTTGCCACCGGCAGCTATACTTTTTTTGGAAGCATTAGCAGGTCTATTGTGGGAGAACGTCCCGAAACCAGCTTTGACAAAGGGATTAACAAGGTCAGTTTCTTACTTATCCGCTTTATGCTCGTGATGGTTCCGCTTATTTTTTTAATCAACGGATTACTGAAAAATGATTGGGCAGAAGCTTTGCTTTTTGCTATTGCCATAGCGGTAGGCCTCACACCTGAAATGCTGCCTATGATAGTGACAGCCAACCTTGCAAAAGGCGCTGTAACCATGAGCAGACATAAGGTAATTGTAAAACGTCTGAACTCCATCCAAAACATTGGAGCTATGGATATTCTTTGTACAGACAAAACCGGAACCCTGACATTGGATAAAATCGTACTGGAAAAACACCTGAATGTTTACGGAATAGAAGACGATGAAGTCCTGAAATGGGCCTATCTCAACAGCTATCATCAAACAGGCCTTAAAAACCTGATGGATGAAGCCGTATTGGAGCACGCCGATTTGCATGACTATCTGAAGGTAGAAGAACAATATATTAAAGTTGACGAAATTCCTTTCGATTTTCAACGCAGACGAATGTCTGTCGTATTGAAAACGCACAATGGCAAACACCTTCTTATTACCAAAGGAGCCGTTGAAGAAATGCTGGAGCTATGCACGAATGCTTTTGACCCCGGAGATGACCGCAGCCTTCACATAGAAAACGACTCTGTCGTGCCTATGGACGATATGATGCGAAAAACCGTATTGAACACTTCTAAAAAAATGAATGAAGAAGGATTGCGGGTTTTGCTGGTTGCTATTCGTGAATTTGACAGTTCTCATCCTCTCACCTATTCCGTTCAGGATGAGGACCAGCTTACCTTAACAGGTTTTATTGGCTTCCTCGACCCGGCAAAACCATCTGCAAAACCTGCAATTGAAGCCCTGCAGAAATTAGGTGTAGGCATAAAAGTACTTACGGGCGACAATGAAATAGTGGCAAAAAAGATTTGCAATGATGTGGGCATTCCTGTCCAACACGTCGTCAACGGTATTGATTTGGAAAAAATGACTGATGATGAACTATTACAGCAAATTGATACGGTTTCTGTATTCGCCAAACTAAATCCTTTGCAAAAAGTAAGAGTCGTAAAAGCCTTACGGGGCAAAGGACATACAGTTGGTTTTATGGGTGATGGTATTAATGATGCCGCAGCGTTAAAAGAATCAGATGTGGGTATCAGTGTAGATACAGCCGTGGACATTACGAAAGAAAGTGCCGATATTATTTTGCTCGAAAAAGATTTGATGGTATTGCGCAAAGGTGTAATCTATGGAAGGCGAACCTTTGGAAATATCATTAAATACATCAAGATGACGGCCAGTAGTAATTTTGGTAATATGTTCAGTATGTTGGGAGCAAGTATGTTCTTACCATTCCTGCCTATGTTACCCGTACACCTGCTGGTTCAAAACCTGCTTTATGATATTTCACAAATTTCGATTCCGTGGGATAAAATGGATGAAGAATTTATCCGGAAACCCAAAAAATGGGATGCCGGTAGCGTATCCAGATTTATGCTTTTCATTGGCCCGATAAGCTCCATCTTCGATTTTGCCACGTTTGCCGTTATGTTTTTCGTTTTTAAGGCCAATACTCCGGAACATCAGACCCTTTTCCAAAGCGGCTGGTTTGTAGAAGGCCTGCTTTCACAAACACTTATCATACACATGATACGTACAAGAAAGGTTCCTTTTATACAAAGCTGGGCGGCAACTCCGGTAGTAGCCTTAACTTCTCTGATTATGGTTATAGGGATCCTTATTCCTTTTTCACCTTTTGCAGCAGCATTAAAAATGCAGCCTCTGCCATTAAGCTATTTTCCATGGCTTATAGGCATACTGACGTGCTATTGCCTGCTTACGCAATTAGTAAAAAACTGGTTCATTAAAAAATTCAATTCCTGGCTTTAATACAGGTATTAATAGCAAAAACACCAAAAGCCATTTCGATGACTTTTGGTGTTTTGCATTTTATTTTACCGGTTCCCTTAAAATAGTTTTGAGTTTGCTCTGTTCGGTCTTATTGAAATCTGACAGGTATATTTCATGATGCAGTCCATTTTTTTGAAATCCATTTTCTTCTATAACTTTTCTCATTTCCTGTAGTGTTTCAATTTCCTTCAAAAATGGCCCAACATGCAACATCTGGACAGATTTTCCCTCATTCATCCGAAAAAACTTGATTTCTTTTACAAGTTCCAATTTCTTTTTTGCGAAAGCCGCCTGAATTGCCTGGTCAACATCATTTTCTGACACATATTCCGGCATCCGGATTAGCAAGCGATATTCCCATTCGCTCCTGGCAATTGCTTTTGGCGCTTCATCCATAGTAATCCCTGCAAATTTTCTTTCGTCATACCACCACAGTCCTTCCAGTTTTGAAACCGTAAAATCCTTGCCCTGCTGTTTGAACATAAATTTGATGATATAGGCAGTTGTATAAAGCGCCTGTATCTTTTCTGAAAAACTTTTTTCGGAAGGGTCGCCCTTGCCGGTTAATGAGATAAATTGAGCCGGTTCTATCTCAACAATTTCAGGTTTGGTTTTAGAAGCAAAATAGGTTTTATACTTCTTTGTTAAATCTAACTTTTCCATTTTGGCTGTTGTTTTTTGATTAGTATTACGCAAAATAAAACTACACCAGTGACAACCCTATGGCAACAGGTTTTCAGTTTAACAATTAATTGCAATAATCCTAAAAACTAAAAGTCCCTAATCTTTCGAAAAGGGACTTTTTTAAACTAATTGTAAATCATTTATTTCTTCACAAACTTTGCAGTTGCTCCGGATTCGGAACGCATAAAATACATTCCTGAAGCCAGTGAGCTTACGTCAATACTATTGTTTCCAGACTTTAAAGTCTCCTTTTGTATTGTTTTTCCTGTCATATCAGCAATTGTAACATCTGTTGCTTCATTCAATTGGATAAACAGACGGTCTGTTACCGGATTCGGATAAATTTTCAATCCGTCTTTTATGAATGTGTCCACACCTAAATTCGTTATCTGAACACAATTTGAAGTTGCGGAGCATCCGTTTTGAGTCACAATTACCGCATACGAACCATTTCCACTTGCCGTGTAAGAAGCATTGGTTGCTCCGTTTATAGGTTGATTGTTCGCACAATTAATCCACTGATAGGTAGCTCCCGTTGCAGATGCCGTTATCGTACTTCCCTGTAATGTTGTTGCAGTATTTACCAAATTAACAACAACTGTCATCGTCGCTGTCGTAACACATTGACCCGTTGTAGGTGTAAAAGTATACGTTGTGGTTGCTGTATTGTTTATTGCCGGACTCCACACACCTCCAATTCCGTTATTGGAAACTGTTGGCAGTGTGAATGTATTACCGGAACAAACCGGTGCAATCTGCGTAAATGCAGGAACAGTTGGAGCAGTAACATTCATGGTAATTGTATTGCTCGTAACGTTAGTTGGTGAAGCACAGGCCGCATTACTTATCATTACACAAGAAACAGTACTTCCGTTTGCAAGTGTAGTAGTTGTATAAGTTGGGCTATTTGTACCAACGTTATTGCCATTGACTTTCCATTGGTAAGAAGGCGTTGTTCCTCCATTAACAGGTGTTGCCGTAAAAGTAACGCTTGTTCCCTGGCAAATCGAAGTCTGTGATGCATCAATTGTTACTGTTGGCGTACAAGCTACCGGAGGCGGCCCTACCAAACAGATAGTAAAAGGAAGCGTAGTTATAGCTGTATTAGGATTTAATACGCGAACATAATAGGTTCTGCCTATAACAAGATTGTTATTCGTAAAAGTTATAAAATTCGTGCCCGATGGAAGACACTGAAGCCTATTTCCGGTACAGCTTTCTTCATAAATTTCCATGGCGAAATACATCGTTGAATTTGTTGTTGCTCTTGACACCGTAACAGTCATCGTCTGACCTGTAGCGGTAAATTTATACCATACGTCCTGGCTACTGGTGTTAGCACAGGGAGGAACTGCTCCATCCAATAAGGCTCCCCTTAATGTACCGGAAACGTTTACGCAGGTATTATTTGGTGTAAGTTCTATGGCTGTGGCACAACTGTCATTTGCAGGTTTTGGGAAAGACTGGACACAGATATTGAAAGCCAAAGTAGTCAGTTGAGTACCCGGATTCAATACGCGCACATAATACGTCCTGCCAACCACGAAGTCCGTATTGAAATAGCCTACACCATTCGTACTTGACTCGATACACTTGAAACGGTTGCCCGAGCAGCCGTCCTCATAGATTTCCATCGCAAAATACATCGTAGCGTTTACCGTTGCCCTATTAACGGAAACGGACATGGTCTGTTCCGTTGCCGTAAAACGGTACCAAACGTCCTGGCTGCTGTTCGCCGCACAGGAAGAAACCGGTCCGTCAAACATAGACCCGCTAAAAGTGCCAATGGTGTCTACACAATTAGCATTAGGCGTAAGCTGCGTGGCCGTAGCGCAACTGTCGTTTGCAGGTTTTGGGAAAGAACGGACACAGATATTGAAAGCCAAAGTAGTAAGCTGAACACCCGGATTCAGTACGCGCACATAATACGTCCGGCCAACCACGAAGTCATTATTGAAATAGCCGACACCGTTCGTACTCGACTCGATACACTTGAAACGGTTGCCCGAGCAGCCGTCCTCATAGATTTCCATCGCAAAATACATCGTAGCGTTTACCGTTGCCCTATTAACGGAAACGGACATGGTCTGTTCCGTTGCCGTAAAACGGTACCAAACGTCCTGGCTGCTGTTCGCCGCACAGGAAGAAACCGGTCCGTCAAACATAGACCCGCTAAAAGTGCCAATGGTGTCTACACAATTAGCATTAGGCGTAAGCTGCGTGGCCGTAGCGCAACTGTCGTTTGCAGGTTTTGGGAAAGAACGGACACAGATATTGAAAGCCAAAGTAGTAAGCTGAACACCCGGATTCAGTACGCGCACATAATACGTCCGGCCAACCACGAAGTCATTATTGAAATAGCCGACACCGTTCGTACTCGACTCGATACACTTGAAACGGTTGCCCGTGCAGCCGTCCTCATAGAGTTCCATCGCAAAATACATCGTAGTGTTTACCGTTGCCCTATTAACGGAAACGGACATGGTCTGTTCCGTTGCCGTAAAACGGTACCAAACGTCCTGGCTGCTGTTCACCGCACAGGAAGAAACCGGTCCGTCAAACATAGACCCGCTAAAAGTGCCAACGGTATCCACGCAGGAAGTACCCGGCGTGAGCTGTACTGCCGCAGCGCAACTGTCGTTTGCAGGTTTTGGGAAAGAACGGACGCAGATATTAAACCCGAGCGTACTAAGTTCAGAGCTCGCGTTAAGGACTCGCACATAGTAGATCCTGCCTATAACAAAGTCATTATTGAAATAGGTAGACACATTCGTGGTCCATGCCACGCACTTGAATAAGTTTCCGGCGCAACCTTCCTCGTAGATTTCCATCGCAAGATACATTGTCGAGTTCGTTGATGCCCTGGACAGGTTAACGGACATGGTCTGTTCCGTTGCCGTAAAACGGTACCAAACGTCCTGGCTGCTGTTCACCGCACAGGAAGGAACTGCTCCGTTCAAAAGCGATCCGCTAAAAGTGCCAACGGTGTCCACGCAGGAAGTACCCGGCGTGAGCTGTACTGCCGCAGCGCAACTGTCGTTGGCAGGTTTTGGGAAAGAACGGACGCAGATATTAAACCCGAGCGTACTAAGTTCAGAGCTCGCGTTAAGGACTCGCACATAATAGGTCCTGCCTATAACAAAGTCATTATTGAAATAGGTAGACACATTCGTGGTCCATGCCACGCACTTGAATAAGTTTCCAGCGCAACTATCTTCATAGAGTTCCATCGCAAGATACATTGTCGAGTTCGTTGACACCCTGGACAGGTTAACGGACATGGTCTGTTCCGTTGCCGTAAAACGGTACCAAACGTCCTGGCTGCTGTTTACCGCACAGGAAGGAACTGCTCCGTTCAAAAGCGATCCGCTAAAAGTGCCAACGGTATCCACGCAGGAAGTACCCGGCGTGAGCTGTACTGCCGCAGCGCAACTGTCGTTGGCAGGTTTTGGGAATGAACGGACGCAGATATTAAACCCGAGCGTACTAAGTTCAGAGCTCGCGTTAAGGACTCGCACATAATAGGTCCTGCCTATAACAAAGTCATTATTGAAATAGGTAGACACATTCGTGGTCCATGCCACGCACTTGAATAAGTTTCCAGCGCAACTATCTTCATAGAGTTCCATCGCAAGATACATTGTCGAGTTCGTTGACGCCCTGGACAGGTTAACGGACATTGTCTGTTCCGTTGCCGTAAAACGGTACCAAACATCCTGGCTGCTGTTCACCGCACAGGAAGGAGCTGCTCCGTTCAAAAGCGATCCGCTAAAAGTGCCAACGGTATCCACGCAGGAAGCACCCGGCGTGAGCTGTACTGCCGCAGCACAACTGTCGTTTGCAGGTTTTGGGAAAGAACGGACGCAGATATTAAACCCGAGCGTACTAAGTTCAGAGCTCGCGTTAAGGACACGCACATAATAGGTCCTGCCTATAACAAAGTCATTATTGAAATAGGTAGACACATTCGTGGTCCATGCCACACACTTGAATAAGTTTCCAGCGCAACTATCTTCATAGAGTTCCATCGCAAGATACATTGTCGAGTTCGTTGACACCCTGGAGAGGTTAACGGACATCGTCTGTTCCGTTGCCGTAAAACGGTACCAAACGTCCTGGCTGCTGTTCACCGCACAGGAAGGAGCTGTTCTGCTAAGCGTTGCCCCATTAAATGTTCCACTGGTTGTAGTGCAAACAGTGCCTGGGGTTAACTGTATTGCATTCACACATTCATCATTGGCTTTGGAGGAAACGTGCCAAAAAAGAATAAAAAACAGTAAAAGTTGTTTCATAAAAGTATATTGATTTTGATTGTTGATTCACGTCGGTAAATTTAGATTTCCGGCCACAAATAGCTATGCAACCATGTTGCTATATTGTGTACTATTGTTGCATTTGCAAAAAAATTATTGATTTTTAAGCACTTGGCTCGGACTTTTCCCAAAGTATTCCGTAAAGGATTTTGTAAAATAGGACTGGCTGTTGAAACCGCACTTATAAGCAATTTCGGTTATATTGCCTTCCTTATTCATTAGAAGATCTTTGGCTTTTTCAAGTCGGATCATGCTGATAAAATTAGTTGTGGAGAACCCTGTCAACGCAACTAATTTTCGGTGGAGTTGACTTCTGCTGACAGACATATTATCAGAAAGTTCATTAACGGAATAGTTTTGATTATCTATATTATCCAAAATATGACCAATGACTTTATTGACATAGGGATTTGGACTTTTAACTCTTTCTTCAAATACTTTTTCCGAATGTATGGCTTCTTTATAGGCTTCTTTATTCCTTTGTACGGTATTGAAAAGGTTTTTTATCGTCAGCTTCAGCTCATCTGGCGAAAACGGTTTTGAAATATAAGCATCGGCTCCATGCTGCAATCCTTCCAAACGGCTTTCCAATGATGCTTTTGCAGAAAATAATACAAACGGCAAATGATTTGTCAATTCTTCAGACCTGATTGTCGAAAGCAATTCGATACCGTCTTTTTCCGGCATCATAACATCCGAAAGGACAATATCGGGCAAATTCTTGCGAATTAAATCAAGAGCCTCTTGTCCGTTTTTAGCATGGATTATGTGAAAGTTTTCTTTTAAGACAGCTATGCTGAAGGCTGCCGTATCCGCGTCATCTTCGGCGAGAAGAAGGATTGGCATGCCCTCATTCGCAATTCCGGCATCTGTAGGATTTACAACTTCCTGTATTGGAAGGGAAACAAGGAGTGTAGTTCCCGAAGAATCGCTTTGAAGATGAATAGTTCCTTGAGCCAATTCTACCAATTCTTTAACAAGAGAAAGGCCTATTCCCGTTCCATTGGTGTCTGAAGTCTGATTTCCTCTGAAAAAGCGACGAAATACTTTTTTCTGCTCTTCTTTCGGAATTCCAGGACCCGTATCGCTTACACGGATGTTTAATCTGTCTCCTTCTATCTGTGATGCCACTTGAATTTTTGCTTTTGGAGGGCAGTATTTCACAGCATTCCCGATAAGATTGGAAAGGATTTTTTCCAAAGCATTAGATGGAAGCGAATAATGTTTTTCTACATTATTCTTAGCATGCGTAATTTGTATGTCTTTAGATTTTGCTTCATTAGCAAAAGTGTCAATCGTATTTTCAATAAAATCATCAACCGCACCGTTGGTATAATGTAGTTGGAAACTGCCTCTGCCCAATTTTGACGCATCGAGCAGTTCGGTAACCAGACTCATTAATTTTTTAGAATTTCGTTCCATCAGACTAAGCTGTTCTTCATTCGAACTATCAGAACGCTGTTTCATAACCTGGATAGGGCCATCAATAAGCGTAAGCGGTGTCTTGATTTCATGCAGGATATTTTCAAACATCCTAAGTTTTTCCTTTTCAAATTTTTGGGTAATCTTTCTTCTTTGGAAAATCAAATAGGTAATAAATCCGCCAATCAAAAACAGCAAAGCAGAACCATATAGCAAAGCGGTTTGTTGATTCTTTGCTTTTTCCGCCTCATGTTTGTGCAGTTGGATTGCCTTTTCTTTTTTCTCGCTTTGGTACTTGATTTCGAGTTCTTCAATCTCTTTTTGTTTTGCTACCGAAAAAAGGCGTTGGCGGGTTTCATTTTCCAGTTTTTTATAGTGGTAGGCATTTTTAAAATCTCCCATCGATTCATACAAAATGCCAATTCTTTCATATAATGCAGGTTTATATTGGTCTTCCGGACGCTGGTCATTTACCGCAATTGCACGCTTCATGTACTCAACAGCCTTAGCATTATTTTTCTTATCCATATAATAATCACCCAAATTCTGGTAGGTAGTCATCATATTGAGATAGTCTTTGTTTTTTTGAGAAATTTCGAGACCTTTTTCAAAATAATAAACGCATGAGTCTGATTTTGTCCCTTGATAAGCTGCCCCAAGAGAATTATAAACAGTGCTCAAATACTTTTCCTGCTTATTTTTAAGTAGTATTTTTTCTGCGTCCTTAAGCGTGTGTATCGCTTCGCCAAACGATTGGTTTATAATCTGCAAAGCGGCAAGATTAGCCGCTATAAAGGAATAATAATGATAATCATTTGCCTCTTTTTTAGCCTGGGCAGCCTGCTGCAGATAGTATTCTGCTTTTTTGAGGTCATTCATCGCAAAATAACAGGTTCCAATACCGTTGTAGATATTTCCAGCTAATGATTTTTCGTTATGTTTTTCTGCCAGTTTAAGCCCCTCCTGATAGGTAGCAATCGCTTCCTTCATTTTGTTTTGCTTTTGGTAGGATTCCGCGATAAGGGCAAAAGAACGGATTACAATCGCATGATTATTTATCTTTTTGCCTATTTTTTGGGCAACCTGGCTGTAATAAAGACAAGAATCCTGATTGGTTGGTAAAAAATATTTTGCAAGTTCAAGATTCAGTTCACTTTTGCGCAGCCCATCTGCTTTTTTAATTAATGTGTGTAAAGAATCTGCAGTATTCTGGCTTTTCATCTGTTGGGGGAAAACAATAGAAAAGACAATGATAAAGTAAAAAGCAAACTTTGCCATAGGTTGGGGGCTTGATTAAGTTTTTGAATTGTCTACAAATGTATAGAAATTCATCATATTTCCTATTTTTCAAGCGTTAAAGCAGCAGTATCGTTAGAAATTTTAATAAAAAATGACCTTAGAAGAAATGAATCACAAAATATTTACGCCCCTCTTCAGATTCTAATTATATCTATTATTTCTTAGCCCTTAATGACAGGTAATAATGCCATAACAGCATAGTTGCAACCGTGCGGAAAGGTTGCCAATTGGCCGCCTTTTCTATTAGAATCTCCCGGGAGGTTTCTTTAGGCATGTTTTTCAATTGCTTTAACGCATTTACCGCCGCCAAGTCTCCTATTGGAAAAATATCGGAACGTTTCAGTACAAAAATCAGGTAAATATCAATCGTCCAGTTGCCTATACCTTTTAACTGGCTCAATATAGTTCGAATGGTTTCGTCAGATTGTGTTTCCAACAGCTGCAAATCAATTTGTTTATCCAGGAGTGCCTGAGCCAAATGTTTGACATAAGCTGTTTTTTGTCGGCTAAAATAACAAGCCCTGAGTTCTTCATCAGACAAAGACAGGATGCGTTCGGGTGTAATTTCACCTACATACGCTCTCAACTTGTTAAGGGCTGCCAATGCCGAAGTGATTGAAACCTGCTGTTCCAGTATGATGTGCACCAATGTTTCAAAAGTATTGGGCCGCGACCAAAATGGCGGATAATCGTATTGGTCGAGAATATTTTTGATATCCTGATCTTTTGCGGCAAGACTGTCGCATAGGCTCCGAAATTCGGAGGGTGTAAACTGGTTGAACTCCATAACAACTACTACTGTAATAAAGTATAAAGCTAATCACTTTTAGAATAGCTTGCCACATAAATACCGGAAACAGAGTCAATACTTGGATATCAGGCAACACCACTGGCAACTAACGGCACCCCTTTAATGGCTGTGCCGGCCGTAGCTTTGATGTTTAATTCGATGATTTCGGAAGTATAAAAGTCAAAAAGGAATATTTTTTCAAAACCGGATGAAAAGGCAGCTGTTTTTATAGTTTCATCAATCAGAAACGACCTGCAGTTGTTATCAACAGCACTCAATACTATTACCAGCCATTGCCTCTGATTGCAACAAATGGTTCTGGTCTATGGCGCTCTGTATGTCTTCATAACTGCATTCTAAAATCCTGAAATCCCGATTTACAATTCGGAATTCGGACGAAGGTAGTTTTCGGATGCGTTCGACATATTTGTACAATATGACCTCTCCTTTGATTCCTGAAATAATCTCGCTTTTGAGTTTCAGGATTTCTGCAGCATCAAAATTGGCTTCCGGATTGCGAAACTCCACATTATAGAGCGCTCTGTAACGGTCTCCAAGTTCCGAAAATTCTGTTTCGATTTCTGAAAGAATTTTTGAGATGGCGTTTTCTTTTGGTGTAAGAAATAAATCCGACGTCGCCACACTGATTTTATCAATCCTGCCATCAGAATCTTCCAATTGGAGTTCCCCTTTTTGTGTAATGGTAGTTCCCTGGTCATACAGGTCTGCAAATTTCCACAAATCGACAATTGCTTTGATTTGCTGTTCTTTGGCGCAGGCTTCCTGTTTTGAACTCTCGATGGCTGTAATCCAGCGCTCTATTGCTTGGACCGATTTCATAACTTTTTTATTTCAAAAGTATAAGGAACATAAAAGCTCCCCGGTTTTTTTATACCAACACAAACTTATTTTATACAAAAACCGTTATTTAATAGATTTATGGCTAAAACAGGCAAAAAACCTTTTCGTATAATTAAAATGGGGGTTGGTATAAATTAATTGGGTAGTGTCCTTTTTTAGTCTTATTTCGTACCGTTAAAATATAGAACCTTGAAAGACAATTGTTTTCAAAATAATTTCATCAAATTCCTGATTGACCCCAAGTATAGGGTATGGAGGCATCTGTCTATTATTATATACATTATTGCATTTTCATACGATTCGGGAGAAATCAAAGAGTATAGTGGCGATTTTCACTACTATGTGAAATGGCTGTGGATTGCCTACTTCTTGGCAATGGTCTACATCAATATGTATGTACTGATTCCGAAGCTTTTATTTAAAGGTGAATATGTTACTTATCTGGTCTGTCTGGTACTGCTGATAGTATGCAGTTTTATACTCGTAAAAAACGGCCTGAATTATTTTGAGCAATACCGCATTACGCCCCGAAAGGTTTTTACCAGTTTTTTCCGGGAAATCCTGGCCACCTCCAACCTGCTTACAATTCTGGTTTTTTCATCCACTTCCATCAAACTGTTTCAGCAATGGGCCCGTGATACGGAACGTATTATTGAACTGGAAACCAATTCCCTTCAACTGGAACTCAAGGAATTAAAAAACCAAATCAATCCGCACTTTCTTTTCAATATGCTGAACAATGTCAACGTACTGGTTAAAAAAAATCCGGAAAAGGCTTCAACCGTTATTATGAAACTGTCCGATTTTCTTCGTTATCAACTGTATGACAACAACCAGCCTTCGGTATTGCTTTTATCGGAAATACAATTCCTGAACGATTTTATGGAACTTGAAAAAATTCGTCGTGACGACTTTAATTTCAGGCTCACAATTGAAAACGAAGACAGTAACAGCAACATGATTTCACAGTTGGTACTTCCTCCCAACCTCTTTACGACATTTATAGAGAATGCCATTAAACATAGTGCCGATTTGGACCATCCTTCCAAAATAGACATTACTTTCAAAATTTATAAAAAAGAACTTGTTTTTACGTGTTCCAACACTAAACCTGCAGAGCCCATCGACGAACAGCATAAAGGAGGATTGGGGCTTGCAAATATCAAACGCAGGTTAGATTTGCTCTATGCGAAGGATTATAAACTGGATATTAATGACGACGATAAACAATATACCGTAACCTTAACACTGCCAATATGAACTGTATAATCGTTGATGACGAACCTCTTGCCAGAGAGGGCATGCTCCTGCTTCTGCAGGATATTCCTGAATTGAATGTGATTGGGTGTTTCAATGGCCCTAAAAAAGCGCGGGAATTCATGCTGGAAAATACAGTTGACCTGATTTTTCTCGACATACAGATGCCGGGAATCAACGGATTGGAGTTTGCAGAATCGATTCCGGAACAAACCCTCATTATATTTACTACAGCCTATTCGCAATATGCTTTGAAAAGCTACGAGGTGGATGCTATAGATTATCTGGTAAAGCCAATCATTAAAACCCGTTTGGAGAAATCGATTAAAAAAGCATTTGCTTATCGCGAATTGCTGTCCGGAAAGGAGGAAAAAAGCACGCTGGAAAGTCTCGAAACCGACTTTATGCTCATAAAATCAGATCGCAAATTCCACAAATTACTTTTTAGGGATATTCTTTATATCGAAGGGCTGAAAGATTATGTCGTGATTTATGTGAACGACAGCAAGATTATCACTGCCATGAACCTTAAAACCATCTCACAGCACCTTCCGGAAATGCATTTCATCCGCGTCAGCAAATCGTATATGGTCAATGTACAGCATATTGATTCTTTTGACAACCATACTATTTATATCAAAACTTCTGAAATTCCGATTGGCGAAGTATTCCGAAAAAAATTCCTGGAACAGTATCTCGGAAAGAACATTTCGGACAGATTATAACAACAACCGTTAAAAACATGCTATGAAATCAAAAATTTTGCCTTTCGCAATACTGCTATGCGTATTTGCCAAAGCACAAGAGAAAGAACAGTTAAAAGAAAACGTCAAAGCTGCCGTAACCGAGAGGTTTCCGTCTACCCGTTTTCTGGACTTCCAGTACCAGCAATACCTGCCAACCGATTTTGATTCCGAATTATTCGACAGGGCTTTCGAGGAAGGAGAAATCAAAAACCATTACCGATTCAACGCCAATTCCAATTTTGTCGTGTTTTCAAAACCCAGATGGAGTATTACTACTTCGCTCAATTACAAATACGAAGCCTTTGAATTGAATGATGTGGAAAACGTAGCCGGTGATGCTATTGCTCCTTATGACAAAAAAATAGATTTTCACTACCTGTCTGCAACACTAAGTTTTACTTATTTCGCCCGATTATTTAATAAACCTTTTATTTATAATGCCAGCCTTACTGCAGATGGTAGCGAAAAAGATATTGAGCGGTTAAAAGGTTTTATTGGTGCAACAATTATTCTGAAAAAAACAGAAAGAACCACGATTGGAGTTGGAGCACTTGTTTTTATCGACCCGGCTTCTCCGGTTCCGGTTGCTCCTACTTTTATGATGGAGCACCGATTCCAAAACTCACCCTGGATATTGGACCTGATTTTACCACAAAGGCTGTTATTCCATAGGCCGGTATCTGAAAATGGAAAATTTTCTATAGGAACAGAACTCAACGGTGACGGTTTTTATGTCTACAACAATAATGTGCCGGGCTTTGCAGACGTGTACGATTACCGTATTTTAGAACTTCGTTCCGGTCTGACCTATGAGCATCATATCAACAAGACAATCATCGCAACATTCAAGACCGGATTGTCTACCGTTTTTAATTCGAGACTATCCGAAAGAGGAGAAAACACAAACGATTATATTTTTTCGACCAAACAAGACGGCACGGGTTATTTCAACATAGGAATTTCTTTTATGCCTGATTTCAAAAAGAAGAAAAACTAGGTTTATTTCATCACTTTCATAAATATTTCTTTGATTAGGGCAATCTCGTCTGCGTAGATTGTCTTTTTTCTTGTAGCAAAATGAAGCGTGTTTTTGAGAGGTACTTTTCCCTCCCATATCATTTTGATTTGGCCGCTATCAATATCTTTCTTACACAGAAAATCCGGTATTACTGCCAATCCCTGACCACTGCTAAGACAACGCACGATAGAATTTAGGTTGGGCACGATATAGTTCGGACGAAAGTCGGGATATTTATTGAAGTTCAATTGCCAGAACCTTCTCAAATGTTCCATATCTCCGGTTGTACCATACCACTTTTGCTGCTTCAGCCATAATTCGACGGCTTCAAAATCATCTGCTTTTTCCAAGGCCTGAAATGTCTGTACATCCGTTTCATTACCACCCACCAGCACTATGGTTTCAGATGAAAAAGGCTGGTAGTCGATTCCACTTTTAGGAACCATTTGCGGCGTGATGATAATGTCCAGGATTCCTTTTTCGAGGTTTTCTACCATTTCGGGATATTCTCCAAATTGAATGATTACATTAAATGGCAAGGTCGCAATATATTGCTCCAACGTAATCTGGAACGTTTCGAAACACATCCCCACACTAATAGTAGGTGTGTGCTTTTCCGTGCTGCGTTGGAAATTCTTTTCGGCCTCTTCCAGTTTTGTCAACGCTTCTATAATAAAATTATAAAGCACTTTTCCTCTTTCCGTTGGAACCATTTTGCGTCCCGTACGGTCAAACAGCTTATATCCGACATAGTTTTCCAGCGAACTCAAATGCAGACTCACTCCGGGCTGTGAAATAAACAGCACTTCGGCAGCTCCGGTTAGTGTTCCTGCTTTATATACGGCTTTAAATGTCCTGTACCATTCCAGATTTACCATGATTAAACTATTATAATTATAATACAAAGGTATGAATTATGTTATTTTAATAATAGATAATGTCGTCCTAAATTTGCATCATCAAATGAATTATTACAATCATGAAAAAAATATTTATAATCAATGGTGGTCAAAAATTTGGCCATTCCGGCGGCAGATTCAATGAAACTATCGCGCAGGAAACTTTTAATTTTTTTAAAAATAATCCCAACTTTGAAGTACAGATAACAGATGTCAACAACGAGTACAATCCTGCTGAAGAAGTAGAGAAATTTGTTTGGGCAGATGTTGTTATCTACCACACTCCTATCTGGTGGTTTCAGCTTCCACACGCTTTTAAGCAATACATCGATGTTGTATTTACAGAAGGCCATGCTACCGGAATTTATCACAGTGATGGCCGCTCTTCAGCAAATCCGGCTGTCAATTATGGAACTGGCGGAATGCTTCATGGCAGAAAGTACATGCTCACCACTTCCTGGAACGCCCCAAAAGAAGCCTTTACACTTCCTGACGAATTTTTCCAGCAGAAAAATGTAGATGAAGGTGTTATGTTTGGTTTCCACCGCATGAATGCTTTTACAGGAATGGTTCCTTTGGAAGGCATACATTTTCACGACATCGAAAAAAATGCTGACGTAGAAAGGGGCGTCGCATTGTATAACGAACACCTGAACAACATCTTTTTAAACTAATCCTCATGATATATCTGACAGCAATAGTAAAAAGCAAACCGGAACATAATGATGCCTTAAAATCATTACTGATGAACATGGCGGTTCATTCCAAAAAGGAAACGGCCTGTCTTCAATATGACCTGCACCAAAACAGCACAGAGCCTAATATTTTTGTTTTCCATGAAATCTGGAACGATGAAAAAGGACTCGAAGCACATAACAGCCAGCCCTATATTCAGGAGTTTGTCAAAGCATCTGAAACTCTTTTGGAAGACAATGTCATTATATATAAAACACAAAAAATAGGATAAAAATGGAATATAGAAAACTGGGAAATTCTGATTTGGAGCTTTCAGCCATCACGTATGGTGCCTTTGCAATTGGCGGCACCATGTGGGGCGGCAATGAAAAACAGGATTCCATCAAAGCCGTGCATGCTTCATTAGACCATGGAGTTACTTCATTAGATACCGCTCCATTTTACGGAATGGGACTAAGTGAAGAATTAATAGGCGAAGCCATCAAAGGAAAGAGCCGTGATAAAATACAGCTTCTTACCAAATTCGGATTGGTCTGGGACGGAAGTAACAACGGAAAAGGAGATTATTTTTTTGATGCTGAAAGCAACGGAAAAACCTTTCCGGTATATAAATATGCTTCAAAGGCAAATATTGTTAAAGAGTTGGAAGAAAGCTTAAAACGTTTGAGCACAGATTATATCGACCTGCTCCAAATTCACTGGCCGGATTCAACAACTCCTATTGATGAAACGATGGAAACCCTGAATCTTCTTATCGAACAGGGAAAAATTCGTGCCGCCGGTGTCTGCAATTATGACCTCACCCAACTAAAAGAAGCCCAAAAAACAATCCGATTGGCATCAAATCAGGTTCCTTTTAGCATGCTGAATCGCGCTATCGAAAATGAAATCGTTCCATATGTGCTCGAAAACAATATCGGTATTATTGCTTATAGTCCAATGGAAAGAGGTCTGCTGACAGGGAAGTATTTCAAGGAGGCCAAGCTGAAAGCTGACGACCACAGAAATGGCTATTTTGGACAATTTTCTGCCGGTAATGTCAAAGCATTTCTCGACAAAATCGAACCGATTGCTCAAAGCAAAAATGTTTCCTTATCGCAGCTTGTTTTACGCTGGACGACATTACAACAAGGAATCAGCGTGGTTTTGGCCGGAGCCAGAAATGCAGACCAGGCCATAGAAAATGCAAAGTCTGCCGATCTTACTATTACCGAAGCAGAAATGAAACTGATTAATGATGCAATCAGCCAATTTTAATCTTTCTGGAATTTGAAACATTCTCTTATAATGTTATAACACAAATGCCTCAAGGCAGTCGTAAATTTACCCATCTTATCACATTTTTAAGATGGGTAAATTTATTTTTATAAAACATGATTTTTATCATAAAAGGCTGATACAATGTATACTTACCTTTACAGTATAAATTTTAAAGCATCTTATCATGAAAACATACAATGATTATCTGACAGGTTATAAAAGAGGTTTTATTGGCTTCACCACATTAAGTGTTCTTGCTCAAAGTTGTCTTGGTGCTATTGCTGCCATGTTTATTCTTATGGGCGGTACATCAATCTGGCACATGATACAGTTATTCTTCGTAACCATATTCTGTATGGGTTTTAACGCAGCAGTATTATCACAGCAAAAACCAAAATTTGTATTTGCATTTCTTATTGTCAGCGCTTCTTGTAGTATTCTCTTTTCTCTTCTGAATATTCATTATCTATTTGCATAAACTAAGAATAGCTTTGCGCCTCTGCGTCTTTGCGTGAAAATGATTGCTCGCAAAGACACAGAGGCGCAAAGTTTAATTACATTTCGTATATTTGTGCACTCAAAACAATAGAAAATAACGTGTAAAAAATAATTTCTTTCCGATAATTAAAAATGACGAACCTCATCGGGGTCTGTCTTTTCATTAATCTTTAAAGAAAGAAATTATGCTGATTTTACAGAATATTTCCTATACACACTCCAACAAAGAGGTACTGTTCGGCAATATCAATCTGACAGTAAACAATCACAATAAAATAGCAGTAACAGGCAGTAACGGAACCGGAAAATCTACGTTGCTCAAAATTATTGCCGGCGAATTGCAGCCCGTAGGTGGACAACGAATTGTTGATGCCCAACCTTATTATATTCCGCAAATATTCGGACAATACAATCATCTGACCATTGCACAGGCGCTGCAAATTGAAACCAAACTCAATGCCCTGCAGGAAATCCTGAGCGGAAATGTTACGGAAGAAAATTACAGCTTGCTGGATGATGACTGGACAATTGAAGACCGTTGTAACGAAGCTTTACAACATTGGCAGCTCACCAACCTGGACTTGTCGCAAAAAATGGAAACATTGAGTGGCGGACAAAAAACAAAAGTTTTTTTAGCAGGAATTTCAATCCATCAGCCAGAATTGGTTTTGCTGGACGAACCCAGTAACCATCTTGATATTTCGGGAAGACAGCTCTTATACGACTTTGTCCAGTCTGCAAAAAGCACCTTGATTGTAGTGAGCCATGACCGGAAATTGCTAAATCTTTTAGACACGATTTGCGAACTGAACAAACACGGAATTAAAGCATATGGCGGTAATTACGATTTTTTCACAGCCCAAAAGGAAATAGAAAACAATGCTTTGAATCAGGATATACAAAGCAAGGAAAAAGCATTGCGGAAAGCCAGAGAGAAGGAACGCGAAACATTGGAACGACAGCAAAAATTAGACAGTCGCGGGAAGGGAAAACAGGAAAAAGCCGGCGTTGCCAAAATTATGATGAATACACTGCGAAACAATGCCGAAAACAGCACTTCAAAACTCAAAAGTGTGCATGCAGAAAAGATTGGCGGCATTTCAAAAGACCTGCAGGAACTCCGTTCTTCCTTGCCCGACATGGATAAGATGCGATTTGGTTTCGACAATTCTTCTTTACATCAGGGAAAAATTTTGTTCACGGCCACAAATATCAATTTTACTTACAGCACACAACCGCTTTGGAACGAAAACCTGAGTTTTCAAATTATCAGCGGAGAACGTATTGCCTTAAAAGGAACAAACGGTTCCGGGAAAACGACTTTAATAAAATTGATTTTAGGGAGCTTAGAACCTCAAACGGGAACCGTTTACAGGGCAGACAACAAATCCGTTTATATTGACCAGGATTATTCTTTGCTTGACAACAAGCTCAAAGTTTATGAACAGGCCCAGCAATTTAATTCTTCTTCCTTGCAGGAACACGAAATAAAAATCAGGCTGAACCGCTTTTTGTTTACAAGAGAAGATTGGGATAAACCGTGCAGTGCTTTAAGTGGTGGCGAAAGGATGCGCCTGTTGCTTTGCTGCCTGACCATTAGCAGTCAATCTCCGGATATTATCCTGCTGGACGAACCAACCAATAATTTAGACATCAAAAACGTGGAAATATTAACTGCCGCCATTAACGAATATCAGGGCACTCTGATAGTTGTTTCGCACGATGAATATTTTTTAGAGGAAGTTAAAGTGAATCGGGTTATTGAGATTTGAAAGGTACTAAGGCGCTAAGGTACTGAGGTTCTAAGTTAATTTTGGGATATGAATCTGGTTCTTTGTAATTGGAAATAGTCCATTTGATGCGACTTATATAATGCGACTCTGCGCCTTTGCGAGAAAAAATTGCACGCAAAGACGCAGTGTCTTATTGGTTTAATATTGAAGTTAACTCTCCCTTATGCTTTTGGCAAAGGCTGTCCAACGGCAATATCGCAACGGTGTCCCGGCTGTCCGTGTGGTGGATTCATCCCCGGTGCGGTAACAACATCAGCATTATTAACCGGAGTTATTTTATTAGGAGTTGCTGTAGGCTGGGCTACCGGTTGCGGTTGTGCTACCGCAGTTGGTGCCGGTTTTTGGCCCGGAGGCGAATTTAACGGAGCACCTACCTGAATATCACAACGGTGTCCTGGCTGTCCGTGTGGCGGATTCATTCCCGGAGCTGTTGCCACCGGCTGTGGTTGTACTTGTGGCTGTACCTGTGGTTGAGCCTGCATTTGTTGTGGCTGCACACTCACCGGTTGTCCTTCAGCAGGAGTTGCTGCTCCATCTGCCGCAACCGCTTCAGTTGGTTCCGCACTTTCCTGTGGCTGTAACTCTTTTTTGCATGAGGTCATGAATAATGAAACTGCCAAAAGTGAGCCTGCTATTATTTTTGTTTTCATGGGTCATTTTTTAGATTAAGATTCCAAATATAAACGTTTCAGCGGATTATCCATGTTAAAAATAAGCCCTAAGCTGTACGCTTCCGGTATGGATAGCTTTGCTTTCTTCACTTTTTCTTCCTTCATAATTCACATTAACATCCAAAAACTGTGTCAGGTTTTTTTGCAGCAGCAAACGCCATGTCAAATTTTGCCCCGGTTGTAATCCTTCCAGCATCTGATAAGCTACCGGTGACAGCGCATCGCCGCTGAAATCATTCTTGTACAATGAGAATTCGCCATTCATTGTAAATTTTTTCTCTGATGAATAGGTAAATGATGTCCCTACCCGATGTTGTTGTAAGGCTTCCTTATCATTAATTTTATTGTCCTTATCCTGATATTCATAAAATAAATCCCAGCTTGCATTTCTTGAAAACAGATAAGAAATTTTTGGTGCCAGTTGGTAGCCCTTTAATTCAAAATTTTTACTCACATAATTTTCCGAATACAATTCTGATTCGATTGTTTTGCCCATAAACCCTAAAAGCCAGCTTTTTTTGACCAGATGGGCATATTGAATCTGATGTGAACGGTTATTGCTTTCCTGTGAACCTACAGAAAGTAATGTCTTTGCCCTATTTCTCAAATACGTATAGGTTAGGGAATGGTCTTGTTTCCCCCGGTTATAAAATAAGCTGTTTCTGAAACTGGAATTTAAGCCCAATAAATTTTTCTCACCCGAAGAAAACGGATTCAGGTCAAAATTATCGCTATCGCGGACAATCTTTCGGTCCACAAGAAAAGAAGTCTGGTTATAGAAATAGGATAAAAATTTTCTGAATCCTTTTTCGTTTTGCCATTGGTGGGCATTCAGTATCACAGACTGTGAAAATTTGTTCTGGTGCGTTTTGATAAAAATCTGGTTGGGAAGAAAAATCCTTACGTATTCTGCCTGGTCTGCAAACTTGGCAATTTCAAACTCTTCCAATTCCTGAATTCCGTTATTGTTATAATCAATCCAGGTGTAAACGCCCCGTCCCGGTTCTACTTTCAGATAGGTAAATTCCTGTTGCGGAATGGTTCCTGAGGTGGTTTCATAGGTTGTGGTAACCTGAATTAACTGGTCAAAATAACGGTCATTATAGAGTAATCTCGAATTTAAGGATGGTTCATTTTTTCTCGTGGGGTCTTCAAATTTCAAATTCCTGTAGTTGACAAACAATGAAAGGTCGCTTTTTTCGGTTTTCATCAATCTTGACTTCAGATAATACGAATTGGACGTATTGACCTTTTTTACAAATCCGTTAACCAAACTGTCATTGGAACGTTGCAGATAGCCCAATTCCACATATACTTTTGTACTATCGCCGCGTCCGGTAAAAAATCCAAACTCATTAAACTTTTGGCTCAAGGCAGAAAACTGTCCGGTTTCCTTAATCTTTTCTTCATTGTCTTCCAGCCTGAAAGTGCCTCCTACCCAGTTCTTACCAAAATGGTAACGCGCCTGTGTCTGGTTTCTGATAAATTTTGATTCGGAGTAATTGCTATCACTTTTTAATATACTCCCGTTGTTCTGAAAAGTAAAATTTTTAAATCGGAAAGAACCGTCAACAACATGTCTGGTACCCGAAAAACTTTCCGAAAAATCAAGCTTTTCCAATTGGTATCTTGCATTTCCTTTATTGGGAAGGATAAAATTCAAACCGGAAATAAGCAGGCTCTGGTTTCCAATCGGATTGGTCAGGTTCCAGTCGCGGTCAAACTCAATCGTAAATAAACGCTCAATGGTTCGGAACTGCTTTTGCACAAATTGATAGTTGGCAAAAGCATCCAGTTGCCATTTTTTTGAAAACAGTCTTTGTTTGGCATAAATTTTTCCGGCTAATCCCTGGTTATCGTTATCGTCTTTTGAAGAAAACAGGTTCAAATCGTTGTTGCTTACGCCTAATTCAAAATCGACCAGTGTTTTTTCGCTTGGCTTGTATTTCCCCAAAATGGTAGCAATCTGGATTTTGGTTGGTGCAACCAATCGGATTATAGGCTCATAATTTCCTTGAGGAATACCGTTTGCGGGTGGAACAAATTCATATACTCTTCCTATTGTGGCCGTATTCGAAAGCCTGTAATTTCCCTGATTAGCACCTACGAGAGAAAACCGCACATTATACAACTCATCAGTGGGGTTGTTTGAGAATTCAAAGACCTCAACACCACCAATGGTTGTTTTTCTGTACAATATCTTATTTTCGGAATAGCTGTCTACATAAGCCGATGGTGCTGTCATTGCAGCAGAATTGTCGCCTGCTTCTTTCAACACTTCTACCTGTTCTGCAGAAAGGTTTTGTTGCAGTGGCTGGTTTTTCACGTCATTCTCTGAATATAAATATCCCCCCAAGCTCCACTTTTCCTGCTCGTGCATGGCTCCTGCATAGGTCACGAAACGCGTATAGTTTCTATCCGAATATTGATATTCGACATTAATCCTCATTTCGGAAGTAATTGGAAACAGCGAAGTAAAGATAATTTCACCTGCATTGTAATCTATCGTATAATCGTTGTTTTCACCTCGTGTCAACAGGATTCCGTTGACAAAAACACGTTCTGAACCGGAAATAACCAGAATATACAATTCACCATTAGGTCCTTGCAGCTTGTAGGGTCCCTGGTTCCCTTCTTGTCCTGTAAACGAACTCCGGGCGTATTGTCCCCGAACCAGAGCCGCCGATGCAAAAACATTGGTTTTATTTTCGGGTGTTCCAAAGGTAAAATTAGCCGAAAGCCCTTGTACTTTTTTGTTGAAATTCAGAAATCGGGATTGCCTGTTTTCCAAAAACAAATCACCGGCCCGAATGTTCCATTTATCGCTGAAAAGCTCAATAAAAATCTGGTCGAATTCATCCAGTTTTTGCGAATAGCCGCCTTCCTGCAAAGGAATATTGCTGTCCTGAATGGAGGCTCTCAAACTCACCTTGTCCGAAATCTTTCCGGTAATCTGCAAATCCAGATTGGAATTGACTACAGAATTCTGGTTATTACCAATCGTAATGCCTCTCGTAATGCTTCCTGATGTGTTTAATCCGTCAAAAGGTTTAAAAGTGCTTATCGGGTCCCGGGAAACTTTATAAAGATTCCCTTTTCCGGCTTCATTACTGACGACACGGCTGTCGTCATAAATGCTGTATTTCCGGGTAAGATATTCAGGATAGCTGAAATAGCGTAGTGTCAGCGTGTCTTCAGATTTGAAATCATTCTTAAAAACAAGTATACTTTTCTGGAAATCAACCTTATAATAAGTCGTATCGATATCATTTCCTTCCCTGTCCTGTAGCTTGAAAAACGAACTGCTAATGCTTACGCTGTCAATACGTATCGTATCTTTTGAAGCCGTAATCTTCCGGTTTTTATACGGCGATTTGACTTCCTGGGCAGAAAGTCCGGAAACAAAGCCTGTTAAAACCAGAAAAAGCAATTTTTTCAACATAAATACTATAACTCCGAAAGCTCAAAAGTAGTATTTATAAACCAATAATTTCAAGAGCCGGGTTCTTAGGAGGCAAGCAAATAAAATCGGAAGTACCGTAACCCGATACTCCCGATGGCGTGTGGTTTATAAAAAAAAATTAGTTGGTGGTTTCTTTGGTAACAATCTGCATAGTTTCCCTGCTCACCTGCTTGAGCAATACCTGTTTTCCTTTTTCAACCATTTCTGAAGCTTTTTCATTGAAATGGCGAATGGTATAAAGCGAAACATTTTCATTATAGGAAACTTTGAATTTCTTTGAAAGCACATTTTTCAGGTCGTTGAAATTACCGAATTTGTCTTCAATACAAACCGAGAAACTGATTGCCGAGTTCTGAATCAGACTTACTTTCATTTTATATTGGTGCAAAAGCCCGAAAATTTCGCTGATATTTTCTTCCATGATAAAAGAGAAATCTATGGACGAAAGCGAAATAAGCAACTGTTCTTTTTTTACGATAAAACAAGGCAGGTGCGGTTCCAAATCAGCCCCTTTGCTTACGCTGGTTCCCGGCAATGACGGATTCAGGAATGATTTTACAAACAGCGGGATTTCTTTTCGCTGTAGCGGCTGCAATGTTTTAGGGTGAATAACGGTAGCTCCGTAAAAGGCAAGCTCAATGGCTTCGCGATATGAAATCTGGTTTAGTAGCGTTGCATTTTCAAAATATCTCGGGTCGGCATTCATAACACCTGGCACATCTTTCCAGATGGTAACACTTTCCGCATTCAGGCAATAGGCAAAAATCGCTGCCGTATAATCTGAACCTTCACGTCCTAAAGTCGTTGTAAAGTTATTTTCGTCAGAACCTAAAAATCCCTGTGTAATATTGAGTACTTTTTTCTTTACGTTTTTAGAAATCAGTTTTTGCGTTTGCTCCCAATCTACAATGGCATCACGATAGGTCGTGTCTGTTTTTATAAAATTACGCACATCTAACCATTGGTTTTTCAATCCCCTGTAATTGAAATAGTGGCTGATGATAGTCGTCGAAATTATCTCCCCAAAGCTGACAATCTGGTCGTAAACAAAATTATAGTTTGGCGATTTGTTACTTTTCAGGAAGCCTTCCAAATCCGAAAAAAGCTGATTGATGGCTGCGAATACGGCATTTTTATCATCTTCAAACAAATCAAGCAAAATCTGGTTGTGGTATTTCTTGACATCCTGTAGGGACGATTGCAGTTCGGCCGATCTTTCAAAGTAGTTCTTTATGACGACTTCCAAAGCATTTGTTGTTTTTCCCATAGCCGAAACAACAAGCAAGACATCATCATAGCCAACCTGTTGCAAGACATCGTATACATTTTTAATGCCATTGGCATCTTTTACTGAAGCACCTCCAAATTTAAATACTCTCATTGATTTTTGATTTCAGATTTTTGACCTTTGATTTATGATTTTAGATTTCTGATTTTAGATTTTTGGCTTACTGCTTATGGCCTATCGCTTTCAGCTTTCATATTCGACTTTTAACTTTCGACCTTAGACTTTTGACCTTAGATTTCTGATTTAAGATTTAAGATTTAAGATTTTTGACTTATGCCCTATTACTTTTAGCTTTTGACTTTCGACCTTAGACCTTAGACTTTTGACGTTCGACTTTCAACCTTAGACTTTTGACCTTTTAAAAAATCATCAATTCCTTGTTCATCCATATGGACAACGCGCCAGTCTGATAAGACTTTTGCTCCGGATTTCTCATAAAATTCGATAGCAGGCGTATTCCAGTTCAGGACATTCCATTCGATGCGGCGTACATTTTCTCTTTCTCCTTCTTTTATAATTTCAGAATACAGTGCCATTCCGGCTCCTGTACCTCTGCTTTTTTCAGTAACAATCAAATCTTCGAGATGGATAGTCTTTCCTTTCCATGTAGAAAATCGGTAATAGTACAACGCCATGCCTATAATTTCACCGTCCAGTTCTGCTACAAAAGTATGGAACAACGGATTGCTCCCAAAACCATCCCGGATTAAATCTTCTTTTGTCACTACCACAGCTTCCGGCTCTTTTTCAAAAACTGCGAGTTCCTGAATCAGGGCTAAAACGGCTTTCATATCGTTTTCAGTTCCTCTTCTGATTATCATTTCTTTATTCTTTTCTCTGTTTCGATTTTTACAGCGAATATATTAAAAGCTTGTCCAACTGCACAATTCAGGACATTTCTTTTCTCAAAATTCCTTAAATAATCCAATCTTACCGCCTCTTTTAAAGTTGTGCAAAAATAACATTTATTTATATTTATAACATTTGTTTATAATATTTTTTTACTGCCTACTCTAAAATTATAGAATTTATGAACGATATTTGCACCACAACTACAACGATATAGTAATGGAGGAACGCAATAAAACATTAGGGGAATTTATTATTGAAAAACAGGAAGATTTCCAATATTCTTCCGGAGAATTATCCAGATTAATCAACTCCATCCGATTGGCCGCTAAGGTCGTTAACTACAAAGTGAACAAGGCCGGATTGGTAGATATTGTGGGCGCTGCCGGCGAACAGAATATACAGGGAGAGGATCAGCAAAAACTGGACGTTTTTGCCAACGAAACTTTCATACAGACGCTTATCAACCGTGAAATCGTATGTGGTATTGCTTCAGAAGAAAGTGATGATTTCATTACGATTAAAGGTAAGGACGAATGTCACAACAACAAATATGTCGTATTGATGGACCCGCTTGACGGTTCATCCAATATTGATGTAAATGTTTCTGTTGGAACCATTTTTTCGGTTTACAGAAGAATAACACCAATAGGGACGCCTGTAACTATAGAAGATTTTCTTCAGCCGGGTGTTAATCAGGTAGCTGCCGGATATGTAATTTATGGCACATCAACCATGCTGGTATACACTACCGGACGTGGTGTCAACGGATTTACACTGAATCCTGCCATTGGTACTTTCTATCTTTCTCACCCAAACATGAAATTTCCAAAAGACGGTAAGATTTATTCTATCAACGAAGGAAATTATGTGCACTTTCCACAAGGCGTAAAAGATTACATCAAATATTGCCAGTTAGAAGAAGGTGACAGACCGTATACTTCCCGTTATATAGGAAGTCTGGTTTCTGACATCCACAGGAATATGATTAAGGGAGGAATTTACATTTATCCGACAAGCTCTAAAGCTCCTAGCGGAAAATTACGTCTTCTGTATGAATGCAACCCGATGGCGTTCCTGGCAGAACAGGCAGGCGGTAAGGCTTCTGACGGTTTTGGAAGGATTATGGAAATCCAGCCAACAGAATTGCACCAGCGTGTTCCATTCTTTTGCGGCAGCTACAACATGGTAGAAAAGGCAGAAGAATTTATGAGAATAGCAAGCGAAAAATAAAAAGCATAGGCATAAAAAAAGCTCCGATTGGAGCTTTTTTTTTATTTATTCATGTGAGTCATTTCGAAAAGGAAAGTGTCCAAATCTACACCCAGGACAAGCAATGAAAGTGCTTTGTCAACAATGTAATGTACGTTTCCTGGAGTAAATCCTAATGCCAGAGCAAATCGGGTAAGGATTTCTTTTTGTTTTGGACCTAAAACGTGGTCGGCATATACCATCCTTGAAAGGTCATACAAACGCTCCAGTCTTTGCGTGTGCAGGTAAGGAGGATTGATTGGGTATTTCATCGGATTGGCAAGAATTTCAGCATACTCTTCAGAAGAAATCTCCAATTGCATGGCCAGTTTGTCCAAGAAGTGTCTTTCTTCCTCGCTTAAGTGCCCGTTTTCCATTGCAACTCTCACGATAGAAGCGAAATGTCCTTTATTTCTATTTTTAAATCCGCTATCAAATAAATCTGAAATTGACATAATTATATATTTTTTGCAAATATAATTCTATTTCTATTTTAACGGCATAAATTGCTGACTTTTCTTAACAGAAATAAACTCTTTCCAAAATATATCGTATGTTTGAAATCCCAATCAAAAATATCTATATATGTCTGAGTTTTGGATTTACTTCAACACAGGATTACGTCATGTTTTAGACATCAACGCCTACGACCATGTCTTGTTTTTAATCGCATTGACAATTCCTTATGCTTTTAAGGACTGGAAAAGAGTATTGCTTCTGGTCACTCTTTTTACTGTGGGGCATACCATGTCATTATTGCTTTCTGTATATGGCTTTGTACAAATCAAGGTCAATCTTGTTGAGTTTCTAATTCCAATCACCATATTAATCACGGCCGTTTTTCATCTTTTTACTGCCGGAAAAAATTCAAAAAAGGAAAGTATCAGCTTTATCGCTATCGTAACGCTTTTCTTCGGAATCATTCACGGATTGGGATTCTCAAATTATTTCAACACCATCCTTCCGGGAAATTCTTCTGACAAATTGCTTCCGTTACTGGAATTTGCATTAGGTATTGAAGCCGCACAGATTATTGTGGTTCTTATCGTGCTGATTCTGTCCTACATTGTACAGACTGTTTTCCGTTTTTCCAAACGCGACTGGACGCTCGTCATGTCTTCTTTTGTTATAGGTGTCGTTATCCCGATGGTTATTGAAAGTGAAATCTGGGGAAGGTAAAAGAAGAAAGCGCCATATCCTGTTAAGTGCGCAATCTTTCTTATCTTTGGATTTTAATTGAATAAACGTGGCAGACACTAAAATATATTTTGCTTCCGACCAGCATTTTGGAGCGCCAACGCCTGAATTGAGTTTTCCAAGAGAGCAGAAATTTGTAGCCTGGCTTGATGAAATCAAAAAAGATGCAACTGCATTATTCCTATTAGGTGACTTGTTTGATTTTTGGTTTGAATACAAAACCGTAGTTCCGAAAGGATTTGTACGCGTTTTGGGCAAATTAGCTGAAATTCGCGACAGCGGCATTCCGGTTTATTTTTTTGTAGGCAATCACGATTTATGGATGAGTGACTATTTTGAGAAAGAACTTAATATTCCTGTTTACCATACTACAAAAGAATTCACATTCAACGACAAACATTTTTTGATTGGCCACGGTGACGGATTAGGCCCCGGCGACAAGGGCTATAAAAGAATGAAAAAAGTGTTTACCAATCCTTTTTCAAAATGGCTTTTCAGATGGCTTCATCCTGATTTGGGCGTGAAACTGGCACAACATCTTTCTGTAAAAAACAAATTGATTTCCGGAGCAGAAGACGTTCGTTTTTTAGGCGAGGATAATGAATGGCTGGTACAATACTCCAAACGAAAACTGGAAACCAAACACTACGATTATTTTGTATTTGGACACCGGCATCTTCCTATGACAATAAAAGTTGGCGAAAATGCTACCTATATAAATCTGGGGGATTGGATTGGCTATTTTACCTACGGCGTATTTGATGGAACTACTTTCGAATTAAAAGAATACAAATCTTAATTCTGGCAGATTTCATCCAGATAATCTTTTAATTGGATTTGGAACAGGGTGCCTTCTACCAGGTCTTTAATCTGCATCAATTCATTGACGGAAACGGCCAAATCAATCTGCTGCACGGGTGTTTTTAGTAAAAATTTGTGGCATTTTCTTTTGAACTCGCAGGTGTCACAATTGGCATTGACCTCATAGCAAGTCGCATCAATCGTTTCTGCAAAATAATTCAGTTCTTCTTTTGAAAGATAGAAGCCTGTTTCCTTAAAAACCAGTTGTATTTTGTTTTTCAACACCTTCTGCTCTTTTTTCCAATGGAAAGCGACACCAAAGTCATTAAAATAGATTTGCTCGATTTCTTTCATAACTGAATTGTTTCGAACAAATATAAGAATTATTTAAAATCGTTCTAAATTAAATTTTCATAAAGTTTTTTCTTGGCGTCTTTGTCTCTTTGCGAGAAAATAATGGCACGCAGAGGCGCAAAGTTTTTAATATGCTTATTCGTATAGTTTTATTCCTTGCCTTTGATATCGCGGAGTCTTAGCTGCAGGCTGACGTTTCCATTGAATTCGTTTTCTTCCAGTGAGTAGACTGCATCGAATGGTTGCTGATTTTGAGTAAGTTCAAACTTATTCCCCATTCCAAATCCTATGGCACCATAACCTTCTGAATCGTCTTGCTTTACAAAAAGCCTCAGGTGGCTTTCATCACTGCCAATTCTTTTTCCGTAACCGGTATCTCTCAAATTTTCCGTCATAAAAACCGGCATCATGTTCATAGGCCCGAAAGGCTCGAATTGATTTAAAATGCGGACAAATTTTTCGGTAATATCGTTCAGGTTGATTACGGCATCAATCAGAATTTCAGGAGTCCTTAACTCTTCCGAAATAGTTTCCGAAATCACTTTTTCAAAGTGTGCCTTGAAATTCTCGAATTGTGCTTCTTCCAAAGTCAGTCCGGCGGCATACATGTGCCCGCCAAACTGCAACAAATATTCTGAACAGGCTTCCAATGCATTGTAAACATCAAAATCTTTGACAGAACGGGCAGATGCGGCCAACTTGTCGCCACTTTTGGTAAACACTAAAGTCGGACGGTAATAGGTTTCAATCAGGCGTGAAGCCACAATCCCAATAACTCCTTTGTGCCAGTCTTCTTTATATACGACCGTTGAATACCTGTCTTCTTCCTGATTTTCTATAATCTGGAGTAAGGCTTCCGAAGTAATCTGCTTGTCTAATTCTTTTCTATCAGCGTTAAAAACTTCCAGTTCTTTTGCAAAGGCTTCTGCTTCTTCAATTCCGAATTCTGTGAGTAATTTAACGGCGTAATTGCCATGCTTTATTCTGCCTGCTGCATTGATTCGTGGCGCCAATATAAAAACGACATCCGTAATGGTAAGGTTTTTTTTCTTGAGGTTTTGGGTGATTGCCTTAAAACCCGGTCGTGGATTTGAATTAATAACTTCCAACCCGAATTTGGCCAAAACTCTGTTTTCACCTGTTATCGGAACAATATCAGCTCCAATAGCCGTAGCTACCAAATCCAGATACGGACGCAAATCATCTATGGTCTGGTTTCTGTTTTTGGCCAATGCCTGCAATAGCTTAAAACCGATACCGCAACCGCACAATTCGTCATACGGATAATGGCAATCTTCGCGTTTCGGGTCTAAAACAGCAACCGCGTCCGGCAATGTATCACCTGGCCTGTGGTGGTCGCATATGATAAAATCGATGTTTTTTTCTTTGGCATACGCTACATGGTCTATAGACTTGATGCCACAATCCAGTGCAATAATCAGCGTAATCCCATTATCATCCGCATAATCGATACCTTTAAGAGAAACGCCATAACCTTCGTCATAACGGTCCGGAATATAAGTATCAACATTAGGATAAAAGCTTTTCAAATAGGAAGAGACCAATGATACGGCAGTAGTACCATCAACATCATAATCTCCAAAAACCAGAATATTTTCCTGTTTTTCAATGGCCTTTTCAATACGAGCCACTGCCTTATCCATATCTTTCATGAGATACGGGTCGTGCAGGTCTTCTAACTTTGGCCGGAAAAACTGCCGGGCCTGTTCAAAGGTTTCAATACCTCGTTGCAGGAGCAATGTTGCAATAAGTTCATCAATGTTTAAGGAATCCTGCAGGCTTTTAATTTTTTCTGAATCGGGTGTAGGTTTAAGGTTCCAGCGCATGTTTTAAGGTTCTAAGGTTCTAAGGCGCTAAGTTGCTAAGGCCTTAGAACCTTAGTATCTCAGCAACTTAGTACCTTTATTAATGATACAATATTCTAACTTCTACCTTTGCAAAATGACGGAACATTTCCATCACGCCGCAATATTTTTCAACGGATAGGTCTACGATTTTTTGAAGTTTTGTCTGGTCGAGATCCATTCCGTAAAAATGGTAATCGACACGAACCGTATGGTAAAATTTTGGATGTTCTTCCGTCAGGTCGCCTTCCACTTCAATCGTGAAGGTATCAATATCCACCTTCATCTTTTTTACCAGAGAAGCAATATCAATTCCGGTACAGCCTGCCAAAGAAGCCAGCATCATGGCTTTTGGACGAAGTCCGTCGTCATGTCCGCCATATTCCGGATCTGAATCCATTTTTATTGTTCCGCCAGGGTTGGTGGCTTCAAAAGCCATGTCGCCCAGCCATTTCGTAGTTACGTGATGTGTTGCCATGAATGTTTACAGTAAGGTATTAACTGATAAAATTATTTATTGCTTTTTCCTCCAACAATAACTACAATCTCTCCTTTTGGAGGTTTGGTTTCAAAATGTTTCAAAACTTCTGTAGCTGTGCCGCGAACCGTTTCTTCGTGCAATTTGGTCAATTCGCGTGAAACCGAAACCGGCCTTTCTGCTCCAAAATACTGTATAAATTCTGCCAGAGTCTTGACTAATTTATGAGGCGAAACGTATAAAATCATGGTTCGGGTTTCTTCCGCCAAAGCCAGAAAACGGGTCTGCCTTCCCTTTTTATCAGGCAAAAAACCTTCAAAAACAAACCTATCATTTGGCAGGCCACTGTTCACCAAAGCCGGAACAAAAGCAGTTGCTCCGGGAAGACATTCTACTTCAATATTATTTTCTACACAAGCCCGCGTCAGCAAAAATCCCGGATCGGATATGGCAGGAGTTCCTGCATCCGAAATCAGGGCAATCGTTTCACCTGACTTTAGTCTTGCAATCAGATTTTCCACCGTTTTATGCTCGTTGTGCATATGATGGCTCTGCATGTGCGTTCCAATCTCGAAATGTTTTAGCAGCTTGCCGCTGTTGCGGGTATCTTCTGCCAGAATCAGGTCGACTTCCTTCAGGACTTTTATAGCCCTGAATGTCATATCTTCAAGATTCCCGATAGGTGTTGGAACTAAATATAATTTTGACATCCGGATTATTTAAACTTGTTCTCTACCACTTCAAGGAAACGCTCGGCATAATCTTCCTTACCTTTCCATTCGTTATAGTCCGGCTTTACCAAATCTTCAATAAAATTTCTGGCATCCTGGAAAGTATCAAAGGTGTTCAACTGAGACAGTACCCTGTTGAAATCCTCATTACTACCGCCAAAAAGATGGTTTACAAAACCAACCCTGTCGTTTAGCCCAATCGTAATTCCTTTGGTTACTTTTTCAACAGCCGGTTTTGGAGTTTCCACGACAGGCTCTTCTATCTTTTGAGGCTCTTCCGCTTTAACTTCTTCTGCAATTTCTTCTTTTACTTCTTCCCTGGTTTCTTCTGCGACAGGTTCTTCATAGTGGTCATGCCTGTGCTTTTCTTCGATTTCCGCCTTTACAAATTCAAGGTCTTTATAATCCGAACCTAAGAAATCCTCAAAAATGATCTGGTGTCCTGACTCTTTTGCTACTTCTTCAACATCCTCTTTTTTATCAAAAGCCAATTCAAAAGCCGGTTCTGCCAATTCTTCTTTTGTTTCTTCTTTTGTTTCTTCTTTTATTTCATCAGAAGCTTTTTCTTCCTCCTCTTCTTCCGGTTCTTCTATTGCGGGTTCTTCTTCCTCTTCTTTCTCAACAGGTTCCTCCTCTTCCATTTCTTCATCAGAAAGTTCAATTTCGCCTACTACCACTTTTTCCTGTTCAGATTCCGGTTCATTAGCCACTTCCTCTTCTGCCTCTTTTATTTCTTCAGCAGTTGTTTTTTCTCCTTCAGGCGCTTTTTCTTCCTGTATTTCTTCTTTTGGTGCTTCTTCTATTGTTTTTTCAGCTTCCAAAGCAATTTCTTCCTGTACATCCATTTCAATTTTTCCAGGAACCTCATCATTATCAAAAGCGGTTTCCAAAACTTCATAAGCCTCAGACCTGCCAATTGTTGGCTGTGATCCTGTAAAATTCTCTTCTACAAACAGCAAGACAGACAGTTTTTCATACAATTTTTGGCTTTCCTGATGGAGCTGAATCAATTCAGATTTATTTTTCAGCTTCAAAATCCTGTGTGCTATGCTGATTAACTCGGCCTCTAATTTTTTCTTCATAACTTTTGATATTATATTGAGTAAAGCAAGGGTTTTTTAATAAATTTGTTTTCAGCACAAAGTAAAAAAAACTAATCCTTTTTAAGGCTGAAAAATACAAAATGTTTCTCGAAAATACAGTAAATCATAAAGAACAATTTGGCTGGATTGAAGTAATCTGCGGTTCAATGTTTTCGGGAAAGACCGAAGAGCTTATCCGCCGTCTGAAAAGGGCGCAATTTGCCAAGCAGAAAGTAGAAATTTTCAAGCCTGCAATCGATACACGCTACCATGACGAAATGGTCGTTTCGCACGATTCCAATGAAATACGGTCAACTCCGGTTCCTGCTGCTGCCAACATCCGCATATTGGCTCAGGGCTGTGAAGTGATTGGCATTGACGAGGCACAGTTTTTTGACGATGAAATTGTTTCGGTCTGCAATGACCTCGCCAATTCCGGAATACGCGTGATTGTGGCCGGACTGGACATGGATTTCAAAGGCAATCCTTTTGGCCCGATGCCCGCTCTTATGGCTACGGCAGAATATGTCACAAAAGTCCATGCCGTATGCACCCGCACCGGAAACCTTGCCAATTACAGCTTCCGAAAAGCCAATAACGACAATCTGGTGATGCTTGGCGAAACAGAAGAATATGAACCTTTAAGCCGTGCAGCCTATTTTAATGCGATGAAAGAATTACAGGAAAAAGAAGAAGGCTTTTTTGCCAAAAAGAAAGAAAACAAATAATTGTTTCAGACATAAAATAACCCGTTTTTCTTTTTGTTTCTATTATCATTCTTCCTGTGAATCGTCTAAAATCGCTACCTTTAACCTAGCTTTAAAAAGAAACCAAATTGAGCCTGAAAATTCAACATATTGTTCCTGAAATACAAGCCCGTCTTTCAGGAAATCCAGACATTGAAATCACCAATGTTTCTATAGACAGCCGCTCGCTGCAAAACAATTCCGGAACTTTATTTTTTGCCCTTTCCGGACAAAATAATGATGCACACAGCTATATCCCGGACCTTATCGGTAAAGGTGTACGCAATTTTGTTGTGAACCATATTCCAAAAGGACTGGAAAACAAGGCTAATTTTCTGGAAGTAAAAAATACGCTTCAGGCTTTGCAGGACTTTGCCTCATTTTACAGGAAAGGCTTCCGTTTTCCAATCATCGGGATTACGGGGAGTAACGGAAAAACCATTGTAAAGGAATGGCTTAATTTTCTGTTGAGTCCGGATTACAACATCATCCGAAGCCCAAAAAGCTACAATTCGCAAGTTGGCGTACCGCTTTCGGTAATTTCTATAAATGAAAAACACAATCTTGGGATTTTTGAAGCCGGTATTTCCACCGTACATGAAATGGAAAAACTGGAAAAAATCATCCAGCCTACCATTGGAATCCTAACCAATATAGGTTCTGCCCATGATGAAGGCTTTCAAAATCAGGAAGAAAAAATCAAGGAGAAACTGCGCCTTTTTGAACATTCAGAAGTCCTGATTTACCAAAAAAATACTCTTGTCGATTCGCTTATCAGACCAGACATCAAGACTTTTTCGTGGAGTCTTGACAATAAAGAAGCATCAGTACACATTTCGCAAAAATCGGTTGCAGGGAAAACCCAATTGACCATCACTTATGATAAAATTTCTTTTGATGCCGTGATTCCTTTTCAGGACAAAGCGTCTATCGAGAATGCCATAAACTGCCTGATGGCTATGCTTTATTTGGGCTACCTGCCGGAAATTATACAGGAAAGAATCCAGCTTCTGTATTCTGTTGAAATGCGACTCAAAGTGAAAAACGGAATCAACAATACCGAAATCATTGACGACAGCTACAGTTCCGATTACCAATCGCTCAGAATTGCCCTGGATTTTCTGGAACAGCAAAAACAATACAAGAAAAAGACAATCATCCTTTCGGATATTTTCCAAAGCGGATTGCCCACGGATGATTTATACAAAAGAGTTTCAGAACTCGTCGCTTCCAACAAAATAGACCTGGTTATTGGTGTAGGAGAAGAAATAGGCACATATTCCGGCAGTTTCAAAAATATCATTACCTATAAAAATACGGATGAACTGATTGCCGACTTCAAAAACCTGAATTTCGCCAACGAAACCATATTGATAAAAGGAGCCCGTATTTTCCAATTTGAGAAAATCGCTTCCTTGCTCGAAGAAAAGACCCATGAAACGGTTTTGGAAATCAACCTGAACGCCATCAGTCATAATCTGAATTTTTTCAGGTCAAAGCTAAAACCCGAAACCAAACTTATGGTTATGGTTAAAGCTTTTGGTTATGGCAGTGGCGGTTTTGAAATCGCAAAACTTCTGGAATATCATAAAGTAGACTATTTGGGGGTTGCCTTTGCAGATGAAGGTATTGCCTTGAAAAGCGCAGGAATAACATTGCCAATTATGGTGCTTAATCCTGAAAACACAAGCTTTGGCGCCATAATCGAGCACAATTTAGAGCCTGAAATTTATTCCATAAAAGGATTAAGGGCCTTTTTGAAAATAGCCGAACAGAGAAACCTGCAACAATTTCCAATCCATATCAAACTGGACACTGGAATGCACCGTCTTGGCTTTCAGGAAAATGACCTTCCGGAATTGATTGAGACGCTCAGAGGAACTTCCTACATACAGGTAAAAAGTATACTTTCGCACATGGCAACCAGTGATGACCTGGAGCACCACGATTTTGCGAAATCACAGATTGCCCTTTTTGAAAAATTATCATCCCGATTGATGCAGGAACTTTCTATAGAGCCAATCCGTCATATCCTAAATACCTCCGGTATCAGCAATTATCCGGAAGCCCAATACGGAATGGTACGATTAGGAATAGGACTTTATGGAATTTCCAACGACCCGTCGGAAACAAAATATTTAGAAAACGTAGGAACCTTAAAATCCATAATCTCACAAATAAGAACCATACAGTCTGGCGAAAGTGTTGGTTATGGCAGACGGTTTATGGCTCAAAAAGAAACCCGAATCGCCACAATCCCTATTGGTTATGCCGACGGAATTCCAAGAAGTTGGGGGAATCAGCTGGGTTATGTGCTAATCAAAAATGAGAAAGCCCCAATTGTAGGCAGTATCTGTATGGACATGCTGATGGTGGATGTTTCTGCAATTGATTGTCAGGAAGGCGACCCGGTTGTAATTTTTGGAGAAAATCCGAATGTTACCTACATCGCTGAAAAACTCGGAACCATTCCATATGAAATATTAACCGGCATTTCGCATCGCGTCAAGCGTGTTTTTTACAGAGAATAGCACATTTTTTAAAAAGCCGGCGTTGAAATGTTAAAATATTTAACTACTTTAGCTAGTAACAAAAACCAATTTATTTAATAATCCTAAAATCAAATAATTATGGGAATGGTATCTGAATTTAAGGCCTTTGCACTGAAAGGCAATGTTGTAGACCTGGCTATTGGTGTCATCATTGGTGCCGCTTTTGGAAAAATTGTCAGTTCTTTTATTGAAGACGTGATAACGCCGTTATTGCTAAAACCGGCTCTTGAAGCTGCTAACCTTTCCAGAATTGAGGACCTTGTTATTTTCGGGTCTGTCAAATACGGTATGTTCCTTTCTGCCGTAATTAACTTCCTTATCGTAGCGTTCGTTCTTTTCCTGGTTGTGAAAGGTATTAATGCTGCCAGAAAAAAAGAAGCCGAGGCACCTGCTGCACCACCTGCTCCAACCAATGAAGAAAAGCTGTTGATGGAAATCCGCGATGCGTTGAAAAACAGACCGTAATTAGCCAATACCGCTATACTATATATTCTAATTAAACCGCCTGAAAAACAGGCGGTATTTTTATAAAATATAATTTTATATAACAATTTGTTATATTTTTATAATTCGTTTTTTCAATAACTTTATTAGCTACTTTTGCATTCATAAAATCAGTTTTAACCACTTTAAAAAATAGAATATGAGAGTTGCTGTTGTTGGCGCAACCGGAATGGTTGGCGAAGTAATGCTTCAAGTTTTGGCAGAAAGAAATTTCCCTGTAACCGAATTAATTCCTGTAGCTTCTGAAAAATCAGTAGGCAAGGAAATTGAATTTAAGGGTAAAAAGTATGCCGTTGTCGGATTGGAAACAGCCGTATCAATGAAGCCGGACATTGCCTTATTTTCTGCCGGTGGTGAAACCTCATTGGCCTGGGCTCCTAAATTTGCTGAAGCCGGGACTACCGTAATCGACAACTCTTCTGCGTGGAGAATGCACGCCGACAAAAAACTGATTGTTCCTGAAATCAACGCTTCAGAACTTACAAAAGAAGATAAAATTATTGCCAACCCAAACTGTTCAACCATACAAATGGTTCTGGCTTTGGCACCTTTGCATAAAAAATACAACATCAAAAGAATTATAGTTTCAACCTACCAGTCTATTACCGGAACGGGAGTAAAAGCTGTACAGCAACTTGAAAATGAATATGCCGGCACTAAAGGTGAGATGGCCTACAAATACCAAATCCATAGAAATGCCATTCCGCAATGTGATATTTTTGAAGACAACGGATACACCAAAGAAGAAATGAAACTGGTTCGCGAAACTCAAAAAATATTAAGCGACAAAACGATTGCAGTAACCGCTACAGCTGTTAGAGTGCCAATCGTAGGGGGACATAGTGAAGCTGTGAATGTTGAGTTTTCTAATGATTTCGATGTAAATGAGGTAAGGCGAATTCTACATGAAACTCCGGGAGTTGTTGTTCAGGATAACACCGATACATTTACTTACCCAATGCCTCTGTATGCACAAGGAAAAGACGATGTTTTTGTGGGAAGAATCCGCCGGGACGAATCACAACCGAACACGCTAAACATGTGGATTGTTGCTGACAACCTTCGCAAAGGTGCTGCAACCAACACTATCCAGATTGCAGAATATCTGGTTGCTAACGGCTTGGTATAAATCATTTTTGAAATAAATTAAGGTACCGCCTGTTTTGACAAACCATAAAATTTGTTAAAACGGGCGGTATTTTTTTTCACTTTCATACATTTGCATTGGAATGAAGAAGAAGTTTGCCATAATAAATCTCTCTTTGATGATTGCAGTATTGTTTTCAATACTGTTTCAATCCGTTCACTCCTATGAGCATTTCTTAAGTGGAAAAGCAGCAACAGTAAGCCAGTCAGACGACAATGGCCATACTAAAATCCAAACTTTAGACCACGACCACGAAAAATGTTTTGTCTGCGAATTTACGCTAAGCAGTTTTATCGCGACAGAAACCTACACTTTTGATTTATTTGTCCCTTTTAAGGCAGTTGCCTATAACTTTGCTTCTGTAGAATCAACTGAATTCTTTGCCGGAAGCCTGTATTCACATCGCGGACCACCATCTAACTGCTAATTAACGAAAAGAGCAATGCTCTTCTTTCGGACGGCTTCATTCCCGAAGCACGTCTTAATTATCATTTTAGATTTTTTCAAAATGCGCTATATCTTATTTTTTGTTTTCCTCCTGGCAGGAAACCAAACTCGTGTATATTCCCAACAGGTGTTGAGCGGAACGATTACCAACGAGAAAAAACAACCTTTGGCAGGAAGCCACATCCATGCCGGAACTTTTTTTGCAACCACTGCTGTTGACGGCCGTTACGTAATAAACGGAATCCCGCAGGGAAACATTCCAGTCACTATTGAATATCTGGGTTACAAGACCCTGGATACTATAATTGCCATACAAAATGACCAAGTACTGGATATTTCCCTCCAACCGGACGTATCGCAACTGTCTGAAGTAGTGCTAAAAAAGACCGTTTCTGAAAAGAACGCCTCAACACAGGAACTCAAAGCTAATGTGCTCGAGAACTACAGCAGCGAGAGCCTGGGCGATGCGCTTAAGGAAATTAGCGGTATTTCTTCACTAAAAACCGGGAGTACTATTGTCAAACCAATTATTAACGGATTGCACAGCAGCCGCGTACTGATTATCAACAACAATGTGCGTCTTGAAGACCAGCAATGGGGAACCGAGCACGCTCCGAATATGGATGTCAACACGGCCGGGAAGATTTCCGTAATCAAAGGTGCTTCCGGGCTGCAATATGGTGGCGATGCCATTGGCGGAACCGTAATTGTAGAACCTGCCCATATCCCGGTAAAAGACACCATTTTTGGAAAAACCATTATTAACGGTGCTACCAACGGACGAGGCGGCAGTATTTCTTCTTCGCTTTCCAAAGGCTATGAAAATGGCTGGAACTGGAACCTTCAGGGCACTTTCAAATATTTTGGAGATTTTGAAGCACCGGATTATGTACTTTCCAATACCGGAAACCGGGAGAAAAATTTTTCCGGAAATGTGGGCTATAAGGGAGAAAACCAGGGTTATAGTTTTTTCTACAGTTATTTCAATGCTGATATCGGTATTTTGAGGTCATCACATATCAGCGGTATGTCTGACCTGATTCGGGCTATCAATAGCGGACAGCCCCAAATTATCAGGGATTTCACTTATGATATTAACGCACCCAGACAGGAATTACAGCATCATTTAGGAAAAATAAATTACTATACTTTCTTCTCTGAAGCTTCAAAACTGTCTTTGCAATATTCTTTCCAGTTCAACAACCGTAAGGAATTTGACCTGAGAAGAGGTGATGACCGCAACAAAGCAGCTGTTGACCTCGACCTGATGACACATTCTTTTAATGCCGATTTTGAAACCAATTCTTCAGAAAAGGTAAAATACAAAGCCGGAATTAGTGCTGCCTATCAAAACAATGCGGCGAATACAGGAGATACACAGGTTCGTGCCCTGATACCGAATTATAACAAATTTGATGTGGGAGCTTATGCTGTTGCCAGCTACCAAACCAATGAAAATCTGGTTTTGGAAGCAGGCTTACGCTACGACTTTAGCCATATTGATGCCAAGAAATATTATTTGAAATCGCGATGGACGGAACGGGGTTACGACCGTGACTTCAGCGACATCATTATTGGTGAAGAAGGACAGCAATGGTATACGAATCCTGTCTTTACCTATCATAATTTTTCAGGAAGTCTGGGTGCCAAATACCAACTCAACGACAAGCTGAAGTGGTTTTCCAACATTGGAATAGCCAGCAGAAATCCAAATCCTGCGGAATTGTTCAGTGACGGACTGCACCATGCTACCGGACAGATTGAACTTGGCGACCTGAGACTGAAACGCGAAGTGGCGCTTAAAATGTCAACGGCACTTCATTATGCCGGTGACGGTTTTGCTTTTGAAATCAATCCCTATTTCAACACTATTTCCGATTTCAAAATCCTGATTCCTACCACCATCATCCTGTCCAACCGCGGACCATTTCCGGTTTGGGAATACAGACAGGTTGATGCCAGAATGTTAGGAATTGACCTCACTGCAGATTATGATTTCGCCAAAAACCTCAACTGGCATTCAACTGCCGCTTTTGTATATGGCGAAGATCTGACAAATGACAGGCCTTTGATTGATATGCCGCCGTTGAATCTCAACAACACTATAAGTTTTAAGAAGGAAAATTGGAATCATCTGGTGCTGGGAATTAAAAACGAAACTGTGTTTACACAGCACCGCTACCCTAACAATGACTTTTATGTGGATGTAACCGATTCCGGCGAACCTGTCAGTACGCTGGTAAAAATAAGCAGACCGCCAAAGGGATATAGCCTGTTGCATTTTAACTCCGAAATGAGCTTTGATGTTTTGAAAAAATCTAAAATGACCATCGGATTCAATATCCAAAATCTTTTGAACACGAATTACAGAGATTACCTCAACAGAACGCGCTACTATGCAGACGAGTTGGGCAGGAATTTCAGGATTCAGGTGAAATTAAATTATTAATCTTTTAAACCATTATCTTATGAACGTATTTAAATTTTTATCAATGGGCTTAGCTGCCATAACACTTTGTGCTTCCTGCAGCAACGACGACAGCAATCCTGTAAATGAAGAAGAAGTAATCACAACGCTTACCGCTACTCTAACAGGCGGTGGCCAAACTATTACCCTGACCTCCCGCGACCTTGACGGTGCGGAAGGACCAAATGCTCCGGTAGTGACGGTATCCGGCAATCTGGCAACAAACACAACCTATAATGGTTCTCTGACTTTGCTGAATGAAGCTGCAACGCCAACCGAAAGTATCACCGAAGAAATCCTGGAAGAAGGCCATGAGCACCAATTCTTCTTTACAGTTTCAAATGCCCTGGCGACTACTGCCTATGCTGTTCCAAATGATGTTAATGGCAAACCGATTGGCCTGAACTTTACGTTTACGACAAACGCCACAACAGGAAACGGCCTGTTTACCATAACTCTTAGACACGAACCAAATAAAAATGCGGAAGGTGTGTCTTCCGGAAACATCACCAATGCCGGAGGAGAAACAGACATACAGGTAAGTTTCCCTATAACGGTAGTTGCTCCATAATTTGTTATACTTATAAAAACCGTCTGAGTGGCGGTTTTTTTATTCCTATCCAATACTTTTGAAGTCTCCAAAAAAATGAAGAATTCACCTGTCCTCAAATTGCATTTTTGTTAATTAACTTTTTATTTTTTTAACATACTTAATTTTAATTAACATTTTTTTAGTAATTTAGGATTTTCAATAAATAGTTAGTAACCAAAAAATTGTAGATAGTATGAATTCGAAATTTACCTCCCTGGTCCGAATATTACTCGGACTTGTTCTTTTAGTTTTTGGATTGAACAAGTTTTACACGCTACCTTTTATTCCAACGCCTAAACTTCCTGAACAGGCCGCAGACTTTATGGGTTCGTTAGCGGCAACAGGCTATGTACTGCCTATCATTGGTATCCTTGAAATTTTCATCGCATTGCTTCTTTTTACAAAAAACTGGATTGCATTTGCGTTGATTTTACTGGTTCCAATTTCTCTGAATATTCTTCTATTCCATTTATTTCTGGATATTCCGAGTATAGGCGGCGCTATTTTAGTAGCCGTTCTCAATGGTATCTTAATCTACAAACATTGGCCGCAATACCGACCACTTTTTAACTAATTACTAACTAATGATTCCCTATTTTTGTAAGAATCAAAAAACATTTTAATGAAAAAAGTATTATTAACCATGATTGCAGCATCAGCACTTCTATCTTGTAAAGAAGAAACTAAAGAAGAAGCCATAGTGCTGAAATATCCTGAAACAAAAAAGGTTGACACCACTAACACTTACTTCGGAACTGAAGTAAAAGACCCTTACCGCTGGCTGGAAGATGACAAATCTGCCGAAACTGCCGCCTGGGTAAAAGCCGAAAACGAAGTAACTTTTGGCTATCTTGAAAAAATTCCTTTCCGCAAAGAGATGAAAGACCGTCTTGAAAAGCTTTGGAATTATGAAAAGATTTCTGCCCCAACACAAGAAGGAGATTATACGTATTACTTTAAGAACAACGGACTGCAAAACCAATCCGTAATGTATCGAAAAGACAAGAGCGGTAAGGAAGAATTATTCCTTGACCCGAATACCTTCTCCTCAGACGGAACAACGTCTTTATCGTCTGTTGAATTTTCAAAAGACGGTTCTTTGGTAGCCTATTCGATTTCAGAAGCAGGTAGTGACTGGAATAAGATTATCATCATGGATGCTGTGAGCAAGAAAAAACTCGAAGCTGAATTGGTTGACGTAAAATTCAGCGGTATTGCCTGGATTGGCAACGAAGGTTTCTACTATTCAAGCTATGACAAGCCAAAAGGAAGTCAGCTTTCTGCTAAAACCGACCAGCACAAATTGTATTTCCACAAGTTAGGAACGTCGCAAAAAGAAGATAAGGTTATTTTTGGACAAAATGAAAAAAGAAGATATGTAGGTGCCAGCGTAACAGAAGACGACAAATACCTTGTAATTTCTGCTTCAAATTCTACTTCCGGAAATGAGTTATACTTTAAAGACCTTAGCACTCCTAACAGCAAAATAGTCAACATTGTTGATAATTTTGACAGTGACAGCTATATTATGGATAACGTTGGAACGAAATTATATATCGTAACCAACCTGAATGCACCGAACCAAAAAGTAGTTACGGTCGACGCTTCAAATCCAAAACCTGCCAACTGGAAAGACTTTATTGCCGAAACAGAAAACGTGCTTTCGGTTTCTACCGGTTCGGGCTTTATTTTCGCCAACTACATGAAGGATGCCGTTTCACAGGTAAAACAATATGATTATGACGGAAAAATGGTTCGTGAAATCAAATTGCCGGGAATAGGTTCTGCAGGTGGTTTTGGAGGTAAAAAAGAAGATAAGGAACTGTATTATTCATTCACGAACTACACAACTCCGGGAACAATCTATTCTTTTGAACCTAAAGGTGGCGTATCTGCAGTATATGAAAAACCAAAAGTAGATTTCAATTCTGCCGATTATGAAAGCAAGCAGGTATTCTACAACTCAAAAGACGGCACCAAAGTACCGATGATTATTACCTATAAAAAAGGCATAAAGCTCGACGGTAAAAACCCGACTATTCTTTACGGATATGGTGGTTTTAACGTAAGTCTTACACCTGCTTTCAGCATTACCAATGCGGTTTGGTTAGAGCAAGGCGGCGTATATGCCGTTCCAAACCTTCGCGGTGGAGGTGAATATGGTAAGAAATGGCACGATGGCGGAACGCAGATGAAAAAACAAAACGTATTTGACGATTTCATCGCGGCAGCAGAATACCTGATTGCACAGAAATACACCTCATCTGACTTCCTGGCTATACGAGGCGGTTCTAACGGAGGGCTTTTAGTAGGAGCTACTATGACCCAAAGACCAGACCTGATGAAAGTGGCACTTCCGGCTGTTGGTGTATTGGATATGCTTCGTTATCATACATTTACTGCCGGGGCAGGATGGGCTTATGATTACGGAACAGCAGAAGATTCAAAAGAGATGTTTGAATATCTGAAAAAATATTCTCCGGTACACAATGTTAAAGAAGGTACCAGCTATCCGGCAACCCTAATTACTACCGGTGACCATGATGACAGGGTAGTTCCTGCGCACAGCTTTAAGTTTGCAGCAGAGCTACAAGCCAAGCAGAAAGGAAACAATCCGGTATTAATCCGTATTGAGACCAATGCCGGACATGGCGCCGGAAAACCGGTTTCCAAGACTATCGAAGAAGCGGCAGATATTCTTTCGTTTACCTTATACAATATGGGAATTCGCGAATTGAAAAAATAACCGATTTACCCAAATAAAAAAAGCATCCTTAACGGGATGCTTTTTGTTTTTAATAAAATCTCAGACGTTATTTCAATTTGACTTTAACAACTTCACCGTCTTCTTTAATCTCTACAAATTCTTCAAGTCGTTCATTGTGATCCACAGTGTAGTATTTCTTTTCATAATGATTGGCTTGCGTACCGTAACTTCCATAACTGGTTCCTGTAAGTTGGTCATACGAACCTGTAGAACTCCAGGTCATAAAACCCTGTAGAAAATATTTCCCAGGTTTCATATCCGGAAAAGTAAACTTTCCTGCACTGTTGGTTATGGCTTCCAGCCTATACTTATAAGCTACATCAGACATATAAACATACCTGCGCTTTTTTAAGTTTTCCTTACTTTTTCGAAGTTTGTACCACGCTTCAAAATAAGGCGTGACCGGAAACAGCACAATCTTGATATTACCGGCATAAATTCTAGGTTGTGAAAATATTGGTCTGGTAAAGGCAACACCCGTAATTTTCCCTTTGCCTAATGCCAGGGCTTTTTTCGCCTGTATGGAATCAAAAACGACTTCAGGATAAAGGGTTGTGATTTTTTCTTCTTCTTCTTTTTCAACATACTGTGCCTGGATGTTCTGGTTAAGACAGAGCATAAAAACAACGGAACATAAGAACTTTAAATTCATAGCAATTTTTATTTTGGGTTATAATTGGTTTTCAAAAAAAACCGGTCGTTTTTAGATTGAATGATAAAATTAATAACCTCATTGCAGAATATGTTCAAAACAGCAATCAAAATATATAAAAATACCTGATATCAGGTAGATTTAGAGGCAATTACGAAATCGATTTGTACTATTTTGACATGTTTAAAAACAAAAAAACTGCCGGAAAAAGCAGTTTTTTTAAAGATATAGTATTGCTACAAAGTTTTATTTGAGTGAAAGCTTTTGCAATAACTCTTCAGAAATATCATCAATATACATTCCGTAAGAAGTTACCAGAATACCTTTTACACCATCTTTTGATTCAATACCATAAACGGTCGATTCTTCATCCGGATTGGAATCGCCTTCATAACGGTAAACTTCAACAATCTCGAAATCGTCGATATGGTAATTACTGGAATTCGCAGTCAAAAAATTTCCTTCTATATTAAAATCGACCATAAATCCGGCATCTCTTAATTGTTTTATGGCTTCCAGCACTGTGGCATATTTATATTGAGCACTCATGTAAAAAAAGTTTTGATTATGTTCCTAAAGTTAGGAAAAATATCAACGCCTAGGTCTAATACAGCAAATATGTCGCACCAATAGAGCCGTAAAAATAGTTTTCCATTCTGTCATTACGCAATTCCTTACTCCTGAAAACGAAAAGGTAATGAAGGTTCCAATGGTCTTTTCTGTAACGGAAACCCGCTTCTCCGTTAAAACGTAACGGCACAAGATTATAAGTTACGGGACTGTTGTCGTTAAAAAGCCTACCCTGTATCGTGGCATCATAAACCTGAACATTCAGATTCGGATTGATGTAGAAATAAAACTCCGACTGTTCTTTATATTTTGCCTTATCCGCATTTAATGACGCGCCATACAGTCCCGAATCATAAACAGGCAACAATGTTTTTTTAAGACTGATTCGTGCCAGCGGACCTACTGTAATTCCGGTAAACACCGTCCCTAAATTTGCTTCACCCTGAATATGGTAGTCGATTTTATCCGTCTGTTTTGGACCAATCTTTTTAGAATAGAACAAACTTCCCTGTACGGCTATTCCGTTATGAATCTGATAATTCCATCCTTCCACATCTTTATAGCCAAAAGCTTTATGAAATAATTTCTGAAAGCCCTCAGCCTGTGAATTGGGACCAATAACACCGAGCTGTGTTCCTAACTTCAAAACCGATTCGTTTTGGTAAAATTTTACAAATCCCGCTTCTCCGAAAAGATAGCCTGCAAAAGGACGGTCGTGCTTTGAAATGGAAGCCGCTTCAACAGTGTGTGGGTTATAAATGTATTGTCCAACCCTGAATTCGGTTGTTTTTTTATTGACTTTTGGGTTCTCGTTGTGATTCAGGTACCGGTAAAAAATCTCGATACCATTCGTATAATACTGGTCATTGACCGTAGAGGTAAACAGGTCGTTATCTATGATTATTCCTATTTCTCCATTTCTTTGCTGAGCCATAAGCGGCAGTGCAAAAATCAGTAGCAAAAACAAAGAAATTTTCCGGCACATAAATCAATAGTCTAGCTTGACATAATTCATGTGTTTCATGATTCTGCCTTTTCTTCTTTCAATATAGGCCGACGAATTGGTCGCCTTGAATTTTCGGGGATTAGGAAGTATGGCAGCAATTCCGGCAGCTTCTCTTTTTGAAACCTGAGAAGCATCTTTACTGTACCAATATTGCGATGCTGCCTGTACGCCATACACGCCTTCTCCCATTTCGATACTGTTGAGATATACCTCCATAATACGTTCTTTGCCCCAAAACATTTCAATCAGGACTGTAAAATAAGCTTCAAGCCCTTTTCGCAGATAGCTCCTTCCCTGCCAAAGAAATACATTTTTTGCTGTTTGTTGTGAAATGGTACTTCCTCCTTTCAGCTTTCTTCCCCGTGAATTATTTTTGTAGGCTTTTTGCAGGGCTTTAAAATCAAAACCATTATGGCTTAAAAAGGTTCCATCTTCACTGGCAATAACGGCCTTTTGAAAGTTGACGGAAATATCTTCAAGTGGCACCCAGTCATGGCTGCAAGTCATTTCTTTTCCTGCTTGCTTTTGTTCCAGAGCACGAATACCCATCAGAGGTGTAAACGGAACAGGAACAAATTTGAAAAGGATGACAAAAAAAACTGAGATTCCAAAGAACCAAAGCGCACACTTCCATAAAAACCTGAATATTTTTCTCAACATATGAATATAAAAACTTAACTATTTTTTTAGCTTGTTACCAAATCTGCCAATTCCTGACCTACAAGGCTGCCAATTGCAACTCCCATACCTCCCAGTCTTACGCCGCAATAGACATGTTCGGAAAGTTTTTCAACAATAGGCTTTTTGCTTGAACCCATTCCCATAATACCACTCCATCGGTGTTCGATTTTGAAATTGTGCCCCGGCAAAATTACTTCTTTTAAAATTTCCTCAAGTTTATTTTGGATTAAATCTGTCTGTCCGAATGTTGATGTCGTTTCGCCCTCAAAATCAAGATTCCTTCCTCCTCCAAAAAGAATACGGTCACCAAAATTTCTAAAATAATAATAACCTCTGTCAATATGGAAAGTTCCTTTTATGTCCAGATTGGGAATTGGTTCTGTAATTAGCACTTGTGCCCTGGCCGGCTTTACGGCTCCGTTAGTCAGTTTTTCTGCAAATCCGTTGGTGGCAAACAACAGTTTTTTGGCGCTGAAATCAAAATCATCGGTGCTGATTTGAACGCCTTCCGAAGTTTCATGATAGGCAACCACGTTCTGTCTGTTAAGAATAAGAATATTCGCGGCAATTGCTTGCTTCAACAAAGCTTCCATCATGTTTCCGGTATCAATCTGACCTTCAAAAGGATTAAAAACAAGATATTCATGGATGCCTCTAAAATCAAAACGGTCAATTTGCTTAGCAAAAACATCCGCCTTGAATAAGGGCTTCAACACCTCATTAATAAATGGTATTTTTTGAAGACATTCGTTATAATGACTTTCCGAGTCTTTAAGGAAAAGCTCATAACCGCCATATAATTTATAATCAATAGCGGCATCACCCAATCGGTTCCTAAGCAGTTGCAATCCCTGCCAACGTTTTCGGATTAGCTGTATGACTTCTTCTTCAGAATGGTTCCTGAGGTCGTCTATAATTTCAGAAATACTACCAAAGCAGGCAAATCCGGCATTTTTAGTACTCGCTCCTTGCGGCAGAAATCCTCTTTCCAAAATAAGAATTTTGCTTTCCGGAAATTTTTCACGGAGTCTTAAAGCCGCATGAAGCCCTACAATTCCGCTTCCAACTACAGCAAAATCTATATTTGAAAACCAGTTTTTGAGTTCCCAGTAGCTTAGATTTGCTTTCATCATTGATTTATTTTGGTTCTGAAATAGACAATTCCCAATTGCCGCCTACAAGATTATGCTCCTTCCTGACCGTCTTTTGGTGCGGTTCTTTTCTTCAGGTAATTGACAACCAGCGGAACAGTAGTAATGGCAACAATACCTAAAACAATAAATTCGATATGTGCTTTCAGGTCGATTTCAAATTTTGTCAGGAACAGGTCATAAAGATAATGTCCTGCAAAAATAAGGGTGAAGGCCCATAAAAACGAGCTGACAATATTATAGAACATGAATTTCTTTTTCTCCATAGAAACAATGCCTGCCACAATTGGCGCAAAGGTTCTGATGATTGGGACAAAACGGGCAAAAATGATAGCTCTCCCGCCATGTTTTTCAAAAAACACCCTTGATTCTATCAGGTATTTTTTCTTGAACCAGAACGTATCCTTTTTGTTATAGAGATAGTAGCCGCTTTTTGCTCCAAACCAATATCCGAAAGTATTTCCAAGTATTCCGGCTGTCGCTATCATGGTTGACAAAACGACCAGATTTACAAAATCACTGTTGATGGTAAAAAGTGTCGATGTCAGTTCTGTACTATAAATTCCCGACAAGAACAACAGACTATCGCCCGGCAGAAAAAATCCGGCAAAAAGCCCAGTTTCTGCAAATACGATAAATAAGACAACATAAATTCCTATTGGAACACCGCTGATTTTTAAATTAATATAGAATTCCGGATTCAATAATTGAGTCCACTCAAAGCTTTCCATCGTTATGCTGTTTCTTGTGTTACTGTTTCAGGTTCTGATTCCCATTTATCAACTGCCGTTGTTGCCAAAGCATTTCCTAATACATTGGTCATACTTCTTGCCATATCGCAAAAGTGGTCGATTGGCAAGATGAGTGCAATTCCTTCCGGCGGAATTCCAAACATGGCACAGGTGGCTACAACTACAATCAGCGAAGCACGGGGCACACCCGCAACTCCTTTACTGGTTAGCATCAGTACTAAAAGCATCGTAAGCTGTTCTCCCAATGACATATGTACGCCATAAACCTGCGCAATAAAAATACTGGCAAAAGTCATATACATCATACTTCCGTCCAGGTTAAAAGAATAACCTAACGGCAATGTAAATGAAACTATTTTGCTCTTACAGCCAAAACGTTCTAATTCTTCAACAAGTTTTGGAAATACGGCCTCGCTTGAAGTTGTGGAAAAAGCGATAAGCAACGGACTTTTTATCCTTTTCAACAAAGTCCACAATCGATTGCCTAAAATCATATATCCAACTAAAAGCAATAGTATCCACAGTACCACAATTCCGAGAGCAAAATCAACTAAATATCGGGCATACAGGCTAAAGATTTCAAAACCATAATTAGCAACTGCTGCTGCAACCGCTCCAAAAACACCCAGAGGAGCCGTCCACATAATGTAGGTCACCATTTTCAGGATTACGTGCGAAACAATATCAAGGGATTTCATAATCGGATTGCCAATCTTGCCCATTGATGACAAGGCAATTCCAAAAAGTATGGCAAAAATTACAATCTGAAGAATTTCATTGGTTGCCATAGCTTCGATTACACTTTTAGGCACCACATGGGTTACGAACTGCTCTAAAGAAAATGAATTGGTATTTTTCAGCAAATCATCAGCAGATGACAAATCATCCATTTTTATAGAAGTTCCCTTGCCCGGCTTCAACCAGTTTACCAGTACCAATCCAACCGACAAGGATACTAATGATGCCGTAATAAACCAGGCCATAGCTTTGGCACCAACTCTTCCTACCATTTTCATATCGCCCATTTTGGCAATTCCAACTACCAAAGTCGAAAACACTAACGGAGCAATAATCATTTGCACCAAACGGATAAAAATCGTTCCGAAGAGTTTTATATTTTTGGCAAACTCTGCTTTTCCATCCGGATATTGGTAATGCACGAAAGCTCCTAAGCCTACCCCAAGAACCAAAGCAATGATAATCGCTATAAATAGTTTATTGTTGTTCTTCAAACCGTAATTATTTTAGTTCGTGAAAATAGTTATATTTTTTGACACCCTCATTTGAATGGCCTTAAATTCTTAATTTTTTACCTAAAAAAGCTTTTCCAGCAAAAAAACCACCTCATTTCATAATTACAAATAATCCAACAATAACAACACTTGTAAGTTATATTTATAATTTTTTAATATTTTCTTTGGTTATTTATAACAATATAAAGAAAATTGATATACATTTGATATAACCAAATTTAACCAACCTACTAATTTATGAAGCAGATTCTACTATCAGTGGCCTTACTGGCTTTCACTGGATTTTCGTTTGCGCAAAATGGAAAATCGCCCTGGAAAAAAACAGACCTAAAAAGCAGCGTCACAATTTTTGAAAACCGGACGCCTCTTCCCACAAAGAACCTATTCGAACTGGACATTACTTCATTAAAAAATGAATTGTCAAAGGCACCGCTTCGAAACAAATCAAAATCAGATGTCATCGTTTCCATTCCCAATGCAGAGGGAATTTCCGAACAGTACCGCATCTTTAATGTCCAAACCATGGAGGCTGAACTTGCTGCCCGATATCCGGAAATCAAATCCTATATTGGGATTGGAATCACAGACCCGACCGCAACAATTTATTTCAGCGTTTCGCCACTTGGGTTTCGGGGAATGAAACTGGCAGCAGACAAGCCTGCCGAATTCATCGAGCCTTTTTCAAAAGATTTAAAAACCTATGCTGTCTTTAAAAGAGCAGACAAAAGAATGGGTTTCACAAAATTTGAATGTCAGGTAATCGACCATGCAAAAAACGAGATGGACTCTAATCTGGCGCAACGCCCGAATGCAGACGACAGCACGTTGAGAACCTATCGATTGGCCATGTCGGTTACGGGAGAATATACGGCCTATCATGGAGGAACCAAAGCCCTTGCCTTAGCGGCCATCAATAATACGATGACACGGGTTAACGGTGTGTTTGAAAAAGATTTCGGCGTTAGGATGGTTCTTATTTCCAATACAGATGCCGTAATTTACACCAATGCATCAACCGACCCTTATGGCAGTACGGATGCGAATTACAATTCACAATTGCAATCTACCCTGACCAGCGTAATTGGAAATGCCAACTATGACATTGGGCATTTGATGTCGGCTATTGGAAACAATGGAAATGCAGGATGTATAGGATGCGTGTGTGCTTCCGGAAAAGGGAGCGGATTCACGACCAGTACCGTTCCTGTAGGCGACAATTTTGACATTGATTTCGTAGCTCACGAAATGGGACACCAATTCGGGGCCAACCACACCTTTACCTTCAGCAACGAAGGAACCGGTGTACAAAATGAGCCAGGAAGCGGCACAACAATTATGGGGTATGCCGGAATCACGGGAGCTACAGACGTACAACCGCATAGCGACCCTTTCTTTCATGCCGTAAGCATCCAGCAGGTTACAAATTATGTAAAAACAACCACCTGTCAGACCAATACAGCAACAGGCAATGCCGTTCCAACAGCTAATGCAGGTGCCGATTATACGATTCCAAAAGGAACTCCTTTCCTACTGACAGGTTCCGGCACCGATGCAAATGGGGATACGCTGACCTATTGCTGGGAACAGATGAATTCAGGAACTTCAAGCACTACCTATCCGAGCGCTACCGCCACGTCAGGTCCTGCTTTCCGCTCCTTCGTGCCTTCAACTTCAGGCATTCGTTATTTTCCAAGACTGGAAACCATCAAAACAGGTGCAACAACCTGGAAATGGGAAGCCGTTCCAAATGTAGCAAGAACGTTAAATTTTAGATTGACAGTGAGGGATAACAAAGCAGGCGGGCCGGCAAATAATAGTGATGATACGGTCATTACTGTAAACGGAACCGCAGGGCCTTTTGTAGTAACAGCACCAAACACGGCTGTTTCATGGACAGCAGGAACTTCCCAAACTGTAACCTGGAATGTAGCAGGCACAACTGCCAATGGAGTAAATGCTGCAAACGTAGACATCTTATTATCAACTGATGGTGGTGATACCTACCCAATTACGCTACTGGCCGGAACTCCAAATGACGGAAGTCAGGCCATTACCGTTCCGAATAATCCCGGCACACAAAACAGGATTATGGTCAAAGGGTCAAACCATATTTTCTTTGACATCTCCAATACCAATTTCACCATCACGGCTGGTTCAGGCGATACGACAGCTCCAACAGCACCGACAAGTCTGGCAGCTTCAGGCACAACCCAAACAGCTACAAATTTATCATGGACGGCTTCTACAGACAATATTGCCGTTACCGGATATGAGGTATATCAAAACGGCGTACTGAAAACCACCGTAACCACTACAACCTATCCCGTAACAGGATTGACACCATCTACCGCCTATTCTTTTTATGTAAAAGCCAAAGATGCGGCAGGTAACTTATCAGCATCAAGCAACACGGTCAACATCACAACATTGGCCGGAGCTGCATCCTATTGCGCTTCTAAAGGAAACAGCGTGGCAGATGAATATATTGGAAGAGTTCAATTGGGAACCATCAATAACACTTCAACAGGAGGAACCGGATATACTGATTTCACCTCTATTTCAACCAACCTGAACAAAGGAACAGCCTATACAATTACCGTAACGCCAACATGGACAGGAACTTCTTATTCCGAAGGTATCGCTGCCTGGATTGACTACAATGGTGATGGCGATTTTGATGATGCAGGAGAATTGGTTTGGAGCAGAGCCGCATCAACAGCAACACCGGCAAGCGGTTCATTTACAGTTCCGGCTACGGCTGCAACGGGCGCAACCCGAATGAGAGTGTCGTTGAAATACAATGCCATTCCAACAGCCTGTGAAACTTTTTCTTATGGAGAAGTAGAAGACTATACCGTAAACATTCAGGCCGGAACTGCTGACACCACACCTCCAACTGCCCCAACAAGCCTGACTGCCACAGGAACTACACAGACAACCACAAACCTGTCCTGGACAGCATCTACAGACAATGTTGCCGTTACCGGATATGAGGTATATCAAGACGGCGTTTTAAAGACAACCGTAACCACAACTTCCTATGCAGTAACCGGATTGACAGCAGCTACCGCCTATACTTTTTCTGTAAAAGCAAAAGATGCCGCCGGAAATTTGTCGGCTTCAAGCAACAATGCCAATGTAACTACCTTGTCAAACTCCGTTTCCTACTGCGCTTCGCAAGGAAATAGTGTAGCCGATGAGAAAATAGGACGCGTACAGTTTGGCACTATTGACAACACCTCAACCGGAGGTACCGGATATACTAACTTTACTTCCATCTCGACCAATGCCACAAGAGGAGCAACATACACCATAACCATAACGCCTTCCTGGACAAGCACCGTTTATAGCGAAGGCTATGCAGTTTGGATTGACTATAATGGCGATGGCGATTTCACCGATTCCGGAGAACAGGTTTGGACAAAAGCGGCTTCAACCACAACCCCTGTAAGCGGCAGCTTTACGATTCCTGCCGGAGCTACTTTAGGAGCTACCCGTATGAGAGTCTCTATGAAATATGACGGAATTCCTACCGCCTGCGAAGCCTTTTCTTATGGACAAGTAGAGGATTATACCGTAAACATTGTAGCTACAGCAAGAGGAGAAAATAACATACAAAATGAAATTAAGCTATATCCGAACCCGGCTTCTTCGGTTATCAACCTGACATCGGTTTCAGAAAAAGCCAGTTTCAGAATACTAAACATGCTTGGACAGGAAGTCTTGAAAGGAAAAATTCAGGACGGCACCATTTCCGTTGCTTCTTTGAATGACGGAAACTATATCGTTGAAATTAATGACAATGAAAATGTATCTGTTAAACGTTTCATCAAAAAATAATTCTTTCTCATTTTTGCAGAAGGCTGTCTTTTCGGACAGCCTTTTTTTATTGCTCTTATTATGGTATTTGAATAAATGTTTACCTTTAAGCCTTTATTTAACAGCATTTGAAATGAAAAAAATTCTTTTTTTAACCATTAGCATGATTGGATTAACGGCTACCGCACAAAACGTAATGACTCCCGAACTGCTTTGGCAGCTAGGACGGGTCAGCCCTCTCGGCATCTCAAAAGACGGGAAAAACATAATCTACAAAGTTTCGATTCCTTCTGTAGAAGAGAACAAGTCAAACTCTAAATTTTACAGCATTCCAATTTCAGGAGGAAATCCGACCGAAGTTGCAGACTACACCACTCTTGTTCAGGACAAAAACATTTCTCCGGACGGAAAGCTTTTACTGGCAAGTAAAGAAGTAAAAGTTGGGAAGGTTTTAGGGAAAGACTACTATCCTAATTTAGAGAAATCGGATGCTCAGGTTTATGACGGGCTGAATTACCGCCACTGGGATACATGGAATGACGGAACGCACAATCACGTGGTTTTTTCAAATGTAAACGACAAGGAAAACTTTACGGACATCATGAAGAACGAGCCGTATGATTCGCCTCAGAAGCCTTTTGGCGGAGACGAGGACTATATCTGGTCACGTGATGGCAAAAGCATCGTTTATGTTTCTAAAAAATTAGAAGGTACGGCCTATGCACTTTCTACCAATACCGACCTTTACCAATATGACCTCGCCACAAAAACCACAAAAAACCTTACGGAGAAAAATCCGGGCTATGACACGGCTCCGCAGTTTTCTCCAAATGGCGACCTTACCTGGTTACAGATGAAACGTGACGGATATGAGGCCGACAAAAATGACATTATTGTCCGTTTTAAAGGAATGGACATCAATCTTACATCCGGTTGGGACGGAACAGTGGAAAGCTTTACCTGGAGCGCCGACGGGAAAAAAGTATATTTCCTGGCACCAATTAACGGAACAAAACAATTGTTTGAAATTAATTTCCCGGGATTAACAAGAATTGCCATTACAGTAAGACAGCTTACGGATGGTGATTTTGACGTAACTGACATTGTTGGTTTTTCAGGAGATAAGGCTATTGTTGCCAGAACAGATTTTAACCATGCGGCAGAAATCTATTCGTATGACCTGAAGAAAAAAACATGGGCACAAATCACAAAAGTAAATGATGCTGCCTACTCAAAAATTGCACTTAGCAAATTTGAAAGACGTTATGTAACCACTACAGACGGAAAGAAAATGCTGGTTTGGGTGATTCTTCCCCCTAATTTTGACAAGAACAAAAAATACCCGACACTTTTATATTGCCAGGGAGGTCCGCAGTCTGCCTTAACACAATTCTATTCTTTCCGGTGGAATTTCCAGGTTATGGCAGCACAAGGTTATATTGTAGTAGCGCCAAACCGAAGAGGAATGCAGGGTCATGGAGTAGAATGGAACGAACAAATCAGTAAAGATTGGGGAGGCCAGGTAATGGACGACTACCTTTCTGCCATTGATGATGTTGCAAAAGAAAACTATGTTGACAAAACAAGACTGGGAGCCATTGGCGCAAGCTATGGGGGCTATTCTGTGTTTTACCTGGCAGGAATCCACCAAAAAAGATTCAAGACATTTATAGCACATTGCGGTGTTTTCAACCTTCAAAGTATGTATGGCACAACCGAAGAAGTATTCTTCACGAATTGGGATTCCGGAGGACCATATTGGGAAGCCGGTAATGCAGCGGCACAAAAAACCTATTCGCAATTCAACCCAATCAACAACGTGAGCAAATGGGATACTCCTATTCTAATCTTCCAGGGAGGAAAAGACTACCGTGTTCCAATCGGACAAGGACAGGAAGCTTTCCAGGCCGCACAATTGCAAGGCATCAAGAGTAGATTTGTTCTTTTCCCGGATGAAAACCACTGGGTACTCAAACCTCAAAACGCCCAGGTTTGGCAGAAAGAATTCTTCAGATGGCTGAAAGAAACATTATAAAAACAAAAAATCCCCTGAGAAAAATTCTCAGGGGATTTTTTGTTGCGTTATATATTTTTTTTATTTCTTGACAATTTTGAAAATCTCTTTGCCTTTTTCTGTGTTGGCATGAATTACATAATTGCCGCTGGTAAGAGACGAAATATCCAACTGTCCCTGATTTGAATTAATTGTAGATTCTAATACTTTTTGCCCTAACAGATTAAACACTGTCACATCAGAAATTGTCTCGCCGCTTGACAGATTCAACAATCCTCCTGTTGGGTTTGGATAGTATTTTACTAATGATTTTGAAAATTCATGAAGTCCAAGAGCATTGCCTTTTACTTCCAAGGCATCAACTGTTGTAGAATATCCGTAATCGGTTTCAACTTCCACCGCAATCTGGTAGGTTGCAGAAGGTGACGGAAGTGCAATATCGCCTGATGAAGTCCAGGTTCTTACATCAGAATGGAACTCCGCAATCTGTACCCATGCCGCAGATTCGGATGTACGATAAAAAATCCTTAGCCAATTCTGGTCCGGATTCCAAAAAGGATTTCTGAAATAAAAACTAACCGATGGATTACTTACAGCCGACAAATCCAGCACAGGGCTCACCAGTTTGGTTTTGTCAAAATCGTGTGAAGTTCCGGGATAATTGGCAAATTTAACGCCTTCATAGGCCGTTACTCCGCTTCCACCTGTAGACGGCGAAGTAGCAAATGTCCACGACATATTATTTACTTCATAAATTTGGGTCCAGGCACCTCGGGATGGCGAATTGTCCTCAAAAGTTTCCATCCACGGAAACGTTGAAATCTGTGCATTAGCTCCAAAAGCCAATACAAATAATACCACAGTCAAAAAAGACTGTCTTTTGATTGGGGCAAAAAACAATTTTTGATGGTAATTTTGTTTCATAATGATTAAATTTTGATTATCGCAACATTTCAAATATATCAAAATTTAATTCAAAACATACAAAATATTCTCATTTTTAATTAATTACATAAATTATAATCAATAAAAATAGCTAAAACACCATTAAAAATTAAAAAGAAATAAAAAAACCGGCTTTCTCAGCCGGTTTTTCCTCACTCTAATTGTTGTAGTAATTTCTGGGCGTTCTCATAATCTTCCGCGTCTTCAGGAATTTGCCGAAGCAATTCTTTACATTGCTCATAATCAAGTTGTTTCAATTCAGACAATGCCAGATACCAGGTTGCTTTATTTTTATAAACTGAATTTCCGTTCCTGATGGATTCCAAAAGCATTTCCGCCTTTTTAAAATGGTTTGTTTCTATCAAGGCTATAGCATAAAAATATTGGTATTCCGGATTATCTGCATTTCTTATTTCTTCAAACGATGCCACTGCCTCAGCATATTTTTTTTGGTTGAAAAAATCCTGAGCATTTTTTAAATTTTCATCATTCGTACTTCTTTCCACAAAAGCCGCATTCTCATGCTGGCTGTAATCGCTATATTCCGGCATGGAGTCTTTATTAAAAATCCAGGTTCCCAGAAGCAACAGCACTGATGCTGCAGCAGCATAATGCCAGGGCTTAATTGAAATGACTTTAGCCTTCTTTTTACCTTCAGCAAAATAGCCGTCAGAAATGGACTCTAAATTTTTCTTGAAAGCCATGGTTTCCGGCGAAAATTTCTGCTTTACAAAAGTTGTTGTCTCTTTATACAATTCAAAGCTTTCCTTAAACTGTGAACTATCCCGGAGTTCCGATTCAAAATCCAGACGTTCTTCCTCTGACATTTCATTATTGAGGTAGTTTTCAAAACGGATGTATGCCTCTTCATTCATAATAACCTTATTTTTTTAACGATTTATATCGGTTCGACTGCTGAATCATTTCTGTTAACTGCCCTGTGCAAAGTGATTTCTTCTTTCGCACATAACCGTATGTCACATTAAGCTGACGGGCCACCTCTTCCATCGTTTTCAAGACAAAACTGAGCTTGAGAACTTCCTGACACTTTTCGCCAAGTTTCCGGAACATTTCATCAAACAGTGATTGTCTTTCATCAAAAGATTCTGATTGCAGGACCAGTTCATAGGCTGATTCGTCTGTAGATACAATGTTGTCATTAATTGTTACCCCTTTATTAGAAGGTTTTTTTAATTCATTGAGCCATTTCCTTTTGCAGAGCAGAAAAAAATAGGCTTCAAACGGACAGGTGAGCTGCAATCCTTTTGTTTTTGCCTGATGGTAAATAGTCACAAGAACTTCCTGAACGACATCGGCCGCATTATCATCATCACCGCTATTGGTACGGATATAGTTTTTGACTTTAGGTACAAAATTTTTATAAATGGATTTGATAACTGCCGAATCATTTTGCAGCAATCCTTCAATATAAAATTGGTCAGAATGAATACTCTTTTCTGTCATAACTGCCTTGTTTACTGCTAATGTAGAAAAAATAAAAACACAAGGGTAACAAATTTGGCACAACAGGTATACAGGTATACAAAGCACATCAATTTCCGGTAGGGTAACAATTCAGAAAGACGATTGATGTACTGACAGAAACAAAGACAATAACACTAAAAAATTTAGAAATCATGAAAAAGTCCATTTTAACATTAGTAATGATAGCATTGTCGATAAGCGCAAATGCTACAGAAAAAAGAACTGCCGTAAATAATGAAAACACTACAGAAATCACAGCAGACAAAATCATAATCGTATATGACTGGAGCGTAAAAACTGACCAGGGAAGCTATTCCGGTACCGCACGGTCATTAGAAAAAGCAGAAAGCAGGATTGCCATGGCAGCTGCCGGCGAAATTATTCTTGATAAAAAAATAGAAAGCTATTACCAATTAGCAGACGAAGCCTCTAATCCTATGCTACGCTTGTATTTCTGGGAAGTAGAAACCGTAAACGGTACTGCCAAAGGATTTTCAGGTTCTGAAAACCATGCCTTGAAAATGATTCAGTTAATCAGCACAAACGATATCCTTACTTATAAAATCATACGAAGTGCAGAATTTGAGAGGTAAGCCCGTCAAAAAAACTAGCGAACAATTAATCCAATTAAAAACAGTAGAAATTATGAAATCATTCTTTAAAAAAATAGGAATCCTGTCTATAGCCTCTTTTTCACTATTGAGCTGTGACATGAACGACGACGACAACCAAAACCTGAATCCATTCCCTACAAGCAACGAATTGAATGCTTTATTCTCTGAGGCTATTAATTCAAGAAAACAGGTTTTTACAATCGATGCGTCAACTACCAATTATATTACTACAACACAAGGAGCCATAATCCAGTTTAACGCAGGAGCTATCACGCTTAATTCTACTCCGGTTGCAGGCCCTGTTACGGTAGAGGTCATAGAAATTTACCAACGGGGCGACATGCTGGTAACCAACAAACCTACTGTAGCCAAACTTCCGGGCAATAATTTCGAAATATTGACTTCGGGCGGGGAAATTTATGTCAATGCAAAGCAAAACGGCCAGCAATTGGCAACATCGGGTTATGTGATACAAATTCCCGCAGCATTGACCGGAGGACTTGACACCGATATGGATGTTTTTACCGGAGAGTTTTTACCTGATGGAAATCTGGTCTGGGTACAGCAAAACCAATGGGATTTAGGATTTGGAAATAGTGCTGCGCCAGCCTACACTACTTTTTCTGCCAATTTTGGATGGACCAATGTAGATAAATTTTACACCCATCCGAATCCAAAAACTACTATTAACGTCATTCCTCCTGCCGGTTACACCAATGCAAACAGCGAAGTTTTTCTTTCGCTTGACGGAGACGACAACTCCTTGGTTAATTTGTTTGGAGACCCTTTAACGCAAACATTTACATTCAACAGCTATCCGGCTTTCCCAATCGGACTGGAATGTCATATCATATTTATTTCTGAAGAAAACGGAATGTGGAAATACGGAATAAAACCGGTTACTATACAGGAAAATGGCACTTATACTTTTTCTGCCGGCGAACTCAATACGGCCAGTGAAGCCAATCTTGTACAGATTATCAATAACCTTCCGTAAGATGGGTAACAATTTCAAGACACAATTGATATAATAACAGTTAACACAAAAAATATAGAAATCATGAAAACAAGTTTTACAAAAATCGGATTAGTATTCTTAGCCCTGTTTGCAATCATAAGCTGCAATAATGATGATAATCAAAATCAGCCAGTGCCTGCCGGCTGCAACACAGCCAATTCCGAATTCAGTCAGCTATACGCCACAACCCTGGCAAGCGACCCTTCTTTTACTGATGTCACGACAATGGATTTGCAGACTCACGAATATACTTTCGTGTTGAGCGCGAATAAAACAGTATGCTCCATAGGCTATCAGGGAAATGCGAATCTTTATACTGCCAATATTCCCTATCTGATTGAAATTGTAGACAATAGTACCAATACCGTTATCTATAGCGGAAACCACGTTTTTGATTCTGCTCTTACAGACTATGTTTCAATAACACCTACTGCCTTAACAGCCGGAACTTCTTACACGCTAAAGAGAACAGTCACAAATTATTTAGGAAACATTGGAAACACCGTTGGAAGATTACTGCGATTTAACGGACCAAGCCCGTATCCTGTATCAAACACACTGATGACAATTACCGCTTCTGACTTTTATGGAACAGGAGGACCGGTACCGGATTTCGGAATTCCTTACATCGACATTGTTTTTCAATAACCAGGGGTAACATTTTACAGACCCAATTGATATATGTATATATAATTAATCACAAAAAACCAGAAATCATGAAAACAAGTTTTAAAAAAATCGGACAATTCCTGCTATTAGGAATCCTGGTAGCCGGCTGTAGTAAAAATGACGATGGCGATTCGCCAGATTATGTACCATCAGCCTCTGCTTTTGCAGCTTTAAGACAAGACGCTTTAGGTGTACAAACCTTTACTTTTAACGCAGAAGACGGAGTAACGACTTTCACTAGTGCTAAAGGTGTCCAATTCACAATAAACGGAAACTGCCTGACACAAAACGGGAATCCGGTAAGCGGAGAAGTAGTAGTTAAGTATTCTGAAGTATTTGACCCGGGCACTATGCTTGCCACTGACAAGACAACCATGGGAAGAATGTCAAACGGCGATATGGCATTGTTAATTTCAGGGGGAGAATTTTTTATCAATGCCACAAAAAATGGTCAGCAACTTCAGATTTCCTGTCCAATGCAGGTAATCATTCCTACCAACCTTACCGGAGGTCCTGATTCAGGAATGTCTTTATGGGACGGTACATTTGATGAAGACGGCAATCTTGAATGGGATCAACAAGACCGTGGTGCCAACGGACAAAACGGCGTTTTTGTAGAAGGCGCAAACTACTACGCTTATTTTAGCAGCTTCGGCTGGACAAACGTTGACCGTTTCTATAATGACCCAAGACCAAAAACTACCATATTGGCTGAAGCACCTGAAGGATATAATTTCGAAAACAGCGCTATTTATCTTCACTATGACGGCGAAGGAAGTTCTTTGGCAAAACTTGACACTTATAATCCCGTAACAAATCAATTTTCAGAGCATTACGGACAGATTCCTATCGGATTACAGTGCCATATCATTTTTGTCACAGAAGATAACGGACAATGGCGTTATGCAATCAAACCGGCAACAATTGCCGCTAACGATGTACACGTTTTTACCCTGGCACAGACAACTCTGGGAACAGAAGCGCAATTAATAGCAGCCATCAATGCGCTGCCTTAAGAAACTATTAATATAATTTTAACAAAAGTGATGTCAACTCATCACTTTTTTTTACATTTATAGTAACAAAACACCTTTGATTATGAAGAAATTAATCCTCATAGCCGCTTTATTCTTGGGAATTTCTTTTTGCTTTTCGCAAACCAAACCAAAGGACACTATAACCCGAAAAGCCATAATTGGTTTTGATCAAAAGGGAAACAAGGTATCTTTCAAACCTGAAACTCCGCCTTTAATACAGATTGCAGGAGCACCTCCTGCCAATTACACTTATTTTTGGGAATTGGGCGACGGACATTACAGCAGGGAAAAAGAACCAAAACATACCTACAAAAAGAAAGGTGACAAAACCGTACGGCTTGCCGTGACCAACAATTACGACAACGGAAAGCCACCTGCCACACGCCCCAAAACAGTAGCTGTAACAGAACTATCGGAAACAGACTATCAGGACATTGCTTCTATTGAGCAACATGACGGTTTCCTGTTGCAAAAAAACCGGGAACCCGTACCCGACGAAGAAATTATTGTGGTGATGAGCTACCAAAATCTAAAAGATTATTCTACTAACGGGAAACTCTATCTTTTTTATAACGACAAACAGTTCAAAGACGATAATTTTGGAATACCGGAAGCTCGGGCATACGAAAATGAAAAAGAAAAGCTGGAAGAAAACTATGCTTTTGTTGACGACTATGACAAACACGAAACCTATCTGGCGAGTAATGCAAATGCCTTTTTCAGAAATCCAAAAAACATAGAAGATTTGGAAAATCTGGAAGAAACGCTGGAACAGTCAAAAGCACTCTATCGCAATTCAAAGGTTTTTGAATTTGACAGCCTTGCTCCAAAACAAACCCGAAATCTGTTCTTCACTTTCAGGACTACACCCGAAATGATTAAGGACACCAGTGCAACCCTCACAATCCGCGGTGTTTTTGTACCAGACAGGAATTATAAAAACCACAAGGTAAAAAATCTTGAAATGGAAATTGTGACTTCTCACGACCCCAACAAGATGTCTTCCAATGGTTTTTTCATGAATTACAGGCTCGTCCGTTTTAAAACCCTGAATTTCAAAACCCGCTTTCAGAATGATGGTGAAGGTCCGGCACGAAAGATAAAGCTGGAAACGGATGTTCCGGATATTTTTGACAAATCGACCTTAAAGATTGTAGACATGTATCCGAAATGCGAAATCTGTCCCAAAAATGAAGAAGTAAATTACAGCTGTCTTGACACGATTGTCTTAAAAAACCAAATCCATTTTACATTTAAGAATATCTATCTGCCCGGAAGCAACCAAAAAAATGTAATGGAAAAGGACAGTACCAAAGGATTCGTAAAATACAGTTTAAAATTTGGCAAAGATTTCCATAAAGTTAAGACCAAAAGCCGTACTGCTATTATTTTCGATAAGAACGAACCTATTATTACCAATTATGCGGTTACACGTTTCAGTCCGGGAATTTCTATTGGCGTTCGCACTGGATATAATTATTTCCCCGACCAGGAAAATCCGAAAAGCTATTTTCTGGGCGCTACTATTTCCCCATATAAATCCTATCGTTGGTATTTGCAGGCCGAATTGTATTACAATTATATGGAAAGCAGTTCCTCTTCTGCGAGTGACCCGGTGCTGACACAAATTTCACCGCCTCTGGTCTTATCTAACGGAACGGTTCTCGACGTTGCCTATGTACAAAAAGAAAACAGCCAGAAAACAGTCCGGAATTTAGCCGAAATCGTTCCTGTTTCCTTACGCTATAATCTTAATAACTATATAGGGTTTGGATTGGGTCCTCAGTTCTCGGTCGCATTGGATGAAACTATGGAAAACAACAGTATAACCCGATATTTTCAGCCACTTTTCAATAATCCTGATGGTCCAAGACGCGGAGAGGAAGTGGCCAGAGACACCAAAACAGAAAAGACCAAAACAAAGGCATTTGAAAAAATGCAAAGCAATGTTTTTGCAGATGTCACATTTGGATTTTCCCGTATAGGCCCAAGCCTTGGAGCGCGTTATGTGTGGAGTTTTGAAAACGATTTCAGCCATTGGCAATTTTATGCAATCTGGAAATTCTGATGAAACAATTCTTAGTCTTCTTATTGTTTACCCAATGGGCCTTTGCGCAAAAAAATGCAACAAGGGAAGAAAAGTTGTATGCAGCTTTAGACCAATTCATAGCCAATCCTACAGTAACCGGAATAAAAAATCTTGAAATTACCGAAAGGCAATTTTGGGACGACCCAAAGCCCAAATCAAAAAACGAAATATTGGCTCTCGTAATTCTGGACTGCAATAAGGCTTTTTATGAGAAACAATTTGGTTTGTATTTTGATGCCATACGTTCTTACGAAAAAGCATTATCCTTATTTCAAAGCCATCAGCTCACCAACTATGATATTGTTGAGTACTGTCTCAAACCATTGGGAAACCTCTATACCTTAACAGGCGATTATACCAGTGCAGAAAACACTATCAAACAGTATCTTTTTCTTGCTATAAAAAACAACAACACAGAACAAAAAACCAGCGCTGTTATTAATCTGGCTGCCGTATACAAAAGCATAGGAAAAAGCGAGGAAGCAATTGATTTACTGGAAAGCCAGCCTGTTGACAAGCTATCTTCCGAAAAGAAATCCTTACTGCTTTCGCTTTTAGGTGAAAACTATCTTTTATTGGGAGAATACGAAAATTCAAAAAAAGCATTAGAAAAAGCCGAAAGCATACTGCCTGATTTTGTCGTATATAAAAATCTGGCCCTGGTTTACAGAAAGCAAAGGAATTACCCAAAGGCAGAAGAATATATCAAAAAAGCAAAATCCAGCCTGATTGGCACTTCAAGGCGTGATATTTCGCAGGTTTATCTCGAAGAAGCAAAATTATTCCTGGCCCAAAAGAAAATAATGGCAAGCCAGAATGCAGTCCGTGCCATTTTTAAAGAACTCATTCCCGGCTATAACTCTAAAAATATACTTCCAAAAGAGAAAAACCTCTACCCTGAAACTCTTTTGATTGACGCATTGGAAGTATTGGCGCAGACCTATACCGAACAAAAAAACTATTTCAAAGCCATTGACTGCTACCAACTTACTTTTGCCATTGATTCACGATTTTCCACCGTGTTTTTTTATGAAGAAACATCATTACTCCATACTTCGAATATCAGGAATCGTGTCGAAAAAGCAATCGGAATCTACGAACAGCTTTTCCATAAAACGAACGACAGGCAATATTTAGAGCAGGCCTTTAAACTACAGGAAACAACCAAATCAAAGGCCTTAAAAAACTATATTGCGCTAACAAAAAAATCAGGCAGTAAAAAACAAAAGGAAATTTTATATAAAATTCACGAACTGTCTGCCATTATCACCAAAGAGCAGGAAAAAGGTGAAAATGCCAACCTGGAAGTCATAAACAATACATTGTCACTCCAAAATGAAAAGATAGCCGAACTGAAAAAAACTTTTGGAAAAAACGGAATGGAACTGACTTCAGAATTTGATATGGACAGGCTGTATGTCAAGCTTAAAAACGATGATATCACGCTTACCTCCTACTTTTACGGAAAAGACACTATTTATATTTTTGACATTGCATCCAACGGAATACGGCTGAAGTCTTTCCCGAATTCCCCAAAAAACAAAAAAACGATTACAGATTATCTGGATTATTTCACTGAAGCCTCTGCCATTTCAGACCATGTTTCCGGCTACCAAAAACAAAGTTTTGCCCTATATAAACTTCTTGCTCTCGAAAAAATAAAAACCGGGAAACACCTCATAATTCCGGATGGCCTCCTGTGTTTTGTGTCTTTTGAATCTCTGCTGACAAAAGCTTCACAAAGCACAGACTTTTCAAAGCTCCCATATCTTATGAAAGACGAAATCATAAGTTACGAAACTTCCGCCGATTTTTATTTAAATCATGAAAACCACCATATAAAAGAAGCCTCTGTTTTAGGAGTTTTCCCGGTTTTTGAAAACAGTAGCAGAAGCCTGGTTTTTTCTTTAGAGGAAATGAAAGCAATTAAAGAACTGTTTCCCGGAGCTTATCTTGAAAAATCGGAGGCAACCTACGCCCATTTTATAAAAGAAAGCAAAAAACATCCTATACTGCATCTTTCTACACATGCTTCGTCCGGTACTGTCGACGTTCCTGCTACTATTTCTTTTTACAATCAGGATATAGTATACAGCGATTTGTATTCGTTAGATATCCATCCGGATTTGGTAGTATTGAGCGCCTGCGAAACCGGAATAGGAAAATTATACAGAGGAGAAGGCGCAATAAGCATTGCCAGAGGATTCCAGAATGCAGGTGCTGAAAATCTGTTGTTTTCTTTATGGAAAGTAAATGATTTTACGACTTCCCTGCTTATGAAAAACTTTTATACCCATTATAAAAAAGGCAATAGTTACTCAATTGCAAACCATAAGGCAAAAATGAAATTCCTGAATGACAAGGCTATCCCTAATGGCAAAAAATCGCCTTATTATTGGAGTGCTTTTGTTTTTTACGGGGAAGTTTCAGAAGATACTTCCTGCAACTATTGGTATTTGTTTGGCGGAGCGCTCATTATTCTTTCCTGTTTGATTGTACTCCAAAGGCAGAAAAAGAGCTAAAAAAAACCCAGCTAAAAAGCTGGGATTTTTTTTATTTAGGCTCTTCCATTTTGAAAGTTTCCATGAATTTTGTTGTATAATTTCCTTCTACATAAGCCGGATCATCCATTAGCTGTCTGTGGAAAGGAATTGTCGTCTTAATTCCTTCGATTACGAATTCGTCAAGTGCACGTTTCATTTTGCTGATTGCCTCTTCTCTTGTCTGAGCAGTAGTAATCAATTTTGCAATCATAGAATCGTAGTTTGGCGGAATTGTATATCCGGAATAAACGTGAGTATCCAAACGAACTCCATGGCCGCCAGGCGTATGCAATGTCGTAATTTTTCCTGGTGACGGTCTGAAATCGTTATACGGGTCTTCTGCATTGATTCGGCATTCGATAGCATGCAACTGTGGCAGGTAGTTTTTCCCTGAAATTGGCACACCGGCAGCAACCAAAATCTGCTCGCGAATCAAGTCATAATCAATAACCTGTTCTGTAATTGGGTGCTCTACCTGAATACGGGTATTCATTTCCATAAAGTAGAAATTTCTGTGTTTGTCAACCAGGAATTCTACTGTTCCGGCACCTTCATACTTAATATATTCTGCAGCTTTCACAGCAGCTTCTCCCATTTTTTGACGAAGTTCATCTGTCATGAACGGAGAAGGCGTTTCTTCTGTTAATTTTTGGTGGCGTCTTTGAACAGAACAATCTCTTTCAGAAAGGTGGCACGCTTTACCGTAAGCATCACCCACAACCTGAATTTCGATATGGCGAGGCTCTTCAATCAGTTTCTCCATATACATTCCGTCATTTCCAAATGACGCAGCAGCTTCCTGACGGGCACCTTCCCAGGCTTTTAGAAGGTCTTCTTCTTTCCAAACCGCTCTCATTCCTTTTCCTCCACCTCCGGCAGTAGCCTTAAGCATTACAGGATAGCCAAATTCTTTAGCCAGTTTTTTAGTCTGCTCATAAGATTCAAGCAAACCTTCAGAACCTGGAATGGTTGGAACTCCTGCAGCTTTCATTGTTGCTTTGGCAGTAGCCTTATCTCCCATCTTTTCAATCATTTCAGGAGAAGCACCAATAAACTTGATTCCGTGCTCCTGACAGATTTTTGAAAATTTTGCATTTTCAGAAAGGAAACCATATCCCGGGTGGATAGCATCTGCATTTGTAATTTCTGCAGCCGCTATAATATTAGACATTTTCAAGTAAGACAGGTTACTTGGTGGTGGGCCTATACAAACAGCTTCATCAGCAAAACGAACGTGAAGACTTTCTGCATCTGCTGTGGAATAAACGGCTACCGTTTTGATACCCATTTCTCTACAGGTTCTAATAACACGAAGTGCTATTTCTCCCCTGTTTGCGATTAATATTTTTTTAAACATCTTATTTTGGTTAGATAATTAGACAATTTGGATGGTTTAGATTTTTAGATTGTAATTCTGGTCAAATCTGCAATCTAAAAATCTGCAATCTAAAATCTAAATTTAGGATGGATCAACTAAGAATAATGGCTGGTCAAATTCTACCGGAGATGCATCATCTACCAATACTTTTACAATTTTTCCAGAAACTTCTGATTCGATTTCGTTGAAAAGCTTCATCGCTTCGATAACGCAAACTACATCACCTTTTGAAATAGTGCTTCCAACTTCTACGAAAGGAGCTTTGTCTGGCGAAGGTTTTCTATATAATGTTCCAATAATTGGAGACTTAACGGTAACATATTTTGAAGTGTCTTCATCTGATGAAGGAGCGGCTGGCGCTGAAGGAGCAGCCGGAGCAACAGGTTGTGGCATTGCTGCTTGCGGTAGTGCATGGCTGATAGGTGCCTGCTGGATGTAAGTTGTAGTTTCAGAGGATCCTCCTTCTGTAGTTTTGATTGTGATCTTAAAATCATCCATCTCCAATTTTACTTCAGTAGCTCCCGATTTTGCTACAAACTTAATCAAGTTTTGAATTTCTCTAATATCCATGATATTCGATTTTAGGTTTTAGTTTTATTGTTTGTCGTATGCCCATTTCATATAGATAGATCCCCATGTGAATCCACCACCAAATGCAGCAAATATTAAATTATCTCCTTTTTTGAATTGCTTCTCGAAGTCGTTCAGAAGCAATGGCAGTGTACCTGAAGTGGTGTTGCCATATTTTTGAATATTAACGAGTACTTTGGATTCATCCAGACCCATTCTGTGTGCCGTAGCGTCAATAATACGCTTGTTTGCCTGATGGGCCACCAGCCAATCGACATCATCCTTGGTAAGGTTGTTGCGCTCCATTATTTTTTCGCTGACGTCTGCCATTCCTGAAACGGCATATTTGAAAACGGTTTTCCCGTCCTGAAAAACATAGTGTTGTCTGTTTTCAACTGTTTCTTTTGATGCCGGAAGTAAAGATCCCCCTGCTTCAATTTTCAAGAATTCGCGGCCTATACCGTCACTTCTTAAATACTGATCCTGAAAACCAAGTCCTTCATAATTTGGTTCGAACAATACGGCTCCTGCTCCATCACCAAAAATGATGCATGTTGCGCGGTCTGTATAGTCTATTATAGAAGACATCTTGTCTGCACCAATCAATAAAACTTTTTTGTATCTTCCTGATTCGATGTATGCTGCTGCGGTTGACATTCCGTATAAGAAACTGGAACAGGCAGCCTGCAGATCATAAGCAAAAGCATTGACTGCACCAATTTGCGAAGCAACATAAACGGCTGTTGCAGCCACAGGCATATCAGGGGTTGTAGTTCCCAGCAATACTAAGTCAATTTCTGCCGGGTTAATATTGTTTTTAGCAATTAAATCTTCTGCAGCTTTAATGGCCAGGTAAGATGTTCCTTTCGTATCATCTTTTAAAATGCGTCTTTCTTTAATTCCTGTACGAGAGGTAATCCATTCGTCATTCGTATCGACCAACGTCTCAAGTACTTTATTTGAAAGCACAAAATCAGGCACATAGGCACCAACAGCGGTAATTGCGGCTGTGATTGTATTCATATTATTTTTTAATAATTTCTTCCCGAAAATTAGTGTTTCGAAAAGAGGTGGAAATTACAAAAAAAATCTAAAACATACCTTCTTGCAATCTGTTATTTATCAATAAATTATAAATAACAAAAAAACTCCCACAACGTGAGAGTTCGATTTTTTACTGCAAAATTGTATTAAGCAACAGCTTCTTGCTTATCAATTACTACTTGACCTCTGTAGTACATCTTACCTTCATGCCAGTAAGCTCTGTGGTATAAATGCGCCTCTCCAGTCACTGGGCATGTAGCGATTTGAGGAACAGATGCTTTATAGTGTGTTCTTCTTTTATCTCTTCTTGTTTTCGAGGTCTTTCTCTTTGGATGTGCCATTTTACTATATTATTTATCCGTTAATAGTTTTTTTAATTGATCCCATCTGGGATCTGTCTCTTCTTGTTTTGCATCAGCTTTTTGTTCTTTCGCATTGACTTTCAATTCATCCAGCTTGTCAAGGATATCGGTTTTTAACGTACCGTCCTTCACACCCGGATGGATTCTTTTTAGAGGAATGGAAAGCGCAATCATTTCGTAGATATATTGCGAAATATCTACCTGATGCTCGCCATGAGGCAAAATGAGCAATTCTTCATTGTCATTATTAAAAGCTTCTCCAAACTGGACAATAAGATTGATTTTTCCTTTAACCGGCAAATCAAACATCTCATTAGTCAAATCACAAGGCACATGAATAGTACCTTTGTGTTTGAAATGAAGCTCAAGCATAGTGCTTTTTTTCTCTAAAACTACATTGACTTTGATATCACAACTCTCAAACTCGTCATAACCAAAGTCTTCAAAGAACTTTTTATTTATTTGATATTCAAACTGATGTTTTCCTAACTTTAATCCTATAAAAGGAATTAAAAACTCATTACTTACTCTCATCTTAACAACAATTTGCCCTAAACTTCGGGAGTGCAAAGATATAAAATAATTACAATTCCAAAAGCGTTATAAACATTTTTTTGTTTATAAGTGTTTTTCTTTTATTTTTAAGGGTTTCTCCGTCATGGCCGCATATTCATTTCTGGAATGGAATATATCAATAGCCAGATAAACGGCTTCTTTAAATGAATTATAATCTGCAATTCCTTTACCTGCAATATCATAAGCCGTTCCGTGATCCGGAGAGGTTCTGATTTTATTTAATCCCGCCGTATAATTCACTCCTTTTCCAAAAGAAAGGGTTTTGAAAGGAATAAGACCCTGGTCATGATATGTTGCTATTACCGCATCGAACTTTTCATATTGTCCGCTTCCAAAAAAACCATCAGCCGCATAAGGACCGAAAGCAAGAGTCCCGCTTTCAAACAGCTTTTTGATTGCCGGCCTTAAAATTTCATCATCTTCTTTCCCAATTACTCCTCCGTCTCCGGCATGGGGATTTAATCCCAAAACTGCTATTTTGGGCTTGCTTATGCTGAAATCCTGTATAAGCGATTTTTTTATTGTCTCAATTTTACTTTTAATCAGCGCTTCTGTAAGATGGGAAGCCACTTCATTTACCGGAACATGATCTGTAATCAGTCCAACACGCAAATCGTCCTGAACCATCAGCATAAGGGCATCACCTTCCAATTCCTGATTGAGATAATCTGTATGACCCGGAAACTTAAATTCCTCAGACTGTATGTTGTATTTATTAATAGGTGCTGTAACCAAAACATCAATCTGCCCGTCTTTTAAAGCGTTTGTAGCTGCCACGAATGATTTTATAGCATACTTCCCTACATTTTCATCGTTGACTCCATATTCAATAGTAACGCTTTCTTTCCAGACATTCAGCACATTGATTTTTCCGGGTAGCAACTGCTCTATCTTGTCGATACCATGAAGCGCTATTGTAGCATCAAGGTTTTTCTTAGCAAAGGACATTATTTTCACGTTGGCAAAAATAACCGGAGTACAAAGCTCAAGCATTCGGGTATCTTCGAAAGTTTTTAGGATAATCTCGCTTCCAATACCGTTCAAATCCCCTACTGAAATTCCAACGATTATATTTTCTGCTTTTTTCATAATGCTTGCTCCTTATTTATTGCTAATTTTGAAGTGCAAATTTAGTAAAATAAAACCAGAATGTTTACAGGAATAATAGAAACCCTCGGCACAATCAAAGACCTGCGTAAAGAGGGAGAAAACATACACATTACGCTTTCCTCATCAGTCACCCACGAACTTAAAATCGACCAAAGCGTCTCGCATAACGGCGTGTGTCTGACTGTTGTAGGAATTTCAAACGACCAATATACGGTTACCGCTATCAAAGAATCTATCGATAAGACAAATATAGGCGAGTGGAAAATTGGCGACCAGGTTAATTTAGAACGTGCCATGAGACTTGGCGACAGATTGGACGGACATATCGTACAAGGACATGTTGACCAGACCGGAACCTGCATCTCCATTGAAGAAGCAGACGGAAGCTGGTATTATACATTTGAATATGACCCGAAGCTAAGCAACATTACAATAGAAAAAGGTTCCATTACCGTAAACGGAGTAAGCCTGACTGTTGTAAATTCCCAAAAAAATGCATTTAGTGTTGCCATTATCCCCTATACGTATGAACACACCAATTTCAAAAATTTTGAAGTCGGCACAAAAATCAACCTTGAATTTGATGTTATAGGAAAATATGTCTCACGACTACACACCAATTAGCATAAAAACAAAAAACTCCGATTTACATCGGAGTTTTTTTATTTGTATTTGATATTTTAAATCTAAAAAAAGCAAATGCCAGACCTATCACCAATAAAACCAGAATCCCATTATCGATGGGAAGACCAATTGGCGTTGGGCCTGTGGGCGGCGGTGGCGGCGGTTCATTATCTGCAAAACAATTTGCAACTGAAAACAAAATAACCGCAAGACTTATCATTGGGTTTGGGACAATCCTCATAGGCTGTAAAAGTAAATAAAAAATCTTTTTATCAAAATATTTTGCCAAAGAAAAATATCCTTTTATATATCTACAAAAATCACACTGTCAAATTCTTAAATACTCTATATTTTTCATCAAAATCTGGGAAATAAGCAAAAAATTCCATTTTATTTTTTTAAGAATTCCTCACTCTTCTACAGGCTCATCTAATTTCAGAAGACCAGGTATTCACAAAAAATTCCCGCCAGAATGGTTCCGGCTATAAGAGCAAGCCAAAATACATCAAGCCACTTTTCCATAAAAAAGGAGTCAATGCTCACACAATATGAAGGGCTGTGCTTACTTATAAATTCATCATCCAAACATTAATATCTTCTTCTGAAGGAATGGAAAGCTTTTTGCGCAACCTGTATTTCTTAGCTTCCACCGCCCTGATGGAAGAATTGGTGAATTGCGCAATTTCTTTGGTAGAAAGATCCAGTTTCAGGAAAGCACATAATTTTTGTTCTCCGGCAATGAGTCCGGGATTAATCTTGTTCAGTTTTTTATAAAAATCCGGATAGGTTTCTTTAAACAACATTAAAAAGGACGGATCATTGGAACTGGCAAGATGGCGTATCTTTTTTAAGTGTGCCTCATCTTTTTGCAGCAAAGTAAACATTGTGATGGAATCCTCAACTTCCGCCTGCAATCGCGCGTTATTTGCCTTTTCTTTTTGGAACTTCCTGTAAATATGAATTAATATCATAATCAGCAACAGGACAAATATTGCTGAAAAAATAAGTGTCCGTTTCGAGTTTCCATCAACATCGGCAATAATGTTACCATCTTCCATTGAAGCAGTCTGCATCTGTACGTCTTCTTTTTGATTCTTTTTGACGCTGTCATTTAACTCATTATAGAGGAGAAGATAGTTTTCAGCATTTTTAGTGTCGCGAACTGCCTCATAGGATTTTGAAATCCCCAGATAAAGCGATTTAAGCGCATAAACATCATTTATGGCTTTGGCAACACCAATACCTTTTTCGAAATAATCAATTGACTGTTTGTATTTTTTTTTGGAGTAATTAAGACTGCCTAAATCACACAAAGTATTGGCCTTAACAGCTTCATGATTGACAGAATTTGCCAATTGCAGTGCCCTGTCGAGATAAAATTCTGCCGAATCCAATTGTTTTGCTCTTAAAAAACTGGAACCTACATTGGAGCAAGCCAGGGAAAGTGTCTTATTCCTCAACGGATTGTTGAGCACCATTTTCTGAAATTCCTGATAGCCTTTTCTATAATAAAAGGCTACGGAATCTGTTTCTCCACCATTTTCATCCAAATTAAAAGCGATATCATTATAAAGCACACCAAGTCTTGAGCTTTTGACTTCTTTATCTGTAAGGTTTTGGGCAAAACGGATTGCTTTCCTGAATTGCGCCAATCCTTTATCATAATCGCCGGTTCCGGTAAAGCCTATCCCTTTTAGCCGAAGCGCATCGGAAATTAATTTGGTATCGGAAATTTCAATGGCTAGTTTTTCTGCTGCTGTAGCATTTTTAAGCACATCCTCATATTTAGCCAATTCATGCTGTTTCCGGCTGGCAATCAGCAATCCTTGCGCCATGCCTTTTTTGTAGCCAATTTTTTTGGAATCATCATAAGCTTTAAGACTTAATGTTACCCCATAAGCAGCATCTTTAATTTCAAGCTGTTCCGCAACCAGCAGTAAGCTGTCAATCTGGGGCTGATTAAAACTCTGACCAAAGCTTTTGCCTAACGACAGAAAAAAAATGAAAAGTGGGAGGTATTTGTTCTTTTTCATAAATATAGAAAGGCACTTGTGCTGGGCTTTAGTTTTTAATCAATCCATATTTGAGGGCAGACAAAATAAGTAAATATTTATTATATCATAAAAAACGCATTTTCACAACAAAACAATATAAAAACTAATAAATATTTGACCTTTAAATAGTTTTAAGAGAAAAATCACAACTATACAACCATTAAAGTTATAATATATTTAAAAAAGAAACCTTTTTGAAACAAAAAATAATTTTATTAACCGAATACTCTATTATAAGCAACTATTTTTACAAAGAGCCACAAGCAATAGAAAAAGTCTTTAAGTAAGGAAATTGGGAAAAGATAAAAATTGCAGAAATAAAAAATAAGGAGGGTGACATAAACCAAGAACATATTTTCCCCTAAAATAACACTTATGGGTCACCCTCCTCTCAAAAATTACCGCATTGACCTACCACCAATCAATGTTAAAGCTATGTCACTTTAGTTGGTAATTTATTTTCATCTTGCTAAACAAGATATTTCTTTATTCATAACAATTTTTACGGCTTCTATGGTGAACCATAGAAAGGAATTTTCTATCAGTAAAAATTTATAGAATTTGTAGATTGTTCTTCGGCAGATTTGGGATTTGAAGAATTGTAATTATTAAGAACCCTGAAGTCCTCTTGTAAAGCGATAGGACAAATAAAAGACGGAAAATCAAATTATGAAAAAAAACGCCTACTCACATCTACTCAAGCCTTAAAAAAACACGCAAAATTCTGTTTATCAAAATATTAAAATTTTAAATTTATTTAAAATGAGTAGTAAAAAAACAGAAACAACAAGATTACGAGTAACAAATAAGTACTTTTTTGGTGTGTCCCGTTTGTTAATCACATCCGCTTTTTGTCAAAATACGGCATCTTTTACCTAAAAAGTATTTTTCAGGCAGCCAACACAAGAATCCGCATCCAACTGGCAATAACGATTAGGCCGGTTTTAAACGTCGTTTTTAATCTTAGAATTATTTTTTACCATACCCCTTTAAGATGTGTTTTTCCACCATATGTTTAGTAATAGGCTTCAGTTGTTTTCGGGTTATGGGATGTACACCACCATACGAAAAAAATTCGTATTTGCCGTTTTGTTTGATATACCAAATCATGGGTCTGTCATTAATAAAAAAAGTAGTGGTATCGCAAATTTCTATTCTTTTAAAATTCTCCAGAATATCTTTATTGAAAGCTATTACATTATCATAACTTTTTTCACCAAAAGCACGGCTATCATCACAATCTATTCTTTCATAATGATCTCCTTTCCAAATCATGCATTTGTCATCAAAAACATCCTTCACGAAAATTGTTAAAAAAAAAATTGCAGCAAAAGAAACCAGGGCAAACAGCATCCTTTTTGACAAAGGTGACCTGACTGTCAATTGATAATCATTCTCAACAGGTTTGGAGATTGCCATCCTTTCAGCAAAATATTCTCTGTTTGGAACTTCTTTATTGGCAATAGGGTTTTTGGAGTTTGCAATATCCAAAGCGCAATGCGTGTCAAGAAACTTAGTATATGGTCTCTGTTTAAAATCAACCAAAACCGCAATGAGGTTGGCGCTTCTGTAATCTTTTAGATTGGTTCCCAGCTTCAGGAAAGTGCTTAAAGGTTTAAATTTTTCTGTGTCAAAATTCTTAATCCATTTCGCAATGTCTTCATCAGACTTAAAAGAGAAGAAATGACGGAAGATTGTCAAATCTGAAAACCTCATTTCGTCTTCACTAATTAGCAGGCATAGCCTTTTTAGATTTGCGGGAGTGGGATCTAAAAGCAAATCAGCAAATTTCCCCATTTTTTCTTCTTCATATCGGGTTATGATGGCCTTTTTATATTCTTCAAAATTATTTTTCATAGTTATTAAATCAGAATTAATTGGAATCAATCGGAATTATCGGAATCATCGGAATTCCCTTGCTATCACCAGCAAAAACCACATTTACTTTGCCTCAGAAATCAGTTCTGTCCTAACATGCATTTAGGACAAATGTACAAAACTGATTTTACCTCAGTGTTGCCAGATCAGGATGGTACGACCATTCGGGAAGTATGATCTACTCTTCTGTTTTGGCACGCTGAACTTCCCAAAAAACAGGGCTACCACCCCATTAAAAAAAGACGGATTAAGATTTCAGAACCCCTCTGAAAGCAATCCCCTATGTCAAACTTTTTAATTCAAAAGAGATGAAAAAATTAATCCTGGCTTTGGCTATTTTAGCCTCAAGCACCCTGTTTATCTCCTGTACAGCAGATGACACAACAGATGAAGCCAATAAAATGACCTTGCAAGCTGACGAAAGTGGCGGTAATAATACGACAACAACTACAAAACCACCTCCACCACCCTTGAATCCAAGGCCATAGACTAAAAAACAGTAATAAAAAAAAGTTTTTGTAAAACACTTTTAGTATTTTCGGGGAAATATTCTTCTATGAAGCATTACTCCCCGATTTTGCTTTTTTTCATGACATTGATTTTCATTTCATGTGGAAAAAATATGCCTGTAAAAAAAGGGAGTACCGCAACTGACAGCCTTGAGCATTACATAAAACTTTCTTATGACAGTAAATTTTCACAAGAAAGGCAAAGAGTTTTTAGCAACAAAGCCTATAAAATTGGAATGGAATCCGGCAACGATTCTTTGCTTTACAAAGGACTGTACACCAAAATAGAACATGATCTTACCTATATCAGACAGTTCCAGATATTATCTCAGCAGGCTCAAAAAACTGGCGCTGAATACCAAAAAGCAAGCAGCTCTTGGAGGATATTATTATCTCTACGCTTCCTATTTTTCACCCATAAACATTGACAGCAGTTTTTCGTATTACGACCGTTCGAAAACAGAATATTTGAAAGCAAATGACAGCATGCGGGCTGGATACAGCTTATTGATGATGACCGACCTGCAGCGAATCTCTTCTGATTATTATGGGGCCGAAACGACTGCTACAGCAGCTCTTGCCTGCTTAAAAAACTCAGGAGAAGAGTCTTATCTTGTGGCTGTCTATAATTATCTGGGCATGTCATACAAACAGCTCTTTAATTATGAAAATGCTTTAAAATATTACAGCAAGGCCTATGAAATCACAAAGGATTCTCTTTCTAAAGATGCTGTAATGAATAATATAGCCCTTATCTATATGGACCAGAAGGAATATGCCAAGGCTATAAAAATACTCAGGGGGCTGGTTTTCAAAAAAAGGTCAGATACAGACATCGAATTCAAAGCCAAAGCTATGGACAATCTGGGGTATTCTTATTTTCTGTCAGGAGACAAAAGAGGTCATGAATATATGCTACAGTCATTGCGGCTAAAAGATTCCATTAAGGATGAATTTGGATTATTGGCAAGCTGCCTGCACCTTTCGGAGTATTATCTCAACCAAAATCCGAAAACGGCAAGGAACTATGCAGAAAGAGCCTATAGTTTAGCCAATAAACTAAAGAATACTGATGACAAACTGGATGCTATTAAATTCCTTTCAAAAACTGCCGCCTCCAAGCAAGAATCTGACAGGTTGTTTTCAGAATACACCAAACTGAATGACAGCATCAGGGTTGTACGCCAAAAGGCTAAAAATCAGTTTGCAAAGGTTCGTTATGATTCAAAACAGGCAGAAGAAGATTTGCTTAAATACCAGGCAGAAAATGCAGAAAACAAATTAAAAGCAGAAAAAGCAAAACGAAGGAACGAACTTTTATTATTGACAATATCATTTCTTGTACTTGTAGGAGTGCTTTTCTATAGACTGTTAAAGTCAAGACACGAAAAAGAAAAGTTTCAGGAAGCCTATAATACAGAAACCCGGATTGCAAAAAAAGTACACGACGAACTGGCCAATGACGTATATAACGCCATGACATTTGCCTCTACTCAGAATTTAGAAAGACCGGAAAAAAAAGAAGCCCTTATCCATTCGCTCGACAGCGTCTATTTAAGAACCCGGGATATCTCAAGAGAAAACAGCCCTATTGAATTGGGAGAGAATTTCCCAAATCAGTTAAAAATAATGCTTTCAGAATATCAAAACCAATCACTTAACGTATTAATAAAAGATATTGACTCCATTGATTGGATGAAGATTGACGAAAACAAAAAACTAGTGACCTACAGGGTGCTCCAGGAGTTAATGGTCAACATGAAAAAGCATAGCCAGGCCACATTAGCCGTGATTGATTTTTCAAGTACCGACAAAAAAATCCAGATCCAATATTCGGATAACGGAATAGGAATGCCTTTCGGAAAAACTATTTTAAAAAATGGCCTCCAAAATGTGGAAAACCGTATAAAAAGCATTCGGGGAACGCTTATTTTTGACATACAGACAAATAGAGGAGTAAAGCTTTCTTTTGGCTATCCTGTTTAAAATTTAACACACCTACCATGTTTAGAAAAATTTTAGTTGCAGAAGACATTGACAGCATCCACGCTGCTGTAATTTCACAGCTTGACCAGCTAACACACGCAGAAATTCATCAGGCAAAATATTGCGATGAAGCCTATCTAAAGGTAAAAAAGGCATTATTAGATGGCGAACCTTATGATTTGCTCATAACAGATCTCTCCTTTAAGCAGGACCATCGTGATACTGTACTGGAAACTGGCGAAGACCTCATCAAGAGTGTCAAAGAAACCCAACCTGAAATAAAGGTCATAGCCTATTCTATAGAAGACCGTTCTTATAAAATAAAAGCCCTGTTCGAAGAATGCGGTATTAACGGTTATGTCTCGAAAGGACGTGAAGGTTCAAAAGAGCTCGAAAAAGCGGTAATTGCCCTGGCTGGAACTACAGAAAACTATGTGCCGGCTCCGCTGTCCAACATATTCCAGGCAAATAACATTATTGAAATCGAAGAATACGACCTGAAGCTTATTAAATACCTGTCAATTGGCCTGACACAGGATGAAATAGGTGCCAAATTCAAAAAACAAGGCAACGTTCCTTCCAGTAACAGCAGTATTGAGAAAAGAATAAACAAGCTGAAGCTTTATTTCAAGGCAAAAAACACCATACATCTTATCAGTAATGCCAAAGATTTAGGACTCATATAGCCCTTATTGTCCCAAACCTACCATTTTCTAACCGACACAACCCCTGTCGGTTTTTTTATTTCCAACACTTAAAAAAAGCCTAAAAAAATGCCTTTACGGAAAACCGTAAGGAAATGGCCCTTACCGGCAGTAAATTTGAGTATCTAAACTACCACAATAGTAAGCTATGGGATACAAAGCTTTAGTCATTTTGGAATTACCTAATGCCAGCGAGGAACAGAAAAATATTTTTCATACTGTTCTATTAAAGGAGCTTTGGTTTAAAATTCAGAATCTGAATACAGCCTGGGAAATAGCGTTCAACCAAAACTGGTCGCGGGGTAGCGCTATAGAAGCTATAGAAAGCGATTTAAAAAAAGCACAGGAAATCAGTGGCGTAGAGCAAATACAGTACGCTTTACAGCTGGACATCCAACTGGTCGTTAAAAGTTGCCAAACACAACCCTAAGTAGCTTTTCCCTAAATTTAACTCAAACCATCTGCAATTTTTAGTACAAAGTCCAGACTAGTGCTTTCTGTTCCCTGCAAAATACCGGATGCCTTAATAAAATAGGCAAATAACAACACTGTACAAACTGCTGATATTGCAATCAAAAACAGTTTTAGGAAGCGAAAAGAAATCCTTGATTCCTCCTCGACAATTATGGATGCGGAAGTAAAAAAATCTTTCAATATAACGGGGGGGTTTTTAATGAATGATCTATTATAAAAATGGAAATTACAAAATTCCAATCAGTTAGAAAAGAAAAATTTTAAAGAATAAGTAAAATCTTTCAATATATTAGAAATTAAACCTTTTTCTGGTTCAGAAAGGATAATAATTTTCCGAAATTCATTTCTAAAATCAATAAAACAACAATTCTTAATAAAAAAGGTTATGACATATTTTTATATTTGTTATTATACAAATTAACAAACCAATATGAGTAGTTTAGGAACACCAAAAAGATCACTTTTAAAGACAGGAAGAAGTTTTTTTTCAAAAAGCAAAAAGAGGAAGTCAATAATTTATATGTGACTAAAATCTGTAGTAAAACTGATTTGTTTAGATATAAAAGTCAAATTCAAAGTATAATATTTAATATAATCAATATACTTTTAAAAAGGTCACACATAAACATCTGAATAATAATTTTAAATTATTATTATAATACAAATTTAATTAAACATGAATGAATCCTTGAAATTAAGACAAATCTTAAACAACTCTAAAATAGGGCTTTTAGACAAGGTTAACTTTGTAAAAACAGAAATCAAACCTATAGATTTCTTTAAAACTTTCAATAATAATAGAATTTTAAAACAAGTACTAAATAAAAATCTATTCCCTCAAAAACTTGATCATATTAAGATTAACGAACCGTTTAATTTTACCAATAATTTTGAAGCTGAATTTCAATGGGTAGCAACGAAAATTTTATTTAACACTGAGCAGATAAATCAATTTGTAACATTAAAAGAAGATTTTGAAATAGCAATTCTGAAAAATGAGTATGAAAAAGCAAAAAATATAGTTGAAAAAACCATTTCCAATTATGGGCATAGTCTATGGTCAATAGAATCAGAATTACATATTGCCGAAGATGAAATAGGTTCAAGTGAAAATTGGCAAAAATTGTCAAACTATTTAAGAACTATAGATAATCCTTTCTATGAGTTTTGTATTAATGCAAGTAGTAAAAAAATCGAGAATTCAATATCCTTTGAAAGCTATGTAAACCAAGTTCAAAATGATATTGATATTATCAATGCTAATATTTTGATAAAAGATTTTTTTGTTTTTAACAATTTTAAATTAGCAAATTATAATTATGATTTTTCAGATTTAAGAAGTGTCATATATATAAGTAATCTATTCAGCATATTTGACCAATATAATACAATAATAGATATAATCATTTTCAATTTAAACAATAAAGAAGTCATATACAATGCCACTTTTAAATCATTTATTTCAAAACTAATTGCAACAGGAAATACTGATTCGAGAGTAATAAACATTAATAATTATCTATCTCAAGACCACTTTATTGAAAATAAAAACTGGGTACGCATTAATGAGATATTCGAAACATATTATGAAGGAAACTTTGTACAAGCACTTCAGTCAAGTAAAGATTTTATATTAGAATACCCTTTAGAATTTGAAGTGTATGAGATTTACACTAAGTCATTAATTAACTTAAATAAGAATTTTGAATCCATTGACATAAAGCCTGTTAGCTCCATCTTGTTTGACATATATAATTTTCTGCAATTCAAAAAGGAATACGAGAAATATGGGAAAAAATTATTGAAGCATGCTCTTAAATATTCAAATTCCATATTAGGCTTTCAAATTATGGAATTTTTATCAAATATAGACAACAACAAAACTAACTTGCTCAAATATTCATTTTATTCTAATACATATAAAATAACAACACAAAAAATTGAAAATAATTTTTCAGAAGAATTAGATCAATATTTTAACAGATACAATTACTATAGTTATAAAAAAATACTGCATGGCATAAAGAATGCCGAATACAATAAATTTAAAACCAAAGATATATTGCTACAAATTAATGCAGAAGTAACTCATCTTTATAATAATAAAGATTTTATCAAAGTAATTAATACAATAAAAAAACAAAAATCAGCATGTATTTCAATAAATTATTACAAAGAAAGATTTATCTTTTTTTTATTCAATTCCTATTTAGGAGAAAATAATATCGTAGAGGCATTAAATTTATTTGGGACGCTCTTTTTTGATGATGAAACTTTTTATTTAAAAATAAATTTCAGAGAATTATATGATCAAACTTTTAAAGAAGAAAATAAATTCAAATATGTTGATAATATAAACTCATTAATTCTTGCTTCGTTATATCAATCTGAATATAATTTATATGAAATTTTAGATGAATTCTTATGTTCACAAAATTATGACATACAAGATATAATAAACCTAAAGGATATAAAACAGGACGTTATTGTTTATTTATTACACAAAATTTGCACAATCGATACTATTAAATACTTTTTTGGACGTATAAATGATGCCGAAGAATTCAGATTGAATATTTTGTCTCATTTGATTAAAATTGACGAAATTAACAAAAAATCTTATCAGGAAGAAGTTGATGAAATTAATAAAAAGATTTCTGTTAGAAATGTTATCAAAGAAGTAAACAAGGGACGATTATTCGTTGATATTGATAAACTTAAAGAACAACTAATTGAAAAGTATAATGATGACTTTAATCGACTGTTAAGAATAGTTGGGGAAAAGAAAAACAATAATTTAGTTGGCTTTAATGCATCAAAGCCAAGAAATTGGGAAACTTCATTAAAAGAGCAAATCCAAGATGATCTCAATAGCTACAATGAGGCTGATTTTATAGCTTTTAAAAATATTTACTACGAAGTCCGTGAACAATTTTTATTCAGTAAAGAATATGGCTTAGACAGTAGTTTAAGCACCCGAATTCGTCATGGTGCTTTAGAGAATCAAATTAGAAGTGTTTTTGAAAATCTAAATTTAGTTACAACAAAATTAGCTGGCGAATATATTGATTCTGAATATTGGAATTCTCAAAATTTAGATTTTGAGAATTTACAAGTTATACAAAATCAAATAAAATCATTTAGCAAATCAGTAGATGAATTAAGCAGTGCACTCAAAAACAACATAATCCAAATATCTCATGAAAAAATAAACAACGTTTATGCCGGCTTCAATTATGGCACTAACGATGAAAAATTATATATGTTTTATCTTGAGTTTTTTGATAAATTTCAATCTACAGAAGAAACAATTGACTTATTATTAAATCATTTATCAACAACAACTAATTTCATAATTTGTTCCGATATAGGAAATTTTTTAAAAGATACAGTTTTCAAGGAATTTGAAAAAATTGTACAGCAATTTATATCTCAATTGCCTAATAATTTACCAAATGAAATTTACTTACTGGAGAAACTTAATCAATCGCTAACAAATCTCCAATTTTCTCTAGATGAAATAAGTGAATGGTTTTGGCTAGAAACCTCATCTTCATCACAATTATTATTACTTGAAGATGTAATTAATGCTAGTATAGAAATAACCCAAAGATTATATAATACAATACAAATAGATTATGACTTACGCATTAATGAAAAACAAATGTTAGTATACAGTAGCCTAATTTATGTTTTCAATATTCTCTTTTCAAATGCGATTATTCATTCAGGTTTAGATGAAACTATAAAAATTGAAATAGACGTAAGCGTATTCGAAGAAAAATACGTAAGAATTGATGTTAAAAACAACTTTTCATCAAATAATAATTTAAATAGTAAAAATTTAAAAGAAGTAAAGGAAAATTGGACTGATTTAAAAAATATTGAGCGCTCTAATGTTGAGGGAGAAAGTGGTTTTCATAAAATTAAAAGGATTATGATATATGAAGCAAAATGCATCACTGACAAATTTGATTACGAAATTACAGACAACCATGTTAATATATCCTTATTTTTAATCTATAACAAGACATAAACAATGAAAATACTGATAATCGAAGATGATAAAATTAAAATTGAAAAATTAACCAATCTTCTCCATAATTATAGCTATGAATTAAAAGAATCTTTTCAATCAGGATTAGAAGCATTAAGAAATAATAAATATGACCTATTAATTCTTGACATGACAATACCCCTTTGGGAAAAAGAAAATAATGACATTAATCAAAATTATGAGCAATTTGGAGGAGAAAGAATATTACGAGAAATGAAACGAAAAAAAATTATTGTCCCCGTAATTTTATTCACAATGTTCGATAAATTTCCAATTGCTAATGATGTGATGACTTTCGAAGAAATTTCAGCTAAATATAAAGAAAACTTTTATTTTTATATTGATGCTGTATATTATGATTCTAGAAATGACGATTGGAAAAACAATTTATTAAGTTTAATCGAAAATATTTAATGATGAACCCTAATATTTCGATTTTGATTGTAGATGATGATATGAATAAAATACAAAATATTATCGCCACAATAAAAGATAAAATTAAAGATGTTCCTTTAAAAATAGATCAGGCAATTAATGTAACTGAATCCAAAGAATATTTAAACAAAAACAAGTATCATTTATTGATTTCTGATTTACAAATGCCATTATATGAAAATGGGGAATTATTACAAAATGGGGGAGAAATCTTAATTAAAGAAATTTATAAAAAAAGGAACAAACTAAATGTTCCTTTATATATTATTGGTTTAACTCAACATAAAGAATTTATTTCAAATTTCAACAATCTTTGGAAAGTACTATTTTACAGCATGTCAGAAGAAGGCTGGAAAATATATCTACGAGATTTAATTTTCCATATTGAATTAATAAAATCAAACTTAGTTCAACATCTTATTGAAACTATTTATGTTGAAGGTATAAATGATTTTAAATTACTACAAAAAACAACAGAATTATATTTTCCAAATCAATTAACAAAATTCAAAATAGACTATCTAGAATATGGTGGAGGAATTAATTGGGTAGAAAGGAGAATACTAATATGGAGTAAATCCCTCAATAAAAAAGATGACCAAACCCCATTAAAAGCGATTGGATTATTCGACAATGACCCACCAGGATTGAAATCTATCAACAATTTAGAACAAAATATTGCACAGGAATCTGCTGAAAGAAAAACCTTTTCAATAATAGCAACTTATCCTAAATATTCTTCGACTCTAAAATCAATAAAATCTAAAGGGATTGACTTTTATACAACTATGGAAGATTTAATAGGAATTGACGTTTGGAAATCTGCAAAAGAAAATAATTGGTTAGAATTGAGAAAAAAAGAGAATTACGTTGGAATTGAGAATATTGATAAAACTATGTTAGCCTCAAAAGGTTTAACCGAAGAAGAAATTTTACAAACCTTATATAAAGTTAGTGATAAGTATAAAAACAATTTCACAAACTTAGCTCTAAAGAATAAGAATGACTTAATCAACATTTCGTATCTTCTAAAAGATTGTATTGAAAAGTTAAAAATCTAATAAATTTTACACAACAATATATTATATAATTCTCCTTTAAAGTTTATATTATCATTTTATTGGATCTCTTTAATCCCCTACATCTTAATTCCATAGCTTTGAGAAACACAAAAAAAATATAATTTGTGAATTCGGAAACATTTTGAACTCCTTAGAAAGTGATTCTAAGAAAAGGCTATAAAAAAAGCCGCAGACAGCATTTGCTATCGGCGGCTTTTTGCGTGGTCCCACCTGGGCTCGAACCAGGGACCACCTGATTATGAGTCAGGTGCTCTAACCAACTGAGCTATAGGACCAGTTAAGAGGTTGCAATATTACTACTAAATTTAATATGTTGCAAATTATTTCACAGGAAACCGATTGTAAACTCCTAAAAAAATAATAGTACATCTATTTATTTTCTGCCAACTCTTTCGATTTGAAACTTTTATTTTATTTCCTGGCACAGTTCAACTAAAACTCCGTTGGTGCCCTTTGGGTGTAAAAATGCCACCAGTTTATTATCGGCTCCTTTTTTAGGAACTTCATTCAGAACCGTAAATCCGGAAGACTGCAACCTTTTGATTTCCGCAACAATGTCTTCCACATCAAAGGCAATATGATGGATACCTTCTCCTTTTTTTTCTAAAAATTTGGCAATCGGACTGTCAGGATTGGTTGCTTCCAGCAACTCTATTTTATTGGGCCCATTCATAAAAAAAGAGGTCTTGACACCTTCGCTCTCCACTTCTTCCATTTTATAGGCCGGTGCTCCAAAAAGCTTTTCAAAAAGAAGATTCGATGCTTCTAAATTTTTTACGGCAATGCCAATATGTTCTATTTTTCTCATGTGTATTTCGTTTTATCCTTAGTCTTATGTTATTATCCCAGCAAATATAAAAACTTTATGACTATGGAAGAGTTTGCTCTAAAAGACCCAAAAAACATTTACTTTTAAAAATTTTATCATGAGGAACTTTGCGGCTTTGCGACTTTGCGTGAAAATAACCGCTCGCAAAGTCGCAGAGCCGCAAAATATAAAATGTATTTTGTTTAGTTCCGACATTCTTTATCGTTGTCATTCAGAACCTTTTTGCTACTCTAAAATTAATCGTACTTTTGCAGTATGGAAACGAACAGACAGAAAAAAATAGGAAGTGTGCTCCAAAAAGACCTGGTAGACATCCTTCAAGGCGAAGTGAGAAAAAATGGAATCCCAAATTTGGTGATTTCTGTTTCTAAAGTTAGCGTAACTACAGATTTATCTATTGCAACCGTATATCTTAGCATTTTTCCACCGGAAAAAGGCCCGGAATTATTGGCTGCCATAAAAACGAATACACCGTTAATCAAACACGACCTTTCTCAAAGAGTACGCCTTCAATTGCGAAAAGTACCTAATCTGGTATTTTTTATTGACGACTCACTGGATTATATTGAGAAAATAGACAAGGCTTTAACCGGCCAGGAAAACCCGATTGAAAATCCGGATTTGTTAGAAAAAAGAAAGAAATCATAAATTGAATTTTCCTTTTTACATAGCTCGACGTTACACTGTAAGTTTCAGCAAAAGCAGCGCCATCAATATCATTACGGGCATTGCTTCTCTGGGAATTATTGTAGGCGCGGCAGCTTTGTTTGTAGTGCTTTCTGTTTTTAGCGGATTAAAAGATTTCAGCCTTTCTTTCTCAAATGATTTTGACCCCGACCTTAAAATCACAAGCACATTAGGAAAATCTTTCCTTATCTCGCCCGAACAGGCACAAAAAATCCAAAAAATTGATGGAATTGCCGCCAAAAGCAACATCATTGAAGAACGTGTGCTTTTTTTGTATGAAGGCAAAGAAGTCGTGACCTACCTTAAAGGTGTAGACAGCAGTTATACGGATGTAAATAAAGTACAGAAAAAACTTTATATGGGCGAATGGATGGAACCAAAAACACCGCAAGTGGTTGTGGGTTATGGAATCCACCAAAAACTTTCGCTGGGGTTACTGAGCTATAGCAATCCGTTGGAAGTTTATGTGCCAAAACCCGGTAAAGGAGCCATAAATAATGCCGAACAGGCTTTTAATAAAACTGCCCTGCTTCCTGTTGGCGTATATGCCGTAAGTGAAGAACTGGATGAAAAATATGTTTTTGCCGACCTGAATCTGGCACAGGAATTATTGGAATTCAAGCCTAATCAGGTGACGGGAATTGAGTTCAAATTTAAACCCGGAGCCGACGAATCGGCGATATCTGAGGAACTTCAGAATATCTTTAACCATAAGCTGACTATCAAAAACCGGGCACAATTGAATGATTCTTTATATAAGATGCTGAATACGGAACAGACGGCACTTTATCTTATTTTCACCCTGGTAATTGTACTTACGCTTTTCACATTGGCCGGAGCCATAATCATGCTGATAATTGACAAGAAAAGTAATCTTACCACTTTATACAATTTAGGTGTAGAAGTCAAAAACCTGCGAAAAATCTTCTTGTTTCAAGGCTCCATACTAACGGTAACAGGAGGGCTTATCGGCCTGATATTGGGAATTATCATTGTATTGCTACAGCAAAACTATCAGCTAGTCATGGTTACCCCTTCGATGCCTTATCCTGTGATTTTCAATATTGAGAATCTAATTATTGTTTTGGCCACTATTTTCTCTCTTGGGTTTATCTCTTCACTGATTGCATCGAGCAGAGTCACAAAAAAACTACTTGACTAAAAAAAAATTCTCCCTCCTTGAAAAAATAATTATACATTTGTTGTCTAAATTATTAGAACCATGTTTGTTTTTGTTTTGGCCTAAACCTTTTTAGGCCCGCCTTGATTAGTTATTTTTTTTCGTCACGTTTTTGTGACGCTCACCTACTTATTAAATAATCATGACACAAACAGAACAAAAACAAAGTTTTTTATCCCGTTTATTTATTACAATAAAACAATCGCTTAAAGGCGAAGCTGATTTCGATTATACTTCCGGAAGCATCCGTAAGGCAGTTATTCTTTTAGCCATTCCAATGGTATTGGAAATGATGATGGAATCTGTTTTCGCACTGGTCGACTTATATTTCGTCGGACATCTCGAAAACAGCAGCTTTGCCATACAAACTGTAGGACTTACAGAATCTGTACTCACAGTCATTTATTCCCTGGCTATCGGTTTAAGTATGGCGGCTACGGCCGTTGTTGCCCGAAGGATTGGTGAAAAAGACCCTGTTGCTGCTTCAAAAGCAGGAATGCAGGCCGTTATAATAGCTGTTGCCGTGAATACGGTCATCAGTATTCTTGGCTTATTCTATGCGACGGAAATCCTAATGTTGATGGGAGCTTCACCGGAAGCGGCTCTTCACGGCACTAATTTCATGAGGATTATGATGGGTGGAAGCATCAGCATCGTTTTGCTTTTCCTTATCAATGGTATTTTCCGCGGAGCCGGTAATGCTGCAATAGCCATGAAAAGTCTTTGGCTTGCCAATATCTGCAATATTATTTTTTGTCCTATACTAATCAACGGTTTAGGGCCTATACCTGCATTTGGACTTACGGGAGCAGCTATTGCAACTACGGCCGGAAGAACCATAGGCGTATTGTACCAGTTATACCATCTGTTTAATGGCAAGGGCATTTTAAAAATTGCCGCTTCCTATTTCCTTCCGGATTGGAAACTGATACAAAACACTATCAAAGTAGCAGCACCGGGAGTTTTGCAATTTGTGATTGCTTCCTGCAGCTGGATATTTTTAGCCAATCTTGTTGCTGTAACAGGTGGCGACCACGGGTCGGCCGGATATCAGACCGCATTGAGAATCATGATGTTCTTTATCTTACCTGCCTGGGGATTAAGTAATGCCGCAGCAACATTAGTGGGACAGAATTTAGGCGCAAAACAAATTGAAAGAGCGGAGAAATCTGTTATGCAGACCGCCAAATACAATGTGATATTCATGGCAACCATCATGGCTATTACGCTTTTGGGAGCTGAATATATTGCCGGCTTCTTCACGAATGATTTGGTTGTTAAAGAAATCGCAGTAGAAGCTATCAGAATCATGAGCCTTGGCTATATTTTCTATGGTATTGGTATGGTATTGATAAATACCTTTAACGGTGCAGGCGACACCTGGACTCCAACCTGGATTAATTTCTTCGGCTTCTGGCTTTTCCAGATTCCTTTGGCTTATGTTCTGGCTAAGAAATTAGGCATGGGGCCTACGGGTGTTTTTATGGCTATACCTATTGCTGAAACCGCCATAACAATTGCAGGCTATATACTTTTCAAGAGAGGAAAATGGAAACGTATTGAAGTGTAAAAATTAAATAACCTCAGGATTCATAATCCTGAGGTCATATTTATTACGTTTTATATGCCTACACAAATTGATAGCCTCCAAAAACTTCCTGGATTTCATCCAATGTTTTGAAAAGACCATCAGCATCATCTGTTGTTACTAGTCTTTGCTTATATTCTTTAAATCCGGCTATGCCTTTGAAATAATTAGTATAGTGTCTTCTCATTTCAACAATACCAACACGCTCGCCTTTCCAGTCCATGGACCAGGTCAGGTGATTTCTTGCCGCTTCAACCCTATCTTCCATTGTAGGCTGTGGTAATTTTTCACCCGTTTTAAAGTAATGTTTGATTTCGTTAAAAATCCAAGGGTATCCAATCGCAGCCCGACCAATCATCATACCATCCAATCCAAACCTATTCTTATATTCCAAAGCTTTTTCCGGAGAATCGATATCTCCATTCCCAAAAATGGGCATCGTAATTCTTGGATTGTTTTTGATTCGCTCAATATGTGTCCAGTCGGAATGCCCTTTATACATCTGGGCTCTTGTTCGGGCATGAACTGTCAGGGCCTGTACTCCAACATCCTGTAATCTTTCTGCAACCTCGTCAATATTGATTGAATTTTCATCCCAACCCAACCTTGTTTTTACCGTTACGGGAAGACTGGTGCTTTTAATCACGGCCTTTGTCAGGCGCACCATCAAATCTACATCTTTCAACACTCCGGCACCGGCTCCTTTACATACCACTTTTTTGACAGGACATCCAAAATTAATATCAACCAAATCCGGACGGACAGTTTCTACTATTTTTGCAGAAAGCGCCATTGCTTCCTCATCACCTCCAAAAATCTGAATGCCTACCGGTCTTTCATAATCAAAAATATCCAGTTTTTGACGGCTTTTGATAGCATCACGAATCAAACCTTCTGACGAAATAAATTCACTGTACATCAGGTCTGCTCCATGCAGCTTACACAAACGGCGAAACGGAGGGTCGCTCACGTCTTCCATAGGTGCTAACAACAGGGGAAAATCAGGTAATTCTATTTTGCCAATCTTGACCATCTTCTTCATTTTGCGGCAAAATTACAAAATTTTGATTAATAAAACTTTAAAGCCTTATTCTTCAACAGCAGAACAGTCCTAAACAGAGAGAAAAAAATTCTGGAAATTGAATGCTCCAGAGCGTTCTTTCCAATTGATTTTCAGGACTTCCATAAAGATTTTTTTCATATCCGAAAACTCAATCGGTTTGTTGACGTAGAGATTGGCTCCATTCCGATAGGTCACTTCTTTATCTTTTTCTGAAGAAGAGGTAGAATAGATAACAATGGGAAGGTTTTTATACTCTTCTTTTTTTCGGATTTCAATAAGGCAATCCAGTCCTGAGAGTATGGGCATGTTAAGGTCTAAAAACAGGATGTCGGGAATGACATTTTTATCTTTACCACCGAGATAATCCAGCATTTCTTTTCCTTTGGCAAAAGAAAGCACTGACTTTATTTCACTGAAATCATCGGCTACTTCTTTAAAAAGCAGGTGCTCTTCCTGGTCATCGTCCAAAAGGGCAATGGCTAAATTTTGTTTTTTCATAGTAGGTATTATGTTGGGACATAATGTTTGGGTCTTGTAAAATTAGGAAAAAACTTGATTCCCACCCTATTTAAAACAAAAAAAGACCGCACTTTACAGTACGGCCCCTGTTTTTATTGTTTTCATGACTTATAAAGCAATGAAGCCAGCCTCGCGTCTCTGTTGTAAACATCATCAAAAAAACCAATCATGCCATTTTCATCTGCGAATGCGGTAAAATAAGCAATATAAACCGGAATTTTTTTCTTGAGCGTATAACTGTTTTCTTTTCCGGCATGCATTGCCTTATCTATTTTTTGGGGTGTCCAGTTTTTATCATCTTCCAAAATGGCCACCGCCAAATCTCTCGCTTTTTGCACGCGAACACATCCATGGCTAAATGCCCTGTTTTCTTTATTAAAAAGGCTTTTGGCCGGACTGTCATGGAGGTAGATGTTATTGGAATTAGGAAACATGAATTTCACGAGTCCGAGTGAGTTTTTATTACCCGGTTTCTGGCGAACTCTTCCATTGTTCCATTCCATATTATGGTTTGCCAAATAATTTTTGTCTTTTGCCATTCCAGGCTTTATCTCTTTTTCGATAATGCTTTTCGGGATATTCCAGTAGGGGCTAAAAACGAGATAGCTCATCTGCCCGCTAAAAACAATGGTCTTATTCATTTCTTTTCCTACTACCACATTAGATTCCAATCTCATTTTATTGTCTTTAAAATACCTCATCCTATACGAAGGAATATTAACCGCAATATATTCACCTCCTTTGGTAAGGTCTGTAGAAATCCAGCGGCAGCGCTCCATATTCACCACAATTGCCTTAATTCTTTCCTGTACGGGAACATTCAGGTGCTTTATCAAATCCGGCGTAATCAGGTTGTCCATTTCACGGGAATTTCTTTTTTTGTAGCTCATCAAGGCCTGCAATAGTTCATCGTCGTATTGGCTATTTCCGGAATCCTTACTCAAATCGCCCGAAATAAAAAGTCTTTTTCTGACTTCCACAATTGTTTTGGAACTGTCTCCGGGTTTAAGCGACTTGACACCCGCTTCCATTTCAATTGTACCCCAACCGCCTTTTTCTTCTATTTCGGTATATTTCTGCAATCCTTTTTTCAAATCATAATACAATGGCAGCAACTCGGAATCGTGTTTTTTCAGAAGATTAGGGTCTTTCATTAATGTATCCAGATAGGTAACATAAGAAACTTTTTCACGAGGCAAATACCAGCCTGTTTCTTTACTCTCTTTAGGGTCTAATCCCTCCAGCACATTCTTGGCATAGAAAAAATACATTGATGAAATAAGCAGTTCCGAAGGCAAATCCGGCCCGCCTTTTTCTTTTGCCTCATAAAATATGTCATTGATTTGTTGCTTATAAGGCAGTTGACTCTGAACACCTTCTGACTTAATCTGATTGACCTTGTCATACAGCGCTTCTGCAAATTCAATCAGTCCGCCACGGTCATACCAAATGTAATGGTAATCATGTTTCTTATACAGTTCCTTAATTTCCGGCTGAAAAGCTTTAAAATCAGGATATTCCGTAAAGAAACCTGCAATTTGGGTACTATCAAAAGGAATTACGTTTTCTTCTTCATGCACATCAACTCCTGAAAGGTCTTTATCTTTCTTCTTGCAGGATGCAACCAAAATAATAGATATGCAACAGAGTAACAGTATTGGAATTATCTTTTTCATAGGGCTATTCTTTTTACTAAATATAGAAAATTTATTTTTCGGATTAAAATTTTTCCATAAGAATTTTCCTTTTAACGCAGATTTAAGAGTCTTGATTTTCTTCTAAAACAGCACCCAATTTTTCCCTAAAAATCCGCTTTTAACTTAAAAACTAAAAAACTATATTTGCCGATTAATTCCTTATCTTTAAGGAAATAAAGCGGAGAACGAAGGAAAATCCTGCCTTAAAGCCGGGATGGAGGTTATTACCTCAATAAAATTGATATAAAAAGAAGATGAAACATATTAGGAATTTTTGCATTATTGCACATATTGACCACGGGAAAAGCACACTTGCCGACCGTTTGCTAAGCGCAACAAGAACGGTATCTGCCCGCGAGGAGAAAGCCCAGTTGCTTGACAATATGGATCTTGAACGCGAACGAGGCATTACGATAAAAAGCCACGCTATCCAGATGGAATACCACTATAAAGGAGAGGATTATATCCTGAACCTTATTGATACTCCGGGACACGTGGACTTTTCATATGAAGTTTCCCGTTCGATTGCCGCTTGTGAAGGTGCGCTTTTGATTGTTGACGCAGCACAAAGCATACAGGCACAGACCATTTCGAATCTTTACCTGGCTTTGGAAAACGATTTGGAAATTATTCCTGTATTGAACAAAGTTGACCTTCCAAGTGCCAATCCTGAAGAAGTAAGCGATGATATTGTGGACCTGTTAGGATGCAAACTGGAAGAAATCATACATGCTTCAGGAAAAACCGGATTTGGTGTGGAAAATATTCTGGCTGCAATTATTGAACGAGTTCCCCCTCCTAAAGGAGACCCAGAAGAGCCATTGCAGGCATTGATTTTTGATTCTGTCTACAATCCTTTCCGAGGTATTGAGGTAATCTTTAGAATTATTAACGGACAAATTAAAAAAGGCCAGAAGATTAAATTCATGGCTACCGGAAATGAATATTTTGCTGACGAAATTGGCACCTTGAAATTAAATCAGGTTCCAAAACCTATGATTTCCGCAGGTGATGTTGGTTATCTGATTTCCGGAATCAAAGAAGCAAAAGAAGTAAAAGTAGGTGATACATTGACCGATGCAAAAACACCTACCACCAATATGATTACAGGATTTGAAGACGTGAAACCGATGGTTTTCGCCGGAATTTATCCTGTTGACACGGAAGATTATGAAGATTTGAGGGCTTCAATGGAAAAATTGCAGCTGAATGATGCTTCCCTGGTCTTTACTCCTGAAAGTTCTGCCGCATTAGGATTTGGTTTCCGTTGCGGATTCCTGGGAATGTTGCACATGGAAATCATACAGGAGCGATTGGAACGCGAATTCAACATGACCGTAATTACCACCGTTCCTAACGTTTCTTATCTTGCTTATACCAAAAAGGAACCGGAAAAAGGTATTGTGGTTAACAACCCTTCAGATCTTCCGGAACCATCCAAACTGGACCGTGTTGAAGAACCGTATATCAAAGCAACCATCATTACCAAATCAGACTTTGTTGGAAACGTAATGTCGCTGTGTATCGAAAAGCGTGGTGTGATTACGAACCAGACTTACCTGACTACAGACCGTGTTGAACTTTCATTCGACATGCCTCTGGCTGAAATTGTATTTGATTTTTATGACCGTTTGAAAACAATCTCAAAAGGATATGCATCCTTTGATTATTCGCCAATAGGAATGAGAACTTCGAAATTGGTCAAGCTGGACGTTTTATTGAATGCACAAGGTGTAGATGCCCTTTCTGCCTTAATTCACGAGGACAATGCCTACAATATTGGTAAAAAAATGACCGAAAAATTACGTGAGTTGATTCCAAGACAACAGTTCGATATTCCAATTCAGGCGGCAATTGGGGCTAAAATTATCGCGCGTGAAACTATCAAAGCATTAAGAAAGGACGTTACTGCAAAATGTTATGGTGGCGATATTTCCCGTAAGCGAAAACTGTTGGAAAAACAGAAAAAAGGTAAAAAACGTATGAGACAGGTAGGAAACGTTGAAATTCCGCAGGAAGCTTTTATGGCGGTTTTGAAACTGAACGACTAGTTTTAAAAATAAAGAAAAACCTCGATAACGAAAGTTGTCGGGGTTTTTTGTTTTAATGTATCTTTGGTTAATAGTTTTTCAATTATGATGGATGAGTCTCCAAAAAGATTTGACAGGATTGTAGCAATCCTAATCCAATTACAGTCCAAAAAAATTATCCGGGCTCAGGAACTTGCAGACCGTTTTGAAGTGAGCCTGCGCACCATCTATAGAGACATCCGTACTCTCGAGGCCTCCGGCGTGCCTATTTATAGCGAAGCCGGTGTTGGCTATTCCTTACTCGACGGCTATCGCCTGCCTCCCGTTATGTTTACCCGCGAAGAAGCCAGCAGCTTTATTGCGGCTGAAAAACTGATGGAAAAATTTACAGACAAGGAACTACACAACCATTATACATCGGCAGCTTTTAAACTGAAAGCCGTATTGAAAAGTTCGGATAAGGATTGGATTTCAACAATTGAATCCAGTGTATTAATGCAGCCTGCCCGAAAGTTATTTAATGAAAAAGCACCCAATGCGCTGGCATTGCTTTTTAAAAGTATTGCTGAAAAAACGCAGGTTGTTTTGACCTATCTGGCCATAGAAGCGGAAGTCCCTACCGAAAGGCTTATTGAGCCCGTTGGGGTTTTTCACGAAAATGAAAACTGGTACACCTTAGGATTTTGCCATTTGCGGAATGATTACAGGCAGTTCAGGGCTGACCGGATTCATCAAATCAAACCAACAGACAAACCTTTCTCTCTAGAACATCCGGATTTGGAAACTTATTTGCAGGATGACATGCAAAAATACAGCACCACTAAAGTCCGTATTGTAGTACCGAAAAAAATCTCGAAGTATATCGCTATGCAGAAAAAACATTACGGATTTGTTTCTCAAAAAGAAATAAATGACGGCAATGTTGAGATGACTTTTATGTCGCGTGATATTGAAGAAGGATTTTCACGCTGGTATATGTCGTATGGAGATTATGCCACTATTTTGGAACCTGAAAGATTAAAAGAACGGGTTTCGGAATTGCTTTCCAAAACCCGTTCAAGGCTTTAAATTAATTGATTATCAGAAACCAATTTCAATAAGTTTATATTTTCCTTGTTTTGCTACTTAGCGCCTTTGCGAGCCACTATTTCACGCAAGGCCTCAGAGCCGCAAAGTTCATGTTGAACATTACCTATCTGATGTAAACTTCCCGACAACCATTTAAATTATCTTTCCCAGAAGAATGGCGGTTCAATGTTCAAGGCTCTCAGGTAAACATAACCTTGGCCTCTGTGGTGGATTTCGTTATCAATAAAATAAAGAATATTGTCAATAATCGGGAATTCATACTGTCCGAAAAGATTGAATTTCTGGTTAAAGTCTGCCACATCCAATAAATTCCAGTTTTTATTGATTTCTTCTGTAGCTTCATCCCATTTGCGAAGATAATCTGCCTTGGTGGTTCCATTATCCATGTTTTCTACATAAGGCTTTTCGTCGCGTTCAACTATTCCTTTCAAAGCAGGCGATGCGATTGCCAGAAGTTCAGACGTCAGTTGGGCAAAGGTTCTCATCCCTCCAATTGAAAATTCGAAAAATTCTTTTTCAGGAAAAGCTTCGATGACACGACGGGTCAATGCACGGTGTCCTTGCCAGTGTCTTAATAAATTGTCTTTGCTGATAATCTGTGGTGCTTGAGCTGTTGCATTCATAATTTTTTTGTTTTTTATTGTTCTACGTGTCAAAGGTAAATGGGGTTGGTGACAACAGTTTGTCAGCAGTATTTTTAAATTTTTAATTTTTTTTCCGGACATAAAAAAACCTGCAGTCAAAATGAGCTGCAGGTCTTATTTTATCAGGAAATATACTCTTTAGTTCTTTCTCCTGTTGTCGTTTGAATTGGTATCGATAAGCTTGTTGTATGGGTCAATTCCAACCTCAACAGGTTTTTCATCAACTATTATTACAAACTTATTGTCAATTTGGGTAATCTTATGTTTTTTGAGATAGAGTTCTTTTTCTTTGACTTTACCTTTTACGGTTTGTTCACCAAATACACCCACCTCTACATAATCATTTAAAGGATACGATTCTATTGCATGTTTGTCACCTTTACCTTTATACGTAAGTGTTTTGCCGCTTTCATCTTTAAAAGAACGTTTTCCTTTTTCATCTGAACGGTATTTGCTTACCAGCGCGTCAATCGTTACTTCATATTTGCCATTTGGCAGTTTTTTAGAAGAGAAATTCTTGATGCGGTTATCATAGAGCGTAATCGTTTCGAACATATCCTTAATCATGTATTTCAAGGAATCCGGAGTTGCCTCATTCAGATAGGAAACAAATTCTATCGAATTGGTATATGGCGCTTCCTGATAAGCTACTTTATCACGGTATTTTTTCAAGGCATTGTTCATATTCTTTTCACCTATGTAGTCGCTTAGGGCATATAAAACCAAAGAACCTTTGTTGTAATGAATATATTGCTGATTTTCATTGTACATCAACGGCTGTTCTTTTTTGCTCTCAAAAGTTCTTCCCATCAAATAACTGTCCAATGCATCCTTAAGGAACATCCTCATCTGTGATTTCCCATATTCATGCTCCAATACTTTCAGGGAACTGTATTCTGATAAACTTTCAGACATTAATGTTGCGCCCTGTACATTTGCCCCAATAACCTGGTGTGCCCACCATTGGTGCGCCATTTCATGCGAAGTAATTGAAAACGGATAATCAACCGCATTTTCATCTTCATCTTTAACATGGGCTATAAAACCAACTGCCTCAGAATATGGGATTGTATTGGCAAAAGACTGCGCAAAACCACCACCTGTTCTTGGAAACTCAATAATTCGTGCCTGTTTATGCTGATACGGACCAAAGTTTTCAGTATAATATTCCAATGATTTTTTAATTCCTTTTATCATTCGGTCTATATTGTATTCGTGACCTTTTTGATAATAGATTTCAATGTTGACATCTTTCCACTTGTCTTTTTTCACTTCATACCGCGCTGATTGGTAGGCATAGAAATTCAACATTTTTTGGTCCATCTTATAATGGAAATAGTTCCTGCCGTTTTCTTTCCATTGTTTTTCCAAATAACCCGGTGCAATAGCAATCTGGTCATCAGAAGTACTAACAGTAGTTTCGAAATTAACCCAGTCAGCATCATTAGAAATGTAAGTATTCTGCCTTGCTATACTGTCTGTTGGCTTAGCCATTCTTTCTTTTGGTTTCAGACCATATTTTGCTCTTGTTTCATCATCCCAAAGCTCTCCGCTTTCCGAATATCCGATAGACGGGAAATAGCTGTTATTGATGAACGTACCATTTTCTAAAACCGGAGAATGGCTCGTAATAAAAGTATTCGGCTTGTTGTACACCTCAAATTCCAATTTTATGGAATCACCAGGTGCCAAAGGTGTTTTCAACCTGTAAATGTTAAAATGAAAAAGTGTATCTTTTGAAACCAATTCTGTTTCCCTATTGAACCTGAACTTGCTTTCAAATCCGTTATAATTCAGGAATATTGAGTCAATGGTTTCTTTTGATTTGTTCTTCATGAAATAGTAGCCTTTTGCCTTAAAATCCCTGCTTTTTGGATAAATATCCATATTCACATTGATATCCGTGATTCTTGGCTGAGCATAATGCTCGTATTTCTTATATTTCTTTTCCCATTCTACTGCCTGTTTTTCATTTTCTTTCTGAGAATAATATGGATTTCTGACATTGTCTTCATAATAAATAGCACTTCCTATAGCCAGGAAACCTACCAATGCTACTATCATTGGGATTGCCAATTTTGGAGAAAAGCGTTTTCTGGCATTGACAAATCTTTCTTTGATTGACATCGGGATGCCACGCTTCCAAAACAACAGTGCAATACAAAACAAGACTATCCCCAATAGGTTCCAGTACAACTTATACAGATAATAGCTGTTTAGTGAATGCCCGTATCCGTTCATATCAGAATAAGCATAGCGTGTATCAGAATTAAATCTGAAAATATCCTGTTCAATTCCTATTTGTGATAAAAACTGTATTCCTATAGAAAGCAGCATCAGGATAAAAAAGCCTAACAGATAGTTTTTGAAAATTGTCTGTATGAATACGGCCATAAAAGCCCAGGCCATAAAATGGAATATTTTTATGCCATATAATTCAACCAGATAATGCCCTATTTCAAAATTATAATAACCATGATACGACTGGATCAGCACACCGGCAACCAAAATCAGGATTAGAAGCGCAATCTGCATTTTTACTATGGCTAAGAATTTTGAGAACAACAATACCCAGTTCGGGATTGGCGTTACATCTATCAAATGGCTCATTCTTGTTGTATCTGCCCTATGAATCAGTATTCCTGCAAACAAGAAGGTCAGTACGTTGATAAAAAGTGAAAAAGAGCCTCCTGAAATCTCCAACATTTGCCAGGTCACCGGATATGTGTCGGTTCCAAAAATGCTACCCGTAGAAATAGAAACCAGCAATAGGAAAAGAAGTCCTACAATAGAAATAACAATAAAGGCCCAGTTTTTCAGAATAAATTTAAAGTCTACATTTGAAAGGCTCCATGCTGTTTTTAAATTCTGCCAGTTTGAAAAATCAAATTTTACTACCGGAAGTTCGATTCTTGTTATTCCTCCGAAATTATTCTTGACAGCTCTTTCGCCCTTCTTGCTTTTTCCAATGGTCAGCGCTGTTTGGCTAAAGGAGAAATAATAATAAAGCAGTCCTAAAATAACGAGAGAAATTCCCATCCAGATAAGCCTGTTATAGATAATCACGCCTTCAAACGGCAACAGGTTTTCATTCTGCTCGGCAATCGTCCAGTATTTAGTATAATAGCTTGCCGCTTCCATTCCGAAAGGTTCCCATAAAGCCACCACATATCGATTATCAATATCGCTTGTAAAACTAGAAAGCATTATCTGCAACAGTAATATCAGAATAACCCCGATAAATCCCACAGAAATGTTTCGGGAAATGGTTACCAACGCAAAAATAAGAACTCCGAAAAAGAACAGGTTCGGAATAACATAAATCAGATAAATCTGCGCATAGGCTACCGGATTAAAAGGAAGCAACAAGTCATGATTTACCCACGGAAGCACTGATGCCGCAACAATACCCAGAATAATAGTCAGGGTGATAAGAATAACAACAAACAGGGAACTTAAAAATTTTCCGGCAATATAATCCAGTTTCGTAAACGGATAGGAAAACAATATCGTATGCATATTGAATCTGAAATCTCTATATACAGACGACCCAACGATGATAGGCAACAGGAAATAAATAAGGACATTCATTCCGTTGATAAAACCATTTAAGGCAGTAGGTGAATTGGCATAGGCATTAGAACTTCTGGCTGCAGTCAGGCTATCGAAGACACCAAAATTTATAGCTGCAAAAAGGAAAGAAATTCCAAAGAACAGCGCCGCGAATATATAAAACGAAGGGTTTCTGAACCATCGTTTTAGTTCAAAGTTAAATATCGTTGAAAACATATTATTGGTCTGATTTAAGTGCTACAAAATATACGTCTTCCAGTTGCGGTGCGGCTTCGACAAATGTTTCGTCCGGTTTTTCGTTGCTATACACTTTAATGTTCAGGGTATTATCCTGGTTGTATCTTGAAGAAATTACGTTAAAATCACGCTCATAAACATCCAGGTCTTCACGAACAATTACTTTTGTCCAGATTTGACCTTTCAATCTTTCTTCAGCCTGCTCCGGAGTGCCCTGTGCAAGGATTTTCCCTCCGTTCAAAATAGCCATTTCATGGCATAATTCTTTTACGTCGTCTACAATGTGTGTAGAAAAAATAACCGTATGGTTGGTTCCTATTTCTCTCAAAACATTCAGGAATCGGTGGCGCTCTGCCGGGTCCAAACCGGCCGTTGGCTCATCAACAATAATCAATTTAGGATTATTCAATAATAATTGCGCAATCCCGAAACGCTGTTTCATACCGCCGGAATAGCCACTTACTGATTTGTTTCTTTGTTCATAAAGATTGGTAACTTCCAAAACCTTTTTCACCAATTCTTTTCTTTCTGATTTTGAAGAAATTCCTTTCAATCTCGCAAAATAATCCAAAAGTTTTTCTGCGGACATGTTTGGATAAACACCAAATTCCTGAGGCAGATAGCCTAAAATTTTCCTTAAAGCAATATTATCTTCCAGCACATTAATGCCATCAAACTCGATAGTACCGGAATCTGGTTTTTGTAAAGTAGCAATGGTTCTCATTAAAGAAGATTTTCCTGCACCGTTTGGCCCTAAAAGACCAAACATTCCGGAACCTATCTCCAGATTTAAGCTATCTAAAGCCTTAACGCCATTTTTATACGTCTTACTTAAGTTGTTAATTTTAAGCTTCATAATTTGTAAATATTTTGGTTGATTATAATGGATTAGTGGAAAAACCCTCTTTTTTGTTACACATTTTTATAGTCTATTTTTAAAAATAAGCGTTTTTAACAAATAAACTTTGTGATTTACTGACAATTCCAAAGTTCGTACCTTTGTATTTCATATTACAGAACGAAAATGATTGAAGATAAAAACCAGCAACGTACCAGCTTGTCTGAATTAGGAGAATTCGGACTTATAAAACACCTGACAAAAAATTTCGAAATCAACCAACCTTCCACTTTCAAAGGAATTGGAGATGATGCGGCAGTTTTGGATTTCAAAGATAAAAAGGCGGTCATTTCAACCGATTTGCTTATTGAAGGCGTACATTTTGATTTGGCATATATGCCCTTAAAACATTTGGGATATAAATCTGTCGTAGTAAATTTATCCGACATTTATGCCATGAATGCCAAACCTACTCAAATTACGGTTTCGGTAGCTGTTTCAAACCGTTTTCCCTTGGAAGCCTTAGAGGAATTGTTTGACGGAATAGCCCTGGCGGCAAAAGAGTATAATGTTGATGTGATTGGCGGAGATACGACTTCTTCTCAAAAAGGACTGATCATCAGCATTACTGCAATAGGTGAAGCAGAGGGATCTGAATTGGTGTACCGAAATGGGGCCAAATCCAATGACCTTCTTGTCGTTACAGGCGATATTGGTTCCGCTTATATGGGATTACAGGTTTTAGAAAGAGAAAAACAGGTATTTCAGGTAAATCCGAACAACCAACCCGACTTGGACGCCTATACTTATATTATAGAACGACAGCTAAAACCGGAAGCTAGAAAAGACATCCGGACTTTGTTGCATGCTTTAGAAGTAAAACCAACTTCAATGATTGATATTTCTGACGGATTGTCTTCGGAAATTATCCATATCTGCAAGCAATCTGAAGTTGGATGCAACCTATATGAAGATAAACTGCCACTTGACCCGCAGTTAATCAATGTTTGTGAAGAGTTCAACATTGACAGTACTACAGTTGCCATCAATGGTGGCGAGGACTACGAACTTCTGTTTACGATTTCTATGGACGATTATGATAAGATTAAAGGAAATCCAAATTTTACTGTTATCGGGCATATGACTCCGGAAAGTGAAGGCATACATCTGGTGACGAGAGCCAATACAAAAATTCCATTAAAAGCTCGTGGCTGGAATGCCCTGAACGGCTAATCCTAAAAAAAGGCATAAAAAAAAGCGATGGTTGGGGATCATCGCTTTTTTTATTTTTCCAATTGGATAAGCAGTAGTGTTTTGTAGGTTTAAGCCAATTTGGGGGCTAACAAAAGGGTGGTATTACTTGGTTTTACTGCTTAAACGTTCTTGGGTTTTACTTTTAATCTCTTCAATGAAAAAACTTATACTTTATTACGTTGTAAAACTACATTAGTAATTCATTAGTTGTTTACGGTTTTCCCGCATTTGTTTTACGGTTTTCCCGTAAAACTAAAAAACTATAATTCAACGTATTAATCAATTTTCCTGTCGTTCAGCAAAAAATATTCATTGTTTTTCACTACTGTTATTTTTGGCTGTTTTGACGAATCTTTACTTTCACGCCTGGCTACATTCTGCCTGGAATTCTTTTTCACATTTGTTTCGCTTTTACAGCAAAGCAAAGCTGTTAAGGTGGCTATTATGATTATGCTCTTTATTTTCATTTAATTCTATCTGTTTATCAATGCTAAGTTATTCAACAGACACTTAGAGTGTTTGCGGTTTTCCCGCATTTGTTTTACGGTTTAGCCGTATTCAAAAAATCTAAGAGCATAAAAAAAGCGGCACTTTGGGGAGTTACCGCATTTTTATTTTTTGGAATCGCAAGCAGCCGATTGATTTTTGTAGGTTAAGTCAATTTTGGGGGCTGACAAAAGGGTAATATCATTAAATTTTTTACTGCTTACTTGCTTCCGGCTCTTTAAAAAAGACGTTTTTGATTACAGTGTAAAACTAGCCATTACAGCATCTAGTTGTTTGCGGTTTTCCCGCATTTGTTTTACGGTTTTCCCGTAATCCTTTTTGTTAACACAATAAAAAAGCTGCCTTGCGGGCAGCTTTTTTTGAAGAAACGAAATAAAAAAGGTACCCCCTAATTTATTCTAACTCAAAATTACATTGCTAAATTACAGCTATTTACTACAGGCTGTTTGCGGTTTTCCCGCATTTATTTTACGGTTTAACCGCATCTGTTTAGATGAATCCTCTGAGTCTGGCTTCATTGATAAGGTCTTCATCATTTCCGCCTTTAATTTTGAACAAATCTTTCAGGTTTAGTTTTCTTTTTTCGACAGCGCTCAAAGACAGCGGTGTATGCAAAGGAATATTCTTAGTCTTTACTCCTCTTGATAAATGGTAAAGTATCTGGCGATCGTACTCGTCAATCAGATTACTGTCGCTGGATTGCTGGCTTACAAACTTAACGACCGTCTGGCTGTAATAGTTTTCATTTTTCAGTATCTTATCAAAAGCGATGAGCAACTCATCAAAAGTCAGGTCATTTTTGATGATAAGACCATTAGGGTTGATGGTCTTTATGATGTTGTTAATCTTTAGCGACTCGGTGTGCATTGTCAGCAATATTACACGACAGGACGGCAAAACTGTTTTCATCAACTTGGCAAGGTCCTCACCCGAAAGTATATTCTTTTCCTGATAGGGAGGCATACTGATATCGAAAAACGCCACATCATACGGAACTATTGCCGGGTTGGTCAGGATTTCATATGCCGACTTACAGTCGTTTGCCTGTGTGATATTGAACTCAAATTCTGCCGGGTGGTAGCCGGCAATGGTATTCTTATACGCCTCAATAATAAACGGGTGATCGTCAACAATCAGAATGTTTAGTTTTTTTGCCATGGTGTTATGTGTGTTATTTTTGATTGGTTTCCAACGGAAATGCAACCGTTATAGTGGTTCCTTTACCTATTTTTGACTTAATATCAAAAGTAGCTTCACAGGCATTTGCCCTTGAGAGCATGTTCTGAAGTCCAATGCCTTTACTTTTTTTGCTTACTGAGAATCCTACTCCATCATCTGTCACAGTTAGTCTTAATGTTTTTTCCTGTTTTATGATTTCGATCCTGACATTTTCTGCCTGTGCATATTTATTAATATTAAGTAAGGCTTCCTGAAGGATTCTATATAAGTTAATCTTGATGTAGTTTTCAATCTTTTCCCATTCAATTTCCATATCCACCACAAAAGAAACTTTCGCCTGCGAAACTGTTTCCTGCTGTTCAATCAGATTGTTTACGATTCCTATAAAATTATTGTTTAGGGCGTGCTTTTCCCGGTTAAGATCGTGTGAGATTTCACGGATATCCTGCTCTATATTTTTAAGCTCAACCAGATAATTATTTCTACTAATAATGGCGTCTTCATCCTGTCTTTTATTCAAGCTATCCAGATTTAAACGGGCCCCAAATAATCTTCCTAAAATTCCATCATGAAGTTCCTGTGCAATTCTAATCTTTTCATTAGTTCTTCCTTCTTCTATTTTATTTTGCTGATAAAGCATCATATTATATATGTCTTCGTTGGCTTTTTGTTGTGCCTGCTTTAGCATCAACTCTTTGGTTTTGGAACGCTGATTTTTGATTACAAAAAGAAGGATTCCAATCATCACAACCAACCCAAAAAAGAAAAGAATGTTTCTGTTTTGTTCCGCTAGTTTGTCTTTTTGCAGAATAATTTCGTCTGTTTCATATTCTATTCTGGCGAATTTATCTTTAGATTTACGTTCGGCACTTTGAAGACTATCGTTTATTTTTATATATTCAGCCGAATATAAAGATGACTTTTTAGGGTCAATTGCCCCTAACTGCTTTAAAGATATCAGAATATCGCCATGCTTTTTTGTCTCCCTCGCAAGTTTCAGTGCTTCTTGGGCAAATTGCATAGCTTTTACAGTATCTTTTTTTTCGGCATAATATTCAGATAAGTGTAATTTATTAAAAATTACACCAGAATTAAGTTTTAAACTGTCACGTATTCTTAAAGATACATAAAACAAATCGGGTAATTCGGAATCATGTTTAAGTTTAAATTTGGAATATGCAATATTATCAATCAATGTTGCATATAATACTGGCTTATCATTAAAAAGGTTTTTATCTTTTAAGGCCTCTTCAAACTTTTTTATAGCTTCTAAATGTCTATTTTGATTTTGATAAACATTTCCTATATTATTCAAAGACGTTGCAGCAAGATGAAACTCATCATTTCCAGTATATTTATTTGCAAGATTCAAGGCTTTCTGATGATATTCTATTGATTTATCATAATCCTTTAATTCAAAAGAAATAAAACCTAATATATTATATGCATCATAAATTTTTGATTTTTCATCTGTATCTCTCAATACATTGAGAGCTTGAATTGCCGAAAGTTCACTCCCTGAATAATCCTTTTCTAAACTTCTAAGAATGGCAATATTAACATATATACCTCCTAAATTTATCTTATCATTTAGTTTTTTGTATAGTTTTTCAGCTTTTGTGTAGTAAGCAAAAGCGCTATCTTTTACAGAAGTATTAGTATAATAATCTCCTAAATAAGTATATGCTCTGGCTGCACTAATTGTATCTTTACCTTTTTTAGATTTTTCAACAAGAACCCTTGATACTTTTTGATACTCTTCAAGATTATTCATATTGAAAAATCTATTTGCAACCTTGAAAAGATTGAGTCTATTTAAAGAATCATTTTCTTGGTTAATCAAAATCGCATAAGCTTTCTTATTGTAATCAACCCTCTTTTCATAAGGCAAATTATCATCATTAGCTAGTTTTAAATAAACTGAAAGAGTATCAGACATGCTACTACTATCTTCAAAAAAAACATTTTTTTTCTTAGAGCATCCCAAAAGTAATAGACCAATAACGAAAAAGAGGAGATAGTATTTTTTCAATAGTCCAAAGTTTATTTCCAAAAGTAATAAATCTATTGACACAAAAAAATACTAATTGCCAATCAAAGACTAACAATATTTTTAAAAATAAAAAAGCCAATACTAGAAGTATTGGCCTTTATAAATTTATTTATTAAATTATTTGTCAAGTTTTTTATTTCCCGTAATTACTTGTCCACCTCCTGTATCACCCTGCGCTTCTAATACAGCTATATTTTGAGGTTTAGTTGTACCTCCAGTATCTGGATCCAGTTTTTTATTTCCTGTAATTACCTGTCCGCCTCCTGTATCTCCTCCAGTTTCTGAAACAATAATATTATTTTGTGTCTGATTTTCAGTTGTAGTAAAAGAAGTCAATACTACTAAAGAGAATAATCCGAATGTTACAATAGCTTTTTTCATGATGTTTTTCATTTGTGGTTTAATGAATTATGTGTAAGATTTGTTCTTGAAATTAGGGTCTGTGATGTTTGATTTTCACGATGTAAAAGTACTGTGCAACTGAGAGTTATCGTAGTATTTACGGACTTGTATTGCGGAATGACGTTATTTGTTAGTGAATGATACTATTTTGATAGTGGATGCATGGTTTTTGGAAGTTTTTTGATTTTTGTAATCAAAAAACAAGAAATACAGGCCTAATTCCCTAAAAACATTGGGAGTTGAGAATTAAAAAATGATAGAAACAGAAAAACTTTAGCTTGCCTTATTAAATTTCCAAATAGCCCGAACTGGAAATTACGGCTATAATTTGGTCGATGTTGCCTTTATAGGATTTAGAGAATGGCAGTTTTGTGGTAGTATTTTTAATATAGCAGACTGCATTTCCGGTGTGGATTCTTGAAATGTAGTTGATGTTGACAATATAACTATTATGAATCCTGTAAAACTGCGACGGAAGTACATTTTCAAAATGCTTTAAGGTCTTAAAGGCAGTTATCATCTCACCATTATTAAGATGAATGTCTGTAGAATTATTATCGGCCTGGAAATACTGAATGTCTTTCGCATCTATAAAGCGATAATCACCATACGACTTTATGCAGATTGTGAGCTGTTCCGGGTCTTTTTTAATCGGATGGTCATTATCTACAAAAAAAGGCTTCTGTTCTGGCTCCCGGGGAGAACTGACAGTAGTCGAAGGAGTTGACTTTTCAAACTTTAGTATTGTTTTCCGAAAATCATTCAACTCAAATGGAGCTACCAGATAATCAAAAACCTCATGCTTGATAGCTTCCAAAGCCTGGTTACCATTTTTTGCCGTAACAACTATTTTTGGTATGTCCTTGAGGTAACGATACAGCTCATTAATAAGCGAAAGTGAAAGCTTGCTGCTTTTGTCTTTTGGGTCTATTTCCAAAAAAACCAATTGGGGCTGATGTTCTAAAATACAGTTTAAGCCATCGTCATAGTTATTCGCAGATGCAGCCAAACGAAAGTTTTGAAATCCATCAGCAAGGCTCTGGATATTCAAAACATTCTCTTGATTATCGTTAATGATAACGTACGAATAACTCATCAATAGCTTGTAACAAAATTTGTTTTTGGTAGAGCAGCATATAACTGCTTATTTTGTCAGAGCATCGTGATTAAGTCCGTAAATAAATTTTAGACTTGCGGGAATAGTAGTTTTTGGGGCTATTTTAACTATTTTAATCGGCATTCCTTCCCATAAGGGAATCATTTTCATCATTTTATGACACAAAACATCCAACTAATTTAATTTATTTGGTGCAAAAATAGGATTGTTGTTAATACATTCTTAATTTTTGTTGATATAAAAAGTAAAAGGTGCGAAAAAAACTAAAAATCATTCCGTTTTAAGCGTATTTTCTATAAGGTCTGATTTATTATGTAAAATACAAATTCATGAAAATAAAAAGGCCTCCCCATTCAAGGTCAGCCTTTCTACAAATTTGATAGCTGCTTTTTATATTTTCTGAAGCCAGGTTCTCATCGAAACTTCTTTATTGATAATATCTTTCAATTCAGAAATTTTTACACGATCCTGCTTCATAGAGTCTCTATGACGAATGGTTACCGTCTTGTCTTCAAGTGATTGGTGGTCTACCGTAATACAGAATGGTGTTCCTAAGGCATCTTGCCTTCTGTAGCGTCTTCCAACAGCATCTTTCTCATCATAGGCTACATTGAAATCCCATTTCAGGTCTTCGATAATTTCCTGTGCCAATTCAGGAAGTCCGTCTTTTTTAACTAAAGGCAATACTGCTGCTTTGGTTGGTGCTAAAACAGCCGGTAATCTCAATACAGTTCTTACTGATCCGTCTTCCAACGTTTCTTCTTTTAACGAATTAGAGAATACCGCCAAAAACATCCTGTCAAGTCCTACTGAAGTTTCCACTACATAAGGAACATAATTTTGGTTGGTTTCGGGGTCAAAATATTGCAGTTTCCTTCCGGAATGTTCTTCATGTGCTTTTAAATCAAAGTCTGTCCTGGAGTGGATACCTTCCAGTTCTTTAAAGCCAAACGGAAAATTAAATTCGATATCAGCTGCGGCATTGGCATAATGTGCTAATTTTTCATGGTCATGGAATCTATAATTTTCTTTGCCAAGACCCAGAGACAGGTGCCAATTCAAACGTGTCGTTTTCCAGTATTCGTACCATTTCATTTCTTCACCCGGCTTCACAAAAAACTGCATTTCCATCTGTTCAAATTCTCTCATTCTGAAAATGAACTGTCTGGCAACAATTTCGTTTCGGAAAGCTTTTCCTGTTTGCGCAATTCCGAAAGGCACTTTCATCCTTCCCGATTTTTGCACATTTAAGAAGTTAACGAAAATTCCCTGGGCTGTCTCCGGACGTAAGTATAAATCCATTGCATTTTCTGCAGATGCACCCAACTTTGTCCCAAACATCAGGTTGAACTGCTTAACATCTGTCCAGTTTTTAGAACCGGTTTCAGGATCAGCAATTTCCAATTCTTCTATCAGCGCTTTTACGTCTGCCAGATTTTCTGTTTCAAGCGAACGGGCCATACGTTCAAGAATTTCTTTCTTCTTTGCCAAATATTCTACAACTCTGGCATTGGTAGTGATAAATTCCTGCTCGTTAAAAGCTTCACCAAAGCGGGCTCTGGCTTTTTCTATTTCTTTTTGTGCCTTCTGATTGATTTTTTCAGCATAATCTTCAATTAGAACATCAGCACGGTATCTTTTTTTGGAATCTTTATTATCGATCAACGGATCATTAAACGCATCAACGTGCCCTGAAGCTTTCCATGTGGTTGGATGCATCAAAATAGCCGCATCGATCCCTACAATGTTATCGTGCATCTGCACCATTGCTTTCCACCAATATTCGCGGATATTTTTCTTCAGTTCAACACCGTTTTGTGCATAATCATAAACTGCACTTAATCCATCGTAAATTTCGCTTGACGGAAAAATATATCCGTATTCTTTTGCATGCGAAACTATATTTTTAAATAAATCGTCTTGTTTTGCCATAGTGCAAAAATATAAAAAGAGAATGAAAATCGCGGTAAATGCTGTTTTTTTAAACCAGAAAGTTTAAAGAAGAAGAAGACTGGTATTTCCTATAAGATGGGCTCCGGAAAATATATTGACAATGTAATTCCCTTTTATGAGATTTTGTTTGTTAGCGTCAACAAAAACGCAAACGTCAACGTCACCTTTATCATAATTGACGCTGGTTTTGGCACTGTAAAAAAGTGTCTGGTTTTTAATCTCTATTGAGGCTTTGTTTTTACTTACTATATTGGCTTTGGGATTAATAATCTGGATGAAAATCTCTTTGATTCCTTTTTCAATTCCCATGCTGTCTTCAAGAGTGAAACATACTTTTATCTGCTCTGTGTTTTTTGTCTTTTTGGTTTCCAACACTTTTTCGGACACCGTCCTGGCACCAACAGCGCTCACATTCAAAGCCCTGAGCTTTCGTTTTTCTGCCTTCGTTTCTGAACTTGCCAAAATTTCAGATTCCAGTTGACTGATTTTGTTATGAAGCTTTTCGATTTCTTTTTTATTGCTTTCGAAATCCAGCTGTTTTAGCCTGAGGATATTATTGAGTGTTTCGAGCTGTGTGCTTTTGGTGTATTTCTCTTTTGTTAGTACCGAAATATTCTCTTTCAGCAGGCTAAAATTAGATTTGACCGAATCATCTGTCTGGACTGTTTTATTTTTCAGTTCTTCCAATTCTTTTGTCAATTGCTCATTTTGCTGTAGTGCCGCATCATAACGAATCAATATTTCACTAATCTCATTGTTATGCAGTTTCCTGTCAAGTTCTATTGTGTGGGCCAGATTATCTTTTTCGGTTTTTATGCTATATAATTTTACCGCAAGAGCAGTCACCGTCAAAATAGAAACAATGGCGGTTATATTTATTAAAGAAAATACTGGCTTAAAAGACATAGTTTTTTGAAAAATTTTGGTGAAATTAACCGAACGGCTGTTGTCCACAAAAAATAATCGACCAAAAGTGAATCCATCAGGTTGAACGAACGTTTTTTGAATTATCATTTTCTCCCAATTCTTAAATAAAACTTAAAACACAACGTATCAGAAACTTATAATTAATTCTGTTTTTAAATTTAAAAAACCACAAATGAATTTGTCAAAAAATTCCTTATTTTTAAGCTGTCCATTTACAAACCAAACAGCATGTTTAAAAGCCTATTCAATCTCTTTTTCCCACAAGTATGTCTTGGCTGCGGAACATTTATGCAGCTAAATGAAACTGTAATCTGTACTTCCTGTCGGCATGAACTGCCATTGACAAACCACCATTCTGAAACAGAAAACGAAATCATCAAAAAATTTTACGGCAGAATTCCCATTGAATTTGGAGCTGCAATGTTTTATTTTCACAAAAAAGGAATTGTTCAACAGCTCATCCATAATCTCAAATACCAGAACCATCAGGAAATTGGCACTATGTTGGGCAAATGGTATGGTGAAGAATTGAAAATTTTAGAAATCGTTAAAAACACAGATTTTATTATTCCGGTTCCTCTGCACAAGAAGCGGCTCAAGAAACGGGGTTATAATCAGGTTGAGAAATTTGGACTGGCATTATCATCCCTGCTCAAAGTTCCGTACAACGACTCAATATTATACCGGAACATCTACTCAGACACGCAAACCCAAAAAAGTTTTTTTGGCCGGACTACAATTAAAAAGGACCTGTTTGATGTTGTGTTTTCAGAAATCCATCAGGGCAAACACTTCTTACTGATTGACGATGTCATCACGAGCGGAACTACTATTGAAGCCTGTGCCAAAGCTTTACTCAAAATTCCGGATGCGAAAATCAGTATTGTGGCTATGGCCTATACGCATTCCTAAGAAATAATTTTGCAAAGATTTCGTCAGCTCTAAATATAATTGTTATTTTGTAGATAAATTATTTCCTGATGTTTAGAATCCGATTTGCGTTTTTATATATTATTTTGGCCTTGTCAGTAATAAGTTGTGCAAAAAGAGGCAGCATTACCGGCGGTTTAAAGGACACTCTTCCTCCTGTTATGCGTTCCAGCGTACCAAAAAATTTCAGCACCAATTTCAACGTACAGGAAATCAGGATTACTTTTGACGAATATGTTAAAATCAAGGATGTTAACAAGCAGCTGATTATTTCACCGCCAATGAAATATCCGCCAATAGTTTCGCCAACCAATGCCAGCAAATACATTTCCATAAAAATCAAGGATACGCTCCAGCCCAATACTACTTACAGCTTTAACTTTGGAAGCAGTATTCAGGATAATAACGAAGGTAATCCCTACCAGCAGTTCAAATATGTGTTTTCTACAGGAAATGCTATCGATTCGCTTTCCATATCAGGCTTTATAAAAGACGCTTATAGCAAAAACGTAGATAATTTTGTCTCAGTAATGCTATATGAGGTAAACGAGACTTTTACAGATTCGATTATTTATAAAGAAAATCCAAGATATGTGACAAACACACTGGACAGCCTTAAAACATTTAAGCTCGAAAATCTAAAAGAAGGTAAATATTTGTTGGTTGCCCTGAAAGACCAGAACAACAATTTCAAATTTAACCCAAATACGGATAAGATTGCTTTCCATAAAGAATTTGTGACTATTCCAAACGACACTTTGTATGAAATGGAATTGTTTAAAGAAATCCTTCCTTTTAAGGCCACTAAACCTTATCAGGCTTCTGGCAATAAAATTGTCGTTCCTTATGTAGGAGATGGTAAAAACGCCGCTGTTACCTTAAAAAACAACACTGAAAATCTTCCGGTAAAAGTTACTAAATTTCCTAAAAAAGACTCGCTGCAAGTGTGGTTTAATCCTGTAAAAACAGATTCACTGCTTCTTAAAATTGACAAGGAAAAATTTAGCAAAGAGTTTACTGTAAAAATAAAAAATCAGAAGAAGGACACGCTTAGCTTCCAGGCTTCGCAGACCAGCACACTGCATTTCCGCGACCGTTTCACCATTACTTCCAGTATGCCATTGGCTACTATTGACAAATCTAAAATTACCTTAGTAAATAAAGACACGATAGCCGTTCCATTTACTACAGAATATGATGATTTTAACCAGGAAGTAAAAATTGACTTCGAAAAACAACCCTTGGAAACCTATAGGATTACTGCCCTTCCGGGTGCCTTTATTGATTATATGCAACAGGCGAATGACACCTTATCTTACCGCCTGAAGACCCAGAATATTTCCGAATATGGGAATCTCCGTATACGACTGCAAAATGTCAAACAATATCCTGTTATTGTTGAAATCACCAATTCCAAAGGCGACCTCATTGCTTCAGAGTATTCCGAAGGGAATGATGTTATTGATTTTATGGCACTACAGCCGAATCTTTTTACGCTTCGGGTAATCTATGATGAAAACAAAAACAAGATTTGGGACACTGGTAATTATCTGGAAAAACGACAGGCAGAAGAAGTCGTTTATTATCCAACAGCAATAGATGTCAGGGCCAATTGGGATGTAGACCAAACGGTCAATCTTAGCAATTGACGTTACAGTATTTCAAACGAATCTCTGTCATCCAAAAAGGCTAATTTCTGCCTGACTTCGAGCATTTGATTTTTATCGAAATCCACGATAAAAACACCTTCTGATTCCTGAGGTTTAAGTACCGGATTCCCTAAAAAATCCAGCGCTTGTGTATGGCCAATATATTCATGGTTGCTTTCGTCCCATCCTACTCTGTTAACTCCAACGGTATAGCACATATTTTCAACTGAACGGGCTTTGAGTAAAATGTCCCAGGCATTTACGCGAGGTTTTGGCCAGTTTGCAACATAGATAAGCAAATCATAGTTTTCTGTGTTTCTTGAAAAAACCGGAAATCGCAGGTCATAACAAATCAGCGGACATATTTTCCAGCCTTTATATTCCACTATTAATTTTTGCTGACCGGAAGTGTAGATTTTTTGCTCTCCGGCCAAAGAAAAGAGATGTCTTTTATCGTAGTATTGCACTTCTCCTGACGGAAAGACAAAAACGAGCCTGTTGTAATAATTGCCGTTTTCTACAATGATAAGGCTTCCTGTTATGGCTGTATTTTTATTTTTTGCCAAATCCTTTAACCATAAAAGGGTTTCGCCCTGCATTGTTTCGGCAACATTCCGAGGATTCATTGTAAAACCTGTCGTAAACATTTCAGGAAGAACAATCAAATCTGCTTCCTTGATGGAATTGATTTTTTCTTCGATATAATCCCTATTGGATTTTGGATTTTCCCAAATTAACGGTATTTGAATTAGGGCTGTTTTCATCTTTTTTATCAGCCATCCTGACCCTGCCAGGGTTTGAACCCTGGCAGGGTCAGGATGGTCGTAATTGGTTTATTTGATTGTTATTTCATCTATAAAAATAAAAGCATCGCCTCCAAAACCCTGGTGCCATTCGGGAAGCTTTCCGTACTTGTAAGCTTTAATTTTTACGTATCTGGCCTTAGTTTCAGGAATACTGCTTTCAAAAGCAGCAATCTGAACTTCGGTGTTTTTGGCGTCGAGTTTGTTTTCGATAGTTTTAACCAGCTTGAAATTATGGTTGTCTTCAGAAGTATAAAATTCAACTTTGGTTGGCATCAATATCCATGCTCTGGAATCCTGCAGGAATCGTGCAGAAAGCGAAGTCACTTTTTTGCTGTTTTTTAAGTCGATTATGGCTTCAAAATCCTGTCCCTGATAGCCTTGCCAATCTCCTTTTCGCCAGTTTTCGTTTCCAAAGATGCCATCAATCAAACCGCTGTCTCCTCCGGCATGATACTGCGGATTGTATTGCGATTGGATCGTTATTGTATAATCATTTGGTTTTTTGATAAAGTTAGCGGTTACTATACTGCTGTTTTTTCCATTTCTTTCAGCATATGCCTTAATTGCAGTTGTTTCAGTAACCTCTAATGGCTTTGTGTACTTATTCCATATTGGTTTACCAGAACGCGGTTTTGAAGGGTCTTCTATCATCCAATAAAGGACATCGTTTGGGTTTTGTGAAACGATTTCTATTTTCATTTTATCCTTGAATGACTTACTGTCTGCTTCGATTACGGGAACCGGAGTAATTTCAGGAAAAATTTCTTTTTGAGCTTTTGCCATTATTTCTTTCAAATAGCCTTTGTGTGCTTTTTTTGTGATAGTCAATACCTCATTATTTTCAAAATGAATTTTAACAGTGTCAAAATAAGGCTCAGTAAATGTCCATTCGGCATTTCCCGGTGTTACGGCATACATTCCCATTGAACTCAACACATACCAGGCACTCATTTGCCCGCAGTCTTCATTTCCTATCAATCCGTCTGGTGTATTCTTATAAAACTCATCAAGAATATAACGAACCTTTTCTTTCGTTTTTTCCGGCTTTCCAATAAAATTATACAGATAGGCCATGTGATGGCTCGGTTCATTTCCGTGTGCATATTGACCAATTAATCCGGTAACGTCAACCTGCTCACGTCCTGTCGTCTTGCTTTCGCTATTGAACATTTCATCCAGTTTGGCTTCAAATTTTTCTTTCCCGCCGTAAGCCTCAATCATTCCCGGAATATCCTGCAAAACAAAAAAAGAATACTGCCAGGAATTACCTTCAGTAAAATTATTATTTACCTCTCTCGGGTCAAAAGGTTTATCCCAACCTCCATTTTTCTTTGGACGCATAAATCCTGTTTTCCAGTCAAAAATGTTTTTCCAGTTTTGTGAGCGTTTTATAAAATACTGATAGTCTTCCTGCCTGTTGAGTATTTTGGCCATTTGTGCAATACACCAGTCATCATAAGCATATTCCACAGTTTTGGAAATACTTTCATGTTCATCATCAATACTGATAAAACCGTTTTTTTTATAGGCATCCAGTCCTAAATGGTCCAACATAGCAGAGTGTTTTGCCGCCTCAAATGCTTTTTCATAATCGAAGCCCTTTATTCCTTTAGCCATGGCATCTGCAATTACCGAAACAGAATGATAGCCAATCATACAATCTGTTTCATTAGAAGCCAGTTCCCAAACCGGTAATCTGCCACCTTGTTCGTATTGTTTCAAAAACGTATTGATAAAATCAGCCGTTCGTTTTTTATCGATTAGAGTATATAAAGGATGTGCAGCACGGAACGTGTCCCAAAGCGAAAAAACAGAATAGTAATCAAATCCTTTTGCAGTGTGTATCTGATTGTCACGACCTCTGTATTTTCCATCTAAATCCTGTGCTATATTGGGCTGCATCATCGTATGGTATAATGCCGTATAGAATATTGCCATTTTGTTTTTATCTGATGAGGACACTTCAATTTTAGACAGTTCCTTATTCCACAATTTTTCGGCTTCTGTTCTTACTTTTTTGAAATCCCAGTGGTGTATTTCAGACATATTAAGTTTCGCTCCTTCATAAGAAGTTGGCGAAAGTGATACTTTTACAAGCAATTTTTCTCCCTTTTTAACTTGTTTGGAGAAACTTATCGCTAAAAGGCTGCCTGCAAAAAACCGGTCTGTTACTTTTGCCGGTGCGAAAGCATTATTATTGACCTTCGTAATAACCATTGGCTGATTGAATTCTATTCTCGAAAACACATATTGGTCACGGGCCCAGGCTTCACTCCTTCTTAAAACTTCAATAGTTTTATTGTCAATAATTCTTACCTCTCCCATAATTAAATGGTCGCGGTGGTTCAGGTCCAGAATAATATTTGCCTGACCGGAATTATTAAACGTATATTCATGAAATCCGACTCTTGTAGAAGCCGTCAGCGCTACATCAATATCATCATCATCAAGTTTTACGGCATAGAAACCAGCTGCTGCCTTTTCATTGGAATGCGAAAATTTTGAAGAATAAATTTTATTGTCTAAAGATGGCTCTCCCATTGTAGGCATTAGCATAATATCACCAAAATCCGAAACTCCGGTACCATTCAGGTGCGTATGCGAGAAACCGTAAATTACATTATCAGAATAATGATAACCTGAACATCCGTCCCAACTTCCATCTATTCTGGTATCAGGAGAGAGCTGTACCATCCCGAAAGGCACTGTAGCTCCCGGAAAAGTGTGTCCGTGCCCTCCGGTTCCAATCATAGGATTGACGTATTGCTGGTAATTTTGGGCGAATGATAGTGTAGAAATTAATAACAGGAAAGAGAAATATTTCATTGTGTTTGTTTTGTCTTCCAAATATAAGAATATTTCGACAAAGGAATTCTTAACCGGATTTATCTCCCGATTAAAAAGCCATAAAAAAAAGGCGCATTTAAAAATGCGCCTTTACTATTTATACTTACAGATTATTATTTCAAGCTTGCTGCCAAATATTCCCTGTTCATTCTTGCGATGTTCTCCAAAGAAATTCCTTTTGGACATTCTACTTCGCAAGCACCTGTATTGGTACAGTTTCCGAATCCTTCCTCATCCATTTGGCGAACCATGTTCAAAACACGCTGCGTAGCTTCTACCTTCCCTTGCGGTAACAGAGCATACTGTGATACTTTTGCACCAACAAAAAGCATAGCAGAACCGTTTTTACAGGTAGCTACACAGGCACCGCATCCAATACAAGCAGCTGCTTCAAAAGCACGGTCTGCATCATGTTTAGGTACTGGCGTTGAATTGGCATCAATAGTGTTTCCTGAAGTATTTACAGAAACGAAACCTCCTGCCTGTTGGATTCTGTCAAATGCACTTCGGTCAACAACCAAATCTTTGATTACCGGAAAAGCCTTACTTCTCCATGGTTCCACATAAATTGTATCGTTGTTCTTGAACATACGCATGTGCAACTGGCAAGTCGTAATTCCTGTATCAGGACCGTGAGCCCTACCATTGATAAACAGTGAGCACATACCACAGATTCCTTCGCGGCAATCATGGTCAAAAGCTACAGGTTCCTGTCTTTCCGAAACCAATTGTTCGTTCAATTGGTCAAGCATCTCAAGAAAAGAGCTGTCAGTTGAAACATTATCTAATTTATAGGTCTCGATTTTCCCTTTTTCTTTGGCATTTTTCTGACGCCAAATTTTAAGGTTTATGTTTATAAATTTTGATGAAGCCATAGTAGTGATTATTTGTAATTACGAGCCGCAATTTTTATAAATTCATAATTCAGTTCTTCTTTGTGGAGTACTTCTTTATTGATGTCGCTTCCCTGGTATTCCCATGCTCCAACAAACTTAAAGTTTTCGTCATCACGTAGGGTTTCTCCTTCAGCATCCTGATACTCCTCACGGAAATGTCCTCCACATGATTCTTTTCTTTGCAAGGCGTCCATTGCCATCAATTGTCCTAATTCCATGAAATCAGCTACTCTAAGTGCTTTTTCCAATTCAGGGTTCAATTCATCTGCACTTCCGGGAACGTATACTTCTTTGTAAAATTCTTTACGCAAAGCATCAATTTCTGCTACTGCTTCTGACAGACCTTTTTCGTTTCGTCCCATTCCTACTTTATTCCACATGATGTTTCCTAAAGCTTTGTGGAAATGGTCTACTGATTTTGTACCATTATTGTTGAGGAAGAAGTTAATCGAGTCTTTCACTCTTTTTTCGGCCTCGTCAAATTCCGGTGAATTGGTAGGAATTTTTCCGGTACGGATTTCATCAGCTAGGTAGTTAGAAACCGTATATGGCAATACGAAATATCCGTCAGCCAATCCCTGCATCAAAGCAGAAGCTCCTAATCGGTTTGCACCATGGTCAGAGAAGTTTGCTTCTCCAGCTACGAAACAACCCGGAATTGTAGACTGCAGGTTATAATCTACCCAAACACCACCCATTGTGTAGTGAACGGCAGGATAAATTTTCATTGGAGTTTCATATGGGTTTTCGTCGGTAATTTTTTCATACATCTGGAAAAGGTTACCGTATTTTTCTTCTACCCACTGTTTTCCTAATTTGATTATTTCTTCATCTGTAGGATGGTGATTTCCTTGTGCATAAGCTGCCTGACGGCCTTTGCTCTTAATTTCAGAAGCAAAGTCAAGGTAAACTCCTTCATTCGTGTCGTTGGCTTCAATTCCGAAACCGGCATCGCAACGCTCTTTTGCAGCTCTTGAAGCCACGTCACGAGGCACTAAGTTACCAAATGCAGGATATCTTCTTTCTAAGTAGTAATCTCTATCTTCTTCGGCAATTTGTGTCGGTTTCAATTTTCCGGCACGAATTGCTTCTGCATCTTCTTTCTTTTTAGGCACCCAGATTCTTCCTGAGTTACGCAATGATTCTGACATCAGAGTCAGTTTCGATTGGTTGGTTCCATGAACCGGAATACAGGTTGGGTGAATTTGTACATAACAAGGGTTAGCAAAATAAGCTCCCTGTTTGTGGATTTTCCAGGCTGCAGTTACGTTACTTCCCATTGCATTTGTAGAAAGGAAATATACGTTTCCATATCCACCGGAAGCAATGATAACGGCATGTGCAGAATGTCTTTCGATTTCACCGGTAATCAGGTTACGGGCAATGATTCCTCTTGCTTTTCCATCAACTTTTACCAGGTCAAGCATTTCATGACGGTTGTACATTTCAACACGTCCTAAACCAATTTGTCTTGACAGGGCTGAATAAGCTCCCAAAAGCAACTGCTGTCCGGTTTGTCCGGCAGCATAAAAAGTACGCTGTACCTGTGTTCCTCCAAAAGAACGGTTGTCCAGCAATCCGCCATAATCGCGGGCAAAAGGCACACCTTGTGCTACACACTGGTCGATGATATTTCCGGAAACTTCGGCAAGACGGTGAACGTTTGCTTCTCTTGCACGGTAATCTCCTCCTTTTATCGTATCATAGAATAAGCGATAAATACTATCGCCATCGTTTTGGTAATTTTTAGCGGCATTGATACCTCCCTGAGCTGCAATGGAGTGGGCTCTACGTGGAGAATCCTGGAAACAAAATGCTTTCACATTGTATCCCATCTCCCCTAAAGAAGCAGCAGCAGAAGCTCCAGCCAAACCTGTACCAACAACAATCACATCAATTTTAGGCCTGTTATTAGGCGCTACCAATTTAAGATGATTTTTATGGTTGGTCCATTTTTCTGATATATGTCCTTCTGGAATTTTAGAATCTAAACTCATATCTTGTTCGTGTGTTATTTAGCAAAAAAGTGAATGTAAACCGGAATAATTGCGAAAAGAAGCGGTACGATAACCGAAAAGGCTTTACCGAAACCTTTAATTACTCCGTTATATTTTGGGTTATTTGCTCCTAATGATTGGAATGCGCTGGCAAAACCATGCCATAAGTGGAAAGACAATACGAACATTGCAATTACATATAGTATTGTTGCGATTAGGCCGTATTCAGAGTCTTTAAAGAATTCAAAAGTAATTTTATGCAAATCTTTATAGCCCTCGCCTATTTTAAGTCCGCTTTTAGAGTCAAAAAACTCTGTTCTGTGTTCAATTTTCACATCACCGCTAGTCACAAATTCCTGAGGAATGTAACTACCATCAACCATCACATACACCTGTGAATCACCATTTGCAACAGACTGCAATGGCATATTCTTATCAAAATGCATTACCGCCCAAAAGTTAACCATGTGCGTTACGATAAAAACCAAAATCAAGGTTCCTAAAACCGCCATGTTTCTTGAAGCCCATGTTGAATTTGCTGAAGGATTTTCCATTGCATACCGGATAGGCCTTGCTTTTCTGTTTTGAACAGTCAGGAGAATACCGTCTACTGCGTGAAAAAGAATTGAAATGTACGTCAGGTAAGAAAGCAGCTTTACCACGGGGTTTGTGGTCATAAACAATGCATATTGATTGAAGTGCAGTGCATCGCTAAAAATCAATTGCAGGTTTCCAGCTAAATGTCCTACTAAAAACAAGCATAAAAATAAACCTGTTAGAGCCATCCAGTACTTTTTTGCCAGTGATGACTTTAAGATTGCAGATTTTGCCATAAGAGTTGTTTGTGTGTTTTAAAAAATCACACAAAAATAACGCATATTCAAATTAACTACAACCTTTTCGGATTATTTATAATCAGTATAAAGTGAATATCTTTTGCAGTAAAAGAGGCTTAAAATTTCATTACCAATAATTTTAAGCGTCAATAATTACTAAAAGAAAAATAAATCGCAAAAAACACCTCTTTCAATTACGTTAAAATCAGTCGGAATTCCAGTATTTTTAGAAAGTTTTGGTCACATCTTCGTCGGTTACGATTATAAAATCGGCCAACTTTAGATTTTCTTTTTCGATTTTCGAGATATCTTTTTGAGAAACCGTAGCAATGGTCATTATTTTCAAACTCGGATTTTGACGTTTCAAATACCAATTAATCCCTTCGAAATTATCGCTGTGATAGGTTCCGTTATAGTGCACAAAAACCGTATTTGGCTTTAAATTTTTTAAAATAAAATACGCCATTGTAGCATCTTTTACCGCCTGTGCTTTTGGCATATTTTCATGGGCATGGTCGCCCATCATACTAAGCATTTTTACATATCCGGGAAGATTCTTATCATAGGCTATTGGCAAAGGCGCTATCCATGTTTTTTCCTTTGCAGACAGTTTGTCTAATGCTTCAAAACCTTGTTTGTACACCAAACTGGCATATCTTCTCGGGATATTAGCCGCCACAAAGGTCAGGTTTTTAGATTTTGCAAAATCCACCAACGGCTTATAGTCGGTTTTGTGGTTGTTCCAAAGCCTTGCCAAAGTGTCGAATGCTTTTTGATTGATTTCTCCTTTCAAATATTGGTTGAGTTGCTTCTGGTTATCTGCTTCTATCATTTCTGCACCCAGAACCAATGACTTTTTTTCCGCCAGGTCTTTCGTAAATTCCAGCTGTAGCCAGTGTACAACAGAATTATCATGGTGTTCTCCAAACAAAACAACTTCAGCATCTCCTGCTTCTTTCAACATTTTTTTATAAGTCGTTTTCTTCCCGTTTTTATCATACAATTGGTACGGAAGCTTGTCCTGAGCTACTAAATTGAACGAAACGGCCAGAGCAAGTATGTGGAAAAAATATTTCATTTTGTGCGTTTTAAAATCTAGCGCTAAAATAGCCATAAATAGGCCGACAGCAAAATGAAAAAACCGAATTACCAATTTCTCTAAAGCCCGGTTTTAAATCTGTAAAAATCCTATTATCTGCTGTTTGCCATTATTGAAATTGCCTTTTTTTATTATAAAATGCAGAATACCGGTTTACCAGACTTCACTATTTTTAGGTAATTTTGCTTTTATGAAAACAGCTCCTTCTATTTTTTTAGACTATCTCACGGTATTTTCCAATACTGATGATGATTCATTTCCGGAGTTGCTTGAAAAATCAAAAAACGCCTTTACTTATCTGCCTTTAAAGAAAAACGACTTTTTTGTAAAAGAAGGTGAGATTTGCCAACATTTCTGCTATATCGAAAGCGGCATTCTGCAACATGCTATTATGGTTGATGGTGAAGAAAAAACAACCTATCTGGCATTGCGCAATTCTGTCACCAGCTCCTTAAACAGCTTTTTATTTGGGAAACCATCCCGAAAAAGCATCAAGGCGATTTCAGATTGCGGTTTGTGGATTGTAGACCTGCCTACTTTTAAAAACCTGATTGAAAACAACGAGGCTTTTCACCAGTTTTATTACAATCTGATTGAAAAACAGCTCTGCCTTATCGATGATTACCGTATTGACCTCCTAACCTTATCTCCGGAAGAACGTTACAGAAAACTACTTTCAACAGAACCCAAACTGCTTCAGGAGGTCCCTTTGCATTACCTGGCTTCTTTTCTCGGGATTTCTTCCCGACACATGAGCCGTATTCGAAAAAACATAAAATAACGCCATTTGGCTACTTGCCAAAAAATATCTTTCGCTACTTTTGGGAATACAATCTTCAAAAGTTTTTATTTATGAAATACCATCAGATAGACCGTCAGCTTTTTATCAAAAACCGACAAAAGTTCACGGCTCATATGAAACCAAACAGTGTTGCCGTTTTTAATTCCAATGACATTTATCCTGTTTCTGCAGACAGCACGCTGCCTTTTGCCCAACATAGAGATATTTTTTATTTAAGCGGCATTGACCAAGAAGAAAGCATACTGCTTCTTTTTCCGGATGCACCATACGAACACTTAAAGGAAATTCTTTTCCTAAAAGAAACAAACGAACATATTGCCATTTGGGAAGGCGAAAAACTAACCAAAGAAAGAGCTTTTGAGGTTTCCGGAATCAAAACCGTAATCTGGTTGCAGGATTTTCATAAGACCCTAAAAGAAATTATGGCTTATGCCGACACGATATATATCAACACCAATGAACACTATCGTGCAACGATTGAAACCGAAACCCGTGAAGCCCGTTTTGTAAAATGGTGGAAAGAAAATTATCCTGCCCATAAAGTAGAAAAATCAAATCCGATCCTGCAACGCCTGCGTTCTGTTAAAGAAAGTGAAGAAATTGACCTGATTCAGCAAGCCTGCAACATCACGGAAAAAGGATTCAGAAGATTATTGTCTTTTGTAAAACCTAACGTAACGGAATATGAAATTGAAGCCGAACTGATTCATGAGTTTATCCGAAACCGTTCCAAAGGATTTGCCTATACGCCAATTATTGCTTCCGGAAATAACGCAAACGTATTGCATTATATCGAAAATAATCAGCAGTGTAAGGCAGGCGATTTAATCTTGCTGGATGTGGCTGCTGAATATGCCAATTATTCCAGCGACCTGTCCAGAACGATTCCTGTTTCAGGCCGTTATACTGAAAGACAGAAAGCTGTTTATAATGCCGTGTTGAGAGTGAAAAATGAGGCTACGAAAATGCTTGTTCCGGGAACGCTTTGGAAACAATATCATGTAGAGGTTGGTAAATTGATGACTTCCGAATTATTAGGATTAGGACTAATTGATAAAGCCGATGTACAAAATGAAAATCCGGATTGGCCGGCCTATAAAAAATATTTCATGCACGGAACTTCTCACCACATGGGATTGGACACGCACGATTACGGTTTACTTCACGAACCGATGCAAGCCAATATGGTATTTACCGTAGAACCCGGAATTTATATTCCTGCTGAAGGATTCGGTATCAGGCTGGAAGATAATGTTGTTGTACAGCAAAGCGGGGAACCGTTTAACCTGATGCGAAATATTCCTATTGAAATTGAAGAAATTGAAAGTTTGATGAATCAGTAGATTTTAGATTGCAGATTTGTGATTTATGATTGTAGATTTATGATTTAAGACTTTGGACTTGAGACTTTGGACTTGAGACTTGAGACTTTAGACTTAAAATTTTGAAGGCGGCTTGCTGATTGCGGGCCGCTTTTTTTTTGCCACAGATTAAGAGATTTTGATGATTCTTGAATCTGTGTTAATCCTTTAATCTGCGGCAAAAAAATATAATTTTTAAAAAAAGGAATTTACCTTTGCAAAACAAACTAAGCGCTTTGAAACAGATAATCTACAAAAACACAACTATTTCTTATACTGATTCCGGGAAGGGAACTGCTATTGTATTGCTTCATGGTTTTCTGGAAAACAGTAGCATGTGGACACATTTTATTCCTGAATTTTCTAAGAAATACAGGATTATCTGCATTGATTTGTTAGGTCATGGAGCGACTGAACCAATGGGTTATGTGCATTCTATGGAAGATAATGCCGATGCCGTTCATGCAGTATTATCAGAGCTAAAAATCAGAAAGGCTGCTTTTGTAGGACATTCAATGGGCGGCTATGTTGCGCTGGCTTTTGCCGAATTGTATCCTGACGCCGTCAAAGGAATTGTTTTACTCAATTCAACATCCAGAGCCGACAGTGACGAGCGCAAAGCAAATCGTGACCGCGCCATCAAAGCAGTAAAACAGAATTATACTAATTTTGTCCGCCTTTCTATAGCCAATCTGTTCAGCGAAAATAACCGCGAAAGACTGGCTGATGAAATTGAAAACGTAAAAGAAGAGGCCCTAAAAACACCTTTGCAAGGAATAGTAGCATCTCTTGAAGGCATGAAAATCAGAAAGGATCGTGAAGTTATATTGCATTTTGCTCCTTATCCAATTTTATTGGTTCTTGGCAAAAGCGATCCGGTCTTAAATTATGATGAGAACATTGAACAGATAGAAAATACTTCGGCAAAATTGCTTTCTTTCCCTGACGGACACATGAGCCCTATTGAAAACCGCGAACAGCTCAAGAAAGAATTGCTGGATTTCTTTAAAAGCATTTAAAGTTTTTCCCTAAAAGGAATATCCTTATCCAGAATTTCATTTAAAAGCAAGACCAGCTGTTCAATATAGTTACCGGATATTTCTTCATTTACGACTGAAATTTCGGTTTTATCAATTTTAAACTGAAATGGCAGGAAGCCCGATTTCAGGTTTTTAAACGAAATAATCCCAACTTCTATTTCTTGCCCTTCCAAATGAGGCTCATACATAAAGGCATACGCCAATACCTGGATAATCTTGTCATTTTTTATTTCCTCTGTCAGCTTGTCCCATTGTTTTAGCGTAACTTCTTTACCATCGACTTTACCCGTCTTGTAATCGATAATTCTGATTTTTCCGTTTCGTTGTTCTATCCTGTCTACATTTCCTTTAATCAATACCGGATAAGGCAGATCTGGATGCTCCAAAAGCCTTTCATAAGTATGTTCCAAGGCGACTATCTTTACAGCATTATCATCACTTTTTTCAATTTCCTGCAATTCCAGTTTTAGGAAATTAAGAACGTTCCTTTTCGCTACTTCAAAAGCAAGTAGGTTTCGTCCCTTTTTGATTTCTCCTTCTTTGTAAACAATCTTAAATTGCTTCAGCACTTCCTCATCAATCTTCTTTATGCAATTTTTGATGTCCTCTGCCGATAAAAATTTACCGATGTAAGGTTCATACAAAACACGCAATGTTTCGTGTATGATGGTTCCCAATGTATTTAAGGCGATATTCTCTTCAACTTCTTCTACTTCACTAATGCGAAGAATCTTTTGCGTATAGAACTGTATCGGGTTTCGGATATAGCTTGTCAAAGCCGATGGTGAAAAGCCTTTTTCCGCAATTTCTTTAAGGCGCTGCATTACGCTTTCCGATTTCGGTATTACTATGGGGCGATAGGCCACATCAGGCAAAGCAGCGTTGTAAATTTCATGCGTTATGTTATGGTTTTTCTGTTTTTCGACCTCCAACTGAGTAATGAACCGGCTCTTTTCTCCACCATCCAATCCTTCACTTTCTGTATTGTAAAGCAGATAGATGTTTTTTGCCCTTTGCAGCAAATGATAAAAGTGATAGGTATAGATAGCGTCTTTTTCTTTAAACGTTGGCAATCCCAATTCCCGTTTGACATCATAAGGTATAAATGAATTTTGGGATTTTCCCGCAGGAAATTTTCCTTCGTTCATTGAAGTAACGATAACCGTTTCAAAATCCAGAACACGGCTTTCGAGCACACCCATAACCTGTAATCCGTTAAGCGGCTCACCTTCAAAAGAAACTTCGGCCAGGTCAATAATTTGCTTATAAACCGCAAAAAGGGTTTCTATGGTGTCAATATGCCTGTGTTTTGAATAATAATTTATTAGCTTATTGATTACCTTAAAAATGGAATATACGAATGCCTTTGTTATTTTTTCTCCTTCATCATCATTACTCAAATTGGATTTTATCTGAAGTAAGAGACCGGAAATCGTTTCCAAAACCGGCATTGAACCCTTGTCCCATTTTCGGAATAGCAATAAAAACAAATCGCTTTGGCTCTGATTCAGCTCAAAAAGCTTGTTATAGGTAATAAAGGTATAATTATTCTGATTGATGGTATTGACCAGGTCGGATGTTTTTGAATAAGGTTCAATTAACGGATGCGTGAGTACATCCAAAACATCTTTATAATAGAAAACGTAACTGTTCGGATTTCTGGAAAGTGCATTGGAATGCAGCTTAAACAGTTTTGCTATTAAAATTTGGGCAGGATTATTTTTCCCTGAATATCCCATTGTTATGTTCATTGCAGCTACAGAAGACGGCAGGGAATAGAGCAACGGCACCAGCAGATTTTCTTCTCCCAGTACAACTGCTGTTTTATTTAATGTGGTTTCTTTTCCGGCATGTTCTTCCACAATTTTCCCTGCAATTTTTGCCTGACCAATAGTTTTGGGCGTGCCAATTATCTGTATGTTTTTATGCTGCTTAAAATCATCTACAATCCATTCAAAGGGATGGCTTTTGTAATGTTTCCAGTTTTCTTTGAAACGTCTTAAAAATAGTCCGGCATCATGGAATGGGTCGTTTAGGAAGGTTTCGTCGGCATCCCAAAAAATTCTGGCTTTTTCGGTTGCCAATAAATGCTGTACGATTTTTTCTTCGGAAGCATTCAGGGCATTGAATCCGGCAAAAAGAAATTCTTTCCTGCCAATGGCATTTGTGAAATGATTGAGGTTCTTAACAGATTCTCTGTAAATCAACCCCTGATAGCCAATTCCTTTATTTAAGAGATGGCTGTATAATTCTTCATAATATTTAGGAAGCAGACTCCAAAACTGAAGGTAATTATCAATCATTGGAGTTCTTTTCTCGGCATCTACAGACCAATGTTTGATGTCTTCAATGTCCTTGAGATAGGAAAGCACATGGTTGGGTTCTAAAAGATACCTGTCTATTTCATTAAAATCCTGTAAGAGGGTTTTGGCCCAGTTGGCAAACAATTCAAAAGGCTGCTGTTTTTCTTTGCTGGTAATACTCAGATACACCTCATAGAATTCAAATACGAGTTCGATACTGTCAATAGAACGGATTCCGGCTATGTCCTGAATAAAGTCTTCAATACTGATAATTTTAGGAGCAAAAATGGTGTTTTCGGTCTTATTTCTTAAGGCTTCAATAAGAAAAACCTTAGCTCTTTTGTTTGGCAATACGACTACCAGATTGGACAAGGTGTTGGTACTCCCATCCACTATTATAGAAGCGATTTTATCTAAAAACGTAGTTTCTGCCATAGGATAAAAATAAAAAAACGCCCCGATAAATCGAGGCGTTTTTAAAACTATTTAGGTTAAAATTAATCTTTGATCAATTTTACTTCAACTCTTCTGTTGTTAGCTTTACCTTTAGCAGTTTTGTTAGTATCGATTGGTCTAGTTTCACCGAAACCTGTAGATCTCAATCTAGAAGATTCGATTCCGTTTTCAATCAAGTAGTTTTTAACTGCTGCAGCTCTGTTTTCAGAAAGCGTTTGGTTTAACGCGTTAGAACCGTCGCTGTCAGTGTGTCCTTCAATAGAGAATCTTGAAGTTGGGTATTCTTTAAGGATAGCGTTGATAGCTTCCAATACTGGCATAGTTTCTGGTTTGAATGTAGACTTACCGCTGTTGAACAAGATAGTTTTAGCGTAAGCATTCAATTTGTTAACCTGCTCTTCAGTGATTTCTGGACAACCGTGGTTAGCAACTGTACCTTTCACATCTGGACATCTGTCATCTTTATCGAATACACCGTCACCATCTCTATCTGGCCATGGGCATCCACCATTTTCTTTTGGTCCTTTAACATCTGGACATTTGTCAACATTGTCAGCAACACCGTCACCGTCTCTGTCTGGACATCCGTTCATAGCTTTAGTACCTGCTTCGTTTGGACAAGCATCATCTTTATCAGGAATACCGTCACCGTCAGTATCAGGACATCCTTGGAAAGCTGCTAAACCAGCAACTTCTGGACAAGCGTCATCTTTATCAGGAATACCGTCACCGTCAGTATCAGGACATCCTTGGAATTGTTTTAGACCAGCCTGGTCTGGACAAGCATCATCTTTGTCATAGATTCCGTCACCGTCAGTATCTTTACCTCCAAATTTGAAAGTAAGACCTGCAAAGTGCTGGATGTGAGTTGGAACGTCTCCGTTTGGACGTCTCAAGTTCTCATCAAATGAGTGCTTGTAAGTAGATTGAAGTGTCAAACCTACAGTTTCTGTAAACCATAAAGTCAAACCTAAACCTCCGTTTACTGTTCCGTAGCTAGCATCACCAAAGAAAGTGTAACCACCTCCAACGTGAGCGAAAGGATCAATAACTTTAGAGTTGATCAAGTCCATGAAGCTGTACTTAATAACACCATCAACTGCGTAATACATCAAATCACCAGGATTAGTAGTTTCAAAAGTAGTGTAAGTTCCAGGAACTTTATTCACAAATTTATCAATTCTGTTCACAGATCCTGTTACTCCGAAAGAGAATCCAGAACCTATGTATCTAGATACATTCAAATAAGAAACTGAAGGCAAAATGTTCCAGTTGTCTTTTGCATTGAAAAAATTCGAAAACTGATCTTCAAATTTCTGAGCTGCACTAAATCTTGTATCTACAGCATTAGCTCCAAAGGAAATAGCCCATGGATTGTCGCTATCCTGTGCATTGGCATTTAAGCCTACAGCTAACAACATAGCAGCAAAAATTTTGTTTAGATGTTTCATACTTAATTTTATTAGATTACAATACGTTAATTAAGACAAAAGTAATATGTTAAAAGGTAATTACAAAGATTTATGTTAAAAAATTAACTCAAATTTAGTTAAAACTCATTTTATATTACATTTAACCTTTTTCCTACAGTCGTAAATGCCTGAATAGCAGCATCTAAGTGTTCTTTTGTATGTGCTGCGGAAAGTTGTACACGAATCCTAGCTTTGTCTCTTGGCACAACCGGAAAGAAAAATCCTATTACATAAATTCCTTCTTTTAACAATTCATTGGCCATATTTTGTGATAATTTGGCATCATAAAGCATTACAGGAACAATGGCAGAATCTCCATCTATTATATCAAAACCGGCTTCTTTCATTCCTTTTTTAAAGTAATTGGTGTTCCATTCCAGCTTATCTCTCAAAGTAGTATCTTTTTCTAAAAGTTCAAAAACCTTGATTGACGCACCTACGATTGAAGGCGCCAAAGAATTTGAAAACAAATAAGGTCTTGAACGTTGGCGCAACAGTTCAATGATTTCTTTTTTGGCTGTTGTGTAACCGCCCATAGCACCACCCAAAGCTTTTCCGAGTGTTCCCGTAACGATGTCCACTCTTCCCATCACACCTTTGGCCTCCAGGGTTCCTTTTCCTGTGGCACCTATAAATCCTGCAGCATGGCATTCGTCTACCATTACCAAAGCATCATATTTATCTGCCAGGTCACAAATCTTGTCTAATGGCGCCACTAATCCGTCCATGGAGAAAACACCGTCAGTAACGATAATCTTAAAACGATGGCCGGCTTCATTTGCTTTGATTAGCTGCTGCTCCAGGTCTTCCATGTTACTGTTTTCATAACGGTAACGTGCGGCCTTGCACAAACGGACACCGTCTATAATGGAGGCATGGTTTAAAGAATCGGATATAATCGCATCATTTTCACCGAATAAAGGTTCGAAAACACCTCCGTTCGCGTCAAACGCTGCGGCATATAAGATAGTATCTTCGGTTCCGTAAAAATCGGCTATCTTTTTTTCCAAAGTTTTGTGGATGTCCTGTGTTCCGCAGATAAAGCGAACGGACGACATTCCGAAACCGTGTGTATCCAAAGCATCTTTGGCTGCCTGAACCACTTCCGGATGCGACGATAGTCCGAGATAGTTATTGGCGCAGAAGTTCAATACTTTTTCTCCTGTCGAAATTGTGATTTCTGCTCCTTGAGGCGAAGTAATTATTCTTTCTTTTTTGAAAATCCCATTGTCTTCTATGGTTTGCAATTCTTCTTGCAGATATTGCTGGATTTTTCCGTACATATTTTCTGTATTTGGTTTTTATTTTTCGATGCCAGGTATCGTTCGATATATGGCTTTTCCTGATTTTACAAATTTACTACATTTACTTCTTCTCCGATATATACCAATGCTTTTTTGGCAACCTGAAATCCCATTTTTTCTATTGCCTGTTCGTAGGCTTCCAACTGTTGCAGGTATTTCCGGTTGTGAGAACCGGTTTTATAGTCAAGCAGGTATACTTTATTATCTTGCGCCATAACCATTCTGTCCGGCTTGATAGGTGTTCCTTCTTTCCGGATAATAGTTTGCTCATTCATGACATTATTGCCTTCTGCAAAATAATCCATAAGTTCCGGATGGCCCAGTATCAGGGAAATGGTTTTGGCCACCTCTTCTTGCTGGCTTTCAACTATCAGTCCGTTTTCTATTGCTTTGGTGAGTGCCAGCCCGACATCGGAAGCGGTTCCGATATACGAAAGTATTTCATGGACAATATTCCCATATTCAATAGCCTTTTGCTGATGTGTTCCCCACATTAAGGATTCACGCTGGGCAATCTTTATGTTTTTGGGGTCCAGTACTTCCCTGACAAAAGGAATTTTTCGTGCCTCTTCCCCGATTGGACTTTTATGGGAGATTCTTTCCGGGCTTCCAATTTCATATTCATGCTTTTGGATGTCGAAACCGACAAATTTTTCGAGATAATTTATAAAAAAAAGCGCCATGTTATTTTTAGGCAATTCTCCTTTTGCAGAAAGGTTCATGCTTGAAATAATATAAAGCTGTTCTTCGGCACGGGTCAGCGCTACATAGAGTACGTTGACATTGTCAAGCAAATCTTCCTGTTTTTTTTGCTGATAGACTAAAGAAGCTTCTTCTCCAAAACCTTCAACAGCACTGCTGTTATCAATCAACACCCTTGGCAATTCAGAAATATTATCTTCACTGTCCAGCCATAATTTGTCTTTAGGCCGTCTGGAATAATCTTCTTCCGCAAACGGAAAAATTACTACCGGAAACTCCAATCCTTTGGATTTGTGGATGGTCAGGATGCGAACTGCATTTTTTCCTTCAGGAGACGGAATACTGAATTTATGGCCATTTTTCTCCCAATAAGAGAGAAAATCTGTAATGCCTGCCTGGTTTTTGATATCTCTTTCCAAAACCAAATCAAGAAAATACTGAATGTAGGCATTGTTCTGTTTCAGATTTATAAACTTTGATATGATACTTTCTACGGCTTCATATAACGACTTTCTTCTAAGCTCCTGAAACGACAGCGAAATATCAAACGACATCAGCCAATTTTCGAACTCTTTTTCATTTCTGTTTTCCATACCCTGGAAAATAAAGTCATGAACCGGCAATTGTTTCTGTACATATTCTCCTATATATTGTAGCAAATAGGCTTTTGCTTCAAGATTGCTGCTGTTGTTCAGATAGCGGAGCACATTCAGTATGAAGATGACTTCGGTAGCGTTTTCAATCATCAAGGTTTCAGAAGAAAGAATAGGTATTCCCTGCTCTGTCAGATATCCGGCCACGGCTATTCCCTGGTCGCGCCTTCTTGTCAGTATAGCTATGTCTTTGTATTCAAATCCTTGTGCAAGCGATTTTTTGATGGCAACCAGTGTCGCCTGTACATACTGTCTGGTTTTGTCTGGAGTTTCTTCGTCGTCACCTTCCGCTTTTTCAATTTTAGGTAGAAAGGAAATATTGATATAACCGCCAATTTTGGAGTTATGTTCCTGATGGCTATGGTTTTCATAAAGATTTTTATAATCCGGATTGGTAAACTGTTCCGATATCATCTTGAAAAATCCGTTATTGAACTGAATGATTTCTGAATAACTTCTGAAATTCCTGTCCAGATGTTCAATTTTCTTATCCGGATTGTTAAACGGATTATGTTCCTTGCTCAATTCGATAAACTGTTCTGCCTTACCGCCGCGCCAACGGTAAATAGATTGTTTTGGATCACCTACAATCATTAGCGAGCCTCTTTCTCCCTGCAAATCTTCACTGGAAAGCGCATTGTCAATTAGCGGGATAAGGTTCTGCCATTGCATTTCTGAAGTGTCCTGAAATTCATCAATAAAAAAATGCTTGTATTTTTCACCCAGCCTTTCGTAGATAAAAGGCGCCGGCTGATTTTGGATTTCTTTGTAGATGATGGCGTTAAACTCCGAAATCGACAGTATGTTCTGCTCCTTCTGAATTTTTGACAATTCCTGGCTTACCGTATTGAGCAATGACAGCGGTGTGATATTTTTCAGAAAAGCCATATAAAAGGCCATTTTTTCCTGATTTTTATAAACCCGTTTTAAAAGGGAAAGCAGTTCGGGAATGATGCCTTCAATAATTTCCTTGTCTTTTGCCGTTTTATTTATTTTAATGTCTTCGGCTTCGTGATAGGTTTTGTTTTTGGGGTTGAACCTGCCTTCTCTGATGCTTTGCAGGTGTTTGGGGAAATAGCCTCCTGAAAAGGATTTTTCATCTACTCCCGCCGCCGTTATTACAGCAATGGCTTCTTGTGCCAAAACGGCACATTCTGCTTCAAGGTCTGTAACTATCTGTTGGATTTTCTTTTTTATTTCTACGAACTCTGAAATGGATTTATCCTGGAAATGGACAATTTCATTCCGGTTGTTTTCATTGAGCAGGAGTTTTCCGGTGTCAAGAATTTCTCTTGTCACGTCCCAGCTTTTGTCATCATCGGTTTTTTCCATCGTAAAATCCACCAAAAGCTTCGTGAGTGTTTCATCTTCTCCGGCTTGTGCAATAATAGCATCTACGGCTTCCGTCAAAAGATTATCGGTTTCTAACGAAACGTCAAAAGTGATAGGCAAGCCAAGGTCATGTGCAAAGGCACGGATGACCTTATGGGTAAACTTGTCTATTGTAGAAATATCAAACGAAGCATAATTATGGATGATGTTTTTGATAATCTGCCTGGCTTTTATTTTAATATCAGTGGCATTCAACGCGGTTTCCTGCTGTATGGCCTCCATGAGTTCTACCGCTTTTGGAGCGGGTTCGTCTTTAGCAAATTCTGAAAGACTGGAAACAATCCTGCTTTTCATCTCGCCTACGGCCTTATTGGTAAAAGTAATGGCAAGGATATTCCTGTAAGCATCATTTTTGGGTGATGTCAGGAGTATTTTCAGGTATTCTTTTACCAGCGTAAAAGTTTTTCCGGAACCGGCTGAAGCGTCATATAAGGTGAATGCGGTTTTGTGCATTTTATTCTTTTATCAGTTTTTTCTCTAACAACATGCCTTTTAATTGTGTGCCTCCCCAACCTTGGGAAAGGTTTTTATTAACAGCCAATGTATTGACAACTTCTACATTAATTGTGTCTTCATTATAGTCAAACAATGTTTTTACAATTTCCAGATAGGTATATGGATTACTTTCGATTCTTAATCTTTCAAAAAGTGGTACTACAAATATTGGATTTTTAAGCTTCAAAGCATACTTAGTGTACAATGGAAAATCATGCACATTTGCCTGTCTTATTTTATTGCTGATTACTTCCAATGCGATTTCTTTTTCATTTGCTATCACCAAGTTCAACATTAATTCTTCCCTGTTTTCTATTTCTGAAAATTTCTTTCTATCCAGATCGAGGTTAGGATTTTTAATCTCTGAAGTTATTTCAAATTCTTTTCTTATATTTTTATAGGCTCTTTTTGGATCCAAATCCAGCAAATGTTTAAGGGCTTTTAACGTATAAATATTTTCTTCTTCCCAAAGCTTCCATAACAAATCATCATAAAGAGGGCAAGGGGAATTTTCTATTGCGTCATACACAAATCCAAGATGATATTTTCGCACGTTTGTGTAAACGATTTTTGCAAAAGGCAATTGGAGCAACTCGAATGCTTCTCGATTTTTATATCTGGCTATTGCATTATAAAGTGATTCCCATTCATTACTAAAGTACTCTTTGCCAAAAGTCTCACTTTGCCTTTCTTTTAGAAAAGGAAAAAAAGCAGGATGTGGAAATTCTTGAATTGCAAGATAAGTGGCATACAACCTCTCATCTTCATTAATCTCTGTTTTAATTTTATGAAAGCCCAGAATAAGCTGCAAATCTTCTTCTTTTTTGTATTCCGCAAGTTTCGGTAATGCCGTATCGTTTTTTTCTTCAACCACTAACTTTCTTAGTAAAGGATAATTCTGAGCGTTGATTTGCAAAGATTGTATCGCCTTTTGTCGAGCATAGGAGTCATTTTTACCTACTATAAGCAGACTGTCTATTTCTTTTTGCTGCTGGCTATTTAGTTGGTATGTATAAAAATTCAACTTATAATCTTTTTGCTCAACAGTTCTTATAAAAAAATCGGCAACTGATTCGCTACTTATAATACAGCCTGATTGGCTTTCAACAAATTCATTGTCCTGAATATGATCTTTTACTATTTTAAATATATCGACAGTTTCTTTTAGCTTTTCATCTGACGTTAATCCAATAAAAGCATAACATCTTACAGCTCCATTTGGATAACTTGTTAAAACAGCTAATTCTTTTGGAGTAGCTATTTTTATTAGTTTTTCATAATTCTCATATTGCTCAGATATCTTTCCCACTCCATCACCTTCTTCTTTGACAACATTAATTTTTTCAATCTTTTTTACAATTTTTAAGACCTTGTTTGAAATTTTAGACTTATCATAGGTATATTGCCCATATACAGAAAAACTGACCAAAAAGAGAATTGAGAAAAAATGGCTGATTTTCATGTCTTGAATATTAATAAACAAAATTGTTTGTTGCCTTTACAGCTAAAACGAACTTTTGTATCTTTTTGTTATTAAATTACATAATTTCCTTTTGAAAAATACAGTTTTTTACTTGATTCCCTGTGTTTTCTAGGATATTATCATTTTCCCTAATATAATTATAACAAAATAGTATTTCTTATTCCAAAGTTAAATGTTTAAATTTGAATAAAATATTTATTAATCTGAATAAAAATATATATTATGGCTTTTGAATTACCAAAATTACCGTATGCTTATGATGCACTGGAACCGCATATCGATGCTAGAACAATGGAAATCCACCATACAAAGCACCATAATGCTTACACAACTAACCTGAACGCGGCTATTCAAGGCACTGACCTAGATGGTTTGACTATTGAAAACATCCTTATCAATCTTGACAAAAAGAATGCGGCTGTTAGAAATAATGGCGGCGGCTACTACAACCACAATTTATTCTGGAAGGTAATGTCTCCAAACGGTGGCGGACTTCCAAAGGGTGACCTTTTGGATGCCATTGAAAAAGATTTTGGAACTTTTGAAGAGTTTAAGGCTAAATTCTCAAAGGCGGGAGCTACGCAATTTGGTTCAGGATGGGCCTGGCTTTGTGTTCACAAAGGCGGTAAATTGGAGGTTTGCGGTACTCCTAACCAGGACAACCCTTTAATGCCGGACGTAGGTTGCGGAGGTACTCCAATTTTAGGAATGGATGTTTGGGAACATGCTTATTACCTGAATTATCAAAACAGAAGACCTGATTATATCGAGGCTTTTTTCAATGTAATTAATTGGGAAGAGGTTGCGAGAAGATATGCTATGGAGAAATAATATTTTCCCCCTTATTTTAACGAGAAAACGTCCTGACTGTTCAGGGCGTTTTTATTTTTTACAGAGGTTTATAAAAATAAAAAAGGCGGAATTGCTTCCACCCTTTTTGCCCCAAATCTACCATAAACTTAACCTACTAATGCTATGGTCCTACGAAAGTAAGGGCATTTGTTTTGCCCTGCAATTATTTCTGTTAAAGCGTACAAATAATCGATAAAGTGCGGGAATTTGTTAAGAAAAAGGATTTTAACACCTGAAAACCTAAGTATATTGGGGAATGAGAAGTATATAAAATAAAAAAGGCGGAATTGCTTCCACCCTTTTTGCCCCAAATCTACCATAAACTTAACCTACTAATGCTATGGTCCTCCAAATATAAGATAATTTGCGCCAACAGACAAAATTAAATAGATTAACTATTTCATAAAGTCGACCAACTGCATTATTTCGTCTGATTTTAGTATGCTCTCGAATCTTTTCCTTCGTAAAAATTCATGAAGGCTCTGTTGACCACCCTGTTTCCTCCCGGAGTTGGATAATTTCCTGTGAAATACCAATCGCCCAGATTTTTAGGACAGGCAACATGAAGGTTTTCGACCGATTGGAAAATAATCTTTACTTCGGCCTTAATGCCTTCCGAACTCAACATTTGTGCAATCTTGTCTGAGATTTCTTCCGGCTGAAACGGAGCATATATTTCATTGACATAATTAATCACATCTATATCCTTAAAGTTTTCCTGTGCCTTACATTTGGCATAGACTTCATCCACAATATGATACAGGTTTCTTTCTTTCAAAAGCTCTAAAGCCGCCTGAAAAGCAACCAAGCCCTCAAGTTTGGCCATATCAATACCATAACAATCCGGATAGCGGATTTGTGGTGCTGAAGAGACTATCACAATCTTTTTAGGATTCAGCCTGTCCATCATTTTTAGGATACTTTTCTTTAGCGTGGTTCCCCTTACGATACTGTCGTCGATAATAACAAGGTTATCATCCGGCTTAATTACGCCATAGGTAACATCATAAACATGGGCAACCAAATCATCACGGCTGCTGTCTTCCGTAATAAACGTTCGCAGCTTGGCATCCTTGATAGCTACTTTTTCAGTACGTATCTTAACGGCAAGCAACTGTTGCAGCGTTTCCTTGGTTAGCGTATTCCTATTTTCGAGTATGTAATTGTTTTTTCTCTGATTAAGAAAATCCTGGGCGGCTTCCACCATTCCGTAGAAAGAGGTTTCTGCCGTATTTGGAATATAGGAGAAAACCGTGTTGTCAGTGTCCTGATCAATTGCTTCCAGCACGGCAGGAAGAATCAGTTTTCCTAAATCTTTTCTTTCCTGATAGATTTCCGCATCGCTGCCTCTGGAGAAGTAAATCCTCTCAAAGGAACAGGCTTTCTTCTCTACCGGAGCAATAATTTCTTCTTTGGATACTTTACCGTTTTTCTTGATAATTAAAGCATGACCCGGATCAAGTTCCTGTACTTTGTCAAACGACACGTTAAAAACCGTCTGAATTACCGGTCTTTCTGAAGCTACTACTGTAATTTCATCGTCTTCATAGAAATAGGCCGGACGAATTCCTGCAGGATCTCTGAAAACAAAAGCATCACCATGTCCAAAAAGGCCTGCCATTGCGTAACCTCCATCCCAGCCTTTTGAAGCTCTGCGGAGTATTTTGGCAACATCTAATCTTTCAGCAATAATTGGAGAGGCATCTCTTTTGGAAAACCCTTCATTTTTACAATCCTGATAAAGACCTGTCACTTCATCATCTAGAAAGTGACCTATCTTTTCCATTACAGTAACAGTATCTGCCATTTCTTTTGGATGCTGCCCCAATTCAACAAGACTGTCGAAAAGTTCCTTCACATTGGTCATGTTGAAGTTTCCGGCTACAATAAGATTTCTATGCATCCAGTTGTTCTGGCGCAGGAACGGGTGTACGCTCTCTATACTGTTTTTCCCGAAAGTTCCGTAACGCACATGGCCCAAAAAAAGCTCTCCTATATAAGGTATATTTTTTTTCTGAAGCGCTACGCTTTCGGCATATTCCGGATGATTGGATAATTCGTCATTAATGCGGGCATTGATTTGGGCAAAAACATCCTGAATCGGTTGTGGGTCATTGGATCTGACACGGCTGATATACCTTTCGCCCGGCTCAACATCAAATTTGATACTGGCAAAACCTGCTCCATCCTGTCCTCTGTTGTGTTGCTTTTCCATCAGGAGATACATTTTCTGTACTCCATAAAAAGCCGAACCGTATTTTTCTTTATAAAACTCTAACGGTTTTTTCAATCTTAAAAGGGCTATACCACACTCGTGTTTTAAAGCGTCGCTCATTGTGTTGTTGTGTTGTTGTAGTTGTCGTATTATTAAAGCAATTCTTGTACCAATTTGTTTTTCAAGTCTTTGTGGCAGTTATAAAGTTTTATATGGCATAAAAACTTTATTATATAAATAAAAAAAAGCCCCATCATGAGGCTTCGGTCTTATCCGCTATTCTTCCAATACGATATCGAACTGGGTGAGGGCCTTAAACTGTTGCAGTCTTTCCTGCACTTCAGTTTTGCTCAGGTTTTCCATTCTTTGCGTCCCGAATTTTTCTACACAGAAGGAAGCCAGGTTCGAACCGTAGATAATTGCATTTTTCATGTTTTTGAAAGATATGTTTTCACTCTGCGTAATATATCCTGCGAATCCACCTGCAAACGTATCTCCCGCTCCGGTCGGGTCAAAAACTTCTTCCAATGGCAATGCCGGTGCAAAGAAAATTTCTTTACCATGGAAAAGTAATGCTCCGTGTTCGCCTTTTTTGATTACGACATATTCCGGACCCATTGTATGAATTTTTGCTGCCGCTTTTACCAAAGAATATTCCCCTGTAAGCTGTCTTGCTTCTTCGTCGTTGATTGTAATCACATCAACACGCTTCATTACTTCCAATAATTCTGGTAGTGCGCAATCCATCCAAAAATTCATCGTGTCCAACACAACCAATTTTGGTTTCTTCTCCATCTGGTCCAAAACACTTGCCTGAACCAACGGGTGCAGGTTGCCCAACATTACAACATCAGCATCTTTGAAATCCTGAGGAACTTTTGGCTGAAAATCGGCCAATGTGTTTAGTTGTGTATCTAATGTATCTCTCGAATTAAGATCGTTATGGTAGCGTCCGCTCCAAAAGAAAGTCTTGCCTCCTTTTACGATTTCCAATCCTGAAATGTCAATATTTCTTGCTGTCAGCAAATCCAAATACTCTTGAGGAAAATCATCACCCACAACAGAAACTATGGCAGATTTAAGGTTAAAAAACGAAGCGGACAATCCGATATAAGTTCCTGCTCCCCCTAAAATTTTATCTGTCTTCCCGAAAGGAGTTTCTATAGCGTCGAAAGCAACTGTTCCAACAATCAGTAATTTATTCATATTTAGATTTTCGAATTAAGGCGCAAAGATACTTTATAACTTGCAAACATGCAATGTTGTTGTTTTATAAACTTTTTTACTCGAAATCAAAATAGGCTCCCATCATAAACTTTAACAATTTTTACAGATTTTATGTAACGGGAGTTTTCCGCATGGACCTAGATTTGCCAAGAAATATATTTTTATTCGTAAAATGTTACATTTCTATAATAAAAATTTATTTCTTTGCGTTTTAAGACAAATTAACAGGACTTAACTTAAACAACTACAGGCACATGAAACCCAACAGACCCTTCCCGGCCAGCCTGGCTGCCGGACTGTGCTTCCTGCTTTCCGCGGGAACCCTCAACGCCCAGGACATCCTCTGGGAGAAATCCTACGGGGGAAAGCACTCCGAATACCTCTTCGATGCCCAACCCACGCCCGACTACGGGTTCATACTCGCGGGAAGCTCCCTTTCCAAAAAGACCGGAAACAAGACCGAGGCCGCCGCGGGAGACCTCGACTACTGGGTATGGAAGATGGACGAGAAGGGGGAGCTCGACTGGCAGAAATCCTTCGGCGGCTCCGGTGCCGACCTGCTCCAGTCCGTAAGGCTCACCCGTGACGGCGGTTTCATCCTCGCCGGCACGTCAGACTCGCCAAAAGGGGAACAGAAGAAGGAAGACGGCTTCGGGAAGGAAGACTTCTGGATAATAAAACTCAACGCCAAGGGAGGCGAACAGTGGCAGCGCACCATAGGCGGCTCCGGACAGGAACTGCTGCAATCTGTCGTGCCCACCTCAGACGGCGGATACCTGCTTGCAGGCTCCTCAAGCTCTGCCAAAAGCGAGAAGCTTGCCGCAGGACAGTCCGACCCGTTCGGGAAATCCGAGACCGGGTTCGGGAACCTGGACTACTGGGCCGTGAAGCTCGATTCCGAAGGGAAGATTGAATGGCAGAGGGTTTTCGGGGGACAGTATGCCGACCAGCTCCGGAGCGCCGTGCAGACACGCGACGGCGGGTACCTGCTGGGAGGCTCCTCCAACTCGCCGGAATCCGGAAACAAATCCGAGAAGTGCTACGGAATGTCCGACTACTGGATCATAAAGCTCGACGCGAAAGGCGGGGTCGAATGGCAGAAAGCCTACGGGGGCGAGGGCGACGACCAGCTCCAGGCGGTACTGCAGGCCGTAGACGGGAATTTCCTGCTGGCAGGAAGTTCCGCTTCCGCAACCACCGGAAACAAGAATGCCTCCAACGGCAAGGGAACCGACTTCTGGCTGCTGAAGATAGACACATCAGGCGAAACTCTATGGCAGAAGACCTACGACATCGGCAAGGCGGACCTGCTCACCTCCCTTGAGGAAAGCCGTGACGGCTCGCTGCTGCTGGGAGGCCATGCCCAGAGCGAAGTCTATGTCACAAAGAAAAAGGACCGTGAGGGAATCAACGACTATATCGCCATCAAGACCGATGACAAGGGAGAGGAACAGTGGACGCAGACCGTGGGCAGCGGCGGAGAGGACATACTGCGGAAGGCCATAGAGACCCGTGACGGCGGCTATATCCTGGCAGGGACCTCAATGGGATCGCCTTCGCGCGACCGCTACTCCGGACAGGGACGCAACGACTTCTGGGTCGTAAAGCTTAAGGACAAGAAGAAAAAAGAAGAAAAGAAGAACCCTATCGAGGCCTACCCCAACCCTACCCTGCACTATACCAACGTGCTGGTAGGCTACGAGTTCCAGAAAGGGACGGCCACCGTCTACGACCTTTCCGGTAGGCAGTTGCAGCACTTCGACATTACCGACCGAACCGTGCCGGTCGATCTTGGGGGAGTACCCGAGGGAATCTACATCATAGAGATACGCACCAACGTGCAGGAAGATGCCGTGAAGGTCGTTAAGGCAATCAACAGACAATAAACAGACTACACCATGAGAACCATATGCATATCAATTATAGCCGGACTGGCGCTTCCCTTCTCGGGATTCGGACAGGGCAATATCGGAGGCACCAATAACCTACTGCCATCCATCACACGCCCTTCGCCAACCGTGGCACAACTAATGAAGGTAGAGGAATCCACGCTTGACCACTATACCGGACAGCCGCAGATTGCCGTACCTCTTTTCAGCACCAAAGCGGGAAATCTTGACGTGGGCCTTACGCTTTCCTATAACAGCTCCGGAATACGCGTCAACGAAACTTCCGGATGGGTAGGAAAAGGCTGGAGCCTAGAAACGGGAGGGGTCATATCAAGAAGTGTGGTAGACCTGCCGGACGAAATCGAAACGGACAACCATAAGGGGGCTAACGTAAGCGGGCTCTATGATTTTTTTGAAGCGCCCGATGTGAGTGAAACGAGAAGGCAGTTTGCCTACGATGCGCAATGGGGCACGCAGGTGGATCTGGACAGCAAGACAGACATCTACCAGTTCAGCTTCTTTGGCAGGACCGGAAGGTTTGTATTCATAAAATCCGGAAACACGCTGCAACCTTCCATCATAGGAAACGACGGCAACTACAAGATAGAACCGGTATACACCAATAATCCCCTACCCAATATGTATCCGAAAGAAATAACCTCCTTTGTCATTACCGACGATACGGGTAACAGGTACTATTTCGACCAGATTGAAAGGACGGAGAAAAAAGACGTCACGTTTGTTTATATGCAAGAAGGCTGCGACAACCCCGTGGCACCAAGCCCTCCTCTAAATATAGGGAAATTTATCAGCGCCTGGCACCTCTCCAGGGTTGAGGATGCCAACGGTATAAGGCTGTTGGAGATTACCTATGCCGACAAACTGGAAAAACCAAACGCCCCCATATCAAGCACTGAATACATTGCCAGCAACCTGCATGGTGTCTTTTCTGCAAACTTCCCATTATGTACCCCAACCATGAAATGCGAGTTGAAACCAAGAAAGACAATCAGCCAGCCATTCCGGGACATCCAGACCAAAAAAATAAGCCATATCAGCTTCCCGGACGGAAGCAACATACGCTTCCTCCTGTCCGCTTCCCATCCCGAATACATTGACGGGAAGGGAACCTATCTTACAAAGATAGAAGTCTACAACGCACAGGATGCGGCAGCTGTCCGTACCTTCGACTTTGTCTATTCGGGTGACGGTATCGGCGCCTCTGCCAACGCGCTGTTCCTTGACAAGGTAAAAATCAACGGTTCCGATACAGACAGGTATGCCTTCGACTACTACAAAAGGGAAATCTATCCCGGATTTGGCACAGACAGCAGGGACAGCTTTGGCTATGCCAGCTTCGAGCCTTCCTACGATGCGGCAAGGACTGGCGTACTCTCAAAAATATCGTACCCGACCAAAGGCGTACGTGAATTCGAGTGGGAACCCAATACCTACAGCTACAGGGGCGACAGGCTGCTCACCTTTGTTGAAATCTTCAACAATCCCGATAATTACACGACAAATCCTGCAAACATCAACGATTCCTTTATCAATTCGGCAACAACACGCCCCTACACCATCATCCAGGTCAATTTCGAGCAGGATGCCTTTGTCTATTCCTCCACATCCTATTCAGGAACAGAGGCATTCGACATGGCCAATTCCATCCATATCGTCCCGATAGTATCGGTTACGGACCAGACCGTGGACACGAGCCGTCCCGATGCGGGCTATCCAATCGGGACAAATGAGACCATTCATAGGTTCATTCACCTCAAACAGGGTGCCTACAAGGTGTATTTCGGGTCACTAAACCAGACCGTTTCCAATACCGAAAAAATCAGCGGCAGTATCGACATCATGATAAAAAAGCCGACACGCCACCTTAACTGGTTCCTTTACGGAGGAGGGCTCAGGATAAAGGACATCCGGGACAAGGACAGGAACATAAACCAGATGGCGAAGGGCTTTACCTACAACTTCGAGAATCCGGGCATCACACCTACAGACCTTCCGTTCTATCCTTATCCGGGAGGAGGGAGTTTTACCCTTGCCTTTTCAAGCGGTTCGCTGGACGGGTCTGAAAATCTGGTACGGGAATATGTGGTGAACATCGCCCCTATATGGAACGTACCGGGAGAAGTAGAAAACCCTATAGAATATCACGTACGCGAACAGCAGAGCGAACTCGATGCCCAGCTCCAGAAAGGCAGTTTCATAGGCTACAAGAACGTATTCGAGTATGCCAATCCAAACGTGTTTGCACCGGGCGCTCCCCTATTCAGGTCAAAAATAAGATATGTCTTCGACTCGCCTATAGATTTCCCGTCGGATGTCAACACCTATTATCCTCCGATGCCAATCCGTGGGGACGAGTACAAGCAGTCCAACGTAAGGAAAATCGAATACTTCGGTTCCGGAGGGGTCGGTCTTGTGGCTACGGAAGATTTCAGGTACAACTATGACGACGGCAGCATCAAGATACCGGTAAAAAAGAACCTGCATTTCATTTCTAACCAGAATAACATGTCAAGGCTCTGCCAGCACGTGAGCGTACTATATACAAGCTACCAACGCCTGAAAAACAACACCATATCGGCGTTTCAGTATGCCACTTCCTGCACGGGTATGCCTACTGCTTTTGCACAAGCCTACCAAGATGCGGACAAGTCGATATGCACAAGTCAGCTCACCCTCGGCTTTATGTTTATTGAAGACTACCGCTACAAGAGCCAGGTCACAGAGCGCATAAAAAAGGAATATTTCCCATCGGGCATAGTGGAGACCAAAGAAAACTTTTCCTATAAGAATGGCTATAAGAGGTTGGACACGCAGGCCACGCTCAACTCTTCCGGAGAGCTGCTGGAAACCCGATACCTGTATGCCGATGACAGCCAAATGCCCGCGGCCACAACACCCTACAAGGCCGAACTCATCGCAAGGCACATGACAGGCATACAGCTAAGGACCGAAACCTACAGGAACGGTCTGCCAGTTGCCGCACAGGAAACCAGATACGGGATGTTCACGCTGCCGGCCGACCCGTCAAACCCGGCACCTCCTGCCGTAGGCAACACACTGCTTCCGCAATACATCTATGCAAAGAAAGGGGACAATCCTTTCGAGAAGAAGCTTACCTTCGACAGCTACGACAGCAGGGCCAACATTACCCAATACACCCAGGACGGCGGCGTGCCGGTGTCCTTCGTATGGGGCTATAGAAAAAGCCTGCCGGTTGCCAAGATTGAAAACATGGCCTATGCGGCAATACCCCCGGGCCTGATAGCCGCCGTCCAGAACTATTCGGACACTACCATGCCACATAACGAGCTCTCCCTGCTGTCCTCCCTGGAAGACCTGCGCATTACTGCCTCAGCCTTTGGGGCCATGATGACCGGATACTCCTATAAGCCCCTAGTCGGGATATCGGCCACCTTAGACCCGAAGGGCCAGAGAACCTACTACCAATACGACACTTTCGGAAGGCTGATAACGGTCAGGGACCACAATATGGACCTGATTTCCCAAAACAAGTACCATTACAGGACACAAAACTAGACCGCCATGAAAAACACACCATCACTATATATAGCCTGCCTGTTTGCCATAGCCGTACAGGCACAGGACCAGAACTATGTCAGGACTACCGTATACAAGACCAAGGTATGGGACACCGTACCCTCGCCGACCGCAGCACAGGCAACTGTCCAAACCACTTTCCTGGACGGACTGGGAAGACCCATGCAGCAGCGCGCCCACAGGCAGCTCGCAGAAGGAACCGACCTGGTGACCCACTTTGCCTACGATGCCTTCGGAAGGCAGGCAAAGGAATACCTGCCCTATCCCGTTTCCTTTTCCCTCGACTACGATTCGGGTGCGGAAGCAGGAACGACGGCCTTCTACGGCACCCCGATAGCCGGGATGGAAACGACATCCAACCCCTATAGCGAGAAGCTTTTCGAGAACTCCCACCTCAACCGCGTGCTGAAGCAGGCCGCTCCCGGCAACCCGTGGGCAATGGGCTCCGGGCATGAGGTAAAAATGGGTTACGACACCAATACCGCAGCCGACGCGGTAAAGAACTATTCCGCAACGGCCACCTGGAACGGCACGGCCAAAATTTACGACGTCTCCCTCTCCTCTGCCAATTATGCCGAAGGGCAGCTCTACAAAAGCACCGTAAAAGACGAAAACTGGACTTCCGGCCCGAACAATACCACGGAAGAATTTAAGAACAAGGAAGGACAGCTGGTATTGAAAAGGACCTATGAGTCCGGGATAAAACACGACACCTACTACGTCTATGACCAGTTCGGAAACCTTTCCTATGTATTCCCTCCATTGGCAGACAACCCGGCCACTCAATTGGACGACCTGTGTTACCAGTACAAATACGACCACCGCAACAGGCTGGCCGAAAAGAAGCTTCCGGGCAGGGAGTGGCAGCTCATGGTCTACGACAAAATGGACCGCCTAGTGGCCACCGGGCCTACGCCTTCCCCTTTTACCGGCACATTAAAGGGCTGGGTGATTACCAAATACGACCCGCTGGGAAGGGTGGCCTATACCGGATGGTACCAGAATACCGATGCGCACACGCGACAGTACCTGCAAAACACGGTCGATTCCTGGCCCAACCAATGGGAAATAAGGACTGCCTCACAGGTAGTCGACAATATTTCCGTAGGCTATTCCAACAAAGCATTCCCTACAAGCGGGATGAAGGTGCTTTCCGTCAGCTGGTATGACGACTATGCCTTTCCAGGGGCGCCAACCGCTTTTCCGGACGTGGAAGGGCAGGCGGTGTTCTACAACAGCACCAAAGCACCGAAAGGGATGCCGACGGGTTCCTGGACTAGGGTGCTCCATGAGGATCCCTCACTCACGGCAGGGGAACTGGCCTATACCTTCTACGATGCCAAGGGAAGGCCCATCAGCACCAGACTGGCAAACTACCTGGGAGGGCATACCATAACCGACAGTAAACTGGATTTTGCCGGAAAGACGCAGTATACCGTCACAAGGCACCAGAGGACAAACCCGGATACGGAATTTACTGTACGGGAGGACTTTGCCTACGACCTGCAGGACAGGATCCTTTCCCATACCCATAAGATTAACAGCCTGCCTGCTGAACTGCTAGCCCTGAACAGCTACGACAAGCTCGGAAGGCTCTCCTCGAAAAAAACGGGCGGAAACGACCTGACGGGAAGCTCCTTCTACCAGAAGGTCGACTACGGCTACAATATCCGCGGGTGGCTCAAGGCAATCAATTCAATAGACAATTTCGCAACCGATGACGCCGGCACGGACCTCTTTGCCTTTGCCCTGCGCTATGACAATACCGAAGGCATCTATGATCCCTCACTTGTGCCGCTCTACAACGGGAACATTTCAGAAACGCACTGGATGTCCAGGAGCGACGGCAAGGAACGCAGCTATAGCTATACCTATGACGCACTCAACAGGCTCAGCAAGGCCGCCTACTTCAAGGACAGGAACTATACAAAGTCCTATGACGAGTCGATGGGCTATGACAAAAACGGGAATATCACGCACCTGGAAAGGTTCGGGGAGCTTGACTATGAGACCGTCTCCATACTGATCGACGATCTGGAATATACCTACCTGGCGGGAGGAAACCAGCTGCTGAAAATAAAGGACAATACGCTGCACCCGTCCGGATTCAGGGACGGGATAGACCGGGAGGCGGAATACAAATACGACACCTACGGCAACATGATTACCGACGACAACAAGGGCATCGTGGCAATCTACAACCACATGAACCTGCCCATCCAGATATCTTTTGTTACGGGAGAAAAAATTACCTATCTTTACGATGCGTCCGGAAAAAAACTCCAAAAGACCGTATGGAAGGGAAGCGACTACACCCCTACCGACTATCTTTCAGGGTTCCAGTACATACATGAAACGCTTGACCTTTTCCCTACCGCCGAGGGCTATGTGAAATACGTCCGCCCCTTGAGGGGAAGGCCGGAACAGTTCAACTATGTGTTTAACCATAAGGACCACCTGGGCAATATCAGGATGAGCTACGCAATGGATAAGGAAAAGGGGAAGATATACATCATGGAAGAGAACCATTACTATCCCTTCGGGCTGAAACATGAGAAGTACAATTCAGACAAGTACGAATATGTAGAAATCAGCAAGGAGGACGGCGGCTATTTGATCGGTATTGAGCCCTTGGGACCGCAGCAGAGAAGGTCGTATCAGTATAAGTATCAGGGTCAGGAACGTCAAGACGAACTCGGGCTTAATTGGGACAGCTTTAAGTGGAGAAATTATGATTATGCAATTGGAAGATTTATGAGTATTGACCCATTGAGTGAACAATATAACACGTGGTCGCCGTATGTTTTTAGCGGGAATCGTGTTATTGATTCAAGAGAATTGGAAGGTTTAGAGCCACATTCGGTTCATGATAATTTACAAGAAGCCGCAAGGAACTTTTCTGAGCAATACAATGGTTATTCAATAGAAAATAGTGTTGAAGTTGCTACTCAGTTTTATAAAACAGAAGATGGAAAATATTCATATGCTAGTCCTCTACAGTTTGGATCAGGATTGGCTAACCCAAGCCAATCTAATGATTTCCCTGTAGGTGCAATTCCTGTAGGTGATGGTCATACACATGGAAGCGAAACTGGAATGGTTGTGGTGCAAGAAAACGTTACAAGTGGTGGCCCACTAACAAGCGAAAAAAATCCGAAAGCAATGGCAAAGTTAACACTTAATGATTTTGGGAATGGACCTAATCAATATAAAGTTATAAATGGGGCTAATGGTCCGAGTGGCGATGATAGTCAAGTGGAGGCACATCCTACAGCGAAAAGTTCCAGTTTTGAGAGGTCGTATATATTTACTCCAAGTGGTTTAGTCTATTCTGGAGCCTTGAGTAAAGATGGAAAAAGTATAAATTATCAAGTGAATTACAATTTGTCAAAAACAAATCCAAGTCAAACGGATTCAAAACTTAATATCAATAATGTTCAATCAGATGAAAAACCTGCTTATATTCCATCGCAAGGAACATTAAATTTAGGTAAGCAATAAAATATATCAAATATGAAAAAAATATTGATTTTGTTATTGGTGTCAAACTTTGCTTTTGCCCATAAAGATAAAATGATTCAAAAGAATTATGGAAGTGTTGGCCTAACAACTTTCTCATCTGATTATGTTGAGGAAATGAATAAAACATTGATTATAGCACAATACACAGAATTATTAGCAAAGGAATTGAATTATACAGGAAAAATTTATTTGCTCTTTTCTGAGGAACAATTGAATCCTTCCTCCATCACATGCTGGATGGACAAAGAGGAAAGTTCACAAGCTGATGTAATTAACGTTATGTTTAGATTCAAAAGTTTCAGTATTTCAGGATGCCTGAATGTTATTGAAAACGCTTTAATTAATGCAAAGAAAATAGAAAGATTTAAGGGTCGAAATTTTGAAATCTATAACGGTAAAAGTTCATCAAAGATTACCAAAGTATTGGAAACCAAGCTATACCGACCAAATGAAGTAAAAGAACTTGAAAAACCATTATATAGTTATTTTGTTCAAAATAATAAATATCATCTAATCATAAAAGAGGATGGTAAAGAGAACAACATAGCAATTGTTGATAATATACTTGATTATCAAATTTTATCGCGAGATATAGTAATTGTTTTCACAAATTTTGATGAGTTTAAAATTTTTCAAACCAAAAATCCTGCAAGGACAGCTCTTATAGATACAATTCCTCGTTTCTATTGGCCTTACAATATTCATCTGTCTGGTAACAATAAAGTTTTAATAGAATTTTCCCAACATTCTGAACAAAAGAATAGGTTAATGATTTATTACTTGGATAAGAATTTGTTCATTCAGGACTTGGATAAGGAATTAGAGAAACATTAAAAAAACAATACTACCCTTTGATAATGTATCAAATTAGGGTATAGACTAAATTTTAAAATTAACCATTGAAGAACAGGATTTAGAGTAAAAACTAAATCCTGTTTTTTGTTACTTAGGTGTTAGTTTTTGAATGAAAATAACTGTTTGAAGCCTATCAAATAAGCTTTTGTTTTTACTACGTGTATTAAATTAGGGCATGGAAAAAGTATATTGTGCAAAATGCAATGGGGTTGCTGTTAAAAATGGCTTTCAATCAGCAATACAGCGATATAAATGTAAATTGTGCCAAAAGAAATTTCGGTAATATAGATGTATTGGCGAGTAATTTTTAAGCTACAAAGTCTTTAAAATCAAAACAACCTTCGGGTTGTTTTTTATTTTACAATGCATTCAATATAAAAAAACGGCTTCAAACCAGACTTGGCATTTCAGATGTGTTGATAAAATCAGCAACATAGATTGTGGACAAAAACAAAGACGCACTTCCATCACCTCAACCACATGAACCTGCCCATCCAGATATCTTTTGTTACGGGAGAAAAAATTACCTATCTTTACGATGCGTCAGGAAAAAAACTCCAAAAGACCGTATGGGACGGCAGCACGTCTACCCCTACCGACTATCTATCGGGATTCCAGTACATAAACGGCACGCTGGACTTTTTCCCAACTGCCGAAGGTTACGTCAAATGCTATCCGGCTGGAGGGGCCAGACCTGCACGCTACAATTATGCCTATAACCTTAAGGACCACCTGGGCAACATCAGGCTGACCTATGGGATGGACAGCGAAAAGGGCGGATTGGTCATCCTTGAAGAAAACCATTACTACCCTTTCGGGCTGAAACATGAGAAGTACAATTCAGACAAGTACGAATATGTCGAAATCAGCAAGGAGGATGGCGGCTATTTTATCGGCATCGAACCTTTAGGACCGCAGCAGAGAAGGTCGTATCAGTATAAATACAATGGCAAGGAGTTCCAAGACGAGTTGGGACTTAACCTGTACGACTACGGGGCCAGGAATTATGACCCTGCGATTGGTAGGTGGATGAATATGGATGCGCTAAGTGAAAAATATCCAAACATTTCTAACTATGTTTACGTCGCAAATATGCCAACGATAGCCTTTGACCCTGATGGTAATGAAATTATACTTTTTACATCTAGTGGAGCTAAATTGCAATACAGAAATGGCAATGCCTACCATTATGGAACTGATAAAATATACAAAGCAACTGGGAGTAGTACAATTGATAGGGTCATTAGAAGTTATCAAAAAATTGAAGCCTCAAATGACAAAGTTCTTGTAAGAACGTTACACCATCTTGAAAACAGTGATTTAAAGCATACAGTAATGGAAGGTCCTGAAGGATCGAATGGGGTTTATCCTGCACAAGGCTCAACATATATTGATGGCAGTGACGAAAGAACTGGCACTGATACTTATTTTGATTTATCACAAAAACGTAAAGATGTTTTAAAAGAAAATAATGGGGTGGAATTTACCGATTTAGACATTGTTGTTCATGAAATGGGGCATCAATATGATTATGATATTGGCAATATGGGGGATAGTGATATGAAATCATCGGCAAAATCACCAACAGAAATAAGAGCTGTTCATTTAGAGAATATAGCCAGGAAAATAGAAGGAAATAAGAAAAGAAAAACATATGGAGGAGAAAAAATTGACCCTACCAAATTAGACAATCCTCCTAGATTTTTTCCGCCAATATATTTTCCTGAAATTAAATTTTCCGAGAATATTTTCGATATTAATGGCAGACATCCTAGTGCTAATTAAAAAATATTAAAATAATGAAAAATGTATTATGTATTATAGCAATATTGGCTTTTTGTTTTTGTAGCAAAAAAAAAGACAAAAACTATTGTCAAGAGACAATAAAGACAACAGAAAAAATTACGGATAGTTTATTTAATGACTACGGAATTATGTTTGTAAAAATAGATGGGAATAAATTTGCATCAACTAATGACAATCATTTAAAACGATTTTATAACAGATATTTTTCTGACAAATACCCAAGTTTCAAAGCTTTTGCCACCGATGCTCTAGCAGAGAAAATTGTTTTTGAAGAAGACAAATTTAAAGGCCGAAACATAGTGATCTTTAATTTAGATAAAAGTATTGAAACTGAATATGGTCATTCTGGCATAACACATTTATTAAACAAGTATTGCGAAAAAGAGAGAGATGACTATGCTATTAAAAATCATAACTTGTCAGATGCAAAATTTTTCACAATATTATACTTTCTATTTATTAACGGTAGTAGAATTTCATTCGATGATGTTGGAGGATTTTATACAATAAAAGTTAAAAATTAGGGAGACAATGTATCCAGATGTGTTGGTAACAATTATCCCATCAGACAATTACAGATATTCAAGGATCTATGGTAATATCATAACTAAATTAAAACAACCTTCGGGTTGTTTTTTGTTTTATAATGCATTCAATCTAAAAAAAACGGCTTCAAACCAGACTTGGCATTTCAGATGTGTTAATAAAATCAGCAACATGGATTGTGGACAAAAACAAAGACGCACTTCCATCACCTACAACCACATTAACCTGCCCATCCAGATATCTTTTGTTACGGGAGAAAAAATTACTTATCTTTACGATGCCTCCGGAAAAAAACTCCAAAAGACCGTATGGGAGGGAAGCGACTACACCCCTACCGACTATCTTTCAGGGTTCCAGTACATACATGAAACGCTTGACCTTTTCCCTACAGCCGAGGGCTATGTGAAATACATCCGCCCCTTGAGGGGAAGGCCGGAACAGTTCAACTATGTGTTTAACCATAAGGACCATCTGGGCAATATCAGGATGAGCTACGCGATGGATAAGGAAAAGGGGAAAATATACATCATGGAAGAGAACCATTACTATCCCTTCGGGCTGAAACATGAGAAGTACAATTCAGACAAGTACGAATATGTCGAAATCAGCAAGGAGGACGGCGGTTATCTTATCGGAATCGAGCCGTTGGGGCCGCAGCAGAGAAGGTCGTATCAGTATAAGTACAACGGGAAGGAGTTCCAGGACGAGCTGGGGCTTAACTTCTACGACTACGGGGCGAGGAATTATGACCCTGCTATTGGAAGGTGGATGAATATTGACCCGCTAGCGGAACAAATGAGACGTTGGTCTCCATATAATTACGCCTACAATAATCCTATCTTCTTTGTTGACCCTGATGGAATGCAAGCCAAATGGAAGCCTGACAGAAATGGAAATTTGATAGCCGAAAAAGGAGACAATGTTGCTACTTTAGCAAAATATTTAGGAACAACTACAAAAAACATATCTAATAGTTTTAAGTTAAATTCAACTGGTAAAAATGTTCCTGAAAATTATCAGTTTACTGAAGGTAAAACAGTAGAATTGAACAATAACGTAACAAGAGCTATTAAAAGGTCGACTGGAGGTAGTGTTGAAGAAATTAATGCAGGAAAGGCATCACAAGACGTTAAAAATGATAACTATATATGCGATGAATGTGCACAAATGGCTACAAATGGGGAAGAAATAAATCCTGCCAATGCTGAAAAATACAAACAATTTCCAAATCCGATGGCCGTAGATAGTACTCCTGGTTTTTCACAAGTTGATAATTTTGACAATGTAGGTTTCAATCAAGGTATTGCTTCCATTGGCGGGCAGCATACCGTTTCTTTTTATGGAAAAAGTAAAGATGGTACAGTATACGTATTAACAAAAGACGGACGTCAGGCTAAACCTCAGATTCTTCCATTAAAGGAAGTTATCAGTGGCTTCAATAGTGACCAAGGAACAAATTTTACGATGAAAGATGTTAAATATTATAAAAAAAATGAAGACAAATAGAACATACCTTTTTCTCATATTTTTACTTATTGCCTGTAAAAAAGAAGGTAATATAAACGCAGAAGTTTACGAAAACAATGAAGTAGCTCAATATAAGGGACTGCTTTATACAACAAAGTATGGAGGTTTAAATTATTATATACCTGAACAAAAAGAAAGAGATAAAATATTTGAATCCAAAAATATTGACAGTATAATCTTTACTATTAATGATAAAAAATTTATAGCTAAATCTTTAAAACGTAAAAAGTATTCAAGGGAAAGAAATAACTCAGATTTCAGCTTTTTTGTCGATAAAGAAACTAATAAGATTGTTGCTGACACGGTAAGTGGTTTAAAAACTATTCTTCTCTTTTCTGAAAGAACTGATATGGAAGTATTAAAAGAAAATGGCTCTATTAAATTTGAATTCATAGAGAAATAATTTGGCAAAGTTAGATATCGGGACAAGTCTCAATAGCAGAATTGAGTCCTATTTTTCAAAAAATAGTGACCGAGAACTTGCTATTGAATTAAAAGAGATTTTATATCCTGACAACCCAAAACCAAAACTGTTGAATTATGCACCAAAAAAATAGCCTTTCAAGCATCATTTTATTTTTGATTATTATTGCCGTATCTTCCTGCCAGAAGAAAGACAATTCTCAAATTGAAATTTATACCATTACTTCGGCAAAAGAAACGAAAGAACCTGCTTATGATTCTTTAAGAAAAGAATTTTTATATGCTCCACAGTTTGAAGCAACGGAGGAAATGCTAGATAGTGTTCCGTTGATTATTAATGATGACATTATATGTCTTGACACTATTTCGGGACAGATAAAATTCTCAGCCAATGCAATTAATAAAATTGTCTCATTAAAACCCTCAATGAAAGAAGGAATAAAGTTTGCGATTTGCAAGAACAAAAAGCCATTATTTACAGGGTATTTTTGGAGCAGTTTGTCTTCTTATGGGAATATGTGGAATTCCATAGAATACAATCATACAGAGAAAGTAAGCCAGCCAACTAAATGGAGTATTTACAAAGGCAATGGCATTGATGCATCAAAACGTGAAAAAATTAGTTTTGCTAATTATAAGGAACTAGTTCAAATCCTAACAGAATCTGATAGGATAGGATGCAAAAGCAATTAATTTTAAAAATAATTTTAGTGAAAACCACCTTACTCAAGGTGGTTTTTTATTCGTCAGGATTGAGCCAGACCGTATTGAATTTCAAAACAAATTCCTTAATGATATTTTCTGCTTCCGTTTTAGATTTTTCTGGATTTTCATCTAGGTAAGTATTAGCGGTCGAAATCAATTCATCTATGAACTCTTCATTAATTTAAGCCTAAAAAACAATGAAAAGAATAATGTTAATATTCACAATAATTTTTGTAGTTTCTTGCCTCAGCCAGAAAACAGTAAAAAAGGATAATAAATGTAAAGTTCTAGAAACCGAAAATGAAATAGCATTTGACAGTTTATTTAAAAACATAGACACGACGGATTTATTTAAAAATAAAATCAAAGACTTTGAAATCCATAGAACAGGAGTCCTTTTGTGTCAATTTCTTCCTAATATGAAATACGGGAAATATACTTTAGTAAAAAAAGTTGATGATAAATTTTTCTGCTATAATAGTAACTCATCACATAACAATGAGGTCGACTTAAAAAACCCTGATATCCAATTGATTTCAAACAATATAAATTCAATAAGGAAAAAGTATTATTACGAAGAATGTGATGAATATATTTCAAATGATGCTTTTTACTTAATGTTTGTAAAAAAAGATGGAGAAATAATTGCTAAATACTTTTCTCATGGAAATATAAGTTTAAAAAAAACTGATGAGAATGTTAATCTAAATATGCTTAAAAGTGTTTTAGAAGTAATGTATAGAAATTCATTTAGGTAGCAACAGTTTAAGTAAGTACTAATCTTCTTTATCACCAAAATTTCCACCAAGCCTTTTTAGAAGTTAAGGCTAATTTGTTGTCTTTAGTTTTTTGAAGCATCACTTTAATCCTGCTCTCAGCTTCTTTTTTACTTATTCCATTATAGTAATCTTTTACAAACGGATGGTCAAAACTCTCATGAGGAAAAATTTCAGGCCTTTGATTCCCCTTTTTTGTTATAACTGTTGTCGGAATACTTTCAGGAAACTTATATTCAGGTATATCATTACAAAGCCAACCAAAATATTGCGTCTCATGATTATCATTATCAAAATTCTCCATATAATCTTGAAAACTTTTCTCGCTTAAAGAAACCCAAAGACCATATTCTAAACCCTCACAATGATCATTAACAAGCTGCGTCAATGTACAACGAATAAACCTATCTGTTTGATTTGGGTGATTGATTATACATGTATCACTTTTTAATTCTGCGATATTTTTCTTATCGTCAGCGGAAAGAAAATCATAATTATCAGGTGAAATAAATGTCAGCGCTGGCCAATTTTCATGTATGTCTCCACAACATTCACAAGTATACTTAATTGGGCCATTCATTTTATCCATCTATAATATATATTTGAAATCAACTATTCTAAACAATTGTGAGAAATCGGACAAATAGCCATAAACTCACAACAATCCCTTCTCTTCCCTCTCATAAAAAGTATCCACAGACAAATTCGGTAATCCTGATGCCATAACCGCCAACTGATCACAACGTTCGTTTTGCGGATGATTGTTATGCCCTTTTATCCATTTAAAATCAACCTGATGTTTTCTGTAAATAATCAGGAAGCGTCTCCATAAATCCGGGTTTTTTTTGTCTTTATAACCTTTCTTTTCCCAGCCAAAAACCCAGCCTTTGGTAACAGAATCCACTACATATTTAGAATCGGAAATAACCAATACTTTGGTATTTGGCAATTTGAGTTTTTCCAAACCTACAATAACCGCCAGAAGTTCCATCCTGTTGTTAGTGGTCAGGCGAAAACCTTCATAAAATTCTTTTCTGTAGGGCCTGCCCACCCATTCCATCACCACGCCATAGCCTCCGGGACCGGGATTTCCTTTGGCAGCGCCATCGGTATAAATATGTACTTGGTGCATAGTAAACTTTTTTAATCGGTGGTATCAGTTATTGCAACCAAAAACCAGGAATCCTTTTTACAGACAAAGGTATACTTAATATTTATTGGGTTATTAATTCCCTTTTTGTAACAAAAAATGCTATCTGTTTTCTTGTCTATACTAATTTCATACGGCTTACCGCTGCTTTTAGCGTTTTTATCAAAATGGATAATTTCAAAACTATCTTCATCCTTTCCATCATATCCAGCGGAAAGTCCTCATCGGAGTAATATTCCATAATTGGAAAATCCACATGTTTTTTTTTGGAACACACTATCATTAGTGAATTTTTCAAAAAAGGAATCGAAATCGGCATTACACGAAACCTGAGCCTTATTTCGGTTTCCGCAACCTGTAAGGCAAACCAAAACTAAAAGCAACAGGCATTTTCATTTTATGGACATAAAAGTTCATTAATTATTTGAGGAAAATGCAAATGTTCCAATTCCTGCACTTTTACCGCTATTTCTTCCGGGGTCGTACAACTGTCAACTGCGACCTCTGCCTGAAAAATCATAGCACCCTCATCATAATTTTCATTGACATAATGAATACTGATTCCGGAATGCGATTCCTTATTTTCTAAAATGGCCCTGTGGACATTCATTCCATACATGCCTTTTCCGCCATATTTTGGCAACAGTGCCGGATGGATATTGATAATTTTATTCGGATATTGAACTACAATGTCGGTTGGAAATTTCCATAAAAACCCGGCCAGCACAATCAAATCCGGATTAAGCGCCATCACCTGCTCCAACACTTTGCCCGTATTGAGTTCTTCTTTGGTAAAAACATAACAAGGCACTCCTAGTTTTTCTGCTTTTTCTAAAACTTTAGCATTCGGATTATTTGAAAAAACCGCTACCGTTTCGGCTGTTTTCTTATCCTGAAAATAGCGGATAATGTTTTCGGCATTGGAACCCGAACCCGAAGCAAACAGGATGATTTTTTTCATGGAAACGTCATTAATTATAGCACAAAAAAAAGAATAATAAATGATATTAAATAGATTTTGAAAGCCTTTGTGAAATATTTTTTTTAAATTAGTACTCACATTTATCAACTAAAACGTTGTTTTAAAATAAAGTTTTTTATTTTTGCCAACAATTAAATTCAAAAATTAAAAGATTATGTCAGACATTGCATCAAGAGTTAAGGCGATTATCGTAGACAAATTAGGCGTTGACGAAAACGAAGTTGTAACAGAAGCTAGCTTCACAAATGATTTAGGAGCTGATTCATTAGACACTGTTGAGCTTATTATGGAATTCGAAAAAGAATTTGACATTCAGATTCCAGACGACCAGGCTGAAAACATTGCTACTGTAGGTCAAGCAATTTCTTACATAGAAGAAGCAAAAAAATAATAACAATTGACATCCCGTGTTTTCTTTGAGAATTCACGGGAGTTATTATTTTTACAAAAGATTCAATTTGATTGCTTTCAATCATTAAGATATTATGCAATACCCCTGTCTCTTTTTTACGACTAAGAAGAAAGCATGGGTATTTTTTATATAAATTTATAACTATAAAATTTTAAGTATGAAATTAAGAAGAGTTGTAGTAACCGGTTTAGGTGCCTTGACGCCCATTGGAAATAACGTCCAGGAATATTGGAATGGACTTATCAATGGTGTTAGCGGCGCTGCTCCTATAACTTATTTTGATACCACTCATTTCAAAACTAAATTTGCATGCGAGCTGAAAAACTTTAATGCAGAAGATTTTATAGACCGCAAGGAAGCCCGCAAAATGGACCGTTATGCGCAGTATGCCATAGTATCGTCTGACGAGGCTGTAAAAGATGCCAATTTCGACTTTGACAAATTAGACAAAGACAGAGTTGGTGTAATTTGGGGTTCCGGAATCGGAGGTCTTGAAACATTCCAACAGGAAGTAATGGACTTTACGAAAGGGAATGGTACTCCAAAATTCAATCCTTTCTTTATACCAAAAATGATTGCCGATATAGCCGGTGGACATATTTCTATTAAATATGGCTTCAGAGGACCTAACTTCACGACAGTTTCTGCTTGTGCTTCCTCTACCAATGCGCTTATTGATGCTTTCAACTACATCCGCCTGAATCATGCTGATGTAATGGTTACCGGAGGTTCTGAAGCTGCTGTAACTATTGCCGGAATGGGTGGATTTAACGCTATGCACGCGCTTTCAACCCGCAACGACGATCCAAAAACAGCGTCAAGGCCAATGGACAAGGACCGTGAAGGATTTGTTTTGGGAGAAGGAGCCGGAGCTTTAGTTCTTGAAGAATACGAGCACGCTATTGCCCGTGGCGCTACTATCTATTGCGAAATAGGCGGTGGCGGAATGTCGGCTGATGCGCACCATATTACAGCTCCGCATCCGGAAGGATTAGGCGCTAAAAACGTAATGTTGAACTGTCTTAGAGATGCCGGTCTAAAGCCGGAAGATGTAGACGGAGTTAACATGCACGGAACTTCAACTCCGCTTGGAGACATTGCAGAATCGAAAGCGATCCAGCACGTATTTGGCGAGCATGCCTATACATTAAATCTGAATGCTACCAAATCGATGACAGGACACTTATTGGGAGCTGCCGGTGCTATTGAAGCAATTGCAGCCATTTTGTCTATCAAACACGGTATCGTACCTCCAACCATCAACCACTTTACGGATGATGAAAATATTGACCCAAAATTGAATTTCACATTCAATAAGGCTCAAAAAAGAGACATGAAAGTAGTAATGAGTAATACTTTCGGTTTTGGAGGACACAATGCCTGCGTTTTGGTTAAAAAACTAGAACTATAATATTCGGATGAACATCATCAGAAAAATATTTCCAAATTCCCGTTCTCATGAAGACGGGATTTTTTTTAGCGACATCTATAAAATACTAGGTTTCAAACCCATCAACCTTGAATGTTACCGCAGGGCTTTCACGCATCGCTCTTCCAACAAACTGGATGCTGACGGAAATCAGATTAACTACGAACGCCTGGAATTTCTTGGGGATGCCATGTTGAGCTCTGTAATTGCCGCTCACCTATTCAATCAGGTTCCTTCAGGAGATGAAGGCTATCTTACTAAAATGCGTTCTAAAATAGTAAGCCGCGAACATCTGAATGAGCTGGGGCGCGACCTGAACCTCATCCGTTTCATCGAAAGCAAAGTTCCGGCCCAACATTTTGGAGAAAACATTCACGGAAATATCTTCGAGGCGCTTATCGGTGCCATATACCTCGACAAAGGTTATACCTACTGCGAAAAATTCATCAAAAAAAGGGTTATCACTCCTTATGTGGATATTGCCAAACTGGAAGGTAAAGTTATCAGTTATAAGAGTCTTCTGATTGAATGGTGCCAGAAAGAAAAAAGAGCTTTCCATTATGACGTCTATGAAGATAATGGCATTGACGGACAGCGTTTCTTTGGAGTCAAGTTAAGTATAGACCATAAAGTAGTTGCAAAAGCCAGGGCTACTTCAAAAAAGAAGGCTGAAGAAAAAGCTTCCCAAAGAGCTTACTTTGCGTTTCAAGGAAAAATTAATGGTAAATAAAACAGGATTATTTATCCGACTTTCTTACCATGACAAAAAATAATATAGGAAAGAGAACCAATAAAAGGCAAAAACAAGACTATTAAAACAGAAAACAAAAACCTAAGCTTCACTTCTCTCCTAAATATTAGAATTAAGGAATATACCAAAAGCGATATATACAACAATAACAAAAAAAGAATTGTGTAAGAACTTACTTTTCCCATATCATTTTATTTAGTTATTAATTATCCCTTTTATATCTTGCTCTCACATTTTCTGCACTATCGAATTTTTATATATTCCACCACACAAAAAGATACATTCATTTTAAATGCCTCCAATACAACAAATAAAACCTTAGTAAACCACAGAAATACAATATACTTATACTAATTTTAACCCCAATATGAATGCCTTTTTCAAAAATGAAATGTGCAAATATAAATGTAGACAAAAGCAGTAATATCATGTAGGTTTTCATACTTTTCGAATTTATATAATACTAAAATTATTTATTACAACCACCCGCACATCCTAACAATATTACACTTGTATAAGTAGCCGCAACTGCTCCGCAAGCCACACACCCAAAACCAGCAGCTACACCCATCCCTATTATCACTCTACCTATCGTAGTATGAGCGCTCAATCCTTTTTCCACACAACTCCCAAAACAGTCACCCCACTTACTTTTTCCTTTTGCAGTCTTATAAACAGAAACTGTATTATTTTTAAAATCAAAACTACCGTTTATTAAAATATAATTCTCCAAAGCTTTAGCATCTTCAATTACCATTAAATATTTAGAATAATCATCTTTTGAGTATTGGACAGCGTAAACATTTATAAGATTTAAATCAAATTTGGAATATACTTCAACATGTGTAACATTATTAATAATGTCTTTTTCTAAACCCATTTGCTCCAAATATGTGGGCAAGTTTATTGGTCTCTTACTATCTGCTTTTAGAAGCTCACCATCCGATTTTATTTTGAAATCTTCTTTAAATACATTTAACTGCCTATTATAATCTTCAAGAGTTTGAGCTACACAAAATGCTGAAACAGACACATATACCAAAATACTAAATAATACTCTTTTCATTTCCAATTGTTTTAAATTTATAAAAATTTTAAAAAACACTATTTTTTTATAAAAACTATTTTTTATAAAATTAAAGAACGTAAACTTTCCATTTTGGAAAAAACAATGTGCAAATCGGAATAAACAATACAAACATGTATTTTTATCACATGTATATTAAAACAATTAAACGCCATGAAAATAGGAGAAAAGCTACGATTATTACGCAAACTGAAAGGGTATACACAAGAAACAATGGCAGGAAAGCTGCACATGGAGCGGCGTTCCTATGCTAATCTTGAAAATAATGTCACTAAAATTGACATGGAGAGAATGACTCAAATTGCAGAAGTCTACGGTATTGGGTTAGATGAATTATTAGCCTTTGACGAAAACAAGATTTTTGAAAAATGCTTTAATAAAAATATTGAAAGCTTTTTTTCGGTTGAAGAATTTAAATCCACCTCGATCGAAGAACGTGAATTTTTTATTCAGCAGATTCAACAATTATTAGAGACCATTGATAAAGTATTTATTGAAACAATTGAAAATCTTAAAGCTGCTATTAAAAAACAAAATAACACTGACTAAAGTTTGTTTTACTTTCCTCAATGCTAAATAATCATAAATCCCTTAAAACTATATCGTTTTCGTTGATAAATTAACGTTAACCTAATTGTATTTTGTATAATTCCTCAGTAAATATAGCTATATTTACGACTTATTTAATTTCAATATGGGCATCCATAAGTTACATCTTGACGAATTTGATGAAGTTGATTATGAGCTTATTGCTATCCACACTTCATTAGAAGATTTCAGATTGGCTTACTTCATCAATCAGCAATTACCTATTCTCTTAAGCCGAAGCAATGACGAGATTGGCATTACGACCAAAGATGGAGAAGCTGCGTTTACAAAATTCAGCTATGATGATGTGGCAAAAGACATACTTTGGAGTCTCGTCCAAAACAAAAACGAAATTATTACCTATAAAAAAAATAACACACAGGATCTTTTCCTGGATGAGAATGTAGAGATTGCCACAAAAGTATATCTGCTTCCTGAACTTAAAAAAGTGGATTACTTTTTGAAAATAGAAAACAACTGCAACACATTTGAAATCGAAGAGATACTGCAAAAACTGAATAAAATAGAATGGATCACAACAGTTTACGAAGTGGTTCCAGACAATATAAAATCTAAAAACAACTTAATTTTCTAATAATGTCGACAAGAAAAAAAACAAAGATCGTAGCTACATTAGGCCCCGCCTGCAGCACCAAAGATGTCCTTAAAGACATGATCGATGCTGGAGTAAATGTGTTTAGGATTAACTTTTCCCATGCAGATTATACCGACGTGAAAGCCCGAATAGATATGATCCGCGAACTGAATGAAGAATTTGGATACAACACCGCTATTTTAGCTGACCTTCAGGGCCCTAAACTTCGTGTTGGTGTAATGAAAGAAGACGTCATTGTAAGCAAAGGAGATATCATTACGTTCCAGACCGCCGAGGATGTTCCGGGGACAGCCGAAAGAGTCTATATGAATTATAAGCAATTCCCGGCTGACGTAAAACCGGGAGAAAGAATCCTTCTTGATGACGGAAAATTAATATTTGAAGCACTTGAATCCAATGGTGTTTCTGAAGTAATCTGCCGTGTCGTTCAGGGTGGCCCTCTAAAATCTAAAAAGGGAGTAAACCTTCCAAATACTAAGGTTTCATTGCCAGCCTTGACACAGAAAGATATTAAGGATGCCCTTTTTGCTATAGAAAACCAGGTAGACTGGATTGCTCTTTCTTTTGTTAGGACATCTGAAGACCTTCAGGAACTACAGGACCTGATTTCTAAAAATTCTGCACATAAAATTCCAATTATTGCCAAAATTGAAAAGCCGGAAGGCGTTGAAAATATAGATAAGATTGTTGCATTTTGTGACGGATTGATGGTAGCCAGAGGTGACCTTGGTGTTGAGATTCCTGCACAGGAAGTACCGCTGATTCAGAAAAAATTAGTCCACAGGGCAAAAACTGCCCGTATACCTGTAATTATTGCTACCCAAATGATGGAAACAATGATTACAAGCCTTACACCTACCCGTGCTGAAGTAAACGACGTGGCCAACTCTGTAATGGATGGTGCTGATGCCGTTATGCTTTCGGGAGAAACTTCCGTAGGAAATTATCCGGTACAGGTAATCGAAAAAATGACACAGATTATTGAAGCTGTGGAGGATTCTCCACTGATTCAGGTACCTCAAAACACGCCACAAATCAGGACTAAACGTTTTATTACAAAATCCATCTGCCATCACGCCGCTCTGATGGCCAACGTAATCAAGGCGAAAGCAATCTGTACGCTAACCAACAGTGGCTATACTGCTTTCCAGATTTCAGCCTGGAGACCACAATCGCATATTTTGGTTTTTACATCCAACAAAAAAATCCTGACACAATTAAACCTTTTATGGGGTGTAAATTCTTTCTATTATGACAAGTTTGTCAGCACAGACGACACTGTAACTGACGTCAATGAAATAGCAAGAGAAAAAGGATATGTTGACAAAGGTGATTTCCTTATCAATCTTGCAGCAATGCCGGTAGTTGATAAAGGAATGGTCAATACTCTGAGAGTTTCCGAAATGGAATAACACCAACTGACAAATAATCAAATCCGTTAGCTCCTCTAACGGATTTTTTATTGCTGCCGCAAGGAAAATAGAAAAGAAAAAATTATATTTGGGCTGATATTAAAATAAACGATTATGAATTTCAAGTCAAATAATCCATTTTTGGGCAATAAGAATTTTAGCAAACCAACTGTTCATTCTTACAGCCCGGACGAAAACTCAACCCTGATTGATTACGGCCAGGAAATGACTGTTTCCGGAACCATCAACAAGAGTTTCTTTATGCTTTTGTTATTAACTGCCACTGCTTCTTTAACATGGTGGCTGGCTTTTAACGGTTTTAATCCGCTTCCTTTGGCAATAGGAGGAGCAATTGTTGGATTTATATTAGTCTTGATTTCATCATTCAGACCTCAATATTCTTCCTATCTGGCTCCGGCTTATGCATTGGTTGAAGGATTATTTATCGGAGGTATTTCTGCCGTATTTGAAGCCATGTATCCTGGAATCGTAATACAGGCTGTTGGCGCTACCTTCGTCACGTTTTTAGTGTGTTTTGGCCTATATAAATATCAGATTGTAAAAGTAAACGAGCAATTCAAATCCGTAGTTATTGCTGCCACATTAGCTGTTGCTACGTATTACTTAATTTCATGGCTGCTTTCAATGTTTACCAGCTTTGTGCCGGTTCACCATGGCAATTCGCTAATGAGTATCGGAATCAGTGTTGTCGTAATTATTATTGCTGCCCTGAACCTGTTCTTAGATTTCGACCTGATTGAAAAAGGAGCAAAAAACCGACAGCCAAAATATATGGAATGGTTTGGAGCTATGGGATTAATGATTACTCTTGTGTGGCTTTATATCGAGTTCCTAAGATTGCTTTCCAAGCTTTCCAGCAGAAACTAAACAATAAACATATAAAATCAAAAAAGGTTTGACTTGAGTCAAACCTTTTTTTTTCCAGATGACTTTTGCAAAAACAGCCACTAACCCTGTTATGCTTGAGTCATACACCCCCATTATAATTCAACGACACATTGTTTGGGAAAGTTTGAGTTTGTGCAATTCATGTAAATTCCCAATGCCTGTGATTATGTTACAAAGCTATGCCGATGGTAAAAACGAAACAAGGGGAAATTTCCCCTTTTTTTCAGGGGAGAAAAACTTTAAAGAATAATATGGTATTTAAATGAACGAAAAATATGCATCCGGAAAAAGACGGCATCCCTACTTAAGTCGGCATCTCTGCGCCTTTGCGTGAAAATTTGCTCAGAAAGATGCATAGAACCTAAAGGTGAAACAGGTTTGAATAAATATTAGAAAAGGTGTGTTATGGTTAAAGATTTAGGCTACTTTTTCAAACGCGATAAAATTCACAACCTGCTTCTTACGGTTAAATATTGGAAAAGCCTTGATATGGCAGAAATAGGTTTCCCCGTTTTTTTTGTAGTTTATGATTGTTTTTTCAAAAGGAATCCTGGCATCAATTGCTTCACGAATCTGTTGCAGTTCTTTTTTAGAAGTTTCGTCGCCCTGAAACATTTTAGGGCTTTTCCCGAGTACTTCTTCTGAAGCATAGCCTGTCATTCCTATAATATTTTCTGAAGCAAATACTATATTCAAAGAAGTGTCCGTCACAACTATAACATGGTCTTTTTGTAATTCTTCTTTAAAATCCCAATTCAACTTCCAGTGATTGGATTTTGAAAGCACCTTCAATTTGGATAAGTCAGAAAGGGAGTTCTTGAGCTGTTCTAAATATTCTCCAAAAAAATTCCACGAATATAACGGCACGGGGATAGCATTCTGCGTATCGGAATACCCCTTTTGTGCGTTTTCATATTCATTTAGGTCAAACATGGTAATATTTTTAGCAAATATAAATCTTTGATAGAAAGTAGTTCAGAAACTTTGCCCTTTCTTATTTGTGATTTTTGATTTCTGATTTTAGGTTTAGACACCATAAGCCAAAATCTTAAATTAAAAATCAAACTTCAACTGTACAACTACCGTCTTTTTTACTTCCGTATTCAAATTCCCAAGTGATATTCCCAGCAGACGAACCGAGTCTTTCATTTTTTCCTGATAGAGCAATTCTTTGGCCACATCCAAAATCAGACTTTTGTCAGAAATAAAATAGGGCATAGTCTTGCTTCGGGTTTGTAATGTAAAATCGCTGTATTTAATCTTTAAAGTGACCGTTTTCCCTGAAATATCATATTTCTTCAGCCTTCGTTCCAAAGTCGCGGCAATCGATTCCAGGCGCTCCATCATAAAAATTTCCGAAGTCAGGTTTTCATGAAAAGTATGCTCGGCTCCTACAGATTTCGCTATGCGTTCCGGCTTTACCGCGCTGTTGTGAATGCCCCGGACTACCGAATAATAAAAGGCTCCCGATTTGCCAAAATGTTTTATTAAAAAGTCTATTGTTTTTTCTTTCAGGTCTTTACCCGTAAAAATTCCCAACTGATACATTTTTTCTGTAGTCACCTTCCCTACTCCATAAAACTTCCTGATGGGGAGTTCTTCCAAAAAGGCAAGCACTTCATCGGGATTGACCGTTTTTTGTCCGTTAGGCTTATTAAAATCCGATGCGACCTTAGCAATAAATTTATTTATGGAAATTCCGGCAGAGGCAGTTAATCCTACTTCATCCCATATCCTTTTGCGAATTTCGCGGGCAATTAGTGTGGCACTGGGATTTCCTTTTTTATTGACAGTAACATCCAGATAGGCCTCGTCAAGAGAAAGCGGTTCAACCAAATCAGTATAATCATAAAAAATCTGGCGTATCTTTTCGGAAATTTCCCTGTAACGTTCAAACCTGGGTCTTACAAATATTAATTCGGGACAATTTCTCTTGGCCTGATAGCCGCTTATCGCACTGCGTACTCCAAATTTTCGGGCTTCATAGCTTGCTGCAGCAACAACACCCCTGTTTCCTCCACCACCAACGGCAATAGGTTTTCCTCTCAATTCCGGATTGTCCATCTGCTCAACAGAAGCATAAAAGGCATCCATATCGACATGGATGATTTTGCGATTTTGAATTTGTTCCTGCTCCTCCATAACCCAACTGCCAATTTATCAAACCGACTCTATATCACAGTCCAATTGATATAAATCAAACCCTTCATCCCAGAAATCTTTCACAACTTCCCTGAGCCTGAGCCCAAATTTTTCATAAAACGGATAAACAAGCTGCGATGTTCTCACAGATAAAGTCTTAACCTGTTTGTTTTCTTTTATCTTCTCAATCCTGAATCGGGTCAAAGCACTGCCAAGTCCTTTTCCTTGATAGCCCGGGTCAAAGATATCCCAGGATATTTTTGCCGTTTTGCCATCTTCTGTCAGATTAAAGCCTCCACATCCAACAATCTTACCTTCCATGACAAGAACAAAATAATTATCCGCCTCATTATCCAAATAATACGACAAGTCCTTCTCTTCATTTGGAGAAAAGAATTCCGGTGTATTCAGTCTTAAAAGTTCCAATATTCTGTTTTTGTCAGAACCGGCATACTCTCTTATTATCATTTTTTATTTTTTGTATCTAAAGCCAAATACTCTTCCTCTGTTTGTGTTTTTATCTTTCTTTCTGATGGAAAAAAGAAACTCATAGGTTTGCTTTTGAAATGTTTCCAGATGGACAAGATAACAAAACGTATTTCACGCAACGGAATATTTCTGGAACGGAAAGCCAACCCCAAAGACAACGCAAAGCTTACGAGGAAATTGACCAACCCGATTACGCCAATTCCAATAACACACCAGATTACCAATGACAAAGTTACCATAAAATCGGCTCCATAAAGCCCTAAAGCCATATTTCCACTTGCAAAAGTAATGTGCCGGATATCAAGATTTAATCCAAAAAACAATCCGATGGATGCGGTCGAGCCCATGAACACCCCAAACCAAAAATTGGAGATAATACCTGCCCATTTCTTTTCATACATATCGGCAATTTTTTTTGTTTTCTCCCTGCCAAAAGTCATCTTCAGTACGGGATGTTCCTGTATTCTGTAATACACCTGATGATGCTTGTCCCTATTGGCAATACTTCCTGAAATGATACCGGAAAGAAAAAGAAACACCCCGGCAATTGCTGCGTGAAAAATAGCCGGCGAATGAACCGGACTTATATCTGTCAGCAGTTTTGTCCATTTCGAAGCGGCAATATTATATTCAAAGGCATAATCAATCAGCCAGATTCCCAACAGCGAAACCGGAAATGCCATAACAATGTTCCCTACAAAAGCAATAAACTGTGACCTGAAAACCCGCGCAAAAAATACCGCAAATGCCTGGTGTTTTTCAGACGAATTTCCTTGTTTTTTCATACCCTGCTCTAACGCCCTGACCAATGCTGATGCTGTCATGGCCGGCTGTTTTGTAGCCAAAGTAAACCCGCAGAGATAAATGGCAATGAATCCAATCGAATAGTTCATACTATATAAAAAAGCATGCCCAAAACCGCTGGTTTCTACCTTGCCCAACATTACTTTGATGATACACAAAAGACCCACTATAAGTCCGCCTCCTAAAGCTGCCCTGAACATCCTGAAATATTCCTGCCGTGTTTCTGTAATGTACTTTTCGCCTGTTTTTGCAGTATGCTGTGTAACTTCATAGGACAAAAGCTGAGTACTTTCGCTTACCAGACCTCTGATATCGTTTTTATAACAGTTGTATTTTATGAGTTTTAACGCAAGCTGAATCTCATTATTTTTTTTGTTTTCTTCTCTATCCACAACCAAAAGCGGAATCAGTACTTTTAATCGGTATAGCTGTTGGCGTATGCGGAGCAGATTTTGGTTAACGCGAAGCGAAATACCGTATTTTGAAGAATTGGCAAAGGCTTTTTCTACAAAATCATTGCATTGCTTGTGCAATATCAAAAGTTGTTTGTAGTATAGGTCTGTAGATGAAATAAAATGATTGCTTTCCGCATTCCTCACCGTATCATCAATCTGATGGAGCTCTTTTTCCAAGGCAGCAAAGGGACTCTCCAGATTGTCATATTCCGGAACCATTTTTATAACGTCCGTTTCCATGGCACGACCACTAATACGTTGCGTAATAATATTCATAGAAAGCAACATTTCGGACAATACGGAATCTTCTTCTACCGTGTCATAAATCGAATTGAAAAGTAAAAGGTCATAAAGTTCTTCGATTTGGGAAACCGGAATTTTGTTTACCCAAATCGTGTCGGTTGCCAGATAAAAAACCTGATTTAAAATATACTCTAATGAATCTTTGCTGGGCTGATAGGGAAGCAATTTGGAAAAAATCCTTTTTCGGACCTCAAAAATAAAATCAACATCACGGAGGATTCCCGCATCTGAAAGAAACTTATTGAATTTTTTATTGTGCAGCAGCTTTTTGACATAGTAAGAAAACTGTAATCGTATGAAATCATTTTGTTGAAGAAACTCCAACAATTCCTGAATATCGACAACTAAGACCGCTTTTGGTTTTTTAGGTCTTATAATACTGACCAGCTGCACCAATAATTCAATTTCGTCATTTGCCTTCGTCCATAGCTGGCTTTCATCAAAATAATGCTTCATAAAAGAAGCAATGGAGATTTTTGGCTTCGATTTTCTAATTTTCATGGGGTTTTAACTTAAGCTTTATCGTAAAAATACAAATAGAAGAGCATTTATCAGTAACTTCGTTAATAAAAAGATACCCATGCTTGAGATTGAAAGAAAATTCCTTGTCAACTCTGACCAGTTTAAGACACTTGCTTTTGCTAAAAATCATATTGCCCAGGGCTACCTCAACAGCCATCCGGAGAGAACTGTCCGTATCCGGATTAAAGGAGAAAGCGGTTTTCTGACCATCAAAGGAAAAGGAAACGAATCCGGGCTTTCCCGTTTTGAGTGGGAAACTGAAATTCCACTTGTGGAAGCCAGACACCTGATTCAGCTTTGCGAAAAGGGTGTTATTGACAAAATACGCTATGAAGTGCGGTCCGGAAACCATGTTTTTGAGGTTGACGAATTTTTTGGAGATAATGAAGGACTCGTTATAGCCGAAGTTGAATTGAAATCTGAAGATGAAACCTTTGAAAAGCCTGATTGGTTGGGAAGTGAGGTTACAAACGATGAGCGTTACTATAATGCTTTTTTAAGCCAGCATCCTTATAAAACCTGGAAATAATTTGTTTTATTATACGTCAATAAACTATAAATGATTACCCCAATTACAATGAAAAAAATCCTGATTGCCTTTTTGTTTCTGTTGTCTTTTCATGTAGGAAATGCCCAAAAAATGACAACATTGACTTATTTCCAAAACGATACAATTAAGTTAGACCTTGATTTATTTCTTCCGGCAAAAACGTCCGGCAAGAAACTACCATTGCTTTTGTATGTGCACGGCGGCGGATTTTCAGGAGGAGAGAGACAATCCGGTCACAGTCTTTGCCGTTATCTTGCCCAAAATGGTTATGCAAGCGCTACGATAACCTATACACTATATGCCAAAGGCAGGAAATTCAGTTGCGACGGTATTCTTTCTGAAAAGATTAAGGCATTTCAATATGCAGTAAACGATTTATGGCTGGCCACTTCCTTTTTTATAAAAAACAGTGAAAAATATGCTATCGATACTTCAAAAATATTTATTGCCGGTTCCAGTGCCGGAGCCGAAACTGTGCTTCATGCTGCATTTTGGGATTTTAAAACGATGAATTTATATGATAATTCACTTCCTGCCGGATTTAAATATGCCGGACTCGTTTCGGGTGCAGGAGCTATTATGGACTTAAATCTGATTACTGAAAAAAACATAATTCCTATGTTTTTCTTTCATGGAAATGGTGATACAACCGTTCCTTATGGTACTGCTCCACATCATTATTGCAAGACTAATGCTTCAGGATGGCTAATGCTCTTTGGTTCCTATTCTATCTATAATCATATCGTGAGCTTAGACGGTTCCGGAGCGCTCTATACGTTTTGTGGTGGCGGACATGAGTACAGCGGCTATCTTTTTGAAAAAGAGCACCACATTGTTTTAAATTTTCTGAATGATGTTTCGTCCGAAAAGAAATTCCAAAAGCATGATATTGTGCCAACCGGAAAAAAGAATGAGCTGTCTGCTACCTATAAATTTTGCGATTAAAGTTATTATTCACCGTTAAAACCATACAACAGGCTTCGGGTTTCGTTATGACTGTCATAGCTATGGTGGTAAACGAAAAACAAGGAGAACGAAGTCAATAACACCGCTAAAAAAACATAAAAAAGAGACTTGCTTATAACTTCCGTTGCTTTTAGGAGGGCTCCAATTAAAAAAGCCACAAAATAAAAGCCGAAGAGCGCCAGCACAAAAATCCCTAGGGAATGTTTATGTCCTGACAACCTTATAGTCACCAATACTAAGACGATTGTGATTATTGCTATGGTTATTTTTCCTATTTTATTTTCTTTCATCATCTTCTATCTTAATTTTACAATATGCCAAAAACTAATCTTTCGTCTTGTTATAAAATCCAGCTTTTCATATAATTTTATGGCACCTTCATTGCTTTCAACCACATGAAGGTAAGGCATCTTTCCCTGTTCTATTATAGCATTAGCCGTATGGGCAACCAACTGTTTTGCCAGGCCTTTTCCGGTGTGTTCAGGATGTGTGACCACAGCGCTGATTTCTACAAAATCATCCATTTTCATCCGTTCTCCGGTTACGGCTATCAATTCTCCTTTTTCAAAGATTCCGTAATAGTTTCCCAGTAAAGCTGTTTTCTCTTTAAAATAACCCGGCTGTACCAGATTAACCAGGTCAAATAAAGCTTTGGTATTGTTTGAGGTCAATGACACAATAGTATTTTTATACTCCATATCTATCTTATTCTCAACAATCATTTGTGCGCAAATCAGCTCATTTTTTAGTAGCAGTTCATCAGACAACAACGGTTTTTCACCAACAACAAAAAAACTATCTGTCAGGTGCGAATAAGAATCAATACTTTCAGAAATATCATCTGGACTTTGAAAACCTCCAAACGGGCAATAATCCGGATGGTAAAACTTTATGTTATTGTAATTAATTGCAAAATCCCGATGGCTTTCTGATAAAGAATACCAAACAGGATTGTCTAATTTTTTATATTTTTCAGGTTTCATAAATAATGTACTGTTTTAAGATTATTCCCAATCGCGCCAAAACCAATGCCTATAGAACCCTTAAAACAAAAAACCACCGAACATCGAAATGTCCGATGGTTTTGAACAAAAACAAAATCAATCATAATCCCGCAAGCGGAACTATATTATTGCCATCCGCCACCTAAGGCTCTGTATAATTGGATAATGGCATTGTACTGTCTGTATTTATTATCAATCAGATTCAGTTCCGTATTCAAAGCATTGTCTTTGGCTGTCAATACTTCCAAATAGTTCACCAAACCATATGTTAATAGTTCGTCTGAATAATCAGCCGCTTTTTTAAGTGCGTCAACTTGCTTTTCGCGGATTGTTATTTTAGCCGTTTCGTTGTTGTATTGCGCCAAAGCATCCGAAACTTCTTTTCCTGCAGTTAACAGAGATTGTTCAAATTGCAGATAGGCTTTTTCCTGGTTGGCTTTTGCCACTTCAAAACGCGTTCTGATTTGTCTCTGGTTAAAGATTGGCTGTGTTAATCCGGTAACTACATTTGAAAAGAACGAATTGGCACTGAACCATTGTTGCAAATCGATACTTTGGAATCCGCCTGTAGCCGTTACTTTTAGTGTAGGATAGAAATTACTTCTTGCAACATTAGTCTGCTCAAAAGTAGAAATCAGGTTATATTCTGCCGCAATAACATCCGGTCTGTTTCTTAACAGGGTTGCCGGAACGCCAAGTGTAATTTCCGGCTGCATTACCTGAGACTCGAAAGTACCTCTGGCAATTTTCTTAGAACCTTCACCCAAAAGATTGTTCAGGGCATTTTCTAAGATGATTACATTGTTCTTTAAATCTGCAATAATGATTTCTGTCGCATATTTCTGTGCTTCGGTCTGCTTTACACCCACTTCATTTACATTTCCTGCATCTTTAAGCGCAATAATCGTTTCGATACTTTCATTTCTGTTAATCAACGATTCTTCAGCTACCTTAATCTGGGCATCCAGAGAAAGCAATTGATAATAGGTAGAAGCAATGCTGGCAATCAACTGTGTCTTAACCGCCTGATTGGCTGCTATTGACTGCAGATAAGCCGCATTTGCCGCACGCTTGTTACTTCTGATTTTGCCCCAGATATCCGCTTCCCAGGAAAGTGTTCCTGTCAACTGATACTGGTCTGTGCTTCGGTCCTGCAGGAAAGCTCCCAACTGGCTGTTTTTAGAAAGCTGCTGGTGTGTCCAGTCAGCATTTCCTGAAAGTGTTGGAAAGTAACCTGCTTTGCCTTGTTTCATTGTAGCTTCTGCGGCTGCAATATTCTGCATCGCAATACGGATATCCAGATTGTTCTGCAATCCTTTTTTGATATAGTCCTGCAAGATAGGGTCAGTAAATATCTTATCCCATGAAACATTCGCAAGCGAGGTAGAATCCGCAGAAACGACCTCTGTTCTGTAAAGGTCTTCTGTTTTTAGTTCCGGCCTTTCGTATTTTTTTGCGACGAAACAAGATTGCATTACGGCTGCAGCGAAAACGAGCAAACCTATTTTATATATCTTATTCTTCATATTCTTCGTTTAAAAGTATAACATCAGACTCTTTTTCTTCAAATGGCTTGCCTGAGATTCTTTCCTGCAATGATTGGAAGATAACGAACAATACCGGAATTACGAATACTCCAAATACGGTTCCAATCAACATTCCTCCAACAGCTCCCATACCAATAGAACGGTTACCTACTGCTCCAACTCCGGAAGCAAGGGCTAATGGCAACAGACCAAAAATAAAGGCCAATGAAGTCATTAAGATTGGTCGAAGACGCGCTTTTGCACCTTCGATAGCTGCCTGCATCAGGTCCATTCCGTGGCGTCGTCTCTGTATGGCGAATTCCACAATCAGGATGGCATTCTTCGCGAGGAGACCAATAAGCATGATTAGTGCTACCTGGAAGTAGATGTTGTTTTCTAATCCGGCAAGCTTCACAAATCCGATAGCTCCGGCAATACCAACAGGTAATGATAACAATACCGATAATGGCACCAGATAACTTTCATATTGCGCACTCAAAAGGAAGTAAACAAATATCAAACTTAAAAGGAATACGCCTGCTGCCTGTGATCCTGCCAAAATCTCTTCACGGGTCATACCTGAAAATTCATAAGTATAACTTTTTGGCAAGTGCTGTGCTGCAACTTCCTGAATTGCCTTAATCGCATCACCTGAACTGTAACCCGGTTTCGCTTTTCCGTTAACGTTTACAGCTTTTAGCATGTTAAATCTCGCTACAGCTTCCGGTCCGTAAATTCTCTTGAAGTCAATGAACTGGCTGATTGCTACCTGCTGGTTATTGGCATTTCTGACATAAATATTGTTAATCGATTCTTCAGTAGCCCTGTCAGACGGTTTTGCCTGAATCATGACACGGTACTGCTTCCCGAATTTATTGAAATCTGTTGTATACAATCCTCCGTAATATCCCTGCATGGTGTTGAAGATATCCGAAATAGATACTCCGGCATCTTTTGCCCTTTCCACATTAATATCCATTTGGTATTGTGGGAAGTTCGGGTTAAAGTTGGTCATCGCATACTGAATTTCCGGTCTTTTCATCAATTCGCCCAGGAACTCGTTGCTGACTTTACTAACTGTTGCCCAGTCATCATCACCTTTATCCTGTATTTTGAATTCAAAACCATCGGCAGTACCAAAACCTTGTACACTCGGAGGTGTAAAGAATAAGGCTCTTGCATCTTTAAAGTGGGCTGTTCTTCCAAAAAGTTCTCCCACTACTGCATCAACCTGCTGGTTAGCCTCTTTACGATAAGCCCAGTCTTTCAGTTTGATTACTGTAAAGGCATAGGAACCACCATTTACGTTGTTCAACAAACTAAATCCTACAACGCTCATTCTGGCTTCAATAATATCCATCGAGGCTAAAATAGAATCTAATTCGTTTACTGCTTTTTGTGTTTTTTCTAATGTAGTTCCAGGAGGCAGTGTCAAATCCGCCATGATGATTCCCCTGTCTTCGTTAGGAATAAATCCCGACGGAGTAGACTGGAACAAGAAATAAGTAATACCACAGAAAACCAAAAGAGCTACTCCTGTTACCCATCTTTTTCTTACCAGGAATCGCAACGAGCCTGTATATTTCTCGTTCATCTTATTAAAGCCTGTGTTGAAGGCCAGGAAGAATCTGTCTTTCAGGTTCTTTTTATGATGGTCTGAATCTTTATGCGGTTTCAGGAACAGGGCACACAAAGCCGGACTCAACGTTAACGCGTTTACTGCCGAAATCAAAATCGATATCGCCAACGTAATTGCAAACTGTTGGTAGAATACTCCCGAAGGTCCGCTTAGGAACGATACCGGAATAAATACGGCTGACATTACCAATGTAATCGAAACAATCGCACCAGAGATTTCGCTCATCGCAGACAACGTAGCTTCTTTCCCGGACTTGGCTCCTTCGTCGAGTTTGGCGTGTACCGCCTCCACGACGACAATGGCATCATCGACCACAATACCAATCGCGAGAATCATAGCAAACAGGGTCAACATGTTAATTGAGAATCCGAATAATTGCAGGAAGAAGAACGTTCCGATAATGGCTACCGGTACAGCGATAGCAGGAATCAGAGTAGAACGGAAATCCTGTAAGAATAGGAATACTACAATAAATACAAGAATGAAAGCTTCTACCAAAGTAGAAATTACTTTGCTAATGGAAGCATCAAGGAATGTTTTGGTGTTGTATGGAATTACATAATCTACTCCCTGAGGGAAATCAGGTTTTGTTTCTTCCAAAATCGACATTACTTCTGTGATGATATCCTGTGCATTGGAACCCGATGTCTGGAACACCCCTACGGCAACACCTTCCTGCCCCATAGCAATGTTTTTGGTACCATAATTGAAGCCTCCCAATTCTACGGTGGCCACATCTTTCAGGTGAAGGAAGTTTCCGTTTCCTGTAGACTTGATTACGATGTTTTCATAATCTTCAATTACAGAAAGTCTTCCTTTGTATTTGATTACATATTCATAAACTCCATCTGCATTTTCACCAAATTTACCCGGTGCCGCTTCTACGTTTTGCTCTTGTAGCGCTGCCTGAATATCTTTTGGCAATACGCCATAAGTTGCCATTTTCTCCGGATCAATCCAGATTCTCATCGAGTAATCTTTTGCTCCGAATACGTTAACCTGTCCAACACCTTTTACACGTTGCAGTTTTGGAACCAGGTTGATTTTAGCGTAGTTCTGAATATACGTTTCGTCGAATTGCTTGTTTTTAGAATAAAGCGCAAAGAACATCAAGGCACTGGTCTGGCTTTTTAGCGTGGTAACCCCTGTCTGAACAACAGCCTGAGGCAATTTGCTGGTAGCACGGGAAACCCTGTTCTGAACGTTTACGGCAGCAATGTCCGGGTCAACCCCAAGTTCAAAGTAAACTGAAATTTTTGCTGAACCGTCATTCGCAGCAGAAGACGTCATATAGGTCATTCCTTCTACTCCGTTGATTTCTTCTTCTAGTGGCGTCACGACACTGTTCAATACCGTTTCGGCATTCGCTCCAGTATAGGTCGCATTAACCTGAACCGTCGGTGGGGCGATTTCAGGATATTGTTCTATCGGCAGGGACATCAATCCCAGAATTCCTAAAATGGTAATCAGGATCGATATTACGGTCGAAAGAACCGGTCTTTCTATAAATGTCTTTAACATTGAGAATTATTTTTTAGCTGATGGTGTGGTTGTTTTTGCAGCATCTTTTGCCGCAGTATTTTCTGCCGGAGCCGCAGCTTCCGGTTTTCCTTGCTGTGGCACGATTTCCATATCGTCTTTTAATTTAGAAGCCCCTTCGACTACGATTAACTCGCCTTCTTCAAGTCCTCCGCTCACGATGAAATTCAATCCTGATGTTCCTTTTGTCTCGATGATTCTTGATTTTACCTTGTTGTCTTTTCCAACTACATAAACCATCTGTTTTCCTTGTACTTCAAATACGGCATTCTGTGGCACAAGCATTACGTTTTTCTCATCAATTGGCAAACGAATGATACCACTGCTACCGCTTCTAAGAATTCCTTGCGGATTTTTGAATTCGGCTCTGAACTGCGTTGTTCCTGTTTGTGGATTAACCAATCCATTCATTGTTGCCAATCTTCCTTTTTGGTCGTATTCTGTATTGTCAACCAAAAGCAGGGAAACTTCCGGAGCTGATTTCAGCTTTTCTGCCGTTGTAGCTCCTTTAAAGGTTTTGTTGAAAAACAAAAGTTGTTTCTCGTTCATTGAGAAATAGGCACGGATAACTCTCGTATCAGAAACGGTTGTCAAAGGCATTTCACTGGTTGAGCTAACTAAACTACCTTCTCTGAATGGAAGACCGCCAATTACTCCATCAACGGGCGATGTGATTGTTGCAAAACCTATGTTGGCAGCAATAGCTCCATAAGAAGCTTTAGCCTGCGCTAACTTAGCTTTGGCCGTTTCCAATTGTACGTTGCTGATGATTTTTCTGTCAACAAGCGGCTTCAATCGGTCTACTTCAACCTGAGCTGCCTGTACGGCTGCCTTTGCTGCTGAAGCATCCTCGTTTTGAGTTTGGGTTTCTAATTTGAATAACAATTGTCCTTTTCTGACAACCTGTCCTTCGTCAACAAATATTTTTTGGATAAATCCGTTAACTTTTGGACGGATTTCGACATTCTGTTGTCCCTCAAGATTGGCTGTATATTCCTGATAAACAACCGCATCCTGTTTCGCAACAGCCTGTACCGGAAACGGCATTGGTCCCTGAGGAGGCATCTGCTGTTCTTTTTTACCGCAAGAGTAAAGTGTAATTATTGCGATTACAATACTGAATAGTGATTTATTCTTCATCTGCATTTTTATAAAGGTTGATTGATTTATTTGTTCTCTACTTTTTCTAACTTCTGAATCGTTTTATTTAAAAATTTTTCGAATTCCAGGATGTGTTCCTGATAAATCTTAATTAGTTCCAAATTGGCACAGTCGCCGTCACTCACTGTCTTTTTTCGGTACTCTATTATTCTCTCTACCATTTTCTTTTCGTCAAGAACCATCTGCAGATGATTTTGCATCCTGTCGCCAAAAGAAGATGGCCTGTAATATTTCTTTCTGTCACCGGGAAAAGTATAATATTCTATTTTTCCTATCTTCAGCAACAGGTTTAAATTGGTAGAAACCGAACTTTTGCTGGCTCCTAGTGTGGAAACTAAATCGTCAAACGTCAATCCTTTGGCGTCATTCCAAACAATAAGGCAACCTAATATTCGTCCTGACAAAGGTGAAAAGTTCCAATACTTTTCAAAATGAACACCAAACATCTCCACCAATCCTTCTCTTTCTTTCGCTATGTCTGTCATTTGATATGTTAATTTTGGCGCAAAGTTAAATCAGGTTCGGTAATTACCGAACTAAACGAACTTAAATTTATGTTAATTTTTAATTGTCCGTTTTTAAGCAATAAAAAAGCCAGCATAATGCCGGCTTGGTTAGTTTATAATTTCAATGTTCACTCTTAATGAACCATGATTTTTATTATCTGCAATTTCCATAAAGGCTTTTTTAGTGAGGTCGATTTCCCTGCCCGGCACAAATGGCCCCCTATCGTTTATTTCAACCAAAACCGATTTTTCATTGGCGATATTGGTTACTTTGACTTTTGTTCCGAATGGTAGTTTTTTATGGGCGGCTGTATAATTGCTATTGTGGAATTTTTCCCCACTTGCTGTTTTTCTACCGTTGAATTTGTCGGCATAATAGGACGCATGGACATTCTTCTTATATACTTTTCCGGATACCGATTTGGCAGACGAGCAGCTTGCCTGCAGGCTTCCAAGTACTCCGATAAATAAAAATATCCTGGCTTTCATGATTACTGTACAATTTCAATGGTTACTTTTAAATGACCTCCGTATCGGGAAGAAGCAATGTCCATAAAGGCTTTTTTGGTAAGGTCAATTTCTTTTCCTTTGGTAAACGGGCCCCGGTCTGTCACTTCTACTATAACCGATTTTCCATTGGCTTCATTTGTTATACGGAGCTTGGTTCCAAAAGGAAATTTTCTATGGGCTGCGGTATATTTCTTATTGTCAAAAATTTTTCCGCTTGCTGTGCGTCGTCCTGTAAATTTGTCCGCATAATAAGATGCATGAGCATTTTTCTTATGGAGCTTATATTTTTTTGATTCTGCTAATTTTAAGCTATCTTCTATTGCAACTTTCTTTACCGAATCCTGAAATGCCTGGTTTTTTTCCGGGGGTGTTTTTTGAAAATTTCTATCCTGTATGGAAAAACCGCTCGAAAAGACCAAAGCAATAAAGGCCAGCAACAGAATGGTAGTCTTATACTTCATGATAAATTTTTTTATGTTTGGCCAATTCATCTCACAATTACTATACCTAAAATGAAAAAAGCTCAAAAAATTGAGCTTTATTTTTTATGAGAACCACACATTCCAAGGAATTCTTGACAACAGCAACAGGAATCCCAAAGCATAGAATATGGCTATTTTCTTGAATTTTTTATTGGAATCATCTACTCTTTTGTGTGTGCTCCACCCAATAGTTATCAGCACAATTGCCAGAATATTTACGAAAGGATGTTCTACGGCCATCATACGAAGCTCACTATTTCCCATAATTTCTTTCATACCTGCCTGTCCAAACAGGGCAATTCCTTTTGGAGAAACAAAATACAGTATCAGTCCAAAAACAAATTGGAGATGAGCAGCTATCAGACCAAAAAGGGCAATCCTTCTGTCTTTTGGTTTGAATTCGTTTTTAGCAGATAGCCCTATCAGGGAATTAATTGTTGCAACGCCAATTGTAAAAAGGGCTACATAGGCAATACCGGAGTGGGCTTCAAGAATAATTTTGTAAGTATCCATGGTCAAAAATTGTTTTTTACAAATATATCAAAAAATGAAATGCTCCAAAATTATGGGAACACGGCAGACCAATAAATAATGAATCCAAATTACGAAATAAAATCTTAATAATTAACATTTCTTTAATTGAATTGGTCACTGTTTTAAAATCCAATATCATAAATTTGCGGAAATGATGAAAAAAGCCGTACATATTACTTTTTTGTGCTTATTCTTTCTGCTTGGTATGCGTTGCGATGCCGGCAATAAGAAAAACTTGTCATTGACTTTTCCTGAAACCAATTGCACACCGCAATTAAAAACATGCCAATACGGTCTTTCAAAAAAAGAATTTTCGGTTGTGCGTGACACATTGGATAAGCTCCATAAAAAGAAGAAATTTTCTAACCCCTATCGTTATAGTATGGCCAGGCTTTCAAAATGCCATGGTTTGACTTTACTTTTTGGAGCCGTTTCTTCTTCAAAATTTGTTTTCCATACTTATTTTGCTTTGGCAAACCCTTTTGAAAAACATTCCCTGTTTGGTTCTTTCTGCCATAAAGGAAAACTACTATCCATCTTCTATCCCTTTCAGGCTTTTTGGTAATAAATAATTGATTTTCTTTTTTAAGATTCTCTACCTGAATCTTCCTAAACATTGTCCAATTAAATTATTACAGATATGAACGAATTAGAAAATACGGCAGCAGCCTCACATCACCTTTATCCACTTATAAGTGATTTGGGACTAATTCTTATGACTGCCGGTGTTGCCATTTTACTTTTTAAGAAAATCAGACAACCTTTAGTTCTTGGATATTTAATTGCGGGATTTCTTGCGGGCCCTTATTTTACGTTATTCCCTTCTGTAAAAGACGTACAAAACGTTGAAGTCTGGGCAGAAATCGGGGTTATTATATTGCTTTTCAGCCTGGGCCTCGAATTTAGCTTTAAGAAATTGATGAAAGTCGGCGGAACGGCCTCCATTACTGCCCTGGTACAAATTTTCTCTATGGTATTTTTGGGATATTGGTGTGGTCAGCTCATGGGCTGGTCTTCTATGGACAGTATCTTTTTGGGTGTTATCCTCTCCATTTCGTCAACTACTATCATACTTCGGGCTTTTGATGAATTGGGTGTAAAAGGCCAGAAATTTGCCGGCATTGTTTTTGGCGCGCTGATTGTTGAAGATATTGTAGCTATCCTTATGATGGTTCTGCTTTCAACCATTGCCGTAAGTCAGCAATTTTCAGGAATGGAACTTTTTGAATCAGTATTAAAACTTTTGTTTTTCCTTATACTATGGTTTGTAGGTGGTATCTTTTTCATTCCTACCTTACTAAAAAAGGCTAAGAATCTTTTAAGCGATGAAACCCTGTTGATTGTTTCCTTAGCTTTATGCCTTATGATGGTAATTCTGGCTACTATGGCCGGTTTTTCACCTGCTTTGGGTGCTTTTATCATGGGTTCTATTATTGCTGAAACCACCAAAGCGGAACGCATTGAACACCTCGTTAAACCTGTAAAAGATCTTTTTGGAGCCGTTTTCTTCGTATCTGTAGGAATGCTTATCAATCCTAGTACATTGGCAGAATATGCCGTTCCGGTAATTATTATCACCTTGCTGACCGTTTTTGGAAAAACTTTAAGTTCCACTATCGGAACCCTTATTTCCGGACAGCCCTTAAAACAGTCTGTACAAACCGGGATGAGTTTAGCTCAAATTGGTGAGTTTTCGTTTATCATTGCTACTTTAGGGATGACATTGGGCGTAACCAGCAATTTCCTTTATCCTATTGTAGTTGCCGTTTCTGCCATATCAACATTTACGACTCCTTTTATGATTAAGCTTTCTATTCCGGTTTCCAATATGCTGGAAAGAAAACTCCCTAAAAAATGGATTAAGGCAATCGACAGCTACAGTTCCAGTTCGCAGACTATAAAAGCCACAAGCAACTGGGTTTTATTTTTAAGATCCAGCATCATTCAGATTATAATCTATTCTGTAATTATAATTGCCATTATTCTGCTTTCTTCAAGAGTAGTACTTCCTCTTGTAAACGGTTCGCAATGGGCCAATGTCGCGATAGCTGTTCTAACACTTTTATGTATTTCACCTTTCTTATGGGCCTTGTCGTTCAGAAAAGTTGCGCCTACCGCTTATGAGGAATTGAAACGGGAAAGAAAATTTTTAGGACCAATAAAAATTGTCAATATTATCCGAATACTGTTTACCCTGTTTTTTATTGGATTATTGCTCAACAGTTTCTTTTCTAATTTCATTGCCTTTACTGCTTTGGTTATTTTTGCCGTGGCTTATATGGTTTTCCCTAAAAAGCTGCAAACATTATATGACCGAATCGAAAACCGATTTATGCAGAATCTTAACGACCGGGAAAATACGGAAGCTTCAAAAAGCAAGCGGGAGCTTTCTCCCTGGGATGCGCACATGACTACTTTTGAAATCAGTGCCGAATCCAATATTGTTGGGAAACCGCTACACCAGCTGGAACTCCGTGAAAAGATAGGAATCAATATTGCGGCAATCAAACGCGGAAATATTACAATTAATGTTCCTAACCGAAATGAGCAGATTTATCCAAATGATATTCTCTATGTCATAGGAACAGACCGACAGATAGAGAAATTCAAGACCTATCTGCAGCAGAGTTTTGTGGCAGTTCCTGAAAACAATTCTGAAACTGTCCTGAAAAATTTCGAATTGAAAAACGAAGATTTTATTGGCAAAACCATACGCGAATCACAGCTTAGAGAAAAAACAGATGGCCTGGTCGTGGGAATTGAACGGGAAGGCCGCCGAATGATGAATCCGGAATCCCACGTCGTACTTGAAAGAAACGATATTATCTGGATTGTAGGCGATAAGAAAAAAATGAATTCTATTACACTAAATGCTTCTTAATAATTATTTACTTAACTAAATTCTAAAATGGATAATTTTGATTGGAAACAGCTCATTAACCCTGAATTCTACATTGCAATGGAACTTGGGGGCGTTAGCGTTGGACTGTATGTTGTGCTTTTTATTGTTTTTGCAGAAACAGGATTGTTTGCCGGGTTTTTCCTTCCGGGTGACAGCCTTCTTTTTCTTGCCGGAATCTACAGCCGTGAACTTGTAGAAAATCTTGTTATCATTGAAAGTGACTTTGGCAACGTTGCTTTACTGGCTACATTGGTTGCTATTTCCGGAATTATCGGAAATACGGTGGGTTATTGGTTTGGTGCAAAAAGCGGATGGTATCTTTATAAAAAAGAGGACAGCTTCTGGTTCAAGAAAAAGTATCTGGAGCAGTCGCGCGTATTTTTTGAAAAATACGGCGGGAAAGCGATTATCATTGCACGTTTCATGCCTATCCTGAGAACCTTTGCCCCGATTATTGCCGGAATCGTGCAAATGGACAAAAAACGTTTCATATTCTACAATATACTAAGTTCTTTCTTATGGGCTTTCAGCTTAATTATGGCTGGACATTATCTTTATGGTTTGTTTTTAAGCAAATTTGACATTGATTTGAAGAGCCATATTGAAATCATTATCCTTATCATCGTAGCGGCTACTACCATTCCGCTAGTGGTGAAATTCTTGAAAGGAAATAAAGAAACTCCGGAAAACAATACAGAAGAATAATAAAAAGCCTCTCGATTTAGAGGCTTTTTCTTTTAGACTAAACTCATTAGTTCTTATTTCTTATCTAAAAAATAACGCAGCAAAAGAGCCGTTGAACTGTCATGTTGTTTTACAACGCCTGAATTGATTTCATCAAGAATTGAATTCGCTAATTGTTTGCCAAGTTCAACACCCCATTGGTCATAACTGAAAATATTCCAGATTACGCCCTGTACAAAAATCTTATGTTCATATAATGAAATCAGTGAACCTAAAGCTTCTGGCGTTAGCTGTTGGATTAGCAATGTATTGGTTGGCTTGTTCCCCTGAAAAATCTTAAATGGTGTCAGGAATTCTGCTGCTCCTGAGGAGAAATTTGTTTTTGTAAATTCTGCCCTTACCTGGTCTTCCGTCTTTCCATTCAGCAAAGCTTCTGTCTGGGCAAAGAAATTCGACATTAGTTTATTGTGATGGTCTTCATCGCCATATAGAGGTTTTACAAAACCAATAAAATCAGTAGGAATCAATTTGGTTCCCTGATGGATTAGTTGGAAAAATGCGTGCTGTGAATTGGTTCCCGGTTCGCCCCAAATGATTGTTCCTGTCTGGTAGTTTACCGGATTGCCGTCTCTGCCAACACTTTTTCCATTACTTTCCATGATTGCCTGTTGAAGGTAGGGAGCCAGTTTCTGGAGGTATTGTGTATAGGGAATCAGCGCTTCGCTTTCTGCGCCAAAGAAGTTGTTGTACCATATGCTCAAAAGTGCCAGAACTACAGGAATATTCTGGTTGAATTCTGCCGATTTGAAATGTTCATCCATTTCATTCGCACCTTTCAGCAGTTTATTGAAATTGTCGAATCCTACAGCCAAACTGATGGACAGGCCTACAGCACTCCACAAAGAGAATCTTCCTCCAACCCAATCCCACATAGGAAAAACATTATCCGGATTGATTCCGAATTCTGTTACCTTCTGGATATTTGTAGAAACAGCCACAAAATGCTTGGCAACGTCTTCCTGTCTTGCTGATTTTAAAAACCACTTACGTACCGTTTCAGAGTTTGAAAGCGTTTCCTGGGTGGTAAATGTTTTTGAAACCACTACAAAAAGTGTCGTTTCGGGATTTAGGTTTTTGATTTTTTCCTGTACGTGATCACCATCAACGTTAGAGATAAAATGAACATTCAGGTGGTTTTTATAAAACTGAAGGGCTTCTACTACCATTGCCGGTCCTAAATCTGAACCCCCAATTCCAATGTTTACTACATCTGTAAAAGCTTTTCCGGTGAAACCTTTTCTTTGTCCGTTAATAACCTCGTCACAAAAGGCCTTAATCTTGTTTTTTACGCGATATACCTCCGGCATCACATTTTGTCCGTCTGCGGTGATTACAGCAGATTCAGGAGCGCGTAAAGCAGTATGAAGTACCGCCCGGTTTTCGGTTTCGTTGATACTATCGCCATTAAAATATTTGGCAATGGCGTCTTTCAGATTTACTTCCTCAGCCAAAGACAAAAGCAAGCTTATTGTTTCTTCTGTGATAATATTTTTAGAATAATCTACAAGAAAGTTATTCCATTGAAGATTAAATTTTTCTGCTCTGGAGCTATCGTTTGCAAACATTTCCTGCATTGAAGCATATTGCATTTCAGCGAAATGTTCACGCAGTTTTTGCCAAGCAACTGTTCCTGACGGATTGGTTCTGCCTAAAGCCATGGTAATAAAAAATTAGATTTGTAGTCTTTTGAAGGCTCAAATTTAGGCAATAATGAATTACTTTTTGAATTTAATTGCAGCGATGCTGTCTAATTCTTTTTTGAGAGGCGCCATTTCAGCCATGAATCTAGGCTTGTATTTCGCATCCATCGGGATTGAATTCGGGAGTTTCTGTTTAAGGGCATCAACCTGTACGCCGTTTTTCCAGAAACGGTAACAAACGTGCGGTCCGGTTGCCAGACCTGTACTTCCTACTTTTCCAATAACATCCCCCTGAGAAACCCGTTGTCCTTTTCGAACCAATATTTTAGACATATGGAGGTATTGCGTCGAATAGGTCGAATTGTGTTTGACTTTTACAAAGTTTCCGTTTCCGGCGGTATATCCGGTTTTTTCAACCACACCGGTTGCCGTCGTTATAATTGGGGTTCCCGCCGGCGCTGCATAATCAGTACCGTTATGGGCTTTGAATCGCTGTTGTACGGGATGGAATCTTCTTGTTGAAAATTTTGAGGAAATCCTGAATCCGAATTTTAAAGGTGCTTTCAGGAACATCGTCTTGAGCACTTTTCCTTCCTCGTCATAGTAATTTACTTTTTTTGCCGTAGTATCCTGCTTGAACGGAAAGGCATAGATTTTTTTTCCTTTGTATTCAAAAAAGGAAGCTTCCAGGCTTTCTACACCTGCATAAATTGTGTCGCTGATGTATTTCTCATTAAAAGTAACAGCAAACTTATCGCCTTTCTGAATTTTGAAGAAGTCGACAGAATAGGCATAAATATCGGCAAGATTTTGAGCGAGTGAAGCGTCAACACCTGCCTTGCTTAGAGTTTCAGACAATGAACTTTCGATTTCCGTAGCTATTGTTCTTCTTTTAATCGTTATTGGTTTTTTATTTCTATAGGCCACAATAGAATCTCTTAAATCAATAACGTTGTAATGAATATTATCCGGTTGGTAAATAAAAACCTGAACCGTATTGGGTGCTGTTTTTGTTTTTAGGATGGTATAAGGTCTACCGGCACGGATATCTCTGAAGTTAAAAGAATCTCTGGCTTTTTCTGTTATTTCGTGTACTTTGTATTTGCCCAGATTATGTTTGTCCATCAATGTTCCAAACGTATCGCCACTTTTGACTGTATCATTCACAACCAAAAAATCATTTAGTGTAAAACCAAATTCAACAACAATCGGCTCTTTTACAGGAACTTCTTTAATATTATTTTCTTTTTCGGACTTTTCTTCCTTGTTACAGGAAACCAGGGTAAATAGCAATAGTAAGGTTAAAACAGCGTATTTCAAATCGTATTCTTTAATCTAATTAGACGTTTTTTTCTTCTCCCCAAGAGGCCAGCTCTTCCGGAGACCATAATTCTGGAAAAAATATCCTTCTTTGGTATTTTGGATGCATGTATTTTTTCCAATCGCTTCCGCCGGTGGCTTCTCCGTCACCTTTGCCGCTTCCGTCAATATATTTTTTTGCGGTATTCAAATGCTGCATGACCCATGTAATGTTGACCGTATGGTCATAATGGCGCATGGCTTTGATTAATTCTTCATTTTTCTGGTCCTGTTCCGGCAATTCTTTGAATTTACGCCATACGTTTATCGTATTGTATTCTTCCATATAGCTTAAGAATTGAGGTTTGTATTTTCTTTCAAATTCTTTAAGCAGGTATGATTTTTCGCCGGTATGATAATCTTTTCCTGCGGCCTGCCAATAAAGGTGTTCTAAGGCATGCTCATAAGGCGTATTTCTGTCAATTGTTTTTCTGAAACGATAATCAATCAGGTTAATCAGGTCTGTAGAACAAAACTCAATCAATCTGTATTGTGCACTTTGGAAACCGCTGGCCGGAGTCAGCGTATTTCTGAATTTCATATATTGTTCAATTTCCATTCCATCACCCATAATATCGAATGAAGTGGTCAGCATATCGAAATAACGGCTGATTCGCATCAGCTTTTCTGTAAAATATGATGTTTCCGGTTTTGGGGTATGGCAGAGCTGTTCCATTTCCCATAAAATCATCTTGAACAATAACTCGTTTACCTGATGGTACATGATAAAAACCATTTCATCTGGTAATGTTGTTCTTTGAATCTGTAAATTTAATAAGGCATCCGTTTGAATATAGTCCCAATAGGTTATTGGTTTGGACCAAAGCAACCCTTCGAGGTGCGTTTCGGTTTTTTGATTTATTGCCTGAAATTTTTCTTCTAGTTGATCTAACTGATCTTTAATATTGGGAGTAATATCCATTTTTATTTATCTGCTATAATTTTGAAAGGATGTATCAATCCTTTATATCCGTCCAAATCGGCTTTAAGAGAACCTACGGCCAGACTGGCCTTGATTCGTAACGGAATTCTATTCTCATCGTCTGAAATCCAGACCGTTAAACTTTCTTCTTCTTTAAAAACGCGACCTGCCTGAACATAAGGTCTGAAGATCATCGTATTTACTTTTCCAAATTTAGTTTTTAAAACTTCTCGACCCATAAATTTTAACTTAAACTTTGTGGTTTCGTCGTCAAAAAACATATCAATAACAATTGACTCGCCTACTTTTAATTTGTCAATTGTTGGATGGTTTCTTAAAAAATAGAATGAGGAAACTATGTCCTGAACGTTCTCAGGAACAGAAATGGTTTTTTCTGAATTTTTCTTGTAGTCTTTAACCAGTACGTTATTTGCTGACTGGTTAAAAAAACCTTCCTGATTTTTGGTATAGCCGCCTTCATTAATCTTTCTGACAAATTGGTAAGGCTGTCCGGTTTTCTTATCGAAATAACTCTGGTAATCGTCATTTACCTTAAAGAAAAATTTTGTCATACCGGTCGTATAACCGTTTCCTACAGCATGGAAAACTTTTTTCCCGTTTTTGGTAGCTTCTTTGACTTCAAGCGTGGCGTAACCCGCATTGACCAAGCCGTAATGTATTCTGAATTTGAACCATTCACCAACATCAAAAGCTTTATTGTCCTGGGCCTGAAGGTTCGCAGTTGCAAACAATAATAATATTATAATCTTTTTCATAATTCAATTTTATATGTCTTCCAACTGTTAATACAATTTCTATTCCAAAAGTATTAAAACAAAAAAACCCAGTCAAAGATTATGACTGAGTTTTTATGCTATTAACCAACCAAAAAACTATAAATTATGAAAAATTTACATAAAAATCGAAGGAAACCACTCCCTCTCTTTTTGCGGGTGCAAAGGTATGCAATAATTAAATTATTGCAATTAAAAAATCAACTTTAACACAATATTAGCAAAAAATAGTTTTTTGAAAGGTTTGATTTTGCATTATTCTCAGAAAATTATACCATTCTATAAAGTTCCTCTTTTTTCTTGCTCTCTTTCGATAGATTCGAATAAAGCCTTGAAATTTCCTGCTCCGAATCCGCGTGCTCCCATTCTCTGAATGATTTCAAAAAACAGCGTAGGACGGTCCTGAACCGGTTTTGTGAAAATCTGAAGAAGATACCCTTCCTCATCAGCATCAACCATGATTGCCAGTTTTTCAATTTCATTCAGGTCTTCCTTCATCATTTTCATATGCTCGCCCAATCTTTCCGGAACCGCTTCATAATAGGCTTTTGGCGGAGCCGATAAGAACTCTACTCCACGAGCTTTCAATTGAGAAACCGTTTTGATGATATCGTCTGTTGCTATAGCGATGTGCTGTATACCAGGACCGCCATAGAATTCCAAATATTCTTCAATCTGTGATTTTTTCTTTCCTTCAGCAGGCTCGTTGATAGGGAATTTGATTCTTCCGTTTCCGTTTGACATTACTTTACTCATCAAAGCAGAATATTCCGTATTGATTTGCTTGTCATCAAACGAAAGGAAGTTTACAAACCCCATTACATCTTCATACCATTTCACCCACGTATTCATTTCGCCCCAACCTACGTTTCCAACCATGTGGTCAATGTATTTGAAACCTGTTGGCTCCGGGTTGTAATCTGATTTCCATTCTTTATATCCCGGCAGGAATACGCCTGTATAGTTTTTTCTTTCTACGAACATATGGACTGTTTCGCCATAGGTATAGATTCCGGCACGAACCACTTCTCCGAATTCATCTTTTTCAACAGTTGGCTCCATGAAAGGTTTTGCGCCTCTTTTTGTAGTTTCTTCAAATGCACTTCTTGCATCTTCTACCCAAAGCGCAGCCACTTTCACACCATCTCCATGTTTTCTGAGGTGGTCATTCAATACTGAATCTCCGTTTAAAGGTGTAGTCAACACCAAACGAATTTTATCCTGTTTTAAAACATAGGAAGCCCTGTCGCGAACTCCTGTTTCCAAACCGGCATAGGCCAATGACTGGAAACCGAAAGCTGTTTTATAATAATGTGCGGCCTGTTTTGCATTGCCTACATACAATTCAACATAATCTGTTCCTAACAGCGGAAGGAAATCCTGTGCTCCTTCAAATATTTTTTCTAATCCGTATTCTACTGATTTTACTTCTTTACTCATTTTAGTATGTTTTTTCTAACCCTGGCAGGGTTTAGAATCCTGCCAGGGTTGTTAGTTGTTTTTTGTTTTATTTGTTTTTTTATTCTACCCAGGACTTATAGTATTGCCCGTCGTCCAATCCCATTGCTTCTTCGGTTACCATCAGCGGACGGAATGTGTCTACCATAACTGCCAGTTCTTCGGTTTCTGTTTTTCCAATACTTCTTTCCATCGCACCCGGTGCCGGACCGTGAGGAATTCCTTTCGGATGCAGCGTAATGTGACCCTGCTCAATGTTGTTTCTACTCATAAAATCACCGTCAACATAATACAGCACCTCATCACTGTCAATGTTACTGTGGTTATAAGGAGCCGGAATTGATTTTGGGTGATAATCATACAGTCTCGGACAGAAAGAACAAACAACGAAAGTTGATGTTTCAAAAGTCTGGTGTATTGGCGGCGGCAAATGCACGCGTCCTGTTATTGGTTCAAAGTTATGAATACTGAAACCGTAAGGAAAGTTATATCCGTCCCAGCCTACTACGTCAAAAGGGTGAGTAGCATATACTACTTCATGAATCATTCCTTCTTTTTTGATTTTAATCAGGAAATCACCTTTTTCATCGTAGGTTTCCAGTTCGGATGGCAGTTTGAAATCTCTCTCACAGAATGGCGAATGTTCCAAATGCTGTCCGGATTGGTTCTTATATCGTTTTGGCGTATAAAAAGGCGCAAACGATTCTACATAGAACAAACGGTTATCCGAAGTTTCAAAGTCGATTTGGTAGATAATTCCTCTTGGAATAATAAGATAATCCCCATATTCGAAAGGTATATTTCCCATCATCGTACGCAGGGTCCCTTTTCCTCTGTGGATGAAAATCATTTCATCAGCATCGGCATTTTTATAGAAATAGTCGCGTAATGATTTTTGCGGAGCCGCCAAACCTATGGTGCAATCCTTATTGACAAGCATTGCTTTTCTGCTATCCAGAAAATCTTCCTGAGGCTTCAATTCGAAACCTTTGAATAGTAATGACTTGATATTTTTACCAATGGCAATTTTAGGTTCAACCGAATACGAAGCTTTGATTTCCTTCACTTGTGTTGGTCTGTGAACATGATATAACAGAGAAGAATGCCCATGAAAACCTTCTGTACCAAAAAGCTGCTCGTAGTAGAGTCCGCCATCCGGTTTTTCAAATTGCGTATGTCTCTTTTGGGGGAAATTCCCCAATTTATGATATAGTGGCATAATTATTAGATTTATGAATTATGAATTTAGTTTTTGGATATAGAATCCAAAAACTCATTCCGGGTTTCTCTTAATAAGAAACTTCAAATGTGCCAATAAACCTTCCCAACTCGTATTCATAGTCACAAATATCGGAAAAATTAATTTTTTCACATTATTTCTTGTGAAATATTTATAAAAAGGAAAAAGGCATTACTGATTGTAAATTTTTTCAGTAATGCCTTTATTTATTTTAGAAAAAAACTATCTGCTTTTTTTATAGCTGTAAGCATAAATCAGGGCATGAATTGCCGCGAAAATCAATGAGAAATAATACAAGAAAGTATCATCTATGTTCGGGTCTCTATGGTGGATGATTGCCACTATCACTAAGGCTACAACCATTCCTAATCCGGAACCGGCTACTACTTTAAAGCTGTCTAAGTTGAAGTTCCCTTTATTCAGGATACTATGTTTCATTCCGTAAAACAGGTAAAGGTCAAAGCCAATCATCATCCAAACGATTAATCGAATCCAGGTATCCAATGGTAAAAATACCATCATAAACAAGCAAACCAGTACACCGGCAATAGGCACAAAAGGAACCAAAGGTGTTCTGAACGCTCTTGGCGCATCCGGCATTTTTTTACGCATTATCAATACGCCAATACAAACTAATATGAAAGCGAATAATGTTCCGATACTTGTCATTTCTCCTACAACCCTGGCAGGCACAAAGGCCGCGAAAAGGCTCACGATTACCATGAAAAGGAAGTTGTTTTTTGCAGGAGTTCTGAATTTTGAATGTACTTCAGAAAACACTTTTGGCATCAGACCGTCTTTACTCATTGAGAAGAATACACGGCTCTGCCCCATAAGCATCACCAGAATTACCGAAGCATAACCTCCTAAAATTGCCAAAAGAATGGCGTTGTTCAACCACGGATAGGCTGGCGTAATCATTCCGTCTGCTCCGGCAGGCCCCATTGCTTCAACTGCAATCGCCACAGGCGCGATACCATCTTTTCCGGCAAATGCCTGATAATTTACCACCCCTGTCATGACGTGGGCAAAAAGAACATACAAAACCGTACAGATTGCTAAAGACAATAATATTCCTATAGGCATGTCTCTTTTTGGGTTTTTAGCCTCCTGGGCTGCCGTAGAAACAGCATCAAAACCAATATAAGCAAAGAATACAATAGCTGCTGCTCTGATAATTCCGGAAAAACCAAATTCACCAAAAGTTCCTGTATTTTTAGGGATATAAGGTGTATAGTTTTCAGGTCTGATATATTGCCATCCAACAGCAATAAAAATCAATACGACACTAACTTTTAAGAGTACAATGATTCCGTTTACGAGAGCCGATTCTTTGGTACCTCTGATCAATACCAGCGACATCACCATAACAATCAATACGGCAGGAAGATTTATTATTCCTCCTTCAAATGGCGAAAGCATATAGGATTCATCCAGATGGATGCCGTAACTGCTTAGAAATTTTCCGAGATATCTGGACCAGCTAATCGAAACCGTAGCGGCACCAACCGCATATTCCAGTACCAAATCCCAACCAATAATCCAGGCAACAAATTCTCCCATTGTCGCGAAGGAATAGGTGTAGGCACTTCCGGCTACCGGAATCATTGAAGAAAATTCCGCATAGCATAAACCGGCAAAAACACAGCCAAATGCGGCTACTAAAAAAGAAATCGTAATTGCAGGACCTGCATTCATTGATGCGGCAAGACCTGTTATCGAAAATAATCCGGCTCCTATTATCGCCCCTATTCCTAAGGCTACTAATCCTGGTGCGGTTAATGTTTTCTTTAAGCCTTTTTCATCTTCCGATGCTTCTGCCAGTAATTGTGGTAATGATTTTCTTTTCCAAATAGACATAAATTTGATTAGTTTAGTGTTTATTGGTTCCAAATATAGTTTTTTTATGGAATAATTAACACATAAACAAGAGATATAATTTTTTGGAACCGATTCTTTAAAACCAGAATCCTATGCTAAACCATGTCTGATGGTCTTTGGTTTCCGGCGACCAGGAGTGCTTGATTTCTACCGGGCCAATGATTGTTTCCAGACCATATCCAAAAGCATATCCTGAAAAATTTGGCCTGTCAATCCAATTGCTTGTATCAAAAATCTTATTGCCAATGTTGGCATAGTTTGCCGTGAAGTTGAGGTGGTTTTTTCGGAATATCTCGTAATCAACACCAACAGCTCCTTTGATATAGCTATTTCCGGAAAGGCTTACAAAATCATATCCGTAGAAATGCCTGAAATTATTAATCATATTGTAGCCATAGCCTCCCAATACGAAATCAAAAAACGGAACGGTTTGTTCGCCTACCGTAAAGCCGGCTTCTGACTGCAGGTTTAACGTAAATCGGTTAAAGAAGGTTTTGGAGAAAGCCATTTCTCCTTTCAGTATGCTGAAATTCTGGTATTCTTTCGTATAATCCGACGAATACACAAAAGACTGGAAATCACCACAAAAAAGGAATCCGTTTTTCGGAAAATATTTCTTGTCAAAAGAATCGTATTTCAGATAGGCAATAATGCTTACATAATCACTGTTTTCCAAAATAGGGTCTGTTGCTTCAAATGTTTTTGTCTTGATCTTCAGATGTTTAAATTCAGCCCCGGCACCAATAAGAAACTTCTGCGCAAAAATAGTCTGGAAATAGGCCTGATTGGTAAAATCAGAGTAATCGATATTGATAGAACTCAAGCCAAAAAGATTCAGGAGTTCCCCATTATTAAAATCGGTAAGTATGTTACGGTTAAAGGTATTGTATCGGGATTTAAGACCAAAACTCCAGTAAAACCCATTATCAATATAATAGTCCAGATAATATCTGAAATTATCACCCAATCCTATGTCTAAAGAAACAATATCGTTCTTAAAAAGAAGTTTTTTTTGGGTAACGTTCAACAAAACGGCACTTTTGTACAAGCCATCATAATGAAGCCCGAACTTCAGATAAGTTTTTATAGGATTTTCTACCAAAGTCATGCTCAATACATCATTTCCGGATGCCGATTTGGAAAACGAATAGCCAATACCGCTAAAGTTTTGGGTAGCGCTCAATGTATTGATTCCCTTATCGAGGTCCTCATAGCTAATTTTAGTTCCTGCCTTAAACCCAAGTTTCCCGATTACATAGGTGCGGTTATAATTTTCAAGCTGATTCGTTTTAATTTCACTTACAAACAGGCTGTCTCTTTGTAACGGAACCATTCTTTTTACAGGTTTTTCCGCATTTCCTACTTTTTGAATCTGGTCGATTACTTTTCGCGCAGCATCTTCTCCTGTTTTAATAATCTCATTGCCTTGAGAGAAAGAAATAACAGAATAGGCCGTAATATCGGGTTTTATGTAAATATCCGTCGCTTTCCTTTTGCGGTCCATTTTCTGAATCATCTGCATATTTGATATCTGGACCAGGATTTTTGTAGCATCTGTCAAGGCATCCCTGTCTTTCAAATCGTCCTGAACATCAACCCCAATAATGACATCTGCCCCAAGATTTTTTACTTCCAGAATCGGATAATTATTGGTTACACCTCCATCAACCAGCAATTTACCGTCAATTTCAACAGGCATATATAAGGATGGCAGTGCCGCACTTGCTATCATTGCCTGTGGCAGTGAACCTTTGTTCAGCAGAACTTGCTGCCCGGTTTCAATATCTGTGGCAATACACAAAAACGGAATGGGCAATTGGTTAAAATCCCGTATATGCCTCACATTGTGAGTCAGCTTGTTGAGCATATTGAAGTTATACAGTCCTTTTGACAAGGCTCTCGGAATACCAATCTTCATTTTTTTGAATGGTAATGTGAGCGCATACAGCTCATCATTCCTTTTTTCGTAGAAGTTTTTAGTCGACCTTGGAATATAATCCTGAATCAGGGCATCGTAATCTGTCGTCTTGAAAATGGAGTCAATTTGGGTTGCGCTGTATCCCGATGCATAGAGCCCGCCAATAATCGCTCCCATGCTGGTTCCCCCAATATAAGAAATCTCCACTCCCGATTCTTCCAACACCTTTAAGACGCCTATGTGGGCCAGTCCTTTTGCTCCTCCCCCGCTTAAAACCAATCCTACTTTTGGTTTTTTCTGCTCTTGTGAAAATACAACCGAGACAGAAAACATCAGCAGAAGTATAAGAGCTATTTTTTTCATAGGATAAGTTACTTGGTGGAATTGTAAAAGTCGGTAATTTTTTTGGCTTTTGAAACACCTACAACGTCAGAAATTTCTTTTTCTGTTGCCTGAGACAATCTTTTAACAGATTTGAAGTGTTTTATAAGCGTAATCATGGTTTTTTCACCTATTCCGGGTATAGTTTCTATTGATGTTTTTAAGGCACCTTTGCTTCTTTTATCGCGATGGTGTGTTATTCCAAAACGGTGTGCCTCATTTCGCAATTGCTGTATTACTTTCAGGGTTTCGGATTTCTTGTCCAGATACAACGGAACCGAATCACCCGGATAGAACAATTCTTCCAGACGTTTTGCAATACCAATAATGGCTATTTTGCCTCTTAAATCCAATTCTTCCAGACTTTTTAATGCGGAAGACAGCTGGCCTTTTCCTCCGTCAATAATGATGAGTTGTGGCAATGGCTGATTCTCATCCAACAGCCGTTTGTATCTTCTGTATACGACTTCTTCCATAGAAGCAAAGTCATTGGGCCCTTCAACGGTTTTGATATTAAAATGGCGGTAATCCTTTTTGCTTGGCTTCCCATCCTTGAAAACCACACAGGCAGCGACCGGATTGGTTCCCTGAATATTGGAGTTATCAAAACATTCGATATGTCTTGGTTCGACAGAAAGACGGAGGTCCTTTTTCATCTGTGCCATGATTCTGTTGGTATGGCGATCCGGGTCGACAATTTGTAATTGTTTCAACTGGTCCATACGATAGAATTTCGCATTTCGGATGGAAAGTTCCAGAACCTGCTTTTTATCACCCAATTGCGGAACCGTTACTTTTATATTTTCTCCCAAATCAACTTCAAAAGGCACAATCACTTCTTTTGACAGCAGTCTGAAACGTTCTCTCAATTCCACTATAGCCAATTCCAACAGTTCTTCGTCTGATTCGTCCAGCTTTTTTTTCAGTTCCATTGTATGGGAGCGGATAATGGCGCCATGGGAAATCTGCAAAAAGTTGATATAGGCCATGCTTTCATCTGAAACGATAGAAAAGACATCCACATTTGAAATCCTCGGATTGACAATTGTAGACCTTGACTGGTAGTTTTCCAGGGTTTCAATCTTGTCTTTTATTTTTTGCGCCTCCTCAAATTTCATTTCTGCTGCGAGATTTTTCATCAGCGTCTTGAAATCTTTCAGGCTTTCTTTAAAATTTCCTTTCAATATTTCACGGACAGCCTCAACATTGCCTTGATATTCTTCCAAAGACTGATATCCTTCGCAAGGTCCTTTACAATTTCCTATATGATATTCGAGACAGACTTTGTATTTGCCTGAATTGATATTTTCACGCGAAAGGTCATAATTGCAGGTCCGTAACGGATAGAGCTCCTTAATCAAATCCAAAAGCGTATGGACTGTTTTAAAGCTTGTATACGGACCGAAATACTCCGATCCGTCCTTTATCATATTTCTTGTGGTGAATATCCTTGAAAACGGCTCTTTCTTGATACAAATCCACGGATAGGTCTTATCATCTTTGAGCAAGACATTATATCGTGGCTGGAGTTTTTTTATCAGGTTGTTTTCCAGCAGCAGCGCATCTGTTTCTGTAGGCACCACTATATGCCTGATGGAGACAATTTTACGAACCAACACATTGGTTTTTCCGTTGTCGTGCAGCTTATTGAAATAGGATGAGACACGTTTGCGAAGATTTTTTGCTTTTCCTACATACAGAATCTTATCATCCTTGTCATAATACTGGTATACGCCCGGTCCGTCGGGCAAAGTCTGAATCTGAAGTTCAAGAGGAGTTCGCATCTTACAAAGTTAGTTTCAAAAATTCCGAATTGCAAGCGCCCCATTTCAATTTTTATATCGTTTTGGGAAATATTTAGCGTTCTGAATCCCAATTTTTATACATTTATATTTTTAAACATAACATGGCGCAACCTACTTATAAAAGCCTTACTATTTTGGGCGAAACCATACTTCCCGGCGAGAGCCGGACCCTGAATATGGAAATTGCAAAACTCCATACGATGACGAAGCTGAAAATTCCCGTAATTATCGAACGCTCCGAAATCGAAGGTCCGACTGTTTTATTTTCGGCAGGACTCCATGGCGACGAAATTAACGGAATCGAAATTGTAAGGCAACTTATCGTTCAAAAAATCAACCGACCAAAAACAGGCACAATTATCTGTATTCCGGTCATCAATGTTTTTGGCTTTTTGAACCGAAGTCGGGAATTTCCGGATGGCCGAGATATGAACCGGGTTTTTCCCGGCAGTAAAAATGGTTCACTGGCCAGTCGTTTTGCTTACTATCTGCTGAAAGAAATCATACCAAATGTTGATTATTGTATCGATTTTCATGCGGGAGGCGCCAGCCGTTTTAATGCACCGCAAATACGCATTGTTCCCAACAACCGTGAACTAAAAGCATTAGCCGATGTATTCCATGCGCCTTTTGCCCTGTATTCCAAAAATATTTCTGGTTCCTTCCGAAATTCCTGTGACCGACTGGGTGTAAAAATGCTGTTGTTTGAAGGCGGAAAATCACTTGACATCAATGAATCAATCACACAGCAGGGTGTTGAAGGAACCAAACGTTTTCTCGATTATTTCGGAATGCTGAATCCCAAACGAAAGGCAACTAATGCTGAGCAAAAAATTATTTATATTGAAAAATCAGCCTGGGTACGCGCCAAAGCATCGGGTTTGTTTCATGGTCTGACAACCATAGGCTCTTATGTAGAAAAAAGTCAGGTACTGGCTACCATTTCTGATCCTTACGGAAAAGTTGAATATAAAGTAAAAGCGCCAAACTCAGGATATATTATCAATGTTAATGATGCTCCTATTGTATACCAGGGTGATGCCATTTTTCATATTACAACGGCATTGGAAAATCAGGGCTGAAAAACAAAACAAATGCACAAGAAAGAATTACGATCAAAATACAAGGCTTTACGCGCTGAACTTTCACAAGAAGATATAGAGGAACGAAGTCTGGCCATTGCCAATCAGGTTGTCCGGATGGATATCTGGGATAAATTATACTATCATACCTTTCTGCCTATTAGCGAACACAAGGAAGTAGACACCGAATTCCTATTACAGGTACTGGCCGGAAGGGACAAAGAAATTGTAGTTTCAAAATCAGATTTCGAGACCCGAAAAATGACCCATTTTTTATTGACTGACAATACCCGATTCCAAAAAAACGAATACAATATTCCGGAGCCTGTGGACGGAATCGAAGTACCTCCTTCAAAAATAGATGTAGTTTTTGTGCCGTTACTTGCTTTTGATAAAAAAGGACATCGTGTGGGTTACGGAAAAGGATTTTACGATCTTTTCTTATCCGAATGCAAAAAAGACGTGCTGAAAATCGGATTATCATTTTTTGAAGCGGAAGAAGAAATTACCGATGTCTTTGAAAATGACGTCAGGCTTGATTTTTGCGTAACACCTAATACCATTTATAAATTCTAAAATCGTAACTTTAAAACAAAAAAGATGAAAACTACTTTAAAACTATCTATCGGATTGCTTTTGCTTTGTTTTGCCTTTTCAATTTCAGGATGTAGTGCAAGCGTTAGCACCGGAACATCGAGCAGATCCAGTAAGTCAAAACCGTTACCTCCTGGACAGGCAAAAAAAGTGACTGGCGAAAAAAGTGCTAAAAAATATGCTCCGGGACAGAACTAAGCCAGTTCCGAACGTTTGTTAGAGCCTGAAAATGCTTTTTTATTAAAAACAATCAATATACCTACTCCGGTAGATATGGCCATGTCTGCTATATTAAAAATAGCATTAAAAAAGGTAAAATGTTTGCCTCCCCAGATTGGAAGCCATGTTGGAAGATTGCCTTCCCAGATTGGAAAATAAAGCATGTCAACTACTTTTCCGTGAAACCAGGTACCATAAGGCTGATCCGAGAAAAGCGTTGCGGTCTGACCTGTACTGTGATCGAAGATTACTCCGTAAAAAACAGAATCGATAATGTTTCCGAAAGCTCCTGCCAGAATAAGCGAAATAGCTACAATCAGGTATCGGGAACTGTTTTTTCTGACCGAATCCCAAAGCCACCAGCCAATTCCTGTCACAGCTACCAGCCTAAAAAGCGTCAGAATCAGTTTTCCATAATCTCCAGGGATTTGTGTTCCCCAAGCCATTCCTTCGTTTTCAATCAACAAAATCTTAAACCAGCTGGCTACGTTTATCTGTCCTTCTTCACCATAGATAAAATTGGTTTTGATATATATCTTGGATATCTGGTCAACGATAAGAATTAGGATAACTAATAAATATGCTTTTTTTAATGACATTTTCTTTACTTTATTGCGCAAAAATAGAAATATTATTTATAAAATCACTTGCCGTGATGAGTTCGTTTTGACTCTGCTTTTAAATATTAAAAAAACGCTCCTTATATGGGAGCGTTTTTGTTATCTGTTATTTTAAAAGCAACTATCGCTGCAGGTTTTTGGCTTCGATACTCATTGTAGCATGAGGAACGATTTTAAGCCTTTCTTTGCTGATCAGTTTTCCTGTCACTTTGCAAACACCGTAGGTTTTGTTTTCTACTCTGAAAAGTGCATTTTTCAAATCGCGGATAAACTTTTCCTGACGGATCGCCAATTGAGAGTTCGCTTCTTTCGACATCGTTTCGCTTCCTTCTTCGAATGCCTTAAATGTAGGAGACGTATCGTCTGTTCCGTTGTTAAGGTCATTCATATAGGCGCTTTTGATCAAATCTAAGTCTGCTTGTGCTTTTTGTATTTTTTTTAAAATAATTTCTTTGAACTCTGCTAGATCAGCGTCTGAGTATCTTGCAACTTCATCTACCATATTATATTATTTTGAAATTAATATACTTGTTTTTATATCGTCAAACTCAATTTCTATACCGTTTTCTACTTTATCCAGAATTATCAGCTCTTCTGTCAGCGTTTCAGCTTTGATATAATCCTGATTTGCCTGTAACGCTTCTTCGATAATTCCGTCTTTCTGGACCTGTACCTTAATCTTGTCCGTTACCTCAAATCCAGAGTCTTTCCTGATATTTTGAATACGATTGACTAATTCCCTTGCAACTCCTTCTTTTCTCAATTCATCCGAAATGGTAATATCCAAAGCTACAGTAATTCCGTTTGCATTGGCTACCAGCCATCCCTCGATATCCTGAGAGGAAATCTCTACGTCTTCAGAGGTTAAATTAATACTTTTCCCTGATATAACAATATCCAGCGATCCGTTTTTATCCAATTCATTGATCTGCTCCTGAGAGAAATTTTGTATTTCTTTGGAAATCAGACCCATATCTTTACCAAAACGCGGCCCTAATGCTTTAAAATTAGGCTTAATCTGCTTCACTAATACACCGGAAGCATCATCAAGCAACTCAATTTCTTTTACATTTACCTCTGCTTTTATCAGGTCAGACACCGCTTCAATCTCTGCTTTCTGTTTGGCGTCAAGCACCGGAATCATTACCTTTTGCAGGGGTTGACGCACTTTTATCATCTCCTTTTTACGTAGTGACAACACCAATGATGAAATCGTTTGTGCTTTCTCCATTCTGCTTTCTAACGATTTATCAACAAAGTTATCAGCATACTCAGGAAAATCGGCCAAATGTACGCTATCGAATGTTTCCTTATGTGTTGCCTGTGTTAAATCTCTGTAAAGCCTGTCCATAAAGAACGGAGCAATAGGAGCGCTTAGTTTGGCAACCGTTAAAAGACAGGTATACAGTGTCTGGTAGGCCGCAATCTTGTCTTGTGCGTATTCGCCTTTCCAGAATCTTCTTCTGCACAAACGAACGTACCAGTTGCTCAGATTTTCCTGAACAAAGTCCGAAACAGCTCTTGCTGCTTTGGTAGGCTCATAATCCGCATAATAACTGTCTACATTTTTAACCAGGGTATTCAATTCAGACAATATCCAACGGTCAATTTCCGGCCTTTCCTGTAATGGCACTTCGGCTTCCGAATAAGAGAAACCGTCAATGTTTGCATATAAGGCGAAGAACGAATACGTATTATATAAAGTTCCGAAGAATTTACGGCGTACTTCGGCAACTCCTTCAATATCAAATTTTAAGTTATCCCACGGATTGGCATTTGAAATCATGTACCAACGCGTAGCATCAGGACCGTATTCTGCCAGTGTTGTAAACGGATCTACGGCATTGCCCAAACGCTTAGACATTTTTTGTCCGTTTTTATCCAATACCAAACCATTTGAAACCACATTTTTATAGGCTACCTTATCAAAAACCAAAGCAGCTATAGCATGAAGCGTATAGAACCATCCGCGGGTCTGGTCTACTCCTTCTGCAATAAAATCAGCCGGAAAGTCTTTGTTTCCATCAATTTTGTCTTTATTCTCAAAAGGATAGTGCCACTGTGCATAAGGCATCGCTCCCGAATCAAACCATACATCAATCAGGTCGGTTTCACGTTTCATCGGTTTTCCGGAAGGTGAAACCAAAACAATTTCATCCACCACGTTTTTATGCAGGTCTACCAAATCATAATTCGCTTCCGACATGTTTCCGATTTCAAATCCTTTAAATGGATTTTCTTTCTGGAAGCCTGCTTCGATTGATTTTTCAATAGCGTTATACAGTTCTTCAACAGAGCCAATGATTACTTCTTCTCTTTTGTCTTCGGTTCTCCATATTGGCAACGGAATTCCCCAGTATCTTGAACGTGAAAGGTTCCAGTCGTTGGCATTTTTCAACCAGTTTCCAAAACGACCTTCTCCGGTCGATTTCGGCTTCCAGTTGATCGTTTCGTTCAGGTCGAACATCCTGTCTTTTATATCCGTAACCTTGATAAACCAGGAATCTAACGGATAATATAACAAAGGTTCGTCTGTTCTCCAGCTATGCGGATAACTGTGTACGTATTTTTCAACCTTAAAGGCTTTATTTTCTTCTTTTAAACGGATCGCAATTTCCACATCTACCGATTTCTCCGGAGCCTCGCCTGCATTATAATATTCATTCTTTACATATTTGCCGGCAAACTCACCCATATGCGACGTGAATTTTCCTTGCAGGTCTACCAGCGGAACCGGCGAACCATTTTCATCCAAAACTAACATTGGTGGGACTTCCGGTGTTGCCTCTTTCGCCGCTTTGGCATCGTCTGCACCAAATGTAGGAGCCGTATGAACGATTCCGGTACCATCTTCTGTGGTAACGAAATCTCCTGAAATTACTCTAAAAGCATTTTCAGGGCTCTGATATGGTAATGCAAACGGCAATAGCTGCTCATAACGGATACCTACCAGGTCAGCACCCAAAGCCTCGGCTACTATTTTATACGGCAATTGCTTGTCTCCACTTTTTACTTTATCAAAATCAGCTTCTTCCGTACTTTCAAAATAACCTTTACCAAATTGTTTTCCAACCAGTTTCTTTGCCAGAATAACGTTTACCGGTTCAAATGTATATTGGTTAAATGTCTTTACAAGAACATAGTCAATTTTTGGCCCTATAGTAAGTGCCGTGTTCGATGGCAATGTCCAGGGCGTAGTCGTCCATGCCAGAAAGTGGATATCGCCAAAACCTTGTAAAAAGGACGGTAATGTTTCCGAAAGAGCTTTGAACTGTGCTACTATGGTAGTATCAGTCACATCACGGTAAGCTCCCGGCTGATTGACTTCGTGAGAGCTTAATCCGGTTCCAGCTTTTGGAGAATATGGCTGGATGGTATAACCCTTATAAAGCAAGCCTTTATCATAAATCTGCTTCAAGAGCCACCAAACAGTTTCCATGTATTTTGACTTATAGGTCACATACGGATCCTGCATGTCCACCCAATAACCCATTTTTTCGGTCAGGTCATTCCATACATCGGTATAACGCATCACCGTTTTTTTACAGGCTTCGTTGTATTCTTCAATAGAAATTGTCTTTCCTATATCTTCTTTGGTAATTCCCAATTCCTTTTCGGTTCCCAATTCTACCGGCAGTCCGTGCGTATCCCAGCCTGCTTTTCTTTTTACCTGAAAACCTTTTTGAGTTTTATAGCGACAGAAAATATCCTTAATAGCACGCGCCATTACGTGGTGAATACCCGGCAATCCGTTTGCTGAAGGCGGTCCTTCAAAAAACACATACGGGCTATTCCCTTCACGTGTGGTTACGCTCTTTTCAAATATTTCTTGTTTTTTCCAGAAATCAAGTACTTCAGATGCCACTGTTGGCAGGTCAAGTCCTCTGTATTCAGTAAATTTTGTACTCATTTTTATCGCTTTGTAAAATCAATTTGCGAAAGTAATGAATTTTTTAATTAGTTATACCGTATCAGATGTTCGTTTTTCAGAAGATTCCGCTGACTATCAGGACTACTTTTCATGTTATCATGATTTAGAAATCAAAATAGTTCCCACCATAAACTTTAATATTTTTTACAGATTTTCTGTAATGGGAGTTTTCCGCATGGACCTAGATTTGCCAAGAAATATGTTTTTATCCGTAAAATGTTACATTTCTATACTAAAAATCTATTTCTTTGCGTTTTAAGACAAATTAACAGGACTTAACTTAAACAATTACAGGCACATGAAACCCAACAGACCCTTCCCGGCCAGCCTGGCTGCCGGACTGTGCTTCCTGCTTTCCGCGGGAACCCTCAACGCCCAGGACATCCTCTGGGAGAAATCCTACGGGGGAAAGCACTCCGAATACCTCTTCGATGCCCAACCCACGCCCGACTACGGGTTCATACTCGCGGGAAGCTCCCTTTCCAAAAAGACCGGAAACAAGACCGAGGCCGCCGCGGGAGACCTCGACTACTGGGTATGGAAGATGGACGAGAAGGGGGAGCTCGACTGGCAGAAATCCTTCGGCGGCTCCGGTGCCGACCTGCTCCAGTCCGTAAGGCTCACCCGTGACGGCGGTTTCATCCTTGCCGGCACCTCAGACTCGCCAAAAGGGGAACAGAAGAAAGAGGACGGCTTCGGGAAGGAAGACTTCTGGATAATAAAACTCAACGCCAAGGGAGGCGAACAGTGGCAGCGCACCATAGGAGGCTCCGGACAGGAACTGCTGCAATCTGTCGTGCCCACCTCAGACGGCGGATACCTGCTGGCAGGCTCCTCAAGCTCTGCCAGGAGCGAGAAACTTGCGGCAGGGCAGCCCGACCCGTTCGGGAAATCCGAGGCCGGGTTCGGCAACCTGGACTACTGGGCCGTGAAGCTCGATTCCGAAGGGAAGATCGAATGGCAGAAGGTTTTCGGGGGGCAGTATGCCGACCAGCTCCGGAGCGCCGTGCAGACGCGCGACGGCGGGTACCTGCTGGGAGGCTCCTCCAACTCGCCGGAATCCGGAAACAAGTCCGAGAAGTGCTACGGCATGTCCGACTACTGGATCATAAAGCTTAACGCCAAGGGCGAATTGGAATGGCAGAAGGTCTACGGAGGCGAGGGCGACGACCAGTTGCAGGCGGTACTGCAGGCCAGGGACGGGAATTTCCTGCTGGCGGGTAGTTCCGCTTCCGCAACCACCGGAAACAAGAACGCCTCCAACGGCAAGGGAACCGACTTCTGGCTGCTGAAGGTAGACACATCAGGGGAGATACTCTGGCAGAAGACCTACGACATCGGCAAGGCGGACCTGCTCACCTCCCTTGAGGAAAGCCGTGACGGCTCGCTGCTGCTGGGAGGCCATGCCCAGAGCGAGGCCTATGCCACAAGGAAAAAGGACCGCGAGGGAATCAACGACTATATCGCCATCAAGACCGATGACAAGGGAGAGGAACAGTGGACGCAGACCGTAGGAAGCGGCGGCGAGGACATCCTGCGAAAGGCCATAGAGACCCGCGACGGGGGCTACATCCTGGCAGGGACCTCCATGGGGTCGCCTTCCCGCGACCGCTATTCCGGACAGGGACGCAACGACTTCTGGGTCGTGAAACTCAGGGACAAAAAGAAGAAGGAGGAAAAAAAGAACCCTATCGAGGCCTACCCCAACCCTACCCTGCACTACACCAACGTACTGGTAGGCTACGAGTTCCAGAAAGGGACGGCAACCGTCTACGACCTTTCCGGAAGGCAGTTGCAGCACTTCGACATTACCGACCGAACCGTGCCGGTCGATCTTGGGGGAGTACCCGAGGGAATCTACATCATAGAGATACGCACCAACGTGCAGGAAGATGCCGTGAAGGTCGTAAAGGCAATCAACAGACAATAATAATAGACACCTATGAAAAAAATATGCATACTTATTACGATAGGCCTTTCCTTTACCTTTTCAAGTTACGGACAGACCGGAAATAAACATGTGCCTTCCATCACGCGCCCCTCTCCTACGGTTGCCCAGCTGATGAAGGTAGAGGAATCCTCTCTGGACCACTATACCGGACAGCCACAGATTGCCGTACCGCTTTTCAGTGCCAAAACAGGAAACCTCGACGTCGGACTAACGCTTTCCTACAACAGTTCAGGCATCAGGACAAACGAACAGTCCAGTTGGGTCGGAAAAGGCTGGAACCTGGAAACCTGCGGTGTAATTTCACGCAGTGTGGTAGACCTTCCGGACGAAATCGAAACGGACATCCATAAGGGAACCAACTCCATGGCCAACAAGTTCCATAATATTTTCAACCTTGCCGATACCAGTGAGGAACGTAAGGAATTTATCTACGATGCGCAATGGGGGAAAAGGATAAGCTATGATACGAAGACCGACATTTACCAGTTCAGCTTCTTTGGAAGGACCGGCAGGTTTTCGTTTACTAAGATTGGCGGAGTTGGCAATCTTGTTCCTGTGATTATTGGTAATGATGGAAACTATAAAATTGAGCCCATCTATACCACTAATCCACTTCCGACAATGTACCCGAAAGAAATCACGACATTTGTGATAACGGACGATACGGGCAACAAATACTATTTCAGTGCACTGGAAAGAACCAAAAGGAGCGACATTACACTGACCTACATGCAGGAAGGTTGCGATGATCCGGTGGCTCCAAATCATGTACCCGAAATCCAAAAGTTTATCACGGCCTGGCACCTGACCAAGGTTGAGGATGCCAACGGAATCAGGCTGCTGGATATCTCCTATGTGAACAGGTTTGAAAAGCCAAACAAGACGGAATCCCTAATCGAGTATATCGCCGAAAATCTACAGTCAGTATACCTTCAGGACAGTGAGGACTGCACCAAGCACATGAGATGCGCCCTGCAACCCAGAAGGATCGTGAGCGAGTCCTACAGGGAAATAGACACCAAAAGGATAAGCAGGATATGGTTTCCCGACGAAAGCAGTATCCGTTTCACAAACACGAACGCCCACCCTGAATACGATAGTACCGGCTCACTGCTGACAAAAATAGAAATCTTCAATACGAAGGACACTACGGCCGTACCGGTCCGCCATTTCGACTTCATCTATCCGAATACGGCAGGCAGCGGGACGCTTTTCCTTGACGGTGTGAAAATCAACGGTTCCGATACGGAACGCTATGCCTTTGAGTACTACAAAAGGGAACTCTATCCCGGCTACAGTGAGCGTGAAGACCGCGACATCTTCGGTTACGCGCTTTTCGAGCCTGCCTACGACGCTGCAAGGACTGGCGTGCTCACAAAGATAAGCTACCCGACCAAGGGCGTACGGGAATTTGAATGGGAACCCAACACCTACAGCTACCACGGAAACAGGCTGCTGACGTTTAAGGAAATTTTCAAAAACCCGGACAATTATGATGCATCACCGGTAGGAGTTTATGACAGCTATATGAACAACACTAACAGCAGTGCGGTGCATCCAGTTCGGATCGTCTATATCAACGTGGAGCAGGATGCCACCGCTGTCGCATCGGCCTCCATCAACGGCACCATAAACGGACACGTCATGCCCAATTCAGTGTATATAGTTCCCATAATATCCGAAACAAACCAGACCATCGACACCAGCCGTCCCGACCTGAGTTTTTCTGTAGAAATAGGACAGTCAGTCAACACGACACTCCACCTTATGCCCGGCGCCTATAAGATTTATATGGGGTCACTAAACTTTACCGATCCTAATATAAAGATCGCAGGATCCATTTGGATCAATGCCAAAACCCCAAAACGGCACCTCAACTGGTTCCTGTACGGGGGAGGTCTTAGGATAAAGGGAATAAAAGACAAGGACAGGAATACGGACCAGATCGTAAAGGGTTTTGCCTACAATTTTGAAAATCCGGGCATCGTGCCTACCGACCTACCATCCTATCCCTATCTGGAGGGAAACTATACCCTGTCCTTTTCCAGCGGCTCATTTGACGGCTCCCTGAGCCTGGTAAAGGATTACTGGGTAGGAATAGAACCCATCTTTAACCTGCCGCCTATGTATAACCACGTCCCTACGGATATGAATTACAACGTGATCGAAACGCAGAACGAACTGGATGCCCAGCTCCAAAAGGGAAGCCTAATTGGCTACAAGAACGTATTCGAGTATTTTTACCCGAATATCCCGCCTTCGATAAACCAGCCGCTTTTCAAGTCAAAAACCAAGTACACCTTCGACTCGCCTATTGACTTCCCTTCTATTATCACAACCTCATCGCCACCGATACCCGTACGTGGTGACGAATACAAGCAGTCCAACGTTAGGAAAATCGAGTACTATAACTCCAGCCTCGGCCTTGTGGCATCGGAGGAGTTCAGGTACAATTACGATACGCAGGATATCAAAAAATTCGTAAAGAAGAACCTGTACTTTATTACAAATGCAGCAAACATATCGGGATTCTGCCAGCAGGTACGCATAATGTACACCAGCTACTGGAACCTGAAGAGCAATTTTGTTTCGGGCGACTATGCAACCGACTGTAGCGGGGGTATTTCGGCCCTTGTCTCACGGTTCCACAACCAAGACAAGACGACCTGCACCCTGTCACTGACCTCAAACTACATGTCCGCCGATGACTACCGCTACAGGAGCCAGATGGTCGAAAGCACCAAAAAGGAATACTTCCCTTCGGGCACGGTAGAAACGAAAGAAACCTTTACCTATAGGGATGAGAACAAGAGGCTGTTTGCCCAGACATCGCTCAATTCATCTGGACAGCTGCTTGAAACACGATATCTGTATGCCGACGACAGCCAAATGCCCGCGGCCACAACACCCTACAAGGCCGAACTCATCGCAAGGCACATGACAGGCATACAGCTAAGGACCGAAACCTACAGGAACGGTCTGCCGGTTGCCGCACAGGAAACCAGATACGGGATGTTCACACTGCCGGCCGACCCGTCAAACCCGTCCACTCCTGCCGTAGGCAACAACCTTCTTCCTCAATACATCTATGCAAAGAAAGGGGACAATCCTTTCGAGAAGAAGATTTCCTTTGACAGTTATGACAGCAGGGCCAACATTACCCAATACACCCAGGACGGCGGCGTGCCGGTGTCCTTCGTATGGGGCTATAAAAAAAGCCTGCCGGTTGCCAAGATTGAAAACATGGCCTATGCGGCAATACCCCCGGGCCTGATAGCCGCCGTCCAGAACTATTCGGACACCACCATGCCACATAACGAGCTCTCCCTGCTGTCCTCCCTGGAAGACCTGCGCATTACTGCCTCAGCCTTTGGGGCCATGATGACCGGATACTCCTATAAGCCCCTAGTCGGGATATCGGCCACCTTAGACCCGAAGGGCCAGAGAACCTACTACCAATACGACACTTTCGGAAGGCTGATAACGGTCAGGGACCACAATATGGACCTGATTTCCCAAAACAAGTACCATTACAGGACACAAAACTAGACCGCCATGAAAAACACACCATCACTATATATAGCCTGCCTGTTTGCCATAGCCGTACAGGCACAGGACCAGAACTATGTCAGGACTACCGTATACAAGACCAAGGTATGGGACACCATACCCACGCCGACCGCAACACAGGCAACCGTCCAAACCACCTTCCTGGACGGACTGGGCAGGCCAATACAGCAGCGCGCCCACAGGCAGTCCGGCACTGGTACTGACCTTGTTACCCATTTTGCCTATGATACCTTCGGAAGGCAGGCAAAGGAATACCTGCCCTATCCGACACAGTCAGCCTCACTGGACTACGATTCCGGAGCAGAAGCCGATGCGCTAGCCTATTACGGGAATCCGTCCGCTCCATCAGCAGTGGCAGAGGCCACGGCCAACCCCTACAGCGAAAAGCTCTTCGAGAACTCGCACTTGAACCGCGTGCTCAAACAGGCCGCTCCCGGCAACCCGTGGGCAATGGGCTCTGGACATGAGGTAAAGATGGGCTACGATACCAATACGGAAACCGACCAGGTAAAAATGTACACGGCGAACGCCACTTGGAATACTACATCCGAAATCTACGACGTGTCGCTGACATCGGGCAGCTATGCGCCGGGACAGCTTTACAAGAATGTCACCAAGAACGAGAACTGGACTTCGGGGTTTGACAACACCATTGAGGAATACACCGACAAGGAAGGACGTATTGTCCTGAAAAGGACTTATGAGTCAGATATAAGTCATGACACCTACTACGTCTATGACCAGTTCGGGAACCTTTCCTATGTATTTCCTCCATTGGCAGACAACCCGGCCACTCAATTGGACGACCTGTGTTACCAGTACAAATACGACCACCGCAACAGGCTGGCCGAAAAGAAACTTCCCGGCAGGGAATGGCAGCTTATGGTCTACGACAGACTGGATCGCATAGTGGCAACCGGCCCTACGCCTTCCCCTTTCACCGGCATGCTAAAGGGCTGGGTGATTACCAAATACGACCCGCTGGGGAGGGTGGCCTATACCGGATGGTATCAGAATACCAATGCGCATACACGCCAGCATATTCAGAATACCTTCAATTCCTGGCCCAGCCAGTGGGAAACGAGGGCTGCCTTGCAGTCGGTCGACAATGTCGTTGTGGACTACACCAACAATTCCTTTCCGACAAGCGGCCTAAGGGTACTCACCGTCAACTGGTATGACGACTATTCCTATCCTGGAGCACCAAAAAACTTTGATCCTATCGAAGGCCTGACGACCTATTACAATAATACGGTAAAACCACAAGGCCTCCTTACCGGTACGTGGACAAGGGTACTACATGAAACCAGGCCTCCTTCAGCAGAACAAACTCATACATTCTATGACATGAAAGGAAGGCCTATAAGTGTCAGAACGATGAATTATCTCAGAGGCCATACCATAATTGACAGCAAACTCGACTTTACAGGTAAGGCAGAATATACCGTCACAAGGCACAAGAGATCTTCAACCGCAACAGAATTAGCCATACGCGAGGACTTTGCTTACGATCTTCAGGACAGGCTCCTCTCCCATACTCACAAGATAGATAGCCGACCAGCAGAACTGCTCTCTCTAAACAGTTACGACGGATTGGGAAAGCTCATGTCAAAAAAGACCGGAGGCAACGACATCGCAGGGAATAGCTTCTACCAGAAGACCGACTATACCTATAACGTGAGGGGCTGGCTAAAGGGGATCAACGATGCAGACAACCTGAACCCTTCCAGTGATCCTGAAGACCTTTTTGCCTTCACCATCGATTACAACCTGCCCATAGCCGCTCAGCCGCTCTTTAACGGAAACATTGCCGAGACCGGATGGAAAACCGCAAGTGACAACAAGCTTCGTAAATACGCCTACGCATACGATGCGCTGAACAGACTCTCCAGCGCTACCTATATCAAGCAAGGGCTCATGACGGGGGCCTACAACGAGTCCGTACAGTATGACAAGAATGGAAACATTACCGGACTCCAGCGAAACGGGGATCTGGATTCCGAATCCGGTGCCTATATCCAGATTGACGACCTGAAATACACCTTCCTTTCAGGAAACCAGCTTCTTAAGATAAGAGACAACAGCCTGCATCCGGCAGGGTTCAGAGATGGGATAGATCAGAGCGCAGAATACAAGTACGACATCTATGGCAACATAATGACGGACGACAACAAAGGCATCGTTGTAACTTACAACCATATGAATCTTCCCATACAAATATCTTTCAGGACAGGACAAATAATTAACTATCTTTACGATGCGTCAGGAAAGAAACTGAAAAAGACCATTGTCTCAGGAACGGAAACAACCACTACTGACTACCTTTCAGGTTTCCAGTACATAAACGGAACGCTCGACCTTTTCCCTACTGCGGAAGGCTACGTGAAATACCTGCCTACCACAACGGATACCGAGGCATATTTCAACTACGCGTTCAACTATACCGACCATCTGGGCAACATCAGGCTGAGCTACGGGATGGACAAGGAAAAGGGAAGGCTATACATACTGGAAGAGAACCATTACTATCCTTTCGGGATGAAACACGAAAAGTACAACTCGGACAGGTTTGAGTATGTGCAGATTGATAGCGGTGGCCAATATCCCGTCGGGATAGAACCAATTTCTCCGCAAGCAAGAAAGTCGTACCAATATAAGTACAATGGCAAGGAGTTCCAAGACGAGTTGGGACTTAACCTGTACGACTACGGGGCCAGGAATTATGACCCTGCGATTGGTAGGTGGATGAATATTGACCCGCTGGCGGAAGTTTCCAGACGATGGTCGCCTTATAGCTATTGCTATAACAATCCTATAGTGTTTGTTGACCCTGATGGGATGTATGCAACTCCACCAGATTGGTATTTAGATGCAAAAACTGGCAATGTATTGGGACAAGATGGTGCCTCAACAAATAATGTCAGAGTTATTTATAAAGATGATTGGGAAAATACCGTATCAGCCAACGGAGGCAGTATAACAGCTCAGGCTACATCAGAATTACAAAGCAAAAGCGGGTTGGTAACTGTTAACTCTAATAAGATACAATCAGATGTTAATACAATAAATAGTCAAACAATAAATGACCAATCTAAAGAAAGACAGGTTTTAATTGGATTAAATGTTGATGAAAGTGGAGATTATCCCACAGCAGAACTTACGTCTGTAATAGGTCCTGAAGGAACCGCTGGTCAAAATCACGTAGAGACGGGCATCACCAACAGGTACAGTGACCCTGAACAAACAGAATTAAGTTCAAGCAAATTTGAAGGAACAAATTTACGACCAATTGCACAAGCTCATACTCATAATAAGGTAACTGAAAAAAACAAAGTCAATGCCCCTACAACATCTGATGTAGACAAGCAATCTAGTATATTACAAAAGATAACACGATATGCTATTGATTCTTGGACAGGAAATACTCCTGGAGGAAATGCCATTCATAGAGTTACGGGTAATGGAGTCCAAACAAATAATATTGGAACTACACAAAATTTTAATATGGGTCAAGATGCTTTAGAAAAACACCTTAAACAATAATTCAATCAATATGTTATGAAAAAGATAGGTTATATATTTTTATTCTCTCTCTTCGTAAGTTGTTCAACACAAAAACAGATTTTTAACGGAAGAGATTATTCGAAAGGAATTGTCTATGTCTTACCTGGAAATGTTCAAAAGCTTTTGAGCAATAAAAAAGTTAAGGATGTTAAAAACATTTATTTTGTTTTGCAAAAAACTGAAGATATGAAATTTAGAATTTATCAAGTAGATTATAATATCCCTGATAAATGGATTCAAAATTCTAATAGATATGTTGCAATAGTAGGAGAATTATATCCACTACTTCTTGATTTTGATGAGTATTTTGCTAATACCGAAACTGCTGAAGAATTTTTGGCTGATTACAAAGCTGGTATTTATCAACGTACTCAAAAAAGCAAATCACTTCATAATCTTTATCATATCGATTTTACAATAAAAGGGGATGTATTATATGAGGGTTACTAAGCAATTGATAATGTATTAAATTAGAGTATGGGAAACCAGTATAAATAATAAAAAGACAAGCTAAATAGCTTGTCTTTTTATTCTAAAATTGTAGGTCTTGTTTGAAATAAAAAGTAAAAAATACTACGATTATCTGATTGTAACAGGGCTTAGGGCCGACCACCCCTGCAAAAACCTCACAATCAAAAAGAACCACAACCCAGCAATTCAATTACAGGATTTATTTAGTAGCGAAGAATTACAAATGCTAATGAATCGGAAAAACCGTTACTGGTTTTTGCAAACCGAAACAACGTTCTTATAAGCCTGTTAATTTACCAAGGCTTGACCAGTGAAGAAATCTTAAATCTTGAACTAATGGACGTGGACTTGGATAACGGTACTGTCTACATCAAGGCCTCGAAGAACCTCAACCGCAGGACACTTGAGCTGACACCAAAGCAGATGATACCTATTAAGAGCTACATTGATGAAATCAGGCCCGAAATGCTGATGTGCCAAACCAATAAGCTACTATTAAACAAACTAGGAAAGCCGATTTAAAAAAATTAACGAATTAATTATTCACATTTTATTTATCACTTGCCACCCATTATTGGGTGGCTTTTATTTATAAATCAAAAATCAAATTTTTTAGGTGTAAACTTCAATATACGAACCAAAATTTCTATTCTAAAGCCTCTTTACACTATGAGTTTAAACAAAGTAGCCAATCTCTTATTTTTTATTGCCTTACTATTTAGCTTTTCATGTCGGGAAATAGTTGAAAAACCTACAATTGAAATTTTTACTCTCAAATCAAGTGATTTAAACATTGAAATTTCATATGACTCAATATAAAAAGAATTCCTTTATGCTCCAAAATTCAATGTAACACAAGATTTATTAAATGAAAAACCTTTAATTACAGATAAAGAAATCTTGTGTTTAGACACTATCTCAGGAAAAATAGAATTAACAGCAGAAGCTATTAATAAAATCGTAGACCTTAAATCTTCTATGAAACATGGTATAAAGTTCGTCATTTGTCAAGATAAAGAACCACTATCTACAGGGTATTTTTGGAGCAGTCTTTCTTCTTACGGCAGTACTTGGAACTGTATAGAATACAATCATAGTAAAAAGGTTTCCAGTTCGACTAAACTGAATATCTATATGGGCAATGGAATGAATTTTTCTAAGCGTGCATTTTAAAATAAAAATTGTGTTTCACTAATGAACTATAAAACACAATTTAAAAAGAAGATAGTTTTATCAAAATCGTTGGCTACCATGTAAATTCGGAATTGCAAAACTAAAATTTAAAACGCCGGACAATGATCCGGCGTTTTTGTTCTTACAAAAATAAAGACATTTATATCAATTTATATAAAAGAGAATCCGTATCAATCTTGCGGATTCCATAAACCACTTGCCGCAATCTCTTTTACATATTCTGAAAAATCTTTTGGTTTTCGCCCTAAGGCTTCCTCAATTCCATTACTCACAGAAGCATTTCTTCCGTCTAATACCTCAGTAAAGAGATATGTTGATAAATCGATATATTCTTTCGGAATTTGATAGGCTGTCATCTGTGCTACATATTCTTCCGTTGAAGGCTGTTCATAAACAATTGGCCGACCAACAGCCTCAGCAATCTCAGCAATTGCTTCCTTAAAACTCAGCAATCTGGAACCTGTGACTTCATAAAGCTTTCCATCGTGTCCTTCTTCAGTAAGTGATGCGACAACTACATCTGCAATATCATCTGCATCAATAAATGGCTCTTTGACATCTCCTACAGGCAAAGAAACATAACCTTGCAGAATAGGCTCCAGGAAAAAGCTTTCGCTAAAATTCTGGTTGAACCAGCTGGCTCTTACAATAGTCCATTTCAAACCGCTTTCCATGATGATTTTCTCGCATACTTCAGCTTCTTTTTCACCTCGACCCGAAAGAAGTACCAGCTTTTCAACGCCAGCTTCTTTTGCCAGTGCTGAAAGCAACCGTATCGCATCATCTGAACCTTCCACAGCCAAATCCGGCTGAAAAGTAATATATATGCTGCTGATGTCTTTCAATACTTCTTTCCAATTTTCTGAATGCTCCCAATCAAATTTAGGAACCATTGAACGGGAACCTTTCCTGACAGGCAAGTTCTTTTTTTCCAATCGCTCTACTACACGGCTTCCGGTTTTTCCGTTAGCACCCAATACTAAAATCTGTTTTGTTTCCATTATGTTTCTGTTTTTTTAGACAAAACTAGCTATCAGAAAAACCTTAAAATAGAACAGAACCGACAGCCATACTTTTTTTGTAAATTAGCTTGGCCTAAAAAACAAATCCATGACCCAACGCGATATCGCAAAATTTCGGATGCTTGCACAGCAGATTGCCAAACCGGAACTAAAATCGGCTCCAGAAATGGTGGCTTATTTTGGAGCTATTCAAGGACAGGAATATGCCCAGACAAAATGGTCGCTTGGCTTACGGATGCCACATTTGACGGATGCCGATATTGAAAAAGACCTCAACGAAGGCCGAATTTTAAGAACGCACCTTTTGCGGCCTACCTGGCATTTTGTAGCTCCGGAAGATATCCGGTGGATGTTGATGCTAACAGGCCCAAGAGTAGAAGCCATAAATGCTTATATGTACCGAAAGATGGAACTGGACAATGCGACTTTCAATCAATGCAACACCATCATGCAGCGTGCTCTTGAAGGTGGAAAACATCTGACTCGCGAAGCATTGAGCCAGGAATTTCTCAAAAACAACATTCAGGCTGACGGTACGCGTTTAGTTTGCATCATGATGAAGGCAGAACTTGAAGGGCTAATCTGTAGTGGCGCCAGACAAGGCAATCAGTTTACGTATGCGTTGCTGGAAGAAAGGGTTTCGCCTGTCAGCAAAAAAGAACGGGATGAAGCTCTGGCTGAACTTTCCCAACGCTATTTCATCAGCCATGGACCCGCAACCGCCAAAGATTTTTCGACCTGGTCCGGATTGAGCCTGACCGACTGTAAAAAGGGAATCGAAATGGTCAAAACCCATCTGGCAGAAGAAAAAATAGAATCCGAAACCTATTATTTTTCTCCAAAACTAAATCTTGACACCGCAACTTTCGGGCAACTGCAACTGCTTCCTATTTATGACGAAATGATTATGGGCTATAAAAACAGGGAGGCTTTGATGCAATACCGAAATACTGTACAACCCGGAAAAAGACTCCGATATGACAACACGCTTTTATTTGACGGACAGGTTATTGGTTCCTGGAGAAGAAAAATAAAACCAAAAGTAATCGATCTGGAATATGAATTTCTGGAACAGCCGGACAAAAAGCAAGAATCCGAATTTGAAAAGGCTTTACTTCGGTTTGAAAAATTTTATGAACTACCCATTAATACAATTAATAACTCCCAATAAACTTATGAAATCCTTTTTAACCCTTTTATTTTCCTTTGCCATTACACTTTCTTTTGCACAAAAAGCGAGTCCGAAAACCGAACCTTTTGTTTTGGGCAGAATTGAAAAAATCAATTCAAAGGTTTTGAATGAAACCCGAACCCTGAACATCTATATTCCGGACAGTTACAATAAAAATCCGAAAACGGCTTACCCGGTTATTTACCTTTTGGACGGTTCTGCCAACGAAGATTTTATACATGTCACCGGACTTGTGCAGTTCCTGACCATGATTCAGAAAATGCCCGAATCGATTATTGTTGGAATCGCCAACGTCGACAGGAAAAGAGATTTTACATTTCCGACAACGAACGTTCAGGACAAAAAAGACTTCCCTACTACCGGCCATTCTGAAAAGTTCCTGAGTTTTGTTGAAAAAGAACTGCTTCCTTACGTCAAAAAACACTACCGCACCAGCACCGCTACAATTGCCGGACAATCACTAGGCGGGCTTTTTGTAACAGAAACACTTCTTAAAAAACCGGAACTTTTTGATAATTATATTATCATTAGCCCAAGCCTTTGGTGGGACGATGAATCCTTACTACGTAAAGCTCCGGAATTATTAGAAAAAAAGAGAAACAAAAAAATTCAGGTGTTTGTAGCCGTTGGTTCTGAAGGACAACAAATGGAAGACGATGCGTTCCAACTTTCGGAAATTCTGGCAAAATCAAAAGACAATCTGGTTTCTTCCTTCGCAAAAATGACAGAAGAAAATCATCTTACGATACTGCACAATTCACTTTACAAAGCATTGGAAGCAATAAATAAAACGCAATAAACAATTATATTTACCACTATGTACACTCCACCGCACTACAAAAATGAAAATATTGACGAAGTCCGGGAATTTATCAAAGCCAACAGCTTTGGCATACTGGTCAGTCAGACAAAAGGCAGATTGTGGGGAACGCATATCCCAATGGAACTGGACTTTGACGAACACGGCAATACTTTTTTATACAGCCATATTTCCAAAGCCAATCCACAATGGGAAAGTTTTGCAGATGGCGAAGAAGTATTGGCAATCTTCCACGGACCACACAGTTATGTCTCTTCTTCATGGTACCAGAAAGAAGATGTGCCAACCTGGAATTACATTGCAGTACATGTTTACGGAAAAGTCGAGATTATTGAAGGCAAGGAATTGATGGATTCGCTGAAAAAGCTCGTTGACACCTACGAGCACAGCTCAGAACATCCGGTTTCTGTAGAGAATCTCTCCGAAAAAACGATGCGGCAGGTTAACGGAATTGTAGGCTTCAAAATTGCCGTTTCTGAAATTCAGGCAACCTATAAATTATCCCAAACCCGAAAAGAAACTGACTTCCATACGATTGTCAACCAATTGGAAAACAGTTCTGATTTTATGTCAAAAGCCACGGCCAAAGCCATGAAACAATCCAGAGAAAAAGAATAATCCCGCAAGTTTCGGGTTTTAATACGCCAAAGCCTCCGATAACTTTGTATCATAAATTTCAAAGAAATGAATGAGCAAGAACACATCAATTATATCCGGATTGCAGAAGCTATCGAATATATCCGGGAAAATTTCAAGGACCAGCCTAATCTCGATGACGTAGCGGCAAAGGTACACCTGAGTCCTTTTCATTTTCAACGCCTTTTTACGGAATGGGCGGGCGTTAGCCCCAAAAAATTCCTGCAATACATTAGCGTTGAACATGCCAAACATATGCTAAAAGAAAAGGAAGCAACGCTGTTTGACGCTGCCTACGAAACCGGACTGTCAGGAACCGGAAGACTGCACGACCTTTTTATCAAAATTGAAGGAATGACGCCCGGAGAATTTAAAAACGGTGGCGAAAACCTTTCCATCAATTATAGCTATGCCGAAAGTCCGTTTGGCAATATTATAGTAGCTTCAACACCAAAAGGAATCTGTTATATGGCTTTTTCAGAAAATGAAGACCAGTCGTTTTCAGACCTGAAAAGTCATTTCCCTAATGCCGCAATTAAGCAAAAGCTGGACCTCATACAGCAAAATGCCCTGTATATTTTCACACACGACTGGGACAAACTCCACCAGGTAAAATTGCACCTGAAAGGAACCGATTTCCAGTTGAAAGTTTGGGAAACCCTGTTGAAAATTCCAATGGGCGATTTATCGACCTATGGTAAGATTGCCGAAAAAATTCAGAAACCAAGAGCATCACGGGCTGTCGGAACGGCCATTGGCAGCAACCCGGTAGCCTTTCTGATTCCTTGCCATCGTGTTATCCAGTCCAGTGGAAATTTTGGAGGCTATATGTGGGGCAATACCCGAAAAACAGCCATTATTGGATGGGAAGCCGCACAATTACTTTCTCCAAAACTATAAGCCATGGAAAACATACACGAAAAATTTACAGCGCTTGATTGGGCTGCATTTAACGATGAAATGAACGAAAAAGGATATGCCATCATTCCTAAGCTGATTACAGAAAGGCAATGTGATGAACTCGTAAAAAATTACGACAATCCTTCCGGCTATCGGAAAACTGTGGTTATGGAACGCTACCGTTTTGGATTGGGAGAATATAAATATTTTAATTATCCGCTTCCGGACCTGATTCAGGGCATCCGTGAAAACCTGTATCCAAAACTAGCACCAATTGCCAATTTGTGGATGAAGGTACTGAACATAAATTCCCGTTTCCCTGCCGATTTTCATGAATTGCAGGCACTTTGCCATACCAACAAACAGTTAAAACCAACGGTGCTGATTCTGAAATATGGTAAGGGCGGATACAACACACTGCATCAGGATTTATATGGAGATATCTTTTTCCCGATGCAGACCGTACTTTTTTTAGACAATCCGGATGAAGATTATACCGGTGGCGAATTCGTACTGACGCAACAAACGCCAAAAGCACAATCCAAAGCAATTGTACTCAAACCAAAAAAAGGTGACGCATTAGTATTCACAACCAATTTCCGACCTGTAAAAGGTTCCAAAGGTTATTACCGCATTAATATGAAACATGGCGTAAGCGAACTGCATTCCGGAAAACGGCATACGCTAGGTATTATTTTTCACGATGCCCTAAGCTGATTATGATAGCACACGAACACATTACAGATGCCTTGCTTCGCAGAAAAATAATACGGAAGGAAATCCTGTTGGGAGGAAATAAGAAGTTGAAAATTTACGGTAACTTGCGTTGTCAATCCGGAAAAAGAATGCTGCGGAAAAACAGGGTTTTCTTCATCTCTGAAGAAGAAGCCTTACAAAACGGCTACAGGCCTTGCGGACACTGCCTCTCGGAAAAATATAAAATCTGGAAAACCAATAACAGTAATGGATTTATTTAATACTGACATCACGGCTAATCTGCTGCCTTATGACGGAACCGTAATCTACTACGGAAAGGTGATGAGTCATGCCCGGGCACAATTTTATCTGGAAAAATTGCTTAAAGACATCGAATGGAAAAATGACGAGGCCGTTATTTTCGGAAAGCTCATCATAACCAAAAGAAAAGTGGCCTGGTATGGGGACAGCGATTATCTGTATACCTATTCCAATACGACCAAACAAGCGTTGCCGTGGACTAAAGAACTCTTGGAATTAAAAAAATTGGCCGAAGAGATTTCAGGAACTTCCTTTAATTCCTGCCTGCTGAACCTCTATCATGACGGAAACGAAGGTATGGCCTATCATAGCGACGATGAAAAATCTTTGGGCAAAAATACGACCATCGCTTCCCTCAGTTTTGGCGCCGAACGAAAATTCTCATTCAAACACAAACAAACAAAAGATAGTGTTTCCGTACTATTGGAGCATGGCAGCCTGCTCGTTATGAAAGATGAAACGCAAAGTCATTGGCTGCATCGCCTGCCACCCTCAAAAAAAGTAACACGGCCAAGAGTCAACCTGACCTTCAGGACCATTGTTTTATAGCAGAAAAGGATATTTAATTATGAAAAAACTTCTTTAAGTACCTCCAATGATTTTGGTTTCTTAAAGCCATCCAGATGGAAACTGTAATAATCAAGGATAATCTTGAGTAGTTGTTGCCTCTCCTTTCCGTTAAAAACCTGCTGGTTACTGTCAAAACGCAAGGCAAGCAATTTTCTGAAAAGCATGGTCTCCTGTACAGAAAGGCAGGACAAAGATTGAAAAGGTGTAAAAATGCCTTCCGTCATTTCAAAAAAGGCATAATCATTAGTCGAAGCATCCGGATAAAAACCCAGGAATTTGGTAATTTCCAAAAGCAGTATCAGGTGGAAATTGGCAATCTCATCATGGCTGTCAAGCCATAAAAGGGCTGTTTCCAGAAAATGAAAAAGGTCTTCATTGTTCTCCTCTTCCCGTATGCTATGATGTAGCATTTCTGAAAGGAAAATAATGATTGTGCTTTTTACAATATCAACATGTATGGTGTGGTAGGCCGCAAAAAGCTTGATTTCTCTAAAACTTTCCAGCGTTCCCTTATTTTTATGCACCGCTTCAATCTCCAGTAGGTTCAGCGGTTGGAAATAGGCTATTTTCTGTTTGTTGTTTTTGCCTGAAAAGGCATTGTGAACGAAATAAGATTTTAATCCGTCTGTTTCAGTAAAACATTTCACAATCAGGCTTTTTTCCTGATACTTGAGGGCACTGATGACAATGGCTTTCGTCTTGACAAGCATTTTGCAATTGCGAATTTATCTGATTATCATGACTTTTTTGACCTTGGTTTCAGACCCGTCTTTGGAAGAAATAAATACCATATACACTCCGGAAGCTACCCTGTATTTTCCAAAAGCTTTGGTATCCCATTCAATAGTTCCTCCTTCTGAAGTAGTTTCATAAACGAGATTACCTTCAATATCGGTGATTTTAATATTGGCATCGTTAATCAGGCCGCTTATCTTCACCGTTCCCGTAAATTCCGGGCGCACCGGGTTCGGATAGATATATACCTGAGAAAGGTCGTCATTGCCTTTGGTAGAAGTACCCTGAAAAGAAACAAGACCTGCCGTAGTGGCAAAAAACACTTCGCCGGTCACAGCATTAATATCGATATCATTAATGGAATTGCTTGGCAGAGGTGAATTTTCTCTTGTAAATCTGTGAATGGTCTGCTGTCCGTTAGAAGATACCAGGAAAACACCGGAATCTGCAGTTCCTATCCATTTGTTATTGGCTCCGTCAACTACTATATCCGTAATAAACTGCTCATAAAGCAATTCCTGTGGAAGTCCGTCTTCAATGATGATAATCGGGTTGGTTTCCAAATCGCTTTCTCCCATAAAACGGTCAACGCTTGGCAGAACTCTCAAACCTTGCATCGTACCAATCCAAAGCTGGTTTCTGTTATCAAGCGCTACCGCAATCGCGTTTTTTATAAGCGGATTTCCGGCATCTTCCTGCGAAGCTGCCAACCTGAATTTGGTTGCGGCATTTTCATTAAAACCGATAACTCCGTTTAGGGAAGACACAAACCATTTTGTTCCGTTTTTATCAATTGCCATACGTCCATAATCCTGCTCTAAATAACCGGTTGCGAAACCATCAATAGAATAGGACTGCCACGAACCATTGGTTTTCAAAACTTTTATGGCATTTTCAACCCTTGAATTATTAAACCACAAATTGCCTGACCTGTCAAATCCGGCACCATTAATACGCACTGATTTATAATTGGGGTCTGGTCCAAAGAAAAGCGATTCCGGCCCGTTTTGGGTGGTGTGGTCATATTTTGCCACGACTACATCATTTTCTACTTTTAGTAATCCGGAATGGAAAGAACTGATATACAGCTGGTTTTCATTAGACGGATTTATGGTTATCCTTGAAAGCGAATGGGCCTGCAGAACATCCTCATATGGAATATTCAACCAACCATTTTCTGAAAACTTACTAATGCCGTTACTGCTCACATCCGGAACATAAAACACATTATATCCTCCATACACCGCCCAAAGTTTTCCGGTAGGCGTGGTCTGAATTGCAAAAATATTGTTCTTTGCAGGACCATCAGGTTTGATTACCAGAAACGTAGCCGTATTGGTAACCTCTGTTGAGATAATACCGTTTTCTTTCGTACCAATATAAATTGTCCCGTCAATGACGGTCGCGCAATTGAACGCAGCAGTCATTTCAGGAATACTGCTACTGACTATATGCGCTGTCTGTGAAAAGTTTTCATTGTAGGTATAAACATGATTAAGCGTGGTAGCAATCAGGTTATTTTGGTAAGACCTTAAATCTATTCCGGGTTGCATCAGATTGGTCACAGTCGCAAAAGCAGTTCCGGTATGTCTTGCAACTCTATTGGCACTTATCCCTACAATCTGGTTATTATGTGTCACGATTCCTGTCCATATTCCGCTATCAAAAGTCTGCCATTGGTTAAAATCATTAAGATTCGGATTGGACAAATCGGCTCTCCTGATACCGCTTTCTGCGGTTGCCACATAAATAAAATTGTTTAAAACCGTTGACTGATAGGCCTTCACTTCTTCACCTGCCGGGCCGAGCAGATAGGTATCGCCAAATCCAAGTGTGGCCAGATTGTACTGCACCACTCCAAAATCACAGGAAATGTATAATTTTCCTTCGTGTTCATAAAAATGGTTGATGCGTTTTCGGTTTGGCGTTAGTCCGGCCTGGTCACGGATTCCGGGCACAATTAAAATATGTCCGGTACTTTCTGTAAGTATAAGCATCAATCCGTTGGCGTGCCCAATAATCGTTTTATTAAAAGCCTGACTGTAATAAACCGCCGTAATATCCTGACCGGAAAGACCATTAATTGTGGTTACTGTCTTTAGCTCATTGGTTGCCAGATTTTTGGAAAACAAGCTTTTTTGTGTAGCACCTGTTATTCTTGTAGCTGATTCTGTCAGGTCGTTTACTTCATTATAGGAGAAATAGCCCTTCCATAACTGATTGTTCTGGGCAAAAGCGATTTGTATAAAAAAAGAAAAAAGAAAAATTAGGAATTGCTTTTTCATTATCGATTAGGAATTGCATACAAATATAATACAAACGGATATATTTCTCTTTTCATATATTTTATGCCTGAAACAGTTAAAAAAAATGCCCTCTTAACAGAAGGCATTTTTATAATGTTATGGATTTTTCGATTATACGACTCCTTGTGCCAGCATGGCATCGGCTACTTTCACAAAGCCTGCAATGTTTGCCCCTTTTACGTAATCTACATATCCGGTTCCGTCAGAACCATATTTTACGCATGATGTGTGGATGTCCAGCATAATTCTTTTTAATCTTTCGTCTACTTCTTCAGAAGTCCAGCTCAAACGCAATGAGTTTTGAGACATTTCAAGACCGGAAGTGGCTACTCCACCTGCATTGGATGCTTTACCCGGAGCAAAAAGAATTTTCGCTTTCTGGAAAACCTCAACAGCTTCAGGCGTTGAAGGCATGTTAGCACCTTCTGCTACACAAATACATCCGTTTGCTACTAATAATTTTGCTTCTTCTCCGTCCAATTCATTCTGGGTAGCACAAGGCAAAGCGATATCGCATTTTACTTCCCACGGACGTTTTCCGGCTACATATTTTGCGCCTGGATATTTTTTCGTGTACTCGCTGATTCTGGCATAGTCCACATTTTTAAGCTGCATTACATAAGCCAGTTTTTCAGCATCGATTCCATCCGCATCATAAATATAACCGGCAGAATCAGACAGGGTAACTACCTTACCTCCCAATTGCGTTGCTTTTTCTGCAGCATATTGTGCTACGTTTCCGGAACCGGAAACTACAACTGTTTTGCCTTCAAAGCTCTGTCCTTTGGTCTGAAGCATACTTTGTGCAAAATACACATCGCCATAACCCGTAGCCTCAGGACGGATAAGAGAACCCCCGAAAGAAATTCCTTTACCGGTCAAAACACCCGTAAATTCATTTCTAAGTCTTTTGTACTGACCAAACATATAACCCACTTCTCTTCCTCCAACACCAATATCACCCGCAGGAACGTCGGTATTATCACCAATATGCTTAGACAATTCCGTCATAAACGCCTGGCAGAATTTCATGATTTCGTTATCTGATTTTCCTTTTGGGTCAAAATCAGCGCCTCCTTTTCCACCACCCATTGGCAGTGTAGTCAGGCTGTTTTTAAATGTCTGCTCAAAAGCAAGGAATTTTAAGATGCTCAGGTTTACAGAAGGATGGAAACGGATACCTCCTTTGTAAGGTCCGATTGCTGAATTCATCTGGATTCTGTAGCCGCGGTTTACCTGAGTATTTCCGGCGTCATCCATCCAGACAACTCTGAACATGACAACACGCTCAGCTTCGACCATTCTTTCCAAAAGCATCTTGTTTTGGTATTTTTTATTTTCTTCGATAAAAGGAATTACAGTCTCTGCAACTTCTTTTACAGCCTGTAGAAATTCAGGCTCATTAGGATTTCTTGTAGCAACTGCTTCAACAAAAGAGTTAATACTTTCTGACATGATTATTAAGTAGTTATTAACGTTTTCAATGAAAACGTTTTCGTTTGATAGCACAAAGATACATCTTCTCCAAATACGTGAAGTTTTTTTTTTGATTATCAATAGATTTATTTTTTTATGAGAAAATCTCAAACAAATCTATTTTTAGCGGGGCGATTTTAGAGTTTTTATGATATTTTTTGAAGTAACAAACTATTTTTCTTTTTTTTTTATAAGTGCCTGATGTTTTTATATATTTGTCTCGAATTCTTTAAAAATTTGATTAGATGCCCAGAATCTATTTTTTAATTCTAGCATTAGCTTTTGGAGGGCTAAATGCTGCTTTTGCCCAATTTGGCTTTTCGCATGAAATTGGGGTAATCGTGGGTCCTGTAGCACTTCAATCAGACTATGGAGAGCGCCACGACTTAAGCACAAATGCTGGAAATACAGGAATTGGAGTTGGAATTATTCACTACCTTAATTTTTCTTATAAAGCAGAGTGTAACTGTTATGCTCGTGAGACGTTTTTTAACGACCACTTTAAAGTTAGAACCGAATTGTCCTATAGCAAGACCAACTTGCAGCACTTTGGAAAATGGGTTGATGACAGCAAAACCAGCGTTACCGCCCAACAGCTAAGAAATATGAGAGGAAGCACTGCGATTACCAATATCGGAATGCAGCTTGAATATTATCCGCTAAGTATCCGTGATTTTACGGCTTCTGACGGAAGCTGGGCACCTTTTATCAGCTTAGGAGCTCAATTCAGCCATTACAATCCGGAAGCAAAGTCTACAACCGGACCATTGACAATCATCAACACGCCTGTAAAATATCGTGATGCTTTCAAAAACGAATCCGGAACCGTATGGTCTGTCGTTTCCAGCGTTGGAACGCGATACAAACTGAATGAATTATCAGATTTGATGGTGGATTTGAGATTCCAGTATTATTTTTCTGACTGGGTTGACGGATTGCGACCAGACCCGGCTCGCTATTCGGAAAACAAAGCCAACGACTGGCTGGTTTGGCTAAACGTAGGTTATATCTACTATCTGAATTAAAATTATATCCTGAAATAAAAAAGTCCCGATTTTCATCGGGACTTTTATTTTTATTGCAATGCCTGTTTCAGGTCTTCAATGAGGTCATCGATATCTTCGATACCTACACTCAACCGCACAAGGTCATCTGAAATTCCTATTTCTTTTCTCTTATCTTCAGGAATTGAAGCATGTGTCATCAAAGCCGGATGATTTGCCAGCGATTCCACACCTCCCAAAGACTCTGCCAGGGTAAATACCTGCAACTTCTCCAGGAAACGGACTGCATCTTCTTTCTTACCTGATTCAAACGTAAAAGAAACCATACCTCCAAAACCATTCTTCATTTGCTTTTTGGCAATTTCGTGGAATGGATGTGACTCCAATCCCGGATAAAAAACGGTCTTTACTTTTGGGTGGCTGCTCAAAAACTCTGTAACCTTTGCTCCGTTCTCACAATGCCTTTGTACTCTTAAATGCAACGTTTTAATTCCTCTCAACACTAAAAAAGAATCCTGCGGACCCAATGTAGCACCTGTAGCAAATTGCTGGAAATGCAACTGTTCTGCCAAAGCCTCATCTTTTACGACCAAAGCACCGGCAATAACGTCGGAGTGTCCTCCAAGGTATTTTGTGGCTGAGTGCATTACGATATCTGCTCCCAAGTCCAATGGCTTTTGCAAATATGGAGTAGCAAAAGTATTATCGACAGCAAAAAGCAATTTGTGTTCTTTGGTTATTTTGGCAATCGCTTCGATATCGGCCAATTTCATCAAAGGATTGGTTGGTGTTTCCACCCATACCAACTTTGTATTTTCGTTGATTAACGATTTGAATTTCTCCAAATCATTCATATCTACAAAATGAAACTTAATGCCGGAATTTTTATAAATTCTCGTAAACATTCTGTAGGTTCCACCATACAAATCGTCCATGGCAATCACCTCATCTCCTGCCTGGAAAGACCTCAAAACGCAATCCGTTGCTGCTAATCCTGAAGAAAAGGCAAGACCTTTTGTTCCGTTTTCAATACTGGCCAACGCATTCTCCAAAGCCGTACGCGTTGGATTGGCTGCCCTGCTGTATTCATAATCTCCAACAGGCTGTCCCGGGCTTGACTGCACAAAGGTAGAAGTCTGGTAAACCGGCGGCATTACGGCACCCGTACTCGGGTCGTGATGTTGTCCGCCGTGTATCACTTTAGTGTTAAATTTCATATAAATGATTATTTATGTATCAATATTTTGGACAAATTTACCTTTTAATTTTATTCTAAAAACGCTATATTTATAAATAATTAACACAGCTGCCATGAAACGTCTCTTACTATTTATCGCAATACCGCTCGCTTTTGCAAGCTGTCAAAAAGACAAAAAAGAAAGTTCTGAACTGAAAACAGTTGATTTCCAATCTAAAACTTTTGAAAAGAAGACAACGCTGCCATGCAAGGGAGACCTTTGTGCCGAAGTAAAGATAACGGTTCCGGAAGCTTCAGCCGTTCCGGTAGTAGCAGACAGTATCAACAAGAAAATCTTCAATACGGTTCGTGGCATCGTCTATTTTGGCGAGAAACCCTACAACGGAAAGACTTATGAAGACATCATGACTTCCTTTATCAATTCTTATGAAGAGCTGAAAAAAGAATTTCCTGATGAAACTTTAGGCTGGGAAGCAAAAATAGAGGCCAAAGTAGATTATACTTCAGATAAGGTCTTAAACATCAAATTGCACCATTATACCTACACAGGCGGCGCCCATGGTTATGAAGGAAACCGTTCCCTGCTTTTCAATCCTGAAACCGGAAAAGAGTTGACACGAAAAGACTTCCTGAAAGACGAAGCAGGATTTAAGGCTCTTGCCGAAAAGGAGTTCCGAAAAAAATATAAGATTCCCGCAGGTGCGATAAACGCAACAGGACTGATGTTTGAAAACGAAGTATTTGAACTTCCGCAAAGTATTTTCTTTACACCAAAAGGACTGTTGTTATATTACAACACCTACGAAATTGCTTCTTATGCTGATGGCCCAAAAGAGTTATTACTGCCTTACGAACAGCTAAAAGACCATCTTCTTATCAAATAGCCTACACAAATTTGCGAATGCTCATCATCATCCCCAAATGCATGGCTTCGTGATAATAATTGTAAGCGATTGCGCCTTCTGCACTTCGGATTGTAAATCCCAGGTTGTTGGTGAATTCGTGGTATGTTTTAAAAATCTGGTTGTCAAAATCAGTTTGGGTCTGCTCAACGGTTACATAAAGCAATCGCTTTATTTCATTGATTTCTTCCTGCGTAGCATCAGCTTCCGGACGGGTTCCTTTTTGGTATCTGGAAATCATTTCGTCTGAAACCATCGTTGGAAGTCCGGACAATTTATAAACCAACAATTGCTGTACGACAATAATATGGCCAATATTCCAAATCAGGTTATTATTAAAACCTTGAGGAACTTTGTTTAATTGTTCAAGGGAATAGTTTTGCAGATAGTCTTCTAAAACTTTTCTGTTTTGCATAGTGATATTGAATGCTTCGTGCATGGTATTTATTAAATTAAAAAGTTGTTTTTGAAATGTATTTTAGCTTTTCTAATCAGGAATAGAGCGGAATTTAAAAAACACCTTTCTCTTGTCTTCTAAGCTCATGGAGAAATCTCCCGTAATCATTTTACATGTTTTTCTATCCAAAACATACTGCCCTTTTGCCTCATTATCAACAAAACCTTTCATTCCTTTTATTTTTGAAGCTATTGAGACAACTATTTGCTTGTCGTTAATTTCCGTTATTTTATAGGTTGATACGGTTTTTATTTGGGTCAGGGATTCTTCTCTTTCTGCTTCCCATTCAGAACCCACTCCAACCGGTTCTTCAGGAAAGGGAATATAGATGTTTGAAATATCTATAATCTGTTCCGTAAGTCTTCGCCTGTCTCCGTTTTTACTCCTGAAAGGCTCCACAACTTTTCCTTTGTTATTTACAGCAACCAAAAAGACTGATTTAATACTTGCTGAAACTCCTGATGTGTGCTCCTTTCTTCCTGGGTCATTTCATTGACATCTTTATTGGAATCATAACTTTCCTTTTCTCCAAAAGCATCGGAAGACGAACTCATCCTGACAACTTTTACATCAATTACGTTCCTGTCAGACTTTATTGCTTCCGTTGTAAATCTCATTTCTACAATGCTTTGAAATTCCATAGAACCTCCTTTTACTATGGTAGCCGCATAAACTCTTTCGACTTCACCGGCCTTTAATTTAAGTTTCAGGTCAATGGTATCCTTTTTAGCACAACCAAATAAAATTGCCATTATTCCTCCAAAAAGGAGCCCGCAGATAATCCTGGATTTCATATTTATAATTTGCTGATAATTTTGATAAAAATACATCTTTTAAACTTTAAATGATTTTTCTTTGTACTATTAAATTTTATCCAAATGAACAATAAAATATACTATTTAAGCTCTTGCGATACCTGCCGAAAAATCATAAAATCACTTCCAAATACGGACAGGCTTGAATTTCATGACATCCGCCAGAATCCAATCACGGAAGCAGAACTGGAAGAAATGCACAAATTGTCCGGAAGCTATGAAGCACTATTCAGCAAAAAAGCACAACTATACAAATCACTGGACCTGAAAAATAAAAACCTGCAGGAAGCCGATTTTAAAAAATACCTTCTGGAACATTATACCTTTTTGAGCCGTCCGGTTTTTATCATCGACGGAAAAATCTATATCGGCAACAGTCAGAAGAACATCCTTGAAGTGACCAAAGCGCTTTCTTAACATGTCTACAAGAAATTGGGCCTTGCTGGGAGCCCTGATGGTTTCGATTATTTATGGCGTGACCTTTACCATTGCCAAAGACGTAATGCCGGAGTTTGTCAAACCTTTCGGATTTATCGTCTTGCGCGTTGGCGGTTCCGCATTGCTGTTCTGGCTCGTTGCGCTTTTTTTAAAGACCGAAAAAATTGCCTTGAATGATTTTCCCAGAATTATTGCTTCCGCCTTTTTTGGAGTAGCTTTTAATATGCTTACCTTTTTTGAAGGATTAAGCCTTACCTCTCCTATTATGGCCTCCGTAATTATGGTTACAACACCCATGATTGTACTGGTACTTTCGGCAATAATCATGAAAGAAAAAATTCTGAAATGGAAAGCTTTCGGGATTATATTGGGATTGGCAGGAACCTTACTGCTCATTTTATATGGAAAAAGCGTAGGCAATGCTCCCAATGCCATGTGGGGTAACTTTTTGGTTTTAGTCAATGCTGTTTCTTATGGATTTTACCTGATTATCGTCAAAAAGCTGATGGAAAAATACAGTGCTTTTTCATTTGTGAAGTGGATTTATCTTTTCGGATTTATTATGGTGTTGCCTTTTGGATGGAAACAGGTTCAGGAAATCGAATGGACTATTATTCCAACACCTGTATATGCTAAAATCCTTTTTGTGGTTGTAATATCTACATTCCTGACCTATCTGCTGAATCTCTTGTCAATGAAAGAACTCAAGCCGACTATTGTAGCCGTTTTTATCTACCTGCAGCCCTTTTTTGCAACATTATTCGCTATAGGTTTAGGAAAAGACCAATTGAGTCTGATAAAGGTAATTTCTGCCGCGATGATTTTTCTGGGAATCTATCTCGTAACCCAGAAGAAAAAAACCGTACCGGCCAACTGATTCAAATCCTTATTTATAAGAATCTAATTTCAGGCGCCTGAAAACGGACTCAATACTTTTTATTACATTTGTAGCTATTTAAATTGGAATATGATACAATCAATGACTGGTTTCGGCAAAGCAACTTTGCAATTGCCTAACAAAAAAATTACCGTTGAAATCAAATCCTTAAACAGCAAAAGTTTGGATTTGAATGTGAGGACGCCTTATGTTTATCGCGAAATGGAATTGGCACTCCGAAATCAGATTGCTCAGAAATTAGAACGAGGAAAAGTAGACTTTTCTTTATTTATAGAAATTACCGGAGAAGAAACTTCGTCCAAAATCAACGTCCCTATCGTAAAAGCCTATATCAATCAGCTTAGACAAGTGGTTGACGGTGACGATACGGAACTATTAAAAATGGCTGTCAGAATGCCCGACGCGCTCAAAACCGAACGCGAGGAATTAGACGAAAATGAATGGAAAACCATACAGGGTGTTATTGACCAGGGATTGGAAAACATTCAGGAATTCAGGACCTCGGAAGGTATTGCGCTGGAAAAAGAATTTCTTATCCGGATTGGCAACATTCTTGCGTTAATGAGAGAGACTGTAGCTTTAGATGGCGAAAGGATTGAAACGGTTAAAAACCGACTAAAAACGGCTATCGAAGAACTGAATGTCAATGTGGACGAAAATCGCTTTGAGCAGGAACTGATTTTCTATCTTGAAAAATACGATATTACGGAGGAAAAAGTACGTTTGGAAAACCACCTGAATTATTTCATGGAAACATTGGCAGGAAATGAAGCCAACGGTCGAAAACTAGGTTTTATTACCCAGGAAATAGGTAGAGAAATCAATACGATGGGTTCCAAATCCAACCATGCACAAATGCAGAAGCTTGTCGTCCAGATGAAAGACGAACTGGAAAAAATCAAAGAACAAGTCTTGAACGTTTTGTAAAAACAAACAACAACGCAACAATGAATAATGGCAAATTAATAGTATTTTCGGCTCCTTCCGGTTCTGGAAAGACTACGATAGTACGATACCTTTTAGCTCAAAAAGAACTGCACCTGGACTTCTCTATTTCTGCGACTTCACGCGAAAAAAGAGGAGAAGAAATCGACGGCAGGGATTATTATTTTCTATCTGCTGAAGAATTCCAGAAAAAAATAGAGGAAAATGCTTTTGTCGAATACGAAGAGGTCTACAAAGACAATTATTATGGTACTTTAAAAAGCGAACTGGAACGAATCTGGGCAGCTGGAAAGCATGTCATATTCGATATTGATGTAATTGGCGGACTGAATATAAAAAAGCAATACCCAAAACAAACCCTGGCCGTATTTGTAAGCCCTCCTTCTGTAGAAGAACTGGAAAGAAGACTCCGTTTCCGTCAGACTGAAACCGACGAAAAGATACAGATGCGTCTTGCCAAAGCCGAGAAAGAAATTGCCAAAGCGGAGGAATTTGACGTAATCCTGAAAAATTACGACCTGGAAATAGCAAAAAACGACGCTTATAAATTGGTTTATGATTATTTGAAAATGATTTAATAAGTGGCTAAGTTGCTAAGACTCTAAGTTTCTAAGGGCCTTAGCAACTCAGAACCTTAATAGCTTAGAGCCTTAAAAGATGAAAATCGGATTATACTTCGGAACATTTAACCCAATCCATGTAGGCCACATGATTATTGCCAACCATATGGCTGAATTTTCAGATTTGAATCAGGTATGGATGGTTGTGACTCCTCATAATCCGCATAAGAAAAAAAGTACTTTGCTGGAAGACCACCACAGGCTTCAGATGGTTTTCCTGGCAACAGAAGACTATCCAAAACTAAAACCTTCTGATATTGAATTTAAGCTGCCGCAACCAAACTATACAGTAAATACGCTGGCTTACCTTCAGGAAAAATTTCCAAAATATGAATTTTCCCTTATCATGGGCGAAGACAATCTGAACTCTTTTCATAAGTGGAAAAACTATGATGTTATCCTCCAGAATCACGATATTTATGTTTATCCCAGAATTTCTGACGAGGCTATCAGTCCGGAATTCACAGGACATCCGAAAATCCATGTCATTGATGCTCCCATAGTAGAAATTTCATCGACTAAAATCCGGGAAAGCATCAAAAACGGTAAGAATGCAAGACCTATGCTTCCTGAAAAAGTATGGGATTATATTGACCACAATCTGTTTTATAAGAAATAGCTTTAGCCACAGATTAAGAAATTAGAGTAATTTTTTCGGTGTTTAAAAATCAGTGGCATTCATTCCAATCAGTGGCAAAAAACAAAGAAGTAGATTTCAGACACAGACTATAAAGGTTAAACAATGAGTCAACTATTACGACAGCAAATCGAGAAAATCACGCCACTAACTGATGGCGAATTCGATTATATACTGTCGCATTTTACTCCTAAAAAATATAAAAAACACCAGTTTTTAGTTCAGGAAGGTGAAGATGTCCCTAATGATTTTTTTGTTTTGGAAGGCTGCCTGAAAGCCTATCATGTAAGCCAGGACGGGAAAGAACATATTCTCCAGTTTGCACTTCCGGATTGGTGGATTTGTGATTTCAATGCCTATTTCAACCAAACAAAAGCCACTCTCAACATTGACTGTATTGAAGACACGGAAGTACTCTGCCTTTCGTTATACAACCGCGAAAAACTCTGCTCAGAAATGCATAAGATTGAACATTTTTTTCGCAGAAAATCCAATGCCGGATATATTGCCCTACAGCAGAGAATCCTGTCGATGCTAAATAACAATCCGCAGGAACGTTATGAAAAATTACTGCAGCTCTATCCCAGTCTATTTCAAAAAGTCCCTAAAAAACTGATTGCTTCCTATCTTGGCGTTTCCCGGGAAACATTGAGCCGTTTTAGTTCTTAAATGTGATAATTGTCACTTCAAATTCGTGACTTTTTACCTTTTCATCCCCTAAATTTCTTCTGAATTTTGTAACTTAATTCTAAAGAACATTAGTTATGAAAAAAATAATCGCTCCGGTTTTGATGGCAGTTACAGTTTTTGCCCTTTTCTTAAATCCGGATTTGGCCAACGCACAAACTAAAAAATCAAAAAAGATGGAAAAAAAGAAAATTTTATTCGTGGTATCGAGCCATGACAAAAAAGGAAACACAGGCGAACCAACCGGTTATTATCTGGGAGAAGTTACCCATGCCTGGGAAGCATTAAAAGACCATTATACAATTGATTTTGTAAGCCCAAAAGGCGGAACACCGCCTGTTGATGGTTTTGACCTGAACGACCCTATTAATAAGCAATTTTGGGAAGATGCCGTTTATCACAACAAAATCAACAATTCAATGAAACCTTCAGAAGTAAATCCGAAAGATTATGTTGCTATTTACTATGCCGGAGGCCATGGTGCCATGTGGGATTTTCCTGAAAATGCAGAAATTGCCAAAATCGCTACGGCTATTTATGAAAACAATGGCGTGGTTGGAGCAGTCTGCCACGGACCAGCCGGATTGGTAAACATTAAATTAAGCAATGGCAAATATTTGGTTGACGGCAAAAAAGTAAACGCCTTTACCAATGAAGAAGAAATTGCAGTAAAATTAGAAAAAGTCGTTCCGTTTGCTTTAGAAACAAAACTGATAGAACGTGGTGCTAAGTTCGAAAAATCTGGATTATGGCAACCTCATGTTACGGTTGACGGAAGGCTCGTAACCGGACAAAATCCTCAATCCGCAAAAGGTGTTGGAGAAGCAGTTTTAAAAGAGTTGGAATTGTTGAAACAGTAAATTGTTAACAGACTTTTACGACAGCAAAAATTACATGTTTTGTAATTTTACATAAAATTTAAAATTATGCTGAACTTCGAATTATATAATCCTACCCAATTGGTTTTTGGGAAAGGACAAATTGCAAAAATTTCCGACCTCATCCCAAAAGAGGCAAAAGTATTGATTACTTATGGTGGCGGTAGTATCTTCAAAAATGGTGTTTATGACCAGGTACGAAAAGCACTGCACGGGTATGACATCACCGAATTTGGAGGAATTGAGCCCAATCCGCGTTATGAAACCTTGATGAAGGCCGTAGAAATCATCCGTGAAAAACAATTGGATTTTATACTGGCTGTAGGCGGCGGTTCTGTAATTGATGGAACCAAGTTTATTTCGGCTGCCGTAAAATTTGACGGAAAGCCAATGGATATTCTAAAAAAAGGAATTCGGATTCTTGACAATGCCGTTCCGTTTGGGACAGTTCTCACGCTTCCGGCTACTGCAAGCGAAATGAATTCGGGAGCGGTAATCACCATCAACGAAACTCAGGAAAAACTTTCGTTTGGTGGTCCTGCCCTATTCCCAAAATTTTCAATCTGCGACCCTGAAGTAGTTGCTTCATTGCCAAAAAGACAAATCCAAAACGGGATTATTGATGCCTACACGCACGTTCTTGAGCAATATCTTACCTATCCGCATGATGCTCTATTGCAGGACAGAATTTCAGAAGGAATTTTGCAAACCCTAATCGAAATTGGACCGGAAGTTGTAGAAAATCCAACCGACTATAAACTGGCGTCTAATTATATGTGGAGTTGTACGATGGCATTGAACGGACTAATCCAGAAAGGCGTTCCTACGGATTGGGCTACGCATATGATTGGCCATGAACTGACTGCCCTGTTTGAAATAGACCATGCCAGAACACTTGCTATTATTGGTCCAAATCTGTACCGCGTCATGTTTGAAACCAAAAAAGATAAGCTGGCACAATATGGCAAAAGAGTCTGGAATGTTGCCGATGCTACTATAGATGAAATGGCTGTTGAAGCTATTGAAAAAACTGTTGAATTTTTTCATAGAATGGGAATGCAGACCAAATTGTCTGAATACACACAGGACTACGAAAAGACAGCCGATTTCATAGCCCGACGTTTTGAAGAAAGAGGCTGGAAAGGCCTGGGAGAAAAGAAAAACATTACTCCTGAAAAAGTAAAAAATATTGTGGAACTCAGCTATTAAGAGTTCACCCGTTTTAAAGTCAAAAGGCACTCCTGAAAGTAATTTTCAAGAGTGCCTTTTTCAAAACACCAAAAACAAATCTTAACTAACTTAATAATACGAAGGCGTATTATTTTGCAACGTATATTGTAATCTAACCAACTCAATATCAATAACGGCAACAATGGTTCCGCATTGCATTGATAATCATAATTTTAAGTTAAAATTATCGCTGTGTCCGTTTTATCGAGTAGGTTTCTGACAAAAAAGAGAATAGAGGGGCGAAATTAATTTCCGATTACCACTTATTTGAGTATTTTTGGCAAACAAACGAACCGAAATGAATGAACATCCAAAATTTGCCGTAATTGGCGGCGGAAGCTGGGCGACAGCAATTGCAAAAATGCTTTGCGTTAATCTCGAAGAGATTGCGTGGTATATGAGGAATGAAAGTGCGATTGAACATATCAAAAAGTTCAAACACAATCCGAATTACCTCAGTTCTGTTGAATTTGACACCAAAAAACTAAAACTTACCAGTAATATAAACGAAGCAGTAAAATATGCCGATTATATTATTTTCGCTATTCCTTCAGCTTTTTTAAGTGGCGAATTGGAGCATCTTACAGAAAACCTGGATGGAAAAATTATTTTTTCTGCCATTAAAGGTATTGTTCCGGAAACCAGCCTTATTGTTGGAGAGCATTTCCATGAAAAATACAATATTCCTTATGACAATATTGGGGTTATAACCGGTCCATGTCACGCTGAAGAAGTTGCCATGGAACGCCTTTCCTATCTAACTATTGCTTGTGGCGATTCGCAAAAGGCCAAAATTATGGCCCATAACCTCAGCGGCAATTATATCAAAGCCAAAATTTCTGACGACATTATTGGTACAGAATATGCCGCCATGCTAAAAAACATTTATGCGATTGCAGCCGGAATGGCTCACGGCCTGGGTTATGGCGATAATTTTCAGGCACTATTGATGAGTAACGCAATACGCGAAATGAAAAAATTCATCCGAAAAGTTCATAAAATGAAACGAAACATCAATGATTCTGCCTATCTGGGCGATTTATTGGTTACCGGATATTCCATATTTTCCAGAAACAGAATGTTTGGAAACATGATTGGAAAAGGCTATACCGTAAAATCTGCCATGATGGAAATGAGTATGGTTGCCGAAGGTTATTATGCCACAAACAGTGCCTACAAGCTAAATGAAGGGTTACGCGCCAAAACTCCAATCATTGATGCCGTTTATGGCATCTTATATGAAGGAAAAGAACCTAAAAAAGTATTTAGAAAACTAACTGAAAAACTTAACTAATTCCTGACATGCAAAACAACGGCGTCGACCATCTAGTCAATCATCCCGGAATCCTGACCGCATTTTCTGTTGTTATCATCATTATGCTGCTTCTTGATTTAGGAGTGTTCAACAAAAAAAGCCATGTCGTTTCAAACAAGGAAGCGGCTATCTGGTCAATTGTATGGATTTCGTTAGCTATGGGCTTTAGCGGCGTGATTTATTATTTGATGGGAATAGAGCAGTTCACGCAGTTCCAATCGGCTTACTGGATTGAAAAAGCGCTTTCTGTCGATAACCTTTTTGTTTTCATTCTGGTTTTTGGTTTTTTTAATGTTCCGAAACATTTGCACCATAAAGTCCTGTTTTGGGGAATTATCGGGGCTTTGATTTTCAGGGCGATTTTTATTTTCTCCGGCGTAGAGCTTATCAATATGACCTATCTCCCTGAAATGAATATTTTTGGAAAGCTGGTCAGCATTAATGTTGTCTTATCGGTCTTTGGGTTTTTCCTTGTTTTCGCAGGATTCAAATCGTGGTTTTCAAAAGAAGACAATGACGAAAACAAAGATTTTACAAAAAGCCCGGGAGCCAAATTGGTACACCGATTCTTCAAAGTTTCTGAAAATTATGATGGCGATAAATTTTTTACGGTAGAAAACGGAGTCAAAATGGCAACACCATTATTAGTTGTTGTAGCTGTTATCGAATTTACTGACCTGATTTTTGCGGTCGATTCTATTCCTGCAATTTTTGCCATAGCACCAAACGATCCGTTTATCCTTTATACTTCAAATATTTTTGCCATCTTAGGACTTAGGGCTTTATATTTCCTGTTGGCAAATTTTATGTATATGTTCAGCCGACTAAAGTACGGACTGGCAATTATCCTGGCTTTTATAGGCGTAAAAATGCTTATACAGCCTTTTTACCATATCTCATCACCAACTTCACTGACTGTAGTAGGAAGCGTACTGATTTTGTCTGTAATGGCTTCTTTGGCTTTTCCTGTAAAAGAAGAAAAATAGTCTATTTGTGAAAATAAAGTGAAAGTTCTCGGCTTGTGTTATTATTTTTCGTAATTATGATAAATAATAACCATACAACCTTATGTTAGAACAACTTTTAAACTCGGGAAAATTCTCCGAAGTTTTAGACCATGTTGCCAATGGCGAAAAACTTCCAAAAACACTAAACGAATACAGTAAGTCAGGCATTTTTGACAGACTATTTCAGCAAAAACAATTTGAAATTATCCGCCTCTTTTTAAAAAATGGTGTTATTGAAACTGACGTCTATGAATTTGACAGTTTTGATAAAAGCATTTTCCAAAGCGTCGTGAGGGGCCTGCAGACAGATGATGAATCTCTTAATTTTTTCAGGGAATTTATTTCAAAATTTGACAATATAAACGATGAAGTGGGTGCCAAAACTCTCCTTGGCTACTTTTTCGAGAAAGGCGCCAGTCTCGAAAGTATTAAAATACTTGTAGAAACGGGATGTAATGTAAACTTCAAGAACAATGCCGAAGAAAATTTCCTGCATCAGATTATAAAAACCAATCTGATGAAACCCGAACTTTCCCTTTCGTATCTTGAATTTCTGATACAGGAAGGTTTGGATGTCAATGCTCAGAACATTGTGCAGAAAACACCTTTGATTACAGCCATAGAATTCAACAGAAACGAATATCTTGAGCTTCTTCTGCAAAATGGAGCCAATCCTAATCATGCCGATAAAAATGGAAATACGGCCTTTTTCTATGCCGTAGCCCATAAACTAGATGTCAGGTTGTACGATTTACTTCGAAATTACGACATGCCTCAATTTGACCTGCTCAACAGCGACCAGGTAACGCTTTTGTTTGAATACATGCGAATGATGTATGATACTTCAGAAAAAAGTCTGGAATTGTTACGAAAGCTCATTGATGATGGAGCAGATATATACCAAACCAGCATTTATTATGGCCGGGACACAATGCCAGCCGACCTCATCGCTGAAAAAAAACCGGAAGTACTTCAAACTATTATAGAAACCGGAGCCATCGACATCAATCGTCAGGACAATAGCGGAAATACAATATTGCATAAAGTTTGTGCCTACAATGTGAATTATGATGCTGAAAAAGCAAAGGAAATGTACCGAAAAGTAAAGCTTTTACTTGAAAACGATGCCGATGTCACAATCACAAACGACAAAGACCAGACGGCCCTGAATCTCGCGTCTGATGATAACCTGAAAATAAAAACCGTTGACCTGCTGATGAAGCAATCCTAATCCGAAACGAACCATGTCAATGTCATTTATAATCGCTTGCGAAAGCGGAAAAAGAAAAATAGCAGAACTTTTATTAGCCAACAAAGAAGTTGATGTAACCTATACTGATGAAAAAGGTAGAACTGCATTGCATTATGCTGCCCATCATGGTTATCTTGACCTTGTACAGATACTCATTAGCGAAGGAGCCGCTATTGATTATGAAGACCACGCCGGCGAAACGCCTTTCTATTTTGCCTGTTTGCAAAAACAAAAGCAGACGGCATTATTCTTATTGGAAAAAGGCGCCAAAACAGACGTCAAAGATTTCAAAGGAAACAGTCTTTTGCATCTTACAGCCCAAACCGGACAAATTGAGGTTTTAGAAAAACTGCTTGAACAGGGCGTAAATGCTGATATAGAAAATAATGAAGCCGAAACCCCGCTTCTTATAGCAGCCAGTTGGAGAAATGCAGCGATTGTCAAAAAATTATTAGAAAACGGAGCCGATGTCAATACGACCAACAAACAGGGCAATTCACCTTTGCTGTTTGCCGTCAAATCAAAAAACCAGCCCATGGTCGAACTGCTTTTGGAAAATGGCGCTGCTATTAACCATATCAATCATGCCGGCGAAAGCGCTTTGCTTTTGGCCTGCTATGACAGCAACCGCATGCTGACGAAACTCTTAACGGAAAAAGGAGCCGACATTTTTGTTTCTTCCCAAAACGGATTGTCACCAATATGGTATGCCTGTTCCAACAACCAAAAAGAAATTGTCGAGCTTTTTATAAATAATGGTGTCGATGTTAATTATTCCAAACCGGTGACCGGAAACGAAACGTCCATGTATTCTTATCTGGATTGGGTGGAAACGGCCGACAGTCTTAGTATTTCGAGTAGTTTTTCATTAGATACATCTTATGGTTATGGTGGCGAAAGCTTGCTGCATGTTGCCGCAAAAAGCGGCCATGTGAGTATGGTCAAATTGCTTTTGGATAAGGATGCCAATATCAACATACAGGATGAAAGTGGCAATACGGCTTTGCATTATGCGGCAGCTAACGGTAAAAAAGATATGGTAAAACTGCTTTTGGAAAAAGAAGCAGATGCTTCTGTAGTAAATGCAAAAGAACAGAAAGCAATTGACTATTCCAACATCAAGGGATTTAATGAAATTACGGAACTGTTGCTAAAATACAGTCCGTCAAACACTGCTAATCCAAATAGTACGAAAACAGAACCCGCACCAGCTTCCGCTCCTGTTGATATGGCTTCAAAAAAGCAAGCCTTATTAGACTTGAAAGAGCTTTTGGATGCCGGAATTTTATCGCAGGAAGAATTTGATGTTGAAAAGGCTAAGATTTTGAAAGGCTGATTTATCTGACGATAACTCCGTTTACGAACAAAATAGGCACTTCTTCTGTAGCGCGCTCGTTGATGGTATTTGTACGGAAAATGAATTTCTTATCATACAGGGTGTTTCCTATAAAATAAGTAACCATGAATTCGTTGTTAAGAGCCAAAACGCTCTTTTCAACCATTTCTACTTTTACTACAGAAACTGCAGGAACCTGCGTAAAGGCATGGCGTAAAAGTGATGTTTTTTTCATTTCGCCATCAATGGTTCCGAAGGCCTTTGATACAACCATGACACTATCCAAATCAAAATCACTGTCATTGACTAAATAGACATACCATACCTTTTCCATAAAGTCGTCGTTCCATTCCTGGACGGCGGCTAGGAAAACGTTTTCTACTTTTGGGATAACGATATCTTTTTTCATAGTGGATAGTTGGTAGTTGATAGTCGAAAGTCGAAAGTCGAAAGTGGAAAATGGAAAGTGAATAGTGGAAAGTAATTAGTCTTTTTTTAGACAATTACTTTCCAACTTTCGACTTTATGAACTTTATGACTTTATGACTTTATGACTTTATGAACTTTACGACTTAAATAGAAGCTTTAAATTGCTCCAGGAATCGTACGTCGTTTTCATAGAACATCCTGATGTCGCCAATTTGGTGCAGCAGCATTGCTATTCTTTCAACGCCCATTCCAAAGGCGAAACCTGTAAATTCATCTGCATTGATACCACAGTTTTTCAGCACATTAGGGTCAACCATTCCGCAACCACCAATTTCAAGCCAACCGGTTCCTTTGGTAATCCTGTAGTCGGTTTCGGTTTTTAATCCCCAGTAGATGTCAATCTCCGCACTTGGTTCCGTAAACGGGAAATAAGACGGACGCAAACGGATTTTTGATTTCCCGAACATTTCTTTTGTAAAATATAAAAGCGTCTGTTTCAGGTCGGCAAACGAAACATCTTTATCGATGTACAAACCTTCCACCTGGTGGAAAATACAGTGCGAACGCGAAGAAACGGCTTCATTTCTGAAAACACGTCCCGGAGAAATCGTTCGGATTGGCGGTTTGTTTTCTTCCATATAACGCACCTGAACTGATGATGTATGTGTTCTCAACAAAATATCCGGGTTAGTCTGGATAAAAAAAGTATCCTGCATGTCTCTTGCCGGATGATATTCCGGAAGATTCAATGCTGTGAAGTTATGCCAGTCGTCTTCAATTTCCGGACCTTCAGAAACGTTGAAACCAATGTTAGAAAAAATATCTACAATCTGATTTTTAACCAAAGAAATAGGATGGCGCGAACCTATCTTTACAGGTTCTGCCGGACGCGTCAAATCGCCATAGATGCCTATGGTTTCTTCCTTGCTTTCAAACAGTTCCTGAATGGATTTTAGCTTATCTTCAGCCGTAGTTTTCAATTGATTGATTACCTGCCCGAATTCTTTTTTCTGTTCGTTAGGAACATTTTTGAACTCGGCAAAAAAATCTTTTATAAGGCCTTTGCTCCCAAGAAATTTTATTCTGAAAGCTTCCAGTTCCTCTTTATTTTGGGTTTGAAACGCTTCTACTTCGCCAATATATTCTTTAATCTTGTCTATCATCTTCTTTTAGTAAAGGTGCAAATTTAATATTTTTTCCCTGAAAAAAGCCCGTTCTGAACGAACGTTTCGCAATCTCTAATCGATAAATTCTCTTTCCAGAAAATAATTCACAATGGCTTCTTTCATTAGTACGGATTGCTCACCTGCCTTCAATGGCGGCAGTTCTTCTTTTATCTTATAATGTGGCCATCCTTCATTGTCAAAATAATCAAATTCATAGAATCCGTAAGGCTCCAGCAGGCGGCATATGGCAATATGCATCAGGTTTACCTTTTCATCTTTTTTAAATTTATTATGAACCTTTCCCAGTTCCTGTACTCCGATAAGGTAAATGATGGAGTCCAAATCGAGCTCATCATCGCCTTCGGCAAATTGGTGGGATAAAAGACTGACGACTTTTTCCCAGCGTTGTTTTAATTGTATATCTCTAGACATTTGAATCTTAGTTTTTTAAGTTACGAACAGAAATCTTCCATTCATAAATTGTGAATTTAATCTGCAAAGATACATTGTTGATTTTTGTTTTTCTATGCAAAGTCATCTATCTTGGCTGCTTATTATTTTTTGATGGGATTTTTAGATATTATTTTAGGCATTTTCTTAGCCTATGGTTTAATCAGAGGGCTTTGGAATGGGCTTTTTGTAGAGTTTGCTTCTTTGGTTTCGCTGCTTTTAGGAATTTATATTGCGATAAAGTTTTCTTTCATTACGGCTGAATTTTTAGCAGATGTATTTTCCTGGAATCCAAAAACCATTGCCATCTGGGCATTTGTACTGACTTTTATTGGTGTAGTTATCGGTATTTCGTTACTGGCAAAATTCTTTACTTCCATTGCCAATTTTGCAAGTTTGGGACTGCTAAATAAAATTGCCGGAGGAGTTTTTGGTGTCCTGAAAATGTGCCTGATTCTGAGTTTTGTGTTGGCACTGTTCCAAAAAATCAATTCCAACAATACGTTTGCCGAAAAGGAAACCCTTGATGACTCGCTGTTTTATAACCCGATTCTGAAAATTTCAGAGTTTGTTTACCCTGTTTTTGAGGAATGGTTTGAGGAGTTGAAGAAGTAGTATTTAGATGGCAGATGCCAGATTTTAGGCGGCAGACTCAAATCATAAATCTTAAACTCTCCAAATCCTGTATACTGACTAAATAAGATGGTAGATTCTAAACAGCAGACTGAAACCTGCTACCTGCCTCCTGATATCTACTACCTATAAACTACTTTATCTCTTTCAAAACATCCTTATTCACCCAGCCTTCTTTTTCATCAGCCAATTGAATTTTCCTCCAATTATCCAACGTTTCAATAATCTGGACTTTTGTGCCTTCATGAAGTACAAAGGCATTATCTGCATTTTCTTTCGGTTCATTTTTAACACCTACCGTATCTGCAAAAATTATGGCAGGCTTATCGTTTTCATAGCTTGTCTTTTCTGCTATGGCAGAAGCAACACTCACAATTAATGCAATTAATGCAACGAATAATGCCACAAAGAAAACGCGTTTGAGCCAGGTTGCCACCGAAAAATAATATCCTATGAAAAACAACAGAAACAGGATTGAAAAGCCAATAGCAATTTTGGCCCAGCCGTCATAGGTATAGGAAGACGTAAAATCATGAATAATTTTTCCAAAACCAACCTGCTGCACAGGCTTGATATCGTCAATTGTCATGTTTTGGGCAAATTGCAGGTTGTTTCTGGCATCACTATAACCAGGATTAAGCAACAGAGCCTTTTCGTAATAATAAATCGCAGGAGCGGTTTTATTGAGCTTGTAATAAGCATTTCCCAGATTAAAATACAATTCCGCTGAGTGCTGTTTTGTTTTCAGTACATTTTCATAGGCTTTGACAGCTTCTTCAAATTTGTCCTGACGGTAGAACTTGTTTCCGGCCTCAAAATTGTCCTGTGCCCAGAAAACCTGGGTAAAAAGCAACAGTATGTAGACTATGTTTTTCATTTTTGTTCAATTTTCAATTCTGTAATGAATTATCAATTGTTAGATTTGTTTTTCCAGTTCGGAAATTACGGTTACGGCCTTATCAAAATCCTGTTGGATGGCTACACTGGAGTAAGGTGCATATCTTGCAAACTCACAGTTCTCCGTAAGGTTTATAAAATCATCTATCGTTTCCGGCCTTGCATTTCTGTCCAAAAGAATTTCACGAATCTTGTCTTTGCTCATTTCTGAAGTCTCGATATGCAATTTGGCTTTCAGGAAATTGTGCAATGCTTTTTCAAGGGCAATATAAAACGGCTCTTTATTATTGATTTGTTTTTTAGCTTCCGAAAGGTATTTTTTAGCCAGCCTGTTAGACATCTTTCTCTTATTTCCAACAACATCACTATCAATTGCTTCTTTTTTCTTCTTAGCCAAAATAATTATAGGGATAAAGAGGAAAGGCAGGAATAGCAACGTATAAAACAACCCTGAACCGAAGAAATCCTCTTTATGGGTAGAATGCAATTGCGTTTTCAGCGCAATAAACCGGAACTGATTCGTACTTTTTACTGCCTGTTTGTTTGTTGTAGCTCCCGGAGTGGCAGCTACAGAAGAATCCGATGAAGTCGGCCCATCCAAAACCTTAATAACAATATCATTTGAAGTTATTGTTTTGTATGTTTTTGTAGACAGGTCGAAATACGAGAATCTTAATCCTTTAATGGTATAATTGCCCTGATATTGCGGAATAATGGTGTATTTATCCGCAATTTTTCCCTGCATTCCGGAAAGTGGTGTTGTAACCTGCTCACTATGTACCGGGTCATACATTTCCAAAGCACTTGGCACAATTGGTTTTGGCAAGGTAAACAGTTTCAGGTTCCCGTTACCGGAAACACTGATATCCAAATCCAATGATTCACCATGTCTTAACTCCGTTTTGGAAGGCTTGACAACAAAATTGAATTTTCCTACGGCGCCGGTAAAATCCTGTGGTTTTCCTGCTTCAGGCAAAGCTTTTACATTGATAACCTTACTTCCGGCAGAAACCGTTTTATTGCCAGTAACAAACTGGACTCTTCCAAAAATATCTCTTCTGTTGGTAGGCTGGTCAACCACAATGTCCAAAGAAAGCGGTTCTATGGTTAGTTTACCCGATTTTTGAGGATATAGCACCGTTTTTCTAAGCACCACATAACGGTAGTCTTCACCATTATATTTTCCGTTTTCGACTACAAGATTTTTGATATCGATATTCTGGCTCCAGAAATCGTTGAATTTTGGACTATCGATTTCTTTCCAGTTCCTAACGCTGACATTATTGCTCACATACAGTTTGTAGACCACTGTAATTGGCTGGTTTAGATACGGGTTTGTATTCGATATTTCAGCAATAAGATGGATTCCTCCGCTTGGCACATAGTCCGGACTGCTAGGGTCCTTAGACTCATCAATAGGCGCCGTTACGTTTATTTTAATGGGTGCCGTTTTATAGGTCTGCCCTTTAATTTCTATTGTTGCCTGCTTGATGGTGAGTGTTCCTCTTTGTTGCGGAAGCAGTATGTAAATATAGGATTTATTAAAAGTTGCCCTACCATTAATCCAGGTCTGGCTCACTTGCTGGCTTGGACCACCAACCACACGGAAACCTTCAAAAGAAGGCGGCGTAAAGTTATCGCCGTCTTCATTCATGATGAAATCAATACGGAGCCTTTCGTTAAGTCCGAGTGTCTGTTTACTGACTTTTGCCTCAAATTGTACCTGGGCAGAAAGACCCTGGAAACAGATTAAAATTAGTGCTGCTATATATTTTCTCATCGCAATCAACATCTTACCAGTCTTTTTCTGTTTGAACCGGCTTGCCTTTTACTTTTTTGGCATTGACCTTTTCCTGAATTTTCTTTTCTTCATTGTTTACTGCATCGAGCAGGTTTTCAATTCGCTGCTTTGACGGACTGTTACCCGGTTGTGGTTTAGGCTGGCCTTTCTGGTCAGAATCCTTATCGTTCTTTCCTTCACCATTTTTGCCGTCCTGCTTGTCTTTTTTATCCTCTCCTTTATCTTTATTCTCTTTCTTATCGTCACCCTTGTCTCCTTCTTTTTTGTCGTCTTTCTCGTTTTTCTTATCCTTATCTTTTTCTTTCTTGTCTTTGTCTTTCTTCTTATCGTCTTTAGGCGGCTCCGGATTGTTTTTCAGATATTCTTTAGCTAAGGCATAATTGTAACGGGTCTGTTCATCAGCCGGATTGTTTCTCAGTGCATTTTTATAGGCTTCAACAGCATCTGAATATTTTTTTTCTGTCATAAAAATGTTTCCCAAATTATGAAAAGCTTTGTGCTTTTCGGCTTTGGTCTTGGCATTTTCTATTGTATTGACATAAGCCAATTTTGCTTCACTTGGCTGTTTTTGCTTATAAATCGTATTTCCTAAATTATAAGATGCTATTGCCTTGGTTGGCGATTTGGATAATGAAATTCTGTATTCGGCTTCAGCATCGACATAGTTTTTTTCTTTAAACTCTTTATTTCCTCTTGGCAGATTCTTGTCTTTATCTTTTTCCTGTGCGATTGCTGCAAAGGAAAAAAGTAGAAGCGTATATATCAATAGCTGTCTCATATTATTCCTTTTCATTAAATAAGTTCATCTTTTTCACCCAGTTTGTCTTTTTCTCTAAAAAGAAGATATCAATAAAAAACAAAAAGAATGCTATTCCTAAAAGCCACTGAAACTGCGATTGGTAATTGGCAAACTGCTTGGTTTCGAATTCGCTTTTTTCAATATTTTCCAAGGCGTGTTTCACATAATCGACCACTTCTTTTGTATTGTTTCCGTTCACATAACCTCCTTTGGTAATTTTGGCAATTTCTTTCAAAGTAGTCTCATTCAGCTTGGTGACTACAACTTCTCCATTTTGGTCGCGTTGGAAGCTTTCTACCACACCATTTCTTTTTAACGGTATGGGTCCGCCTTTTTCGGTACCTACTCCAATAGTTATGATTTTTAATCCGTTTTTATTGGCTTCTTCTGTTGCTTCTTCAATTCCTTCGGAATGGTCTTCCCCATCAGAAATCATGATAACCAGCTTACTCACCTTACTGTCCTGGCTGAAAAAACTAGACGACAGGTGAATAGCTTCATCAAGCGAAGTACCTTGTGATGACACCATTCCCGGATTCATGCTTTGCAGGAACATTTTGGCCACACTGTAATCTGTCGTAATTGGCAATACCGGAAAAGCACTGCCCGCATAGGCTACAATTCCGATTCTGTCACTCCCCAACTGATTGATAATCTGCGAAACAATCTGCTTGGTTTTTTCCAGACGGTTTGGTGCTACATCTTCTGCCAGCATTGATTTTGAAACGTCAATAGCAAAAACAATATCAATACCTTCTCTTTTTACGGTTTCGACCTTGGTTCCCAATTTAGGATTAACCAGACCTAAAATGAGGCAGGCCAACGCCAAAAGAAAGACCGTAATTTTCAGGGTTGATTTGAAAACCGATTTTTCCGGAGTTAGTTTTTTCACCAATTTCAGGTCACCAAATTCTTTCTGTTTTTTTCTTTTCCAATAAAGATTGAAAAGGAAAATCAGTACCAGAATTGGTATGACTATCAGGAGATATAAATATTTTTTTTCGTCTAATTCGTCGTACATAATTTCTTAAATAAAGCTTCTAAAAACCGTATTTTTCAATAAAACTTCTAACAATAAAAGTATGCCTGCTGCTATAGCAAAAGGTCTGAACCTTTCATCGTAATTATAGAATTTCTGTTCTTCAATTTCTGTGGTTTCCAGCTTATTGATTTCATCATAGATAGCTTTCAGGCTCTGGTTATTTTTTGCTCTGAAATATTTCCCATCGGTATTTCTTGCAATTTCTTTCATCAACTGCTCATCAATTTCCACCTGCATCATTCGGTAAACAAAATCTCCATTTGGAGCTATGGCATAAGGAGATTCTGCCATTCCGGTAGTTCCTATACCAATCGTATATACTTTTATGCCGTATTCTTTTGCTATTTCGGAAGCCATTCTCGGATCGATAAACCCGGAATTGTTGACTCCGTCCGTAAGCAATATGATTACTTTACTTTTTGCCTTGCTGTCTTTCAATCGGTTTACGGCTGTTGCCAATCCCATACCAATTCCTGTTCCGTCCTGCAAAAGGTTATCATACTTTACACTGTTCAAAGCATCCAATACGACTGCCTTGTCACTGGTTACCGGCGTTTTGGTATAGCTTTCTGCTGCATAGACAACCAGACCTATTCTGTCGTTTGGACGGGCTTCTACGAATTCCGAAGCCACCCTTTTCAAAGCTTCCAAACGGTTTGGCTTCAAATCGCGCGTTAACATACTTCCCGAAACGTCAATAGACATTACAATATCAATTCCGTTGGTTATGTTGGTCTTATTACTAATATCTACGGTTTGCGGTCTTGCCATGGCAACTATAAGAAAACCTAAGGCAAGAATCCTGAAAACAAATAATAGCGGTTTCAATTTTGACCAAATTGATGGTTTCGCCTTGAATCCTTTTAGCGAGCTTACCTTTAGTGATGCCTGTTTCTTTCCTTTCCATATTTGCCATGCAATAGCAATAGGAATGAGGACAAACAGCCAGAAAAACTCAGGATTTAAAAAGGTAACATTTTTCATCTTAGTTTACTTTTTTAAGTTCGACCGAGTTTACTATCCTATCTGAAATTTTGGAACCGTATTCGTCATTATCACGATAGGTAATAATAATTTCCTGAAGGCCTCCTTCTTGTCCGAATACCATAATTTCATATCCAATTTTGATTCCTTTATCACTGTCTTCTTTAAAAACGACCATAGTTCCGTAGGCTTTTATTCCGGAAATACCTTCTTTGGTATCGAACTGGTCCTGCTTTACAAAAACATCTTTTGCTTTGTATTGTTTTTCAAACGACTTGATTTCCTTTTCAACTACTTTTTCCAGCGGTCGGCTCAAAGTATCCTTAAATGATGTAGTAGAAATATTCACCATCACCTCATCAAAAACAGTCCCATAAGCAAATGCCTGGCTTTCTTTTATGCCCATGTCTTTATTACCGCCCGGAAGTTTTGTTCTTTTCAATACTTTCGGTGTTTCAATGGTCACAGCCGGATTTCCGTAATCACTCTTAATCCATTCGCCTTCATATAGTTCTTTTGTAGGGTTGCCTAAAATAGCATCCAATCCTCTGGTCGTAATAAAATAGGTTAACGTTCCTACTACCAAAAATGCTCCTATAAATGTGGCAATTGCAATTTTGCGTTTGCGTTTTTTCTTTAGCAGCAGTTCTTTTTTCTGCGCATCGAGTAATAACAGTTCTTCGTCTTCTTCCTCAACTTCAGGTATAGCCTTGTGCAGTGTAAAAATTGTCTTTTCTATTTTTGCACGGTCTTCCGCTATTTCGAAATCAAGCGGTTTTGATTTGGCAAATTTCACCAAATCTGCCTGACGCAGAACACGCTCCAGATTGTCAACGGTTTCCTGTGAAATTTTCATCTTTTTACGGACAGCGGCATTTCTCAAACCTGTAATAACTTCGGAAGTGGTGCTTTCCATTGCCGGAACCTGAATTTCTTCTTCAATATAGGTTCTGGTAATATCTGTCAATTCTGAATAATAGTTCTTGACTTCTCCTTTTTGCCAAAGTCCTTTCTGTTCCAGATTTTTAAGAAGTGTTACTGCCTTTTCTATTGGTGTTGCATATACAACCTCTTCCGGCTTTTCTTTCTTTTTATATTTTTTGGAAAAGTAATAAATCAGGTATCCGATTCCGCCCAAAAGCAAGAGTCCCAGAAGGTATTTCCACCAATTACCCATAGATTCCTTAACTTCTGCTATTCCTTTAATGTCGTACATTTTTTGTTTCAATGTATCGACCTTGACTCCGGCAACGTTAACAAAAATTGAATCTGTTGAGTAGGGTTTGTCGTTAATGAGCACTTTAAGGCTCGGTATCATGTATTTTCCGGAATCAAACTGGGTAAGTCCATATCTTTTTGTAAGCAGATAGCGGTCTTTTTGTTTCACGGTATCTGTTGGATAGGATTCCAGAACTTCTAACTGTCCGAAATTAGTGCTTTCCGGAAATACCACATTTGACAATGTGTCTACTGAAGTTTTTAACGTAAGATTGATTTGTGCCCCTATTTTTATTTTGGTCGAATCAACGGCTGTAGTTACCCGTTTCTGCTGCCCAAAGGCAAAGGTTCCGATGAATAAAAAAAATAGTATGTAAAGCGTGTTGTTCTTCATTTTAGTTCCTAATCTTAATCATGAAAGGGGGAAAAAAGATTATCCTCTCGATTTAAAATAGCCCAATAGTTTCGTCACGTAGCTTTCATCTACTCTGGTATTTACCGTTCCCGAACCACATCTGCTAAACGTTTCTTTAAAAAATTTCATTTTTTCCTGATAGTATTTTTCATATTCCAGACGTACCGCTTTTGAGCCCGTGTTGACCAACATAGTTTCGCCTGTTTCAGCATCCAGCATATTGACCATTCCTATGTTTGGCATTTTTTCTTCCCTTACATCATAGACACGAATACCGGTAAGGTCGTGTTTTTTTCCTGCAATTTTTAGCGTATGCTCATAATTATCGTCTGTCATAAAATCAGAAATCACAAAAACGATGGCTTTCTTTTTCATGACTCCGGACAAAAACCGCAATGCCTGAGAAAGATTCGTCTTATGGCTTTTAGGCTTGAACTCTATCAGTTCCCGGATAATTCTCAATACGTGTGACCTTCCTTTTTTAGGCGGAATATACAGTTCTATTTCATCCGAAAATAAAATCAAACCAATTTTGTCATTATTCTGTGTTGCTGAAAAGGCCATTGTTGCCGCAATTTCAGTAACGATATCTTTCTTGAAGCCATTTTGTGTTCCAAAGCTTTCCGAACCGCTGACGTCTACCATAAGCATCATGGTCAGCTCGCGTTCTTCTTCAAAAACTTTAATGTAAGGTTCATTGTATCTTGCTGTAACATTCCAGTCAATCGCACGCACATCGTCTCCAAACTGATACTGGCGGACTTCACTAAAAGTCATCCCGCGTCCTTTGAACGATGTGTGATATTCACCCGAAAAAATATGATCGCTCAATCTTCGGGTCTTGATTTCTATCTTCCGTACTTTCTTGAGTAATTCCTTTGTATCCATTTTTTTTAGTTGATAGTGGACAATTTTTAGTGGATAGTCTTTTTAGTGGATAGTGGATAGTCTTTAGTGGATAGTTAATTTGAACTATCGATAAACTATCAACTATTCACTGTCAACTATCAACTTACTAAGGTACTTCAACTTCGTTTACGATTTTGTTTATGATGTCTACAGAAGTTACGTTTTCTGCTTCTGCTTCATACGTAATTCCAATTCTATGGCGAAGTACATCGTGAACAACAGCACGCACGTCTTCAGGAATTACATAACCTCTGCGTTTGATAAAGGCATAACATTTAGCCGCATTCGCCAAATTGATACTTCCACGAGGTGACGCACCAAAACTGATTAATGGTTTCAGGTTTTCCAGTTTGTATTTTTCCGGATAACGGGTTGCGAAAATGATATCCAGAATGTATTTTTCGATTTTTTCATCCATATATACTTCACGAACTGCTTCCTGAGCGCGAAGAATCTGATCTGTAGAAACCACAGGATTTACTTTTTCATAAGAGCCTTTCAGGTTCTGGCGGATGACCATTCTTTCTTCATCGATTTTTGGATAGTCGATAACTGTTTTCAACATAAAACGGTCAACTTGAGCTTCTGGCAACGGATAGGTTCCTTCCTGTTCTACCGGGTTTTGTGTAGCCAATACTAAAAATGGCTTATCTAATTTGAAAGTAGTATCTCCAATAGTTACCTGCTTTTCCTGCATGGCTTCAAGCAATGCCGACTGTACTTTTGCAGGGGCACGGTTAATCTCATCTGCCAAAACGAAATTAGCAAAGATTGGCCCTTTCTTGATTGAAAAAGCATTGTCTTTAATATTATAAATCATGGTTCCTACCACATCGGCAGGAAGTAAATCCGGAGTAAACTGTATACGGCTGAAAGAACCTTGAACTGCCTGCGACAGTGTATTAATTGCTAATGTTTTTGCCAATCCGGGAACACCTTCCAGCAAAATATGCCCTTGTCCCAAAAGTCCAATCAATAATCGCTCCACCATGTGTTTCTGACCTACAATGACTTTATTCATTTCCATCATCAGCAAGTCGATAAAAGCACTTTCTCTTTCTATTTTTTCATTAATTGCCCTAATGTCTAATGCAGTAGCATTTTCTTCCATAATCTAATATTTAAAAAGCCGTGAAATTAGTATTTAATTTTAACAGTGCAAATTGAAAATTTATTTAAATGCAAGTTGTTAACGTTACGTTAAAATATGTTTGAATGCCTTGGTTTTAAGGATGATTTATGATTTTGTTTTCATAAATTTAAAATCTCAAAACTTATCATCGTGAAAACAACATTATCTCCCATTATAGCGGGAACTATGAGCTGGGGAGTCTGGGATAAAAATCTCACAACTTCCGAAATGGCGAACCTGATACACGTTTGCTCTGAAAATAAAATCACCACTTTCGATCATGCCGATATTTATGGAGGCTACACGACCGAAGCCGAATTTGGAAAAGCTTTGTCCGAAAGCAAGATCGACCGAAGAAAAATACAGCTGATTTCAAAATGTGGCATACAGCATGTTCTTGGAAACAGGAATAACAAAATCAAACATTATGACTATTCGAAAGACTACATTATCTGGTCTGTAGAAAACTCGCTGAAAAACCTCCATACTGATTATCTGGATGTTTTCCTGCTGCATCGTCCGAGTCCGCTTATGAATGCCCATGAAATTGCAGAAGCCGTAGAAAAATTAAAATCGGAAGGAAAAATTCTTGATTTCGGGCTGTCTAATTTTACGCCTTCACAAACTGACCTGATACTTTCAAAAACAGAAGTGAGTTACAACCAGGTGCAGTTTTCTGCAACCGACTTTAAGGCTATGACCGACGGAAGCTTTGACCATATGCAGGTGCATAACATACGCCCTATGGCGTGGAATCCGCTCGGAACAGTTTTCAGAGAAAAAACCGACCAGACGCGACGTTTAAAAACACTTTTGGCAGAATTGGTTGGAAAATACCATGTAGGTTCAGACACCATTTTATTGTCATGGGTATTGCAGCATCCGGCAAAAGTTATCCCAATTGCAGGAACCGTGAATGTTTCCAGAATCCAGCAACTTTATAAGGCAACCGAATTCAAACTGGAAAACGAAGAATGGTTTGCCATCTGGACAGAAAGTATGGGAAACAAAGTGCCTTAAAAAGACTAAACTATTTAGGATGAATTATAAATTCTGACAGGAAATTAATGAAAACAGTATTAATAACAGGCGCTACCAGCGGTATAGGAAGAGCTACAGCGATTGAATTAGCAAAACATAATTTTAAGTTGATTCTTTGCGGAAGACGCGAGGACCGTTTGGCTGAATTACAGCTCGAACTCGAACACCGCACCAAAGTACATACGCTTAATTTTGACGTAAGAAAGAAAAAAGCCGTACAGGAATCTATCGATTCACTGCCAAAAGAATTTGCCGAAATCGATATCCTCATTAACAATGCCGGAAATGCGCACGGTTTGGATCCAATACAAAATGGCGATCTGGAAGATTGGGATGCTATGGTAGACATCAATATCAAAGGTCTTTTATATGTTTCACATGCCGTTATTCCGAAAATGGTAGAAAGGCGAAATGGCCATATTATCAACATAGGTTCGACCGCCGCAAAAGAAGTTTATCCGAATGGAAATGTCTATTGCGCTACAAAACACGCTGTTGATGCTATTAACCAGGGCATGCGAATGGACCTCAACCAATACGGCATACGGGTTGGAGGCATTCATCCGGGCATGGTTGAGACGGAATTTTCACAGGTACGTTTCAAAGGCGATGCTGAAAGAGCTTCCAATGTTTACAAAGGTTTTGAACCTTTAAAACCGGAAGACATAGCCGATATTATACGATTTGTAATTACGAGACCCTACCATGTCAACATTGCCGACCTGATGGTAATGTCGACGGCGCAGGCTTCCTCTACAATAGTAAACCGCATACTCTAAATTGATGATGGCCGGGTTTTTGGTTCGAAGAACTAAAAACCCGGCCTTTTAACATTCACTCCATGATCAATAAGCGCCTGCTCATAAAAAATCTCCTCGCTCATAATGACGAAAGCAGTTTTTATGACAAAAAGCGCCAACTCAACCTCCACACCCGGGAAGGGAAGGCTAAATTCTTAAAACATATTTGCGCCTTGTCAAATTCCAATCCTGCCAACAATTCCTATATTGTTGTGGGCATTGAAGACCACGATAATGAAATTATAGGTGATGATTTTTTTGACGACAGCCGCATCCAGAATCTCGTCAATGCCTTTCTGGAGAATCCGCCAAAAATCCAGTATGAAAATGTGCCTTTTCCAAATCTTCCAAAAGACAAGGTCATTGGATTGGTAACAATCAAACCGAGTAAAAAAGTTTCCTTTTTTAAAAAAGGAATCCATACTATTCCTGCAAAATCGATATTCATACGCATTGGAAGCAATTCTGTTCCTGTTGATGAAATTCCAAATGATAGTGGCCGAAACTACCAAAATGTGGAAACCGTTATCAGTATTGAAAACAACTCCCGCAACAGCATTGAACATACTCTGGAAGGCGTTATTGATTTCATGAACAACCGGCATAAGGACATGTCTCCAAAATATAAAGTATTCAAAGAATTATTTGTGGTTTGTTGGGCCGGACATAAAAAAAAGGTCAAGGACATGACGTATCTTTCCCGTGTTGACATCGAACTCGTGAACGAACAGGTGAAGCTCTTTTATTCGGCATTGGATGAAGTTTCCATTGAATACGACAACCATACTTTTTCAATAACAGAATACCTGCCACTGGGACTAAACGATAAGACCAGTTATTATCCGTTAGAAAAACAAACCATTTCCTTTTATGACAACGGTTACTATAAAATCGAAACGCAATTTTTGTTTGAACCGCCACAATACAATAGAAAAATGCTTTTCCATATCTATAATTCCAACCAATCGCTGCTTGCCAAACTCGACAAAGGACTTACACTTTCTGAAAGAGAAAAAAAAGACCTGGAAAATCTTCCTTCAACATTCATGATTTGCTACCTCAACGGTTTTGAAGAGGCAAAACAAAAACTGATAGATGCAAAACCTTTGCTGAAAAGTTTCGAGAATCCGACTGTTTATGTCAACTTTAAGGAAGCAATGCGCATTTTGCGTAAGATGAAATATGATACATCACTTGATTGACATGGCCATCGAAAATTTAAAAGTCAGGTTGTCATTAAACTCAGGATGTGAATAGGCCCCATATCTATAATACACACCAAATCCAAGACCCAGATTGGCAATATTCATATAGTTGATTTTTAAAATATTATCTATCTGTAAACCTGTTTCTGTAAAAATCTTATCTTTTGTCTTGAAAGCAATTACCTGATGTGCGCTTTTATCTGACAGATTTCCCCAACCAAAATTATTATGCCAGGTCACACCCGGTTGAAACTTTCCTGATTTGAACAGCAACCCGCCAAAATTGTGTGAAAGAAACAAGTTCACATAGCTGTCTGATAAAAACTCATACGGACGCAGCGTTTGAAAGGTGTTTTTCATAATAATAGCCGATTTGCTATCATAACTTCCTTCACCTGTAAATAAAAGTCCATATGGCAACGGCTTGTCAATAAAACCGGCTTCTAAGCGATAGTCTGTCTGTCCGAAATTCTTTGTAAAAAAGGACTGCTGGACACTGGCTTCTATCCTATTATAATCAAAATCACTATCGATTAAGTTTTTGATTCCTTTAGTGTAGGCCAGATTAAAGACAGGATATTTTGTTCCCATAGAATATCGCTGGTTCATGCTATTTACAAATTTTTCCTTGTAAGCAAATCTTAGGTGGAATGTGAGGTCTGTTGTTGTATAATTGCGAAAATCCCGATTTCCATCGTTGAAAAGATATTCATACCTGGGTGTAGTTTTCGTATGATTGAAATCGACTTTGAATTTTAAATAGCGCAGCGTCCTGAAGCTAAAATTCAGATTATTTTGCCTGATCATGTCATATTGGTAACCAATATAATTTCTGAAATTATAAAGGCTGGGCTCATACGTATTCAAACAATAATTCCCTGTTTCCATCAGGTTTTGCTGGTATTTTGCTCCAACAACCATCTCGTTTTCTTTAGAAATCCTATATAATATTTCCCCTCCACATTTCCAGTCATGGTCCTCCATTCCATAACCGAAAAAGCCGCCCAAAGTCAAATCTTTGAAGAGCTTTTCATTGGTATAAAAACCGGTTCCCAGTCTTAATTTTTCGTATTTGTTGTAGCTAAACGTTTTTGACAAATCAATATCGATTGGACCGGCAGGAATTCGTCCTTGTGCAAATTTCTCCATAAATGTCAAAAAGCCGTCAAAATTCGCTTTCTTTCCAATACTGTCAATGACTTTGTAGGTAGTCATTTCGGCATTGTTTAGTTTTTCGGCACGGGAATTATCCCAAAAAAGGCTGTCTTTTTTTGCAGCTTCAGAATCCATCCGGACAGCTTCTAATGAAAATTCTTTTTTATTCAGCGGTATATCGACTTCTACCTGGTCTATATAACTCTTACCATCCAGAATCATTCCGATAGTTTTGGTTGGAAATTCATTAAAAATCAAAGCATAGTTAAGCTGCTGCGGAAACCAGTATTTATTATCTATAAAAGCATACTGCTGTTGTATTCTGATATCAATTTTTCCTTTTTCGAAAGGTGATGCGATAACATTTTGTACTGCATATTTGTTGGTATTGATGTAAAGGAACCCTTTTAGTCCGTCAAAATTTTTATTGGCTTGAGGTCGGAATGACAAGATATATACCGTGTCTTTTTGTTGGTAGATTGTATCTTCAATGCGAAACTTATATTTCTTTAAACTACCCTTACTAATTGGATTCAGGTAATTAATATTGAACAGTCTGATGTTGTCTTTATAAAAAGAAAATGGCTGAAAATCGGTTGCCAGTGAAGCAAAGGTCGGATTTTCAAATCCCGAGACTTTGGTACCAATTACGACTTCTTCGCTAATATCGGGTTTTATGAATTTTCGGTTTGTTACAGATTCCATCATAAAAAGCCGGCTTCCCTTTAGTTTTTGCCGGATGAGCAAACTGTCTTTTTTATCAGGCGAATCCGATCTGTAATCATAAATTAGCTTGTTATAACACCGGTATTTAAAAGAATTGATGTTTTCCGGATTATTAAGTTCTTTATTGGCAATTACTTTCCTAATTATGGCATTGGCGGGATTCTCTCCTGATTCTATAACCACTTCGTTTAAATCAAATTTGGAACGGACCATAGCAATTACTATTTCGCTGTCCTTTTTTAAAACGGGAGTGGAAAAATTTTCATATCCCATATAACTGCAACTGACGCTGGAAATAGGCGAAGTGCTGTTATAGACAAAGGCACCTTCAATATCAGAAGACACACCTTGTCTATTATCTCCATTAATGACAACCGTAGCAAAGGCAAGAGGTTCTCTGGTTTCTGAATCAATAATTTTTCCTTTAATTGTGTTCTGTGCATACAAAACCGGCCCAATAAAGAATAAAAAGGCCAGTTGGGGGTAAATTTTTTGCATAGTAGTTTTTAAAAAGTCAGAATTTTAAATCAAATATTTTCTTTTTCAATCCTAATTAAACGCTAAATGTGAATTATTCTTTTATATAATCAATAGTTTTTTATGATATTTGAAAACAATACTTTATAGAATGAACAGAACTTTAATCATTGGAGATATCCATGGCGGATTAAAAGCCCTGCACCAGATTTTTAAAAGAGCCGACGTAACCACTAATGATACCTTGATTTTTCTTGGGGATTATGTTGACGGCTGGAGTGAATCTCCGGAGGTAATTGATTTTTTAATTGCTCTGAAAACCACACATAATTGCATTTTCTTAAGAGGAAACCATGACGACCTGCTATTGCAATGGTTGGAAGTAAAAAAGGACAACCCGCAATGGTTCAATCATGGCGGTCGCCTGACTATGGAAAAATATAGCATACTGTCTCAGGAAAAAAAACAGGCTCATATTGATTTTCTTAAAACTTTAGAAAATTACCATCTGGATGAACATAATCGTTTGTTTGTCCATGCCGGGTTTACCAACCTCAACGGAGTTACCTATGAATATTTTCCAAAAATGTTTTATTGGGAACGCACCTTGTGGGAAAATGCACTTTCACTTGACAGTTCTATTGAAAAAGACAGTCCTTTTTATCCGAAAAGATTCAATCTTTATACTGAAATTTTTATTGGACATACACCGGTAACCCGAATTGGAGAAACCGTTCCTGTGAATAAGGCAAACATCTGGAATGTTGATACAGGAGCTGCTTTTAAAGGTCCTTTGACCATTCTGGATATTCAAACAAAAGAATATTGGCAAAGCGATCCGGTTTACTTGTTATATCCCGAAGAAAGTGGCCGAAATTAATTTGTTTAAAAAATTATAAAATTCGAGTATATTTGCATAAAATTTTTAATCATGAAGAAAATTATAACAATTGGTTTGCTTTTAAGTGCTTTTCTTGGAAACGCACAGGCTTTTAGCGGAAAAGGCGACAAGAAGTTTCAGGTAGGTGCCAACTTTCAGGATCATGCAACAGGAATCATGGCTGCTTATGACTATGGAATTGGAGAAAACATGTCTATTGGTGGATACACCACATATCTGTTGGGCGTTGATGGCGACGGCTCTAAATTTGAAGACCGTTTCGATTTGAAAGCGCGTTTTAATGCAAACATCGGAAATGTGATGGGCTTGCCAGAAAATGTAGATATCTATCCGGGTCTGGATTTAGGCTTAAGAAATTTTGGTGCCCATTTAGGCGGACGTTATTTCTTCTCGCAAGGTTTCGGTTTATTTACGGAATTTAGCGTTCCAATTGCAAAATATAAAAGTGATGTGTTTGGATATGACCGCCTGAACAATCAGTTTGTTTTCCATATTGGCGCTTCGTTCAATCTATAATTATAAAATAAACAGCATATTCAAAATCCGGTTCCTAAAAAGAATCGGATTTTTTGTTTTCCTATTTCCGCAAAAAGAAAAAGTCCCGGTAATATCGGGACTTTTTTTATTCCGGTTGTAACGCGACAGTCACACTTTCGGAATAACGTGACATGCAGCTGCAGTAATCATAACCAAACCTGAAGCAAAAGATTGATAGTTTTCGCAGTTGCTGTCAAATATAGTTTCCGGGTTTCTATGCCGTTACAATGGAATCTTTTTCTATAGCAATTTCTATATAGATGCAAAACTTTTAAAAAGGTTGCCTGGATTATTTATTTTTTTTAGCAATGTTATAAATAGGTTAAAATCAGCCGGTTTGAAAGAAGCTATAAAACATTATTTGTAAATTAGGTATACAAACTCACCAAAAAAATGACACTTTCAGACCGATACAATTCCATTAGAAAACACACTGAACACCTCTGTAATGTACTGACTACAGAAGATTTTATACCGCAGCCTGCTGATTTTGTAAGTCCTCCAAAATGGCATCTGGCACATACTACATGGTTTTTTGAACAGTTCGTCTTAAACGAACATCTTCCGGATTATAAACTCTTCGATGACGATTTTAGCTTCTTATTCAACAGCTACTACAATTTTGTAGGCAAACGTGTTTTTAGAGCGGATAGGGGAAACATTACCCGTCCGGGCGTTCATGAAGTATTTGAATACCGTTCTTATGTAGATATGCATATGCAAATACTGTTACAGCTTAAATCGGAAGAGTTGAAAGACTTAATTGAGTTGGGATTGAATCATGAACAGCAACATCAGGAACTGCTTATTACCGACATTAAATATATTCTTGGAAATAATCCTATTTTCCCCCTATATGACGAAAATATTGATTGGGAAAAACAGGAAAATGAAGAAACCGGGTTTGTAAAGCTCGAAGAAGGTATTTATGAAATAGGATTTGAAGGGGAAGGATTTTCATTTGACAATGAACATGGAAGACATAAAGTATACCTGCATGATTTTGAAATTTCAAAATCGCTGGTGACCAATGCGGAATATCTGGAGTTCATTTCTAATGGCGGCTATACGAATTTTGATTACTGGCTGGATGAAGGCTGGTCCTGGGTTACCGAAAACAAAATTGAGGCACCCTTATACTGGCATAAGATTGATGGAGAATGGCACAATTACACTTTAGGCGGATTGGAAAAATTAAATCCAGAAGCTATCCTGACACACATCAGCTTTTATGAAGCTGCTGCTTTTGCAGCCTGGAAAAAAATGCGACTGCCAACCGAATTCGAATGGGAAGCTGCTGCCGACAAATTCAATTGGGGAAAGCGTTGGGAGTGGACAAACAGCGCTTACCTGCCCTATCCGAATTTTAAAAAACCCGAAGGCGCTATCGGAGAATATAACGGAAAATTCATGGTCAATCAGATGGTACTCCGTGGCGCTTCCTGTGCCACGCCGCCACAGCATGACCGAAAAACATACAGAAACTTTTTTCATGCCCATGAACGCTGGCAGTTCAACGGCATCCGTCTCGCAAAATAATTGCTTATGAATACTGCACAACCCATCCATTATACCGCTTTTGCGGAAGATGTCCTTGAAGGATTGACTTCAAAAAAGAAACACTTGTCCTCTAAATATTTTTATGATGATAACGGAAGTCAGATATTCCGGCAAATCATGAAAATGCCCGAGTACTATCCTACCAATTGCGAGTTGGAAATCCTGTCCTGGCAATCGGATACCATTTTGGACAAGATTGCTTTTAAGGGAAAATTCAATATTGTGGAGTTTGGTTCGGGTGACGGCACAAAAACAAAGCAATTATTAAAGACTTTCCTGAATAAAGATGCAGATTTCACCTATATGCCTATTGACATATCTGAAGAAGCCATATTAATTCTGGAAGAAGACCTGCTCTCTGCCTTGCCAAAACTCAAAATGGAATCGAAAATTGGCGATTATTTTGATGTGCTTGAAGATATAGCAAAAGATGACACTCCAAACCTGTTTCTTTTTCTGGGCGGCAATATTGGTAATTATAAAAAGGAAGATGTATTTGATTTACTTCAAAAATTTTCGTCCGGAATGAAAAAGGGTGATAAATTATTGCTAGGTATTGATTTGCAAAAAGACCCCAGAGTTATACAGGCTGCCTATGACGACCCGCATGGAATTACCAAAGCATTCAATATGAACCTGCTTCATAGAATTAACAAGGAACTCGATGCAGATATTGCCATAGATCAATTTGATTTTTACTGCCACTATAATCCTGAAAATGGCGAAGTCAATAGTTATCTGTACAGCTTAATCCAACAGCAATTTTACAGTCGGGTACTAAACACATCGTTTAGTTTTGAAAAAAACGAAACCATTTGGACAGAACTTTCTAAAAAATACAGTTTTGCAGAAATTGAGGATTTGGCAAATCAGTTGAATTTTAAGGTTGTTGAAAATTTTTTAGATGGCAAACAGTATTTTACGGATAGTTTGTGGGAGAAATAGGGGCAAAATACCCCTCAAAAATTAAAGGGCAGAAATTATTACTCTTTGAATAAAATCATTGGTATTAATAAAGGCAATCTTTTTTCGAAAAACCTCATTATCAATAGCTTCACGTAATTTCCTAAAACATTCGTCAGCAAAAGAATTAGTTACAACCTCTACACCTTCAAAATCAAGAAAAACCTTATCATTTGAATGAACTTTGTCAATTATAATAAACGGATTTTTTCACCCCAAATCTCTTGTTCCTAGACTTGAAGCAATATCTTTAAACAAGACAGTATTTTCCATATTTAAGTGTAGATTATTTTTTTCCATATTGCAAAATTAGCGCTAAAATATTTATAAGTTCTTAGAACAGCATTAAAATTATGTTATTTTATCTTGATTGAAGAACATATCTTCAAATATCTGTGCTTTATAATCATAATTTTTACTTGTAAATTCTGTATAGTCGACATCTATGTTTGTATTAATTCTAATATACACATAAGTTCCTTGCCAACCATCTATTTCTTTTAATATAGTATTTTTTTCAGTAACATTAAGTTTTTTATTTCCTGAGATTACACTTAACCAACCTTTATTCAATTTTACAAAAGTAGATGTAGCATAGGTAACTATACCATTTTTACGGAAAGTGATTTATAAGTAATAAAAAAGCCCCATACATGGGGCTTAGATTTATTTTTTGATGTCAAGCTCTCTAAAATATGTTGAAATGTCAATCTCGTTAAGATAAACTGAACAACGAATAATATTTTCACCCTTATTGTTTTTTTCTATACCAAGGGCTCTTTTTAACTCAACAAATTTATCCTTCAATAGACTCTCTAGTTTTTTCTTTACATATGTTTGATATATAGGGTCGGTTGGGACAGAGTATCCATGTATTCTGACCAATTGTCCTCTCTCTTCCCCATATTTCCAACTAGGAACTTTGATAGTGCTTCCGTCTATAATTTCTATTACGTGAAATAAAGCCATCTTTAAATATTTTCTGGTTTTTCAACCCTTTGAATTGGTCTTTCTTTTTCAATTGCCAACTGTTCTTTTATTTCTATAACAGTCCATGCAATAATTTTTAAGCATACAACACCTATTGTTGAGAGTACTAAACTAGTAATAAATAGGGACATTTCAATTAAAAGATTGTAATCTGCTCCACCCCAGCAATACTCTTCTGCTGCGATGTATAAAGCTACAAAAATTAATGACGAAAATAAAATAGGAAAGATTCTGCTTATTTGTCTTTTAGGAGATAATATATTTTCTTGACGTTTTAAAGTTTTTGCTCTATTTTTATATAAAACTTCACTCTCTTTCATTAATTTTTGTATTTCAGCCCCTTCAGCCTGAACTTGGCTTTTAACTAACTCATTAATCTGTTGCAATTCAATATCAGCTTTTCTTTTTATATGAGAAGAAGCTTCGCTAAACATAGATAATAAATGTATGATTAATGGTGCAATAAAAGAGATTATTGCTATGATTAACTTTGTGTATATTTCTATTATATTTTCCAAAACATTTAGAAATTAATACCAAACATACATTTTTAAGTTTAATTTTCAAATTATTTTTTAGGAAAATTCTTCATTTTCAGAAGAGCCTTATTGAATTCTGACAGGGGTTCTTTTTTCCGTCCTTTTTCTATACCTTCCAATGTGGCTGCTTTTTTGTAGCTCTCACCGAAAGGCAAGGTTATTCCTTCCACGTCTGACAGGTCTTCTTTTAGGAATACTGCCACGCTCTCCACATCGAAATACCAGTCGTTATTAAACGACACCTTCAGTATTGCTTCTTCTTTTAATAGTTCTTCTTTTTTTAGCTTGAGCATAAGTCCTTATACTTTATTCTTACATTGGAATTCAAAAGTAAGTAATTAAATCTTTCTCCTGACTGCATTTTACGGGTATTATATCTAAACACAAATTCATCAAGGTAAAAATGTAATTTTGCACGTGAGACAGAATTGTACATATCTCTTAAGCTGTTCTTCATTATCTTCCACGCCCCTTCGATATTATTGGTATGGATTTCTTTTCCAAAATCGTGTTTATATCCTTTGTCGGAATGCTTGATGCTATAATGGTTTACGTGGCTGTTAATGCCATCATATCCCATCCAATCATCCGTAATTAATGTACTGCCTTTGGCAACGAACCTCTTTATTATAGGTTGGATAGTTTCTCGCTTTGTATCTTTTACTACCACAGCAGTCATTTTGCCTCCTCTTTCAATAAGACCTAAAATAGGTGTTTTGTCTTTAAAGCTACGTCCTTGACTATTTTTCACCTTCTTATCAGCGTGTCTGTTTTTATTCTTGCCTCCATAAAAAGATTCGTCAGCCTCGACAATACCTTCTAAATCATTATTGTTTTCAATGCCAAGAGCAGTCCTGATTTTCATCAGCATCAGCCAAGCAGATTTCTGAGATATTCCTCCTAGGTCTCTAGCAAGCTGGGCAGAAGAGATGCCTTTTTTATGGGAAATAACCAAAAAAATTGCACAAAACCACTTCACAAGTGGAATATGAGTGCCATGAAACATAGTGCCGTTCAGCACAGTGAATTTCTTTTTGGTCACGCCACATATATATTGGTTGCCGTTCTTGCTTCTGTACACTTTCGCTTGTGGGGCAAAAGGAGATACAGGAACGCCTTCCCAATACAATTCTTCTAAGTGAGCAATACATTTCTCTTCTGTCGAGAATTCCTGCATTACTTCTATCAACGAGTTAAAGTCCTTATTAAACATCGCTTCCTTTTTTAGTTCTTTCAAATTTAGAACTTTTTTACACCAAATCATTATATTTAGTGTTAAAGTATTCTTATAAGAAGCGATTGAACTACAAAATTACGGCTCCTTTTTTACATTTCCATAATCCTTAAATTTCTATATATTTGTTACATAAAATATTAGTTAGCGTTAGCTATTACTCTGTCATTTAGGAAATCTGGTAAATTTCAAACACGTAACAGGTAATAATTATACGCTCATGCTTAGGCGTGGGTGTACTTATTCCATTACGTAAGGTTTACCAGAGCCTCTAAAGGTGGGATATAGTTACAAACCCACGCTTTTTTGTTTCATAACCTCTGCTTCGGGTTTGAGTGGAATTAAATAATTTCACTTATGAAAAAAATTCTCCTATTTATCCTCTTATTTTATACCTTAGCAGGTGTATCACAGACCCTTACAAAGAAATACAACAGCGTAAACAACAGGTATGAGTATTTTGACAGTCGTGGTAACATGGTCGGTTATCAATTTTATGACAATCTGGACAAGTCTTGGAAATATTACGAAGTTCCACAGAAACAGCAGAGTACATATGTCCAGCCTATCAATCACAACCGAGTAAATCAGGCTCTGGCTACAAAGCAAGGCAGATATGATGCAAATGTGCAAAAAATCCAAAATGCCATAGAAGACATAGCCGATAAAATCATGAGCCTAGAAATAAATGAGAGTGCCAAAGAACGAATATCAGAAAGGTTTGACATAATACTAAACAATCTGAACGCCTCTAAGTACAATTATTCAAACACGACAACAACAAATAACGTCATCAATTGGATGTATAATGAGATAAACAAAGCAATCAAGCAAGAAACCGAATAAATTATGAAAAATAGCTGGCTAAAATATTTAGACGAAATCTTAAAAGAGCTTTTAGAAACTACGGGAGATTACGTGAATGAAGACATAATTGCGCCTAAAGTTACCTTTAAGAAACATAAAACACCTATTGGTGATTTTATTACCACGTATGAAGGCATTCCAGAAGATAAAGAACGTGTTATATTTCGTTTAGCAATGAGGCATTTGGAAAAACAAGATTTAATCATAATGCAAGCAATAGATAAAAATTCTCCTGACTATATGATTACATTTGAAGGGCTTGTGGTATTAAAAAATGGTGGACTTTTAAAGCAACGAAATAATGAAAAAATTAAGGACTTTCTTCAAAAAATATTTTGGGTAATAGCATTATTGGCTTTTGTGGTAAACACAGTATTTTTAATACTGAACTATAATGTTAACGTGAAAAAAACTTATGAATCAAATACACAATCAGTTCAATCAGCAGAAAAATAAAAATTCCTGCTAGTATTATTTGAGCCATAATCCACAACACTTCAAGAGTAAATATGGTTTCCATAATTTCAAAGTATTAAAAAAGCCACTCCAATTACGGGTGGCTTTTGTTGTTAATAAAAATTGTTAAATTTACTTTTTAAAACGTTATATATGAGTTGGGAAGTAATAGGTGTGATTGCAAGTGTTATAGCATTATTAGTTGCTATTCAAACATATCATAGGCAGTTTAACGTACCACCTCCCGTTTTTCCTGAGCCTGAGCCAATAACTGAAAAAGAAAATCTCAAAGCTCATTTCAAAATGAACCAAAGAATATCTTTAGAAATACAGCAATTACTTCAAAACCAGATTGATTTAGGCAATGGAGATAATTTGATATTTGGAACATACACTATTACAAAATATTATGAGTTTATCAAATCCGAGTATGAAGATAATCTGAATGACAGGCTCTATGAAAATTTCGATACACTACCAGCTAATAAATATCACATTGATAGCATGTTGAAATCTTTACAAACACAGTTTCAGAACCTTCAAGTTGTAAAAAATTATCTCAAATTACTTTAGGTGCAAACTATTAAAATAACTTTACCGTAAAAATGGTATAGTTACCGTAGCATATAAACCATGACCTTGTCCCTTCCCATTCGTAACTCCTTCTTCAATACATTTCAACATGGCTTCCTCCTCAGAAAAATTATGCTTTAAATTTAGAGAATTATGAATGCCAATGCCATAATCAGCAACCACAAGCCGTATAGAATTTAATTGCCCGAAATGTTGAGCTACAACCCACCCTTCATTCTGTTCAGAATGATTCAAGACATTATCTAATATTTCATTTAGGCAATAGTCTAAACTAGTATAAACATTATCATTCATTGAACTATTTTCTCTTAATACTTTTAGTATACTATTTAGAACGACAATTTGATTCTCCTTAGTATATCTTTGTATTTGCACAGAATTTTTATCATCAACTTTTTCTACGTCTAAAGGAAACTGTACTTGGAGATTTTCAAAAAAATTCATTTTGGCTAAATACTTAGCTAGATTTGAATCCTTATTAATTTTAATTTTACCCGTAACAATAAACCCTATACTTTCTAAATACTTAATTGTGCAAAGTAGCAAAACAATATAATCAGGATAGATAAAATCACATTGATTGAAATCAATTATTAATTTTGTCTCCGGAAACTTTTTATATTGATCAACTAAAAGTTTACAACTACTTATAGAAGCATTCTGAGAGGTAAAAATTTCACCGATATTAATAGTATAAGTCATTTTATAGATTTAATATAAAAATATATAAAATCATCTTATAACTAACAAAAAAATCCCGCTTTTCAGCAGGATTTTTTATTGATAAAGAATAGCTAAATCTTACAAATCAAACTTGATTCCTTGTGCCAAAGGCAACTTGGTTGTATAGTTGATTGTATTGGTTTGTCTTCTCATATATACTTTCCATGCGTCAGAACCTGATTCACGACCGCCTCCGGTTTCTTTTTCACCACCAAAAGCACCACCGATTTCAGCACCAGAAGTTCCGATGTTTACGTTTGCAATTCCACAGTCAGAACCTGCAACAGAAAGGAATCTTTCCGCTTCACGCAAATTGTTTGTCATGATTGCAGAAGACAATCCTTGTGCCACACCATTTTGAAGGTCGATTGCATTTTCAACTTCTCCAGAATATTTCAACAGGTATAAAACTGGTGCAAATGTTTCGTGCTGTACGATTTCAAAAGAATTGTCTGCTTCAGCAATTGCCGGTTTCACATAACATCCACTTTCATAACCTTCGCCAGAAAGAACGCCACCTTCAACGATAATTTTACCGCCTTCAGCTACTACCTTTTCCAAAGCTTTGTTGTACATTTCAACTGCATGTGTATCGATAAGCGGTCCAACGTGATTGTTTTGGTCTAATGGGTTTCCTATTTTCAATTGCCCGTAAGCAGCCACAATAGCATCTTTTACCTTATCGTAAATGCTTTCGTGAATAATCAGACGACGTGTTGAAGTACATCTTTGTCCTGCAGTTCCTACAGCGCCAAAAACCGCTCCGATAACTGTCATTTTAATATCTGCATCCGGAGTTACGATGATAGCATTGTTTCCTCCTAACTCCAATAATGATTTCCCTAAACGTCCGGCTACAGCCTGAGCTACTATTTTTCCCATTCTTGTAGAACCTGTTGCAGAAACCAAAGGAACACGAACATCTGCAGTCATCCACTCACCTACTTTGTAGTCGCCGTTAATCAGGCAGGAAATACCTTCAGGAAGGTTGTTTTCTTTTAGGACTTCTGCGATGATATTTTGACAAGCGATACCACATAACGGTGTTTTTTCAGATGGTTTCCAAACACAAACATCACCGGCGATCCATGCCAAAGCGGTATTCCATGACCAAACGGCTACCGGGAAGTTGAAAGCAGAAATGATTCCAACAACTCCTAATGAATGGTATTGCTCATACATTCTGTGTCCAGGACGCTCTGAATGCATTGTTAATCCGTGCAACTGACGGGACAGTCCAACGGCAAAATCGCAGATATCAATCATTTCCTGAACTTCTCCAAGACCTTCCTGGAATGATTTACCCATTTCATAGGAAACCAATTTACCCAGAGCTTCTTTTTTCTCGCGCAATTTCTGACCAAACTGACGAACAATTTCTCCACGCTGAGGTGCCGGCATTAATCGGAAAGTTTTGAAAGCTTCAGTAGCGCTTTTCATTACTTTTTCATAATCCTCTTTTGTAGTAGTTTTTACTTTTCCGATTAGCTGACCGTCAACCGGAGAGTAGCTTTCAATGATTTCACCATTTGAAAACCAGCTGTTTCCTGTTGAAGTTCCTTCGTTAATTGCCGCCAAGCCCAATTGTTGCAAGGCTTCAGTCATTCCAAATTGATTTGCTATTGTTGCCATTTATAACTTTTTGATTGTAAATTGTATTATTTTTTGCGAAGTTATGATTTATAGGTGGATTTTGCGAATCAAAATGTTTTTTTAGCAATTGTCTTTCCTTTTCTTAAAGAATTAAAACAGATTTCGCTTCTTAAATATAAATACGCCCAGAATGGAAATGAATAGTGACATGAGCAGGATAATCCAAAATCCCAGCGGACTTGCCTGAAGGTTATTAGGCACGTTCATTCCGTACAGGCTCGCTACCAATGTAGGAATCATCAAAATGATTGAAATGGAAGTCAGCCGTTTCATGATAACGTTCAGGTTATTCGAAATTACAGAAGCATAAGCGTCCATCATTCCGGTTAAAATGTTGCTGTACACATTTGTCGTCTCTTCTGCCTGGCGCAATTCAATTTCTACGTCTTCAACCAAATCGGGGTTAAGTGTTGTTTTCTGATTTTTTAAATTTTTGATTCTATGGAAAAGGATATCATTCCCTTTTAAAGATGTTATAAAAAATACCAGACACTTTTCAATTTGCAGCAAGGCTTGGAGTTCTTCATTTTTTATTGATTTTTCCAGATTGCTTTCAGCCAATTTGATACGCTGGTTAATGTGTTTCAGGTATTTCTGATACCAGACACTGGATGACAGCAATAATTTGAGTACTAAATCATAATGCGAAGTGATTGCTATTTTTTTACGCTGCGTATACAGCACAAAATCTTCCAGCATGTCGTTGGGTTGAAAACATAAAGAAACAAAAACATCGTCGTTAAAAATCAGTCCCAAAGGAGCCGTACTAAAGGGTAGCTTTTCGTCATTGCTCTTAAAAGGGATTCTCAGGATAATAAGATTCCAGCCGTTTTCGGTTTCCAGACGCGGACGTTCGTCAATATCTTCAATGTCATTATAAAAGGCTTCAGGGATTTTTAAATCTTCCAGAAGGTATCTGATTTCTTCTCTAGTTGGAGAAACCGCATTAATCCAGCAGCTTTCGTTTGGGTTTTGGGCAGGAATAAGCCCGCTGTCATTTTTGTAGAATGTAATCATAATGCAATGCTATTTCTAAGAACAGCTTGCAATATGACGCGCTGTCCTTAAATTAATAAAATGTTCTTCTGATAATAATCGTCCATTTTTTAAGGATAATTTTAAATGCGGCGCGAAGGTATGACATTAAATATGAAACTGTTACCTCCATTATGTTTTTTTTAGCACAATAAAAAAACCTTGCTTGTTGAGCAAGGTTTTCAGTTTTTGAAGAGCACCACAATATTATCTCTTTAATGTATATTTTTTATCGGCTTCCATAATGGTTCCGCATTTTGTACAGGTACGTAATGTTTTGGAATTATAAAAATGCTGAAAATGCGGCAGGAAATCTTTTTCAATATCGTTGAGCTCAAAGTAGACATCGTAAAGTTTGTGGTTACAGTTTTCACAGAACCAAAGCAGTCCGTCCGTATAGCCTTTTCCTGCTCTTTTTCTTTCAATAACCAGACCTATAGAACCTGCTGAACGAACCGGAGAGTGTGGTGTTTTGGCCGGATGAAGATACATATCTCCGGCATGGAGTTCCATTTCCTTGCGTTTGCCGTCTTCCTGAATGATTACTTTTATAGAGCCTTCAAGCTGATAGAACAATTCTTCGGTTTCATTATAATGGTAGTCTTTTCGGGCATTTGGCCCGGCTACTATCATTACGATATAGTCTTCAGAATCAACATAAATGTTTTTATTTCCAACAGGCGGTTTTAGCAGATGCCTGTTCTCTTCAATCCATTGATTGAGATTGAACGGTTTTGAAATTGCCATAGCTTTAATATTTCTACTAAATTACTAAAAATAAAAAAGGCCAGTAAAAAACTAGCCTTTAAAATTATTTTACCTCTTTTATCAGGTACAGATATACGGGAAAGTGGTCACTGAATCCCACCTGACCGTTGGAGTTTCTTAGCGGATAACCTTTATATTGTCCTGTTGTTTGTGTAAGGAAAGGCTTGTTGTAAACACCGGCTTTCCAGAAACGATAGGAAGAATAATCTTTTCTGATTAATGGCTCGGAAAGAATCATCTGGTCAAATAAATCCCAGGCGTCTCTATAGGCCAAAGTTCCGATTCCTTTATTAGACATTTCTTCCATAGGGTTGTACATGCCTCTTTCTTTGGTTTCTTCTTTTTTGGCTTTGGCTCCTAATTCAACCTTAACACTCTTATTATAAGGACCATCATTTAAGTCACCCATAGTAATGATTTTTGCGTTTGGATTGATATTATACAACGAGTCAATAATTTTTCTGTTCAATCTTCCGGCAGCCTCACGGTTTGGACTTGATTTTTGTTCACCTCCTGAACGTGATGGCCAGTGGTTTACGATAAAGTGCATTTCTTCTCCATCCAGCAATCCGGTAACCAACAACTGGTCACGGGTATAAATTCTCTTTGTCTTATCTGTCTGGTCATAAATGATTAGCGGAATATTGATAGAACTCGTTGGTTTGAAATGCTTTTTTTGGTATAGCAATGCCACGTCAATTCCTCTTTTGTCCGGAGAGTCATAATGAACAATACCATAATCCTTGTTAATCAAAAGCGGTTGTTTTACCAAATCTTCAAGAACACCTCTGTTTTCAATTTCTGCACCACCAATAATCACAGGAGATTCCTTCTGCTGATCGCTGGTTCCAATTTCATTCAAAACCCTGCTAAGATTTGCCAGTTTCTTTTTGTATTTCTCCGCTGTCCAATTTTGTGTACCTGTTGGGGTATACTCTTCATCATTTACATTTGCATTGTTAATCGTGTCAAACAAGTTCTCAAAGTTGTAGAATGCAATGGTTTGCACTCTAAACTTCTTATCCTGAGCTTGCGCAACATTTATTGAAGATAATACAATGAAAAGGGCAATAAATTTTTTAATTCTCATAAATCCAATATTAATTAAATATGAAGTTTAACATAAACTTGGGAGCAAAAGTAAATAATATTAATTAATAATGTAACTTTGCCGCCGTTAAGAAATTGTATTTCTAACAAAAAGGGATTAATCATTAAATTTATTTATGAAAAAACTTGTAATTAGTATTTTATTTGTAATGCAAGTCGTTTTTGCTTTTGCTCAGCAGGGGTCCTTAGTTAAGGGTAAAGTTGTTGACTCAAAAACTCAAAAACCATTGCAAAATGTAGTAGCTACAATTCGAAACACAACATTGACCGCTTTGACAAATTCTGACGGTATATTTGTTTTCGAAAATGCGCCACACGGCAGCCATCTTCTTGAAGTTTCAAGTACTGGCTATTCTCGTCAAATCCTGTCTATCGATGTTGAAGGTCAACCTTTAGACTTGGGAGTTGTTGTTTTGGCAGAAGACATTACTTCTGAGCAGCAATTAAGCTTGATTACCATTACTGAAAATGATTTGGGTGATGACAACAGCGGTTCAGAAAGTACATCTGGATTGTTACAGGCAACAAGAGACGCTTTCCAGCAATCGGCAGCGTTCAACTGGGGTCAGGCACGTTTTAGAATCAGAGGTCTGGACAACGAATACGGAACCACGATGATTAACGGTATCGTTATGAACAAAGTATATGATGGCCGACCACAATGGAGTAACTGGGGAGGTTTGAACGACGCTACTAGAAACCAAGAATTTACTATGGGTTCTGCTCCTTCTGACTATACTTTCGGAAGTATCTTAGGAACTCAGGAAATCAATACAAGAGCTTCATTTTACAGACCGGGTACCAGAATTTCTTTCTCCGGAACCAATACAAACTACAGCTGGAGAATGATGGGAACTCATGCTTCAGGAATGAACAAAGACGGAATTGCTTATGTGATTTCTGCTTCAAGAAGATGGGCTCAGGAAGGTTATTTTGACGGAACTGATTACAGCGCAAACTCTTTCTTTGCAAGTATTGAAAAAAGATTTAATGATAAACACAGCTTAAACTTTACATCAATCTATGCTCAAAACAGCAGAGGTAAAAACTCTCCAAACACGGCTGAAGTTAACAGAATTGCTGGAGAAAAATACAACTCATACTGGGGATGGCAAGATGGTGAGAAAAGAAACTCAAGAGACAAAGATGTTGAAGAGCCAATCTTTATGTTAAGCCACTATTGGAAAATTACTGACAAGACAAACTTAAACACCAATGTTTCTTACCAATTTGGTAAAATCGGAAACAGCCGTCTTGATTTCCAAAACGTAAACAACCCTGATCCTACTTACTACAGAAACCTTCCTAGCTACTATACTTCAATGTATGATGGAAATACCTTTGTAGGAAATTCAGAAGCTAATATTTTAGAAGCTTCAAGAGCCCGTTTCTTAACTAACAGACAAATTGACTGGAATGCAATGTATGCTGCCAACAGCAGAACAGCTGCAGGAAACAGTGTTTATGCCTTATATGAAGACAGAACAGATGACAAAACCTGGACTGCAAACTCTATCTTAAATACTCAACTTTCTGACAACATCATTCTTAATGCTGGTGCAACTTACAGAAAGCTAAAATCGCATAACTTCCAAAACATGCTTGACCTTCTTGGAGGACAGTATTTTAATGATATCGACAATTTCTACACTGGAAATTTTGCTCAGTCTGACTTGAACAATCCAAACAGACAAGTAGGTGTGGGTGATGCTTATGGTTATAACTACAACTTGCTTGCTGATGTAGCTGATGCGTTCACACAGTTTAAATTCAACTACAGCACATTCGATTTCTACCTTGCTCAATCATTCTCACGTTCTCAATACCAAAGAGAAGGTTTGTACAGAAACGGACTTTACGCAAACAACTCTTTTGGAAAAAGCGACAAGATTGTTTTTGAAAACTTCGGATTCAAAGGAGGTATGACATACAAAATGACCGGAAGACAAATGTTTGATGTTAATGCAATCTACATGACTAAAGCGCCTTCATTGAGAAATACTTTCCCTAATGCGCGTTTGAACAACATTATCGTTCCGGATATCAACAGCGAAAACATCATGAGTGTTGACGCAAGTTATATCATCAGAGCACCTAAATTGAAAGCAAGATTGACAGGTTTCTACTCAACAATCAAAAATGCTACTGAAACTTCATTCTTCTTTGCTGAAGGAGTATTTGAAGGAGACGGTTCTGATGCCAACGCTTTCGTTGCTGAAACAGTAACCAATATCAACAAGAAAAACATGGGTGTTGAATTGGGAATCGAATACCAAATCATACCAACTTTGAAATTTACTGCTACCGGAACTTACGGACAGTATACTTATGACAACAATCCTAATGTAAGTATCAATAACGACGCTCTTGCAGCTCTTGTACAGGAAGGTTCTCTGGCAAACGTAGGTGCTCCAAATACACAAGTAAATTTTGGACAGGCAAACTTGAAAAACTACCGTCTTCCTGGTATGCCACAACAGGCTTACTCTGTGGGACTTGAATATAGAGATCCTCACTTCTGGTGGATTGGCGCTAACGCAAACTATCTGGCAAGCAACTATTTAGATGTATCTGCATTATTGAGAACACACAATTTCTTTGAAAACTCCGCCGATCCTTACGGAATGGATTTCCCATTCTCTGATATTGATCGTGAGAATGCAAGAAAATTGTTGAAACAAGAGAAATTTGATGATTTTTATTTAGTAAATTTAACTGGAGGAAAATCATGGAGAATCGGTGGTAAAACTGTAGGATTCTTTGCAAGTATCAACAACGTATTCGATCAGACATACAAAACAGGTGGATTTGAACAGGCAAGAAATGCTAACTACCAAGAGTTAAACAGAGACGTTTCAAGCGGAACTCCTTCTTTTGGTCCAAAGTATTTCTACGGATATGGAAGAACTTATTTTGTAAACCTTTACATCAACTTCTAAAATTGCGTATTATGAAAATGAATAAGATAACAACATTATTATTCGCATCTCTTACGATGGGAATGATGTCAAGCTGTGTAAATGATGACGACACTAGCCTTCCAGAATATACTCCGCTAATTTTTGGTGAAGATTTTTCTGAAGGTGCAGACAACACATTGTTTGAAAAAGAAGGATGGTTAAACTTTGCTGAAACGGGTACTGTTCGTTGGACAAACCAGGTTTATAGTGGTAATGGTTATGCAGAATTCACGTCATACCAATCAGGTCAGGCTTCAAACATAGGATGGTTAATCACTCCGGGGATTGACCTTGATGCTCAGGAGGGCGAGAAATTAGTTTTCCAGACAGCCCAGGCTTTTGTTGACAACGCGGCAAATACGATTGAAGTATTAATTTCTACTGACTTTGACGGAACCAATGTTACTGCAGCTACATGGCAGTCATTGAGCGCGACTTTCCCGACAACTTCTGCTACTTATTACCAATTTATCAAGTCCGGAGTAATTGATCTGTCAAGATTTACCGGAACTGCTCATATCGCATTCAGAGTAAAAGGAAACGGTACGACATTAGACGGTACTTATCAAATTGATAATATTAGAGTTTATAACTAATTCTATTAAAAGTAAAAAAATGAAATCTATTATATTTAAATCTATATTTGTCTCTATGATTGCTGCCGGATTAATTTCTGGTTGTGCTAATGACGACAATTATAATACGCCAAACCTTGGATGTGTTGACCCGGGATTGACGGCCACTAAAACGGTTCAGCAGATTATTGCAATGGCTACCGGAACTCCAAAATTGTATGAAGATGACGATATCATTGAAGGATATGTAACTTCAAGCGATGAAAAAGGAACTTTCTTTAAGACTATTTCTATGCAGACACTTCCTGAAACAGGAGCTCCTGTAGGATTTAGCATTGCTTTGAACGTTTCTTCAACTTTTGCTGAAGGATTTACTCCAGGGACTAAAGTTTACATCAAGCTAAAAGGCTTGTACTATGCTAATGTTTTCAACTCTTTACAGATTGGTGCCCTATATCAAGGAAATCAAATTGGAAGAATCTCTGAAAATGTTTGGAGACAGTTTATCTTCCCTTCTTGCACAAGAGTAAATGAGAATGACATGGTAAGAACGGTAACACTTGCTCAGGCTTATAACAATGCTAACCTGAACACACTTATCGAAATCAACGATGTACGTTTTGCTGATGCTTCCGTAGGAAGAAAATATTATGATATTGATTCAGGTGGTGGGGCAACAAACCACTTTATCACATCTGCATCTACAGGTGGTGCTTCAAATATTATCCGTTTCAGCAGCTTTGCTCCTTTTTCAGGAAACAGAGTTCCTTCAGGAAGTGGAAAAATCAGAGGTGTAATGACTAAATACAACTCCGATTTCCAATTCATTGTAAGATATGAAAGCGACATCCAATTAAGCGGAAACAGAAGTTTTAACTTTTTGGGAAGCTTTACAGAAAACTTTGAAAGCTATGTTGCTAACCAAAGTAACTTCCCGAACTATTTCAACAAACCTTTTGTTGGAACTAAAGTTTGGAACATTAAAACTACAGCTTCTAAATATCTGGAAATGTCATCTTTTGGAACACCGAATGAAGATAACAAAACGATGTTCTTCGTGCCGGTTGATATGACAGCTGCCAATACAATGACTTTCAAATATAAAGTTTCATTCCCTGTAACAGGTCATGCTCCTTTAAAAGTATATTATACGACAAACTACACTCCTGGCCAAGATATCAGAAATGCAGCTATCGTTGATATTACATCTAGCTTTAACATTGGAACAAGCCAGACTTTTGTAAATGCCGGAACATTCACAATTCCTGCAAACGTTACAGGAAACGGATTCTTCATTTTTGAATATACCGGTTCCGGACTTACCAACCCAAGACTTACAACAAACTTTGGTATCGATGATATCGTAGTTAACTAAGATAAAGGTTAAATAATAAAAATCCCCGTTGAGTTTCAACGGGGATTTTTTTATTTAGAAAAGCCGTTAGAATAAAGCTTTATCTTAAGAGTTGTCATTTCCAAATGCAATTGTATTAGTTTAATTATATGTTCTTTCAATAGCAACCTCAGCCACTTTTACAAGTCTTGTTCACTTTCCGTAAGCAACTTTCAATTTGTAGCTTTTTATACCGCTAAAAAGAACCATCATTGCAAGCTTTAGGGATTGAGGCAAAAGCTTCTAAAAAGGCTTAAAAACAGCCTTATTCCAGGGCATATTAGTTAATAATGTAATCGCTATATGAACTTCTATAGAAAAGAGTTGTTAAATTCCAAACTGAGAGGTTTTTCACAAAGTCTATCCTAATTGATTTTAGCCACAGATTAAAATAATTATACAGATTTAAGAAGTGATCAATAATTATTTCAGGATATAAAAGGATTTCATTTTAGCTACTTTGTAAACATAAAGTGCTTAATAAGGTTCCAACAATTAATTAACAACTTCAGCCGTTTTGATTGTTTTCCAAAATCTTTAAAAACTTGCGTTAATCAGCATCAAAAAACATCTGCTGTCAAAGAATTCAATTCAGAAGAAAGCCTCTTAAAAAGCCAAAAAACAGCTTTTTGACACAACTTATCTATAAAAAAGCACTGGCAAAAAATAAAGACCAAAAATAAAACCACTTTTGCCTGTAAAAAAACTAAGGTCTTAAAAGCTATAAAAATTCTAACCAAACAACAGCAAACATAAAATTGTTTATCTTCAACGATTTTCTTCCACTTTCCACTTTCCACTTTCCACTTTCCACTTTCCACTTTCCACTTTCCACTTTCCACTTTCCACTTTCCACTTTCCACTTTCCACTTTCCACTTTCAACTTTCAACTTTCAACTTTCAACTTTCAACTTTCAACTTTCAACTTTCAACTTTCAACTTTCAACTTTCAACTTTCAACTATAAAAAAAGGGTTGCCTTTCAGCAACCCTTTTTTCTATTGACTTTAGAAATTATCTCTTGATAATCAAGAATTCACTTCTTCTGTTTTTAGCATGATCTTCTTCTGTACAGTTTTCTTTGCAATCCACTTTAGGCTCGCTCTCGCCATAACCTTTTCCAGAAATTCTGGATTTGTCGATTCCTTTAGAAATAACATACTGAACAGTTGATTTTGCTCTTCTGTCAGAAAGGTTCATGTTGTAAGCATCGCTACCTCTGTTATCGGTGTGACTCTTAACCATAATAACCATCTGGTCGTTGTTTTTCATTACCTGAACAAGCTTGTCTAGCTCAAATGCACCTTCCTGTGTGATGTTGCTCTTGTTAAACTCGAAGAAAATCTCTTTCAAGACAATTTCTGTTGGAGTAACAATCACATCGATTGGCTGCAGGTCAGCATTCACGTTTACGATTCCTCCGTTAGTTTTGGCAACCGGAAATACATTGCTTTCGTAACCGTCTTTTGCCACCTGAAGTGTATAAGCTCTGTTACAATCTACACTGTAAACCACTTGTCCGTCTGCAGCTGTAGTTCTTGTTTCGATAACATTTTTCTTATCGTCAAGAATAGCAACTCTTGCATCAGACAAGATAGCTCCTGTTTTAGCATCTCTAACAATAGTAACAACTTCTACGCCGCAAACCGGAGTTGCCTGATAGATATTGTCATTACCTGTTCTGTTACTTGAGAAGAAACCGATATTTTTAGCGGTGTTAAATGTAAACGCAAAATCATCTTTTGATGTATTTACCGGAGCTCCAACGTTTATTGCATCAGTCTTTTTGTTGAAATCGATTAGGAAAACATCCAAGCCTCCAAAACCTTTTCTTCCGTCTGAAGCAAAGAACAATTTGTTGTCATCTGTAATGAAAGGGAAACTTTCATTACCTTCTGTGTTTACTTTAGTTCCCAAATTCTCAGGAGTTCCAAAGCTTCCATCAGCGTTAACAGCTACTTTCCAGATATCGTTTCCACCGAGAGATCCTGGCATGTTCGAAGAGAAGTAAAGTGTTTTACCGTCTTTGCTGATACTTGGATTGCTTACTGAATATTCCTTGCTGTTAAATGGAAGTGCTTTTACATTACCCCATTTATCACCTTCTTTAGTTGCTTTGAACAAATAAACCTGTCCGAATTTAAGCTTTTTCGATTTGTCTTTTTCGAAGTCACCTTCTTTAAAACTTTCGCTGGCAAAATACATTGTATTTCCATCAGCAGTAATTGAAGCCGGGCCATCGTGGAATTTTGTATTGATTTCAGAAACCGTTACAGGCTCGCTGAATGTTCCATTAGCATTGTATGTTGCTTTGTAAAGATCCAGGAACGGCTCTTCATTCCAGCCATAAGTTTTTCTTGACTTATTTCTGGCACTCGCAAAATACAATGTATTGTCATTTGTCAATACAGCACCAAAATCTGATTGGTCACTATTAATATCTAATGACTTTTCATCATACAATTTGGTTTGGCTTTTCAGTTTTGGAAGATAATTAGGATCTTGCTTAAATGCTATAGCTCTCTGGTCGTTTGGAGCCATACCTGCAAATTTCTGCATTTGCACATTGGACTCTTCATACTTCCCTTCTGCTTTTAGCATTTGTGCATATCTGTAATAAGTTTCTGCATCCTGCTTTTCCTGAGTTGCTTTAGCATACCACTTGATAGCTTCCTTTGTATTAAAAACATTATAATAGCTATCGGCTAGCTGCTTATAAACATAATTATCAGCCTTACCTTTGTCTACTAGCTTCAGGTATTCGTTAGAAGCATCAACATATTCAAATCTGTTGAATAGTTTGTCGGCCTTTTCGGTATCTTTATTTTGTGCTGATAGTGTCATACTAGCGATCACAAAACTTAATGTAATATATAAATTTTTCATTGTCTAGGTCGCTTTTAGGTTAGAAATATCTTGGTGAACGTGATACCTTTTTCGGGAAATTCAAATCAAATAACAGGATAACCTCGTGAGAAGCCGGAGTTGTAACTTTCAGGTCAGAAATAATTCTGTCATAAGCATAACCCACTCTTAGGTTTGGAGTAATTGCATAATTAACCATTCCTCCAAAAGAGTCATCCAGTCTGTAAGTTGCACCAATCTCAAACTTTTCATTGAATAAAAAGTTAGTCGAAACGTCAAATGATGTTGGTGCATCAAAAGCTGACTTCACCATTGCAAACGGTTTGAATTTGATGTTATCTGTCAATTGGAACACATAACCTCCCGTTAAGAAATAGTGTTGTGTTTCCTCACCATAATATCTTTCCTGACCATCTCTCCTAACATTCAAATGCTTTGATTTGAGCATGTTTGGAACCGACAAAGCGATATAATAATTATTAGTATAATAGAAAAAACCTGTTCCGATATTGAAATATGTATTGTCACTATCTTCTGAGAATGCCTCATCAGTCGGATCAGGTAAAGACCCATTAATATCTGAAAACAAGCCTATTTTTTGGAAAGTGGCACCTGCTTTAATACCCAAGGCTAAGCGGTGCTCTCCACCAAGATTTAATGTATAGGAGAAATCCCCATAAACGTTCTGTTCTTTAACAGGACCAATTTCGTCAGAAATCACAGACAAACCTAAACCTACGTTTTTTCCGGCAGGAGAGTGTCCTGAAAAAGTAAACGTTCTTGGAGCGTCTTCGATTCCTTCCCATTGCTGTCTATACAATAATCCAAAAGATAAGTTTTCTTTTGAACCCGCATAGGCTGGATTGATCACGTTCATATTATACATGTACTGCGTATAATGCGGATCTTGCTGCGCTTCAACATCAACAAAAACCGACAGTGTTATCAGTGCGGTGAAAAGTATTTTCTTCATTGGTTTGATTTTTTTATAGTATCAAAACACTGCCTGCCATAGCAGGCAGTGTTTTTGACATATCTATTTTGTTTGTCTATTGATTTGAATCCATCCTGTTTTAGAAGGTACACCGCTACGCTCTATCACATAATAGTAGGTTCCGTCAGGCAATTCTTTGTCTTTGCTAGATTGACCTCTCCATTCGTTCGTGTAGTTCGTACGAGTGTATACTTCTGTTCCATAGCGGTTAAAGATAGTCAATTTCTTCACATTGAAACCGGCAAGGTCAAAATAATCATTTTTACCATCGTTGTTTGGCGAAATACCTTTTTGAATGTCACAGAAAGTGCTTTCTACAACAACAGGTTTTACATTCAAACATCCAGTAGCTGTACTGATTGTCACCGTAAAGTTCAATGGATACTGAACTTCTCCCGAAAGGTTGGCAACATATTGCGAAACATTAAAGATGTTGCTGTTGGTTCCAACCGGAGCTCCTAAAGCATCTTTCCATACAAATGTATAGCTTGGATCAGAAGGCTCAGCAATAAGAACATACTCATTGTTTCTACATTCGTCAGTAACATTAATTTCGAATGTGCTCTCAATAGTCACAGTATATGAAGATTCTGATCTGCTTCTGCAAATTGCAGGATCAGCCGGAATTATATACTTAATCACATAAGTACCTGGTGTACTTGTACCTGCCATAAATTCACCCGTTGTAGGATTCACATTCAATCCCGTGCTAGGCTCAACCGTAAACTGTCCGCCCGGTTCGAAAGCACCTGTTGGCAATTGTCCTGGTAGCGTAGCGCCTGAACAGAAACTATCATCCGCATAACTGAAATCTGTTACCGGGGTAATAGAGTTGGTAATTACGATAGTTGCATCAAATGTTCCTCCTGCTTTACATTCTGCAGGAATAGCATCCAATAAATAATTAATCGTGTAAGTACCTGGTTGTGTATTGGCAAGGTTGATTTCTCCTGTTGCCGGATTTACAGAAACGTTAGCATCTGTTGACGAGAATACTCCACCCGTTACAAAACCTGCTCCTAAATTAGGTGTTGGGTTTGTCGTTGCACTCTTACAAACTGGTGTTGTATAGTTAAATGTAACTACCGGTACAATAGTAGTACCTGCAATAGTTATTGTAAACTGACCTGTCTTATCATCCGTACAGTTTGTAATTGCAGGAGTTACTGTATACGTAACGGTATAGTCACCAGCAGTAGCTCCGTCAAGAGTAATTGTTCCTGTAGCAGGATCAATTGGCAATGCCGGAGAAATTGTATAGCTTCCGCCTGCAGTAAATGTTGCAGCGGTTACCGCTGTCGGACTAATTGTACCTGAAGGACAAACCGGTGTTGGGTATGTGAACTCAGTATCAATTTGATTCACCTGTACAGTAAACTCTAGCGTTTCATCACAGCCTGCTGTCACTTTTACACTATAAGTTCCTCCATCAGCAGCCGTCGCTGCAGCAATATTGAATGTAGATCCTGTCTGGCTGGAAACAGTTCCATCAGGCAATGTCCATTCAAAAACAGCATCAGCCACATTAAAGTTAGTTGCCTCAACAGTAAGAGTAGTAGAATCACCTTCACAAAGTATTGTGTCTCCTGTTACTGTAAATGCAGGTAGCGGAGCAGTTGGATCAACATTAAATTCTCTTGTTACAAAACATCCTGTTGAAATTTTCTCGATTCTTACATAAATAGGAGCAACAACTGTAGAAATAACAGAAGTAATTCCCGGTGTAGATCCGTCTTCAGCTTCTGGCTGAGTCAGGTAGTAAGAAATTTCATAATCATCAGAATTATCAACACCATCAAGAATTACGGCCGTATTTTCGGTTACGTTAAATGAAGTTGTAGTTCCTGTACAAGCCAGTAAATCATTTGGCTCATTGATTGGGAATTGATCTACTTTTAATGTTACTTCAGCTTTTCTTTCAGTAGTAGTTCCATCACACTTGTCGTATAGAGCTACAGCCTGCATTAATTCAACATCATCAGCACAAACATTAATACTCAAGTCACTACTGTAGAATTCACCATTTTTAAGCCATTTGAAAACTACGTTAGACAAGTCTCCATCCGGAATAAACCTCCAGGCTTCGTTACTGGCTGTCCACGTACCAACGTTTCTTCCTGGTGGAACAGCAAATTCTGTATTTGTGTCTCCCTGGATACCGATAACACCAAGCCCCTGGTTATGACTATTACAAGGAGTTCTGCTTTCAACGTAAACGTCAATCATATTACTTCCTTCATACAATACAATCTGGCTGGTCTGCAATTGACTATTACAGCCATAAGAAGCCATTTTATAAATATTCAAAACGAAAGCCCTACATGGAGCCGTACCAAGAACCGTATAGTTGATAGAAGCATCTGCCGGTGAATTCCCAGGTCTTGGATCTAAATCCTGTAGTACTCCTGAAATAGAATTTCGGTATGGCAATTGTGTTGGCGCATTTGTAGGCGGAATACTTGGTATTTGTCTGTTGGTAGCCATTGTCCATCCTGCATTATCAGATCCTGGTGTATACATACCACCGTTTCCTTGTGGTCCGGCAATACTGAATGTAATAGCACCGTTATCCGTCACTAACAATTTGCTGTATGAATCTCCAAAGAAACAGAAATTAAATGGCCTGCTGTTTCCAGTAGAATCACTAAGTAATGTCAGGTCAATAAGTGGTGACCAGTCGTCATCCACGTTTACCGGAACTGTAATACTTCCAGGTCCTGCAGTGTAAGGGAATGGCGGAGCATAGTCGATACGCTCAACACGATATCTGTTAGTAGCCTGTGTCTGGAAATAACTTGCCGTCAGGTCAATACAGTTGTCATTTGGACAAAGAAGTTTTTCTTCTCCCACAGACATTGTAATACCTTCAATATCTACACCAATACATCCTGGTGAGTTATAGATTGTAAATTCATATGGTCCGGCCCAGTAACTTACGTTATCCGGTCCGCAAATTGCTCTTACATAATATTCATATGGAGTAGCTTGCGCCAATCCGGTAATGTTAGCATGTGGCACGTTTACACGCTGTCCAGGCAAGTTTCCAGGATAGTTACCTCCAGCTGGCTGGAATACATACTCCCATGCCTGCTCCGTTCCTCCCGGTGACCAGGTAAGGTTTGCGGAAACCGGTGAAGTTTGCTCAACGGATAAGTTGGTTGGATAAGGACATGTAATTGTAGAACAGAAAGGCATCCCTCTGTACAATCTACTGTTTGGTCTTCCGGTTCCGGCAGGTTTAGTATATACTACTTCATTATAGAAGTTTGTAATTGTCAAACCAACCTGAGCCAGGTTTGCCGTACTGGCTGTACTTGGATTCCAGAATACTTCAAATTGTACTCCAGGACAGAAGTTAACCACTTGTGTAGCTGAAGCCTGTCCGTTAGCAGGACCCGTTAAAGTAGCGATAACCAATCCGTTTTGGATAATGTTCATCGAAACTCCTGTACCCCATCCGTTAGATGCAGTATCTGTCATTGTGAAAGTATAAGCACATAAATCTGCTGTTTCGCAAAGAAGTGTTCTGAACACGATTGGTCCAACCCACTGGCTTACATTTGGATCAGCACAGATTGCTCTTACATATACTTCATATTGGTTTCCTGGCTGTAACGGAGTACCGTTAACAGTATTTGTGTTTGCCAGGAAGTTTACGTTGTTTGTAGTAACAGCCCCATTAAAGTTAGCTGCCGGAACTCCTGTTCCGATTGGCTGAACTGCTACCTGCCATTGTGTTTCCTGATATCCTGGTGTCCAGAATATTTGTGCAGAAGTTGAAGTGATACTGTTCGTCACTATTCCTAAATCCATAGGATCCGGACATGCAGGAATTGGCTCAAACACTACATCATCAATAAAGATTTTGTTTGCGTTGTTTACTCCCGGAGGAACACGGAAAGCGATATTTACCAAATCACCATTAGTTGTGGCACTACCACGACCAACAAGATTAATGATACGCTCCTGATAAGTAGTATTTGTCAATGTACCTGTCCATAATGGTGTCGCGGCAAAATCTGATGGAGCAATTCCAGTATTTCCTGCGTTTGTAATTCTGATTTCAAGCGCATTTGCTGCAGTAGCACTGGCTACCTTATATTTATATCGCAATCTATAGTTCTGTCTTAAATCTAATGTTGGCGAAATCAGCCAGTCATCATTATTGGTACCGTTATTAGGCGTAAAAGTAGCTACTTCGTTTCCTTCAGAAGGAGTTGCCGTATCGTTCATGTTCCAGGTATTGGTACCCAAAACACTCAATACAGACCAGCAAAGTTCTCTTGTTGAAGTACTGTTGAATCCTTCAGAATAAGGAACCGCTAGCGGCTCACAAGCAGTGTTGAACAGGAATGGTCCTACCCAACGGCTAACATCTAAAGGAGAAGTTGAACAAACCGCTCTTACATAATATTCATATTGGGTAGCCGGAGTTAAGGCAGAACCTGCCCCTCCCGTTCCATATGTTCCACCGTTTGCTAAATTCACTGCTCTGGTATCATCATAGGCAGGAGCTCCTGCTCCCGGTGCCTGAACTACTACCTGCCATGCAGAAGCGCCTCCTAATGCAGGCTGCGTCCAGAATAAATCAGCACTTGTTGTCTGAGGGTTTCTTACGCCCAGAGCAGTAGGAATACCACAAGATACGGCCGTTCTGAAAGTAAACGGACCTACCCATGTACTTGCCCTGTTTGTTCCACATACCGTTCTGATATAGAATACATACTGAGTATCTGAAATCAATCCGGTTCTTGGATTAGGACGAACTGTTGTAGTGTTCGCTAAATTGATTGGATCATCATTTCCAGGTGCCACAGCAGTTGCCTGTGGTGCCAGATAAATTTCCCATTCCGTAGTTGGTCCCGAAGGAAGTGAAGCCGGTGTCCATGTTAGGGTAGCACCGCTTGCTGTGATTGCTGTTGCTCCCAGGTTGATTGGAGGAGGACATTTCGGGAATTCACAATCTACCATTTCTGTATGCAATGGCGTAGTGCCCGGTGCTCCGGTTCCAGCCGTTTTTTGATATAATAATTGTCCGAAAGAGTTTTGGACAACGATTCCTACACTTGCCTGTGCTGTACCACCAGATACCCAAACCAGTTCAAAAGGAATACCGTTACACAAAGGTACCGGAACTACTAAGGAAGTACCTGAAGTGAATTGAGGCCCTAATACTTTTACGGTAATACCGTTTTGTCGTACATGCATAACCGCTCCTTGCCATCCGTTAGTACCGGTTAGCCTGAAATTATGAACGCACTGTGCGTTTGGTAAAGTAGCATCACATATAGGTGTGAAGAATTCGAACGGACCTGCCCATGGGCTATAAGTCGTACCACCTTCCACACACAATGCTCTTACCCAATATTGGTAAGCAGTAGAACCCACAATTGGGGTTCCGTCAACTGTGGTAGTAAAATCTCTATTTGTCGTTACCAGAGTTCCTGAAACACCAGGACCAGGAATAGATGCTCCTGCCGGTTGAATAGCCACTTCCCATGTTGCATAAGCAGGGTTAGGATTATCCCATGCCAAAGTAACTCCTGTCTGATTAACAACCGGCGCACTTAAGTTAGTTGGCTCCGGACAAGTTACATATTGCAATTCTAAATAATAGCCTACTGTTTGTGTAGCACTGGTTGAAGAAATAACCACAATATAAGTCTGTCCTTCTGTTACTGCCAAAGCAGGAATTATTCTTGTACCACTTCCGGTGTTTGCCACACCCGTAATACAGCTCACTCCTACGTTAGCACAACTGTTGTATACAAATAAAGCGGAGTTTGGTCCGGTTGGCGTCATTTCAATTCTGACATCTCCGGTTGACGGAGCTACGAAAGAATAGAATACTTCGTTACCTGTCATATAATTTGTAGTGGCAGGAACGGCTCCACAACCTGTCCCCTGAGCTACATCGGTTCTGTCATTTGAGTTGCTTGTATTATTATTGGTAGAATACGGTATGCCCGGCATCACAATAGGATCCGAACACCTTTCTCCTAAAGCAGCTGTTGTAAAGAAATAGGGTGCAGTCCAATCACTCTTATTGGTTGCAGAACAAACAGCTCTTATATAATATTTATAATTGGTAGCAGCAGTCAATGTCCCTACAGGAATAGTGTAGGTTAGAGCGCCTGTTATAGGTATTATTGTACCCTGGTCCAATGTTTGTGTATCACGAACAATAACCAATTCAAAATCAGTTGCTCCTCCTGCCGGAACATTCCATGTAAGTACCGCATTCGTCATATTAATGGTAGGTGCCGCCATGTTTATAGGCATCTCACATTTTTTAGAAACACGCACATCGTCAATATACCAACGGTCACCTCCAAGGGCAGCGGTTGGCTGTGTGAAGACACGGACAAAAGCAATATACACCTGTTGCCCGGCATTATAGCCCAATGCTTTCAGGTTAACTGTTTTTTCGTCCCAGTGTGGTGTAGTACCGTCAGCTTCATAAATCCCATTTGGATTTAATTGCTGTTCATTCCAGGTTTCAGCAAGAGCATAATCTGCTAAAACACTAGGATCAGCATTTCTGGAAACCCTAATTTCATAGATGGTTCCCTGATCTTCATTAAGGAATGCTCTGGTTAAAAATTGGAGTTGGGCGTTTTCCGGCAAAGTAACCCGAGTAGTGGATAACCAGTTTCTCGAGGTGTTTCCCTGTCCAATCTGATAATTCTGTACAAATGCAGAATTGGGAACTGAAGCAGAGAAATTGGGTTGTGTGTTAATCAGCCAGTTTCTTTGTGCAGGAGAACCTGCTGGCAAACTACCATTATACCAATTCCAACCTGCAGGGAGTGCCGTACCTCCATCAAAATTCTCTGTCAGGCCTTGCCCATAGGCGACAAGAGAGATGAAAAAGGTAAGAAGTAATAACGTAATTTTTTTCATAAAATGAAAAGTTTAGGTTGTTTAATATATTTTGATAAAAATTTAAGAACTCCAAATTTAACTATTTTTAAGAATATCGTAACAAAAAAATGACATTTAACTAAATTGTTTTGTGAATATCAGCAGTTTTTGGGTCTATGGTGAGTTTAACGTAGAATTTTTTTCTCTTTTTTAAAGTATTATTTGCTGATTTTTTTAAAGTTTCTCCTAAAAAACATTCATCTTTATATATAATATTTCAATTTAACATTTTTTATGAAATGTTACTCAATAAATCATATTTTGCATTAAAATTCATGCAAAAGAAACCATGGGTTAGATATTAAAACGCCCTTTATAATCTTAATGAAGATTCTATATAACAAAAAAAAGCCTCCATGAATATAGAGACAAACAAATAATTTACATAAAAAAATAATCTTTTGGCACTCCTGTTATTAGCCAAACTGTTTTTATCTTTGCACTTATGCTAGAAAAGGAAACCATAAAGTTTGAAAAAACGGTAGTTGTCGGGATAGTCACACAACACCAGAATGAAGAAAAGCTCAACGAATATCTTGATGAGCTCGAATTCCTGACCTTTACGGCCGGCGGAGAAGTTGTAAAGCGCTTCTCCCAGAAAATGGAACGCCCTAATCCGAAAACTTTTTTAGGTACCGGAAAAATGGACGAAATCCACCATTATGTAAAGGAACACAACATCAATACGGTTATTTTTGACGATGAGCTTTCGCCTTCGCAACAAAAGAATATTACCAAAATACTAAACTGTAAAGTACTGGACAGGACGAACCTCATCCTGGATATTTTTGCGCAACGTGCCGAAACATCCTATGCCAGGACACAGGTAGAATTGGCACAATGCCAATACCTGCTGCCAAGATTGTCCGGAATGTGGACCCACTTGGAACGTCAAAAAGGAGGTATCGGGATGCGTGGTCCCGGTGAAACTGAAATCGAAACGGACAGGCGTATTGTACGTGACCGTATTGCCTTGCTGAAAGACAAAATCAAGGTTATCGATAAACAAATGTCTGTACAACGAAGCAACCGTGGCGCTATGGTTCGTGTGGCTTTGGTAGGTTATACTAACGTGGGTAAATCAACATTGATGAACGTCATCAGCAAAAGTGAAGTTTTTGTTGAAAACAAACTGTTTGCCACATTAGATACTACCGTACGCAAGGTGGTTATCAAAAACCTGCCGTTCCTGTTATCAGATACCGTTGGATTTATCCGTAAATTGCCGACACAGCTTGTAGAATCGTTCAAAAGTACGCTGGATGAAGTGCGCGAAGCCGACCTGCTATTGCATGTTGTCGATATTTCGCATCCGGATTTTGAAGACCATATTGAATCCGTAAACCAGATTCTGGCCGACATCAAAAGTGCAGACAAGCCCACAATTATGGTGTTTAACAAAATTGATTCGTACAAGCACCTGACTATTGATGCTGACGACCTCATTACTGAGAAGACAACCAAGCACTATACCCTTGAAGAGTGGAAAGACACCTGGATGTCACGTATGGGAAAAGACAGGGCGCTTTTTATTTCTGCACTCAACAAGGAAAACTTCGAGGAGTTCCGCGAAAAAGTATATGAAGCCGTAAGAGAAATCCATATCACACGTTTTCCTTACAACAAATTTTTATATCCGGATTATAAAGAAGCTCCTGAAGATCAAAATGATTAAAAAACAATAAAAAGAAAGCCTTCCGATGGAAGGCTTTTCTTTTAATATGTAGTGGTGTTTTTTTTTAAAAACCGTAATTGGCTCCTACCCCAAATACTTGTCTGATTTGGAATCCCTGAAAAGCATTGTCATCATAAATAGTCTGGAACGACAGGTTGGTAGAAAGATATTTGTTGATTTTCATCACGATATTTAACTGGTAGTCCAAATCCACATTCTGAGGATCTTCAAGATAATTGGAATAAAGGCTCAGGATGTTTTCAAAAGTCACATTGGCCATAATATCAAGCTTGTAATATGCCGAAGCATAGGCTCCCAATTCATAACGCAGCGACTTACCTTCTTTTACACCAAAATAGGCCTCATTAGGTAATGTAAAATTCTTGTCCACAAAAGTGATTTTTGAAGTAGCCGGTGCAAAGTTGAATTTCAAATTGTCATCTCTTTTCCAAAGAACACCCGGACCAAAAGTAAGATAGGCCGGAGAGAGGAAGTTGGTAATTTCGCTCCTTATTTCCACTCCATTGGCGTCTTTCCCATACTCATAACCTTTGGTAAACTGGGTCTTAAAATTTAAGAACGCAGAATAATACCAACGACTGTCCGGCTTGAATTTTTTACCAAGTAAAGAGTTCAGTTCCAAACGGTCATCTGTTTTCTTGGCAAATGAACTGGTTCTCGTTTTAACGATACCATACGATGCAATGACTTTGTTGTCCCACGTGAGATCGTCCTTCTTGTAATTGAAATCATAATTGACACCAAGGGTTCCGGAGATGTTGTTCTCACCACCCGCTAACCAGTTATCAAAGGTAGATTGGTTAAAAAGAAGAGACGCATTTCCTTTGGTCTGCCATGTTTTAGTAGTATCTGCTGGCGCAGCTGGCTCTTGAGCTTTTGCCTTTGTCATTCCGAAAAAGCAAAGCATTAGTAAGGTGAACTTTTTTATCATCTTTCCTGTTTTTTAACAAAGGTATTAAATACAGCTTTTTAAAGCAGGAAAAGTACTAAAAAAGTTACTTTTTCTTATACAAAGGCACCGCTGAGCAGGCCTCACCATACATAATACTTCTGGCAAAAGGCTGGAGTTTTTGCGCTGCCAACAGATAGGCTCCCGTTGGCACGGGCTTTCGGGAACATCCTTTGATTATGACCGGTTTTCCTTCGTATTTAGTGTAATCCAATGTGGGCAGAATTTCTTCATACAGAGAATTTTCCAAATCTTCCAGCCTGCCATTAGCTACTTTTTTCGCAAAAGGAGTCAGGTAGACGGTTACAAGAATAAAAGCCCATCCCGGAATAATAGCATCCGTACTGCAATAAACAGCAACATACTTATCCGCATATTGTGACCAGTCGTATTGTTTCAACTGTTCACGAAAATCTTTTTCACGCAAGAGAAAACCTTCCAAAAGCCACTGTGAAATATCCAACTCCACACGCTCTCCTTTTGGATAATAATCTTCCAGATCAAATACTTCTAATGCGCTGTTTGCTACTTTATTTACAATTTCTTCCATAAGTCAATAGTGGATAATGGATAGTTTTTAGTGGATAGTGGATAATTTTTAGTGGATAGTGCATTTATATAATGACAAGCCCAACTATAAACTATCCACTATCCACTCTCAACTACTCTACAGCATTCCTAGTTCTAATTTAGCTTCTTCGCTCATCAAATCTTTACTCCAGGGCGGATCAAACGTGATTTCGACTTCGGTTGCTTTTACGTTATCAATCTTGTTGATTTTTTCTTCTACTTCTTTCGGAAGACTTTCAGCCACAGGGCAGTTTGGAGAAGTCAGGGTCATTAATATTTTAACTTCATAATCCGTATTGACCATTACATCATAAATAAGACCAAGCTCATAAATGTCAACCGGTATTTCCGGATCGTAAATGGTCTTTAATATTTTGACGATATCCTCGCCAAGTTGATTTGTGTCTATTTCCTGTTCCATGTCTAAAATAATTTTTCGTGAACAAATCTGCCGAAGATTTGCAGTAATAAGAAGCCAGTAACGGCTTGCAGTTCAATTATGGACCCGGCTGTCCTTATTATATTTAAGAAACTGACTGAAAAGCCAGCGCATACATTTTAATCTGCTTGATCATTGACACCAATCCGTTGGCCCGTGTTGGCGACAAATGCTCTTTTAGTCCTATTTCGTCAATAAACTTAGTATCGGCATCCAGAATATCGGAAGCTTTCTGGCCTGAAAAAGTACGAATTAGTATGGCAATAATTCCTTTGGTCAGAATAGCATCGCTGTCTGCCGTAAAAACAATTTGACCATCGCGTTGTTCTGCATGCAACCAGACTTTTGACTGGCAACCTTTGATGATATTATCGTCGGTTCTGTACTGCTCATCAATCAATGGCAGCGTTTTGCCCATATCGATTACATATTGGTATCTTTCATCCCAATTCTCCTCATCAAACATAGAGAATTCGTCCTTAATTTCTTCTTGTATTTCTTGAATTGTCATTGTCTTATTCTTTGTTCAGGTCTGAAGCCGAAATGATTTTTTCAACCAGTTTTTTTATTTCTTTGGGTGGATTTCCGTGATCAAACGAAGCGCTCCTGTAAGTGTCCTGCTTATAAATTACGGTTAATCCTGCAATCATAGCCCCGTCATAAAATCGCTTTTCTGAAGGCGCTTTCAGGTTTTGAATATTCGTCCTGTCCACTTTAGCAAGCAGGTCCAGCATGCTGTTCCAATCACTTCGTGAAAGTTTTTTTTCAACAGCTTCCCCGTTTCTGCTTTTTATGGTAAAGATAGTATCCTGCCTGGCTATTATTTTACGATAGTTGCCACGGGTTGTAGCCTCATATTCAAAAGAAATGTTTTCACTCTCTTTTCGCAGTTCTGAACTGTTACAGCCTTTTGCCAGAACCAATACCATTACAAATGCAGATAAGATTTTCATACGCTATTATTTTTTTAAGACAACATGGTTTTGGCCTTTTTGACAGCCTCAACCAAAGCATCGATTTCTTCCTTGGTGTTGTAAAATGCAAAAGAAGCCCTTACGGTTCCCGGAATATTGAAAAAGCTCATGATAGGCTGAGCGCAGTGATGTCCAGTCCTAACTGCGATCCCCAGTTTGTCGACAATAGCTCCGATATCATATGGATGGATATCTTCAATGTTAAATGAAATTACAGAAGTCTTGTTTTTGGAAGTCCCGTAAATTTTCAATCCTTCTATTTCGAGCAAACGTTGAGTACCGTATTCCAAAAGTTCGTGTTCATATGCCGCTATGTTATCAAATCCTATAGAATTCAGATAATCAATTGCTGTTCCCAGAACAATTCCGCCCTCAATATTAGGCGTTCCGGCTTCAAACTTATGTGGCAACTCTGCATAAGTCGTTTTTTCAAATGTTACTTCCTTAATCATTTCGCCACCTCCCTGATAAGGAGGCAGTTTGTTAAGCCAGGCTTCTTTTCCGTATAAAATACCGCTGCCTGTTGGCCCACAAATTTTATGTCCGGAAAAAACATAAAAATCACAATCCAGCTCCTGCACATCCGGCTTGATATGGGGTGCCGCCTGGGCTCCATCAATCAATACAGCAGCTCCTGCTTTATGCGCTTTTTCGATGATTTCTTTTATCGGATTAATGGTTCCCAAAGCATTTGAAATATGGTTAACCGCCACAATCTTTGTCTTTTCCGAAAGCAATTTCTCAAATTCTTCCAAAACCAATTCTCCCTGATTGTTCATAGGAATCACCGTCAGCTTTGCTCCGGTACGTTCGCACAGCATCTGCCATGGCACTATATTCGAATGATGTTCAAGGTTAGATACCATCACCTCATCACCTGCTTTCAAAATAGCAGCAAATCCATTAGAAACCAAATTAATACCGTGCGTAGTTCCGGAAGTAAAAATCACTTCATGGTTGTGCCTGGCATTAATATGGCGCTGTATTTTGCTACGGGAAATCTCATAAGCGTCGGTTGCCAACTGGCTTAGCTTATGCACCCCGCGATGAATATTGGCATTGATTTCTTCATAATAAGCAGTAATGGCCTCAATAACCACTTTGGGTTTTTGCGATGTCGCCGCATTATCAAAATAAACCAACGGCTTGCCGTTCACTTTCTGGGAAAGTATCGGAAATTCGGCTCGAATGGATTGTATATCTAACATTTTATATCTGGAAATAGATGCAAATTTACGGTATGTTTATTTAATACGGTAAGAATTAAGATAGAATTAAAATTTCGTCACAGATTCATATAAAAACTATTGCCAATAAGCCGTAAAACAGGAACATAAGTCCATTTTCTGCCTGATAAATTCCCCTGAGGGACTCACAAAATATAGCTTTACAGTAATTTAAGGAAACTTTTAAGATTTTTTACTTTCAAGGCTTCAAAAATAGTTATAGTTTTGCCGTTAATTTAGATTTATTTAAAATAACAAACTCAACTACAATGAAAAAAATAAGTGTCCTTGTCCTTGCAATTGTTTCATTAGCAGTCGCTTCATGTAAAAAAGAAGAAGAAACTAAGAAAGAAGAAACTCCGGTTGAAAAAACCGAAGCCCTAAAAATTGTCTCATTAAACGGAGCCGTAACTGAAATTATTGCTGCTTTGGGTCATGAGAAAGAAATAGTGGGTGTTGATGTAACCTCAACTTATCCTGAAACAGTTAAAACAACTGCCAAAGACCTGGGCCACGTTCGCTCCATTACGATTGAATCAATTGTTGCTTTGAAACCAACAGTAATCATAGGAACTGATAAAGACATGAGTCCTGAACTGGCAGATAAAATCAAAGCTGCTGGAATCGAAGCTCATATCCTGACACAGGATTTTTCTCCGGAAGGAACAAAAAAATTAATCGCGGATGTTGCCGGGATTATCAAAAACACAGACTTTAAAGCCCTGACAGACAAAGTAGATGCTGATTTGGCAAAAATACAACCTATCGCTAAAGCTCCAAAAGTATTGTTTATCTACGCCAGAGGTGCCGGAACTTTAATGGTTGCCGGGAAAAACACTCCTGTTGAGAAGACAATTGCTCTGGCTGGCGGACAAAATGCAGTTACTGAATTTGATGACTTCAAACCTTTAACTCCGGAATCTTTAATCAAAGGAAATCCGGATGTAATCTTATTGTTTACGACAGGTTTACAAAGCCTTGGTGGTGTTGACGGATTGCTTAAAATTCAAGGTGTTGAAAAAACAAATGCCGGGAAAAACAAAAAGATTATTGCTTTAGATGGCGCCCTGATTTCCGGTTTCGGACCTCGTGTTGGCGAAGGAGCCGCAGCATTGAATGCGGAATTGATTAAAGCAACAAAATAAACTAAAAGCCTTTAAACCTGTCGCAAAAACGGACAGGAAATAAAATGCCGCCAATCCCATAGGGGAAGAATTAATTATAATGCAAAATAAATTACCGTTATATATAGTTTTAAGTCTGCTGTTGTTATTGATTTTGGCAACGGCAGCCTTATATATGGGAGTTTACGAATTTGAAAAGCATTCGTTCTTTGAGATTTTTAAGGCCCTTATCAACAATGACAATTCCATTCCGGAAAGTGACAAATTTGTCCTGATGGATTTGAGATTGCCGCGAATAGTAATGGCAATTCTGATTGGAAGTGCATTGTCAGTTTCAGGAACCTGCCTTCAGGGAATGTTCAAAAACCCTTTGGCATCACCGGACCTTATTGGAATTACATCCGGTGCGATACTTTTCGGTGCGATTTCAATTGTTCTTGGAAGCCATATCAAACCTTATATTCCTGAAGTATTTCACTTCTCGATGTTAAGTATAGCCGCATTTTTAGGCGCCTTGTTGACCATGACCATCGTTTACAGGATTTCAACCTCCAATGGAAAAACCAATGTAGTTGTTATGCTTCTTTCAGGAGTAGCAATAACCGCAATGGCATTTGCCACCACAGGTTTCCTGATTTATCTTTCGAAAGAAGAAGAACTCAGGGACCTGACATTCTGGAATTTGGGAAGTCTGGGCGGTGCTACCTGGACCAAAAATGCCATCCTGGCGGTCGTAATTATTATCGCTTTTTCTCTCCTGATTACCAAAGGAAAAGCGCTAAACGCTATGATGCTTGGCGAAAGAGACGCACAACATTTGGGAATTCCGGTTGAAAAAATCAAAAAGAGAATCATTATCCTGACTGCTTTGCTGGTTGGGACCTGTGTTGCCTTTTCAGGAAACATCGGCTTTGTAGGCCTGATTGTTCCTTATATTTTGAGATTAATTTTTAAGTCGAATTATCATATCATCCTGCCAATGTCGGCCATTTTTGGAAGTATTTTATTACTTACAGCAGACACGATAAGCAGAACCATTGCCGCACCTTCAGAAATCCCAATTGGAATACTGACCGCGTTTATGGGAGCACCAATCTTTATCGCTATTTTAATTCGCAGTAAAAAATCGATGTAATATGTTAGAAGCCTGTAAGATATCATATGCACATAAAAAGTTTTCCATCCTGGAAAACATCGACGTTTCTGTAAATTATGGCGAATTGCTTGTCATAGTAGGACCAAATGGTGCCGGAAAATCAACACTCCTGAGCATGTTGGCTAATGAAATGAAACATGGCGATGAGCCTATCATGTTCAAGAAAAAAACCTTTGAGGAATGGGACCAAAAAGAACTTCCGCTGCATAAGGCAAAATTTTCACAGCAGAACAGCAATGACATTCCTTTAACCGTAACCGATGTAGTGATGATGGGGCGCTATCCGTATTTCAACTCCGTACCTCACCAAACCGATTTGGATGCCGTAACGAAATCAATGGAAGAAACCGACGTTCTCTCAATGAAAGACAGAGATTACAATACACTTTCCGGAGGTGAAAGACAGCGCGTTCACCTGGCCAGAGTACTTGCCCAACTGGAAAATAATATTGCCCATAAGCTCGTGTTTCTGGATGAGCCTCTCAATAATCTTGATGTGCTACACCAACACAGAATATTACATACAATCAAAAACTTTACAGAACTGGGCAATACGGCCGTAGTCGTATTACACGATTTGAACCTGGCAGCACAATTTGCAGATCAGGTACTTCTTTTGAAAAAAGGAAAAATCGTAAGCCATGACAAACCTGAAAAAGTCTTTACAAAAGAAATCATAAGCAAGGTGTATAATTTTCCTTGCACGATTTGCCTTAATCCGGTAAATCAAAACCCTTTAATAATTTTTGGAACATAATAGTTACACAGATGGATACATTAACAAACAACCTGAAGTCACAATGGGATAAGCTGAAAGCTGAAAACCCAAATTTAAGAATCCGCAATGCTGCTGAAAAACTAGGCGTAAGCGAGGCAGAATTGCTGGCTACACAAGTAGGAGAAACCGTAACAAGGCTTCGTCCGGAATTTGCTGCAATACTGACTGACGTTGAAAAACTAGGAAAAGTAATGGCTTTGACACGCAACGAAGAGTGCGTTCACGAAAGAAAAGGAATTTATCTTAACCCTGATTTCAGCTCTCCGCATGCAGGACTGTTTGTAGGTGAAGATATCGATTTGCGTATCTTTTTAGGACATTGGGCTAAAGCTTTTGCTGTGGAAGAGAAATCAGAACACGGAGACAGAAAAAGCCTTCAGTTCTTTGGAAAGGATGGCCTGGCTATACACAAAATTTATCTGACAAAAGACAGCAACGAAGCTGCTTTTGATGAATTAGTTGCTAAATACAAGTCTGACGACCAGGCAGCGGAAGAATCTGCAATTGAAGTGCCTCTAAACATTGATGAAAAAGCAGATGCTGATATTGATGTTGCCGGTTTCCAAACGGCTTGGGAAAACCTGAAAGACACACACGAGTTCTTTGGTATGCTTCGCAAATTTGGAGTGACAAGAACGCAGGCATTGCGTTTGGCTCCAAACGAAAACTTCGCTAAAAAAGTAGAAAAAGGTGTAATCGTAAAAATGCTTGAAGGCGCTGCTGAAAGCAAACTGCCAATCATGGTGTTTACAGGAAACAGAGGAAACATTCAAATCCACACTGGTTTGGTAAGAAAAACAATGTGGCATGGTGACTGGTTCAACGTAATGGACCCAGATTTCAATTTGCACCTGGATATGTCTAAAATTGCCCAGACATGGATTGTAAGAAAACCAACAGAAGATGGTGAAGTTACCGCTATTGAAGTATTCAACGAAATGGGTGATATCATCGTTCAGTTTTTCGGAAAAAGAAAACCGGGTATTCCTGAATTAAAAGAATGGAAAGATCTGGTAGCTGCTTTGTAGGTTACTTAGTTTAATATATTTTATCCGGCCTGCCATCTGAAACAGATGGCAGGTTTTTTTATGGACAAAAACCCTGTTTTTGTTTGTTTTAATGAACGAAAACCTCCCAAATAAGCGTTTGCTCATTTATTAGGCTTAAAACAGCTTAAAAACAAAAAAACCGAGCCATTGGCTCGGTTTAAAATATACTTAAATTTACTAGTATTTTTCCTGTATTGATTTCTTCCTGACGATTGTTTCCATAAAAAAACCGGACATTGTCCGGTTTTGTATTAATTATTGTAGCAATTTATATTCAAAAGTTGGGAAACCTCTAACTCCTGCATCGTTTGTCATTGCCAGGAATTTAATTTTATAGTAGTTACCAGCAACATCTTTTATTACATAAAAACGATCTGTTCTGATGCTTGGTAATGAAGAAGGACCTCCACCGCTTCTCCAGTTTGAACCAATAATTCTTTGATCTGTTGCTGAAACTGTAAAGTTAGTTTCTACTACATTAGCCAAAGTGAAGTTTTCATAAGTTACTCCATCAGCATTTAAAACCTGGTATGCTTTTGTTCCACCTTTCATGTTAGTAACAATAAAGTCTGAATATCCGTATGTTACTTCACCACCACCCATATTCAGGTAGTTAGTAAAAGTTGTAAAGTTCAAATCCCATTTTGTTTTAACAGGCTCAACAGCTACAGTATTTCCTGATGTTAAGCTGAAAAATGTGAAGTTGTAATCTGCATTCTTAGTAATAGTTTTTTCCTGGAAAGTTTGAGAAGCTAAGTCAGCATACTGAATTTTATATCCGTTACCGTTTCTTAAAATTCTAACTTTTTTCCATCCTCTTGCATCACCATCTGTACTTACTGAACCAACGCTTGGTACTACTGTTGAAACAGCGAAGCCAAGATTTACAAGATATACTTTGTTTTGGGAATCAGTTGCAGAAACCTCTGCAATCGCAGTACCAATTCCTGAACCGTTTCCGGCCAAAACTCCGGTCGGATTATCAACATAACCGTTAGACGCCAATGTCGTTCCACCACCAACTGCAACGTCTGTATCAGCTGTTTGTGGCAATGTAATATCTGTTGTTTCTAATTTTTTTACAGCCATTTTTAGAGATCCGTTGATGGCTACTCTAAAATCAGAACCTGAAGAAAAACCCAGATCCCAAGAAGCTCTGTTTACTGATTCTGAAGAGCCTGTACTCAAATCTACAAATACTTGATTTGGTTGGTTAGGACCACCTACCGTTGGCTGTAGAACATCTCCAACTGATGGAACTTCCGTTTTAGGAGAATCATCATCGCTTGAACATGAAGCCATGACTAAAGCTGCAATTGAAAGAAATAAAAATGTTTTTTTCATTGTATTATGATTTATAATTAAAAATTAAGATTATACGTTAGTTTAGCAAAATAAGATCTTCCATAAGCCAACATTACACTTGATGTTACCGCGTGTCCTGCACCTTCGTTGGTTCTGCTTTGGTTAACATTGGTTACATCCAGTATGTTTCTGGCACCAATTGTCAAATCAAATTTATTTTTGAAAAAGGATTTTCTTATAGAAGCATCCAACCAGTTGCTTGCCTCAATATCAGAAATTACATATTGAGAGGTGCTCTCAACAAACTGTTGTGTTTTTCCGTTATATTTATAATAGGCAGAAAACGTTGTTGCCCATTTTGGAACGGTATAGGAGGCACTAGCATTTAGGTTAAAAGAATAGAGATATTTATCATCAGAGGTAAAAATCTGGTTTTTGATTACCTGTGAAATTCCAACAATTGAAGCCCCAAAATTCAAAACTAAATTTTCACCTTTCAACTGATGGTTTGTAGAAGCATTCCACATCTTGTACTTGCTGATATTGATATATTCATATTCAGGAATGCCGCTTCCTTCATTGAATCTCACAAAAGCCATATCTATTCTGTCATCAACATCTAAAAAACTTGCCGTTAACATATTGGAAAGTCGGAAATTTGAATCCAGATAAGATATTTTCTTAAAACTTACTTCATATGATGTACTTGTTTCCGGCTTAAGATTTTCATTTCCGGTAAAATGGTGTCCGTCAAAAATTTGTTTAGAATATAACTCTTCAAAAGTTGGAGTTCTGAACGATTTTCCAAGCGAACCGCGAACTTCTATTCCTTTATCAAATAGATATCGTAATCCCAAAGAAGAAGCATATTGGTTTTCAAATCGGGATTGTGAAGAAAATCGTAATCCCGGACGGACTGAAAACCTATCAGTGGCCTTAATTTCTGAGGACACGAAAAAGTCATAATTTTCAAGTCTCTTTCTGACAGGAGAAACATTATTGTTTTCTTCTTGCACGAGTGAAAAGCCCTGATTGTTTACCAATTCATAACCTATTTGCAAGTCGACTTTGTCATTGGTAAAAAAATTGCTCAAAGTTCCGGTCGAATAGAGCACTTCCATTGACTGATCCTTTACTTCTACATTATTTAACTCATTTTTTGAAACAATGAGTGTTCTAAAATCCTCAACGTTTCTTGCTTGTTTTTGATGAGAAACGGAAACATTATAGTGCAACTTCGAAAACAATTTCCCAACACCATTTAAATGATGGTAATATCTATCTGTAAAATAACGCTTATCATCGGAGTAACGATATGAACCGAGTTGCGTATTAAAACCAGATTGGACTACACTATTAAAAAACTCTACCTTTTCATCTAAGTATTCAAACTTGTAAAAAATTCTGAAATCATCTTTTGAATAGCTTATCAATGCGTTGGAATTTATCTGTTCTTTAGGCAACCAATTATATCCTCTTAGTCCGTCGTTTTCAACATGGTTAGGCCCTTCCTTTTCTCCTAAATATCCCTGAAAATCATTTCTGTTTCCTCCTAAAGAAACAAACCAGTTTTCAGAAAGCTTGTGAGAAACTTTTAAGGATTGGATATGTCTTCCCTTATCAAATAATGCAAACTCATTATTTACCGTTTCTTCTTGTGCAGTGGCAAAAATTGACCACTTATGAGTAGAATTCTTTTTTGTTATAATATTCAAAATTCCGCTTACTGCATTGGCTCCGTGAGTAACTCCCATCGAACCTTCAATAATTTCTATCTGTTCAATATCGTTAAGATTTATTTGAGACAAGTCAATATTATTCCCTAAACCGGCCTCATTCACCAATGGAACGTTGTCTACCAGAATTTTGAAATATTGTGCATCTAAACCAAAAAGAGAAACTGTTGAGCGCCCGTCACTTCCGCTAGGTCTTACTGTGATATTCAGATATTGGTTGAGAACATCACCTAAATTATTGGCAGCCAGATTTTGAATATCCTGACTTGTAATTACTTTGACATTAAAAACCGACTTGTTTATGGATTGCGGCTCAAATTGACCGGTAACAACTACTTCTTCAAGTTGACTGGTGCTTGTGGTATCTTGAAACTTTTCTTGTGAAAAAGCACTAAAAGAAAGAAAAAGAGATAAGGAAATATAAGCCTTAGTATAAATCTGCATTACAATTCATCTTTAGATTAATTCTAAATTGCAAATCTAGGGAGGCTTTCCGGTTTATGCAAATTATTTTTACTAATTCTAAATAAAAATATCGCGCTGTTCATTTCAGAGCATTCTGATAATGATTTTCTTCTTAAATTTACCAAAATCAAGAACTTTCATGAAGAAAAAACTTAAAATAGCAGGCATTCTTTTAGCGATAATGATTGTGTATTTGGGATTCACGAATTATCCAAAGCTGGACCTGATATCGGGATTTTCAGCAAAAAGCATTGCTTCCGGTTACTTTATTGGCCATCGAACCCAGCAAATGATTGAATCGGGAGACAATGATATCAAACTCATCAACCTGGCAAGCAACACGATTAACGAAAAAGAACACTATGCCACAACTTCAGTTTATGGTTTAAAAGAGCGTAAGGCAATTTATCGGGAAGGTCTTGGTGTTACATTAATTAATAATGATTTTGACCTTTCAAAGCCTTACCTGGTTCCAAAAAGGATTAAGTTGAATAGTAATCTTCCCTATCCTTTTGGAAATAACGAACCGAAAGACACTATTTTCGCTACTATTGATTATTCTAAATTAGAAAAAGCTGTAGAAGGTGCTTTTGATAAAAAAGGCGAAAAAAACAAAAGAACCCGCTCACTCCTTATTTTATATAAAGACAAACTTATTGCAGAAAAATATGATTCCGGTTTTGATAAGAATTCTATGATTTTGGGCTGGTCGATGACCAAGAGCCTGACAGCCACTTACTTCGGAATTTTGCAAAAACAGGGAAAAATAGATATCAATAGTCCGGCGCCAATTGCAGAATGGAAAAACGACAAACGTTCTAAAATTACCATAAACGACCTGCTTCATATGAATTCAGGTTTGGAATGGGAAGAGAAATATGACAAGATTTGTGATGCAACCCTTATGTTGTTTGAGGCCGAAGACATGTCAAAAGTACAAAGAGAAAAGCCTTTGGTGGGTCAACCAAATGAAAGCTGGAATTATTCTTCCGGAACGACAAATTTATTATCCGGAATCCTCAGAAATCAGTTCAAAACACAACAAGAATACCTGGATTTCTGGTATTCTTCATTAATCGATAAGATTGGTATGGATTCTATGTTGGTAGAAACCGATATGACTGGAAATTATGTCGGTTCTTCCTATGCCTGGGCAACCACCAGAGATTGGGGTAAATTTGGTCTGTTATATCTTCACAAAGGCAATTGGAATGGTGAACAGCTATTTGATGAAAGCTGGGCTAAATATGTTGCAACCCCAACCAATACTTCTAATGGGCGTTATGGCGGACATTTTTGGCTCAATGCCGGCGGCAAATATCCCGACGCTCCCAAAGACCTGTATTATGCCAGTGGTTTTCAGGGACAGAAAATCTTTATCATTCCGTCAAAAGATCTGGTTATCGTACGTTTTGGCCTGACAGAAGATGAAGTTTTTGATTTTAATAAATTGCTGAAGGATATTCTGGGCAGCATCAGCAAATAAATATTTGCCTTAAATTTTTCCTTAAAAATTATATCTTCGTAAAAACATAACAGATGAAAAAACTTGTTCTAGCATTAGCATTCGTTTCAGCGTTGTTCACTTCTTCATGTAGCAGTGATGACAGCAACAGTAGTCCGTCTTTAGGCGAAACAACGGGAAATTACTGGCCTATGGAAGTAAACAATACATGGACTTTTAGTTCCAATAGCGGAAGTTCAGAACTCAGGATGATTGGAGTCACTACAATTAACGGTACACCCTATTATGAGCTGTCTGATGATGCCGACAATGTTTTTGGTGTCCAGAACTGGGTAGCCAAAAAAGGGGCAACTTATTTCCAGAAAATTGCGGATACCAATATTAATCAGGATGGGGTGAGCATCAATATGCAGGGATACGAAATCCCGATTTTTAAAGACCATCTGGAAGCGAATTCTTCCTGGAATGGAACCGTAACCTCTAGGGTTAACTATTCTGTTAACGGGCAAAATTCTTCAACCACTGCCACTATCAAATACACCAGTACTATAACTGAGAAAAACTCAACTGTTGTGTTAAACGGTGCTACTTATCCGAATGTTATCAAAGTAAAAACCAAAGTAGAAATCAAGATTTTAAACCAAACCACCCCTATTGATTTAGAATACTGGCTTGCTAAAGATGTCGGGCCAATCCGTGAATACACTTCTTCCAATGGATCAATACAAGAAAGAACATTGACAAATTTCATGCTATACTAAACAAAAAAAGGCTTCAAAATAATTTGAAGCCTTTTTTGTTTTTAGATATGTTCAGATTTACAAATCAAATCCCATATTAACACCCAATTTCGTAGCAATAATCTTAGTGACTCTGGCTTTCATTGCCGGAATCTTGATACTTTCGATTACTTCATTCGAAAAGGCATACATCAATAACGCTTTTGCCTCTTTTTGAGGAATTCCTCTCGATTGCATATAAAACATTGCCTTTTCATCAAGCTGGCCAATCGTACAGCCGTGGGAGCATTTTACATCATCTGCAAAAATTTCCAATTGTGGCTTTGCATTGATAGAAGCCTTATCGCTTAAAAGTATATTGTTATTTTGCTGAAAAGCATCTGTTTTCTGGGCTTCCTTCTCCACATAAATCTTTCCGTTGAATACTCCGGTAGCCTTATCGTCAAAAATTCCTTTGTAATTCTGGTGGCTTTCACAATTTGGAGCGGCGTGATGCACCAAAGTATAATGGTCAACGTGCTGTTTTCCTTCAATAATGGTAATTCCTTTAAGCGTGGAATCAATATGCTCGCCCTGGTGGAAGAAATTCAGGTTGTTCCTTGTCAGGTTACCTCCAAAAGAAAAAGTATGCACAGAGGCGTTACTTTGCGTTTTCTGCGCAATATAGGTATTGTCAATCAACGATGCCTCAAGATTGTCGTTTTGAATCTTATAATAATCCACAATCGCTCTTTTCTGGGCAAAGATTTCAGTAACAGAATTAGTCAGTACCGGATTTTCATTCAAACTCTGATGTCTCTCAATAATCTGCACATGTGCATTTTCACCAACAATAATAAGATTTCTGGGCTGAACAAGCAATGCAGCTTCCGTGCCGGTAGAAAAATTGATAATCTCAATAGGCTTTTCTACTACCTTACTTCGTGGAATATTGATGTAGGCTCCTTCATAGGCAAACGCAGTATTTAATGAAGTTAAGCTTTCATCCTTGCTGGCAATCTTGTTGAAGTATTCATCAATTACCATCTTGTATTTTGGCTTGGTCAATGCCGATGACATCAGGCAGACATCCAAACCATCATGTGTTGTAGAAGAAAGAAATGAGCTGAAAACACCATCTACAAAAACAACTTTGTAAGTATCGATTTCATGAAGGAAAAATTTCTTTACTTCCGAAAATTCTACCGCATTTTCCTTTTTTGGAAAAACGCTGAAATCATTTTTCAAAATCGAACTCAGCGAAGTATATTTCCAGGCTTCCTCTTTTTTGGTTGGAAAGCCCTTGTTTTCAAAATTTTTAAACGCTTCCGTACGAACATCATGTAGAGCAGAATCAACATCTACACGTTCTTCAAAAGCCATAAAAGATGATATTAGTTTTTCTTTTAATTCCATTGTTTTAGTCTTAAAGTTGAAAGACTTAAAGTCCAAAGACTCTCGCTGTCAACTATTTTTTGTCTCTTAAATCTAAAATCAGCACTCTTTTTCAACTTGCGACTTTATGACTTTCGACTTAAATATTTAATAAACCCACTTATGAGTTTTGATATTTCAATTATTTCAAAAAGTAAATCGTCAAAATCTTTTTCTCCTATATAATTTAAGTCAGATGCTAAATATAATTGGGAACGAACTTCACCCGCCGATGCTTTTGCAACGTAGAGAAAATATATAAATTCCTTATCTGTATTGCGTTCAAAACCTTCTGCAATATTTGATGAAATCGAAATTGAGGCTCTCCGTATTTGCCTGACAAAATCAATGTCTTTTTTAAAAAATTCACCTTCAGTAATGAGGTAAATTTTTTTATTGAAAATTCTAGACTTTTGCCAAGAATTAATCTCTTCAAAGGAATTAAATTTTCCCATTTTTATGGGTTTTTATGGCGTATATTATTTTTTTAAGCCCTTTCAGACTTTCCGACTTGCGGCTTTATATCTTTCGACTTTCTGACTTTCTGACTTTCTGACTTTCGACAAATTAATTCTCCGCCTTAATCCAGTCGTAACCTTTTTCTTCCAGTTCGTAAGCCAATTCTTTTCCTCCGGATTTTACAATCTTTCCATTGTACAAAACATGTACAAAATCCGGAACGATATAATCCAGGAGTCTTTGGTAGTGTGTGATGACAATAATTGCATTGTTCTCACTTTTCAGCTTATTAACGCCGTTTGCAACAATTCTTAAAGCATCGATATCCAAACCGGAATCCGTTTCGTCAAGAATAGCCAGTTTCGGCTCTAGCATTGCCATTTGGAATATTTCATTTCTTTTTTTCTCACCACCGGAAAATCCTTCGTTAAGTGAACGCGACAAAAACTTTCTGTCAATTTCCAAAAGTTCTGATTTTTCACGAATCAGTTTCAGCATTTCATTAGCAGGCATTTCCTCCTGCCCTTTTGCTTTTCGGGATTCATTAATGGCTGTTTTCATGAAGTTCGTTACAGAAACTCCCGGAATTTCTACCGGATATTGAAAAGAAAGGAATACCCCTTTATGCGCCCTTTCTTCCGGTGCCAAATCAGACAAATCTTCTCCGTCCAATTCTACTGAGCCTTCAGTAACTTCATAATTTTCGTTTCCTGCAATTACGGCAGAAAGCGTACTTTTTCCAGAACCGTTAGGTCCCATAATCGCATGAACTTCGCCGGCTTTCACTTCAAGATTAATACCTTTCAGGATGTCTTTGTCCTCAATTCCAGCGTGTAAATTTTTTATACTTAACATTGTTGTTTTTGTGTTTTATAGAGTCTTGAAAGATTATCCAACCGAACCTTCAAGTGATATTTCTAATAATTTTTGTGCCTCAACCGCAAATTCCATCGGAAGCTTATTCAATACTTCTTTACTGAAACCATTTACAATCAAAGCAATCGCTTTTTCTGTAGGGATTCCTCTCTGGTTGCAATAGAAAACCTGATCTTCGCCAATTTTACTGGTCGTTGCCTCATGCTCTATTTTAGCCGACGGATTTTTAGATTCGATATAAGGAAAAGTATGTGCTCCACAGTTATTTCCCATCAATAGCGAATCGCATTGTGAAAAGTTTCTGGCATTATCTGCCCTTGAACTGATTTGAACCAATCCGCGGTAGCTGTTTTGAGATTTTCCGGCAGAAATTCCTTTGGAAATAATCGTTGATTTGGTGTTCTTTCCTAAATGAATCATTTTGGTCCCGGTATCAGCCTGCTGGAAATTATTGGTTACGGCAATAGAATAGAATTCTCCAACCGAATTGTCACCTTTCAGCACACATGAAGGATATTTCCAGGTTACGGCAGAACCCGTTTCAACCTGTGTCCAGGAAATTTTTGCATTTTTCTCGCACAAACCTCTTTTGGTCACGAAGTTGTATACTCCACCTTTACCTTCTTTATTACCTGGAAACCAGTTTTGGACAGTAGAATATTTGATTTCGGCATCATCCAAAGCAATCAGTTCCACAACCGCAGCATGCAATTGGTTTTCATCACGTGATGGAGCTGTACATCCCTCTAAATACGAAACATAACTTCCCTCATCGGCAATAACCAAAGTTCTTTCGAATTGCCCGGTTCCGGCCTGATTGATACGGAAATAAGTTGAAAGTTCCATCGGACAGCGAACACCTTTTGGAATATAACAGAACGACCCGTCTGAAAAAACAGCCGAATTCAGTGCCGCATAGAAATTATCCTTTTGCGGAACTACAGAACCGATATATTTTTGAACTAATTCAGGATGTTCCTTAATCGCTTCAGAAATAGAACAGAAAATAATTCCCTTCTCTGCCAGCGTTTTCTTGAATGTCGTAGCCACAGAAACGGAGTCCATGACAATATCCACAGCAACCCCGGCAAGTACTTTTTGCTCGTCGATAGAAATTCCGAGTTTTTTGAATGTTTCCAAAAGTTCCGGGTCTACCTCATCAAGGCTTTCGTATTTTGCTTTTTTTAAGGGTGCTGAATAATAGGAGATTTCCTGAAATTTAGGCTTTTCATAATGAACATTTGCCCATTCAGGTTCAACCATCTGCTCCCAGGCTCTGAATGCTTCTACTCTCCAATTGGTCATCCATTCCGGCTCTTCTTTTTTCTTCGAAATAGCACGGACAATGTCTTCATTTAAGCCAACAGGAAAAGTATCGGATTCTATATCAGTATAAAAACCGTATTCGTATTCTTTATTTTCAAGCTCGATTTTTAAATCGTCTTCTGTGTATTTGCTCATATTTTTTTAAATTCAACCCTTTCAGGGTTTGAAACCCAGAAAGGGTTAGTTTTAATTTTTATAGAGAAAAACTCTCTCCGCAACCGCAAGTTCGGGTAGCGTTTGGGTTATTGAAAACAAATCCTTTTCCGTTCAGTCCTCCTGAAAACTCAAGAGTGGTTCCTGCCAGGTATAAAAATGATTTTTTTTCAACGGCAATTCTTACATTATTATCTTCAAAAACCTTGTCGTTTTCTCCCAGTTCTTTATCAAACTTCAGCTCATATGACAAGCCGGAACATCCACCGCTTTTTACGCCCACACGAACGTAATCTTTGGTAGCATCAAAGCCGTCATCATTCATCATATCGATGATTCTTTTACTTGCTGTATCAGATACCTTTATCATAGTGATTTAAATTTAGTCTAATTAATTTGCAAAGATACGTCATATTTAGCTTTTTCCATAATCAGTAACATTTTTCTAACTATGTTTCTATAGAAAAAGTTTATTTCCGCCCATTAAAGCCAATCGATTTTAGTAATTTGCGAACAAAAAGCAGTTTTAACCCTTTATATCCTCATAAAATGAAATTATATCCAATTGAAGCAGGAAATTTTAAATTAGACGGCGGGGCCATGTTTGGCGTAGTTCCAAAAACGATATGGAATAAAACCAATCCGGCCGATGAAAATAACCTGATTGACATTGCCGCAAGATGCCTTTTAATTGAAGATGGAAATCGCCTGATTTTGATTGATACCGGAATGGGCGACAAACAATCAGAAAAATTCTTCGGATATTATTCACTGTGGGGCAACCATTCTATCGACAAATCATTGTCTCATTATGGTTTTCATCGTGATGATATTACCGATGTTTTTATGACACACCTTCATTTTGACCATTGTGGCGGAAGCGTACAGTGGAATAAGGATAAAACCGGCTATGAAGTCGCTTTTAAAAATGCAAGGTTCTGGACAAATGACAACCATTGGGAATGGGCCACAAAACCAAATCCAAGAGAAAAGGCTTCTTTTCTTACTGAAAATATTATCCCGATGCAGGAAAGCGGACAATTGGAATTTATCAAAAGACCGGATGGCGATTTACTGAAAAAATCAGAACTCGGATTTGATATTTTTTTTGCCGACGGACATACTGAAAAAATGATGATTCCAAAAATTCAATATCAGGGCAAAACCATCTGTTTTATGGCAGATTTATTACCAACTGCAGGACACCTTCCTTTGCCTTATGTCATGGGATACGACACCCGTCCGCTCCTGACACTACCTGAAAAAGCAAAGTTCCTGACCGAAGCAGCCGAAAACAACTACTATCTGTTTTTAGAGCACGATGCTCACAACCAAATCATAACCGTTGAAAATACAGAAAAAGGTGTCCGCTTGAAGGACGTTTTCACTTGTGAAGAAATCCTGTAACAATTATCTTTCAAACTATCTTATAAAATTGTGACTTAGCGTCTTTGCGAGGAATTATTTTTACAAAGGCGCTAAATAGCAAAAACCACAAAACTTCTTGCAATCATCAGCTCAAACAATAGATGAATTAATTTTGAATCCTCCTAAAAGCCAATTCATTGAACTTAAATCATCAACCTTTCTAAAATAAAGTTAATTATTTATAAGTTTGTGGTAAAGTCAGTGTACTTTTGGCAAACTAATTGAAATCAAATTTTTTTTGAAAATGAAAATACTAAAACTGTCCTCCCTTTCACTGCTTTCAGTGTTGGTTTTATCAGGATGTGGTGCTTCCAAAAGCATGACACCAATTACAAGTATCGAAAACCTTCCTTTAAAAACTTCAAAAATTAAAGAAAATGATTTGAAAAGATGGAGCCATCTTGACATCATAAAAGATACGATTCCAGGAATGAGCGTTGATAAAGCATATGCGGAATTGATTAAAAACAAAAAAGGCACGAAAGTAATAGTGGGCGTGGTAGATTCTGGTGTTGACATTGAACATCCGGATTTAAAATCAGTTATTTGGACGAATCCGAAAGAAATCCCAGGAAACGGAATTGATGATGACAAAAACGGTTATATCGATGACATTCACGGATGGAATTTCCTTGGCGATGTGACCAACGAAACTTTGGAAATGACAAGAATTGTCCGTAAAGGTGATGATGGTTCTGAAAATTTCAAGAAAGCAAAAGCAGCTTACGAAAAAGAATATCAGGAAGCTTTGGCATCAAAGCAACAATTTGATTTCATCAATAATGCCGATAAAACAATACAAAAAGAATTAAAAAAGGAAAACTATACATTAGAAGACCTTAAAGCGTTAGAATCAAAAGACCCGACTGTTAGTCAATACAAGAGAGTAATGCTTTCTGTTATTGCTCAGGCTGGACCAGAATTCAAGTCAGAATTGAAAGAATATCAGGAACACATTTACAATCAGCTGAATTACAACCTGAATCTTGAACACGACGGAAGAAAAATTTTAGGCGACAATATTGATGACCTAAACGATTCTAAACACGGAAACAACAATGTAACAGGGCCTAAAAAAGAAGGCGCTTCACACGGAACACACGTTTCAGGAATCATTGCTCAGGTAAGAAACAATGGACTTGGCGGAGATGGAATTGCTAACAATGTTGCTATTATGGCGGTCAGAGCCGTTCCGGATGGTGATGAATACGACAAAGATATTGCTTTGGGAATTCGTTATGCTGTTGACAATGGTGCTAAAGTCATCAACGGAAGTTTTGGAAAAGGATTCTCTCCGCATAAAGAATGGGTTTATGACGCCATCAAATATGCCGCAAGCAAAGACGTATTGATTGTTTTGGCAGCCGGAAATGAAGGTGCCGATCTTGATGTAGAAGAGCGTTTTCCAAATGACCGTATTGCATCTGGCGAAATTGCAGATAATGTAATAAAAGTAGGTGCCTTAGACACTACCTATGGAACAAACCTGGTAGCAGACTTCTCCAACTATGGCAGCAAAGACGTAGACGTTTTTGCCCCTGGGGTTAAAATTTATGCAACCTATCCAAATAACGAATACAAATACGAACAGGGAACTTCAATGGCGGCTCCAAATGTTGCCGGAGTTGCGGCTTTAATTCGTTCGTATTATCCGTCACTGACTGCTTCGCAGGTGAAGCACATCTTAATGGATTCCGGAATTCCAACCAATATAGACGTGGTTCTGAATGGCGAAAAAGCAAACAAACGTTCGTTCTCAAAAATATCAACATCCGGAAAAATGGTTAATGCCTATAACGCTCTGATTATGGCAGAAAAAATGGCTAAAACGAAAAAATAAAATCTAGGAAACTTTCAAAATGGAAGGGAAATCCCTTCCATTTTTATTTTGCATGCTTATGAAACAACTATTTCTACTTTCAGTATTTACAGTTTTCTGCGGTAGTGCGGTAGCACAAAACGGTTACTGGCAACAGCACGTCGATTACAAAATGGACGTGAACATGGATGTAAAAACATACCAATACAAAGGAAAACAAGAACTGGTCTATACCAACAATTCACCAGACACGCTCAAAAGAGTCTTTTTCCACCTTTACAACAACGCCTTCCAACCCGGAAGCGAAATGGATATCCGACTACAGACTATTGTAGACCCGGACAAAAGAATGGTCAAGACCACAAAATCTGGTGGTGTTGAAAAAACAGAAAGTAGAATCAGCCTCTTAAAACCTAATCAGATTGGCTACCTGAATGTAACCAATTTTATGCAGGACGGAGTTCCGGCTACCACCACGGTTGTTGGTACTATCCTGGAAGTAGACCTGGCAAAACCAATTGCGCCAAAAGGCAAAACCAAATTCACCTTGGATTTTGACGGACAGGTTCCGGAACAAATTCGCCGTTCTGGTCGAAACAGTTCAGAAGGTGTAGCGCTTTCTATGACGCAATGGTATCCTAAAATGGCGGAATATGATTTTGAAGGCTGGCATGCCGACCCATATATTGGAAGAGAATTTCACGGTGTATGGGGGAATTTTGATGTCAAAATTACCATCGACAAAAAATACATTTTAGGAGGCTCCGGATATCTTCAGAATAAAAATGAAATTGGATACGGATACCAGGATCAAGGTGTTGAAGTAAAAATACCTCGAAAAGTTAAAACCCTGACCTGGCATTTTAATGCGCCAATGGTTCATGATTTCAGTTGGGCGGCAGATAAGGATTATATCCATGATGTTTATCCTGGTCCAAATAATGTGGAATTGCATTTCTTATACAAAGACAAAGCAAAACTTAAAGAAAACTGGAAAAAAATGCAGCCAAAAACGGCAGAGTTAATGGATTTCTTTAATAAAAATGTCGGTCCATATCCATACAAACAATATTCCGTTATTCAGGGCGGCGACGGCGGAATGGAATATGCTATGTGTACGTTAATTACAGGCGAAAGGTCCTACGGTAGCCTTGTAGGCGTTACTGCTCACGAGATGGCCCACTCCTGGTTCCAGCACGTTTTGGCAACAAACGAGTCCAAACACGGATGGATGGATGAAGGTTTTACGTCTTACATTTCTGATTTGGCTATGGCTAAAGTATTGCCAAGTAAAGATGAAAAAAATCCATTCGATTCAGCCTATTCCAACTATTTCTATATGGTTAAAACCGGAAGAGAGCAACCACAGACCACTCATGGAGACCGGTTTGAAGAAAATATGGTGTATGGAATATCTTCTTATAGCAAAGGAGAATTATTCCTGACGCAGCTTGGATATATTATCGGGCAGGAAAACCTGGCAAAAACGCTTAAAAAATTCTATGAAGACTTCAAATTCAAACACCCAACGCCAAATGATTTCAAAAGAACCGCAGAAAAAATTTCAGGAATGAACCTGGATTGGTACCTGGTAGACTGGACGCAAACGACAAACACCATCGACTACGGAATTAAGGAAGTAAGAGATGCTGGCGGAAAAACAGAAGTCGTATTGCAAAGAATTGGAAGAATGCCAATGCCTTTGGATATTATGGTGACTTATGTAGATGGAAGCAAAGAATCGTTCTATGCTCCGTTACAAATGATGAGAGGCATCAAAGAAAACCCATATCCGGGTGTAAAAAGAACATTCTTAAAAGGATGGGATTGGGCATATCCTTCATTGAAATTCACTATTGACAAAGGAATGGGAATGATTAGCAAGATTGAAATCGACCCTGAAAACCTGATGGCCGATGTAAAAAAAGACAATAACACATATCCGGCACCTATTCCGGACAACAGCAAAATCTTGAAAAACTAATTAAAAAAGGCGGACAAAATTGTCCGCCTTTTTTAATTCATTGCATTAATTCGAATACTGGCTTTTACAAGTGCCAGCGCTTTTATTTTTGAAAGCTCTACATCTTTATCCTGATGGTGTTTGTTTTGGCTTACGAGCCTCACACAGCCCGGATTTTCGGATTTCTGTATATATTTCACAGTCACATACTCTTCGCCGCTCATATCGATTCCCAGGAGGTACATTTCGCCCCAGAAAATCTCATTGGCTACGTCATGTATTTCCTTATACAGTACTATATCGCCACTTTTCAAAAGCGGATACATACTATCTCCCGTTACATATACCGCACCATCGCATTTTGGCAAATGCGGAATCGAAATATGATCGATGGGATCCTGCGATTTACTATCCTGAAAAAGAGGTACCAACCCCGCTACAGCTTCAATATCATACAGCGGTATCTGTTGATTTTCAACAAAACTATCCGTCTTTAGCCTGTACATTTCAATCTGCTTGTTGTTCAGGATTTCTTCGTTATCTACAAAAATATTTCCTTGCCCTGTGAGAAGCCATGTTGGATTTAAATCCGTGTAAACAGAAATAATTTTTTCCAATACCTGCGACCCGATACTTTTTCCTTCTTTAACAGCTTTAGAAATACTTCCTCTGCTGGCGCCGATGCTATTTTCAAAAGCATAATAGCTTATGCCTTTTTTAGCCATATATTCTCCTACTCTTTCTGAAACCATACGATTATAATATTATTTTATTGAGCAAAATTACGAAAAAAATCTTTTTGAGCTGATTCTTGTGGATTATTTTCCTGTATTTCTAGATATTATAGTCACGAATATGTCAAAAAGCACAAAAATAATATGAAATGCCTAAAAAATTATTTACTTAATTCACTGTCTTACACAAACAACATAGTATACTATAACCTAATCAAAATCTTTTTTTATTTAAATTGCAAGGTCATAAAAATCAAACTATGAAAAGAACAATAACAGTCTTGTTTATCTTCTTCTTATTTTCCTCAAATAGCGTACAAGCACAATCAGAAGAAAAAAATTATATTAAAAACATTGAAAAGCTTTTTAATAATAAGAACTTTAAAGATTATAAAAATTTCTACAGTCATACTTCTTATCAAGAGATGGCTCAGGAAACAGAAGGATATGGCACTTATATGCCTGACGAAGAAGAATTTAATGAGTTTTTACAAAGCAATTTTGAAAAACTAATTTCACAATTAAAATCATTTCATATCAATAAACTCAACTATATCAACCATACGAATAAAGAGTTAGAAGTTTTTCATAATGAAGATGGGAGAAGTAGGAAAGCAATAAGGCTTAGCATATACTGGCAAGATATTGTTTCTAAAAAATTTTACAAATCGGAAAGTAACTATGTAATTCTAGAAACCAAGCCTGAATACTTCACATTTGATGATCTTTACGAATTAACAGCCGTAGATCTTAAAAAAGAGTCAAAAAGAATTAATACCGAAGTATACAAAAACATCTCTCCATTCATCGCGAAAGATTCTGAAGCGCTTATTCTTGAAGAAGATTCAATAGATGATGATTTCTATATATACACTATCAATGGAAAATCGGAAATAAATAACACCTTCCTGTTTAGGTATAAAGATGAAATATATAAGATCTTTGAAATAAAAAAAGATAAAGAGATTTTCTTGAAAGAAATGTAAGTAAAAAGAAGCGAGAACAATATTAAAACGTCATGAGAAATCAAGACGTTTTTTTTTTATTACATAAAGTCTATAACTGTTTTACCACTTTCAGTTACAATTAGGAATCTTTCTCATTCTTTCATTACGTTTTTTTAAAACCAAAACATTTTTAACCTAATTTAGAGGAAGAAAAGAACATGTTAATGTAGAAAATATTCTTATTTTAATTTTATTATTTGATTTTTTTCGTATATTTGTATAATAAACTTGAAGACATGGATAAATATACTAAACAACGAATCGAAAAACTTCACCCTACTGTTAGAGAAGAAGTTACAAAAGTCATTGAAGAATGTGACAATGCTTTGACTGGTAGGGCAAAAATCCGGGTGACGCAAGGGCTTCGGACTTTTGAAGAACAGGATGCCTTATATGCACAAGGAAGAACAAAACCCGGAAAAAAAGTCACGAATGCCAAAGCAGGTCAATCCATACATAATTATGGTTTTGCTGTAGATATCTGCCTGATAATTGATGGGAAAGAAGCTTCCTGGGATACCAAAAAAGATTGGGACAATGACAAGGTTGCTGATTGGTATGAATGTGTGAAAATTTTCGCCAAACACGGCTGGGAATGGGGTGGTAATTGGAAAACATTTAAAGATATGCCCCACTTTGAAAAAAGGAACCTTAGCTGGAGAGCATTATCAAAACTTAAAAAAGACAAAAACGGATATGTAATTTTAAAATAAAACAGCTATGAAAACAATTAGAAAAAACATGATGCTTTTCTTTTTCCTGTCGTTTGCTGCAGTCTCATGCGAATCGACAAGAACGGCGGTTTTTGATCAGTATTCCTATCAGAAAACAACCGAACTGAAAGTAGAAGCCTCAAAATTAATGGACAAAGCCACAGCGCCCTATGCAAAACACCAGCAGGATACCGAAGCCTTTTTCCTTCAGGTCGAAAAATTGATCGAATACGAAAAAAATAAGCCCGACAATGAAATCACGTTTGCTATGTGGAAACTTTTGACGGATGAAGAAAAAAACCTGTTATCTGGCTTTTTTAAACGCTGGAAAGAAAAGGAATCGTTATCGCCCGTTTTTCTTCAGGAATCCAAAAAACAGGTCATGGAAGCTATTGACATGCTAATACAGTATGAAATCAAAAAAGATAAGACCTCAAAAGATGGGCTTTTGAGCCTGATAAACAGCAATAAATAGAAATCATGGATATCGAAAAATTATTAAAACAGCTGAAACAGGAACTTGTCACTCTTTTAGGCGACAAATACAAAGAATTTAAACCTGAAATACAGAAAGACATCACTGCTTTCCTGGATAGTTCAAAGGAAAAATTGGAACGTTGGACCTTACTTTTGGCTTCATCTTCAATTACCGAAGAAGAATTTTCATGGCTTTTGAAAAGCCAGCAGGACCTTATCGCACTAAAAGCACTGCAAGGTGCCGGATTATCGAAAATAAAATTGAATAATATCAAAAATGCAATCATACTGACTATTTTTAAAACAGTCCTACTAAGCATCTAAAAACATAAATGAAATGTGTACCCAAATCTTAAATCATAAAAGCCATGTCAAAAAAAATCAAAATTTTAAGCCTGGATGGAGGCGGAATCCGAGGGATCATAACCTGCGTCATTTTAAAGTATATTGAAGAACAACTTCAGAAATTAGACAATCCGAATGCAAAAATTGGTGATTATTTCGATCTCATTGCCGGAACCAGCACAGGAGGAATACTTGCTTCTATCCTACTCTATCCCGACAGCAATAAAAAAGCAAAATATTCAGTAGAAACTGCCCTGGACCTTTATGCCAAACACGGAGAAAGTATTTTCAACGTTTCGTTTTGGCAGCAACTCATCAATCCGTTCGGACTTTTTAACGAGCGGATTTCACAAAAAGCACTGGAAAGACAACTTGAAAATGTATTTGGCAATCTTGAAATCAAGGATTTTATAAAACCCTGCCTGATAACATCCTATGACATCTTTCACAGAAAAGCTAAATTTTTTACAAGCCATGAAGCGGGTTCCGATTTAGAGAATTTTTACGCCAAAGACATCTGCAGAGCCACCTCAGCAGCACCTACTTATTTTGAGCCCGCCAACATAAAATCGCTTTATGGGCAGGAATTTACACTCATTGACGGTGGTGTATATGCCAACAATCCCGCTTTATGTGCTTATGCTGAAGCCCGGAAAATAGAATTTTCAAAAGTGCTGAACCAGCCCGGAAAAAAAGATTTTCCAAAAATCAGCGACATGATTATTGTCTCCATTGGAACAGGTCAGGTGTTAAAACCTTATACCTACCGTCAGTTTGAAAATGCGGGAAAAGTAAAATGGATTCAGCCGCTTATTGATATTCTGCTTTCTTCAAACGTAGAAACGACAGATTATCATTTAAAAAAAATGTATGAAACCTTAGGCTCAAGAAACAGGCAAAACTACCATCGGTTAATGCCTTCTCTAAAAAATGCTTCGCCAGAAATGGATGATGTTTCATCAAAAAACATCTATGAACTCATACAGGCCGGCTTGAGCTATATCGACCAAAACCGGAAGGAGTTGAACGAAATAGCTAAAAAGCTGATTAAAAACAGTTGAAACAAAAAAACCTTTGGATAACTCCAAAGGTTTTTAGTTAGATAGTTGGTCGGTTAGGATTTATACTATTCCTGTTTTTTTGCAGTTTTTACTGCAGGAGCTGCTGGTTGGACAGCTTCGGTTGTTTTAGTTGTGGTTGTTTCGGCTTTTTTCGCAATGTTTGCTTCCTGTTTCACTTCTGTTACTTTAGGAGCTTCAGCTTTCTTTTCGGCTTCGACGGAAGATGCTGCATTTTTTACAACTTCTTTTGTGGCTTTCTTTGGCGTTTCCTGTGCAAATGCTACAACTCCTGTAAGCATAATTGCGCTTAAAATTAATTTTTTCATAGTAGTTTTTTTGTGGTTATAGTGGTTGTATGTTTTTCGATTAAGTTAAAACAATTTCAATGCCATTTCGAGCCAACATTCAGAATGTTACCTGTAAAATCTAATCATAAATCATTAAAATTCAATTGATTGTAATTTATTTAAGCTCCATAAATCAACAAAAAACATATTTTCAAAAAGTGATACTATTCCAAAAAAAGATGTGGATTTTTGGGGATTATGTAGAAATTTTATGTTAAAATCTTGTGGAAAGAGCACACATTTCAATTTTATTATCTCCAATAATAAGGGAACGGGCCTACTGAAAGAATTCAATTCAAATATATTTGTAACTTTACCGCCCATATAAATTTCAAGATGAAAGCATTAAAAATGTTGGCCGTGCTGTTTTTTCTACTCATTGGAACACAGCAAACTTTTGCCCAGAAATACCGGTTCAAGACTTCCAGCTATAGCGTAATGGAACAAAATGCCAAAGGCCAATGGGGAAAATGGTCGGATTTTAAAGACACCAACCTGATTATCGTTCTTGATGGAGACAAAAACCGCATTGTTATAAATTCAGCACAAACACAGCTTTATTATATCGATGCTTATGGCAAAACTATTGAAAACGAAACAGACAAGACCGTGACTTTTAACTGTATAGACAATAGTGGCAACCGTTGTGTTATTGAAATCATTACCAGAAAAAAGCAAGGCAACCGCATTCAGTTTTACATCAATTATCCTGATTTAAAAATCGTTTATAATATTTATCCGTAAGACTTGAGGAAAATGAACACCTATCCCAAAACGGAAAAACTAAAAAGCAGGACTACGATTGATAGCATGTTCCGCGAAGGCAAGTCGGTTTCAAAATTCCCACTAAGACTGGTCTACAAAAAACAGGCTTTTGATGAGGGTCAAAAATTGAAAATAGGTGTGTCCGTTTCGAAAAAATATTTCAAAAAAGCCGTTGACCGGAATTATTTCAAAAGAGTACTTCGGGAAACCTACCGCCTCAACAAAAATTTATTGTTGGACTCTCTTGAAGAATCCTATGCTTTTATGCTTCTTTACCAAACAAAAGAAAGGCTCTCCTACGAAGACATAAATCATAAAACCATACAACTGTTCGAAAAATTTCGTCTTCAGGTAAAACCGGAAATAGAAAAAGATAAGGACTAAGCCATTTCAATACTAAAAAAGCAGTGGTTTCCGTTAGTAGCCTATATCAGTTTATTTTCATGTGGATGAAATGTTTACTCATTTATTCTTACTTTAGTGGTCTTGTTTTCCCTAATCTGAAAGAAACGAAGAAGAAAAAGAAAAACTTAAAGTTATGTATGCATTTTTAAAGAAGAGATATATCATTCCAGTGGTAGCTGGAGGCCTTTTATATGTTGGAGCGAGTTTCAGAAATGATTTCTTTGAAATTGCAAAACAGATTGAAATATTCACAACCATGTTCAAAACCGTGAATATGAATTATGTTGACGAAACGAATCCGGGTGAATTGATGGATAAGGCTATCAAGAATATGCTTATGGAACTAGATCCGTATACGGTCTATTTCAACGAGCAGGACGTCGTAAAATTCAAAATCAACAACACGGGCGAATATACCGGAATTGGTGCGATGATTACCAGAAAAGAAGGAAAGCTTATTATCAAAGAGCCTTATAAAAACTATCCTGCCGATAAGGCAGGCTTAAAAGCGGGTGATGAAATCGTCCAGATTGGCGATGTAAATCTTTCCGACTTTAAAGATGATGCTTCGCAACTTTTGAAAGGAAGCAAAAATGCCAAGATTGACATCAAATACCTTCGTCAAGGCAAAACGAATAATACAACTTTAGTTTTAGAGGAAGTTGACCTGAAAGCGGTTCCGTTTTTCTCAAAAATAGATGACAAAACAGGCTATATTGTTCTGTCACAGTTTAACGCCAAGGCATCACAGGAAACCAAACAGGCGCTTGAAAAACTAAAGGCTGATGGTGCTGAGAAAATAATACTGGACCTCAGAGGAAATCCGGGTGGTTTGTTGGGCGAAGCAGTTAATATCTGTAACTTGTTTGTTCCGAGTGGCGAAACAATCGTAACCACAAAATCTCATATTGAAAAACACAACAATACTTACAGAACATCAAGGGCTCCGGTTGATACTGAAATTCCTTTGGTCATTCTTGTTGACGGTAAAAGTGCCTCTGCTTCCGAAATTGTTGCCGGAGCTTTACAGGATTTGGACAGAGCGGTAGTTGTTGGTGCAAGAAGCTTTGGAAAAGGCCTTGTGCAAAGACCTATCGATTTGACCTATGGTACACAGGTAAAGGTAACCATTTCGCGTTACTACACTCCATCCGGAAGATGCATTCAGGCATTGGATTATGCCCATAAAGATAAGGACGGAAAAGCAATTCGCACCGATGAAAAAAATTACAATGCATTCAAAACCCGTAAAGGAAGAACCGTTTATGACGGCGGGGGAATCCAGCCCGATGTAGAATTATCTGAAACAAAATTAAGCGCCATTACGGAAGCTTTAGTCAAAAACGATGGTATTTTTAATTATGTAACGCGATACTACTATAAAAATCCGAGCCTGGGCGACAAAATACCAACTATTACCGATGCGGATTATGCCGATTTTAAAAAATTCCTGAAAGACCAGAAATTTGCTTTTGACACAGAAACCGAACAGGCAATGAAAAAAACGCTTGAGGCAGCCAAAAAAGAAAAAATAGACGAAGACATCAAGAACGAAGTCCAACAACTGCTAACGGCCCTGCAAAAAAGCGACGAGACCCAATTGAACAAACATCAGGCAGAAATTAAAGAACTTATTCTGGATGAAATCATCAAAAGATACCAATACAAAGAAGGTTTGTATCAATATTACACCAAAAATAATTCTGAAATCAAAAAAGCTACGGCCTTGCTAAACAATCCGGCAGAATACAACAAAATATTACTGAGATAAAATGCTTCGCATCCTTAAAATTTTACCCCTGCTTATTTTTGGATTCGTCTCTGCACAAGAAGAGGTCGTTCATTCTGTTTATTTTGATACGAACAAATACAACCTGACCGAAAATCAGGTGGAAGATGTTACAAAATTCATTCAGTCAACTGATTCAGTAAGGATAGAATCCATAAGCATTTATGGCTATTGCGATGACCGGGGCAAAGACGAATACAATTTTAAACTTTCCAGTAATCGCGCCAATGCCATTAAGGAAAAATTGGTTGAAAATGGAATCAGGAGTAAGATTATAGTTACTATCGAAGGAAGAGGAAGGGTATTGATTGAAGACGATATTGATAATATCTCTGAAGTACGCTCCAAAAACAGACGTGTGGATGTGGTAATGAATTTCAGAGAAATTCCAATCGAAAAGCTTGAAATTCCGGGTGTTTACAGTGAGATACATAAAAACCATGTTGTTGGCGACCGTATCTATCTTGAAAAATTATTGTTTGAAAAAGGGAGCAGCAAGCTTACAATGAAATCAAAAAACGAGCTGGACAGAATGGCACGGCAGCTCCTGAAATACAAGAATCTGGAATTTGAAATCCAGGGACATGTTTGCTGTACGCCTCCTTACCACAAAGAAGCTATTGATAAAGACACCAAAAAACGAAAACTTTCTGTAAACAGGGCTGAAGCCGTTTACAAATACCTGGTTTTCAAAAAAGTGCCAAAAACCAGAATGACGTTTAAAGGATATGGAAATACCCAACCGCTTGGCAAAGGAACTGATTTGGACCGCCGGGTAGAATTGGTGATTACAAAAGTTTAGGACCTTTTCATTTCGATATGGGGAATCCCATCTTCGAGATATTCTTCACTAGTCTGGGAAAATCCATGGCTTTCATAAAACTTTTTGAGGTAAAGCTGTGCTGAAATCGTAATCTTTTCTTCATCAAAATTATCCTTGATTGCTTTAATCGCTTCGCGGATAAGGTCATGCCCCCATTTTCTGTCGCGGTACTTTTCCTTCACGATAACCCTCCCAATTGATGATTCGTCAAAATAATCGCCCGCATTAAAAAGCCTGCAATAAGCTACTGTTTCGCCTTCAAATTCGCCAATTAAGTGAATTGCCTTCCTGTCTTTTCCGTCGATATCCTGATATACGCAATTTTGCTCCACTATAAAGACCTCACTTCGCAGTTCCAGCAAATTATACAACTCATCGAGAGATAGTGTCTTAAAAGGCTTTATTTTCCAAATTAGGGACATGCTCTTTTTTATAAGAATGAAATACTTTTAATTATCGACTCCAATTCGTGCATCAAATCGCGTTGCGGTGTTGACGGAGCATAACAAAATCCTTCGATGACAAGAATTCTATTGTTTTTAGCATCAATAATGCTGTAGTTAATAAATGGTCCGGACATCGTATCATTTCGCAGTTCCCAGTTTCCTTTGGTCTGGAAGGCTTTCAGACCACCTATGGTTGTATTTATGAGATAAGGCGAGTACGAATCTTCTGTAATCATTTGAGAATTTTCCGTAGTACCATGAATGTAAAGCCCTCCTATTGAATCGCGAGCCCGGACAATGTTGTTGATTGCATCGTCATTCTTTTTGATGGAATGCAACGGAACCTGATAAATCAGGATACTGGAGTTTCCAGTTTGGATTTCCTGCTTTAGCCATAAAAACTTATCCTTTTCAAGCACAACCTTAAATGTTTTCGGAACCAGAAGCGAAATATTGAATTTGTTCCTGAACTTCTTGTCATCCATTAATGAGGCCTTGATTTGATTCTGGGTCACCTCTATTTCTGTCTGTTGCATCCTCGCTATTATTTCAGCAGCATTTTTTTCAAGGTGGCCAATAATCGATGCGGTTGAGTTACCCGATATGCGGATGAGGTTTTGAGGCACACCAAACTGGTTTTCAGAAAAATTAAAATCATTTCTGGCCTCTTTTTTTATGTAAAGTATATTCCTGTTTTTGGCCAATGAGCCTTCAAAAGCGTGAAGCGGATACTGATTAATCGTAAAAAGTGGTTCTTCCTGAGGAAGTCCGTCAACGGGAGCAGCAAATTTTTTCCGGATTGTATCCCCTATTTCGCCTATCCAGAGTTTATCATCAATAAAAACAGCAAGCGAATTCGTATTCCCGATCGATTGCTTATCGGAATTTTTTACTTCTTTTTGATTGCAGGAAAAGGAAAAGGCTGCTAAAGACAGGAGCAACAATAGCTTTTTCATTGTGTTGCTTTTTGCAATGGAAAGCTAAAATCCAAAGATGATTATCCTTGGATTTTAAGCTTCATTCCAGGTTTGATGTTTTCGCTGCGAATATCATTCCATTTTTTGATATTTTCAACCGTAACTCCCGGATATTTTTTTGCGATGCTGAAAAGCGAATCTCCTTTTTGGACAAGATATTGGTGAACTTTGGCAGAAGAAGCAATCTGTTGTTGTGCTTTTTCTGCTTTGGTTTCGATTACCGGAGCATTTTCATTAGGAATCAGTTTTAACTTGCTTCCAGACAATACATTTGCGTCTTCAAGATTATTCCATTCCTTAATTTCTGCAACGGTTACACCATATTTTCTGGCAATAGAATTAAGATTGTCACCTTTTTGAACTACATAAAATTCAGATTTGTCGTCTTCCTTGTTTTCTGTATCATCTGTAGCAGCCTCTTTTGTTTTTGCTTCCTGCTTTTCAACAGCAGCTACAGCGGTTTCTGTAGTATCTTTTGTTTTGGCTGCCGGTTTTGGAGTTTTCTTTACTACTGTGGTAGCCACTCTTTCGCTAGTTTGAATTTTTAACTTAGCGCCCAGCATAACATTATTGTTTTTTAAACGGTTCCATTTCTTGATTTCAGCAACAGATACACCGTATTTCTGGGAAATCTCGCCAATGTTGTCACCTTTTTTAACCGTATGGTATTTTGTTTTGGTTACAATTTTACTGCCTTTTACAATTTCCGGTTCTTCAGAATAATCTATATATGGGCTTCTTGCCTCTGAAGAAGCAATTGCAGTTTCGTTTGTATTGCCAGTTGGCGATGTTGCTTTTCTTGAAAAATAAGGCTTTTCTTTTTTATCTTCTTCGATTTGTGCATAGGCATAAATCTTGTCTTCATTAGATGTGAAGACTGCAATCTTTGGAAGTGGCAGTCTCAGGTAATGATTTTTCCCTTTAACAAAAGGAATTACATCCAATTTATAACCCGGGTTCAGAAGCTTGATTTGAGATTCCGGTATATCCAACAGGTCAGAGATTTGCTTGAAACTCATTTCGCGCTTAATCATAACTGTATCAGTAGCAAAATAGCTTATGGCCGCTCTTTTTGGTTCAATTCCATGCTCTTTGTGGTATTCGTAAATGTACATTGTAGCGAGGAAAGCCGGAACGTAACCCTGTGTTTCTTTAGGAAGATTTTTTCGGATATTCCAGTAGTTTTGCTGTCCACCGGAACGTCTGATTGCTTTTGACACATTTCCGGGACCGGCATTATAGGAAGCCAAAACCAAATCCCAGTCTCCAAATATTTTGAACATATTTGAAAGATATTGGCAGGCAGCTTCAGTAGCTTTCAAAGGATCGCTTCTTTCATCAATATAGGAAGAAACATCCAGATTGTATTGTTTTCCGGTAGCAAACATAAACTGCCAAAGACCTGTCGCTCCTACTCTTGACCTTGCGTGCGGATTCAAAGCAGATTCTACAACGGCTAAATATTTGATTTCTAAAGGCACGTCGTATTTGGCAAGGGCGGCTTCAAACATTGGAAAATAATATTCAGAAATCGCCATCAATCGTTCGTACGATTTTTTCCTGTTTTTCAGGAATGATTTGATGATATTTTCAAGACCCTGATTGTACTCTATGTTGAAAGGTGATTTAGCGTCCATTTCTTTCAAACGGGCTTTCAACAAATCAGTAGATAAATCGTAATCTACTTTTTCGTCAGGATTCATATGAGCAATATCGAATTCCATTTCTTTAAAAAGATCCTGATTGGTCAATTCATCCATCCATTCCTTATCAACACAAGAAGCAACTTCATGGTCAACAAATGTGTTTTTTATAGAGTCTAAAACAGATAATTTTGGAGCTGTAATTTGCGGAGCTACCTCTTGTGAAACGGCATCCTGGGCAAAAATATTTAAGGAGAAAAAGGGTACTAAAAAAAGTGCTATTTTGGTTTTATTCATAACTGAAAATTATAACTTATTATATTTCAAATAATTATACATAATTGCAAACTTAACTTTTTATAACTAACTTTTAAAAGGTTTAGTATAAAAATTTTGTTTTTTAACTTATTATGGCATCAATTCCAGGTAGTGATTTTCCTTCCAGCATTTCCAGCATTGCCCCGCCCCCAGTAGAAACATAGCTCATTTTTGGCTCCAAACCAAACTGTTTTACCGCAGCAACAGAATCGCCACCGCCAACAAGAGAAAAAGCACCTTTTTGAGTAGCTTCTGCAATAAATTCTCCCAAAGCTATCGTTCCATATGAAAATTTTTCCATTTCAAAAACGCCCAACGGACCGTTCCATAAAATGGTTTTGGAATTTAAAATGACCTTTTTGAAATCTTCCAGCGATTTTGGACCTGCATCAAGTCCTTGCCAACCGTCAGGAATATTTTTTACGTCTGTTATTTTTGTTTCAGCATCATTCGAAAATGCGTTAGCCGCAACTACGTCAACAGGAAGATGGATTTCGACATTTTTCTCTTTTGCTTTCTTTAAAATCTCCAGTGCCAGATCCATTTTGTCGTCTTCACAAATTGAATCGCCAATTTTGCCTCCCAGGGCCTTGATAAAAGTAAAGGTCATTCCCCCACCAATAATCATATGGTCGATTTTATCGAGTATGTTTTCAATAACCGTAATCTTTGAAGAAACTTTTGAGCCACCCAATACAGCTGTTACCGGCTTTTCAGAATGCTTAAGCACCTTATTGAGACTTTCAATTTCTTTAGCTAAAAGGGTTCCGAAACATTTATCGTTTGGAAAGAACTGCGCAATAATTGTTGTTGAGGCATGCGCTCTGTGAGCCGTTCCGAAAGCATCATTCACATAGATGTCTCCTAATGAAGCCAATTTCTTTGAAAATTCAACATCTCCGGCTTCTTCTTCGGGATAGTAGCGAAGATTTTCCAAAAGCAGGATTTCGCCCGGTTTAAGATTTTTTGCTGCTTCCTCTGCTACCGGACCTATGCAGTCATTCGCAAATTTTACTTCTTTGCCCAGAACTTCTGCTGTTTTTTCAAGAATATGTTCCAGAGAATATTTTGGTTCTTTGGCTTTTGGCCTTCCCAAATGTGACATCAGGATTACGCTTCCGCCATCAGCAAGAATTTTATCAATTGTTGGCTTTGCCGCTTCAATTCGGGTGGCATCAACTACTTTAAAATTCTCGTCTAAAGGAACATTGAAATCTACCCTGATTAGTGCTTTTCTGTTTTTGAAATTGAAGTCGTTCAAAGTTTTCATTAGTGGTATATTTTATTTGTTTTTTTATTGGATTCACAAATATATGATTTTTAACCAACTAAAAAATATGAAAACATTTAAAATAAGCTTAAATCGTTAGCGAAAACGTTATAATTGATGATTGGGCTACTTTAGAAAATCCGATTGAAAAAATTTGTACATTTATTTCTTGTTAAAAACATCCCCGCCATTTTTAAATAACACGAAAGCCTTTGTTGCTCATTATCAAAAAAATAATCAATCCTTAGGAAACCTATGAAACATTCTTTCTTATTTGATTTAGATGCCGGGTATATCGTTATCTTCTTATTTTTTGCCATGCTATTGGCTATCAATGTCGGGTACCGGTTTGGGGTAAAAAAAACAAAGACTGATTCAGACAATTCCGGCATTTTGTCTTCACTATTAGGATTACTGGCCTTAATCCTCGCTTTTACTTTTGGAATGTCCGGTTCCAGATTCGAAACCCGAAAAGCAAGCCTTATTGATGAAGCCAATTGCATTGGAACAGCTATTCTAAGGGCAGACACTTATCCGGATAGCCTGAAAAACGCTTTTAAAAAAGATTTTGCCGTATATCTTAGCTCCAGGATTGCTTATTTTGAATCGGATAGAAATGAGGAGAAAATCAATAACTCCCTTAGAGAGTCGGCAGAAATAAGCCAAACCTTATGGAACAGGGCTACTCAATATTCAAGAGATAAAGATTTATTTTTACCTTCCAACATGATGATTCCGGCTTTAAACAGTATGTTTGATGCTGCTACAACAGCAAATGAAGCCTATAATGCTAACGTTCCGGAACCCATCGTTTATTTACTTCTGTTTTTTTCTATAATTATTTCCTTTTACATTGGTTACAGCTCAGGGTTTAAGAAAAAAATAGACCGGTTTTATATTTTGGGGTTTTGTCTTCTGACTTCTGTTGTTATCTATATAACCTTAGATTTAGACAGGCCAAGGCGCGGCTCTATAAACATGCAAAATGAAATGTTTTTGTTTAACGATTTGAAAGGCAACCTGTAAGTTTTCGAAGTTATTCATTTTTTTGCCGCGTGATAGCTGTTCATCCTTTTTCCCCTATATTTGTTCCATGCTATTTTCAGAAATCCTAGGACAAGAACATATCAAAAGCCACCTTACGAAAAGTGCTGATGCCGGAAGAATTCCGCATGCACAATTGTTTGTTGGTCCTGAAGGTTGTGGAACATTACCTATGGCTCTGGCCTATGCGCAATATGTGTTATGCCGGAATTCAGGTGGTGAAAATCAGGGCGAAAACGAGGCCTGTAATTTGAAATTCAATAACATTTCACATCCCGACCTGCATTTTATCTATCCTACGGTTTCGACAGATGATGTAAAGTCCAAGCCAAAAAGTCTTGACTTTATTGCTGATTGGCGCTCCTTTTTAATGGAAAGGCCTTATGGCGGATTGTTTGACTGGTATAAATATCTGGGCGTTCAAAACAAACAGGGACTGATTCGCGTAGAAGATGCCCAGGAAGTTTTAAAGTCACTTTCATTAAAATCCTATGAAGGTGGTTATAAAATCATGATTGTCTGGATGGCAGACAAGATGAATATTGAAGCTTCCAACAAGCTTTTGAAAATTCTTGAAGAACCACCTGAAAAAACACTTTTTATTCTGATTTCTGAAGATGAGGAATCTATCATACAGACAATACGTTCGCGCTGCCAGATACTTCATTTCAACGGAATCCATGAAAATATTATTGCTGATGCATTAGTTTCACGTGAAAATATAGACCCTCGCGAAGCCAGGAAAATTGCGCACCAGGCACAAGGAAATTTTAGCAAGGCATTGCACCTGCTGCATGAAGACAGCGAAGAACAGCCTTTTGAGCAATGGTTTGTTTTATGGGTACGTGCGGCTTTTCGTGCCAAAGGAAATGCATCAGCCATCAACGACCTGATTGCCTGGAGTGAGCAAATTGCCGGCCTGGGGCGTGAAGCACAAAAGAAATTTTTGCATTTTTGTATCGAAATGTTCCGTCAGGCATTGCTGCTGAACTATCAGGCATCAAGCCTGGTTTATATGGAACCTAAAGTTGAAAAATTCAAGCTGGAAAACTTTGCTCCATTTGTTAATGGCAACAATATCAATGATATTTACAAAGAGCTTTCTGATGCCGTTTATCATATTGAACGAAACGGAAATGCGAAGATTATTTTAACCGACCTATCTATCAAACTAACCCGATTAATCCACAAAAAATAGTAATCATGAACAACACTGCTTCTATTTTGATTTTAGTATTTTTGGCCGTAACCTTTTTACAATCAGGCTATGACAAGGTAATTGACTGGCAAGGTAATGTAGGCTGGCTCAAAGGTCATTTTGAGAAAACATTCATCAAAAACAGTGTACCACAATCCCTGATGCTAATTCTTGTTTTGGAAATAGCAGCCGGAATTCTTTGCGTTGCCGGTATTATACAGATGCTTATGAATAAAGGAACTACTTTTGGTTTTTACGGTTCTGTTGTTTCTGCTGTTACGCTGATTTTTCTATTATTCGGACAGCGTATTGCCAAAGATTATGATGGTGCCAGAACTATTGCCATCTATTTTGTTCCGGCTATTTTAGGTGTTTTTTTTATGCAATAATTTACTGCTGTGAAGCTCTGAATAACTTCAGTTCATCCCAGGTAAATTTATTCCCGTATTTTTCTTTCAATCCGTTGAGAGATTCTTCGTTGTAGCCTTCAAAAGCTTCAGCCAAATCTTGTATTACGCCTTCCGGAAGGATGTCTGATAATGCCACTTTTCCGGACTGGATTAATTTGACAAAATGAGTCACTATGGTCTGTTGCGTTAGTTTGCGAAGACCAGCGATTTCGGGTATAGAATTGTTTTGCTGCCAAAGTTCATAGGTTTCCTCCACCGTTGATTTTTTAGGTAGTTTTTTCGCTTTTTTCTTTGGCATATAACGCTCTTCATCATAATCATCATCTACCAATGTAGCGTGAGTATTCTTGAATTCCTCACGAATGGCATCCAGTTTTTTCGATTTATAGGATTTAATTTCCTGTGAATCCAGATTCTCTTTACAGATTTCCTGACCTGATGCCACAATTTCTATGAGTCTTTTGGCTTTCATCAAACGTAACACGGCCTTTGTCTGCAATTCTTCCAAAGCATAGAGTTCCTGAAAAAAGGTTTTTGCTTTCTTTACGCGTTTTACTTCTTCCAGTTTCCACAGGATTTCATAAACCAGCTGGTCCATTGGTTTTAAGAAATAATCGTGGGCAGCCTGAATTCGTTCCAAAACAAACTGAATATCATGCGCTTCATCAAAAAATAGCTTATCCAGCTGGCACATGAATTTTGTAGCCGGTTCCGTAAGTGCACCAATGGATTCTGCCTGCCTTTTCGCCCATTGCATATGCTTTGATTTTTCAGATTTTTCAGCATCTTCATTGTAGCTGTATTGATGGTTCCGCCATTCCTGTGCCAATTCTTTCCAATCAAAACTGTTTTTCAGATAGTTATGAATAAAATTTAGTGTCTCTTTTTCCAGGGAAGACTGCAATAGTTCTTCAGAAGCCTTGTTATTGGAATATTGCATGACATCATAGTCATTCGAAATGCCATTCATTTGCAATGGAGAAAGCAAAATAAGCCCTTCTAACGAACGAAGTCGTGACAGAGCAACATAGGCCTGCCCGGGAAGAAAAACCTGCGATACGTCAAGCACAGCTTTGTCAAAAGTTAATCCCTGGCTTTTATGAACGGTTATTGCCCACGCTAATTTAATCGGATAATGAGTAAAAGTACCTAAAACATCCTCTACGATTTCCTTAGTATTGGGGTCAACAGAATATCTAATGTTTTGCCATTCATATCTTTCTACTTCAATGGTCTTGTTTTCATCCGGAAAATGAACCAGTATTTCCTGCTCAGACAACGATTTTACGATGCCCATTTTTCCGTTGAAATAATTCTTTTCCAATGAAAGGTCATTTTTTACAAACATAATCTGGGCTCCAACTTTCAGGTTCAGCCTTTCATCAACAGGATATATCTTTTCAGGGAAATCGCCAACAATTTCAGGTAAAAATGTCAGTTGTTTTTCCTGTAAATCAACTAATGACTGTTCGTTTATAGCATCAGCTTTCGCATTATGCGTTGTCAGGGTAATATATCCCTTATTCTGTTTGAGGTCAAAATCCGGCCTTACATAGTGGTTCAGATTTTTGATGTCTTCTGCATCTACCTGATTGTTACGGAGATTGTTCAATATCGATATAAATTTATCATCGGTCTGACGAAAAATTTTTGAAAGTTCAATGTACAATGGCGGATATTGCTGCATTACATGCGAATGGAAAAAGAATTTTCCCCGGTAGTAGTTTTTCAGGACTTCCCATTCTTCATTTTTAACAACGGGCGGAAGCTGCAATAAATCACCTATGAATAATACCTGAGCACCACCAAACGGAAGTTCTTTTCTTCGTATGCTCCTCATTGTAAAGTCAATAGCATCCAATAAATCGGCCCGAAGCATACTCACTTCATCAATTATCAGCAATTCCATATTCAAAATCACTGATTTTTTGGTACCATTCATCTTGAAATGGCGCTTTAAGGTGTCTTTGGTTTCGAACTTTATGGTATCTGAAAAGTGGGGTGTTTTATTGTATTCCGGGATAAAACCCGCAAACGGAAGCTGAAACATGGAATGAATCGTAACACCTCCCGCGTTCAAAGCGGCGATGCCTGTTGGAGCCACAACTACCGTATTTTTATGTGTTGACTGGATTATTTCTCTTAAAAGAGTGGTTTTTCCGGTTCCGGCTTTACCGGTTAGGAATAGAGAACGCTGGGTTTGGTTGATGAATTTGAGCGTATAGGATGCTGCTTCAGAAATTGGTTGCATTGGCTTGTAGTTTTCGAATAGGGAAAAATAGTCAATTTTTTGAAATATTTCCAAAAAAAATGCCTTCTCGGGGAAGGCATCTTATAGAATTTATTTTTTCTCTTCAGTTTTTGCAGTATCCTTTGTTTCTGTTTTTTCTGGAGCTTTATAATTGTCATTCAATTCTTTAACTATTTTATCCGTGATGTCATATCCTTCTTTTGCATATAGAACCGTAGCAGCATCACCTGTTCCGTAGATATAAGAATAACCATTCTTTTTACCGTAATCTTTTATGTATTTTCTTACTTTGCTAACTACAGAATCCCTTTCAACAGCTGCTTCTTTTTGTAACTGTTGGCTCATAGCTTGCTGGGCATAAGTTAGTTGCTGTTCTTTTTTCTGCAACTCAGAGCCTTTTCTCTGTGCCCATTCTGGTCCATTTGCCTGTGCATTTCTACGGAAATTATCGGCTTCTTCCTGGAATTTTTTAATTTCAAGTTCCAATTCTCTGCCCATAACTTTCGATTTTTCTTCAAACTTGGCCTGAAGGTCTTTCGATTCTGTATATTCTTCCATCAATTTTACAGTATCGATATACGCTGTTTTTTCTGATGTGCTTTTTTCTTCGGCTTTGTTGCAAGAAAATAATGAGATTGCTATTGCAATGGCTACTATTGATTTTTTCATTCTGTGTTCTTTATTTTTTAATTGGGTCAAAAATAGAAAAAAAATGTTACAAATGGCTTAAGTGTAAATTTTCGGGCTTTTTCTTTATATAAAATTATTTTATGGTTTAAAAAACGAGCATAAATTCTGACTATCAAAAACGGATTGAAATAAGGCTATTTAAGACACTTTCAAAAAAAGACGATGTCTTTTCATATTGCCCTTAAAAATCTTCCAACTCCCGCTTTTATTTTAATTTTTAGCGTTTTTTAGCACATAAATGTGCGAAGAATATTCAAATTTCTCCTTTGCTTTCCAATTTGATTTCAAACCGATAAAAAATGCTTTAATAAAATTCATTTTTCCGGTTTTGTATTTTTCAGATAGAAGACTCACATAAAATGAATCAAATTTCATCGGCAGGATTTTTACAAGCTCAATATTTTCGTTTTGAAATAATTTTTTGATTGCCGTTTTTGAAAAATGCCACAAATGTCTTGGCGTATCATATGCTGCCCAAAATTCACCATAGTATTTTGCATCGTATGATTTAAAATTAGGTACGGCAATAATAATCGCGCCATTTGGCTTTAGCAATCTTTTTAATTCTTTTATTTGATTCTGTAAATCCGGAACGTGTTCTAAAACGTGCCACATGGTTATAATATCAAAAGAATGGTCATTAAAATCAGCTACCGGTTTTAATTCTATTCCTTTTTTGGCTGCAATTAACCTTGCTTTTTCACTTGGCTCTACACCTATTACATTCCAGCCGTCATTTTTAGCTGTTAAAAGAAAATCTCCGGTTCCCGCACCAATATCCAAAAGCTTACCTTTTTTTTTCAGGCTATTAACCAGGCTTAGTTTATTTTTTAGGGCAATATTTTTTATGAAGTGATAGGCTTTTTCAAAAATAGAACGTTTACTATCTGTATGCGATATATAATCGTCACTTTCGTAATATTTGGAAAGTTCTGTGCCTTTTGGTTGAGGTGAAGTAATCAGCATGTCCAAATCTTCGTCATGTAATAACTCGAAAACTTCTTTCGAAACAGAATTGTCTTTTACAGTTTGGTAATGCTTATGATTTGTTGAGGTCATTGTTTAAATTGGATGTATTCGTCTTTAAGATTTTTAAGATAAGCCGTTACTTTGTTTTGAAACATGGATTTATTGGAAAGACAATCTTCATTAAATTCATTAATTATTGAGATAGCAATAAATTTTGGCTGGCCTCCTACAATGTTAGCTATATTTTCTTGGTTTTGTACCGCAAAGTTTGAAAAACCGAAATATTTATCAAACTCTGAATTTTCATAGACAATAAGCTTATACTTGTCGCCATCAATCGTAATCCAAAACTCTCTTGTGAGATAATTATCCAATTTGTATTTAATAGCGAGAAATTGCTCAAACGGAAGATTTTTTAAATTGTTTTCAAAAATAAACGCATTAAGTGGTTTCGTGCCCAGAACTTCTTTTCCGTTTTCAGAGATATAATAGTCGTCTATCATAAAAGCCTGTTTGGTTCCAATGCAGCTTTGTAAAACAAAAATTATCAAAAGAATTGAGACAATTCCTTTGATAATGCGGTTTTGAGTACTTCGTTCCACGTGAAACATATTATCTTCCCATATGAATTAGTAATACGGAAATATCACTTGGAGAAACTCCGCTAATACGAGAAGCTTGTGATAATGTTACCGGGCGTATTTTTTTGAACTTTTCACGGGCTTCATGCGACAATGATTTAATCTTATCATAATCGAAAGATTCCGGAATTTTCACATCTTCCAAACGCGTCAGCTTATCAGCATTATTTTTTTCTTTTTCAATATAGCCTGAATATTTCACCTGTATTTCGGCTTGCTCTAATACTTCCTTATCAAGATTGTTGTCCTTAACATATTGAGCTACCTTTTCAAATTTCAGTATGTCTTCTAAATCAATCTGCGGGCGTGAGAAAACTTTAAACATTTTGTCGGGTTGCGAAATCAGGGCAGAACCTTTTTCTTCCAATATCGGATTCGTTTCTGCAACTGTTACGCTTGTTTCTTTAAAGAAATTAACCATTGCTTCTGATTCGTTTAATTTTTTCTCCATTCTGCGCATACGGGATTCAGAAGCTAAGCCAATCTCAAAAGATTTTGGCGTTAATCTGAAATCTGCATTATCCTGACGCAATAAGGTCCTATATTCTGCCCTCGAAGTAAACATACGATAGGGTTCTTCCGTTCCTTTCGTAATTAGGTCATCAATAAGCACCCCAATATAAGCTTCATCTCTTCTTAAAATTAGCGGGTCTTTTTCATGCACTTTTAAATGCGCATTGATACCGGCCATTAATCCTTGCGATGCAGCTTCTTCATAACCTGTAGTTCCATTAATCTGTCCGGCGAAATACAAACCTTCAACCAGTTTCGTTTCCAACGTATGTTTTAACTGCGTAGGCGGGAAATAATCATATTCGATGGCATAACCCGGTCTGAAGAATTTTACATTCTCAAAACCAACCACAGAACGCAGTGCTTTGAACTGCACTTCTTCCGGTAGTGATGTGGAAAATCCATTTACATAGACTTCAACCGTATTCCATCCTTCTGGTTCTACAAACAATTGGTGTCTTTCCTTATCTGCAAAACGGTTTATCTTATCTTCAATTGACGGACAATATCTTGGCCCAAGGCTTTTGATTCTTCCATTAAACATTGGAGAACGGTCAAATCCTTCACGTAGTAAATCATGAACCTGTAACGACGTATAGGTCATATAACATGATTTTTGATGTGCTAGCGGCTTGGTTTCGTCAGAATAGGAAAACTTATCCGGGTTTACATCACCTGGCTGTTCTTCCATTTTAGAATAATCTAAAGAACGTCCATCAACACGTGGTGGCGTTCCTGTTTTCATTCTTCCTGAGGTAAATCCGGCACGAACCAAATCTTCCGTGATACCATAAGCGGCTCCTTCACCTGCCCTACCGCCACCAAATTGTTTTTCTCCGATATGAATCAATCCATTCAGGAAAGTTCCATTGGTGAGAACAACAGACTTTGCTTTTATTTCGATTCCAAGCGATGTCTTGATTCCTTTTATCTTACCATCTTCAATAATCAAACCTTTTACCATTTCCTGATAGAAATCAAGATTTGGTGTTCTTTCCAGCATCAATCTCCATTCTTCTGCAAAACGCATCCTGTCGCTTTGAACTCTTGGCGACCACATTGCCGGACCTTTTGATTTATTGAGCATCTTGAACTGTATGGCCGTTTTGTCTGAAACAATTCCGGAATATCCGCCGAGGGCATCAATTTCTCTCACGATTTGTCCCTTTGCTATTCCTCCCATTGCCGGATTACACGACATCTGGGCTATGTTCTGCAAGCTCATTGTAACCAATAAGGTTTTCGAACCCAAATTGGCCGCTGCCGCGGCCGCTTCTGAACCAGCGTGTCCGGCTCCAACCACAATCACATCGTAGGTTTCTTGAAACATTTTTTTATCCTCTCTTTACGATTTTGGAAACCAAAATCTTATTGTGTTCCACGTGGAACGTTTAGTAATTTTTATTCTTTTGAAAAGATGTTTAAGCTATTGTTTCACGTGGAACATTGCAATCTTTTCATCTTCTTTTGAACGCATCAATAACTCATCTTCCTCAGATTTGTCCTTGTATCCTGCAAAGTGTAATATGCCATGAGCAAGCACTCTTTTCAATTCTTCGTCAAAACTCACGTTGAAATCTTTCGCATTGTCTGCTACTCTTTCTACTGAAACGAAAATATCTCCGTGTAATTCATTGCCTATGGAATAATCAAAACTAATAATGTCTGTTAAAGTGTCATGATCAAGATATTTGACATTGATTTCATGCAGGTATTCGTCATCACAGAAGATATAATTAATATCTCCTTCTTTTTTAGATTCTGAAACAATAACCTCTGAAAGCCACTTCTCTATTTTATCCTCATTTGGCAATTCAAACTCGGTTTCGTAATTAAAGCTAATCATCTTTTCTAAAGTATTCTTGAACCTTCTGGTTAAAATTTGGCCGCAAAGGTAGTGTTTGTCTGTTTAATATTTCAATACTATTTAAATATTGCTTTAAGGCTGGAGAAATAGCATTCGTTTGATTATTGTATTCTTTTTTGTTAGTCTGCGACTGGCGCTTCTTTTCTTCACCTTGCTGTTGGATTGCATTATCCAATTTCAATAATTCGTGTTTCAGGTTAAGCATCTTTTGAAGCGTTTCATTCTTGAAACCTTTATTCAACAAATCCTTTTCAATCTGCTTCATTTGGTTCAACGCATTCTGTCCACTACCACCCATTCCTTCTTTTTCTAAAGCCTTTTGCAATGCTTCACGCAAGCGTTGCTGTTCTTTGTAAATCTCTAATATTTCACCCGCATTGCCTTCACCGTCTTCTCCTCCTTCACCCTCTTTGTTTCCACTTTTAGAATTCTTACCTTTTCCTTCCTTACCAGGTTTTCCATCCTTACCCTCATTACCTTCTCCTTGTTTTTCACCTTTCTTCATACCCTCTTTCATCTTTTCACCCAATCCTTTCTGCTTCTCAATAATGTCAGGAAGTTGCATTCCCTGACCTTGACCCTGCTTAGGCTTCCCAGCACCGGAACCGGACATTTGCATCTGCATTTGCATGCTGTTTAAAATCTCACTCAGGAAATCGGCCAACTTATTGGATGAAGCGACGGCATATTGCTGGTGTGATACACCTTTTTGAATCTGGGCATCAGATAAGGTTTCCAAAGCCTTGTCAACATTGTAATGCACGTTACCAATTTCTGTAGTGATGTTCTCACCCAGTTTTGGATTCCTCAACGACATGGCAAACAAACTATCATCAACATGTTTGAATTGTTGTTTTAAATCCTGCTGTATTTTCAGGTTTTTATTAAATGAAAGCGAACCTTTTTTAAGTCCCTTAAAGTTCTTCATCAGGTCTTCCTGTGAGAAGGAATAAGCCAATAAATTATCCAGAATCTGACGCAGCATTTTCACGTCTTCTTCCAACTGTTCCATTTCTCCACCGGCCATACTTTCCATCATGGCACCGCTCATCTGTTTCATTTTTTGAGCAGCACTTTTTTGTTTAGGTTTGGCTTTGGCTTTCTGGTCTTTTTTTAATTCGTCAGATGCTTTCTTTAAATCCTCACCTATACTCTTTTCAGTTTGTTCGTCTTTGGGTAAGTCAATCGGTTTTTTTAATTGCTCGTTATCTTTTTCAAGTTGGTCCAATTCCTTTTGAATCTTCTCAAATTCCTTATTTATATCCTCCTGATTTTCGACAGAATTTTCTTTATCTTTATTAGACAAGGCTTCCTGTTTCTCAGAAAGCTTATCTAATTTTTCAGCCAACTGTTCAGCCTTTTTTTCTACATAATATTTCTTCGTAAGCTCAACTAGCTGCTCTAAATTTTTAGTCTGATTTTTTGAACTCTGTTTGAATTTATCAATCTTTTCAAACAGTTCTTCTTCTCTTAATTTTTCAGATAATTTCTGTAATTCATCCAATAACTTTTCATTCTTTTCGATTTCCTTTTCAGCCTTCTCAAGACGCTCTTTTAATTCTTCTTTGAACTCGTCTTTCTTATCGGTTTTAAACTTATCGAGGTTGTCTTCCATCTTTTTGGAAAACTCTTTCATCATTTGTTCCTGTTGTTTTTGGCGTTGGATAAAATCATTAACCTTTTGTTGGTCTTTAAATTCCAGGTTTGTTTTTTCTTTACCCAACTTTTGTAGTTTGTCAATTTCTGACAATTGCTTATCCTGGTTTTTAATTGACTTTTCTAAACTGTTGATGTTGTCATTTTGCTGCTGCAAATTCTGTTCTTCCTTTTCTTCGACAGTAGCTAACCTATCTGAGAAAACAGAAGATTTTGTAGATTTGAAACCATGCAGGGCATCATTATCAAAAACTTCAAAATAGTACTCATAGGAAACGCCTTCTTCTACGGGAAGCTGTCCGGGGAAAGAGAAAATGAACTGGTCAAAAACATCTTTTTTAACCGGCAAAGCCATCTTTTTGGCTTCATTAGTTTTGTTCTTCGGATAGAAAACAATCTGTAATTTTGATAATCCGTTATCATCAGAAACCTGTCCTACAATAACATTCTGGTTTAGTTTAAGGCTATCCGGTGCATTGTTCACCGCTATAGTTGGGAACTGGTCTTTGATAACAGAAATCTGATAATTCAGCTTTTCGTAGTGTTTCACTTTAGCATTTGAAGTCAAAATTTGATAATCCGTATTCTGAAAAATGCTTTTTGTAATCTGGAATGTATTCTCGTTAGAAGAAAATGGCGTAATTGTTTTTAAATCAGACCATTCGACAGATTTTGTTGCCAAAGTAGCCACTTTCCAAGTTACTTTAGTTCCTTCAGGTACAATTGCGTTTCCGGAGCCTTGTATGGTTTCTGATTTCTTATTCAAATAGGACGGAAAATTCAAAACCATTTCAAAATTGGCAATGGTTGGAACAGCTACAACAGCCAATTCAAAATCTTTGGTAGTAACCTGATTGGCTTCAATATGAAAACGTATGTTTTTAGACGGTCTTGTAAATTTATATTCAAAAAAACCCGGTTTTGTACTTTCCATAAAATAGCTTTCACCATCTATATAAATCATGGCATTTTCCGGAACTACTTTTCCTTGTGATTTTACCTGGAGTACAAAATCATTTCCTTGTTCAGTTTGCAAAGAAGGATTTATAATTTCGAAAGCAAACGGAGCCGGTGGTGAAAAGCGTTCGTTATAGCGCACTACTCTATTGAAGCTTTGGGTTATCATATCACTATTACCGGATATCATAAAAAAAGCAAAAAACAGGATTGGTATAATTGCCCACGGAAGAAATTTGATATTGCCTTTAAAGTTAATGGCATTACCAAAAGGAATCGGATTTAAGGTCTGTGCTTTCTGATCAATTGAAGCGAGTAATAATTCTGACTGATTGTTGTCATTTGACAATTGCAGGAAGTTTTTCAGTTTGTCATTAACTTCAGAAAAATGACTTCCTATGATTGCCGATGCCTCTTCATAATCAATTCCTTTCTGAAGTTTGAACAACTTGAAAATCGGGAACATTATAAACCGGAACAAAAGAAAAACTTCTACAGCTATGAATGCCCAAAACAAGATAGTCCTTCCCGTTGGTTTTAGCCAAAGAAAGTATTCGACAAAAAGCGTAAACAGCAAATACAGTAATCCTAACCCAATAAAGAAAATCAATCCTTTGAGTAGTTCATTTGCATAATACTTCTTGATAAATGCTTCTAATTTGTCGTAAATCAGTGTTTTATTATCCAAAATTGTCAATAGTTTCTTTATAACCGATAAAAATAGTAATTTATATTTATATGAAAGGTTAAAATTATGACGGCAGATGACAGATTGCAGACGGCGGATTTAAGATTTAAGATTGCAGATTTATACTGAGTTATTGTCTGAAAACTGCTTATTGTGAACTGATAACTTTTAACTAAAATCGTATCTTTGCACCAAAATTTACTCAAAATGTCTAGACCTATTCGCGTTCGTTTTGCGCCAAGTCCAACAGGACCTTTACACATTGGTGGCGTTAGAACAGCCCTTTTCAATTATCTGTTTGCTAAAAAACATGGTGGTGTTTTTTACCTTCGTGTAGAAGATACTGACCAAAACCGTTTTGTGCCGGGAGCCGAAGCTTATATTCTGGAAGCTTTGGAATGGCTTGGAATTGCTCCGGATGAAACTGTTGGAAAAAATGAAAAATTTGGACCCTATCGCCAAAGCGAAAGAAAACATTTGTATAAAGAATATGCTGACCAATTGGTACAATCTGGTTGGGCCTATTATGCGTTTGATACTGCTGAAGATTTGGACCAATTGCGCAAGAACGAAGAAGAACAGGGAAAAACATTTATTTACAATCACGGAAACCGTGAGCAATTGGATAATTCATTGACCAATTCTGCTGAAAAGACGGCGCAAAGAATTGCAAATGGTGAGGAATATGTTATCCGTTTCAAAACTCCGGTTAATGAGATTTTGCACTTGAACGATATGATTCGTGGTGAAGTAAAATTTGACACCAATCTATTAGATGATAAGGTTTTGTTCAAGGGTGACGGAATGCCAACCTATCACTTAGCAAATATAGTAGACGACCATTTGATGGAAACTTCACATGTAATTCGTGGGGAGGAATGGCTTCCATCACTACCATTACACGTTTTATTGTACAGAGCTTTTAATTGGGAAGCTCCGGAATTTGCCCACCTTCCCTTGATTCTAAAACCGGTTGGAAATGGCAAGCTTTCAAAAAGAGACGGTGATAAACTTGGTTTTCCGGTATTTCCTTTAGAATGGAAAGACCCTAGTTCCGGAGAAATTTCTTCAGGCTACAGAGAAAAAGGATTTCTTCCGGAAGCTGTAATCAATTTCCTGGCTCTATTAGGCTGGAGTTCCGGAACCGATCAGGAATTATTTACCCTTGATGAACTGATAACAGCTTTTGATTTGGAAAGAGTCCATAAAGCAGGCGCTAAGTTTGACCCTGATAAAAACAAATGGTTCAACCACCAGTATATCCAAAGAGCAGATAATAATGATTTAGCACAACAGCTTTCAAATGTATTGCTGGAAAAAGGCATCAATAAGCCTATTGAATTTTTAACAGAAGTTGTTCGTTTGGTAAAAGAGCGTGCTACTTTTGCTTCAGAACTTTGGGAAGTGTCTGAATTCTTTTTCCTGGCTCCGACTTCTTATGATGAAAAAGCAGCTAAAAACTGGAAACCGGAAACAGCTGAGTTGATGGAGAAGCTTATTAGTGTTTTAGAAAACACTTTGGATTTTTCGACTGAAAATGTTGAAAATACAGTCAAAACATGGATGACAGAAAATGAAATCGGAATGGGTAAAATTATGCAGCCTTTACGATTGAGCCTGGTTGGTTCTTTAAAAGGGCCTCACCTATTTGACATTATGAGCATGATTGGAAAAGAAGAAACGATTGCAAGAATTCGAAAAGCAGTTGACAGCTTGAAATAAATTAAAAGAGCCTTTCAGAAATGAGAGGCTTTTTTTGTACCTTAACCCAATTAACTTTAAACTTTGTATCATGGATCTAAACATTCCTTTGTATGTATTTTTATTCTTCGCCTTATTTATCTTCTTTTCGTCGTTCTTTACAGTAAAGCAACAGACTGCTGCCATAATAGAACGTTTTGGTAAATACCAAAGCATCCGTCATTCCGGATTACAATTAAAAATTCCGATAGTAGATAAAATTGCAGGTAAGATTAATTTGAAAATCCAGCAACTTGACGTTATCATTGAAACCAAAACGAAAGAAAACGTATTTGTAAAAATGAAAGTTTCTGTACAGTTTAAAGTAATTCAGGATAAAGTGTACGAAGCTTTTTATAAATTGGAATATCCACATGACCAGATTACATCCTATGTATTTGACGTAGTTCGAGCGGAGGTTCCTAAGTTAAAATTGGATGATGTTTTCGAAAGAAAAGACGATATCGCTATTGCCGTAAAACGCGAATTGAATGAGGCTATGACCACTTACGGTTATGATATTATCAATACGCTTATTACGGATATTGATCCGGATATTCAGGTAAAAAATGCCATGAACCGAATTAACGCAGCCGATAGAGAGAAATCTGCAGCAGAATATGAAGCAGAAGCAGGAAGAATCAGAATTGTTGCAAAAGCAAAAGCGGAAGCAGAAAGTAAAAGATTACAAGGACAGGGTATTGCTGACCAGAGACGTGAAATTGCCCGTGGTTTGGTAGAAAGTGTGGATGTATTGAACAAAGTAGGAATCAATTCACAGGAGGCTTCTGCCCTAATTGTTGTAACACAACATTATGATACTTTACAGGCCATTGGTGCAGATGCCAATTCTAATCTTATATTACTTCCTAATTCTCCTCAAGCCGGTAGTGACATGTTGAATAATATGGTAGCTTCCTTTACAGCTTCTAATCAGGTTGGTGAAGCTATGAAACGTGCCAAAGCATTTGACAAGACAGAAAAGAAATCAACTCCTAAACCACCTACACCACCTCATTTACCAGAAAGTGGCGATGTTGAAGGTTATGATTCAACCAAATAAAAAAAGAGGCTCATAGAGCCTCTTTTTTGTTTATAGACGAAAAATCTTTTTCGTCAGATAAGCTATCCCGACATTCTTGAGTGGTCCGGATAAACTTCCTATAATGCTTAATGCTATTCCCGGAACTGTTCCCAGGATATTTTTTGCAGTAAAACTGTCTTTGGTCTCATGAAAACTTTTGTTCATTTTTTCATAGGCCAAATCCTTCTCTACTTTCAAAATCTGAAGTTCCCTGTTTATTTCTTCATATGAAGAATAGCTCTTTACTTGCATAAGCTTTAATTTTAATATTTTTTGAAAAATAATCTTGAAAATGTTCTCAGAATCGGACCTTCCACAATTTTATCCTGGATATAATATACCAATATGGCAAGAACAAGATAAATTGCTCCGACAATTAAGAATCCATAAGCAAAATTATCCAGTCCATATCCAATTGCTAATGCCAATGCAATTGAAAAAAACAGGGTTACAATCACCAACATAACGCTCAAAAGAAATAATTTAAGCATTAAGGTGGTAGATTTCATTGCAATTTTGAAACCCCAAAGTTTATAGTAGGCAATATTAGCATCTAAAAATTCTTTGGCTCGGTCTTGCAGTTCGTCGGTGTTTTCTTTTATTTTTTCAAATGCCATAAAGCAGTTTTTTTATTTTTTACTAGCAGCTGTTGCTTGTGCTTTTAAATCAGCCAGTTTTTTTTCTAAAGCTGCAATTACATCTTCTTTGGTGTCTTGAGCATTGGCAACCAATTCATCAAAACCGGATTCCAAATCTACTTTTGCTCTTGAAAATTTACTTTTTACCTGATCTGATAATTGGTTGAATTTGTTTTGCAATTCATCTTTTTGGTGGTCAAATCCATCTTTGATTTTTTTTCTGGTCTTCTGACCTTTGTCTGGCGCAAATAAAATTCCTACTGCTGCACCAATTGCAGCTCCAGCTAATATTCCGATTACTGTGTTCGTTCTTGACATAACTTTTCTTTTTTTAGGTTAATAAACTAAAGTTACAGTAAATTTTAACATTTTGGTGTTAACAACCAGTTAAAGTATGCCAAAGTTTGTCAAAACCCTCATATACCTCATTAAATCGATTTTCAAAGAGCTATCTATATATTTACATTACTATTTTTAAAAAATGTCCTAAAATCAATTTATGGAAGTCAATTTTAATTATTAAAAATTATACTATTTCTATTTTTTATAGAAAATCTAAATAATAGAAAAGCCCCTGAATTCAGGAGCTTTTCATATATAAAATTTATAGTTTTTAATTTTGCGAAAGTAAATTCAGAACTTCTTCATTTTTTTCTGAATTTTTTAATTCGTCGAGTTGCGAAGAAAACTCCAAACGATTTGCTTCATCATTTTTTAAATTTTTGATGACTTCCAATCGAACATAAGGAGATTCGCTTTTAAGTGACATTGAATACAATTTATGTAATATTTCCGTTTCAACATCCGAAGTTTTTAGTGCTGAATATTTGAGAAGATAATTGGAAAATAACAAAGAGCTTTTGTTATTATTAATATTCTTCTTTAAAGTATTCTGCAACAAACTAAAATTAGCCACATTTGCCAACTCATCCCCTATTGCCTTTTCTACAGCGTTTCTTTCTTCCTGAGTGGCTACTTTGAAATATTTATTAATTTCTTTAAGGGAATTATTAATAATATTTTCTTCTTTTTTACCTTTTTCTTCCCAGGTATCTTTCAAAGAAACTGTTCTGTTGAAAACTAATCTTTTATCTGTAGAATCCTTATCTACAGTAAAATAACCCAATCTTTGGAACTGGAACTTATCTTCATTTTTAGCCTCTTTCAAACTTGGTTCCAAATAACCGGTAACGACCTGAAGCGAATTTGGGTTTACAAATTCCAGGAAATCCTTTCCTTTATGAGTATCCGGAGATTCATCTGTAAAAAGTCGGTCATACAGGCGCACTTCCGCTTCAATCGCATGGGCAATAGAAACCCAATGCAATGTACCTGATACTTTTCTTTGGCTTGCTTCTGTACCGCTACCACTTAAACTATCCGTATCATAGGTCACATGGATTTCTGTAATATTTCCATTAGCGTCTTTTACAACACTTTCACCTTTAATGATATAGGCATTTTTCAATCGTACTTCTTTTCCAAGCGTCAATCTAAAAAACTTGCCTGTAGCTTCTTCTAAAAAGTCTTCCCTTTCAATATACAATTCTCTTGAAAAAGGTACTTTTCTGAATCCTGCATTTTCATCTTCCTGATTATTTTCTGCATCCAGCCACTCTTCTTTTCCTTCCGGATAATTGGTAATAACCAGCTTTACAGGATCCAAAACTGCCATAACACGAGGTGCCGTTTTGTTTAAATCTTCACGTATGCAGAATTCCAAAACAGAAACATCAATCAAATTATCACGTTTGGCAATACCAATAGTGTGGGCAAAATTGCGGATAGAAGCCGGAGTATATCCTCTTCTTCTCAATCCGGAAACAGTTGACATTCTTGGGTCATCCCATCCGTTAACATGTTTATCTTCAACTAATTTTAATAGTTTTCTTTTACTTACAACCGTATGCGAAAGATTCCTTCTTGCAAATTCTCTTTGTTTTGGGCGAATGCTTTTGTTATCATAAATCTGATCCAGGAACCAGTCATATAATTCTCTGTGAGGCAAAAATTCAAGCGTACAGAAAGAATGCGAAATTTGTTCTAAATAATCGCTTTCACCATGTGCCCAGTCATACATTGGATAAATTTTCCAGGCATCACCTGTCCTGTGATGGTGTTTGTGTAATATGCGATACATAATAGGATCACGCATCAGCATATTTGTTGATTTCATATCTATTTTTGCTCTCAAAATATGTGTTCCTTCCGGAAATTCGCCATTTTTCATTCTTTCGAATAAATCAAGGTTTTCTTCTACAGAGCGATTACGGTAAGGACTATCCACTCCTGGAGTAGAAGGCGTCCCTTTTTGCTGAGCCATTTCTTCAGAAGTCTGGCTGTCTACATAAGCTTTTCCTTTCTTAATAAATTCAACAGCCCAATCGTATAATTGCTGGAAATAGTCAGAAGCATAACATTCGTGTTCCCATTGGTATCCCAACCATTGTACATCACGTTTGATTGCATCAACAAATTCCTGCTCTTCTTTGGCAGGGTTGGTGTCGTCAAAACGAAGATTAACAGGTGCTTGATAATCAATGCCTAATCCAAAATTTAAAGCAATCGAGCTTGCATGTCCGATATGCAAATAACCGTTGGGTTCAGGCGGGAAACGAAAACGTAATTTCTGTTGAGACAAGCCATTTTTAATATCTTCTTCAATGATTTGCTCAATAAAATTCAGTGATTTTTCTTCTGATGCCATATTCATAAATTAAGACCGCAAAGTTATTCATTTTGCCAAGAAAATGCTTAATTTTTATTCTTTAATACCTAATTTTGAACAACGAAATTATATAACGGAAATCTCCAATCAAAAAATACATCTTACCATGGGAATTATCAAGCTAAAAAACATCAGAACCTATTCATTTCATGGTTGTTTAGTCGAAGAAAGCAAAATCGGTTCTGATTATTCCGTAGACCTGGAAATCAAAACCGATATGCGTAAATCTATGGAAACAGATGAACTGGAAGATACTGTGGATTATGTTCACCTCAATAAAATAGTAAGGGAAGAAATGGCTGTTCGTTCCAAACTTTTAGAGCATGTAGCTCATAGAATTGTACAGCGTATATTTAGAGAAATAGCTTCTGTTTCCAGAATAATTGTTGCTGTTTCAAAAATAAATCCTCCAATTGGTGGTGATGTTGAAGCAGTTACCATTCAACTGGAGGAATATAGAAGCTAACTATTTTTTCATTTTATATTTTTTCTCTTTATAAAGGTCTGAAGCTGCAGTAACGTGAGCCAATGCGTCTTTAGCCAATTCTTCGTCTAATTTCACAGGCGTCAAAACCGTATCATTTTCAATTTTAAACTGCAATGCTTTTTTATTAGGTTGCATAATCACTACCTGATCCTCAACTCGGAAAGCATTGATATCGTGAAACTGCATGATGGATCTTCCTTTGGTTTCCGGCTTTAGGTCATGAATATTTCTTCCCGGCATTGGCGTCTGTACTTTCATTCCAAGCATACTTAATAACGTTGGCGGAATATCAATCTGACTGCTCAATTTATCATATTTCTCACCTTTTGGAACCTGAGGCCCTATAATCAAGGCAGGAATTCGGAACTTTTTAATAGGCACTAAATGCTTTCCGTAGGTTCTTGTATTATGGTCTGCAATTACAATAAAAACCGTATTCTTGAAATAGTCTTCTTTTTTGGCCAATTCAAAGAATTTACCAATAGAAAAATCAGCATATTTCATAGCGTTGTTGACCGTATTTTTATTCTTGTCAAACAATTGGATTCTTCCGTCAGGAAACTCAAAAGGTTCGTGGTTAGATGTTGAAAACATCAAAGAAAAGAAAGGTTTATCTTTTTGTGATTTGAAATATTCATTTGCTTTAGTAACCAAATCTTCATCAGAATAGCCCCAGGTACCTTTAAAAGCATATTTCTTTTTGTCTTTGTCAAAATCAGCCTCATCAATGATATTGTGAAAGCCATTTCCGTTAAAGAACGAGCCCATATTATCAAAATTTGCGCTTCCACCATAGATAAAACTTGTATCATATCCTTTGCTTTTTAATAGTTCTGCCAACGTAAAAAAGCCAGATTGTGAATTGCTTAATTTGACAACGCTTTCTGACGGAGAAGGTAAAAATCCGGTTACTACTGCTTCAATACCTCTGACACTTCGTGTACCGGTACAATACAAATTTGTAAATAATAAACCTTCTTTTGACAATTTATCTAAATTAGGCGTTAGTGGCTTCCCTCCTAAACATCCTACATATTCTGCTCCAAGACTTTCCTGAAGAAAAATAACCAGGTTATAAGGCTTTTCTCTTAATGAATCCGGGTTTTGATTGTGCAATAAAGGCAATTGAGGATCTGTAAAATCTTCCGGCAAGGCAGTCATGTATTTTTTCACTCTGGCATATGCTTCACTGCTTTCCATTTTGCCATACATTTTTGCGGCATTGTTTTCATTTTTTAAAGAATAGGCTGCAAAAGCTACGGTATAAAAAGAATTCAATCCGATGCAATTCGTCAACTGATCTGTTGAAAAAATAGCATTACTTGCGTTTATAGGACGTTTTGAAGTTAAACTGGAACGAGCTCCAAAAAACAATAAAAAGGCCACCAAAGGGAATAAAATCAGCTTTGTTTTGTAATTCTGGAATGACGGATAAAACAATTTTTTTCCTTTTTTGAAACCAAAATAAACTGCCACACTCAAAAACGCCACCGCAAACAGCATTGAAGGCAGGTAACTTTTTAATAGAGTTCCCATTACTTCCTTAGGATAAATCAAATAATCAAGGAAAAGTCTGTTTGGTCTGGTATCGTATTGGGCTATGAAATCAGGAGTAGAAAGTTCCATTAAAAGGAACAGAAATAAGAATAAAAGAAAATAGATATGGAAAAACTTCTTGATTTTTTGCAGAAAACGGTCTGGCAAAAGACAGATTAAAACCGCAGGAAGGAAAGAAATATAACATAAAATGATAAGGTCAAAACGCAATCCGATTGGAAAAATATACCAATAATTTTCCGTTTCGCTTATCCTATCTTTGTATAAGAAAAAAAGCAATATCCTGCTTAATGTCATAATTATCAATCCGATAGAAATAAAATTAAATAATGGCTTTAGAAAATGGAACTTTTTAAACATGGCTTTTTTGATTTTGTTTCAGCCAAAAGTAAAATTTATTATTATCAAATAGTTAAAATTAAAAATTAATATTTGCTAAAGATTTTCTTGCGTTACAGCAAATAATATGTAAATTTGCCATCCAAACAGTTATGGCGTCGTGGCCGAGTGGCTAGGCTGGGCTCTGCAAAAGCTCCTACAGCGGTTCGAATCCGCTCGATGCCTCCAAAAGAAAAAGAGATACTTTTCAGTATCTCTTTTTTTATTTTCCAGGTGTTACAATACCCTTATTTTTTTCTGTTTTCTATTTTTTCTAAAGCCGATTTGACAAGCTTCTGGTCACTCGGAAACCACCCTTGCAACATGATGGAGAATCCAAAAATTATTAAAAGTATGCTTGTGATTTTTTTGATTTTTAGAATATTGGAAGAAGTCATTTTACTTTTTAATCTTTTGGCCAGAAACATTTTGGCCAGGTCAACCATTAGATAAGTTCCGATAACCGATGCGAAAAAAACTATCAGTCTGGAAGTTTTCAAATCAAGCTGAGGTCCAAAAGTAATGATAATCAATAACCAGAATCCAAGTACTCCAACATTGATAAAATTGAGTAGAAATCCTTTTATAAAAAGGCTACCGTAATTTTTTTTAATAAGTTCAACTTCTGCTTCTTCTGAAATATTTTTACTTGCTTTGTTGAGTTTTAGGTATGAAATTATACCATAAGTAAGCATAATCAGCCCTCCAAAAATAAAAAGTGCCGGTTCATCTTTTAAACTGTTGATAAGTCGGTAACTGCTGAAATAAGCAATACAGATGAAAAGAACATCTGCTACTATGACTCCAAAATCGAAAACCAATGCAGCGCGAATGCCTTTGACTGCCGCGGTTTCAAGCAATATAAAAAAAACAGGCCCAATCATAAAACATAGGAATAAACCTAGAGGAATGCCTGTTAAGATGTCTTGAATCATTAAAAAAGGATTGTAATTTTTGAAAGTTTCTTGAGATCCATATTCAATCAGCAATTTATGCAAATTAAAAATAGTAACACAAAGATAATTTAAAAATTACAATCCTTGACTGTGTTTATCGCTGGGATTCTGTAATATTTCCTCCAGCAAACGTCTTTTTATTTATTTTTTTAGGACTTCCGTAAATCGTTATATCCCCTCCTGCCCTGGTTTTGGCATCAACCAATTCAGAAGCTCTTACATCTGCTTCTCCACCTGCATTTACAGCTACTGTGGTTTGTGAAGTTTCTAAATCTTTAGCATCAACAATACCACCTGAATTGATGACAATATCCTGACTGTTTGCATTTCCTTTTAACTTTACAATGCCGCCGGATGTCGCTTTTACATCTAATTTTTGAGCTTCAAGGCTGATTTTTATTTCAGCACCTTCTTTTGCATTGACATGAAAATCTATAGCTTTAAAAGTTTTTTCGCTTGAAACATAAGAGCCTTCACTGGCTTCAATAGTTTCAATTTCATTTTTGTAATAAAGAATTGCAGTGATGTCTTCTCCTTTCAAAAGCTTTTTCAATTTCATTCTTACTTTCAGCTCTCCGTTTTTGTTGACAATTTCTACATCTTCCCTACGGTCACCGGTAATTTCAATTTTGTTTTCATTGGACGGAACCAACTGTAATGAAATCCTGTCAAAAACTTTTACCTGATCAAAATCACCTAAATTTTTAGTGATTTTTTCCTGTGCAAAATTTAGCTGCGATAGCATTAGGAATGCTACAAAAATTATCTTTTTCATGTTTTTATAATTTGGTTAATATCTACTTATTCATTCTTTCTCAAAAATGTAAAATCCAATTGTTTTTTAACCAGATCGGCACTTTTTACTTTTACGTAGACTTCATCTCCCAATTGCAATATATTCTTTGAAATTTCTCCAACCAAAGCATATTGCTTTTCATCAAAGGTGTAATAATCATCGCGTATTTCACGAATTCTACACATACCTTCACATTTATTGGAAACAATTTCTACATAAATTCCCCATTCAGTGACTCCGGAAATTACGCCTAAAAACTCTTCATCCTGGTGATCCTGCATATACTTGACCTGCATGTATTTGATGCTGTCTCGTTCAGCATTGGTAGCCAAAACTTCCATGTTTGACGAGTGCTGGCATTTCTCTTCATAGGATTCTTCATCAACAGATTTTCCACCGTCAAGATAATGCTGCAACAAACGATGTGCCATTACGTCCGGATAACGTCTGATTGGTGAAGTAAAATGTGAATAATAATCAAATGCCAAACCATAATGCCCTATATTCTCTGTTGAATATTTTGCTTTGCTCATGGATCGGATTGTCAAAGTATCGACCATATTCTGCTCTTTTTTTCCGTTAACATCTTCAAGCAATTGATTAAGCGATTTGGAAATATCTTTTTTAGATTTAAAGTTGATACTGTATCCAAATTTTGAAATTACGGTTTGTAAACTAATCAGTTTATTTTCATCCGGCTCATCGTGAATTCGATAAACAAATGTTTTCTTAGGTCTTTGTTTTCCAATAAATTCGGCTACTTTCCTATTGGCTAAAAGCATAAATTCCTCAATAAGATGATTGGCATCTTTTGATACTTTGAAATACACTCCAACAGGTTCTGCCGCTTCGTTAAGATTGAATTTTACTTCTACTTTATCAAATGAAATGGCTCCATCACGCATTCTCTTTTTGCGTAATATTTTGGCCAGTTCGTCCATTTTAAGAGTGGCTTTTTGAATGGCTTCAGGAACAATATATTCACTTCCGGTTAAAGAAATCTCTGCAGGAATAGTATTTCCTTTGGTTTCAATAATATGCTGCGCTTCCTCGTAAGCAAAACGCTGGTCTGAATAAATAACGGTTCTTCCAAACCATTGTTTCACAATCTCAGCATTTTCTTTTAATTCAAATATGGCAGAAAAAGTATATTTTTCTTCATGTGGTCGTAGTGAACAGGCAAAATTTGACAATACTTCAGGAAGCATAGGCACTACCCTATCTACCAGATATACAGAAGTTGCCCTTTGATACGCTTCATTATCTAAAATTGTTCCTTCTTCCAAATAATAGGAAACATCTGCAATGTGAACACCTATTTCATAATTACCATTCTCTAATACCTGAAACGACAAGGCATCATCAAAATCTTTCGCATCCTTAGGGTCAATAGTAAATGTCAGTACGTCCCGCATATCACGTCGTCTGGCAATTTCACTTTCCTGAATGGAAGTATCCAGTTTCTGGGCATAGGCTTCCACATCAACGGGAAAATCATAAGGCAAGCCGTATTCTGCTAAAATAGCATGGATTTCTGTATTGTGTTCACCTGGTTTTCCAAGAACCTTGATAACGGCACCAAAAGGGCTGTCTGCTTTTTTTGGCCAGTCTTCAATATGAACCAGAACAACATCACCATTCTGCGCCTCTCCTATCTTTTCTTTAGGAATAAAAATATCAGTATACATTTTTGGATTGGCAGTAGAAACAAAGGCAAAGTTTTTTTGGATATCAATTACTCCAACAAAATCCGTTTTTTTCCTTTCAACAATTTCAATAACCTCTCCTTCAGGCTTTTTGCCTTTTCTCCTGTTGTAGAGATAAATCTTTACACGGTCTCCATCTAACGCTTTGTTCAGATTATTGGTAGGAATAAAAATATCATCTTCAAATTCTTCCGAAACAAAATAGGCTGTTTTTCTGCTTGTCATGTCGATTATACCTTCGTAATAATCCTGGCTGGTAGCTACCACCAGGTATTTACCCGGTTCAATCTCAACAATTTTTTTCTGTGAAGCTAAAAGCTTCAGGTCCTTGATAATTTCATTGCGGCTTTTCGTATCGTCTACTCCAAGCTTTGCTCCTATTTGCTTATAATTGAATGTTTTATTGGCATCTTGAGATAAAATCTTTAAAATTTTTGCTGTAAAATCTTTAGTTTTCTTTACAGGCTTTCGTGGTTTCTTACTCATATTTCTTTTCTAATAATGCTGAAAATTACGAAATTGTAGACAGTTTCTTCTCAAATGTTAATTTTTTTAAACAAAATATAACTTTTGCCTATCAGCTAACCAAATACATTTCTTGTTATCTTTATGAAAACCAAATTCAAATGGAAAATTTCATCACGCTCGCTATCTTCAATTACCCTCATGAAATCACTATTTTAAAACACAGGCTCGATTTAGAGGACATCCGATACTTTTTCGAAAATGAGACAATGATGAACATCGTACCTATGTATTCACAGGCATTGGGAGGAATCAAACTTAAGGTGCACCCGGAAGACGCAGAAGACGCAAAAGAAATTCTCGACGAATTTAACCGTAATCAAAATTTGAAAATCGTTTAAATATTCCGAAGTTGTCAACATTCATTAAAAACAAAAAAAGAAAAAGGAAATTTTAAATTTATTTTTTGATGGTTATTATAGCTTGTTGATAGTTGGAATAATTTAATTTTTTAAGTGTAGGATTTTAAGTTAGCATTTGTTATACCGACTTATTAACAACCCTATTTACTTTTAAAGAGTTCATTTTTAAGGTTTTTTAAGACATGTTAACATCCGTTGATAATCATTTTTTACTTAAAAATGTAAATAACTTTACTTGTTAATTACTGTTAACAAACTAATTTTTGATGCTGATAACTTTTCTAAAAATTAGCCAAACTAAATTTGCATTTTTAAAAGTGATTTTGGATTAGTGATTTTAATTGAACAAACAAGAAATAGTTCTAAAATTCTATCCGAAGTTATAAACAATCCATGTTAATTTATAATTAACTAAAAGTCAGTACATTGTAAATTCCTGTTAACATCGCAATAATTTAACATTTACATTACAATTTATATAATGATATCAGGCTTTTACAAAACTATAAAAACGTAACGTTTTGATAATCAAGTAAAGCAATTTCAACAGCATTTAGTTTGGTAAATGGAAACCGTTACGGTAAATTTGCAGTACACAACTAATTAATAGAACTTATGAAAATTTCAATAGGAAATGACCACGCCGGACCAGAATATAAAAAGGCAATTGTTGATATGCTAAAATCTAAAGGACATGAAGTTACCAATTATGGAACAGATACTACAGATAGTGTAGATTATCCTGATTTTGGACATCCGGTAGCTTTGGATGTTGAAAACGGCAAGGCAGATTTCGGAATTGTAATTTGTGGCAGCGGAAACGGAATTAATATGACTGTTAATAAGCATCAGGGAATTCGTAGTGCCTTATGCTGGACTAAAGAAATCGCCGCATTGGCAAGACAGCACAATAATGCGAATATTATTAGTATCCCGGCGAGATTTACAGCGATTCATCAAGCCGTAGAAATGGTAGAAACATTTTTAAATACCGATTTTGAAGGCGGAAGGCACCAAAATCGTGTGAATAAGATAGCCTGTAGCTAAAATATATTTTCAAAACAGAATTTAAAAGCATCTTTGAACCACAAGTTTTAAGATGCTTTTTTTAAATTGCTTCCTCTTAAATTATTATCAAGACTTTATATGACCAATTTAGAATTCATTTCAAAACAAGTTACTGCGCCGGTAAAAAATATAGAAAACACATTACAGCTTTTAAGCGAAGATTGCACCATACCGTTTATTTCAAGATACAGAAAAGACAAGACAGGCAATCTTGATGAGGTTATAATAGAACAGATTGCCAAATTGAACAAGGAATTTGAAACCATTGTTAAAAGAAAAGAAGCCATTCTTAAATCTATAGAAGAGCAAAATTCATTAACTCCGGAATTGGAAAAAAAAATCAGGCAAACTTTTGATTTAAACGATCTGGAGGATTTATACCTGCCTTTTAAGAAAAAGAAAAAAACAAGAGCCGATGTGGCCCGTGAAAAAGGATTGGAACCTTTGGCCAAGATTATTATGGCACAAAATAATGATGATATTGATTTTGTAGCTTCGAAATATATCAATGATAAGGTTGAAAATGAAGATGAAGCGCTTCAGGGGGCAAGAGATATTATAGCAGAATGGATTAATGAAAATATTTACATCAGGAAAAATCTTAGACGCATTTATCAGCGAAAATCAGCAATAGCAACCAAAGCAGTCAAGCTGAAATTTGAAAACGAATCGAGTCCGGAAGCAGAACAGATCAAACAAAAGGCTAAAAAATTCGAACAGTATTTTGATTGGTCAGAAAATTTGATGAAAGCACCTTCTCACCGCCTTTTGGCAATGCTACGTGCCGAAAATGAAGGATTTATAAAACTAAAAATTGAAATTGAAAACGAGGAAGCCATCGAAATGATGGAAGAGTCTATTATCAAAAATAAGAAAGAAACAGCTGTACATCTCAAGAAGGCTATTGAAGATAGTTACAAGCGATTGTTATCTCCGGCAATATCAAATGAAACGCTACAGGAAGCAAAAGCAAAAGCAGATATTACGGCAATCCAGGTTTTTGCCGGTAATTTAGGACAGTTGCTTTTGGCACCGCCTTTGGGAGAAAAAAGAATTTTGGCTATTGATCCGGGCTTTAGAAGCGGATGTAAAGTGGTTTGCCTTGATGAAAAAGGCGATTTGCTATATAACGAAACGATTTTTCCTCATGCGCCTCAAAATGAAACAGCTATCGCTATGAAAAAAATCCGTTCCATGGTAAATGCATATAAAATTGATGCCATTTCAATTGGAAACGGAACCGCTTCGCGCGAAACCGAATTTTTCATTAAAAAGATAGCCTTTGACAAGCCTATACAGGTATTTGTTGTTAGCGAAGCAGGAGCTTCTGTATATTCTGCCTCGAAAATTGCACGTGACGAATTTCCAAATTATGATGTGACGGTTCGTGGTGCAGTTTCAATTGGAAGAAGATTGTCTGATCCTTTGGCAGAGTTGGTAAAAATTGAACCAAAATCAATAGGAGTAGGGCAGTACCAGCACGATGTTGACCAATCTCAATTGAAAGAGGAATTGGATACGGTGGTCATGCGTTGCGTGAATTCCGTTGGTATCAATATTAACACGGCAAGTAAATCTTTATTGAGCTATGTTTCCGGAATAGGAGAAAAGATGGCTGAAAATATTGTAGCCTACCGTTCAGAAAATGGGGCATTTGAAGAAAGAAAACAATTAAAAAAAGTGCCAAGGCTGGGAGAAAAGGCCTACCAGCAAGCTGCAGCCTTCATTAGGATTTCAAACGCTAAAAACCCGTTAGACAATTCCGCCGTACATCCGGAAGCCTATGCTATAGTTGAAAAAATGGCAAAAGATTTGAAAATATCGCTAAATGAGCTGATTGCCAATAAGGAAAAGATTGGACAGATACCGTTAGAAAAATACGTTACTGAAGATGTGGGATTATTAGGTTTGAAAGATATAGTCAAAGAATTGGAAAAACCGGGTCTGGATCCAAGAAAAGCAGCCAAGGTTTTTGAATTCGACCCAAATGTAAAAACAATTGACAATCTGAGAACCGGAATGGTATTGCCGGGAATCGTAAATAACATTACTAATTTTGGTTGTTTTGTTGATATCGGAATCAAGGAAAGTGGCCTTGTTCATATTTCACAATTAAAAGAAGGTTATGTTTCTGACGTAAATGAAGTGGTTAAATTACACCAGCAGGTACAGGTGAAAGTAGTGGAAGTAGATGAAAGCCGTAAAAGGATTCAGCTCACCATGATTTTATAAAATTAGAACGTTTTTGCTATTTTGTTTATATTTGAAGGAATATACTTTGAAATTTAAAATAGTAACCAATATATAAGCCAAGATGATAAAATTAAATTTACAGCCTATTTTTAAGATGAAAGGAATTACCAAACCAGTAAAATATCTTATCGAAAGAGGCCATTCCGGAAGTTATGCCAATGCAGTAGTGAATGACAAACCGTTGTCAATTCCCTTTAAAAAATTAGAAAAATTCTGTATTGATTTTAATTGTACGCCAAACGACCTGTTTGATTTTGTTCCTGAAAAGAACCAAAAGCTTCCAGGTAATCATGCACTTTATACAATTTCGAAAGGCGATGCCATAGGAGAAATCCATAAAATATTAAACGAATTGCCAGTCTCTAAAATTCAGGAACTGTATGGTATACTCAAAAACACTGAATAATAAAAAAGCCCCGGGATTGACCTGGGGCTTTTTCATTATTCAGTAAATAGGGGTTTGTATTTGTGCCAATTATCTCCAATCATCCAGAGATTGATCAGAAAAAGTACTCCGGAAATACTAAGACCAGTAGTTGTAGGCATCAATACTGCATTATGCAATATGATTCCAACAGTTATTGGAAGAATTACGATTGCGCCTAAGGCTCTTGTTTTTGGAAAGATAAATAATAATCCACCAAGCAATTCAATACAAGCAATTAAAGGCATAAGCCAAACAATAGCTCCAAAAGCTTCATAAATTTTCATTTCCTCGGGTTTTATTTCAGGCATTGGCATATAATGAAAAAATTTATCCAGGCCGGCATTGATAAACATCAGCCCAAAAAGAACACAAAGAATGGTTTTGATTATTTTCATTTTTTTAATTTTAAGGTTATTTTTATAAGTCAAAATTAAAAAATTAAGCTTTTAAATTACATAATAATAAAAAATTAAGAAAATAAAATTAGTATATCTGAGATATAATCATAAAAATAAAAGCCTCAAGGATTTCATAATCCTTGAGGCTTCAATAAAACAGCTTTTAAAAAGCGGTCTTAAATTTTTGTATCTTCTTCTTTTTTAGATGCAGCCGGTTGATCATCTTTAGCAGCATTCTTGAATTCTTTTATACCCGAACCCAATCCTTTCATCAATTCTGGAATTTTTTTACCTCCAAAAAGTAATAAGATAATCGCAACGATTACAAGTATTTCGGTTAAACCTAATTTTCCCATGATTAAAAAAGTTTATGCTTTCGCAAGCATTTGTAAATATTTGCAAATGTAAAAAGAAAAATCATACCTCTTTCCTTATATAACAAATAATTATAAGTTAAAAAAGCCTTTTTTATTTGGAAAAGCTTCGGAATCAATACACTCACTAATTATTTTGAAAAGTGTAAAACCTATTTAACACCTTAGTAATAGCATAAAAACATTGGCAAGACATCCAAATTATTATATTTGTAAAATACAAAAATGAAATGTCAGGTAAGCGACTCAAAAGACAGATTTTAAAGAAAAAACTCTTCACAAAAAACCGGTTGGTTATTTTGAATGAAGAAACTTTTGAAGAAATTTTTTCCCTGAAACTCAATCTGATGAATGTATTTGTAGTGCTGACAGGTGGAGCTATTTTCCTGATTGCGATTACAACCTACATTATTGCATTTACACCACTTCGTGAATACATTCCGGGCTATGCATCTACCAAATTAAAAAGGGAAGCCACAGAATTGGCTTTGAAATCAGATTCCCTGGAGAAGGCCATCAAAATGAATAATGCCTATATTGAATCGATTAAAAAAGTACTTGCTGGCGATGTGGAAGTGGCCAAACTGAGCAAAGATTCTATTATGGCAGCGGAGCAGACAGCTGCTTCAGAAGTGAATTTCAAGCCGTCAAAACAGGATTCCATTTTAAGGGAAAAAGTAGCCCAGGAAGACAAATACAATCTTTTTGACAAGGCGCAGACCAAAGTAAACCTGGTATTATTTCCACCGGTTACCGGTCATATAACCGATAAATATGATCCAAAAAACAAACATTTTGCCGTTGATGTTGCTGTTCCGAAAAACACACCTATAAAATCAGTAGCAAACGGAACCGTAATTTTTGCCGATTGGACCCCGAGTACAGGCTATGTGATTATCATAAGGCATGGAGAAGGAATCATGTCGGTTTATAAACATGCAGCATCACTAACAAAAACACAAGGAGATGTTGTCAGAACAGGTGAAGTAATAGCCATGGCAGGTTCCACAGGTCAGGAATCTACAGGAGTTCATCTGCATTTTGAATTATGGAAAGATGGATTTGCCATTGATCCGACCAACTTTATAGAATTTGAATAAGGGGAAGTTTATTCCTCACTATTCCTAAAAAATAGAAAACTTTAAAATGTCAATAAAAGCTTTTTTTGCTAAAAAATTCGCCAAAAAAATTTATGACAAGACTCAAAAATGGGCCAGGAATCCTGTTGAAACTCAGGAACGGGTTTTTAAAAACCTGATTCAGCAGGCAAAAGATACCCAATTTGGTAAAGATCATAATTTTAGTGGCATACTTTCATATTCAGATTTTGCAAAAAATGTCCCGATACGTGATTATGAAGGTCTGAAAACTTATATCGAAAAGGTTAAAAAAGGAGAAGAGAATGTTTTGTGGAAAGGGAAGCCGATATACTTTGCAAAAACTTCCGGAACAACTTCCGGAGCCAAATATATCCCACTGACAAAAGAGTCTATGCCGTTTCATATCCAGGCGGCACGAAATGCAATCCTTCACTACATTCATGAAACCGGAAATGCTTCTTTTGTTTCCGGAAAGATGATTTTTTTACAGGGAAGTCCTGTTTTGGAAGAAAAAAACGGAATCAAGTTAGGACGTCTGTCAGGAATTGTAGCCCATTTTGTTCCTAAATACCTTCAAAAAAACCGAATGCCGAGTTGGGAAACCAATTGTATAGAAGATTGGGAAACCAAAGTAGATGCTATAGTTGAAGAAACGTTTGACAAGAATATGACGGTGATTTCTGGAATTCCGTCATGGGTACAGATGTATTTTGAAAAGTTGAAGCAGAAAGGAGAGAAGCCGGTTGGTGAAATTTTCAGGAATTTCAGTCTTTTTATCTATGGAGGCGTTAATTATGAGCCCTATCGCGCCAAGTTTGAAAACCTGATTGGAAGAAAAGTGGATAGCATTGAACTTTTTCCAGCCTCGGAAGGTTTTTTTGCCTATCAGGATTCCCAAAAGGAAAAAGGAATGTTACTGCTTTTAGATGCAGGGATTTTTTATGAGTTTGTAAAAGCAGACGAATTTTTTGCAGAAAATCCGAAAAGATATACCATTGGCGAAGTAGAAATGGGAATCAATTATGTGCTGATTATTTCTACAAATGCCGGACTTTGGGGCTATAACATAGGCGATACGGTACAATTCACGTCATTAAAACCTTATCGTGTTGTCGTTTCCGGTAGGATTAAGCATTATATATCCGCTTTTGGAGAGCATGTTATAGGAAAAGAAGTGGAAGAAGCACTCAGGGAAGCGATGCAAAATACGGCTGTACGCGTGAACGAATTTACCGTAGCACCACAGATTACGCCAAAAGACGGATTGCCTTATCATGAATGGTTTATTGAGTTTGAAAATGAGCCGGAAGATATTGCCACCTTTTCACTTCGGATAGACGATGCCATGAGAAAACAGAATGTGTATTATGACGACCTGATTACAGGTAACGTATTGCAAAAGCTGGTCGTAACTAAGGTTTCAAAAAATGGTTTTCAGGAATACATGAAATCCATAGGAAAACTGGGCGGACAGAATAAAATTCCGAGGTTGAGCAATGATAGAACTATTGCTGACAAGTTAAAATAGAAGGATGAAACGTACTACAATATTATTTTTATTTTTTGCAGCAAATGTTGCCGCCCAAACCAAAGGTGTTGTTAAGGACAGTCTGACCGGAAATGCTATTGCCTATGTAAGTATTTGGGTTGAGAATGAAAATATAGGTACTACTTCTGAAGAAAATGGCGAATACCAGATTGGTACCAATGACAAGAATAAAAACCTTATTTTTTCGGCATTAGGATATCAGAAAAAAACCGTTAAGGTTTCGGAATCACAGATAGTCCTGCTTTCACCTTCGACTTTTGAATTGGATGAGGTAACGATTAACAATAAAAAAGAAAAGAAACAGTTGGAAATAGGCAAGACCAAAAACACCATTGCCGAAGCTTTTGACAACGGACCAAGGATGGATGCCAAATTTTTCCCATATTATCCGGAATACAAAAAAACACGCTGGATTCAAAAGGCAATTATTTTAACTGACAGCAGGATTGATGATGCAACCATCAAGCTACATCTTTATGATGTTGATGAAAATGGATTTCCAGGTAACGAGTTGTTGTCTAAAGACTATATCGTTACAATCAAAAAAGGCGTGACTAAAAATGAAATTGACCTATCGGATTTTAATTTAGAAATGCCCAAAACCGGAATTTTTGTGGTTTTTGAAAAATTGCTGATTAAGAAAAACAGGGTAGAAAAAACGATTAAAGATTTCAATACCAATACAACAAAAATCCAGACTACTTATGCTCCGTTAGTGCTTTATAATGCAGTAGAAAGAGATTTTTTATATAGTTTTTCCGGTGGGAGATGGTTGAAAAGAACGAGAGAAGAAATGAACCCGTTTTCGGTTTCTAAAACAATATATGAGCCTTCCGTAACATTAATACTTACTAATTGATGAAAATTAAAGCGGCATTATTTTTCTTCTTATTCAGTTTTTCTCTCTTTTCACAGGTCAAAGGTGTTGTTAAGGACGAAAGAGGAAATCCTATCCCTTTTGTAAGCATTATGGTCCAAAACGAGGAAGGCGGAACTTCGTCTGAGGAGGATGGAAGTTTTTCTATTACGGTTGATGCTGCCAAAAACCTGATTTTTTCTGCAGTAGGATTCGAAACCAAAATTATTAGAGCAGCAGAAGCGAAAAATGTGGAGTTGCATAAAAAGGAAATCGAATTGAATGAAGTAGTTATTAGTTCTGCAAAAAAGCAAAAAGAAAAAGAAATTGGCAGTTTTGGCCGGGGAGGTATACGTTATTACAGCCAGCAAACAACGGCTAAGTATTTTCCTTATTCTGAAGAAGCAAAAAATTATCCCTTTTTAAAAGAAATTACCATATACACAAGCAGTAAGATTGACAACGCTAAAGTCAATCTGCGCCTTTTAAATGTAAAATCGGATGGGTCACCTGGAGAAGATATATTAGAAGACAATCACATTGTTGAGGTTAAAAAAGGCAGCAAGAATACGACGGTCAATATGGAGAAAAATAATATTGAAATCCCAAATAATGGGTTCTTTGTAGTTATTGAGCATTTAAGAATCAACGAAAATAAATTCAAAAAGAAAGGTCTGCAGTATAAGGACATAACCGGAAACAAAAAAAGGATGGATGTTGAAACCTATGAGCCGTTTTTTGGATTTTTGCCTTCAGAAGAAAATACCTGCTGGTATTTCAATGGAAAATGGACACAGAACGGATTACACAAAATGCAAAATCCTAAAAGCTATAGCAATTTGTTGATGAGAAAATACCATGACAAGTATTTAGAGATAGCAATGAGCATTACGCTTACCAACTAAAAAATAAAAAACCTACATTTGCAGGTTAGAAAATAAATAGAAATGAAAGAAACTAAAAATATATCACGATCAAGAGCCCAGGAGTCTTCTGCGGCTATTGAAAAGCTGTACATCACTATGCGCCATTTGTTTAATAGAGGATTCTATAAGCCAATGGGTGTTTCGGGTGATACATTAAGGGAAGCATTATTGCAATTAAGGCCGGAAATTTACGGAACGATTGCAGAAGAAAAAGTAGAATTAAGCGGACTTTTGTACGTAATCGAAAGGCTTCCAGTAGGAATTGAAGAATGCCGATTTATCAATCTCACATCAGATGAAGGCTATTCAAAATCACATTTCAAGGCGATTGTTCCTCCAAAAAGAAAGAGAAACTGCTACAGAATTGATAGCGAACAAATGAATGTTGAAATCACAAGAGGACGTTCTGATATTTACGATATCCTGACGCACCTTACCTTTATTTTTATCGAATCACATAAAATCAAGGATAGGGTTCTTTTGGATGAAAACACTAAGGAAATGACCCGAGATTGGGAAAAGCTGGAGCAGATTGTGGTTCAGAATAAAAAGCTTACCCTCATTGAAAAAGAAATAGCGATTTCGCATGCTTCTATTATTCTGGGACGTTCTTTTGAGGAGATACTGGACATTTATGAAGCTTTTGGAACGGAAGAAAAACCGGATCGTTTCCTTCATGTGATTTACTGGTTAGGAAAACTGGCTATTGAAGAGGTAATATTCAATAACAAGAGAACCATAACCTTCAGTCCTATACTCCGAGAGCGTTTAGGACACCATATCCACGGAGAAATTTGGGCGAATAATATCAAAGAAGTATTAAAGCAAAACGAATTGCTTGACAGACCGATTCATATTATCAGCGCGAATATGCATAGTGTTATGAATTCTATTTTTGCAACGCATACGCTTAAGACTAAATTTAAGGATAAGACTGACTTCTTTGTTTATGAAGAACTAAGTAAGCCGGGTGCTAATGACCTGCGAAATAAAGTAGAAGAATTTGCCTTGAAATATGGCATGATTTCGTTACCGGACACTTCAGGTACCAACATCGATGTGCAGATTTTTGATACGGCCAAAATAGATTGGGCAAAATCAGCATTCCCGAAAGCGAAAATAGGGGCGCACGCTCCGGTTATTATCGTCATGGATTATGCCTTTGGTGAACAGGCTTATGAAACTATTGATGAGCTTTTAAAGCCATATAAAGATGGCAAGAACAAATATTTCCTGAATGTAGAATCGGTTTCTATTATGGGGAAAGCCGGAATTTTGGAAGGCGGAAAAGGAGATATCATGATTCCGTCTGCCCATATCAACGAAGGAACAGGCGATAACTATCCTTTTGAAAACCAGCTAACGGCCGAAATGTTTGAAGGAAACGGAATTCCGGTATATGCAGGACCTATGGTTTCTGTATTGGGAACATCACTTCAAAACAAAGATTTGCTGAAGTTTTTCCACGAATCAACATGGGGTGTCATTGGCCTTGAAATGGAAGGAGCATACTATCAGAAAGCAATACAATCAGCTTCAAAAATCAGAAAAAGTATCAATCCAGACGTTCAGGTCAGATATGCTTATTATGCGTCAGATAACCCCCTAGAAACAGGAAGTACACTGGCTTCAGGTGGTTTAGGAACCACAGGAGTAAAACCAACCTATCTTATTACGATTAAAATACTAGAACAAATCTTTAACATAAAAACAAACTAACCATGAGTTCAAACTCACCAACCAATCCGGACAATCAAGAAATTGACTTGACTCAAGTTTCGAAGAAATTAGGGAATGTGTATCAAAACTTTCTTTTTTTGGTATTTAAGGGGCTTCTATTTTTAAAAAGAAATATAATTATCTTGGCTGTTCTCTTTATTGTAGGGGTTGGATTAGGATTTTATTTAGACAGAAATACAACTGTCTATAACCATGAAATAATTATTAAGCCAAACTTTGGTAGTACCGATTATGCATACGCCAAAGTAAATTTAATTAACTCAAAAATAAAAGAAGGAGACTTTGAATTTCTCAATCAAATTGGTATTAAAAAGTCGGCAAAGTTATCAAAAATTGAAATTGAGCCAATACCAGATATATACGAATTTGTTAATTCGAAAGAACAAAACCTTGAATTGGTGAGGCTTATGGCTGAAAGCAGTGATCTTAGCAAGATTATTAATGATGAAACAACAAGTAAAAACTATGCCAATCATAAAATCATATTAACAACCAATAAAGAAATTAGTCGTAGTGAGATTATAGAACCTGTGCTTGATTATTTAAATAAGAGTGAATTATACTCAAAAATTCAAAATACTATCATAGAAAATCTTCGATCAAAGATAGAATCAAATAAAATTACAATTAATCAAATTGATAATTTATTGGCAGATTTTTCGACGGCTTCAAAAGGAAATTCAAAAAGCGGTAATTTGGTTTATTATAATGAAAACACACAGTTAAATGATGTTTTAAAGACTAAAAATGAGCTTGTTATTGATCAAGGAAACAAAATGTTAGAGTTAGTTTTTTCTGATAAAATTGTAAAAGAAAGTAGCGAGGTTTTGAACATCAAAAATAATCAATCTCTTAATGGGAAAATGAAATTCATCATTCCGATTTTATTTTTATGTATTTTCTTTGGAATTTTATTAGTAAGAGGGTTCTATAAATCCCAAATGGAAAAAATGAAAGCTACTTTTTAACTTGAGGAAGTATGATTGTATTTTTTGGAAATAGTATAAAAGAAATATGAGATTTTTACATTAATAAAAATACGGATATACAGATAGACTGTATTAGCGATATGCCATAAAGGTGTTTTTAATATGTTTGATTAAATAATGACAAAAACATCTGAAAATAATTTATTTAAACTCTTTAAATTAATAAATATATATATATTTTTGCGCTTTAAAAAATATACAAATGAAAACAAAAATCATTATCGCTAGTTTATTTTTAGCATTATTTGCTTCATGTAAAAATGAAGAAAAGAAACCTGTTGTAGCTGAAGAACCAAAAGTAGAGACATTTGATGTTGCTATTGATTTAATTATTAAAGCAGATGATGAAATGATTTTGCTTTATAAGGATGGTACTAATCAATGGTTCGATGAAGATCATGCAGTTTGGTTAGGTGTAAAGGGAAGTGATTCTGTACAAACCGCTACATTCAATTTACCTGAGGGAGTTATTGGTACAGATTTAAGATTTGATATCGGGCGTAATGATTTTAAAGGTTTAGCACCGATAGAAATAAAGAAAATAACTATTTCATACAAAGGGAAAAAGTTTGTAATTGACCAGGATAAGGTAAATGATTATTTCGCAACTAACGAATTTATCGTTTATGATCCGGCTACAAAACAATATTCATTTAAGAAAAATGATAAGGGAGAATATGATCCTTACTTCCAATCGAAGGAGCCTTTGTTAGCTGAATTAATAAAGGTGGCTCAATAGCACATTATTTTTATTGTAAACATAAAAAAGGTTATTCGAGTGGATAGCCTTTTTATTTTTATGGGGATAAGGTTTTGAAAACGTTAAATTAAATCAAATGATGTTTAAATCCCAAAAAGTAAAAACTCTTTTTTCAAATTTTATATCATTATCTGTTTTACAGGGACTGAATTTAATTTTACCGTTATTAACTATTCCTTATTTATTAAAAGTTATTGGAGTAGAAAAATATGGAATTTTAGCTTTTATCAATGCAGTCGTATTATACTTTCAAATTGTAACGGAGTATGGCTTTAATTCGACTGCAACCCGAGATATTTCTGTATCTTCCTCCGACAAAAAAAAGGTAGGACAGCTCTTTAATGAGGTATTGTCAGCAAAGTTATTCCTTCTCGGAATAGGAATTATTGTTTTGAGTATACTTGTTTTTTCCTTTCCATTCTTACGAAAATATTTTGATTTATATTTTTATAGTTATGGTGTAGTTGTTGGCATGGCCATTTCTCCAATTTGGTTATTCCAGGGTTTACAACAAATGAAATACATAACTTATATTAATGTAGTATTTAAAACCCTTTTTACTTTAGCAATTTTTGTTTTTGTAAAAAATGAAAATCAATATTGGTTAGTGCCGGTATTTACTTCTTGCGGGTTTATTTTTTCAGGTATTTTGTCTTTAATAATTGTAGCAAAAAAATTCCGGATACGATTTATATTTCAAAGCTTCGACAAAATTGTCAATCAATTAAAAAATGGGAAGCATATTTTTCTGTCGGAACTGCAAATGACATTGCTGTCTAATACAAACCTTTTAATTATCGGGTTTATTGCTGGAAATAGTTCTGTTGGTTATTATTCGTCAATTGAAAAGGTTATCAGAGCTATTAGCAATCTAAATGCACCCGTTATCAATGCACTATATCCTTTTATCTCTAAGGAAATGGTCAATGATAAAATAAATGCAGTGAAAATAATTAACAAAGTAGTTAATATAGGTGGTAGCGTTATTTTCTTTTTTATTTTCTTGTGTTTTATTTTTTCAGATTATATTATTAATCTGATTTACGCAGATAACTTTAATGAAGATGCTGTTTTAATTTTTAGAATAATGATTTTATTTCCTTTATTATCCTTTTTGGATCAGGTTTTTGGAAAACTGGTTTTGTTAAATAATGGAAAAGATAAAGAATTTCTTAAAGTATTTTTTTATTCTGGCTGTATTAGCTTATTATTGACTTGTATTTTGACGTTTTATTTTGACTTTATAGGTACAGCTATAGCTTCAACATTTGCACAAATTTTAGTTGCTTCCGGAATGTTTTATTATTCTATGAAGATTATTAGGGCGAAATAATTATGGAATTAAAATTAAGTATTATAATCCCTGTATACAATGGGGAAAAACATATTGAAGAATGTATAGAGTCACTTACCAAGCAAACTCTCTCTGATTGTGAGTTTATTTTTGTAAATGACGGTTCTAATGATAAAAGCGTTGAATTAATTCAAAAACATCTGATAGAAGATCCAAGAATTATTCTTATAAATCAAAAAAACAGTGGTGTTAGCGTTGCCAGAAATACAGGGATAGAGTCAGCAAAAGGAGAATATATCGGTTTTATTGATTCGGATGATTTCGTTACTAATGATATGTTTGAAGTTTTATATAAAGAAGCAGTAAAGAAAAATGCAGATGTTGTTGTTTCGGATTATTATTTAGGCAGAGACGGTAAATATGTAAAGAAAAAAACAGTATTTGAGTATGGTTTCTTGTATGATAATGAATCAATCAATAAAAAGATTATTCCAAGTCTGATTACAAATGAGGATATAGTATTGCCTGCGGTTTGGAATAAGATTTATCGAAGAAAATTTCTACAAGACAACAATTTCTTTTTTTTGAAGAAATTTTCCCTTGAGGAAGACATTTTATTTAATATTCAGGTAATTAGTCATGCAAAGACACTTTTTTTTATAGATTATTGTGGTTATTTTTACAGAGAAACTGTTGGTAGTGCCTCAAGAAAAATAGCTGAAAACTCTTTTTTTGATAGAATAATAGAAAACTATAATATTGATATTAAGAGTCTTACAAATATTACAATTCCGTATGAAGAAGTAAAGAAATTTCAAGCCGTAAAACTTGTAAATCTCTCTTTATACTATTTGTTTAAAGGTGCAATTGACGATCAAATTACCAATAAGGAGAGAAATCTGCTGTATAAAAGAATTATTTTAAATAACGATGTGGTTTTTTCGTCAAAAAAATATAAACAGGAACTTTTAAAAAATAAGGGTTTATTAGAAATCGTAATGATGTTTATAATAAGAAATAAATTAATTACCACAGCTCATATTTTAGGTTTCCTGTTAAATAAAATATACACCCCTAAACTTTCTGAAATATTCAGATCTTTAAATCAAAAAGTAAATGTTTTCATTAAATAAACCTTACCATCTTCTTTTTTTTCTCGGCCTATTTTTTTTCCCATTTAACTCTTTTGAAGGGATTAAAGCACTAGGAGAATTTAAAAATGAATCCGGAGCTTACTTTTTTCTGTTAGGTTTTATCTTACTTTTTTTTCAAAAAAAAATATCATTACCCTTATATAATTCTGTTTTTAAAATAATTCTGGTTTTTTTAGGCTGGTGTTTTCTTTCAACATTACTAAATTTTACAAATGTTGAAAACAGTTATTTTAAGCACACAACAGGAATTAATAGATTTATACGCCAATATATCTCCTTACTGTTATCAGGTATCGTTTTTTTCCTTTTTTACTATAATGTGTTAATAAAAATGGAAATAAAAGAAATACTTTATAAAATAAGAACTGTTTTTTTATACTCCTTATTTACCGCTTCAATAGTTGGTTTTTTTGAAGTACTAGCAGGCTATTATGGGATTTCATTAGCACGTTATGCTTTTTATGTGTTGGATTATTTTCCTTTTTTTGAAAAAAGACTTATTGGAGACAGAATTTCCTCAATTGCTGATGAGCCTCCTTTTTTTGCAGTTTATTTAATAACCATATCAGGTTGGATGTTCAGTTATATGTTAACCAATAAAGGTATATTGAAATACCTTCCTACAATACTTATACTCGTTCTTACTTTCTATTCCGGTTCAAGGACAGCATTGATTGTAATATTTATACAGGTTATTATTTTCTTTCTGACAACTGTATCAAAAGAAAAAATAATTAAGAATACAATCAGAGCTACTGTTGTCTTTTCGTTTTTAACAGTATGTATTTTTATCTTTAATGGAGATAAGATAATTAATGCTTTTGAAGAAAAGATAGACTCGCTTGATTTTAGAAGTAACCTGACAAAAAATATCTCAAATCAATCCCGTTTTGGGATGCAATATGCAGCGCTCCAGGTTTTCTTAGAACATCCTATTATTGGAGTAGGTTATGGACAGCAGACATATTATAGTCGCTTTCACTATCCAGCCTGGGCAGTAAAGAACAATTATGAATTTAAAGAAGCTTATAAAAACCCTGCTGTCAAAGCTTTTCCACCCAGCTACAATATGTATACCAGGATTTTGTCGGAATTAGGATTGGTTGGCATTTCAATTTTTATATTCTTGATTTATTTCAGTATCAAAAAAATCAAATTTCTTATAAAAAATAAGAGCGGTGAAAAACAAGTACTGGCAATAATTCTATTGGTCGGATTATCGGGTCTGTTTATAAATTTACTTCAAATAGATACTTTCAGATTGTATGGACTTTGGTTATATTTGGCAATCTTAACAGTCTTGACAAATAAGCAGGAAAATGCGTATGAATAAAGTTGCACTATTAATTCCTCATTATAATAATTTTAGGGGTTTAGTGACTTCCATAAACTCAATTGATTCTTCGGAATTTATAGATATTGTAATTGTAGATGATGGAAGTACTAGAGAAAAAATAGATGAAGATGTTTTAATCAAAGCATTTAAAGCAAACGGAACAATAAAATTTCTCTATTTGCAAGAGAATAAAGGCATTGAACACGCATTAAATCACGGTTTAGATTATATTCTGAACAATAATTATCAATTTACTGCCAGGTTGGATGTTGGTGATGTTTGTGTGGGGAAAAGATTTCAGATACAACATAAATTCTTAGAAGATAACAAGAACATAAAATTTATAGGAGCAAATGCAAATGCTTTTGATATGGAAGGTAATTTTTTATTCAGATATAATTTTCCATTAAAACATTCCGAGATAAAAAAACGCATATATTTGAATGCTGTATTTGTTCATCCAACATTTATGTTTGATAATGAAATTATAAAAACGGTAGGATATTATCCCACAAATTATAAATCGGCTGAAGATTTTGCATTTGCAATGAAAGTAGTCAAACACTTTATTACAGAAAATCTGGAAGAATGTTTGGTAAATGTCGAAATTAATCCGAATGGTATTTCATTATCTAAGAGAAATCAACAAATTCGAAGCAGATTAAAAGTAATAAAAGATAATTTTTATTTTGGTTACTATCCAATATACGGGCTTTTTAGGAATATCATTATTTGTATTACCCCCAACAAATGGATTGCAGCATTGAAAAAAATAAAAAAACGAAATGATAGACTTCATTAAAAAAAGTATACAAAAGGAAAAATTTGAACCTAAATTTTTAGGCTTTTGTATAAACAATAACTATTTAATAAGAAAGGAATTAAATAGTCAGATAAAAAAAAATGCTCTGAATGCTAAAGGAATATTATTAGATTTTGGATGCGGAACTAAACCATATAAAAAATATTTTACTAATGTTTCAAGATACATAGGAATTGATTTAAAAATTGACGGTTGGGAGCATCGCCAGAATACGGTCGACTTTTTTTATGATGGAAAAACAATACCTTTCGAAGACAATTATTTCGACACCATGCTTTGTACGGAGGTTTTAGAGCATGTTTTTAATATAGAAGAATTACTGTCAGAGTTTCAAAGAGTTCTAAAACCTAATGGAACAGCTTTAATTACAACACCTTTTATGTGGGAAGAGCATGAAATGCCACATGATTTTGGTCGTTATACAACACCGGCATTGGTATATTTATATGAAAAATATGGGTTTGAAATAGTTTCCCATCATAAAACAGGAAATAACCTAAAAGTTATAGCACAGTTTAGTATTAACTATGTAAAAACATTATTGCCAGCAAATAAAATTTTAAAACAAATATTGCTAATTCCTTTCATAATTTACTTCAATATTGTAGGTTCAGTTTTTGGATTCTTACTTCCCGGAGACAAAAGTGTTTATTTTAATAATGTTTTTGTTATCAGGAAGAAGTGATTTTTGGGAAATGAATAAAATTTATAACTAGAGATGAAGAAGATTATTGAAAATAGCTATGATTATTTGTTTATAGGCATGCTGCTGCTTTTGCCTTTTTCATTAGCTTTTCCAAGTATTGTTCTAGGATTACTTGTTTTTTCTTTTATCCTCGATATAAAAAAAGTTAATTTGGATAGAATAAAAACAGTTCCTTTTTATATTCTATATTCTTTATTCCTTTTTATTTTTATTAAGGCCCTTATAAATAATAGTTTAATAATAGATCAGAAGCTACTTAGCAGGTATCTGTTTGTTTTGGTAATTCCCATACTTTTTTTAAAAATTAAGGATATAGAGAAAATAAAAACTGCTCTTATAGTTAGCATACAGTTGATGATAGCAGTATCAATTTTCAAAATAACGAAGCACTATATAATTTTTAATAATTTCCCTCTCGGAGATGGGCTACTTGTAAATGAACTCCTAGTTCTGGAAAGGCCTTATGCTGGTTGTATGTCCTTAATGGGATTAATACTTTCATTAGAAAAAATAAGAGATAACGATAAGAATAAAGGTCTGTTTATATTTTTTAGTATAATGTCGATTTTTTTTATAGTTCTAATAGCAGCAAGAAACTCTTTTATAACTCTGTTGTTTTTATTCTTTCTGTATATATTTTTCTATTTAAAAATTTCAAAACGTTATAAGTTCACATTTATAGGTTTTTGGCTTTTAATAATAGTAACAATTATATCTCTAAACAAAAACATTTTAGAGCGATTTCATATAAATAAAGACATAGAAGGAACACTTTCAAAAATTGCTATCTTCGAACCTAGATATGTAATTTGGCCATGTGCCTATGATTTAACTAAAAAGGAAGAATTTAATTATATAGTGGGATATAAAAGTGAAACTGAAATTAGTGCCGGATTGATTAATTGCTATTCTCAAAAAATAAGTAATGAATCAAGAAGGGGTTGGTTTTTAGAAAGAAGATTTAATACGCACAATCAATTTTTAGCTTTTTTCCTTAGCTCAGGAATAATTGGTTTTTTAGCTTTAGTGTCATTTTACTTTTTTTCTTTATACTTATACAGATATAACTTTTTTGCTGTAGCGATATTAATAAGTTTCTTATTTTTCTTTCTCTTTGAAAATGTTCTTTCCAGACAATTTGGATGTTACATCTTTGCTATCTTTACCTCTCTTTTTTTATTAAAAAACAAAATAAATGAAAAGGAATAAAATAGTTCATATATTACATTCAGTTGGAGGAGTTGATGTTTCTTTACGTCTTATTCTGTCTAATATTAATAATATAGAATTTGAAAATGTAATTATCCATGGACAAAAAGATACTGAAGATGTATTTCTTGATAAAAACAATCAAAAATTAAAGAGTTATAGAATACCTATCAATAGAGACATATCTTTTAAAAACGATTTAAAATCAATTATTCAAGCCTATAAGATAATAAAAAAGGAAAAGCCAGATCTCATACATTCCCATAGCGCAAAAGGAGGTATAGTTGGTCGAATGGTTGGTCGAATGCTGGGTATTAAAGTATTACATACACCTCAGGCTTATTCTTATTTAAGTACAGAAAACTTCTTAAAAAGAAAAGTTTACATCACTATCGAAAAATTATTTGCAAATGGTAATTCTATATTATTGGCATCTTCGAATTCTGAAAAAAACAGAGCTATCAAAGAGGTTGGATATGTAGAAAAAAAAACAATTTTATTTAATAATTCTATTCTACCAATAGATCAGTTATCAGAACTTACAATTGAAAAAAATTGGCCAGATGATTATATATGTACAGTTGGAAGACCTTCATTTCAAAAAAATATAGAATTGATGATTCAGGTTCTTTTTGAGATTAAGAAACACCAAAAGAACATCCATTTGGTTTTAATGGGAGTAGGGTACCATTCACCACAATTAGATTCTATAAATGATTTAATAAGTAAGCTGGATTTAAAATCTAACATTACCTTATTAAACTGGACAAACCGACAAGATATTTTTAGAATAATAAATGATTCTAAATTATATATTTCTACAGCACGTTATGAAGGCTTGCCTTATTCTATAATTGAAAGTTTAGCACTATGCAAACCCTGTGTAGTTAGTGATTGTGATGGAAACAGAGATTTAATCATAAACGATTTTAATGGTTTTGTAATTAAAGACAGTCATCCGGAAAGTTTTTCCACAAAAATTATTGAAATTTTAAATAATGAGGAACTTTATTTAAAATTTTCTCAAAATGCTAAAAAATATTTTACTGAAAATTTCAATATTATTGATAATATAAAAAAATTAGAAAATATCTATAAATCAAATATATAATTGTTTTTCAGGTGAAAAAATCGTCAAAATAAACTTACTTTTCATGCCTTTGTTTTTTATTGTATAAATTATTTTTTTTTAAATATTAACGATTATAGTTTTTTGTTGTAAATGATAATCCTATTTTTGGGAACATTTATTTTTGTGGCTAAATCAAATAGTTTTTCCATGAAAATTTCACAATTAAAAGATTAATCTGGCATGAAAAGAATATTAATAACCGGAGCGGCAGGGTTCTTAGGATCCCATTTGTGTGATCGTTTCTTAAAAGAAGGTTATTTTGTAATTGGAATGGACAATCTTATTACGGGTGATTTAAAGAATATTGAACATTTATTCAAACTTGAAAATTTCGAATTTTACCACCACGATATAACCAAGTTTGTTCATATACCGGGCAGATTAGATTATATATTACATTTTGCATCGCCAGCCAGCCCAATAGACTATCTCAAAATCCCTATACAGACACTAAAAGTAGGGTCGTTGGGAACTCACAATCTTCTGGGATTGGCGAGAGTAAAAAAATCAAGAATATTAATAGCTTCTACATCGGAGGTGTATGGAGATCCATTAATTCATCCGCAAACCGAAGAATATTATGGAAACGTAAATACTATAGGACCGAGAGGAGTTTATGATGAAGCGAAACGTTTTCAGGAATCCATAACCATGGCCTACCACACTTTTCATGGCGTTGAAACCAGAATTGTTAGGATTTTCAATACCTATGGGCCAAGAATGCGATTAAATGACGGAAGGGTAATTCCCGCTTTTATAGGTCAGGCGCTTAGAGGCGAGGATTTGACTATATTTGGTGACGGAATGCAGACGAGATCTTTTTGTTATGTTGACGACCAGGTAGAAGGAATTTTCAGATTATTACATTCAGATTACATATATCCTGTAAATATTGGTAATCCGGATGAAATAACCATTAAGGATTTTGCGGAAGAAATTATCAATTTAACAGGAACAAATCAAAAAGTAGTATATCGTCCTTTACCGATAAATGATCCGTTGCAAAGACAGCCGGATATTACAAAAGCAAAAGAACTTTTGGGTTGGGAGCCTAAAGTATCGAGATCAGAAGGAATGAGAATAACTTATGAATATTTTAAATCTTTATCATCGGAAGAATTGTTGAAAGAAGAGCATAAAGATTTTTCAAAATATATTTTTTAAGTGCGCAAAAAAACGGGAAGATATTCTGGCTATATAAGGCCATTTTCATATGTGCTGGATTTGATTATCATCAATATTCTGGCCAATTTTCTATTGCCGGAAACACTAAACCTGTTAGGATATCATTTTTTCATTTCTGTTTCCTGGCTAATCATTGCCTGGAATATCGGTTTCTATGAAGTCTACCGTTATACCAAAGTTATTGAGATTTTCAGCAATATCTTAAAGCAATATTTATTCTTCCTGCTTATCAATTTTGCATTTATCGGATTTTACCTCAAATTTTCCGAACCTTCAAAAATGATCGAATTCGTTTCGTTTTCACTTATTCTAGTCAGCCTTGCCAAGTTTTTTATCTATTTTTCATTACGAAGATTCAGAGTTGTTTTTGGAGGGAATTTTAGAAGAGTAGTTATTGTTGGAAATGGAAAAAGCACCATCCAATTAGGAGATTTTTTTAATGAAAATCCGGATTATGGATATAAACTGGAAAAGGTATTTACCTTGACTCCAAATAAAAAAGAACAGATAGACGAATGTTTTGAGTTTGTTATGGAGAACAAAATTGATGAAATCTATTGTTCTCTGTCGGATTTATCAAATGCCGATTTAAACAGGTTTATTGATTTTACAGATAATAATCTGAAAATACTGAAGTTCCTTCCTGATAATAAAGAGATTCTGGCCAGAAACCTAATCTTTGATTATTATGACTATATTCCAATTATTTCATTAAGAAATATACCTTTGGACGAAGTAGCCAATAAAATAATAAAACGAATATTTGATATCGTTTTTTCTTTATTAATTATTGTGGGGATTCTTTCCTGGTTAATTCCAATACTGGCGCTCCTTATCAGGCTCGAATCCAAAGGAAGCGTTTTCTTCAAACAGAAAAGGAACGGATTGAATTATAAAGAATTCTATTGCTATAAATTCCGTTCCATGCGACTGAATGAAATAGCAGATTTATATCAGGTTTCCAAAAATGACCCTAGAATTACAAGAGTCGGTAAATTCATAAGAAAAACCAGTATTGACGAATTACCTCAATTCTTCAATGTTTTATTAGGTGATATGTCTGTCGTAGGACCAAGACCACATATGGTGAGCCATACAGAAATGTATGCCAGAAGGATTGATAAGTTTATGGTACGCCATTTTATCAAGCCGGGCATTACAGGTTTGGCACAGACTAAGGGTTTCAGAGGTGAGGTCGAAAGCGATAAAGACATAATCTATCGCGTAAAATTTGATATTTTTTATCTTGAAAACTGGTCATTGTTATTGGACATCAAAATCATTTTCCTCACAGTAATCAATGCTATCAAAGGAGAAGAAAAAGCCTATTAGCAATGAAAGGGCATCTGGTTTCCATTATTACACCCTCTTTCAATTCCGAAAAATTTATTTCTGACACGATACAATCGGTTAAAAACCAAACCTATCAGGATTGGGAAATGATTATTGTCGACGACGGATCAACAGACGGCACTATTTCCATAATAAAAGAATTCCTTACCGATAGCCGGATTCAATTATATCAATTAGGACAAAACTCAGGAACCGGAGTTGCCAGAAATAAGGCAATTACTTTAGCAAAGGGCAGGTATATTTCTTTTTTGGATTCTGACGACCTGTGGAAACCGGAAAAGCTTCAAAAGCAAGTTGAATTTATGACCTCAAAAAACCAGCCTTTTACCTTTTCGTATTACGAATGTATTGATGAAAGCGGAAAAGCATTGGGAAAAATTATCCAGGCACCACAAAAACTAACCTACCGTCAACTTTTCTGGAGCAATTGGGTGGGAAACCTGACAGGAATTTATGATGTGGATTTTTTTGGGAAAATAGCTGTTTCTTCAGTGCGGAAACGACAGGACTGGATGATGTGGCTCACCATACTCAAAAAAATAAAAACGGCAGAACCTATTCCGGAAAGCCTGGCGATTTACAGGATTCGTGAAAATTCCATTTCTGCATCCAAAACAGAGCTTTTAAGGCACAATTACAAAGTTTACAGGGATTTTCATCACAAGAGTATTATTGGGTCGGTAATCTGCATGATTGGATTTTTATTTACCCATTTTTTCATCAAACCAAAGTATGTGAAAAAATCAAGACCTGAGTAATGACTGGAATTGTTTAAGCTTACCGCGGTTAATTCGGGCTAAAGAAGATTTTCGGAGGAATGTGAATTTTAAGTTCGGTTCTAGGTACAAGGAAATGGCATCTTCAATTTTAGCAATCTGTTCTAATGTCAGGTCAGCTTCACTTACATATTCAATTTCAAAAGAATCGTTTTTGGTCTGCCTTATTATAAATTCTTTTACATTTCCATCGTCTTCGATTATACTTTTTGTAACATAATAAAAAGTCAATCCCGGTGATTTTTTACCGCTTGGCAGCACAGCAACATCATTCGTTCTTCCGATCAATTGCTTAAGAATGGGTTTTTTGAACGTGCTTTTTTCATCGAGTATTCCAATATCACCAATATCGTATCGTATAAAAGGATGTGCTTTGTTATATAGTGAAGTAATTACAATCCGTCCCTGTGTGCCGTGGGGAACCGGTTGTCCGTCATCATCCAAAATCTCGACAAATAAGGTTTCCGCATTCACCTGCCATTCCCCTTTTTGATTTTCAAAAGCAATCAGGTCCAGTTCTGAAGCACCGTATTCATTAACAACAGGCACTCCAAACTGTTTTTCCATTAGCATCTTATCTTGTTCAAAAAGCATTTCCGAAGTCACAATGCAGACTTTGAGCGTAGGACAGATATCTTTTAGTATTATACCTTTTTGTTCCAGATATTTTGCAAATAGCACAACAGAACTCGTATACCCGTTGATATAATCAAACTTTTTGCGTTTAAAATGACCTAAGAATTTTTCCAGAACTGGATCAGACAAATCAAAAATTGGGAAACGGAACCTATGGCTCAGAAAGTCTTTGAGACGTTCTTTTTTGTTTCCAATAAAATCCAATGGAATACCATAGAATCGTGCCTGATAGGAGCTGTTAAAATCAATTCCATACCACCCAAATCGGTACATATTTGATGCCCAGGTCATAGCATGCGAATAATTATCTTTCGCAAAAATAAATGGGTCGCCACTGGAACCGGAAGTCTTGTTTACAAATACATTTTTAGCAGTTAAACCTTGGGAAAGTCTCAAATCTAAAGGCTGTTGCAGTTCCTTTTTGGTAAGAACAGGCAAAGCGTTCCAATCTTCAGAAGTCTTTCCGAAGGCCAATTGGCGATAAAAAGAATTGTTTTTCAGGTGGTAATCAACAATCTGCTTTCTTTTCCCAAGAATATAATTCTCATAACTCGCTTCAGGAATTTCAAGGATATTGTCAAATTCCAATCGGGCTTCATCTATGGGAAAGCCGCTAATTTTTAAGGAAAAGTCAAAAAGTTTAAACACAGCCTGAAAGTTGATAGTTTTTAGTAAATTAATTATTTTTTATCTTCAAAAGCAATTAATTTTGGCACTTAATTAAACAACAACACAACAATGACAATTTTATTATTAGGTTCTGGCGGAAGAGAACATGCTTTGGCCTGGAAAATATTGCAGAGCACAAAATGTTCAAAATTATTTGTAGCACCAGGAAATGCTGGTACAGAAACAATTGCAAAAAACATCAATATCAGTCCAACCGATTTTGCAGCCATAAAAAACTTCGCTATTCAGGAAAAAATTGACATGGTTGTTGTAGGACCGGAAGACCCTTTGGTCGCCGGAATTTATGATTTCTTCAAAAATGACGAAAGCCTGAAGCACATTCCCGTGATTGGTCCGTCAAAAGTTGGAGCACAATTGGAAGGAAGTAAGGAGTTTGCAAAAGAATTTCTGGTAAAGAACAATATTCCTACGGCTGCCTATGGAAGTTTCACTAAAGAAACCTTAGAAAAAGGACAGCGATTTCTCGAAACACTTGATCCTCCTTATGTTTTGAAAGCAGATGGATTGGCAGCTGGTAAAGGCGTTCTGATTATTCAGGATTTGGAAGAAGCCAAAACAGAATTAGCCAATATGCTTGTTGGTGAAAAATTTGGTCAGGCAAGCTCCAAAGTTGTAATCGAAGAATTTTTAGACGGTATTGAATTGAGCTGTTTTGTTTTAACGGACGGCAAAAACTACAAGATACTTCCAACTGCTAAAGATTATAAAAGAATTGGAGAAGGCGATACGGGTTTGAATACCGGAGGAATGGGAGCCGTTTCACCTGTTCCTTTTGCCGATTCCGTATTATTGGAAAAAATTGAAAGCCGAATCGTAAAGCCAACTATTGCCGGATTGCAAAAGGATGGAATAGAGTACAAAGGATTTATATTCATAGGGCTGATTAATGTGAAGAATGAGCCAATGGTTATTGAGTACAACGTTAGGATGGGCGACCCGGAAACTGAAGTTGTCATACCAAGATTAAAGTCAGATTTGGTTGAACTGTTTTTAGCTGTTGCCAATGAAAAATTAGACCAGGCTACTTTAGAAATAGATCCCCGAAGCGCGACGACCATAATGGTCGTTTCAGGCGGCTATCCGGAAGATTATGAAAAAGGGAAAGTTATTTCCGGAATCGAATCCGTTTCAGATTCTATTGTTTTCCATGCCGGAACCAAAATGGCAGATGGGCAGATAGTGACTAATGGAGGAAGAGTGCTGGCAGTGACATCTTATGGTGATAATTTTAAAGAAGCTATCCAAAAATCATATCATAATATTGGAAAACTGAATTTTGATAATATGTATTTCAGAAAAGATATCGGGTTTGACCTATAATCAACAAAAAAAACCGGGAAGTATATATTCCCGGTTTTTTGTTTTATTTAGAATAGCCTACTCTAAGAAAGAATGAGCTGTAGTATCCTGGAACTCGTCGTTGTTGGCTTTGTGCAATTTTAATTGCTTAATCCAATAAACAATTGCCACAGCACAGATAATCATAAAAATCCAGTTCAGTGTGTTGGCAGCCCACCAGTTTTCCAATTCTAATTCTCTGAAAAAATCAAGCGGTTTGAATAAAATGTCTACGAATAAATATTGTATTCCTTCGAAAAATGATTTCATATCGTTTGTTATGTTTTATTTTATGAACTTCTAAAATTTCTGTAGAGATCAACTTTATCATAGTTCATTTTAGAACAAGTAGTATCTTTACACTGCAAAAGTATAAAATATCCTCATGATTACAAGCATTTTTAGCAAATCTAGGCCGTTAAATTATATAATTATTTCAACGCTGTTGGTTGTATGCTATTTTTTATACCTTCAAAAATTTCCTGAACGGGTAGATTCTGCCGAAGGAGTTCTGTCCGGCATAGGCCTGCTGCTACTTTTAGTAGGGTCTCTTTTTATTGTAAATTTTGTGACCAAAAAGAACGGATTAAGTAAGGATAATAGCTATACGTTTCTTTTTTTCTTCTCTTTCCTGGTTTTATTTCCAACAACATTAATCAACGCAAACCTGATTATTTCTAACTTCTTTATACTTTTGGCACTACGCAGGCTGATTTCATTGCAATCCCTACTCACACCAAAAGAAAAAATATTTGATGCTTCGCTTTGGATTTTTATCGCGGCCATTTTTCACTTCTGGAGTATTCTGTTTATCCTGATTGTTTTCGTATCGATTCTTTTCCACGTTTCCAGAGATTATAGAAACTGGATCTTGCCATTTATTTCCTTTTTTGCAGTTGGAATCATCACTCTGATGTATGCGCTGATTTTTGACAGAAGCCTAATTGAGACAGTAGTCGATAGTGCCTTAATTGATTTTAATTTTAATTACTTTACCAACAACTATCAAAATTTTGCGCTTTCACTTTATGTGGTTTCAGCGGCTTTCTTTTTTATAACACAGGCATTGACACTGCCAAACAAACCGTTAAACATGCAATCCTCTTACAAAAAGATAATTGTTGCGTTTTGTCTTGGTGCTGTCGTTTTTCTGATTTCTTCCAATAAAAATAATAGCTTGCTGGTATATACTTTCGCTCCGGTAGCTATCATGGCAACCAATTATATTGAGTCGATGCAAATCAACTGGCTAAAAGAAACTTTTATTTATGTGATTGTGGGCTGTAGTCTATTGACGTTTTTTTCGCAATTATAGCTTATTGCCATAGGCCAGGTCGCCGGCATCTCCTAAACCCGGAACAATATAATTTTTCTCATTCAGCCTTTCATCAAGAGTGGCTACCCAAAGATGGCAATAATCGGGAAGATGTTCCTGCAGATAGGAAATCCCTTCCGGTACGGCAATTACCACAGCAATATGGACCTCTTTTGGGGTTCCTTTTTCCATTAATTTATTAAAAACAGCCACCATAGATTGGCCTGTAGCTAACATTGGGTCTATGAGTAAAAGGTTCTTGTTTTCAATGCTTGGAACAGCCTGATATTCTACCTTGATTTCAAAAGAATCATCATTATTATAATGATGGCGGTAGGCAGAAACAAATCCGTTTTCAGCACTATCAAAATAATTCAGGAAACCCAAATGCAGGGGTAATCCGGCACGCAATATGGAACATAAAACCAAATCATCCTGAATTTCAGTGGTTTTTTTAATACCAAGAGGCGTTTGGATTTCGACATCCTTATAATGAAGATTTTTGCTGAGCTCATACGACATTATTTCACCAATGCGTTCAATATTTCTGCGAAAACGCATACTGTCTTTCTGCACGTTTACATTGCGGATTTGTCCTAAGAAATGGTTTAAAACGCTGTTGGCTTCTGATAAGTAATGTATTTGCATGTTTTTTTAAGTTTCTAAGTTTTTGAGGTACTAAGTTCCTAAGCTAAGAGTTCTAAAATCTAAAATCTAAAATCTAAAGTCTAAAGTCTAAAGACTAAAGACTAAAGTCTGCTTTCTAAAATTTTTCCCTGCCATAAAGGTATAAAAAGTATATTTGTATTTTAATTGTAAAAATATGTTTTCAAAACTAGCCTATTCCGTATTCGAACAGAGCATTAAGGATTATCACAAACATGATAATGTAGATCAGCCAATCAACAATCCTTATTCAAATGACACATTTGAACATTTGTTGTACTTGAAAAACTGGATAGATACAGTGCAATGGCATTTAGAAGATATAATCCGTGACCCCAACATTGACCCTGTTGCAGCTTTGAAACTGAAAAGAAGAATTGATGCTTCAAACCAGGAAAGAACAGATATGGTAGAATATATCGACAGTTATTTCCTGAAAAAATACAGCGGTGTTAAAGTAAAAGACAATGCGAAGATAAACTCTGAAAGTCCGGCATGGGCATTTGACAGATTGTCAATCCTGGCGTTGAAGATTTATCACATGAACGAAGAAGCTACGCGTGAAGATGCCACTCAGGAGCATAGAAATGCTTGCCAGACCAAATTGAATGTACTTTTGGAGCAGCGTTCAGATTTGTCTACGGCTATTGACGATTTGCTTACAGACATTGAAAAAGGAGATAAGTTCATGAAGGTCTATAAGCAGATGAAGATGTATAATGATGATGAGTTGAACCCTGTTTTGTACCAAAACAAAAAATAAGACCAAATGGCGGATAAGAATTTTATCAGTTCGGAACCGTTATTTTTCAAGATTGTTTACGGACTGACTTTTTTAGCATTCCTATATGTTTTATATGAAATGCTTTTTCTGGAAACCGAACAGCAATCCCAACCATTAAAATTGATTGTTCTTGCTTTGTTTGGAGTCTTCTTTATTCGAAAAGGCCTGAGCGGAATGAGACAAAAATAATAACGAAAGACTTTTTTGAGAAAAATTCATAAAAGTCTTTTTTATTTTATAACCAATGTCAAAAATCAAACACATTTTAGTCTTTAGGCTTTCTGCGATGGGCGATGTTGCAATGACCGTTCCTGTATTGAGAGCCTTTGCTGCACAATATCCGGATGTAAGGCTAACGGTAGTATCCCGCCCTTTTTTCAAGCCTTTTTTTGACGGAATTCCCAACCTTGACTTTTTCGCTATCGACCTGAAAGAAAGACATAAAGGCTTTTTAGGGCTGTTGCGTCTGTATAAAGATTTGAAGAAATTGGGTATTGATGCTGTAGCCGACCTGCATAATGTGCTGCGTTCCAAAATAGTGCGTACGCTTTTTGCATTGGCCGGAAAAAAAACAGCCTTTGTAGACAAAGACAGGGCTGGAAAAAAAGCTTTGACCCGGGCGGAAAATAAGGTTTTTAAACCGTTAAAGCCAATGACTGAAAGACATAAGGAAGTTTTTAGAAAACTGGGTTTTGAAATCAATCTTGAAAATCCTGTGTTTCCTGAAAAAGCAAATCTTTCCCAGGAGATTTTAAATGTTACCGGAATAAAAAATAAAAAATGGATTGGAGTAGCACCTTTTGCGCAATATGAATCCAAAGTTTATCCTCAGGACATGATTCAGGAAGTTATTGATAAGCTTTCTGAAAATCAGGAATATGTAGTCTTTTTATTTGGAGGAGGAAATAAGGAAACAGAAATATTGAAGGAATTGGCGAAAGGGAAAGAAAACGTAATTACGGTTGCAGGCAGGCTAAAATTAGAAGAAGAAATAAAGCTAATTTCCAATCTCGACCTAATGCTTTCAATGGATTCAGGCAATTCGCATATAGCCGCAATGTTAGGTATAAAGGTAATTACGCTTTGGGGAGCCACACATCCTTACGCCGGATTTTTACCTTTTAATCAGGAACTAAGCTCAGCGCTCACTTCCGATAGAGAAAAATATCCGTTATTGCCTACTTCTGTTTACGGCAATAAAAAAGTAGAAGGCTATGAAGATGCCATGCGAAGCATTCCGGTAGAAAAAGTTATTACTACCATTAATGACAAATTGAGAGGATAAGATTTCGTAATTAAGGATTTGCCTTTTTCTTTCTTCTTCGTATTAAAATCCAGATAATAATTCCAAGAACGATAATGGTCCAGATATTTACGAAGAAAATAATAATTTCTTCCAAAATGTGCCACCCTGTTTTCAGGCCATCCGTAATCCTTACACCAATGCTGGTTCTGTATTCTTCACTATCCGGATTCGCAATGACTTCTTTTTTGAATTCCTCTCTTTGATAAAGAGACAGGCTTAACGTACTGAAATTTACCTGGTCTTTTAGCGAAAGATTAGACAGTTTGGCCTCGTCAGATTGAGTTTGACTTTCATGTAACCTATCTTCGGCATCTAGTGTTTCACCTAATTTTTTGCCGCGATTTGCGATAGCATCTTCAACACGTTTTTGATTGTCCTGATTTCTTTTTTGGGAAAGGTCGTTTGACAATAATTTTAAAGAAACATCATCAGCTTTTATAATCCGGTAGTCCAGATAGTCGATTTGACGTGCGATTGTTTTTAAAGTAGTATCCAATAGTGTATTAGGAACGCGAATAATCATATTATTTTCCACAACAAAACGAGTAGTTTCAACTAAGGAGTCGTTACTTTTCTTTGCTGTTGAGGTATTGATAATATTGCTTCTCAATTCCGTCGAGCTTACAAAACCACCAAATCTGGCAACCGTATTTTCAATAGCATAAGTTGATTTTGCGACATTTTTGACCTTGAATCTCAAATCAGCCGTGCGGATGAATTTCCGGGTTGAATTTTTATCTACAACGGCAGCGGAAGACGAAACCATTGATGCATCTTGGGATGAAACAGTTTCTGCGGCAGCCTCTTCAGAATAAGCTTCCCGTCCTTTGTTCTGTTTACAAGAAAAAAAACTAGCAGATAAAAGAAGAAGATAAATGACTTTTTTCATTTTCAAAGGTTTGATTTTTAATCAAATGTAATTAAAAAAGGACTTTGATAATCAGATGACAACATGTATTTTATGAAAAAATTAGTAGTTTTTTCTTTCATATAGAAAATATTGCTATTTTGGCTTTTTGTAACAATCTATTTGTTTTTATGGCTATTCAGGCAAATCCTCTCGGATTACATCAATTACTTACGCTTCATGTCGAAGATCGTAAAAAACTTGTTCAGATAGAACAATTTATAGATTTTACAGAAGGATTACTTGAAAAATATAACCTTGAAAAAGTCGGTATAGCTTCACATGTTTTTGATAATAAAAGCTATACGGTTGCTTTTTGCCTCATGGAATCTCATATCTGTATCCACACCTGGCCAGAAAATAAGAATTTGGCATTGGATATCTATCTGTGTAATTATTCACAAGACAATACAGAAAAGGTTAGGCAATTAGCACAGGAATACATTTCCTTTTTTGGAGCTGAAGTTTTAAAACAAGTTGAAATAGATAGGTAATGCATATAACTTGTAAAAAATGCGGTACAACTACCTCAATTGAAAGCAATTTCGAAGTCAAATATTTTGGCTGTCCTAATTGCAGGAGCTTGTTTGAAATCAAGGAGGAACTTAGTCTCGTGAAAGAATTTGAGCACAAGCCGTTAAATCCAATACTGGATATAGGAAGAAGAGGCATTATTGATGGAAAAGAATATGAAATCATCAGTATGTTTGTCAAAAAGTTCCATGCCATTCATTATTGGAGGGAATACACGCTAAAATCAAAAGACGACCATTATTTATACCTGTCAGAATCAGAAGGGCACTGGATCTTGCTTGAAGAAATTCCCGATAAATTCAATGTTTCCAGAAAATATAAAAGGCTTACCTATAATGAGGTTTCCTACGATTTATATGAAAATACGCATTGTAGAGTTGAGTCGGCATACGGATTCTTTGATGAAGAAATACCCCAAACGGAAATACAAATCATAGAATATATAAAGCCACCCTATATCGTTTCGATTGAAAAATTAGAAAAAGAACAAAAGGCTTATTTTGGAAGGCATTTTAGTAAAAGAGAAATAAAAAAAGCATTTGGTAATCCGGAGCTACCCGGTAAATTTGGTGTAGGTTCTGTACAGCCTTTCCTTTTTAATTTTTATAATGTGGCGATTATTTTTTGCTGTACGGCCATTCTTATTTTACTAACACAGCTGTTCATGAACAATAGTAGGGGCGAAACCGCAGTGTTTTCAAAAACTTTTTCATTTACAGAATATAATAATAAGGACTTTGTTTCGGAGTCATTTATTTTAGAAGGGGCTTCCGCTCCGCTGACTGTGTTAATACATTCAGAGGTAGACAATTCCTGGGCTAATGCACAAGTCACATTAGTTAATGAAAATACAAATGAGGAAGAATCTGCCAGTCAGGATATTGAGTATTATCATGGATATACTGATGGCGAAAATTGGAGCGAAGGAGACAGAAGTGAAGAATTTAATATTTGTGGTGTAGGACAAGGAAAATACCATTTGGTTATTACACCTCAAAAGCAACCAGACGATACATTAAATGACCGTATAACAGTCAAGGCAGTTTGGAAAAGTCCGTCCATGTGGAATTTCTTCATTTCGATATTGGTTATGGGAATTGCTTTGGGTATTATTTATTTTGCAAATAAAAGCTTTGAAACCACCCGATGGAGTAGTAGTGATTTCTCACCATTTAATTAGGAGAATATGGATATTAATACAATAAAAGTTTTTATTAAAGATAATAAATGGCCTGTCCTGATGGGGCTTTTCGTTTATGGACTTTTTTTATTTTTTACTTTTTCCGGAAACCGGATTTGCGATTGCGTATCAACAGAAAAATACAGTTCAAATAATAACAGCAGACACGTTGGAGTCACCCGTTTTTACCATAAATAAAACAAAAAATATGGAACATATATTAGTAAAAGGAATTATCAATTCGCTCATTTTTTCAGGAGTAGGAATATTTGTTTTGATTATTGGCTATCTGATACTTGAAAAGATGACCCCTGAAAACACATGGAAAGAAATTGTCAATAACAAAAATGTAGCTTTAGCTATTGTATTCGGGGCTTTCATTATTGGAATCTCAATCATTATTAGCGCTGCAATTCATGGCTAAAAACTTTTTAAAGTTTGAATACCTGCTGCTTTTCGCCGTTTTTATTATTGCGACATGCGGATTGATTTATGAACTGGTTGCCGGAACTCTGGCAAGCTATCTTCTTGGTGATTCCGTAAAGCAGTTTTCATTTATAATTGGAGTCTACCTGTTTTCTATGGGAGTGGGCTCTTATTTTGCAAAATTTGTCAAAAAAAACCAACTCAATACCTTTGTAGAAATAGAGATTCTGGTTGGTGTTATTGGGGGATTGAGCTCTGTTATTTTGTTTATCCTTTTTGAAAAAGTAGATTATTTCCAGTTCATACTCTATCTGCTGGTTTTTGTTACCGGATGTCTCGTAGGTTTGGAAATTCCGCTTTTGATGAACATTCTCAAGGAAAAAGTAAAATTCAGTGATTTGGTTTCAAATGTTTTTACATTCGATTATATCGGAGCATTGCTGGCGTCTGTTTTATTTCCATTGGTTCTGGTGCCAAAATTAGGAGTCATGAAAACCTCGCTTTTCTTTGGGATGATTAATGTTTCGGTAGCAATAATCTTGTGTTTTCTTTTATCAAAAGACTTGAAGCATTCTTTATTGCTAAAGCTTAAAGCCATTTCTGCATTTATAATTCTGCTTTTGACTTTCTTTTTTTCAGACCAGATTTTGTCATATTCCGAACAAAAGCTCTATGGTGAAAATATTATTTTTACGAAAGCAACCCCATATCAGAGAATTGTACTGACCCATACCAAAAACGATTATAAATTATACCTGAACAACAATTTGCAGTTTAGTTCAGCAGATGAATACCGGTATCATGAAGCCCTTGTTCATCCTGTCATGGCCAATGCAAAAAATATTGAAAATGTTTTGGTTTTAGGCGGCGGCGACGGGCTTGCTGTCAGAGAAATTCTAAAATATAAGGAAGTCAAAAAGATTACGTTGGTCGATTTAGATGAAGGTATGACGAAGCTTTTTGCTTCCAACACCATCTTAACAAAATTCAATGACAATTCACTGACTAATCCCAAAGTAGAGGTGGTCAATAAAGATGCTTTTCTATGGGTCAAAGAAGAAAATAATAAATTTGATGTAATTATTATTGATTTTCCGGACCCGTCAAATTATAGCTTAGGAAAGCTGTATTCCTTGAATTTTTATAAATCATTAAAGAAGATTGTAGCTCCTGAAGCAGCAATCGTAATCCAGACAACATCGCCTTATTTTGCACCGAAGTCTTTTTGGTGTATTAATAATACCGTAAATGAAGTTTTTCCAAATGCAGACTCCTATCACGTTTACGTCCCGTCCTTTGGAGAATGGGGCTATACCATTGCTTCCAATAACAATACGGCAGACTTTAGCAAAGTAAACCGAAAAGTCAGCGGGCTTAAATATTATGATTACCAATATAAAAAACTGAATTTTTTTCCGAAAGACATGAAGGCAAAAGATTTAGAGATTAATAGACTAGACAATCAAATTTTAGTGAGGTATTTTGATGAAGAATGGGGAAAACTATAATCCAAAATCCAGGCGGTCATTTCTGAAATCCGTTTCGGCAGGAATCATTTTGGTATCTGTTCCTTCTTTTTTGATAGCCTGCAAAGAAAAAGCAATCAATTTTGCCATCCGGCTTTCTGGAACAAATCATATTTTAGGACATAGGCTTCGAACCAAAAACTTTCCGAAAATTTCTAAGACAATCGAAATTCCGTATTTAATTATTGGTGGTGGAATTGCAGGACTTTCTGCAGGCAGACAACTGAAGAAAAAAGGAATTGAAGATTTTCTGATTTTGGAATTAGAAACTGAAGCCGGTGGAAATTCACGAAACAGGGAAAATAAATATTCTAAATATCCTTTAGGAGCCCATTATTTACCCTTGCCCAATATTCATGACAAAGAATTGGTGCGATTTTTAGAAGAATCAAAAATTATCGTTGGTCACGAAGATGGTTTCCCGGTTTTTGATGAAGAACAACTTACGTTCATGCCGCAGGAAAGATTGTTTATTAAAAATACCTGGCAGGAAAGTCTGGTCCCAAAATTTGGGATTTCAAAAACATCGGAAGAAGAGTTTAACAGGTTTTTTGAAATCATGTCGGATTTTCGAAATAAGAAAGGAGAAGACGGAAGATTTATTTTTGATATTCCTCTCGCCAATATATCAAAAGATGGGCATCACAATTTTTTGGATAAAATCTCTATGAAAGAATGGCTGGTACAAAATAAATTTCTTTCGGAAGAACTGTATCAATATGTAAATTATTGCTGTCGTGATGATTTTGGCTTGGGTATCGAATTTGTTTCGGCTTGGGCCGGAATACACTATTTTGCTGCCCGAAAACACAATGCGACAAAAGAAAAAACGGAAAACGTTCTGACATGGCCTGAAGGAAATGCCAGATTAATGAATCATCTCAAAGAATATTCGAAAGATAAGATTATTACAAACCATCTGGTGTATGAGGCAGGGATTAAAGGAGAAAATGTAATTGTCAATGCCTATGATGACCTGAAAAAAGAAACTGTTGCAATTGTTGCCTCAAAAGTAATTTTTGCAACGCCACAATTTATCAATGGCTATCTGCTAGCTAGCAGGCAAACCGTTACAAAAGAATTCCATTATGCTCCGTGGTTACTGGCTACCTTAACAGTTAAAGACCTTGATGATAATAACAGCTATCCTTTATGCTGGGACAATGTTATTTATGGAGCCAAAGGGTTGGGGTATATTTTCAATCAGCATGAATCACTAGGACAGATTCAGGAAAAAAAGGTAATTACTTATTATTATAGTTTTTCAACAGCTGATTTAAAGAAATCAAGAAAGGAACTGCTGACAAAACCAGAAAGTTACTGGAAGGAATTGATCATAAGTGATTTGAAAATACCACATCCGGACATAGAAAATAGTATAGAAGAAATTGATATCCAACGAATAGGGCATGGAATGATTAGTCCGGTTCCGGGTTTTTTATTTGGAAATTTCAGGGCCGAGGCTTCACGCACAATCGAAGATAAAATCTTTTTTGCTCATAGTGATTTATCCGGAATCTCAATTTTTGAAGAAGCTTTCCATCAAGGGATTAATGCCGTAAATAAGATGCTCAATGAAACAGCCTTGGATTAATAAGCCCAAAACTGACATTCCTTTTATTCTTTTTCCGCAATTTTTTGTGTTGGGGATTGTATTTTTATGTCAGGACTTTTTAAAGGAAGCCGAGGAAAAATATTCTTTTTTTACATGGTTGCTTTTAATCGTATTTATTGATGTGGCCCATGTTTATGCCACCTTATTTAAAACGTATTTTGTAAAAGAAGAATTTGTAAAACGGAAAAAGCTTTTGCTTGTTCTTCCTTTATTCTGTTTTTTGGTTGGATTTTTGTTATTCCTTTTTGGAGCAAAAACTTTTTGGGCGGTTTTGGCTTATGTAGCCGTATTTCATTTTATCCGACAGCAATACGGATTCATGCGACTTTATTCACGCAATGAAATCAAGACTAAATGGACGGTGTTTTTAGACAACCTGTTCATCTATACGGCAACAGGCTATCCTATGATTTTTTGGTTTATGAATCCTTCCAGAAAGTTTACCTGGTTTGTTGAAGATGAATTTTTCTCTTACCAAAATCCGTTGTTGCTGCAGTTCTTCACACGGTGCTATTTCCTCATCGTGGGTTTTTATGCTGTAAGGACAGTGTACTTTTTTATAAAAACAAAATATTTCAATATACCTAAAAATGCTATTATTACAGGAACAATCCTGTCCTGGTACTTTGGGATTGTATATTTCAACAACGATTTGGTATTCACATTGCTCAATGTAGTTTCTCACGGGATTCCTTATATGGCATTGATTTATTTCAACCAAAGAAACAACCACCACTCTTTTCAGATACCAAAACTTTCCAGTTTTTTAGGAATTTTGGTTTATATCGGCATTCTTCTTTTGTTTGCTTTTACTGAAGAATATCTCTGGGAAGTTCTGGTGTGGAATGAACATTTTAGTTTTAATGAAAGTATAGATTCACTTGTAAAATGGCAGATTCTTTTAGTTCCGTTGCTAACCGTTCCACAGTTCACGCATTATATTTTGGACGGTTATATTTGGAAATCCAGGAAATAGCAGAAATAAAAAAGAGGCCGAAGCCTCTTAGTTGTTTTTATATGTGATGATTAAACATCGTCAAAATCAATATAAATTTCTGCAGAAGTTGGATGTGCCTGGCAGGTTAATGTTAATCCTTCCGCAATTTCTCTGTCGGTCAGGATTGAATTCTTTTTCATTTCTGCACTTCCGGAAACAATTCTTGCAATACAACTGCTGCAAATACCTCCCTGACAGGAATACGGAGCGTCGATTCCTTGTTTTAGTGCAGCATCAAGTAGTGTCATCTTTTGTGACATATCAAAAGTAGTCTCTTCATCATCAACTAAAACTGTAACCTTAGTATGGCCTTCTAATGATTCAGAAATTTTATTTTCTTTAGTAGAAGCTGAAAACAATTCAAATTTGATGTCCTTTTCTTTGATATTATTTTCTTTCAGGACATTGTTTACGGTATTAATCATCTCTTCCGGACCACACAAATAAAATTTGTCAAACTCAACGGAAGCATGTTTGTTTTTCAGTATAAAATTTACGGCAGATTTCTCAATCCTGCCAAACAATGCATTTTCTGCTTTGGCCTGACTGAATACATAATACACAAAGAATCTTCCGGTGTATTGAAGCTGAAGATTATGCAACTCTTCGTGAAAAATGGTTTCTTCAGGAGATTTATTCCCATAAACCAATACAAAAGTGCTTTGTGGTTCTTTTTCTAAAACACTTTTTAAAATAGACATTACTGGAGTTATACCACTTCCGGCAACAAAGGCAGCATAATTTTTAATCCTGTTGGCATCCGGTTCAAAAATAAATTTTCCTTCCGGAGAACCTACTTCAATCGTATCTCCTGCTTTTAGCTGTTTGTTTGAAAACTGGGAAAATGCACCATTGGAAACGGCCTTAATTGCAATGCGTAATTCGCCGCTGTCTGGGGATGAACAGATAGAATAGGCGCGGCGGATTTCATTTCCATCTAATGTCAGCTTCAGGTTTATATATTGGCCAGCTATGAAATTATAGTTGGGTTTCAGTTCTGAAGGAACATTGAAAAGTACAGAAACAGCATCTTTTGTTTCTCTTCTGACTTCTTTTATCGTTAGTTTATAAAATGTAGACATTCTGTATATTTTATGCAAAAATAAGCATTCCCTAAGCTTTTTTAAATAAGAAAAGCTTAAAAAATAATACCTAACTATTTTATGCATAAGAAATTTATGTATATTTGAGAACTAATTTTGAAAAATGAAAAACTCCCAATTATATAAAGGAAGTCTTACTACCATAATAATGAAGTTATTAGGTGAAAACGGACGTATGTATGGTTATGAAATCACACAGAAAGTAAAAGAAATAACCAAAGGCGAACTGAACATCACAGAAGGCGCGCTTTATCCGGCATTGCATAAACTCGAAGCTGAAGGTTTGTTAGATGTTGAAATTGAAAAGGTAGACAATCGTCTCCGGAAATATTATAAGCTGACAGAAAACGGACAGACCGAAACCGTAAACCGCCTGGCCGAATTGGAAGAATTTATAAAAAATATGCAAAGCATCGTTAACCCTAAATTGAGTTATTAAAATGAAACTGGATAAAAATCAGATACATATAATTGAAACGGTTTTAGACAAACTAGGTGTGGTTTATGTTGATTATAAATATGAAATCCTGGATCATATTGCTACGGAAGTAGAGGAAAAAATGATAATCCATACTATAACTTTTGAAGAAGCTTTCCCGGAAGTATTAAAAAAATGGCAGTCCAAATTCAAGAAATCATCTAGTGTGTTGTTTGGTTATTTTTGGGAAATGCCAGAGATTTTGCTCAATAAATGCATTAAAATGTATAGAAAGAAATTGCTTTTGGTATTTACGGGTGCTATGGTCTTAACTTCCGGATTCCTGTTATTTTCTTCTTTTTTGAAAAACCATCTGGTCGACTTTTTTAGCATTGTGACAATTTTATATAGTGTTGCTTTTTTACTGTCGGCTCTAGGATATGTTAAAATCCGATTATCAAAAAGAAAAACATCATATGGATTTTTATATAAACAGCAATTTATGGCCAGCGTATTAGTGACTTTCCAACAACTCTATTTTATGAACAATGGTTTTGAAAGAAATAATTTTTCACCACTTTTCAGCTATTTCATGATTTTTATCTTGTCACTATATTTTCTTTTGTCTGTTTATAGCTTTATCTTCTACAAAGCACATTTTCAGGAGTTAAAAAGAATGCAGTATTCTTAATCGCCTCCAAACGAACCATATTACAATAAGACAGAAGTATAAATTCCTGTTTCTATGAAATTAAACGAACAGCAAATAAATCAACTCTATCTATTCACCCGCCAGCATTTTGTAGAATGGTATGACCTGCAATCTGAACTGGTTGACCATTTGGCAAACTCCATTGAGGACAGGTGGAAAGAAAATCCAAAACTAACCTTTGAAGAAGCTCTGGAACTGGAATTCAAAAAATTCGGAATTTTTGGATTTATGGATGTTGTGGATGAACGGCGCCGGTTTTTATCAAAAAAATACAGCAGGATAATCTGGAAACACTATAAAGAATTTTTCAGGCTGCCTAAAATCATCCTGACCGTTTCATCGATGTATTTTTTATATTTCCTTTCAGAAAAACTACAGGACTCCCAATACCTTTACCTCAGTATTTTAGCTGTTATCGGTATTGTATTCACCGTAGAAAGCCGTAAAATTCACAAGGCTCAAAAGCTGAAAGAAAAGGAAACAGGGAAAAAATGGTTTTTTGAGCAAATGGTTGATGCTTTTGATGTCTATCCGATTACGCTTTTGCCTATGCAACTGATTAATTTATCAGTAACAATTGGTGAAGAAGGATGGCATAGGGGAATAGCCATTTTTGGTGCTATACTACTGGTATTGTTTGCCTTATTACAATATGTACACTGGAAAATCGTGTACCCAAAAATCGTACTGGAAATGGGAAGTGTCTATCCGGAGTATGAAATGTCAAAATAAGCTGTAACGTTTGTATTGATTGTACTACTAATTCTCAAAACCCAACCATAAACTATGTTTAAAAAATTTCTCATGCTGGAATGGAAGGCTTTTTTCCGTTCCGCTTCATTCAGAACCAATCTCGCCTTAAAAATATTAATGATTTTTGGGGCTATTTATTTCACGCTGATTTTCCTTTTTATGGGAATTGGCGCGTTTTATCTTATCAAAGAAGAGTTGCACCTTGACCCTTTGGTGACCGTCAATCAATTTTTGATTTATTATTTTCTTTTTGATTTAATAATGAGGCTTTTTCTGCAGAAAATTCCAGTCATGAATATTCGGCCGTTGCTCACTCTGCCTATTAAGAAATCAACCATCGTAAATTTTGCTTTAGGCAAAACGGTACTGTCGTTTTTTAATTTCGTACACTGCTTTTTCTTCGTGCCTTTTTCAATCGTACTGATTATGGAAGGATATGACATTGTGGGCGTTATTCTTTGGCACATTGGATTGATGGCTTTGGTATATGTCAACAACTTCCTTAATATATTGCTCAACAATAAAGATTATCTTTTTTTAATCTTTATCGGACTTGTACTGGTTTTAGGAACCATGCAGTACTATGACTTGTTTGATGTAACTAATTATACTTCTGTTTTCTATCAGGGATTATTTGATACCAGGTATATTTTCCTGATACCAGTATTTTTGCTGATTGCTTTGTATGCAATTACCTTTAATTTCTTTAAAAAGAATCTGCATTTGGATACGGGACTTTCATCAAAGCATAGCGTAGCCAAAACAGAACAATATACCTGGCTTAACCAGTTCGGAACTATTGGTACATTTCTTAAAAATGACATACGCCTGATAAAGCGTAACAAGCGTTCCAAGACTACAATCTTTATGAGTCTCCTGTTTCTTTTTTACGGACTGCTTTTCTTTGCAAGCGGAATAGAATCCTATGACAATCCGATGATGCACATGTTTGCCGGAATTTTTGTAACAGGTGGTTTTTTATTCACTTTTGGTCAATTCGTACCAAGTTGGGATAGTGCTTATTATCCGTTGATGATGACGCAAAATATTCCTTATAAAGGATACCTTAGTTCAAAATGGTGGCTGATTGTTATTGCAACGGCGGTTTCAACGGTTGCTGCTTCTTTCTATCTTTATTTTGGACTCGAAGTATACCTGGTTATTGTTGTTGGAGCTATTTATAATATTGGTGTCAACTCTCATTTGGTATTGTTGGGCGGTGCCTATACAAAAACACCGGTTGATTTGGGTTCCAGCAAAGGTGCCTTTGGTGACAAGAAAGCATTTAATGTAAAAACCATGCTTATCTCTTTGCCAAAACTGTTATTACCTATGATTATTTATGCATTGGGTTATTACCTGATTAACCCAACAACAGGACTGGCTCTCGTTGCACTGACAGGTATTCTTGGCTTTGCTCTAAAAAACAAAGTTTTTAACCTGATTGAGAGAGTCTACAAGACAGAAAAATACAAAACGCTGGAAGCCTACAAGCAAAAAGCATAATCAAAAGAACAAAGTCTAACGATATAAAAATCGAAAAATGATACAAGCAAAAAATCTTTCAAAAACATATAACGGAACAACCGTATTAAAAATAGACCACCTTGAAATACAACAAGGAGAAAGTTTTGGATTAGTAGGGAATAATGGAGCAGGAAAAACAACCTTTTTCAGTTTGCTTCTTGACTTGATACAGCCTACAACCGGAGAAATAGTCAATAACGGTTTTAGGGTAGACCACAGCGAAAGCTGGAAATCACTAACGGCTTCTTTTTTAGATGAAAGCTTCCTGATTGGCTACCTGACTCCGGAAGAATATTTCTATTTTATTGGTGATTTGCGCGGACAAAATAAAGCTGATGTTGACGCCTTATTGCAGAAATATGAAGAATTTTTTAATGGGGAAATCCTGAACAGCAAAAAATACATTCGTGACTTCTCAAAAGGAAACCAGAAAAAAGTAGGGATTATTGCTACTTTAATCGGGAATCCAAAAGTTATCATATTGGATGAGCCTTTTGCAAATCTTGACCCGACAACTCAGTTCAGGCTTAAAAAAATAATCAAGGAATTAGCAGACAATCCTGAAATTACGGTTCTGGTTTCAAGCCATGACCTGCTTCACACGGTTGAGGTCTCCAATAGGATTGTTGCCCTGCAAAAAGGAGAAATAGTAAAAGACATACAAACATCATCTGAAACATTAGAAGAACTAGAACGATTTTTCGCTGTCTAGTTTTAGTATAGAGGCTCCGTAAAACGGAGCCTTTTTTTTACCTATAAAGTCAGGTCGTTTTAGGAGCCACAGCTATTCGGATTAGCAAAAAATCACCTATTTTTTTCCCTATATCAAAAAGAAACGTATTTTTACCAGTCATTATACTAAAATCGATTTTTAAAAGTTAAGGAATAAAACGCTTTTACATTGAAAACCAACATACTTAAATACGTCATTCTGTTTTGCCTTTTTGCCTTTTTGGTAGCTTGTTCTACCAAGAAAAATAACTTCGTGAACAGAAATATGCACGCCCTCAGCACAGAATACAATATTTTGTATAATGGCGATATTGCGCTTCAGGCCGGAATAAATGAACTGAAAGCACAATATAAGGACAATTTTTGGGAAATTCTTCCGGTAGAAAGGATGCAGCCAACCCAGGAAACGATGCTTCCGGGTGATAAAAAGAATCCCAATTTTGAACGTGCAGAAACCAAAGCCAATAAAGCCATCCAGAAACACTCCATGTATATTGAAGGTGGAGAAAAAAACCCGCAAATTGACGAAGCTCACCTTTTGCTTGGAAAGGCACGTTATTATGACCAGCGATTTGTACCGGCTTTAGAAGCTTTCAACTATATCTTATATAAATATCCGAACAGCGATAAGATTTACGAAGCAAAAATCTGGAGAGAAAAAACCAATATGCGTATGGAAAATGATGCATTGGCGGTAAAAAACCTTCGTAAGCTTTTGCAGGAAATAAAATTCAAAGACCAGATTTTTGCTGATGCCAATGCAACCCTGGCTCAGGCTTACCTTAATATTGAAGAAAAAGACAGTGCTATATCAAGACTAAAACTGGCCATCGAATATACCAGAGAAAACGAGGAAAAAGCAAGATACCATTTCATATTGGGGCAGCTTTACGATAGTGAGAAGAAGACAGACAGTGCCATGGCTGCCTACCAATCAGTAATTGATATGAGAAGAAAAGCACCTCGCCGTTATGTTATTCAGGCTCATGCCAAGCAGGCACAACATTTTGATTTCAAATCCGGTGATACGTTGGCTTTTGTAAAAAAATACAAAGATTTATTGGAAGACCGCGAAAACAGACCTTATCTGGATGTAGTCAACCACCAGATGGGACTATTCTATGATAATCTCGAAAAAGACAATATCGCTAAAAAATATTACAATAAATCATTAAAGGCCAATTCTCAGGACAATTACCAAATTGCTTCCAATTACAGAAATCTGGCAGAAATTTATTTCAATGATGCCAAATATTCTGTTGCAGGTCAATACTATGACAGTACTATGGTTCGTATGGACAACAGAACCCGAGAATATAAAGCGATCAAAAAGAAAAGAGAAAATCTGGTTGACGTTATCAAATACGAAGCCATTGCTAAAACAAATGACAGCATACTTCATGTTGTCTCTTTATCAGACGATGGTAAAAAAAGCTTTTTTGAAGACGTAATCGCTCGATTGAAAAAAGAAGATGAAGAGAAGGCCAAAAAAGCTTTAGTGTTAAATAATGGACAACCGGGAACAGCTGTTTTAATGAAAGACTCGGAAGGAAATGATGAAGAAGCCATGAAGCGTTCAGCAAAATTTGGCAGTAAAAGCAGAGAGGCAGCAGTCCTGGCAGATGAAATGAACATGGCACCTCCGGGAGTAGGAAGTTCAATTGCGTCGTCTAACTTCTATTACTATAATCCAAGTACTGTTGCTTATGGAAAAAATGAATTCCGTAAAACATGGGGCAATAGAGCATTAAAAGACAACTGGAGACTATCTCAAGGAAAAACCAAGATTGGATTTGGCGATGATGTTACTGATGACAGCGTAGCCTCAAATGAAGAAGGCGACACTAAAAAGGAAGACAAAATTGATGTGAGATATACGGTAGATTATTATCTGAAGCAATTGCCTACAGACCAGAAAGTAATCGACAGTCTTGCTAAAGAAAGAAACTTTGCATACTATCAATTGGGTCTTATTTATAAGGACAAATTCAAGAGATACGAGCTAGCGACAGGCAGACTCGAAAAATTATTGCAAAATGACCCGGAAGAAAGATTGATTTTACCATCAATGTACAATCTTTTCAAAATTTATGAAGTAACAGACAAGCAGAAGGCAGAAGCAATGAGACAGAGAATCCTGTCGCAATATCCGGAATCCCGCTATGCCACTATTTTACAAACATCTGCTTCAGATTTGACAAAAGCCAATGACACGCCCGATGCTGCTTATAACAAATTGTTCAAACTTTACGAAGCAGGCCAATATCAGGCAGTCATGAAAGAAAGTGAAGCGCTTATTGAGCTGTATGCAGGAGAAGATATCATACCAAAAATAGAATTGCTTAAAGCCAACACAACCGGAAAGCTGAAAGGGCTTGAAGAATACAAAGGTGCATTAAACTATGTAGCTTTGAATTACCCAAACAGTAAAGAAGGAAAAGAAGCAGAAAGTCTTTTGGCAACTAATATTCCGCAAATGGAAGCCATAGCTTTTGACAAAGAAATTCCGATAAGCTGGAAAATACTATATAAGGTAGGACCAAATCCGGATGAGAAAAACACAAAAGTACTTCAGGATAAAATAAAGAAATTTGTTTCGGAAAGAACAGTAGACAAACTGTCCATGTCTTTTGACGTCTATACCGCAAATGAGAGTTTTGTTACAATTCACGGAATCAAGACAGAAGAGAATGCAAAAGACATTGCCTCAATCCTAAAAGATTACAAAGACTATAAGATTCCTGACAACCCAATAATCATATCCAATGAAAATTATAAAGTTGTTCAGATAAAGAAAAATCTTGCCGATTACCTAACAATCAAAAAACCGTAAAAGATGTTTGATAAGAATCCCAAATCCTACACAGACCTTTTAGGAAAAACCAACAGGATTGTTGAAGGAACCATAATAAAAGGCGACATCATTTCCCAGGCCGATTTCCGTCTTGACGGTGAGCTCATAGGAAATTTCCAGTCAAAAGGAAAAATTGTCATTGGCCCGGCAGGAAAAGTAATTGGAGATATTATTTGCAGAAATGCCGACATAGAAGGAAAATTTGACGGCAAGATTGAAGTCATGGAAATCCTGAACGTAAAAGCCAAAGCAAAAATCTACGGAGAAGTTATCGTAGGAAAGCTGTCTGTTGAACCAGGAGCAGAATTTAGTGCTTCCTGTACGATGAAGGCCAATGTGAAAAACTTAAATCCGGGTGATGGAAAACAACGACCAGAAGAAAAAATCGCTTAGCAAATGGGCAGCATTGATGAATATTCCCTTCCAGATGGGAATTATCATTTTTGCGTTTACCTATCTGGGCATGTGGCTTGACGAAAAATATTCAAATAACTCTTCAACCTGGACAATTGTTCTGTCGCTTTTGTCTGTTTTTATAGCACTATATAATGTAATCCGGCAGGTAAAAAATCTAAACAAAAAATAATGCACAGGCTCTTCGCTTTTTTAAAGTATTTTATTCCTTTTTCAGTAATCCTTTTTATTGCGCAATATTTTATCACGGAAAAACTATTTCCGGATATGGCATTTTTTTATCAGGTATGGAGCATCTATACTTTCCATATCGCAGCGACCCTGCTAATCTATCTTTTTCTTCTTTTTGTAAACAAAAATTTTTTTGATAAGACCGGTTTTGCATTCCTTGCGGGGAGTGTTATCAAGATGATGGCGGCTGTAGTTTTTCTTATCCCATTAATAAAGGCTGACGTAAATGACCCGATAATCGATGTCACTGCCTTTTTTATCCCATATTTCCTATTCCTTTTTTTTGAAACTTTTTTTGCAATTCGTTTAATAAACAATCGCTAATTCCTTTGAATATTAAAGAATTATTATTCAAAAGCCAAATAACTAAAAATTATATTGATATATTTTCAAGTATGAATTAAATATGTACCTTTGCAAAAATTTTTGAAACGTAAAATTAGATACACAATTTAATAATGGTAATTTCAAATAAACCACTCCAATTCATTCTGGCTGCTTTTTTAGCGTGTATTCCCTTAGCAAGCTTCGGCAGTACAACGGTTGACAGTATTTATGTTAAAACGGAAGCGGCAAATCCGGTACACGGAAGCCACAAAGAATTAAATGCCCATGAGGAGAAAGAGTTTAATGCAAGTGAGTTGATTAACTCACACATTGGAGATTCGCACGATTTCCACATTGCAGATTGGAATGGCCATCCAATTTCGTTCAGCCTTCCTGTTATTTTATGGACAAACAATGGACTGACGATTTTTTCTTCAAAAGAATTTCACCATGATAATACAGGACATCACGTAGTGTCTGCAAACGGACAGGAATTCGTTCGTTATAATGAAGTGATTTTTTACGCAGATAAATTTGAAAAACTGACAGAAGAAGACAAAGGTGCTTTTAACTTTGAAGCAAGACCTTTGGATTTCTCAATCACTAAAAACGTTTTCTCGATGCTAATGTCGGCTATCGTACTTTTCTTGTTGTTCTCTGCTGTAGCACGTTCTTACAAGAAAAACAAGATGGCGCCTAAAGGACTGGCAGGTTTCCTGGAGCCGTTGGTTACTTTCGTGAGAGACGACATTGCTATTCCAAATATCGGTCACAAAAAATATGCGAAATACATGCCATATCTTTTAACGATATTCTTCTTTATCTGGATTAACAACCTTATCGGTTTGATTCCATTCTTCCCATTCAGCTCAAACTTGACAGGAAACATATTCTTTACTTTCGTAATGGCATTAATTACTTTTATAGTAACTACGCTAAGCGGAAACAAATATTACTGGAAACACATTTTGCTTCCTCCGGTTCCAAAAGCATTATACCCAATCATGGTTCCTATTGAAATCATCGGTATGCTTACAAAACCTTTCGCCTTGATGATTCGTTTATTTGCGAACATTACTGCGGGTCACATTATCATTTTAAGTTTGGTTTCATTGATATTCATCTTTAAAACAGTTGCGATTTCTCCGGTTTCCGGTGCATTCGTATTGTTCATGAGTGTCCTTGAAATGTTGGTTGCTGCATTGCAGGCTTATGTTTTCACATTGTTGTCGGCATTGTTTATCGGTCAGGCTGTTGAAGAGCACGACCACCATTAATTTGAGTTTTATTAATTATTAACTATATAAATTTATTACTATGGTATTAGCTGGAATCGGTGCTGGATTAGCTGCAATTGGTGCAGGTATTGGTATTGGAAAAATTGGTGGATCTGCAATGGATGCTATTGCTCGTCAGCCAGAAGCTACTTCAAAAATTCAAACTGCTATGATTATCGCAGCTGCACTTATCGAAGGTGTTGCTCTTTTCGCAGTAGTTGTTGCATTAATTGCAAAGTAATTTAAAGTAAACAAAACTTCCTGAAACGGTTGGTTTCAGGAAGTTTTTTAAAAACGACAAACAAATTAAATATATAAGTTTATGAATTTTACTGCACCAGAGAGTTTAGTTTTTTGGACAACAATTATCTTCATAGTTTTCTTTATTCTTTTAAGAAAATTCGCTTGGAAGCCTATTTTAGGAGCTGTAAAAGGACGTGAGGAATCAATCAACAACGCATTGGCATCTGCTGAAGCAGCGCGTAAGGAAATGCAAAACCTTACTGCAGACAATGAGCGTATCTTACACGAAGCTCGTATGGAGCGTGATGCTTTATTGAAAGAAGCTCGTGAAATGAGAGACAAAATGATTGCAGATTCTAAACACGAAGCACAAATTCAGGGAGAAAGAATGATTGAGCAGGCAAAAACTGCTATCGAAGCGGAGAAGAATGCAGCTATGGCTGAATTGAAATCTCAGGTTTCATCATTGTCTCTTGAAATTGCTGAAAAATTATTGAAAGACGAATTGTCTAACAAAGAAGCTCAAACCAAATTGGTTGAGAAAATGTTAGGTGACGTAAAATTGAACTAATATGTCAGGAACTAGAGCAGCAATCCGATACGCAAAAGCAATTTTAGATTCGGCGCTAACCAATGGAGCAGCGCAGGATGTCTATAATGATATGGCTTCAATTGCATCAACAATAGAAGGTAATGAAGAGCTTAATACCTTCATCCTTAATCCTACTATTGGAGTTGGTGTTAAAGAAGCTGCCCTGACAGAAGTTTTCGCAAATGTAAACGGAGTGACTAAAAGTCTTTTCCACTTGCTATTCGAAAACAAAAGATTTGAAATTCTTGCTGATGTTGCGTCACAGTACAAAATTCAGTTTGATGAAATGAACGGACTTGAAGTGGCTAAAGTAACTACAGCCATTCCAATGGATTCAGCTTTGGAAGCAAAAGTTTCTGAGAAAATCAAAGAATTTTCAGATAAGAAAATTACAATTCAAAATATAGTAGATCCATCTATCATTGGAGGATTTATTTTAAGAATAGGCGATAAGCAATACAATGCTTCAATTGCCAACAGATTACAAGTTTTAAAAAGAGAGTTTAGTAATTAGTTTTACCACACGAAAAGTGTATAAATTATAAAACAAAATGGCGGAAATCAAACCTGCTGAAATTTCAGCAATATTAAAAAAGCAATTATCAGGTTTTGAATCTGGTGCTACGCTGGAAGAAGTTGGAACAGTACTTCAAGTTGGAGATGGTATTGCTCGTGTGTACGGGCTTTCAAATGTTCAATACGGTGAGCTTGTAGAATTTGATAACGGTATGGAAGGTATCGTTTTGAACTTGGAAGAAGATAATGTGGGTGTCGTTCTTTTAGGACCATCAACAGGAATCAAAGAAGGTTCTACAGCAAAAAGAACACAACGTATTGCTTCGCTTAAAGTAGGTGAAGAAATGGTAGGACGTGTAGTAAACACTCTAGGTCAGCCAATCGATGGTAAAGGACCTATTGGCGGAACACTATATGAAATGCCATTGGAAAGAAAAGCTCCTGGAGTTATCTTCCGTCAGCCTGTAACTGAACCATTACAAACAGGTGTAAAAGCTATCGATGCGATGATTCCGGTTGGACGTGGACAAAGAGAGCTTGTAATTGGTGACCGTCAGACTGGTAAATCTACCGTTTGTATCGATACCATCCTGAACCAAAAAGAATTTTATGATGCAGGTCAGCCTGTATTCTGTATATATGTTGCAATCGGACAAAAAGCTTCGACTGTAGCAGGAATTGCAAAAACATTAGAAGAAAAAGGAGCAATGGCTTATACAATCATTGTTGCTGCTAACGCTTCTGACCCGGCTCCGATGCAGGTTTATGCTCCTTTCGCAGGTGCAGCTATTGGTGAGTACTTCAGAGATTCTGGACGTCCGGCATTGATTGTTTATGATGATTTGTCTAAGCAGGCAGTAGCTTACCGTGAGGTTTCCCTTCTTTTGAGAAGACCACCAGGACGTGAGGCTTATCCTGGAGACGTTTTCTACCTTCACTCCAGATTGTTAGAAAGAGCTTGTAAGGTTATCAATAATGATGACATCGCTAAAAACATGAACGATTTGCCAGATTCATTGAAGCCAATCGTAAAAGGTGGTGGTTCATTGACAGCTTTGCCAATCATTGAAACACAAGCGGGTGACGTTTCTGCCTATATTCCAACAAACGTAATTTCGATTACAGACGGGCAAATTTTCTTGGAGTCTGATTTGTTCAACTCTGGAGTTCGTCCTGCGATTAACGTTGGTATCTCTGTATCTCGTGTTGGAGGTAACGCACAAATCAAATCGATGAAAAAAGTAGCTGGTACCTTGAAGCTGGATCAGGCACAATTCCGTGAATTGGAAGCGTTCGCTAAATTCGGTTCAGATTTGGATGCCGTTACATTAAACGTAATTGAAAAAGGTAAGAGAAACGTTGAAATCCTGAAACAAGGTTTGAACGATCCTTACACTGTTGAAGATCAGGTTGCTATTATCTATGCGGGTTCTAAAAACTTATTGAGAAACGTTCCTGTTGATAAAGTAAAAGAATTCGAGAAAGACTTCCTGGAATTCATGAACAACAAACATAGAGATACTCTTGATGCTTTGAAAGCTGGAAAACTTGATGACAAGATTACTGATGTTATCGAGAATGTAGCTAAAGAAGTATCAGCGAAATATAACTAAAAATAGTCAAATGTCTTAAAGACAAAAGTAGAAAGCCAGATAGATGGGTTTCAATAAACTTTTGTCTTTATGACTTGGGACTTTTAGACTAATAAAAATGGCAAACTTAAAGGAAATCCGTAATAGAATTACTTCCGTTTCATCAACGATGCAGATTACATCGGCGATGAAAATGGTTTCTGCTGCAAAGCTTAAGAAAGCGCAAGACGCCATTACGGCAATGCGTCCTTATGCTGAAAAATTAACTGAATTGCTACAAAATGTTAGCGCTTCACTTGATGGGGAAAGCGGCGGAAAATATTCTGACCAAAGACCTGTAAATAAAGTTCTTATTGTTGTGATTACATCAAACAGAGGTTTGTGTGGTGCATTCAATTCTAACGTTGTAAAAGAAACTAAAAACCTTTTGCAAAACTATGCAGGAAAGCAGGTTGATTTTGTTACTATCGGTAAAAAAGGTAACGACATTGTCAGAAAGACAAATAACGTAATTATGAATAATAATGGCGTTTTCGACAATTTGACTTTCCATAATGTTGCTGAAATTGCGGAAGAATTGATGAAGCTATATGCTGAGGGAAGTTATGATAAGATTGAACTGGTTTATAACCAATTCAAAAATGCTGCAACCCAGGTTATCATTACGGAGCAGTTTTTACCAATCGTTCCGGTAAAGGCAGAAAGTAAAAATCAGGTAGATTACCTTTTTGAACCATCAAAAGAACAAATCGTTGAAGAATTGATTCCACGTTCATTGAAGACACAATTGTATAAAGCAGTCAGAGATTCTTTTGCTTCAGAGCACGGAGCCCGTATGACAGCAATGCACAAAGCGACTGATAATGCGACGGAATTGAGAAACCAATTGAAGTTGACATACAACAAAGCACGTCAGGCTGCTATTACCAACGAAATCTTAGAAATTGTTGGTGGAGCCGAAGCTTTGAATGCATAAAAAAGATGAATTTTAGATAAAAAGCCAGCATTTGCTGGCTTTTTTTATATATTCGTAATTGATCAAAATAATCTATTATGAAAAAAATTACTTTTTTATTAGCCCTTTTTGGGGCTGGAGCGTATGCTCAAAACTTTCCAAACCCTTATTGTGATATTACAGTTGTTGAAGATGTGGAAGAAATAACTTCAGTAAATTTTGCAGGCGCTTCTATTACAAATTCAGATGCGACGACAATACTTTTAAACCATACTTCTACAGTTGCGAATGTAACTCCTGGACAGTCTTATACGATTCAAGTACAAGGGAATTCTCATGGAGATTATGATAATGAATATATTGCTTATGTGGATTGGAATCAAAATGGGCTTTTAACTGATACAGGAGAGTACTATTATATCGGTAAGCTGACCGGTACTACGGGAAATGATGATGCTATAGCCTCAACATCTATACAGGTTCCTTCGACAGCAACGGTAGGTAATACACGTATCCGTGTTATTAAGGTTTGGACGGATGAATTGGAAGGTATTGTATTATATCCTACACCTTGTGCTATTGCTTTTGACTTTCCTGACTTTGAATTAGTTTTGGATTCTTATGGACAAGCATTGGACTTTACGGTAAATGTAGCGGCATTAGGTACAAACTCTTTCGATTTGAATTCTTTAGCGGTATATCCTAACCCTGCAAAAGACGTATTAAACATAAAATATAAATCAGACATACAAGATGTTAAGATTTATAACCTTTTGGGACAAGAAGTTCTATCACAAAAAGCAGGGCAGTCAGATTTCCAACTGAATACCGGTAAACTTTCTGCAGGAACTTATGTAGTTAAATTATTTGCTGAAGGCGGACAACACAATTTTAAATTGGTTAAAGAATAATCACAATATCTGATTTTCTAAAAGGTCGGCAACTTATTGTTGCCGACCTTTTTGTTTGATATTTTATGTGAAACTGCTACATAAAATTGATTCTGAAATCAAAGAATTAGCTATTTTTGTTAAATAAATTTGACCAAACCTATTTTGAGCTTATACAAAAATCTTTTCAAGCAGACAGCGATTTACGGACTTGCTACAGTTGTACCAAGAATGTTTAGCTTTTTTTTGGTGCCGCTTTATACGGAACTGTTACCAAAAGCAGAATATGGTCAGGTCAATATTATCTTTGCATATCTTATTTTTTTTAATGTCATTCTGGCCTACGGAATGGAAACGGCCTTTTTCAGGTTTTATAATACCGAAGACGATAAAAAAACAGTGGTAGAAACATCAACCGTTTCTATTTTTTGGACCAGTATTCTTTTTCTGGTTCTTGCCCTTCTTTTCAGAACTTCAGTAGCAGAATTTATTGATATTGAGGTGCAGTATGTAACCTATGTCATTTGGATATTAGTGCTCGATGCCCTGGTAATTATTCCTTTTTCGAAGCTGCGGGCCAGACAGAAGCCAATGTTTTATGCCGCGGTAAAGATTGGGAATGTGGCTGTAAATTTAGGATTGAACCTGTTCTTCCTGATTTATCTTCCCAAAATTGCCCAACAGAACCCTGAAAGCTTTGTAAGCTCCATGTATTTTGAGGATTTTCAGGTTGGCTATATTTTTGTGTCCAATATTGTCGCAAGTTTACTGACCTTGTTGGTATTTTTGCCCAACTATATGCATGTTCGCTGGCATTTTGATTTCCAACTATGGAAAAAAATGTTGCGCTACGGATTTCCAATCATGATTGCCGGTATTGCTTTTGCTATTAATGACCAATTCGATAAGATATTATTAAAATACCTGCTTCGGCCAGATATTGCCGAAGCAGAAGTAGGTATTTATTCCGCTTGTTATAAGTTAGGTCTCTTTATGGTACTGTTTCGTACGGCATATACTTTAGGCATTGAACCGTTCTTTTTTAGCCATGCCTCCAATGAAAATGCAAAACAGACATATGCAACAATTACAAAATACTTTGTAATATTTGGGTCTTTAATGACATTGGCAGTAATTGTTTTTGCTGATATACTAAAGCTAGTCATGATTCGTGATTCATCATTTTGGGATGCTATGGGAGTCGTGCCGCTGATTATTTTGGCTAATTTCTTTCTTGGTATCTATACTAATCTTTCTGTATGGTACAAACTTACCAACCAAACGCATATAGGAGCCTATATTTCCATTATTGGTGCGATTATAACCCTGGTGTTGAATTACCTGCTCATTCCGCCGTTTAGCTACTACGGTTCGGCAATTGCAACCATTGCAGCGTATGGTAGCATGATGTTTATATCGTATGTGTGGGGCAATAAATACTATCCGATTCCGTATGATAAAAAAGCAATAGGCGGTTATCTGATAATCTCTATTCTTTTCTCATTTATTTATTTTTACGGATATCGTGAAAATTATTGGGTGGGAATCCCAATGTTGATTGCATTCATGTATTTCATATATTACAACGAAAAAGAAACTATTCTTCGCATTATTAAAAGAAAAGCCTAAGACATAATAATTTTACCTTTTTATCTGATGACAATTAAAATCATAAACAAATCACAGCATCCGTTACCAAACTATGAAACTCTGGCTTCAGCCGGAATGGACCTGAGAGCTAATCTTTCTGAACCCATTACGCTGGGCCCGTTAGAAAGAGCTATTGTAAAAACCGGACTTTTCATAGAATTGCCTATTGGTTATGAAGCACAGGTACGTCCACGTAGCGGATTAGCTGCAAAGAAAGGAATAACCGTACTCAATTCTCCAGGAACAGTCGATGCCGATTATCGTGGTGAGATTGGAGTGATTTTAGTAAATTTATCAAATGAAGCTTTTGTAATCGAAAACGGCGAAAGAATTGCCCAACTCATTATAGCCAAACATGAAAGAGCAGTCTGGCTGGAAGCAGATGAACTGTCTGAAACATCAAGAGGGGAAGGCGGATTTGGAAGCACAGGAGTAAAATAAATAAAACAAACATGGTTGGATTTCCAACTTTAAAATAAAATACGAAAACTATATGAAGATAATAGTTCCTATGGCCGGACGAGGCTCTCGCTTAAGACCACATACATTAACAGTTCCAAAACCACTAATTCCGATAGCCGGAAAGCCAATAGTGCACAGGCTTGTTGAAGATATTGCCGGTGTAATCAATCAGGATATAGAAGAAATAGCCTTTATCATCCACAGAGATTTTGGAAAGCAGGTAGAAGTTGAGTTGGTCGAAATAGCAGAAAAATTGGGGGCCAAAGGCACAATTTATTATCAGGAACAGCCATTAGGAACAGCTCATGCCATTATGAGTGCAAAAGAATCAATGACCGGCCCTATAGTGGTGGCATATGCCGATACGCTTTTTCGTGCTGATTTTACCCTGGACACAGAGGCAGATAGTGTAATCTGGGTAAAACAAGTTGACGACCCGAGTGCTTTTGGTGTTGTGCAGTTAAACGGGCAGAATCAAATTGTTGATTTTGTAGAAAAACCAAAAGAGTTTGTCTCTGACCTGGCAATTATAGGTATCTATTATTTCAAATCCGGAGAAACTTTAAGAAATGAATTGCAATATTTATTGGATAATAATGTTGTAAAAGGAGGAGAGTACCAACTGACGGATGGTTTGGAGAACATGAAAGAGAAAGGATTGAAGTTTGTTCCGGGAAAAGTTGACGAATGGATGGATTGCGGTAACAAAAATGTTACTGTGGAGACCAATACAAGAATGTTAGGCTTCCTGCATAATGATGGCGAACATTTGGTAGACTATGATGTTAAGACAGAAAATTCGACAATCATTCCACCATGCTATATTGGTAAAGACGTAATCCTGATTAACGCAACAGTTGGTCCAAATGTATCTTTAGGCAAAGGATGTCACGTCATCAACAGTACCATAAAAAACAGTTTAATTCAAACGCATTCTCATATAAAAAATGCAAGTTTGGATAATGCAATGATTGGAAACCACGCCAGCTTTGACGGAAATTTCACAAGCATAAGCATAGGCGATTATTCCGTTTTGGAATAAAATTTGATAAAAAACCAATATGAAAATTAAAAGTTATCTCTTATCACTTCTTTTCTTCGGAATGTTATGCGTTCCGGCCAAAACTTTTGCCCAGGCTGAGCCGGACGATATAGCATTGGCAGAAGATGGTTTTCAGGATAGTTTTTATGAATCACTAAAGCAGAAAGGCATTGAAAATTATGACAAAGCTATAGCCGCTTTGGAAAAATGCCTTAAGCTACAGCCTCAAAATGCGGTCGTCTATTATGAATTGGGTAAAAATTACCTGAGCCTGAAAGATTATAAAAAAGCATACGAGTCGTTTTCACAGGCTTCCCTCATAGACCCTAAAAATAAATGGTTCTATGTTGGAATGTATGATGTGTGCTACCAGACAAAAGATTATACACAGGCAATAGTTGTTGTCAATAAATTAATTGGGCTTGATATAAAATATAAAGAGGACCTGACCTCGCTTTACATGTATACAGACCAATATGACAAGGCCTTGGCGCTCATAAAAGATTTGGATGATACGGTTGGTGAAACCCCTCAGAGAAATGCCTATAAGCAGCAAATCCTGAAAGATTCAAAGTACCGCATTGGAGAAAAAGACCAGCTTTTGGAAGCCATTAAAAAAAATCCAAAAGACGAGTCAAAATACATTGCCCTGATTTATCTTTATTCGGAAAGCAATCAGGAAGAAAAGGCATATGAAATCGCGAAAAAATTAGAAAAAGAAATTCCCGATTCAGAATTTGCCCAGGTAGGACTTTTCAAATTTCATCTTAATAATAACGATGGAGATAAAGCAGTTACGGCCATGAATAAGGTGTTGGAAAGCAAGAAGATTGATACGGAAGTAAAACGCAAAATCCTGAAAGAGTTTTTGGTTTTTGTCAAAAACAATCCGCAGTTCAATACTGATTTGGATAAGGCCGTTGGCTATTTTAGTAGTGAAGACCAGGCTCTGCTGACTAAAGAAGTAGGCAAGGTTTTTTATGCAAGAAAAAACTGGGAACGCGCCATCCACTATCTGGAAATCTATTCCAAAAATAATCCACAGGAAGTAGAGTCTAATATTTTCTTATTGCAGGCCTATACAGAAAACAAGCAGTTTGATGTGTTGGCAAAAAAAGCATCAGACCTGATTGATTTTTTCCCTATGCAACCGGATTTTTATTATTACTCGGGACTGGCGAACAACCAGATAAAAAATTATAAAAAAGCCAAAGACTTTTTGGAAATGGGTATGGACTATCTCGTTGACAACAGAGATTTGGAAATTAACTTTAATATCCAATTAGGTGAGGCTTTTAACGGACTTGGAGATGCGAAGAAGAAGGAATTTTATTTCCAGAAAGCAGACCAGTTACTAAAACAGAAAAAATAATGAAAAGATATATCTTCATAACTTTTGGAGCCCTTATGCTACTTTCATGCAATGCCAGGAAAGCAGTAATTGCAGAAGGAACAGCCAATGAAATGGTCGCCTCTTCAAAAGTAATTGAAAACCATTATAAGCTCAAGAGGAATTTTTCGACAGCCTATATCAAGGCCAGTGCAAAGTATAAAGACGACCACATGTCACAGGGCGTTTCTGCTGAAATCCGAATCAAGAAAGACGAACAGATTTTAATCAGTGTCCGTTTTTTAGGATTTACCATGGCCAAGGCACTCATTACGCCTCAGGAAGTAAAATATTATGAAAAGATAGGGAACAAGTTTTTTGAGGGCGATTATTCTACACTGAGCAAGTGGCTCGGGACCGAATTGGATTTCCAAAAAGTGCAGAACATGCTTATTGGTGAAGCCATGGATGACCTGACAAAAGGGAAATACACGACCACAATTGACGAAAGCTTGTACAAACTGCAAGATGCCTCAAATAAGAATACCGAAAAGGCTTTTTATTTTGAAGCGGCAAATTACTTGATAAAAAAACAGGAAGTTACCCAATCAAAAGAAGACAGGAGATTGCAGATTCTCTATCCCGGTCATAAAGAATATCCGGAAATGGTATTGCCATCACAAATTATAATTGATGCAGTCCAAAATGGTAAGAAAGTCAATATTAATATCGATTATAATTCAGTTTCATTCAACGAAAACCTTACTTTCCCGTACAGTGTTCCTGATGGCTATGAAAGAATATATATTGATTAGATTTGCACAAACATATCCAATTATGTCAAAAAACATATTTACTCTTTTTCTGCTGCTGGCCACTTCAATAGTTTGGGGCCAAACGGATATGCAGAGAAAATTGGAAGAACGCAAAGCACAGCTTCAGAAAGAAATCAGGGAAGCAGAAAATGCTTTGCAATCAGAAAAGAAAAAAGAAAAATCGGTCGTTACACAAATTAGCCAGCAGACTGCAAAAATCAAACTGCAGGAAAAACTTATTGCTACAACCGAAAAGCAAGCCAAGTTATTGAGTGATGACATTTATACAAATCAGTTAAAAATCAACGGACTGAAAAAAGACCTTGATGAGCTTAAAAAGGATTATGCCAAAATGATTGTCAAGTCCTATAAGAGCCGTTCCGAGCAGAGCAGGGCCATGTTTTTGCTTTCTTCGAAAAACTTCCTTCAGGCTTATAAAAGAGCCCAATACATGAAGCAATATTCAAATTATAGAAAAAATCAGGGAGAAGAGATTAAGGTAAAATCAGATGAGCTGGCAGCCTATAACGAAAAGTTAGGCATACAGAAAAAAGAAAAACAGAAGCTGATTGTCGAAAATGAAAAAGAAAAGCAGAATCTGGAAAAAGATAAGGAAGAGCAGGAAAAAATAATGAAGTCTATTAAAAAAGACGTCAAAAAATATACTGCCGAAATCAAGAAAAAACAACAAGAAACACGTGAAATTGACCGTAAGATTGACAAGTTAATTAGGGAAGCAATTGCCGAAGCCAACAGAAAAACAGCTGCAGCAAATAAAAAAGCGAATCCAAAAGCAACTGTTGCAGAAACAAAAGCCATCGAAAACTCTTCAAAAATTGTATTGACTCCGGAAGGAAAAATCATTTCGGATAATTTCAAGGCAAACAAAGGAAAATTATCATGGCCCGTTGCAAAAGGCTTTGTGTCTCTTAGGTATGGTGACCAACCGCACCCGCTGCAAAAATCACTTATCGTTCACAGTAGCGGTGTTGAAATTACGACAGATTCCGGTGCTTCAGTACGTTCTGTTTTTGCAGGTGAAGTAACAAGAGTACAGCTGATTTCTCCAAACAACATGGTAGTGTTCGTCCAGCATGGAGATTTCTACACCGTATACCAGAATCTGAGTTCTGTGAGCGTTTCCAAAGGAACTAAAGTAACGGCTATGCAGAATATAGGAAAAGTAACAACCAATGCAGCAGGCAAGACAGCCTTGAAATTTGTAATCATGCAAAACGCAACAACGTTAAATCCACAAGCCTGGTTAGCAAATATGTAAGCAAATAAAAAAGGAACCTAAACGGTTCCTTTTTTTATTCTATAAATAATGCTTTTAGTTCAGTAGCTTCATTTGGTTTCATTTTTCCGGCAAGAACAAGGCTAAGCTGCTTTCGTCTCAATGCGGCATCATAACGCTGTTTTTCCAGTTCGGTTTCAGGAAGTATGGCAGGAACTTCTACCGGACGACCGGTTTCATCGACAGCAACAAAAGTATATATGGCTTCGTTTGCCTTGTTTTTGATTCCTGACTCGCGGTCTTCAATCCATACATCAATATAAATCTCCATTGATGTTTTAAAAGTCCTCGAAACCTTAGCTTCAATAGTCACAACGCTGCCCAAAGGAATAGCACGGTTAAATGCCACGTGATTCACAGAAGCTGTAACAGTAATACGTCTCGAATGTCTCCTTGCCGCGATGCTTGCCGCTCTGTCCATTCGTGCCAGTAATTCACCGCCAAAAAGATTGTTTAAAGGATTGGTTTCGCCCGGTAAAACCAAATCAGTTAGAATTGCTACAGATTCAGAAGGAGTTTTCGCTTGCATCGTTTTTTTTGCAAAGGTAACAGATAGCAATTAAATCCGATAGTCAGTAATAAATTTTTTAGGGGAAAAATAAAAAATCCCGAACGAATCGGGATTGGACTTATAATTCCTGAATCAGAAGCCAGGCTTCCGGATTTTCTGTTTTCTGGATTTTTGACATTGCTTTTTGGGCTTCGGCATAATTAGAGAAACTTCCGTAAAGAACAGGATGCAATCCATGTTTGTTCTTTGCTATTTTTCTTGCCTTATATCCTTTTGCACTAAGCTTTTCGAATATTTTTTGTGCATTTTCTTCATTTCTAAAAGCACCCGCAACAATATGATAAGCTAACTTTTCCTCTTTGATATTCAGCTTTACGGCAGGTAGCGGACTTTCAATAAAAAAAGTAGCTTCCTGTATTTTATCCTGTACTTTTTTCTGAACCGTTTTTTGTACAATCAGGTTTTCAGAATCAATTTGTTTCTGATAATAGTCATTTCCAAAGAAACCTGCTGCTCCAAGTCCAAGTACAAAAATAGCGGCATATTTAAGATAAGGTCTACTATTTCTTCGTTCCGGAGTAAAAATTATTGGTGCTTTTTCTTCAAGCGCCTCAACTTCTTCCTTATAAACTTCTCTTTGGATTTTTGGAGCAACAAAAGTGCTCAATCCAAAAGAACTCGTAAGGTAATTCAGGCTATCTGACGGTTCAAAAACAATATTGTTTTCCGAATTTAAAGACAATTGGCCAATGTTTTTCAACTCCAGCAATTTGTGCAATTGCAAAGCCAGCTTCCATCCTGAAACAGTAGTTTCGATTTGGGCTACAGCATCTTCGTAGGAGATTTTTTCGGCCTGCGAAATATGGTTTGCCAATAAGCCATCATTATTCTTTAAATGAAAATTAAAAGAAACCACTTTTCTGGGCGGATAAAACGCCATAGTACTTTCATTGAGTCTTGCAGGTTGTATCTCCGTAAGGAATGCTCCAAAACCGGGAACCGCAACACATTGATATCTATATAAAAGTTGGGATATGTAAAATTCAATCTTCATAGAAACAAAGTTACTTATTCATTGGTCAGGTCAAAATTTTATCAACAAATTTTATTAACAATCTAAGTAAAATGTCTTTATATTTGAGATTCAATTATTTGCCATGAACCAGGAAGAATTATTTTATTTATTAGCCTTACAAAAAGTAGAATCGGTAGGCGACATACTTGCCAAAAAACTTCTCGCGCATTTTGGAAATGCCAAAGAAATCTTTCAATCCAAACCTTCAAAACTCCAAAGTATAGAAGGAATAGGAAGTATTTTGATTAGAAATCTCAAAGACCAGACGGTTTTTAAAAAGGCGGAAAAAGAGCTTGCGTTTATCACGTCAAATGCTATCGATGTGTTTTTTTATCAAAGTAAAAATTATCCGGAAAAGCTCAAACATTGTTTCGATGCCCCCATATTATTATTTGCTTCGGGAAACTTCGATTTCAATAACCGAAAAATTATAAGCATTGTCGGAACAAGACAGGCAACTCCGTATGGGGGAGAATGTTGCAGAAAGCTGATTTCTGACCTTGCACCGCTAAATCCGGTTATTGTTAGTGGTTTTGCCTATGGAATTGACATTATTGCACATCAGGCAGCAATGGAACACAATCTGCAAACGATTGGTATTATCGCCCATGGGCTAAACCAGATTTACCCGAAGGCTCATAAAAAATATGTTTCCAGGATGCAGGAAAAAGGTGGTTTTATGACCGACTTCTGGAGTTCTTCCAATCCTGACAGGGAAAATTTTATTCGTAGAAATCGTATTGTGGCCGGTATTTCCGAAGCAACTATCGTTATTGAATCGGCAGAAAAAGGAGGTTCCCTCATTACAGCCAACATGGCTAATGACTACAACAGGGATGTTTTTGCATTTCCGGGAAAAGCATCGGACAAATACAGTCAGGGATGCAACAACCTGATTAAATCTCAAAAAGCACAACTGCTGACTTCAGCGGCAGATTTGATTTATATGCTTAACTGGGATTTGGAAACGCAGAAAACCAGTGTGCAGAAACGCTTATTCGTAGAATTGGATAAGGAGGAGCAAACGGTTTATAATTATTTGCAGGCAAAAGAGAAAGAATTGATGGATGTTATTGCTTTAGAATGCAATTTCCCTGTTCACAAAATATCTTCCCTGTTATTGAACATGGAACTCAAAGGAGTGGTACGGCCGTTGCCAGGCAAATTGTTTGAAGTTATTTAAAAATAAAGCCCCGACAGTTCGGGGCTTTGATTAATATCCTAATTTTTTTCTGACTCTTTCCAGAACTTTGTCTGCAACAGCTCTTGCTTTTTCAGCACCTTGTTGCAGGGCCTTGTCCACCTCTTCCAGATTGTTCATATAGTAGTTGTATTTTTCTCTTTCTACTTTGAATCTTTCCAAAATAAGCTCGAACAGGGCTTGTTTCGCATGGCCCCAACCAAAATCACGATTTACGTTTTTATATTTTTCGGTCATGGCCGCCAATTGTTCTTCATTGGCAATCAGTTTATAAATAGCAAAAATTTTACAGTTCTCGGTGTCTTTCGGAGCTTCCAAAGGAGTGCTGTCGGTTTCGATAGACATGACCTGTTTACGCAACGATTTATCATCTAAAAAAATATTGATGATATTGTTGGCCGATTTGCTCATCTTTCCACCATTTGTTCCCGGAACATACTTTGTCTCTTCTTGAAGATACGAATCCGGAATTACGAAAGTTTCTCCCATCTGATGGTTAAAACGGGAAGCAACATCACGTGTGATTTCAATATGCTGCAATTGGTCTTTTCCAACAGGAACGAATTCAGCATCATACAAAAGAATGTCTGCTGCCATAAGCATCGGATAGGTAAACAATCCGGCATTAACGTCATCCAATCGGTCAGCCTTATCTTTGAAAGAATGGGCCAACGTTAGTCGCTGATAGGGGAAAAAACAGCTCAGATACCATGAAAGTTCTGTTGTTTGAGGAACATCAGACTGGCGATAAAAAGTGACTCTGTTAACATCAACTCCACAGGCAAGCCACGTTGCAGCAGTACTGTACGTATTATGACGTAATGTTTCTCCATTTTTAATCTGCGTGATTGAGTGCAAATCGGCAATGAAAAGAAAAGTTTCGTTTTCCGGCTTGTTTGATAATTCGATGGCCGGAAGAAGCGCACCAAGCAAATTTCCTAAATGCGGCGTTCCGGTACTTTGAATACCTGTGAGTATTTTTGACATAATAACTTAATTTTTGCAAAGGTAAATGTTTTGGCAAAATGTAAGGTTTGAATTCTTACATTTGGGAGACAAAATTTGAAAACCAGGTTTTGCCCTCATAAATAATTCTGATACACCACCTGCATGCGTATTTTTAAAATAGTTTTTTGGATTCTTTGGAGGATATGGTTCTATATTCTGATGGGTCTTCCTATCATTATTATGCTGCCTTTTTTGCTTATTTCTATCTCAAAAGAGAAATGGTATCCCTACTTTTTTGTTATGGCCAGAATTTGGGCTAAAATAATCCTTTTCGGAATGGGCTTCCATTATAAGGTTGAACGTGAACAGGAACTCGAAGAAGGAAAAAGTTATATGCTGGTGGCCAATCATACTTCCATGACGGATATTATGTTAATGCTTGCCCTGGTACGCAATCCGTTTGTTTTTGTCGGAAAGAAAGAACTGGTCAAGATTCCGTTATTTGGTTTCTTTTACAAAAGGACCTGTATTTTGGTTGACAGAAGCAGTTCCAAAAGCAGGATGGAGGTTTTCAACCGTGCCCAAAAACGATTGGCACAGGGACTTAGTATTTGTATTTTCCCGGAAGGAGGCGTTCCGGATGATGAGTCGGTTCTTTTGGATGAATTCAAAGACGGAGCTTTTCGTTTGGCGCTGGAACATCAGATACCCATTGTTCCTATGACTTTTGCAGATAATAAAAAACGATTCTCCTATACTTTTTTGAGTGGGAGCCCAGGCCTCATGCGAGCCAAAATTCATCGTTTTGTGGAAACAAAAGGCCACAATGCAGATAAGAAGGAAATCAAGCAGATAAAAGAATTAGTAAGGGAAATCATTTACAAACAACTCTTGAAATTCAGTAACAAAAAAAGCGCCTAACCACGACGCTTTTTTTTGTCATTAACGTATTTAATGACGAACCTAACTAAACTATAAAACCAACTATCTAAAAGTTAAAGCTGATTCCGGAATATAAGCCTATGAAATAAGGCTTAAATCCACCAGCATTTTCACTGAATGTATTAATCTGATACTTTAATTTTGGCTCAACATTCGCTTCGAATGATTTCCAAAACTTGTATTTGAATCCGATTCCGATATTGGAAGTAAAAGAAACGTCATTTAAATTTGATGCTTTTCCAATTGAGGTAGACATACCCGGAGATACTACGGATAGGCTGTTTTCATTTAAGAATAACGTGCTCATACCACCAATTAAAGAGATACCAAATTTATCATCCAGAATCTTATACGAAAGCTCAACCGGAACTTCCACATAACCCATAGTCTGATTTAACGAGCCAGCCTTTTTGCCCGGAACATTATCAAACGATACCGTATTGGCAGCTGTATTATCTTCAACAATTACCGTGACATTTCTGCTTTCCTGAATGTTGCTTGGCGAAAACACTTCGCCATTAGCAACAGCATCCGATAAGCCGGCATAATAAACAATATTGTTTGTATTATAACCTAAAGTCAGTTTGTTCACACCTCCGCGGATAGACCATTTTTTGTTTATTGCATAATTAACACCAACACCATAGCTCAGATTTTTCTCATAGCTTTTGCTGTTGTCTGCAAACTGCTGGTTAATTGGTGAACCTTTGGAAGCAGAACTAAAATAAATAGGGGCTACGTTTGACGTAATCTGCCACCTATTTACCTTAGTTTCTGTGACCGCTTGTTGTTTTTTTTCTTTTTCTTTTAGCAATTCTTCCAGCGGATTAGGCTCGGCAGTAGCAACAGCTGCCGAATCTTTTTTTTGTTTCTCGAATGCTTCGGTGTCAAAAGCGATTCGGGAATTATTATTTTTCTCTTTGTCAGACTGTTTGTTGCGTTCTGAAACATTGTCGTTTTTTCGCAAAAGGTCATTTGATTTTTTTTCAGAAACGGCCAATTGTTTTTCTCCTTCGTTTCGATTTTCCGGAATTGAAATTTTATTTGAATTCTGGTTTATAATTGATTTTGCCTGATTTTTTTCTTTATTTCCGGAATCTGCAATGCCAGCTTTGTTAAAAACATCTTCCTGGTTTTTGCCGTTGAATTTGTTTTGATTGGCATTTTTCGGACGGTTATGTTGTTGAGCAGGCCCTTGGCTGGCAAGTCCGGATTCTGTTTTCGTTTTTTGATTTGTAATAACAGGAAGATTTTTGTCGGCTGTATTTTTTAGGCGTTCCCGGTCAGTATTATCCTGACTGGCGATAGCCGTGTTTTTGGCCTTATTCTTTCCTGAAATAATTGACTTGTTCAGTTGGTCCTGCTCTGGATTTTCAGAATTTTTATGTTGTTGTGTCGGATTGTTTTTTTCTAAATCAGTATTCTTAGTTTCAGTAACGGCATTTTCATTTTCAGTAACGACCTCCTTGCTTTTGATTGGGCTTTGCATTGGTGTCAAATCTTTTGAACGGTCAACGTCCGTAGCATTTTGGTCAACGACTCCGTTATCAGTATCTGTTTTTATTGGGCTGTTTATGATTCCGTCGCCTATCATGAATCCGATAAGCAATATAGCCGCAACTCCCGAAAGCTTAAACCATAATGGAATAACCCTTCTTTTTTTCTTCTCTTTGAGCTTTGCTTCGATATTGTCCCAGACTTCAGGTGAAGGTATTGCTTCAAAGTCTTTGAACTTCTCTTGGAAAAGCCGTTCTATATTTTTTTTCTCACTCATTTTGCTGCTGTATAATTTCCGTTTCCGGCCTGAGCTTCTATTTTTTCTTTTAAAATCATCTTTGCGCGTGCAAGATTAGATTTTGTTGTTCCGGTTGTGATATCAAGCATTTCGGCAATTTCTTTGTGTGAATAGCCGTCCATTACATAAAGGTTAAAAACCAATCGGTATCTGTCAGGTAGTTCCTGTATAATTTTCATCAAAAATTCAAGAGAAACATTTTCATCATCAATCTCGACTTCTGCTTCGTCAGGAATAGTGTCATTGACGATTTCAAAAACGGAGTTCCCTCTGTATTTTTGGAGGATATTGTTAACCATTACCCTTTTTGCCCAACCTTCAAAAGACCCTTTGAAATTGAATTGGTTTATCTTGTTGAAAATAATAAGGAATCCGTCCTGAAGATTATCTTCGGCTTCTACATAATTCCGCGAATACTTCAAGCAAACACTGAACAATTTGGGTGATAATAGCTTATATAATTGTTCTTGAGCTTTGGTATCATGATCTCTGCAACCGTATATGAGTTGTTCTAAACTCAAAAGTTTTTCTTTATAAATTAAAAATTATTCTGGCACTACCGGTATTTCATATTCCAGAAAAAGATTTTGCCCGTATTGGTCTTTTCCTTTATAAAATTTAAAAATATATGTATTCTCGTTTGTAGGCATAAAATCAAATGTTGCTTCTACTGGCTCTTCATTCAATTCTGTACAATTACTGGCATTGAGTACGCCTGTTTGTACTGCTATTGTTCTGACATTTAAATTTTTTTCGTAATAGAACCCTTCGAAAAAATGACAGCTGGTAGGTCTTTTATAATATACTTTTATAGTATACGTTCTTCCAATCACAAAACTTTGAGGAAATACCGCACTTTCTGTAGGAATCAGCTCAAAATGGTAACTAACAGTATTATCATCATTTAATTCGCAGGAACTAAACGCACCGATTGTTATGACTGCTAAAAATAAAATCGAAATTAATTTTTTCATTCTCTGTATTCTGTTATGCTTTATTGTTTAGATGTGTATATAGGCCAAAGGTTGCGTTAGGATATAAAAAAACCCGAAAATTTTCGGGTTTTTTTAATTAATCATTATTTTCTTTAATCAGCGATTTGATTTTTTGTTCTAATTCTTCCGCTAATTCAGGATTGTCCTTAATCAGGGATTTTACGGCATCTCTACCTTGTCCAAGTTTGGTGTCGCCATAACTAAACCACGAACCGGACTTTTTCACAACTTCAAATTCTACTGCCAAATCAAGGATTTCTCCTGTTTTTGAAACGCCTTCGCCATACATGATGTCAAATTCTGCTGTTTTGAATGGAGGAGCAACCTTATTCTTTACTACTTTGACTTTCGTTCTGTTACCAATGACATTTTCACCTTCTTTAATCTGAGAAGACCTTCTGATGTCAAGACGAACAGATGCGTAGAATTTAAGTGCGTTACCACCCGTTGTTGTTTCAGGGTTTCCAAACATCACCCCAATTTTTTCACGAAGTTGGTTAATAAAGAAAACGGTACAATTTGTTTTGCTGATAGTTCCGGTCAATTTTCTCAATGCCTGTGACATTAATCGGGCGTGAAGACCCATTTTTGAATCACCCATTTCGCCTTCAATCTCACTTTTTGGAGTCAATGCGGCAACGGAGTCAATTACTACAATGTCAATAGCACCGGAGCGGATTAGGTTTTCTGCAATTTCCAGAGCCTGTTCACCATTGTCAGGCTGTGAAATAATCAGGTTTTCGATATCAACACCCAGTTTTTCTGCATAATTTCTGTCAAAAGCGTGTTCTGCATCAATAAAAGCAGCAATACCACCTGCTTTTTGAGCTTCGGCAATAGCATGCAATGTCAGGGTTGTTTTACCGGAAGATTCAGGACCATAAATCTCAATGATTCTTCCTTTAGGATATCCGTTAACTCCAAGAGCCAAATCCAATCCTAAAGACCCGGAAGGAATCGTTTCTACCTCTTCAACTGCCTGGTCACCAAGCTTCATTACGGTTCCTTTTCCGTAAGTTTTATCTAATTTGTCAAGCGTTAACTGTAACGCTTTTAATTTGGCTTCTTTCTCTGAACTCATTTTTCTTCCATTTATAATTGGCACTTATTTTTCGTAAAAATAGTTCTTTTTTTCTACGTGGCAAGAGTTATTTTTTGTTAGAAATTTGCTGTTTTTCGATTAAAATAAACAAAAATATAATTAGTACTTTTGCGGGGAATTATAACAATTATGGAAAAACTAATTTCATATCCGATTTCTGTTGTATACTATCTGATTTTCGGGCTTATTTTGGTGATTTTTCATCCCATCCAATGGCTGTGCTTTAACCTTTTTGGATACCAGGCACATAAAAAAAGTGTCGATTATCTGAATTTATGTTTGCTTAGGGCAACCCATCTTTTGGGAACAACCTATAAAGTGGAAGGAAGGGAATTGGTACCTAAAGGAGTTCCGGTAATTTTTGTTGCCAACCACCAAAGCATGTATGATATTGTTGCCATAATCTGGTTTTTCAGAAAATCCCACCCGAAATTTGTAAGCAAAAAAGAATTAGGCAAGGGAATTCCAAGTGTTTCTTATAATTTAAGGCATGGAGGCTCTGTATTAATCGACAGAAAAGATCCGAAACAGGCATTGCCTGTCATTAAAGGATTGGGAGAGTATATTGAAAAGCACAATCGGGCAGCAGTAATTTTTCCGGAAGGAACAAGAAGCAAAACCGGAAAACCGAAAGAATTTGCACAGACAGGATTGAAAATCTTATGCAAAAATGCACCTTCGGCAGTAGTAGTCCCAATAACCATAAACAACTCTTGGAAAATTGTTAAATATGGCTTTTTTCCTGTAGGTTTAGGAAATCGCCTTACCTTTACTGCTCATAAGCCAATTGCTGTGGCAGAAGTACCTTTTGATGAGTTGATGAAAGAAACAGAAAAGGCAGTAGTTGACGGAATAAAAAATTAAAATATGTCTGTAAAAAACATTCGTCTAGAAGTAATGCAGTTTCTAGAGAAAAATATTGATGCATTTGTTGACCAGTATTTGATTCCTGTGGAGGATATATGGCAGCCTTCTGACCTTTTGCCTGATTCCCGAAGCGAAACTTTTTTTGAAGACGTAAAAGAATTAAGAGAAATAGCAAAAGAACTACCGTATGATTTTTGGGTGGTTTTAGTTGGCGATACTATTACAGAAGAAGCACTTCCAACTTATGAATCCTGGTTGATGGATGTGGAAGGCGTAAATCAGGTTGACGAAGGTGGCAATGGCTGGTCAAAATGGGTAAGAAGCTGGACAGGGGAAGAAAACCGTCATGGCGATTTGCTAAACAAATACCTTTACCTTTCCGGACGTGTCAACATGCGTGAAATTGAAATGACGACACAGCATTTAATTAATGACGGATTTGATATTGGTACCGGAAGAGACCCTTATAAAAATTTTGTTTATACCAGTTTCCAGGAATTGGCAACCTATGTTTCGCACAACAGGGTTTCACAAATAGCGAAGAAGTTTGGAGATAAAAAACTTTCCAAATTATGCAAGCTGATAGCAGGTGATGAAATGCGCCACCATCATGCCTATTCGGAATTTGTACACAGAATTTTTCAGGTAGACCCAAGCGAAATGATGTTGGCTTTCCAATACATGATGAAACAAAAGATTGTCATGCCGGCTCATTTTTTAAGAGAATCAGGTGAAAAGATAAGCACCGCTTTTGAACTTTTTTCAGATTCGGCACAAAGAATTGGCGTATATACGGCAACTGATTATATTGACATTATGCAAAAACTGATTGACAAATGGGATATCAGCAAAATTACAGGATTAACAGACGAGGCAGAAAAAGCCAGAGATTACCTGATGAAGCTTCCGGCAAGAATGGCAAAGATTTCAGAACGATTGGTCATTCCTGCAGAATCGCATATTTTTAAATGGGTTGAACCTGCAACATTAAGATAATAAACCAAATCCTTTCTTTACAGAGAGGATTTTTTTTCTCACACAACTATGGATAAAATACTAATAGAAAAGACAATTGCTTTTGTAAAAGAAAAACTTAAAGATGCCGAAGGAGGCCATGATTGGTTCCACATTGAAAGAGTGTACAACAATGCCATGAACATTGCCAAAGATGAAAACTGTAATATCACAATCGTGGCTTTGGGAGCTTTGCTACACGACATAGCCGATAGCAAATTTCACGGCGGAGATGAAACAATCGGGCCTAAACTGGCCTGGGAGTTTTTAGAATCTCAGAATGTTCCGGAAGAAACAATAATTCATGTAGTAAACATCATCGAGAATATCTCTTTTAAGGGCGGCAATTTCGAGCGTAAATTTTCTTCAACAGAATTAGACGTTGTTCAGGATGCTGACCGTTTGGATGCCATTGGAGCGATAGGAATTGCCAGAGCATTTAATTACGGCGGATTTAAAAACAGGGCGCTGTATGACCCGACATTAGCGCCTAATATGAACATGAGTAAGGAGGAGTATAAAAGTGCCGTTTCACCTACAATCAATCATTTTTATGAAAAGCTATTGTTGCTGAAAGACAGGATGAATACCAAATCCGGTAAAGCAATAGCCGAAGAAAGACATACCTATATGGAAAAGTTCTTAGAACAGTTTTTTGCGGAATGTGAAGGGAAGAGATAATAAAAAAGCCAGAATTAAATTCTGGCTTTTTTATTCATTATAAACTGATTTTCAACAATTGCTTATCCTTTCCTTTTTTTCCTAAAAAGAATACGGATTCCTTGTTTACGATTCCTTGTGAAACCATAAATGGAACCTCGTTACTTTCATTATTTAAGACCTCCTGAAAGTCGAAATCACCATTTTTATTGATTCGGATAATATTCAAATTCGACTTATTTTTTCTGACATGTTTAAATAAGATTCGATCATTACTTAATTTTTTGATTTTTTCACTGGCATTGATGAAAAAATAAGTATCGTCATTTTTGATTGTTGAAGTGTATGAAATATAAGCATCAGTATCTGTAGTAAATTGAGCTTTGTTAATGTTTCTTGCCCAAACTAATTCTCCGTCAGTATTAATTTTTGCGCTGACGATATCGTCATAATTAAAAAAAGTTTGATTGTTATTTGAAGAAACATAAAATTCTTCTGCATTGAAAATAATATCATTATTCTTTGTGATATGGATTTTCTTGAAAATGAGATTTTTTAACTCTTTATCTTTTTCTTCACCATATTTGTCAATCATAAATTGTTGGCTAAATGGGTTAAACTTAGATTTTCGGATGGCCAATGAAACAGGATCCAGTTCAAAATAACTAATCCCTTTAAAATGGTTGTCATTTTGGTCAGAATAGAATCCTATACACGTAATTTTATCTGGAGAGGCTATTGTTGTCATGCTTCCTGAAAAATGTTCTTCGGTGTCAAAAACCTGAGTTTTTTGTCCTTCAAAAGAAAATCGTGTCAATTCATATTGGTACTTGCCTCCTGTTTTTTTGTTTTTCTTTTCATCGGCATAAACTTTTCCTAATAGATAAAGCGCATTTCCATCTTTTGAAACATCTACATTTTCATAGCGGAACTTTTTGTCCTTAATTTCTCTTACGAAAATGTGTTCAAATTTTTTGTTTAAGTTTTTATCAAAAAGGTACAGTTTTAAAGCTTCTGACTTTTCAGTTTTCATATCGATTGTGATTGCAAAAGCCGTTCGATCTTCATTTACAATCATTGAAACACCTGATTCATTCCCTGGCTCTTCATAAATTTTGGTGTCTTGCGAATAGAAGGTCTGATTCATAAAGAAATTTCCATATTGCTTTATTTCTTCACGAGACAACCTAAAGAGTTCTTTTTTGGATGTTTTTGAATTGTTAAAATCAACAATATAGGCTGAACAGATATAGGCTTTTTCATTAATATTGTAAAACATGTCAACAAACTGAATGTCTTTATCGCCTTTTATAATTCCTAAAACGGTTCCGTATTTTTCAAAATTGGCATATTTTAAAGGTTGTTCGTATTCCTTTACCAGTTTTAAGTTTGAGTCGTATTCTTCAATATAATAACCTCTTCCGGATGATAATCCACCGCTTACATAGGAACGGATAATTAAAATACCGCCATTTTCTGCCTCTTCAGCAAAAACTATATTGGACTCCTTGAATTCGTCTTTGAAAATTTCACTTTTTAAAACCTTAAAAGGAATATCCTGTGCTTTAGCGGAAATTGCAAAAGCAGAAATAAAAAGAAATTGTAAAAATAGTTTCATGTGTGGGGATTTTGCACCGAATATAAATAAAAAACCCCATCATTTCGATGGGGTCTTATTGAATTTATTTTCCTGTAAAAGAAGGCTTCCTTTTTTCTAAGAAAGCACCCGTGCCCTCTTTAAAATCGTCTGTTCCAAAAGCATCTCCAAAGTTTTTGATTTCTACAGCATAACCGTCCACACCGTCTTTAAAGTTGGCATTGATAGCCTCAATAGCTTTCCCGATAGCTACCGGAGAATTTTTCATGATTTTTTGTGCAATGTTGTTTGCCAGTTCCAGTAATTCAGATTGCGGCACGACATGGTTTACCAAGCCGGCTGTTTTGGCTTCTTCTGCGGTTAACATTCCGGCAGTCATGATAAGTTCCATCGCCTTTCCTTTTCCAACCAGTTGAGGTAGTCTTTGTGTTCCGCCATAACCCGGAATTACACCTAGAGAAACTTCCGGGAGTCCCATTTTTGCATTGTCTGAAGCGATTCTGAAGTGGCATGACATGGCCAGTTCCAATCCGCCACCAAGTGCAAATCCGTTTACTGCTGCAATAACAGGCGTTTTTAAATTTTCTACAAAATCAAATAAGGTAGCTTGTCCTTTTGCAGCCAGTTCAGCACCTTCTGAAACTGAAAAATTGGCAAATTCAGAAATATCAGCACCGGCAACAAAAGCCTTGTCACCACTTCCGGTCAATAGGATTACGCGAATAGAATGGTCTTTGTCGAATGCATCAAAAGCTGAATGAAGTTCTTCAATCGTAGCTTTATTTAAAGCATTTAATTTTGTTGGTCTGTTAATGGTTATCGTAGCAATGCCATTTTCAGAAGCTGCCAGAATATTTTCGTAATTCATGATTTATAAATTTATGGTTGTTATGTCTTTGTCGAAATTACATTTTAATTATAGGAAGGTAGACACTAAAAATGGTTCCTTTTCCTGATGCAGTTTCAAAAGTAATAGTTCCGTTATAATTTTCAATAATATTTTTGATGATTCCCAATCCCAATCCCATGCCGCTGTTTTTTGTGGTAAACTTGGGCTCGAAAATTCGGTTGAGGTTGTCTGTTTCTATTCCGGTTCCGTTATCCTGTACGCTGATTAAAACCTGTTCTCCTTCTTTTTTGACAGAAACAATTACTGATTTTTTGGTCTGATGTTCCGGAATAGCCTGAATGGCATTTTTGACCAGGTTTGTTACGATACGGATAAGCTGGGTGCGGTCCATAATCGTAATGATTTCCTTCTCATCGCTTCGGAATTCGATATAATCTTCATTGAAAATATCCAGTGTAAGCTGTACCACATCCACCACATTAAGGGTTTCGTTTTGCTGTGCAGGCATCGAGGCAAAATTTGAGAAAGCCGAAGCCACAGAACTCATGGTGTCAATTTGCTGGATAAGCGTATTGGAATAATCCGACATTTTTTGTTTTACTTCCGGGTCATTCGGGTCAAATTTTCTTTGGAAACTCTGTACGGTCAAACGCATAGGAGTCAAAGGATTTTTGATTTCGTGTGCTACCTGTTTTGCCATTTCACGCCAAGCCTGTTCTCTTTCACTTTGTGCCAATTTCGAGGCGCTTTCTTCCAGTTCTTCTACCATGGAGTTGTAGGCATGGACCAGCAAGGCAATTTCCTTGCTGCTTTCTTCGAGTTCAATCTTCTCGTTTTTCTGATTGAATCGGGTTTCTGTGATTTTATCGGTAATCGATTTTAAAAACTTTGTAATATAACTCGAAAGGAAATAAGCCAGCACAAATGCTATAATCAACATGATGGAATAGACCTGCCCCAGACTGATTAGGAAATTCCGAAGTTCTCTTTCGTAAAAACCATCATCCGGAATATAGGGGAGGTTCAAAATTCCCAAAGGCTTGAATTTGGTATCCTTGATTTGCGTATAGGAAGAACGGAATTTTTTTCCTTCAATACTTTGGACATCTACATATCGTTTGTCCATAGAAGACTGTACCAATTTCAAAATATAATTTGGAATAGGCGGCAAAATGGTATCCACCGTAAAGGAAGCCTTGGAAGATTTGAGCAATTTTCCGTCCAGACTATAGATATTAATGGCCAAACTATGGATGTCCGCCAGTTTATAAATCTCGTCTTTAAAAATAAGCGGCAGATTTTCCGTAGTCAACGGATAAGTAGTTGTGTTCAGTATGTAATTAATGTGCTCTTTAACAGCCGTTTCTCTACGCTCCAGACGTTCTTCATGATATTCTTTTGCTGCAGTCTTGAATTGGTAAACGGAAAGTGAAGCCATCAAAATGGACGAAATCAGGGTCAGGAAAATCATCGAAAGGAAGATTCTGACACGAAGTGATAAGCGTTTTATTTTGATAGGTTTCAGCATTAAGACTGGTTTCTTTCCCGTATTCTTTTATAAAATTTGAAGCCGAGCATAATCAGTATAGAAAACAGGAAAATCCCGACTACTCCATAAATCCAATTGACGGCATTCTTCAAAATTACCAAAAAAACTACAGCAAAAAGTATGATTGTAGCACCTTCATTCCAAAGACGCATAAAATTAGAAGTATGTTTTACCTCGTCATTTTGCAACTGTTTAAATATCTGATGGCATTTCAAATGGTACAGATACAAAGCAAAAACAAAGCCAAGTTTGACATGCATCCAGGATTGTTGCAGCCAAAAATTTCCCTGTGGTGTAAAAAACAGCATCCAGAATGCAAAAATACTGGCTAATACTGCCGATGGCCATGTGATGATATACCACAGGCGATAGGTCATTATTTTATACTGTTTTTGCAGGATTTCCTTTTCAGGAGATTCTTTTTGCGAAGCTTCAATTTGGTAGACAAACAAGCGGACGATATAAAACAATCCCGCAAACCAGGTGATTACAAAAATCAGGTGCAGGGATTTTAAGTATTCATAATAGTTTTCCATCGATCAGAATGTAAAAAAATTATCAGATTGTTGCTTTTTCTGAAGCCCAATCTTCAATCCAATTGTTTACGGTTTCTACCCAATTGTCATCATCATTCAGACATGGGATAGCCAAAAAATCTTCTCCACCGTTTTCTACAAAATCTTCGTTGGCACGCATTGCGATTTCTTCCAAAGTCTCCAAACAGTCGGTTACAAAGGCAGGTGTTACCACAGCAATCTTTTTGATTCCTTTGGCCGGCATATTGTTGATTTCAATATCAGTATAAGGTTCAAGCCATTTGTCTCCGGCAAGTCGGGATTGGAAGGTCAGGCAATACTTTTCTTTAGGAATATTGAGCTGTTCTACGACAAGTTTTGTGGTTTCGTAGCATTGATGGCGGTAGCAAAAAGCATGTGCTGCAGATGGGGTAGCACAACATGAGCCATCTATTTTACAGTGTGATTTTGTGACGTCAGTTTTTCGGATGTGGCGTTCCGGAATTCCATGATATGAAAATACGAGCATGTCATAATCAAACCCTTCCAGATGCTTCTTCATTAAATCTGCAAGATTTTTGATATAGTCCGGTTTATTATAGAAAGCAGGAACATCGGTAAACTTCATATGCGGGAATTTCTTCTTTCTGATTTCTTCTGCCAATACCAAAATAGTCAGTGTTGAAGCCATTGCATATTGCGGATATAATGGGAAAAGCAATACCTCGGTAACGCCTTGTTCATGCAGTTCCTGAAGTCCTTTTTCAATTGTCATTTCGCCATAACGCATAGCCAGGGCAACCGGAATCGTTGCTTTAGCCTGTACTTTTTTATGCATTCTTACGGAAAGTACCATTAATGGAGAGCCTTCCTCCCACCAGATTTTTTTGTAGGCATGGGCTGATTCTTCCGGACGTTTTCTTAAGATAATGCCACGCACTAATAAAGCTCTTAATAAATAAGGAACGTCGATAACGTATTTGTCCATTAAAAATTCATCAAGATAGGGTTTTACGTCTTTGGGATCGGGGCTTTTTGGAGAGCCAAGGTTTACTAATAATACGCCTTTCATTTGTTTGTTTTTATTCCTTTAATCAGGGGTTACGGATTGCACTTAGTTAGTTACGGCAATCGACATTAAATATTTTTTTGGAGTGGTGCCGAATTTTTTCTTGAATGCGGCAATAAAGTGGCTGGCTGTGCTGTAGCCTATTTTTAATCCGACTTCATTTACATTATACGAACCGCTGTCTAATAATTTTCGGGCAAATTCCATTTTATAATCAAAAAGAAAACTGTAAACACTGTCGCCATAAATCTGTTTGAAACCCATTTTTAGCTTTTTCAGGTTGATTCCTACCTGGTCAGCAAGCTCCTGTAATCCCGGTGGCTCTGCCATATTGGCTATGACAATATCTTTTGCTTTTCTGATTTTGAGAACGTTTTCTTCATCAACCAAAAACGGACATTGTTCTGCATTCGGGTCTTCGTTTCTGTTGAAATAAAGACTTAATAACTCATAAGCCTTACCTTTAAAGTAGAGGTTTTTTATGGACGGATGCAGGTTGAAGTTGAATAGCTGGTTCAGTACGATTGACATGGACGGGCTGATAGGTTCGTCTTTATAGTATTTCTTGTCTTTGTTTTCTTCACTTAAAAAAGGGATGTAGTCCGCTTCCGAAGAAAACAGGCCATGGAATTTTTTGATAGAAATCAATACGGAAATAGCCCAGGAATGGGGTGCAATTTCCAAATGTACAGGAAGCTCTTTTTGGGGGTTGTAAAGAAAAAGAGAAAGGTCTTCTCTGAGGTCTAAAGCATAACGCCCCTGATTAAAAATAAACTTTGCCCGCCCTTTGATACCAAAATGAAACTGTATAAGGTCAACATTTACCTCGCGTTCAAAGTGCGAAGTTTCGTCGCTGTCATTTTGAATCCGGATGATGATAAAATCATCTTCGATTTTGATTTCTTCGGCTGAACTCATAGCGGTATTTTTTATCGTAATAATTTTAAAACCGGAAAGATTTTTATTTAGAATGGTTCTAAACAAAAAAGCTGTCAAATGCTGATTTCACTGCAAATTTATAGTTTTTCTAATTTATAATGGCCAAAATTATCAAAATATCTCACAGCGACACAAATAGCACTTTTAGCGTTATTTTTATAAAACGTATACCTATAATTTTGTGGTGTTCGAAATGGAATCCGTTTAAGGTTCAGTTTCGTTATACTTTAAAGTGGCACTATGAATAAAAATAACTTGTCAAAGCATCATTACTTCTATGCAGTTGGATTGAGTTACAAGAAAGCTGATGCAGAGATTAGAGGGAAATTCAGTTTAGGAAATCAGGCTAAGTCCGATGTTTTGCAACAGGCAAAAGAAAACGGTATTGGCAGTCTGATTGTTACTTCTACTTGCAACAGAACCGAAATTTACGGTTTTGCGGAACACCCATTTCAGTTAATTAAATTACTTTGCGATAACAGCCTTGGTAGCGTGGATGAATTTCAAAAAGTAGGCTTTATCTATAAAAACCAGGAAGCGATACGCCATATTTTCAGAGTAGGAACCGGTTTGGATAGCCAGATTTTAGGTGACTTTGAAATCATTAGCCAGATAAAATCCAGTTTTTCGGAAGCAAAATCGCAAGGACTGGCCAATGCTTTTATGGAACGACTGGTAAACTCGGTGATACAGGCCAGCAAAAAAATCAAGAATGAAACCGAATTAAGTTCAGGAGCTACTTCTGTTTCTTTTGCTTCGGTACAATACATAATGAATAATGTTCCGGATATCAGGAATAAAAACATATTGCTTTTCGGAACAGGAAAAATAGGAAGAAATACGTGTGAAAACCTGGTAAAACATACCAAAAATGACCATATCACACTAATTAACCGTACCAAAGACAAGGCCGAAAAAATAGCCGGAAAATTCAACCTGATCGTAAAAGATTATGATTTGCTACCGTTGGAAATTCCAAAGGCAGATGTGCTGGTCGTGGCTACGGGAGCAAGCAATCCCACTGTTGACCAGGAGTTATTAAAGCTAAATAAGCCGCTTTTAATTCTCGATTTATCAATACCAAAAAATGTCCATGACAATGTTAAAAGTATTTCCGGTGTAACGGTTGTCCATCTGGATGATTTGTCAAAAATAACCGATGATACTTTAGAAAACAGAAAAAAACATATCCCTCAGGCGGAATCGATTATTGAAACAATGATGGAAGAATTCACAGAGTGGGTTAACGCTAGAAAATTCGCTCCAACGATTCATGCCTTAAAAGAAAAGCTAAACTCGATTAAGGATACAGAGCTAAGTTTTCAGCGAAAAAAAATCAGTAATTTTGATGAAGAGCAGGCTGAAATTATCAGTAAGAGAATAATCCAGAAAATAACGACTCATTTTGCCAATCATCTGAAAGATAGTGATACCATGGTAGATGAAAGCATCGAATGGATAGAGAAAGTTTTTCAGATTGAACCTTCCAGAAAATGAATAAAATAATCCGAATAGGAACCCGCGACAGTCAATTAGCGCTCTGGCAGGCTCACACGGTAGAAAAAAAACTCAACGATTTAGGGTACCAAACAGAAATTGTTGCCGTGAAATCTACAGGCGATGTCATTTTGGACATTCCGCTTTACGAATTCGGAATTACCGGAATCTTTACAAAAACATTAGACATAGCCATGATTAAGGGCGAAGTTGATATTGCGGTACATTCAATGAAAGACGTTCCGACAGCACTTCCTAAAGGCATTGTCCAGACCGCAGTTTTAAAAAGAGCCAATCACGAAGATATTTTAGTACATAAAGGCAATCTTGAATTTCTGCATTCCAGCGGAACGGTAGCTACCGGAAGCTTACGTCGCCAGGCACAATGGCTGCACAGATATCCAAATCATCAGGTGGTTGACCTGCGCGGCAACGTCAATACAAGATTGCAGAAATTAAAAGATAATGATTGGAACGGTGCCGTTTTTGCCAAAGCAGGATTGGAGCGAATTGAAATTTTACCGGAAAATCATACCGTTTTGGATTGGATGATTCCGGCTCCGGCACAAGGTGCAATGGTAATCGTTGCCATGGAAAGTGATGATTTTTGCAAAGAGGCCACAGCAAAACTAAACCATTTTGAAAGTGAAATCTGTACGCATATTGAGCGTCAGTTTTTAAGAACACTCGAGGGTGGATGTACTGCGCCTATAGGTGCTTTTGCGGAAGTATTGGATGGTAAAATCCGTTTTGAAGGCGTACTTTTTTCAATTGACGGAAAAGAAAAAATCGAGATAGAAAAGACAGTCGAAGTGACTCATTATAAAAATTTCGGACAGGAAGCAGCATCAGAGATTCTTGCCAATGGCGGACAGGAATTAATGGAAGTTATCAGGAGAGATTTAAAAAAATAAATTTCAATAAGATGCCCGAACCAATTCGAATTTTATCTACAAAAAAATTGTTGCCCAACCAGAGGCAGTTTTTGCTGAACGCAGGTTTTTCTGTAATAGAAGCCAATTTTATTCAGGCAGTAGGAAAGAAATTTGAGTTAGGAGATGAAGATGGAAACCTGATTTTTACCAGCCAGAATGCCGTGAAGAGTTTTTTAGAAAATGAGAAAGCTCAAAACCTGAAAAATAAAAAAATCTTTTGTGTTGGTACAAAAACAAAAGCCTTATTAGAACAAAATGGCTATAAGGTTCTGGCTACAAAAGAATATGCATCGGAACTGGCAGAAGTTATTGTAAACGATTTTAAGGATGAAAGTTTTTTGTTTTTTTCGGGAAGTCTGCGACGCGAGACCCTGCCGGAAGCCTTACAAAAAGCCAACATTAGCCTGAAAGAAATTGAAGTATATGAAACCATCCTGACGCCACAAAAGATAAATGGTCCGGTAGACGGAATACTTTTTTTCAGCCCGTCGGGAGTGCAAAGTTACCTGAAGGAAAATACGATAGAAAACCAGAGTTGCTTCTGTATTGGAACAACCACGGCTGAGCCTTTGGAACAACTAACAGATAAAATAATAATCGCAAAACAGCAAACGGTTGAAAATGTGATTATCCAGACAATAAATTATTACAGCAAAAAGCTTTAGGCAATAGGCCTAAGCAAATTTAACATAAATGAAAGCTTACAGCCTTACAGCTTACAGCCTAAAGTCAAATAAAATGATAAAAAACGACCTTTTTTTAAGAGCACTCAATAAGGAAACAGTAGAACGTCCGCCAGTTTGGATGATGCGTCAGGCCGGAAGATACTTGCCGGAATTCATCGCCCTTCGCGACAAATACGACTTTTTCACACGTTGCCAGACTCCTGAATTGGCGGCTGAAATTACAGTACAGCCAATCAGAAGAATTGCCCCGGATGCGGCTATTTTGTTTTCAGACATTCTGGTTGTGCCTCAGGCAATGGGAATTGAAGTCCTTATGAAAGAAAGTGTCGGGCCATTTCTGCCAAATCCAATCAGGACGATTCAGGATGTAGAAAAAGTGGTGGTTCCGGATATTCAGGAAACATTAGGTTATGTGATGGACGCTATCAAACTGACCAAAGAAATGCTGAACGATGAGGTTCCGTTAATTGGGTTTGCGGGTTCTCCATGGACTATTTTTTGCTATGCCGTAGAAGGTAAGGGTTCAAAAAGTTTTGACACAGCCAAAGGATTCTGCTTTACGCATCCGGAAGCAGCACACGTATTATTGCAAAAAATTACCGATACCACAATTGCTTACCTGAAAGAAAAAGTAAAGGCGGGTGTAAATGCAGTACAGGTTTTTGACAGTTGGGGCGGAATGCTTTCTCCAACCGACTATCAGGAGTTTTCATGGAAATACATCAACCAGATTGTTGAAGCATTGGCTCCGGAAACACATGTTATTGTTTTTGGAAAAGGCTGTTGGTTTGCCTTGAATGAAATGGGTAGAAGTAAAGCTTCTGCTTTGGGAGTAGACTGGACCTGTTCGCCAAGAAATGCCAGATATTTGTCTGGAGGAGAAATTACTTTACAAGGAAATTTTGACCCGTCAAGATTACTTTCGCCAATACCAACCATCAAAAAAATGGTTACGGAAATGATTAACGAATTTGGTAAAGATAAATTCATTGCCAATCTCGGACATGGAATTTTACCTAACATTCCGGTTGACCATGCCAAAGCATTTGTAGACGCTGTAAAAGAATATAAATAGATTGTTGATTTTTTGATTTAGGATTTCAGACCCAAATCCTAAATCAAAAATCCTAAATCAAAAATAAATAAAGATGTTAACCAAAGGATTACGTGACGAAGAAAATGAAAGGATCAACAACATCCTCAAACAGCTGATTTCGCTGGTTTATGTTCCGGAAAACTGGAATCTGGATGAATTGGAAAAGCATCTGAATTATTTAGCATTGACATTGGAAAAACTATTGGGTTTTTCGTCAGATGAATTGATTGACCATCTGGAAAAACTCCACTTTGATTGGGCCAATGCAGAACAGTTCGCAGATTTTATAGTATTGCTTTCTGACCGAAAAGAAGAAGAAAGAACACAATTAAGAGAAAAAGCAGTGTTGATTTACGAATACATACAGAGAGAAAGTAAAGTATTTTCTTTTGATATTTTCAACAAAATTGCCAAAGCCAAAGCATAGCCAGAATGAAAAATAAATTTTACGCATACATACAAACCCTTCAGGACAAAATTACTGCTGAACTGGAAAGAGTGGACGGACAGGCAACTTTCAGACAAGACCTTTGGGAACGTCCGGAAGGTGGCGGCGGAAGAACCCGAGTAATTGAAAACGGAGCCGTTTTTGAAAAAGGCGGAGTTAATATTTCTGCCGTTCACGGTTCGTTGCCGCAAGCCATGCAGACCTATTTTAAGGTGGGAGATGTTGATTTTTTTGCTTGTGGTTTGAGTCTGGTTATCCATCCTAAGAATCCAATGGTTCCAACGGTTCATGCCAACTGGAGGTATTTCGAAATGTATGACAAGGAAGGAAATACAGTCGACCAGTGGTTTGGCGGCGGACAGGATTTGACGCCTTATTACTTGTTTGAAGAAGATGCCAGACATTTTCACCAAACCTGCAAGTCTGCCTGCGATAAGCATCATCCGGATTTTTATTCAAAATTTAAAAAGCAATGTGATGCTTATTTCTGGAATGCACACAGGAATGAAGCCAGAGGTTTAGGCGGATTATTTTTTGACTATTGCAAAGCTTCTGAAGATTTTGCACTAGACAACTGGTATGATTTCGTAACGGAAGTAGGAAACAGCTTTTTGGAAGCCTATGTTCCGATTGTAGAAAAAAGAAAAAATTTAGAATACACACCAGAAAACAGAAACTGGCAGGAAATCCGCCGTGGACGTTATGTGGAGTTTAATCTGGTTCATGATAAAGGTACACTTTTCGGACTAAAAACCAACGGAAGGATAGAAAGTATCCTGATGAGTCTGCCGCCACATGTACAATGGGTTTATGACCATCATCCGGAAGCCGGAAGCGAAGAAGAGAAATTAATCAATATATTAGAAAATCCGATTGACTGGATTTAATTCAATATCAATTTTAGACGGCGGCACTCGCTAAAATCTAAAATCTAAAATCTGAAAATTATGTTTCCACTACAAAGAAACCGCCGTTTAAGAACCAATGATTCCATTCGAAGCCTGGTTCGGGAAACGCATCTGTCTCCTAACGATTTTATGTTCCCGATGTTTGTGGCAGAAGGAAAAGACTATAAGGTTGAAATTCCGTCAATGCCGGGCATTTACCGTCGTTCGTTGGATTTGACGGTTAAGGAAGTAAAAGAACTTTGGGATTTGGGAATCAAGGCGGTCAATATTTATGTGAAAGTAGACGACAAGCTGAAAGACAATACCGGAAAAGAAGCCTGGAATAAAAACGGACTGATGCAGCAGACTATTCGCGCTATCAAAGATGCTGTTCCGGGAATGATAGTAATGCCGGATGTGGCGCTTGACCCATATTCCGTTTATGGGCATGATGGAATTATCGAAAAAGGACAGGTAATCAATGATGCAACGGTTGATGCCCTTACTTTAATGAGTTTGAGCCATGCAGAAGCCGGAGCTGATTTTGTAGCACCAAGTGATATGATGGACGGACGTGTTTTGGCAATACGCAAAGCTTTGGAAGAAAACGGACATCACAATGTTGGAATCATGAGTTATAGTGCCAAATATGCCTCCTCATTTTATGGGCCGTTTCGTGAAGCTTTAGACAGCGCTCCGGTAGATAATATGGATGTTCCTAAGGATAAGAAAACTTACCAAATGGATTATGCCAACCGAATTGAAGCAATCAAGGAAGCATTGCATGATGTAGAAGAAGGAGCCGATATTGTAATGGTCAAACCGGGAATTGCTTATCTTGACATTGTAAGAGAAGTAAAAAATGCGGTAAATGTGCCGGTTTCGGTCTATCAGGTTTCCGGAGAATATGCGATGGTAAAAGCAGCTGCAGAAAGAGGATGGCTGGATCATGATAAAATTATGATTGAACAATTGCATTGTATCAAAAGGGCAGGAGCCGATATTATTTCGACTTACTTTGCTAAAGAAGCAGCAATCATTTTAAATAAATAATTAAAATTCAATACAACCCTGGCAGGGTTAAGGTTATTTACAACATGAAAAATCTATTTTTTATCCTTCCGGCCTTATTTCTTATTTCCTGTCAAAAGGAAACAAAAAAAGAATCACTTTATCCAGAGAAAACACTTTCTGCTGAAGAAAAACAGTTGGAATTGGGACGTGAAATTTTTGACGGAAAAGGGATGTGCTATTCCTGTCACAAACCGGACCAGAAGGTTATAGGTCCTAGTATTACTGAAATAGCGAAAATCTACAAGGAAAAGAATGCGGACATCAAATTATTCCTCAAAGAAAAAAGCGAGCCCATTGTTGACCCAAGTCAGTATTCTGTCATGAAGACCAACTTTGCCATTACCAAGACATTTTCTGATGAAGAACTAAAAGCTGTTGAAGCCTATTTTTACAGCCATCTGAAAAACGAAAAATAAAAAAAGCCATCTCTTGAGATGGCTTTCTTATTTTTAGAACGGGTCACAATTATGATTGTGGCTCGATAACTTTTCCTTTGATAGTCAAAATCTTTGGAGTTTCAGTATCGTTAGTTGTTACTGTAACAGATTTTGAGAATGGGCCAGGTGAAGCGGCATTATAAGTAGCAGTGATGCTGGCAGTTTCTCCTGGTTTGATAGGAGTTTTTGTATAATTTGTTGCTGTACAACCACAAGAAGCTTTTACATTCGTAATCAATACAGTTTGTTTTGTAGTGTTTTTGAAAGTAAAATCAAAAGAAGCCGGTTTTCCTTTTTGGATATCTCCAAAATCATGAACATCAGATGTCCAGGTTACTCCAGATACTTTTGCAGCTTGTTTTGCAGGAGCAGGTTGCGCTTTTGCAGGAGCAGCCGTTTGAGCAAATGAAGAAGCGCTTAGCAATAAAGCACCAGCTAGAGCAAAAAATGATAATTTTAATGTTTTCATAAATCAGATAAATTTTAAATTAATTTAGATTTCGTGATTGGTGTTTCAAATGAACAATACAAATGTATTTAGTTTTTTTAAGAAAGATGTTAAGCATTTCGCAACTCTTGTTAATGACTTGTTAACGGGTTGTTTCGCAGTCTAATTTATAGTAATATCGTGCTCTATTAACACTTCATGTATTGAAATTCAACAGATTAAATATTATTATCTTCATCGGGCTGTTAGCAATCGTAGGCGTTTTGTTTATGCAGTTGCTAACCTTGTCACAGGCCTATGCGTTTGAGAAAAAGGAATTTAGCGAGAAGATTCATTTCGCCTTGCAGGATGTAGTTGCCAAGATTCATAAAGACAATAAGACGGAAGTTCCTGTAACCAGCCAGATAAAAAAGATTACCGACGATTATTATATCGTAAATGTCGATGATGTTTTTGAGGCTTCGGTGTTAGAATATTATCTGAAGACCGAATTCCAGAAAGTAAAGCTGAATATTGATTATGAATATGCTATTTATGATTGCAGCTCGGACGAAATGATGTACGGAAAATACGTTTCCTCATCTGATAAAAAAGCACCGCGATGTGAAAAATGCTTTACCAAAAAAGAAGGTCTCGTTTATTATTTTGCAATCCGTTTTCCACAACTCAAATACAATTATATTACTTCGCTCCAGCAATATTGGATTTATACCGGTGTTCTCGTGCTGGTTCTGGTAATTTATGTTTATTCCGTGTTGCTTCTGATTAAACAGAAAAAATATACAGAACTCCAGACGGATTTTATCAATAATATGACACACGAATTCAAGACTCCAATATCTTCAATTCTTATAGCATCGAATTATGCCAAAAGTCAGGAAGAAATTACCAAAAATCCGAAACTTTCCAAATACGTACAGATTATAATCGAACAGAGTAATAAGCTAAATCAGCATATTGAAAAAATCCTGCATATTGCCAAAAGCGATTCACATATGCTGGAACTGGAAAAAACCAGATTCAATATGTTTGACGTCATAAGCCTGGCAAAAGAAACCATATTGCTTAAATATGGCAAGGAAATTTCGATTGAAATCCAAAGTGACAGGACAGAATATCAAATCGTTGCAGATGAATTTCACTTTTCGAATGTGGTCTATAATATTTTGGACAACGCCATAAAATACAATGACTCGACCCCAAAAATACTTATAGTAATTACCGAAAATCAAAAAGAAGTCAAACTCGAATTTATAGACAACGGAATTGGTATTGAAACTCCCGAATTAAATGCTATTTTTGATAAATTCTATCGCATTTCAAGTGCAAAAAGAAATGAAGTTGGCGGCTTTGGATTAGGACTTTTCTACGTAAAGAAAATCTGCACCTTACATCGATGGAAGATAAATGTTAAAAATAATCCGGATAACGGCATAACAGTAACAATCAGTATTCCGAAATAGATATATGGCAAAAAGCAAAATTTTTTATGTAGAAGACGATGCTACCCTGGCGTTTTTGACTGTAGATTATTTGGAACAGTTTTATGACATTACCCACTTTTCGGATGGTGCAGAAGCTGTAAAAAATTTTCATAAAGACAATTATGACCTGTGTATTCTGGATGTTATGCTTCCTAAAAAAGACGGTTTTGAAATTGCCCAGGAAATACGGAATGCCAACGCTGAAATACCCATACTGTTCCTTTCTGCCAAATCTTTAAAAGAAGACCGTATTAAAGGCTTAAAACTGGGAGCAGATGATTTTTTAGTTAAGCCTTTCAGTCTCGAGGAATTGAGCCTGAAAATAGAAGTCTTTCTAAAAAGAAGTTCCAAAGCTCCAATAGTAACCCAGAAAAGCTATGAGATTGGAAGTTTTCTCTTTTTTCCCAATGATTATTGCCTGACAAGGAATGCCGAAAAAGTAAACCTGACAGAACGGGAATCTGCTTTGTTGAAGCTGTTTTTAGACAATAAGAATGAGATACTGAAGCGCGAAAGAATCCTTACAGCCCTGTGGGGAGACGATGACTATTTTATGGGCAGAAGCCTCGACGTATTTATCTCACGTCTTCGAAAAATTTTCAAAGAAGAAAATAGCGTAAGAATTGAAAACATTCCAAGAATAGGCTTCAAGCTGGTAATGGAATAGCAAACCTACTTTACAGCCTGCTTTAAATCCGAAAGTTTTTTTTCATAACTTTAGATTTTAAATAATCCTCCATGTTACAAGCCTACATCAATACGCCATTGGGCATTGCTGAAATTAGCGGCGATGAAAACGGAATATCCAGTATTTTGGCATTAGACAAAGGAAGCCCTGTTTCTAAGACTATTCCTCCGGAACTTCAGGAAGCCGTACACCAATTGCAAGATTATTTTGATGGCAAAAGAAAAGATTTTACTTTTAAAATGAACCCGTCGGGCACAGAATTCCAGAAAAAAGTATGGAAAGGTCTGCTCGAAATTCCTTTTGGAAAAACATTGTCATATCAGGAATTTTCTATCCGGTTGGGTGATGTCAAGGCTATTCGTGCCGTAGCTTCTGCAAACGGAAGAAATCCGCTTTGGATAGCAGTTCCCTGCCATCGTGTTATTGGCTCTGATGGTTCGCTCACAGGATATGCAGGAGGATTATGGAGGAAAAAATGGCTTCTGGAACATGAAAATCCGGTAAAGCAGCAAAGTTTATTCTAAAACCTGATAAGTAAAGCGGTATGAGATTTCTGAAAAAATTCCTTTTGTGGTTTGCAATTGTATTGGCAACCCTTATTCTGTTGCTGTATATTTTTAATCTCGACTATCTTATACGTGCTGTCAGGATTACGTATTTAAATGGAGAGAAAACGGCTTTCCTTGAAGATTATACTGAATTTCCAAATCGCGAAATTAAGAAAGGAGCAGGGCAGCCCTGGACAATCAGTAAAGAGTATAACAAGCAAAAACCAACCGATATACTGGAAGAAACCCATAAGAAATTTGAAACAGTCGCTTTTCTAATTATCAAAAATGATAGTATTTGGTATGAAAGCTATTATGACGGCTATAATAAAGACAGCAAATCGAATTCCTTTTCTATGGCAAAAAGTATTGTTACTGCTGCTTTAGGTAAGGCAATCATGCAAGGAAAAATTAAAAGCCTGGACCAGAAAGTAACCGATTTTTTCCCTGAATTTGCCGGAAAATATGGTGATAAGATGACGGTTGGCGATTTGTCATCAATGGCATCAGGTTTGGATTGGGACGAGTCCTATTACAGTCCTTTTTCAATTACAACCAGAGCCTATTTTGACGACAACCTTACAGATTTGATGCTGGGCTTGAAAGTTGTGGGAGAACCGGGAAAAGAATTCAAATATTTGAGTGGAAACACACAACTCCTGTCTATGGTAATTGAAAAAGCAACGGGCGAACATCTTGCCGATTATGTTTCGGAACAATTCTGGAAACCTTTGGGAGCAGAACACGAAGCGCTTTGGCAAATTGACCGTCCGGATGGAGTTGAAAAGGCATATTGCTGTATTGCAAGCAATGCGAGAGATTTTGCCCGTTTCGGGAAATTATACAAGCAGCATGGAAAATGGAATGGCAAACAGATTCTGGATTCCGCTTTTGTGGAAAAGTGCGTTACGCCAAGATTTGCAGATGCGCCAATGTACGGTTATGGTTGGTGGATAAGCGATTATAGGGACAAACAGATTTATTATATGCAGGGACATTTGGGACAATATGTTATCGTAATTCCAAAGGACGACCTGATAATTGTACGGTTAGGTCGCAACAGGGACGAAAGAGCCGATGGGAATTTCCACAGGAATGATTTTTATGTATATATCGACGAAACCTACGAAATGATAAGCCATGATAGAAAAAATTAATCTGGAAAACATCCTTTTTTTAGATATCGAAACTGTTCCGGAAGAAGAAACCTTTACTGCATTAGACGAAGAAAAAAAGGAACTTTTTGACTTAAAAACACAATACCAGAGGAAAGAGCAATTTACGGCAGAAGAGTTTTATGACCGTGCCGGAATCTGGGCCGAATTTGGAAAAATAGTATGCATCTCTGTCGGATATTTTACATTTAAGGGAGATATCCGCCATTTCAGAGTTACTTCCTTTTTTGGTAATGAGAAGAAAATACTCGGAGATTTTACCAATCTTCTGGAGAACTATTTTGCACAGCCACAGCATATTTTATGTGGGCACAATGCCAAAGAATTTGATTTTCCTTTTATAGCAAGGAGGATGATTATCAATCAGGTAAAAATTCCGGGTAAGCTAAACCTTTTCGGTAAGAAGCCATGGGAAATCCCCCATTTAGACACAATGGAATTATGGAAGTTTGGCGATTTCAAACATTATACTTCCTTGAAATTGATGGCAAAAATCTTAGGCATCCCGTCGCCTAAAGACGATATTAGCGGAAGCGATGTAGGTCATGTATATTATGTTGAAAAAGACATCGACAGAATCATTACTTATTGTGAAAAGGACGTGATTACTGTTGCACAAATCCTGTTGCGTTTCAGGCGTGAGGACTTATTGATAGAAGAAGAAATAATTCACATATAAATAAAAAAAGCCTTGGAATTCCAAGGCTCTTTCTTTTTCAGAGCATTTTATTTTTCTTTTTCAGGCGTTTTTTCTGTTCTGTAATAATAGTTGTTATTTCCATATTGGTAACCGCTTCCGCTTCCGTAATAATAGTTTCCATTATTTACAGCATAATCATTAGCCTTAATACTTCCCACCATATCAACAATTTCACCGCGGCGGTTGTAAATAAGCTGCAATCCGCCAATTTGAGATAGGGCATAACGGTTATAGCTCATATAAACGGTACCTATTCTTTTGATTCTGTTATAAGCATCATAGTTAACAAATACGTTTCCAACTCTTCTGATTCTGCCTTGGCTGTCATGTTCAATTTTTACACCTTGCCCGTTTCGTACGCCAGGAGCACCATACGTTGTATTCACATTGGCACTAGAACTTCTTCTGCCGCTTTTATAATAGAACACATCATTAGCAACGGTTGGCTCTGTATTGAAATCGAATTGCCCGTCAGGAAATACGTAAAAAGTAATTCCTCTTTCAACGAAAGCAATCGGTTCGTCCATATCAAGGTTTGCACTGAAATTTTTTTCACCCAAATAATGAGTTGTTTCTGCATTCGCTATGTTTCCAACGAATAAAATGCTAGCCACTAAGAGAGTAATTTTTTTCATGATTCAAAAAGAATTAAAAATTTTGCCTACTCTTTCGATTTTCAGCTTTTTCGAACCTTAAAAAATCAAGGTTATTTATAGCTATCCAATTTACATGCCAAAACTTTTTGTAACTAACATCTTTAAAAAGAAAAATCCCGATATTTTTTTCTATCGGGATTATTATCAGGTATTTATGTTTTTAAAATAAAATTTGATTATCGGTTCAAAATAATCTTTTTTGTTGTTTTTAAAGTTCCGTTTTGGATAGTAAGGATATAAACTCCATCCGAAAAATTATCAATATTGAGCACCTCATTTGTGTTTGAGGTTTCTTTCGTGAGTATTCTTCTTCCCTGGATATCGTTCAGATATAGGGTAGTGTTACCGGAGTTGGCAGGCAAGTTTACATTTAAGATTCCTTTTGAAGGATTCGGATAAACAGAAATGTTGGCTAATTGGCTGTCTGCTACAGTAAGGCTGGAAGGAGTAACATTACAGAAGTTAAGACTGAAACTATTAATAACACCTCCATCGCCATTATATTTGTCGATGGCATATAATGTCCAGATTCCATCAGCAGGAAGATTATTAAAATTGCTCAAAGGCTCTAAAGGTTTGACAGTTCCGGAAATTGAAGGTGCTGTTGCGCCACATGAAAAAGCAATACCTGCATCGCTTAGAGTAGCTACAATATTATCATTATCACCGCAAGGTTCTTCAAATAATTTGATGTAAGGTGAGCCTATTGCTTCCGGTCCTTCCAAATAAATAGTCATATCTTCAATATAGGTATGAGAAATGTCTATTGTTGCCGTTAGTCCTCCAACTGTCATGCCGCCTGTAACAAGAACAGGAACAGAAGCCACAGCATTGGCTGTCGCAGCAATTGTTGCTTCAGAGAAATCTGTCGCAGAAAAAACCTGACCACAATTTAAAGCTCCGGTTTGGAAATTATATACCGTACTTGAGGTGGCGGTTGCACATCTGTTTTTTGGAAGAATTCGCCAATAATAATTGTATTGAGGTGTAAGATTATTTAAAAAATAAGTAGTTTCTGTTACTTCCTGATTGACCATCAGGGTTCCAAAACCAGAATCGGTTGCAACCTGAACAATATAAGATTCTGCATTTGCAGAAGGTGCCCAATCCAATTGTACAGTTGGCGCCACACCGCTTATGTTATTTGCCGGACTCAAAAGTGTACTGTTTTGGAACGTATTGCTATATACTCTTAAATCTACATATTTTGTTTCTACATCTGTTCCGCGTGTACCTCTGATACCAATTGTGTAATCACCAGCCGGGATATTGTTTAAGTTGGAAATTGTCATCGTCACGGTTTGATTTACAGATGAAGATGTAGTGCTTAAGTCGCCTGAAGCTCCTGCCGGAAGACCTACAATTGAAAAACCGGTGCTTTCTGATGTAGTTGTAGTATGTTGGAAATTATACACGGCTGCAGTATTGCTGCATACAATCTGGTCTTCAGAAAGAGACGTTACCGCAAAAGTTGAATTGGCACCCGTAACTATAAGTGAAAAACTTTGAGGGCCTAGTGCCAAAGTTCCCTTATGCGTTACCGTTATCGTATAGGTTCCTGATGCAGACGGAATGCTGATTTTTTCAACATTGTCAACATTATTATCGCCATTATTTACGGCATTGTCATTAGGATTACTTGTCAATTTCCAAGGGAAATAAGTTGAGGTTCCTTTTGTAATTCGTATATCCAAATCATTGACCAAAGCAGGCGTTGGGTCATTAAGGTTACCGTTGTTTGTTATTCCCGGTACATCCATCCACGCAATAGTTGCCTGTAATGGTTCTGTTCCATTTGAATTCACAGTCATTGTAAACGTTTGTCCCTGTTGAAGGATTTCTTCAGAAATAACAGTCCCCAATCCATTGGCAGTGATTGTTTCTGCTGCTTTTTTGGCATTCAGCAATCCCCATCCAAAAACAGCATCCGGTCCCGGATTTCCAGCATCATCGGCTGTATGACAGGCAAGTGCCTTTAGGGTTGCCGCTTTCATAAAGCGTTTGTTTTTTATCTTATAATATTGCTGCAAAAGCAATAATGTACCGGTTACGTTGGGAGATGCCATAGAAGTCCCCGATAGCGTTCCGTAAGCCGAATCGGAAGTTTCAAAAGTAGAATATAAGCTGGTGCCGTTTCCTGTAATATCGGGTTTTATCCTAAAATCATCCGTTGGTCCCTGGCTGCTGGCAGAATTAATTGATACGCTTATAAGGTTTCCATTGGCAGCAATAAATGCATCCTGTGCGTTGGCAACTACCAAATTGTTTTTGGCTGTTTTGTTTCCGGTCAGTTTGTCAAAACCTACAGCAAAAGGATTTGGATTTTCATCTTCTCCGTTATTTCCGGCCGATGCTACCATCAGGTAATAAGGAGCATTGTAAGCGATTTCATCCCATGCTCTTGCATCGGTAGTATAGGCTCCGATGTACCAGGAAGGAGCAAATTGTCCGTTATTGACAATTGGCACACCATAGGAATGATTGGAAAGTAACATTCCGGATTGGATTTCTGACAAAGCTTCACTTTGGTCATTGGTCCAGTTAAAAGTTCTGACCTGAGCCATTGGCGCCATACCTTTTGCATTGGCATCAACACCGGATGCAGCTATAGTTCCTGTAACGTGTGTGGCGTGAAAGTTATTTCCGGATGAGCCTGCAACGGCATCATTCACGGTAACTCTGCCGCCAAATTCTCTGTGTGAGGCTCTTACTTTGCCTCCATCCCAGACACGAGCCACCATGCCTTGTCCGTCTAAATTGAGTCCTAAAGCACCGCCGGTATTTAAAAAATTGGCTCTTGTAGATTTTGCCGCATTTTTATTGTTTACAGAATAATATAAAGGAAATCCGTCCGGAGTAAGCTTTATCAATTCGTCAACAGTACCGTTTTCGTTTTTAATAAACTCGGGCCAGTTATTTAATTTGGCAGCCTTTAGGGCTTGCTGTTTTTGAGAGGCAGCCTTTTTCCGATAAATTTCTTCTAATTCTTTTAGTTTTTTTAAATCGTAGTCTTTGGTGATTTGTTGGATATCATTTTTATCCTGACCAAAACCGATTGATGGAATTGAAAATAGAAATAATAAAGTAAGTACCTTAAAAGCGGAAGTAGAATTTTTTGTCACTTGATGTAATTAGGGGTTTTTTGAAAATTTCCCAAAGATAGGGAATTGTCTCATATTCAATAATGTTTTAAAATTTTTATTTCAAATCGGGCAAAATGCTGGTATGTTTAGATAAAAATGTAAGAATTTCCAATGTTTTATAGAATAATCATAAAGTATATACGGCCAAAAAGAAGTTGGGTTTTTATTTTTAGGAAAATCTTTTTGCTATTTTTATGACATGAAAAAACAGCCTTTGTTAGAAGTCAATGCCCTGGAAATTTCTTTTAAGAAAGATGGTGGCTTTAAGCCCATAATCAATTCTATAAGCTATGCGTTGCAAAGCAATGAAATTTTAGGGATTGTAGGAGAATCAGGTTCCGGAAAATCGGTCTCCTCTCTTGCTGTTATGGGATTGCTTCCTAAAAATATTTCTAAAATTACCAAAGGAGAAATTCTTTTTCAGGGCAAAGATGTGTCCCGGTTTTCAAAAGAGGAATTGCAGAATCTAAGAGGAAAGAACATTTCAATGATTTTTCAGGAACCGATGAGTTCTTTAAATCCTTCTTTGAAATGCGGTTTTCAGGTAGAAGAAATGCTTTTGCAGCACACTAAACTTTCCAAAAAAGAAATACGAAAAGAAACCCTTGATTTATTTGACAGGGTAAAACTGCCCAATCCGGAAAAAATTTATGAAAGTTATCCGCATCAGATTTCCGGCGGACAAAAACAGCGTGTCATGATTGCGATGGCAATAGCCTGTAAGCCAAAAATATTGATTGCCGATGAGCCAACCACAGCTTTGGACGTAACCGTCCAGAAGGAAATCATCCAACTGTTGAAAGACATACAGCAGAAAACAGGCATGAGTATTATGTTTATTTCACATGATTTGGCTTTGGTGTCTGAAATTGCAAATCGTGTATTGGTCATGTATAAAGGTGAAATTGTAGAACAAGGCAATGCTTCTGATGTTTTCCACAATCCGCAGCATATCTACACCAAAGCATTGGTCAGCTCAAGACCTTCACTCGATGTGCGTTTGAAAAGACTTCCTACCATACAGGATTATCTGAAGAATTCTGTCAGTGATGAAATTATCACCACTGATGAAAGGAAAAAAGCACATGAAAAATTATACAGCCAAACACCAATTCTGGAAGTCAGAAACGTAGAAAAGGAATATTTTTCTTCTGCCGGACTTTTTGGAAAAAGAATAGGCTTCAAAGCGGTCAATGATGTAAGTTTTAGGATATATGAAGGAGAGACATTAGGACTGGTAGGAGAATCCGGATGTGGGAAATCAACTTTAGGGAATGCCATCCTGCAATTGGACAAGGCAACTGCAGGTCAGATTTTTTATAGAGGCGTTGATATTATGAAATTGCCAAAAGAAGATATCCGGGCATTACGAAAAGAAATACAGATTATTTTCCAGGACCCATATTCGTCTTTAAATCCGAGGATTCCGGTTGGCAAAGCCATTATGGAACCGATGAAAGTTCATAAGCTGTATAAAAATGATGCCGAACGAAAAGCAAAGACAATAGAAATTTTGGAAAGGGTTGGCCTGGGTGCGGAATATTTCAATCGTTATCCACATGAATTTTCAGGTGGGCAAAGACAGCGAATAGGAATAGCCAGAACTATTGCCTTGCAGCCCAAATTAATTGTCTGTGACGAATCTGTTTCTGCCCTTGATATTTCTGTTCAGGCACAGGTTCTGAATCTTTTGAATGAGCTGAAAGAAAATTTTGGTTTTACCTACATTTTTATTTCTCATGACCTGGCTGTTGTAAAATATATGTCAGACCAGATTTTGGTAATGAACAAGGGTAAAATTGAAGAAATGGCCGACGCCGATGCATTATATGATAACCCTCAAAAAGAATATACTAAAAAATTAATCGCAGCAATTCCAAAAGGGAATTAATTAGACTTATGAAATATATACTTATTGTACTTTTTTTACTATGTGTTTCCTGTACGGATAAAAAAGAAGAAACGGCTGAAGTAGTAACTTCTTCAGAAGTAGAAGTGATTCCAACAAACGAATCCGCTTTCATAAATAAAGATTCATTGCTGTTGGATTCCAAGGGAATCTCTGCAGATAAGATTGTAATTACCGAAATAAAAAGAAGCTACGACAAAGACAGTATTGGTACTGCTTTTTTTGAAATAGGATTTTTTAAGAACAATAAAGCAATCTATACCTATCCTACAAAAATTGTTTTTGGTATGGATGAAGGAGCAGAATGGAATATCAATCAGGAATTCATGTCAGATTCAGAGAATGAAAATATTGATACGAGATTTATCCATTGCAACTATGGTATTGCCGCCTGCGGTTATACACATAACCACTTCTTGTTCTTTTTGGATGAGAAAGGCGTACAGTTGGTAACACAATGGGATTCTATGTGGGATGGCGGTTATGGTGTTGACCAACGCTTTGAGCCTGATTTTAAAACCAAGCCGATGAGGTCATTTTTTGCCAGAACAATTGATGTGTCTTCTGATGAAACCGTAAATGATTCGATAGAACGGGTAGAAGTTTCTTATACTGATTCTGTTCGGTATAATTTTGAAAACGGGAAATGGAAAAAAATCCAGCTTACACAAAAAGGGAAAATATACCGTAAGGAGAATTTTACTTTTGAGGAATATTACAAACAATAAAGACAAGAGCCACAAGTTAATTTGTGGCTTTTTTATTGCAGGGTCAGATTTGCTTTTTTTGTATTCCTTCATTATCTGATATTTAAGAATAATACTAAATAAAAAGTAAGACATATCTTAACAATTACTTTAAAATTTATATATTGCCGTAAATAACTATTCATAGATGGATTATACTATTTTAGGTTTTGTCGCAGATATAAAAAACGATATTATTAAAGAATTTTTAGATGAAACAAGTAATGATTTGTCTGTCTATTCCGGGAAATCCGGGGTATTGTGTTTTTTAATAGAATATTATGTCCTGACAAAAGACGAAAGTATTTTATCCCAGATTGATGACCTTATAAACTCAGATTTAAAAATTTATGAGGACAATAAAGTAAGCTCCTATGCTTTTTATACCGGGAATTCAGGATTTGCTTTTTTGCTGATTAAACTTTATGCTATTACAAAAGAAGAGAAGTATAAAGAATATAGTCTTCTGATTTTAAAGAATAGCAAATCACATTTTGACTTTATAAACAGGCCGCTAATCGAATTGATTTCTGGTGTTTCGGGAATTCTATTAGCATTACTACATGTGGCCAATTCAGGAATTGAAGAAGAATGGCTTTATGAAGATATTACATTTTATGTTGAGCTCATTTTAGAATCTGCCAATATTTCCAAAGAAGGAATTTTTTGGGATGTGACTCAAAAAAATATCCAGGGACTAACAGGTTTTTCACATGGAGCTTCCGGAATCGGGTTTGTTTTTTTTCAGATATATAAATTAACAAATATTGAGGCTTTTAAGGAAATTGCTTATTTAAGCTTTGAATATGAAGACAGTGCATTTATTGAAGAGAAAAAAAACTGGAGAGATTTCAGGCATTATCCTTATACGGAACCGGCAAGAAAAATATTTATACAGGAAGCCATTTCTGAAAACGCATCTTTTTTTACACCAGTCAAAACAATGAATGCCTGGTGTCATGGAGCACCGGGTATACTTCTTTCCCGTATTGAAACCCAATTCAAAGAAGAATTTACGAGAGAGGTGTTTAATTCTGTTCTTCCCTCCATTCATGAACCGGATAACCATTCTATTTGCCATAGCAGAATTGGAAATGCTTTGTGCTTCATACACGTTGCAGAATTTTTAGGAATTGATATAAAAGATGATATACAGAAAATAGGTTCTGAATTGATTGACTTTTATAAAAAAGAAGGAATCTTTTTAGATGGTTATAATAACGGCAAGAAAAACCATAACCTTTTTATGGGAACTCTGGGCACATTGTATTTTCTATTAAAAGCACAAGCCTATATAAACGGAATTGCAATAGGTTCAAGCATTGTTTTTCCAAAGTTGGAAAATACAGGAAACAATAATCATGCATTGGAACGATTAAAAAAATATGATGCAACAAATGCAGTCAAAATTATCCTGTCAAACAAGTATAAAAAAACATTTGAGCTTCTGGATAGAAGAAATATAAGTTTGAACTATTCAATTCCTAATTTCAAAAATGTGTTTGCACAGCAAATTGCAGAAGTAAAAGATGAGCAATTGTCAGCAATATATAACTTTGAACATTTGCTGATAGAAAATCAGGCACAAAGTATTCCATACAATTACAACTATTTTCTAATAGTCAAAGATGCAGAGCTATTGGAAAAAGCGGACAAAGATGGTTTTTTGAATATGGAAATTAAATTAAATACCAGCTTTAGATTACTGGACAGTAAAGTTTTACTGGATGATTTTAGTGATGTTGTAAAACTTGACTCGGTATTAATTTCAAATTTTCCAATGCCGTGTTTTTTCAGGTTAGAGAAATTTTCGCTGATACTGGTTAATTTTTTAAGAGAACATTCCAGTGTTGTAATTAAAGATGTCGTCAACTCTTTTTTATCTGATTTTTCTTCGGAACAGGATAAAAATCAGGCAGAAGTCTTACTGCTTGAAAACATCAAAAACTTCATATTAAAAGGTATAATCAGAATAAAACATGTTTAAAATATATAGACAAAAAAATGCTTTTGACTGTGGTCCTATATGCTTGAAAATGATTGCGAAGCATTATGGAAGAGAGGTTGATTTAGACTATATTAAAAAACTGTGTAAAACAAATTCTGAAGGAACTACATTATTAGATTTAAGTACCGCTTCTGAAAAAATAGGATTTAATACATTAAAAGCAAAAGTAAGCAAGTCTGATATAGATAAAATCCCACTACCTTTTATTGCACATTGGGATAACTTCCATTATATAATCGTATATAAAATTACCAGAAAGCACTTTTATGTTGCCGATCCGGCAAAAGGGAAAATCAAATACACCCGGGAAGATTTTTTTAATTATTGGGCTGTTAACGAAGGTGATGAAGGCTATGTACTGGGGCTGGAACCTTCTGCTGAATTTAATAAGGAGAAATCTTTAAAAATATCCTTTATTAAGGAAATATTGGTTTTTTTGACACCTCACAAAAAAATCTATTTTCAGGTTGTTTTTGCACTGCTGCTTGGTACCATAATACAGATAATCTTACCTGTATTATCGCAGCTATTTATAGATAGGGGTGTTGGCGAACGCGATACCAGCTTGTTGTTTTTGATAATTTGCGGTCAGTTTGTTTTGACTATTGGAGGAATATTCACAAACTTTATTCGCAGTATAACAAGCTTGCATCTGGGAACTATAGTGAATGTTTCTATTGTCTCAGATTTTATAAAGAGAATTTTAAAAATGCCAATTTCGTTTTTTGAGAATAAACAGGTTGGTGATATTTTACAGAGAATTAATGATAATGACAGGATAGAACAATTCCTCACAGAATCATTGGTAAATATTTTATTCTCTATCTTAAACCTTTTTATTTTTACTACGATACTTGCCATTTACAGCCTAAAGATATTTGTTGTCTTTTTGATAGGCAGCGTGCTTTATATGACATGGATTATACTTTTCCAAAAGAGAAGGAAAAAAATTGACAGGGAGCTATTTGGGTTAAATTCCAATAATACCAGTGCTCTGTTGGAAATATTTGAAGGAGTAAACGATATAAAATTCTTCAATATTGAAAAAAATAAAAGATGGGAATGGGAAAGGGAACAGGCCAGAATATATAAGGCTAACAGAAAAATGCTGATTGTGAATCAGATTCAAAGTTCAGGCTCGATAACAATAAATACCCTGAAGAATTTTATCATCTTATATATAGCTGCAACTTCAGTGATTAACGGGCAGATTTCTCTTGGGATGCTGTTTGCTATACAGTTCGTTTTAGGTCAGGCAAATGCTCCTATTGCCGGCATAATGGTTTTTGTGAGGGACCTTCAGTTTGCCAAATTAAGTTTTGAGAGATTAAATGAAATAAATAATGAAATCCAGACAGTAACATCGGAAGGTATTGAAGTAGTTGACCCGGAACCGATATCAGATGATATTAGCGTATCGAACGTGTCTTTTTCCTATTCACAAGACAATTCCGATTTTAGCTTTGAAAACTTATCAGTCACTTTTCCTAAAAACAGCATTACAGTAGTTGTGGGTGAAAGCGGCTCTGGTAAATCAACTATATTAAAATTATTGCTAAAATATTATGTTCCAAGCCAGGGTGAAATACGAATTGGAAATTCTGAAATAGGAAGTATTGATTCACAATGGTGGTATAAAAATACAGGAGCTGTTTTGCAGAATGGTTATATCTTTTCTGATACTATCAGGAATAATGTAGCATTGGGTGATGAAACGGTAGATGAAAAAAGGATGCAGGAAGCTATCGAAACGGTCAACTTAGATAAGTTCGTCCAATCCTTACCGGATAAGTACGATACTATGTTGGGAAAAGGTGGGAATGAACTGAGCCAGGGACAAAGACAAAGAATACTTATAGCCCGATTGGTTTATAAAAATCCAAAATATGTTTTCCTTGATGAAGCTACCAATTTCTTAGATTCAGAAAACGAAACGATTATTTTAAATAACCTGAAAACATTTCTTAAAGACAAGACCACAATCATTGTAGACCATAAATTGAGCGCTATTAAGAGTGCTAACAAAATAATTGTTGTCGATTCAGGAAAGATAGTTGAAGAAGGCACTCATGAAAGCCTGATGAAATTAAATTCAAAGTATTCAAACCTGATTAAACAGCAGAAAGAACTGAATAATACAGATTTTAACAAATAAAATCGCGTTTTGTCATTGCTGTTCCAATTTTTTTCATTTATTTGTAGTATTATTAATACTAAAACTTTAATTATGAAAGAAAAATTGAAATTAGAAGATTTGAAACTGGAAAGTTTTGTTACAGAGCTTGACAATTCTTTTTCCTTTGACATCAAGGGTGGTAAAGCGGCAACTTATGGTGCTTGTGATAACACTGGAAAAACACTTGATTGCTCAGGTTGGCTTTGTGACTCAACAGATGTATCTCAACAATCAGAATGTGAGACATGCGGTAGAGAATGTGGTGTAAAAACATTAGATCCAAGACCAAGACTTTAATTTGAATCACAAAAAGGCCATAATTTTAAAAAAATTATGGCCTTATAAAAAATATCAGATGCTACATCAAATTATCCATCCATTATCGGTAGAAGACTTTTTTTCTAAATATTTTGAAAAACAATACCTTTTAATAAAGAGAAATGATAAAGACTATTTTAAAGATGTCCTGAATGTTGATTCCTTAGATCAATTAATTTTCTCTTCATCAAACTACTACCCAACATTTAAAGCGGTAAGTCATTCCAAAGGAAAATTAGATCCGGCGAAATACTGTACAAATGTCAACGGAGGATATGTTATTGATTCATCTCAGTTTGTAAAATGTTATCAGGAGGGATATACTCTGGTTTTGTCTGATATCCAAAATAAAATATTGTCATTAAGAAATCTTACTAATGACGTAACAAAAGCATTAGGACACAGGACGGGAACCAATATTTACATAACCCCAAAAGATTCTCAAGGCTTTCCTGCGCATTATGATACGCATGATGTTTTTGTTCTGCAAATAAGCGGTACGAAAAAATGGAGGATTTATGATGTATTTGAGGAACTGCCTAATGGTGAAATGAAATTTGATAATAATTTTTCCGATACTGGTAATGTACTGGATGAGTTTTTGCTTGAGGAAGGAGATATGCTTTATATTCCCAGAGGGATGGTTCATGATGCCAATTGTGATGACGATTCTTCCATCCATATTACACTAGGGCTTTTTGGCAAATCCTGGGGTGAGATCATTAGCGAATACATCTCAGAAAGTACCCAGTTCCATAAAATATTAAGGAAATATCCAAAGTTGTATAATTCAGATTTTGACAGCCTAAACTCTGAAGATATCTCTGAAATAGCAGATTTGATTTCAAATCTGATAGTAAATATAAAATCTGATTTTAAAAAGCTGAATAATTTTGAAGAGCATGTAAGACCGGCAAACCTGGGCTTCTTTAAGCAAATTTATTCGTTAGATTCATTTAATTCTTCTTCTTTTATCTATCCAAGTAAGATGGAGAAATTTAATGTTATCGATAAAGAAAATGGTGCCATTAGTGTGCACAATTCTAAAATTCAATTAACCCTACCGGCTCCTTGTAAAGAATTTATACAAGAAGTATTTTCTTTAACAGAGCCAAAACAATTAAGTGCCATTGATTGTATTTTAGACGATGATTCTAAATTACAACTGGTAAGACAGCTTATAAATATGGGCGGTATTCAATTTGAGAACAATTAATTTTCAATACCCTATGAACAGTAATGAAAGCAATAACGAAAATTTGCATTGCGAAGAAATAAATGAACTTATAAATTATAGGTCTTCATGGATAATTCGGAATGGGATTTTTGCTTTTTTATGTTTATTGGTATTGTTGTCATTCGTTATCAAAATCCCCCAAAACAAGAGAGTAGAAAATTTTGCGATCATTGATAAAAATGATCCGCTTTATTTTGTAATGCCTCAAAAAGATAAGGCCTTTAAGGAAAAAATTTCAGATGAGAATCTAAATTATGAATTCCAGGGCAGAGGAATAATACATATTTCAAATCAAGACGAAATCAAGCAGGGACAGGAAGTAACTCTCAAATTTGAGAATGAAAATAAGCTGTATAAAGCCATCGTCGCAAACATTCAAAAAGAGAAAGATCCTAAAACTAACTATATATTAGATATAAACTTTAAAATGGATTCGTCCGGTGATGAAAAAGATTTTAAGGCTTTTAAATCTAATGACCATTTAACCGCTAAAGTCATAATAAAAGAGCAATCGCTTTTCACGTGTCTTTTTAAAGACGGTAAAAAACTTTTTTAATAATGGAAATCTATAAATATGGAATTGCGAGGCAATGCAATATTCCAGTCAATCATAATTTATTATTGCCGGAAAAACAGAGCAATAATCTCTTAGAAAAAATATACCTATCAAAAAAAGACATCTTAGATAAAAAGGCAGGCATAAAATTGATTTTAGAAGATTTTATTGGAAAATCTAAATCCATAAATCAAACGAATGTTTTAATAAACATACTAAGAAGCATTGAAGGCGATAAAAAAATTAAGGAAAAGGATATTCATAAATTAGAATCAGAATATGATTCTTTGAGAGAAGAAATATTCGGTTATCTCAGGCTTCAGGGACTTTATGCAACGTTAATTCAGGAGTTTCAAAATTATTATTCTGAATTATATACAACCAAAAAAAGCCATCTTAAGGAAATAGCTACAGATGAGATATTTTCCAATGCTCTGCTTTTTTCGAGCTATGACCTGTTCAATTCTTCTGTAAAATGGGATTATACAGAATCCAATAAAAAATCCAAACAGATAGAGGTAGGATTGCTTAAATACGCTATGAGAAGTATTTTCAAGCCAACCCCTTTTAGTTCATTTGCCAGTATAATGCTGTGTGATACTGAAATGACAGAAAAAGAGCTAATCGCTGATTCCGAGAGGGAAATTATTAGCTTTATGAGGATAAACAGTAAGTTTTTTCATGAAGTAAGAAAGTTTTTCTTAACCCATAAGAAGATTTACTATAATTTAAAAATTATACTCAACAGTACTATCCAGGTTGATGAGGAGAAAAATTCGTATCGTTTATTTATCAATAAAAACAATTATGAGTTTTTCAACTATATTCAGGTGAATCCGGTCATCCGGCTGATAAAATCATTTGTTGAAGAGAATGAACAAATCACATTTGGTGAGCTGGTTGAATATTGTATGAACCAAATTTCTGCACCGGAAGAAGAGATTTCGAAATATTTATACGAATTATTGATGTCCGGCTTTATCGAACTTAACTTAGAGGTTTACGGAGTCGATTTTCTCTGGCCGGAAAAGGTTGTTTCGATATTGGAGAAAATTGAAGATTCAGAAGAAAAAGAAACAATCTATACCTTTTTACAGAACCTTATAGCCATTAAAGAAGCTTTTTCCCTTAACTTTTTAAACAGTGAAGAGCGTTCTAGATTACTGGTTGAGGCTAATACTATAATTGCTGATTTTTACCAAAAATCAAATCAATTGGAAGGTAATCCGGAGGATGATGAGGAAATCAAAAAAGCCATATCCAACATAAAAAATAATGTCTTTTTTGAAGATACACGAATCGACAGTCAAGTTAGTCTGGACAGGCCTGTATTAGCAGCCAATCTTGAAAAGCTAACCAAACTATTTGATGTCAGCCTTAATTATTCGCAGGCAAAGAAAGAACCTCTTACTAATTTTTTTATTGATAATTATTCTGCTGAAGGCGATATCTCCTTATTGAAACTCTATGAAGATTATTACAAATATCTAAAAGAGAATAAAGACGATTCTCCAACGGCTCCTTTTTTAAATATCGAATTAGAAAATTTTGATATCAATTATAATTCAGAATTGCATACCGTATTTTTTGATTTCAAAGAGAACTATGTAAGGAACACAAAGCATAATTATTCTTCTTGTGCCGTTTTCCAGAATTTTAGTGAAAATGATACAGATGGAATAGTTGTCAACGCACTTAGCTGGGGTTACGGAAGGCCTATCAACAGGTTTTTATATATGTTTAATGATGAGGTTTTAGAAAGTCAGATCAATCTAAACAGGAAATTGCATAAGTCTAATGGTGACGTGAATGTAATATATTCTGAAGTTACAGACTCGTCCCTGTTTAATGCCAATTTACATGAACCGGTGTTTGATTATGAATGTTTTATGCCAGGCGGAAACAAAAGTCATGGCGTAAAAAATCCGATAAATGTCAAGTTTCTGAAGGTGAAATATGTTGATCAATCTTTGGTGCTTTATGATACTATGAATGGCAATGAGATTGTGATTCAGGACTCCTGCCTTCAGGGTACAAAAGGAAGGTCCAAATTATATTCCTTATTATTAAATTTTTCAGACAGGATAACACCGCATTATTTTTCTGTTATAAATCAGATAAACAATCTCTACTATAATGAGGAACAGGACGGAAACATAAAAATGTATCCAAGAATAACTTTTGGAGAGTCAATCGTCCTGCAAAGGAAATTCTGGATAATAAACCACTTGAATTTTCCTAAATTGGACAGGTTAGAAAGTGATGCTGTAAATTTTATTACGATTAATAACTGGATTGAAGAGAATAATTTACCGAAGCGGGCTTTTTTGACAATTAACTTTTTAAAATCGAAAGAAGAAGAATACAGGAAGGATGATTATAAGCCTCAATTTGTAGATTTTCAAAACCCTATTTTTTATAACTTCCTTGCTAAAGTATTTGCAAACAATAAGAGTATTGAATTATCGGAATGTTTGCCTGATAAGGAACAGGTTGGCGTTAAAGAAGATTACAAAATAAGAGAGTTTGTTATTCAATGGTATAATGGAGAAGCCTATGTCTGATAACAACAAAATCTGGATTTCACTCTATATCTTTTATCAGGACTTAAACTTCCTTTTAAAAGAAGGACTTATTCCGTTTGTCAATCATATATGTGAAACGGAAAGTATTGAAAAGTATTTCTTTATAAGATACAATCAGGAAGGTTCACATATCCGATTAAGGATGTATGTGTCAGAAAATGATAAAGCTCAGATAGAAGAAAAGACCAATCGTTTTTTCTCAAAATTTCTCAAGGAAAATGCTTCTACAAGACAGTTTGACCATGCTGATTTTAGGCCTAATAATACTTTTTCGTATCATGAATATATTCCGGAAATCTATCGTTACGGAGGTGAAAAAGCCATTCTTGAAGCAGAACATCATTTTTTTGAATCATCAAAGGCTGTTTTAAGCCTGATAGACAATCAGGATTCCTGGGATATAGGAATAGCGCAGGCTAAAGCAATTCAGCTATACACCATTTTTTTTAATGCTGTTGAGTTAACAGACGATGCCATTAAGAAAATGATGCATATCATGAATAACAATCACTGGAAAAGAAGAGCAATGGAAATTGCAAAAACAAATGATATCGACACAATCTTTTCAAATCTTTATGCCAGACAGAAAGAGATTATTGAAAGAAGCGTTGGCCTGGTCAAAACAATATTGGCGGAAGATGAAATTGAGCCGGAATGGGTGAAGCTGTTTCATGAATCTCTAGTAAAGACAGATGGCGAGCTTGACCGCATATTCTCAAACGGAGAAATTGTTTTTGATTCTGAAAGCAATATATTTGAGAACAACCAGTCTGATGCCAAAGCCAGAATATATGTAAGTTATCTCCATATGCTTAATAACAGATTGGGATTAAATAACCACGACGAATCCTATATGGCATTTGCATTAAACGAATTGATAAACAGTAATTTGATTAGAATTACATCATAAAACAGTAAATAGATAAAGATGAATAGTTTTCCGGTACATTTAAAAGAAAAGCAATTATTGAAGTTCGAAACGCATATTAAAGATTTTAATATTGCAGAAAGTACTTCTCTTAATGCCTTCAAGAATTTAATCGAAAATTCTGAACAGTATTTTCTTGAATGTTCTTGTAAGATAATAAATGGTGTAATTTCAGGCTCCAGATTTGCTTTATTGTTTAAGGACCACGAGCATGCCTACAACATTAAAAAATCCTTTGATTTTTTAAATTCCCTGAAAGACAATGGTGCCAAACTAAATTATGAATTATTAGATAAGGTGTCGTTTGAAGATTTGGACTTGTCTAAGGTTAAGGCATTAGGTTTGGGTATTGATTTAAGAGATGATGAGGCCGCTTCAAGGGCAAAATTCTGGGTAGCCATAGAAAATAGTAATTACAGGTTTTTTAATAGCGCACTTGACGTATTTGGTTATACAGACAATATGGCAAATCTTTTTAATAAGAATGAGCTATTAATTGGATTCGATTTTTATTTTAATGGAAAAACTAAAATGAAGGTGTATCCGCATTTTTATGAGTACGAATTGAAAAATGCGGTAATATCAAAGAGATTAGAGGCTACTTTCTCGCCTTTGATAATGGAAATGATCAATCAGTGTTATATGCTCTATGTTTCTTTTGAAGGAGCAGACAACTATAGATTATTACATTTTAATCCGCACAATTTGAAAAAATTGTGCGAATTAATAAATAATGATGATTTGAATAAATTGATTGAAAGAATCAGTTATAAATACAGTAATTGTATAGTGACGCTGATTGAAAATGAAATATTGGAAAATAATATAAAAACAATCAATGTTTATTATTAATCAATAACCATTTCTTTAATATCGCCTTCAACAATTAAATCAGCTTCTGTTGAGGCAATAATATGTTCTACAGTAACTCCAGGGGCACGCTCTAAAAGTTTAAAGCCTTTAGGAGTTACTTCCAAAACAGCCAATTCTGTTACTACTTTTTTCACACATCCAACACCTGTCAAAGGCAATGTACATCTTTTTAAGATTTTAGATTCACCTGCTTTATTCACGTGCATCATTGCCACGATAATGTTTTCAGCAGAAGCCACCAAATCCATAGCACCTCCCATTCCTTTTACCATCTTTCCCGGGATTTTCCAGTTGGCGATATCTCCGTTTTCTGCTACTTCCATAGCTCCAAGAATGGTAAGGTCTACTTTCTGGCTGCGAATCATTCCGAAGCTGAAAGCGGAATCAAAAAAACTGGCTCCGGGAAGTGTAGTGATAGTCTGTTTTCCGGCATTGATAATATCAGCGTCTTCTTCACCTTCAAAAGGGAAAGGTCCCATGCCTAATACACCATTTTCACTTTGGAATTCTACTGAAATATCTTCACGCACATAATTGGCAACCAAAGTTGGGATACCAATTCCAAGGTTAACAAAATATTTATCTTTTACTTCTTTGGCGATTCGTTTTGCAATATCTTCTTTAGTAAGTGCCATAATTAGTTTTTTTGTCTGACAGTTCGTTGTTCAATTCTCTTCTCAAATTTTTCGCCCTGGAAAATGCGCTGTACCATGATTCCCGGAATGTGAATCTGGTTCGGGTCCAATACTCCGGCCGGAACCAATTCTTCCACTTCCGCAATGGTGATTTTAGCGGCACCAGCCATACAGGCATTAAAATTTCTGGCAGTTCCTTTAAAGATGAGATTACCGGCTTCGTCTCCTTTCCATGCTTTTACAATAGAGAAATCAGCTTTGAAAGCTTCTTCCATGATATGCATTTTGCCGTTGAATTCACGAGCTTCCTTACCTTCTGCGACTTCTGTTCCATAACCTGCGGGTGTGAAAAAAGCAGGAATTCCGGCTTGTGCTGCACGGCATTTTTCAGCCAACGTTCCTTGTGGGGTCAGTTCAACTTCCAGTTCGCCTGAAAGCATCTGGCGCTCAAACTCGGCATTTTCTCCTACGTAGGAGGAAATCATTTTTTTGATTTGGCGTTTTTGAAGCAATAATCCCAATCCGAAATCATCAACTCCGGCATTGTTTGAAATACAGGTCAAATCTGTCACTTCAAGTTTTACTAATTCTGCAATACTGTTTTCCGGAATTCCGCACAGGCCAAAACCGCCAAGCATAATGGTCTGCCCATTTTGAATATCTTTCAGTGCATCAGAAACAGATGCTACTTTTTTATTAATCATATAAAGAATGTTTGTTTTGGAGGATAAATATATAAAAAAACGCCTTAAAAAAGGCGTTTCTATTAAAAATCAAATTCGGATGTGTTTTGTTCTTCCATATCGACATTTGTGGTGTCTTTTACGGCTGGTTTCCAACAATCCACTTTTATGGATAGGTTGGCCGGTCTTTCAAACGGTTCTTTGGAAACCTTAAGTTCTTTATCGGCATAACACTTCTTCATAAATAATCCCCAGATTGGTAAGGCCATAACGGCTCCCTGTCCATAGGTAATACTTTTGAAGTGCGCAGAACGGTCTTCGTTTCCAACCCATACACCAGTTGCCAGATTTGGAACCATACCCACAAACCAACCGTCAGATTGATTTTGAGTTGTTCCCGTTTTTCCTGCAATTGGATTTCTGAGCACATACGGATAACCGGTCATCATTTCGTATCCGAAACCACCACCGTCTGTTCTTAAACGTCCGCCCGAACCGGATTCAGTAACACCTTCGAGAAGCTTAATAACCGCATAAGCAATATCTTTGTTTAATACATCATGAGATTCCGGTACCGCTTCGTATAAAACGACTCCGTTTTTATCCTCGATTCTTGTAATTACCTGAGGCTTTATATAAACGCCCTGGTTGGCAAAAGTACTGTAAGCGGCAACCATGTCCTCAACGGTAATTTCAACGGCTCCTAAGGCAATAGAAGGCTGCGATGGTATGTTTGATTTGACACCCAGTTTTTTAACAAGGTCAATTACGGCATCCGGCCCTACCTTGTCAATCAATTTGGCTGAAACAGTATTGATAGACTGGGCCAGGGCATATTTCAGCGTTACCATTCCTTTGTAGGTTCCGTTAGAATTTCGCGGTGTCCAGGTTTCTGTTACATTGTGTCTTCCTTTTGGAATAGTATAAGGTGCATCAATAATAGAATCACATGGAGAATAACCTTGCTGTTCAATTGCTGCGGCATAAACAAAAGGCTTAAAGGTAGAACCTACCTGTCTTGCTCCCTGTCCTACGTGGTCGTATTGGAAATGCTTGTAATTAATACCTCCAACCCAAACTTTAACATGGCCTGTCTGCGGCTCCATTGCCATTACTCCGGTTTGAAGGAAATGCTTATAATATCTGATAGAATCGTTTGGAGTCATGATGGTGTCTTTCTCGCCTTTCCAGGTAAAGACTCTCATTTTTGTTTTTACCTTAAAGGACTTCAAAATGTCATCTTCACTTTTGCCTTCATTACTCATAATTCTCCATCTTTCAGAATTCTTTCTGGCACGCATCATTAATTTTTCAGTTTCAACTTCTGATAACCTGATGAATGGAGCATTTTTATTGTCCTTCGCCTGTTTGAAAAATTCTTTTTGAAGGTTTGCCAAATGTGCACTCACTGCTTCTTCAGCATACAGTTGCATTCTGGAATCGATAGTAGTGTAGATTTTAAGACCATCACGGTAAATGTCATATTCTTTACCATCTTTTTTAGGATTATTCTTTGCCCAATTTTTCATGAAATCCCTAAGATACTCCCTAAAATAGGTAGCGGTTCCTTCTTTGTGTGTCTGTAGTTGGAAATCCAGCTTAATAGGCAGTGCACTATATTTTTCTTTTTGGGCTTCGGTTATAATTTTAGCTTTAACCATTTGAGAAAGCACCACATTTCTTCTGTTTTTTACACCTTTCTCATTTCTGACAGGGTTGTAAAGGGATGAATTCTTAAACATTCCAACGAGCATAGCAGATTCGTCAACCGTTAAATCTTTTGGCTCTTTTGAAAAGTAGGTTTTAGCTGCCGAACGAATTCCAATGGCATAATTGTTAAAGTCATAAACATTGAAATACATTGTGATTATCTCACTTTTGGTGTATTGCCTTTCCAGACGGGTTGCAATTATCCATTCCTTAACCTTTTGAGTTAAAGCAACAATTATATTTTTAGACCTTTCACCATGAAATAACTGTTTGGCCAATTGCTGTGTAATTGTACTTGCTCCACCGCTGCTTCCAAAACCGACGATTGCTCTAAATGTACCTCTGGCATCGATTCCGGAATGTTCATAAAAACGTTCGTCTTCGGTAGCCACCAATGCATCAACCAGATGTTTTGGCAGGTCTGAGTATTTAATAGCTGTTCTGTTTTCGTTATAAAATTTCCCAATAGTTTCTCCATCGGAAGAAATGATTTCAGTTGCCAGGTTGGATTCCGGATTTTCAAGGTCTTCAAAGGATGGCATTGAACCAAAAAGTCCCCATGAAGCAAAAAGGAAAAATAGAATTACTCCTCCTGTTCCATAAAGAAATATTTTCCAGAATAGTCTATTGTAATAGGCGACATCCTTAACCTGTTGTGTATTGTTCTTTTTTTTAGTTGCCATAATTGCTAATCTAATTTTTCTACTCTAAAGCCGACTTCTGTTATTCCTGCCAGTGATTCTACTCCATTTACTTTTCCTGTCTGGCGGAGTGCCTGCATTATACCAATCTTGTAATCTCCTAAGGATTTGAATTTGTATTTTTCTTTAAAATAAAGCTTACTTTCTTTTACATCAGAAAAGCCTTCGCCTAATAAGGTTCCGTCCGGGTTCGCCATTTGGTATTCGAGCGTATCGACTTTGGTTAATCCGCCAGGCGCTTCCATAGCAACAATAAGGAAAATATTGTTGAAAGGATAGTCATTGTTAGAACGCAGGTTTATAAACAAATTATACGCCTTTGTAGTGTCCTGGTTGTTATAAGTAAAGGTTGCAATACTGTCTTTGTGCCATTCTTTTCCAACCGACTTATATTGGTCGAAAACCCTTTTCTTATCGCAGGAAACCAAAAGTATTGCTGCAAAAACAAATAGTAAGCTATTTTTTAGGCTCATTTTTTGGACGGTTGTTATTGTTGTTTTTGTTATCCGGTTTCTTTTCGTTTGCAGGTTTTTGTGGTCTGTTTTTATTGTGATTCCGGTTGTTGTTATTTTTATTCGGATTTGCGTTTGCGTTTGGATTTTTGTTTTCTTTTGCAGCCGGTTTTTCTACAACCGGGGTATCTGCCGTTGCCGCTTGCTTACGTTTTTTCGGTCTTTTCTTTTTCTTTGGCTGGTCAAAACGGGTTAAGCTTTCCTGTCCAACAGCATTGTTGAAATCTTTTTCCGGTTCCTGAGTTACTTCAAGCACATAATCTTCTAACGAAGAAACTTTCCTTTTCTGTTTATTTTCTGCAATAATTTCATTGACCTGTTCTACTTTAAGGACATGCCAGTTTGCAAAATTACTGGTGTATGCGAACCACATCAGGCCTTTAAAAATATCCTGTTTCTGGCAAATGGCATCACCTTTTTCTGTTATTAACTTGGTGTCAAAATCCGGAAAATGCTGCAATGCGTCCATATAAGTGTCCAACTCATAATTAAGACAGCATTTTAATTTTCCGCATTGTCCCGCCAATTTTTGTGGGTTTAATGACAGTTGCTGGTATCTTGCTGCTGAGGTGTTGACACTTCTGAAATCAGTCAGCCAGGTGGAACAGCAGAGTTCTCTTCCGCAGGAACCAATTCCTCCCAAACGGGCAGCTTCCTGACGGAAACCAACCTGTTTCATTTCAATTCTGGTGTTGAATTCTCTGGCAAAGTCTTTAATTAATTGTCTGAAATCAACACGGTCGTTGGCGGTATAGTAAAAAGTTGCTTTCGAACCGTCGCCCTGAAACTCAATATCTGAAATTTTCATTTCCAGTTTTAGTGCAATCGCAATTTCGCGCGCCCTTACTTTCATTGGTTCTTCCTTGGCACGTGCTTCAGACCAGATATCGATATCTTTTTGGGTAGCCTTGCGGTAAATTTTGAGAATCTCATTACTCGCAGGGTTAACCGACTTTTTCTTCATTTGTATCTTTACCAGTTCTCCGGTCAGGGTTACAATTCCAACATCATGTCCGGGAGAAGATTCCGTTGCCACAATATCTCCCATGCTAAGCGAAAGTTTTTCAGGATTTCTGTAAAATTCCTTCCTTCCATTTTTAAAACGTACTTCTACGCAGTCAAACGGAGCCTCGCCGTTAGGAAGGCTCATATTTGACAGCCAGTCAAATACGGTTAATTTGTTGCAGCTATCGGTGCCGCAAGTCCCTTTATTTTGACAGCCTTTTGGCGCACTGCCATCAGACGTTGAACAACTGGTACAAGCCATAATTTTATATAGATGTCACGATTAACGTAACTTAAAATTCGTAAAATGATTTTGTGCGTAAAGATAGCATTTTTAGTTTTAATGATACAAAGCCTTTAATTTGTTGCCGTTCAGTAAAAAACAAAACCTATTCCGGAATCCCGGAATAGGTTTAACGTAAATAGAGTAGAAATATTTTTAGTCCAGAACCTTGTATAATTTATCTGAAAGGCGAATTCTAAAAGGAAGAGCTAAGGTTACTTTATCTCCAGGCTTTGCAACTGCTGCTTCTGTGCCGTTTACAAACATTTGAGAGATTTGTAATTCCTGATTTCCTGTTGACGGACCTGAAATAATAATTTTATCATTGATTTTTAATTCGTCTTTTTCAATCAGAAATTGCCCGATTCCGGCTTTTACAAAATAATGCTCCGCTTTTCCAAGTAAAGTTTTCTTTATCTTGATTTTTTGTCGGATGTCCTTTGGTTTAACAGTTTCAGGAATATCGTTGCCGGCTTTTGCCAAAGGCATGTCAGACAATTCTCCGGAATGTTTGAATTTTAATTTTTCAGATTTTCCTTTTCTGAAAATCATGTTTCCGTTTTTCACACCGCGACGCAGTTTTACCTGTTCTACCAACGGCATATGGATGATTTCCTGGCATTCTGTCGAACAGCAGTTTTCCATGATGGCCTTACATTCATCACATTGGATGAATAATAAGTGGCAGCCTTCATTTTCGCAATTGGTGTGATTGTCACACGGTTTTCCGCATTGGTGGCATTGTGAAATGATATCATCGGTAATGCGTTCGCCCAACCTGTGGTCAAAAACAAAATTCTTCCCAATGAATTTGCTTTCCAGGTTTTCTTCCTTGATTTGTTTGGCATAATTGATAATACCGCCTTCCAACTGGAATACGTTCTTAAATCCCTGATGTTTGAAATAGGCGGAAGCTTTTTCACAACGGATTCCTCCGGTACAGTACATCACCAGATTTTTATCTTCTTTATAATCTTTTAATTGCTCGTTGATTATGGGTAATGACTCGCGGAATGTTTCTACATCAGGCGTTATGGCACCTTTGAAATGGCCGATTTCGCTTTCGTAGTGATTTCTGAAATCAACAACAATCGTATTTGGGTCTTCCAAAATCTGATTGAATTCTTTGGCCTTTAGGTGTACGCCAATATCGGTTACGTCAAAAGTATCATCATCTAATCCGTCAGCTACAATCTTATCACGTACTTTAACCGTCAGTTTCAGGAAAGAGTGGTCGTCCTGCTCCACAGCTACATTCAGGCGTATGTCTTTCATGAAATCATATTTTTCTAATGTTTCACGAAAAGCTTCCAAATTTTCCGCAGGAACAGACATTTGGGCGTTGATTCCTTCTTTGGCAACATAAGTTCGGCCAAGTGCATCAAGCTCGTTCCAGGCTATAAATAAATCGTCGCGAAATTTTTTCGGGTCTTCAATTTTGGCATACGCATAGAATGACAGCGTGAGTCGCTGTTTGCCGGCCTCATCAATAAGTGCCGCTCTTTCTTCTGCGCTTAAAGTGTTGTACAGTTGCATGCTATAAACGTTTTAAGTTGAGAGAATTATGTCGATTTTTTAAATCTGGTGCAAAAGTAGGACTTTTATCCAAGAATCGGAAATGACATTTATCATGTTTCGGAAATCCTTTTAAAAACAGAACCCTTTCAGAGTTTTTAAAAACTGAAAGGGTTTGTATAAAAAATTTTAAAAATTGTTTAGCAGAATTCTGCGTAAGCATCTTTTAGGTTCTCAGCAATCATTTCTGCCGGACGACCTTCAATATGGTGACGCTCCAACATGTGAACCAATTCACCATCTTTGAAAAGTGCCATACTAGGAGAAGAAGGAGGGAAAGGGAACATGAATCCACGTGCCGCATCTACAGCTTCCTTATCAACTCCTGCAAATACAGTTACTAAATGGTCTGGTTTTTTGCTGCCATCCAAACTCATTTTTGCTCCCGGACGTGCGTTTCTTGCAGCGCATCCGCAAACTGAATTTACAACAACCAAAGTGGTGCCCGGTTTTGCAATTGCGTTTTCAACTGCACCGGCACTATATAATTCTTCAAAACCTGCGTCAGCCAATTCAGCACGCATTGGTTTTACCATTTCTTCTGGATACATAACTTTTGTTAGTTTAAAGTTTAAAAGCACAAAGTTACGAAGTTTTGGAGTGTTGTAAAAAAATAGAGTATAAAGATTTGTTATAGTTTCATAGTCGGGTTTATATGCCAATTCTTTTGCCTAATGCCTGAAGAAAAGGTGTTTTTGGGCATCTGGAAATTACGCGTATGTCTTCAACGAATGAAGTTTCTTCATCCAGAAATTTGAAAATAATGGCAGGATTTCCTTTTTGAAACATGGTAGAAAATATTTGGCTTCCGAGGTAGTTTTTTCTATCCAATATGTCTAATAACAACAAATCATAAAACCAAAACCTTGTTTTTTTATGGAATTTTCTAAAATCGTTTCCAGTTGCCAAAAAAGCAACCAATTCTTTTGATTTTTTTGTGGCATTTTTAAAAGTATAGCCGGTACTGGCTTTTGTCCAGCCTCCGGCACTTCCAATGTGTACAAGGTTTTTAGTGTTTTTTTTCCAAAAAGGATAACAAGTCATTGGAATTGCGCCCTGTTCTTTTTCAATCAATTCGTAATTTGTAATTCCTAATTTTTTGAAATAGTCCTGAATTTCGTTTTCGTATTCATTTTCCGGAAGCAGTTCTTTCGAAAATAAAGTGTATTCCATCAAAGCTTCGGTTTTTGAAAAAGGCAATACATACATAAATCGCGTATTTCCTTTTTGGGCTATTGAGAAATCCATGAAAGTGGCTTTTTCTTGGTTGAAAACGGGTTCTTTAGCCTTGATTTTCCATCCAATAAAATGCTGTTGCAAGTAGGGATATTTATTTTGCCTAATAATTTCCTGTGGATTTAAAATACTATTGAAAAGTTTATCACAGTAGAATTTTTCTGTTTCTGTTTCTGCCAAAACCCCGCCATTATCTTCTTTGAAACGAATTATCTTTTGCTGTAAGAATTCGATATTGTGTTCTTTTGAAATTGCTTCAAAGACATGTTGGTAAAAATCCATTCCCTGTATCATCTTGTACTGATAAGGGCTTAGATTTAAATCACGCGTGAAATTTGCATCCGAAAAAATGGCCGTATTCCATTTTCTATAGACAAGGTGTTCGTAATCTCCATCTGGTTTTTCCCAAAAGCACCAGGTGCGGTCATTGTTTTTTTTAGAATCGGCATCCAAAAGAAGGATTTTCTTTTCTTTGAATTTCCCGGAAAGTATCATCTGGTAGACGGTCATCAATGCGGACAGTCCCGCCCCGGCAAAAATGTAGTCGTACTTTTTCATATTCCAAAAATAGCGAATATTTTATCGGATTTTATGCAACATCTGCAGCAGGTCTTTTGCATTTATGTAAGATTGGAGCTGTGCGGCTATAGAATAATCGGAATTTAGGATAACAATTGACGGATAGATCGTGTTTCCATTTTTTTCTGCCAATGCCGTAGCCAATTCATGAACGCCGGAATTATTTCCCTTTGGCTTGAATTTAAAAACAGTCCCGTTAAAAAAGATGTCTTTTTTATTTTCCGCATCAAAAGAAATAAAATAAAAGTTTTGGTTCAGGGCTGTTATAAGTTCTTTGTTTTTAAGAGTCGTGTTTTCCATCATCTTGCAGAATTTGCACCAATCCGTATGTATAAAAATGACATAAGGTTTGGAAGTGGCAGCGGCTAATTTTTCTGCTTCTTCAAAAGTGTGCGTTTTGAGTTGGGCAAAAGTTGGAACTGCCGTTACCAATGCTAGTATAAGAAACCACTTTTTCATAATTATTTCAAAGTATATCGCACTCCAAAAAAGCTTCGGATGCCTTGATTCGGGCCATAAACATAACTTGGGTCAAAAGTCAACGCATATGGATTGTCTGGCGTTGGCAGGACATTTCCCTGCGAGTCATATTGTACATTCTTATCAAAAGGGTCGTTAGCTCTTGCAATAATAAAAGGATTTCCTTTGTTTGGCGTCCAGTTTAATAGGTTCTTGATGCCCATATAAATTTCGACATCTTTTATTTTATTGTAAGTGAACTGGATGTTCTGTATGCTCCACGTTGGCGAGTATTCTTTTCTCGGGTCGAGTTCTCCAAGCAATGGCAAACGCATTGGACCGTAGACATTTCCCGTATAGTCAATGTCGAGAAACAATTTTGGAATGCGATATGAAATAGCCCAGGTTCCCGAAAACTTTTCAGTCAGAATCTGTCTTGTCTTGATGTCGTTTTCGGTTTTGGAAACATCCATATACGTAGCTCCCAGAATAAATTTCAGTCCGTTTTGGAAAACAATGTCTAAGTTAGCACTAACTCCTGTTGTCACGGCATGACCATCCAGATTTTTGTATATGATTTTATTCGGGTCTGTATCATAATCAGGCAGGATGGAATTTGTGAAATACGTATACCAAGCTGCCGTTTCCAGGCCAATATAGGTTCCGTTTTCTGTATAGATTTTCTTCAGGTAATTGATATTGGCATTATACGATTTCTCCGGTTTTAGCTCTTCTGCAATAACAACTTCTCTGGAACCGGTTAAGGCGGCATGTTCTTCGGTGAACAGGTTTACTACACGGAATCCGGTTCCGGCATTCAGGCGGATAATATCGTTATCGGTCGCTTTGAATTTATAAGCAAAACGGGGTGTGAAAATAGAACCGTGGTCACTGTTATAGTCATATCGTGCACCAAGAAGTATGCTGTGTTTATCGTTGAACCTGATTTCATCTTGTGCAAAAATGCTCGGAATCCAGGTTTTGTCGGCAGTGGAAGTAGCCGGAGTATTATCGTTGTAAAACTGATAGCGGATAGCGGTTCCAAAAAGCAGGTCATGGTTGGAAATTTTCTTGTCCCAGGTTAGCTGTCCGAAACCAATACGTTGTTGGGCCATATAGGGCGTATTTCCATATACAGAATTCTGGTCATGGTCTGTATACGAAAACGAAAACAGCATTTTCTCTTCAATAGGCAGTTCATAGGCTCCTAATAGTTCATATCTTTTAGTATAAATGCTTTCCCCATAGACTTCGTCTCCGCCACGGTATTTTTTCTCCCATTGCATTTCGCCACCCCAACGGTCTTCATAAAAATAACGCCCGGCCAGTGAAAACAATTTGTTGCTTTTCCTTCCTAAATTCCATTTTTGAAAGACTGAAATACGATGCTGTAGTGTAACGTCTGTGAAATTATCATGATTGTTGTCTATCGGATTGCTGTAATTGAAATAATTGACTCCCAATAAAACGGAAGAGTTTTTGCCGATGTTTCCTTTGAATCCGGCATCCAGGTTGACTTCGCCCCATGAATTGCTGAAACCGTCTATTGAAAACCGTGGAGCATTGGACGGATTTTTGGTGATAATATTGATTAAGCCTCCAACGGCCTCGCTTCCGTATAAAGAAGATGCCGGGCCTTTTACGATTTCAATCCGTTCCAATAGCGAATTTGGGATTCCGGACAACCCGTAAACGGTAGACAGTCCGCTAACGATTGGCATTCCGTCAATTAACACCAATGTATAAGGCCCTTCCAATCCGTTAATGTGAATATCGCCCGTGTTGCAGATATTGCAGTTGAGTTGTGGACGGACTCCGTTCACGTTCTGCATTGCTTCAAAAATATTGGCAGTTGGATTTTTCTTGAAATATGAGGGTTTGTATACTTCAACGGGAACGGGACTTTCCAAACGGCTGACAGGTTTTAAAGTGCCGCTTACAACTACTTCTTCCAAAGAATTTTTATCGTTTTCCAATTCTGCATCCCATTCCAGGGTTTCATTTTTTTTAATGGTTATGGCTTTTCTCTGTGTTTTGCTACCTACATAAGCTATCTGAATCTTATAATTTCCGGCAGGAATATTATCGATTTTATAATTACCTAAGCTGTCTGATGAAGTGCCAAAATTTGTTCCTAAGATTTTGATATCAGCATCGGTAACTGCAATCCCTTCGGAAGTTATTTTTCCGGAAATAGCACCTTTCTCTTGTGCATAAAAGTTTTGGAAAGAAAAGATTAGAAATAGTAGGGCTATATTTTTCATTAATTAGTAATTAATTTTTAGACAAAACTAAAAATTATATTTTACTAAGCAAATAAAATAATTATATTTGTATCAATAATTGTTTTGTATGAGTAAATCATTGGAAGAAGTACACGGGTCAGTGGCTACCCAAAATAAAAAATCGGCCTTTAGAAAAGTGCTGGCTTTTTTGGGACCGGCCTATTTGATTAGCGTTGGATATATGGACCCGGGGAACTGGGCAACTGATATAGCAGGAGGAAGTCAGTTTGGCTATACGCTTTTATGGGTACTTCTGATGAGTAATATTATGGCATTGCTTTTGCAAAGTTTGAGCGCTCGACTTGGAATTGTGACACAGCGTGATCTGGCACAGGCATCGCGGGAAACCTATTCGCCTTTCATTAACTATATCCTTTATTTTTTAGCAGAGATTGCCATTGCGGCCTGTGACCTTGCAGAAGTATTGGGAATGGCAATCGGGATTAACCTTTTATTTGATATTCCTTTGATTGAAGGTGTGTTGATTACGGTTCTCGATACTTTTCTTTTGCTGTTTCTTATTAATAAAGGTATCCGGAAAATGGAAGCTTTTATCATTGCTCTGGTAGCCATAATAGGATTCTCCTTTGTGTTTGAAATGGTATTTGCAGAACCGGAACTTGATAAGGTTGTATTGGGACTGATTCCATCCATACCTAATGAAGCGGCATTGTATATAGCCATCGGTATTATTGGTGCAACTGTAATGCCACATAATTTATACCTACATTCTTCTCTGGTGCAGACAAGAAAGTTTGATAGGACTGATAAGGGCATCAAACAGGCCTTAAAATACAATCTGATTGATTCTACCATAGCACTGAATCTGGCTTTTCTGGTCAATGCGGCTATTTTGATTCTGGCTGCGGCAACCTTCTACCGCAACGGGATGTTTCATGTTGCAGAGATTCAGGATGCACACCAGTTTCTGCAACCACTTTTAGGAACAAAATGGGCACCGATACTTTTTGCAGTTGCCTTAATCGCTGCCGGACAAAGCTCAACAATTACAGGAACATTGGCCGGGCAGATAGTTATGGAAGGTTATCTGAACTTAAGAATACAGCCTTGGGTTCGCCGAATAATTACACGATTGATTGCCATTGTGCCTGCTGTTATTGTCATCATGATTTATGGCGAGCAGGTTACGGGAAAACTGCTGATTTTTAGTCAGGTAATTTTGAGTCTCCAATTAGGATTTGCCATTATACCGCTAATCCATTTTGTAAGCGACAAACGAAAGATGAAAGGTTTCCATATTGGCAGGATTACCCAAATAGCGGCCTGGATTATCGCATCAACCATTGTTTCGCTCAATGCAAAACTGGTTTATGATGAAATTACCGGATGGATTGAAAATGCAGAGAATCCTTTGGTGCTTTGGTTGACAGTTGTTCCTTTGGCAATAGCATTTTTGGTACTGCTTTTATATATTGTTTTCAAACCGTTTATCGCCAAGTCAAAAGCGAAAAATTACAACCATTCACCACACAACCTCACGCTTAAGTTTTCAGAAAAGGCAACGTATACGAAAAAGAATATTGCTATTTCTGTTGATTTTTCGGAAGCAGATGAGGTTGCCATAAACAGTGCTTTTGAATTGGGAGGAATAGAAGCAAATTATACATTGATTCACGTAGTAGAAACTGTTGGAGCCATGATGTATGGCGAAAACATACAGGACCATGAAACCACAATCGATGAAAAATTGCTGAACGAATATAAGGAAATGCTTGTTCAAAAAGGGTTCAGGGTTGAAACCCAATTAGGTTTTGGAAAACCCGGCAAGGTGATTCCGGCAATAGTAAATACAGGAAGTTTTGATATTTTGGTGATGGGAACGCACGGGCATACCGGTTTCAAGGATTTGCTTTTTGGAACTACGGTTAATAAATTGCGCCATCAAATATCGATACCGTTATTTATTGTCAAGAAGTAGGCTACCTTTACACTCAAAATATTTTGCAATGACTTTTTCAGAAGAGAATTACCTAAAAACAATCTATCATCTTACAACAGCTTCAGATGCTGAAGTAAGCACAAATGCCATTGCTGAAAAAATGGAAACGAAAGCATCGTCAGTTACAGATATGCTGAAAAAGCTTGCTGAAAAAGGACTGATTAATTATAAAAAATATCAGGGAGTTTCATTAACGCAGGATGGAAAGCTCGCTGCAAAAATGATTGTTAGAAAACACCGTCTTTGGGAAGTTTTTCTGGTAGAAAAGCTTAGTTTTTCATGGGATGAGGTGCATGATATTGCCGAACAGTTAGAACATATCAAATCAGAAAAACTCATCAATAAGCTCGACGATTTTTTAGACAATCCTACAGAAGACCCCCATGGTGACCCTATACCGGACAGGGAAGGAAGAATTATAAAAATCGAAAAGCAATTGCTTTCGGAATTGTCAGAAAACCAGTCCGGGATTTGTGTTGGTGTAAAGGACACTTCTTCAGAATTTTTGAAATACCTCGACAAGCAGGAAATTGCTTTGGGTTCAAAAATCGAGTTTCTGTCCAGAGAAAGTTTTGATTTGTCCTTGAGAATAAAAGTGAATGGAAAAGAGCTTACGATTTCCAATAAAATTGCAAGCAATCTTTTTGTCAAGCTGCTTTAGTGGCATCCGCAATCGTCATTGCCGCAATTTCCTGCCTTTTTCTTTTTCCAAAAGAATTTCTTGACAAGAAAAGCAAAAGCTCCTGCTACAAGTAGGTATGCTATGATTTCCTGAATATTCATATCTCAAAGTTAAAAATTAAATTCTTCGGCTTATGCCAAGAAAATGATAAACCTTATTTCAAAATCTGATAAACAATTAATGAAACTCCGTAGGCAAATGAACTCATGAAAACCAGCTGAATGACAGGCCATTTCCAGGAGTTGGTTTCCTTCTTCGTAATTGCCAGCGTACTGATACACTGCATCGCAAAAGCATAAAAAAGTAACAGCGATATTCCCGTAGCAAAATTGAAAATCTTATCGCCTGTAACCGGATTGATTTCAGCTTCCATTCGGCTTTTTATGGTTGCTTCTTCTTCACTGTCTACGCTGTAAATAGAAGCCAGCGTACCAATAAATACTTCTCTTGCCGCAAAGGAAGTAATAACCGCGATGCCAATTTTCCAGTCATAACCTAATGGTTTGATGACAGGTTCTATGCCTTTTCCTAAAACTCCTATAAATGATTTTTCGAGCTTAAAACTGGAAATTTCCTGATTTTCTACTTTTTCAAAAAGTTCTATTTTTTTGGCAGCTATAGAATCAGCGATGTCCTGACTGTTAATCTTGTAAACGTTTTTGGCAACGCTGTCCTGCAATGCTGTATAATGCTCTGAAAGTGTATTGTCGATGTAATTTTGGTTGAATCGCGTTAAACCCTGCTTTTGTATTCTTTCTTTGACAATAGTTTCTGCATTAGCATATTCGTGAGACATACCGTGCGAACCCAGGAACCAAAGGATTATCGAAATGGCAAGGATGATTTTCCCTGCTCCAACCACAAAAGATTTTGTTTTTTCGATTACGTTAATGGCCACATTTTTAAACAAAGGCAGTCTGTAATTGGGCATCTCAATAACGAAATACGACTTGGATTTTATTTTTAATATTTTGTTTAGGATATAGGCGGCAAAAATAGCCATGGAAAAACCTAAAAGATACAATGCCATTAAAGTCAGCCCCTGTAGGTTTAAAAAACCAAGGATTCTTTTTTCGGGAATAATCAGGGCAATCAGAATAGCATATACAGGCAGTCTTGCTGAACAGGTTGTGAAAGGAGTAATCAGGATGGTTATCAATCGCTCTTTCCAGTTTTCGATATTTCTCGATGCCATGATAGCCGGAATAGCACAAGCCGTTCCCGAAATCAATGGAACAACACTTTTTCCGCTAAGTCCAAATCTTCTCATGATTTTATCCATAAGGAAAACCACACGGCTCATATAACCGCTTTCTTCCAATACAGAAATAAAAAGAAACAGGAAGGCAATTTGCGGTATGAAAATTACTACTCCGCCAATACCGGGTATGATTCCTTCGGAAATAAGGTCGGTTAGTAAGCCCGGAGCAAGATGTTCTTTTGAAAAGCTAGCCAGTTTTGCAAAAGTTTCATCGATAAAATCCATCGGAATACTTGACCATGAAAATACCGATTGGAAAATCAGCATCAGAATGGCAAAAAAGATGACATATCCAAAAACTTTGTGCATCAGGATTCTATCCAGTTTTGCTCTCAATCCTTTTGCTTTTGATGAATCGACCTTATATCCGACTTTAAGAACGTCATTGATAAACTGATACCTTTTGATGGTTTCTTTTTGCTGCATTTTTTTCAGCTCAGAATTGGATTTTGCAAAAGATTTTTCAGCAATCTCATTCCGTTCCAGTTCTCCAAAGTTCACGTCCTGTGTAATGACGAGCCATAATTTATAAAGCAATTCTTTCGGAAAAGCATGGCGGAGCCTGTTAAAATAATCAACATCAATGCTTGATGCATTCAGGCAAGGCTCTGTTGATAAGGTTTTATAATCGGCTATAAGCTGTTTGAGATTGTCAATACCAATGTTTTTGCGAGAGCTTATAAGAGCTATTTTGGTTTTTAATTGCTCTTCAAGATAAGGAATGTCCAGGCTGATGCCTTTATAATCCATTCTGTCCGACATGTTGATAGCCAGGATTGTCGGGATTTCCAAATCCTTAATCTGTGTAAAAAGAAGCAGGTTTCGTTTAAGATTTTCAACTTCGGTAACTACAACCGCAACATCCGGATAATTAGGGTCGTTTTTGTTGAGCAATAGTTCAATTACCACATTCTCATCAATAGAACTGGCGTTTAAACTATAGGTTCCGGGCAAGTCAAGAATGGTGGCTTTCAGATTTTCGGACAGCTTGCTGTAACCGATTTTCTTTTCAACGGTTATTCCCGGATAATTACCAACCTGTTGCTTCAATCCTGTAAGCTGATTAAAGACAGAAGTTTTCCCGGTATTAGGATTGCCTATAAGGGCTACTTTAAGATTTTTATGACTCATAGAGTTTCATTCACGACTTCAACAGTTATAGCAAGGGCAGTTTCTTTGCGAATGGCAACATGACTGTCATTGACATCAATATATAGCGGGTCGCCAAGAGGTGCAATCTGCAATAGCTCAACAAAATTGCCGGGAAGACATCCCATTTCAAGCAATTTTAAAGGAATCGTATCGATATTAACGTCGAGTATCTGTGCCTTCTGACCGATTTTGAGCTGTGCTAAAGTTTTCAAGCCTTATTTAGATTCAATTTAGATTGCAAAAATAGGAATTATTATTGAAGTAGGCCTGTTAAATAAAAAATAGCAGCATAACTCTACTGTTTTCATAGGGTTTTTATTTCAAACAATGGTTTTATAGAGAAAATTCCGCATTTAAGTTTTATAAAATTATAGTGCAATCCTATAAAATTACTCAGTTTTATAAGCTTACTTTTATACCATAATCAAAAATAAAAGTCATGAAAAAGCTAATTTATGCCACATTGATAGTGATTGTTTTCTCTGCATGTAAAGACACGGCCAGTGAAAATGCAATGCTGGAGCAACAGCGTGAGATAGATTCTATGAAAGTGGTGATGAAAGAACAGGAAGAAGCATTGGCCAAACAAAGAACAATTGATTCCATGAATGCCGTTGTAGCTGCAGCCGAAGCAAAAGCTGCTCGGGCTTCAGCAAATAAAGCTGCTCCGGTAACTGCTGAGCAGAAGAAAAAAGGATGGAGCAATACGGCAAAAGGTGCTGTGATTGGAGCCGGAGCCGGAGCCATTACAGGAGCTGCCGTTTCAAAGAAAAAAGGTGAAGGTGCTATTATTGGTGGTTTGGCCGGAGCAGCCGTAGGTGCCGGAACCGGAGCCATTATTGATGATAGCAAAAAGAAGAAAGAAAAACAATAAACCCGGAACAAACGAAAAAGAGAGGCTTAATGCCTCTCTTTTTTTATTCTGATTTTTCATTACTTAAATAATTAATGTCTTCAAGTAGTCTTTTGACTTCTTCGAGTTTGGTGCCGTCATAAAATCCGCGGATTCTTCTTTTGGCATCTACCAACACAAAATTTTCGGTATGTACCATATCATATAATTCGCTGGAATCTGTAGTTTTTACGGCGAGATATGATTTTCTGGCAATATAATAAATGTCTTTTTTATCGCCCGTAACCAGATTCCATTTGCTGTCAATTACGCCTTTTTTAACGGCATAAGCTTTTAAAACTTCCGGCGTGTCAATGTCTGGCATTACGGTATGGGAAAGCAGCATCACTTTAGGATTGTCCTTAATCTGTGCCTGAAGCCATGCCATATTTTCACCCATTGGTACGCAGATTGACGGGCAGGTCGTAAAGAAAAAGTCGGCTACATAGATTTTTCCTTCATAGTCTTTCTGGGTTATTGTTTTACCGTTTTGGTTGGTAAACGAAAAATCATCAATGGTATGGTATTTTTTTACATACTGTACCGTGGTGTCTACCATTTCAGGATTGACATCGGCAGGATTATATATCTTAAGCGTCTTTTTTGGCTTTAGTGCAAAATAGAAGAGTGTGATGATGGTCGCGGATAGCAGGAAAAGGACTAGAAAGAAAATTCTATATTTTTTAAAAAAGGTAAGCATGCAGAAGAAATTTTTGCAAAATTACAAAAGAAAGCATCATGCAGATTTTATTTTAACAGTTATATAAGTTGATGCAACTGGTTTACTTTTTAAATTTGTGACAACACAAACAGAGTTTTATATGAAAATAATTTCGAATAAGGGTATGCTGTCCGTAACGGCCATGATTTTGACCGCAATTTCGGCGAATGCCCAGGAAAAATCACCACATCCTGGTATTGAAATCCAATATATGGATTTGTCAGTAAGACCCAATGACGACTTCTTTAAATTTGTTAACGGAAAATGGGTTAAGGAAACCGAGATTCCTGCCGACAGGACTCGTTGGGGAAGTTTTGACGAACTTCGCCAGAGAACAGATGAAGATGCGTTAGCTATCCTTAAGAAAGCGGTCTCGGATAAAAAGCTGGACCCTAAATCAGACCAGGCCAAGGCTGTAAATCTTTACAGGTCTATTATGGACACGGTAACAAGGAACAAACAGGGAATTGCTCCTCTGAAACCGTATCTGGCAAAAATCAATGCGGTTAAAAATGTAAAAGACCTTCAAGCCCTGATGATTGAAATGGAGCCGGTAGGCGGAGTTGGGTTTACAGGAGCCGGAGTAGGTACTGATGCTAAAAACAGTAACAGAAATGTGGTAACCGTTGGTTTAGGAAGCTTAGGTCTTCCGGACAGAGATTATTATGTTTCCGATGAAGCCGATTCTAAAGAAAAAAGAGAAAAATACGAACAGCACGTTGCCAGAATGTTGCAGTATCTTGGCGAAAAACCAGACGAAGCAAAGAAAAATGCAGCGAAAATTGTAGCGTTAGAAATTGCTATGGCTAAGCCACGCTTGGATAGGGTAGAAAGAAGAGACAGAAGAAAGACATACAATCCGATGGCTATTGCTGATTTGCAGAAACTAACTCCTTCCATTAACTGGAATACTTATTTGACAGGAATCGGACTTCCAAAATTGGATTCGGTTATTGTGTCCCAGCCAAAATACATGACTGCTTTGGAAGAAATTTTCAAGCAAAACAAAGTTGATGATTGGAAAGAGTATATGAAATGGACGTTGCTGAACAAATCTGCCGGAACGCTTTCAACAGAAATTGAAACGGCAAACTGGGAATTCTATGGCAAAACCCTGACAGGAGCTGTGAAGCAAAGACCTCGCGACGAGAGAGCATTGCAGACAGTAAACGGAATGATTGGTGAAGCTTTAGGAAAACTCTATGTTGCTGAAAAATTCCCGCCAGAAGCAAAAGCGAAGGCAGAAATGATGATTAAAAACATTTTCCTGGCTTTTGAAAACAGAATCAACAGATTGCCTTGGATGACAAAAGCGACAAAAGCTAGTGCCATTGAAAAACTGCACAAGTCAAGAATCAAGATTGGATATCCGGACAAATGGAAAGATTATTCTGCATTGACAATCGTTGCTCCTGAAAAAGGAGGAACTTATTTTGAGAACATTAAAAATGCAGCGCGTTGGAACTACAAGGAAGACATCGAAAAATTAAACAAGCCAGTTGATAAAGATGAATGGTTTATGTCGCCACAGACTGTAAACGCGTATTACAACCCTTCATATAATGAAATCGTTTTCCCGGCAGCGATCCTTCAGCCGCCATTCTATGATTATAAAGCGGATGAAGCGGTTAATTATGGAGGGATTGGAGCAGTTATAGGGCATGAGATTTCACACGGATTTGACGATTCAGGATCCCGATATAATGCCGATGGAAATTTGGTAAACTGGTGGTCTGATGATGATTTGAAGCAGTTTACAGGATTGGGAGGCGCTTTGGCAGATCAATACAGTGCTTTGCAACCGCTACCAGGAATTTATGTTGACGGTAAATTTACCTTGGGTGAAAATATCGGAGATTTAGGTGGTGTAAATGCAGCTTATGATGGTTTGCAATTGTATTTAAAAGCAAATGGACGTCCGGCATTAATTGACGGATATACTCCGGAACAGCGTTTCTTTATTTCCTGGGCTACCATCTGGAGAACCAAAGCCCGTGATGAAGCTATCAAGAATCAGGTGAAAACAGACCCGCACTCACCGGGAATGTACAGGGCTTATGTGCCACTTCAAAATGTGGACGCATTCTATGAAGCATTCGGAATCAAAAAAGGAGACGGAATGTATGTAGAACCAGAAAAGAGAGTTAAAATCTGGTAATAATAAAATCCCAAGTGTGAGCTTGGGATTTTTTATTTATTGAATTTCTCCTGACTTTTCTTTAATATGTTTTTTATGTCTTCTTTCGATTCGAAATTTATACGTGTAGTATCCCACTCAACGTCATAGGGTAGGTAGGCCAAATTGTGGGTTTTATGGTAAATCACAATTTCTTCCTCCAAAGTTGTCCTCCGGACAAGAAATTTAGGCAATCTTTTTTTCGCAAAAGTAGAAAACATTTTTTCTAAAACAGGTGATTTTATAGTATCAGTATAAGAAGCAATGGCAATAGAATTAAACATTTCCTCTCTACTAAAATTTAACTCAATAAATTCTCCAATACTTGATGTGGGTAATTGTATTATGTCTCTTGGATGTAAATCAATGAATATAGGACGATTGTCTATAGTAGGAGCACATTGCGCAAAACTTGAATAATCCTTATAGAAGAAAACTTTATTGGTATCGACCAGAATAAAATTGGCGCTCGCATAATAAGTATGTTCGAGTTTAAAAGATAAATTTTGTATGCTATCTCTTTTTGAAATAATATATGTTTCTTTTTCCTTTCTTTCCAGAACCTGGTTGTCATTACAACTCACAATAAAAAAGACCAACCCAAAAGTTAGAAAAGCAAAGTACTTTCTCATATCCTACCAAATTTATAATACAAAACAGTTTCCGATTTACTGCTGTCTATTATCTTCCCAACTGATTTTTTTTCAACATTGAATCTCGGTACTTCCAAACCAAGGCTTTCCGCTTTTTGAGTATAATATTCTTTTCGCCCGGGATGAATGGGTGCTGCAGCATTAAATGTTTCGTTCCAAATATCTTTTTCAATAATCTTTTCAATAATCCCGATGCAATCTTGTTGATGAATAAGATTGACAGGTCCGTCAGGATTTTCAATGTTTTCTCTGCCTGAGAGAAATTTTACAGGATGGCGGTCTTCACCTATTAATCCTCCAAAACGCAAAACGGTAGTACTGAATTTAGGATTATTCAGTAAGAGGTTTTCAGATTCAAAAAGCTGCCTGCCACTTTCGGTATCCGGATTTGGAGTATTTTCTTCTGTGATAACGGGAGTATTTTCAGTATCAGCATATACCGATGTTGAACTTATAAACAGTACTTTTTTGATGGAAGATTTCTCAATTTCTAAAACCAGATTTTTAATTTTTGCTACAAAATTTTCATTTGTATCGCCTTTTAGTTTTGGCGGTATATCAATAATCAGAATTTCAGAACCATTCAAAAAATCATTTAGGTTTCCCTGAATTCCTTCAGAACTTACAGCAATTAAAAAAGGCTTTATTCCGGAATTTTCCAGAATACTAAGTTTGTTTTCGGAAGTTGTAGAGCCGTTTACTGAAAATCCTTTCTCTAGTAAAGCTTTAGCCAAAGGCAATCCAAGCCATCCGCAACCTAAGATACTAATTTGCTGCATTGGCATTGATTTCCAGATTTGTTGGCTGCTGCTCTAAACTATCTAATAGTTGTTCCGGGACGATTTCCTTTCTGAAATTAGGTTTTATCTTTTGCTTTATGACTACTGCATCATTTAGTACGAAAGGTGTTGGCATCATCCAGTTTTCACGCTTTGCAATGCTGAACATTTTGTTGCTCATCAGGTCGAAAGAAGATTCCATCAAATCCATGTCAAGCACCGCTTTTGAAGCAATACTGAACTGCAATTCCAAAGGCTCATTATCTGTTACATAATAGCTCAAAAGTTTTCTTCCTTTTCTCTTAAAAGCAGAACCTTTCTGGTTGATGTGTTTTACCCCATTGGCTCTCAGGTTATGGAAAGTAAGGTTTTCATGCGCAAAAATATCATAGCGGTTTACCTTACGGTTAGGACTGATTTTTATTTTAAGATGCCTTTGGGTTCCAATTACAGTATCACGCAGGAATTGGATAGTAGGTTCTTCCAGTTCTTTGGCAGGAGCAGAATTCGAATAGGTAAATTTGGAATTGTATTTACTAAACAGGTTATAAGGTTCCAATTGTTTGGCATCAGAAGGTTTTTCACCTAAGTATCCTTTAGTCCAGCTGTCAAGGTTTTGGTCATAGGTCACCCATAATGCTTTTCCGGTATCACCGTCGTAAACATACAGGAGGCTGTTTGGTTTTGCTTTTCCGGGTTCATAGCCAGACTCAAGGTGTGCTTTTATAAAAAAGCCAATTGCAATCAAAAGCATAGCCGTGGCCCAGATACCTTTTTTTGAATAATAGCCAAAAAAAGGAAGCAGAAGCGTAAATACCAAAACGGTTAATACTGCACTTCCGGCCAATAGTTTTAGTCCTAATCCGATTGGAAATGTAGTGATGAACGGAATGAAAATTATAAAAGCCGGAATACTGAGGATAAGGTTGAGTATCCAGTTCTTTTTCTGTGTAATTACATAATAAGCCAGCATGATAAGGGCACAAAAAACAGGAATTATAAAGAATCCTGCCCCAGGAAGATAAATCGCCAATACACTATTTATCAAAAGCCATAGGAACAAAGGTGCGATGGCAAAGTTCATCGTCTGGTTTTCGAAATAGTATTTTTTATAGAAAGCAAAACTAATGGCCAAACTGATAAATACAAAAAAGCCTATGTAATAATGGCCGTTATAGGTGAATCCGTGTAAAATATCTTTGTATTGAGGATAAAATTCATTCAGGATTTTCCATCCCAGAAAAGCAGCCGCACCCGAAATCAGAATAGAAGCAAAGAACGGAGCAAAACCGCGCCCGATTTCTTTAATAGATAAGGCTCTTTTACCTATACCGATAAAAACAATGAAAACAAAAAGGACTCCGGCAATAGTGACCAGAATATAGTTCCATGAAAAAGGATAACTTACAAAGTAAAAAGGAGTGTTGAAATAAACATAATCTTCGCTATTGTTAAGAGCACTCAGGTCGGTATTGGAAAAGTAATTAAGTAAAGGAACGATGTAGGTACCCTGGTGTGCTAAAGTAGTAGGACTCAGATGTTGTATATCATCCTGTTGGGTATGATAATTGAAATGGTCGTCAATAAAAGCAAAATTAAATCCCTGTATTTTTCCTTCTTCTCTGAAAACTGTCAGGTCTGTGTCGTTGGGAAGCATTTTGTAAATGCTGTACATCAGAGAGTTCGAAACAGGAAAACCCGGATTGGCTTTTGTGAATTCTTTCACCATGGCCGCATTTCCTTTGTTGGTTTCCATCAGCATATAAGACGGTCCGGCACTTCCTCTTGCTTCGAGATTCAGGACAAGCCCGACATCTTTGGCCCAGGGATGCTCCGTAACAAAAAGAGCAGCTCCATTCAGTCCCAGTTCCTCCGCATCAGAAAACAAAATGATAATGTCGTTTTTGTTGGCTGTTTTGTTCGCAAGAAATGCCCTTACACTTTCCAGTATGGTAGCAATTCCGGAAGCATCGTCAGCAGCACCCAGAGAAGAAGAATGTGGAGCGCTGTCGTAATGCGACAAAAGCATCAGTGCTTTGGAATTGTTAGAACCCTTTATCCGGGCAAGAATGTTTTTTGATTTTGCCAGATTTCCCCATTCTGTCAACGTATATCCTTCTTGGGTTGCCGTTTCGAGTCCTAGTTTTTGAAGTTCTTTTTCGAGAAGGGAAGCAACGGCTTTATGATTTTCTGAACCAACATAATGTGGAGATTTTGCTATAGAGGCGACTTGTTCAAGAGCTCTTTTGGTAGAAAATTCCGTCAGTGGGACTTCTTCTTCGGCAATGTTTTGGGGCATCATTGCAAAGAAAATCCCATAGATAATTCCTGCGACAAGTAAAGCAGAAATAAGGGAACTATATCTTTTTTTCATTCCGTTGAGATTATTTAGGTGGTGTTAAATATTCTTTCTTTACTACTATAAAGGAATCATCCTCTATAGGCAAATAGGCCTGGTCATACAGGAAATAGTAGGTATTTCCATTTTCTGTTGGCAGCGTACTGGTATAAAATTCAAAGTCAAAACCTTTAGTGAGCAATCTTGACCTGGAAACCTGTATTTTGCCATCAGAATTTATCCCCGATAAAATTCTGTAATTTTTGCGTAACTTGTTGTTAATGTTCCGCATTAAATTATTTGAATCTTTATTTATTTTATTATTATAAGCGTTCCTGCATCCATCACCGCAGAATTTTTTGTCTTCCCGACCCGTAATCCTCTCCTTACATTCTAAACATGATTTTGGCATATATTGTTCTTTTTTGGTGTAAATATTAATTAAATGGCATAAAGCTTATAACTTTTTATGGTTAAAACTTTTTACGGAAGCTAACTACATCTTTTTCTTACACAAACATCAGAAATTTTTTTCTATTTCAGCTTTTTTATTTTATATAAATCATCGCGCCTGTCTTTTAATATTCTGACACTTCCCTGTTCATGGAGTTTTTTCAGCAAGTCAAGGTCGACATCGGCAATGAGTGTCATTTCTGTATTGGGAGTAGCTTCAGCCTTGATTCCGTTAGAAGGAAAGGCAAAATCAGAAGGAGTGAAGACGGCTGCCTGTGCATATTGGATGTCCATGTTGTTTACCTTCGGAAGATTGCCTACACATCCGGCTATGGCCACATAACATTCATTTTCGATAGCTCTGGCCTGGGCGCAAAATTTTACGCGGGTATAAGCGTTTTGAGTGTCGGTAAGAAAAGGAACAAAAAGAATTTCCATTCCTTCATCTGCCATTAATCGTGATAACTCAGGAAATTCAACATCATAACAAATCATGATGCCGATTTTACCACAGTCTGTATCAAAAGTCCTGATTTCAGACCCACCTTTCATTCCCCAATATTGAACTTCGTTAGGAGTGATATGTATTTTAGTATACATTTCATAAGTTCCGTCCCTTTTGCATAAGAATCCTACATTATAAAGATTTCCATCTTCTGTGTAAGGCATGCTGCCGGTAATGATATTGATGTTGTATGAAATGGCAAATTCCTGGAATTTCTTGCGAATCGGTTCGCAGAAATGGGAAATTTCCCTGATGGCATCGGCTTCAGAAAGATGATTATAATCAGCCATCAAAGGAGCAATGAACAATTCTGGAAACAACACAAAATCACTACTGTAACCCGAAACAACATCGATGAAAAATTCCGACTGTTCAAAAAGGGCTTCCAGATTAGCAAGAGGGCGCATCTGCCATTGTACGAGTCCGAGCCTGATGACGCTTTTTTTGACATTGATAAGCTTAGGGCTTTTTTCGTAATAGATATTGTTCCATTCCAGCAGTACAGCATACTCCTGAGAACTGATATCGCCTTCAAGATAGTTTTTCATGATTTTCAATACGTGGAAATCATTACTTAACTGAAACGAAAGTACTGGGTCATACAATTCACTCAACCTTACCTTGTCAATATATTCTTTCGGGGTCATTTCTTCCGAATATTGAGAATATTTCGGAATCCTTCCGGCAAATATTATCGATTTCAGGTTTAAGGTTTCGCACAATTCTTTTCGGGCATCATAGAGTCTCCTTCCTAACCGTAGGCCACGGTATTCAGGGTCGATAAAGACATCAATACCATACAATACTTCTCCATCCGGGTCATGTGTGGAGAAAGAAAAATTTCCTGTGATTTTTTGGTATGTATGGTTGGAACTGGCTTTTTTGTAATTCACGAGAATGGAAAGAGCAGAGCCAACTACCTTGTCATCAACGAGAATGACGAGTTGTCCTTCCGGAAAAACCGAAAGCAATTTTTCTATTTCTTTTTCTTCCCAGTAGGGTTCGTCAAATTCATCATAAGCATGCAACATGGAAGTCTTGAGCTGCTTATAATCTTCTATCTGTAAGTTTCGTAATTCGACTTTATTAATTTCTGCCTGCATAAAAAAATTCATTTTCCGAAAGTTACGGCATTTTTTTCGGTTTACAAGCGGTTACAAACGTTTACAATCGAAAGTAAACGAATACTTACCGAATAAATTAAACAAAACGTTACATATTTGTGATATTAGTTAAACGTACGGTTTGATTTAATTTTGAAATAATTTAAACTTTAAAACGAAACGCCATGAACACATTAAGAAACAGAGTACAGCTTATAGGGCATACCGGAAAGGACCCGGACATCAAGAATTTTGACGGTGGGAAAAAACTGGCTTCCGTTACCATTGCTACCAATGAAGTTTATACTAATGATAAAGGCGAAAAAGTTACAGATACGCAATGGCATTCTGTAGCAGCCTGGGGAAAAACAGCCGAAATTATAGAAAAGTATGTCACAAAAGGTGACCAGATAGCCATTGAGGGAAAGTTAGTCCACCGGAGTTATGATGACAAAAACGGCGAAAAAAAATACATCTCAGAAATTGTGGTTAATGAGATTATATTGTTGGGTAAATAATTCTTTTGAAATTTTAAGATGTCGCAAATGTGCAGTTGAATTTTACCATAAAACAAAAACATTTAAGCGCCATCCAGATTAATTCCCCTCCAAACCATCTCAATGTTGAGATGGTTTTTTTATGAAAAGATATTCTTAGCTGTTCGATAGGTATTTGTATGTGCTTCAATAATAGTTTTTATTTCCGGGGAATAGCCTCCGCCCATACTGCATTGGACAGGGATTTCCAGCTTGTGACAAAGTGATAATACGATTTCATCTCTTTTTTTGCATCCGTTTATTGAACAGCCCAATTTTCCGAGTTTATCAGAATCCAGTATGTCTACTCCGCTAAGATAAAAGATGAAATCTGGTTTTTCACGGTCGATTAATTTGGCAACTGTGTCGTTTATAATGCGAAGGTATTCCTCATCTCCGGTCTTATCCGGTAGTGCAATATCCAGGTCAGAAGTTTCCTTTTTGAACGGATAATTCGATTTTCCATGGACAGAAAAAGTAAAAACATTAGAATTGTTCTGAAATATCTCCGCGGTTCCGTTGCCCTGGTGTACATCCAAATCAATAATAAGAATTTTTGATGCTAGTTTTTTGTCAAGAAGGTATTGTGCGCCAATGGCCTGGTCGTTCAACAGGCAAAAGGCCTCGCCACGATTCGAGTAGGCATGATGAGTGCCTCCTGCTATGTTAAAGGCTATGCCGTATTGCAATGCCTTTTCACAGCCCAGTATTGTGCCTTGCGCAATGCGGAGTTCGCGTTCAACCAATTCGGCAGAAAGCGGAAATCCTATTTTACGTGCGGCCCTTGCGTCTAAAGTCAGATTAACCAGCTCGTCAACATATGCTTTATCATGAACTGCCAGAATGTGTTGCAGGTCTGGGATTCCCGGTTTGAAAAAATCGCTTTCGGAAACAATTCCCTCATGGAGCAATTGTTGCGGAAGCAGTTCGTACTTCAACATCGGAAAACGATGTCCTTCCGGCAGAGGATGTTTGTATATGGGATGAAAAGCAATGGGAAGCATCAAACGGGATTACTCATTAAAATCTTCAAATTTCCGCATTGCATATTCTTTCTTTTTAGAATCATAATACCCCATGATAAAATAATCCTTATATGGGAAAACGGAAACAAGAGAAGCATTGTTTTCGTGCAGGAATTGTGATATGTAATCTACAGCCAATCCTTGCTGCGGGCCTTTTTTATGTTCAAATTTATCATCAAAAAGACTTTCAAAATAAATAGTTTGCATATTTTGGCTGTCAAATATATCCTCTGGAACATAATAGCTTCCGGAAATAGCCATCGCTACACCCGCTGTTATTCCCAGTAAGATTCCGCCACCTGAACTTACGTCTCTTATACCGCCAGCTGTCACCATCAAGGAAGCAGGAGTTTTATATACGGTAATTCCTAAAGAGGAATTGCTTAATTTATTGAAGAATTTTTTGGTGTTTTTTAATTGCTGTCCGCTTTGGTTTCCGGTTTGGGAATAGAGAGGAGAATTTCTAAACGAAATGGAATCTTTGGAACCGGCAGTATATTTTTTTAACTCTTCTCCGGTTGCTATATCAACTGCAGCTATTGCCAATTCTTCTCCATTGGCCCTGATTTGGTATAATTTATTGTCGTGGAAATAAGAGTTGGACTGGCCGCCACTTCCCTTTAATGTGAGTGATGGAATTGTTTTTTCATTTACAGCAAAAGTAGTAAGGTCGATGTTAAAAAGCTGTGTCCTACTTGATGAATCAATAGTAAGCATCATTTGTTTCCCGGTAATATAAAATTTTATTTTGGGAACACTCTGGAAAAGTGGATTTGAAGAACGGGTGTCGATTTTCTCAATCCCATTCTCTTTGATTAGACTGGAAAAAGTCGACGATTTTCCTTTTTCGTCCATGAATTTGTAAGAAGAAAAATCAATGATTTTTTCATCTAACCGCCCTTTATTAAAGCAGTAAAATTTCAGCTTATCTTCTTTTTGGGGCAACGACAGGATGTAGAATGAATTGTTTTCGCTAAAGACGGAAATGATACTTTCATTTTTGAGAGAAAGCTGGTGGGAAGCTGTTACTGATGTCCTGTTGTTGAAATCAAAATAGTGTGACTGGATTTTCGTATAATCATCAGAAGACCAATACAGGTAAGGATTTCCATTATCTTCAAAACTAAATCCTACCATAGCGGTATAGTTTTTATCAGGACGATTTACAGATAGACTGTCTTTGAAAAACAAGGCATTGTTGTATTTCAATACTTTTAATTTTTCTTTATCTGAGGCAAATACAAAAACCTGATTTTGGTCATTGACGGCATTAACTATCTGATGATAGCTTGTTGCCTTTTTTAGTTCCAAAGGATGCGAGGCAAGCAATGTCTGGCCGAAAGAAAGATTGACGCAGCAAAGAGTAAAAAGCGAAAGGAATATTTTTTTCATAAGCTGTTGTTTTTTAGTTTCTTTCTGCTCAAAAATAATACCAGTTTAAGAATCCATTAATTCCTGGAATTTATTGAAAAATTCCCCGACATGCAACCCGTCCATTAATCCGTGGTGAACGTGGACGGAAACGGCCATGGTTCTTTTCCCATTATCTTGCACAACCATCTTTCCGATAGAAATTTTAGGACAGCTATCCGGAAATGAAAAACTACGCGCATGTGACAGTGAAGTGAAATCTACCCAGGGAATAGCAGAAAAATGAATCAGGTTGTCTACTTCGAAGCTTCTTGTAAACAGACCCGGCGTATTCCTGACTCTTTCGATTTCTTCTTTGGCTTTAGCTTCAAAAAGTTCATAATCAGGAAAAAATTCGACCAATGAAAAACCGAAGGTATTGTCATCTCTAGTTAAAGTAGGTGAAGCATCAATTTTGTCATAGCGGTATACTTCTCCTTCCGAAATTCTGTAATGGAAATTCTCAACGGCATTGACCGCTGCCAATGTTTTGTGCAGGTAGTATAAAAAGAAAGAAGTGCCTTTTTTCTTGGCGGTTTCGTATGCTTTAGTACAGTCTATAGTGGCAGTTATACCAAAAAAAGGTTCCTCGAATTTGCTAAAGAATTCAAAGTGTTCTTTTCTTGGCCAGTTGTTTAGGTCTAATTTGGTTTTCATTATATTTCCAGCACAGATGCTGTTGTATTTTAATTATAGCAAAATAGGCAGAACCTCAGTAATCTTGTCTAAAGCCTTAAAATTCTTGTGTTCTACTTTATGGTCTATTTTTTCATGTGCCCAGGTCGTATGGAACGGTATGTGCACGGCATGGCCTCCTATTCCTAATACAGGTAACACGTCTGATTTCAGAGAATTTCCAATCATGAAAAATTCTTCGGGTTTTATTTCCAATCGGTTCAGCAGGTCGTGATAATCTTTTTCCTGTTTGTCTGACATGACTTCAATATGGTGGAAATAATGTCCCAGTCCTGAATTATGCAATTTACGACGTTGGTCAAGCAAATCACCTTTTGTGGCAACAACCAGTTTGTATTTTCCATGCAGGGCTTCCAATGTTTCTTCAACACCATCAAGGAGTTCTATAGGTTTTTGAAGCAATTCTTTGCCGTATTCAATGATTTTTTCAATGACATCAACGCTGATGGTCTTGTTTGAAATTTTCATGGCAGCTTCAATCATGGAAAGGATATATCCTTTGATTCCATAACCATATAAGGAAAGATTCTGGATTTCTACCCGAAACAATTCCTGGGATAATCCCTGATGGGATAGATAGTCCTGCATCAAGGCGCAGAACTTTTCTTCAGTTTCCTGAAAATAAGGCTCGTTTACAAATAAGGTATCGTCTGCGTCGAAAGCAATTACTTTTATATTCATTTTTTAGTAATCCTTTTCTACGACCCTGGCAGGGTTTAAACCCTGCCAGGGTCGTAGAAAAAAAGAGTTGAAGTTTATTAATTTATAGTTTCTCCGTTACCGGCTTCAGCATCCGGATTTACAAAAACGAGTTTTCCTTCCGGATTTGTCGTCATCAGAATCATTCCCTGACTTTCAACGCCACGAAGATTTCTTGGAGCCAGATTGGCCAAAACGGTAACTTTTTTTCCAATAATCTCTTCTGGTGTAAAGCTTTCTGCTATACCCGAAACAATAGTTCTGATATCGATTCCCGTGTCTATTTTGAGGACAAGAAGTTTATTTGCCTTAGGCATTTTTTCTGCTTCAAGAATAGTTCCGACACGCAGGTCCATTTTTGCAAAATCCTCATATTGAATCAGGTCTTTTTGAGGTTCTGCTTTTTTGTTTTCTGCCTTGTTGGCTGTTTTTGTAGCTTCCAATTTATCTACCTGTTTTTGTATTTCTTCGTCTTCGATTTTTGCAAAAAGCAATTCGGCTTCACCAATTTTATGTCCTGCAGAAATCAGGTCTGAATTTTCAGAAATGTCATTCCATGAAAGCTTGTTTTCTGTCTTTAAAATTCGGGCCAGTTTTTGGGCTGTAAAAGGCAGGAAAGGTTCTGCCAATACACTCAGTGCGCCTGCAATCTGCAAGGCAACATACATTTGGGTCTTTACTCTTTCCGGATTGTCTTTGATGACTTTCCAGGGCTCTTCGTCAGCCAGATATTTGTTTCCAAGACGGGCAACATTCATCAGTTCTCCTAATGCTTCTCTGAAACGGTAACGTTCCACAGAACTCGCAATTACTGCCGGATAGGCTTTTAATTCTGTCAAGGTAGCCTCGTCTATTTCTGAAAACTCATTTGGCTGAGGTACGATTCCATCATAATATTTGTTGGTCAGGACTACAACACGATTGATGAAGTTTCCAAAAATGGCAACTAATTCATTATTGTTTCTTGCCTGAAAATCTTTCCAGGTAAAGTCGTTATCTTTTGTTTCCGGAGCATTCGATGTCAGTGCATAACGCAATACATCTTGTTTTTCAGGAAAATCTTCCAGGTATTCATGTAACCAGACAGCCCAGTTTTTTGATGTTGAAAGTTTGTTTCCTTCCAGATTCAGGAATTCGTTTGCTGGAACATTATCCGGAAGTATATAGCTTCCTTCGGCTTTTAGCATGGCAGGGAAAATCACGCAATGGAATACGATATTGTCTTTTCCAATAAAATGTACCAGTTTCGTGTCATCAGATTTCCAATACGGTTCCCAGTCTTTTCCTTCACGCTGTGCCCATTCTTTTATAGAAGAGATATAGCCAATAGGAGCATCAAACCATACATACAAAACCTTACCTTCTGCACCTTCAACCGGAACCGGAATTCCCCAGTCTAAGTCTCTGGTAACAGCACGGGGTTTTAATCCATCTTCCAGCCATGATTTAACCTGGCCATAAACGTTAGGTTTCCAGTCGTTTTTATGTCCTACTAAAATCCATTCTCTCAGAAAGGCATCATACCGGTCTAAAGGCAGGAACCAGTGTTTTGTCGATTTTAATATTGGTGTTTCTCCTGTAATAGTCGATTTTGGATTGATAAGATCTGTAGCATTTAACGACGAACCACATCTTTCGCATTGGTCACCATAAGCTTCTTCGTTGCCGCATTTCGGACAGGTTCCTATAACAAAACGGTCTGCCAAAAACTGATTGGCTTTGGCATCATACAGTTGTTCTGTTACTTCTTCAATAAAATCGCCTTTGTCATATAAAGTCCTGAAAAACTGAGAAGCTGTATCATGGTGGATTTTCGCCGATGTTCTGGAATAGTTGTCAAAAGAAATTCCGAAATCTTCAAAAGATTTCTTGATTAGCGTATGATATTTGTCGATTACTTCCTGTGGTGTGATTCCTTCTTTTTTTGCTTTCATTGAAATAGCAACTCCGTGTTCATCGCTTCCGCAAATAAAAGCAACATCGCGACCTTGCAGACGCAGGAAACGGGCATAGATGTCCGAAGGAACATATACTCCTGCCAGGTGGCCAATGTGTATAGGTCCGTTGGTATAGGGCAAAGCAGCCGTAATCGTATATCTTTTTGGTTCTTGTATCATGGATTTTCTTTAATAAGTATGCAAAAATAATCTATTGGCGTTGAAATACCTAAAATGGCGTTACAAATCTAAGGGATAGGGCGGTAGGTTTCAAGGTGTCTTACTTGCAGATTATCCTGTTTATTTGTTTATTTGTTTAACAGAAACAAGATATTATGCAAAGGCCAAATCGATTTAAGTTACTTTTTACTCTTCTAACATTATTACATTTCTTAACCTTTCATGCACAAAACAAACTTATCATGCCAGAATATTTAAAAAAAGGAGATACGGTGGGGATTTTAGCTACTGCCAGAAAAATTGATTTAGCCACTATTGAACCGGGTATTAAATTGCTGGAAAGCTGGGGACTCAAAGTGGTAATAGGAAAGACGATTGGCAAGGAACAGAATCAATTGGCGGGAGCAGACTGGCAGCGTGCAACCGATTTTCAGGAAATGCTGGATAATCCAACAATCAAAGCCATCTGGGCAGCAAAAGGGGGTTACGGAACCGTGAGGATTGTCGACAGGATTAATTTTACGGAATTCAAGAAAAAACCAAAATGGATTATAGGATTCAGCGATATCACGGTATTGCATAGCCATATCAACAATATGGATATTGGTACGCTGCATGCGATTATGGCCATAAGTGCCAAAACGGCGACTCCTGAAGCCATAGAATCTTTTCGAAAAGCATTGTTTGGTGAAAAGTTGGAATATCATATTCCGGCCCATCCATTTAATAAAAAAGGAAAAGCGCAGGGCGAACTGGTAGGAGGAAATCTTTCAGTTTTATATAGTATTCAGGGTTCTAAATCTGCGGTTGATATGAAAGGAAAGATTCTTTTTCTGGAAGATTTGGATGAATACCTCTATCATATTGACAGGATGATGATGAACCTGAAAAGAAATGGTTCGCTTGACGGCCTAAAGGGTATCATCATTGGTGGAATGACTTCAATGAATGATAATGATATTCCCTGGGGAAAAGACGCCCTTGAAATTATAGAAGATGTTGTAAAAGACCTTAAAATACCTATTGCTTATAATTTTCCGGCAGGCCATATTAAAGATAACCGCGCTTTGATTTTAGGAAAAACCGTAACATTAGACGTTAATGACAAGGAAACGGTTTTGAAATTTGAATAGGTAGGTCATGGCGGTCCATAATGAACTTGGGAAACAGGGAGAAGCGCTTGCTGTAGAATATCTGCGGAAAGAAGGTTATGAAATTTTAGAAACCAATTGGGTTTTCCAAAAAGCAGAAGTCGATATTATAGCCTTAAAAGGGGATGTACTTGCCATTGTTGAAGTCAAGACCCGGTCCAGTTTAGAATACGGTTTGCCACAGGAATTTGTAAAGCCTAAAAAAATACAGCTTTTAGTAAAAGCGGTTAATGAGTACGTTATTGTTAAAAATTTAGATGTCAACGTTCGCTTTGATATCATTTCAATTCATAAAAATGCGGAAAATGTCACAATTAAACATCTGATTGATGCTTTTTTACATTTTTAACGGTTATGGTTTTAACAAATTGTTTTTAAATTGTATGTTTGTAAAACTATTACCACCAATTTACCCATTATGAAAACAATATCGTCTGTTGTAGAGCACTACATCAAGACAAAGCCTTTCCTCTTGAGCGCTTTGTCTCAAGGAATCATAAATCTGACATCATTGTCCAGAAATATGCTTCCTGATTTAAAACAAGAATTAGGAAAAGAGGTAAAACAAGGAGCCGTTGTTATGGCTCTGAAACGTCTTTCAGAAGATTTGGATTTTAGATTAAACCATAAAATCTTAAAAGTTTTGAAAGGCATCGGCGAAATTACGGTACGTTCATCACTTACTGATTTTACTTTTGCCGTTTCTGACAAGATTTTAGACAAACAGGCCAGCCTGATTTCTGAAATCAACACTTATTCGGATATTTTTTACACGTCTTCAAGAGGTGTAAGCGAAACCAATATTGTGGTCAGTGAAAGTGTAAGCCATTTGGTTGACAAACATTTTGTTGGCGAAAAAATGCTTCACAAATGGGAAAATCTGGCATCTATTACTGTCAAACTTCCAAAAGATAACGTTTCAACACCGGGCGTTTACTATTTCATTTTCCAGCGTCTTGCCTGGGAAGGAATCATTGTTAATGAAGTAATTTCAACATCTTATGAATTTACGATTCTTGTGAGCGAAGATGAAGTAGATGTTGCCTTCAAAGTTATCAAGGACCTGAAAAGTCTATAAACAAAAAGCCGTTTAATTTAATAAACGGCTTTTGTTTTTTAAATCATTTCCATTAACTCCAGAGCTTTCCGGACTGACTTGACATTCTCAAAAGTCAGCAGAAGGCGCAGACCGTTTTTGGTTTCTTTTTCTTTCATCTTGCAGAGGTTTCCATTGCGCTGTACAAATTGCAGTACTTTATGGAACTGGTTGGATGTGTAATATTCCGACTGCTGGTCTGAAACAAAATAAGCTACCATTTTGCCCTGTTTCAGAACCAGTTTTTCTATTCCTAAACGGGTGGCAATCCATTTGATTCGGATGCTGTTCAGCAAGGCAACGGCCTGTTTTGGCAAAGTTCCGAATCTGTCGATTAATTTTCTTTCGTAAGCCAACAGTTCTTCTTCATTTTTCACATTGCTTAGTTCATTGTACAGGTTGAGCCTTTCGGAAACGTTATTGATGTATTCATCAGGGAATAAGAGTTCGAAATCCGAATCAATTTGGATTTCTTTCACATATTCTTTTTCAGTGCCTTTGTCCTCTTCATATAAATCCTTGAACTCGTTTTCTTTCAGTTCTTCAATGGCCTCGTTCATGATTTTTTGGTAGGTTTCAAAACCAATTTCATTAATGAAACCGCTTTGTTCTCCGCCTAATAAATCTCCAGCACCTCTGATTTCCAAATCTTTCATGGCAATGTTGAATCCGCTTCCGAGTTCGCTGAATTGTTCCAGCGCCTGAATTCTCTTTCGGGCATCGTCTGTCATTGAAGAGTAAGGTGGTGTGATAAAATAACAGAAAGCCTTTTTGTTGCTTCGTCCTACGCGTCCGCGCATCTGGTGAAGGTCTGACAATCCAAAATTATTAGCATTGTTGATGAAAATGGTATTGGCATTTGGAACATCAAGTCCGCTTTCAATAATGGTCGTGGCAACCAAAACGTCGAATTCTCCGTTCATAAAGGCAAGCATCAGTTCTTCCAGTTTTTTTCCGTCCATCTGTCCGTGACCTACGCCAACTCTTGCGCCCGGAACCAAACGCTGAATCATTCCGGCAATTTCCTTAATGTTTTCAATACGGTTATTGATAAAGAAAACCTGTCCGTTTCTTTGTATTTCATAAGAAATAGCGTCACGGATTAGTTCTTCTCCAAATCGTACTACCTGTGTTTCTATAGGATAACGGTTTGGCGGCGGCGTTGTGATGACTGATAAATCACGGGCGGCCATTAACGAAAACTGTAAGGTTCTTGGAATTGGTGTTGCTGTTAGCGTGAGTGTATCGATATTGGTGCCTATTGTTTTGAGTTTGTCTTTTACGTTAACGCCAAATTTTTGTTCTTCGTCTACGATTAGCAGTCCCAAATCTTTGAATACGACATTTTTATTGACAAGTTGATGTGTACCGATAATGATATCCAATTTGCCCTCAGCCAATTGTTTTAAGGTTTCAGTTTTCTGTTTTGCTGTACGGAAACGGTTCAGATATCCTACAGAAACAGGCATGTCTTTTAAACGTTCCGAAAAAGTCTTGTAATGTTGGAAAGCCAGAATCGTAGTCGGAACCAAAACGGCAACCTGTTTTCCATTGTCTACAGCCTTGAATGCCGCACGGATAGCAACTTCGGTTTTTCCAAAGCCTACGTCACCGCAAACCAGTCGGTCCATTGGGCGCTCGTTTTCCATATCGGCCTTGACTTCCTGGGTGGCTTTAACCTGGTCCGGAGTGTCTTCATATATAAATGACGACTCCAATTCTGCCTGCAGATAGCTGTCGGGTGCAAATTGAAATCCTTTTTCGAGTCGCCGCTTTGCATATAACTGGATAAGGTTGAATGCAATATGTTTGACTCTTGCCTTGGTTTTCTGCTTTAGAACTTTCCATGCATTGGAACCCAGTTTGTATATTTTTGGTGGCGCTCCGTCCTTTCCGTTAAATTTCGAAATCTTGTGTAAGGAGTGGATGCTTACATATACGATGTCGTTATCTGCATAAACCAGTTTGATGGCTTCCTGTGTTTTCCCTTCGACCTGAATTTTCTGCAAACCTCCAAATTTTCCAATTCCATGGTCGATGTGTGTTACATAATCGCCTACAGAAAGTGTATTCAGTTCTTTAAGGGTAATTGTTTGCTTTTTGGAATAGCCGTTTTTGATACTGAATTTATGGTAACGCTCAAAAATCTGGTGGTCTGTATAGCAGGCAGTCTGATTTTCTTCATCGATGAATCCCTGGTATAATGGAAAAACGATGGTGTGGTATTGTTTCCTTATATTTTCGCTATTGGCTTCGTCTAATGATTCGAAAATATCATGGAAACGTTTTGTTTGCTGCTCATTCGAACAGAAAATAAAGTTTTTATAGCCGTTGAAGTGGTTGTCGTTGAGATTATTCAGCAATAAATCAAACTGTTTGTTGAAAGATGGCTGCGGAAGTATGTGGAATTCAAAAGTTTTCTGGGTTTTAAAAATAGCCCTCGGACTTATTTCTGCAATGGTAAAATCCAATGCTTTTTTAATAAATGCTTCCTGATTAAGGAACAATTCTTCGGGGGCGATATGATTTACTGTTGACTGCATGGAGCCAAAGATTTCTTTTGCTTTTCCGTAGAGTTGGTCCAGTTTTGAAAAAAGCAATTCTGTATTTTGAATAAAAAGAACTGTTTTTTCATTGATGTAATTTAAAAAGCTCTCGCGATTTTCCTGAAAAAATTTATTTTCTACATTGGGAATAATCGTGATTTTTTTCTGCTTTTCGATAGATAATTGGGTTTCAACATCAAAGGTTCTTATGCTGTCCACTTCATTGCCAAAAAATTCGATACGAAAAGGGTTTTCATTCGAAAACGAAAATACGTCGAGAATACCTCCACGGACAGAGAATTCACCCGGTTCTGTTATAAAGTCGACGCGCTTAAATTCATATTCAAAGAGTACTTCGTTTATAAAGTCTATAGAAATCTGGTCGCCAACGGCAACTTTCAGGGTGTTTTTATCTAATTCTTTTCGTGTCACGACCTTTTCAAAAAGGGCTTCTGGATAGGTCACGATAACAGCCGGTTTTTTTCTGGAGTTAATCCTGTTCAGTACTTCAGCACGAAGCAGTACGCTGGCGTTGTCCGTTTCTTCAATCTGATAAGGACGGCGATAGGAACCCGGATAAAAAAGTACATCTTCTTCACCAATGAGCTGCTCCAGGTCATTAAGGTAATAAGCGGCTTCTTCTTTATCCTGAAGTATAAGAAGGTAAGGAAGCTCGCTTTTTTCGAACAATGAGGCCACAACAAAAGAAAGCGAGGACCCAATAAGGCCCTTGAGCTGAATCTTGTTTTCCCTGACGGCAAGACTTTCAGAAATCTGCCTGACTTTTGGATTGCCGGCGTATGTTTTTAGAATATGTGGTTTCAAATTATATTATTGACTTTTTTGTTTTGGGTTTAAGGTTGGAACAATGCCTCCTTGTTGTGTAAAATTGCTTGGTTTTGGAAGGTTTCCAGGTTCATATTGTGGTTTTTGTAATGAATCTTTGGCCAATGAACGAAGCATTTCTGCTTCACCTTCTTCCAGACGGATTTGACTTTTTCTGACAATTTCATCCATTTGGGATTGAAGTGAAGCCAATTCTTCATTGATTTCCGGGATTAGCTTTATGACTTTCTGCTCCTGTATCTGGTTTAGATTTATAAACAAATCGAGTGAACGTACTTTGGTAATTAGTGTCATTATACGGCTCTTGATTTCAGGTTTGTCAAAAGCGGCCGGTATATTATTGTTCAGATTCATTGCTTTTTGAGACAAGGTTCTTGCTTTTTGCTGGAAAGCACCAATGGAACTTTTCGGTTTTTGCTGTAGTTCTGTCATAAACAATCGCCATTCGCTCCAATTTTGAATCATATTTACAACCGTAGGATTCATTGGCTGCGGATTAAAATTCCATGCTTTGTCAATAGAGGCAAAAATTTGCTCGTTTTTCTTGGTGTCTTTTGCATTGGCTTGCAGTCTGGCTGCTTCGTCATCTTTGCAGGAAACCAAAAAGCAAAACAGAACCAACAGGATATAGGAATAGATTTTCATCAGAATAATTTTGAAATGCAAAGTTAGCAAACAATTGTATAAGAAAAAGAGCGCCTATCAGGTCATATTCATAAAACTTCACTAAAATTTCAGTTTTACACAAATGAATAATTGGTAGTGAATGAGGTAATTAGGTGTGCTAAATTATGAAATCCTGATTTTTGCTAAACAGTAATCACAAATCTTTTAGATTTGACTCTGAAATCAAACGAAGCTAAACAAAATTTGTTTTGCGAAATCGTTATATTTGTGCCACAAAAAACAAGTGAGATGCATGCAAAAATCTTAATTATTGGGGCTTGTGGCCAAATTGGAACTGAATTGACAAAAAAGCTTCGAAGCCAGTATGGCAAGGACGCCGTAATCGCATCGGATGTGCGAAAAGGAAGTCCGGAGTTTGTAAATTCCGGTCCCTTTGAAGTGGTCAATGCCTTGGACTTTAACCAGGTAGAAACCGTAATTGAGAAATACCAGATCGAAGATGTTTATCTGATGGCTGCATTACTTTCTGCCACTGCAGAAAAAAATCCCGCTTTTGCCTGGGACCTTAATATGAATTCTCTTTTTCACGTTTTGAATTTGGCAAAAGCCGGAAAAATTAAAAAGATATTCTGGCCGTCGAGTATTGCGGTTTTTGGGCCTACAACTCCAAAAGACAATACACCTCAATATACGGTTATGGAACCTTCTACCGTTTATGGCATCAGCAAGCAGTCTGGCGAAAGATGGTGCGAATATTATCATAACATTTTTGGAGTAGATGTTCGAAGCATCCGTTATCCGGGATTAATCAGCTGGTCAACACCTCCGGGTGGTGGTACAACAGATTATGCTGTTGATATTTATTACAAGGCGTTAAGTGATGGAAAATACGAATGTTTTTTATCTGAAAATACGGAATTGCCAATGATGTATATGGATGATGCGATTCGTGCTACCATCAGTATCATGGATGCGCCGAAAGAAAACATTAAGATTCGTTCTTCTTATAATCTGGCAGGAATCAGTTTTACACCAAAAGAAATTGCAGCCGAAATAAAAAAGCATATCCTTGATTTTTCGATTTCGTATGAACCTGATTTCAGACAAAAGATTGCCGACAGCTGGCCTTCCAGTATTGATGATTCTTATGCGAGAAAAGATTGGGGCTGGAAACATGAATTTGATTTGGAAAGCATGACAAAAGATATGTTGGAACATTTATCAGAAAATGTTTAAGCAATAAAAAAAACCCGTTGAATTCAACGGGTTTTTTTATTTGTCGTTATTTCTTCTTTAGCGTTTCAATCAGCTTGTCTTCAATTGGTGTTTTAACCTTGATGACTTCATCTATAACATCGTTGGGCACAGTTGCAGACAGGACATAGTGTCGAATCATCCATTTGCCATTTATTTTTTCCAGAACACCTGAACCTCTGCATATTTTCATTTGAGTATCTAGAAGTTCGTCAAACCAGGCCAGCTTTCCGTCATTATTCAAAAAAATATTTCTTTCCAGAACTTTAAAGTCCCATGCTTTTCCTTTATCAAAATAAGGTTTGGCAAAAGCCTCAAATTCTTTTTTATTCCAATTTTCGGTGGCATCGGTTCCTATAAAAATGGAGTTTTCGGTCAGTTTTCCGAAATAGGCATTAAAGTCAGCACGACCAGCAGCGGCATGCCATTCATCCAAAAGTTTTGTGATTTTTTCTTTTTCTACCGTGTCTGCATTTTTCTTTTGTCCATAGACTGTTGCTGTAGCAATGAGAAAAAGGAGAAGTACTGTTTTTTTCATGTGTAATTTTTTTTAAAGATAAGAAATTGCTCGAAGTCTTTATTGGTGTGGAGTGTCCTGAAAGTATATTTTTTTATGGACATTTTCGATTTCTTTTTCGATAGTCCTAACGGTGGTGTATAGTTTTCGTTTTACGTCTTTACTCCAGAATCGAAGTACCAGCCATCCTTTTGAAGCGAGATATTCATTGACGATTTTGTCACGGTTTCTGTTTCTTTCAATTTTGGCAAGCCAGAATTCTTTATTGGTGTCGAGTCGTTGCTGTATACTTTCCCAATCTTTGCCATGGAAAAATTCGCCGTCTACAAAAATGGCAATTCTGTATTTTTTAAAAGAAAGGTCAGGGGTTCCAAAAACAGTGCGGTCATGTTTTCTGTATCGGTGTCCGCGACGCCATAGCGCTTTCGCCAAAAGCCGTTCTTCTTTGGTATCCTTGCTTTTGATGGCGCGCATGATTTTGCTTCGCTTCTCTTTTGTGAATATGTCCATTCTAAAAACTATTTGTGGCGCTAGTTTTTGAAGGCTAGTATAAGAGGATAATAGGGCGGTTAAGCGCGGTAAGAGAACAGCTAAATTAGTTAAAAAAGAAACGCGGGTCAATTGACCCGCGTTCTTCAAGATGTTATATATTCCTTAAAAAGTACAAGGACAATTGCTGACTCCCTGGAAAATATCAAGACCAAGCGTAATCATATGCGTCCCGCTGTTATATGCCATCAGCTCGTTGGTAGTGAGCTGGTAGGAATAAGCAAAATAAAAGTTGGATTTTTTTAATCCTGCCATTGGTCCGATGTTAATGGGTTCCATCAATTGGTCGTTCAGGAAGCGGTAGCTTAATCCGGCCCAGTAATAATCGTCATTATTATCTTTCCAGCGTAACTTTACATTCAGGTCTGTTGAGGAACGTCCGTCACTTTCAAAATATTGTACATAAGCTGAAGGCTCTACTTCGAAAGCACTATTTCGGTTTTCTCTAAAAATATAACCGGTATAAAACTGATAATTTCGGAGTTTTCCAGGTTCGTTGATGTTGAACTTGTCCAGGTTTTTATTTAGAATATTGCTGGCGTTGAAGCTGAAATAAAAATCCTGAATACGATACAATACGGATACATCAAAGTTATGGTTGATGAGAGCCCGGTCGTCTTTTACACCCATATCCGGGACATTGAAATTTTCGATTTCAAGTCGGAACTGGTTCAGGTTGTATGAAATCCCGAAAGACAGGAACTGGTCGTAATATTTATCCAGGATAAGGTGATGGGCAAAAGAAAACTTGCCTCCATACTGCCGTGTATTTCCGTTTTTGTCATTGTAAAGAAACAGCCCGATTCCGGAGTTGTCTGAAATCCTCATATCTGCGGCTAACGATTGCATATCCGGGGCATCCTTGATTCCGACCCATTGTGTGAGGCCATTCATTCGGATTTTCACATTGTCACCTATCCCTGCATAAGATGGCGAAATAACAAATGGGTTATCTGCCAGGTATTGGGTGAAGGTTGGTATCGACAGTTCTTGAGAATGTACTGTATGTATCGTCAAGAAAATCAACAGAAAGTGGTATATTTTTTTCATTTTATATCTTGTTTTTGGGGCACTTTAATTAAAACCGTTCCTACCCATTTCCGATAGGAACGGCTCTTCTCATTTATCTGTAAATAGTGAAGTTTCCGACAAATTCCCGGTTATCATTCGGATTTCCAAGTTTGATGATGTACCAGTAATCTCCTGAAGGCATTTCGGTACCATTGTATTTTCCGTCCCATGATTGTCCTTGTCTCAATGTTGCAAGTTTCCTTCCATACCTGTCAAAAATGTCTGTGGTAATGTTAGGATAGTTTTGCGTATTGCCAGGCGACCAGGTGTCATTGTCACCGTCCTCATTAGGGGTCGTTACGTTTGGAATCGTGATGTCGACAAAGACTACGTTGATTGTAGCCCGTGCTTCACATCCGTTACTGTCGGTTACTATAACTTCATAAGTGCCGGATTGATAGAAAACATATACGTTGTTTCTTCCGTTATCATAGCCGTTGAAAGTGTAAGTATAATTTCCTGTTCCTCCGAAAGCGGTTGCGGTAATTTTGTTAAGTCCGGTTTCTGCAAGAGTAACAGTCACAGGTACGGCATTGCTGATGAAGAATGAAACCGTATCTGTACAAGCAGAAGCATGAAGGACTTCAACCGTATGGCGTCCGTTGGTAAGGTCTGTAAATATATTTCCTGTTTGGGGTGTGCCGCCATCTAAGGAGTAGGTTACGTTATTGGCTACACCCGGACTTACTGATATTGTAACTGTATTTCCGTTACAGTTGTAAACTATATTTTCTCTTGCATCAATATCAACAGGAGCGTCCAGGGTTACCTGTACAGAAGTAGTACAGCCTCTTGAATCTTTTACATAAATGGTATAGGTCTGTCCTCCGTTCAGATTCTCGTATAAGAATTCATTTCGAACATAAGTACCATTTTCTGAAAGACTTGTTGAATAAGGAGCTGTTCCTCCGGTGACCGCAATTTCAATAGCTCCATTATCATCGTCTACGCAAATTTCCTGAAGTACATCTACTACGGTTGCCTGTAATGCATTAGGTTCTGTTACGGCAATAGTTACCTCTTTGTAACATCCTTTAGAATCGACAGCCCTAACAATATAGTTTCCTGCTGCAAGATTCTGGAATACATTGCTTGAAGTAAGGTTGAAATCAGGAGAAATTCCATATTGCAATGGTCCTGTTCCTCCGGAAGCCGTTACAGTGATTCGTCCGTTTGACAAGCCGTTACATGTTGCATTGACAGCTGTTGCGCTAGCTGTAATTGGTGTCACCGGATTTATCCTAACCGTTGTCGTTTTAGTACAGCCGTTTGTATGTCTGACATAAATAGTATGCGTACCAACCGGCAGGTTGTTGAATACATTTGAGCTTACATAATTAACTCCATCCAAGGAATACTGTACGCCATCTACAACCGCCGGATTTACAGAAACTGTTACCGTATTTCCTGGTGTATTACCGTTGCAATTCGTAGTTACGACCGCAGTAGGTTGCAGATTTAAGCCATCGTTTACACGGAAAACTGCCGGAGTAATCTGACATCCATTGGCATCTTTTACAAATACTGTATACTGCCTTCCTCCAATCAAGCCGGTGTAAGTCAGTGTAGTCGTAAAGTTGGCAGGATTGTTTGAGTTAAGGCTTGTATAATAAGGTGCTGTTCCTCCAGAAGGTATAATTGTTATAGTACCATCATCTAATCCGTCACAAGTTTCAGGAGTTCCGTTTACGACTGCTGTAAGCGCTGCCGCAGGTTGGGTTACCGTAATATTTGTAAGCGTGATTTCACAGCCATTCTGGTCTTTTACTTTAACGGAATAAGTTCCGGCAGCAAGATTGATGAATGTATTGGAAGAAGAGTAATTATAAGCAGGTGAAATCGCATATTGATATACACCCGTTCCTCCTGTGGCTGTTACCTGTATGCTTCCTGTTGACTGGCCAAAGCACAATACGTTGGCCGTTACATTGGCATTAGCCGTAACCGGTATTAGCGTATTGATGGTAAAAGGAACCGTTTTGGTACAGCCATTGGTGTGTTGTACGTAAGCGGTATGGCTTCCGGGAGCCACATTAGTAAACGTGTTGGAAGCCACATAGTTGATTCCGTCCAGTGAGTACTGAACCTGTGAGGCTACTGCAGGGTTTACGTTAATGGTAACCGTGTTTCCTGGTACGTTATTGGTACAGTTTGGTACTACCGTTGCTGTTGGTCGGATATCTACACCTCTGTTTATCGTGAATGTCTGGGGCGCAATCTCGCAACCGTTGGCATCTTTCACGTATACGGTGTAGGTCTGCCCTCCGTTCAGGTTGGAGTAGGCCAGTGCCGAGGTAAAGTCGGCCGGGTTGTTGGAATCGAGGCTTGTGGTGTAAGGCGCCGTTCCACCCGCAGGCGTAATGGTTATGGTACCGTTATTGTCGCCCAGGCAGATTTCGTGCGTTCCGTTAACCGTTGCCGAAAGTGCTGCCGCAGGTTCTGTTACCGTGATGTTTGCCAGTTCGACCTCACAGCGATATTGTCCCTAACCTTAACGGTATAGGTTCCCGCCGCCAGGTTGTTGAACGTGTTGGCAGTTCCGTAGGCGAAGGCAGGTGATATGGCATATTCAATGGTTCCCGTTCCACCTGTGGCCGTTACCTGAATGCTTCCGGTTGACTGTCCGAAGCACAATACGTTTGCAGTTACGTTTGCGTTAGCCGTAACCGGTATTAGCGTATTGATGGTGAAAGGAACCGTTTTGGTACAGCCATTCGTGTGCTGTACGTAGGCGGTATGGCTTCCCGGTGCTACATTCGTAAATGTGTTGGATGTTACATAGGTTACTCCATCCAGTGAGTACTGAACCTGTGAGGCTACTGCAGGATTCACACCTATGGTTACCGTGTTCCCAGGTACGTTGCCGGTACAGTTTGCTACCACCGTTGCAGTCGGCTGTATGTCAACCCCGTTGTTTATCGTGAATGTCTGAGGTGTGATTTCACACCCGTTGGCATCTTTCACGTAAATGGTGTAGGTCTGCCCACCGTTCAGGTTGCTGTAGGTCAATGCCGAAGTAAAGTCGGCCGGATTGTTGGAATCCAGGCTTGTGGTATAAGGCGCCGTTCCTCCAGCAGGCGTTATGGTTATGGTACCGTTATTGTCGCCCAGGCAGATTTCGTGCGTTCCGTTAACCGTGGCCGAAAGTGCTGCCGCAGGCTGGGTTACCGTGATGTTTGTCAGTTCTACTTCGCAACCGATGTTGTCCCTTACCTTAACGGTATAGGTTCCTGCCGCCAGGTTGTTGAACGTGTTGGCAGTTCCGTAGGCGAAGGCAGGCGATATGGCATATTCAATCGTTCCCGTTCCACCTGTGGCCGTTACCTGTATGCTTCCGGTTGACTGGCCGAAGCACAATACGTTTGCCGTTACATTGGCGTTAGCCGTAACTGGTATTAGCGTATTGATGGTGAAAGGAACCGTTTTGGTACAGCCATTGGTGTGCTGTACGTAAGCCGTGTGGGTTCCCGGAGCAACGTTGTTGAACGTGTTTGATGTTACATAGGTTACTCCGTCCAGTGAGTACTGAACCTGTGAGGCTACTGCAGGGTTTACGTTAATGGTTACCGTGTTTCCAGGTACGTTGCCGGTACAGTTAGGTACCACCGTTGCCGTAGGCTGTATGTCAACCCCGTTGTTTATCGTGAACGTCTGAGGCGCAATCTCGCATCCGTTGGCATCTTTCACGTATACGGTGTAGGTCTGCCCACCGTTCAGGTTGCTGTAGGCCAGTGCCGAAGTAAAGTCGGCCGGGTTGTTGGAATCGAGGCTTGTGGTATAAGGCGCCGTTCCACCCGCAGGCGTTATGGTTATCGTGCCGTTATTGTCGCCCAGGCAGATTTCGTGCGTTCCGTTAACCGTGGCCGAAAGTGCTGCCGCAGGCTCTGTTACCGTAATGTTTGCCAGTTCGACCTCACAGCCGATATTGTCCCTTACCTTAACGGTATAGGTTCCCGCCGCCAGGTTGTTGAACGTGCTGGCAGTTCCGTAGGCGAAGGCAGGCGATATGGCATATTCAATCGTTCCCGTTCCACCTGTGGCGGTTACCTGTATGCTTCCGGTTGACTGGCCAAAGCACAATACGTTGGCCGTTACATTAGCCGAAGCCGTGATAGGTAATAGCGTATTGATTGTGAAAGGAACCGTTTTGGTACAGCCATTGGTGTGCTGTACGTAAGCGGTATGGCTTCCCGGAGCCACATTCGTAAATACATTGGAAGCAGCATAGGTTACTCCGTCCAGTGAGTACTGAACCTGTGAGGCTACTGCAGGGTTTACGTTAATGGT